>Ga0207754_100001_pt1 | contig 1025073 bp, 1070 predicted proteins | sample A23E1SouthBayCA_FD_187728 | JGI IMG/M metagenome (GOLD analysis project Ga0207754, IMG submission 187728) | Aerobic enrichment media microbial communities from Eden Landing Ponds, California, USA - A23 E1 (SPAdes) | ecosystem: Environmental > Aquatic > Marine > Unclassified | place... | reverse complement strand
GTCGACGTCAGCGTCTCCGACAACGGCCCGGGGATTCCCGAGCACGAGCGCCGCGCGCTCGACGGCGTCACCGAGGAGTCCCTCAAGCACGCCTCCGGCATCGGCCTGTGGGCGGTGTACTGGCTCGCCCGCCACTGCGGGTCGACGGTGACCGTGCCCGACGAGAACACGGTCACAATCCGGCTGCCGGCCGGCGACGGGTGACCCGCGGCGGGAAAGAGTTAACCGAAGCGGCGAACTTGATTCCACCGAGATGCCTGAACCGGCGACGGTGCTAGTCGTCGAGGACGAGCGCGAACTCGCTGACCTGTTCGCCGACTGGCTGGTCGACAGCTACGACGTACGAACCGCGTACGGCGTCGAGACCGCGCTCGACGAACTCGACGACGAAGTGGACGTGGTCCTCTTGGACCGCCGGCTCCCCGAGCGCTCCGGCGACGACGTCCTCGACGCCATCCGCGAGCGCGGCCTCGACTGTCAGGTCGCGATGGTGACCGCCGTCGACCCCGACTTCGACACGCTCGAACTCGGCTTCGACACGTACGTCGTCAAGCCCATCGAGCGCGACGAGCTCGAAGCGCTCGTCAGGCAGCTGCTCGCGCGCTCGCTGTACAACGACGAGGTCCAGCGGTACTTCGCGCTGGCGTCGAAGCGCGCGACCATCGAGACGACGAAGACGGACGCGGAGCTCGCCGACGACGATCGCTACCGGCGCCTCTGCGAGGACATCAGCGACCTCCGCTCGAAGCTCGACCAGCGCGTCGCCGACCTCGACGACGAGGACTTCCTCGCGGTCTTCCACGACCTCCAGACCGGCGACGAGGCCACAAGTGACTAACCCGCGGGCGGCCCTACAACTCGACTGAACCCCCGTCATGGGCGAACCGATGCACGTCCTGTTCGTCAGCGCGCACCAGCGGACGCGCGCGGCGGCCGAGCGCGCGCTCCCCGAGCACGCGCCGCTGACAGTGACGGCGCTACCGAGCCCGACCGCCGCCCTCGACGCGCTCGCCGAGCGAACGATCGACTGCGTCGCCGTTGAGCACGCCACCGGCGGCACGGACGGGCTACGGCTCCTGCGGCTCGTGCGCGACACCGACCCCGCGGTTCCCGTGGTCGTCTACGAGGCCGACGGCGCCGACTCGATAGCCAGCGACGCCATCTCGCTGGACGTCACCGGCTACGTCCGCCACAGCGAGAAAGCGAACCCGCTGGGCGCGCTCGCGGCGGCGTGCCACGACGCCGCGGCCTCGTACCGCGCCGAGCAGGACGTGGCGATGCTGAACGACCTCGCGCGGAACGTCTACGAGCGCATCACGGACGGCTTCTTCGCGCTCGACCGCGACTGGCGATTCACGTACCTGAACGCCGCCGCCGAGGAGAGTCTGGAAGTGGACGCCGACGACGTGCTCGGGGAGAACATCTGGGACGCGTTCCCGGCGGCCGTCGGCACGCAGTTCTACACGGAGTACCACCGCGCGATGGCGTCCCAAGAGCCGGTGACGTTCCGCGAGCACTTCGACCCGCTCGGGAAGACTTTCGAGGCGCGGGCGTTCCCCTCCGAGGACGGGCTCTCCGTGCACTTCCGGACGGTCGTCGAGGACGCCGACGCCGAGCGCCTCGACCACCTCGTGGAGCTGACGAACGTGCTCTCCTCGGACCTGCTGGAGTCAATCGACGTGCTCCGCGCGGACTTGGAGGCGGCGCGCGCGGACGCCGACGACGAGCGACTGGCGTCAGCGATGGAGTCGCTGGACCGCATGGAGTCGCTGGTGAACTACTCGATTCGGCTCGCCAGCGAGCCCCCGACCCGCCAGAGAAACGGAAAGTGACCGGCGCCGGGCTCAGTCGGCCAGCGAAATCTCGTAGTCGGTGAGGTTCTCGTAGCCGTCCTCCGTGACGACGACGATGTCCTCGATGCGCACGCCGCCCACGTCGGGGTCGTAGAGCCCGGGCTCGATAGTAATGATGTGGCCGGGCCGGAGTTCGCCGCCGCCCTGCGACAGCGACGGCTGCTCGTGCACGTCGAGGCCGACACCGTGCCCGGTCGAGTGGATGAACCCTGTCTCGGTCTCGGGGTCCGTGTAGACGGTGGGGAAGCCGTGGTCGGTGTAGGTGTCCACGACCGCCTGATTCACGTCCTCGCCGGTCGCGCCGGGCTCGACGGCGTCGAGGGCGGCCTGCATCGCCTCGTGGGTGACCTCGTACCACTCGCGCTGGGTGTCGGTGGGGTCGCCGACGAGGAACGTCCGCGTCATGTCGGCGTGGTACTTCGAGGCCTTGTCTCGGGGGAAGATGTCCACGACCACGAACTCACCGGCCCGAAGCGGGCCGCTCCCGCGGTCGTGGGGGTCGGCGGCGTCCCGGCCGCACGCGACGATGGTCTCGTCGAGCGCGCAGCCGTGGCGAAGCAGCTCGATTTCGATTTCCTGCTTGACGAACTCGCTGGTGAGCGCGTCGCCGTCGCGGACGAGTTCGCCGTCGTCGTTCACGTCCGCGCCGCGAATCAGTTCCTCCGCGCGCGCCATCGCGGCCTCGTTGGCCTTCTGGGCGGCGCGCACGTGCTCGACCTCCGCGTCCGTCTTGGTCGCGCGCACGTCCGTCACGACGCCGTCGTCGTCGGGGTCGACGGCGACGCCCTGCTCGCGGAGCGCGTCCGCGGTGCCCACGGGGAACTCCGACTGGACGGCCAGCGACTCGCAGCCGAGGTCCGCGAGGAACTCCGCGGCCATCATCGCTTCGGCCGCTTGCTGGCCGTGCTCGGCGTGCTTCTGCCGGTAGTCGTAGTCGGCGTGGCGCTTCACCACGTCCGCGCGGCCCTCCTGTTTCGCGCGGCCGTACTCCAGCGAGGAGACGAGCACGCCGGTCGCTTCCGGCGTGTAGACGGCGAAGTAGGGGTCGGGCGCGTCGAAGCCCGTGACGTAGTAGAGGTCGCTGTTCGCGGCGTCGTCGTGGAACGCGTAGCCGCCGAGCCCCCGCTCGTCGAGGAACTCGTCGAGGCGCGCGAAGTCGGGGTCCATGGTCGTGGGTCGTCGCGGCCGCCGCAAAGTCCTACCGCCTCCGGCCAACTGCGGGGGCCGCCGCGAATCGTCGCCGCCGTCGGAACCCTGATACCAGCCGCCGCCGTCGCCGTACGCATGGACGTCACTGTCGCAAACTCTCGGGTTTCGGGGACCGCACGCGCCCCGCCGTCGAAGAGCTACACGCACCGCGCGCTGCTCGCGGCGGGGTACGCGGGCGGCGCGCTCGTGCGGAACCCGCTCGTGAGCGCGGACACGAAGGCGACCGCGCGGGCCGTCGACCAGTTCGGCGGCGACGCCGAGCGCGTGCAGGCCGACTGGGAGATTACGGGCTTCGGGGGCGCGCCCGACGTGCCCGCGGACGTCATCGACTGCGCGAACTCGGGGACGACGATGCGACTCGTCTCGGGCGCGGCGGCGCTGGCGGACGGCGCGACCGTCCTCACCGGGGACCGGTCGCTGCGCTCGCGCCCGCACGGGCCGCTGTTGGACGCCATCGCGGAACTCGGCGGCGCGGCGCGCTCCACGCGCGGGAACGGCCAAGCGCCGCTGGTCGTGGACGGCCCCATCGAGGGCGGGCGCGTGGAGATGCCGGGCGACGTCTCCTCGCAGTTCGTTACGTCGCTGCTGATGGCGGGCGCGCTCACCGACGCGGGCGTCGAAATCGAACTCACGACCGAACTGAAGTCCGCGCCGTACGTCGACATCACGCTGGACGTGCTGGACGCCTTCGGCGTCGAGGCCGAGGAGCGCCGGAACGGCTACCGGGTCGCTGGCGGACAGACGTACGAGCCGACGGACGGCGAGTACGCCGTCCCCGGCGACTTCTCGTCGGCGTCGTACCTGCTGGCGGCGGGCGCGCTCGCGGGCGGCGACGAGGTCGTCGTCGAGGGCGCCCACCCCAGCGAGCAGGGCGACGCCGCCATCGTGGACGTGCTCCGCGAGATGGGCGCGGACATCGAGTGGGACCGGTCGGCGGGCCGCATTACGGTCGGCCGCAGCGACCTCGACGGCGTGACCGTCGGCGTCGCGGACACCCCCGACCTCCTGCCGACGATTGCGGTGCTGGGCGCGGCCGCTGACGGCACGACCACGATTACGGACGCCGAGCACGTCCGCTACAAGGAGACCGACCGGGTGTCAGCGATGGCCGAAGAACTCTCGAAACTCGGGGTGGCCGTCGAGGAACGGCAGGACGAACTGCTCGTACACGGCGGCGACAGCGACCTCTCCGGGGCGCGGGTGGACGGCCGCGGCGACCACCGCATCGTGATGGCGCTGGCGGTCGCCGCGCTCGCCGCGGACGGCGAGACCACCATCGCGGGCGGCGAGCACGTCGACGTCTCCTTCCCGGACTTCTTCGACGCGCTCGCGGACCTCGGCGCAGGCGTGGAGCGCTGACGGCGCGGGATTTTTGTCCCGGGACGCACCCCGTGGGCGTATGCTGGACTCGGCGCTCGCGGACGAACTGGCCGGCGACGGACTCGCGGACGGCTACCTGCGCCCTGACTACGACGGCTTCTGCTTCTCGCGGATTCCCGCGACGGCGGCGTCGATGGCGGGCGCGGACCTCGGAGAGACGCTCCCCGAGCGGGCCGTCGACGGCGTGGACGCCGACGCGGAGCGGGTGTTGGTGCTGTTCCTCGACGCGTTCGGCTTCCGGCAGTTCGAGCGCGTCCACGATAGCGTCCCGCTGCTGGAGTCGTTCGTCGACGCGGGCCGCGTGACGCCGCTCACCTCCACCTACCCGTCGGAGACCGCGGCGTGCGTGACGACGATGCACACCGGGCGCGAGCCCGTCGAGCACGGCCTGCTCGGCTGGAACGGCTACGACCCCGCGGGCGACACCGTCTACGAGACGCTGCCGTACGCCGCCAAGGACGGCGGCGAAATTTCAGTCTCGCCCGGCGAGCTGTTCGACGGTGACCCGCTGTACGACCGGCTCGGGGACGCCGGCGTGGACGCCCACGTCGTCGAACCGGACTACGGCACGGGGTACGACGAGGGCTCGCTCGTCGGCGCGAGTGCCCACCACTACGAGCGCACCGTGGAGTTCGCGCACGCCGTCCGGGACGCGCTCCGGTCGGCCGACGCGCCGTCGTACACGTACGCCTACTATCCCGTGGTGGACGCGGTCAGTCACGACCACGGCCCCGACAGCGAACTGTACGGCGCGCAGGTCGCCGCGGTCTGCGACGCCTTAGAGCGAGCGTTCGCCACCCTCGACGACGAGGTGGCCGAGGAAACGGCGGTCTGTCTGGTCGCCGACCACGGGCAGGTGCCGATTCGGGAGCGCACCGAACTGGACGAGGCGGGCGTGCTGGAGTACGTCCCCACCGACCGCTCGGGGACGCCGCTCGTGCTCGGCGGCCCGCGGAACGTCCACCTGCGCGTGACCGACGCGGACGCCGCGCGAGCCCGGCTCGATGGCCTCGACGCGCTCGTGCTCTCCCGGGAGGAGGCGCTCGCGGAGGGCCTGTGGGGGCGCGGCGACCCCGGCCCGGCGTTCGAGCGGAACTGCGGCGACCTCGTCGTGATTCCGCGCGAGGGGAGCGCGCTCTGGCCGGCCAGCGAGCCCGAGCAACTCGAACTGGCGGGGATGCACGGCGGCCTCGCCCCCGCGGAGGCGCTCGTGCCGTTCGGCGTCGCGCGACTCGACGACTTGGTGTAGGAACAGTTGCGGCGACGGCGGAGGAAAACCGGCTCAGAAGGGGGCTTCCACGTCCTCCGGGGGGCTGGATTGGGGGTCGTCGCCGTCGGCGCGTCCGACGAGCACGCGGAACTCGCCGGGGTCGCGGGCGCGGTACGCCCAGCGGAACTCGGGGCCGGCCTCGGCCTCGAACTGGTGGTACAGCGGCTTCGGGTCGTGGTCGTTGACGAGCACGAACGACTCGCCCGCTTCGAGGTCGGCGTACGCGTCGAAGATTGCCTCGTGGCGCTCGGCGGGCGGTCGGTCGCGGACGTCCAACTCTTCGACGACGGTCAGGTCCTCGGTGTCGGCACTGGTGTCCGCGTCGTCGGATTCGTCGCTCGCGCCTTTTTCGCGCTCCGTTCCGCAGTCGGGCGTTTTCGTGATGCGGACGTGGACTTCCCGCGGTTCGCGCTCGCGGACTTCCCACTCGAAGCCGTCGCCGTACTGCTGGCGGAACTCCCGGCGCAGCGGCTCGGGCTCGTGGGGCGCGACGATGTCGAGGGCGTCGCCGGCGCCGAGGTTCCCGAAGCGGTGGTGGATGGTTGGGTGGCGGTCGGGCTTGGGGATGTCGCGCACGTCGAACGTCGCGGTCGCGGCCTCGTCTGCGGCGGCCTCGGACTCGCCGGTCTTCGAGATTTCGACGCGCCACTCGCCGTCCGCGTCGCTCTCGTACGACCACCCCACCACGTCGCCGTGCGTGGAGCGCAGTTCGTGGAACAGCGGCTCCGGGTCGTGGTCGTTGACGAGCACGAACGACTCGCCCGGGTCGAGCACGTCGAACGTGTCCGTGAGGACGGCGTGGCGGCGCGCCGGCGGGAGGTTCCGCACGTCGAACGCGTACGGGTCGTCGGCCTCTGCCGGCGGTCGCTTCGTGACGTGGACTTCCCAGTCGTCGGGGCCGGTCTGCTCGTAGGAGCGGTCGAGCGCGGCGTCCCGCGCGATAGCGTACTGGGCGAGCGTCGGGTGGACGTCGCGGTCGGCGGTGACAGCGACCGTATCACCGGCGTCGGCATCGTCGAGGCGGTCGAAGACGCGCTCCCGGCGCTGCTCGCGGTCGGTGTCGCGGACGTCGACAGTCGAGTGCATCACGCGGAAAGAGCGCCCGGAAGCGAATAGGGTGCGAGCCGAACACGTTCGCCCCGGAGGCCGGTCACTCGATGCGGGACAGCGCGAGGTCCTCCGCGGTGTCGCCGGCTTCCGGCGGCCCGTCGAGGAGTTCGAGCGCGTCGACCCACTTGACGCTCTCCCAGCAGTCCGCGTCCCCGGTCGGGACGAGGCGCGCGGGCCCGCCGTGTTCGACCGGGAGCGCGTCGCCGTCGAGGGCGAGCGCGAGCACGGCGTTCGCCACCCGGTCGAGGGGGAACGAGCACGCGTACTCGCCGTCCATCGCGTGGACGAGCACGTGGCTGGCCGCATCCGCGGGCGCCGCGCGGTCGAGCACGTCGCCGACGCGGACGCCGCGCCACGAGAGGTCTTCGGCGACCCAGCCCTCCACGCACGTGAAGTCCGCGGTGAACGTCTCGGTGGGGAGCGCGCGGAGGTCGCCGCGGTCGAACGCCCGCTCTCGGGCGACGGCACCGGTCACGTCGAGTCGCCACGCGTCCGGGTCGACGCTCGCGGGCACGTCGTGGACTTCGAGGTCGGACACGGTCAGTTCGCGGGCGCCCCCCAGCGGCAGTCGGTCGCGTCGTCGGTACAGCAGTCCTCGGGCGCGTGGTCGACGCGAGCGCGCAGCGCCTCGACGCCGTCCGCCGGGAGCACGTAGCCGAACCGGTAGCCCTCGTCGGCGCCGAACTCGACGCCCAGTTCCGCCGCGAAGAACGTGCGGACGACGCACTGGCGGTACGCCAGTTCGCTGGCGGCGGCGCGCCCGCGCTCGGTCAGGCGCACGCCGTCGTGTTTCTCGTAGTCGACGAGTCCGGCGTCAGCGAGGTCGCCGAACGCCTCGGTCACGGTCGCCGGCGTCACGTCGAGGCGCTCGCTGACCGCGCCCGTGCGGACCCGCCGCTGGTCACGCTCGCCGCCCGCCGCGAGCCAGTAGACCGCGGTGAGGTAGCGGCCCGCGCGGCGGTCCACGCAGTCCCGGGGACGCGAGCACGCACACCGCATCGGAGTCGGCGTCGTCGCTGCCATCGCCAGTAAGTACCACGGCCACGCGGGAAAGCCGACTGCCGAACCCGTTCGCCCCGGTGCCCGGGACGGTTGCGCGGACTGCAAGCCATAAGCCCCTCGGGACGTATGCTCCGGTAATGAACGGCAACCGGTTCGGCCGACTGTTCCAAGTGACGACGTACGGCGAGAGCCACGGCCCCGGGATGGGCGTCGTAGTGTCGGGCTGTCCGGCGGGCCTCGAACTCGACGAGGAGACGATTCAGCGCGAGCTCGACCGCCGCAAGCCCGGGCAGTCGATGATTACGACCTCGCGCGGCGAGCCCGACGAAGTGACGATCAACTCCGGGATTCAGGACGGCTACACGACGGGCACGCCAATCGGGATGACCATCCAGAACAAGGACGCCGAGTCCGGGAAGTACGAGCCGTTCGTCACCGCGCCCCGGCCCTCTCACGGCGACTTCACGTACTCCGCGAAGTTCGGCACGCGCAACTGGGGCGGCGGCGGGCGCTCGTCGGCCCGCGAGACGGTGAACTGGGTGGCCGCGGGCGCCATCGCCAAGGAGATTCTGGAGCGGGAGGGCGTGCAGGCGAAAGCCCACGTGAACCAAATCGGCGACGTCGAGGCGCCCGAGGTGTCCTTCGAGCAGATGCTCGAACACACCGAGGACAACGACGTGCGCTGCGCGCACCCCGAGACCGCCGAAGAGATGCAGGAACTCGTCGAGGACTACCAAGAGCGCGGCGACTCCATCGGCGGGTCCATCTACTTCGAGATTCAGGGCGTGCCCCGCGGGCTCGGCGCGCCGCGGTTCGACTCGGTGGAAGCGCGCCTCGGCAAGGCCATGCTGTCGGTGCCCGCCACGACGGCCTTCGAGTTCGGGCGCGGCACCGACGCGCGGACGATTCCCGGCAAGGAGCACAACGACGACTGGGAGTTCGACAGCGAGGGAGAGCCGGTCCCCGTCGAGAACGACCACGGCGGCCTGCAGGGCGGTATCACGACCGGCGAGCCGATTTACGGCGAGGTCACGCTGCACGCGCCCACGTCGATTCCGAAGAAACAGCAGACCGTCGACTGGGAGACCGAGGAGGAAAAAGAGATTCAGGTCGTCGGCCGCCACGACCCCGTGCTGCCGCCCCGCGGCGTCCCCGTCGTCGAGGCGATGCTGAACGTCACCATCCTCGATTTCATGCTGCTCGGCGGCCGCATCAACCCCGACCGGCTCGACGGCCGACCCGGCGAGTACGACACCGACTACCACCCGAGCAGTCCGCGCAACGAGTAGCGCGGGCGTTCGGCGGCTTCGGTTTCGCCCGAGCGAAGCGGCTTTTTGCGCTCGGGGCCCAGTGGCGGGTAGATGGACGCTCATCAGGACGGCCCGCAGAACCCCTACGGGATGGACGAGGACTGCCGGAACTGTCCCGGGCTCTGTGACGCCCGCGAGCGCGTCGTCCACGGCTACGGCGACGTGGGCGCGGACTTCGTGTTCGTCGGCGAAGCGCCGACCGCGGGCGCCGAGGCGACCGGGGTGCCGTTCACGGGCGACGAGGCGGGCGAGCGCTTCCAGCACATCCTCGGGAGCGTCGGTCTGAACTACTCGCTGCCGTCCAGCGGCGAACCCGAACTGGACAACGCCTACCTGACGTACCTCGCGCGCTGCCGCCACCCCGACCGCGAACCCAGCGACGAGGAGGTCACGACCTGCGAGCCGTACCTCAACGCCGACATCCGCATCATCAACCCCGAGGTGCTCGTGCCGGTCGGCCAGCGCGCGCTCACCGAACTCGGCGAGGAGTACACGACCACGCCCGCCGACGACCTCCGCGTCGAGGAGCGCCACGCCACCACGATTCGCGGGCGCGGGTTCGAACTCGCGCCGATGATTCACCCCGCCGAGCAGACCGACGACCAGACCGAGGCGTACGTCGAGTTCTTCCTCGACCTGCTCGACACCGACTACCGGCAGACGAAGGGCCGTCGCGGTCGGTAACCCCACGCAGTCGGTGACGCGGCGCGGTCGGTGACGCGGCGCGGTCGGTGACGCGGCGCGGTCGGTGACGACGATGCCGGCGGTGACGTGACATGGGACAGGGCCGCCAGCGTGAGCGCGGCCGCCGGTGCGAGCGCGGTCGCCGTATCGCGGCGTTCAAGCGTCCCCCGGACAGAGACCCACGTATGACTGTCGTCGCCGTCCCGGTCGACCCGCCGCGGGAAGGACTCGTGCTCTCGGAGCTGGCCGCCACGTCGCCGCTCTCCGAGCGCGAAGCCGTGTCGCTGTACGAGGCGATGGCCGCCGACGCGTTCCGCGCGGTCGTCGAGAGCGGCGGCGACCTCCTCGTGAACTACCGCCCGGACGACCTGCTCTCCGACGAGCACGTCCCCGCGGACGCCGACGCCGAGGCGGAAGTCCGGAGCCTCGTCGACGACGTGCTCGACGACGAGGAGGCGGCGGAGGCCCGCGTCGAGGTCCAAGTCGGCTCCTCGAAGCACGCGCGCGTCGGGAACACGGTCACGCACCTGCTCGACGCCGAGGACGTGGCGTCGGTCGCCGTCCTCGAACCCGACGTGCCGCTGGTCGCGCGCAAGCACGTCGACAGCGCCGCGCTGAAGCTCCGCCGGAACCCCGTCGTCGTCGGGCCGGCCCGCGGCGGCCGCCTCTACTTCGCGGGCTTCCGCGACCCCATCGACTTCGAGGGCGCGTGGAACGCCCCCGAAATCGAGAACGTGACCGCGCGCGGCGTCGACGCCGGCCACGACGTCGACTTCCTCCACGAGCAGACCCGCGTCCGCACCGGCGACGACCTCGTCTCGCTGGTCACGGAACTCCGCGCACGCCGCGCCGCGGGCCGATTCGTCCCCGCGTTCACGACCGCGTTCGTCGAAGACCTCGGCCTCCGCGTCGAGTCCGAGGGCGACGAGCGCGTGCTCGTCCGCGAGTGAGGCGTCTGTGAGGCGGGAGGAATCTGTGGAGGGTGAGTGAAGTGTCCCCGGGGGACCCCCGTTTGCAAGTGTTGTTCGCGGTTGGTGCGTGACCACCGAGGAGGCCCCCACCCCGTTTTGCAAGTGAAGTCGGTGCGGAGTGCGCGCGTGAGAGTGGCAGGTGGATAGTTAGACCTTCCCCCACCCCGGTTTTCGAGTGTTCGAGGCGGAGTCACAGGGGGACGGGGCAGAAATGAGACGAATCGAACAGGACGGGGCGCGCTATTCGGCTTCGTCGGCCATCGCCTCCCGGACCATCTCGGCGTCCACGTCGAGTTCGTACTCGAAGAACTGGCCGCCGCCGCGGCCGTAGTTGCGGTCGTGCTGGCGGAGGAACCCGAGCATCGAGAGGTCGTTGAGGTGGTCGTGGACGCTGCGCTGGCTCAACGGCTCGGCCGCGTACTCCGCGGCGACCTCCCCGTAGACCTCGTAGAGTTCCTTCGCGCGGGCCGGTGTCTCGCCGCTGACCGACATCTGGGTGACCGCGAGCAGGACATACTGGCCGTGAGTCGTGAGGTCCTTGATGGAGTCCTTGATGCGGCCGCGCTCGACGCGCTCGACGGCCGTGTCCACGTCTTCCTCGGAGACGACTTCGCGGCCGTCCTCGACGGCGACGTTGACGGCTTCGCGGAGGAGGTCGATGGCCTGCCGCGCGCTCCCGCGGTCACGGGCGGCGAGCGCCGCGCACTGCGGGATGACGCCGTCGTCGAGCACGTCCCCGCGGAGGCCGCGCTCGGCGCGGTCGGTGAGAATCGTGACGAGTTCGTTGGCGTCGTACGGCGGGAACTTGATTTCGCGCTCGCAGAGCGTGTCTTGGACCTTCGGGGAGAGGTCGTTGCGGAACGTGTAGTCGTTGGAGATGCCGACGACCGCGACCTGCGAGTCCGAAATGTTGCCGTTGGTCTTCGCGCGCGGCAACTGGTACAGCAGCATGTCGTCGTCGCCGAGGTTATCGATTTCGTCTAGCACGATGAGCACGGTGCCCTCCCGTGCCTCGATTTCGTCGAACAGCGCGTTCAGCACGTCCGAGGTCGACAGCCCCGTCGTGAGCGGGTCGCGGTCGGTATCCGCGCGGAGTTCGTTCACGAGCGCGATGGCGGCCTGATACGACGACGGGTGGTGGTGGCAGTTCACTTCCACGCTCACTACGTCGTCGACGCCGTCGCGCTCCTCGGCCTCGTATTCGAGGGCGTCCATCATGTACCGCGTCACCGCGGTCTTGCCGACGCCGGTTTTCCCGTAGACGAAGACGTTGTCCGGCTCCCAGCCGTCTACGACGTCTTGGAGGGCGTTGGCGTACTGGTCGATCTCCTCGTCGCGTTCGAGAATCTCCTCGGGCTCGTAGTGGTCCTTGAGGACGTCCTTGTTGGTGAACAGCTCGACGCGGTCGCGGAACGGCGTCTTCATCGCTTGCGAGGTGCTTTCCGCCGACCCACCATAATACCCTTGGTTCTATCGTTTCCGGAGTTTCGCGTGTTCGGCGTGTTTCACTCGTTCGCTCGCTGGATGCTAGCTCGACACCGCGCTGACACCCTACCGGGAACCCCACTATTCAGCCGCCTAAACGCCCAAGCCAGATATCCTCTCGGAGAACTGTCGGCGTCCCGCTGGCGCTTCCCCCTCCCACGCCGCCGGGAACATTTGCAAAACGGGGTGGGCGTGTTCGCCCCGCCGGCCGCCCACCTCCCGAGCCCGACCAATCACTCGCGCTCTGGGGACCCCCGCCCGTCGCGTCGAACACTCGAAATCCGGGGCGGGGGAGCCGGCGACCGCCCGACAACGACAGTTTCAACCGTCCACTCGTCGTAGGCGTCTCGCGTGGTGAGGTGGCAGAGCGGCCTATTGCGCCGGTCTTGAAAACCGGTGGCGTCAGCCTCATGGGTTCAAATCCCATCCTCACCGTGGACCTTTTGCGCTGCGGGCTGGCTCCGCCAGCCCTCAGCAAAAGCTCCGCCAAAAGCCCCGTCAGACCCCCTTCGGGGGTCCTTGGGGCCAGCGCGCGTAGCGCGCTGTGAATCACGGACCTCGGGCTCGAACGAGCCCGAGGTCCGCGAACGCTTGCACCAACCTTTCATGTTTAGTATCTCGAACCTCCGGAATCCCGACGCCGATTGAGAAACGGTTTTGGGGCCGGCGGCGAATGTCACGGGTATGGCAGAGATGGAAGACCCCTCGGGCCGGGACTGGGTCCACGACCCCGACGGCGAGAAAGGCAGCGAGGGCGGCCGCAACTACGACATGGCGGTCCTCTCGAAGATGACCGACGAGCACGACGACTTCCCGCTGGAGGCGTCGGAGTTCGTCGAGGAGTTCGGCGACTGGCCGGTCCGCGTCAACCACCAGAAGGTGCTCTCCGTCGAGGAAATCTTCGAGCACGTCGAGGAAGAGCACTTCGAGACGAAGGTGGACTTCCACAAGGCGGTCGGCGACGGCCTCCGCAGCGCGGGCGTCTGGCAGTACCACCCGCCGAACCGGTAGAAACCCACTGTCGTCCACTCGGCACGCGACGGCGACAGAACCCCGCCGACACGACCGCCGAGAACCGTCTCCGTGACTTCTGCGCGATAATTCTGAGCGGCGCTACATTCCGCCCAAGTAACTTCCGCCCGGCTACTCGGTGGTCTCCGGTGCGTCCGTGTCGCCGCCGCGCTCGCCCTCATCGCCCTCACCGTCGCCGTCGACGAACTCGCGCTCGTAGCGCTCGTCGTCGTCGCGGACCGCCCACTCGGCCATCTCGGAGCTCTCGGCCTGCACTTTCTCTTCGAGGAGGTTGACCGCGACGGCGTTGGCGCCCTCCGGGATGATGATGTCGGCGTCCTTCTTCGTGGGCTCGATGAACTGCTCGTGCATCGGCTTCACCGTCGAGAGGTACTGGTCCATCACGCCCTCCAGTTCGCGGCCGCGGTCGACGACGTCGCGCTCGATGCGCCGGAGGATGCGCACGTCGGCGTCGGTCTCGACGTAGATGTGGAGGTCCAGCATGTCGTTGACGTCCTCGTCGTAGAGCGCCAGAATCCCCTCAAGGACGATGACGTCGGTGGGTTCGACGGTGACCCGTTCCTCCTTCCGGAGGTGTTCCTCGAAGTCGTACTGGGGCATCTCGACGGCCCGCCCGGAGAGCAGGGCGTCGAGGTGCTCGCGGAGGAGCTCCCACTCGAACGCCGAGGGGTGGTCGTAGTTGACCGTCTTGCGCTCCTCGAAGTCCATGTGGCGGAGGTCCTTGTAGTAGTTGTCCAGCGGGATGAGCGTCGCCGCCTCCTCGACGTTGTCGGTGATTTCGCGCGCTACCGTCGTCTTGCCGGCGCCCGTGCCCCCGGCGATGCCGATAGCGAACGACGGGATGGTCATTGCTACACGCGAGGGGAGGCAGCGGTGTTGAATCCCGCGGTTCGCCGGCGTCAGCGCCGCCAAACCATCCACTGCGGCGACAGTTCCGGGCGCCGGCCGTGGATTCCGCCGACGGCCGGCTGCGCGTCACAGAGCGCGCGCCGCGTCGGTCCCAGTGAGCTTCGCTGCCGCCGTTCATACGCGTTTTGGGGATACCTTTTAGCCCGAACGAGTGTTACGCTTTCACATGGACAAGTTAGCGCTCAGGGACGTGCTCTCTCGGGAGTTCGTCGGCGTCAGCGAGTCGGACGAACTGCTCGACGCGGTCGAACTGATGCGGGCGGAGAACACCAACAGCGCGGTCGTCCTCCGCGGCAGCGAGCCGGTCGGCGTCGTCACCGCCGAGACCGTGATGGACGCGCTGCTGGAGGACCGCGACCTGCGCGACGCCACCACCGCGGACGTGATGGACGGCCCGCCCGAGTCGCTGTCGCTGGACGCCTCGGTCGCGGACGCCGCCGACCTGATGGACCGCACCGGCGACCCGCGCGTGCTCGTCGCCGACGACGATGGCGTCCACGGCGTCGTGGAGGCCCGCGACGTCGCGCCGACCGTCGAGAAACAGCCCCGCGGCGCGCCCGCCGCCCCGTCGCCGTCGACGGGCAGCGAGCAAGCCCCCTCCACCGACAGCTACACCCAGCAGGGCGTCTGCGAGAGCTGCGGCGGCCTCGCTCACGAGCTCGTCGAGGTCAACGGCCAACTGCTGTGCCCGGAGTGCCAGCCGGTCTGAGCGCACGCGCACGTCCCACTCCTCTTCGTTTCCCCGTCCAGTCTGCGGCTACACTGTCCTCGACCGCGACTGCACGACCTCCAACCACGACCGCACGACCCCCGTCCGCGACCGCGCGACCTCGACGTTTACTCGCGTCCGAATCCCGAATTCGGGCGCGTGACTGGCCGCGGCGTACAGAAACGCCTATGCCGGCCGCTTCTCTCGGTCTCACCACATGGCGATACGGACCCTCGACGACCTCGACGCCGCGGACGCTGCGGTCGGGGTGCGGGTCGACATCAACAGCCCGCTGGCCGAGGACGGAACGCTCGCCGACGACGCCCGCCTCCGAGCGCACGTGGACACGCTCGACGAACTGCTGGATGGCGGCGCTCGCGTCGCGATTCTCGCCCATCAGGGGCGGCCGGGCGGCGACGAGTTCGGGCGCCTCGAAGCCCACGCCGACCGGCTCGACGAACTGCTCGACAACCCCGTCTCGTACTGCGACGCGACGTTCTCCGCGGAGGCCCGGGACGCCGTCGACGCGCTGGACGCCGGCACCGCGGTCCTCTTGGAGAACACGCGCTTCTACAGCGAGGAGTACATGGAGTTCGACGCCGAGCGCGCCGCGGAGACGTTCCTCGTCGCGCGGCTCTCCCCGGTGCTGGACGCGTACGTCAACGACGCGTTCGCGGCCGCGCACCGCTCGCAGCCGTCGCTGGTCGGGTTCCCCGAGCGGCTCCCGTCGTACGCCGGGCGCGTGATGGAGACGGAGTTGGACGTGCTGGGGTCCATCGAGGAGACGCCGACGCCGCGGACGTACGTCGTCGGCGGCGCGAAGGTCCCCGACTCCGTGACGGTCGTCGAGCACGCGCTCGCCAACGACCTCGCGGACGACGTGCTCGTGACGGGCGTCGTGGCGAACGTCTTCCTGACGGCGGCGGGCGTCGACGTGGGCCGAGCGAGCACGGAGTTCATTCAGGACCGCGGCTACGAGACGGCAATCGAGCGCGCGGACGCGCTCCTCTACGAGTACGGCAACCACATCCACGTGCCCGAGGACGTGGCCGTCGAGCGCGACGGCGAGCGCGTCGAACTCGGCGTCGAGGAGCTGCCGCCGGGCCGCGACGAGCCCGTGCAGGACGTCGGCAGCGACACTATCGCGGCGTACGCGGACATCCTCGCGGAGACGGGCACGGCGGTGTTGAACGGGCCGGCGGGGGTCTTCGAGGACGAGACGTTCGCGGACGGCACACGGGCCATCTTCGAAGCGGCGACGGAGGCCGACTACACCATCGTCGGCGGCGGCGACACGGCGGCGGCCATCCGCAAGTTCGGCCTGACGGGGTTCGACCACGTGAGCACGGGCGGCGGCGCGGCGCTGCGGCTGCTCACGGGCGAGCCGCTGCCAGCGGTGGAGGCGCTCCGATGACCGCGGCGAGCGCGCCGCACGCGGAGGGTCGCTGATGGAGGTGGCGACCGCGGGCGGCGACGAGGTCAGCGCTGTCACGGAGCTGTGGGTCGCGCTCGCCCGCGAGCAGCGCGCGCACGGCTCGCACCTCCGGGCCGCACAGAACCGCCAGCAGGCCCGCGACCTCGTCGCGCAGTACGTCCACACCGGGGACTGCGCGGTCGTCCGGCGCGGCGGCCAGCCGGTCGGGTTCGTGATGTTCCACGTGGAGACGGGCTTCTTCGAGACGGACGCCGACCGCGGCGTCGTGGACAACCTCTACGTGCTGCCGGACGCCCGCGGCGAGGGTGTCGGCTCGGCGCTCCTAGAGCACGCAGAGGCGCAGTTGCGCGCCGAGGGCGCCGACACGCTCGCTGTCGAGGCGCTGTGGGACAACGAGGCCGCGCGCCGCCTCTACGAGCGCCACGGCTACGCGCCCCACCGCGTCACGATGGAGAAAGCTGCCGACGACGACGACAGCATAGCGGACCGCGACGAACGCGCCGACGGCGACACGGCGGATTCTGAGAACTGAGCGGTGGCTTCAGTCAGTGGCGCGAGTCGGCGGGACAAGTGAGTGACGTGAGTCAGCGCCGGGTAGTGATGGGAGTCCGGCGCCGAGGTGGTGATGGGAGATGCCGACGTGCGCCGGGTGATGGGGAACCGGGGCGCGAGCGTCGGCGTGGGTTCGGGAGTGCCGGCGGGAGGCCGGCGGGTGAGGTGGGTCCGACGCGGGAGGCGAGCACCTCGCTTCAGACCTTCGGGAGCGTGGCGACGAACTCGCTGGGGCCGCGCTGTTCGACCTCGTAGGCGTCCGCGTCGAAGGTCTCGACTTCCGCCTGCATCTCGTAGAACAGGGGCTTTGGCTCGTGGTCGTTGACGAGTTCGAGCGCTTCGCCGCTGTCCAACTCCTCGAAGGCGTCGTGTATCTTGGGGTGGCGCTCGGGCGGCGGTACCTCCCGCAGGTCGAGTGTTTTCGCTGCCATTGCGGTCGACGCTTGGTCGTCGGCCGGGGAGCGTGTTCTCCCGAAGATATTCGCCTGACGGCCGAAATGGCCGAAACGTTCATTACAGATACTGTGGTACGTGGTATCATGTCAAAGAAGTCGTCAGACCTGCGCCTCGGCCAACCCGTACGCGTCGCTCGGCAGTCCGCGGACAAGGCGAAGCTCGCGGTCCACGGCTACGACCACCACCAGCACTTCGGCGACGACGGCGTCGTCACCGACGTGCGCCCGGGCAGCGACGGCCCGCGGGTCGTCGTGCGCTTCGACGACTACGGCCGCGACGCCGTCACGTACACGCCCGACGAGCTAGAGTTCGTCTAACCGCCGGCCGGCGCCCCGACGACAGACTCATCCCTCCCGCAGCCGTAGTTCGAGCGTGGCGAAACCGTTGCGGTTCCGGCGGTCGACCGAGTCGTGGAGTGCCGACCGCGTCCGCGACCGGCTCTACCGGGACCTCGACGACAACCTCGGCGCGACCGCGTCCGCGCCGTGGTTCAAACCCCCAGAGGGGTACGAGGCGCGGCGCTTCGACGTGGACAACGGCGACACGGCCCTGTTCTGCTGGAACCGCGACGGCGGCTGGTGGCTCGGCAACACCGAGACCCCCGAGGCGCTGTGGCGCACGGACAAGCAGTCGTTCGCGGAAGCCCCCGAGGACGTCTCCGAGTGGGCGCAACGCGAGTTCCTCGCGGAACTCCACGAGGCGTCGCCGTGGCTCGCTGACTACCCCACGCTGTCGTGGTTCTTCCTCCCCGTGTTCATGTCCAAGGACGGCCGCGAGACGACGCGCGCGTTCTTCGACGAGCACGCCGCTGGCTTCCCGGACGCCGAGGCCGCGGACGCGCTGGCGTTCTACGAGTCGTTCTTCGACACCGGCGTGCTCGACGACGAGCGCCACGTCACCGCGGGGAAACTCGGCACCTCCGAGTTCCTCGACGTGGCGCGCGCCAGCGCCGCGATGAGCGAACTCCACGCCGCGTGGCTGCTCCACGAGGCCGGCTACGAGGTCACCCCCGAAATCGAGGTGACCACCGGCCACTCGCTGGACTTCCGCGCGGACCGCGAGGGCGAACACGGCGTGCTCGTGGAAGTGACCCGTCCCGTGCCGACGAACGACCGCGCCGCCGACACCCCGATTCGCGCGGTCAAGGAGACCGCGGCGACGAAGACCAGCGGGCAACTGGAGGCCCACGGCGGCGGCGCGGTCCTGTTCGTGGACTGCTCGTCGTTCCCCGACGACGAGTGGCGCCGCGTCCGCGGCGAACGCCCCGACGTGGGCCACCGGCCTGCGGTCGTGTTCCGCGTGCGGCCCGACGGCTCCGTCGACGGCTACACGAAGGGGTCGGTACCGCTGTCGCTCCCCCAGTTCTAGCTCCGGTCGCGGTCGTCGTCCACGAGTCGCGCGAACACCTTCCGCTCGGCCGCCCGCAGGTGCTGTGAGAACGTCGGCCCCGAGATGTCCAGCGACGCCGCGACGTCCTCGCCGCTGGTCGCGCGCGGCCACTCGAAGAACCCCGCGAAGTACGCCGTCTCGACGACGGTCCGCTGGCGCTCGGTCAGCGCCTCCGACCAGACGTCCGCGAGGTGGCCCGACTGCTGGTCGTGCTCGGTGACCTGCCGGCGCGCCACGGCCTCCGCGGAGCCGTACTCCGCTCGGACCGCGTCCACGACCTCGCGCACGTCGACGTCCTGCGGGAACCGCGCGGTCACTCGGAGGTCGTCGCCGAGGACGACCCGCCTGACTGACCCGCCCAGCGACGCCACCGTCGACATCAGCGGCGGGTCCGAGAACCGGAGTTCGAACCGCACGCCGTCGACGCCCTCCCCGATGACGCTGAGCGACTCCCAGAACGGCACCGTCTCCGAGAGCGCGCGCACCTCGTCGACGCTCCCCTCCTCGACCACGCCGTAGACGAGGAAGTCGCCGTCGCCGACGGAAATTGCTCGCTCCAGCGTTATCGGCGTCTCCGGCATCGTCGCCGCGCCGATGGCGTCGGCCGTCTCCCGAATCCGGAACTCCAGTTCGACGACCGCGTCGCTCATCAGCGCCTGCTTGCGCTCGGCGGCCGCGATGGCGTGCCCGACGAGGTTGCCGAGGTGCTCGACGACGGTCGCCTCCTGCTCGCGGAACGCGTCCGAGCGGTCCGCGTACACGTTCAGCACGCCGTACGTGGTGTCCTCGTAGCGAATCGGGATGGCGGCCGACGACCGGAAGCCGTACTCGTCGGCGAGGTCGCGCCACCGCTCGTAGCCGCTGTCGCTGTGGACGTCGTTGACGGTCTGAATCTCGCCGGTGCGGAGCGCGCGCCCGGTCGGCCCCTCGCCTCCGGGGTCGTCGGGGTCCACGGACAGCGACACGGCGTCGAGGTAGCCGTCCGTGCCGGCGCTCGCGCGCACGTTCACCGCTTGGGACTCGGGGTCGGGTTCCCCCACCCACGCGAACTCGTAGGACGGCGACGCCGCGAGGCGCTCGCAGGCGATGCGCTCGATTTCCTCGCGCGTGGACTGGTCGACGACCGCGCCCGCGACCCCGTGGACCACGTCGTTCAACTGATTCAGCGCGGCGAGGCGCTCGCGCTGGGACTCCAGTTGGCGCTCGTACTCGCGCTGCTCGGTCACGTCCCGGGTGTAGACGACGAACCCGTCTATCGCCGGTTCGTCGCGGAGGTTGCGGCCGCGCCCGTCCAAGAACACCCACGAGCCGTCCGCACAACGCAGCCGGAAGTCCACGGTCGCGCGGTAGTCGGGGTCGCCCGCGAGCCGGTCGAACTCCTCGCGGACCGCCACTCGGTCGTCGGGGTGGACGTACTCGAAGGCGTTCTCGCCGGCCAGCTCGTCGGGGTCGTACCCGAGCACGTGCTCGGCCGACGGCGTGACGTACTGGATGGTGCCGTCGGGGTCCACGATGGCGTTGACGTCCGTGGACTCCTCGATGAGCGCCTCGTAGCGCTTCTGCTCGCGGCGGTGCGCGCGCCGCTCGATGGCGTGGTGGACCGAGCGCACGAGCAGCTCGGCGTTGATTTCGTCCTTCACGAGGAACTCCTCGGCGCCCCGGCGCAGCGCCTCGCGGCCGACCTCGCGGTCGGTGAGCCCCGTGAGAACGACCACCGGCACGCCCCCGTGGCGCTCCAGCAGCGTGGTGAGCGTCTCCAGCCCCGTGCTGTCCGGGAGGCCGAGGTCCAACAGCACCACGTCCGCGCCGGCGCCGTCGAGGTAGTCGAGGGCGTCGCTGAGTCGGGTCTCGTGGACGAGCGCGTCGCCGGCGGCGTCGCCGCGGTCCGCGAGCGCGTCCTCGAACGACCGCGCCTCCAGCGAGGCGTCGTCGAGGAGTTCGCGGATGTAACGGGCGTCTCCGGGGTTGTCTTCGACCAGCAGGATTCGCGGGCGGGCGTCGTCGCTCATCTCAGTCTGGGTCCGGCGGGAGTTCGACGAGCGTCAGCCAGAACCGCTCGAACGACCGAATCACGTCAACGAACTCGCTGGGGTCGATGGGCTTCGTGAGGTACGCGTTCGTGTGCTGTTCGTAGCTCTTCACCACGTCCTCCTCGGCCTCCGAGCTCGTGAGGACGACGACCGGAATCGTCCGCAGGTCGTCGTCGGACTTCACCGCTTCGAGCACGTCGTGGCCGTCCACTTTCGGGAGGTTCAGGTCCAGCAGGACGAGGTTGGGGCGGGGCGCGTCCGCGTGCTCGCCGCGCTGATGGAGGAAGTCGAGGGCATCCTCGCCGTCGTTGACGGCGTGGAGGTCGTTGGTGATTTGCGCTTCCGCGAACGCCTCTCGCGTGAGGCGCACGTCCCCGGGGTTGTCCTCGACCAACAGGATGTCGACTGGCTCGCCGTCGCGGTGCTCAGTCATCTCGTTGGTTCTCGTCGGGAATGCTGAAATAAAACGTTGCCCCCTCGCCGGGCTCTGACTCCACCCACACGTCGCCGCCGTGGCGCTCGACAATGCGCTGGACGAGCGCCAGCCCCACGCCCGTCCCCGAGTGCTCGTCGTGCGTGTGGAGCCGCTGGAACACCTCGAAGATGCGGTCGGCGTGCTCGGGGTCGATGCCGATGCCGTCGTCGCTGACCGCGACCACCCACGCGTCGTCGTCGCGCTCGGCGGAGACGCGGACCGTCGGCGCCCCGTCGCTGTACTCGATGGCGTTGCTCACGAGGTTCCCGAACACCTGCCGGAGCTGGTCCTCGTCGCCCCAGACGACGGGTAGGGACTCGGCGACGACCGTCGCGTCGGCCTCCTCGATTTTCACCTCGAAGTCCCGGCAGACGTCCGCGAACACCTCGTCGAGGTCCACGCGCTCGAACTCGGTGTCGCGGTCCACGCGGGAATACTCCAGCAGCGCGTCGATCATCTCCTGCATCCGGTCGGCGCCGTCCACGGCGTACGCCAGAAACTCCCGGCCGTCCTCGTCGAAGGCGTCAGCGTACCGGTCCTCGATGAGCGAGAGGTAACTGGACACCATCCGCAGCGGCTCTTGGAGGTCGTGGGACGCGGCGTACGCGAACTGTTCGAGGCGCTCGTTGGACGCCGCCAGCTCCGCGACGAGCTGCTCGCGCTCGGCGTCGTAGCGCTCGCGCTCGATGGCGTCCGCGAGCACGTTGGCGACGCTCTGCACGAAGTCCACGTCCTCCGCGGAGAACTCCTGAACGACGGTGTCGTGGGTCTCGAGGATGCCCCACGGGTTCTCGACGGAGCCGATTATCGTACTGATACCGCTCTGCGCGCCGTTGTTCACGAGCAAGGCCGGAGCGTCGAATCGGTCCTCCGTTCTGAAGTCCTCGACGACGACCGGCCCCTCCGTCTGGAGCGTGTACCCGGCCTGTGACCGCTCGGCGTCCGCGTCGACTGTCGCAGCGCCGACGGCGTCGTCCCCCCAGCCGGCGCCCTCTCGAAGCACCAGCTCGCCATCCGCCGCGTCGAGGTCGAGGACTTTGCTGTACTCGTTGTCGAGGACGTCCGCCACCCGGCGGGTCGCTTCGACCATCAGCTTGTCGAGGTCGTCGGTTTCGAGCGCGCGCTGCCCGAGGTCAGCGACGACCCGCTGCTGGTGGGCGCGGCGTTCGAGCGTGCGGTCGCGCTCGGCGCGCTCGCTCTCGACCGGGGCGAGCACGCCGACGGCGCCGGCTTCGCCGCCCGCGCCGACGCCCCGCAACTGCAACTCGAAGGGGGTCGGCTCTCCCCCCGCGTCCGCTATCGTGACCGTCAGCGTCTCGTCCGACGCGCCGAGGTCGTCGAGCGCGCGTTCGACGCGCTCGCCGTCGTCGAACAGCGCTGCGAGCGGCTCGCCGACCGGCTCCTCGGCCGGCGGCCCGGTCGTTTCGACGAACGCCTCGTCCACGCCCGCGACCCGGCCGTCGGCAGCTACTTCGACGACGCCGCCGTCGACGAGCCCCGCCAGCGTCTCGTAGCGCTGGCGCGTCGCGTCCGGCGGTGTCTCTCCCCGTTTCATACACTCCCGAAGCGCGGTTCCACGGAAGAATCCACTGGCCCCCGCGGCCGCCAATCCGTACGTTCATACCGCGTCGCGCCCCACCGTCTACCGAATGGGCGACGACGACTGGCGCGACTTCTTCGGGTTCGACGAGCCCTACGACCAGCAGGCCGACGCCATCGACGCGGCCATCGACGCCGGCGAGCGCGGCGGCTACCTCGCGATGGAGGGGCCCTGCGGCACCGGGAAGACGATGGCGGCGCTGACCGCGGCCGCCCAGCTCGTCCGCCGCACGGACGACTACGAGCGCGTGCTCGTCGTCACGCCCGTGAAACAGCAGCTCCAGCAGTTCGTCGCGGACCTCCGGCAGATGAACGCCGGGCTGGACGACCCCATGAACGGCGTCGCGCTCGTCGGGAAGCGCGACCTCTGCCCGTACGGCCGGGAGGACGTGTTCCCGCGGGACGCCAGCGTCCACGACCGCTGCGAGGACCTCCGGGAGAACACCGCCGGGCTCGTGGAGGCCGGCGAGGGCGGCGGGAGCTTCGACGGGCAGGACGCCCGCGAACTCACGGAGCTACGGGCCGCGGACGCGCTCGACGACCCGTGGTGGGACCCCGCGAAGGCCCGCGACCTCGCGCGCTCGGCCCGCGCGGACGCCAGCCACACCCTCTCGGAGAACCCCCTGCGGACGGACGGCGCGGACTCGCCGTACGTCTCCGTCCAGCCGAGCGCGCCCGACGACTTCGCGGACGGCGACCCGCCGCTGTTCTGCCCGTTCGAGGCCGACTGGTACGGCCGGAACAAGGGCTCGCCGGTCGGCTTCGATGTGGGCGACTACGGCGTGGTGACGAGCGAGGACTTCCTGCCAGCGGCCGTCGAGCACGGCACCTGCCCCCACCGCGTCCAGCAGGTCCTGCTCGACCACGCGGACGTGGTCATCGGGAACTACAACCACCTCTTCGACCCCCAAACTCGGAGACTGACCGAGCACCTGCTGGACGAACGGACGTTCGTCGTGGTGGACGAGGCGCACCGCTTGGAGGAGCGCGTGCGCGACCTGCTCTCCGACCGCGTGGGCCGGCACACGCTCGCTCGCGCCCGCAACGACCTCCGGCAGCTGCTCACCACCGCGAAGCAGAGCGAGTCGAACCGCCAGCAGGTCAAAGACGAACTCAAGAGCTACGAGGTCACCATCGACGCCGTCGAGGAGGCCGTGGAATTCCTCGGCGACGTCTCCGAGTGGCTCGACGACCGGGTGGCGGAGTATCTCGCCAACGAGGGCCACGACCCGAACCGACCGCGAGACCTCCCCGAGTACGACCACGAGATTCCGCTCCGCGACCCCGAGACCGACGAGCCCGACGACCTCACGCGGTGGGCCGAGCGCGAGGGGTACACGGGCGGGCTGTGGCGCTCGCTGGCGGACATCGGCACCGCCGTCGCCGCGATTCTGGAGGACGACGGCGAGCGCTCGGCGGTCTGCGGCGCGGTCGGCGTCACCCTCCAGCGGTGGTGGGAGCGCGACCACGCGACGTACTTCCGGGAGATCGAGCTGGAGCACGCGCCCAAGGAGTCGGGGCGCGCGGGCGCGGCGTGGGCGGAGTCGTACACGCCCGCGCTCGTGACGTACAACTGCATGCCGGCGCGTGCGCTCCGCGAGACGTTCGCGGAACTGGGCGGCGGCGTGCTGATGAGCGCCACCCTCGAACCGCTGGACGTGTTCCGCGAGGTGACGGGACTGGACCGACTGGAGGCGGGCGCGGGCGACGCCGAGGCCCGTCCGGTGGTCGAGCGCCGCTACGACCTCCGGTTCCCGCGGGAGAACCGCGCGAGTTTCACGGTGGACGCGACGCCGTTCACCGCGCGCAACCGCGGCGACCCGACCAGCGAGAACGAAAACCAGACCCGCGAGCAGTACCGCTACGTCCTCCGCACGATAGCGCGCTCGCCGGGCAACGTCCTCGTCTGCATGCCGAACTACCGGGAGGCCGCGTGGGCCGGCGACTACCTCGAAGACGCCGTCGAGAAGCCCGTGCTCGTCGACGAGTCCTCCAGCAACGAGGACACGGACGCGCTCAAGCGCCGGTTCTTCCGCGGGGACGGCAAAGTGCTGGTGACGAGCACGCGCGGCACGCTCACGGAGGGCGTCGACTACGACGGCGACAAACTCGCGGCGTGCGCGGTCGTCGGCGTCCCGCTGGTGAACGTCGGCTCTCCCCGGGTGCGAGCGGTCCGCCGGGCGTACGCGGACGCGTTCGGCGAGGACCACGCCTTCGAGTACGCGCTCACGGTGCCGGCGGTCCGCCGCGCGCGGCAGGCCATCGGGCGCGTGATTCGCGGCCCCGAGGAGGTCGGCGTGCGGGCGTTCGTCGGCCGGCGGTACGTCGAGGGCGCGCGCCACTCCGTCTTCGAGTACCTCGGCCCCGGCGAGCGCGAGGAGTTCACGCGCATGACTCCGGAGTTCCTCGGCGACCAGCTAGACGCGTTCTGGAGCGGGCACTAGAGCGGAATCGCGTCGCCGGTCGCGGAGGACTCGTAGATGGCGTCGATTGCGCGCATGTTTGCGACGGCCTCCTCGCCGTCGGTCAGCGGGTCGCGGCCGGCGTCCACGCTCGCCGCGAAGTGCTCGATTTCGCGCTCGTAGGCGTCCGTGGGGTCGAAGGTCTCCTCGACGGTCCTCTCGCCGGTCCCCCACCGCAGCACGGTCTCGGACTGGCCGGGGTTGAACGCGGCGTCGGTCTCCAGCCAGCCGTCGGTGCCCTCGACGCGGTAGCGCTGGTGGAGCGCGGTCTCGAAGCCGGCCTCGATGGTGGCGGTCGCGCCGTCGTCGAACTCGAAGGTGGCGGCGGCCTCCGTGTCCACGCCCGCGCCGCGTCGGTCGTGGGTGTGCCCGGAGACGAGCGCGGGTTCGCCGAGGAAGGTTCGCGCGGCGCTGACCGGGTAGCAGCCCACGTCCATGAGCGCGCCGCCCGCGAGGTCAGGGTCGAGGCGCACGTCCGGGCCGTCGCCGAGTCGGAAGCTGAACTCCGCGTGGACGTGGCGGAGGTCGCCGAGTTCCTCGCGGGCGACCTCGACGGCGCGCACCGTCCGCGGGTGGTAGCGGTACATGAACGCCTCCATCAGCGTGACGCCGGCGTCCGCGCAGTGCTCGACCACGTCGACGGCCTCTTCCGCGTCGGAGGCGAGCGGCTTCTCGCAGAGCACGTGCAGACCGGCGTCCGCGGCGCGCTTGGTCCATTCGGCGTGGAGGCCGTTCGGGAGCGGGACGTAGACGGCGTCGATGTCGGCGTCCAGCAGGGCGTCGTAGGAGTCGTACGTCTCGGGGATGTCGTGGCGGTCGGCGTACGCGGCCGCGGCGTCCGCGCTCCGGGACGCCACCGCGCGGACCTCGTGGTCCGTGGCGGCAATCGCGGGGACGACCGCTTCGTCGCCGATGTTCGCCGTCGAGAGAATGCCGAACTGCATGCCCGAATCGGGACGCGCCGGCGCCGTAACTGTTTGGACCGACGACCGTCGAACTCGTCGTGGACAGAACACTCAAGCCGGCGGGCCGACTGCGTACGCCTAATGGCCGACATTCGAGCCCCGAAAGAGCGCACGTGCACGGAGTGCGGGCGCTCGGAGCGCTGGGACGAGGAAGCGAGCAACTGGCGCGTCGACGACGAGGTCGGCGATGTCTACTGCGTCCACTCGTGGGACGTGACGGGGACGTTCACGCCCGTCGAGGAGTCCTAGAGCGGGCGCGTGGCGACGTAGCTGTCGCCGTCCTGCTCGACGACCCCGCGGCTGCGAAGCGTCTTGAGCACGCTGTACAGCGTGATTCGGGGCACGTCGAGTTCGCCGTGGAGTTCGTCGAGCGTCGCGCTCTCGTTCGTGGAGAGGTAGAGGTAGACCAGCTTCCCGCGCGGCGACTCCACCCCAGTCGGCAGCTGTCGAGTAGACATTCGTCGTTTGCCGACTGAACTTCGACGATAATAAATCCTACCTTCGACAGTAGTCGTATTCCCGAGCCACCGGGAACACGTAGGTTGATGCCGGCAGCCCGCGAACCGGCGAGCGTGCCGCGCCACGACCGCCTCGACCGAATCCCGACGCCCGGCCCCCGCAACTCCCTGTGGCACTGGCCGGACGCCAAGCACCCGCTGCGGGTCGCGCTCAACTACGTCGTCGTCGTGCTCGCCCGCATCTGTCCGAGCCTCCGCGCGAAGAACTGGCTGCTGCGCCGCCTCGGCGTCACCGTCGGCACCGGCGCCGCGTGGGGGCTGGAGTCCACGCCGGACGTCTTCTGGCCGGAGCTGGTCACGGTCGGCGACGACGCCGTCGTCGGCTACGACGCCACCCTGCTGTGCCACGAATTCCTCCAAGACGAGTACCGCACCGGCGAGGTCGTCGTCGGCGACCGCGCGATGGTCGGTGCCGGCGCCGTCGTCCTCCCCGGTGTCACCATCGGTGAGGGCGCGCAGGTCGCCGCGAACTCGCTTGTCGTCGACGACGTTCCCGCCGGCGAAACGGTCGCCGGCGTCCCCGCCGAACCGCTGGACCGCTAGTCGGCCGCGCGGACGCGCTCGACGGTTCCCTCGCCGTAGCTCCCCGGAACGAACACGCCCGCCGCGGCGAGCGCGGTGAGGCTGGCGAACGCGCCGCCGACCGCCACCGAACCCACCGCGCGCAACACGGGGTCGACGGCCACGCCCGCGACGACGGCGGCCAGCGCGAACGCCACGAACGCCAGCACGAACGCCGCCCGCGTCTCCCGGAAGTCGGCCGCCGACGCGTACCAGAACGCCCGCAGGCGGCGCGCCAGCGTCGCGCGCTCGCCGACGGCCGCGTCCGCCAGCCCCGCCGCGCCCGCCGCCGCCGCGACGCCCGCGCCGTAGCCGACCACGCCCGCGGCCGCCAGCACGAAGACCCCGACTTCCTCGTACACCGAGAACGAGCCCGCGGCCACCGCCACCAGCACGCCAGCGAGCGCACCGAGCCACAGCGCCGCCCGCGCCCCGTGCTCGCGCGCCCACGCCCGGCGGCCGCCGTCGGCGACCACGGCGCAGCCGCCGCCGGTCAACACGACCCACGCCGCGACCGTCGTCGCGGTGGCGACCGCGCTCATTCCCGCACCACGACCACGCCGCGGTCGAACACGAGGTGGTTCGGGAGCACGTACTCCCGGCCGTCGTCCTCCACGCGCGTCACGAACACGTTCACCTCCTGCACGATGCCCTCGTGCTCGCCGATCGCCACGCGGTCGCCGATGCCGTACGGCTGGCGCAACAGGAGGTACACCCCGGACGCCGCCGACGTCAACAGCTGGTGCGTGGCGACCGCGGTGAACAGGATGAGCGACCCGACGTACGCCGCCAGCAACACGAGCAGCGCGTCGATCGCGACGCCGACCTGCGAGAGCGCCACCAGCACCGCGACGAACAGCACGCTGTACTTCACGACCTTCGGCACGACCGACATCTCTGGCACCTTCACGCTGCGCAGCCGCTCGCTGACGAACAGCTCGGCCTTGTCGCCGGCGATGACGCCGAAGAACAGCACCGCGACCGCGATGACGACCGACGGGATGAAGCCGACAATCGGGTACCAGACCGCGTCTTGGACGGTGAGCTCGGCGACTTGCAGCGCCACCAGCACCGAGAACGCGTAGATTATCCACGACGTCAGCCGCGCCACCAGCGTCACCGTCGACGCCCCGACGTCGCGCGCCATCCGCTCGATGCTCGTCCCCTCGACGGCGTCGTCGACGCCCAACGCCAACAGCAGGCGTTCGTTCACGCGGCCGACGACGTAGCCGAGCGCCACCCCCGCGAACAGCACCGCGAGGGCGAGCACGTACCGGAATTCGGGGTCCAGTACCGGGCTGAAGTCGACTTGCATCTCAATACTCCTCGGGGTCGAGTTCGAGGACGAGTTCGCCGCCCTTGAACGCCCGGACGAGCCCGTCCGACTCCGAGAGCACGATGGCGACGGCGGTCGTGTCCCGCGTGATGGCGCCCGCGGCCATGTGGCGCGCGCCCAGCCCCTTCGGGATGTCCGTCCCCTCCGCGCCCGGTTCGAGGTAGCGGTACGCCGAGACGATTTTCCCGGAGTCGCTGATGACGAACGCGCCGTCGAGCCGCGAGAACTCCTTGAGCATCACGTTCACGATGGGGTCGCCGACGTGGACGTGGCTCTTCTCGAAGGGGTTGTAGGAGAGCGGCCGGGACTTGTTCATCACCTTCCCGGCGTCCCCGACGACGAACAGCGCGCCGACGGGCTCGCCCTTCTGGCCCTTCTGCCCGAGTTCGATGGCCACCTCGAAGACGTCTCGGATGACGCCGGGCTCGGCCCGCGAGTTGGCGAACAGGTCGTAGATGCCGGAGTGGCGGGACTCGTCGACTTTCGTGCGCGCGACCATGTCCACCTCGTCCCCGAACAGCGGCGCCGCACAGCCCAGCGCGTCGCCGTCCTCGACGGCGCCCTCCGAGAGCGCGCCCTCGATGCCGAACCGGATGCGCTCTTTCACGTCGTCGAACGCCAGCGGCAGCTCCACGAACGTCTCCGCGCCGACGGCGTTCTCGGTGGCGACGACCACCACGTCCGCGCCCTCGACGTCTTTCACGCGGTCGTAGTACGCGCCGCTCGGGGAGAACACGAGCAGCACGTCGATGCCGTCGAGCACGTCATCGAGGAGTTCCGTTGGCCTCGCCATTTAGTGGAGGAAGCCACCCCACGCGCAAAAAGGTTAGCGGCCCGACTGCCGCCCGTCTGACAGTTCGCTACGTCCCGGCGGCGGCCGCTCGGAGTTCCGCGGTCACGCGCCGCGCGACCGGCTCGACCGCGGCCGCGGCGTGGGCGGTGAGCGCGTAGTGGCCGGCCGCGTTGCGAATGTCCTCAACCGTCGGCTCGTCCCCGCGGTCGTACTCGGGGTGGCCGGCGAGGTCGACATCGCCGTTCCGGAGCATCGACCGCGCCCGCACGGCGAGCACGTCCGCGAGCGGCCGCGGCTCGACCGACTCCGCCGACGCGACGGCGTCGACGGCAGCCTCCCGCGACGCCACCACGGCGTCCGCCGACGCCGGCATCCCGTACTCGCCGTCCCTGATGGCCGCTACGACCGCCTCGAACGCCACCAGCGAGACGAGCGCGCGGCCGGCGGCCGTCACCGCTCGCGCGTGCTCGCCGCGGTCCAGCGCGGACTCCGCGGAGTCGACGGCGGTGCGTGCGCCGGACTTCGCCCGGCGGAACAGGGGCTCCGCAGGGGTGTCCGCGACGTTGCGCTGGAAGTTCTCCGGCCCGGCCGCTGGGTCGAGGTACTCGTAGACGCGTGCCTCGGTCGCACGGACGGCCGCCGACAGGCGGACCGCGGCAGTCTCGACCGCGCTCCGATGCGCGGGCATCGACGGCTCGCGGTAGGCCGCGCGGAGCGCCGCGGCGTCCCCGGCGTCCGCGCGCGCGGCCTCGACCGCGGCGGCCAGCGAGCCGACCGCGGAAACCGCCCGCTTCGGGTCGGCCGGGAACGGCCCGTCCGCCACGACCGCGTCGCCGGCCCGCGTGACCGTCAACTCCAACCGCCGGTGGACGAGCACCGCCTCCAGTGGGCTCCGCGCGCGGTACGCCCAGTCCCCGCGGAACGCGTGCAGGCTGTCGCGCACCGCCGCGCGCCGCTCTCGCAGGGACTCGGGGTCGGCGTCGCCAGTCGCCGCCTCGTACGCGCCCCGAACCTCGGCGGCGTTCGCGCGGTCGTACCGCCACCCGTCGAGGTCGTCGAGCGTCGAGACGCCGTCCGGCGGGTCAGCGAACCGTTCGGCGGCCCGCTCGCGGTCGCGTGCGAGCCGCGCCGCGACCACCTCGTTCGGGACCGCGGGGTCGCGGGGCACGCCGTCGAGCAGTTCGCGGCCGCGCTCGTAGTGGCGGGTCGCGCGGTCGTCCGGAATCGGTCCGGGGTACGCGGACGCCGACACCGTCACGGCCGTCGGGTCGGCGACGGCCTGCAGGCGCTCGGCGTCGTAGTCCACGCCGCCGTCGCCGCCGTCACCGACGAACGGGAGCCGCGAGCAGCCCGCGGTCGCCGCGAGCGCGCCCGTCGCGGCGGCGAGGAACGCGCGCCGACCGCGTTCGGTCACGAGTCGTCACCTCCGTCCGCGGTGACCGGCTCGGGGCGTCCGTCGCAACTGCTGCTCCAGCGGGACCCCATCGAGGTCACGTCGTCCTCGACGAACGGGAACCGGAAGGCGACGCCGACGGTCTGTTCGGCGTCCCGCGAGCAGGCCGCGTCGGCGGCCCGCAGCCGCGAGCAGAACGACGTCTCGAAGCCGCCGTCCTCGCGCCACACGCCCCGCACGTGGAGGTCGTAACACTCCCGTACCGGCCGGGCCAGGACGAGCACGGACTCCGAGCCGAAGTCGGTCGCGCGCACGAACGCCGCAAGCTCCGCGGCCGCGTCGCCGTCCGCGAACGACACGTCCGCGAGGTCGTCCTCGCTGGCGACGTAGGTGTAGCCGCCGGGACGGGGTTCGTCGTCGGTCGCGCGCTCGCCCTCCCAGAACAGTGGGTCGGCGCCCGCCGCTCGCACGGTTCCGAGGTCGTAGTCGGTCACGCGCTCGCCGCGCCGCCGGCCGGGCGGCTCCTCGAAGCCGTCGCTGTCGCTGTCGCCGATACAGCCCGCGAGCGATACCGCCGTCGCCGTTCCGAGTGCGTGGAGGGCACGTCGTCGAGACCAATCGGGCATCGGTCCGGGGTACGTCGCGCGCCCCAAAAGAAGTGCAGGTCAGTCGTCGGTCGCGGCGGCGTCCGCGTTCGGCGTCTCCGACTCCGTGAGGTCGGCGCCGCGCCACGTGCCGCGCTGGTACCACACGTACGCGATGACGGCGCCGGCGACGTTCGAGACGGCGAACGCCAGCCAGATGCCGGTCTCGCCGATGGACTGCGCGGAGAACCACGCGACCGGCAGCCGGATGACCCCGAGCATCAGCACCGAGATGGCGGCGGCGGTCAGGGTCTTCCCCGACCCGCGGAAGCTCCCGGTGTACGCCCGCATGATACCGATGAACCCGAACGTCAGCGCGACGTACCGCAGGAACTCCGTGGTCACGGCGACGACCTCGGGGTCGGTGGTGAACACGTCCGCAATCGTCGGCGCGACGAACCACGTGACGACGCCCGCGGCGGTGAGCACCCCGAACAGGACCTTCCCGGCGAGGGCGGCGGCGGCGGCCGCGCGGTCGGGCTTGCCGGCGCCGATGTTCTGCCCGGTCATCGTCTCGACGCCGCGCGCGACCGCGATGGCGGGCAGGAAGATGACCGAGAACACGCGCGTCCCGATGCCGTACGCGGCGACGACGGTGTCGGAGAACAGCGCGACGACCACCAGCAGGAGGTTCATCGAGAGCGCGCGCCCCGTCCCCTCGACGGTCGCGGGCAGGCCAATGCGGAGCAGCCGACGGAGGTAGCCGAGGTCCGGCCCCATATCCCGGAGGTGGATTTCGACGCCCCGGGACCCCTCGAACATGATGGCGAGGCCGACGGCCATCGCCAGCGCGCGGGAGAACACCGTGGCGACGGCGGCGCCCTGAATCCCCATCTCGGGGAACGCCCACCAGCCGAAGATGAGGAACGGGTCGATGACGATGTTGAGCACCACGGACCCGAACATCACGAGCATCGGCGTGATGGTGTCGCCGTAGCCCCGCATCAGCGCGATGAACACGAAGAACCCGAACATGAACGGCAGTCCCAGCGCCACGACTTGCATGTAACTCGTGGCCATCGGGAGCACGTCCGTGGACGCGCCCAGCAGCCGGAGGAAGTCCTCGATGAAGAAGTACCCGATGACGCCCAGCAGCGCCGAGGCGATGGCCGCGAACGTCATCGTCTGCCCGGCCGCGTACTCCGCCTTGCGCTCCTCGCCGGCGCCGGTGTGCTGGGCGACGAGCACGCTGCCCGCGACCGAGAGCCCCATCCCCAGCGAGATGAGCAGGAACACCATCGGGAACGCGAAGCTGATGGCCGCCAGCGCGTCGGTGCTGTACTGGCCCAGCCAGAACGTGTCCGCGAGGTTGTACGCCGTCTGGAAGAGGTTCGTCACGACGATGGGGAGCGCGAGGAAGAACAGCGGCTTCCCGACGCTCCCGGCGGTCAGGTCGAACTCCTCTTGGCCCTTGAACACGGCGCTGAGCCGGCTCCGGAGCCCCATCAGGCGCTCACCTCGGCGCCGTCGGCGACCAGCCGCGTCTCGACGTACTCGGTGAGCGTCTCACGAATCCGGTCCAGCGGGTGGTTCACCGAGACGCGGCGCGTGTGCGCGCCCTTGATGGTTGTCACGAGGAACTCCGCCGTCGTCTCCGGGTCGACGTCCCCGCGGAACTCGCCGGCGGCCACGCCGCCCGCGACGATGGACTCGATGCGCTCGGCGAGGTAGCGGTCGAACTCCCCGAGCCGGTCGCGGAACCCCTCGTCGTAGGGCGCCTGCGCCTTGATTTCGAGCATCGCCGTGCGGAAGTCGATGCCGGGCACGTCCCCGCCCTCCGCCAGCGAGAACTCCACGAGCGCGAGCAACTGCTCGCGGTACGTGTCCCCGCCGACGGCGTCGAGGTGCTCCGTGTAGTCCTCGTAGAGGTACTCGAGGAACGCCTCGAACAGCTCCTGCTTGCTGTCGTAGTGGTAGTGAATCGTCGCCTTGCTCTTCTCGGAGTTGTCCGCGATGTCCTGCACGGTGAGGTCCGCGTACCCGTGCTCGCAGAGCGCGCGATACGTCGCTTCCAGAATCTCGTCGGTCGGTTCGGCTGCCATGCTGGTCTTACCGAGTTTACTGACTATTCAGTCAAAAGGGTTCGGAACGTCGAACGCGTCTGCCGCTTCCCGCGAGTGAGAACGCCTACCGCGGATGCACGGGCTCCACGCAGTCCGGGCACTCCGCGTACACCACCGGTCCGCCGTCGCGCTCGTACTCCACGAGCACCGCCCCCGACGGAATCTCCGCGCTACACTCCGGGCACACTCCAAGCGACTGCGTTTTCGATGTCATCGTGGCCACTAGCGTACGCGGGCCGTGCCCGCAAAAAGGCGACCCAACCGGAGTGAAAGTGGACGCGAGGGAGTATCGACGCACGCGAACGGACCGCGCACGGGACGGATTCGAACCGAGCCCAGACGTGCTCGGCATCTCCCAAAAGCGAGGGAACGACTAGCATTCGCGCGAACGGAGTGAGCGCGATTCACTGAACGCTCGGCTTCGCCTCGCGTTCAGCCTTTTTAGCGTCCTTCCGAGCACGGCGAGGAAGGGCACGGGAGAGCGTGGCTCTCCCGGCGTAGATTTTTGCGCAGAGAGGTGCCCGCAGCGAGCGCGAGGCCGACCGCAGGGGAGGCCTCGGAGTGATCGAACGCCGACCAGAGGAAGCCGTGAGAGCGCAGTGAGCGAGGACACCCGAGGCGCAAAAAGGTACGTACGCGGGACCGGATTTGAACCGGAGAAAGACTCGCTAACGCTCGTCTTTCGGGGTTCGAATCCGTGCCTGCTCCCTCCTTCGTGTTCTCGCTGCGCTCGAAAACTCAGTCAGTGCGCGGGACCGGATTTGAACCGGCGGACCCCTACGGGATAGCGTCCTAAGCGCTACGCCTTTTCCTGGCTTGGCTACCCGCGCGCACTCCGTCCTATCCGAGGGAGGCAAATGAGAATTGCGTTCCGTCTCGGGGACGGCAGCGAAGATTTACGTGCGGCGCGCCGAAGTGAGGGGTATGTACCGGGCGGGCGACGAGTTCGACCAACAACAGTGGCTCGACGACCTCGACGGCGTGGCCAGCGAGCTCCAGTTGGGCGCGGAGGCGAAGACGACTGCCAAGGACCTCTTCCTGTCGGCGTCGCCGGGCGAGGAGCGCTCGAAGCCCGCGGTCGTCGCGGCCAGCGTCTACGCGGGCGCGCTCATCGCCGGCGACCAGCGCTCCCAGACCGCGGTCGCCGAGGCGGCGGACGTCTCCCGGCTCGCGATTCAGCAGCGCTGGAAGGAGTTGCTGGAGGAAGCCGGCTTCGACGCGCCGTCGTGGTGACTATTCTGCGTCGGTGAGGTTGCCGTGTTCGTCGATTTCGCCGCGCGCGATGCGCGTCGAGGAGATGATGTCGCCGTCCTCGGCGCGGACGTGGTCGACGACCTCGATGTCCAGCGGGTCGTGGCCGCGCTCGGAACGGATGTCGTTGATGCGCTCGCCGGTCGCTTTCGTCTCCGGGGAGACCACGAGCACGTCGAACTGGGGTTCGGTGGCGATGCCCGTCGGTTCTTCGAGCTTCCGAACCTCGAAGTCGGCGTCGTAGTCCTCGGCGATGGCGGCGAGTTCGTCGCGGAGGTCGCGCTCGCGGGCGTCGAACGGCCGGACTTCGCGGTCGACGCTGCGCGTCTGCGAGGCGAGTTCGTCGCTGGTCAACCCGACCGTGACGTCACCGAGCTCGAACGCGCGCTCGAAGAGCTTGCGGTGGCCGTCGTGAATGGGGTCGAACGTCCCACCGAGGGCGACGTTCATACGCCGGCGGAAGACCCCGCGGCGTTTACCAGTTTGGGTTCAGGAGCGCTGTTCGTCTTCGCTGTCGCCGTCGTCGGCGGCTTCGACTTCGATGCGGACGGGCTCGTCGGCGGCGTCGGCGTCCTCGCTGCCGAGGTGCGCGTCGAGGTTGAACACGGTGTTGAGTTCGTCCTGTACGCGGCCGACCACGCCGCCCACGAGGTCGCTTGGCGCGATGGCGGTGTACTCGTAGGGGTTGTTGCCGGCGCCCTCGCTCTGTCGCTTGCGGCGGTCGACGACGTCCTCGTCGGCGAGTTCGGCGAGCGCTTCGCGCACCGTCGACGGGTAGAGACCGGTGCCGTCGGCGACCTCCTCGCTGGTGCTCCACGGGTGCTGGCGGAGGTAGACGAAGATGCGCGCGCGTGTCTCCGTGTCGAGCACCCACGAGAGGATGTCGACGACCCCTTGGTCGAAGCCCGCGACGGCGCGCTCTTTCTCCTCCCCGAGCCGGTCCCGCGGCGATTGGTCCTCCCCCGCTGTCTCGTCGGTGGTGTCGTCGGACATGCGTCGTCTCGTTCGGGTCAAAAGCGACGTGCGAGTGAAAAACTCTTCGCCCCCCGCGGGCACCCCCGGTACCCTCAGAGGACCAGCGACTCGTACAGCGCCGCCTCACCGTCCTCGTCGAGGAGTCGGCGCTGAGCGCTCGCGCCCGACTCCGCCTCGTAGACGCGCCGGATGCCGTCGACGCCGAGGCGCTCGCACTCGCGGTCGACGACCTCGCCCAGCGACACCTCGCCGTCGGCGTCCCGCCGCACGAACGACGCGTCGTGGCCGTGGCGGGTCGCCCGCCACTTGTTCTCGTCTAAGACCTCGCGGCGGAGCGCGCTCCCCGCGACGTGGTCTCCGAAGACGTCCGTGGGCACGGGGCCGGCGCCGTCCTCGTAGCGCTCGGCGTAATCCACGACGAGCGCGTGCGTGTACTCCACGAACGCCGCGACCGTTTCCGGGTCGGCCTGTCCGTCGGGCGCGCGCACCTCGACGGTGCCGTGGCCGGAGTGCGGGCGCACGTCGTACCAGAGTTCGCCGCGGTCCTCGATGGCGCCGTTCTGCACCATTAGGCGCTCGAAGCGGTCGAAGTCAGCGTACGAGTCGAACGCCGTCGGGATGCCCGTGTTGGGGAGTCCCTCGAATATCTTCGCGCGCGCCGACGCCAGCCCCGTGTCGAAGCCGTTCCAGAACGGCGAGTTCGCGGACAGCGCCAACATCACGGGGACGTGCCAGCGAAGCTGGTTCGCCACCCAGACCGCCTTGTCCGCGTCGTCCACGCCGACGTGGACGTGCAATCCCGCGGTCGTGTTCCGGTGCTGCGGGTACTGGATGCGTTCGAGCTGGGAGCGGTACCGCGGCTTCTCGGCGTGCTCGTGCTCGCGCCAGCGCGCCCCCGGGTGCAGGCCCGCGGCGGCGATGCGGTAGCCGTTCGCCTCCGCGTGCGCGACCAGCGCCGCCCGCACGTCACGCACGGCGTCCGCGGCGTCGCCCGGCCCGTCGAGCTTCGGCGTCTGCGTCTCCACGACGAACTTGAACAGCTCGTGGTCGAGCCGTCCCTCCAGCAGCTCCGGCGGCTCGGCCCCGTAGACCAGCCGGTCGGTGCCGGCCGTCGGGACGCCGTCCTCGCCGACGACGAAGAACTCCTCCTCGACGCCGAGCGTCCCCAGTTCCGTGAACGCCTCCGGCGAACCCACGTCCATGCTGGCCGGAGTTTCCCGCGGCGTCCGTAAATAGTTCTGGAAGTCGGCGGAGCTACCGGGTAGCCCCATCCCACCTATCGTACCTATCGCGACTATTTCGGGGTTGCGACGACCGCGAGGTGGTCGTCGTGGTACGGCTCCAGCCGCTCGGTCTCAAGCACCTCGTACCCCTCTCGGAGCCGCGCCAGCACGTCCGCGAAGACGTCCTCGGGCTCGCGGGTCACGTCCTCGCTGCGGGCCTTGATTGCGCCCACGAACCGCCCCTCGTCGGCGAGGAACTGGCGGTTCGCCAGCGCCACGTCAGCCTGCCCGCGCGTCGCTACGTCCTGCACGATGGCGTCCAGCCTCGATTCCACGACGTGCGCGTACGTCTCGGGCTTGCGCGCGTCCTTCAACAGCGGGAAGAGGTTCGAACGGTCCTCCACGACCCCGAGCAGGTCGCGCACCGGTCGCGGCGCGAACTCCACGGCGTACGTCGGCCCCGCGAAGTCCGCGACGTGGCTCACGGTCGTCCCGTTCGCCGCGCCCAAGTAGAGCACGCCGTCCCCGCCCGACAGCCCCGTGTCGAGGCCGTGCTCGAACGTCGCGCCGAGCTTCGAGCGCGACGCGTCCCAGCGCCGCCAACCGTCGACGACGGGCTCGCCGTACACGGGGTCGCCCCGCGTCGCCAGCGCGTCCGCGCTGTCGAACTCGCGGCGCCGGACGCCCTCGGGGAGGCTCATTCGGTCTCACGAGCGCGGATGCGCTCGATTCGCTCGTCTAGCTCCTCGGCCAACTCGGGCCGCAGGTCCCCCGAGTAGTGGTCGATGCGCGCGGCGATGGAGAGCTTCCCGGCGAGCGCGCGCGCCGCCGACCCGCGGTGCTCGGGGTGAGTGTTGCGCACGTAGTCGTGCGTGTAGATGGCGCCGTGCTTCGGCGACGGCGCGTGCCCGCGGAGGTGCGCGAACAGCGCGTCCTCCGCGCCCAACACCTGTACGGTGCCGCTGGGCTGCTTTGCGAGGTTCTCCAGCCCGCCCGCCAGCGCAATCAGGCGCGCGGCGAGCATCGGCCCGGCGAGCTTCGAGAGGTTCGGCGCGACCGTCGGCGCCTGCCGCTCGACGTACTCGCGGACGTCGTCGCGCTCGTCGGCGAGGTCCGCGACGCGCTCGCAGAGCGCGACCGCGCGCTCCTCGGTGGCGTTCCCGGGGTCGCGTCCGGCGACCTCGCGGGCGCCATCGACGCCGCTGTCCACGTCCGTGAAGACGCTGCCCGCCCACTCGGTGCCGCGCTCGGCGAGCTCGTTGGCGGCGTCCGCGAGGTCCGCGGCCGCCCGCACCGCGTGAATCAGCTGTTGGTCGTCGGCGGCCTCGCGCTCGCGGACCGCGGCCCGCGTCCCCGCCAGCGTCGCGTCGTGCAGTGACTCGTAGTATTCGTCGGCGTCCTCGGCGAACCCCGCGTCGACGGCGCGCTCGGGCCAGTCCGCGGGCGCGTCGGCGTCGCCCTCGCGGACGGCCTCGCCCATCGCGGCGGCGTCGCCGGCGTCGACCCCGACGAACCACCCCTGTTCAGTCATGTGCAGGCGTACCCGCCGCGCGGAGTTAAACCCACTCGTGTGGCGCGGCCCCGGGGAGTGACCTGCTGACCGTTTTAAGTACGAGGCGGCTGTGGTCACGTTCATGAGCGCGCCACCGGGACCGCCCGAGAGCCAGCGGAACTTCTCGGACCTCTTCGACGAGCTCGAGGACTTAGACGACCACGTCGAGGACGACGAGGCCCGCCAGCAGCTCCGCGAGGTCAAGGAGCTGGCGACCGACATGCAGCCCGAGGGGACGTTCGGCCGCGTCATCTACGGCTTCGACGCCAACGACCTCGCGGAAGCGTTCCTCGGGAGCCTCCTGTTCGGCATCCCGATGGCCGTCGAGGGCGGCACCAACGAGGCCGGCGAGTTCCTCTCGAACCACCCGCTCCTGCTCGCGGGGAGCGCCGCCGCCACGGTTGTCATCGTCTACGGCCTGCTGTATGTCGCGCAGTTTCAGGACGTCCGCGTCGCGGACGCCTTCCTCGGCGTCATCCCGCGCCGGCTCGTCGGCGTGCTCGGCGCGTCCACGGTCACCGCCACCCTGCTGCTGACCGCGTGGGGGCGAATCTCGTGGACGGACCCAACGCTGGCGGCCTCTACGGTCGCCGTCGCGTTGTTGCCGATGGCCATCGGCGCGGCGCTCGGCGACATCCTCCCGGGGAGCTAGCTCCCAGTCACCGCTGCCGAAAGACAACGGTTAAAACGCGTCCGGGCGCAAAACAACGTATGAGCGAAACCGAAACCGAAGCCAAGCGGGCGCGCAAGTGCGTGTCCTGTGGCATCAACATCTCGGGCACGACCGCCGCCGCGTTCAAGTGCCCGGACTGCGGCCAGCAGATTTACCGCTGCGCGAAGTGCCGCAAGCAGAGCAACCTCTACGAGTGTCCCGACTGCGGGTTCCGGGGGCCGTAACGATGGGGAAGGTCGCCGCCGTCCTCAAGGTCATGCCGGAGAGCCCCGACATCGACCTCGACGACCTCGAGGAGCGCCTCTCGGAGTCCCTCCCCGAGGGCGCGAAGATCAACGGCGTCGAGACCGAGGAGGTCGCGTTCGGCCTCACCGCCCTCCTCACGACCGTCATCGTGCCCGACGACGCGGGCGGGACGGAAGCCGTCGAGGAAGCCTTCTCGAACGTCGACGACGTCGAGAGCGTCGCGGTCGAAGAAGTCGGCCGCATCTAAGGAGTTCGCACTTCGCTCGGCGAACGCTGCGCGTTTTCCGCTGTTCACAACTCGCTACGCTCGCGTCTCCCCCTCCTGCACCCCCGGTCTGCGAGTGTTCTCGGCGCCGGCAGGCGATAGGTGTTTACTCTCGGGTCGACTTCCCGCTACCATGTTACCGCCCGGTGCGGACGCCGTCGTCGTCAGGCACGGCGACGTCGGCGTGAAGTCGAGTTCGGTGCAGTCCGACATGGAGCGGCGGCTCCGCGAGAACCTCGCCGCCATCCTCGACGACCGCGGCATCCCGGGCGAGGTCGAACGCGAGTGGGGGCGCCTGCTCGTCCGCACTCCCGACCCGGACGCCGCTGCGGACGCCGCCGCGGACACGTTCGGCGTCGTCTCCGCCAGCCCCGCGCTCGCCGTGCCCGCGGAGATGGACTCGATTCGCGGCGCGCTCGCGCTCACCGCGCGAACGTGCTACGACGGCGGCGCGTACGCCGTCGACGCCCGCCGCGCCGGCAGTCACGACTTCGGCAGCCACGACGTCAACCGCGAGGGCGGGGACGCCGTCTGGCACGCCGTCGAGCAGGACCTCCGCCCGGAGGTCGACCTCGACGACCCCGACATCACGTTCTCGGTGGAGGTCCGCCACGAGGAGGCGTTCGTCTTCGTGGAGTCCCGCGACGGCCCCGGCGGGATGCCGCTTGGCACCCAGAAGCCGCTGGTCGCGCTCGTCTCCGGCGGCATCGACTCCCCGGTGGCCGCGTGGGAGGCGATGAAGCGCGGGTCGCCCGTGGTCCCGCTGTACCTCGACCTCGGGCCGTACGGCGGCCCCGACCACCGCGCCCGCGCCGAGGAGACCGTGCGCCGGCTCTCGGCGTACGCGCCGAACTTCGACCTCCGGCTGCGCGTGGCCGACGCCGGTGACGCCGTGCGGCGGCTCGGCGACGACGTGGGACGCACGCGGATGCTCTCCTACCGCCGGTTCATGTACCGGGTCGCCGAGCGCCTCGCCGAGCAGGTCGGCGCCGTCGGCGTCGTCACGGGGGAGTCGCTGGGCCAGAAGTCCAGTCAGACCGCCGCGAACTTCGCGGTCGTGGACCGCGTCACCGACCTCCCCGTCCACCGGCCGCTGTTCGCGCTCGACAAGCAGGAGATAATCGGTCGCGCCCGCGACATCGACACGTATCGGGACTCCACGCTTGATGTGGGCTGCGAACGCCTCGCGCCCAGCCAGCCGCTGACCGCGGCGTCGATGGACAGCGTGCGGAAAGACGAGCCCGACGACCTCTTCGAGTGGGCCGACGAGGCGGCCGACGGCATCGAGGTCTCCGGGGGGATGCCGGCGTGACCCGCGTCTGCGTCCTCGGCAGCGACGACGTCGACCTCCGCACCGAGCTGTTCGCGTACGAGACCGCGCGGCGCGCGCTGGCGACCTACGATGTGCGCTCGCCGTACGAGAACACGGTCGCCGTCGACACCGTGAGCCTCGGCGCCGCGGTGTCGCTTTTGAACGACCTGAACTGGTATCTCGTGCGGCTCGCCGAGGCGGCGTTCGTGCTGGAGCCGTCGGTCGCCGACGACGAGTGGCTCTCCCGCGACCTCGCCGCGCGCGTCCGGGACGGCGACGTTCGCGCGCCCGAGACGGACGCGCGGCTGAAGGTGTACGGCGTCGAGGACGGTCGGCTCGTCGAGCCGATGTACGTCACGCGCGTGCAGGGCGAGCGCCCCGACTACGACCTCCGGGACGTCGAGGAGACGGTCGTCGTGCGCGTGACAGAAGCGGAGTTCGAGGCGTAGTCAGGCGTCGAAGACGCCCGCGGAGAGGTACCGCTCCCCGGAGTCGGGGAACACCGTGACGACCAGCGGGCAGTCGTCGTACTCGCTGCCGCCGTCCGCGAGCGCGTCCTCGTCGAGGCCGGCGTCCGCGAGGTCGCTGGCGTCGAACGCCGACTCGGGGCAGTTCAGGCCGGGCTCGGCGATGCGCTCGGCGACGCGCTCGGCGGCGACGTAGGCGGCGCCGCTGGACTGCCCGACGAGGATGCCGTGTTCTCGTGCGAGCTCGCGGGCGCGGGCTTCGGCGTCCTCGACGGCGACGGCTTCGACGCTGTCCACGAGGTCCACGTCGAGCAGGTCGCTGACGAACCCCGGTCCCATCCCTTGAAAGTCGTCGTCGCCGGACTCCCCGGTGGAGAGGACGGCGTTCTCCTCGGGTTCGACCGCGACGACCTCCATGTCGGGGTACTCCTCCTTGAGGCGGGTCGCGGTGCCCGTGATGGTCCCGCCGGTACCGACGCCCGCGACGAGCGCGTCCACCTCGCGGCCCTCCACTTGGTCGATGATCTCCTCGGCGGTCGTCCGGTAGTGCGCCCGCGGGTTCGCGGGGTTCTCGAACTGGCTGACGCGGAACCCGCCGTCCGCGGCGGCGATGCGGTCGGCGCGCTCGTTGGCGGTCTCCATGCCGCCCTCCACGAGTTCCAGTTCCGCGCCGTACGCGCGCAGGAGCCGTCGGCGCTCCTCGCTCATCGACGCCGGCATCACGATGGTGAGGTCGTAGCCGCGGGCGGCCGCGACGACCGCGAGCCCGATGCCCGTGTTCCCGCTGGTGGCCTCGACGAGGCGGTCGCCCGGCGAGACGTGGCCCTCGCGCTCCGCGGCCAGCACCATCTCGCGCGCGGGGCGGTCCTTCGCGGACCCCCCGGGGTTGAACGCCTCGAGCTTCGCCGCGACGGTCGCGCCCTCGGGAGCGGGGACGCGGACCAGCGGCGACCCGATGGCTTCGAGGATGCTGTCCTTCATTAGCTCTCTGTAGGCGGTCCCCCACTAAACGTGTGGCGGGCTCCGACAGTCCTCGCCGGCTTCGACACCGCCCTAGCCGGCCGCGTAGGCGGCCGCCCAGCGCGGGGCGGCGCGACGCGAGAGGGCGACGCCGACGCTGGCGAGGACAGCGCTCGCGGCGACGAGCGCGACCCCGTACGACGCGGGCATCGGACCGGAAGCGGTAGCGAACGCGGCCAGCAGCGCGGGCACGACGGGGACGGCGACGCCAGCGGTGAACAGCGCGAACCGCCGCGCGTCGAAGAGGAACTCGTTGGGGTCGAAGCCCGCGAGCGCGACCGTCACGCCGAACAGGTACACCGAGAGCCCGCCGAGCAGCGCCAGTCCGACGGCGGCGTCCACGACCGCCACGTCGTAGCCGAGGAGGACGACGGCGTAGGCGGCCGTCGACGCCGGGAGGCCGGTCAACAGGAACGCGGTGCGCTTCGCGCGGAACACGGCCGGGACCGAGACGGGGAGCGCGAGGTACTCGTCGATGCTGTCGAACTGGGTGAGCCAGTTGTAGGTCGTGAACGCGCTCAGCGACAGCACGGTCCCGAAGAAGACGCCCGGAGACGGCGGGACGCCGACGACGCGCGCGGCGACCGCCGCGAGGAACGCCGCGAGCGCGAGCAGAATCGCGGCGGAGCCGACGGGCTTGAGGAGGCCGCCGCTGGAGCGCGCGAGGTCGAGGAGGGTGCGCGCGACGAGACCGTTTTCGTCGCGGATGGCGTCCGCGAGCGGCCCGAGCCGGTTCGGTCGAGTCGTGGCGGGCTCGCGGTGGGTCGGGACGTAGACGGCGAGCGCGGCGGCACCGACGGCGATTGCGGCCGCGAGCACCGCGAGCGCGTGCGGGACGCTCGTGGCGACGACGCTGTTCCACGCGGCGGCCGCGTTCCCGGTCGTCCAGACCGCGGCCGCCGCGCCCGCGACGGCGACGGCCAGCACCCACGTCGGCACGCCGCGCGTGCGGACAGCGATGGCCGCGAACGTGGCGACCATCCCCGTGACGAACGCGGCGAACAGCGACACCCACAGCGCGGCGAGCGCACCGGGTGCGAGCGCGCCCGTCGCGGCCAGCGGGGCGAACCCGACACAGACCGGGAGGAGGAAGAAGACCGCGTAGTAGGCGGCGTCCTTCACGAGGAACGCGCCGAGCAGGCGGCGCCGCGACAGCGGGAGGTAGCCCGCCGTCGACAGCAGGAGTTCGGTCTCGCCGAGCGCGCGCTCCAAGAGGTCGTCGCCGACCAGCCCCGCGGTCCCCGTGTAGAGGCCGAACGCGAGCGCGAGGACGCGCGCGCCGTCCGCGATTGCGGCCGCGTCCGCGCCCGTGAACTGGAGGGCGGCGACAGTCGCCGCGCTCGCGGCCGCGACGAACACCGGGAGCGCGGCGAAGCGCCGCCCGCCGAACAGCGCCGCGTGCAGGCGGTGCTCCTCGCGGGCCATCGCGCGCAACACCAGCCGCGTCGTCGACGCCATCACTTTCCCCCGTCCAGCGGCGTGTCCCGGGCGTCCGCGCCCTCGACGGCGTCGAGGAACGCGTCCAAGAGGTCGTCGCCGTCGTCGGCGACCTCGCGCTCCGCGACGACGCGGCCGTTCGCTACCACGCCGACCCGCGAGCAGACGTCCTCGGCCACGTCGATGTTGTGCGTCGAGAGCAGTACCGCGTTGCCCTCGGCGGCGTACGACCGGAGGGAGCGCTTGACCTGCTCTTGGACGATTGGGTCGAGGTTCGCCAGCGGCTCGTCGATGACCACCGCGTCGGGCTCGTGGACGAACACCTGCGTCAGCATCACCTTCTGCTGTTGGCCCCGCGAGAGGTCGCCGCAGAGCGTGTCGAGCTTCGCCGCGAACCCCAGCCGCTGGCTCCACTCGTCGACGCGCTCGGCCACCGTCTCGTCGTCGAGGCCGCGCACGCGCCCGACGAACTCGAAGAACTCCGTCGGCGTGAGGAAGCTCGGCGGCGCGCGCTGCTCGGGGAGGATGCCGACCCGGCGGCGCGTCTCTACGGGCTCGCTGGCGGGGTCGGTCCCGAGTACGTTCGCACGGCCGCTATCCGGCCGGAGCTGTCCGGTCAGCATCTCGATGGTCGTGGTCTTGCCGGCGCCGTTCGGGCCGAGGAAGCCGTACACGTCCCCGCGGTCGACCGCGAGGTCGAGTCCGTCCACCGCCTGCACGTCCCCGTAGGCCTTCCGCAGGGCGTCGGCCTCGATGACACTCATCGTCGCGGACTGCGGCGCGCTCGCAAATGAGTCTGTGGGGGCGTCGCCGCGAGCGCGAGCCTTTTGCCCGCGCCACGCCAACGAGGCGTATGAGCCTGAGCACGATGGAGCCCAACCCCGCGTGGGACGCGAAGTCCTACCCGGAGGTCGTGGCCGCGTTCGAGCGCCTCGGTGACGACGTGACCGTCCGCGTCTGGGGCGCGGACTGGTGCGGCGACTGCCGCAGCCAGCTCCCGGACTTCGCGGCGGCGCTGGACGCCGCGGGCGTCGAGAACGTCGAACAGTACGCCGTCGAGCGCGAGGACGGCGAGAAGTACGGCCCGAAGGTCGAGGAGTACGGCATCGAACTCATCCCGACCATCGTCATCGAGCGCGACGGCGAGGAGCTGGCGCGCTTCGTCGAGGAGGAGAGCGTCTCCCCCGCAGTCTACCTCGCCGAGCACCTCTAGCGGAACTCAGCGAGCCACTCCCCGAGTTCTTCGGTCGTCGTCACGGGCGGCGAGCACGCGCGCCGGCAGACGTACGCCGCGGGCTCGCTGTCGACCGCGCTGCGCCCCGCCCACACGGGCGGCGCGTCGCCGAGTTCGAGGTCGTCCAGCCACGCCGCCAGCCCGTCCGCCGTCGGCGGGCGAACCGTCAGCAGGCGGTGCGGGAGGTAGGTCGCCCCGACGCGCTCGCGCCACGCCTCGGGGAGCGCGTCCGCGGCGACCGTGACCTCCAGCAGGCCCTCGGCGCGCGTGTCGGCGGCGAGCGCGAGCGTCGCGTGGCTCGTCGGCGTGGTCTCGGCGCGGCCGCCGTACCGGTCGAGCATCGCCTCGGCGGCGTCGCCGTAGCCCGCGTCCGGGTCGATGGCGTCCAGCGCGAGCAGGGTCTCGGCGGCCACGCCGACCGGCGACGGCGTCGGGCCGTCGGCCACGTCCTGCGAGCGCACGCCCACGTCCTCGACGGACTCGGGGGTCTCGTAGAGCGCGCCCGTCTCCGGGTCGTAGCACTCCGCGAGCAGGGCATCCGCGAGGTCGAGCGCGAACCCGAGGTGGCCATGGTCGCCGGTCGCCTCGTACGTGGCGAGCGCGCCCGCCGCGAGGTACGCGTAGTCTTCGGCGTACCCGACGCCCGCAACGTCTCCAGCTATCACGCGCCGCGAGAGCCGCTCGCCGTCCCACAGCGTCTCGCGGACGTACTCGACTGCGTCGGCGGCGCGCTCGGCGTACTCCGTGTCGAGCGCGAGCCCGGCTTCAGCGTACGCTCGCGCCATCAGGCCGTTCCAGCCCGCCAGCACCTTCTCGTCGCGCGCGGGCCGCGGCCGGTCCTCGCGGGCCGCTCGTAGTCGGTCCTCGGCCGCATTCAGGAGGTCGGCAATCTCGGCCTCGGAACGGCCGAAGTCGTCAGCGAGGTCGGCCAGCGACGCGCTGACGGTGAGCACGGTCTGCCCGTCTTCGAAGTTCCCGGCGGCGTCGATACCGTAGCGCGCGCAGACGAGGTCCGCGAGCACGTCGTCGGGGGCGTCCGCGGGCGCCTCGGCCGCGTACTCGCTGACGGCTTCGGCGACTTCCTCGGGCGTCCACACGTAGAACGCGCCCTCCTCGTGGTCGCCCTCCGGATTCTCGGGTGGCGCGCTCCGGGCGTCCAGCGTGGCGTAGAAGCCGCCGTCGGGATGGCCGAGTTCGCGGTCCACGAACGCCAGCGTCTCCTCGACTACCTCCGCGTACCGGTCGTCGCCGAACAGCCGGTAGCCGTCCACGTAGAGGTCCGCGAGGGCGGCTTGGTCGTACAGCATCTTCTCGAAGTGCGGCACCGTCCAGTGGGCGTCCGTGCAGTAGCGGTGGAAGCCGCCGCCGAGGTGGTCAAACAGGCCGCCGTCGGCCATCCCGTCCAACGCGTTTCGGGCGGCGTCGCCGTACCGCGTCCCGAGTTCTCCGTCGCCCCGCCCCCGGTGGTGCGCTCGCAACAGCGCGCTCACGCGGCTCGCCTGCGGGAACTTCGGGGCGCGCCCGAACCCGCCGTGGTCGTCGTCGGCGGCGCGCGCGAGCTCGTCCGCGGCGTCGAGTAGCGGGCTGTCCCCGCCGCCCTCGATGGGGTCCGGCAGCGACTCCAGTTCGCCTCTCGCGGTCTGCATCCACTGCTCGGCGCGGTCTTCGAGTTCCCCGCGGTTCTCGCGCCACTCCTCGGCGACGCGCTCGGTCAGCGGGAGGAAACCGGGCTGGTTTCGCTTCGCCTCCTTCGGGAAGTACGTCCCGACGTAGAACGGCTCCTTCTCGGGCGTGAGGAACACGGAGAGCGGCCAGCCCCCGCCGCCGCGGACGGCCTGACAGACGGTCATGTACAGCGAGTCCACGTCCGGGCGCTCCTCGCGGTCGACCTTGATGGGGACGAACTGCTCGTTCAGGACCTCCGCGACCTCCGGGTCGGAGAAGGACTCCTCCTCCATGACGTGACACCAGTGGCACGCCGAGTACCCGATGGAGAGGAAGATGGGCACGTCGCGCTCGCGGGCGGCCTCGAAGGCCTGCTCGTCCCACGGCTGCCAGTGCACTGGGTTGTCGGCGTGCTGGCGGAGGTACGGGCTCGCGGTCTCGTCGAGCCGGTTCCGCGCGGTGGGGTCGGACATACCGGGGACAGGCGTCCGCGGCGGGTAAAGCTCACCCTCGCGGCACCCGCCGCGCGGAATACACGAACGCGTACAACCATCCGTTCGAGTAGGGGAAGATTTACACTTGCTTGCTTACTCTCCCCGAACATGACCGAACGAGTCCTGCTGGTCGGCGGCGGCGGCCGCGAGCACGCCATCGCCGACGAACTCGCCGCCGACTGCGAACTGTACGCCGCCGCCGGCAACCGAAACCCCGGCGTCGCGGAGCTCGCCGAACAGTTCCGCGAACTCGACACCGAAGACCCCGACGCGGTCGTCGCGTACGCCGAGGACGTGGACGCGACGCTGGCCGTCGTCGGCCCGGAGGGACCGCTGGCCGCGGGCGTCGTGGACGCGCTCGCCGACGCCGGCGTCTACGCGTTCGGCCCGAAGCAGGCCGACGCCCGCATCGAGACGGACAAGACGTTCCAGCGGGAGTTCATGGCCGAACACGACGTGCCCGGCCAAGCGGAGTTCGAGACGTTCACCGACTCCGAGGCGGCCGCCGACTACGTCGAGCACGTCGAGGGCGACGTGGCCGTCAAGCCCGCCGGCCTCACGGGCGGGAAGGGCGTCCGCGTCACCGGCGACCAGCTCTCGAAGGTCGAGGCCGCCGACTACGTGCGCTCCGCGGAGCACGACGAGTGGGTCGTCGAGGAGCGCCTCGTCGGCGAGGAGGTCACCGTGCAGGCGTTCGTCGCGAACGGCGACGTCCGCCCGACGCCGGTCGCCCACGACCACGGCCGCGCGCTCGAAGGCGACGAGGGCGCGAACACGGGCGGCATGGGAAGCTACACCGGCCCGGACTGGACGCTCCCGTTCGTCACCGACGACGAGTACGAGGCCTGCGTCGACACGCTGGAAGCCGTCGTGGACGCGCTCCCGAAGTACCGCGGCGTCCTCTACGGCCAGTTCATGCTCACCGACGACGGCCCGAAGGTCGTGGAGTTCAACGCGCGCTTCGGCGACCCCGAGGCGCTGAACACGCTCCCGACGATGGAGACGCCGCTGCTGGACGTGCTCACCGCCGCCCGCAACGACGACCCGCTCCCCGACCCCGAGTTCGCGGACGTCGCCACCGTCTGCAAGTACGTCGTCCCCGAGGGCTACCCCACCAATCCGGCGGGCGGCACGCGCGTCGCCATCGACGCCGGCGACCTCGACGACGCGAAGCTGTTCTACGCGAGCGTCGACGCCCGCGAGGACGGCATCTACACCACCACGTCGCGGTCGTACGCCGTCGTCGGGTTCGGCTCCTCGATTCCCGACGCCGAAGCCGAAGCCAGCGCCGCGCTCGGCGACCTCCCCGACGGCCTGCGCGTGCGCCGCGACATCGGCACGCAGGAGCTGTTGCAGGCGCGCATCGACCACATGGACGCGGTCCGCGGCGAGTAACCGAACCCGCACGTAGTTCTTTAAGACCACCCCGTGTAGTGCCGGTATGTCGAGCGAAGAAGTCACGCGACTGCTCCGGAAGGCGTACGGCGACGAGATCGAGACGGTCATGAACTACATGACCAACTCCATCGTCCTCGACGGCGTGCGCGCCGAGGAAATCAAGGAGTCCCTCCAGACGGACATCCAAGAGGAGCTCGGGCACGCCGAACAGCTCGGTGAGCGCCTCAAGCAACTGGACGAACAGCCGCCCGCGTCCGCCGAGTTCGAGGCCCACCAGCACAGCCTCCAGCCGCCCGAGGACACCACCGACGTGCTCTCGGTCATCGACGGCGTGCTCGACGCCGAAGGGGACGCCATCGACACCTACCGCGACCTCATCACCGCCGCGAAGGACGCCGACGACCCCGTCACCGAGGACCTCGCGGTGACGATTCTCGCCGACGAGGAGGCCCACCGCACGGAGTTCCGCGGCTACCGCAAGGAGTACCGCTCGGACTGACGGCTTCCGCGCTCTTTTTGCCGTCGCCGCCGCGTAGCCACGGGCATGAACGTCGCTTTCGTCGCCGCCGCCACCCTCACCGGGGTCGTCGTCGGCGTCCTGTTCGCGTCGCTGCGCATCCCGATTCCCGCGCCCCCGTCGCTGGCCGGCGTCATGGGAATTGTCGGCATCTGGGCCGGCTACCGGCTCGTCCAGCACTTCGACATCGGCTTCGACCTGTTGGAAGCACTCGGCGTCTAACGTCACTGCAGCGACACGCTACTCGTCCGGACTTCGAGTAGCTCCTACCTGTCTTTCACCACCGAACACGCGCCGACAAGGAGGTGGCTCGGCGCGGTCGCTGCCGGGTCGTCGGAAACGAGGAGAACGCAGAATCGAGGCGGCCCGCTAGTACGAGCGCTCCTTCGGCTCGTAGGTCTGCTCGTCGCCTTCGAGGATGACCGGGCGGTACCAGAGCTCCGGCTCGCCGTCGTTCCACGAGACGAGCGTGTGCTTGAGGTACTCGTCGTCCTTGCGCTCCTGGTGCTCCTTGCGCCAGTGCGCGCCGCGGAACTCGTCGCGGGCGAGCGCGCCCATCGTGATGGCCTCCGCCACGTCCAGCAGGTTCCGCGTCTCGATGGTGTGCTGGAGGTCCGTGTTGAACGTCCGGGACTTGTCCGCGACGTAGACGTCCTGATAGCGCTCGCGGGCGTCCTGAATGTCGCGCAGCGCCTCCTTGAGGTTGCCCTCCTCCCGGAACACGTTGACGTTCTCCGTCATCGACTCCTGGAGGTCAGCGCGCACGTCGGCGTGGTTGACGCCGTCCTCGCGTTCGAGCAGCGTCTCGATGCGCTCGCGTTCGGCCTCGGCCGTCGCCTCGACGACCGCCTTCGGGTCGCTGCCGGGGTTCTCGACGGCGCCGCCGTCCGCGGCGGCCTCCCGCGCGCCGGGCTCGCCGACCGGCACGCCGATGTCCTCGCGCTCGAAGTCGTCGCGGGGACCGGTCTCGATTTTCGGCTCCGGCATGTCCGCGCCTGCGGCGTGGCGCCCGGCGCGCGCGCCGAACACCAGCAGTTCGGGGAGCGCGTTCCCGCCGAGGCGGTTGCCGCCGTGGAGGCTCACGCACGCGCACTCGCCGGCCGCGTAGAGGCCGTCGATGCACGTCTCGCCGTGCTCGTTGACCTCGATGCCGCCCATCGCGTAGTGCTGGCCGGGCTTGACCGGCATCGGCTCTTCGAGGCCGTCGACGCCCTCGAAGTCGCGCGCGAGGTGGAGGATGTTCTCCAGCCGGTCGGTGATGCGCTCCTCGCCGAGGTGGCGCATGTCGAGGTAGACGTACTCGTCGTCGACGCCGCGGCCCTCCTGCACCTCGGTGAGTTCCGCGCGCGCAACCACGTCGCGGGACGCGAGCTCGCCGTCGTTGGTCGCGTACCCGTACTCGAACATGAACCGCTCGCCCTCGGAGTTGTAGAGGATGCCGCCCTCCCCGCGGACGCCCTCGCTGATGAGCACACCAGTGGAGGGGAGCGTCGTCGGGTGGAACTGAATCATCTCCATGTCCTCCATCGGGACGCCCGCGCGGTACGCGATGGCGACGCCGTCGCCGGTGTTGGCGACCGCGTTCGTCGTGTGGTCGAACGCCTGCCCGAGGCCGCCCGTGGCGAGAATCACGCCGTCGCGGGCGCGGAAGCCCGCGATTTCACCGGACTGGACGTCCCACGCGACGACGCCCTCGCAGTCGCGCTCGTTGGGGTCGTCCTCGTCGGTGACCGCGACCTGACTCACGTACCACTCGTCGTACACCTCGATGCCTCGTTTGACGACCTGCTCGTACAGCGTGTGGAGCATGTGGTGGCCGGTCTCGGCGCCCGCGTACGTCGTCCGCGGGAACGACAGGCCGCCGAACGGCCGCTGGCTCACCGTGCCGTCCTCTTCGCGGGAGAACGGCATCCCCCAGTGCTCCAGCTGGATGACCTCCTCGGGCGCGTCCTGCGCGAACGTGTCGACCGCGGGGGCGTCGCCGAGGTAGTCCGACCCCTTCATGGTGTCGTACGCGTGGTCCTGCCACGAGTCGCCCTCCTGCAGGGCGGCGTTGATGCCGCCCTCCGCGGCGCCCGTGTGCGAGCGCACCGGGTGGAGTTTCGTCACTATCGCTACGTCTGCGCCTTCCTCGTGGGCGGCGATTGCGGCGCGCAGCCCCGCGCCGCCGCCGCCGACTACGATTACGTCGTGCTCGTACATGTTACCAGAATTTGAGGTTCTGCTTGACCGCTTCGCGCTTCAGCTCTTGGATGTGCTCCGTGAGCGGGATGTCCTTCGGGCAGACGTTCGTACACGAGAACTGGGTCTGGCACCGCCAGACGCCGTGCTCGGCCTCGATGATTTCGAGGCGCTCTTGGCGCTTGTTCTCGCCCTCTCGCTCGTCCATGTAGAACCGGTAGGCCTTGTTGATGGCCGCCGGGCCGAGGTACTGGTTGTCGCCCGCCGCGATGTTACACGAGGACATGCACGCGCCGCACCAGATGCACCGCGTCGAGAGCTTGATTTCCTCGCGGTTCTCGCGGCTCTGGCGCTGCTCCTCGCCGTCGGGCGTCTCGTCGGTGTCGAAGAACGGGTCGACGGACTCCATCTGGTCGTAGAAGTGGTCCATCTCCACGACGAGGTCCTTGACGACCTCTTGGTGGGGGAGCGGCTCGACCCGCACCGGGCCGTCGAGGTCCGCAATCTGGGTCTGACAGCCGAGGCGCTGGCTGCCGTTGACGAAGAACGCGTCCGAGCCACAGACCGCCTGCCGGCAGGAGTGGCGGAACGTGAGACTGGAGTCGTACTCGTCGCGCGCGTAGATGAGCGCGTCCAGCACGGTCATCCCCTTCTCGAAGGGCACCGTGAACGAGTCGAAGCGCGGCTCCTCCTTGCCCTCGATTTCGGGGTCGTAGCGGAACACCTTCAGCTCGACCGTCTCGCCCTGAATCTCGTTGGCCGCGGCGGCCTCGTCGGCCTCCCGCTGCTCCTTGCGCGCCTGTTTCTCGGCCATCCGCCGCTCTTGGTGCGACGTGGACGAGGGCTGTTCGGTCTCCGAGTCGGTGTCGGGTGTCTGCGTACTCATGTTAGAATCCCGCGAGGGTGTTTGCGACGCGAATCCCCTGCACGACCAGCAACAGCGCGGCGGCGCCGAGGACGACCTGCGCGATGCGCTTCTGGGCGCCGTCGATGCCTTGGTTGACCAGCGCGTTGTAGACGCCGTTGACGCCGTGGAACGTCGCGGTCAGCAGGAACAGAATCATCGTCACGAAGTAGCCGATGTTCTGCATGCGCGCCTGACTGCCCGCGAACTCGATCTCGTAGGCGTGGTGGACGAAGTGGAGGTTGAAGAAGTGGAACGCCAGCACGACGACGAGGAACGCCGCCGTGATGCGCTGGAGTAGCCACGCGGTCGAACCCGAACTGAACGAAGAGTAGCGTTGTGCCATTGTTAGAACGCCCCCGAGACGAACGTCGGCACGCTCGCGACGACGATGACGCCGGTCAACACGAGCGACGCGTAGAAGCTCTTGTCCTGCGATTCGAGGCCGACCCCGAGGTCGACGAACAGCAGCCGGATGCCGTTGAGGATGTGGAAGACGGCCACCGCCAGCAGGCCGACTTCGAGCAGCCGGACCAGCGCCAGCCCCTCCAGTCCGGACAGCGTCTGGTTGTACGTTTCGGCGCCCTGCATGGACGTGCTCAGGACGGAGATGTGGGTGAACAAGTAGCCGATGAGCACCCACCCCGTGAACTTGTGAAATACCCAGGCCCACATCCCGGCCGTGAACTCCCGCCACCGGCCGAAGTCCTCGATGAGGCCTCGGTCGTACGACTGACTCATACCATTCAGAGCGTGTGGTCCCTCCGCACATAGAAGTTACTACACGGGCGTGCCGCACGAACCGCGGCGCGCGGGCCGCGTGCGCCCGCGGACCGAGAAAATCGACGGGGACGCTCGCGGGGCGTCAGGCTTCGAGGATGGTGCCGCCGGCGCCGACCGCGATGGTCGTGTCGCCGCGCAGCACGGCCTTCAGGTTCTGTCCGGTGGGCGTACTCTGGGCCGCCCACTCGCTGCCGTCGTAAACGTAGAACTTCCCGCCGCCGCCGACGGTGGCGCCGCTCCCGTCGGCGACTTCCACGTCGCGGAGGGTGGCGTCGCCGGTGTCCGAGCGCACCCACGCGCTGCCGTTCCAGTGGTAGACGGTGCCGCCGCCGCCGGACACCCAGACGTCGTCGAAGCCGTCCGAGTCGACGCCGTAGAAGTTGTAGTTGGCGTCCGCGACGCCGAGTTTGTCCCACGTGCCGCCGTCGCGCGTGTAGAAGACGCTGGTGTTGCCGTCGACGATGTGGCCGCTGCGGTCGTCAAAGAAGTCCACGGCCTCGATTGCGGCGCCCGAGCCGGGGGTGGTGTAGTCCCACGAGCCGGTCTCGCCGTTCTCGTAGGAGAAGTACATCTTCCCGGAGTCGCCGGCGACGTAGACGTTCGCCTCGCCCGCCTCGCCGGTGACAGAGACGTCGTTGAAGTTGTTCGTCACGTCCATCGGCGCGGAGTGGTCGTTGAGCACGCCAGCTTCCACGTCGTACTCGCCGATGGCGCCCGAGGAGCCGACGAACCACAGCCGCTTGCCGTCGTCTGTCACGTCCGCGCCGTACACGTCGTTGCCGTTCCCCGTGGGGCCACCGTCGAGGAGCTTCTCCCAGCCGGTCGCGGTGCGTTCGAGCACCACGCCGCCGCTGCCGACCGCGAACGCGCCAGCGGACGTGGACTCCACGTCGTAGAGCGTGCTCGCGGTGGGGGACTCGACGACTTCGAGTGGGGACTCCTCGCCGGTGGCGGCGCCTACCGCGCCGGTGAACAGGCCGGCCGCGGCGGTCGCGCCGACCGCCTTCACGATGCTGCGTCTGGTGTGAGTCGGTTGGTCGGACATCGCAGTTCGTACGACCGTCGCCGGGTAGTAAAAAACCCGGAACAGTTAATCCGGGTTTAGATGTCTTTAGACGTTTTATCGGCCTCAATAAGCGTTTATTTCCGTAAATAGTTAAGGTATTTTACACGCGTCGGTGCGGTTCCGAACGGGTTCGCGCGGCCTACAGCTCCGCCCGCTCGTAGGCGCGCTGGGTGCCCCCGTCCAGTTCCACGAGGTGGACCAGCGGGTTCCCCGGGTAGACGACCGGATTCTCCAGTTTCCCGACGAGCAGGCCCGTGAAGGGCGCGTCCACGTCTACCACGTCGGTCTTGAACGGGTTCGAGATGCTGCAGATGGCGTCGCCCTCGCGCACGAGGTCGCCGCGCTCGTAGTGCATGTCCACGAGGCCGCCGTCGTCCGCGCGAATCCACGTCTTCTGGTCGGTGGTGACGACCGTCCACCACGCCGGCAGGTCGACGGCTTCCGTCGGGTAGACGCCATGGCCCGCGAGCACGCTCTGGACGCCGGCGAGCGCGCGGTCGATGAGGCCGCGCTGGAACCGGTGGGCTTCCCCCATCTCGACGGTGACGGTGGGTACGCCAGCCTCGGTCGCCTCGTGGCGCAGCGTTCCCGAGGAGCCCTCGCTGTCGATGACGACGTTCGAGCCGAACGACCGCGCGAGCCGCACCACGTCGTCGTCGGCCATGTCCGCGCGGACGTGCAGCATGTTCGTGCGGCCGCGCGTCGACGTGTGGAAGTCGAGCCCGAAGTCGCAGGGCGCGATGAAGTTCTGGAAAATCTGTTCGGCCATCCGCTTGGCGCTCGTCGAGGCGTCGTTGCCGGGGAACGAGCGGTTGAGGTCGCGGTCGTAGACGGGGAGGTAGCGCTGTTGGGTGACGAACCCCGGCACGTTCAGCACGGGCAGGCAGACCAGCGTCCCGTGGAGGTTGGCGTGGGACCACTCGTGGGAGACCTCCCGCACCACCTCGATGCCGTTGAGTTCGTCGCCGTGCGAGGCCGCCGACAGGAAGACGGTGGGACCGGGCTGTTCGCCGTTGACGATGGAGACGGGGATGCGGACCGGGTCGCCGAGATACGTCTCGCTGATGGTGTACCGGATGTCCGCGCGCTCGCCGGGGTCCACCCGGCCGCCGTCGTACGTGAACGCCCCGTCAGTCATGGCACGGTGTTCGGGGCCGACACGTAAAACAGGGGCGTCCGGGCGGCGTCACCGTTTAGTCGCTGCCCCGCGTCGCTGTACCTCATGGACGATTCTGTCGCTGTCGGCGTGCTCAGTCTCCACAACAGCAAGGAGACGAAGGCGATACTGAACGCGGTCGACGCGCTCGGCCACACTGGCGTGTGGCTGCGCGAGGACGACCTCTGCGTGGACATCGCGGACAACGCCTCGACGCTCGACCCGAACGTCGACGTCATCGCCAACCGCCTGCTCCTCTCGAAGACCGAGCAGCCCGCGGAACTGCTCGGACTCGCGCTGTCGCTGAGCCAACTGCGCCCGATGCTGAACCGGCCGCGGAACGTGCTCACGGCGTTCCACAAGTTCGCCACCGCGACCACGCTCGCGGACGGCGATGTCCGGCTGCCGGACGCGACGCTCGCGCTGGACGCCGACCGGCTGAACGCCGAGAAGGCCAAGTACGGCGACGAGGTCGTCTACAAGACCGCCATCGGCACGCACGGCGGCGGCACGTGGAAAATCAGCGCAGACGAGCGCGTCAACCCCCGGGTGGGCGACCGGTACGCGTTCCTCCAAGAGCTCGTCGAGCGGGACAGCGACCGCCACCGCGACCTCCGCGTGTACGTCGTGGACGGCGACATCATCGGGACGATGCGGCGGTACGCGCCGGACAACGACTGGCGGACGAACGTCGCGCTCGGCGGCTCCGTGGAGGGCGTCGACGACGTGCCCGAGGAGGCCGCGGAGATGGCGCTGACGGTCGCGGACACGGTCGGCCTCGACTACGCGGGCGTGGACCTCGTGGAGGGCGAGGACGGCTGGCACCTCCTCGAAGTCAACCCCACCGCGGGCTTCAAGGGCCTGTTCGAGGCGACCGGGGTCAGTCCCGCGCCGTACATCGCCAAGCACGCCATCGAGACGGCGGGCGGCGAGGTCGACGACGACGAGGTCGCGGAGCTCGCGCAGGTGCTCGACGACTCGAAGCCGGAGTCGGTGGCGACCGAGCCCCAGCCCGCAGCCGAGCAGGCCGCGACCATCGGGTACACCGAGGACGTGCTCGTCTCGGGCACGAGCGGCACCGAGCGCGTCGTCGCCAAGTCCGACACGGGCGCGGCGCGCACCAGCATCGACACCCGGCTCGCCGCTGCAATCGGCGCCGGCCCCATCAAGTCGATGACGAAGGTCCGCTCCGGGAGCGTCAAGTCAGGGAAGTCGCGGCCGGTCGTGGACATCGTCGTCGGCGTCGGCGGCGACCGCCACACCGTCGCCGCCTCACTCGAAGACCGCGGGCACATGGACCACCCGCTGCTGCTCGGCCGGGACATCCTCCAGTCGTACCAAGTCGACGTCAAGCGCCGCGTCGACTCACCCGAAGACGAGGAGTAACCGAAACCACTCACTCAACTCCGGCGAGCGAACTGTTTCTGGACACGCGTCAGGTTCTTGCGTGCGGCTCCCGTCCCCGACGACGAATGTCGTTCTCGGAGCGAATCGCGGCAGGGACACGGGCCGTCGAACTCCCCGGCGACCTCACCGGCGCGGTAGGGGATTCGGTTACGGTCGTCCCCGTCGTCGTCGCGCTCGCCGCGCTCTCGGACGTGTCGCTGGCGCCCGTGCTCGTCTGGTTCGGCGTCTTCCAAGTCGCGTGGGGGGCGCGCTACGGCGTGCCCGTCTCCGTCGAGCCGATGAAGGCGCTGGCGGCGCTGGCAATCGCCGGGTCGCTGTCCGCCAGCGGGCTCGCCGCCGCCGGCCTGCTCGCCGGCGGGACGCTGCTCGTCGCCGGCGCGACCGGCCTGCTCGGGCGCGTCAGTCGCTTCGTCGGCCAGCCGGTCGTCCGCGGCGTCCAGCTCGCGGTCGCGCTCGTGCTCTTCCGCACTGCCCTCGACCTCGCTGCGACCGACCTCGCGCTCGCGGGCGCCGCGGTCGCTGTCGCCGCCGCCGTCGCGGTCGTCTCCGTGCGCGCCAGCGCGCTCGCCGTCGTCGCCGTCGGCGCCGGCTTCGCGCTCGTCGAGACGGGCGGCGTCTCCCCCGCCGTCCCCGCGTTCGCGCTCGCGCTCCCGTCGCCCGCGGTCCTCCTCGACGCCGGCACCGTGCAGGCCGCGGTCGGCCAGCTGGCGATGTCCGTCGGGAACGCCGCCGTCGCCACCGCGCTGTTGCTCGGCGAATACTTCGACTCCGAGGCCACCGCCGACGACCTCGCCACGAGCATGGGCGTGATGAACCTCGTGGCGGTGCCGCTGGGCGCGATTCCGATGTGCCACGGGAGCGGCGGCGTCGCCGGCAAGTACGCGTTCGGCGCGCGCACCGCCGCCGCGAACGTCGTGCTCGGCGCGCTCTACGTGCTCGCCGCCGTGTTCGCGGTCGGCGTCGTCGCCGCGTTCCCGGTCGCCATGCTCGGCGTCGTCCTCGCCGCGGTCGCCGCCCAGCTCGCGCACACCAGCCTCGACACCGAACAGTACGCGCTCACGCTCGCCGTCGGCGTCGTCGGCCTGCTCGCGGGCGTCGGCGTCGCGTTCGTCGGCGGCCTGCTTGCGGACCACGCGTACCGCCGGCTCGCGTAGCTACCCCTCGTAGGCGCGCCAGACGTACAGCGACGCGTACGACCGGTAGGGTTGCCACCGCTCGGCCACCTCGCGCATCTCCGCGCGCGTCGCCTCATCGCCGTACAGCGCCCGCATCCCCTTCCGGATGCCGAGGTCGCCGACGGGGAACACGTCCTCGCGGCCGAGCCCGAACATCAGGAACATCTCCGCGGTCCAGTCGCCGACGCCCGTAATCGACGTGAGCTCCGCGCGCACCTCGTCGTCGCTCATCTGCTGGAAGGACGCGCGGTCCCAGCCGCGGTCGCGGAACGCCTCCGCGACGTTGCGCACGTAGTCGGTCTTCTGCGTGGAGAGCCCGGCGTCGCGCAACACGTCTGGGTCGGCGCCGGCGACGCTCTCGGGGGTCACCTCGACGGCGTCGAAGAGCCGCTCGCGGATGGCGGCCGCGGCGTCCATCGACACCTGCTGGCGGACGATTGAGACGACGAGGCGCTCGAAGGGGTCGTCGGCGGGGTCGAGTTCGAGTTCGCCGTGCTCTGCGACCAGCGGCCCGAGTTCCGGGTCGTCGCGCAGCGCGTCGTGTGCGTCGGCCATGTGGGACGGGAGGGCGCGGAGGAATCTACGCGTTTCGACCCGCGAGCAGGAACCCCGCGAGCGCGCCGACCCCGGTGTAGGCGGCGGGGGAGACACCGTTGACGAGGTACGGGCCGACGAGCCGAATGCCGAGCGCTTCCGCGAACGGCGCGCCGACGCTCACAGCGGTCACGACCGGGTAGCTCACGACGACGGCGACGCCCGCGCCGACGCCGACGAGCGCGGCGTGCCGGACGGGAGAGTCGGAGTCGCCCAGCCGCCACGCGCCGTACAGCGGGAGCCCGGGAATCACGGCCAGCGACACCAGCGTGGACGCCAGCGACTGGAGGACCAACTGTGCGGTCGCCGTCGTGAAGCCGCCGGTCAGAGATTCGAGGGCCAACAGCACGACCAGCGTGTGCACGACGCCGACGACGGCGCCGAGGGCGACAGCGCGTTGCTGACTGTTCACGACCCGCCGGTTCTCGGGACGCCGGCAAGTGCGTTGCGCCTCGCGGCGGCCGCCCGCGAGCACTCAGTTTCCACGCGTGTAAACCCGTGAGACGTTCACACGCGTGGATAGGGAAAGCTTCAACGGGGCGCCCGGCGGTGGTATTACCATGGAAGTTGATGATATCGAGACCATCGCGGTGCTGGGCGCCGGGAACATGGGCCACGGCATCGCGGAAGTAGCGGCGCTGGCGGGCTTCGACGTGCACCTCCGCGACATCAAAGAGGAGTTCGTGCAGAACGGCTACGAGCAGATCGAGTGGTCGCTGGGGAAGCTCGCGGAGAACGACCAGATCGGCGACGACGAGGCCGACGCCGCCCTCGACCGCGTCACCCCCATCGTGGACTTGGAGGCGGCCGTCGAGGACGCGGACTTCGTGGTCGAGGCCGTCCCGGAGAAGATGGACATCAAGCAGAACGTCTACCGGGAGCTCGAACAGCACGCCCCGGAGCGCGCGGTGTTCGCGACGAACACCTCCAGCCTCTCGGTCACGGAGCTCTCGGAGGTCACCGAGCGCCCCGAGCGGTTCTGCGGGATGCACTTCTTCAATCCGCCCGTGCGGATGCAGCTCGTGGAGGTCATCGCGGGCGAGCACAGCGACGACGACGTGCTCGACCTCACCGAGGACCTCGCTGAGGAGATGGGGAAGACGCCGGTGCGCGTCCGCAAGGACTCCCCCGGGTTCATCGTCAACCGCGTGCTCGTGCCGCTGCTGAACGAGGCCGCGTGGCTCGTCCACGACGACGTCGCCACCATCTCGGAGGTCGACTCCACGACGAAGTACGACCTCGGGCTGCCGATGGGCGCGTTCGAGCTCGCCGACCAAGTCGGCGTGGACGTCTCCTACGACGTGCTCGACTACATGCAGGGCGTGCTCGGCGAGGCCTACGAGCCGTGCCCGCTCATCGAGGAGAAGGTCGACGCGGAGGCCCTCGGGAAGAAGACCGGGAAGGGGTTCTACGACTACGAGGACGGCGGCGCCGACGTGCCGACCGACGAGATTCGGGAGGACGTGGCCGACCGCCTGCTCGCCGTGATGGCCAACGAGGTGGCGAAGCTCGTCGGCAACGACGTTGCCGACCCCGCGGAAATCGACGAGGCGGTCCAGCTCGGCGCTGGTTACCCGGACGGCCCCGCGAAGATGGCCGACAGCGCCGGCCTCGCGCACCTCCACGAGACGCTCGCGGCCGCCTACGACGACACCGGCGCGGCGCGCTACGAGCCCGCCGAGGAACTCGAACGCCTCGCTGACGCCGGCGAGGGGTTCTACGGCGCGGAAGAGGAGTCCGAGACCGCGTCCTACGAGAACCTCGACGTGACCGTCGAAGACAACGTCGCGCACGTGCAACTCGACCGCCCGCACCGCATGAACACCATCAGCGAGGCCCTCCTCGACGACCTCTCGAACGCCGTCGACGACCTCGACGGCGACGACGGCGTGCGCGCCATCCTCCTCACGGGGGCCGGCGAGAAGGCGTTCTCCGCGGGCGCGGACGTCACGTCGATGGCGGGCAGCGCCGACCCCGTCGACGCCGTCGAACTCTCTCGGAAGGGCCAGCAGACGTTCGGGAAGCTGGAAGCCGCCGACGTGCCCGTCGTCGCGGGCATCGACGGTTACTGCCTCGGCGGCGGCATGGAGCTCGCGACCTGCGCGGACCTCCGCGTCGCCAGCGAGCGCTCCGAACTCGGCCAGCCCGAGCACAACCTCGGCCTCCTGCCGGGGTGGGGCGGCACCCAGCGCCTCAAGAACATCGTCGGCGAGGGCCGCGCGAAGGAAATCATCTTCACCGCCGACCGCTACGAGGCCGCCGAGCTGGAGGACTACGGCTTCGTCAACGAGGTCGTCCCGAACGACGAACTCGACGACCGCGCGTGGGAGCTCGCCCGCGACCTCGCCGCCGGCCCGCCCATCGCCCAGAAGTACACGAAGCGCGCGATGCTCGCCGGCCGCGACTCCACGGACGCCGGCCTCGAAGCCGAGGCGCAGGCGTTCGGCCAACTGATGAACACCCAAGACCTCATGGAGGGCATCGCCGCGTTCACCGGCGACCGCGAGCCCGACTTCGAGGGCCACTGACACGGCCACGGGAGAACGACACGTTTAAACAATTCTCCCGGGTACGAACGAGTGTCGCTCGGTTGGTGTAGTCCGGCCAATCATGTTGGCCTTTCGAGCCGACGACCAGGGTTCAAATCCCTGACCGAGCACTTTTCGAACGACGTGAGAAAAGCGCGCAGCGGAGGGATTTGAACCCTACCAGTCGCGCGCAGCGAGCGGTCCGTCTTCGCGTGGTTCAAATCCCTGACCGAGCAGTTCTCTAATCCCTCGAAGGCGCCTACTCTTCGTCTCCGAGCAGCGCGACAGCAACGTCGCCCATCTGGTCGGCGGCCGCCACGAGAACGTGGACGATGACGAGCGCGAGCGCGACGCCGAGGGGAAGCGCGAGCAGTCGCTCCGGGGTGGTGTCGATGGTCCAGAGGTCGAGGATGGTGGCGGTACCGCCGAGCGGCGCGAGCAACAGCGCGAGCGCGGTGACGCCGGCGAACAGGACGAACAGCCACGCGAGGAAGCCGACCAGCGACTTGACGACGAGGAAGGCGACGCTGCGCCACGTCGTGTCCGAGGCGACGAGCGCGCGGACGGCGGCGAGTACGCCGTCTTTCGAGAGCGAGGGGAGGCCGTCGCGGGGCGGGATGTTGGTGTCGAGCAGTCGGTTCGAGAGGCGGCGTTCCCACGACGCGAGCAGGCGCGCCAGCACCAGCGTCCCCAGCAGAATCGGGACGCCGACGAGGAACACGGAGAGCGCGACGCCGAGCACGAGGCCGAACGCGACGACGACGTAGTAGAGGAACCCGAGCGGAATCGCCGCCAGCAGGTAGAGCACCCGCTTGCGGGTCCGGCGCTCGCCGAGGACGCCGACGAACGACCGGAGGCGGTCGGCGGGAGAGCGTGTCGCGGGCATTGCTCGTTGATTCCGGTCGTGGACACAAAAAGGCCGGCGCGGTCCGCGAGCCGTCAGCGGGACCGTGACTGCTAACACGCGCTCGGGCGAACCCGGTGATATGAGCTACGAGGCGGTGTTCTTCGACTTGGACGACACGCTGTACCCGTATCCGGAGTGCAACGAGGCGGGGAAGAACGCCGCCTTCGCGGCGGCCCGCGAGCGCGGCTACGACCTCTCGCGGGCGGCGTTCGACGACCTCTACATGGCGGGCCGCCGCGAGGTGAAACGCGAACTCGCGGGCACGGCGTCCGCCCACGAGCGGTTCCTCTACTTCAAGCGCGCGCTGGAGATTCACACCGGGAGCCACCAGTCGCGGGACGCGCTCGCGCTCGGGGAGGCGTACTGGGAGACGTACGTCGAGGTGATGGAGCTGTTCGACGGCGTGGTGGAGACGCTCGCGGCGCTGCGGGACGCGGGCGTCGACGTCGCCATCGTGAGCAACCTCACGACGCGCATCCAGATGGAGAAAATCGACGCGCTCGGTATCGAGGAGTACGTCGACCTCGTGTTGACGTCCGAGGAGACGGGCCGCGAGAAGCCCGCCAGCGACATGTTCACGCTGCCGTTGGCGAAACTCGACCGGCGGCCCAGCGAGACCGTGATGGTCGGGGACAGCGTGGCGGCCGACGTGGAGGGCGGGAACGCGGTGGGGCTGACGACCGTGTTATTCAACGGCGATGTCGAGGACCCCTCGGGGCACCGGCGGCCCGACCACCAGATTGATGGCTTCCGCGAGGTCTTAGACGTGGTACTGTAATGCTCGCACGCGAACGCGTGGCCGTCGTCGACCACGCACCGGCGCTGGCGGAACTGACCCCGGGACGCACCGGGAACCTGAGCGTGCGCCGCGGCGACCGCTTCGCCGCGACGCCGACGGGCGTCCCCTACGACGAGTTCGACCCGGCGGACGTCCCCGTCGTCTCGCTGGACGGCGACGTGGTGGCCGGCGACATGGCCCCGACCAGCGAGGTGCCGATGCACACGGGCATCTACCGGCGGCTGGACGCGGGCGCCATCGTCCACACGCACTCGACGTGGGCGACGACGCTCGCGGTGCTCGGGGAGGAACTACCGCCGATTCACTACATGATTACGGCGGTCGGGCGGCGGGTGCCGGTCGCGGACTACGCGGCGTACGGCACCGACGACCTCGCGGAGCTGGTCGTCGAGGAGATGGAGGCCGCCGACTCGAAGGCCTGCATCTTGGCCCACCACGGGCTCGTCGTCACGGGCGACGACCTCGCGTCCGCGGTCGAGAACACGTTCGTGGTCGAGAACCTCTGCCGGGTCTACTTGCAGGCGCGCCAGCACGGGTCGCCGTCGGAACTCAGCGACGAGCAGTTGGCGGCTGTCGAGGAGAAGTTCGAGTCGTACGGCCAGTGAGCGTCCGTTCGCGGAGAACAAATCGGGTGGCGGAGCGAGGAGTGCCCTCGGGTCGCGTCGCCGCCACGGTTACGCGTTGTTCATCCGGGTCTTGGAGGTGGCGCCGCAGGCCACGCACTCCGAGACCCGGTAGGGCTCGCGGGAGAACTCCGCGTTCTGGTCGTCGTCGCTCTCGGTGAGGATGTCGATAGACACCTCGTGGGGCTGCTCGCTCCCGCACTCGGGACACTGTTCGACGATGCCGTCGGAGTGGACGTTCTTGCTTGCCATCGGACCTGACCTCACCTAAGCAATGCTACCGTACGCCCTTCGGATGTGTGCCTAAGTAGTTAGGCACGGCCGGACGTTCGCCGTCCCGGGCGCGGGTGACCGAACGCTTACGCCGCCGCGGGCGCTACCGCCACGGGATGCGCGCGTTCCCCTCGCTGCCGACCGTCGCGGACGCCCCGCCATCGCTGTTCGACGGCCACCTCTGGATTCAGGAGTGGGCCTGTGGCGGCCTCCTGCGCGTGCAACTCCGCGAGTCCGGCCTCCTCCGGTTCGGGGACGCCGACCGCGCCTTCGACGGCGACGTGCCGCGGGGCTACCGCCACGCCGTCCGCCACGTCCGCGAACAGTTCGACCGGGACGCGCTCCGCGCCGCCCTCGACGACGTGGAGGCCGCGGTCTTCTACGGCGTCGCCACCCGCCAGCAGCCCCTCGACTACGACTGGGCCTCGCTCCCCTCGTTCCTCGGTTTCGACGCCTTCGATGCGAGCAGCGACGCGTTCCTCCCGCCGGACGCCGTCGCCGCGCTCTACGAGCGCCTCGGACTGACACCGCTGCCCGCCGTCCAGAAGGAGGTCCGGGGCGCGGACTTCGACCCCGACGACTACGCCACGCCCGCGTCGGCGTGGCGCGACGGCCCGGCGGCCGGCGTCCTCGTCCGCAACAAGACCGGCGACCGCGCAGTCCTGCACGCGGACGCGCTGGATACCCCCGAACCGGTCGCGTTCGACGCCGACCCCAGCGCGCTCGCCGAGCGGTTCGTCACCGAGGAGCGCGTCGACCGCGCCCGCAACGCTGCCGACCCGGCAGACGTGGACGGCGTCGTGGACCGCGTGCTCGAACTGCTCGCGCGCGAGGAGCACGCCCGCCTCTACGCCGACGACGCCCCCGTGGACGTGGCGGCGTTCGAGTCCGCGGCCGCGGCCCGCGCCCGAGCGCTGTTGACCGGCGCGTAATCCGATTTCGACGTGCGGCGTCGAATCCGTGCCCTGAAGCCGCGTCGCCCCCTACGGCGGTGTGATGACGCGGCGCTTCCGCTGGACCCGTCCGGCCCCGGACGGCACGGTGACGGTCACGCGCGTCGCCGGCGACCACGAACTCGCCGACGGCGACCGCCAGCGGCGCTACACGCTCTCCGTTCCCGCGGCGTCCACCACCGTCGCCGCGGCGACCGACTGCGAGGCGACGTGGGACGGCGACACGCTGTGGGTCACCGTCAGCGAGGGTGCCGGCCTCGCGCGCGCCCGCCTCCGCACGGGCGACGACGCGGTGGCGTTCCGGCTCCCCGGCCCGGCGTTCGACGACCGACTCACGGCCGCTATCGACGGCGACGAGGCGGCCGCCCGCGACCTGCTCGCGGACGCGCACTCGCCGGTCGCGCTCGCGCTCGCCTGCGGGCCGCTCCTCGACGCCGAGGGCTTCGTCGCGCTCGTGGACGCGCTCGCGGCCGCAAGCGACGGCGCTTCGGACGACCTCCACGCGACCCGCTACGACCTCGTGCGAATCGCCGCCACGACCGCCGCCGGCCCACCCGTTGCCACCAGCGACGCGTTCGAGGCGCTGGCCGACGGACTCGCGGCGGTCGACGCCATTGGCGACGTGACCGTGCTGGACGCGCTCGCAGACACCACGTTCGTCGCCCACGAGACGCCCGCCGAGACGAAGCAGTTCCTCGCGGCCCTCGGCTACGAGGTCCCGGCGCTCGCCGAGCGCGGCGACGGCCGCTTCCTCGCGCACTACCTCGCGCAGGTCGCGCGCACCGCGGGCGTCCGCGACGCCAAACAGGCGGCCGCGCGCCGCGCCGCCAACACCGACCACGCGGCGTTCGCGGACGCGAAGGCGGCCGCCGAGCGCGCGGACTACTGGGACCGCGGCGCGGCGTGGCGCGACGCCGTCCTCCCGGCGGCCGGCGAGTCGTTCCCGACGTTCGCGTACGCGCTGGCGAACGCCCTCTACTGGACCGGCGAGGCCGGGCGCTCGGACTCCCGCGCGGACGAACTCCTCCACGAGGGCGCCGCCGCGGCCGCCCGCACCATCGACTTGGAGTGGGTCGCGGGCCACGCCGACTACGAGCGCGCCCGCGCGGCCGCCCACCGCCACCGCAGCAAGCGCAACCACGCGCTCGCGCTCGCACACTTCGACGATGCCCGCGAAATCGCCGACGAGCACTCGTTTCTGGACGCGTGGGAGCCGACGTACAGCCGCGCGGTCGTGCGGTCGAACGCGCTCTCGACGCGTGGTGAGCACGAGCGCGCGGTCGCGGTGCTCGACGACGCTGTCGAGGAGCTCCGTGAGTCCGGCGTCCCCGAGGACCGGTTCGCGGAGATGCGTGACCACCTCCTCGGGCAGCGCCACGAGCGCCGCGCCATCGTCGCCGCCGACGACGCCGACCGGCTCGCGCACCTCGAAGCCGCCCGCGACCATTACGAGAACGTGGGGTTCGAGCGGTCGGTCGCGCGCATCGAGGCGAAGCTCGACGACGCCGAGACCGCGGGCGACAGCCGAGACGACGGTCACGAGAAGCGTCCCCAGCCGGTGCTCCGTCCGGACCCGGAGTCGGGCCCGAGCCTCGACGACATCCCGACGCTCCACGACTCGCTGACGGAGACGGACCCGGGCGCGGTCGGGAGCGCGGACCCCGGCGTCCTGCCGGACGAGCGCGGCGACGCGCCCGCCGACGACCCGGGCGTCCCGGGCGAGAACAGCGACCCCTACTACCGGTAGTTCGTCAGTCGTCTCTCGTTCGCTTCTCGTCTCTCAGCCGTGTTCCCTGACGGGCGTCTCCGCGCCGCCTCGGGCGTGGGCGACGCGCACGCCCTCGACGGCGTCGATGCCGAAGCCGTCGGCGAGCGCGGCCCGGCCCGCGGTCTCGCCGTCGGCGTCGCCCGCCGCGTCGACGGCGACGGTGACGGTCGCGTCGATTTGGAGGTCGTTCAGCCGCGGCCGGAGGTCGGTGACGTCGACGGCTTCGACGCCCGCGACGGCGTCGACGCGGTCAAGGACGGTCCTCGCGCCGCATTCGAGGTCGCCGGCGGCGTCGCGCGGTACGTGCATCGTCAGGTCCGCGACGAGGCGGACCCGCTGGCTGGCAGTTGCCATAGGCTCCCGCCGAGAGTCGAACTCGGCGCCGGCGAGGCCGGCGTCCACGGGCTGTCGGGAGCGACAGCCCGCGCTCACCACTCGGCCCGCGGAGAAGACGCAGTCGGCGCAGTCGCGCGCGGCAGCCGCGTCCTCCCCGGGGTCGGTGCCGCTTCACGCGGCGAGGGTGGACGCGGACTGCGCGTTCGGGCGGTAGCCGGCGACCACGAACCCCACGGAGATTCCGGACGCCCCGCTGCTCGCGGGGGCGGCCGGTGCGTGGAGTTCGGTGGTCATCGGTGTGTCACCCGGTGTGGGCTCGGTCGCTCCGAGCCGCTGTCGATTCGTCAATTTTGCCCCGGTACAATAAGTTTTGTCGAGGTGTGTCGCGGTGTCGCACACGAATCACCCCGGGGCGAACAATTTCGGGGGACGGCTTTCGGGGCGGAACCGCCAACCGAGTCGTGATGACCGACTACGACGACCTCCCGCTGGTGTACTCGTGTTCGGGCTGTTCGAGCGCCGCCCAGATGGCAAACGACCTCGCCGTCAGGCTGGACCGCGAGGGCGTCGCGGAGATGTCCTGCATCGCGGGCGTCGGCGGCGACGTGGCGCCGCTCGTGAACACCGCGACCTCGGGCCGGCCGATGCTCGTCGTTGACGGCTGTCCGCTGGAGTGCGCCCGGGAGAGCCTCGAAAACCACGGCGTCACGCCCGACCGCCACGTCAACCTCGCCGAGGAGGGCGTCCCCAAGGAGTACCACACCGACTACGACGACGAGCAGGCCGCGGAGCTCTACGACGACCTCGTGGCGGAAGTCGAATCGCTTGCACCGACCGCGTAACCACCACAAAGCCCTTGCTGGCGCTGGCTGAAGCTGTCAGCTATGCGTCGGGAGCGAGTGTTGGCCGTCGGCATCGCCCTGTTGCTCGTCGCCGCCACAGCGACGATGGTCGCCGTCCCCGGGGTGTTCGCCGACGGCGAACCGGCGGACGCTCGCCCCGGCTACGCCGACGTGCAGGAAGTGACAATTGCCACCAGCGGCGTCTCCGGCGGCACGGTCACGCTCGGGGTGACGTCGTACCTCCGCCACCACGGCGGCACCTCCGAGAACGTCAGCGTCCTCGTGCGCGCGGTCGACCTCGACTCCGGGCTCGTCGAAGCGACCCGGGAGGCCGGCGTCGACGAAATCTCGGGCGACCGGGAGGTCCCCGTCGGGGTGAACGTCTCGGTCGCCCGCGAGGGCGGCTACCGCATCGAGACGGTGCTGTACAGCGACGACCAGCGCGTCGGGACGGTCTCGAAGACGGTCCGCGGCGTCGGCACCGTGCAGGCGGGCGGGCGCGCGGCGTTCCACGACTTCGCCGCCGGGCTGCCGTCGATTCAGTACGCGGTCGCCGACGCCGGCCCGAATCGGACGGCGCTGGACGTCTCGACGTACCTCACGAACAGCGGTGCCGAGCCGACCGGCCCGGTCACAGTCGAACTCATCGTGCGGCAGGGCGAGTCGAACATCGTCGCCGCGCGGGCGACAATCCCGGTCTCCGAACTTGCGCCCGGTGAGACCGTCGCCCCGAACGCGACGGTCGCGGTGCCAGCCGGCTACAACTACTACCTCGACGCGGTCCTCCGCCGAGGCGGCGTCGTCGTGGACGCGGCGCGTAGCGCGGCGAACCTCGACCCGCAGGAACGCATCGAGGCCGACACGACCGTCCGTGACGTGGGCCTCCGCGTCGAGGACTTCGAGCGCACGGGCGGACGGGACCAGCAACAGCCGACGACCGACGCCGGGTCCAGCGGCGGTGGCGTCCCCGGATTCGGACCGGTGCTCGCGGTCGTCGCGCTCGCAATCGGCGCAGCCATCGCTTCGAGGACACGCTCATGACCGACGAACCTGACTCCGCACCGACCGACGAACCGGCCACCGACGGACGCGACGTTCGCGGCCACCTGCTCCGGGCAGCGTTGCTCGTGTTGAGCGTGCTCGCGGTCGTCGCGCTCTTCCAGTTCTACACGAGCGCGAACGCCGCAATCGGCGAGTGGATCGGCCGCGAGTTCCGCTCGCTGTTCCGCGCGGCGTTCAACCTACTCGTCCTGTTGGCGGCCGGCATCGGCATCTCGCTGGTCGTCCGCGAGCTCGCCTAGAGGTCGATTTCCATCTCGCGCTCGGCGCCGCCGCCGACCGCCTCGAAGCCGACCGAGCGGTAGAGGTTCAGCGCGACGCGGTTCGTGCGGGCGACGGTGAGCCAGACGCGCTCGACGCCGTGCGCGCGTCCGTGGCCGAGCAGCGCGCGCAGCAGCCGGGAGCCGATGCCGGCGAGCTGGTAGCCGGGCGCGACGAAGATGGCGAGTTCGGCGGCGTCGTCGTCGATGGGCACGAGCGTCGCGTGCCCGACCGGCGCCCCCTCGTGGTAGGCGGCCACGTCCCAGCCGTCGGACAGCAGCGTCTCCAGCCAGTCGTTCCGGCGGCGGTCGTCGGCGGGCGGGATGCGCTGGGCGCGACTCTCCGGGCCGAAGTCGTCGTACATCGCCGCCAGCGCGTCGAAGTCGCTGGCGCCCACCGTGTGCACCGCGACGTGTCGGCCCTCGTCGTCCCGGAACTCCACGGGCGGGACCGGGAACCGGTCGTCGGAGTTCGGGGGGCGTTCGATGCTGCCGCCGCCGGCCGTCTGCGTGGTCTTCGGGGGCATGGTAGTGGGGGGTCTCGGAGGTGGTCGTGCGTTGCTCGGTCGCTACCAGACGTTTCGTCCGACGCCCTCGGAAAATAGGGGGACGGTTCCAGCTTTCTGGGAAACCCGCGGCGGCGCCGCTCTGCGGGCACAGTCGGCCAGTGTGGACTCTATCAAAACACACATCCCGCGTTGCTGTGAAGGAGTCGCTGTTCAGGCGCTCCCATGACCGAAAAACGCGAGTACACCGGCGACTACGACGACAAGACGCTGTACATCCCGGGGCCGACGGAGGTCCGCGAGGACGTCATCGAGGCGATGGCGCAGCCGATGTTCGGCCACCGCATGGACCGGATGACGGACCTCTACACGACCATCGTCGAGGACACCAAGGAGTTCCTCGGAACCGACAACGAGGTCGTCATCCTCACCGCCTCCGGCACGGAGTTCTGGGAGGCGTCGACGCTGAACCTCGTCGACGAGAACATCCTCGTGCCGACCTGCGGGAGCTTCAGCGAGCGCCACGCGAACGTCGCCGAGCGCCTCGGAAAGGACGTCGACCGCCTCGAATACGACTGGGGGGAGGCGGTCAAGCCCGGCGACATCCGGGACGCGCTCGAATCCACCGACAAGCACTACGACGTCGTCGCCACCGTAATGAACGAGAGCTCGACGGGCGTCCGCAACCCCATCGAGGAAATCGGGGACGTGGTCGCGGAGTACCCGGACACGTACTTCGTCGTGGACGCCGTCTCCGCGCTCGGCGGCGACTACGTGAACATCGACGAGCACGACATCGACGTCATCTTCGCGTCCACGCAGAAGGCGTTCGCGATGCCGCCGGGGCTGGCGGTCTGCGTCGTCAGCGACGACGCCTACGACCGCGAGCTACAGAAAGACGAGGCGTCGTGGTACGGCGGCTTCCAGCGCTCGCTGGACTACTACGACCGGAAGGGCCAGACCCACTCCACGCCCGCGATTCCGATCATGCTGGCGTACCGCAAGCAGATGAAGCACATGCTCGAGGAGGGCCACGAGGCCCGCGACCAGCGCCACCGCGAGATGGCGGAATACACCCGCGACTGGGCGTACGAGCACTTCGACGTCTTCCCCGAGGAGGGCTACGAGTCCCAGACGGTGAGTTGCATCGAGAACACGCAGGGCATCGACGTCGCCGCGGTCATCGAGGGGGTCTCCGAGGAGTTCGACATGGCGTTTTCGAACGGCTACGGCTCCACGCTCGGCGGGGAGACGTTCCGCATCGGCCACATGGGCGAGCACACTGTCGAGAGCATCGAGGCCCTCACCGACGCCATCGAGGACGTGGCCGGGCTCTGAGGCCGCCGATTCCCTTCTAGAAGGAGCGAGCGCGGGTCAGTCCGCGTCGATGGGCTCGAACTCGTCGTTCCCGCAGTCGCAGGTGCCGTCCGTGCCGATGGGGCGGAACCCCTCGTCGGCCCGCTGTGCGGGGTAGGTGCTACCGCAGTCCGTACAACCAACGATAACGTCCGGCGAACCGCCGGTCTCGGTGTCGTCCATCGTCGCGTACTCGAACGGAGTCCGTTCCCGCGAATGAACGCTCGCCTAGTATATACAACCCACTCAAATCCCCTCGGCTGTCTCCCGTGCCGCCGTCGGGCGGTCAGGACTGCTCGACGGACCGCTTGCCGTCTGCCGATTCCGGGGCGTCGAGCACGTCCGCGACGAGGTTCCCGTGGCCGCGGCGCAGGCGCTTCGAGACCGCCTGCTGGCTGACGCCGAGGCTGTCCGCGAGGTCGCTCATCGTCGCCTCCGGGGGCACCTCGTAGAACCCCGCGTCGAGGGCCGCCACCAGCGCCTCGCGTTGCTTCTCCGTGACGCCGAAGCGGTCGGGCTCGCCCGCCGCCTCCGACCGATAGACGCGCTGGACCTCGTAGTCGACGCCGTGGCGCTCGCAGTACGTCGAGAACGACGGGAGCTGGCCGGGGTCCTCGAAGCGCACGCTGAGCCCCCACCCGCCCCGCTGACCGGTCGCGGAGACGAGCGTCCCGCCGGTCTCCACGACCGCCGTCGCCACCGACTCGACGCCCGCCGGCCACGCCGCGCGGTAGAGCGCTTCCGACTCGTGGGTGTCCAGCCGCCGCGCCTCCTCGATAGTCGGGTCGTCGTCGAGCGCCCCTTCGAAGGCGTCGAGGTCTCCGTGCACCCAGAAGTACGGCGTGAGCCGGCCGTCCGGGTGGGCGACGACGCGCTCGATTTCCACGACGGTCTCGGGGGCGGCCGCCAGCGTCTCGTCCATGGCGACGGAGCCTGCCGGCACCGCGACTTCCGCGACGACGCTCATACGCGTTCTGTGGCCGCCGGCGTGGTAAGTGCACGGGCCGCGGGGGCTTGCTGCAGGCCGAACGTTTATTCGCGCTAGGCCGTAGATTCGAACCGATGCCGGGCGACGACTCGCGGCACCACGCCGTCACCGGTGAGGCCATCGAGCCACCGGCGTCGTTCGCCGAGCAGGCGAATGTCACCGACCCCGACCTCCGCGAGCGGTTCGCCCGCGAGTGGCCCGACTGCTGGGCGCGCGCCGCCGACCTCCTCGACTGGAGCGACGGCTACGACGCCGTGCTCGGCGGCGACGGCCCGCCGTTCCGGTGGTTCGACGGCGGGAAACTGAACGCCAGCTACAACTGCGTCGACCGCCACCTCGACGAGCGAAAGAATCAGGTCGCGCTGACGTGGGAGGGGCGGCTCGGCGAGTCCCGGTCGTACTCGTATCTGGACCTCTACCGGGAGGTCAACGAGTTCGCGGCGGCGCTCCGCGAACTCGGCGTCGAGGAGGAGGACGTGGTCACCCTCTACATGCCCGTCGTCCCCGAACTCCCCATCGCGATGCTGGCGTGCGCGCGCATCGGCGCGCCCCACTCGGTCGTGTTCGCCGGCTTCTCCGCGGACGCACTGGCGATGCGGATGGACGACGCCGACTCCGACTACTTGGTGACCTGCGACGGCTACTACCGCCGCGGCGCGCCCGTCCACCAGAAGAACAAGGCCGACAACGCCGCCATCGCGCTCGACGACGGCATCGAGGCGACCGTCGTCGTGGACCGACTCGGGGACGACACACCGCTGGCCGCCGACGAGTACGACTACGGCGACCTCGTCACCGACCACCGCGGCGAGACCGTCGAGCCCGTGCCGCGGGACGCCACCGACCAGCTGTTCCTCATCTACACCTCGGGCACCACGGGCGAGCCCACGGGCGTCCGCCACACGACCGGGGGGTACCTCGCGCACGCGGCGTGGACGAGCCACGCCGTCCTCGACATCCGCCCGGAGGACACGCACTGGTGCTCGGCGGACATCGGCTGGATTACCGGCCACTCCTACACCGTCTACGGGCCGCTCGCGCTCGGCTCGACGACGATGCTCTACGAGGGGACGCCAGACCACCCCGAGAAGGACCGCGTGTGGGAGCTCATCGAGCGCAACGCCGTGGACGTGTTCTACACCGCGCCCACGGCGATTCGCGCGTTCATGAAGTGGGGCGAACAGCACCCGGACAGCCACGACCTCTCCAGCCTGCGGCTGTTGGGGACGGTCGGGGAGCCCATCAATCCGCGCGCGTGGAAGTGGTACCACGAGCACATCGGGGACGGCGAGTGTCCGGTGGTGGACACGTGGTGGCAGACCGAGACCGGCGGCATGATGGTCACCACCCTGCCGGGCGTCGACGACATGAAGCCGGGGTCCGCGGGCCTTCCGCTGCCGGGCATCGACGCGCGCGTGGTGGACGGCGACGGCGAGCCCGTCGACCCCGGAGAGACCGGCTACCTCGTCGTGACGAGCCCGTGGCCGGGGATGCCGCTGTCGATGGTCGAGAACGACGGCTGGTTCGTCGAGAACGACCCCGTCTTCCCGGACCTCTCCGACTACGAGTGGGCGTACTTCACGGAGGACGGCGCGACCGTCGACGAGGACGGCTACGTTACGCTGCTGGGGCGCGTGGACGATGTCATCAACGTCTCCGGGCATCGCTTCGGGACGATGGAAATCGAGTCCGCCATCGCGGACGTGGCGGGCGTCGCCGAGGCCGCGGTCGTCAGCGGCCCCCACGACCTCAAGGGGCAGGCCGTCTACGCGTACGTCAGCGCCGCCGAGGGAACCGACGAGGCGGCGCTGCGCGAGCGCATCACTGCCGCCGTCGATTCCGCTATCGGTCCCATCGCGGTCCCGGACGTGGTGGTGTTCACGCCCGAACTCCCGAAGACGCGCTCCGGGAAGGTGATGCGTCGGCTCCTCGAAGACATCGCCAACGACGACGACCTCGGGGACACCAGCGCGCTCCGCAACCCCGAGGTCGTCGGCGAGCTCGAATCCGCGCTCGGCGAGCGCGACTGACCTGCGTTTCGGACTCCGATAGAACTACGAAACGGTTTCGGCGAAAATCTCACTGATAGTTACCTATTGTCCGTTCCCAATTGGCTTCTCGAAAGATTCATACTTCGCGTCCGCGACGATTCACGAAACATGAGCGAGGCTGTCGCGGGGGCGCTGTCCGAGCCGTCCTACGAGCGGCTCCGCCGGGCCACGGAGACTCACCGCGAGGAGTTGGTCGTGCGGCTCGCGGGCGAAGCCGGCCTGCGGCCCGCGGAAATCACGCGCGTCCGGCCCGGCGACGTGACGACCCACGACGACGGTGACGCCACCCACCACTTCCTCCGGGTGCGCGGCGATGACGACGCGGTCGCTCGGGACGCCTACCTGCCCGCGGACGTCGAACACGACCTCCGGCAGTACGCCCGCACGGTCGGCGTCGGCGACGACGAGTGCGTCGTCGACGTGTCGCCGCGGCGCGTCCAGATGCTCGTCGCTGACGTGGGCGACCGCGCGGCCGACCGCACCGGCGACGAGACGCTCCGCGAGGTCTCCACGCGGACGCTCCGCCGTTTCTTCGCGCGCCGGCTCCTCGACGCCGGCGTGGACCCGCGGGCGGTCGCGGCCGCCGGCGGCTGGGAGCGCCTCGCCAGCCTCGACCCGCTCGTCGACGACGCCGACCGCGGCGACGTCGCCGCGGCGCTCGCCGGTACCGAGTTCGCGCCAGCCGGCCAGTCCGAGGGCGAAGAAGCCGTGGACGCGCGTTTCGACGCCGCTTTCGACCGCGTGCGCGCCGTCGGGGACGCGCTCCTCGAAGCGTCCACGCGGGACGGCGTCGAGCGGCGGACGTGTGACGCGCTCGCGGCGGGCGACGCCTACGCGTTCGCGTGGATAGCGCGGTACAGCGGCGGCGCGCTCCGCGATGAGACGCAGGCGGGCGCCGATGACGCCGACCTCGCGGTCAGCGCCGACGACGGCGCTGTCGGAGACGTGCTCGCCTCCGGCGCGGTGCGTGTCACGGACGACGTGCACGGCGACGCGGCGTTCGCGGACTGGCGCGCGGCCGCCGACGCCGCCGGGTTCGACGCACTCGCCGCGGTGCCCGTCGCGGACCGCGAGACGACCTACGGCGTGCTCGTCGTCGGCGTCGACGGCGACATCTCCGAGCGCGAGCGCGCGCTGCTCGCGGACCTCGGCCGGCGCGTCGGCCGCACCGTCACGGTCGTCCAGCAGCGCCAACTCCTGCTCGCGGACACCGTGCTGGAGCTTGCGTTCGAGACGACCGGCGAGCAATCCTTTTTCGCGGCGGCGGCCGCCGAACACGGCTGTACGTTCGAACTGGATGGCGTCGTCCCCGGAGAAGCCGGGACGCTGCTGTACTTCGTGCGGCTGTCCGGGGCGTCCCCGGAGGAAGTCCTGTCGTGGACGGCCGACCAGCCCGCGGTCGCGGACGGCCGCCTCGTCCGGGACTACGGCGACGAGTCGCTGCTCGAACTCGCCGTCTCTGGTGCCGACGTGGCGAAGACGCTCACCGACCGCGGCGCGTCCGTCCGCGAACTGACCGCGACGCCCGCCGAGCAGCGCGTCGTCGTCGACGCCACCACGGAGACGGACGTGCGCTCGCTGGTCGCCGCGGTCACGGACTCGTTCCCGGGCGCGGAACTCGTCTCGAAGCGCGAGCGCGACCGCCCCGACGAGACATCGGCGGCGTTCCGGGCGTCCCTCCACGAGTCGCTGACGGACAAGCAGGCATCGGTGCTGCGCGCGGCCTACCACGCCGGCTACTTCGAGTGGCCCCGCGGCAGCACCGCCGAGGAGCTCGCGGACGCCATCGGCATCACCTCGCCGACGCTGCACAACCACCTGCGGCGCGCCCAGCAGAAGCTTCTGACGGCGTTCTTCGCGGAGGACGACGCCGGTCGCGTCGACGTCGAGTGGCCCGACGACTGACAACTCCGGCCGGTCGCTAACTGTTTAGTGTCGGCGAGCAGCTGCGACGCCCGGCGAGTGCTTCGTGGCCGCCGCGAGGCGACGCGAGAGCGCCGCACTCGCTGTTCCGCGCCGCTACCGCCGGGTTCGTGCGCCACTTTCCTTCGCGGCGGGTGTTGGCATAATTAGCGGGGGTACTTAACACGGATGTCGTGAACGATTGTGATGGATATGCCAGACCAAGACGCTGACCCGGAACTCGAAGCCCGCCTCCCGGAGGGGGAGGTCTTCGAGCCGCCGGAGTCGTTCGTCGAGCAGGCGAACGTCTCGGACCCCGACATCTACGACGAGTTCGAGCAGAACTGGCCGGAGTGTTGGGAGCGCGCCGCCGACCACCTCTCGTGGGACGAGTCCTACGACACCGTGCTCGACGACTCGAACCCGCCGTTCTACGAGTGGTTCACCGGCGGCGAGCTGAACGCGAGCTACAACTGCATCGACCGCCACGTAGAGGACGGCCGCGGCGACGAGGAAGCCCTCGAATGGGTCGGCGAGCCGACCGACGAGACGCGCACGTACACGTACGCCGAACTCCAGCGCGAGGTCGAGGAGTTCGCGGCGGCGCTCCGCGACCGCGGCGTCGAGGAGGACGACATCGTCACCCTCTACATGCCGATGATTCCGGAGCTGCCGATTGCGATGCTGGCGTGCGCGCGCATCGGCGCGCCCCACTCGGTCGTGTTCGCGGGATTCTCCGCGGACGCGCTGGCGACCCGGATGAACTCCGCGGACTCGGAGTATCTGGTGACCTGCGACGGCTACTACCGCCGCGGCGACCCCCTCGACCACCTCGAGAAGACCAACGAGGGACTGGAGGGCGTCGACCACGAGGTCAGCGACGTGGTGGTCGTCGATCGCCTCGGCGACGACGGCTTCGGCCACGACCTCGCGGCCAACCAGACCGACTACGACGCCCTCGTCTCGGAGTTCGAGGGCGCGGAGGTCGAGCCCGTCCCGCGGGACGCCGAGGACATGCTGTTCCTCATGTACACGTCCGGCACCACCGGCCAGCCGAAGGGCGTCAAGCACACGACGGGCGGTTACCTGTCGTACGCGGCGTGGACGAGCCACGCGGTCCTCGACGTCAAGCCCGAGGACACCTACTGGTGCTCGGCGGACATCGGCTGGATTACCGGCCACTCGTACATCGTCTACGGGCCGCTCGCGCTCGGCACCACCTCCGTAATGTACGAGGGGACGCCGGACTACCCGGACAAGGACCGCCTCTGGGAAATCGTCGACGACTACGACGTCACCCAGCTCTACACCGCGCCGACGGCCATCCGCGCGTTCATGAAGTGGGGCAAGCAGTACCCCGACCAGCACGACCTCTCCAGTCTGCGGCTGCTGGGGACGGTCGGGGAACCCATCAATCCGCGCGCGTGGAAGTGGTACTACACGCACATCGGGGACGAGGACTGCCCGGTGGTGGACACGTGGTGGCAGACCGAGACCGGCGGCATGATGGTGACGACGCTCCCCGCAATCAACGACATGAAGCCGGGGTCGGCGGGCCCGCCGCTCCCGGGCATCGACGCGAACATCGTCGACACCACGGGCGAGGAAGTCGACGCCGGTGAAGCCGGCTACCTCACGGTCGACAACCCGTGGCCGGGGATGTTGCGGACGCTGTACGACAACGACGAGCGCTTCATCGAGGAGTATTGGACCGAGTATTCGGACCTCGACAGCACGGACGCCGAGGACTGGGTGTACTTCCCCGAGGACGGCGCGAAAATCGACGAGGACGGCTACATCACTGTACTCGGGCGCGTGGACGACGTCATCAACGTCTCCGGCCACCGCCTCGGCACGATGGAAATCGAATCCGCCATCGTCGGCGTCGAGGGCGTCGCGGAAGCCGCCGTCGTCGGCGGCGACCACGAACTGAAAGGCGAAGCCGTCTACACGTACGTCATCACGGAAGACGGCTACGACGGAGACGAGGACCTCCGCGAGCGCATCATCGCCGGTGTCGAGGACGCCATCGGCCCCATCGCGCGCCCGGAGGAAGTCGTGTTCACGACCGAACTCCCGAAGACCCGCTCGGGGAAGATCATGCGTCGGCTCCTCGAAGACATCGCCAACGGCGAGACCCTCGGCAACACCTCCACGCTGCGGAACCCGGAGGTCGTCGAGGACATCCAATCGAAGGTCTCGAAGGACTGACCCACTGACTCCCCGATTTTTCACAGTTACAACACGGAACCACACCACTGACAACCAACCATGACAGACAACAACACTCAAGACTCGACGGACGAACCGACCGCCGAACCGGACGGCGGCGCCGTCGCCGGCGCCGCGCAGGCCGGGGACAGCACCGACTACCTCACCTCGGAGGTGAACCTCCTGAAGCCGAGCACGCCGTTCATGCGGGACCACCTCCGCATCATCTGGACGGGGTTCGCCCTCTGGGCGCTCGTCGTCTTCGGCCCCGTGACGCTGACCGCGGTCATCCCGGACGTGATGACCTCCACGATGCCGGTCATCGGCTTCCCGCTGCACTACTTCCTCGTCTCGATCGGCGCGCCCGGCGGCGCGCTGATTCTGGCGTTCTGGTACGCGCGAAAGCGCGACGCCCTCGACGACAAGTACGGCATCAAGCACGCGACTGACGGAGGGGTCTCGGAATGAGCGCGTTCCTCGCCCACGCCGGTTCGGCGGTCGCTCAATCCGGACTGCTCCCGGAGGGGCTGAACGTCTCGTTCAAGGCGCTGCCCGCCGTGCTCGTGACGGCGATGCTGCTGCTGTTCCTCGTCATCGGCTTCGTGTTCAAGGTCGCCGACACCGAGGGCATGTGGGTCGCCGGCCGCTCCATCGGGAACGTCGAGAACGGCATGGCGATCGGCGCGAACTGGATGTCCGCCGCGTCGTACCTCGGCATGGCCGCGCTCATCGCCACCTCCGGCTTCTACGGGCTGGCGTTCATCGTCGGCTGGTCGACGGGCTACTTCGTGCTGCTAATCTTCATGGCCGCGCAGATGCGGCGGTTCGGGAAGTACACCGCGCCCGACTTCGTCGGCGACCGGTTCAACTCCGACACCGCCCGCGCCATCGCCGCGCTCACTACGTTCCTCATCGCGTTCGTGTACGCCATCGGGCAGGCACGCGGCATGGGGCTGGTCGGGCTCTACATCTTCGGCGACCTCGGCATCCTCGGGCTCACCGGCTACCAGTCGATGGTCGTGCTCATGATGGCCATCACGGTCGGCTACCTCACGCTGTCGGGGATGCTCGGTGCGACGAAGAACATGGCCGTCCAGTACGTCATCCTCATCGTCGCGTTCCTCGCGGGCCTGTACGTCGTCGGATTCGTGAACGGCTACTCGACCATCGTCCCGCAGCTGGAGTACGGGGCGCTGTTCGCGCAACTCGGCAACGAGTTCAGCGAGCCGTTCGTCAACGGCGGCTACTACCTCTGGATCGCCACCGCGTTCTCGCTCGTCGTTGGGACCTGCGGGCTCCCGCACGTCCTCGTGCGGTTCTACACCGTCGAGAGCGAGCGCACCGCGCGCTGGTCGACCGTCTGGGGGCTCGGCTTCATCCTCCTGCTGTACCTCGGTTCGCCCGCGTTCGCGGCGTTCGGTACGGACCTCTACGCGAACAACATCGGCCCCGTCTACGGCGACCCCGGCATGACCGCGGCCGCCGGTGACGTCATCGTCGTGCTCGCGGCGCAGCTGTCGAACCTCCCGACGTGGTTCGTCGGGTTTGTCGCGGCGGGCGGCATCGCGGCCGCCATCGCCACGACCGCCGGCCTGTTCATCACCGGGTCGTCGGCCATCTCCCACGACATCTACAAGAACCTCATCAACGAGGACGCCACGCAGCGCCAGCAGGTGTTCGTCGGTCGCATGAGCATCATCGCGCTCGGCGTCATCACCACGCTGGCCGCGCTCGACCCCGCCGCCCCGATTGCGGCGCTGGTGTCGTACGCGTTCTCGCTGGCCGGCGCGGTGCTGTTCCCGATGTTCTTCCTCGGGCTCTGGTGGGAGAACACGAACCGGCAGGGCGCCCTCGCCGGCATGACCACGGGACTGGTCATCTGGACCATCCCGATGATAAACGAGGTCATGCCGAACTACGGCCTGCTCAGCGGCGCGGCGGGCTCGGACGGCATCGTCTCCGCGGCGCTCGCACAGTGGCTGCCCGCCATCGGCTCCGCGCTGGTCGCGGTCCCGGTCGTGTTCGCGGTGACCATCGTCGTCTCGATGGTGACCGCCGAACCTGACCTCGAAACGAAGAAGCTCGTCCGGCAGTGTCACAGCCCCGAGCCGATGAGCCAACAGCAGAGCGCAGAAGACGTCGTGAGCTCTGACGACTGATGTACGACAACATCCTCGTTCCGACGGACGGCAGCGAAACGTCGCGCGCGGCGGTCGACCAAGCGGTCGACCTCGCGTCGAAGTACGACGCCACCGTACACGCCCTGTACGTGTTCGATATCGACGCGACGAACCTCGCGCTCGGCACCGAGCAGGTCGAGCGCATCCGCCGCGGGAAACTCGACGAGATGCCCGAGGTGAAAGCCGAGGCCGATGACGCCACCGGCTACGTCGCGGAGGTCGCCAGCGAGCACGGCGTCGCCGTCGAGGAGCACGTTACCGGGGGCGAGCCCGCGCGCGCCATCCGGAAGTTCATCGAGGACAACGACATCGACCTCGTCGTGATGGGGAGCCACGGGCGCTCCGGGCTCTCCCGGGTCGTACTGGGGAGTGTCGCCGAGAAAGTGCTCCGGCGCACTCGGCTGCCGGTGCTGGTGGTCGACGCCCACGGGGAAGACGAACAGTGAGCCTCTTCGACGCCGTCCGCGACCACGTGGTCGAACACCACGACGGCATGCTGTTCGACCTCGCGTTCGCGTTCGCGTGGGTCATCGTCGTCACGCTGCTGTTCGAGACGTTCGGCGCGCCCCAGCTGGTGTACTACGGCGCGCTCGCGCTCGGCGTCGTCGCCTACTACGGGTTCGTCTTCTCGCTCCAGCACGCGAAAGAATCGCAGTAGCGGTCCCGGACCGCTCTTCTACCCGAGCAGGTATCGCAGCCACGGGTAGCGCTCGACGAGCGCTTCGCCGCCGACGTCGTACTGCTCGATGGACGCGTCCAGTCCGAGGATGCGGCCGGCGCCGAACGCCGCCACGGAGAGGAACACGAGCATGTACGCGAAGTCACCGTTGATGTAGCCGTGGGCGACCTCCCAGTTGCCGAGGTAGAACATCAGCATCATGAACGCGCCCCAGAACGCCGCGAGGCGCGTGAGACAGCCCACGAGCAGGCCGAGCCCGATGAGAGTCTCACCCCACGGGACCGCGACGTTCACGAAGTCGACGAACCACGCCGTCTGTCCCATGGAGACGAAGAGGTCCGCCACCGGGCTGCCGTTCGCGGGCGGCGCGTTCTGGAGGTAGCCGGCGGCGCTGAAGCTCCCGGACAGGAGCTTGTCGACGCCGCTCTGGAGGAACGCGACGCCCATCATCAGGCGCAACGCGAGGATGAACCAGACGCTCAGCGAGTGGAGCTTCCCGACAGCGGTGAAGCCACCGACGGTGCTTTCGAGGCGGTGTTCTTGGGTTGACATACCTACTGAACGTCACACCACCCACCCCCATTAGAATGATGGCTGATTCTCGGGGGTATAGAAGTTCTCGAACCGGTCGCGCTGCATCGCGCACTGTCCACGACTCCGCGCTCGCGTTCGCGGGCTCGCCGGTCCTCCCCGGCGGGACGTGTCGCTGTCGTTTACCTACCGCGGAATTAGATAAGATTATATACTGTATTTCAAAATGGCACTTCTACCCGAATCGATACCTGCCGTGGTCGACGCTGGAGAGGGCTACCTTCGGAATGAGGTGCAATCCGACAACACTGGAGTTCAGCGGTAGCCCCGTATCGTGGACCGAACACAGCAAATAGCCAAATAAACGGCCCTAAAAATAGGAATAGTTAAGATAGGTAGATATTCTTTTGTCCGAAGGCACGCTCTAGCCAATCCGAAACGATACCGGATTGGCTAGGGAAGTCGTGTTTCCGGCGCAGAAGTAATTGGTCTCGAATTATAAGAAAATCTAATATACGGGTGAAGTACCAGAAATATTGTATTTTAGTTCGTGTTCGATTCGTCCGCTCGCTTTCGATAAGAATAGGCCACTTCGGGCGTACCGGAGCAGTCGCTGGCGGCGTCGCTCGGCGCGCTCACGACCAGCGTGACTCACGGATTCGTATAACAGAGGTACGCTTGTTATTTCGAGGTGTGGCGCGGCGTTCTCGGAGTCAGCACTGCGTTCGAAGGAGTCGAATGTATCTCGGTCGGCGACGATTCGAACCGGCGCCGAACTGGACCGCTACGAGTGCGCGATGTTGAGTTCGAGTTCGTTCGCGGCGCCGAGCAGCAGGTCGGGGAGTTCCTGCTTGAAGCGCTCGCCTTTCAGTCGGTGGCTCGGTCCGGTGACGCTGAGGCCGCCGATGACGTCGCCGTCCGGGCCGCAGATGGGGACGCCGACGGCGTGCGTGCCGCGCAGGGACTCCTCGCGGTTGAACGCGTACCCCCGTTCACGGACCTCGGCTAGCTCCGCGCGCAGCTCGTCGGGGTCGACAATCGTGTGCTCGGTCACGGGCTCGAACGACATCCGTTCGAACATGTCGGACAGCTCTTCGTCGGGGAGCTCGGAGAGAATCGCCTTCCCGGCGGACGCCGCGTACAGCGGGATGCGGCTCCCGATGCCGGGGTCGGTCCGGACCGCGTGCTCGCCGACCGACCGCGCGAGGTACACCGCTTTTCCGTGCTCCTCCACGAAGAACTGCGCGCGCTCGCCCGTCTCTTCCGCGATTTCCTCGACCTTCTCGCGGACGAGCGTGTACCCGCTGTAGCTGTTGCGCGCGGTCACGCCGAGTTCGAGGAACCGGAGGCCGACGTGGTAGTCGCCGTCGCGCTTGACCACGTAGCCGAGGTCCGCCAGCGTCTGGAGGTGGCGGTGGATGGTGCTCTTCGCGTAGCCGAGTTCGCCCGCCAACTCGGACAGCGACACTCCCTCCTCCTCGGAGATGCGTTGGACGATGTCGAACATCGTGCGCGCGGTCTGCACCGAGTCATCGGGCCCGTCGTCGGTGGGTGTGCTCATGTATCACACGGACGGACCGCACTACCAAAAATCGTTCGACTGAGTCGAACGAAGCCAGTCAGGGTCCAGTTTCGACCGGCGGCTCCCACCACGTACTGCCCCGATAGGTAGCTTTACTTTCGTCTCCCGAGACGCTGAGATGTGGTCTCGCCGTCCTCCATCGCTGGAACGGACACGGACATCGTCGGAGAGCGGCCATTCCAGCTACTGCTGCTCATCAACGTGCTCCCGCCGCTCGGCACCGCGCTCCTGTCGCCCGTGCTCGGTTCGCTCGTCGAACCACTCGGGGCATCGACGGCGAACGTCGGCCTGCTGATGTCCGCGTTCACCGCGCCCGCCATCTTCGTCATCCCGATTGTGGGCGTGATTTCGGACCGCTACGGTCGGCGGCCGGTGCTCATCTTCGGGCTCCTGTGGTTCGGGCTGACCGGAACCGCCATCGCGTTCGTCTCCACGTTCGAGGCCGCGCTCGCGCTCCGGCTCCTCCAAGGCGTGGGCTTCGCGGCGCTCACTCCCATCATCATCACCAGCCTCGGCGACCTCTACGCCGGGAGCCGGGAGGCGACCGCGCAGGGGCTCCGGTTCACCGGCTCCGGGCTCTCCCAGACGGTGTTCCCGCTCGCCGCGGGCGTCCTCGTCGGGTTCGCGTGGCAGTACCCGTTCCTCCTGTACGCCGTCGCGTTCCCCGTCGCGGCCGTCGTCTACGTCGCCTTCGAGGAACCCATGGACTCGACCAGCGACGACGCGGGCGGGGACTTCCGCGAGCAGTTCGCCGGCCTCCGGACGCTGGTCGCCCATCGACGCGCGTGGACGATGGTCGTCGCCCGCGGCTCCGCGAACCTCGCGTGGTTCGGCTTCCTCACGTACAACTCCATCCTCGTCGCGGACGTGCTCGGCGGCACGCCAGCGCAGGCCGGTCTGCTCGCGGCACTCGCCAGTCTCACGTACGCGCTCGCGGCCTCGCAGGCGGGGCGGGTGGCCGACCGCTTCGACGACCGGCTCCACCCCCTGCTCGTCCTGAACGCCTCGATGGGCGGCGGGCTCGCGCTCGCGTTCCTCGCGCCCTCGCTGCCCGTCGCGGCCGTCGGCGTCGTGTTCATGGGCGTCGGATTCGGGCTCGTGCTCTCCATCTACCGGAGCGTCGTCACCACGCTGGCGCCGCCGGAGTTCCGCGGCGGCCTCGTCAGCCTCAGCGAGGGGAGCGGCCGCGCGGCGGCGACGGTGACGCCGATTCTGATGGGCGGCGCCATCGCCGTCGCCGCCCCGCACCTCGGCTTCGCGGACGCCGTGCGCGCCGTCGGCATCGGTACGGGACTGCTCGGCGCGGGCACGGGCGTCGTCTGCCTGCTGGCGATGAGCGCGGCACCCCCGATTCGCGTCGACGACTGAGGCGACCCCGGGAACTTTGTCCGCCCCCCGCGATGCTCGGAGCATGACCTCGACAGACGTCGCGGTGCTCGACCACGACGCCCACGGCATCCCCGCCGCGGAGTACGCGGCCATCCTCCGGCGACGCCTCCCCGACTACACCGTCCGCCTCGCCTCGACGCCCGAGGAGCGACGCGACCTCCTCGCGGAGGCCACCGTCGTCGCCGGGAAGGAAATCCGCGCCGAGGACCTCGAACGCGCGGCGAATCTCCGGCTGTTCGCGTGCAACACCGCGGGCGTCGACCACCTCCCGCTTGACGACCTCGCCGAGCGCGGCGTCGCCGTGACGAACGCCGCCGGCGTCCACGGCCCGAACGTCGCGGAGCACGTGCTCGGCTGGGTGCTCACGTTCGCGCGCCGCCTCGACGAGGGTCAGCGACGGCAACAGCGCCGCGAGTGGCGGCGCTTCCAGTCGTTCACGGAACTCGCGGGCAGCACCGTCACGGTCGTCGGCCTCGGCGCCATCGGCGAAGCGGTCGTCCAGCGCTTCGAGGGCTTCGACGTCGATACGGTCGGCGTCCGCCACACCGTCTCGAAGGGCGGCCCCACGGACGAGGTGGTCGGCTACGGCGACCTCCTCGACGTACTCCCGGAGACGGACGTGCTCGTGCTCGCGTGCCCGCTCACGGAGACGACCGAGGGGCTCGTGGGGGAGGCCGAACTCGACGCGCTCCCGACGGACGCCATCGTCGTGAACGTCGCCCGCGGCGGCGTCGTGGACACCGAGGCGCTCGTCGCGGCGCTGCGCGCGAACCAGATTCACGGCGCCGGTCTCGACGTCACCGACCCCGAGCCGCTGCCCGGCGACCACGACCTCTGGGGGTTCGAGAACGTCTTCCTCACGCCCCACGTCGCCGGCCACACGCCCAACTACTGGGAGCGCCGCGCGGACATCCTCGTGGAGAATCTCGCGCTCGCCGCCGAGACCGGCGAGTACCGCGACCTCAGGAATCAGGTCGCCTGACTACTGGTAGGCCTGCATCCCGGTGAGGTCCTCGCCGATGATGAGCGTGTGGATGTCGTGGGTGCCCTCGTACGTGTAGACGGTCTCCATGTTCGCCATGTGGCGCATCGGCGAGTAGTCCGCGGTGATGCCGTTGCCGCCGAGCATCTCGCGGGCGACCCGGGACTGGTCGCGGGCCATCCGGACGTTGTTGCGCTTCGCCATCGAGACGTGCTGGGGGCGCATCTTCCCCTCCTCCTTGAGGTCGGCGAGGCGGTGGGCGAGCAGCTGCGCGAGCGTAATCTGGGTCGCCATCTCCGCGAGCTTCTGCTGTTGCATCTGGAAGCCGCCGATGGGCTTGCCGAACTGCTCGCGGTCGGTCGCGTACTGGCGCGCCGTCTCGAAGCAGTCCTGTGCGGCGCCGACCGCGCCCCACGCGATGCCGTAGCGCGCCTGCGTGAGACACGACAGCGGCCCCTTCATCCCGGAGACGCCGGGCAAACGATTCTCCTCGGGGACGCGAGCGTCCTGCAGGCTGATTTCGCCCGTGATGGACGCGCGCAGGCTGAGCTTCTCGTCTATCTTGTTCGTCGTGACGCCGTCGCGGTCGGTCTCCACGAGGAACCCGCGCACGGGGTTGTCGTCCTCGCTGTGGTCTTTCGCCCAGACGACCGCCACGTCCGAGATGGGGGAGTTCGTAATCCACGTCTTCGAGCCGTTCAGGACGTACTCGTCGCCGTCCTTCTCCGCGCGCGTCTCCATCGCGGAGGGGTTCGACCCGTGCTCGGGCTCGGTGAGGCCGAAGCAGCCGACGGCCTCGCCGGTGCCGAGCTTCGGCAGCCACTCGTCTTTCTGCTCGTCGCTGCCGAACGCGTGAATCGGGTACATCACGAGCGCGCCCTGCACGCTCGCCATCGAGCGCAGCCCCGAGTCGCAGGCCTCCAGTTCGCGCATCAGCAGGCCGTACGCCGTCTCGCTGACGTTCGGCAGGCCGTAGCCGTCGAGGTTCGGCGCGTAAAAGCCCATCTCGCCCATCTTCGGGATGAGCTCCTCGGGGAACGTGCCGTCGATCCAGTGCTGGCCGATGTCCTCCACCTCGCCCTCGATGAACGAGCGCGCGGAGTCGACGAGCATCCGCTCCTCCTCGGTCAGCGACGACGCTAAGTCGAAGTAGTCGAGCATACCTCGCCGTAACGCCCCCACCAATAAATAACCCTACTCCCGGGCCGCGCTCAGAACCCGTCGGTCCCTTCGAGGCGATGCTCCTCGACGACGCTCTCGTCGAGTTCGATGCCCAGACCGGGCGCCTCGGGCACCTCGATGCGGCCGTCCCGAATCAGCGGCTCGTCGCGCGCGAGCAGGTCGTCCCACCACTCGACCTCCAGCGCGTGGTACTCCAGCAGGTCGAAGTTCGGCGTCGCCGCGCCGAGGTGGACACAGGCCATCGTCCCGACGGGGCTGCAGACGTTGTGCGGGGACATCGGGATGTAGTTCTCCTCCGCGCGGTCCGCGACCCGCATCGTCTCCGTCAGCCCGCCCACGGTGGTCGGGTCCGGCGTCACCACGTCGACGCCGTGCTCGTAGACGAGCTCCGAGAGCTCGAACACGCGGAAGCGGTTCTCGCCGGTCGCAACTGGAGTTCTGGTCGCCTGCGTGACCTCCTTCTGGGCGTCCATGTTCTCCGGGGGCACGAGGTCTTCGAGCCACATCAGGTCGAACTCCTCCAGTTCGTAGGCCAGCCGCTTCGCGCTCTCGACGGAGTAGTCCCAGTGGCAGTCGAACGCGAGGTCCACGTCGTAGCCGATTTCCTCGCGGACGGCCTCCACGATTTCTTTTTTCTCGCGGATGGCCGCGTTCGTCAGCCGGCCGTTGTAGGAGTCGTTGACGTTGTCCGCGGGGAGGTCGAGGTCGAACTTGATGGCGTCGAAGCCCATGTCGGTGACGCGCGCGGCCTCCGCCGCGTACGCCTCGGGCGTGTACGCCTCCGCCTCCGCCTCCGCGTAGTCGGTCGCGCCGTCCTCGACGGCGTACGCCTCGCCCGCGTGGCAGTCGCAGTAGAGTCGCACCTCGTCGCGGTACTTCGACCCGAGTAACTGGTAGACCGGGAGGCCGAGAATCTTCCCGGCGGCGTCAAGTAGTGCGACCTCGATGCCGGACGCCGCGGTGACGACCTTCCCGGTGGTGCCGCCGTGGCCGGACATCTTTTGGAAGATGTACCGCACGAGGCGCTCCACGTCGAGGGGGTTCTCCCCGACGAGGAAGCGGTTCGTGTACTCCACGAGCTCGGGGACGCCGCCGCCGCGGTAGGCCTCCCCGATGCCGGTGACGCCGGCGTCCGTCTCCACCTTGATGAGGTTCCACTCGAAGTTGCCTTCGACGACACAGGCGCTGATGTCGGTGATTGCTACGTCTCGGTCCGGGTCGCGGGTCTGAATCTGGTCTGAGTAGTCTCTCATTCGTCCTTGAACTTCCGCAGGGCGGCTTCGTCGAGCAGCACGCCGTGGCCGGGTCGGTCGGGGAGGTCGATCATGCCGTCGCTGTCGGGCTTCACGGGGTCGGCCACCACGTCGTCGAACGCCTTCACGTCCATGTCGCGGTAGAAATACTCCACCCAGAGGCCGTTCTCGATGGCGCCCAAAAGCGACGCGTGGATGTTCCAGTTGTAGTGGGGCGCGATTGGGATATCGTAGGCGGCGGCGTGGTGGGCGATTTTCAGCCACTCCGTGATGCCGCCGCAGACCGTGACGTCGGGCTGGAGGATGGTTGCCGCACCCGAATCTGCGAGGCGCGCGAAGTTGTGTCGCGTGCCCTCCAGTTCGCCGGTGGCGACCGGGTAGTCGAGCGCGTCGTTCACCTCGGCCATCGTGTCCACGCGGTCTATCATCACCGGCTCCTCGATGAAGTACGGGTCGTGGGGCGCGAACTGCCGGCAGTTTCGCAGCGCCTCCGTCGAGGACTCCCAGACGCCGTTGGCGTCCAAGAGGAGCGTGCGCTCGTCGCCGATTTCGTCGCGCACGGCGGCGACCCGGTCGGCCTCCTCGTCGGCGGAGCGCCGGCCGACCTTCATCTTCACAGTATCGTGGCCCTCGTCGAGGTAGCGCCGCATCTCCGAGCGCAGGCCCTCGTGGCCCTTGTCGTCGCGGTAGTAGCCCCCGCTAGCGTAGGCGGGCACGCGCTCGCTGTGCCCGCCGAGGAGCTTGTGCAGCGGTTCGCCCGCGGCCTTCCCCTTCACGTCCCAGAGCGCGATGTCCACCGTGGAGATGGCGCGCAACAGGAGGCCGGTCCGGCCGATTTGGACGGTGCCGTCGTACATTTCGTACCACAGCCGCTCCGTGTCACGGGGGTCCTCCCCGACGAGCATCGGTTCGAGCAGGGACTCGACGGCGTCGGCGATGAGGCCCGCGCCCTCGTAGCCCAGCGAGTAGCCGACGCCCTCGTAGCCGGTGTCCGTCCGCACGTACGTTATCGCGTGGTCGCGGTACGTGAGCGTGCGGTTGGAGAACGACACCGGCGACTCCAGCGGTAGCTTGATTGGGAACGACTCGACCTCGGTGATTTCCATAGGCCCAGCCGCGGAACACGCACACAAGTACCCCGCTGTACCGGCAATACTCACTCGCACGGTTTTTGTGCCGGCGCGCCCCTGCTCGACGCATGGAGTTCCCCGAGCGCGGCGACGTCGACCACCTCGTCGACCCACAGCCGCTCCCCGAGTTCGCCCGCGTCCGGTACGACCCGCCAGTCGAGACGCTCGCCGACCCGGTCGCGGCGGCGCGCGACGAACTCGCGCGCCTCCCGCTCGACGACGTGCCGGACGGCGGGACGGTCGCCGTCGGCGTCGGCAGCCGCGGCATCCACCGCATCGACGACGTGGCCGCCGCCGTCGTCGCGGAACTCGCCGAGCGCGGCTTCGACCCCGTGGTCGTGCCCGCGATGGGGAGCCACGGCGGCGCGACCCCCGACGGCCAACGCGAGGTGCTGGAATCGCTCGGCGTCACCGAGGAGAGCGTCGGCGCGCCCATCGACGCGCGCATGGATGCCACAAAACTGGACACGGTGGCCGTCGGCGACACCGACTTCCCCGTCCACTTCTCGGACGCCGCCCTCGACGCCGACGCCGTGCTCGTCGTGAACCGCGTGAAGGCGCACACGAACTTCAGCGGCGACATCGAGAGCGGGCTGGCGAAGATGACCGTCGTCGGCCTCGGCAAGCAGCGCGGCGCGAAGTCGTTCCACTCCACGGCCATCGCGGAGGGGTACGTCGAGACGCTGAGCGCCGCGTTGGAGGTCATCGAGTCATCGGTGCCCCTGCTCGGCGGGCTCGCCATCGTGGAGAACTTCGAGGAGGAGATTGCGCACCTCGAAGGGGTGCCCGCGGGCTCGTTCTTCGACCGCGAGCCCGAACTGCTGGAGCGCGCGTACGACGAGATGGCCACCCTGCCCGTCGAGGACATCGACCTGCTGGTCGTCGACGAACTCGGCAAGGAGATTTCGGGCGCGGGCATGGACACGAACGTCATCGGGCGCTACCGCGTGCTGAACGCGCCCGACCCCGAGCGCCCCGACATCGACCTCATCTACGCCCGCGGGCTCACCGAGGCGACGAAGGGCAACGGCAACGGCATCGGGCTCGCGGACCTCACGCGGCAGGCCGCAATCGACCAGCTCGATTTGCGGAAGACGTACGCGAACGCGCTCACCAGCGGGTCGCTGACGAAGTCGAAGCTCCCCGTGGTCGCGCCGGACGACGAGTTCGCGCTCCGCACCGCGCTGTCCGCGCTCGGCGGCTACGACCCCGACTCCGTGCGCATCGTCTGGATTCGCAACACCGAGGAACTGCGCGACCTCCGGGTCTCTACCGCGGTCGTCGACGACCTCCCGGCGGCCGCCGACGTCCGCGCCCGCGAGCGGCTGAACTTCGAGGACGGGACCGCGGCGTTCACCGAGCGATAGCGCCGCGGTTGCCTCTACGGAAACGTTTTCACGGTGTCCTCTGATTGTCCGTAACATGGACCTAGAAATCGACGGCAACGCGGCGCTCGTCACGGCATCGTCCAGCGGACTCGGGAAAGCGTCGGCGAAGGCGCTCGCACAGGAGGGCGCGAACGTCGTCATCAACGGCCGCGACGAGGACCGGCTCGAGGAGGCCCGCGAGGAAATCGAGGCAGTCGCCGAGGGCGAGGTCGTCGCCCAGCCCGGCGACCTCACCGACCCCGACGACATTTCGGCGCTCGTCGAGACGACCGTCGAGGCGTTCGGCACCGTCGACCACCTCGTCACGAGCGCGGGCGGCCCGCCCTCGGGCGCCTTCCTCGACACCACCGACGAGGACTGGTACGAGGCGTACGACCTGCTGGTGATGAGCGTCGTCCGCCTCGCGCGGGAGGCCGCGCCCCACCTCGAAGAGGGCGACGGCGGCACCATCGTCAACATCACCTCTCGCACCGTCAAGGAGGCCAAGGAGAACCTCGTGCTCTCCAATTCGGTGCGGATGGCCGTCGTCGGCCTCGAGAAGACGCTCTCGAAGGAGCTCGCGCCGGACGTGCGCACGAACACCGTGCTCCCGGGCTCTCACGAGACCTCCCGCATCGAGAACCTCATCGACAGCGCCATCGAGCGCGGCGACTACGAGGACTACGAGGACGGCCTCGAGGACTGGTCGGACAACCCGCTCGGGCGCATCGGCGACCCGATGGAACTCGGGGACACGGTGGCGTTCCTCTCCTCGCCGAAGTCCGGCTACATCAACGGCGCGGCCCTCCAAATCGACGGCGGCTCCATCGGGTCGAACCTATGAAGCCAGTCAAGTTCGACGACGCGGAGACGTACGAGCCCGAGGAGGGGTGGCGGCGCGTCGCCATGGCGGGCAGCGACCAGTTCTCCTTCGAGTGGTTCGAGAAGCCGCCGGGCCACAGCTCCCCGATGCACGACCACGAGAACGAGCAGGTGTGTCTCTGCCTCGAAGGCGAACTCACCGTCGCCACAGAGGACGGCGAGGTGACGCTCCAGCCCAACGACTCGGTGCTGCTCGAATCCAGCGAGCCCCACCGCGTGGAGAACACCGGCGACGAGCGCGCGGTCGGGCTGGACGTGTTCGCGCCCGGCCGCTCGTTCGACTTCTGGACGGACCGAGACGAATGAAGTACCTCGCACGCACCGCCACCGGCGACCCGCTGCTCGGCGGCGAGGACGGCTACGTCCGGCTGGACGCGGTCGAACCGGGCCTCGACAGCGTCCGGGACGCGCTTCCGCGGGCGGCCGACGGGACGCTCGGCGACGTGGCGGACGCGCCCGCCGACCCCGTGCCCGCCGAGGACATCACGTTCGGCGCGCCGCTCGAACAGTTCGGGAAGCTCTGGGGCATCGGCCTGAACTACGAGGAACACGCCGGCGACCTCGACGAGCAGCGCCCCGAGGAGCCCGCGAGCTTCGTGAAGCCCTCGACGGTTCCCACGGGGCCGGGCGGCCCGATTCGCCTCCCGCCGGAGTCGCAGAGCGAGCGCGTCACCGCGGAGGCCGAACTCGGCGTCGTGATGGGGCGGACCTGCCGGAACGTCGACGAGGCCGACTTCGAGGACGTGGTCGCGGGCTTCCTCCCGGTCATCGACATGACCGCCGAGGACGTCCTCCAGCGCAACCCCCGGTTCCTGACGCGCGCGAAGAGCTACGACACGTTCCTCGTGCCCGGCGCCGCGCTCGCGGTGCCCGAGGAGCCGCCGGACCTCGCGTCGGTGTCCGTGCGGACCGAAGTGAACGGGAGCGTCGAGGCCGAAAACGAGATTCGGAACATGCTGTTCCCGCCTGCGGAGATTGTCTCGTTCCACTCGGACGTGATGACGCTGGAGCCCGGCGACCTGTTCAGCACGGGGACGCCCGGCGCGGCGCACATCCGGCCCGGCGACGACGTGCGCGCTGTCGTGGAATCTATCGGCGTCGCCGAGGCGCCGGTCACGCGGTAGCCCCGGCGGGAATTTTTATTACGGGAGACTGTGTGGGTCGCTACCGTGTACCGAGTCCTACTGCCAGTCAGCGACAACACGGACCGCGCGATGAACGCCGCCGAAGCCGTCGCGGGCTTCCCGAACGCCGCCGAGGACGTGTCGGTCGTCGTCCTCAACGTCTTCGAGGAGTTCGACGTCACGGGCGAGGCCGGCAAGGTCAAATCCGAGGACGTCTGGGACGAGACCAACTACCCCGAGAGCGTCGGGGCGGTCGAGGAGTTCCTCTCGTCGCGGGTGGCGTCGGTGTCCAAGCGCCGGGAGCACGGCGAGGTCGCCCAACAGATTCTCGCCGTCGCCGACGAAATCGGCGCCGACAACATCTCCATGGGCGGCCGCAAGCGCAGCCCGACCGGGAAGGTCCTGTTCGGGAGCACGACCCAGTCCGTGATGCTCTCGGCGGAGTGCCCGGTCACCGTCTCGTTCTCCGAGTAGTGCCGTGCGAGAACACGCAGCCGACTGTCACGAACTGATTTTTCACGGACGAATCGCCGGAATGAACGGATAGATTATTATATACCGAATGGTTTGTCAGGGATGAACATGGTAGACGACAGTATGAACCGACGCAAGTTCCTGTACGGCACAGCGGCAGCGAGTATCGCGGGACTCGCCGGCTGTACCGGTGGCGGCGGTGACAACGGCGGCGACGGCACCACAGAGGGCGGCGACAGCGGGACCAGCGGCAGCGGCGGCGGCGGCAGCGAGAACCTCACGCTGCGCGTCGGGACCTCCGCAGGTGGGACCCAAGACGTGGGGCTCGCCGTCGAGCGCGCGGTCAGCCAAACCAGCGACACCCTCGACTACTCCACCATCGAGAGCCCCGGCTACATCGGGACCATCTACCGGATGGCCCAGACCCAGTTCAACGCCGGCATCACCGACAACAACTCCCTCAACAAGGCCCTCGACGACCGCGGGCAGTTCGCCGAGCAGTCGGTCTCGCGCATTCCCCAGTACGGGTTCGGCGCGTTCCCGTACAGCATCTACGTGGTGGCCCGCGACGGCACGGGCATCGAGACGTTCGACGACCTCGCGGGCGCAAACGTCTACCCCGCCGAGCCGGGCTACTCGACGCGCGCGACGACCCTCGACGTCTGGTCGCAGGACCCGACCGCGGACGTCTACGACCAGATGAACATCCGGAACATGGGCGTCGGTGACGCGCCCGGGGCCATGGAGGAAGGCAACATCGACGCGTCCATCGCCTACGGCGCGCCCGGCGTCCGGTACACCGGGTTCGTGCAGGAGATGGCCTCCCGCGTCGACCTCCACTACGTCGAGCCGACGGACGCGCTCATCGAGTCCGCCGAATCGTACTCCGGCGCCGGGACGACCCGCACGCCGTACAGCGACTGGCCGATTGCGAACGCGGACATCGGCACCGACGAAGTGTTCACGTGGGACCTCGAAGTCAACTACACGTTCAACCCCGAGGCCAACGCCGACGCCGTCTACGAGCTGTGCCGCGTCGTCCACGAGCACAACGACGTGGTCAACGACGGTGAAGCGCAGTTCAACGACTACGACTCCGCCGAGGAGATGCTGGCGTACGCCCAAGAGCGCATCCCCGTCCACCCCGGCGCAGTGCAGTATTACAAGGACAACGACGCGTGGGACGACAGCCTCACCGAAGGCGAGACGGCGTAACGGACGCCGGTCGGCGTCGCCCCACCGATACCACACTCCGACCGATATTTTACGACAAGCAAACCACACCAACACATGGATACACAATCCGAACGAGAAACTGGTCCCGTAGGGTGGCTGCGCGGCCTCGACCTCACGGTCACGGTCGCCGCCGTCCTGTTCTGGGGTGTCGTCCTCTGGTGGGCCTACACCCAGACGTGGTCGACAGTCAAGTACGCCGTCCTGTTCGTCGGCGGCATCATGACGGTGTACGCCCTCAACGAGACGCGCGAATCGCTCGAAGACGGCAGCAAGATAGACGCGTTAGTGTTGCTGCCGGCGGCCGGCGTGCTCATCACCGCGTCGTTTTACTTCTTCCTGAACTTCGAGACCGTCTACCTCCTGCGGCAGGGGTTCGCCGCGGAGCACGAGTACATGCTCGCGCGCCTCATCATCATCTCGCTGCTGTACCTGACGTGGCGCGAGTTCGGGAACATCTTCCTGTTCCTCGTCATCGGCGTGATGCTGTACGCGATGTTCGGCGACGCCGTCCCCGGCGTGCTCGGCCACGCGGGGATGTCGCAGTTGACGCTCCTGCAGGCGACGGTCACCGACCTGTACGGGTTCTACGGCTCGCTCACGCAGCTGACCGCGTCGTGGATTGCGCCGTTCCTCCTGTACGCCGGCCTGCTGTTCGCGTACGGCGCCTTCGACCTGATTCTCCGGCTCGCCATCGTCGCCGCCGGACGCATCCGCTCGGGCGTCGCGCAGACGGCCGTGCTCTCCTCGGCGGTCATCGGCTCCATCAACGGCTCGTACACCGCGAACGCCGCCATGACGGGGTCGTTCACGATTCCGACGATGAAGGAGAGCGGCATGTCCGGCCACCGCGCGGCCGGCATCGAGGCCGTCGCCTCGACCGCGGGGCAGGTGCTCCCGCCGGTCATGGGCGCGTCCGCGTTCGTGATGGCGTCGTACCTCGGCGTCGCGTACCTCAACATCGTCGTCGCGGGGCTGGTCCCCGCGGCGATTCTGGTCGCGTCCATCGCCATCGCGGTCCACTACACCGCGATTAGCGACTCCAGCGACCAAGACATGGAGTTCTCGGAGTTCTTCGACGAGCCGCTCTCGCGCAACGAGAAGATCACCGAAGCGTTCCGGTTCGGCATCCCGTTCGGCGTCCTCATCTACTACCTCGGCATCGCCCAGTACACGGTGATGACCTCGGCGATGTACACGGTGTTCGCGATGATTATCACGGGCATCACCACCCCGACGCTCCAGCGCATCGCCGAGTGCGTGAGCAGCGGGTCGTGGACCGCCGACCGCGAGGTGACGCGGCGGACTCGGGGGTCGGGCGGACTCCTCGGCCCCGCCCGCGACCGCTTGCGCGCGCTCAAGGCGCGCGTGCTTCGATTCCGGCCGCTCGGCGAGTTCGCCACGCAGGTCTCGAACACGGTTCACGGCTTCCGCCGGGGCGCCATCATCCTCGCGCCCATCGCCATCATCCTCGTCGTCATCAGCGGCGTCGTGAACCTGTTCTCGACGACCGGCGTCCCCGCGAAGATTGCGCTGCTGATGATCAACCTCTCCGGCGGCATCCTGCTGTTCGCGGTGCTGCTCGGCATGGCCGTCGCCATCGTGATGGGCGTCGGGATGCCGACGGTCGCCGCGTACGTCGTCGTCGCCATCCTCATCGTCCCCACGCTCGTCAACGAGTTCGGCGTGGCGCAGATTACCGCCCACTACACGATGTTCTACGCGGCCATCCTCGCGGGCATCACGCCACCGGTGGCCACGGCGGCGGTCGTCGCCGCCGGCATCGCGGAGGCGAACTTCTGGCGGACCTGCGGCGCCGCGCTGAAAATCGCCGCGCCGCTATTCGTGCTCCCCATCGCGTTCGTCTACAACCCCGCGATGATTTCGATGTCCCCGGGACTCGGGACGCTCTGGGTGGGCTTCATGGTCGTGATGGGCGCCATCGCCATCATCTACGGCCTGAACTACCCGTTCGAGCTGTCGCTCGGGCGGAAGGTGCTCGCCCGCAGCGCAATCGCGGTGCTCGGCGTCCTCATCATGACGTACCCCATGGCGCTGGCGAAGCTCGCAGGCATCGCCGTCTTCGCCGCCGTCTTCGTCGCGGAGAAGGTGATGGTCCGCGGTCTCAGCCTGCCGTTCACCAAGGAGGTGAAACAATGAGCCCGAGCAGGGAAGCCCCCGAGGACCAAGTCGACACGTCCGACGTCGGCGGCCTCGAAGAGGTCATTCCGGAGCCGCTGGTGCCGCTCTGGCGGCAGATAGCGCGGATTCAGGCGTTCCGAGAGACCCACGGAAACACCTACGTCACGGCGCTGGAGATACTGACCGCCGTCGCGCTGGCGGTCGGCTACGCGTGGTGGGTGTACCTCTACTTCTACGGCAGCGGCATCAGCCTGTAAGCCGTCGCCCCTTCGACGGCGTTCTCTCGACCCGCGACAGAAGCAGTCGAACCCCCTACTCGTGCCACTCGGCGGCGCGCTGGACGTCGTGGGGGATGTGGTTGTCCTGCTCGCGCACGTCGTCGAGGTAGGCGCGCAGTTCGGGCGCGAACTCGGGGTGCGCGCACTGCTCGATGATGCGCTCGGCGCGCTCGACCGGCGACAGCCCGCGGACGTCCGCGACGCCCTGCTCGGTGACGAACACGTCGACGTCGTGCTCGGTGTGGTCGACGTGGAACGCCATCGGCACGATTCGGGAGATGTCGCCGCCGTTCAGCGTCGACGGAAGCGCGCAGACGGTCACCAGCGAGTTCCGGTTGAAGTCCGCGGAGCCGCCGACGCCGTTTATCATGCGCTTGCCGCCGACGTGCGTGGAGTTGACGTTCCCGTAGATGTCGACCTCGATGGCGCTGTTGACGCCGACGACGCCGAACTGGTCGATGACGCCCGGATGGTTCGAGACGTCCGCCGGCCGCAACACGACGTCCTCGGCGTACCGCTCGACGTCCTCGAAGAGCCGCCGCTGACCCTCGTCAGTGAGCGCCATCGACGTGGCGCTGGCGCACTCCAGTTGGCCGTCGTCGAGCATGTCAAGCAGCCCGTCCTGAATGAGCTCCCCGAAGTAGACGACGTCGCGGTCGCCGAAGTCCAGTTCCTGCAGTTCGCCCATCAGCGCGTTCCCGAGCGAGCCGACGCCGAACTGGAGGTGGACCGCGTCCTCGAAGACGGGCGAGCGCTCCAGCTCCGCGCTCAGGAAGTCACCGAGGTGCTCGGCGATGGCGAGGTCGTCGTCGGTCGGGTCGCGGAACGTGTACGTGGAGTCCGCGATGTCGGTCTCGACGACGCCCGCCAGCTTCTCCGGGTCGAAGCTGACGTGCGCGGTGCCGATGCGCTCGCCCGGCTCCGTGAGCGGGACCGGCCCGCGGTTCGGCGGCGCGTCCGGCCGGTAGATGTCGTGCAGCGCCTGCAGTGCCAGCGGCTGGCGGCGGTTCAGTTCGACGTACAGCTGGTCGGCGGCCTCCACGAACGCGGGTACCTGCCCGAGCGACGTGGACGGCACGAACCACCCCTCGCCGACCGCGACCGCCTCCACGACCGCCACGTCGGGGTCCACGAGGCCGCCGTGCTGGACCTCGTCGCCGATGGAGGAGGCGTTCCGGTCGCTGAACGCGACCTCGCGGCGGTTCGTCGCGGCGCGGGCGACCCGCGAGGACTGGTAGGAGAAGCGCCGCTCGATGGCGCCCGCCTCCACGAGGTCGACGTCGATTTCGTCGCCGACGTTCCCGCTGTGGACGACCGTCAGCGAGAGGTCGCGGTCGTCGTCGGCGAGCGCGAGCGGAATCGCCTTCGGGTAGCCGACGCTCCCGAACCCGCTCGTGAGCACCGTCGCGTCCGCGTCGATGGACGCCGCGGCGGCCGCCGCGTCGACGACCGGCACGTCGTCGTGGAGTCGCCGTTCGACAGGCTGTTCGTCCGGGCCGGCGGTCATCGGTTCCCCCGCGTCGGCCGTCGAGGTCGGTCGTTCGACGCGATACAGCCGTCTGTGGCGGCCGACCGCCGGCCGCGGTTTCGTGGACCTTGCATAGTCTGTGAGTGGCGACACGCCGGCCGACAGGCTCGCCGGCCGACGTGCTGCTCGTCGCTCGTCGTGGCGAGGACTTCTACGGCCCCGCTATTAAACAGTCGGGTCACGGACGGCCCGACGGCTCGCCGTCAGGGCGATTACGCCCGCGTGTACGCCTCGATTGGCGGCGTGAACGTGTCCAGTAGCTCGGTCTCCTCGGCGACGCCGCGGACGCCGTGGCGGACGCCCGGGCCGACGACGAACGAGTCGCCGGCCTCAAGCATCGTCTCGTGGTCTCCGAACATCTCGATTGCGCCGTCGATGACGTAGACGGTCTGTCTGGTCTCCTCGTGGCTGTGCGCGGGGAACACCGCGCCCTCGGCGACGGTGTAGTGGACCTGCATCACGTCGTCGTCGAAGCAGAGCACGCGGCGCTCGATGCCGTCGTGGGCCGTCTCCACGAGGTGCGGGTCGTCCCACCGGCCGACCGTGAGGTTCTCGGGTGGCTCCATACCCCACGCTGTACGGCCCGGGTCGTAACTCCCGTGGTCACCGCGCCTTCTCGGCGAGCGTCTCGGCGATGTGCTCGCCGAACGGCAGCGACGACGTGAACCCCGGCGACACCGCGTTGAGGATGTGGACGGCGTCCTCGCGCTCGACGAACAGCGGGTCCTTGACGAGTTCGCCGTCGTCGCTGACCAACTGCGCGCGGATGCCCGCGTAGCTCTTCTGCAGGTCGTCTGCACGCACCTCGGGGACGAGCCGCTGGGACGCTGCCGCGAACTTCTCCTTCCGGTAGGACTTGTTCAGTTCCTCCCACGCCACCTTCACCATCGTCTTCGAGGAGAGCAGCTTCCGGAAGCCCTCGTAGGTGAGCGTCTCGTAGAGGTCGCGGGGGTTCACGTCGGTGTTGTCGTAGGCCTCGCGGCCGAACGCCAGCACCGCGTTCGGGCCGACGATGATTTTCCCGTCCGTCCGGCGCGTGTAGTGGACGCCGAGGAACGGGAGCTCGGGGTCCGGCGTCGGGTAAATCATCGTCTGGCAGAGCTGTGCGCGCTCCGGGCGGACCTCGTAATACTCCCCGCGGAACGGGACGACCTGATACTGCTCGCCGACGCCGACCTGATGCGCGAGCCTGTCGGCGTGCAGGCCCGCGGCGTTGACGAGATAGGACACCTCGAAGCGGCCGTTGCTCGTCGAGAGATGGTAGCCGTCGGGAGCGCGGTCGATTTCGCCGACCTCGTAGCCCGTGTACAGCGACACGCCGGCGTCTCGGACCTCGGAAGCCAGTTCGTAGACGTACTGTTGGGAGTCGACGGACGCGGCCTCGGGCGCGTACAGCGCCGCCTGCCCGACCGCGTGGGGCTCGTGCTCCCGGATTTCCGCCTGCGAGTCGAGGCGTTCGTACTCGACGCCGTTGGCCTCGGCCTGCTCGGCGAGGTCGTCGAGGCGCGCGGCCTCCTCGTCGTCCTGCGCGACCACGAGGACCCCGAGTTCCTCGCAGGGGATGTCGTGGTCGGCGCAGTACGCCTTCATCCGCGCGGTCCCCTCGGTGGCGAACTGCGCCTTCTTCGAGTCCGGCGGGTAGTTGAATCCCGGGTGGAGGACGCCCGAGTTGCGGCCGCTCTGGTGGGCCGCGAGGTGGTGCTCTTTCTCCAGCACGGCGACGTCGAGGTCGGTCTGCTCAGCGAGGTGTTTCGCTACCGACAGCCCGACGCAGCCGCCACCGACGATGGCGACGTCGTGGCGCATCATTCGTAGTTCGTCACGCGGATTCAGGCGGCGCCCGCTTATAGATGCTGTTCGCCGCGCCGCGACGGCGAGTGCCGACGTGCGTCGGCGTCGTCGACTGCGTGCTCGCGTCGACCCGGGCGGACCGACGCCGAAACGTACCAGAAAACGATGATAATTGGCAAACTGTTTATTCGGACGGACACCACGATACCGCCAGCAGGCGGTCATCTGAGGAATGCGGGTCATAGGGCTGGAAATACAGTATAGCGGTGTTCTTCGACATCCCAATATCCGAAGACGGGCCCCGAGACGAAATTCGCGTTCGGCAAATTTTTTCTCGAATCACGCGAGAAAGCGACCTAAATATAATGACTATTACCTAGATAAGCTACTTTCGAGTTAGATATTGGGTCTATATCGTGAAACTGTCGGCAAAAACGATAAACCCTAAGCAAGTTGTTAAGATGGCGTTTGTCTATGGAAGCAGATAGTTCACGAGATGCGTTGACGTGACACTGCGGTCGCGTCGACTACCGCCTCTCGGCCGGCAAGGTAGTCCGTCGGCCGGCGGGCTGTGGGAAAGTATAACCGTCCCCGTCGGTGAAAAGCACCTATGGGCGATGGAGCACACGACACCGGGAGCCGCCGGAGCAAGGTCGCGCGGCTCATCGACGAGTACGACCTCGACGGCTTGGGCGCGGAGCTGGAGGCGCGCTGGACCGCGACCGGCGACGACCACTGGAGCCTCCGGGACCTCGCGGCGGAGTTCAACCGCGAACTCGTCCGGGAGCGGCTCCTCGCCGCCGGGCTCAACCCCTCGGATTCCGAAATCGAAACCGCCGTGCGCGCGCTGACGACCGACGAGACGGGGACCGCCGAACAGACCAAGCTCCGCCGGCGGCTGGAGCGCGAGGGCGTGGACGTCGAGGCGCTGTCGAAGGACGTCGTCACGTATCAGGCGGTCCGGAGCTACCTGCAGGACTACCGCGGCGCGGAGTACGAGCGCGAGACCGGCGACCGTACGGCGACCGTCGCCGACGCCGTCCAGAAGCTCCGCGGGCGGCTCGTCTCGGTGACGGAGACGAAACTCGAACAGCTCCGGCGCACGCCGCACCTGACGCTCGGCGAGTTCCGCGTGCTGGTCGACGTCCGCATCGTCTGTACCGACTGTAACTCGCGGTACGGCGTCGCCGAACTGCTCTCCGACGGCGGGTGTGACTGCGGGGGCGACGAAGAGGTCTAACAGCGTTACTGTTGTTATGGGGGCGGTGGGCGAGTCGGGTCCCGAAAGTTTTCAAACCGAAAACGAGAGCGCGGGCGGGCCGTCCCTCCCGCGGGGCGAACCTATTTGTCGGTGCGGGCGGGTTTCCCTGCTGTGCAACTCGACGACGAGACCCGCGACCGACTCGCAGCATCGCTGTACGAGGCCCTCGAAGCGCGTTCGCCCGTCGCCCCGCTGACCGACGACCACGACCTCTCCATCGCGGACGCGTACGACATCCAGTCCCGCCTCGTCGAGCGGCGGCTCGCCGACGGCGCCGAGGTCGTCGGACACAAGGTCGGGTTGACCAGCGACGCGATTCAGGAGCAACTCGGCGTGGACGAGCCCGACTTCGGCCGGCTCCTCGACATAATGTTCGTGGAGGGAGCGACGATTCCCGGCGACGAGCTCATCGCGCCGCGCGTCGAGCCCGAAATCGGGTTCCTCGTCGGCGAGCGCCTCGACCCGCCCGTCTCCTACCTCGACGTGCTCGACGCGACTCGCGGCGTCGTTCCCGTCCTCGAAGTCATCGATAGCCGCGTGCGCGACTGGAATATCGGCATCGAGGACACCGTTGCGGACAACGCCTCCTCGGCGCTGTATCTCACGGGCGAGGCCGTCCACGACGTCGACGGTCGGGACCTCTCGCTAGAGGGCGTCAAGCTCCACCGGAACGGCGAACTGGCCGCGTCGGGCGTGGGCGCCGCGGTCCTCGACCACCCCGCGCGCTCGGTGGCGTGGCTTGCGAACACGCTCGCCGACCTCGACGCTGCCCTCGAACCGGGCCACCTCGTGCTGAGCGGTTCGCTGACGCCCGCTGTCGACGTCGAACCCGGGGACGTGCTCGGCGTGGAGTTCACCACGCTCGGGTCGATGCACGCGCGCGTCGGCGAGCAGTAGCCGGCGCCGTTTTCACGAACTAAACGAGATTCGCTCGGTACTGGACGAACTCGACTCGGAATCACGAACTAGTTCGGGTCACTTCGACCGTCTGTCGCCGGGAGCGGAACGAGGCGGCCGAACACTGCCCAACACGGCGATTCTCTCCTACCGAACGACCACGACTTCTCGCTGTGAACGACTGCTCGCACAACACCCTGTTTTCGGATAGAAAACAATTATACGGCGGGACGTGGTACTCGGGTGCATGGGACGAGAAGCCAATCACCCGGTGCGGACGACCGAGAAGTCGCTCGCCGTCGTCGAGCACCTCGACGAGGTCGACGGGGCGCGCATCAGAGACCTCGAAGGCGAACTCGACATGACGAAGGGCGCGATACACAACCACCTCAGCACGCTCCGCGAGCACGGCTACGTCCGCAAGGACGGCGAGAAGTACCGCCTGAGCTTCGAGTTCCTCACGCTCGGCGGCCGCGTCCGCAGTCGCACGCCGCTGTACGAGTTCGGCCGCGAGAAAGCCGACCAGCTCGCGGCCGACACCGACATGCTGACGAACCTCATGACCGAGGAGGACGGTCGCGGCGTCTACCTCTATCAGGCCCGCGGCGACTACGCCGTGAACCTCGACACCCACGTCGGCTACCGGATTCCCCTCCACAACATCGCCATCGGGAAGGCGATTCTCGCCTACCTGCCCGACGAGCGCGTCGAGGAGATCGTCGACCGGTGGGGGCTGCCCGCGGCCACCGAGAACACCATCACCGACCGCGAGGCGCTGTTCGCGGAGCTCGAAACCGTCCGCGAGCGCGGGTACGCGACCGAGCACGGCGAGCGAACCGAGAGCCTGGCGTGCATCGGCGCGCCGGTCCGAGTCGACGGCGACCTGCTCGGCGCCATCAGCATCTCCGCGCCGACCCACCGCCTCGGCACCGACGGCTTCGACGAGGAGATAATCAGCGAGGTCCAGAGCACCGCGAACGAGCTTGCCCTCGACATCAAGTACAAGTAGCCGCCGGTCGCCCTACTCCGCGCGAACGTCGATGGAGCCGATGCTCCCGAACTCGACGTGGTAGACGTCGCCGGGCTCCATGTCGTCGGCGGCGGTGATGCCGCCGGTCATCACGAGCTCGCCGGCCTCCAGCCGGTCGTCGAGGTCGTCGAGGCGGTCGCCGAGCCACGCGACGGCGCGCGCGGGGTTGCCCATGATGTCCGCGCCGGTGCCCGAGGAGACGACCTCGCCGTTCTTCGAGACGACGACGCTCTCCATCCGGAGGTCCACGTCCGTGACGGCGCTGTGCGTCTCGCCGACGACGACCTTCCCGGCGGACGTGTTGTCCGCGATGACGTCCTGCGCGCTCGGAATCTCCCAGCCCGCGAACCGGCTCTCCAGAATCTCGACGACCGGCACGACCGCGCCCGTCGCGGAGAGCACGTCCGTCACGGAGGCCGGCGCGGGCACGTCCTCGTCGAGCACGAGCCCGATTTCGGCCTCCAGGCGCGGCGCGATGAGCTCCTCTGTCTGGACGACCGGCTCGTCCAGCACGCCGCCCTCGGTGAAGTAGCCGAAGATGGGTTCGTCGATGCCGAGCTGTTCCTGCTTGGCGGCGCTCACGAGGCCGAGCTTGTGGCCCGCAATCTCGTCGCCGTCCGCGAGGATGCGGTCGACGACCCGGGACTGAATCTCGTAGGCGTCGGCCGTGTCGAAGGCCGTGTCGTTGCTGAGCGGCTCGACGGGCGTCTTCGACGCCCACGCGTCGTACAGTGTCTCGGCGTACTCCTGCAGCTTGGTCTCGTCCAGACTCATACACGCGGTGTTCCGGGAAACGACACTTAACGCTGTCGCATGTGTACAGTGTGACACACCCCTACGTATTTGTGCGCGGACGAGCTACCCGTAGGTGTCAGCATGAGCGAGCAACCGAGCACGACTGGAGCGTCGAATCTGTCTATCGACGCCGACTGGAGCGAACTGTACATCGACGGCGAGTGGCGGGCCGCCGAGAGCGGGGCGCTCTCGGAGGTCGAGAACCCGGCGACCCGAGAGGTCGTCGCGGAAGTACCGGAGGGCGGCGAGGCCGACGTCGACGCCGCCTACGAGGCCGCGGCCGCGGCTCAAGACGAGTGGGCGAACACGACGCCGGACGAGCGCGCCCGCGTCGTCCGCACGGTCGCCCAGCTCCTCGAAGAGTACGAGGACGAAATCTGCGACCTGCTCGCCATCGAGAGCGGCGGGACGAAGCCCCGGCAGGCAATCGAGCACGGCGGCGCCGTCACGTTCGTCCACGACGCCGCGTCGTTCGCGTTCCGGATGTCCGGCCGCCACAACCAGTCGAAGATTCCGGGCAAGGAGAACATCGTCCAGCGCGACCCCGTCGGCACCGTCGGCGTCATCTCGCCGTGGAACGTCCCGATGAAGCTCTCGATTCGCGCGGTCGCGCCCGCCATCGCCACCGGGAACACGGTCGTCCTCAAGCCCGCGGGCGAGACGCCCATCACGGGCGGCCTGCTCATCGCGAAGCTCTTCGACATGGCGGGGCTGCCCGACGGCGTGCTCAACGTCGTCACCGGCCCGGGCTCGACGGCCGGCGACCGCACGGCCGCCCACCCGGAGAGCGACGTCATCGCGTTCACGGGCTCGACGGAGGTCGGCCGCCTCGTCGGGCGGAACGCCGTCGACCACTTCGCGCTGCCGGCGCTCGAACTCGGCGGCAACAACCCACACGTCGTCCTCGAGGACGCCGACCTCGACGACGCCGTCGACGCGGGCGTGTTCGGGACGTTCTGGAATCAGGGGCAGGTCTGCATCTCCATCAACCGCCACCTCGTCCACGAGTCCATCTACGACGAGTACGCCGAACGGCTCGCCGAGCGCGCCGCCGAACTCCCCATCGGGGACCCGCTCGACGACGACGTGGTCATCGGCCCCATCATCAACGAGGCCCAGCGCGACGAGATGCTCGAATACGTCGAGCAGACCGTCGAGGAGGGCGCGACGCTAGAGACCGGCGGCGGCCACGACGGCCTGTTCGTTGAGCCGACCGTGCTCACCGACGTCACCAACGACATGACCGCGGCGTGCAACGAGCACTTCGGCCCCATCGCGCCCATCGTCCCGTTCAGCAGCGACGAGGAAGCCATCGAGCTGGCGAACGCCTCCGAGTACGGGCTCGCCGGCTCGGTCCACTCCGCCGACCGCGGGCGCGCCCGCGACGTCGCCGACCAAATCGAGGTCGGGATGATGCACGTCAACGACCAGACGGTCAACGTCGAGCCCCACGTGCCCTTCGGCGGGAAGAAGGACTCCGGGATGGGTCGCTACAACGGCGACTGGATTCTCGAGGAGTTCACCGAGGTGAAGTGGACGTCGGTCCAGCGGGAGTCCCGCGACTACCCGTTCTGACGCGGATACTCCTCCGTCTCAGCCCGCAAACCGGACGAAGAGCCGTGAGTGACGCGAAATTTCGGCATATCCCTACCCGTAGCTTTAACTGCCTGTCCCCGGTGGGTGTTGGCATGGGTGTTAGTGCAGCCATCGTCGGCCCCGGCAACATCGGGACCGACCTGATGTACAAGATACTGGACCGCAGCGACGCCATCGACCTCGAACGAGTAATCGGCATCTTCCCCGTCGAGGAGTCCGACGGCCTGCAGGCCGCCGTCGAGGAGGGCATCGGCGTCGGCACCGAGGGCGTCGACAGCGTGCGCGAGCACGCCGACGAGTTCGACCTCGTGTTCGACGCGACGAGCGCGCACGTCCACGAGCAGCAGGCGCCGGTCTACGACGAGCTCGGCCTGTTCGCCGTCGACCTGACGCCGGCGGCGGTCGGCCCGTACGTGGTGCCGGTGGTGAACCTCGACGACGTCGTCGGGGGGACGCGCAACGTCAACATGGTCACGTGCGGCGGGCAGGCGACCATCCCCATCGTGCACGCGGTCGACCGCGTCGCCGACGTGGGGTACGCGGAGATGGTCTCGCACATCGCGTCGAAGAGCGCCGGCCCCGGGACGAGACAGAACATCGACAAGTTCACGCAGACGACCAGCGCCGGGCTGGAGGAGGTCGGCGGCGCCGACGAGGGGAAGGCGATTATCACGCTGAACCCCGCCGAGCCCCCCATCATGATGCGGAACACCGTCCACACGCGGGTCGCGGAGACGACCGACGTCGACGCCGTCCGCGACTCGGTCTCGCGCATCGCCGAGGAGATTCGGAGCTACGTCCCCGGCTACGAGGTCACACTCGAACCCACCGTCCGGGACCAAGACGACGTCGGCTTCGACCTCGACGGCGACGTCGTGCTCTCGACCCAACTGGAAGTCGAAGGCGAAGGCCAACACCTCCCGCCGTACGCGGGCAACCTCGACATCATGACCAGCGCAGCACTCGGCACCGCCGAACGCATCGCCGCGCAGCCGAACGAGGCCGTCGTCGGGGGTGACTCCGATGACTGACTCGCCGCGGCTCGTGGACATGACGCTGCGCGACGGCATGCACGCCGTCGACCACCAGTTCACGCCCGACCAGATGGCCGAGGTGGCGGGCGCGCTCGACGCCGCCGACATGGACGTCGTGGAGGTCTCGCACGGCGACGGCATGGGCGGCTCGTCCATCAACTACGGCGTGTCGGCGGCCGACACGGAGGCGTACCTCGACGCGGTCGCGCCCGAACTCACGAACACCGAGCTGTCCGTGCTGCTGCTGCCCGGCATCGGGACGGTCGAAGACCTCGACCTCGCCGCCGACCACGGGGCCGATATCTGCCGCATCGCCACGCACGTCACGGAAGCCGACATCTCCGAGGAGCACTTCGAGTACGTCAACGAGCGCGGGCTGGAGGCCAACGGCCTGCTGATGCTCTCGCACATGGCGCCCCCCGAGACGGTGCTCGAACAGGCGAAGCTCATGGAGGAGTACGGCGCGGAGGCCGTCTACGTGATGGACTCCGCGGGCGCGCTCCTCCCGCAGGACGTCCGCGACCGCGTCGGCCTGCTCACCGACGAGCTCTCCATCGACGTCGGGTTCCACGCCCACAACAACCTCGGGCTCGCCATCGGGAACACGCTCGCCGCGCTCGACGAGGGCGCGGTCACCGTCGACGGCTGCCTGCGCGGGCTCGGCGCCGGCTCCGGGAACGCCCAGATGGAGGTCCTCGTCGGCGCGCTCGACCGCGCGGGCTACGACGTCGGCCCGGACCTCTACGGCGTCATGGACGCCGCCGAGGACGTCCTGTTGCCGATGCTGGACGACGACACGATGCCCGAACTGGACAACGACTCCCTGCTGCTGGGGTACGCGGGCGTCTACTCGTCGTTCCTCCGGCACGCCCGCCGCGCGGGCGAACAGTACGGCGTCGACCCCCGCGACATCATCGTCGAACTCGGCGAGATGGAAGTCGTCGGCGGTCAGGAGGACCTCATCACGGACGTCGCCGACCGGCTCGCCCGCGAGGGCGCCGCAGAAGCGGACGACTGACTACTCCAGCTCTTCGACCAGTTCGATGCCGTAGCCGTCCGGGTCCTCGATGAACGCGACGCGCGCGTTCGCGCCCTCCGAGGTCAGCGGGCCGCGGCGCAGCGTACAGCCGACCTCCTCCACGAGGCGCTCGGTCGTCGCGTCGGTGTCGTCGACGGCGAGCGCGACGTGGTCGAAGCCGTCGGCGTCCACGTCGACGTCGTGGTCGGGGTGGTGCTTGAACTGTATCTCGGTGCCGTCGTCGCCGGCCACGTAGACGTTCGTCGCGCCGTCCCCGCTGACGAACTCGTTGGTCTTCTCCAGCCCGAGCTCGTCCACGTAGAAGGACAGCGTTCGGTCGAGGTCCGACACCCACATGGCGCAGTGAATCACGTCCATGGGTCGTGGTCCCGGGGACTGGACATAAAATTCCCGTTTCGCGCAGTCCCGGCCGGCGCGGTTCGGCGAGACGCGCGCCGACGCGGGGCTACTGCGACGAGCCGCGCTTCGGTGGTTCGGTCTCCGCATCGGGGTACGCCAGCCCCTCCCAGCCGGGGCCTTCGCCAATCCACTGGTGGCTGGTCTCGCCGCCGATTTCGTCCTCGGTCCACTCGATGGGCTCCCAGTCGGGTTCGAAGTTGAGGTAGCCGGGCCCCGCGAAGAACTCGACGCAGAGCCCGCTGGCGGGGTCCGAGACGTACAGGAAGTCCGCGCTCGTGATGGCGTGCTTGCCGGGCCCGCCGTCGGGTTCGATGCCGTGCTCGGCGAGCACGTTCGCCGCCTCCCAGAGGTCTTGGAGGCTGTCGAGGTGGAACGACACGTGGTCGAACATCGGCGCCTCGCCCTCGGGGAGCCGGTGGATGGCGATGTCGTGGGGGAGCGGGGTCACGGAGAACCACCACCCCCAGAGCTCGTCGTCGTTCGTCCGGTACTGCTCGTTCACTTGGAAGCCGAGCGCGTCCTGAAGCCACTCGGCGTGCGCCGGTGACACGGAGTCCTGAACGTGCGTGTGGTCGATGCGCCGCGGCGCGATGCGGTTCCCGGCGGCCTCGCTGTACACGCGGTTCTTCAGCCGGGAGCGCTGGCCCTTCGGCGCGTCGGGCTTCTCGACGTCGTAGTAGAACTCGTAGGGGTGGCCGTACTTCTCGACGCGAATCGCCTCGCCCTGTCCGGGCTCCTCGCCGGCGTCGACGTACGTCACGTCGTCGCCGTCGGCCTCGAACTGCTCCGCGAGGTCGTCGAGCGCTTCGGGGCTCGACGTGCGGAACGCGATGTGGTCGACGCCGGTCTCCCCGGTGTCGAGGACGGCGAGCGTGTGGTGCTCCCAGTCGCGGAGCCCGCGGAAGTACGCGCCGTCGTCAGTCCGCTCCGTGAGCTTGAACCCGAGCACGTCCCGGAAGAACCAGATGGACTCCTCGATGTCCGGCGTGTGCGCGACGACGTGTCCGAGCTTCGCGATGGGCGCGTCGGTCACCGTCATCGCCGCCCTCCGCGCTCGGCTGTTCGTTCGTCGGGTGCGACACTCGTGTCTCTGTCTGCGTGGGTCGCGTAGCTCATCCGCGGTCGTGGCTAACTGTATCATCGATCGGCATATACGTTTGGGTGTTCTTGACACTCGCGGCCCCTCAGTGCCCGAATTACAGTCCCGTGTTGCAGGCGCCTACCAACGGTAACTGTGCAACGAACAGCGGGGTACACGTTACAGATGTGGGCGTTTGCTGACGGCGAATTACTACGTATTGAGTCCTTCGTTCTATTCGTTTCTAGAACTATCGAATAGTAGTAAGTTTTTGTCGGTGGGAACGAACTGGCTCAGTGTAGTCGGGCCTCGCCTGCCGGGGTTTCGTGTGGGCCGCGAGTGTGGGCCGGGCATCGCGTTGCAGGCTAGCGTGGTCCCCAACCACCGCCCACGGCGACTGCCGACCGGCTTGCGAACGACCTTCTGTCCCGATTCTCGCCACAGCGGCGCTGTATCCCCGAACTGTCTTCCCGCCGTAGGCGTTCGCTGATAGCGAACACTTTGCCTGCACTGATAAAAGAACTCCGTACGCTGACGGTCAATCACGCCGCAGAGCAGCGGCTACGAGGGCGTAAAAGCCACTGATAGGGGTTTTAACGGCGAAATCGTCGGTTCCGGACGCGTCGGCCGACTAGTGTCGGTTCGCTAGGCCGAATGCCGACGGTCGAACCGTCTCGGAGAGAACGAACCGGCTTCAGATGAACGTGAGGCGAACAAGAAACGCCGGCACTGCGAGCCTAGGGCTGGCGGGCCAGTACGTCTCGACGAAACACGGGAAGGCCAGCAGTCCCCGGAGGCGACCGCGGCCGCGTCAGTATTGGCCGATGGTCACGGGCGGGCCGCCGTGCGGGCCGTACGGAGCGTCGTCGAGCCACTCGCCGGCGGGCTCGTAGTACGGCGCGGCCTTCGCCGCGAGCCACTTCTTCGCTCGCGTCACGTAGCTGTCGCCCTGCAGGTACTCCAACGCCTGCCCGGCGGCGTTCTTGTTGTACTGGGCGGCCTTCAGGCGCGTGATGCCGTACTGCGTGATTTCGGCGGCGCGCGCGGACTCGACCTCGGCGTTGTCCGCGGCCGCGATGGCGCTGGCGGCGGCCTCGGCGTCCGCGACCCCGGAGTTCATCCCGCGCGCGCCGAACGGCGCGAACAGGTGGCCGGCCTCGCCCGCGAGCAGCACGCGGTCGTGGTCGTCGACCATCCGGTCGGCGATGACCTGCTTGAACTTGTACTGGGAGACCCACTCCACGCGGTCCCGGTAGCGCTCGCCCAGCGTCTTCGCCACGAGCTCGCTGATGGCGTCGTCCTCGGTGAGTCGCTGGGGGTCGTCGCTGTCCTTGCACTGGATGTCCACGCGCCACCCGCCTTGGAACGGCACCAGCAGGACGTTGCGGCCGTCCACGCGCGGGTGGTCGTAGTGGAACACGCGCTCCTGCATCAGGGGGTCGTCCTCGTCCTCGGCGATGTCCGCGATGATGAAGGAGTTCGCGGACTCGGTGCCGTCGAACTTCCCGCCGATTTCCTTGCGGACCGTCGAGCCCGCGCCGTCGGCGCCGACGACGTACTCGGCGCGGTACTCCTCGCCGCTCTCGGTCTCCACGCGCACCACGTCCTCGCTGGCGTCGACGGTCTCGACGCCGTCGCCCCAGTGGACGTCGATGCCGGCGTCCTCGACAGCGTCGAGCATGTACTCCTCCGTCCAGACCTGCGGGAGGCTGGTGAAGTGCGGGAGGTCGCCGTCACCGCCGGGCGTCGAGTACGTCCGCTCGAAGACCTCCGTCCCGCGGAACAGCGTCCGCCGGGTGGACCAAATCATGCCGTTATCGACCAGCCGGTGGCCGAGCCCGGGGGACGCGTTCTCCAGCGTGCGGAGCGTGTCCTTGTGGACGTAGATAGCCCGACTGCCGGGCCGCTCTCGGTCCTGTGGGTCGGCTTCGAGGATGGTGACGTCGACGCCTCTCGCGTGCAGCGCGAGCGCGGCCGTCATGCCGGTCGGCCCCGCGCCGGCGACGACGACGGGCACGTCTGCTTGAGCTTCTGAGCCGCTCATCGTGTTACAACCCACGTGGAACTGGGGTATAGATGTTTCCCCGCTCGATGTCTCGGCCTGACAGCGACCAATCCACGACAATCGGCCGAATAACCGAATATGTTCGTCCCCGGATTCTTTGTACCCGTAGACTAACGTGTTCGTATGGAGGCACCAGATTCCGGCGACCAACAGCTCCGCGGCGTCGCCATGGACGAAGCACAGCTCGACGAGTTCCTCCGCGAGCGCGGCAGCGGCGTGCTCTCGCTGGCCAACGAAAACGTCGCCTACGGGATGCCCGTCTCGTTCGGCTGGGACGGCGACAACCTCTACTTCATCCTCCTCCAGTTCGGGGAGGACAGCGAGAAGCTCGACTACGCCGCCACCACCGAGCGCGCGACGTTCTCGACGTACGACTTCGAGGACGAGCACCACTGGCGCAGCGTCGTCGCGCGCGGCCCCATCGAGGAGGTCTCGGCGGACGACACCGACGAGGTCACCGAGACAATGTTCGAGAACGCGCAGTTCGCCAGCCTGTTCCCGCACGGCGAGCCGATCACCGACCAGCCCCGCTACCGCCTCGTCCCCGAGGAACTCACCGGCCAACAGGGACAGGGCTACGGCGACTGACCCTCGGACAGCCGGATCAGCCGTCGAGTGTCGCGTCCAGTTCGGCTTCCACGTCGTGGACGCGCTCGCGGACGCTGCGCGCGAGCGCCGTCTGCTCGTCGTTTTCGCCCGCTAGCTCCCCGATTTCGTCGACCACGTCCTCGAGGCTGTCGAGGGCGTCGTTGAGCATCGTCGTCACCTCCTCGGCGCTGACCGCCTGCTCGTCGGTCGCCTCCGCGATTTCCGCCATCCCGGTAGCGGTCTCTTCGGCGGCGGCGCGAATCTCGCTTTGCCGCTCCCGAATTGTCTCCACGCGCTCGACGGTGGCCTCGATGCCCTCGGTCGTGCGCTCGACGCCGTCGGTCGTCTCCTCGACGATGTCGGTCACGCGCTCGATGGTGGCCTCGATGGCCTCCACCTCCGCTTTCGACTGGTCGGCGAGTTCCTTGATTTCGTCCGCGACCACCGCGAACCCGTCGTTGTTCCCGTCCGTCCGCGCGGCCTCGATGTTCGCGTTCAGCGCGAGCAGATTGATCTGGGAGACGATGTCGCTGATGACGTCCACCACGGACTCGATTTCCCCGACCTGCGAGTCCAACTCGACGGCCGTCGCGTCGAGGTCCGTGGCGGCGTCCTCCACGTCGTCCAGCAGCGCTTGGGCCTCGTCGGTGGCGTCCACGGACGCCGCCGCGTTCTCCGCGACATCCGACGCGCGTGCGTCCACTTCGTCGGTCTGGGAGGCGATTTCCTCGACGGTCGCGGACAGCGACTCCACCTCGTTGCGCACCTCCGCGAGTGACTCCACCTGCTCGCGGGCGGTCTCCTCGATGAACTGGCTGTTCTCCGCGACGGCCTCCGAGGAGTCCAGCAGCTCCGCGACGGTCTCGTCGACCTCCGACGTGATTCGCTCCTTGGCGTCCTCGACGGCGCGGCGCTGCTCCACGAGCTCGGTCCCCCGCGAGACGATTTCGAAGGAGCCGACGACGTCGCCGTCGGGGTCGTACAGCGGGAGGGCGGCGGCGCTGACGTGCCACTGGCTGCCGTCGTCGTTGGTCCCCGAGCGCACGCGGTCCTCGTTGACGACCTCCTCCGTTCGCACGACCTCCTCGGCGAGCGTGTCGGTCACGTCGTCGGTGCCGATGACATCGTGAGCGACCTCGCCCAACACGTCCTCGGCGGGCGTGTTCTGGATGTCTTCCTGCTCGCGGTTCCAGTGGGCGACCCGGCCGTCGCCGTCGACGACCAGCGCGGGCTCGGGGAACCGCTCCGTGAGGTCCTCGAAGAGGTGTCTCCAGAAGTCGCGCTCGTGGCGCAGCCGCTCGACTTCGCCGGCGTCCTCCGGCGGGTCGTACAGGGAGGCGGCCGCGTCGTGGTCGCGCTGTCGTGAGGCCATGATTACTGACTGGTGTGTGACTCTCCGTAATAAGCGTTCACCGCGATTATCGCCAGCGAAACTGCCGCCCGCGGAGAGCGGTGAGCGAACGCGATGATTTATGGGGGTGCTCGCCCCACCACGACACATGCGATTCGTTCGCTTCAACGAGGACCGACTGGGCTTGCTCACCGACGACGACGGCGTCGTCGACCTCACCGACCGGCTCGGCATCGACGCCGCGGACCCGCTCGTCGCGTACATCAACGGCGACTACGACGCCAGCGAGTACGCCGACGCCGACCCCAACTACGACCGCAGCGAGGTCGAACTCGGCTCGCCCGTCGAGCGCCCCGGGAAGGTCATCGCCGCGCCGCTGAACTACGAGAACCACATCGAGGAGGCGCTTGCGGACCGCGATATCACTACCGAGGAGTGGTTCAGCATCGAGGACAAGGGCTACTTCCTCAAAGCGCCCTCCAGCGTCGTCGGCCCCGACCACGGCGTGGAACTGCCGTTCTCGGACCGCCGCGTCGACCACGAGATCGAGCTCGCGTTCGTGATGGACGACGACGTGAAAGACGTGGACGCCGAGGACGCGTGGGACCACATCTTCGGGTACACGATTCTGCTGGACATCTCCGTGCGCGGCGACCAAGACCGCTCGAACCGGAAGTCGTACGACACGTTCACCGTCATCGGTCCGGCCGTCGTCACCGCCGACGAAATCGACGACCCGCAGGACCTCCAGATGGAACTGGAACTCAACGGCGACCGCAAGCAGTACGAGAACACCGGTGACATGGTGTACACGTGCGCCGACATCGTCGAGTACGCCTCGCTGGGCGCGACCATCGAAGCCGGCGACGTCATCACCACGGGCACGCCGGAGGGCGTCAGCGAGCTCTCGGGCGGCGACACCATCGACGCGCAAATCGAGGACGTGGGCCGGATGGTCGTCGACGTGACCGAGCGCGACGTGCGCTTCGAGGACGTCCACGTGACGAAGGGCGGCCAAGAGTAGCGCTCCCGACACGCACCTTTTTGCCGGCCGCTCGCGGACGACTGTGTATGTCCGCCGACTCCCGAGACCTCGAAGCACACGTCGAGCAGTTGCTCGTGCGGGACGCCGACGCCCACGCCGAGGCAATCGAGGCGCTCGCCGAGCACGGCGACGAGCGCGTCGTCCCGCACCTGCTGGAGGTCTTGGTCATCGACGCCATCGGCAACGACTGGGCGACGTTCGGCTTCCCGGAAGTCCTCCGAGACCGCGACCCGCCGCGGTACCTCGACCTCCCCGAAGTCAGGTGGCCCGGCGTGCGGGACGCGCTATCCGACCTCGCGGGCCCGAACTTCGACTCCGAGCACGCGTGGGTGGAGTGGGAGTCGTGGTACAGCCAGCAGGACATCGAGCCGCTGGCGGGCTTCGACGCGTGGAAGCTCCGCCTCTACAAGTCCTACCTGCCGCCGGTCGGCGGCCTGCTCGACGCCGAACCCCGGGAGTTCGACCTGCAGGACGTGCGCTGGGGGAACTGCGACCGCTCGTTCCTCGCGGCGCTGAACGCCCCCGACTTCCTCCCCCGCGACGACGCGGACTACCTCGACGGCGAGGACACCGTCTTCGGGTTCGAAATCGAGGGGAGGCGGTACGCCGTCCCGCGCGAGGTGCTGTTCCCGCACGAACTCCTGAACGTTACCCTCGACGGCGTGCCCGTGAGCCTCACGTACTGCACGCTGTGTAACGCGCCGATTCTGTACGACCGCCGTGTCGGCGGAGCCGCCACGAGGTCGACCTCGCAGAACTCTGTCGACCGGCGGGTCGAAGCCGGCGACCACGACGTGCTCACGTTCGGGAGTTCGGGGATGCTCGCGTCCGGGAACAAGGTGATGTACGACGAGGAGACGGAGACGCTGTGGGACCAGCACGCCGGCGTGCCGACGGCTGGCCACTACCTCGCCGAGCAGTCGGACCTCGTGCTCGACCAGTTCGCGGTCACGCAGACGACGTACGGCGAGTGGCGCGCCGAATACCCCGACACGCGCGTGCTCGACCCTGAGACCGGCTACGACTACGACTACAGCCACTACGACGACCACATCGGGTTCTTCCGCCACTACTGGAACAACGAGGACGTCGTCCAGCCGGGCGTCCGCAAAGCCGACGGCGAACTCCCCGAGAAGGCCGACGTGTACGGGCTCGTCTCCGCGGACGCCACCGAAGTCTGGGTGATTCCCGTCGACGACTTCGACGACCCGCTCGTCGGCACCGTGGACGGCCGCGAGGTCGTCGCCGTCCGGGACGCAACCGGCGACATCGCCGTCTACGAAGCGCCGCCGGCGCCCGTCGAACGCGACGGCGACGACATCCTCGTGGATGCCGACGGGACGGCGTGGACGATTGCGCGCAACGAGCTCCGCGCCGGCGAGGAGACGCGCGAGCGGATTCCGGGGCGGCACGGCCTCTGGTTCGCGTTCCGCACGCACTACGACGACGCGCACGTCCTGCGGTAGCGGGCCGCCGACCACCGGTTGCGGACGGAGATAATCTTTTATGGAGGACTCGTGTACGGTGGGGCATGACCCTGCTCGAAGTGGACGGCATCGACGTCGCGTACGGTGACGTGCAGGTCGTCTGGGACGTCAGCTTCTCCGTGACCGAGGGCGAGACGGTCGCCCTTCTGGGCGCGAACGGCGCCGGCAAGACGACCGTGCTGAAGACCATCTGCGGCCCGCTCACGCCCAGTCAGGGCGACATCTCGTTCAAGGGCGAGTCCATCGGCCACCTCCAGCAGGACGAGGTAGTGCCGAAGGGCGTCACGCACATCCCCGAGGGCCGCGAGATTTTCTCGGACAGCACCGTCCGCGAGAACCTCCGGCTGGGCGCGTACACCAACCGCAGCGGGATGAGCGAGCGCCTCGAACGCGTCTACGAAATCTTCCCGCGCCTCGAAGAGCGCAAGGGCCAGAAGGCCGGGACGCTGTCGGGCGGCGAGCAGCAGATGCTGGCCATCGGCCGCGGCCTGATGAGCGACCCCGACCTCGTCCTGCTCGACGAGGCCAGCCTCGGGCTCGCGCCCGTGCTCGTCGAGGACGTCTTCGACGCCATCGAGCGCATCAACGAGGAGGGGACGACGGTGCTGCTGGTCGAACAGGACGTGAACAACGCGCTCCGCATCGCCGACCGCGGCTACGTCCTCGAATCCGGGCGGATGACGCTCTCGGGGAGCGCCGAGGAGCTCGCCACCGACGACCGCGTCGCCGCGTCGTACCTCGGCGGCTAAACGCGCGCTAGAAACGTTTTTTCGGGAGAAGAGAACGGGGAGCGCGCAGCCGTTACTCGGCGCTCTCGGCCGCGTCGCCGCCCTCGGTGTCGTCGCCCGAGCGGTCCGTGAGGAGCTTGTAGAGGCCGCCGGGGACGAAGATGACGAAGAGGATGATGAGCCCGCCCTCGATGGTGGTTGCGAACTCGCCGGCCGTCTGCCGGAGCACCGTGTCCAGCGTCAGGAACAGGCCCGCGCCGAGCAGCGGGCCGGCCATCGTCCCCATGCCGCCGAGGACAACCACGACGAGCGTGTCGACCATGTAGGTGACGCCGAGCGTCGAGTCCGGGTTGATGTACCCGGAGAACTGCGCGAAGAACCCGCCCGCGAGCCCGGCCATCCCGGACGCGATGGCGAACGACATGAGCTTGTACCGCAGCGGGTCGACGCCGAGGCTGCTGGCGGCGTCCTCGTCGTCGTGGACGGCGCGCATCCCGAGCCCGGAGCGGCTCTGCACCACCACGTACGTGGCGAGGATGACGACGACGGTCGCCGCCAGCATCAGCAGGTAGACGGTCTCTGGCGAGACGCTGTTCTGGACGTAGTAGCCCGTGGAGCCGCCGGAGAACCGGCGCTGGTCGAGCAACACCAGCTGGATGATGGCGGCGACCGCCAGCGTCCCGATGGCGAAGTAGTGGCCGGTCAGCCGGAACAGCACCGGACCGAGCGCGAGCGCGAGCAGGCCGGCGGCGAGCGCGCCGACGACGATGGCCAGCAGCGCCGGCGACTGGATGGACTCGGGGAGGCCGGCCCGCGTCGGCGTGGTCAGCCACGCGGAGACGAACGCGCCGATGCCGAAGAACGCGTGGTGGCCGAGGCTAATCTGGCCGGCGTACCCGGCGACGAGGTTCCACGACACGCCGAGCATCACGAAGACGAGCCCGGTGAAGACGATGTCCGTGTAGTACGGCGTCGTCGTGTACGGCACCACTGCCAGCGCGAGCACGCCGGCGACGGCGACGGCGACGCGGCGGCGGTCCGCGAACAGCGCCTCGAAGGGGTTCGACAGCGACACCATCACTCACCACCTCCGGAGCTGCCGAACAGGCCGTGGGGCCGCACGAGCAACACCAGCACGAAGATGCCGAAGCTGATGATGTCCCGGAAGCCGCCGCCGAGGTAGAGCACGCCGATGTTCTCCGAGACGCCGAGCACGAGCCCGCCAACGAGCGTGCCCGCGACGCTGCCGACGCCGCCGAGGACGACCACGGCGAACGCCTTCAGGAGGTACGACCAGCCGACGAACGGCGTAATCGGGAACAGCATCGAGAGGAGCGCGCCCGCCGCGCCGGCGAGCCCGGTGCCGATGCCGAGCGTGAGCACGTAGATGTTGTCCGTGTCGATGCCCATGTACTGGGCGGCGGAGCTGTTCTGGGCGGTCGCGCGGATGGCCAGTCCGGTGGTCGTGTACTTCAGGAACGCCCACGTGCCGAGGATGAGCACGATGGAGAGAACGAACGTGACGACGCGGGGGAACGACAGCGTCGCCGCGCCGACCGCGATTGCGTCCCCGGGGATGCCGATGTCCGTCGCCTGCGCGTTCCCGCCGAACGCGATGCGGCCGATGCTCTGGAGCATCAGCGCCAGCCCGAACAGGACGATGATGGGCTGTTCCATGCCCTCGCCGACGACGCGTTCGAGGACGAACCGCTGGAGGGCCATCCCGAGCACGAACAGGACCGCGAACGCGACGACCATGCCGACGACGGGCGTGAGCCCGAGCGCGGTGAACAGGATGATGGCGACGTACGCGCCGACCATCAGCATGTGGCCGTGGGCGAGATTGACGATGTCCATGATGCCGAACACCAGCGACAGCCCGAGCGCGGCGACGGCGTAGATTCCGCCCAACAGGAGGCCGTTGAGCAGCGACTGAACGAGTAGGTCGGTCGTTACCATGTGTGAGTGTGTGTACCGAGAAGTTGGGGTGCTAAGAGGTTACCGCTCGCTCCACGCCGGAATCGGGTACTGGAAGTCCAGCGCGCCGCGGCCGTCCGTGTCGGGGTAGACCGTGTGCTGGTTGCCCTCCCACCACTGGCCGGTCGGCGCGGTCAGGTCGCCCTCCGCGGGCAGGCCGTTGTCCTCGAAGCCGAACGACCCGATGACCGTCTCGAAGGTCTCCGAGCGGAACGTCTCTTGGAGCGCGTCGGGCTCCGTCGAGTCCGCGCCCTGAATCGCTTGCAGCGCGGTCTGGGCGACGTTGTACGCGCCGCCGACCGGCGTCCGGATGAGCTCGCCGTCGTCGAGGCCGTACTCGGACTCGTAGGCCGACCACATGGCCTCGTTGCCGCCGCCGGTGAGCCCGGGCACCCAGCCGGGGCACATGCAGGCGTACGCGCCGGCGTCGCCGAGCGCGGACCACCACGCCGTCGGGTCGGCCGCGCGCACGAACTTCAGCAGGTCCGGCGACCAGTTGTTCTCCTGCATCTGGTTGACGGCGGTGATGCCGCCGGGCGGCGTCGGCGTCGACAGCAGCGCCTCGACGTTCGCGCTCTCGGACTGGGAGATGAGCGTCGAGAAGTCCTGGTTGCCCAGCGAGAACGTCTCCCGGAGCACGACGTCGTAGCCGGCGTCCGAGAGCGTCTCCTCCCAGTAGTCGGCCTGCTCCTCGCCCCAGCCGCTGTTGGGCTCCCAGAGGCCGACGTTGGTCGGGCGCTCGCCCTCGGGGATGAGTTCGAGCAGCCCCCGCGTCGAGCGGGCGACGTCGCGGGACTTCGGGAACGGCGAGTACGTCCACTCGTAGCCCTCGTTGCGGTGGGGGGCTTCGTACGCGAAGAACGCGCCGACGAACGGGATGTTCTGGCTCTCGGCGTACGCCGACCCCGCGGTGACGAGGAGGCTGGAGAAGCTCCCCCAGATCATGTCCACGTCGTTGTTGCTCGTAATCTGGGTGAGGCTCTGCCGGACGAGCTCGGGGTCGCTCTCGTCGTCCTGCATGATGAGCTCGACGTCCGCGTCGAGCTGTTCGTCCATCCGGGCGACGCCGAGCTCGTACCCGCGCTTGACCGCGGAGCCGAGCGAGGAGAACTGCCCGGACTCGGGGACCGTCGCGGCTATCGTGACCGTCTCGCTGCCGCCGCCGCCACCGCCGAGGAGGGTGCAGCCGGCGAGCCCCGTCATACCGACGGTGCCCGCTGCACCGAGTGTTTTGAGATACGTGCGCCTGCTCTGTGGGCTGTCACTGTCCACCATGCTATACGCACACCTACATCACTTACATCATAAAACATGCGGTAACACTCTAAATACTGTCACTTCTCGGCGGCGCTGTCGCTCCTTCCCGGCGGAATCCAGCGAAAGAAAGCGAATACTCGGTCGGCGCGGTTACGAGGACGGCTCGGCTTCCGCGTAGAAGTTCAGCGCGCGCAGCACCGGCTCGTCGGTGATGCCCAACAGGATGGCCTCCTCGCCGTCCGGCTCGTGGTGGTGAATCTCGTCCGGCGGCACGACGAAGATGTCCTTCTCGCCCCACTCGAGGGCCTCGTCGCCGACGTGGGTGACGCCCTCGCCCTCGATGACGAAGTACACCTCCGTGGAGTTGTGGAAGTGCGGGTCCGTCGCCTCCTGCAGCAACTGCGCGCGGAAGTCCATCGTCGGCGTCACCGGCGGTTCGGCCGTCGCCGGATTCACGTAGGCCATGCTGTAGCCGTCGTGCGGGTCCGGGTCGTCGTTTTCAGCGCGCTGCCGGAGGGACTCCAGCATGTTCGACCACTGGAAGCGGTACGGCGGCGTCGCCTCCGCGTCCCCCTCGAAGGGGCCCGGAATCGAGCCGTCGCTGTCGTCGTTCGTGGGCCGGCCGCGGCCGTACTGGGACGCCCAGTAGCCCTGTGACTTCGTGACCGGCTGGCGCTCCAGTTCGTGGTTCTCGAAGACGTGGCTGTTGTTCAGCGTGTCCAAGAACAGCGGCAGGTCGAGGATGTCCAGCCACGTGGCCGTCTCGTCGCCGTCGTTGACGTGGTCGTGCCACTCCCACTGCGGCGTCGTGACGAGGTCGTTGTCCAGCATCGGGAACTCCTCGCCGGCTACGACCGTCTTCATGTCCTCGTGGCCGTCGATGGTGAACCGGAGCGCGCTGGAGGCGTGCCGGTGCGCGGGCGCGGTTTCGCCCGGGGAGACCGTCTGGACGCCCACGTAGATGGTGTTCGAAATCGCGTGCGGCGCGTTGATGGGGACCGCGACCCGCCGCTGGAAGCCCGGCGGCAGGTCGTTGATGGGGACGTCCTCTTCGATGCCGTCGATGGCGGCTTGGATGTCGTCCCACTTCCAGATGTTCGCGCCGATGTCGTCCACGAGGTCGCCCATGTCGTCCTCGACCTCCCACAGCGGGACGAGGTCGTGCTCGTCGAGGAGCCCCCTCGTGTCCGCACTCATCTCTAGGAGGTCCTCAGTCTCTTGCGTTGCCATAGTGTTACATTAGCACAGAAATCTCATAAGTGTACTGGACGCGGCGCCCAGCGGCCGGACGCGTCAGGCCGTCTCCGCGACTTGGTCGGCGTACACGTCCTCCGAGCGGAACAGCGCGCGGCAGTCCTCGCAGACCATCGCGCGCTGAATCGCGTACTCCCAGAGCTTCCCCCCGCAGTTCAGGCAGTCGAAGTGCGCTTCCACGAACGGGTCGGCCTCCGCGTACGGGTTCGTGAACTCGGCCATGCCACAACGTGGCGGGCCGAACAGCAAAAGCGTACCGTCGCCGGAAGCTCAGTCCTCGGCGTACGCCTCGAACGCCGCCCGGAGGTCGTCCGGGAGCTCCATCGACCCGCCGCCGCCGTGGTGCGCGCAGACGCGCTGCTCGTACCCCGAGAACGCCACCTCGCCGTCGCACCGGGCCTCGTACTCGAAGCGCACGCTCCGGCTGCCCGGGTCCGGCGCGAGCGCGATGGTCACCTCGTCGCCGGCCTCGACGGGGTTCTCGAACTCGAAGTTCATCTCCACGAGCGGCAGCCCGAAGCCGTGCTCTTGGGAGATTTCCCAGAACGGGAAGCCCAGTTCCTCCATGAACATGTCCGAGGTCTCGTGGAGCGCGTCCACGATGCGCGGGTAGTGCGCGATGCCGAACGGGTCCGTGTCCGAGAACCGCACCGTCCACTCGCGCTCGTACATCACGCGTCACCCCCGAGCACGACGAGCGCGTCCAGCGCCACCGCGCCGCCTTCCGTCGCCAGCACGGGGTTCACGTCCACCTCCGAGATGGCCTCGTGCTCGGCGACGAGGTCGCCGACCGCCGCCACGACCGCCGCGAGCGCGTCCACGTCGGCCGGCTCGCGGCCGCGATAGCCCTCCAACAGTTCGATGGCGGTCAGCTCCTCGATTGCCTCGCGGGCCTCCGCCTCGTCGATTGGCGCGATGCGGTGGCTGGTGTCCTCGTAGACCTCCGTGAAGATGCCGCCCAGTCCCGTCAGTACGACCGGACCAAAGGACGGGTCGCGGAGGCCACCGACGATGACCTCGGTGCCGGCGTCCACATTCCGCGCCTCCTCCACGAGCACGTCGGCGTCGATGCCGCGCGCGTCGGCGGCTTCGAAGATTGCCTCGGCGGCCTCCCGCACTGCCTCCGCGGAGTCGAGGCCGACCGCGACGCCCGCGCCCTCTGCCCACTCGCTCTTGTGCGTGACCGACGGCGAGGAGACCTTCACGACGACCGGGAGGCCGATGTCCTCGGCGGCCTCGACGGCGGCGTCGGCGTCGGCGGCGACCGAGAACGCGGGCGTCTCGATGCCCGCGTCCGCAAGCAGCGACTTCGCCTCCGCCTCCGTGAGCGTCGCGCGGCCGTCGGCCTGCGCGGCCGCGATGGGGTCCTCAGGCATCGGCGCTCACCTCCTCGTCCGCGGCGGCGTCGTCCAGCGTCGCGTACCGCGCGAGCACCGCGGCCGCGTCCGCGCCGCGCTCCGGCGACGTGAACACGGGAACGTCCGCGTCCCGGAGCGCCGCGAGGTCGTCGGCCATCGACTCCGTCGGCCCCTCAGTTGTGAACAGCACGGGCTTGTCCACGCGCTCGGCGAGCCCGTCCAGCGTCTCCTGCGGGAAGCCCAGCGCCTCCTCGAACAGCTCGTAGACGAGCACCACGTCCACGTTGTCGTCCTCTGCGACCGCCTCCACCACGTCGCCGAATTCCGGCATCGGTCGGCCGGTGTCCACGGGGTTCTCGGCGTACGTGATGCCCGGCAGAATCCCGCCGACCGTATCCTGCGTGTCCTCGGCGAGCGCCGGGAGCGTCGCGCCCGCCCGCTGAAGGCGGTCAGCGGTGATGATGCCCGGGCCGGCCTGCGCGGTGACGACGCCGACGTTCGCGCCGTCCGGCTCTGGGGAGTTAGCGAGCGCCTGCCCGCTGTCGAACAGCTCCGTTGTCGATTCGACGGTGGGGACGCCGTACTGCGCGAAGCCGGCGGTGTAGAGCGCGTGGTCGCCGGTGAGCGCGCCCGTGTGCGACTCCGCGAAGTCACCGACGTCGGCCTGCCCGACCTTGTACGCGACCACGGGGGTGTCCGACTCGCGGCACGCTTCCAGCAGCGCGCGGCCGTCGTCGGTGCCCTCGACGTGGAGCACGATGGCGTCGGTGTTCGGGTCCGAGTCGAAGTACGGGATTGCCTCCTCGAAGCCGACGTTCGCGCGGTTCCCCAGTCCCACCATCGTGGCGATGCCGCGGCCCTCGCGGTGCGCGCTGAACGCCAACTGGTGGGCGACCCCGCCGCTCTGCGCGAGAATCGTCACGCCGCCCGTCCGCAGGCGCTCGACGCCGCCCGCGAACGACGCGAGGAGGTTGCTCGCGGGCGCGACGAACCCGCTCGTGTTCGGGCCGAGCAGGGCCACGTCGTGCTCGTCGGCGGCCGCAATCACGGCCTCCTGTAGCTCCTCGCCGTCGTCGCCCGCCTCGGCGAAGCCGCCGGCGTAGATGACCGCGCCGCCGACGCCGGCCTCCCCGCACTCTTCGACCACGTCGGGTACGATGTGCGCGGGCACGGCCAGCAGTGCGAGGTCCACGGTCGCCTCGATGTCGGTGACGGATTCCACGAACGGCTCGCCGAACACCTCGCCCTCGCCGGACGGGTTCACCGGGTACACGTCGCCGTCGAACTCGACGGCGTTGGCCATCGCCTCGTAGCCGAGCTTCCCCTCGGTCGCGGAAGCCCCGACGACTGCGATACGCTCGGGACGGAACAGGCGCTGTAAGTTCACGTCTCCCAGTACACCGAATGCCACTAAAACGGTTTTCCCCGCGTCAATCGGACTCTGTCGTGCCTCGCGCTCACTCCGGGAGCACGGGGCCGTCCTCGACGACGCGCGTCGTCCCCGCGTACTCCTTCGCTAACTCGGCGTAGCGGTCGCCCGCGCCCGCCCAGAAGTCGCCGTCCAGTTCCTGCCGGACTTCCGCGGGCGTCCCGACCGCAAGCACGCCGCTCGGAATCTCGGTGTCCTCGGTGACGGTGCTGTTCGCGCCGACCACGCTCCCCGGCCCGATTTCCGCGTCGTCGAGGACGACCGCGCCGATGCCGACGACGCTGCGCTCGCCGACGGTCGCGTCGTGGACGACGGCGTTGTGCCCGACCGTCGCGCCCGCCTCCAAGACCGCGTGCTCGTGGAGGGTGGCGTTGTCTTGGACGTTCGCGCGCTCCCCGAGCACGATGCGGCCGTGGTCGCCGCGCAGCACCGCGCCCGGCCACACGCTCGCCTCCGGTCCGATCTGTACGTCCCCGATGACGGTCGCTCGCTCGTCGACGTACGCCGACTCCGCGACTGTCGGCGTCACGCCGTCGTAGGCTCGAAGCATACCTGACGCCTCGCGGCCCACGGGTACGTAGCTTTGGGACGGGGCAGGGGCTACATTTATGCGGGTGGGTAGGTAACGGCTACCAAGATGACCGTACTCGAAGGCGAGCACCTCACGAAGAACTTCGGCGGTATCGTCGCCGTCGACGACGTCTCCTTCTCCATCGACCGGGGGGAGACCGTGGGCCTCATCGGGCCGAACGGCGCGGGGAAGTCGACGCTGTTCCGCCTCATCGCGGGCGTCCAGTCGCCCACCGAGGGCAGCGTCTACCTCGACGGCGAGGACATCACCGGGATGACGCCCCACGAAATCTGTCACCGCGGGCTCGTCCGCACCCACCAGATTGTCCACCCCTTCGAGAACCTCACGCTCGCGGAGAACGCCGCCGTCGGCGCGCAGTTCGGCGGCCGCAACGCCGGTGAGGCCGAGGAGCGCGCGTACGAGGCCCTCGAATTCGTGGGTCTCGACGGGATGGCCGAGACCACGCCCGACGAACTCAGCGTCGGCGCGCTCAAGCGCCTCGAAATCGCTCGCGCGCTCGCCACCGACCCCGACGTGCTGCTGTTCGACGAGGTCGCGGGCGGCCTCGACACCGACGAGACCGAGGCCATCGTCGACCTCATCCGGGACATCGCCGACCGCGGGAAGACCGTCTTCCTCATCGACCACGTGATGCGCGCGCTGATGTCCGTCAGCGAGCGCGTGTTCGTCCTCGACAACGCCAACCTCATCGCCACCGGCACGCCCGAGGAGATTCAGAACGACCGCCGCGTCATCGAGGCCTACCTCGGGGAGAACGCGGGCGACGCGATGGGCGGCACCGCCGACGCCGGCGCCGACTAGTCGGGCTTCCCGGCGAAGTTCACGAACGCGTCCAGTTTCTCGCTGGCGGCCTCGGTCACGCTCTCGCCGTGGTAGACGAGGCCCACGTCGAAGTCGTACTCGACGAGTTTCTCCAGCGACGCCTCCGCCTCGTGGAGGTCCTCGGAGTAGTACGCCGGCGGCAGCACGAAGTGGCCCTCCGGGAGGCCGCGGGAGTCGGCGCCGAACAGCGCGTCTCCGACGACGGCGACGCCCGCGTCCTCGTCGACCAGCGAGTGGTGCTCGGACGCGTGCCCGGGCGTGTGGACGGCCGTGAACCGCCCCACGCTGTCCCCGTCGCCGTACCGGTGGTCGGGGTCGTGGCCGCCCGCGTCGACGCCCTCGGGGAGCCACGTTTCGAGGTCGTAGCGCTCGACGAGCCCCGGCAGGCCGCCCACGTGGTCGCCGTCCCCGTGCGTGACGACGAGGCGTTCGGGCTCGACGCCGAGCTCCGCGAGGGCGTCCGCGACCGCGTCCGTCGTCCCCTCGAAGCCGGCGTCCACGAGCGTCACCGCGTCGCCGTCGAAGACGAACACGCGGTAGCGGCCGCCGTTCGACTCCGCGATTGTCACGTCGTACACGTCGGTGGCTAGCTCCGTAATCACGTCCCGACCGACGGCCCGCGCCCCCAAAAACCTCCCCTCGCTTCCGGAAGACAGATTAGGCGCGTTTCCCTCCGTGCGAGCAAACGGTGTTCCGAACGTGACGACAGACTCGACGTGGGCGGCCGTCCGGCGCGGGGAGTTCGACCCGGCGTGGCTCTCGCTGCCCGTCGGCGCCGCCGCGGCCGCCGCCGTCCTGCTGTACGCGCCCGTCGCCGGCGACATGGCGACGATGCTCGCCATCACCGTCTTCTCCATCAGCCTCTGGGTGGGCGCGCCCGTCGCCCCGTGGCTCACCGGCCTGCTCGCCATCGGCCTCGTCGGCGTCTCGTTCTCCACGGACCTCGCGCTCACCGGCTTCGAGTCCGCGGCGACGTGGCTGGTCGTCCTCGGCATCCTGCTCGGCGAAGCCACCCGGCAGAGCGGGCTCGCCACCGCCGTCGAGCGCGCCGCGCTCGGCGTGCTCCCCGGGGACGCCACCGCCGACGCGAAGACCACGTACCGGAACCTACTGGTCGTGCTGTGCGCGGCCGCGCTCGGGTTCGTCGTGCTCGTGCCGTCCTCGCTCGTTCGCGTGCTCATCCTCGGCCCCATCCTCATCTCCGTCGGCAAGCGCTTCTCCGACCGGAGCGCCCGCGTCGGCCTGTTCCTCGGCCCGCTGTTCGTCACCTACTACGCGGGCACCGGCATCCTCACCGGGTCGCTGGCGAACATCATCATCAACGGCCTGCTGGAGGCCAACGCCGGCGTCTCCATCGGCTGGATGGAGTGGGCGATGTGGCTCGCCCCCGTCATGGCCGTCGGGCGCGCCGCCGTCATCACCGCCATCGCGTACGTCAGCTACCGGCCGGCGGACGCCGACGCCATCGACGCGACCGCCGACGCCGACGCCGCCGAGGCGCCCCCTGAGGCGCGGCGCATGATGGCGTTCCTGCTCGTCGGCGTCGCCATCTGGGCGACCGACTCCCTCCACGGCCTCCACCCCCTCTACGGCGCGCTCGTCGTCGCCGTCCTCGCGTTCACGCCGCGAATCGGCGTCGTCGGCGCGGACGCCGTCGAGGAAGCGAACTTCTCCATCGTGTTCTTCCTCGGCGCCATCTTCGCCATCGCCGCCGGCCTCCAGCAGACCGGGTTCACGGACATCGCCGCCGACGCCATCCTCGCGGCGTTCCCGCAGGACGCGTCGCTGGCCGTCGCGCTCGCGTTCCTCGCGCTCGCGTCCATCTCGCTGACGTTCCTCATGGAGGGGCTGGCGGTCGCGAGCGTGCTCACGCCCGTGCTCGTCGCGTTCGCCCAGAGCGCCGGCCTCCCGCTCGTGCCCGTGGCGATGACCGAAGCGGTCGCGCTCAACACGTACTTCTTCCCCTACCAGTCCGCCGTGCTCGTCGCCATCTTGGGCCTCGACGTGGTGGACTCGGTGGAACTCATCAAGATGACGGCGCTGTGCTCGCTGGCGACGCTCCTCTTCTTGCTCCCGATTCAAATCGGCATCTTCGCCGTGGCGTTCTGAAGAAGGAGGCCGCTCAGTCGAAGTGCTGGCTGATTGCGTGCTGGCGCTGGACCGTCCCGGTGTCCGTGCGCGGCAGCGGCTCCTCGCGGACGACGTACTCGCGGGGGCGCTTGTAGTCCGCCAGCGAGTCGTGCTTGCAGCAGAAGTCGTCCAGTTCCTCGGCGTCCACGTCGCCCTCCGCGACGACGATGGCCGCGACCTTCTTCCCCCACTCGGGGTCTTCGAGCCCGAACACGAGCGTCTCCGCGACAGCGGGATGGCCGTCGATGGCGCGCTCGACCTCCGCCGGGTAGATGTTCTCCCCGCCGCTGATGAACATGTTGTCCACGCGGTCGGTGATGTAGAGGTAGCCGTCCTCGTCCACCTCCGCCACGTCGCGGGTGCGCAGCCAGCCGTCGAAGAACGACTTCGCCTCGGCTTCGGGGTTGTCGATGTAGCCGTCCGGGACGCCGGGGCCGCGCGCGATGATTTCGCCCTGCTCGCCCGGCCCGACCTCCGCCTCGGGGTCGGGGTGCTCGGTGATGGGCGCGGTCTCGACGACGCGGAGCTCCCACGAGAACGACTCCTTCCCGATGGTGCCGGGGTGGTCGTCCTGCACGGACGGGTGCGCGAACGTGAAGTTCGGGCCGCCCTCGGTCATCCCGTACGTGTTGTAGAGGTTCTCCGAGAGGTGTTCGGAGGTCCGCTCGACCAGCTCCGCGGTGACGACCGACCCCCCGGTCCGGATGTACGACAGCGAACTCGTGTCGTAGGGGTCGGCCTCGCCCGCCTGCACGTCGTTGAGCAGGGAGAGCTGCGTCGGCACCGCCAGCAGGCCGGTCGCGGCGTTGTCCTCGACGAGTTCCAGCACCTCCACGGGGTCGAAGCTCGCGTGCATGAGGACGGTCGCGCCCGCCATCCAGTGGGGGTACAGCCACGCGTCCGACGTGACCATGTGATACCACGGCGTCGTCACGACGGCGAGGTCCGTCTGGTCGATGCCGTGCTCCATGACGCCCTGATACGCGCCCGTCCACATCTGCTCGCCGTCGAACGCGACGGCCTTCGGCGCGGACGTGGTGCCGCTCGTGTAGAAGATGTTCGTCTTGCCGTCCGCGGGGAGGCGCTCGGGGAGCGTCGCGGCGGCGTCGTCGAGCGCCCGCTCGTAGTCGAGCACGTCGGGGTGGTCGACGCTCGCGGAGCCGGCGTGCAGCCCCACCGAGAGGTCCGCGCCGTCGATGACGTCGACGGCGGTGTCGGCGTTGGCGTCGTCGAAGAGGAGGGCATCGGCGCCCGCGGTCTCCACCATCTCCACGAGCTCGCCGGCCGTCCCGCGGAACGACAGCTGGACGGTCGGGGAGCCGCGCTTGTGGCCGGTAATCATCGCCTCGGCGGCGGCCGGCCCGTTCAGCGTGAGAACCGCGAGCGGGGAGTCGCCGACGCGGTCGGCGACGGCGTTCGTGAGTGCGGTGCTCCGGCGGTCGAACTCCTCGTAGGTGAACGACCGGCCGTCGTCGGTGACGATTGCGGTGTCGTCGCCGTGGACGCGGACGCTCCGCTCGAATGCTTCCAAGTAATGCATGCGTTGCTGTGCTGTGTGAGCCAAGCCCACACCTGCTAATAACAGTGTCGGTTAATCATACGGAATGTTCGCGGCAAGGCTCGCCCCCGACGACGGGGCAGGCTTTTCCTGCGCTGCCCCGAACCGCCACCGTGACCGCCGCCACGCGCACCCTCCTCGCCGCCCTCGCGCCCGTCAAGCCGACGTTCATGCTCCCCGCGGTCGCGCTCGCGCTCGCCGGTGCCGCGCTCGCGCCGACCGTCTCGCTCCCGCTGGCCGCCGTACACGCCGCGGCCGTCGGTGCCGCTCTCTACACCGCCCACGCCGTCGACGAGTACGTCGACGCTCACGTGCGCGGCGAGCACGACCCCCTGCTCTCCGCGCGCGCCGCCACCGCCGCCGCGGTCGGCGGCTCGCTGGCGTTCGCCGCGCTCGCCGCGTTCCTGTGGGCCGCCGGTGCGCGCGGCGTCGTCGCCGCGACGCTTCCCCTGTGGGCGCTCGCGGTCCTCCACGCGCCGCTGTTGGACACGCCCCCGCTGGCCGTCACCGCCGACTACCCGGTCGGCGTCGCGCTCGCGTTCCTCGGCGGCTCCCTCGCCCAAGCGGGCCGCCTCGCGCCCGGCGTCGTCGCCGTCGCCTGCGTCCTCGCCGTCTCGCTGTCCGCGCTGAAAGTCTCCATCGACCGCCTCGACAGCGACTTCGACCGCACGGTCGGCAAGCGCACGCTCCCGGTGCTGCTCGGCGACGCCGCGAGCGCCCGCGTCGGGGCCGCCGTCCACGTGGTCGCGGCGGCGCTCGTCGTCGTCTGTGTTCTCGCGGCGGTCCTCCCCGCGCTCGCGCTGGCCGCCGCCGGGGTGGCCGTCCTTGACGCAATCCTCGCAGTCGCGGTCCCGCCGCGGTGGTCGGTGCGCGCGCAGATGGCGCTCTCGTATCCGTTCACCGCGGCCCTGCTCGCGGCGCAGTGCGTCGGCGGGGAGTGCGCCGCGGCCGCGCTCGTCGGGCTGGCGTGACTACGCGTACGCGAGGTTGAGTTCGATGTCGTTCGTGGACGCGCGCAGTTGGTCGAGGAGTTCGTTTTCGCAGCGCTCGCGGCTCACGCGGTGGGCGGGCCCCGCGACCGCCAGCGACCCCACGAGGTCGTCCTCGTAGCGCAGCGGCACCGCGAGCGCGTGGATGCCTTCGAGGTCCTCACCGAGGTTCAGCGCGTACCCTCGCTCGCGGACCGCCTCCAGTTCGGCGTCCAGTTCCTCGCGCTCGGTGACCGTGTTCGGGGTGCGCGGGGGCAGGCCGTGGCGCTCCACGACGGCGTCGACCTCCGCCGCCGAGTAGTGCGCGAGAATCGCCTTCCCGCCGGACGTGCAGTGCATGTAGTCCCACGACCCGAGTATCGTGTCCACGTCGATGCCCGTCTCCCCGGCGCCCCCGTAGAGGTACATCACGCGGCCGTCCTCGGGCGTGAACAGCCACACCATCTCGCCGGTGGTCTCCACGAGGTCGTCGACGACCGGGCGGGCCGCCCGGTAGACCTCGCGGTCGTTGCGCACCGCCTGCCCGTAGTTGAACAGCTCCAGTCCGAGGTGGTACTTCCCGTCGCGCTTGACCACGAACCCGTGCTCGCGCATCGTCGAGAGGTGGCCGTGAACGGTGCTCTTGGCGACATCGAGGCGGTCGGCGAGCTCGGTGACGCCCGCGCCGTCGGCCTCTCGGACTGCGGCCAGCACCGCGAACAGCGTCTCGTCGGACTTCACCCCCGTTCGCGTCGTGGGTCCGTTCGGCATACGTGTGGGTTCGCTCGCGGCCACTAAACGTTTGGCTCCCGTCGGGCGCGGGCCGGTCAGTCCAGAAGCGCCGCCACGTTGTCGCTGCGGATGCCGTCGCGGGCCGCGTCGTCGGCGCGCATCTCGTCGACGGCGTCGAGGCCCTGTTCGATCCACGCGCGGCCGCGCCCCGGCCCGAACGGGTAGTCCGTGCCGAACACGACGTTGTCGCCGAAAAAGGAGTGCGCGCAGTCGTGGGCGGGCACGGAGCCGCTGACCGCGGTGTCGACGTGGAACTGCTTGAAGTAGTCCGTGACCGGCTGGTCGAGCGCCGGGAGGTCGGTGTCGGCGTAGTTCTCCGGGTAATCCAGTCGCGTCTGGTAGAACGAGTCGATGCGGCCGCCGTAGAACGGCACCATGCCGCCGCCGTGGTGCGCGAGCAGGTCGAAGTCGTACTCGGAGACGACGCCCCCGAACACCAGCCGGGAGAGCGCCAGCGTCGTGTCGAACGGCCAGCCGAACAGCCGGTGTTCCATGTACTCGCTGGCCCACTCGTACCACTCGTGGAGCTGCGGGTGCATCCACAGCGGGGCGTCGTGGCGCTCGGCGCGCTCGAACAGCCCGTGGAACTTCGGGCGGTCCAGCGGCTCGCCCTCGATGCTGGAGAAAATCTGGACGCCCGCCATCCCGAGGTCCTCGACGCAGCGGTCGAACTCAGCGAGGAACTCCTCGCCCGCCCGCGGCACCGTCCCCACGGCGACGAAGCGGTCGGGGTGCTCGTCGGCGAGCCGCCGGATTTCGTCGTTCGCCAGCCGCGTCAGCTCCAGCGCGGTGTCGTCGTCCATGCCCCGCCACAGCGGCGGGAGCGCGAGCGTCAACACCTGCTTGTCGACGCCGAACTCGTCCATGTGGTCGAGCCGGCGCTCGACGTTCCAGAGGAACGACGGGTCGCCGCTCAGCCCCTGAAAGTCGTACTCCGCGAGGAGCGTCTCGTAGAAGTCCTCGGTGAGCGCGTGCGTGTACGCGTCGATGACCGTCATGGGTTCGCAGTCGCGGACCCACCTCATAAATGTTGACGCGGATTGCCGGAACGTTCGATGCATCCGAAAACACAAGGGGAGTGTCCTCCGTAGGTGCATGTAACAAGATGGCATCCAACGAAGGAGGGCTCCCGGGACGCGACGCGACGCCGCCCGCGGCCGACGGCCGGTCGGAGTACGACTACGTCAGCGACGACGTCGAGCGACCAGGCCTCGTCGACGACATCGAAGCCCGCGTCGACGGGGACGTGCGCTTCGACTCGTACACGCGCCAGCTGTACGCGACCGACGCGTCCGCCTACGAGGTGACGCCGGTCGGCGTCGTCTTCCCCGCCGACACCGAGGACGTGGCGGCGGTCGTCGACTACTGTGCGACCCGCGAGATTCCCGTGCTGCCCCGCGGCGGCGGCACGAGCCTCGCCGGCCAGACGGTCAACGAGGCCATCGTCCTCGACTTCACGCGGCACATGGACGGCGTCCTCGACGTGGACCCGGACGCCCGCGAGGCCCGCGTGCAGGCCGGCGCGGTCCTCGAAGACCTGAACCAGCGCCTCGCCCCCCACGACCTGAAGTTCGCGCCCGACCCCGCGGCGGGCGACCGGAGCGCCGTCGGCGGCGCCATCGGGAACAACTCCACGGGCGCCCACTCCCTGAAGTACGGGAAGACCGACGCCTACGTCGAGGAGTGTGAGGTCGTGCTCGCGGACGGCTCGACCGCCACCCTCGGCGAGATGGACGTCGAGGAGCTCCGCGAGCGGGCCGACGCCGACGCGGACGACCTCCTCTCGCGCGTCTACGCGGGCGTCGTCGCGGTCCTCGACGACCACGCCGACGAGGTCGAGGCCCGCTTCCCGGACATGAAGCGCAACGTCTCCGGCTACAACCTCGACCGGCTCGTCGACGAGGCCGCTGACGGCACCGTCAACCTCGCGCGCCTGCTCGCGGGCAGCGAGGGCACGCTCGCGGTCGTCACCGAGGCCACCGTCTCGCTGGAGACCGTCCCGGAGACGAAGTCGGTGACCCTGCTCACCTACGAGAGCGTCGTCGACGCCGTCTCGGACGTGCCCCACGTCCTCGACCACGACCCCGCGGCGGTCGAACTCATCGACGACACGCTCATCGACCTCGCGGGCGACACCGCGGAGTTCGAGGACGTGGTGGCGCTGCTCCCGAACGGCACGCGGGCCGCCCTGCTCGTGGAGTTCTACGCCGACGACGACGACCACGGCCGCGAGCAGACCGCGACGCTCGTCGAGGACCGCGTCGACGGGGGCGACGACCGGTACGCCTTCGACGCGCTGGAGGCCCACGACGAGGACGAGCGCGCGACCTACTGGAAGCTCCGCAAGTCCGGGCTCCCGATTCTGCTGAGCCGCACCAGCGACGACAAGCACATCTCGTTCATCGAGGACTGCGCGGTCCCGCCGGAGAACCTCCCGGAGTTCGCCACGCGCTTCCAGCAGATACTCGAAGACAACGACACGTTCGCGTCCTTCTACGCGCACGCCGGCCCGGGCGTCCTCCACGTCCGCCCGCTCGTGAACACGAAATCCGAGCCCGACCTCGCGGCGATGGAGGACATCGCCGACCGCGTCACCGACATGGTCGTGGAGTTCGGCGGCTCCGTCTCCGGCGAGCACGGCGACGGCCGCGCGCGCACCCAGTGGAACCGGAAACTGTACGGCGACCGGCTCTGGGGGGCGTTCCGCGACCTCAAGACCGCCTTCGACCCGGACTGGATTCTCAACCCCGGGCAGGTCTGCGGGGACGTCTCGATGACCGAGAACCTCCGGTTCGGCCCCGACTACGACTTCGACGCGGGCTTCGACGCCGAGCTCAACTGGGACAACGACAACGGCCTCCGCGGGATGGTCGAACTCTGCCACGGCTGCGGCGGCTGCCGCACCGAGCAGGACACCGCGGGCGGTGTGATGTGCCCGACCTACCGCGCCGCCGACGAGGAGATCACGTCCACGCGGGGCCGCGCGAACATGCTCCGCCAGTCGATGAGCGGCGACCTCCCGGACGACCCCACCAGCGACGAGTTCGCGGAGGAGGTCTTGGACCTCTGCGTGGGGTGTAAGGGCTGCGCGAAGGACTGCCCCAGCGAGGTTGACATGGCGAAGCTGAAAGCCGAGGTCACCCACGAGCGCCACCAGCGCGAGGGCGCCAGCGTCCGCGACAAGCTGTTCGCGAACGTCGACACGCTCGCCGCGCTCGGCTCCGCGACCGCGCCCGTCTCGAACCTCGCCTCGAAGGTGCCCGGCGCCCGCACGCTCTTGGAGAAGACGGTCGGCATCGCCAGCGAGCGCACGCTCCCCTCCTTCGAGCGCGAGACGCTCAAAGACTGGTTCGACGCGCGCGGCGGCTCCACCGTCCCCGCCGCCGACGCCGACCGGAAGGCCGTGCTGTTCCCGGACACGTACACGAACTACGCCCACCCCGAGACCGGGAAGGCCGCCGTGCGCGTGCTGGAGGCCGCGGGCGTCCACGTGGACCTCGCCGAGCGCACCGACAGCGGCCGGCCCGCCCACTCGAAGGGATTCCTCGACAAATCCCGGGCGGCCGCCCGGAAGAACGTCGACGCACTCGAACCCCGCGTCCGGGACGGCTGGGACGTCGTGCTCGTCGAGCCCTCCGACGCCGTGATGTTCCAGTCCGACTATCTGGACCTGCTCTCCGGCGAGGACGTGGAGACGCTGGCGGCGAACACGTACGGCGTCTGCGAGTACCTCGACCGGTTCCGGCTCGACGCCGAAATCGACTGGGGCGCGCCCGACGCGTCGCTGTCCTACCACGGCCACTGCCACCAGAAGGCCACGAAGAAAGACCACCACGCGGTCGGCGTGCTGCGACGCGCGGGCTACGCCACCGACCCCGTGGACTCGACGTGCTGCGGGATGGCCGGCACGTTCGGCTACGAGGCCGAACACCACGCCATGAGCGAATCCATCGGCGACATCCTCGTCGACCAGCTCGACGACAGCGACGGCGACCTCGCGGTCGCGCCCGGCGCGTCCTGTCGCACCCAGCTCGGTGACATGCTCGACGAGGACGCCCGCGACGCCGCCGGCATCGTCGCCGAGGACCGCGAGAGCCCGCCGACGCCGGTCGAGATGCTCGCGGCCGCGCTCTAGTCCTCGCTCGCCGCGAGGTACCGCCGCCCCTCCTCGGTCTCGCGCAGCAGCTCGTCGAACACCGCGGCGTCCGTCTGGAACTTGTGGACTTGGTGGAGGACGGTGTTGTGGAACCCCGAGATGAACTCCCCGAACTCCTTGAAGAACTCGTGAATCCAGCGCTGCATGCGGTCGTTGTCCCGGAACTGCGTGATGAACTGCCAGTGGTACTCCGAGTCCGCGTTGAAGAACATCAACACGTGCGGGTCGTCCCGGAGCGCCCAGTAGCACTCCTCCCAGTGCTCGGCGAAGTTCGGGTAGTGGAAGGACAGCCGGAAGAGGTAGTGGTTGAAGATGCTCTGGTCGGGAATCACGGTCTCCCGGTAGAGGTCGTCCTCGGCCATCTCGCGCAGAATCTCGCTGATGCGGTTGTGCGAGAGCTCGATGCCGTACTCGTCGGCCAAGATGCGGCTGAGCTCGCGCGTCGACGCGGTCGGATTCGCCACCCGGACTTTCAGAATGACGATGTTCCGGGGGGCGACAGAGTCGTCTGGCCCGTTCGCTGGCATGCCCGTGAGTCGAACGGGGGCCGTGAAATTCCTACTGGTTGGCCGGACTTAGAACGGGTACTCGCGGGGCTCGTGCTGGACGCTGATCCACTTCTGCTCGGTGACCTCTTCGAGGAAGTCCGTGGTGTTGTAGCCGCCGACGCCGGACGCGTTCGTCCCGCTGAACGGCACGTGGGCCTCGTCGTTGATGGGCTGGTCGTTGACGTGGACCATCCCGGTGTCCATCCGGTCGGCGATTTCCCGACCCGTCCCGAGATCGCCGGCGTGCACGCTCCCGGAGAGGCCGTACTCGGTGTCGTTGGCCAGTTCGACGGCCTCGTCGACGGTCGAGAACGGGATGACGGGCGCGATGGGGCCGAAGTGCTCGAAGCACGCCGCGGACATGTCGTTTGTCACGTCCGAGAGCACGGTCGGCTTCACGACCAGCGAGTCGTCGACGCCCTCCACGTCGGCGGTCTCGCCGCCCGTCTCCAGCGTCGCACCGGCGTCGATGGTCTCCTCGACGTATTCAAGCATCTCGTCGCGCTGGGACTCGTCGATGATGGGGCCGACGACCGTCTCGGGGTCGTGAGCGCTCCCGACGGGCAGCGACTCCGCGCGCTCGGTGAGGCGCTCGACGTACTCGTCGTAGACATCTTCGTGGACGAGGTGGCGGTTGATGGAGATGCAGACCTGTCCCTGATGGACGAACGACCCGAAGACCGCGGCGTCGATGGCTTGGTCGAGGTCCGCGTCTGCGGTCACGACGTGGGCGTTGTTGCCGCCGAGTTCCATCGCGGGGACTGCGAGGTTTTCGCCCGCGAGGCCCGCGACGCGGCGACCCACGGGTGTCGAACCGGTGAACGCCACCACGTCGCTCTCGGGGTGGCTGGCCACCCGGTCACCGATCTCTGAGCCCCGGCCCGTGACGACGTTCAGCACGCCCTCGGGGACGCCCGCCTCCTCGAAGAGCTTCGCGATGAGCAGGCCGCCGACGATGGGCGTGTTCGTGGAGGGCTTGAGGACGACGCTGTTCCCGGCAGCGATGGCGGGCGCGACCGCGCGCATCGAGAGGTTCAGGGGGAAGTTCCACGGCGAAATCACCGTGACGACGCCCTTCGCCTGCCGCTCGACGATGTTCTCCTTCCCCGGAATATTGGAGTCGGCGTGCTCGCCCTTCATCCGCCGGGGCAGCGTCGCCGCCTCGCTCGTCTGGTCGCTGGCGAGGTGCACCGACGTCCCGCCCATGATGGCCGAACCGCCCGCCTCCCGCCCGAGCAGGCCGACGATTTCGTCCTCGTGCTCTTCGAGCAGGTGGAGGACGTTCTCCAGTAGCTCCTGCCGTCGCGCCGGCGGCGTCTCCGCCCACTCCGTCTGCGCTCGCGCCGCGGCCTCGTACGCTCGGTCCACGTCCGCTTCCGTTCCTTCCGGTACTTCGGCGACGACCTCGCGCGTCGAAGGGTCTTCCACGTCGATGGTTCCTCCGTCCTCGGCGCCGACCCACTCGCCGTCGATGTACTGCGCGCTCCAGTCCGCGTCTATCGAGAGTTCGAGCGTCATCCTCTCCAGATTGCGCACCGACTCAGATAAAACTACGCGCGCAGTCACGGTCCGTGGCTCGTCACCTTAGTCTATATCCCGATATGTGGTTTATTCGTTCGTCCCGGGTGCGGTTGGTTGGCGCGACGGGGCCCAGTTCGGTGTGATGCACGCGCACGCGCGAACGGTGGGGGTAGCTACTGGTGAAGAAGAACTCGTGTCCACCGGCCGCGTCGACGCAGATGTTCCGTGACTCCCCTGTCGTGCGGCGTCATCTTACCGCTCACGAATTCTGCGGTGAGTATAGTTCGACCGCGCGGCTGTTGACACCGCAATTCGATTCGGCAGTCTCCTCGACCGCGGCTGTCCTCGAACTGTTCCACGGCACAATTGAGGGCTATCCGACGGTGGCATCACTGCGTCCAGTCTAGTTTGTGCGGGAATGGCTTGGAGGATCTGTTCTGAGTGGTTCAGACTCGTGACTCACTTGCGTTGTCCGAGTGGATTCTTGCATCCTGATATGTACCAGTACCCGCAGCGTTGGCGCTTTCGAGCTGCATCAACAGTGGATAAACCTCATACTACGATATTGAAACTACTTCGTGACGTGATTCTCGGCCTGTTGGCCATTATCGTCGGGGATGGCCGAACTGTGGGCATTGCTTCCCATGGTGGCTGAGCGTGGTTCCCGCTTGATTTGTGGCACTCTCATCTCGGTCGTGGAACGTGCCTACGGCCGAGCTGAATACAACGTTGGGGTCGCCTGCAGTTTCGTCGAGCGTGGGGGCGACGGAGCCGACTGCAGTCAGGGCGCAACCGCGACGACAGCGGTTGCTCGATGTGGCAGTCACCCGTGGGGCATCTACAGCCTCACGGTCTCGTCAGCCCGCACGCGTAAGCGACGCCACCGAACAGAATACGCCGAACGTACCCAGTATCTGTGTGGCGTCGCTACCGCCGTTATATCACTTCGGTAGCTAAGCTACCTTAGCTACCTATCGGAGCTACTGGAACTCGTGCAGCTACTTCATCTGACTCAGGCATCTATTCTACCTATTCCTGTTGTTTTATGCCGGACGGCGCGGAATCCGTACCTGATTCAGCGAAGGCACCTCATTTACGATAGGTGCCTATTCCTGAAGAGGTACACAATGCAAACGGAACCACGCGCTGTCAGCGTCGGCATCCTGAAGGGAGGCTTCGCGAAGACGACCACCGCGCTCAATCTCGCGCGCGAACTCGCGCACCGAAACGAGCGCGCCCTCGTCGTCGACCTCGACGACAACGGCCACATGACGCTCAATCTCGGGTTCGACGAGGAGTACAACAGCACCGACGGCGACGGCGGCAACCACGCCGAAGCCGTCCTGCTGAACGGGGAGGACCCGCGCCAGTACGTCGTGGAGGTCGCGGAGGGGTTGGACCTCTTCCCCGCGCACGAGGACTTGGAGGGCGTGCAGTCCGCGCTCAAGGAGGCGACGATGGGGACGACCCGGCTGAAACGCGACCTCGTGGACCCGCTGCTCGGCGAGGAGTACGACTACGTCGTCATCGACTGCCCCGCGAACCGCGGGAAGCTCAACGACAACGCGATGTACGCCACCGGGAACCTCATCATCCCGCTGCGCCCGGAGAACGGCTACGAGACCGGGCTGTCGAACACGCTCGACCGGCTCGTCGAGGAGGCCCGCGAATACTTCGAACTGGATATTCTCGCGGTCGTCCCCTCCGATTTGCGCAAGCGCATCGACCAGTCCACGCGGGACCGCAAGCTCCTCCGGGAGATTACGACGCGGGACGCCATCGACCACCTCGTCCCGAACTTCGCGTACCTCTCGGAAGAGGACTGGGCGGCCATCGACGACGGGGAGTACGACGGCGCCCTCCCCGGCATCCGGTATCGGGCGTCCATCGACGACGCCCACCAGTCGGGCGTCCCGCTGCGCGACTACGACCCCGAGTGCGACCAGCTCGCGGCCTACGACGAGCTCGCGCAAATCGTCGAGCGCGGGGAGGTGGTGCGGTAATGGGCTTCGACGACCTCGAAGCCGCCGAGCAGTCCCGCACCGACCGCGGCGACGAATCCGACCCCGAGCCGACGGAATCCGCGACGGACTCCCCGGCGGACACCGACCAGCACGAGACCGCCACCGACGCCGCCGACGACTCGTCGGCTGACGATTCCGCGGACGCGGCCAGCGAAGAGCCGGCGTTCGAGTACGACGACGTGAAGCAGTCGCCGCTGTACGCGCGCCCGGAAGCGTGGACGGCGCTGGAAGACGCCCTCGACTTGGAGGTCGTGCGCGCGCTCCGGGAGGCGGGCGTCCGCAACGAGGCCAAGCGCGAACTCCACGACGCCGTGCTCCGGGTCGCGGCCGACCACCCAGAAGAAATCGCGGATGCAGTGCAGGACGCGCGCGGCGAGGACTGACCGCCAGAAAGCACAAGGCGGGTCCGTCGGTAGCGGGGGTATGGCGCCGTCCCTGCCGGCGGAGTGGCGCGAGGTACAGGACCCCGACTACATCATGGAGAAGTACCGCGCGACCAACCCGACGCTGTTCGTGCGCGATGGCCACGACGTCGGTGTCCACGTGCTCCCGGTGTCGACGTCGTCGCCCCACGACGACGAGCGGTATCGCGCGGCCGCGATTCGCGGGAACCGCGACGAGTTCGACCGCGAGCGCCCGCTGGAGACGTTCGACGACCGGGAGGCCGCGTTCCAGCGCGCGCTCGAATTTGCGACCCGCTACGAGACCGCGTACGCCGACGAGCACGACGAGGACGCCGCCGTCGACGCCGCCGTCGAAGCCGTCCAGTAGTCGGTCGCGGCGCGGCCGTCGAATTTTCGGCGTGGCCGTCGCCCCTTCGCAAAACCATATGGCGGCCACGCGCGAACGTTGGCGTAGTCATGGACGTACTCCTCCTCGGCGCGAGCGGACGTATCGGCCACCGAATCGCAAACGAACTCCTCGACCGCGGACACGCAGTCACCGGCGTCTCCCGCAGTGGGGATGTCGAGGGTATCGACGACCCCGACTTCCAGTCGGTCGCGGGCGACGCCACCGACGCGACGGACATCGCGGACCTCGCGGAGGGCCACGACGCCGTCGCGTCCGCGCTCGGCCCCAGCGAGGACGAGGACGTCGACGTGCTCGTGGAGATGGCGAACGCGGTCGTCGCGGGGATGCGGGACGCGGGCGTCGAACGCCTCGTGTGGACGGGCGGCGCGGGCGGCCTCTACGTCGGTCCGGACACGCGCCTCGTGGAGACCGAGGAGTTCCCCGATGACTGGGAGCCGGTGGCGCGCGCGGCCATCGAGGCCTACGAAATCTTCGAGGACGCCGACGACCTCCAGTGGTCGTACGTCGCGCCCGCGGCGCTCATCGAGCCCGGCGAGCGCACGGGCGAGTACCGCACCGCAGAGGGCGAGCTGGTCGCCGACGAGGACGGCGACAGCTACATCTCGATGGAGGACTTCGCCATCGCGTTCGTGGACGAGCTCGAATCCGGGGACGCCGTCCACACCTACCTCGGCACCGGCTACTAGAGCGTCGACGTGACCTGTTCGGCGCTGGCGACCTCCGGGATGATGACGCGGTCGGCGCCCGCGCGGCGCGCGAGCTGTTCGTAGGTCTCGTCGCCGACGCGCACCACGAGCCGGACGCTGGGCGCGATTTGGCTGGCGTTCATCGCGATTTGGACGTTCGCGTTCGAGTCGTCGATGGCGCCGACGACGACGCCGGCGCGCTCGACGCCCGCGTCCCGCAGCGCCTCTTCGCGGCGCGCGTCCCCCTGAATGGCGAGCAGGTCGTCGTCGAGCGCGCGCTGGAACTCCGCGTCCTCGGACTCGATGACGACGACCGCTCGGTCCGTCGATTGGAGCGCCCGCGCGATTGTCTTCCCGAACGTGCCGTACCCGCAGACGATGACGTGGCCGCGGAGGTCCGCGACCGATTGCTCGATTTGCATGTGTTTGAGTTCCGTCTGAATCTGGCCGCCGAACGCCGCCGAGAACACCGTCTCGCCGATCCAGAGGCCGGCGACGACGAGTCCGGACAGCACCACGACCGCGTACGCCTTCACGAGCGTCTCCGGGCCCGCGTGCGACTCGAAGTGGAGTTCGATGCTCGTAGGGTCGAGCAGCCAGAACAGTGCGTCCACGACCCCGACGCCGCCCATGGAGACGAACCCGGCGACGCCGGCGGCGACGACCGCGGCGAACGCCGCGACCGGCCGCAGGAGCTGGCGGAGGAGCTGCCGGCGGACGACCGCGCGCAGCGGCGTCCCTATTGGGCGCTTCACGGCCGACCGCCCCCGCTGTTCACGGACGACGCCCCCATCTCTTCAATAATCGACGTACGTTCAATAGTTTGGTCCATTGGTATCCGCTACTGGCTCTAATTTCCCAATTACGGGTACAAATGCGCGCCTAATAGTCGTTACTACGCCACGAATAACCAAACATACCTAATCGCTCGCGAGAACGGCGAAAGAAACAGTCGGTCGAAAGCGGAGGTTCGGGCGTTACAGGCCGTCGTAGGGGCCTTCCTTGGCCTCGGTGAGGCGCTCGACCTGCTCGTCGGAGAGGTCGATGTCGGCGGCCGCGAGGTTCTCCTCGAGCTGCTCGACGGTGCGCGCGCCGACGATGGGCGCGGTGACGCCGTCGCGGTGGGTCAGCCACGCGAGCGCGACCTGCGCGGGCGAGGCGTCCACCTCGTCGGCGACCTCGTCGAGCACGTCGTGGAGGTCGAAGTTCTCCTCGGTGAGGTAGTTCTGTTCCCAGCGCGAGGACTCGCTGGCCTTCGACTCGCCGGTGAGGCCGTCCTCGCGGTCGTACTTCCCGGTGAGGAAGCCCTGTCCGAGCGGGCTCCACGGGCAGACCGCCAGCCCCTCGCTGCGCGCCATCTCCAAGTAGTCTCCCTCGATTTCGCGGTCCACGAGGTTGTACCGCGGCTGGACGACCGTGAACGGCTCCCAGCCCTCGCTGCGCGCGAGCTCGTTCGCCTGCGCGACCTTCCACGCGTTCGGTCGCAGCGTCGACGCACCGAGGTAGTGGATTTTCCCCTCCTCGACGAGACCGTTCAGCGTGCGCAGCAGTTCCCGCGTGGGCGTCTGGTCGTCCCAGCGGTGGATGTAGAGCACGTCGATGTAGTCGGTGCCGAGGCGCTCCAGAATCGCGTCCACGCGGTCGCGGACGTTCTTCCGGTTGTTCCCGCGGCTGTTCGGGTCGCCGTCCCGAATCTGCCAGTAGACTTTGGAGGCGATGGTGTAGCGCTCGCGGTCGCGGTCGGCGAGCCAGTCGCCGATCCACTCCTCGCTCTTCCCGCCGCCGTAGACGTCCGCGGTGTCGATGTAGCGGCCGCCCGCGTCGGCGTACGCGTCCAGCAGTTTCTTCGCCCGCTTCTCGCCGATTTCGACATTGCCCTCCTCGGTCTCCTTCCCGAACCGCCACGTGCCGAACTGTAGCTCGCTCGTCTGGAGGCCCGTGTCGCCGAACTGCACGAACCCGAGTCCGTCGTCGGAATCACTCATAGTCGCTCGTGGCTACGTCCACCGGCCGAAAAAGCGTGCGCCAAGCGGCAAGCGCGCTCGGTTCGTCGTCGAACGCCGCGCGACACCTACAATCGACGGGGAATGAACTATGTTGCTCGCAACGAACGCGTCGGTATGGTTAGTGCGCCGTCGGTCCGAGCGAGCGCGTCGCGAGCGGACGCGTGGCTCCAGTCGCACCCGTTCGTCTAGTATCTGCTGTTCGCCGCGTTCCTCACTGCCGGCCGCCTCCTGTTCGGTGTGGTCGCTTCGGGCGGGGCTTCGACGGTGACGCTCAACGAAGGCGTTCTCTTCGGCGTCGGAGTCGCGGCCACGTACTTCCTGCTCGAACGCTTCGTGTAGCAGCAGTCGTCAGTACGGTTCCTTATTCAGTAGATGAGGTGAAGTGGGATGAGATACGTGAGGTATCGCATCGCCCCGTCACGCCTGCGAGACGCGACAGGTGATAGAACCGTCGGGAAGGGTCGTGCTACTCGGTGCTGCGAAGGTTGGCAGCGATACTGTCGTAGTCTCCGGCGACGCCCCGCTCGGTGAATCGGTAGGTCCGTTCTGCGGTTTCGACGTTCAGGACTTCCACGGTTCCGTGCTCCGCACGGGAGAACACGACAGTTCCCAGACCGGAGAGGACACCGGCGATGATACCACCACCGCTCACCGGATTGAGCCCGGGCTCGACGCCCGCTGAGGACCCGAGATGGAGCGGCGCACGACCCATCGGGCTGACACCGCTCCACCCGGTGAAGTAGACGTAGACCCCGAGAGCGGTCAGAAAAAGCGAGGCGAGCGCCAAAACGGCGGTTATCACGGCGAACCCGGTGAGCGTGTTCCGCGACACGTTCGTGACGTCCTCGCGTGGGATGGTCAGTTGTGCAGAGCCGTCGTAGACGATTGCGTCGTCCGTAACGGATAGGTTGCCACCGTCTTCGTCGATGATGTGCTCACCGAGTTGCGCAGTAGTTTCGAGTTGCATGAATCCCCCTGTGGGTGAGCCCACTTGTGGTTACGAGCCTCACTCCCACGAGGAGACTAACAGTAGTTGAAAATGTGGTTTTCATTCGGCATGGGAGCCGAAACGGACGGTCAGTAGAGGGAAAGCACTTACCGGGGCCGTCGGAGCGTGCGGATACGAAGCGGCGCCACGTTCTTCTGGGCGCGACAGCCGCCGTGGCGGGGTGTTAGAACTCCGTGACGAGTTCGATGCCGCTGGTTTCGTAGTCGGTCATCGCCGCCAGCCGGTCGGAGACGGCGTCGAGGGCGACGCGCTCGGTGACGAGGTCGCTGGGCCGCAGGCCCCCCGAGGAAATCATCCGCAGGAGTTCGTCGTACCGAGACGGCGGCATCCCCCGCGACCCGAGCACGGAGACGTCCCAGCGCGTGATTTCGTCCACGGGCAGGGAAACTTCGCCCTCCTCGGCGTCGGTCGTCAGCCCGACTTGCACGTGCGTCCCGCGGATGCGCAGGCAGTCCACGCTGTTCCGGCACGTCTCGGCGCGCCCGAGCGCATCCATCGAGACGTGCGCGCCGCCGTCGGTCAGTTCCGCGACGGCCTCGGGCACCGAGGCCACGCGGTCCGACCGCACCGTCTCGTCGGCCCCGACGCTTTCGGCGAGGTCGAGCGGCTCCTCGCGCACGTCCACGGCGACGACGCCTGCGCCGAGCGCGCTCGCAATCTGGACGCCGGCGAGCCCGAGCCCGCCGCAGCCGTGGACGGCCACCCAGTCGCCGGCCGCCACGTCCGCGCGGTGCGCGAGCGCGTGAAACGCCGTGGCGTACCGACAGCCGAGTGCCGCCACCGCCTCCGTCGGCACGTCGTCGGGGACGGCCGTCGCGTTGAACTCGGCGTGGGGGACGTGGACGCGCTCGGCGAACGCGCCCTGCGCGTCCTGCTCGAAGCCGAGCGCGTAGCCGTCCTCACAGACGTTCCCGTGGCCGCGCCGGCACTGCGGGCACGAGCCCTCGCCGAGGTTGAACGGGACGGCCACGCGGTCCCCGACCGAGAAGGCGTCGACGTCCGCGCCGACTTCGACGACCGTGCCGGCGGGCTCGTGGCCGAGAATCTGCCCGCGGTCCACGCGGTCGTCGGCCCACTCGCCGTGGCCTTTCCACGCGTGCCAGTCGCTGCGACAGATGCCGCACGCCTCCACCGACACGACGACGCCGTGGGGCGCCGGTTCGGGGTCGGGCACCTCCTCGATAGAGAGCGGCTCCCCGTACTCGCGTAGGACTGCTGCGCGCATACGTGGCGTAGGCGGCGTGCGGAACTTAACAGTAGTCGTCGCCGCGATTCGAGAACGGAGCGCTAGCGCCGGCTACGGGGCCTGCTGGTCGGTCGGGCGAATGAGGAGTTCGTTGATGCTGACGTGCTCGGGCTGATTGACGGCGAACGCGATGGAGCGCGCGATGTCCTCGGGCTGAAGCACGTCCATCTGCCGGGTCATCTCCTCGGAGCGCTCCCGAATCTCGTCGTCGGGGATGTGCTCCGCGAGCTCGGTGGCGACGAAGCCCGGCTCGATGATGGTCGTGCGAACGCCGTTCTCGGTCTCCTCCTGCCGGAACGCCTCGGTGAACGCGTTCACGCCGAACTTCGTGGCGTTGTACCCGCTGGAGGTCGCGCCGGCGACGCGGCCCGCGACCGACGAGACGTTGACGACGTGGCCGCCGTCGCGGAGGTGCGGGAGCGCGGCCTTCGTCGCGTTCATCAGGCCGAGCAGGTTCACCTCGACCATCGTCCGCCAGTTCTCGGTGTCGGCGTCGGCGACACTCTCCAGCAGCATCACGCCGGCGTTGTTCACGAGCACGTCGAGGCCGCCGAGTTCGTCGACGGTGGTGGAAATCATCGCTTCGACCTCGGCGTCGTCGCTCACGTCGGTCGGGACGACCAGCGCCTCGCTGCCCGTCGCTTCGATTCGCTCGGCCACGTCTTCGAGGCGCTCCTCGCGGCGCGCCGCGACCGCCACGTCGGCTCCGTCCTCGGCGAGGTGGACGGCGGTTTCGGCTCCGATGCCGGACGACGCGCCGGTGACGAGTGCGACCTTGTTGTCTCCCATACTGTTCAGAAGCGGCGACACGGCGTTAAACGTCCGGGAACCGGCCCTGACCGCTCGTTCCGCCGCGGTTTCGACGGAAGAAACCCGAATGCGCGCGGCCAGCGACAGCCGGCTCGCGGCGGGGGAGGCTACCGTGCGACCGCGCCGCCGGCACCCATTTCAGTCCGTCGTTTACCACTTGGTCAATGGACGTATCCGTGGCCCGCCCCCAGTGGTGGTATGGCGACGAACACGACACAGTACAGTGGTAACGCAGACCGAACACCGACCCGGGTGAGCGCCTGATGGCGCTCGCGCTCGACGCGATACTGCTGGTCGTCGGCCGCCTCCTCTTCGGCGGGGTCCTCGCGTACACCGGCATCAGTCACTTCACGCAGACCGACGAGATGGCGGGCTACGCCGACTACAAGGGCCTCCCCGCGCCCCGCGCCTCCGTGCTCGCGTCCGGCGCGCTGCTGGTGCTGGGCGGCGCGGGCGTCATCGTCGGTATCTTCCCCGTCCTCGCCGCCATCGCGCTGGCGGTGTTCCTGCTCGTCTCCGCGGTCATCATGCACGACTTCTGGGCGGTCGGCGACGACCAGCGGGAGGACGAACTGAACAGCTTCCTGAAGAACGTTTCGCTTGCGGGCGGGTCGCTGGTCGTCGCGGCGGTCGCCAGCGGCGGCTGGATGATCAGCCTCGGCGTCGGCGCCTTCTAAGTTCTCCGCCGGAGGCCGTAGTCTTTTCCGCGCGTCCGCCGTGGTCACGGCGTATGCGAGCAGTCCGCTTACACGAGCACGGCGACCCCGAAGTCATGCGCGTCGAAGACGTCGACCGACCGTCCCCCGGCGAAGGCGAACTCCTCGTCGAGGTGGCGGCCGCTGGCGTCAACCCCGTGGACACGTACTTCCGCGAGGGGTCCTACGAGCCCGTCGGACTCCCGTTCACGCCCGGCGTCGACTACGCCGGCAGTGTCACCGAAGTCGGTGAAGGCGTCGAGGGTTTCTCCGCCGGCGACCGCGTCTTCGGTACTGGCATCGGGAACGGCGCGAGTCAGGGCGCGTACGCCGAGTACGCCACCGTCCCCGTCGACCGCACGGTCGTCCTGCCCGACGGCGCAGACCTCGTCGAGGCGGGCGCCGCGGGCGTCGCCGCCGTCACCGCGTGGCGCGCGCTTGTCGACCACGCCGACCTCGACCCCGCCGAGTACGCGCTCGTCCACGGCGGCTCCGGTGGCGTCGGCCACGCTGCCGTCCAGATTGCCGACGCCGTGAGCGCGCGCGTGCTCACGACCGCGCGCCCCGAGTACCACGACGACGTGGCCGCGCTCGGCGCGGACGCCGTTCTCGACTACACGCGCGACGACCTCGAAGACGCCCTTCGCTCGGTCTCGAACGGCGGCGTGGATGTCGTCGTCGACCACCGCCTCGACGACTACCTCCAGTTCGACGCGAACGTCGCCGCCCACGACGCCCGCGTGGTCGGCATCGGCGAGAACAGCCCCGACCCCGGGTTCACCGACGACGGCGCCGCGCGCTCGAAGGACCTCACCTACCAGTTTATGAGCATGTTCAACACGCCGGACCTGCGCGTGCCGCTGCGCGGCGTCGCCCACCTCATGGCGACCGACGCGCTCTCCATCGAGCTCGCGGAGACGTACGACCTCGACGAGGCGGCCGCCGCGCACCGCGACGTCCTCACCGAGAGCTACCTCGGGAAGCTCGTCGTCACGCCCTGAGTTCGAACGAAACCTATTGGTGCGGCGGGGCCGACGCCACCGTTGCATGCACCGACGATTGGTCCTCGCGTGCGTGCTCGTCGCCGTGGTCCTCCTGACCGCGGGCTGTGTCGGCGGCCCGCTCGCGGGCGGCGGCGAGCAGTCTCCGACGGCGACCACCGGCCAGCCCGGTGGCACCGTCGACGGCACGACGACCACGACGGCCGAGCCGAACAGCACCGACGACGCGCCCAGCGTGGGCGCGGTCGTCGAGAACCACACGCCCGACCGCTTTGTCGTCACCGCGCTCGCGGACGACGGCGACGGGACGCTCGTCGCGGGGACGGCCGGCACGCTGGTGCCGGACGCGGACAGCTCGCCCGCGCCGAACGCGACCGTGCTCCGCGTCGCCGCGAACGGCACGGTCGACTGGACGCGCGAGTACGAGTCCGCGAACCAGAGCGGCGTCCCAGCTGTCGCCCCCACCGACGACGGCGGCGCGTACATCGTTCGGACCGAGCGCTCGCGGACCGAGAACGCGACGGTGGCGAGCGCCGATACGGCGCTGGTCCGGCTGGACGGCGACGGCGAGCGCAAGTGGGCCGAGCCCCTGAACGCCACCGCCTACCTCGGGCGCGGCGTCGCGCTCGCGGCGGCTGAGGACGGCGTGGCGGTCGCGTACGCGACCAGAGAGCGCGGCGCGCACCTCGCCCGCTACGACGGCGCCGGCGACGCGACGTTCGACCGCACCTACGACGTGGAGGCGACGCCGACCGCGTTGCGGGCGACCGACGACGGCTTCGTCCTCGGGGGCACCGGCTCGTTCGACTCGCCGTGGGTGGCGCGCGCGAACGAGACCGGCGCGCTCGTCCTGAACGAGACGTACAGCGACGCGACCGGCGGCGGCGTCGTCGGCGTGAAGCCGACCGGGGACGGCGACGTGGTCGTGGCCGGCACGTACCGCACCGGGTCCATCGGCGGCTTCCCGGCGCCGTGGGCGGCGCGCGTCGGCGCCGACGGCGTCGTCGAGTGGGACCACGTCTACCCGACCGGCGGCCAGACCCGGGTCACGGACGCGCTCGCCACCGACGACGGACTCCTGCTCGTCGGGAGCGACAGAGCGGAGTGGAGCGAGAACACCACCACGCGGTTCGTCGGCGTCGGCGCGAACGGGACCGAGCGGTTCCAGACGAGCCGCGCCGGGATGGCTCGCGTCATCGCCGCGGCCGGCGACCCCGACGGCGCGACCGTCGGGACCATCGACTTCCGCCAGCCGAACGCCTCCAGCGACCTGCTGACCGTCGAGCTCCCCGACGACGCGACCGGGACGCCAATCGCGGCCGAGGCCGCGCCGACCTCCAACGAGTCCGTCTACCGCGGGCAGGCGCTCGGCGTGACGTACCCGAACGCGAGCGCGGACGCGCTCGAACTGGTCGCGGTTTCCGGTGAGCGAGAGGAGGCCACTCGGCACATCGAGCGCCGTGTCGCGCTCGCCGACGATGGCTCGGCGGTCGTCGACTCCGCAACGCTCCCGCCCGGCGAGTATGTCTTCGAAACGCCGAGCGGGGACGTGCTCGCCGCTGAGGACGGGACGCTCGCGCCCGCGACCGGCAACGAGACCGCGGCCTTCGAGCTCCGGCGCGCGGACCTCGACGCGGAGACGAACAACACGTACGTCGACGCGACTACCCGTGACGCCGAGGCTACGCTCTCGCTGGACAGCGAGCGCTCGAACTACTCGGTGTACGTGAGCGCGGACCGGTTCCGCGGCGGCGTCGCGGACGCCGACGAACTCCGCGAGGCGTTCGCGGACACGCGCGGGTTCGCGGGCGTCGAGCGCGTCGGCGGCCGGCCGGTCGCGCGCGTCGATGTCGGGCCGGCTCACGAGGCGTCCAGCGACCGCGGATACAACCGCTGGTCGGACGAGTTCGCGCTGTCCGCGGACGCCCTCGATGCCGGCCTCTATCGGGTCCGCGTGGCGAGCGTCGACACCGCGGACGGCGGCGCGAGCGCGACCACGCGGCTCGTCGTCGGGAAGTCCAGCGGCGACCCGCTGAACGTCACCCTCGAAACCGACTCGCTGACCGTGCCCGTGGGCAACGAGTCCGCCACGAACGTCACCGTGTCCGGGCTCGACGGCGGGGTCGGCGCGATGTCGATGAGCGCCCGACGGACGGGCGAGCCCGTCCTCGGGCTACGGGCAGACGTCGACATCGCCGCGTCGCGGGGCGAGAGCCACGGGCGCTGGTCCGACCGGCGGTCGGGCGCCAGCGCGGCCGCCTTCGGCGGCAACACCAGCGAGGGCACCGTCACGGTCGGCGAACTCTCCGCACACGCCGACGAGCGCTTGGTCGACGTCGAGGGGAACGCGACGAACACGGTCACGTTCGGCCTCGACTGGGTGGTCGACGAGGACGGCACGCCGTACGCGATACCGGACGAGCGGGCGATTACGGTGACGGTCACGAACGAGACCGCGCCCTCGCGGGCCGGCTCGTAGCCGGCTCCGCGACGCTCTGCTCGAAAAGAGACGTTCGACCGCTTTTTACGCGGACTCGACGGCGTCGAGCACGGCGTCGTAGTCGGGTTCGTTGGTGGGGTCGTCGGCGACCCACGCGTACGCCACGTCGCCGTCGTCGTCGAGGACGAACACGGCGCGGTTGGCGATGCCGTAGAGCCCGAGGTCGGGGATGTCGATTTCGAGGTCGTAGGCGTCGATGGCGTCGCCGGCCATGTCGCTGACGAGGTCGAACTCGATGCCGTGCTCCTCGCGGAACGCGCCCTGCGAGAACGGCGAGTCAGCGCTCACGCCGAGGAGGGTCGCGCCCGCCGCCTCGAAGTCGTCGAGTCGGTCCTGGAACGCGACCATCTCGTTCGTGCACGGCGGCGTGAACGCGCCGGGGAAGAACGCCAACACGACGGGCCCGTCACCGAGGTGGTCGCCGAGCGCGAAGTCCTCGTGGTCGCTGGTGCCGAGCGTCGCCTCGAACCGCGGTGCGGAATCTCCGGTAGATACCATACCAGCCTGTACGTCCCGCCGACACATCAAAGTGGGTTCGAACACCGACGGGTCGACGGCCGAACGCAGGCCTACGCCGTTTCCAATAGGTGGAATAGGTGCGATTTCCGCATATTCAGTCGTCGCTGGTGCCCAAGTGAGGACTACCGCGGGACCTGTTCACGGCGCAGAAGTACCACTCCCGAAACACATATTTCGACGGCGGGAAAATGTCGTCGTATGCAGTCCCCGCGCTCGACCTCCATCCAGAGCCTGCTTCGCCGCTACGGTCCCGGAACGGAACGCAGCGACGTGGCCGCCGGCTACACTGCCGCGGTCGGCGCCGTCCTCGTGGCGGCGCTGTACGTCGCGTCCGTGTGGGCCGTCAAGAACGGCGTCATCGACCTCGGCTGGTCGCCGTACTTCGCCGAGTTGGAGTTCCACTGGGCCGTCTACGCCGGGACCGCCGGCCTCGTCGTCGCCGCGCCGACGGCGTTTTTCGTCGGCGTCGCCGGCTGGCGGCTCCTCGCGCCCGAAACCACGCTCCACGGAGCCGTGCTGGGCGCGCTCGGCGCCGTGGCGACGTACGCCGCGGCCGCCGTCCCGCTCACCGCGGTCTTTGTCGCCGTCAGTGGTGCGCCCGCGAACGCCGTCGAACTCGCGGGATTCACCGTCCTCGTCGGCTTCGCGCTCACGTGGTGGGCCGCGGTCCCCGTCGGCTGTCTCGCGGGCGCGGTCCAGTCCGCGCGCAGCGCGACAGCGGCGTGAACGTCGCGCCGGCGACCGGTCGCGCGTCGTTCCGACACCTCGCCGGTGTGTCAGTATCTGCCGTGGGTGAGAAATCCTTTTGTCCCGATGCCGTGGAGGGTACCCATGAGCAGCCGTGAGAAGATACTCCCGTTGTTGCGCGAGAACGCGCGCTACTCCACCGAAGACCTCGCCCGGCAGACCGGCCTCGACGCCGAGGAGGTCGAAGCCACCATCCACGAGTTGGAGGCCGACGGCGTCGTGCGCGGCTACCGCGCCATCGTCGACCGGAACCAGATCGACCCTGAGCGCGTGCGGGCGTCTGTCGAGCTGAACGTCACGCTCGACCGCGAGACCGGCTACGAGGACATCGCCCAGCGGCTCGCCAAGTTCCCCGAGGTCGAGGGCCTGCGGCTGGTCAGCGGCGACTACGACTTCGCGATGGACGTGGAGGGCGACTCGATGAGCGAGGTGTCGAACTTCATCAGCGAGCAGGTCGCGCCCGTCCCCGAAATCACGAAGACGGTCACCCACTACATCATGGAGACGTACAAGGAGGGTGGCGTGGAGTTCGAGGACGGGGACGACGACGACCGGCTGTCGGTCTCGCCATGAGCTTCGAGGAGTCCGAGCGCCTCGAAACCGTGCCGCCGAGCGGCATCCGGCGGTACTTCGAACTCGCCGAGGAGCAGGACGACATCATCTCGCTGGGCGTCGGCGAGCCCGACTTCGCGCCGCCGTGGGCGGCCCGCGACGCCGCAATCTCGTCGCTGGAGCGCGGGCAGACCTCCTACACGCCGAACCGCGGCCTGCGGGAGCTCCGCGAGGAAATCGTCGCGCACGCCCGCGAGCAGTACGCCCTAGACTACGACGCCGACGAGGAGGTGCTGGTCACCGCGGGCGCCAGCGAGGCCGTCGACCTCGCGTTCCGCGCGTTCCACGACCCCGGCGACACGGTCGCGGTCGCGCAGCCGTCGTATCTCTCGTACGTGCCGGCGGCGCGGCTCGCTGGCGCGGACGTGCTCGACGTGCAGACGCGCCCCGAGGACGAGTTCAAGCTCACGCGCGACGTGCTGGAGGCCTCGGGCGCGGCCGAGGCGGACACGCTCGTGCTGTGCTACCCGAACAACCCGACGGGCGCAACGATGACCCGCGAAGAGTTGGAACCGGTCGCGGAGTTCGTCCGCGAGCACGACCTGCGCGTGTTCGCCGACGAGATTTACGCGGCGCTGTCCTACGAGCACGACCACACCTCGATTGCGACGCTGCCGGGGATGCGCGAGCGCACGGTCGTGTTCAACGGCTTCTCGAAGGCGTACGCGATGACGGGCCTGCGGCTCGGGTACGCGCTCGCGCCGCCCGAAGCAATCGAGTCGATGAACCGCATCCACCAGTACACGATGCTGTCCGCGCCGACGACCGCCCAGCACGCCGCCATCGAGGCGCTGCGCTCCTGTGACGACGAGGTCGCGGAGATGCGCGAGCAGTACGACCGCCGCCGGAACTTCGTGCTCTCGCGCTTCGAGGAGATGGGCATCGACTGCTTCCCGGCGTCGGGCGCGTTCTACGTCTTCCCGGAGTGCCCGTGGGACGACAGCGACGCGTTCGCGGAGGCGCTCATCGAGGAGGAGGGCGTCGCGGTCGTCCCCGGTCACGTCTTCGGCGCGGGCGGCGAGGGTCACCTCCGCGTGACCTACGCGACGGGGCTGGGCGACCTCAAGGAGGCGCTCGCGCGCATCGAGTCGTTCATCGACTGACGCCGACTTATTCGGCGTCGGCGACGGCGACGACCTGCTTGCCGATGTTGTCCCCGGAGAACAGTCCGAGGAAGGCGTCGGGCGCGTTCTCCAGTCCGTCCACGACGGTCTCGCGGTGCGCGAGTTCGCCGGTGGCGACCCACTCGCCGAGCTGCTCGCTGGCCTCACCGAACCGCGTCGCGTAGTCGCCGACGAGCAGTCCCTCGACCTTCGCGCGCGCCGCGATGAGCTGCGGGAGCTTCCGCGGGCCCGTCGGCACGCCCTCGTCGTTGTAGTGCGCAATCTGGCCGCAGACGGCGACCCGCGCGTCGAGGTTCAGCTTTGTGAACACGGCGTCCGTGATGGGACCGCCGACGTTGTCGAAGTAGACGTCGACGCCGCCGGGCGCGGCGTCGTCCAGCGCCGAGCGGTAGTCGTCGACCTCCTTGTAGTTGATTGCGGCGTCGAAGCCGAGGTCGTCGGTGAGCCACTCGACCTTCTCGTCGCTGCCCGCGAACCCGACGACGCGGCAGCCGTTGAACTTCGCAATCTGGCCGACGGCGGAGCCGACCGCGCCCGCGGCCCCGGAGACGACGACGGTGTCGCCGGGCTTGGGCTCGCCGACCTCCAGCAGGCCGAAGTACGCCGTGCGGCCGGGCATCCCGAGCACGCCGAGGTACGCCGCCGGGTCGGCAATCGAGGGGTCGACGGGCGCGACCTCGCTGGCGTCGAGGACGCTGTAGTCCGCCCACGTGCCGTTCCCGGTCACGAGGTCGCCGGCGTCGTAGGCGTCGCTCTCGCTCTCGACGACCTCGCCGACGACGGCGCCCGCCATCGCGTCGCCCACGTCCCACGGCTCGGCGTACGACTCGGCGTCCCGCATCCGGCCCCGCATGTAGGGGTCCACGGAGAGGTACTGCACGCGAACGAGCAGTTCGCCGTGTTTCGGGGAGGGCACGTCGGTCTCTCGGAGTTCGAAGCTGTCCATGTCCGGCTCGCCGTCGGGGCGCTCGGCGAACACCCACTCGCGGTTCGAATCACGCATACCACTTCCTTCACGTCCCATCCCGAGGTCAGTTGCGCTTCCAGCAGCGTCTTCCGGCGGTGGGCCCGGACGGGTTCGCCGAACTACCACTCATAAGTCCCCGGGCGCCGTTCTCCGAACCGTGATACCGCGAGGACAGACCGGCGAGACCGTGGTGACCGACGACGCGACCGCCGCGCGTCGCCGCTGGGGGGCGGCATCGCGCGCGGGCCGACAGACACCCGGAGGGGGACTGCGATGAGACGCGCCGCCGCGCTGGCGTTCGCGGCCGTACTGGTCGTCGCGTCGGTGAGCGGCGTCGCCGCCGTGGGGAGCGCCGCGCAGACCGACGTCGCCGTCCAGTCCGTGTCCACGTCCGTCGACCAGCCCGCGCCCGGCGAACCGTTCACGCTGACCGCGAGCATCGCGAACCTCCAGAGCAGCTCCGGCTCCGTCGACGTTACCGACGTGTACGTGCGGCAGTCCGGCACGACCGACGAGTACGCCCGCATCGAGGACGTGGGGTCGGTCGCCTCCGGGCAGACGCTCGACGTGCCGTTGACAGTGAGCATCGGCGACCCGGGACCGAAGCGCCTGACGGTCCACGTGGTCGTGCGCGACAGCGACGGCGACTACGAGCGCGTCAACTACCCGCTGTACGTCGACGTGCAAGAACCCGACGAGGCGGCGGTGTCGTTCTCGACGCCGGAGCTCGCTGCGGGCCAAGAGAGCACCGTGAACGTCTCCGTGTCGAACGGCGACGACGAGACGCTGTCGAACGTCCGCCTCGACCTCGCGGGCGACGCGACCGTGGACAACGCCGAGCGCGTGACCGCCGCCATCGCCTCGGGGTCGCAGGTCACCCACCAGTATCAGGTGACGTTCCCGTCGGCCGGTGACCGCACGCTGAACGCGACGCTGTCGTACAAGACGAGCGCGGGCGTGACGCGGACGATAACCCGTGACGTGTCCGTCGAGGTCGCCGAGAGCAACGTGGACGCGTCGCTGACGGTGTCGCCGACGACGGCGAACCGCTCGTCGGCGCTCCGCGCGTCGCTGACCGAGTACGGGAACGTCGAACTCCGCGACGTGGAGGTGCGGGCGTACAGCGGCGGCGACGTGGTCGCTCGCGCGCTCGCCGCGGACGTGCCGGCGGAGGGGACGCGGTCGGTCACGCTCGACGGCGCGGACATCCCCCCCGGGGACGTGCGCGTCGTGGCGTCGTACACGGCCGCGGGCGAGCGCCGGAGCGCCGAACGGACGCTCCGGTACTCGCCGCAGACGACCGCGCAAATCGCGCTCACTGGCGTCGACTTCACCCGCGACGGCGCCGCGGTCGGCATCAGCGGCGACACCGCGAACCTCGGGAGCGCGGACGCCAGCTCCGTGCTCGTCTCGGTCGGCGAGCGCGACGGCGTCGCCCCGGTGCCGCCGAACGCCGAATACTTCGTCGGCGCCGTCGAGTCCAGCGAGTTCGCCACGTTCGAAGTGACCGCGAGCGTCGACGAGGGCGTCGAGCGGGTCCCGCTGACCATCAGTTACTCCGTGAACGGCGAGCGCCACTCGCGCGTGACGACGGTGGACCTCGCGCAGCTCCCGGAGACGGACAGCGGGGGTTCGGGCGGCGGGTCGTCGGGCGGTCTGCCGTGGCTCGGCATCGGCGCGCTCGTGGTGGTCGTCGTCGCCGCCGCGGCGGTGTACCGATGGCGCAGATGAGCGTCGTCGAACTGGCGGACGTGGTGAAGCGCTACGACAGCGGCGGGGAGACCGTCGAGGCGCTGAAGGGCGTCAGCATCCACGTCGACCGCGGCGAGATGGTCACAGTCATCGGCCCCTCGGGGTCCGGCAAGAGCACGATGATGAACATCATCGGGCTGCTCGACACCCCGACGGAGGGCACTGTCCGCATTGAGGGCGAGGACGTGACCGACTACACGAGCGACCAACTCACGGAGAAGCGCCGCTCCAGCATCGGGTTCGTGTTTCAGGCGTTCCACCTGCTGCCGATGCTCACCGCCGTCGAGAACGTCGAACTCCCGTCGATGTGGGACACCACGGTCGAACGCCACGACCGCGCCATCGACCTGCTGGAGCGCGTCGGCCTCGGCGACCGCCTCGAACACACGCCCGACCAGCTCTCGGGCGGCCAGCGCCAGCGCGTCGCTATCGCGCGGGCGCTCATCAACGAACCCGACCTCCTCATCGCCGACGAGCCGACGGGGAACCTCGACCAAGACACCGGCGGGAAGATTCTCGACGAACTCACGCGGCTGAAGGAGGTCGAGAACATCGCCATCGTCTCGGTCACCCACGACGAGCAACTGGAGGCGTACGCCGACCGCGTCGTCCGGCTCGTGGACGGGGTGATACAGTGAGCCCGCCGGCCATCCTCCGCGAGTACCCGAGCGTGCTGATGGCGTGGCGGAACCTCGGCCGCAACCGCGTGCGCACGGCGCTGGCGGCGCTGGGCATCGTCATCGGCGTGGTCGCCATCGCGTCGCTGGGGATGGCGGGCGCGGCGCTCCAGAGTCAGGCGACCCAGAACCTCGGCGGGCTCGCCGACGAGGTGACGGTGACCGCCGGCGAGGACAACCCCGCCGGCCTCACCGAGACCCACGTCCGGAAGATTCGACAGGTGTCGACGGACGCCACCGTCGTGCCCGTGAAGGCCAACCAGACGCGGCTGACGGCGAACGGCGAGGCGGTGCGCGCGGGCGTGTTGGGGGTGACGCAGGCGAGCGCGCTCTACGACGCCGGCGCGGGCGAGGTCCCCGAGCGCCTCGAATCCGGCGCGGTCGTCAGCAGCAACCTCGCCAGCGAGCTCCGCCTCGAAGTCGGCGACCCGGTGAAGTACGGCGGCCAACTGTACCGGGTTCGCGGCGTCATCGAGTCGTCGGGCGGCTTCGGCGGCGGCTCGAACACGCTCGTGTTGCCGCTGTCCGCGCTCGCCGACCAGCGGACCTACGACCGCGTCACCCTGATTACGGACGGCGGCGACGCCGCGCGAGCGCTCGCCGCGGCCGTCGACGACCGCCTCAACGAGCGCGAGCAGGTCGTCAGCGCGACCACCTCCGCGGACGCGCTAGACCAGATCAACTCCTTCCTGAACACGCTGAACCTCGCGCTGCTGGGCATCGGCTCCATCTCGCTGGTGGTCGCCAGCGTCGCCATCCTGAACGTGATGCTGATGAGCACCATCGAGCGCCGCGGCGAGATCGGCGTGCTGCGCGCCGTCGGGATTCGCCGCGGCGAGGTGTTGCGGATGCTGCTCACGGAGGCCGGGTTCCTCGGGCTCGTCGGCGGGCTCGCGGGCGCGGTCGTCTCGCTGGGCGTCGGCCTCGTCATCTTCCAGACGCTGGCCGGCGACCCGATGGGCGCGCTCGCGTGGAGCAGCTCCCAGTACCTCGTCTACGGCGTCCTGTTCGCGCTCGCGGCGAGCCTCCTCAGCGGCCTCTACCCGGCGTGGAAGGCCGCCAACGAGCGCCCCGTCGAAGCGCTGCGCGGCTGACCCCCGTTCCGGGTCGCCGCAACCACCAGCCGTAAGCCGCCCCGCGGTGACGGTGCGGGCATGCCCGAGGTTACCGACCGGGTGCGGGGCGTCCAGCGCTCGCGCATCCGCATGATGTTCGACCGCGCGGAGCAACACGACGGCGACCTCGTCCGGCTGGAGGTCGGCGAGCCCGACTTCGACACGCCCGAGCACGTCGTCGAGGCGGCCGCCGACGCCGCGCGCCGCGGCGAGACCCACTACACGCCCAACGCGGGCACGCTGGCGTTCCGGGAGGCCGTCGCCGGGAAGTTCGAGCGCGAGCGCGGCGCGACCTTCGATCCCGAAACCGAAATCATGGCGACGGTCGGCGGGATGGAGGCGCTGCACCTCGCACTATTGGCGACCGCCGAGGACGGCGAAGAGGTCGTCATCCCGTCGCCGGTGTACCCGAACTACGAGGCCCAAGCGAAGCTCGCTGACGCGACGCCCGTGAACGTCCCGCTGGACGCCAACGCCGGCTACGCGCTCGACGTGGACGCCGTCCGCGACGCGCTCTCGGCCGACACCGCGGCGGTCGTGTTGAACTCCCCGGCGAACCCCACCGGACAGGTGTTCGACCGGGACGATGCACTTGAAGTCGTCGAGGCCGCCGCCGAGCACGACGCGTGGGTCATCTCCGACGAGGTCTACATGGGATTGACCTACGACGGCCCGACGCGCAGCCTCGCCGCCGACGCCGAGACGGACAACGTGCTCGTCGTCGACTCCGTCTCCAAGCAGTACGCGATGACCGGGTGGCGAGTCGGCTGGCTCGCCGGCCCCGAACACCTGATTTCGGAGACGACGAAGATTCACGAGGCGACGACCGCGGCACCGTCGAGCGTCGGGCAGGCCGCCGCCATCGAGGCGCTCACCGGCGACCGAGCGCCCATCGAAGCGATGTACGACGCGTTCCACGAGCGCCGCGACTACGTCGCCGACCGCATCGCCGACATCGACGGCGTCACCGCGCCCACGCCCGACGGCGCGTTCTACGCGTTCATCGACGTCTCGGACCTCGGCGACGACTTCGAGATTGCGAAGGAACTCTGCGACGACTACGGCGTCGTGCTGACGCCCGGCAGCGGGTTCGGCCCGGGCGGCGAAGGCAACCTCCGGCTCTCCTTTGCCAACAGCCTCGACAACCTCGAAGCCGGACTGGACCGCTTCGCGGAATTCGTCGCGGACGCGCGCTGACTCAGCACCGAATTACGTCGGGCGAGCGCTCGGCGACGAACGACCGCAGCGATTCCACGTCAGCGCGCGACGCCAGCCGGTCGAGTCCTTCGTGGGCCTCCCGGAGCCGCGTCGCGCCGTACCGGCGGATGTCAGCCTCGGCCACGTCCTCGGGGAGCAGCGAGTGCGGACCGTCGAGGACGCGCTGGACGTGCCGGGCGGCGCTGAAGCCGCGCCCGAGGTCCGCGAACGGCTCGCTGTCGGACGCGTCGGTGCCCGCGAGCGTCGCGCCGACGACCGCCGCGCCCTCGCCGAGCGCGCCCACGGTGTCGTCGAGCAGCGACTCGTCGCCGCCGGTCGAGCGCGCGTACGCGGCGTCGAACCCCTCGACGATGGACTGGAGCGCGCTCGTGAGCGCGTCGAACCCGTCGGTGGGCGGGCCGTCGGGGACGCGCCCGAACGCCGCGTACGCCGCGGAGTTCAGGTAGTCGCCCGCGAGCAGGACGGCGGTGGGGTCGCGGGCCGGCGCGTCGGCGTGCTCGTCGCGGTCGGTCAGGAGGTCGTAGCGCAGCCGGCAGTAGCCGCGGAGCAGTTCCACGGCGGTCGCCGCCGGGAGCGCGTCGTCCGGGTCGGGCGCGTCGGCGGCCGCGTCGTAGGAGAGCGCGACGAGTTGGCCGAACCACCGGTCCGGGCACTCCAGCACGGTCGACCGCGCCAGCGACAGCCCGCCGGCGTCGGCGGACGCCAGCGTCGCTTCGAGGCGGCGGTCGAGTTCGGTTCGGCGTTCGGAGGGCGAGCGTTCGGTCATCGTGTCACGGACGCTTGTCGTGTGGGCGTACCGAACAGTCCGGGAAAAGCGTTCGGGAAGCCGTCGGCCCGGCCCCCGGTCGCGGGTGCTGTCACGGCGGCCTCGGGGAGCGGACGCCGTGCCTCGATGCGAGGGGTTTTCCCGCTGTCGGCACTCGGTGAGGTATGCCAATCGTCACCGGCGATTCCGTGACACTGGAGTACACCGGCCGAACCGACGACGGCGCCGTCTTCGACACGTCCCGCGAGGCGGTCGCCGAGGACGCCGGTCTCACCGACCCCGAGGGCGAACGTGAGTACGGCCCGCTGACCGTCGACGTGGGCGCCCAACAGGTCATCGAGGGCATGGAAGAGGGCCTGCTCGACCTCGAAGAAGGCGACGAGACGACCATCGAAGTGCCGCCCGAGAAGGGGTACGGCGAGTGGAGCGAGGAGGACGTCCAGTCGTTCGACACCGCGGAGCTCCGCGAGATGCTCGGCGGCCAGACGCCCGAGGAGGGCGAGTATCTGGAGTCCCAGAGCGGCCAGCTCGGCGAGGTCGTCCACGTCGACGACGAGGAGGTCCGCGTGGACTTCAACCACGAGCTCGCCGGCGAGACGCTGGCGTTCGACGTCGAAATCGTCGCCGTCAACTGACGCTCACCGTTCTTTCCGAGCCCGCGCTCCCGCGCGGCCGTCGTCCCGAAGAGTCATACCGGCCTGCCTGCATCTTCCGGCACCGGTGTTCCGACACGCATGAACGCCCCCGCAATCGCGTCTCTGTCCGCCCTGTTGGTCGCCATCGCGGTCGTGCTCGCGCTCGCCGTCCGCCGCGGGAACGTCGCCGCGATGGTCAACGCCGTCGTCTCGCTGGCGGTCGCTGGCGTCGCCGTCGCCGCCGCGGGCTTCCAGTTCGGCACCGGCTTCGTCGCGCCCGAACTGGCGTTCTGGACGGCGGTCGCCGGCCTGCTTCACTCTATCGGAATGCTCGGCCCCTACGAGTCGGTGTGGTGGTGGGACCACCTCACCCACGCGCTCTCTGCGGCCCTCCTGACCGCGCTCGCGTACGCCGGCCTGCTCGTCGCCACCGACGCCGCCGTCCCAGTCGTCGCCGCGGGTGCCGTCGCCTACACCGTCCTCGCGGGCGTCTGCTGGGAGCTCGGCGAGCTCGTCGCGCGCGCCGTCGGCGAGCGCTACGACGTCGAGCCCGTGCTCGTCTACTACGGCTGGAAGGACACCGCCTACGACCTCGTCTTCGACGTCGTCGGCGCGCTGTTTGTCGTCGTCCTCGACGTTCGCATGTTCGTCGACCTCGCGGCCACCGCTCCGGCGACGGCCCGCCAGCTACTCGTCTGGTCGACCGTCGCCGTCGCCGCGGCCGCCGCGGTGATGGCGGTGGCGCTGCTCGCGCGCCGGGGCCGGCAATCGGCGTAACCACTCGCGCTCGAAAACAGTGCATAGTGCTGATAATTCTCGGTTCGGTCGTCTCTCAGCGTCCCGGTCTCGACCAATCCGTTCCGGCCGCAGCCAACGACGGTCAAAATCCTCGGAGAACGCAGTCTCAGAACCTATATTTCGAGAACGGCTCGTGTAGCCGCAGATTTCTGCTGGCGAACGCACAGCGGATTCCGTCGAGTGACAGAACGGATGGAGAGCGAAGCAACGCCTAGATACTGTTTTCTCGTCGGCTCAAATCGCGGCTGCGCCCTCCGGCTGGCCGACCGTCCGTGGCGACTCGTGGGACGCTCGGCTGAACGAGTCTAGAAAGCGTCAGGAACGACGACCTGACAGTCGAATAGAGAATCTCGCGCGAGGTCAGTCGATTTGCTCGACGTACGTGTACTCCTCGGAGAGCGCCTGCGCGTCCTCGGGGAGGAGCGCGACGACGAGGTAGTCGGCGTAGTCGCTGAAGTAGTCGACGACGCGCGCGATGCGGTCGGAGTCGATGGCCTCCAGCGAGTCCAGCACCATGAACGGCACGTCCTCGTAGACCTCGTGGACGAGGTAGCCCGCCAGCGCGAACACGAGTCCGGTGACCTCGCGCTCGCTCTCCGAGAGGTGGTCGATGGTGTCCCGGTAGGACGCGCCGTCGTCGGTCGCGCGGATGACGTGGAGGTCGAAGGTCGTCTTCTCGACCTTGCGGCGGCCCTCGCGGACCTCGCGCTCGCGGCGCTCCACCCAGATGCGCTCGATGTTGTCGTACTCCAGCACCGCCAGCACCGACTCCATGTGGTCGTTGAACTCCTCGACGGCCTCCGCCTCGATGCGGTCGACCTTCGTCCGGAGGTCCGTGAGTTCGTCGTCGATTTCCTCGCGGCGCTCGGCCAAGTCGTCGCGCTCGCGCAGCGTCTGCTCGTGCTCGCTGATTTCGGCCTCGACGTCCGCGAGGTCGCTCTCCAAGCGGTCGATGCGCAACTCGATCTCGTTGGACTCCCGGTGGAGCTCCAGCACCTCGTCGTAGTCCCCGCCCGTGCCGACGTTCTCGGCCTCGTCTTCGAGCCGCTGGACTTCCTCGCGCTGCTCGTCCAGCGATTCTTCGAGGGAGTCGATGCGGCGCTGGGCGGCCTCGATTTCGTCCTCGACCTCCGAGAGCCGTCGCTCCGTGCGCTCGCGCTCGCGCTGCTGGCGCTGAATCTCCGAGCGCGTCTCCGACAGCTCCGCAATCTGGTCGTCGAGGTCGCTGCGCTCGTCGAGCTTCTCCGCGCGCAGGTCCCGGAGGTGGTCGACGGTGCCCTCGATGCGGTCGCGCTCGACCTCCGACCCGCACGTCCAACAGACCACGTCCCCGGCCTCGTCGAGCAGTTGGTCGGTCGGGTCGGCGTCCGCGTCGGTCCCGAACTCGTCGAGGTCCAGTCCCTCGCCGTCGAGCATCTCCTCGTTGAAGCTGATGACGCTGCCCAGTTGGCTGATGGTGTCGTCGAGCGCGCGCTTGCGCTCGCGGAGTTCGTCGATGCGCCCCGCGAGCCGCGCGGGGTCCTCGTCGTGCTCGTCGGCGTCCTCGAGGTCGGCTTCGAGCTGGTCGCGCTCCTCCCGGAGGTCGTCGAGCGTCTGGCGCTCGGTCTCCAGTTCGAACTCGACGTCTTCCAGTTCCGACTGGGCGTCCCGCAGCGCCTCGAAGGCTTCTTCGAGTTCCTGCTTCTGCGAGCGGCTCTGTTCGAGGCTCACGTCCCGCTGTTCGATGTCTGCTTCGACGGCTTCCAGCTCTTCGTTGGCGTCCTCGATGTCGGTTTCGAGGTCCCGCTTCTCGGCTTCCAGTTCTGGGAGTTCGTCCTCGATTCGGTCCAGCTCCCGAATCTGGTCGTCGAGGTCGCGCTTCTCGTTTTCGAGGCGGCGAATCTGGGCCTCGATCTCCTCGGTGTCCACCGGGTCCATGATGATTTCCCGGAGGTCGTCGCCGCGCGCGACCGCGCGCCGGACTTCCGTGTTCTCGAGGAGGAACGCGAACTGGTCGGCGACCGTGGGGTCGTCGAGGTAGGGGTCGCCGCCGTAGACGACGGTGTCGCCGTTGCGCGACAGCGTCCGCGTGTACGTCTCGCCGCCGACGTGCAACTCGACTTCGCCCTCGTCGGTGTCTCCCTTCAGCGTCGCGCGCTCGCTGCCGAGGCCCGCCATAATCGCCTGCAGGAACGACGTTCGGTTGGTCGCGTTCCGGCCCGTGAGCACGGTTACGCCCGGCGGGAGCGACACTTCCGCTTCGTCGATGCCTCCGACGTTTCGGGCGCGAACGCGCACGTCGTGTTCGACAGACTGCTCTGATGCCATTAGGTAGCTATCAGACACGAACGCGGCTTAAGTGTTGTCTCCCCCGCCGCAGTCGCAGCCCCCCTCTCGCAGGAGCTCACTCGCGGCGTAGTCGGTGCCGCACTCCCCGCAGATGACGCGCACGTCCACGATGACGTCGTAGTCGCGCTCCACGAGGTCGCCGCTGGCCACCAGCGCGTCCACGGTGGATTCGGTGACGGCGGCGGTGCGACCGCGGAGGCGTTCGAGCGTCTCGGCCTTCTTTTCGGGGTCGCCGGACTGCTCGGGGAGTTCGGCCTCCCGGTACTCCGTGAGGTACGTGTGGATTGCCTGATGCGTGACGAAGTCCGACTGGACGGCGTCCACGTCGACGCCCATCGCTTCGAGGTCCCGCTGCTTGCGCATCCGGTCGGCGCTGGACACGTCGTCGCCGGTCAGCGTCTGGTACGCGCTCTGCACGTCCGTCTCAGGGACGGCGCCGTCGGACTGCCGGATTGCGGCGCCCAGCACCGCGCGGTTGAACTCGTCGGCGAGGTCCCGCAGACTCGTGCGCTCGCCGCGCTCGCCCGTCCACGCGACCTCCAACTGTTCGCCCATCCCGCCGAGGTCGTACTGCTCGATGACGCGTGCGACCTTGCTGTTGGGCCGCGACGACTCACTCATGTCTCCGCCCAAGCACTCCATCGTTACAACTGTATCGGCGTAACGCCGACAGGCAAACTCCCGGCCCCGACGAAGACGACGAGCCACCGCTTACTCGCCACCTTCCGACAGAAATATCACAGAGACAGGATACAAAAAGTTCTGATACGTAGGTGGCCCTGAGAGTTTTCTCCGTGGGTCTCCCTGTGCCCGGGCAAGCCGAGGATGCCGACGGCGGCTCCGAATCCGCGACTCGTGTGCCAAACTGAAATCTGGGTATATATGTCCTTTAGGGCCGCTTCTGTAGCGAATAAACAAAATCGAGTAGTCCGGTAACTGCCGACCGCCCAGCCGGTCGGTAGCTAACGGTACCCTCTCGAAGCACATACACACAAAACAGCCCCAGTGGCGCTAAAACGCCAGTCTATAACTAACTGATTTCTCGACCGGGTCGGTTTCCGAACGCAAGCTCGTTTCAGTGACTACCACCACCGAGACGCGCTCGTAGTTCGTATCTTGAAACGTAATGTTTCTACTTCCACTCAAAACAGAGATACATCTACCTGAGGCGGCGGCACAGTCGTGTCGCGGCCTCAGACTCGGGTGGCGACAACGACGAACGTCTCCGCGCGGACGGACAGGAAGTCCACGTCGAAGCCAGCGTCCTCAATTGCGCTGGCGGCGTCCGCCACGTCGAAGCGCTCGTCCAGCGGCGGGCCGTCGTCGCCGTCGCCGCCGGCGTTCCAGTCCGCGACGACCAGCGTTCCGCCGTCGCCGAGGACGCGCGCGATTTCGGCGCGGGCGTCCGAGCTGGCGAACTCGTGGTAGGTCATCGTGGAGAACGCCGCATCGAGGCTCCCGGTGTCGAACGGGAGGTCGTCGACGCCGCTGGTGACGAGGTCGACGTTGTCGGGGACGCCCTTCTCGCGGTAGTAGTCGTGCATCGGTTCTTGGATGTCGACCGCGTACACCTGCCCGGCGTGGGGCGCGACGTCGTCAGTGTAGAAGCCGGTGCCGCTGCCGAGGTCGACCACGGCGTCCGTGTCGTCGAGCGCGAGCGCGCCGACCAGTTCCTCCGCGGAGAGGAACCGGTAGCGCCGTCCCGCGTCTTCGAGGTCGTCCGCGCGGGCGGCGTCGAAGGTGTGGAACCCCATCAGAGGTTCTCGAAGGCCTCGTCGACGAGTTCGCCGGTCTCCGCGACGATGTCCGCCATGGCGTCCTCGTCGGCGTCGAGGCCGAGCAGTCGCGCGATGCGCATGATGGAGACGTGGTAGACGCGCTGCTGGCCGGGCGCTTCCTCCCAGACCACGACGTTACACGGCATCAGGGCGCCGAGTCGGTTGTCCGTCGCGTTGAGCGCGCGGTCGGCGAACTCGGGGTTGCACGCGCCGAGCACGTAGTAGGGGTCGCGGTCGGCGTCGATTTTCTCGTTGAGCATCTCGGAGGGCGAGAACTCCACCGGAATGCCGAAGCCCGCGTCGGTGAACGCCTCGCGGACGTGTTCGACGGCTTCCTCGTGGTCCATGTCGAGCGTGGTCTGGGCTTCGCCGTAGTCCTCGGGGTCGATGGCTGCGGGGTCGATTGGGAGCATCGTTCGTATGTAGTATTGCATCATAGAGACAAAACTTCTTCGGCTTCCAGTGAGTCTGACTGCTTCCGCGCACTGTCGTCCTCAGCGAATCAGGGCTGGCGACGTGGCGAGACAAGCCACTCGGCCGCCCGTGAGTGGTGGAGCGCCGTACCGGGGTGGTTTTGTTTTCGAATTACAAGACAGGGGGCTCCGTCGAGGAGAGGAGTCCGTCAGACGAGCAGTTGGATGTCGGCGTCGGCCGACTGTCCCCGCATCCCACAGAGTCGCGCCGTGGCCAGCCCCGACCCGTACGCTCCGCCATCACACGCGATTGTGTAATCTATGCAAAATCTTATACCTGCACGACCCATACGGTCCGCCGAGACAAATGCCAGATTCGATGGCCGAGCAACTCCGCCAAGACATGGAGTGCGAGGGGCTGTTGGAGTGTTTCCACGGCCTCAAGGAGCTCGACCGCGAGTGCTTCCAAGCGCTCGTCGACAGCGACGACCCGATGACCGTCGACGACCTCGCGGTGGCCGTGGACCGGGAGCGCTCGACGGCGTACCGCTCGGTCCAGCGGCTCCTCCAGACGGGGTTCATCGAGAAGGAGCAGGTGAACTACGAGCAGGGCGGCTACTACCACGTCTACTCGCCGAACGACCCCGGCCAGATTACCGACGACATGCAGCGGATGCTCAACGACTGGTACGCGAAGATGGGGCAACTCATCGGGGAGTTCGAGGAGAAGTACGAGCAGACGGACACCGCTCAGTCCGCGGACGACTGACCCGCTGAACCGGCGCCGCGACACGTCTCCCCCGCCGTAATATTGCGCTTGGTACGCAAACCAGTACCGGCGAGCGCGTGACGCGTCAACGTGCGGGCGCCGCAGGCCAAACACATATTTTGCCGACGCGCCTCGTGTCGAACGATTGGAATGGAGCTGACCGACCGCCAACTGGAGGTCCTCGAAGTCATCGTGAACCACTACCAGCGCACGGAGTCCCCCATCTCCGGGGACGACATCGCAGACGCCGTCGGCTACCACCCGGGCACGGTCCGGAGCGACCTGCAGGGGCTGGGCGCGCTCGAACTCGTCGACGGCATCACCGGCCCGAAGGGCGGCTACAAGCCGACCGCGGACGCCTACCGCGCGCTCGACGACCAGTCGCGGGACGCGGCCGCGGACCTGACGCTCGCCCACGACTACGCCCGCGCCGACGTCACGGTCACCGAAATCGACTTCACCGACGTGAACCATCCCGAGCAGTGCCACGCCCGCGTGGCGTTCTCCGACCCGATCGGCGAGTTCGACACCGGCGAGCCGATTCTCGTCGGCCCGACGCCGAACACCGACCTCGTCGTCGGCGGCGAAATCGAGTCCATCGACCGCGAAGCGAACGAGCTAGAACTCGATGTTGCGCGCCTCGAAGCGCCGCTGACGACGTAGCGCGACGGGAACACCCCCCGGTGTCATCACGCCGAACAGGTCTGGAAGATTACGAATTATTTTATTTGTCTACGAACTTGGGAGTCACCAATGGCCGCGGACATCCAGATTCTCCACGTCGACGACGAGCCGGGGTTCGCGGAGATGGCCGGGTTCCTCACGCGCCACGACGACCGGTTGGCCGTCCACACGACGACCGACCCCGAGGAAGGGCTGGCGTACCTCCGCGAGCACCGCGTGGACTGCGTCATCTCCGACCACGACATGCCCGGCCGCAACGGCATCGAGTTCCTCGAAGCCGTCCGCGAGGACTACCCCGACCTGCCGTTCATCCTCTTCACCGGGAAGGGGAGCGAAGCCGTCGCCAGCGACGCGATTTCTGCGGGCGTCACCGACTACCTCCAGAAGGAGAACGGCACCAGCCAGTACACCGTCCTCGCCAACCGCGTCGCCAACGCCGTCGAGCAGACCCGCGTCCGCCGCGAGGTCGACGAGACCAAGCAGAAGCTCACCCAGCTCGCGGAGAAGACCGACGACGTGCTCTACATGTTCGCCGGGGACTGGAGCGAGGTGCTGTTCGTCAACTCCGCGTTCGAGGACATCTGGGGGCTGTCCACCGCCGAACTGGAGGCCGACGCGACGGCCTTCATGGACCTCGTCCACCCTGACGACCGCGCGGACGTACAGCGCACGATGGGGCGCGTCTCCGCCGGCGAAACCGCCGAAATCGAGTACCGCGTGGACCGCGCGGACGGCGACCAGCGGTGGGTGCGCGCGGACAGCAAGCCCATTCTGGGCGACGACGGCGGCGTCGAACGCATCATCGGGTTCGTCCGCGACATCACCGACCAGAAGGCCCACGAGCGCGAACTCCGCGAGGAGCGCGCGTTCGTCGAGCAGACCATCGACGCCCTCGACGACCTCTTCTTCGTCTTCGACACGGAGTTCCGGATGCAGCGGTGGAACGAGCAGGTCGTCGCCCTCACTGGGTGCGAGGACGACGACGTGGCGGGGATGAAGCCAGCGCAGTTCTTCCCCGAGGACCAGCAGGACTGCATCCGCGACGTCACCGACGAGGTGCTGGAGACGGGGGCGGCGACCGTCCAAGCGGACGTCCTCACGGCTGACGGCGACCGCGTCCCCTACGAGTTCGTGCTCACCCGACTCGTCGACGACGACACCACGCTCGGGTTCGCGGGCATCGGCCGCGACATCTCGGGCAAACACGCCCGCGAGGCGGAACTCGAACGCGCCCACGACCTCCTCGAACGCGCCAAGCGAATCGCGGGCGTCGGCGGCTGGGAAATCGACCCGGCGACAATGGAGATGTACTGGACCGACCACCTCTTCGACCTGCTCGGCGTCGACTGCGAGGAGCCGCCGTCGCTGGACGACTCCCTCGACGTCTACCACGAGGACGACCGGCCGGTCATCGAGAACGCCCTCCACCGCGCGCTCGAAGACGGCGAGAGCTTCGACGTGACCGTCCGCGTCCAGCAGCCGGACGGCGACCTCCGATGGGTCCGCAGTCAGGCCCGACCGACCGTCGAGGACGGCGAGGTGGTGTTGCTCCGCGGCGCCATCCAAGACGTCACCGAACAGCGGACCCGCGAGCGCGAACTCGAACGAGCGCGCCGGGACTACGAGACGCTGTTCAACGGCATGAACGACATGGCGTGGGTGATGGACACCGAGGGACAGTTCGTCGCCGCCAACGACGCCGCCGTCGAGAAGACGGGGTACTCGCGGGCCGAACTGCTGTCGATGGGCGCGGCCGACATCGACGCGAGCCACGGCGAGACCGAAGTGGCGGCGCTCGTCGACAGCCTCCCGTCCGACGAGACGCAGGTGTTCGAGACCGTCCACGAGACCAGCGACGGCCGCGAGATACCCGTCGAAATCAGTTCGAGCAGCGTCACGTACGGCGGCGAGCCCGCCGCGCTGAGCGTCGCCCGCGACATCACCGACCGCAAACACCGCGAGGAACAGCTCGAACAGTTCGCGTCCGTCGTCAGCCACGACCTCCGCAGCCCGCTCACGGTCGCGCAGGGCCGCTTGGAGCTCGCGCGCGCCGAGCGCGACGGCGAGCACGTCGAGCAAGCCATCGAGTCGCTGTCCCGGATGGACGGCCTCATCGAGGACCTGCTCACGCTCGCCCGAGAGGGCGAGGCAGTCCGCGACAGCGAACCCGTCGACCTCGCAGCCCTCGTCGAGGACGCGTGGCGCCACGTCGCCAGCCCCGACGCCACACTCCAAATCGAAACCACCTCCCGGCTTCTCGCCGACCGCAGCCGCCTCCAACAGCTCGCGGAGAACCTCCTCGCAAACGCCACCGAGCACGCCGTGCGAGAGCCCGCGCGGTCGTCGCCCCGCGGCGACACGGAGCGCGCTGCGACCGACTCCAGCGTCACCGTCACTGTCGGCGACCTCGACGACGGCTTCTACGTCGAAGACGACGGCGTTGGCCTGCCAGACGACGTAGACGTCTTCGACCCCGGCTACTCCTCCAGCGAGGACGGCACCGGGTTCGGGCTGAGCATCGTCGAACAGGTCGCGGACGCACACGGCTGGCAGGTCGACGCCACGACCGGCGACGACGGCGGCGCGCGGTTCGAAGTCACCGGCGTCACCTTCGACGCCTGACCCCCCCGTCCCGTCACTCCGCGCGTCGTTCGAGGAGGCGACGCACCGCACGCACTTCCTCGCGGACCGCCCGCCACTGCTCGACGCTCCCCGGAACCGACTCGCCGGCGCGACTGCTGCCGACGACCGTGTCACCGCCGCTGGCCTCGTCGACGAGCGCGCGAATCTCCCGCGGGTCGCCGATGCGCCGGTACGTGAACTCGCCGCCGCCCGCAATCTCGAACCCCACGGAGCCGTACCCGAACACCGACCCCGTCAGCGACTGCGAGAACGCGCTGTTCTGCACCGTCGACAGCATCGCCTGCGACACGCTCCGCGACAGCACGCCCGTGCGCTTGTACAATGCTTCGTCCGTAATCACGTACTGCGTGCGCCGATTCTGCAGGTACCGCCACGCCGGTATCGCCACGCCGACCGGAATCAGGACCGCCGGCAGCAACGACTCACTCAACACTGCGCCCGCGACTCCCGCAGCGACCAACACTACGCCGACGACAGCGGCCGGAACGACGACCGTGACCCGGGGCCGCCCCGTCCACACCACCGTCTCGGACTCGCCCACCGGAATTGCCTCGTCGACCGCTTCTGTCGCGCGCTCCCCGCTCATTCGTCCAGCGAACCCGCGTTCGAGTCCTCCTCGAACAGCGTCGCGTCCGGCGACTTCGCCGCGTCACCGGCGGGCGCGTCGCGCGCGTCCTCGGCGTCCAGCGTCGCGCGGATGTCGCGGAGCTCGTCCAGAATCTCGTCGAGCACGTCCGCCTTCGTCTCCCCGGACTCCGAGGACGCGTCGCCGCGCGTCGCCTTCACGCGCTTGTTGATGGCCTCTTGGACCTGCCGCGGGTCCGGTACCGACTGGAACTGCATCTCCACGCCCGAGCCGCCGGCCGTAGAGATGTCGACGGTCCCGTACCCGAACCGCGTCCCGAAAAATCCCTGACTGTACGACGTGTTCTGGACCTTCCCGAAGTCGATGCGCTGGACGTCCCGCGACAGCACGCCCGACTTCCGATACAGCGCGTCCGTCGTCACCACGTACTGCGTGTTCTCGCGGTACAGGTACGCCGACGCGATGACGAGCAACCCCACGAGGACCAATGATAGGGGAACGCCGACGATGAGCGCCGGAATGAGGCTGCTCTTGTGCGGCTTCCCCGACCAGACGAGCTCCTCGTCCTCGTCGAGGGTCAGCCAGTCCATCGCGGCCGCGTCCGACTGGGAGGGCTGTGACATATTTGTCTTTCCCGGGCCGCTGGCAAGAAGGTTCGCCCATCCGAGACAATAGCATCAGGGACGGTCACTCGGCGCGACCACTGGATTACATCGAGTTGCGTGAGGAGTAACTCCTTCAGCTACATCACAGGGATCGAGCTTTACAACCGAGGCCAATATTGCTTATTACATTCATCTCACTGGAAGTTATGCTCAAGAACTCGACCGCGGCAGACAAGAAATCGATAGCACACGAAAATTAGCCGATACTCCGCGCGCCGAGATATTACAGTTCCTCCCACACTTGTCGAATTCTTTCTCCGGGGTTCTTCACCGCATTTGCGACTTTTCTCTTGACGAATGCGCCCGGGTCTTCTCGAAACCTCTCAAAGACGGGTACTATATCGTATTTCAACGTCTGCAGGGACGTGATAAGGAACCATCCCAATGCGCACAAGGCGAAGGCAACACCGAGTAACGCCTCCAAATAATTGAGGATTTCGAGGTTTATCTGCCCGATGTAAATATCGTAGAATGCAAACAGGGGGAAGGGCAGGAAGAAAGCGACTGCTAGTTTGCCCAACCTGCTTGCACGTCTATCCCAGTGGTTCTCTTCAAATCGCTCCTCTACTTCGGCTTTCGCCTGACGGCGGATCGCCTCTCGCGTCTGAAGATCAATCTGTTCGAGAGTTCGAGCGTTTATCGGGTCTGAATAGTCTTCAGTTTGGGCTCGGACCGCTTGGATCAGCTCATCTTGGTCAATGTCGTTGAGTTCTCGGAGTCGCTCGACGACAATGGTGGTGGATGCGAGTGCTGTACGGAGTTCATCGTCCGACAGGTCGTCGAACGCCATCTCGAACTGCCGGTCTGGATAGTTAACGAGGAGTTCAAAGTCCAGCAGACCGGACCGAAACCGTTCCCGGATTCGTTGTTGGTCCCGGCGTTTTTTCTCCTCATCGAGATCGGCAAACCCATCCCGAATTCGAGTGCGTTGGGTTTTGGTTAGTAGTGATGCCGACTTACCCGCCATACCGCCCGGATATACCCCGTAGAGACTTATTGGTTACGATTAAGTGGGTGTTTGGAAAATGTGTGGTATCCCTATATCGTCCGTAGAGCGCGCGGACAACACGCCCGCTGTGGTCTGAGATTCGTGAACCAATTATGCAGAATTCGGGCGTGTATGGCGATATAAAGGCGATATTCGATACAACTGTCTTCCACCTTTATTCATACCGACGACAAAGGCGCTATCCGGATGAGCGTAAACGAACGCACGAACCAGACGGCTGTCGCGGTTCAGGATGCCCGGAAAACATACCAAGTGGGAGAGCCCGTCCACGCTCTCGACGGAGTGTCTCTCGCGTTGAAGCGTGGTTCGTACACTGCCGTCATGGGTCCGAGTGGTTCGGGGAAGAGCACGTTGATGAATCTCATCGGCTGTTTAGACACGCCGACTGAGGGGCGAGTTATCGCCCACGGGAAGGACGTAACTCAACTCTCCAGTAGAGAACGAACACGGCTCCGGGGCAGCGAGATCGGGTTCGTCTTTCAGACGTTCAACCTGATGCCTCGACTGACCGCCCAAGAGAATATTGTGCAGCCGATGGTCGCCCAGAGCGTTTCACGAAGTGAGCGAGACGAACGTGCGAAACAGCTCCTAGAACGTGTTGGACTCGGAGACCGAGCAGACCATCGTCCGAACGAACTATCAGGGGGGCAGCGCCAGCGGGTCTCCATCGCTCGCGCGCTCGCCAACGACCCGGCACTGATTCTCGCCGACGAACCGACCGGGAATCTGGATTCGGAAACTGGAGCCAGTATCATGGAACTGTTCAGTGAACTCCACGAGGCCGGTAACACGATTCTCATGGTGACACACGAGCGCGATATCGCCGAACACGCTGATACGATTATCCACCTACGGGACGGTGTCATCGAACGCGAAGAGACCGTTGACGCGCCTGTACGGCCGACAGTTGGAGGGGATCCGTAATGGACCTCCTCGAGAGTCTACGGATGGCGTGGCGGACGATTCGCGGGCACCGGCTCCGTTCGACGCTGACCACACTCGGCGTCGTCATCGGCATCGGAGCGGTTATCACGTTCGTCACGTTAGGCGCGAGCCTTCAAGGCGCGATCGTTAGCGACGTGGCTGCAGGTTCTTCGAACGACGTGGCTGGCGGTTCGCCGGAGATGACCGTCGTGAGTCAACTGCAAAGCGCCGCCGGCGGGCCGGGAGAGGGCGGCGGCGGTCCGGCCGTCTTCACCGAGCACGACATCCGACAACTCCAGCAGACAGAAGGCGTGGAAACGGTCGTTCCAGCGGGGACCGTCTCACTCTCAGGCGTCACATACAGCGGACAGTCCATTGCAAAATCAACGATGACGGCGACGACGCCGGCTTATTTCAGCCAGACGGGCGCAGGGAACTTCTCCGCTGGTGGCTCCTTCTCGCTCGGTGAACGGGAGGTCGTTCTGAACGGAGCGGCGGCGTCTATCTTCGACCAGAACGTCTCTGTCGGTGACTCGATCACAGTCACTCGGAGCAGTGGTACGACGATCAACGCGACAGTCGCCGGCATTCTCGGGGGCAATTCCGGCAGTAGCGGTGAATTCGGCTCTTCGGACGATAGTCCACCACCCGAAATCTACGGGCCGACGGACCCGTTCCACGAGACCCGACTTGTTAGTCCGGCAACGGGGGAGAATCAGCGCGTCTACTCCCAGCTGACCGTCGTAGCAGTCGATCACGACCAAGTCGATCAGGTCGCGACACGTGTCACAGATTACTTCACTGCCGACTCGGATGCGCAGGGCCTTCTCTCGTCGTCGTACGAAGTGAGTGTCCAGACAGTCGATGCGTCCGTGAAGCAAATGCAGAGCTTGGTGAATACCTTCACCAGCTTCGTCACGGGCATCGCGGTCATCTCGCTCATCGTCGGCGCGATCGGTATCGCTAACATCATGCTCGTGAGCGTCACCGAACGGACACGCGAGATAGGGATCATGAAAGCCGTGGGGTTCCAGAACCGCGATATCCTTCAGTTGTTCCTCGTCGAGGCAGTTATCTTGGGGCTGTTCGGATCCGTGTTCGGAATCTTCCTCGGAGTCCTCGCCGGGTACGGTGCGACGATGTTCCTCACGCTCCCGTTCGTCTTCCCGATAGAATGGGCAGGGATCGCCGTCGCCGTCGGGGTGCTCGTCGGTGTCATAGCCGGTCTGTACCCCGCTTGGAACGGCGCTCGAATCGATCCCATCGAAGCCCTACGGCACGCCTAACATCCAAAATAACCGTGAATTCTGAATTATTGGCATTCTCAAGAACGCCCTACGGCAGTCACGGAAGTGTGCGGGTGCCCAGCCGAACTAACGCGGTATGGAAGCTTTGCAACCACCCTACGGTCAGGTTTCGACATCGGTTGGGTGGATAGATGTTCGGACTCGATCTTAGAAAGGGAATTGTCGCTTTTCTCATCATCATCGGCGTTTACGGAATCCTATTTTCCTTCGTCGGGGTTGACCAACTCACTGCCGCGATTCAGAGTGCGAATCTGACGCTCTTGTGTTCCGTAATCGGTGCCGTCCTCGGGTGGTTGCTCGCCTGGTCGATGGCGCTGCGAACGATTCTTGGCACACTCGACATCAACATCTCCCGAATGAGAGGGTTCCTCGTACTCGCCGCGGCGACATTCTTCAACAATATCACGCCATTCGGTCAAGCAGGTGGTGAGCCAGTCACGGCGCACCTGATCTCTCAGTCGACCGATTCGGAGTACGAAACCGGGCTTGCAGCCATAACCAGCTTCGACACGTTGAACTTTATCCCGTCGACGCTTTTCGCGGTGTCCGGTGTCGGGTATTTCTTCGTGACATCCACGTTGCATGGGGTACTGGGAATCGCAGCAATAGCGGTCGTCATACTCGCTGTCGCTGTGCCGTCACTCCTCTTCGCGGGGTGGCAATTGCGGGACAAATTCACGCAAATCATCGTCGACAGGCTCACCCCCGTGCTCAAGGCCGCCTCCCGGAACCTACCATGGGTTTCGCCCATATCTGAATCGGGAATGAGGCGTCGGATTGAAGGCTTCTTCAAATCAATCGAGCGAATCGCAACAGATCGTCGCAGCCTGACACTGTCACTGGGCTATTCTACGGTAGGATGGCTGCTTCAGATACTTGGCCTGTGGATGGCATTTCGGGCCATCGGCCATGGTATCCCCATTTACGTGGCCTTATTCGCCGTTCCGATCGCGTCCATCGCTGGTGTCACGCCGCTCCCGGGTGGTGCTGGGGCTATCGAAGGCGTGCTAATCGCATTGTTGACGGTTCTAATGCCAACGCTCGGCGTTAAAGTCATCACGACAGCCGTGATAATCTTTGCCGGGACTAGTTATTGGGTTCCCGTCCTGCTAGGCAGTGCGGCGGCGAGCCTCTTCACTACCCGTAACTTCACACCGTCCTAATGGCGTTATAATCGTTTTTCTCGCCCCATTCTCTAACGTAGGCATCGAATTAACGCCGTGTCGGTAGATACGCTCACACTCAAGGTACCCGCAGAAGCGATCGGATATTTGGCCCCACTATGCTCCGGCAAAGATTGGGCGTCGAATTCTGCCACACTGAGTTGCGGGCGCAGTGCGAGCGTCTCCAACCATGCGGGTATGGGAAGATGAGCGACCCTAACCGAGTGTAAAAAACCATATCGGAGAATGGTGTATGGCCATATCGGACAGAGAACACGCAGTAATTTCGAACTCAGTGACCTGGTACTCAACATCCAATCATCCAGAATTCGCCGTTGTATGGCCGTATCAAGCCTGTATTCGGTACAACTATCTCTATGGTTTATCTGCTTCTGTGGGAAAGATGTGACCAGATGAGTGCGAGTGAACTGCGTACTTTGACGACGCAATACGGGCGAGGCGGCACCTCCCAAAGGGAGTTGCCTCGATTGTATCGAACCGCTGTCGAGAAGAGCAGATTCGTCCCGAAAAGAGAATGAAGCTCATTGGCCACCGCGGGTTTGCTGACGCCTTCCCTGAGAACACGGAAATCGCATTCAAAAACACCCCCAAACACGCGAACATGGTTGAACTGGACCTCCGGCGGTGTCGAAGCGGGGAGGTCGTAGTTCTCCACGATGGCGCTGTAGACGATGTAACCAATTCCAGTGGTGAGCTAGATGAATTCTCGGCGGATGAGCTGGCGGATCTCGACGTCCATGAATCTGGGCACGGGGTTCCGACGCTCTCCCGCGTTCTCGAAATCCTTCCATCGACTGTCGGGCTCAACCTTGATCTCAAGGAACTCGGCCTGGCGGCGGACGTGGTGGACGCTGTTCAGGATTGGGACGCTCAGGTTGTACTTTCGTCTGCCGATAAAGCGGTACTTCAAGAGGTGAAACGCGTTGATCCGGACATCCCTACTGCGCTCATCTTCGCCATAAAGCCGGAGAAAAACCTCGAAGAGGCTGAAAAACTGGGGTGCACTCACGTTCAACCCCATTGGGTCGTCAGCCTATCCACGAACCTCATCGAGGACGCGCACGAGAGAGACATGGGGGTCTTCGTATGGGCGATAGACACGGATATTGGCGCGCAAATTTGCCGAAAGTTCGGTGCAGATGGGGTAATCTCTAATAAGCCGATCTCCGTCAACGAGCTCCCCTCAGCATCTCAACAGAGAGAAGAGATAGTTGAGAAGCCCATACTCCGGACATTCGGTGTTTCAGCCCTCCCAATTGCGCTCAGAGTTATGTACCCGTTGGCCCAGCTCAGCGCGTATACCCCCACTATCGTGGAGAACTTCGGAACAGTTCTAATCAATAACTCCGGTAGTCGACGTCCTGGTTATATTCTGACGCAGGCGAGTTCAGCGGTGAGTCGTACGCTACCGGTCCTTCTGTGGCGGGGGAAATCATGGGCCACAACGGATGACGGCCAATGGAGGGGCGAATCAATCCTGAGACCCGTTCGACAGTTTCAATCCCGGATACGAAAGCGAGTGATACCCTCTGTTCAGTATACAGACACCGAACCAGCTACCAGAAGGGGCAAGGTCAGGAACTCGATTCAGAATGCTGTATTAGTAGCATGTGAATCAGTGACCGACAAACTCCACGATGTCTCTCTGAACAGGTCGACCGCTACTGGTTGGTGGAAGCAATGAAGGTGTTTTCCTCCACAGTGAGCCGAACGCAGAAGGTCGCAATTTTCGGCGTAGCCGTTGCCGGAGCTATCGCGCTATATCTGCTCTCCAATCAGTTCCTGCCCGCTTTATTAGATGCGACGAGACTCCGTCGATGGATCGACGGCTTCGGCGTTTTTGCCCCGGCTATTTTCGTTCTCCTTCAAATTACGCAAGTGATATTCGCCCCAATCCCTGGCCAGCTGCTGGCTTTGTCTGGTGGGTACCTCTTCGGGTCGCTTTATGGCACAATCTATAGCTTACTCGGTGTGACAGTTGGGAGCAGTATCGCGTTCCTCCTCACAAAGCGGCATGGTCGCCCGCTCGTCGAACGGGTCCTCCACGAGGATATGATCGCTGGCTTCGACGGCTTCGTCGAGCGAGTCGGACTCCCTGGATTTACTGCCTTCATAATCCTTCCCGGACTGCCAGACGATGCTGTTTGTTTCCTTGCTGGGCTCACCGAGTGGCGTCTCCGAGCATTCCTAGTGGCGATTATTGTCGGTCGTTTCCCCGCATACGTTCTCACTGTCTACGCTGGCGGCGAATTTGCAAGTGGCAGATTTGTCGTAGGGATAGTCCTCATCGGCGTATTAGTAGTGGTTTCAATTGTCGGCTACTTCAGGCAAACTGCCATCCTAAATTGGGTATCCCAGATAGAGCGGCAAATCCGACCCTGATATAATCCTTAGCGTTACAGAGACCTGCAAGTCGGTTCGCCCGTGAAGATACGACGGAATCACGCTTGTCACGGACGAAAACTACCGGCCGGGAGGAAGGTGAGATGCTCCGTCAGGGATTCGAACCCTGGTCCTTGCCGTGAGAGGGCAAGATGATTGGCCGGACTACACCAACGGAGCGCGTCCACTCCTTCGTAGCCGCGAGGTACAAATAACGGTTTCGTCTCGAACCCGCGCTGTCAGAGTGCCACACACGCGTCGGGTGGCGGCAGTCCGTTCGGTGGTTCCGAGTGAGCGTCACGTGTCGTCCAGCGGCTCCGCGGCGACTGACTAGGGGGCGAGGCGGTTCTTCCGGTGTTTCATCTCCGCATCGTAGTAGTCGAAGGTGTGCGGGCACCACTCGGCGGCGAGGTCGAGTAGCTGCTCGGTGAGGTCGCGAATCTCCCACTGGGCGTCGGCGGCGGCGCGCATGTCCGCGATGTGCATCAGCGACCGGGGGTTGAGGGTGACGACGACGTTGACTTCGGTGCCGATGGGGAGGACGAAGCGCGCGTCCTCCGGGGGCATCCCGAGGTCGAGCAGTTCTTGGTAGTCCTCGACGGACTGCCGGACCGAGCGCTGGAAGATTTCCTCGCGCTTCTCGACGGTCTCGTCATCGACGTCGGCGTTCTTCTGGTTGCGGCCGATCCAGTCGGGGTCGGTCGCGGAGGGGGGCGTGACGACCATCTCGCCGTCCTCGACGTCTGCGGGGTCGACCTCGTCGAAGGCGACGTAGCGCATCGACTGCACGTCGAAGCTGGCGTGGCGGTGCCGGGTGAGTTGCGCCATGCACGACCGGCTCATCCCCTCGATGGCGAACGTCGCGCTCGGGTGCTCGAAGGGGCCGTAGTGGCCGCGCTGGAGGAGCTTCGCGAGGAAGTTCGCCTTCTGTTCCTCGATGTCGTCGCCGGCGACGCCGTCCATGGCTTCCTCGAAGTCCTGTTCGGCCACCCACTCGCTCATGTAGTCGTTGCGCGCGCCCCGGCAGATGAGCTCCTCGGGGTCGTCGGTCGCGTCCAGAAGGCGTACTCGCATACTGGGCGTGGATGCTCGCGGCGGACTAAAGCGCTCCGAAGCCCGCGGCCACCAGCAAGAAGTGCCGGCCGGCCGCAGAACCGCGTATGCCCTACGAGAAGGCGACGATAGCCGACGCCGAATCGGTGCTGCCGGACGACGCCCGCGCGAAGATGTTCCGGTTGAAAGACCCCCTCGACACGGACGAGGTGGCGTTCACGGTGTTCACGATGGAGCCGAACGCCGAGGGGATGGAGCACGACCACCGCGACTCCGGCCAAGAGGAAGTGTACTACGTCGTGGAGGGCGGCGTGGACGTCGAGTTCGGGGACCGGACCGTCTCGCTGGACGAGCGCGAGGCCGTCCGCATCGACGCCGAGGAAACCCGCCAGATTCGCAACCGCGACCACTACTCCGAACTCGTGCTCGTCGGCGCGCCCCGCTGACCGCGACTCTCGCTGACCGCTGTTCGCGCTCGCGTCCCGCCAACGCCTAAGTGCGCGAGGGCGTAGCCCGGGCATGGTCACGAATGTCGCCGCCGGCGTCGACGCGTTCACGAGCAACGCCTTCCTCGCGGACGGCGACCGTACCGTCCTCGTGGACCCGGGCGCGAACTTCGACGCCGTCGCGGCCATCGAGGAGCAGACCGACGACCTCGACGCCGTTCTCGTCACGCACCCACACCCAGACCACGTCGGCAACCTCGACGACGTGAAGACCGCCTTCGGCGTGGACGCGTGGGGGTTCGACGACAGCATCGAGGGCGTGGACCACGAACTCGCGGACGGCGAGGCGGTCCGCATCGGGGACCACGAGTACGAGGCGCTGCACACGCCCGGCCACGAGCCACACCACCTCGTGTTCTACTCGCGGGCGGCGGGCGTGCTGTTCGCGGCGGACCTCGTGTTCGCGGACGGCGCGTTCGGCCGCACCGACTTGGAGGGCGGCGACCGCGCCACGCTCGTGCGCAGCATCGAGCGCGTGCTCGACGCGGTCGGTGACCTCGACGTGATGCACGCGGGCCACGGCCCCAGCGTTACGGACGGCGCGGTCGAGAACATCGAGTCGGCGGCGCGCGCCGCCCGGCAGTAACTCAGTGGCTGTACGTACGTAGTGCGGCGGCGTCAGGCGTCTTCGGCGACGCCGTAGTAGCCGGGTTCGTCGTCGCCGCGGGGCTCGGCGACCACGAGGTCGTCGCTGTGGCGCATAATCCACGGAATCGCCCAGTCGAGGAGGACGTTCTCCGTGTTCGGGTCCAGTTCCGCGTCCGCGTCCAAGTCTTGGAGCAGCCGCGCGATCTCGTAGACGGTGTACATCTGGTCGGCGTCGAGCAGCTCCGCGGGCGTGTAGAAGTCACACGGGTGGAGCGCGTCGAAGTCGTCCTTCGGAACGGGCATACCCGAGGGTGGGGCGTGCCGACGAAAAAACCCCCGGTGGCGCCGCCCCGACGGGGGAACGCTTTTCCGGGCGTCCGTCCGACCGACGAACGAGCGGTCCGCATGACAGCACACGACAGGCAGCCCCAGTCGAGTCTCGACGGCGCGAAGGCGGCGCTGGTCGACGCGCTGGTCGACGCGCTCGGTGACAACCTCCGCGACGTCTGGGTGTTAGACCCCCACACCCAACAGTCACTGTACCTCCGCGCGGACGTCGCCGACAGAATCGAGGACGTGGACGTGGAGAAACACCTCGACAACGAACGCTACGGTTTCGTCACGCGGGAGACCTACGACCGACTCCACTACTCGGAGTTCCGGTACACCCACCGCGGGTTCGACACGTGGGAGTTGTTCCGCACGTTCGTCACCGACGGCGACATCCAAGTCGGTGTCGTCGTCGGGGTGGACGCCGACGGCACGAACTACGACTTCGGCGCGCTCGCCGACGCTGTCCGCGACCTCGCCGACGAGCACGGCGTCGTCGCGCTCGCACCTGTGGCTGACGGGGCGTGACGCGAAAGAACACGGCGGATGGACGGCGCTACTCGAAGCGCGCGACGACGTCCTCGTAGCGGTCCGCCACGTCGTCCCAGTCGACGACGTCGAAGAAGTTGTCGACGAAGTCGCCGCGGTCGGGGCCGTAGTCGTAGTAGTAGGAGTGCTCCCAGACGTCCAGCGCCAGAATCGGATGGGAGCCCCAGAGAGCGCCCTTGTCGTGTTTGTCGACGACGACGTTGCGGAGCTGCTCGGAGTGGCTGTCGTAAACGAGGAGCGCCCAGCCGCCCGCGGCGGACGCGGCGGCCTCGAACTCGCCCTTCCACGCCTCGTAGGAGCCGAAGTCCTCCTCGATGCGGGCGGCGAGCGCGCCGGCGGGTTCGCCGCCGCCGTTCGGGCTCATGTTGTTCCAGAAGATGGAGTGCAGGATGTGCCCGGAGCCGTTGTGGGTCACGTTGCCGATGGCGCCCGCCGACGAGGAGAAGTCACCCTCCTCGCGGGCTTCTTCGAGCGTCTCCTCGGCGCTGTTCCAGCCGTTGACGTAGCCCTGATGGTGCGTGTCGTGATGCCACGTCAGGACTTGCTCGGAGATGTGCGGTTCGAGTGCGTCGTAGTCGTACGGCAGCGGTGGGAGTTCGTAGTCACTCATGGTCGGTCACCCGGGAAGGACAATCGTAGCGGTTCGTGTTAAACGTTTGTGGCGTTAATGCTAGCACACAACACGGAAAGCGGAAAGCGACGCCGCCTGCGGGCGGTTCCGGATGACCACGCACATACGTCAGGAGGACGGACGAACGCGCATGCGTTCGTGGCGCGGCGTCGGCCTCGTGACCGGGTGGCAGTTCACCGCGAGCCTCGCGTTCTACGCCATCTTCGCGTCGACGGCGTTCGTGCGCTCGGACTTCGGGCTCTCCCGCGCGCTCACTGGCACCGTCGTCACCGCCATCATGCTCGGATACACCGTCCTCCTGTTCGGGACGGGCGCGGCCGTCGACGGCTACGGCGAGCGCCCGGTGATGATTCTGGGCCTGCTCGGGATGGCGGTCGGCTGCGTCGGCGTCGCGTTCGCGCCGACGTTCCCGCTGTTGCTCGGCGCGCTCGTCGTGCTCGGGTTCGCGTACGCCACCGCGATGCCCGCCACCAACCGCGCCATCGTCGCTGTCTCCCCGAAGGGCAGCCGGAATCTCGCGATGAACGTCAAGCAGGTCGGCGTCACCGCGGGCTCCGGCCTCGGCGCGCTCCTCGTGACCGGCGTCGCGGCCACCCGGTTCGGCTGGCGCGGCGGCTTCCTCGTGGTCGCGGGGGCCGCCGTCGTCGTCGCCGCCGCGTTCGCCGTCTACTACGAGGGCACCGCCGGCTCCGGCACGCTCTCCACGCCCGACGTTCGCGGCCTCCTTGACGACCCCGCGTACCGCGGGCTCGTTCTTGCTGGTCTGTTCCTCGGCGCGGCGGTGTTCACGACCACCGGCTACGTCGTCCTCCACATGACCGAGTCCGTCGCGGTCGCTGCGGGCTTCGCGGGGGCCGTGCTTGCTGGCGTGCAGGTGTCGGGGAGCGTCGGCCGGCTCGTCGGCGGCGCGCTCTCGGACCGGATGGGCGGCCCGCCGGCCCGCGGCCCCGCGCTCGTGCTGACCGCGCAAGGCGTGCTCGCGGCGCTGTGCTTCCTCGGCGTCACCGTCGCCGAGACGCCGTGGACCTCCGCCGCGGCGTTCGCACTGCTGGGCCTGTTCATCCTCGGGTTCCCCGGCGTCTACTACGCGACGATGACCGCCATCGTCGACGACGACGAGGTCGGCGCCGCTACCGCGGGCGGGCAGACGATGCTGAACCTCGGCGGCATCGCCGCGCCGCCGCTGTTCGGGCTCGTCGTGGACGGCTTCAGTTACGATGTCGCGTGGACGCTCGCCGCCGCCGTCACCGCTGTCGGCGCGCTCGTCGTCTGGACGCAGGTCGCGCGGCAGTCCTCACAGTAGTTCTAGCACAATCCCCTCGCTCGGACTAGTGTTCGGAGCTTAAACGAGCGAACTGGTACGTAGACAGGCAAACATAAGACTACTCAGTGGCTGAGCGCCCACGGATACCCGTCTGTGTCGTTTTCCGTGTGTAGTTGGCCATCGTGACCATGATTGTGTTCGGCGTGCTCAGCTCTCTGGCCACTCTCCGCTTCGAGAGTATCATCGATTCGGAGCAAGAGAGCGCCCGTCTCCAATGCATTCTTCAGACACGCATCTAAGACCGTCGTCGGTCCAATCACACCGCCCTCGTGCATATCGCAGAGGTCCCCAGATTCGTCGACGCCGACAGACGTAGCGCCGTCGTAATGCTGGTTTCGGAGTGCGACGAGAGTGTCAACCGGATCCAATCCCGCATTCTCAGCGAGCGTTCTAGGAATGCATTCGAGCGCATTCGCGAACGCTTGGACCGCAAACTGCTCACGTCCTCCGATGCCGTCTGCGTACTCGGATAGATCCCGTGAGAGAGCCATCGCAGTCGCGCCACCCCCAGGAAGCACACTGCCCGCGCGGAGCGCAAGCCGAACTGCGTCGACACAGTCAGCCACCACGCGGTTGACTTCCTCAGAGACGTGTGGTGTCCCACCGCGGAGCACGATAGATGCGTGGCGTTCCTCTGGGCAGTCCGTGATGAGTAGCGACTCAGTACCACCGATACTCTCGCGATGAATATGACCCGCGTTACCGAGAGAGCGGCAATCAAGCCCGTCGACAGAGAGAGCAGTCTGTGCACCGGTTGCCTGCGATATCGCGTCGAACTCGTCTTGACGAGTGCGCTCGACAGGAAGTACACCGGACTGTGAGAGAGCTGTCCGAACCGTGTCGTCGATCGACTTCTGACAGAAGAGGACGTCGATGTCGAGTTCACGGACTGACTGAACGACGGCAGAGCGACTGTCTCGCTCGTGTTCGCGAACCTTATCGAGGTCATCGATGTCGCTAATTTCTACTGTCGCGGATGCGTCTGTATCGACTGGCGAAATCTCCGCATCGACGAGCGCAATCCGCGGGTTCGAGAAATCCTGCAGTTCGGGAGCTTCGAGCACGTCGATGGAAGTCGACGAGGCATCCATGTCGACAGCGATGCCGTCAACTACCACGGAGTCGTCAAGAGAGCCACCGGGACGAGCGTGGAGCGTCAACCGCGAACTGTCGAAATCGACGGACTGCAGTCCAGAAACAGCAAGCTCAGCGAACAGTGACGTTGCCGTATCGTCCCACCGGCCGGTAACCGTCGTTGCTGCGATAGAATGGAGCTGGTCACGGTCAAGCTCTGATACTGGCGTTGCGTACTCCTGCAGCCGTTCTGTAGCATACGCTGTCGCCTTCGCGTATCCATCCACGATCGATGTTGGATAGAGGCCGTCTTCCAGCAACGACTCCGCAGCCTCAAGTAACTCTCCGACGAGCAGGACGGTTGTCGTCGTCCCATCGCTGACGGTCTGTGCCTGTGTTTCTGCAGCTTCCATCACCATTCGCGCAGTCGGGTCTTCGACATCCACCCGGTTGAGGATGCTCGATCCGGTATTGGTGACGACGACCGTCCCATTTTGCTCAACGATCATCTTGTCCATACCGTTCGGACCGAGTGTTGTGCGGAGGGCTGCTGCGACAGCTTGGGGTGGTCCGATAACCGTCGAGTAGTTCGTCTCGCTTTCCTGTACTTCATCGACGTGTGTAGACAATTCCTGCATTTGTGAGGGGAACTCCGCCAGTCGAATAATTGGTGTTGCTGATCGCCGGCAGTGTCGCGCGTTACTCGAGGGGATCGTCTGTCACGACGAGGTCGCCACGGTCGGCACTGTCTCCGAGATTTCCTGGTGAGACATCGAACTCGAAGACACCCTCCGGAAGTGCGAGCGTCGAACATGCGTTCGGTACGTCAACAACGCCGCTCTGGCGTCCTTCGACCGGGACCGTTCCGAGAATGTGGAGTGCCTGTTGGCCGGTGTAACCGAATTGTTTCAGGTATTCGATTCCCTCCAGACACGCCCGACGGTAGGCGGTGTGGGAGTCGAGATACCGCTGTTCACCGTCTTCAGTCACGGAGTACCCACTAAAGGTGATGTAGTCCTCGAAGCTCGGGCCGCGGTGGCCGGGCTCGAAGATAGGGTGGTCGACACCGTGTTTTTCCATACCGCCTTTGACGATGTCGAACTCGACGTCGACGTATCCGGGCATCTCGATGGCACCACAGAACGTGATTTCGCCGTCGCCCTGCGAGGCGTGAAAGTCCCCCACGGCGAACATCCCGCCTTCGACGTACACTGGGAAGTAGATCGTCGAGCCGATCGAGAGGTCTTTAATGTCGTGGTTGCCCCCGTTCTCGCGCGGCGGAACCGTCCGAGCGCCCTCTTGTGCGGCTGCTTCGGCTTCTTCCGGGTTCATTTCTCCCATCTGTGCGCCCTCTTCAGTCGGTGGGTTTGCGACGACTGGTTCTGCTTCACCCGTCGGGTGGTTGGGGATGGAATCCGGATTTTCTTCGTACTTGTCGATGAGTTCTTGTTCGCGTTCGTTCCACTCTTCGAGGAGTTCCTGACTCGGGAGACAGCCCGCAAGCCCGGGGTGGATTTTTCCTTCGTACCGAACGTCGGGTACGTGCCGGGAAGAAACGGTGTAGCCGTCAATATCCCAGATTGATTTTGCTGCGTCTGGGAAGTGGTCCGTGAGGAATCCGCCGCCATTCTGCTGGGAGAATGTCCCGGTAAACCCGAATTCAGCCCGGTCGTTAAGCGGCCCCATGTCGTGGAACTCGACTTTGAGGAGGTCACCGGGCTCGGCACCGTTTACGTGAACGGGTCCCGCAAGGTAGTGGACCTGTGTGAGGTCTACGTCACGAATCTCATTAGGGTCGTCGTTGTCTTCGACCTGGCCGCCAGTCCAGTCGAGAGCTTCCAAGCGTAGGGTTTCGCCGACATCTGCTTCGACTGCCGCTGGAATATCGGGATGCCAGCGGTTGAACGGGTTTGCTCCGGGCTGTTCGTCCGGGGGACTGTCAACATCAACTTCGAATTTTACTTCTGGCATGTGAACGCATGCACAGGTTCGGAAACTAACACATAAACGTTGTCCTATTATTAACTTAACACCTGTTTCAGTCATATATTTGGGAGAAGAAGAAACGATTGTCCCTTTCTATATGGAAAATATGAATCTATTCAAAGAAACAGATATGTGCCTGTTTGGTGTGTGCTACCTCGGAATGCTCAGCACTCCCAATGACCGGAACACCGGTAGAACAACGAAGAGACACTTATGTCGGTAATCACCACACTCGGAATGGGACTCCTCTTCGTCGGTGGAGTCCTCTTCGTCAACGGACTCTGGCTCCGCGGCATCGGTGCAGACGCCGACGTATCTATATTCAATTTTCTCACCGGCGCAATCACCTTCCTCATCGTGCTCTGGTGGGCGTTCGGCGGGAACGCGACGAATGGAACCGCGTTCGACGCCGCTGGAACGCTCCTCTTCTCGTTCACCTACCTCTGGATCGGAGCGAACGCCTACCGCGGTATCGAAGACCAACGTTCGTTCGGATGGTACTGCGGGTTCGTCGCCAGCGTCGCCATTCCAACTGGATACATAGTGTTTCAGGGTGGTGATATTGGTCTTGCAGGGCTCTGGTGGCTCTGGGCTGCGCTCTGGGCCGCCTTCTTCGCCCTCCTGGGGCTCGAGCGTGACGAACTTACAGACCCAGTTGGGGCATTCACGTCGATTGTCGGAGTCGCTACCGCAGTATCAGGATATCTCATGGCAGGCGGGTATTGGCCGGTGATCTGATTAGTTTCAGCTACACTGACCCGGCAACGGTAGACCGGATTGGAAGCTTCCGCAGTCTGGTGAGAGACCGGATCTGCAACGGGGAGACCGAATCAGCACGGGGAGGACTGTTCTAACCGTGCGTCGCACTTCTCCCATGAATAGAACGCGTATCTCCGACTTCTGTTAGTCGTCTCTCCTCGCGCCCGTTTCACGGCTCGCTAACGCTCACCGTTCCGCCATTCCGAGGGGCGACTCGTTTCCTCCGGTCACTCGTCGCCCCTCGCGCGCTCGAACATCGCTATCGCCTGCTCGCGGCGCTCCCCGTGGTCCACGATGGGGTCCGGGTAGTCGGGCGCGTGCTTGCGGCGCTCCGACAGCGAAAGCTCGGGCCAATTGTGAATCTTCTCGGCCGGCACGTCGCGTAGCTCGGGGACGTACTCGGTGATGTAGTCGGCGTCGGGGTCGTAGCGCTCGCCCTGCGTCGTCGGATTGAAGATGCGGAAGTACGGCTGGGCGTCCGTGCCCGTGGAGGCCGCCCACTGCCAGCCGCCGTTGTCGTTAGCGGTGTCGTGGTCGACGAGTCGCTCGCGGAAGTGGTCGTAGCCCGCGCGCCAGTCCAGCAGGAGGTCCTTCGTGAGGAACGACGCGACAATCATCCGCACGCGGTTGTGCATGTACGCCTCCTCGCGGAGCTGGCGCATCCCCGCGTCCACGATTGGGTAGCCCGTCTCCCCGCGCTTCCACGCCCGCAGCGCCGCGTCGTCCTCGCGCCACTCGATCGGCTGCTCGTAGTCCTTGTAGTTCTGCGAGACCACGTCGGGGTTGAAGTACAGCACTTGCGCGTAGAACTCCCGCCACGCCAACTGGTCGCGGAACTCCGCGACCCCCTCGCGTTCGTCGTCGCTGTCCGCTCGCGCCATCGCGTCCTCCGTGCGCTCGTACACCTCGCGGACGCCCACGGTCCCGAACTTGAGGTCCTGCGAGAGCCGCGAGGTCGCGCCGTCCGCGGGGTAGTCGCGCGCCTCGTCGTACCGGAAGATGTCGTCCTCGCAGAAATCAGCGAGGCGCTCGCGGGCGGCCTCTGTGCCCGCGTTGGGGAGGTCGGCCTCGGGCTCGTCGAACCCGAGGTCCGCGAGCGTTGGTAGGTCGCCGCCCGACACGTCAGCGAGACTGTCGGCGTCGGGTTCGGGCAGGGGCCCGGGCTTCTTCCGGTCCTGCCACTTCTTCCCGAAGTACGTGAACACCGAGTAGGGGTCGCCGGCGTTCGTGCGAATCGCGCCCGGCTCGTGGAACACCGCGTCGTGGTACTGTTCGTGCGCGACCCCCGAGTCGTCGAGCGCGGCGCGCACGGCCTCGTCGCGCTCGCGGGCGAGCCCCGAGTAGTCGTGGTTCCAGACGACGCGCCCCGCGCCGTACTCCTCGGCGAGGTCCGGGAGCGCCGCCGACGGGTCGCCGCGCCGGACCACGAGGTCGCTGCCGCGGTCGCGGTAGCGCGCCCGGAGGTCGGCCAGCGCGTCCAGCATGAACGCCACGCGCGGCGCGCCCGCGTGGTCGAGGACGGCGTCGTCGAAACAGAACACGGGCACGACCTCGCCGGCGTCGGCGGCCGCGGCGAGCCCGCGGTTGTCGGCCGTGCGGAGGTCTCGGCGGTGCCAGAACAGCTGCATACGGGTGCCGTGGGACGCGGCCCGCCAAAAGGTACCGATGGCGAGGCGGCCCGGGGTTCCGGTCGTCGCGGGCCTCGCTGGGGCCTCGCCGCTTTTCCGTCCATCCACGGTATTCGAAGCGGATGCCCTCAGAGATTCGAACGACCGAGGACGTACGGAACCGAGCGAGCGTGGATGGGAAGACCGCCGTCGTCACGGGCGGGTCGAGCGGTATCGGCCGCGCCATCGCCGAGACGTTCGTCGCTGACGGCGCGGATGTCGTCGTCTGCTCGCGCACGCGAACCGACGTCGAGGCTGTCGCGGACGAGCTGAACGACGCCGACGGCGCCGGGTCGGCGTTCCCCGTGGAGTGCGACGTGACCGACCGCGAGGAAGTGGCGGCGCTCGCCGAGGCCGCGGTCGCGGAGTTCGGCGGCGTCGACGTGCTCGTGAACAACGCCGGCGGCGCCGGGGAAGGCGGCCCGCTGCACGAGGTGTCGCCGGAGTCGTTCGAGGGCGTCGTCGACGTGAACCTCACCGGGACGTACAACGTCACGCGGGCGTTCGCGGACGCGCTCCGCGAGGACGGCGGCGCCGTCGTGAACACGGCGAGCATGGCGGGCCGGTACGGCGTCGCCGGCATGGGGCCGTACAGCGCCGCGAAGGCCGGCGTCGTCTCGCTGACGCGGACGCTCGCCGCGGAGTGGGCGGCCGACGACGTGCGCGTGAACGCCGTCAACCCCGGGTTCATCGCGACCGAGCCGGTCCGCGAGCAACTCGGTATCGAAGAGATGCCAGACCGAGACGACGCCGACCGCGACGTCGGCACGCCCGAGGAGGTGGCCGACGCCGTGCGGTTCCTCGCCAGCGATGCGGCCTCGTTTGTCACCGGCCAGACCGTCGCGCCGACGGGCACGCCGCTGCTGTACGCGCCGCCGCAGTAGCCACTCTACGGGGGCGGTCGAGCGCGGAGTCGCTACTGGAACACGCGGAACGACCCGCGACCGACCGCGACTTCTTCCTGCTCGCCCTCGTCGTTCTCGCAGGTGACGGTGACCTCAGCGACGCCGACCGTGGAGCCGACGCGAATCACGTCCGCCTCGGCGACGAGGTCGCCGCGCGCGGGCCGCAGGTAGGAGACGTTCAGGTCGATGGTGGCGACGCCCGCAGACACCGGCTCGTCGAGAGTCGTGCGGACCGCGAGCCCGCCCGCGGTGTCGATGATGGTCGCGGCGATGCCGCCGTGGACGTTCCCCTCGCCGGCGCCGTGGTTCGTGAGCTTCTCGTGGTAGGGGATGCGCAGGGTCATTTCGCCGTCGGCGACCTGCTCCACGGAGAGGTCGAGAAACGAGAGGAAGCCGTGGTCGTCGACGTACGACTGGATGAACGTCTGTACGTCGTCGGCGTCGAAGGCCGTCATGCGTTCGGATGTGCGGTCGCCCGGCAAAAGCCCACCGGGTCGCGTCGGCTTCCTCAACACTAGCATTATTGATGATGGACATCGTCTGCCGGAGTAGCCGTGACGAATCTAGTTCGACACATCGAGGCCGTCGTCGACGAGCACCCGGAGCGACCCGCGGTCGTCTACGAGGATATGGAGCTAACGTACGAGCAGTTCTGGGCCCAGACCGGCCAGTTCGCCGCCGCGCTGCGCGACAGCGGCGTCGAGGCCGGCGACGCGGTCGGCATCTACCTCCCGAACCTCCCGCAGTTCGTCGTCGCGTTCCACGGCGCGCTGCGCGCGGGGTGTGCGGTCGTGCCGATGAACCCCCAGTACAAGAGCCGGGAAATCCGCCACCTGCTGTCGGACTCCGGCGCGGAGACGGTCGTCGCGCTCGCGGACGTCGTCCCGTTCGTCGAGCAGGTGCGCGACGACACGGAAGTCGAGCGCGTCGTCACCGTCGGCGAGGGCGCCGACACCGGCACGCCGTTCGAGGCGTTCCTCACCGAGGGCGACGACAGCGTCGCCGACCGCGACGACGACGACCTCGCCGTCCAGCCGTACACCTCCGGCACCACCGGGAAGCCGAAGGGCGTCCAGCTCACCCACCACAACCTCGCGTCGAACGCCAAGCAGTCCCAAGACATCGTCGAGGGAGGTGTCCAGCCCTCCGACAGCAAGATCGGCGTGCTGCCGCTGTTCCACATCTACGGGATGACCGTGGCGATGAACGCCGCGCTGTTCTCCGGGGCCTCGTTCTACCCGCTGCCGGCGTGGGACGCCCAAGAGGCGCTGACGCTGGTCGAGGACGCCGAGCTGACGCTGTTCGACGGCGTCCCCGCGATGTACAACGACATCGTGAACCAGCCCGACCCCGAGTCGTACGACCTCTCCAGCCTGCGCCAGTGCACCGCCGGCGGCTCCGGGCTCCCGGTAGAAGTGCTGCGGCGCTTCGAGGAGCTGTTCCCCGTGGACATCTACGAGGGCTACGGGCTCACGGAGACCAGCCCGGTGACGCACTTCAACACCCCGAAGTGGGGCCGCCGCGTCGGCTCCATCGGCAAACCCCTCGAAGGCATCGACGCCCGCATCGTCACCGAGGACTTCGAGACGGTGCCGCCAATAGAGGAGGGCCCCGTCGACGAGGAGGACGCCGACATGGACGACATCACGGGCGAACTGGTCGTCTCCGGCCCGAACGTGATGAAGGGGTACTCGGGGCTCCCCGAGGCCAACGAGGAGGCGTTCACGGAGGCCGACGGCAAGCGGTGGTTCCACACGGGCGACCTCGGCTACCACGACGAGGACGGCTACTTCTACGTCGCCGACCGCAAGAAGCACATGATCAACACCGCGGGCTACAACGTCTACCCCCGCGAGGTCGAGGAGCTGCTGTTCGAGCACGAGGCCGTCGCCGACGTGGCCGTCGTCGGCATCCCGGACGACCGCCGCGGCGAGACCGTGAAGGCGTTCGTCGTGAAGTCCCCGGACGCCGACGTGACCGCCGACGAACTCAAGCAGTACTGTCTGGACCGCCTCGCCGAGTACAAGCACCCCCGCGAAATCGAGTTCGTCGAGGAGCTCCCGCGCACGACCACTGGGAAGGTCCAGAAGTTCGAACTCGTCGAGGAGTAGGCCCAACCCACTGCGGGTTGTCGGGAGTTGACGCAGTTTTATGCGGCGCTGCGGCGAACCCGAGGGCGTGACCCGCCGCACCGTCCACCTGCCGGTCGCCGCACAGGACTCGCTCTCTGATATTGTCGGCATCGGCGAGCGCGCCGAACGACTGGGCTACGACCGCGTGTGGTTCCCGGAGACGTGGGGCCGGGACGCCGTCACCACGCTGGCCGCGCTCGCCGACCGCACCGACGACATCGGCATCGGCACGAGCATCGTGAACACGTACTCCCGGAGCGCCGCGCTCGTCGGGCAGAGCGCCGCCACGCTCCAAGAGCACTCCGGCGGCCGGTTCCGCCTCGGCCTCGGCCCCAGCGGCCCCGCGGTCGTGGAGGGCTGGCACGGCCAAGAGTTCGGCAACCCCCTCAAGCGCACCCGCGAGTACGTCGATGTCGTCCGGCAGGTGCTGTCGGGCGAACAGGTCGACTACGACGGCGACCTCGTGCAGACGCGGGGCTTCCGGCTGCGACAGGGCGCGCCCGACCCCGCGCCCGCCATCGACGTGACGGGGATGGGGCCGAAGGCGGTGGAACTCGCGGGCCGGTTCGCGGACGGCTGGCACGCGCTCATGTTCACCGAGGACGGGTTCCGGGAGCGCTACGACGACCTCCGGCGCGGCGCGGAACTCGGCGACCGCGACGTGTCGGACGTCCAGTCGACGTTCGTGCTGCCGTGCTGTGCGTTGGAGGACGGCGAGGCCGCCCGCGACCTCGCGCGCCAGCACCTCGCGTTCTACGTCGGCGGCATGGGGACGTTCTACCGGGACGCGCTCGCCCGGCAGGGCTACGACGACGCCGCCGAGACCATCCACGGCGCGTGGCAGGACGGCGAGCGCGAGCGCGCGGTCGGCGCCGTCTCCGACGACCTCTTGGACTCGCTGGCGGCCGCCGGCACGCCGGAGGCCGTCCGCGAGCGCGTCGCGGAGTTCGCCGCCGTCGAGGGCATCGACGCCGTCGCGGTGTCGTTCCCGCGCGCCGCCGACCGCGAGGTCATCGACGCGACGCTGGCCGCCGTCGCCCCCGAGTGAGAGCAGAAACGTCGACCGGCTGGTCGGTCACGGGAGTTCCGCGATGGTCTCGCGGCGGCCGTCGAGCACGCCGAAGCGGTCGCCGCGGCGGTCTTCGAGCCAGTAGAGGAGGCGTTCGGCCCAGTCGAGTTTCTTCGCCTTCTGCTCGCCGACCGCGGGGTCGTCGAAGTCCCAGCCGGGGAACACCAGTTCCGCGGCGCCGAGGTGGTCCGCGAGGAACGCCGCGCGGTCGCCGTCCGTGAACCCCCCGAAGTTGTAGACGGCGTCGACGGGTTCGGCTTGCGTGGTGGCGAGGACGTGTTCGGTGTCGAACGTCGGGACGTGTTCGCGGACCGCCGGCACGTTGTCGCCGTGGGCGTGCGCCGCGACCGGCGTCCCCCGCTCGGTGAGCCGGCGCGCAGTCCCGGGGTTCTTGTCGAGGTCAGTGACCATCAGGTCGACCGAGACGCCGGCGTCGGCGAGCACGTCCACTGCCGTGGACGCCGCGAACACTACGTCCGCGTCGGCCGCGACCCGCGTTTCGTCGGCCAGCGACGGCGCGCCGCCCGCGATTGCGACGCGCTGGCCGGTGCAGTCGAGCCGCGATTGGTCGAACGGTTCCGCGTACTCGGCGAGCGCGTCTCGTCCCCGCTCGTCGGCGCGCCGCTCGAATCCGAAGTCGGCGAGAATTTCGGCGTAGACCGGCGCCCAGTCGGCGAACTCCATGGCCACTGCTACGCGGCTGAATAAATGAAAGGATTCCTGGTTCGAGCCGAGACGCCCCGCGAAGTACCCCTACCCAGCGGGGGTCCGGCTTCCACTCCGGGATTTTGGCGCCGCCGGTATAAGCTTTCCCGTTACGCGTGCGACGCCCACGCCGCGGCGAGCTCCCCGAGCGCGCCGTCCCGGGATTCCAGCGACGCCGCGGCCGCCCGGAGCACACTCACCGACCCCGCGACGAACGCTGGGTCGTCGCCCGTGACGGTGACGCCTTCGGCCGCGAGCGCGTCCCGCTCGTCGGTATCGAGCGCGTGGACTTCGTAGGCGCGGGCGGCCGCGTCGCCGGCCGCCTCGAAGTCGCCGTCGAGGCGCGCGACGTGGCGCTCGGCCTCCCGCACCGTCGTCACGTCCAGTTCCTCGACGCGCTCGCCGTCGTGGCGGTCGCGGCGGAACTCGTGGCCGATGAGCGCGGCGTCCCGCGTCTCCGCCACGTCGTGGGTGCGAATCACGTGTGCGCCGCGCTCGACGGCCATCGAGGTCGCCGCCAGCGAGACGGGGAGGGCCTCCTCCGTGGAGCGGCCGGCGACCTCCCGGAGGAAGTTCTTGCGGTTGATGGAGACCAGAATCGGGTAGCCGTGCCCGCGGAACTCCCGGAGCCGGTCGAACGTCTCGCGGTCGTCCGCGATTGTCTTGTCCTCGCTCCACCCGCCGAACGCCGGGTCCACGATGGTCTTGTCCGTGAAGCCGTTCAGCGTGAGCGCGTCGTAAATGTCGTCGACGTTCTCGATTGCGCCGGGGCGTTCGAGGTCCGGGGGGCTCGCCATCTTCACGACCGCGGCGTCGTGGGCCTCGCAGACCGCGGGCATCTCGGGGTCGGCGAACCCGCAGATGTCGTTGACCATGTCGAAGCCCCGCGAGAGCGCCTCGTCGGCGACCTCGGCGTACCGCGTCTCGATGGAGAACACGGCGTCGCCCTCGACCTGCTGGATGGTCTCGACGGCGGTGTCGAGGCGCTCTAGCTCCTGCTCGGCGGAGAGCACGTCGAACTTCTTGTTCGCGGATTCGAGGCCGACGTCGACGATGTCCGCGCCCTCGCCGACGAGCTCCTCGTCGACGTACGCGGCCGCCTCGTCGGGGTCGTCGAAGACGCTGGGGTCGTACGGCGATTCCTTCGAGACGTTCAACACGCCCATGATTCGGGGCGGGTGGTCGTCTCCGATGGGAAGGCCGGCGGCGTCGACCGTCTGCATGCCTCGAAGGGGGGACTGGCCCCTCAAAGGCGAATCGGTTCCGGGGTTCCCGACCGCCTCCGCGCGGGGGCGAGAGCGCCTTCACGCGACTTTTGTACGTCGGCCGCGTACCGCCGGCCAATGAGCAAGGTGAGCATCGGCTTCCGGGGGTGGCGCTTCGACGAGGACGAGGTGTTCGACGAGCGCGGCGACTACCGGGACTTCGACGAGATGCCCGAGGACGCCAGCCAGCGCCTGCGCCGGCTCCCGACGCTGATGGACCGGCCCTGCGACGCCTGCTACCTGCGCCACGGCGACGACGACACCGAGCGGAACACGCCGGCCGCGGTGTACGGCGAGCCCCGCGCGGAGGTCCTGCTGTGCGCCGAACACGAGGTGGACTTCTACTACTGGTTCCTCGAAGACGGCGGCGAGCAGCACCGCGGCACCGACGAGCTACAGGCGGCGTTCCGCGAGTGGTTCGCGGACGGCGGGCGCGCGCCCGACTGGTACGACGGCCCCGAGCACGTCGCCACCGACCCCGCGGCGACGCCTGACCCCGACATCCCGGACCCAGACATCCACAACGTCGAACTGCCCGAGAGCGAGCAATCGAGCATCGACCTCCGGCCGGAGATGGAGGGCGCCGACGACCTCGACCTCGACTTGGACGCCGAGTACCCGACCGGCGATGAGTAAGCCCGCCGTCGCGGTCGTCGACGCCAAGACATCGGGGAACGTCGGCACCATCGCGCGAGCGATGAAGAACTTCGGCTTCGAGGACCTGCTGCTCGTGGACCCGCCGTACCTCGGCCGGGACTCGGAGGCGTACGGGTTCGCGGGGCAGGCCCGCGAGGACGTGCTCCCGAACGCCCGCGAACTCTCGTTCGAGGAGTTGGTCTCGGAGTTCCACACGGTCGGCTTCACCGCCATCACGAACGAGGACGCCACCAAGCACGTGCGCTTCCCGTTCCGCACGCCCGCGGAGCTCTCTGAGAGCCTCGCGGACGTGGAGGCCGACACCGCGCTCGTGTTCGGCCGCGAGCGCGTCGGCCTGACGAACGACGAGCTCGCGCGAATCGACGAGGTGGCGTCCATCCCGGCGAGCCACGACTACCCCGTGATGAACCTCGGGCAGGCCGCGACCGTCGCGCTGTACGAACTGCGCGACCTCGCGATGAACGAGACCCAGCTGCCGGACGTCGAGCGCCACCGCGCCGACGAGGAAGCAATCGAGCGGTTCTACGACCACGCGGAGGCGTTCCTCGCGGAGATAGACTACCCCGAGGAGAAGCGCGACAAGGCGATGCGGATGCTGCGCCGGATGGTCGGCCGCACCCACCCGACCGGCCGCGAGGTCAACACCGTCCTCGGCCTGCTGCGGCGCGCCGAGAACCAGATGGAGTAGCGGCCGTCGCGGGCTGCCGCCGAGGCGAACGTGTTCACGCCCCGCGGCTTCCAGTTATACGACGTGATACTGCCGTGTGAGGACTTTTCACCTAGAGGGGGCTCCGTACGTGCATGTCAGAGGTGACCAGCGGGACGCGCCCGGGCGGCGGGCTGTTCGGGGAGTGGCGGCGAGCGGTCGCAGACGTGGTCAAGTACACGCCGAGCGGGGACACGATTCCCGACGAGACGTGGCGGAGCCGCCACCGCAACGTCCTCGTCTTCTTGGCGGCCCACGTGCCGTTGCTGGTGTTGCTCGGCACGTACGAGGGCACCGAGCCGGTGACGGGCGCCCAGATTCCCGAAATCGCGTTGACGACGGTGCTGCTGGAGGTCGGCGTCGTGGTGGCGCTCGGCGCGCTCGCGGCCGTCCCGTGGTTCGGGCGGCGCACGCGCACCGCGCTGGCGACGATGGGACTGGCGACCACGTCGGCGTTCCTCGTGCACTTCTCGGGCGGCTACATCGAGGCGCACTTCCACTTCTTCGTCGTGATGGCGGTCGTCGCGGTGTACGAGGACTGGGTGCCGTTCGCGCTCGGCATCGCGTACGTCGGCGTCCAGCACGGCTACTTCGGAATGATAGACCCGAGCCGCGTCTACAACCACAGCGCTGGCATCAACAACCCGTGGGCGTGGTCGTTCATCCACTCGGCGTTCGTGTTGGTGCTGGCGGGCGCGCTGCTCTCGCACTGGCAGTCCACCGAGCGGTCGCGCGAGCAGGCCCGCGCCCAGCTCGCTGAGGCCCGCGAGAAGACCGCGGAGGTCGAGAGCCTCGAAGAGAAGCAGGCCGAAATCGAGCGGGCGCGCAAGCAGGCCGAGACCGCGGAGGCCGAGGCCGAGGCGCGCAAGCAGGAGGTCGAGCAGCTGTACGCTGCCTTGGAGGCGGACGCGGACGCGTACAGCGCGGCGATGGCGCGGGCGGCGGACGGCGACCTCGGCGTGCGGCTGGACGCCGACAGCGACAGCGACGCGATGGCGGAAATCGCGTCGGCGTTCAACGAGATGATGGCGGAGACGGAGTCCGCGATGCGCGAGATTCAGTCGTTCGCCGACGAGGTCGCGGCGGCCAGCGAGGACGCCGACGCGGCGGCCAGCGAGGTCAGCGACACCAGCGAGTCGCTGGAAGCCACGCTCGCCGAAATCTCCGCGGGCACGGGCGACCAGCGGGAGATGCTGGAGACGGTCTCCGGGGAGATGACCGAACTGTCGGCGGCCGTCGAGGAGGTGGCGGCGTCCGCGGAGACGGTCGCGGAGACCTCCCACGAGACCGCGCGCGTCGCCGAGGACGGCGAGCAGACCGCCGAGCGCGCGATTGCGAAGTCCCGGACCGTCCACGACGCCGTCCAGTCCACCGTCGAGAACGTCGAGGCGCTGGACGACCAGATGGACGAAATTGGGGACATCGTGGACGTCATCACGGACGTCGCCGAGCAGACGAACATGCTGGCGCTGAACGCGAACATCGAGGCCGCGCGCGCGAGCACGGGCGGCGCGGTCGGCGACGGGTTCGCGGTGGTCGCCGACGAGGTCAAGCAGCTCGCCGAGGAGACCCGCGAGTCCGCCGCCGACATCGAGGCGCGCATCGAGGACGCCCAGTCGCAGACCGCGACCGTCGTCGAGGAGGCGCGCAGCGCGGAGACGGCGATGCGCGAGGGCATCGAGGCCGTCGACGAGGCCGCGGGCGCGTTCGAGCGCGTGGCGGCGAACGCCGAGGAGACCGACACCGGCATCCAAGAGATCAGCGAGACGACCGACGACCAAGCCGCCAGCACGGAGGAGGCGGTGTCGATGGTCGAGGAGGTCGCGGACATCAGCCGGCAGACGGCCGCCGACGCCGACGACGCGTCGGCGGCGGCGACCGAGCAGGCGGCGTCGATGTCGCAGGTCGGCCGCAGTGTCACCTCTCTGAGCGAGCAGGCCGAGCGGCTGCAGGCGCTGCTGGCGAGCTTCGAGGTCGGGGGTGAGCGGCGCACGGTCGCCGCCGAAGACCGCGCCGGCGCCGACTGAGCCAGCCGCCAGAACTATCGTAGCTATCGCACCTATTCTTTTCTGGCGCCGCTATTCTCCCGGGCTATCGCGGCACGCGTACATGACGGTCGGTCGCATCTCTAATTTGACCTCGCCGTCCTGATTGGTGACCACTTGGTCGAGAGTGACGAGACCGCGGCTCGGGTCGCTCTCCGAGCGCCGGGCCTCCAACACCTCCACGTGCACCGAGAGTTCGTCCCCGGGCACGGTCGGATTCGGCCAGCGCAGTTCCTCGATGCCGAGCGCGCCGAGCGCGGCGGCTTCGCTGAAGTGGCCGTCGACGACGAGCCGCATCGCCATCGACGCGGTGTGCCAGCCGGAGGCCGCGAGGTCGCCGAAGTGGGACTCCGCGCGGGCGCGCTCGGGCTGGGTGTGGAACCACTGGGGGTCGTATTGCTCGGCGAACTCCACGATTTCGGCCGCCGTGACTTCGTAGGAGCCGAACTCCAGCACGTCGCCCTCGTCGAGGTCTTCGAAGTAGACGGTCACGGGCGGCGGTTCGGAACGGACCGCGTTAGCTGTTGGGGACTAGTGGGAGCGGACGGCGTCGGCGGTGGTGACGACCGCCTCGAAGATGACGTCGCGTTCGAGCAGCGCGAACCCGACGAAGATGGCGGCGAAGCCCGCCAGCGCCTGCGAGCCGACGACCTGCCCGAGCAGCGCCCACGCCATCAGCGCGGCGACGACGGGTTCGAGGTAGCCGACGAGGTGGAGTTCCGCGGCGCCGATGCGGTCGAGCAGCTCGAAGTACAGCAGGAAGCCCAGGCAGCCCGCGACGAGCGTGAGGTACGCGAGGCTGGCGAGCGCGGGGAGCGTCCACTCGACGCCGGCGAGGGACTCGCCGCGGGCGCCCGCGCCGACCCAGAGGACGCCAGCGCCGAGCAGCATCGCCCACGCTTCCATCGTCTCGACGGGGAGGTCCGTGGAGAGCGGGCGCGCGAGCACGGCGCCGAGCGCGAACGCGACGGCGCCGCCGAACACGAGCGCGACGCCGAGCAGGTCGGTGGAGCCGCCGCCCGGCGAGGCGACGACGACGACGCCCGCGAAGCCGGCGAGCAGGCCCAGTCCCTCCACGAGGTCGATGTCGGCGTCGAGGAGGATGGCCGCGAGTCCGGCCGTGAGCACCGGGGAGAGGCTGACGACGATGGCGGCGACCGCGCCGGAGACGCGGAGTTCGCCGAGGTAGAGGAGGCCGTGGTAGACGGCGATGACGAGGAGGCCGGCGACGCTGACCGCGAGCCACTCCTCGGTGGTGCGGGGCCGCCAGCGGTCGGTGGTGTAGGCGGCGTACCCGAGGATGACGAGGCCGGCGAGGCTGTACCTGATGGCGGCGAACGAGAGGGGCGGCACGACGTGCAGTCCGATTTCGATGGCCGGGAACGACGTCCCCCAGATGGCGCCGAGCGCGAGGAACATCAGCGCGGCGGGGGAGACGCCCAACCCGGGGCGTTGGTAGCTCATATTTCTACAAACAGCCACGGATATATTAGAGTTTTCTTCAAAGAAACTCTCTTCGGTAGCTCTACAGACAATATAACGGTCGTTCATTAGTGAGAGTGGCAAGCAGACCCGGGCGCGGTTGTAGCCGACTCCCACAGGCTTATCCTCGCGCCTGTCGATGCCGTCAGGCATGGACGAACGCGACGTGCGGCTCCTGAAGGCCATCTCGGACCTCGGCACCAGCAGCCCCGAGGAACTCCACGAGGCCACGGACATCCCCGTCTCCACCATCCACTACCGGCTGAACAACCTCCGCGAGGAGGGCATCGTCGAGAACGACCTCTACGACCTCGACCTCGACGAACTCGGGCTCGGCGTCACCGTCGTCCTCGAAGTCCTGACCTCCTACGAGGGGAGCTACGAGGAGGTCGGCGAGAAAATCAGCGGCGTCGAGGGCGTCACGCAGACGTTCTTCACGATGGGCGAGACCGACTTCATGGTGCTCGCACGGCTCCCCCACTCCGACGACGTCGAGCGGCTCATCTCGGACTTCGAGGCCATTCCCGAGGTCGACCGCACGAACTCCACGTTCGTCATCGCCCGGCAGAAAGACACCCAGCGCCCGCTCCAGAGCTACGAACTGGAGACCCTGCTCGAAGAGCTGGCCGACGAGTAGTCAGGCGCGCTTCTGAATCTCCTCGCGCAGCACCTCGCTGACGAGGTCGCCGTCCGCCTTCCCGCGGAGCGCGCCCATGCACTCGCCCATCAGCCCGGAGAACGCGCCCATCCCCTCCGTCTCGACCTGCTCGCTGTTGCGCTCGACGACCTCCACGACGGCCTCGCGGACCTCGTCCTCGTCGACAGATTCGAGGCCGAGTTCCTCGGCTAGTGCCTCAGGGTCGCGGTCGGGGTTTTCGGCCATCGCCGTCAGCAGGTCCTCAATGCCCTCTTGAACTAGTTCCCCCGTAGCAAGTAATTTGAATACGGCGACGAAGTGGTCTTCATCGAGATTCTCGACGGGAGCACCATCACGCCGAATCTCTGTAACCTTCCCCTCGACAATCTCGGCCGCCAGCGTAGGGTCGACATCGAGCATCACCGCTCTCTCGAACAGCGGCCAGCGGCGGCCGTACGCGACCTGTTCGGCCAGCCCCGCGTCGAGGCCGTGCTCCTCCTGATAACGCTGGACCTTCTCCGTGAGCAGCTCCGGCGTCTCGACCTCGGAGGGGTCGGGGTCGACGGGCGGCACGTCCGTCTCGGGGTACATCCGCGCCGCGCCCGGGAGCGGGCGCAGGTACTCGGAGGTGCCGTCGTCGTTCGCGCCCCGCGTCTCCTCGGGGACGCCCTCGATGGCCGTCCGCGCGCGCTCGGCGACCGCGTCGATGGCGCCGACCGCGACCTCGGGCTCGTCCGCGACGATGGCGACCGCGTCCTCCCCGCCCGCGCCGACAGCCTCGCGGAGCGCTTCGACCTCGGCCTCGGTGACGCCGTACGCGGGCAGTTCGTCCGTGTGGAAGATGCCGCCCGCGCCGTGGCGCTTGGCGTGGTCGCTGAACTCCGTGCCGAGCCGGCGGTCGTCCTGCAGTTCCCGCCCGACCAGCCCGTCGAACCCGTACAGCGGCACCGCGCGTACTTCCCCGTCAGCGTCGAGCGCGCCGCGAATGACACCGGAGTCGGTGTCCGCGAACACGTCCGTCACGTCCTGCGTCTCACCGACGCTCGCATCCTTCTCCTGCAGCTCCTCGGCGATGTCCACGAGTTCGACCTGCCGGCGGACCTCCTCGCGCACGAGGTCGTCGATGTCGTCGAGGCTCTGGACGCCCTTCATCTCCACGCGCGCGCCGTCCTCGATGGAGACGTTGACGTCCTGCCGAATCGTCCCGAGCCCGCGCTTGACCTTCCCCGTCGAGCGCAGCAGCATCCCGATGCGCTCGGCGGCCTCGCGGGCCTGCTCGGGCGAGGAGATGTCCGGCTCCGTGCCGATTTCCACGAGCGGGATGCCCAGCCGGTCCAGCGAGAACCGCACGCCGCCCTCGCGCTCCTCGACGCGCTGGGCGGACTCCTCTTCGAGCATCAGGTCCTCGATGCCCACGGCGCCCTCGCTGGTCTCGATTTCGCCGTCGTGGGCGACCAGCGTCGAGCGCTGGAACCCGGACGTGTTCGACCCGTCGATGACGACCTTCCGCATCACGTGCGCGCGGTCCACCGGGTCCATGTCCAGCAACTGGGTGATTTCCAGCGCCGTGTCGAGGGCCTCCCCGTCGAGGCGGTGGGGCGGCTCGTCGTCCTCCTCGACGAGACACGTCGTGTCGTACGCGAAGTACTCGAACTCGCGCTCGACCTTGCTCTCTTCGAGCGCCGCCTCGTCGATTTCGCCCAGCTCCGAGCGCGTCGGGTGGAGGTAGCGCGTGAACGTCCGCTCGGCCTCCTCGGGTTCGCGGAGCTCCGTCGGGCACTCGCAGAACAGCTTCGTCGCCGTGTCCAGCTGCTGGTGGATTTCCAGCCCGGCGACGAGCCCCAGCTCGTCGTAGTCGAACTCGGTCATTACGTGGTCGTGTGCGGGCGAGCGATAAAAAACCGTTCAGTCTGTCCGCCGCTCGTCCCCACGGTCGTAGACGGCCGCGAGCACGCGGTCGCGCACGTCGGTCGCGAGGCTGTCGGCCTCCTCGGCGTCGCGGTCGAGCGCCGCCGCGTCGCCCGCGGAAATCGAGCGCGAGCCCGCCGTGTCGAAGACGACCGTGGCGAGGCGCCAGCGCTTCTGGAAGACGGTCTGCCGGCGGATGACCGTCTGGACGCGGCGGTAGGGGACCACGCGCGTGCTCCGGTTCCAGAACCCGGCCCGCGTGACGACGTGGTCGGGGCCGAGGTCGTAGCCGCGGTGGCGGTACGACAGCCGGGCGGCCGGCCACGCCAAGAGGAGCAACACGGTGGCGGCGTACCACGGTACGCTCGTGAGGAATTGGTCCACGAGGAACCCGCCCGCGACGAGGGCGACGCCCGCCAGCAGGTAGCGGCGGACGTAGCGCTTGCGGGCGCGCTCAGGCGGCCGCTCGACCTCGAAGTCGTGGAACGGCTCCAGCGTCTGCGCCAGCGACAGCACGTCCTCGCGGGGCGCGATGGGGATGGCGGCCTCGGAGCCGCCGCTGGGCTGGCTGCCGGGCGCGTAGCCCGCGGTCTCGACGGCCAGCGACGCGAACCCCCACCGTCGCATCAGGAGGTTCTCCTCGACGGCGACCGTCTGGAGCTTCGACAGCGGGATGGTGCCGTCGCGCCGCGAGAGCAGCCCGCGCTCGTAACGCAGGTCGTCGCCGACGCGGCGCAGCCGGAAGCCGTAGAACTGGACGACGCGCGCGACCGCCGACGCCGCCCACAGCCCGAGCGCGGCGACGACCGCGAGCCCGACGACGGCCGCGACGCCGAGCCCCGACAGCGAGATGCGGTCGCCGAACGTGGGCGCGAGGAACGTCGCCAGCGCGACCACGCCCGACGCCAGCCGCGGGTCGAACGACAGCGCGCCGTACAGCAGGAGGTCGCGGTCCGACAGCTCGAACAGCGTCTCGCCCTCGACCGCCGGGGCCTCGGTCTCGGCGTCGGTTTCGGTCGCGCCGCTGTCCTCGCGCTGGAGCGCGGCGCGCTTCTCCCGAATCACCTCCTGCAGGCGGTCGGCCTCCTCGCCGCCGACGAAGCGCAGGTTCGCCTCGGTGCCGCCGCCGCCCGCCGTCTCAACGTCGACCTCCGCGAGGCCGAGCAGGCGCGCGACGAACGACCGCGTCACGTCCACGTTCTGCACGCGCCGCAGGGGAATCTCGCGCTCCCGGCGCGAGAACACGCCCGAGGAGATGTCGAGGCTGTCCGCCGTGAGTTCGTACTCGAAGCGCCGGTGGTACGCGACCTCGTAGCCGCCGAGGACGGCGAGCGCGAGCACCACGAGCACGACGACGCCGCTGAGCAACACCGGGTCACCGCCCGCGAACGCGAAGCCCGCGAAGATGAACGCCCACGCGACGCCGACGGCCCGCGACACCACGCGGACGGGAATCGACAGCGGGTGGAGTTTCACACCGCATCCCCGGCGTCGCCGGTCTCGGGCTCGCTCTCGATTGCGAGGCGGCGCAGCGTCTCTTGGACGTCGTCGGCGCGCCCGGCGACCAGCCCGGGAATCGAGACGTCCGCGCCCCGCGACCCCGCGGTGTAGACGACGACGCTGCTCAGGCCGAGCGCGCGCTCGATGGGCCCCCGGCGCGCGTCGACGTGCTGGACGCGCACGTACGGGACGACCGTGCGGACGTTCACGAGCACGCCGCGCTCGATGTAGAGGGTGTCCTCGCGGACCTCGAAGCGCCACGCCCGGTACCGGAGCACGACGTGGACGGCGGACAGCACGAGGACGACCGCGAACACGACGCCGCCCGCGACGAACGGCGAGACGGGGACGCGGTCGACGAACGCCGCCGCGACGCCGCCGAGGCCGCCGACGAAGACGGCGCCGACGACCGCCCGGAAGAACCAGATGAAGCGCACGCGGGAGTCGAGTCGTTCCATGCGTCGGTCATCGAAACGCGGGTACAAGAAGGTAGGCGGGGCGTCGCCGCGGGCGCCGCGTCAGTCGTCGCCGGAGAGGATGCCGCGGTGGGTCATCTTCTCGGGGTCGAGGACCTCCTCGGCGTCGCTCTCGGAGAGGTAGCCCTTCTCGACGACGACCTCCTTGACGGACTTGCCCTCCTTGAGCGCGGCCTTGGCGACCTCGCTGGCCTTATCGTAGCCGATGGCGGGGTTGAGCGCGGTCGCCAGCGCCATCGAGCGCTCGACCTGCTCCTCGCAGTAGGCCTCGTTGGCTTCCAGCTTCGCCACGAACTTCTCGGCGAACGCGACGCTGGCGTTCGAGATGACGTTCGCGGATTCGAGGAAGTTGTGGGCGATGACGGGCTTGTAGAGGTTCAGGTCGATTTGCCCCTCGGCGGCGCCCGCGTTCACGGCGGCGTCGTTGCCGACGACCTGCTTGTGGACCTGATTGACGGCCTCGGCCACGACGGGGTTGATCTTCCCGGGCATGATGGAGGAGCCGGGCTGGTTCTCGGGCTGCTCGATTTCGCCGAGGCCGTTGCGCGGGCCGGACGCGAGCAGGCGGAGGTCGTTGGCGATTTTGTTCAGCGAGCCCGCGACCGTGCGGAGCGCGCCGTGGGCCTCGTTCATCGCGTCGTGGGCGGCCTGCGCTTCGAAGTGGTCGTCGGCCTCGCGGAAGGAGACGCCGGTCTCCTCGGAGATGTACGCGGCGGCCTTCTCGGGGAACTCGGGGTGGGTGTTGAGCCCGGTGCCGACGGCGGTGCCGCCGAGCGCGAGCTCCGAGAGGTGGGCTTTCACGTCGCGCACGCGTTGGACGCCCTTCTCGACCTGCGTGCGGTAGCCGCCGAACTCCTGCCCGAGCCGGACCGGCGTGGCGTCTTGGAGGTGCGTGCGGCCGGTCTTGACGACGCCGTCGAACTCCTCGGCCTTCTCGTCGAGGGCGTCGCGCAGCGTTTCGAGCGCGGGCTCGACGTCCTTCTCGACGGCCTCCAGCGCGGCGACGTGCATCGCGGTCGGGATGACGTCGTTGCTGGACTGGCCGTAGTTGACGTGGTCGTTGGGGTGGACGACGCGCTCGCCGACGTCCTCGCCGAGGATTTCGGCGGCGCGGTTGGCGATGACCTCGTTGGCGTTCATGTTCGAGGACGTGCCGCTGCCGGTCTGGAAGACGTCCACGGGGAACTGGTCGTCGTGGTCGCCGGCGATGACCTCGTCGGCGGCCTCGACGATGGCGTCGGCCTTCTCGTCGTCGACGAGGCCGAGGTCGTTGTTCGCCTGCGCGGCGGCCTTCTTCACGACGCCGAGCGCGCGCACGAAGCGCCGCCCGAACGTCGCGTCCGAGATGGGGAAGTTCTGGACCGCGCGCTGGGTCTGTGCGCCCCAGTAGGCGTCCGCGGGGACCTCGATTTCGCCGAGACTGTCGCGTTCGGTTCGGTAGTCGTCACCCATACGCGGGGGGACGACGCGCCGGCGCGTAAAACCCACCGAATCGGTCCCGAGTCCGAGACCTACGCCGGCTCGCGCGCTGACGTTCGCGGGACCATTGCGGATTTCTCCGAGCGCGACCGACCCGAAATAACGTTCGTTACATACGCGAAACGCCGACGAACGCGGAGTAAAGGAGTCCTACCCGGGACGTATCAGTATTGTTGACAGACCTTACTCGGTTCTGGATTAAATATTAGCAACAATTAAGTGGAGGCCTACAAATTATCGTGTAGGTTTCACACACGGTTACCATGAGCTCCGATACCAACCTTACGCGACGACGCTACTTGCAAGGTGCTGGCGCGGCCGGTGCCGCGCTCACGATGGCCGGCTGTCTCGGCGGTGGCGGAGGCGGCGGCAGCGAAGAGGTCGAACTGCTCCACGGCTGGAGCGGCGGCGACGGGCAGGCCGCCTTCGACGCGCTCCTCTCCGGCTTCGAGGAGGCCAACCCGGACGTCGACATCAACGCCAACGCCATCGGCGGCAGCGGCAACACGACCCTCAACGCCCGCATCAACACCCGCCTCGGCAACAGCAACCCGCCCAGCTCGTGGGCGGAGTGGCCCGGCCAGAACCTCGTGCAGTTCACCAACGAGGACCTGCTCGGCGACATCGAGGAGGACGTCTGGTCGCAGAACAACATGAAGGAGGCGTACCTCGACGGCCCCCGCGAGGCCGCGCAGGTCGGCGGCTCGTACGTCTGCGTCCCGACGAACATCCACCGCATCAACAACCTGTTCTTCAACGCCAACGTCCTCGAGGACGCCGGCATCGACCCGTCCACGCTGGAGACGCCGATGGACCTCGTCGAGGCCGCCGCGGCGGTCGAGGAGGAGACCGACGCCATCGGCTTCGCGCACGCGATGTCGAACCCGTGGACCACCCTCGAACTGTGGGCCTGTGTCTTCCTCGGCGAGCACGGCCACGACGCCTACGAGGCGTTCACCAACGGCGAGGGCGACATGGAGAAGGTCCAGTCCTCGCTGGAGACGGTCGCCGAACTCAGCGAGTATTTCAACTCCGACGCCGGCACCATCGGCTTCCAAGAGGCCAACCAGTACATCATCGACGGCGAAGCCGCCTTCTTCGACAACGGCGACTGGGCCGCCCAGATGTACATCTCGCAGGACGACTTCGAGTTCGAGAGCGACTGGGGCCACGTGCCGTTCCCCGGCACCGACGGGCTCTACTCGCTCAACATGGACAGCTGGGTGTTCCCCACCGACGCCCCCAACCCCGAGGGCACCAAGCAGTGGCTGACCTACTGCGGGTCCAAGGAGGGCCAGATCCGGTTCAACACGAACAAGGGCTCGATTCCGCCGCGCGCCGACGTCTCCACCGACGAGTTCGGCCCGTTCCAGACGAGCCAGATGGAGGAGTTCAGCAACTCCGAGGCGCAGCCGTACTCCATCGCGCACGGCCTCGCCACGTCGCCGGAGGTCCTCAACAACCTCAAGCAGGCCACGCAGAGTAACTTCAGCAGTCCTTCCCAGAGCGCCGCCGAGAAGACGGCTCAGGCGTACATGGACGCGTTCTAAGCGGCCCCAACTTCCATTATTCGAATGCTCGAACGAATCCGCAAAGCACTACGGTCACTCGGCGGTGGGGACACCGACACTACCGCCAGCACCGGCGACGCCCTCCGCGCCGACGGCGGCACCGCCACGGCCGCCGAGGCCAGCGACGCCGACGACAGCGGCTTCTCGCTGCCGGTGAGCCGGGACTTCCTCGGCTCGCTGCCGTTCTGGCTGCCGCCGTTCCTCCTGATGGGCTTTTTCGTCTACGGCGCCATCGGCTGGAACTTCGCGCTGTCGCTGGTCAACGTCCAGAGCTTCAACGAACCGAACTACAACCACCTCGACCTCGAACAGTACGCCCGCGCGTTCGGCGACCCGACGTTCATTCAGGCGACCCAGAACACGTTCGTGTTGCTGGTCGCGTTCACGCTCGCGTGTCTGGCCGTCGGCCTGCTGGTCGCGATTCTCGTCGACCGGAAGGTCCGCTACGAGAACACGTTCCGGACGGTGTACCTGCTGCCGTTCAGCCTCTCGTTCGTCGTCACGGCCCAGTTCTGGCTGTGGATGTACAACGTCGACAACGGGATGGTGAACATCGTGACGCGCGCGCTCGGGCTCGGCACCTTCGACTGGCTGTCGAACCCCCAGCTCGCGCTCGGCGCGGTCGTGTTCGCGCTCATCTGGCAGTTCTCCGGCTACGCGATGGTCGTCTACCTCGCGGGCCTGCGGGCCATCCCGGACGAGCACTACGAGGCCGCGCGCGTGGACGGCGCGAGCACGCTGAAGATGTACTGGCGGGTCATCGTCCCGCAGTTGAAGGGCGCGACCATCAGCGCCTCCGTCGTGCTGGTGGTGTTCGCGCTGAAGGCCTTCGACTTCCTCTACTCGCTGACCGGCGGCTACTACCCGCCGAAGGGGACGGACATCCTCGCCACGCTGATGGTCCGGCAGGCGTTCTCCGCGGGCCAGCGGTCGTACGCAGCGGCTATCGCCATCATGTTGTTCCTGCTCGCACTCGCGGTCATCGCACCGTACCTGACCTACCAGTACCGGCGGGGTGAACTATGAGCCGCGACATCCGACGCGTCGGTCTCTACGCCGTGCTCGTCGCGCTCGTGGCGTTCTACCTCGCGCCGCTGGAAATCGGGCTGGTGACGTCGCTGAAGACGGACGCGCTGGCGTCCGCGCCGTTCCTGCCGCCCGGCCCGTCGGGGTTCACCCTCGACGAGTGGGCGACCGCGTTCGACGCGCTCAAGGACGGCCTCGTCAACAGCGTCCTGCTGGCCGTGCCGGCGACCGTGCTCTCCGCGCTGCTCGGGAGCATGGCCGCCTACGGGCTGACCACGCTCGACTGGCGGGGCCAAGTCGGCGTCTTCGCGCTGTTCCTCGCGGGCATCTTCATCCCGTATCAGGCAGTGCTCATCCCGCTGTCGAAGTTCTGGTCGGTGTACATGCCGCTGGACGAAATCCTGTGGCCGCTGTGGCAGCTGCCGGTGCTGGCCTCCTACCACGGCGACCTGCTGGCGCTCATCATCTCTCACGCCGCCTACGGCGTGCCCATCTGTACGCTGCTGTTCCGCACGTACTACCGGGACATCTCCACGGAGATGGTGGAGGCCGCACGGCTCGACGGCGCGACCGCCTACACCATCTACCGGCGCATCATCCTGCCGCTGTCGGTGCCGATGTTCGCGGTCACGCTCATCTACCAGTTCACGCAGGTGTGGAACGACCTGCTGTTCGCGCTCGTCATCATGGGTCCCGGCGAAGGGGCGCCCGTCACCGTCGGCCTGACGAACCTCGGGTCGAGCCTGACCGACGTCGGGTTCGCGGTGAAGATGGCGGGGGCGTTCATGGCGGCGCTACCGACCATAATCGTTTACGTCATCTTCGGCGACCAGTTCGCCAAGGGTGTCGCAACATGACCTCACGGAGGATTATCAATGGCTGAACTCGTACTCGACGGCGTAACGAAGTATTTCGACGACGACGGCGACCGCATCGTCGCGGTCGACGACGCAAGCATCGACATCGAGGACGGGGAGTTCCTCGTCCTCGTCGGCCCATCGGGGTGTGGGAAGTCCACGACCCTGCGCATGATTGCGGGCTTGGAGACGATCAGCGAGGGCGAAATCCGGCTCGACGGCACGGTCATCAACGACCGCGCGCCCGCCGACCGGAACATCGCGATGGTGTTCCAGTCGTACGCGCTGTATCCCCACATGACCGTCCGGCAGAACATGAGCTTCGGGCTCGAGGAGTCCACGAGCATGGGCGACAGCGAAATCGGCCAGCGCGTCGAGGACGCCGCGGACACGATGGACATCCCCGAGCTGCTGGACCGCAAGCCCAGCGAGCTCTCGGGCGGCCAACAGCAGCGCGTCGCGCTCGGCCGCGCCATCGTCCGCGACCCCGAAGTGTTCCTGATGGACGAGCCGCTCTCGAACCTCGACGCGAAGCTCCGGTCGTCGATGCGCACGGAGCTCCAGCGCATCCAAGAGGAACTCGGCGTCACCACCGTCTACGTCACGCACGACCAGACGGAGGCGATGACGATGGGCGACCGCATCGCCATCCTCAACGACGGCCGCCTCCAGCAGGTGGCGACGCCGCTGGAGGCCTACCACGAGCCCGCCAACGAGTTCGTCGCGGGCTTCATCGGTGACCCGTCGATGAACTTCTTCGACGCCACCGTCGCCGACGGCGCGCTCGCCACCGACCAGTTCGACTACCCGCTCTCGGAGGCGACGCTGTCGGACCTCGGCGGCGCGACCGACGTGACCCTCGGCGTCCGCCCGGAGGACATCGAAATCGTCCCCGAGGCGTCCAGCGACCACGACTTCGCCGCGACCGTCGACGTCGTCGAGCCGCTCGGCAACGAGAACAACGTCTACCTCCAGTTCGACGCCGACGACACCGACGAGACGTTCACCGCGGTCGTGGACGCCACCACGCCGCTGTCCGCCGGCGAGTCCGTCACCGCGCGCATCCCCGAGGAGACCGTCCACGTCTTCGACGCCGACTCTGGGGAGGCGCTGCACAACCGCGACGCCGAAGCGAACGGCGTCCTGCTCGGTCAGTAAGCGACACTCGCTTCTCCTCGCCTACTCGCTCACGCCTGTTCATCGTACTCCTCGGGCGTGTACGTGGATAGCTCCAGCGCGTGAATCTCCTCGGTCATGTGCTCGTCGAGGGCGTCGTAGACGAGCTGGTGTTGCTGGACGAGGCGCTTCCCCTCGAAGGCGGGGGAGACGACGGTGGCCGCGAGGTGGTCGTCGTCCGTCTCGCCGCGCATCCGCGACACCGTCGCGTCGGCGTCCGGAATCTCGTCCTCGATGATTGCTTCGATGTCCGCGAACGTCAGGTCCATACCCACCGTTGGGTGAGCCGGCGAGAAAAGCCCGCGGGTCGCGTCACGTCCACTGGTCGAGGCCGGTCTGGACGACGCTGTCTTCGATTCGCGAGAACCCGCGTTCGAGTTCGTCTGCGTCCACCCCCCACTCCTCGATTACGTACTCGCGGGCGGCATCCACGTCCGGCGACGCGTCGAGGTCGAGGTCGTAGTCGTCGGTCACGTCCGGGTTCAGGAACAGCTCGCGGATGCGGTCGGCGTAGTCGACGTGCTCGCCTTCGGCGTCGAGGACGCCCCAGAGGTCGCCGTGCTCGCGGACGGCCTTCAGCGCGGTCTTCGGGCCGAAGCCGGTGACGCCGTCGTTGAAGTCCGTGCCGCAGAGGATGCCGACGTCGACGAGCTGCTCCCACGTCAGGTCGTGCTCGTCGAGCGTGGCTTGGAAGTCCATGCGCTCGGGGTCGCCCTTGCTCGTGAGCTGGCGCAGCGTCACCGGCGACCCGAGCAGGAGGCAGTCGTAGTCGTCGCTGCCGGCGAAGTCCACATCGTCGTCCACGCGCGCCATGTGCGCGGCCTGCGCTTCGCCCTCCGCCGGCGCCTCCACCTGCGGGACGCCGAGCAGGGCCAGCAGTTCGCGGGAGGTCTCGTGGATGGTCTCCGTGAGCCGCTGGGTGCGGGCTTCGAGGCGCGCCGCCTCGACGCCGTCGCCGGCCTCGCGGGCCTCCTCCAGCTGTTCCTCGTAGCGCTCGCGCTGCTCGCGGCGCGCCTCCACCTCGTCGTCCTTGAGTTCGGTGACGCCGCCGTCCCAGACGAACACCGGGGTGAGGTCGTGCTCGAAGAACTTCGGGAGCCCCTGCACGATGCCGACGAGGTTCGCCACCTCGGTGCCGTCGCTGGTCGTGTACACGTCGTCGCTGGTCCACTGGACGGTCGTCGTGAGGTACTTGTACAGCCAGTTGTGCGCGTCCACGGCCACCACGTCCCCCTCCAGTTCGTCGAAGGGGACCTCCTCGATGACCGCGAGCTGGCGGAGGTCCGCGTTACCCATTACGCGCCCCTAGGCGGGCCCCGGATTTAACCGTTGAGCAACGCCGACGAGAGCGCTCCCGACGAGCTACCAGTCGATGCGGGCCGGCGGCGACTGCCCACGCTTGCGGTCGAGGAACGCCACTTCTTCCTCGGAGAGGTCGCGCTCGCGGTAGCGGTCGAAGCCGTCCTGATAGCGAGCCGCGCGGTCCGGGCGGGGGCGCTCTAACACCAACTCGGCGATGCCGGTCTCCTCGCCCGTGAACCCGAAGCCGGCCTTGTGGAGCGCCTCGTACGCGAAGGGGTTGTTCACGGCAATCTTCACGCGGTCGTGGTCGCCGAGCAGGTGGTCGGCGGCGAACGCGCAGAGGCGCGCGCCGACGCCGTCGCCGCGGCGCTCGTCGCGCACCGTGACGTACCGCAGCCACGCCGTCCGCGCGTCGGTGCGGTCGTCGTTGAACGAGACGGCGCCCACCACGTCCGCGAGCGGGTCGTCGGCCTCGCGGGCGGCCGGCGGCCACTCCGGGCGGTCGGCCAGCGGCGCGCCCTCGAAGGCGATCGCTTTCCCGGTGTTGGACATCACGAACTTCCCGGCGTAGCTGAACGCCCGCCAGTCGAGCCGGAGCGTCGGACCGTTGTCGGGGCCGCCGAGCACCGCGTACTGCACGCGCTCCCGTTGGACGGGAAGGGCAAAGAGTTGCGTGTCTCCGGCGCGAAAGAAGGGCGTGCACGACGCTCGGTTCTTCGAGTGGGGGGCGCCGGTGTACGACCTCGTGATGCCGGCCGCGGACCGCGGCGACCTCGCGGCGGGACTGGCGGCCGCCGAGCGCCCGGTCGAACGCGTGCTCGACGTCGGCGGCGGAACGGGGCGCGCAGCGAGCGCGCTCGCTCGGGACACCCGCGAGGTCGCGGGCCGGGACGTGACGGTCGTCGACGCGAGCGCGGGGATGCTCGCGGAAGCCCGAGCGAACGGGCTCCCGGCGGTTCGCGGGGACGCCGCCCGCCTCCCGTTCCGCGACGACAGCGTGGACGCGGTGGTCGTCGTGGACGCGCTTCACCACTTCCGCGACCGCGACGGCGCGCTCGCCGAAGCGCGGCGCGTGCTCCGTCCGGGTGGCGTGCTCGTCGTCCGCGACTTCGACCCGGAGACGCTCCGCGGCCGCCTGCTGGTCGCCGCCGAGCACGCTGTCGGCTTCGCTTCGGCGTTCGACGCGCCCGATGACTGCGCCGCCCGGCTGGCGCACGCGGGACTGGACGCTCGCGTACTGGACCGCGGGTTCGCGTACACGGTCGTCGGCATCGAACCGGGACCGACATAGTCCCTCGCGTCGAACCCCCGCGTATGGACCTCTACGACGCCGACCCGCGCGCAGTCGTCCGATTCCTGCCGGGTGACCTGCTCGCCATCTTCGCGTTCGTGCTCGTGGGCACGCTCTCGCACGGCACGCTGACGCCCCAGCGGTACGCCGGCGTGCTCGTCCCGTTCGTCGTCGGCTGGGTGGTCGTCGCGCCGTTCGCCGTAGGGTACGACGCGAGCGTCCGGGAGTCCTCGCGGACCGCCGTGCTGTACGGCGCGGTGTCGTGGCTGGGCGCGGACGTCCTCGCGCAGCTGCTCCGCGGGACGCCGTTCTTCCCGGGGAACGCCGACCCGCAGTTCTTCGTCGTCGCGCTCGTCTTCGGAACAGTAGCGCTCGTCCTCGCGCGATTCCTCACGCTCGTGGTCGTCGACTACCGCGGGTAGGCGGGCTATCGGGCGGAGAGTACGGCCGCGATTGCCGCACCGCCGAGCGCCAGCGCCGCGAGCACGCCGAACAGCGCGGTCGCGTTCGAGTATTGGAGGATTGCGCCCGCCATCGCGGAGCCGGCGGAGCCGACGCCGAACACGCCGAGGTAGGTGTAGCCGTAGGAGAGTCCGCGCGTCCCGGCGGGCGTGTACTGGGCGACGGTCGCCTGATACATGGGTTGGATGACGAACAGCGTGAACCCGAGCAGCGCGCCGACCACCAGTAGGGGCGCGAGCCCGGCGTCGGCGGCCGGGAGGAAGACGACCGCGAGCACCGCGAGCGCGGCGAACGTGAAGCCGATGCCGCGCTCGGTGGGGATGCGCTCGGTGAGCTTCCCGCCGGCGTACTGGCCGGCGACGCCGACCATCAGCAGCCCGGAGTACGCGTAGCGGTACGGTTCGAGTTCGCGGCCCGCGAACTCCACGGGCGCGAACGCCGGGAGCCCCGAGAGCAGGTCCGGGAGGAAGGTGAGGACGCCCCGGTAGTAGAGGCCGCTCAGCATCACGATGGCGAAGACGGCGAGGAACGGCCCGGCGAGCAGCACTTTCGACTCCGCGAGAAACTCGCTCACGGAGGAGATGCCGACGCTGGCCTTCGAGTCGCCGCCGTCGGTGGCGGTGACGGCGGCGCGCTCGTCGAAGCGCACCCGGAGGGCGACGAGACCGGCGACGACGGCGGGCACCGCGAGCACCGCGGTGACGGTCCGCCAGTCGGCGACGAGCAACAGCAGGGTCACCGCCAGCGGGCCGGCGGCGGTGCCGATGTTGCCCGCGATGCCGTGGTACGCGAACGCGTTCCCGCGGTCCTCGACGCCCGTGGAGATGAGCGACAGCCCGGAGGGGTGGTAGACGCTGGCGGCGACCCCCCAGCAGACGAGCGCGAGCGCGACGACGGCGATGGAGGGGGCGACGGACAGCAGGCCGAACGACGCCGCCATGCCGAACAGGCAGCCGGCGATGAGCTTCCGGGAGCCGACGGTGTCCGAGAGGATGCCCCCGGGGAGCGCGCCGAGGCCGAACAGCGCGTACCCCGCGGCGACGACGAGGCCGACCGTGCCCTGTCCCACCGGGAACGTGTTCAGCCACAGCGGAATCAGAATCGGGATGGAGAGTTCGTACGTGTGGACCATGGCGTGCGCGAGCGCCACGAGTCCGACGATAGAGCGGTCGTTGCGGTTCACAGTGTACAGCACCAGCATTGCCGCTCACCGTTAAATGCGTGTGGCCTCCGGCAGTCCCTCGCCGTAAGTTATGCAGATTATTCGGTGAACGTCTGCCAAACTATTATGTGGCTGTGGGGTGACCAACCGCACAGCTATGGCGGGCTACTACGACATCCTGCTCGCGGCGGTCCCGCTCTCGCTGGTCGGGCTCGCGGGCGCCCTCTCGGTCGCGGGCGTCGACCCGACGCTCGCGCTCACGGTCGGCGGCGTCGCGGCGACCGCGCTGACCGCCCACGGGCTGTTCGTCAACGACCCCGCGTCCGCGACCGACCGCGCCGGCTACGAGTCCGCAGACTGACTCCCGGGGCCTTTTCCGGGCGTCGCGCCAAATCGGGCGCGTGACCGAGACCCTGTTCCTCTCCGACGACGACGTGGCCGGACTCGCCGAACCCGCCGACTACGTCGAGGTCGTCCGCGACGCGTACCGTCAGCGCGGCGAGGGCGCGCCCGCCGAACCGCGCACGAAACTGCTCAACGAGTCGCCGCCGGGAATGTTCACCGCGTACGCCGCCGTCCTCCCTGAGACCGGCGCGATGGGCGGGTACATGTACAGCGCGGGGTTCGCGGACGCCGACGCGTGGTTCGTCACGCCGCTGTTCGACGCCGACACCGGCGAACCGCTCGCCATCGTCGACGGCGCGCGCATGAACCCCTTCAAGACCGGCGCGGCGGGCGCGGTCGGCGTGGACGCGCTCGCCCGCGAGGACGCCAGCACGCTCGCCGTCGTCGGGAGCGGCGCGCAGGCCCGCGGCCAGCTCCGCGCCACCGCGACCGTCCGCGACTTCGACGAGGTGCGCGTCTACTCCCCCACGGAAGCGAACCGCGAGTCGTTCGCCGCCGACGCGGACGGCTGGCTCGACGCCGACGTGGACGCCGTCGCCTCCAGCAGTGCGGCCGTCGAGGGCGCGGACGTGGTCGTCACGGCGACGAGCGCCAGCGAGCCGGTCTTCGACAGCGCCGACCTCGCCGACGGCGCGCACGTCACTGCGATGGGCCAGTACCACCCCGAGAAGCACGAACTCGACGCCGAGACCGTCGAACGAGCGGTGTACGTGCCGGACCTCCGCAACCGCGTCACGCAGGACGCCGGCTCGTTCCTCCACGCGCTCGACGAGGGCGTCGTCACCGAGGACCACGTCCACGCGGAACTCGGCGACGTAATCGCCGGGAACGCGCCCGGCCGCGAGTCCGACGACGACGTGACCGTCTTCGACAGCGGCGGCACGGGCATCGAGACCGTCGCGGCCGCGCACATGCTCTACGAGCGCGCCCGCGAGCGAGACCGCGGCACGGAAATCGAGTTCGCCGCCGCCAGCGACGCGCTCACCGGCGAGTAACGCGAGAATTGAAGTGCGAAGCCGGGGCCACCCCGCCCCGTGACCTGACGCGTCGCGCGGAGCGGTTCGGCGGGAGCGTGGCGGCCCGCTCCGCGACCCGGTTTTGCCACCTGTTCGCCCCAAGTAGCTAGACGTACGGCGCGAGCCCGAGCGCCTCCACGAGCGGGATGCCGGCCGCGAGCGCGCCCACGAGGTAGCCCGCGATGGCGCCGCCGTTCAACAGCGGGAGGCCGGCGTGCGCGCGACCCGCGAACACCATCCGCATCAACACGAGCAGCCCCGCCAGCGTCCCGACCATCGCGGTCAGCGCCGCCAGCTCGACACCGAAGACCGTCGGCGTGTCGAGGAAGAACGCGGCGCTGGCGACCATAATCGTCGGCATCACGGCGTCCCCGAGGCCGATGAAGTACGCGCCGCGCTCCTCCTCGTCCACGCCGTCGAGCTGTCGCTCGTCGGAGTTACGGTCCTCGACGGCTTCCGGTTCGGGTTCTGCTTCGCTCTCTGATTCGGGTTCGTCGCCGGCGTCGCTTCCGGCGCTCTCTTCGAGGAACGAGTAGCCGCGCGTCGCCGGCACCACCAACACGATGGGGAGCCGGAGTTCCATCACGCCCTCTGCGAGCGTGAGCATGTGCTCGGTGCCGTAGACGCTGATGGCGTCGTAGACGGCCAGCGCCGTCAGCAACACGAGCGCCGGCAGAACCCCGAAGCTGATGCCGAACAGCGCGGCCGCGCCCATCCCGAGGATGGCGCCCGCGCTGTCGATGACCCACCACTCCGGGTAGACGTACAGCGCGACCACCAGCGCCGCTGCGGGCACGTACGCCGCGGCGTTCACGCCGGCGACCTCCACTGTCGGGAGGACGACGCCGAACACGTACGTGGCGATGAAGCCGCTGGTGAACAGGATGAACGCGCGCAGAATCCACTGCTGGTCGTACTTGATGACCAGCAGGATGCCCGCGGTGGCGACCAGCAGGAACGCCACGTAGAAGATGCTGTTCAGGGGGTTCTGTGGGTTCTCGGTGGACTGGAGGCCGGCGCTCTGGAACGGGTCGAGGAGCGCGAGCGCGCCGACCTGCACGACGAGAAACAGCGCGACGACGCCCACGATAACGGGGACGCCGCGCAGCGAATCCTTCATGCCCGAGGCGTCGGCCCGCCGGGGCTTTGGCTTTGCGACTCGCCGACCTACCGGACATACAGCGTCTGGCCGACCAGCGCCGGGAGGTGGACGCCCGCGCCGGGCGTGACCGAGAGGTAGGGGCGCTTGACCGGGCCGAAGACGTCGACGACGCGCCCGACCTCGTCGAGGTTCTGGTCGACGACGACCGCCCCGATGTCGGGGTGGGCGTCGCCCTCGCAGCGCACGACCGCGACGTTCTGCGCGGTGCGGACGACGTCGCCGGCGCGCTCCATTATTCGCGCAGCGCCGTCACGTACGCCGCGACGGCCTGCAGGAGGTCGGACTTCCCGGCGTCGTCGGCGTCCTTCACGAGGACGCGCCCGGAGTCCGCCCAGTGCTGGCGCGGGTACGCGACGTCGCGTTCGACGACCGCGTCGTAGCCGACCTGCTGGACGGCGGTCGCGACCTCGTCGACCGTCGGCTCATCGACGGAGAGGGACTCGGGGACGCGGCGGCCCTCGCGGCGCGACAGCGTCGCGTCGAAGTACGCGGGCCAGATGACGTTCTCGACCATACTTCCGGCTAGCGGGTCGCGCCCTTAAACGGTATCGGACACGCGGCCGGCGCGAAACGCGAGGAGGAGCGGTACGTGCGTCAGGGACGGGCCGCGAGCAGGGCGGCGGCGAGCACCGCGAGCACCGCGACCGCGGCGCCGAAGCCGGGGATGCCGGTCGCCGTCCCGATGCCGCCGGCGGTCACGGTCACGGAGGCGTCGCCGGCGGCGAGCGCGTACCGACCGGCGTCCGGGACTGTCACGCGCACCTCCCGGGTAGCGGTCGCGCCCGGGGCGAGCGCCGCGTCGACAGTGGCGACCTCGTTTTCGCCGAGGGTGACGGCGACCAGGCCCCTCGCGGGCGTGTCGCCGGGGTTCGAGAGCGTGACGGACGCGGTGACGCTCTCGCCGGGCTGGACCCGCGACTGGTCGACGGAGAGGTCGCTCACGGCGACCGCGCCGGGCTCGCGCACGTCGACCGCGACCGTGGTCCGGCCGGCGGTCACGTTGTACGTGCCGGCGGCACCGACCTCCTCGTCGAGCGCCACCTCGGCGGTTTCGCCGGCGGCGAGTTCGCCGCGCGCCGTGACGAGCACGTCGCCCTCGAAGGAGACGGTGGCGACGTACTCGCCGGCCCGGCCGCCGTCGTTCGTGACGGAGCCGACGACGGTCAGCGTCTCGCCGACGTAGAGAGTCGGCGGCGCTGTGAACGTCTCGTTGCGGAACGGCCCGCTGACGCGGTACTCGCGCACGTCGAATTTCATGTGCGCGGGCTCGGTGCTGAACGCGGCGGCGTGCTGGCTGCGCGTCCACGCCGACGGCACCTCCCGGGTGCCCGTGTAGCGGTTCGCGTACTCCTCGACGGCCGGCGACGACATGTCCAGCACCGCCGCGAGCACGTCCGCGTTCGTCACGGGGTCGGAGCGCTGGTTCAGCCGGTAGAGCACGTCCGCCATCGTCGCGGTGCTGTTCGTCGCGAGGCGCACCCGGCGGTCGATGTCGCCCCAGACGAGGCTCCCCTTGAGGTAGTTCGCGCTGGCGCTCCACGTCGAGGGCTGGGCGAGGATGGCGTCGCGCCACGGCGCGCGCTCCCCCCGCGAGAGGTGTGCCCGGAAGGCGTCGAAGGAGACGTAGCCGGTCTGCAGCGAGAGCAGGCCCGCGTAGTATTCCGCGCCGGCCTCCATCGTCCACCGGCCGCTCTCCGCCGTGTTGAACGCCTGTCTGGTGTGGACGTACTCGTGGAACCAGACGTTGCTCGCCCTGTCGAGGCGGGCGTCCGCGAGCACCCACGCGTCGCTGCCGCCGTACTCGACGCCGCGGACCCCCCAGTCGGCGTCGGTCGGGGCGGCGACGAACCAGACGTCGTCGTCGCGCGCGCCGACGTGCAGCCGGTTCGACGCGGTGGCGAGCGCGCCGAGCACCCGGCTCGGGGTTTCGGCCATCGACGCGTGCTCGGGGACGGCGAGCGTGAACTGCTGGCCGTTCGCCGTGCGCGTGTACTCCTCGACGGGGCCGAGGTACGCGATTTCGCCGCCGGTCGAGCCCTCGCCGGCGACGGTGACGGACTCGGTAATCGTCACCGAGCCCTCCGGCCCCCGGTAGCTCCATCCCGTGCGGAGCTGGGGGAGGGTGACGAGCGCCCACTCGCCGACGTCGACGAACGAGTAGTCGCCGCTGGCCTGCACGGACGGCCCGCGGGAGCCGCTGGCGCTCTGGTTCGCCGGCAGCGTGAACCGGATGCTCGCGGGGTCGGTCGTGCCGTCCCACTCGTAGCCGTCCGGTGTCTTCGTGAACGACCCGGACTCGACGCGTTCCGCGCCCGACGGGAGCCTCACACGCAACGCGGTCACGGCGCTCGGAATCTCGTAGGTGGCGACGACGTCGATTTCACCGGGGTCGTCGGGCGTCCGGTGGAGTTCGATGTGCTTCCGAATCGGCGAGGACTGCGCGCTCGCGGCGACGGACTCGCCCTCGACTGCGGCGTGGACCGACGGCTGTGCGCCGGCTGGCTCGTGGACGGTAGCAGCGCCGACGGCCTGCGCCGCGAGGAGGGCGACGGCGAGCGCGGCGACCACGCGTCTCATACGTAAACGTGTGGCGCGAACACACAAAGGCGGCCCGGCCACCTCAGTGGTCGTCGGGCGCGTCGCCGCCGTCCGCGACGGCGAACGGCTCGCGCTCGGCGTCCAGCGCGGCGAGCGCGTCCGCGAGGCCGTCGAGTTCGACGCGCGCACCCACCGTGGTCTGCGGGCCGTCACCGACGACGACGGCAGCACCCGCGGCGGCGCGGAGGTCGTCGTTCGCTCCCCACGACGCGGCGGCCGCTGGCACGGCGACCGCGGCGGCGTCGGCGACGAGCTCCCGGGCGCGAGCGAGCGCGGCGGCGTCGGGCGTCGAGAAGGGCGGGACGGTGATTACGTCGAACCCGAAGCGGGTCGCCGTCTCGTGGTCCAGCGACCCCTCGCCGACCGGGCCGACGGTGACGGTCGCGCCGGCGGCCGCGAGTTCGCGGAGGAGCGGTGTCGCGGCGTCCCCGCCGCCGAGCACGTGGACGCGCTCGTCGAGGCCGCCGTCGGCGTCCGGGAGCGGCGTGACCGTCGGGTCGCCGGTCGCGGGGTCGGTGCCGACCGCGACGCGGGCGTCGAACGCTTCTCGGACCTGCTCGGGCGTGAGCACGTCGGCGGGCCGGCCGGAGTCGAGGACGCGGCCGTCCGCGACGAGCACGAGTTCGTCGCAGTACCGGGCGGCGAGGTCGAGGTCGTGGATGGCGGCGACCACGGCGCGGTCGGCGTCGTCGGCGAGCCCCCGCACCAGTTCGAGCGTGCGGACTTGGTGGTTCACGTCGAGGCTCGCGGTCGGCTCGTCCAGCAGGAGGACCGGTGCCTGCTGGGCGAGCGCGCGCGCCAGCAGGACGCGCTGCTTCTCCCCGCCCGATAAGGAGGTCACGTCGCGGTCCGCGAACTGCGCGACCTCCGCGCGCTCCATCGCGCGCTCGACCGCGTCGGGGTCGGGGTCGGTGCCGAACCGCGGAACGTGGGCGTGGCGGCCCATTTCGACGGTCTCGCGGACGGTGAACTCGAAGCCGAGGCTCGTGTCTTGGGGGACGCTGGCGATGCGGCGGCTGGCGGCCTTCGACGGGAGTTCGTGGACGGCCTCGTCGTCGACGAGCACGCTCCCGGCCTCCGGTTCGACGACGCCGTTCATCGCGCGCAGGAGCGTGGACTTCCCCGCGCCGTTCGGCCCAACGACGCCGACGAGGGTGCCGTCGCCCACATCGGCGCTGACGGCGTCCAGAATCCGGGTGCCGCCGAGTTCCACGTCCACGTCGCGCACGTCGAGGGTCACAGCGAACGCACCTCGCGGTTCCGGAGCAGATACAGGAAGAACGGCGCGCCGACGAACGCCGTCACGATGCCCACGGGGAGTTCGGCGGGGCCGGCGCGAGCGAGGGTGTCCGCGGCGACGAGGAACGCGCCGCCCGCGAACGCCGACGTGGGGAGGAGGACGCGGTGGTCGGGGCCGACGAGCAGGCGCATCACGTGCGGGACCACGAGGCCGACGAACCCGATGACGCCCGCGACGGAGACGGCGGCGGCGGTGACGACGCTGGAGACGACGAGCAGCACGCGCTTCGTGCGCTCGACCTCGACGCCGAGCGTGTGGGCGTCTTCCTCGCCGGCGAGCAGGACGTTCAGGTCGCGGGCGTACGCCAGCAGGACGGCGCTGCCGACGGCGACGACGGGGAGCGTGAGTTCCACGTCCCCCCAGTTGGCGAGGTGGAGGTGGCCCATCAGCCAGTACATCGCCTCGCGGATGCTGTCGCCGGAGTGGACGATGACGTAGGAGGTGACCGCGCCGAGGAACGTCTGGACGGCGACGCCCGCCAGCAGGAGGGTGGCGACGGGCGTGCGGCCGCCCTCGGTGGCGAGCAGGTAGACGCCGAAGGCGGCGACGAGCGCGCCCGCGAACGCCGACACCTGAATCCCGAACGGGAGCAACAGCGGGAACGCGATGGCAGTGACCGCGCCGACGGCGGCGCCGGAGGAGACGCCGATGATGGAGGGGTCGGCCATCGGATTCCGGAAGAACCCCTGCATGACGGTGCCGGCGATCGCGAGCGCGGCGCCGACGACGGCGCCGAGCACGATGCGGGGGAGCCGAATCTCGCCGACGATGAGCTGCTGCTGGGCGGGGACCGCGAAGTCAAGCGGCGACGTGTACGCGAGGTCGACGGCGAGCCACGGGAGGTCGCCGACAGCGGGGACGGCGACGGACGTGACAGAGAAGGTGGCCGCGGTGGGGACCGCGAGCGCGTCCAGCGCGGCGAGCGCGACCCGGTCGGCGGGAATCGACACCGGGCCGATGGTGGCGCTGGTGAGCATGACGGCGACGAGCGCGAGGAACGTGCCGGTCGTCCACGCGCTCGCCCGTGTGTAGACGCGCATCTTGACAACCGTAGTTTCTTTAGGCAAATATTTATTGCGTTGGCTCTGTCCTCCCCACATGCGACAGGCCGCAACCATAGTTGGTGTAGTTCTACTGCTGTTGTCCGCGGTGGCGCCGGCCGCCGGTGTCGCCGCCGCGCCCGCCGAGGACACCTCGAATCTCGACGCGCAGACTCTCGACTGCTCGTTCCCGGTGACGCAGACGGACGCCAGCGGGCACAATGTCACCGTCTCCGAGGAGCCCCAGCGCGTCGTCACGCTCAACCCCAGCGCCGCCCAGACCATGTGGGAACTCGACGCCAGCGAGAAGGTCGTCGGCGTCTCCCAGTTCGCCGGCTTCCTCGACGGCGCTGAGTCCCGCGAGGTCGTGACCTCCGGGTTCCCGTCGTCGGTGGACGTCGAGCGCGTCATCAGCCTCGACCCCGACCTCGTGCTCGCGCCCAACACCATCAACAACGAGTCGGTCGCCCAGCTCCGGGACGCCGGCGTCACCGTCTACCGCTTCGAGATGGCGGCCTCCATCGAGGACATCTACCGGAAGACCGAGACCATCGGCCAGCTCACCGGCGAGTGCGACGCCGCCGAGTCCACCGTCTCGGCGATGCGCGACCGCGTCGAGACCGTCGAAGCCGCCGTCGACGGCGCGGAGAAACCCAGCGTCTTCTACGACATGGGCGACCGCTACACCGCCGGCCCGAACACGTTCATCGGACAGATTCTCTCGCGGGCGGGCGGCTACAACATCGCCGCCGACGCCAACACCAGTCAGGCCTACCCCCAGCTCTCCGCGGAGTTCGTCGTCGAGCAGGACCCCGAGTTCCTCGTCGTGAGCGCGTCGCCCGAGAACCTCGGCAACGACAGCCGCTCGTACATCGCTGAAGACTCGGTGCTCCGGAACACGACCGCCTTCGAGGAGGGCAACATCGTCGTCGTGGACACCAACCACATCAGCCAGCCCGCGCCCCGCGTCGTCGAGCCGATGACGCAGATGGCGCAGGCGTTCCACCCCGAGGCGTACGCCGACGCGAACACCACGACGACTGCGACTGCCACCGCCACCACGCAGGAGCCGACCGCTACTGAAACGACGACCGCACCCGAGACGACGCAGACGACCGGGACCACCATCCCCGGCTTCGGCATCCCCGCCGCAGTCGTCGCCGCGCTCGGTGCCGCGCTGCTCGCCGGCCGCCGCTTCTGACGCGGCGCGCCCCCTCGGCGAGCGCACCGATTAACACGCTCGTCCGCGAAGACCACCTGTGACTCGACGCCTCGTCCTCGTTCTCGTCGTCGCGCTCGCCGTCAGCGCTGGCTGCATCGGCCCGCTCGCGGGCGACGACGCGGGGGCGGACAGCCGCTCCGCGACGGTGGTCCACGTGGTAGACGGCGACACCGTGGACGTGCGGTTCGCTGACGGCACTGAGGAGCGCGTTCGCCTGCTCGGCGTGGACACGCCGGAAGTCCACACGGACGTCTCGCCCGGCGAGTTCGAGGGCGTCCCCGACACCGAGGCGGGCCGGTCCTGCCTGCGGTCGTGGGGCAAGCGCGCCAGCGCGTACGCCACCGACCGGCTCGCCGGCGTGTCGGTGACCATCGAGTTCGACGCCGAGAGCGACCGCCGCGGCGGCTACGACCGGCTACTGGCCTACGTCACCGTCGATAACGAGTCGTTCAACCGCGCGCTGCTCGCCGAGGGCTACGCGCGCCTCTACGACAGCGAGTTCACCGAGCGCGACGACTACGCCGCCGTGGAGCGACGGGCCCGCGCGAACACCACCGGGCTGTGGGCGTGCGCGGGCTAGCCCGCGGAAGGCTTATTCTGCGCGCGCCGGCAGTCCCGAACGTGCCCGGACGACTCCGCGCCGCGGTCGCGCGCCGCCTCGGCGTCGACGCCCGCGCGCTCGCGGCGTTCCGCGTGGCGGTGGCAGCCGTCGTGCTCGCGGACCTCGCGCTGCGCACGCGGTTCCTCCGCGCGTTCTACACGGACGCCGGCGTCTACCCGCGCTCGCTGCTGTTCGAACAGTACGGCGCGGTCGGCCACCTCTCCCTGCACGCGCTCTCCGGCGGGCCGTGGGTGCAGGCCGCGCTGTTCGCCGCGACCGCCGTCGCCGCGCTGGCGATGCTCGCGGGCTACCGGACGACGCCGGCGACGCTGGCCACCGCGCTGCTCGTCGGGTCGCTGCATCTCCGGAACCCGCTCGTGTTGAACAGCGGCGACACCCTCCTCCGGATGCTGTTCGTCTGGGCGGTGTTCGCGCCGCTTGGCGAGCGCTGGTCGGTGGACGCGCTCCGTGCAGAGCGCTCGCCCCGCGAGCGCGTGCTGAGTGTGGCGACGACGGGCCTGCTCGCGCAGGTGGTCGTCGTCTACACTGTCAACGCCGTGTTGAAGCTCCGCGGCGACCAGTGGCTGTCCGGCGAGGCCGTCCGGGTTGTCCTCCAACTCGACATGTTCACCATCCTCCTCGGGGACGTGCTCGCGGAGGTTCCCGCGCTCGCGGTCGCGTTCGACCACGTCTGGCTGGCCGCGCTGACGGCGTCCGTGCTCCTCGTCGTCCTCACGGGGTGGGCGCGCGCGGCGTTCGCCGGGCTGTTCGCCGCGATGCACGCCGGGATGTTCGTCTCGATGCAGTTGGCGGTGTTCCCGCTCGTCTCGATCGCGGCGCTGGTGCCGTTCCTCCCGCCCGCGTTCTGGGACCGCCTCCCCGGCTGGCGGGCGCTTCCCGTCGTCGGCCAGCGACCGCTGGACGCGTACGCCCGCCGCGTCGACAGCGTACTTCCCGCGCTCGCGCTCCCCTCGCTGCCGTCCGCCCTCGCCCGCGCGAAAGAGCGCGCCGTCCCGGCCGTGCTTGCCGTCGTGCTCGCGGGCCTGCTCGTCTGGAACGCCGCGGCGGTGACGCCCGTCGCCGTGCCCGAAGTCGGGCCGGTGGACGACCAGCCCGAGCCCCGGTGGTCGATGTTCGCGCCGGCGCCGATGGGCACCGACCTCTGGGTGGTCGCGCCCGCCACCCTCGACGACGGGAGCCGCGTGGACGCGTTCCGCGGTGGCCCCGTGACGTGGGACGAACCGCCCGACGTGGCCGGGAGCTATCTGAGCTCGCGGTGGCGGAAGTACGCCGCGAACGTCCGCCGGCTGGACGACCCGGCAGTCAGTGGCGCGTTCGCGGACTACCTCTGCACGCGGGTCGGCGAGCGCCACGACGCCGAGGTCGCGTCCGTCTCCGTGTTCGTCGTCGAACAGCGGGTGCGGTTGGACGGCCCGGACCAGACCGAGCGCGTCGAACTGGCGTCGACGCGCTGCGCGCCGCAGTAGGCGACCGCACGGGAGCGCGTTCGGACGAACACCTAAGAGCCGGCCGGTCGTCCGTCCCGACGATGTCACGAATCGACCGACTGCGCGTCTACCCCGTGAAGGGGCTGGACGGCATCGACGTCGAGAGCGCCGCCGTCACGGAGGGCGGCACGCTCGCCGACGACCGCACGTACGCGCTGTTCGACGCCGAGGGAGAGGTCGTCAACGGCAAGCGCACCGCCCGCGTCCACGACCTCGACACCGACTTCGACCGCGAGAGCCACGAGTTCGTCGTCGAGACCCCGGACGGCGAGCACCACCGCTTCGACCTCAACAGCGACCCCGAGCGCGCCGAAGCGTGGTTCTCCGAGTGGTTCGGCCTCGACCTCGCGCTCGAACGCGACGACGACCTCGGCTACGTCGACCGCCGCGAGATGGGGCCGTCCGTCGTCAGCACCGCCACGCTCCGCGAGGTCGCGTCGTGGTTCGACGACCTCACGGTCGACAGCGTCCGCCGCCGCCTCCGCGCGAACGTCGAAATATCGGGGGTGCCCGCGTTCTGGGAGGACCGCTTCGTCGGCGAGGACGCCCCCAGCTTCGACGCCGATGGTGTTCGCTTCGAGGGCGTCACGCCCTGCGGCCGCTGCGTCGTCCCGAGCCGCGACCCCGACACCGGCAAGCCAACGCCCGAGTTCCGGGAGACGTTCGTCCGCCGCCGCCGCGAGACGTTCCCCGAGTTCGCCGACGAGGACGCCTTCGACCACTTCTACACGCTCATGCTCATCGCCCGCGTTTCGGAGGAAGACCGCGGGCGGACGCTGGCGGTCGGCGACGACGTGCACGAGGAGTGACGCTCAGGCGCTCGCTCTACCGTGAGCAGGAACCGAGTGCCGGACATGACCGAACGTCGACTCTGGAGGGCTTAGTGACTGATGGCAGCGCTACTGCCGGATGGAATGGACGGCGACGTCGCTGTCCGTCGCGGAGTTCGGAGAAAGAGCCGGTAAAGGGATTTGAACCCTTGGCCTATTCCTTACGAAGGAATCGCTCTACCAGTCTGAGCTATACCGGCGCGCTTCGTCCACTTCTCCGTAACCGGATTCAAGAAATAAGCCTTGCGAATCACCGGCGGGTCAGCCGGGCGTCCACGACGACGTTGAGTTCGTGGGGGGCGTACGACCGCACGGTGCGCTCGTTCTCGATTGTGACCTCGTAGTCGGGCTCGGCGGCGTCGCGGATGGCGGCCTCGCAGGGCGCGTAGCGGTCGTCCTCGTGCTGGAAGTCGTAGAAGTGAATCACGCAGTCGTCGCCGGCGAGCGCGACCGCGGTGTCGAGGAACTCGTCGGCGGTGTGGGGGAGGTTCATCACGATGCGGTCCGCCCAATCCCCGTACTCGCCGGCGGTCTCTCGCACGTCCCCGGCGATGGCGGTCACGCGCTCGCTCACGTCGTTGCGCTCGGCGTTTCGCCGGAGGTACTCGATTGCGGTCTCGTTGATGTCCGTGGCGACGACATCCGCGCCGGCCTTCGCCATCGGGACCGCGTACGGGCCGACGCCCGCGAACATGTCGAAGGCGTGCTCGCCGTCCCGTACTTGTTCGACGACGCGGTGGCGCTCAGTGGCGAGCCGCGGCGAGAAATACACCTCCGCGAGGTCGAGTTCGAACTCGCAGCCGTACTCCGTGTGGACGGTCTCCGTGCTCTCCCCTGCGAGGACGTCCCAGTCGCGGACTCGCTCTGTTCCCTTCACTTTCGACGCGCGGTTGACAACCGTCTTCGCGCGCACGTCCGAGTCCATCACCGCGCTGGCGATGTCGCGGGCGCGCTCGTCGTCGTCCTCGTCGACGATGACCACGTCGCCGAGGCGCTCGTACGTCGGCTCGAAGCCCAGAATCTCGGCGGGCGTCGTCGGCGTCTCGCGCTCGGGCGCGTCGAACTCGACGACCGGGAGGTCGTCCGGCACGGCCTCCGGGTCGCCCACGGGGACGTAGAGGTCGCCGTCGCTGGCCGTGATTGCGTACTCGTCGACGAGGAGGTCCTCGGCGGCGAGCCGCCGGCGCGTGGCTTCGCCCTCCTCGGTCGGGACGCGGACGCACGGCACTGACATGGACGGGAGTCGGGCGGGCGCGGCCTTACCCGTGTCGCTTGCGTCCCGAAACCCCTACGACGGCGCGCGCGCTACCGTGGGTATGCTCACGTTCGTCGGGCTCGGCCTCTACGACGAGCGCTCGGTCACGGTCGCTGGCGCCGACGCCATCGCGGCCGCCGACCGCGCGTTCGCGGAGTTCTACACCAGCAAGCTCGTCGGCGCGGACATCGCCGACCTCGAAGCCTACCACGGCACGGACATCGAGGTCCGGGACCGCGCGGGCGTCGAACAGGACCCCGAGCCGATTCTCGACGCGGCCGAGGTCGGCGACGCCGTCTTCCTCACCGCCGGGGACACGATGATTTCGACGACGCACGTCGACCTCCGCCTACGCGCGGCGGAGCGCGGCATCGACACGCGCGTGATTCACGCGCCCACCGCCGAGTCCGCGGCGTCGAGTCTCACGGGCCTCCAGAACTACCGCTTCGGGAAGGCGACGACGCTCCCCTTCGAGTGGGCGCACGGCGCCGACGGCGTGCCGAGTTCGGTCGTCGAGACCATCGCGGCCAACCGCGAGCGCGGCCTGCACACGCTGTGCTATCTCGACATCAAGGTCGACCACCCGCGCGCGGACGGCGACCAATACATGACCGCGAGCCACGCCGCCGGCCTGCTCGCGGAGCACTGGGACGCGGACGCGCTCGGCGTCGTCGTGGCGCGCGCCGGAGCGCCCGATGCGACCGTCCGCGCCGACCGCCTCGCTGCGCTCGCCGAGATGGACTTCGGGGACCCGCTGCACCTACTCGTCGTTCCCGGCGACCTCCACCACATCGAGACGGACGCGCTCGCGGGCCTCGCGGATGCGCCCGCGGACGCCCTCGACTAATCTTCTGCGTCCCCGGTTTCGTCGCCGCTGAGCGCGTACTTCACGTCCACGACCGGACTGCCGTCGACCATGTCCACACCGGCGACCGCCACGGTCCCCGCGTCGCGGTCCACGTCGAGCACGTCGCAGGTCGTCACGCAGACCGGGTTCGGGCGGGACGGGGAGCGCGTCGTGAACACGCCGCGGTCGCCGCCGCGCACGCGCAGCACCGAGCGATCGGCGTCGTTCGCCCACCACACCACGTCGACGGTGTGGCCGGCGTCGAGCCCCCGGAGCGCGGACCGGTACGGTTCGTCGACGTGAACGGTGCCGGTCGCGTCCCCGAGGAATCCCTGCCGGGGCGCGTCGTCGCGGGACGCGAACGGTGTCTCTACGCGGCCGATGGGGCGACACTCCATGCTCGTCGCTATCGCGCGCGCCGAGAAAAACGGGCGGGGCCGGCCCCGCGTCGTGGGAACGTCAGTCCTTCCGGTCGACCGGCGAGTCGTCGGGGTTCAGGACCTCGATTTCGTGGCCGTCGGGGTCCTCCGTGAACGCGTAGTCGAAGTCGCAGGACTCGGGGTCGCGGTAGTCCTCGGCCTCCCGCTCCATCAGGGTCTCCCAGTCGCCGACGAGGTCGTCGGTGCGCACCGCGAGGTGGCCCCACGCGTCGCCGAACTCGTACGTGCGGCCGTCGTAGTTGTACGTGAGTTCGACCGCCATCGCCTCGTCGGCGCTCCCCTCGGGCTTGGCGAAGTAGTTAGCGAACGTATCGGACTCCCAGCGGCCCGTGTGCTCGTACTCGAACTTCCGCGTCCAGAAGCCGAGGTGCTCGTCGGCGTCCTCGACGCGCACCATCGTGTGGTCGAGGCTCCACTTCGCGCCGTGGTCGCGCTCGACGAGTTCGACCTCGTGGCCGTCGGGGTCCTTCACGAACGCGTACGACCCGCCGCAGGAGTCGGGGTCGCGGTAGTCCTCGACGCCCTCGTCCATCAGCTGCTCGTAGGCGTCGTAGACGTCCTCGACGCGCACGGCGATGTGGCCCCACGCGTCACCGAAGTCGTACGCGTCGGTGTCGTGGTTGTACGTCAGCTCCAGTAACGCGCCCTCCTCGTGGACGTCCTCCGGGCCGAGGTAGACGATGTCGAACGTGTCGGCCTCCCAGCGGCCGTATTCGACGTAGTCGAGGTGTACCTTGTACCAGTCGAGGCTCGCGTCGAGGTCGCCGACGCGCATCATCACGTGGTCGAGTACGAACTCGCTCATGTGCGGGGGATGCAGGGGCGCGTCGAAAAGCGTACCGAACGCGGAAGCGACCGCTCACTCGCCGAGCAGCGCGTCCCCGTACCCCACCCAGACGGCCGCCCACAGCCAGAGTGCGCCGACGGGCACGGCGAGAATCGTGGCCTGCCGGGACAGCGACAGCGCCAACAGCCCCACGTCGACGCCCGCGAGAAAGAGCAGGCCAGCGGGTATCCGGGCGTCGAACCCGACGGCGTAGTCGACGACTGCGGCCGCGAGCGCCCCCGCGTACAGCAGCGTTGCCGTCGGCCACGCACTCAAGCGCGGCGGCACGCTCCCGACGCGGGCCACGTACGTCGGCAGCGCCGTGAACGAGAACGGGTCGAAGTGGAGGAAGCCGAAGGCGAACACCGGATACCAGCCGCCGTCGAAAGTGACCGCGACCCACGGAAGCGCCCCCGCGAGCACGACCGCCGCGAGCCGCCGGCGCGTGCGCGCCACGCTACCGCCGCGCGACCACGCGCATGATGTCCTCGTCTTCGAGTACGTGGTCGCGGCCGACCTGCTGTTCGTCGTGTTTCGCGGACGGGCCGGTGACGCGCGCGAACCGGAAGCGCTCGTCGAGCGTGCCGCCGAGCTTCTGGAGGGCGTCGTCCACCGTGTCACCGCGGCGGATGACCAGCGGCTCCTCGTAGTCGACGCCGCGGCCGGGCTTGTCCATGTAGACGCGGATGAGCCCGAGTTCCGCCCACATCTGCTCTTTGAGGGCGTCGAGGCCCTTCTCCTCCGCCGCCGAGATGAACACCGCCTCCTCGGGGTCGATGCCGTGCTCGCGGAGCTCGGCTTTCATCGTCTCCGCGTACGACGGCTCGATGAGGTCGACCTTGTTGACGGCGACCAGCGACGGCATGTAGACGCGGTTGTCCATCATGCCGTCGACGAGCTTGTCCACGGAGGGGTTGCCGCGGATGGTGACGTCGGCGTTGATGAACCCGCGCTCGCGGAGAATCTCCTTGACGGTGTCGTGGTCGAGTTCGAGGTCGCCGGAGGTGTTCACGTCGATGCCGTCCTTGCCCTTCCGCCGGACGGTCACCGATGGCGGCTCCTCGTCCACCCGGATGTTGACGTTGTACAGCTCCTCCGCCAGTCGGTCGTACTGCTCGATTTCGAACGCCGACAGCATGAAGATGACGAGGTCCGCGGCGCGAATCACAGACAGAATCTCCTTCCCGCCGCCGCGACCGCCCGCCGCGCCCTCGATGAGCCCCGGCACGTCCAGCAGTTGGATGTTCGCGCCCCGGTACTCCAGCATCCCGGGGTTGACGTCCAGCGTCGTGAACTCGTAGGAGCCGACTTCGCTGTCGGCGTTCGTCATCGCGTTGATGAGCGAGGACTTCCCCACCGACGGGAACCCAACGAGCGCCACGGTGGCGTCGCCGTGCTGTTCGACGGCGTAGCCGCCACCGCCGCTCCCGCCGGACTGCTGTTTCTCCAGTTTCTCCTTCTTCTCGGCGAGCTTCGCCTTCAGCCGACCGATGTGCGCCTCCGTGGACTTGTTGTACGGCGTCTCCGAGATTTCTTCTTCGAGCTGTTCGATTTCCTCCTCCAGACCCATTACCCGAGCGTAGGCCGCTGGCGCCGAAAAGCGCTTTCCCTCCCGCCCGACCGGGATTGTTTTCGACACGTTCATGGTTCGTGTGAAGAGAGTGGCGGGTGATGCCCGACCCCTCCAACCTGCGCGACAGCACGCAGATCGTGCTTCCCGCCGCGACGCTGGAGGGGTACCGCGACGACATCGACGAGGAGTTCACCGTGAGCGTGCTCGAACAGGAGGGGATGGTCCGCATCATCGGCAGCCCCGTCGTCATCAAGGACGTCAGCGAGTACCTCGCCCGCGAGGGCGTCAACGTCCCGTAGGCGTTCGCGGCAGCGACGCCACCGGGCCGGAGAAAGAAAGGGTTAAAGCCGCGGCGACGGTTCGTTCGGGTATGGCTGAGACGATCGAAGTGCTCGTGGCAGGCGGTCAGGCCGACCCCGGGCCGCCGCTCGGTCCCGAGCTCGGACCGACGCCCGTCGACGTGCAGGCTGTCGTACAGGAAATCAACGAACAGACCGCTGCCTTCGACGGCACGGAGGTTCCGGTCACCATCGAGTACGAGGAAGATGGCTCGTTCAGTATCGAGGTCGGCGTCCCGCCGACGGCCGCCCTCATCAAGGACGAGGCCGGCTTCGAGACCGGCGCCGGCGAGCCCAACGAGGAGTTCGTCGCTGACCTCTCCATCGAGCAGCTGAAGACCATCGCCGAGCAGAAGAAGCCCGACCTGCTGGCGTACGACACGCGCAACGCCGCCAAGGAGGTCGCGGGCACCTGCGCCTCCATGGGCGTCACCATCGAGGGCGAGGACGCGCGGACGTTCAACGAGCGCGTCGCCTCCGGCGAGTACGACGACGTTCTTGGCGCTGAGGAAGCCGCAGCGTAACCCGACTCGCGTTTTCCGACCTTTCGTGCGGCCGTTCGTTCCGTTCTCGTAGCCGTGAGGCCGTCCGCGAGCGGTTCTCGCGGGCGGCGCGGTTCGACGGTTTTAAGGACGCGTTGCCCCTCTCTCAAACCGAGACAGGCTTCGCCTGTTTCACTGACCCGTAGGAGATCCGACCTTCACAGGGTCAATGCACTACGGAGGTGAAAGATGGCAGACAACGATATTGAAGAGGCCGTAGCTCGCGCACTCGAGGAGGCCCCAGAGCGGAATTTCCGTGAGACGGTGGACCTCGCTATCAACCTGCGCGACCTCGACCTCAACGACCCGTCGAATCGTGTCGACGAGGGCGTCGTGCTGCCGTCGGGCACCGGACAGGAGACACAGATTGTGGTTTTCGCAGAGGGCGAAACCGCAGTTCGAGCCGAGGAAGTCGCGGACGAGGTCTACGGTGGCGACGAAGTCGCCGACCTCGCCGACGACACCGACGCCGCGAAGGACCTCGCTGACGCGACGGACTTCTTCGTGGCCGAAGCATCCATGATGCAGGACATCGCGGGTGCGCTCGGTCAAGTGCTCGGTCCGCGCGGCAAGATGCCGACGCCGCTCCAGCCCGACGACGACGTCGTCGAGACAGTCAACCGAATGAAAAACACCGTGCAGCTTCGCAGCCGCGACCGCCGCACGTTCCACACGCGCGTCGGCGCGGAAGACATGTCCGCCGAGGACATCGCGGACAACATCGACGTCATTCTGCGCCGCCTGCACGCGGACCTCGAAAAGGGCCCGCTCAACATCGATGGCGTCTACGTGAAGACGACGATGGGGCCCGCCGTGGAGGTGGCTTAGATGTCCGCAGACGAACGCACGACCGACACCATTCCCGAGTGGAAGCGCGAGGAAGTCGACGAACTCGTCGACCTGCTCGAGACCTACGACAGCGTCGGCGTCGTGAGCGTCACCGGCATCCCGAGCAAGCAGCTTCAGGACATGCGCCGCGGCCTGCACGGCAGCGCCGCGCTCCGCATGAGCCGGAACACCCTCCTCGTTCGTGCGCTCGAGGAAGTCGACGACGGCCTCGAAGACCTCACCCAGTACGTCTCCGGTGAGGTCGGGCTCGTGGCGACGAACGACAACCCGTTCGGGCTGTTCCAGCAGCTCGAAGAGTCGAAGACGCCCGCGCCCATCAACGCGGGCGAGGTCGCGCCCAACGACATCGTCGTGCCCGAGGGCGACACCGGCATCGACCCGGGTCCGTTCGTCGGCGAGCTTCAGCAGATTGGCGCGAACGCGCGCATCCAAGAGGGCTCCATCAAGGTCATGGAGGACTCCGTCGTCGTCGAGGAAGGCGAGACGGTGTCCACCGACGTGGCCAACGTCCTGACCGAGCTCGGCATCGAGCCGAAGGAAGTCGGGCTGGACCTCCGCGGCGTCTACTCCGAGGGCGTCCTGTTCACGCCGGACGAGCTCGAAATCGACGTCGAGGAGTACCGCGCGGACATCCAGTCCGCGGCCGCGTCCGCACGGAACCTCTCCGTGAACGCGGAGTACCCGACGGCGCAGACCGCGCCGACGCTCATCCGCAAGGCGCAGGGCGAGGCCAAGAGCCTCGGCCTGCAGGCCTCCATCGAGAGCCCCGACCTCGCGGACGACCTCGTCAGCAAGGCGGACGCGCAGGTTCGCGCGCTCGCCGCGCAGATCGACGACGAGGAGGCGCTCCCCGAGGAGCTCCGCGACGTCGAGGCGCCCGCCGCAGCGGCGGCGGAGCCCGAGGACAGCGAAGACGAACAGAGCGACGACCAAGAAACTGAATCCGAGGCCGACGCCGACGACTCCGACGACTCCGACGACGACGAAGACGGAGGCGACGGCGCCGAAGGCCTCGGGGAGATGTTTGGCTAACAATGGAGTACGTTTACGCAGCACTCATCCTGAACGAATCTGGCGAAGAGATCAACGAAGACAACATCACCGGCGTCCTCGAGGCCGCCGGCGTCGACGTCGAGGAATCCCGCGTCAAGGCGCTCGTCGCGGCCCTCGAAGACGTCGACATCGAGGAAGCCGTCGCCGAGGCGGCTGCCGCTCCGGCCGCGCCCGCCGCGGGCGCTTCCGGCGGTGCCGACGAAGCCGAGGAGTCCGAGGACGAGGCCGACGAGGAGGCCGAGGCCGAGGAAGAAGCCGAGGAAGCCGGCGACGACGAGGACGAGGAGGCCAGCGGCGAAGGCCTCGGCGACCTCTTCGGGTAATCCGGTTCCACGACCGACCGTTTTTCTTTCGCGCGCAACGCCGACCAGCCGACGGCTCACCGCGCACAGTCAGCCCCGTAGCTTGAAGTGCGGGAGCGCGACCAACTCGCGGCGATGGAGGTCGCCGGGGTGCGCGTGCTCGTCGCGCCGGGCGCGTCAGCGGCCGCGCTGCTGGCGGTCACCGCGGGCGTCCTGCTGGGGACGTGCTCGGGACTCGTTCCCGGCCTGCACGTGAACTCGCTGGCGCTGTTGCTCGCCGCGGCCGCGCCGAGCGTCCCCGGTCCGCCGCAGTTGGTCGGCGCGGCGATGCTCGCGGCGGGCGTCACCCACTCGTTTCTGGACGTGGTGCCGATGCTCGCGCTGGGCGTCCCCGACGCCGCGATGGCGGTGAGCGCGCTCCCGGGCCACCGCCTCGTGATAGGCGGGCGCGGCCGGGAGGCGCTGCGCGTCTCCGCGCTCGGCAGCGGCGTCGCGGTCGCGGTCGCGTTCGTCCTCGCGGTCCCCGTGACAACAGCGGCGACCGTCGTCGCGCCGCTCGTCTACGACTACCTCCCGGTCGTGGTCGTCGCGCTTCTCCTCGCTCTACTCGCGCGCGAGCCGACGCGACGGGCCCGCCTCGGCGGCTGTCTGGCCGTCGCCGCCAGCGGCGCACTCGGCGTCGTCGCCCTTCCACTCCAGCCCGAGAGCCTGCTGCCCGCCGGGGACGTGCTCGCGCCGCTGTTCGCCGGCCTGTTCGGCGCGCCCGTCCTGCTCGCGGCGTACCGCGGCGCCGGCGTCCCCGAGCAGGACGACCCCGCCGTCGCAGGCGGGCCGCGCTCGGTCGTCGAATCCGGGTTCGCGGGGAGTATCGCGGGCGCCGCGGTCGCGTACGTGCCCGGCGTGTCGGGCGCCATCGCCGCCGTGTTCGCCGTCGAAGCGACGCGTTCGGACGGCGACCGCGCGTTCGTCGCCGCGCTCTCCGGTGTCAACACTGCGAATACCGTCTTCGCCCTGTACGCGCTGTTCGCGCTCGGCGCGCCCCACACGGGCGTGCTCGTCGCGTTCGAGCGCGCGGCACTCCCGAAGACGCTCCCACTATTGCTGGCGAGTATCGCCCTCGCGGCCTGCGCGGGCGCGGTGCTCGTGCCGGTGCTCGGCGACCGGTACTTCCGGCTCGTTCGCCGGCTGAACCACCGCCGGCTCACCGTGGGCGTCTGCGCGCTGCTCGTGGTGCTCGCGTGGGTGTTCGCCGGCTGGCTCGGCGTCGCGCTGCTGGCGGCAGCGACGCTCGTCGGCCTGATTCCGCCGTACTTCAGTGCGCGCCGCGTCCACCTGATGGCGGTGCTACTCGTGCCGCTGGCGCTGTCCTAACTCCGCGAAAAAGTGCCGCGGCGGGGTTACTCGGCTTCGATGTCCGCGCCCGGCGCATTGCGCTTCACGCTCTCGATGCCCGCGCGGGCCTTCGTCCGCGAACTGTACCCTTCGCCGCCGTCCGCGATGACGTTGCCGTTGCGGTGGCGGAGCCGCCAGCGGTACTCGCCGCCAGCGTCCTCGTACACTTCGAACGCCGCGAACCCGACGTCGAGGGCGTCGGCGTCCGGTGCGTAGTCGCGGACGCGCTCGACGGCGTTCTCTGCCTCGTTCTTCCGCGTGTAGCCCTCGCCGCTGTCCGCGACGACGTTCCCGTTCTCCGCGCGGACCCGCCACCGGAACTCCCCCGCGTCGTCTTCGTAGACGTCGAAGTCGGCGTCCGCGACGCGCTCTTGCAAGCGGTCGACCGCGCGTCGAGCGTCGCGGCGGCGGGAGTACCCCTCGCCGCCGTCGGCGAGGACGTTCCCGTTCTTGTGGACGAGCCGCCAGCGCCACTCGCCCGCGACGTCGCGGTAAATCTCGAACGAGGTCGGGTCGAACGCGAGGTACTCGCCGGGCCCCGCGTTGGTCTGGACGCCGCCGATAGCGCGCTCGGCGTCCCGGCGGCGCGTGTAGCCTTCGCCGCTGTCCGCGATGATATTGCCGTTGTCGTGGACGAGCCGCCACCGGAACTCCCCGGCGTCGTCCTCGAACACCTCGAAGGTGGCTTGACTCTCTCCGGCTTCCGCGGGCAGCATCGGGAGGTCGTCGAGGTCGCCCTCGGCCTCCGCGGCGTCGGGCTCGGCGTGAATCGTCGCCGCGCCGAGCGCGTTCCGGCGGACGCTCTGCATGCCCTTCTGGGCGTTGTGCTTGGCCGTGTAGCCCTCGCCGCTGTCCGCGATGATGTTGCCGTTCCGGTGGCGGAGTCGCCACCGGAACTCTCCGGCCTTGTCCTCGAACAGCTCGAACTGCGCGTGGCTGGTGCGGATGGACTCGACCTCGCGTTCGAGTTCGTCACGGGCGCGTTCGGCGGCTTCGAGCTCGCGCTGGACCGCTTCGACGCGGCGCTCGCTCTCCTCGCTTTCCGCCCGCGCGGCCGCCGTCTCCTCGGTCGCACGAGTGGATGTGACCAGCGGGACGAGGACGCCGCCGGCGCCGATGACGGCGACGCCGAGGACGTACAGCGCGATGACGCCGCGGTGGCCGGTGGCGACCTGCCACTGGTTCGGGAAGACGACGAAGAACCACGCGATGGCGGCCGCACACAGCAGTCCGCCGAGGTAGACGGCGACCGTCGCGGCTCGCTGGAGCGGGAGTCGGATGACCGGGCCGGCGATGAGGAGCGCGAACCCCGCGGCGCCGAGCGCGATGCTGTACTCGCGCAGCGACCCGGCGGACTCGCTGGGCAGGAACAGCAGGATGCCGAGGACGCCCAACACGAGCCCCGCGACGAACACGAGGTAGCCGTACACCTCGTCGGCGGTCTGCGCTCGCCCGATCTGCCGCTCGTAGAACTCGGTGACGCCGTCACCGCTATCGGTCGCTGACATGTACGACAGCACACAGGGCAACTATAAAAAGGCCCTTGCCGGTCGGTACCAAACAGCGCGAGACAGCGCGGACGCTTACTCTCGGGGAACTGCGACGTTCCGCACGCGCTCGCCGCATTCCGGGCACTCGACGAGGTGGGTCTCGCTCTCGAACCGGCTGAGACAGCCGGTGCACTCGTAGCGGCTGGTCGAGGGTGGCGTGTACGAATCAGTTCGAACCATGTGCACGAGTAACAAGGGTTGTCTTGTAAGGCTGCCCATAATACTGATTTAGGGGATGTATATTGCTAGTACGGCGGCGATTCTGGAAAGTAACTACACGTTCGTATTCTTCTATCCGATAGAACTGTGGCTTGAAGATTTTAGGGGCTCCTGCAGGTTCGTCGGTGGACGCGCGTAACGAAGTACCGCAGTTCGAGCGTCGAAAAACTAGTGTTCGAGGCCGGTCAGGAGCTCGTCGACGTGCTCCTGTTCGCCGTCGAGGGCCTGCGGGTAGATGGCGACTGCGACGACGTGGTCGCCGTCGTGTTTGACCTTCGTGACGTGGACGTAGACATCGACGGACTGCCCGCCGATAGTGGCGCTCCCCTCGAACTTCGTGACCGTCGTAGACTCGTCGAGCACCGTCATATTACGGGTGCTGGCCGTCTGTCCGACGGAGAGGCCGTCGTACTGCTGTTGGGCGAGCTGCGCGAGGTCGCGCTCGGAGTAGTCGTCGATGGGGTTGAACGACTGGCCGAGGATGCTGACTCCGGGGCTGGCGAACGCGCCGAAGACAGCGGCCCGGCGCTCGCCGAGAACGGGCACGCTCACGCTGCGCTCGTACATTGCCACCCAGTTGGTGACGGTGACGTTCCGGGACTGGCTGCCCGCGGAGAACTCGCGGCTGATTTCGGACTCGTTCACGCGGACCTCCTCGTAGCCCGTCGCTTGGAGGGCGTCCTCGGAGACAGTGGCCTGCGAGGCGGAGAACGACAGCCCGTCCCCGCCGAGGACGCCGAGACAGCCGCTGGTGGCGATGAGTGCGGCGAGCGCGACGGCGACCGCCGTTCGTCGGTGCATACGACACAGAACCCGGGCAGCGGGAATAAGCTTGGCGGCTCTCTTGTCAGAAACCCGACTGACTCTCGGGGCGGCCTCAGAGCCGGTAGGTCGCGCCGTCGTCGGTGTCCTCGACGGTGACGTCGAGTGATTCGAGGCGGTCCCGGAGTTCGTCCGCGCGGTCGTAGTCGCCCGCGTCCCGGGCGTCCTCTCGGATGTCCAAGACGAGTTCGACGAGGTCGCCCGCGAGTTCGACCTCGCCGCCGTCGACGGTCTCGAACTGGAAGCCGAGCACGCCGCCGCCCAACTCCTCGAAGACCTCGACGGCGTCGACGAGCGCGCGGTAGTCGTAGCGCTCGGCGTCGTCGACGTACCGGTGGACCGCCGACGCCAGCTCCAGCAGCGCGCTTACCGCCTCGCGCGTGTTGAAGTCGTCGTTCATCGCCGCCTCGAAGTCCTCGCGAGCGTCCGCGACGGCCTCGCGGAGGGCCGCGGACTCGACTTTCGCGTACGCGTCGGGGCTGTCGGCGGCGTCGGCGGCGCGCTCGTAGGCGCGCTGGAGACGCTCCCAGCGCTGCTCGGCCTCCGAGACCGTCTCCTCGGAGTACGTCTGGCGCTGCGTGTACGACGTGGAGACGAGGAACATCCGGACGACGTTCGGGCCGAGCTCCTCAATGGCGTTCTTCGTCGTGAAGAAGTTCCCGAGACTGGAGGACATCTTCTCGCCCTCGGTTTCGAGGAGGCGGACGTGCGCCCAGTACTTGGCGAACGGCTCGCCGGCGGCGGCCTCGCTCTGCGCGACCTCGTTCTCGTGGTGGGGAAACACGAGGTCCTGCCCGCCGACGTGGACATCGATGTGGTCGTCGAGGTGGGTCATGCTCATCGCCGAGCACTCGATGTGCCAGCCCGGTCGCCCCTCGCCCCACGGCGACTCCCACGTCTGTCCCGCCGGCTCCTCCAGCGGCGGCAGGTCGTCGCTGCGGTGCTCGTTGGCGTCCGCGGGGGCGACCGCGCCCGCCTTCCAGAGCGCGAAGTCCGCGGGGTGGCGTTTCTCGGACTGCTCGGACTCGGGGCCTTGGGCCTCCATCTCCTCGACCTGTTGGCCGGAGAGCTTCCCGTAGTCCTCGAAGGACGTGACGTCGAAATAGACGGAGCCGTTGGCCTCGTAGGCGTGCCCGGTCTCGATGAGCGTCTCCACGAGGTCGATGATTTCGGGGACGTGCTCGGAGACCCGCGGGTACACCTCCGCGCGCTGGAGGTTGAGCGCGCGCATGTCCTCGATGACCGAGGCGACGTAGTGGCGCGCGACTTCCGCCTCGGTGTCGCCGAGGCCGTCCTCGCCGGTGCGCGCGACGATTTTCTCGTTGACGTCCGTGAAGTTCTGGACGTGGCGGACGTCGTAGCCGACGTGCGAGAGCCACCGCGCCATCACGTCCGACTGCACCCAGAGGCGAGCGTGCCCGAGGTGGGAGTCGTCGGAGACGGTGAGCCCGCACGTGTACACGAGGACGTCCTCGGGGTCGTGGGGCTCGAATTCCTCTCGCTCGCCGGAGAGGGTGTTCGACACGTAGAGCGTCATGTAGCCGAACGTACGCGCGCCGGCGTTTCAAAGCGTCGGAACCGACGGCGTCCGTCGCGGTCAGCGCGGCACTGCGTCGAGCGTGTCTTCGACGACGCGGAGCGCGTCTGCGCCGTCCCGTCGCTCGACGACGACCACGAGCGACTCGTCAGCGACGCCCGCCGCCATCGGGTCGACCCCCGACGCGTGCAGGCGGTCGAGCGCGGCCGCCAGCGTCCGCGTATCCACGTCGCCAGTCGCTAGTAACGCCGTCAAGTCGCCCACGCCCGGCTCGAATCCCTCGCCCGCGACGACCAGCAGGCCGTCGTCGCTGGCGCCGAGCCCCGACCGCATCGTGACAGTCGCGTCCCGGCCGTCGGCGTCGTAGGCGGGCAGGTCCTCGCCGTACCGCCGGACCGCCGCCGCGACCGCGTCCTCGTCGCCGTCCACGTCGAGGAAGCGCGCGGCCGCCGCGTGGTTCACGACGCCCGCGCGCAGCGCCCGCTGCAGGAACGGGTGGTCGTCGATTGCCGCTCGCGTCGCCGCCGCCTGAGTCATACTACGGGGTCGGCGCCGCGGGGGCTTAAGTCTCAGCGCCTGCGAGCACTCCACCATTTTAAACCACCGTGGCGAGTACGACGCGGCGTGAGCGAGGACAGCGACCCGACGTCGGTGCTCTCGTTGCTCGACGACGAGCACGCGCGCGCCATCCTCGCAGCGGCGAGTACGGAACCCATGTCCGCGAGCGAACTGAGCGAGGCCTGCGACGCGTCGACCGCGACGGTGTATCGGCGAATCGACGACCTGACCGACCACGACCTGCTCGAAGAGTCGATCAACGTCCGGTCGGACGGCAACCACCACCGCGTCTACCGGGCGACGTTCCGTCGGTTCACGCTCGAACTCGACGACGGCGAGTTCGCCACCGAGGTCGAGTGCGAGTCCGAGGACGTCGCCGACCGCTTCACGAGAATGTGGGAGGGACTGTAATGAACGCACTCTACGTCGTCAACGTCGCCGCGTCGTTCGCCGCGACAGCCGTCGGACTGTTCATCGGCTACCACGCCTACCGGGGGTTCCGCCGCCACCAGAGCGCGGCGATGCAGTACCTCTCGGCGGGGCTGGTGTTGCTGACGGCCGTCACCTACACCGCGACGTTCGTCGGCTCCGCGATGCTCCGGTACGGGGTTCTCGACGCGACCCTCGAACCGCCGTTCCGGCTCGTGGTGCGGATGCTCCAGCTCGCGGGGTTGGTGTGCATCGCGTACTCGCTGTACCGGCGGCCGTCGTAGCTACGCGCAGCCCACCGAGTCCGCGACGGCCACCAGCGCGCGCTCGCCGAGGTCGGTGGCGACCACAGCGTACCGGCGCTCCTCACAGGACCACGCCACGAGCTTCGCGCGCGGCGTCGTGACGTACTGGCCGCGCCGTCCCGCGACGGTGACGTTCTCCCCGAGCGTGAACGAGCCACGGTCTGCGGCGGTCGTCTTGGTGACCGCGAGCCGGTGCCCGTCCGCCGTGGCGTACCGGAGCGTCGCCTGCGTCACGTTCCCGTCGACGTACTGCGCGCCCTCGAAGTCGTAGCCCGCGGGCACCTCGGGGTCGGGGACCGGGAAGGCGGCGCGCTCGCGGAGCGCGCTCGCGGCGTCGAAGAACCGAGTGGTGGCGTCCGGCGACGCCACGGTGGCGTTCGCCGGGGCGTCGAAGTCGAAGGCGCCGCTGGGGAGGTCAGCGTCGAACGTGACGTTCGCCAGCCGCGTGGTCGTCTCGATGGTCCGGTTTCGGTAGTCGAGTCGCTGAGTCGTGTACAGCGGGTAGAAGTAGCGGCTGTCCAGCCACAGCGTCCGGTCGACCGACAGCGCCGCCGCCGAGACCGCGGTCAGCTCGAAGCCGTGGGCGGTCCGGCCGGCGACGGTACGCGTCCCGAGGTAGTCGACCTCGAACCCCTCGATTGCGCCCTCGGGAATCGACGGCCCGCCGTCCGCGGCGGGGACGACGGGGAGCGGAGAGACGCCGCTGGAGGGGTCTGCAACGTCGTCGGTGTGCGCCGCGGCGACGACGCGCTGGAGGTACGCCGACCGGTTCCCGCGGTAGCCGTACCGGGTCCGGGGGACGCGCGTCACGGTGTTCTCGTCGGCGTCGTAGGTCACCGCGCCGGAGTCGTTGACCACGGTCACGTCGTCGGCCCGGGACGCCGGGTCGAGGACGCGCTGGTAGCGCCTGACTCGGTCTCCGGAGAGGTCGATGCGGACGAGCGAGCGCGTCTCGTTCGTGGCGTTCCCGGTGTCGACGGTGGTCACGCGAGTGGCTTCGAGCGAATGGAGCGACGCGTACCGCTGGGCGACGTCGGCGTCGGGCGGCGACTCGGTGCGGTCCGCGAGGCCGTCGATGCCGCTGCAGCCGCTGGCGACGAGGAGGGCCGCGACGCCGACCGCCAGCAGCGCCTGTCGCGTCATGGATACGACGTGATTTTCCTCCTACACGATAAAAGGGGCGAACTTGTCCGGTACCAGCTAGCCTCGCAGCGCCGGTTGCGAAGCCACTAAGGACGCATCTCCCCTAGGTGTGAGCATGCAAGCGCTGGTCATCGTCGGTCACGGGTCACACCTCAATCCGGGTTCCTCGGACCCGGCTTTCACGCACGCTGACACCATCCGCGCGACCGGGGCCTTCGACGAGGTCCGGGAGGCGTTCTGGAAGGAGGAGCCGTCCTTCCGGGAGGTCCTGCGCACGCTCGAATCCGAGGAGGTGTTCGTCGTGCCGCTTTTCATCTCCGAGGGCTACTTCACCGAACAGGTCATCCCCCGAGAGCTCCGGCTCGATGACTGGGACCCCGAGGACTGGGATTCGGACGGCACGGACGCCGACCACGTCACCGTCCGCGCGACGGACGTGGACAAGACCGTCCACTACTGCGGGCCGGTCGGCACCCACGACTCGATGAGCGACGTCATCGTCGAGCGCGCGAAGTCCATCACCGACGACCCCGAGGTCGGCGACGGCTTCGGGCTCGCGGTCGTCGGCCACGGCACCGAGCGCAACGAGAACTCCGCGAAGGCCATCCACTACCACGCCGACCGCATCAGCGACACCGGCCGCTTCGAGGAGGTGAAGGCGGTCTTCATGGACGAGGACCCCGAGGTCGACGACGTGACGGAGTTCTTCGAGGCCGATGACATCGTCGTCGTGCCGCTGTTCGTCGCGGACGGCTTCCACACGCAGGAGGACATCCCCGAGGACATGGGTCTGACCGACGACTACCGCAAGGGCTACGACGTGCCCAGCGAGGTCGACGGCCACCGCATCTGGTACTCGGGCGCGGTCGGCACCGAGCCGCTGGTCGCGGACGTCATCCTCGAGCGCGCCGACGAAGCGGGCGCGGACCTCGCCGACGCCATCGAGCGCGTCCGCCAGCAGACCGAGAACGACGGCGCCGCGAGCGCGGGGGACTGATGTCGGTCGCCGACACCACCCACGACGTCGAGACGGCGCTCGTGGACGCGGCCGCCGACGGCATCGACTTCGACGGTCTCGTCGTCGAACACACCGAGGACGGCTACCACTGGGAGACGCCCGACGAACAGGCGACGCTCGACGAGGACGGCCTCCGGGAGCGCGCCGAGGAGGCGTACGCGACGAACTGGTACTACTGGGAGCACGTCGTCGCGGGCCACGACACGCCCCGGCGGGCGTTCCTGCGGTGGCTGGAGGGCGCCGACGACCACGCGGTCCCCGAGCGCTACGACGCGCTCCGGGGCGGCCACACGCGCTCGTGGGGGGAGCTCGCCGTCACCGCCGTGCTCAGCGAGGGCGGGCGGCGCCGCTACGAGGTCCGCCACGAGGACGACCTCGGTGAGGACGTGGACGCGTACACGGACCCGCTGGAAGCCCGCCACCTCGTGAAACACGACGACGAGGGCCGGTACCGACCGCTCTCGACCGCGCCGTCGCTGCCGCACGGCTGGGCGTTCGTGGACTTGGACGGCTCGGACCTCGTGCAGACGGTGGACTACGTCTACCCGGCGACGGTGTCGAACTGGCACCGCGAGCGCGAGGGCGACCTCGACATCGACCACTGGGACGACGTGGCCGACCGACAGACCGGCATCTACAGCATCGTCGAACAGCTCGACGACGACGCCTTAGAGTGGGCGGCGGAGGCCTGCTGCGTGGACTCTCAGTGCCTGAAGCGCCGCGAGTGGGACGAGAACGACGAAGAGGAACTGGACGTGCCCCGCGGCGACGGGGAGTTCCCGTGCCGGGAGCCGTGCTCGCTGTTCGTCGCGGCCGCGCGGAAGTTCACGACGCTCGAACGCGAGGAGTCCCGCGAGTACACGTTCGAACTCACGCCCGCGGAGAAGGAGCAGGTCGAGGACATCGTCGACGCGGTCGCGGACGGCCGCACGGACGAGATTCGCGAGGCCGACGTCTACGAGGGCGCGAACCGCTACCGCGCGCGGTTCCTGCGCGCCAAGCGCATGGACGAACACGGGCTCTCGGGGACGCCGACGTACCCCGAAGACCACGAGGACGACCACGATGAAGACGGCCACGGGGACGACCACGACGACCACGACGACGAGGAGTAGTTCTCACGCCGCCAGCAGGTAGGCGGCGACGCCGACGCCGCCGAGGAGCGCGAGCACGCCGACCAGCATCGCCACCGAGTCGGAGATGGAGGCGGTGAGCGCGGCGGCGGCGACGACGGCGGTCGCGGCGAGCGCGGGCACGGCGACGTCGGCGAGCGCGACGCCCTCGTCGTCGCCGTCGGGTTCGGACTTCTCGGCGAGGGTCTCGTCGACGGCGACGTCGGGGCCGCCGTCCTTCCGCTCGGCGGTGACGGTGACGTTCACGCGCGCCTGCTCGGAGCCGTAGCCCGTGGAGAGCTCGACGTAGCCCTTCGTCGGCGAGTGGTCGGAGGGAATCGAGATTTCGACGCCGCGGGTCTGGCCGTCCTCGACGTACACCTGCGTCGCGGCCGGCTCGGCGACGGCGGCGAGCGCGTCGTCGAGGCGCAGGTGGACGTGGATGGGGCCGCCGTGGTTCTCGAAGACGAGGACGAACGACCGGTCCGTCTCCAGCGACGCCGCTTCCGGCTGGAGGTCGCGCGGGTGGTCGCGGTTGAGGTGGACGGACAGCCGTTCGGGCACGGCAGATGGATTGTCCCGGGGTAAGAAAAAGCTTCCCGAGCGTCAGGCCGGGGTCTCCTCGCGCATGTCCGGCGGCAGGAGGTTCGGGATGCCGTCCTCGATGTCGTAGGTCTCGCCGCACTCCGTGCAGGTGAGCGTGCCGGCGAGAATCTCGTCGTCGTCGCGCTCCTCGACGTCGAGTTCGAGGTCGTGTTTGTCCAGCGGACAGCAGATGATGTCCACGAGGTCGTCGTTCATGCGCGGACCGACGGGGGCGCGGACAAAAAGCGTGCGGGTTGCGGGGCGCTACTGCTCGAAGGGGTTCTGCTGAACGACGGTCTCCTCGCGGCCGGGGCCGACGCCGAGCGCGTACGCGGGCGTGTCGAGTTCGGACTCGACGTACTCGACGTACTCGCGGGCCTCCGCAGGGAGGGCGTCGTAGCCCTCGGCGGCGACCGCTTCGGGGTCGAACTCGGGCCAGCCGTCGAAGCTCCGGAAGACGGGCTCGCAGTCGCCCCAGCGTTCGGTCGTCGCGGGCATCGAGTAGACGGTCTCGCCGTCCAGCTCGTAGGCGTGGCCGACCTTCACTTCGTCGAGGCCGGCGAGCACGTCGAGGTGGTTGATGGCGAGGCCGGTGAAGCCGTTCGCGCGCGCGGCGTGGCGGAGCATCGGGAGGTCGAGCCAGCCGACGCGGCGCGGGCGGCCGGTGACGGTGCCGTACTCGCCGCCCTCCTCGCGGATGTACTCCGCGAGATCCTCGTCGTCGCCCGTGAGTTCGGTGGGCAGCGGGCCGGTGCCGACGCGGGAGAGGTACGCCTTCACGACGCCGACGACTTCACCCTGACCGACCGTGGTCGGGCCGAGGCCCGTCCCCGTGGCGGCGTAGCCCGCGGTCGGGTTCGAGGACGTGACGTAGGGGTAGACGCCGTGGTCGATGTCGAGGCTGGTGCCCTGCGCGCCCTCCAGCATCACGCTGTCGCCGTCGTCGATGCGGTCGGCGAGGTAGTCGCCGGCGTTGACGTCCATGTTCTCCTCGGCGATGCGCTCGCCGAACGCGCGGTACTGCTCGAACAGCGCGTCCACGTCGAACTCGTCGCCGGCGTCGCCGCCGTAGACGTCCTCGTAGAGCGCGCGCTTCTGCGGGACGGCGTACTCCAGTCGCTCGCGGAGCACCTCGGGGTCCAGCAGGTCGCCGATGCGGACGCCGCGGCGGCCGGCCTTGTCCTCGTACGTGGGGCCGATGCCCCGGCCCGTGGTGCCGGCGTCGAGGTCGGAGTCGGACTTGACGTCCTCCTCGATGCCGTCGAGCACGCGGTGGTACGGGAGGATGACGTGGGCGCGGCGAGCGACCCGCACGTCGGGGTCGAGGCCGCGCTCGCGGAGCGCGTCGATTTCCTCGAACAGCGTCTCGGGGTTGACGACGCAGCCGTTCCCGAGGACGCCGGTCTTCCCGCGGACGGCCCCCGAGGGGACCAAGGAGAGCTTGTACTCGTCGCCGTCGACGACGACGGTGTGGCCGGCGTTGTCTCCGCCCTGATACCGGACGACGACGTCGGCCGCGTCGCCGAAGAGGTCGACGACGCCGCCTTTGCCTTCGTCGCCGAGTTGCGACCCGACGATGGTGACGGTCATACCCGTCGTTTCCACCAGCGTCGTCAAACCGGTTACGGTCTCGCCGCCGTGAATAGGCACAGTCGTGTATACTATCGCTGTCGAGAATGCGGGATGTTGGATGGACGAACATGATAGGGGCGTCAGCGGCGCCGGGCGCAAGCGTTAACTGTTGGCACTCGCAAGCGAATACTGCCACTTTCTCGCCGAAGCCCTACGACAACCTTTAAACCCCCGCCAAGACAAGTTAACAAATGCCATGATAGACCGGCTTGAGAAGGAAGTCGATATGCTGGAGCGCCATCTGCAGGTCCTCCGCATGGTCATCGAGAACGAACCCATCGGTATCGTGAAGATGTCCAACGAGACCGGCTACCCACACCACAAGGTCCGGTACTCCCTCCGCGTGCTCGAAGAGGAGAACCTCATCGAGCCGTCCTCGCAGGGAGCGATCACGACCGAGCGCACCAGCGAGTTCGTCGACGAACTCGACGGCAAAGTCGACGACCTCGTCGACAAGATGGAAGCGATGAAGATCGACGCCGCCGCCGAAGCCGAGTAACGCCGACGGTTCCATCTACAGCTCTGGGACGGTCAAGTGGAACGCGTCGTTGCGGTCCTCGACGAGACAGAGGTGGTAGCCGGACTTCCGCCCCACCTTCACGAAACTCTCCTTGTCGCTGCGGCTGAGGAACCCGCCGCCGCCAGTCGCGTCGCTGGCGGTCTCCAGCGCCGCCGGCTCGAAGAAGGAGGACGTGACGTACATCGCCGCGCTGAGTCCGTCGACGCCCTCCCGGACCGCGGTCGCGTCCTCGACGAGCGCGTCCATCTCCTCGCCGGTGACGGGCTCGCGCTCGGCGTTCAGCTCCGCGACGACAAGCGGGTCGCCCATGCGGTCCCGCAGTACCACGTCGAACGTCCGCGAGGTCGCGCCGTCCTCGGTGTCGACGGCGACCGTGCCGTCAAGCTCCGCGCGGTCGACCGCGGGGAGCGCCTCGTAGAGGTCCGCGAGGCCGTCGGCGTGGCCGGAGTCCCGAATCTCGAAGGGGAGCTCGCGGACCGCCCACGAGACGAACCGGTGGGCCGCCGACGCACGGAGGAACGACTCGTAGTCCTCGCCGTCGACGGTCGCGTCCGCCGCCTCGAACTGCGTGTGGTGGTCGATGCGGAGGTTCTCGTTCACCGCGTCGAGGTCCGTCTCGGGGCCGAGGTCGTCCAGCGTCGGCTTCCCCTTCGAGTCGTAGCGCACGAAGAGGTTCGTGTCCGACAGCGCCGCCTCCGCGGTGAGGTCGTTGTCCGTGGTCGGCTCGTCGCCGCCAGCGGCCTCGGCGGCCTCCAGTTCGGCTTCGAGTTCGTCCGCGCGCGCCCGCAGGTCGTCGCGTTCGGCCTCCAGCGACTCGACGCGCTCGCGCAACTCCGCGCGCTCGTCTTCGAGGCTGTCGATGCGCTCGGCGGCCTCTTCGAGTTTCGCGTCGCGCTGCTTGACCGCGCGCTTGAGCTTCTCCACCGTCGAGCGCGTCCCGCTCTTCGAGGAGCTGCTCGACGCGGAACTACTCGACGCGGACTTCGAGCGCGCGCTCCGCGAGGGCTGCTTGTCGGCGCGGTCGGCGCTCGCGCTCTTGGACGGGGACTTCGATTTCACGCCGCCGTCGGTGGACTCGCTCTTCTCGGGGGCGAGCGTCGGCACCGAGCGCGCGTTGCGCCACTCCTCCTCTTGGTCGAAGACGCCCTCCTCGTCGGCCGCGGCGCGCGCGGCGGCCTCGTCGTCGGTCGGCTCGCCGCCGCTGTCCCCGGCCTGCTTCGACGGGGTTCGCGCCCGCGCTTCGGCCGTCTCGTCGGTGTCGTCCGTGGCGTCGCCCGCGTCCGCCGGTTCCGACTCCGCCTCGGCCGTCCGCGACACCGCCGCTGTCTCGTCGCTGTCTGCGTCGTCGGCCGACGGCTCCGTACTGGGCGTCTCGTTCGCGGCTGTTGCGGCCTCTTCGGGAGAGTCGAAGCTCTCGTCGCCGGCCTGCGACCCGGCGTCGTCGGTCGGTTCGTCCGACGGCTCGTTGGGCGTCGAGTCGTCGCCGCCCGCTGCCGCGGTCGTAGTCGCGCCCGACGGCTCGTCCGCGGGCTCGCCCTCGGGCTCGGGGAGTTCGGTCACGTTCACCGGCGACTTCTTCACCTCGTAGACGCCGACCTCGTCGTCGGCGCGGTCGAACGCCTCGTCGCCCGTGACGAGTTCCTCGCTGGCGCCGACGAACGCCGCGTTCATCGAGCGCCCGCCGTAGTAGACGACGTAGTAGTCCCCGGAGAGGACGTTCTCGGAGAGCTCGATGTAGCCCGTGAAGCTCGCGTCCGCTAAGGTCTGGGCGGCCTCCGAGAGCGGCGTGTCGTTCGTGTAATACTTCGCCTGCGTCTCCCCGCCGCGCTCCTGCATCGAGAACAGCAACGCGAGACTGGGATGCGGGGCCTCGTACACCGTCCCGGAGGCGTCCCCGAACTCCTCGACGTCGCCCTCGAAGACGCCGATGACGCGGCCGTTCAACATGAACAGCCACGCGTCGCCGGCGACGACCGCTCCCGAGAACTCCCGGTCCGCGAGGTCGTGGAGCTCGCGGAATCCGCCCGAGAACGGCCGGGAGTCCCACGACTCCACCCGCTCGACCGTGTGTGCCTGCATACCCACTTGGAGGCAAGCGGCGCGTATAAGACTTTCCGGGCGGACGGGCGCCCTACGCGCGTCTGACGGCGACGAGCCCGCGAACAGAACAGATTACAGCTTGCTGGACGCGTCGTCGGCGAGCTCCTGCATGCGCTTGCTGAGCCGGCCGGCGTTCGAGAACTCGTCCTCGCTCATCGCGGCCGCGAGCGCGTTCCCGAGCAGGAAGACGGCGTGCTTGTGCTCGCTCTTAGACTTGTGGACGTGCGAGGGCTCGACTTCGAGCTCCTCGTAGGCCCGGAAGGCGTCGTCGTCGACGTTGTCGAACTCGAGGAACTGGTCTTTGATCTGCACCATCTGTTCGTGGAGGTCGAGGAGCTCGTCCTTGTGCATGCTTGGGTACGATAGGGAATTCGGGCGTTTAAGCGTTGTCCGCGACGGCGTACCACGCGGGTCGCGGCGACCCCGCGGCGCGGGAGTGGGTGGGGGCGTGCCGGCCGCCCGCGAGCCGTTCAGAAGACGTACTCGTCCTCGTGGCCCATCATGCCGCCCTCGCTCTCGAGGCCGGCGCCCTCCTCCTCGTCAGAGGGACCGCTGGTCTTGTACGCGCGGATGCCCGACGACAGCAGCTGTTCGACGGCCTCCTCGCGGCTGACGAACTCCCCCTGTTCGACGAGCTGTGCGATCTGCATCTCGATCTGGTCCGGGATGTTGACTTCGATCTGGGGCATCGTTCTGGCCGGGGCTTCGCCGCCACCGTTCTTAAGCCTGACGGGGGGCGGATTCGGGGGCGTTTTCCGGGCTGAGCCCGCTACGCCACCGATTCTCGAAACCGGCGGTGCGCCCCCGAGTCGGTAGGAATACGTGGCCGCGACCCGTACGACGGTCCATGAGTGTCGAGGACGTCACGGACCTCTACGAGGAGTTCGGCGACGACCGGCTGCCGCCCGGCCAGCGCGAGACCTCGAAGTTCCCCGTGCTGTCGAAGGGCGGAACGCCGAAGTGGGACCGCGAGGAGTGGACGTTCACCGTCACGGGCGCCGTCGACGACGAGCTGTCCTGCTCTTACGAGGAGTTCCGCGACCTCGACAGCGTCACGCAGCGACAGGACTTCCACTGCGTCACCGGCTGGTCGAAGTTCGACTGCGAGTTCACGGGCGTCACGTTCCCGCACCTCGCGGAGCTGGCGGGCGTCCACGACGACGTGACCACGGTGATGTTCCACGCGCTGGACGGTTACACGACGAACCTCCCGATAGAGGACTGCATGCGGGATGAAGTCCTGTTCACGTGGGCGTTCGACGGCGAGGACCTCCCCGGGGAGCACGGCGGCCCGCTGCGCGTCGTCACGCCGCACAAGTACGCGTACAAGGGCGCGAAGTGGGTGGACGGCGTGGAGTTCCTCACGGAGCCCGAGCGCGGCTACTGGGAGAAGCGCGGCTACTCGAACACCGCCGACCCGTGGGCGGAAGACCGGTACAGCTAGCGGCCGTCGCTGCCGAAGGATAGCCTATTTAGTCGCAGCGTCCCGAACGTCGAACAATGAGTTCTCTGTCCGGCGAGGCGGCCGCCCGCGGGGCGGTCGTCAGCAGGAGCTGCCGGGTGGCCGACGTCTCCTATCGGGCGTTTCTGGCGGCCCGGGACGCGCCCCGCATCCACTGGGCGGACCCGGACGGCCTCGAACTGTCCGGGGTCGGCGACGCGGCGACGGTGACGGCCGCGGGCGGCGACCGGTTCGCGGCGGTCCGCGAGTGGGCGACCGCGCTGTTCGACGACGCCGACCACGACGGCCCGGCGGTCGCCCGCCCGCGACTGCTCGGCGGGTTCGCGTTCCACGACGACCACACCCCGGAGGGCACGTGGGCGGGGTTCCCGGCCGCGCAGTTCGTGCTCCCGGAAGTCCAGTTGGCGAGCGCGGGCGACGAGACGTGGCTGACGGTGACGCGGGCGGGCGAAGATATCGACCCCGCCGACGTGGAGGCGGCGCTCGCGGACGCCCGCGAGGAGGTCGCGGAGTTACCGGCGATGCAGCCAAGCGGCCCGCGCCCGGGCGTCGAGTCGACGACGCCCACGAGCGACGAGGCGTCGTGGCGCGAGCAGGTCGAGCGCGCGGTCGAGCGCATCGAGGCGGGCGACCTGCGGAAGGTCGTGCTCGCAACCGCGCTCCGCGCGGACCTCGCGGGCGACCTCGACCCCCGCGACCTGCTGGAGCGGCTGCGCCAGTCGTACCCGTCGTGTTTCCGGTTCCTCGTGGAGCCGACCGGCGACGCCGCGTTCCTCGGCGCGACCCCCGAACGCCTCGTGACCCTCGACGACGACCGCGTGCAGACCGTCGCGCTCGCGGGGTCGGTGGGCCGCGGCGACACGCCCGAGGAGGACGCCGAACTCGCCGCGCGCCTCCGCGACAGCGAGAAACTCCGCCACGAGCAGCGCCTCGTCACGGACACCATCGCCGCCCAACTGGGCGCGTTCGGTGAGGTGTCGGTGGGCGAGCGCGGCGTCCGCAAGCTCTCGAACATCCAGCACCTGAACACGCCGATTACGGCCGACGTGAGCGAGGACACGCACGTCCTCGACGTGGCCGAAGCCCTGCACCCGACGCCAGCGGTCGGCGGGCTGCCGCCGGACGCCGCGCTGGACGTGATTCGGGAGACGGAGACGTTCGACCGCGGCTGGTACGCCGCGCCCGTCGGGTGGTTCGACGGCGACGGCGACGGCACGTTCGCGGTCGGCCTGCGCTCGGCGGTCGCCCGCGGCCGCGCGGTGACGATGTTCGCGGGGAACGGCATCGTCGCGGACAGCGACCCCAGCGAGGAGTGGGAAGAGGTCCAGCTCAAGTACCAGCCGGTTCTGGACGAGCTCCGCCGATGAGCGCGCCGAACCGGAACACGCTGTGGGCGCGCGCTGTCGTCGAGGAGCTCGTCCGCGCCAGCGTGGACGCAGTCTGCGTCTGCCCGGGGAGCCGCTCGACGCCGCTGACCGTCGCGCTCGCCGAGCACGACGACATCCGCGTGTTCTCCCATCTCGACGAGCGCTCGGCGGCGTTCTTCGCGCTCGGCCGCGGGAAGCGCACCGGAAAGCCGACGCCGGTCGTCTCCACCTCGGGCACCGCGACGGCGAACTTCCACCCCGCGGTGATGGAGGCAAATCAGGCGCGCGTGCCCCTGCTCGTGCTCACCGCGGACCGCCCGCCCGCGCTCCGCGACTCGGGCGCGAACCAGACCGTCGACCAGACGAAGCTCTACGGGGACGCCGTCCGGGACTTCCGGGAGCTCCCGGAGCCGGAGGCCGACGCCCGAAAACTGCGCTCGGTGCGGACCGCGGTCTGTCGCGCCGTCGCCGAGACGACGGGCGCGAATCCCGGCCCGGTCCACGTGAACGTCCCGTTCGAGAAACCCCTCGAACCCGTCGACGTGCCGGGCGACGTGCCGGGGGACTTCGCCGACGACCACCCGCTGGCCGCGGAGGGTCGGGACGGGCCGTTCGTCGCCGCTCACCAGAATCCGGCCGGACCCGACGAAGCGACGCTGGACGCGCTCGCGGACGCGCTCGAATCCGCGGCCCGCCCGGTCGTCGTCGCCGGCCCGGACGACGCCCACGGTCTCATAGCCGGCGCCGCCGAAGCGCTGGCCGACGCTGCCGGCGTTCCGGTGTTCGCGGACCCGCTGTCGGGCGTCCGGTTCGGTGAGCACGTCCCCGCGTCGCGGGTCGTCGGCGGCTACGACGGCTTCCTCGCGGCCGACGCGCTCCCCGAGCCGGACGTGGTCGTGCGGTTCGGTGCGTCCCCCACGTCGAAGCCGCTGCGGCACTACCTGCGGGACAGCGGCGCGCGCCAGTTCCTCGTCGACCCCGCGGGCGGGTGGCGCGAGGCGACGTTCACGGCGACGGACCTCGTGGTCGCGGACCCGACCGAGACGGCGCGCGCGCTCGCCGAGCGAGTGGACCGCTCCGCCGGCGAGTGGGCCGAACGCGTCGCGGGCGTCGAGGCCGACTACTGGGGCGCCCTCGATGCGCTGGGACGCGAGGCCGTGCTGGAGGGGGACTTCGTGGCCGCGGCGGTCGAAGACGCGCCCGACCCCGCGACCGTGATGGTCTCGAACAGCATGCCCGTCCGCGACCTCGACCGGTTCGCGCGGCCCCGTGACGCCGACCTGTCCGTGCTCGGGAACCGCGGCGCCTCGGGCATCGACGGCATCACCTCAACGGGACTGGGCGCGGGGAGCGCGACGGACGACCCGCTGGTCGTGTTCACGGGCGACCTCGCGTACTACCACGACTCGAACGGCCTGCTCGCGCTCGACCGCTGTGACGTGGACGCGACTATCGTCGTCGTGAACAACGACGGCGGCGGCATCTTCCACATGCTCCCCATCGAGGCCTTCGACCCGCCGTTCACCGGCCAGTTCAAGACGCCCCACGGCCTCGACTTCGAGCCGCTCGGGGCCGTCTACGGCTTCGAGGTCGCGGCCGTCGAGACGCTGGCGGGCTTCCGGGACGCCTACCGGGAGTCCGTCGAGAGCGAGGGGACGCAGGTCGTCGAGGTGCGGACCGACAGCGAGGCCAGCCACCGCGAGCGCGAGCGCGTCGCGGCCGCGGTCGGCGAGGACCTCAACCACTAAGGCGCTCGCTCAGAGAGAGTGGGTCGATGCCCTCCACGACCACGCAACTCGCGCTCGTCGCCGCCCTCGCGGGCGTGCTCGGACTCTTGTACGTCGGCGCTATCGCCAACGAAATCGTCGTCGGGCTCGCCGTCGCGCTCGGGTTCGCGGTCGTCGCCGTCCTCTTCTACGCGGGCGGGACGAACCGCGAGACCGTCGCCGCCGTGACGATGGGCGCCTGCGTCGTCTACGGCGTGTTCACGCTCCAGTTCCCGATGGCGGTCGTCGCGGCCTGCGTCGTCTACCTCACGCTGTGGGTAACCGACGAGGACGGCCCGTTCGACGCCGCGCCGCCCACGGTCATCGCAGACGAGCTTGGCAACGACGGGGCGACCGACGCCGAGCCCGCCGAGTAGGGAACCTTTTTGCGCCGGCCGCGCCCGGTTCCGCGTATGGTTTCGGACATCTTCGACCCCGACCGCTGGGAGCCCGTCGCGGACTGCGACTTCGAGGACATCACCTACCACCGCGGGACGGACGTGGACGCGGTCCGCATCGCGTTCGACCGGCCTGAGGTGCGGAACGCGTTCCGCCCGGGGACCGTCGACGAACTCCACGAGGCGCTCGACCACGCGAAGCGACAGACCGACGTGGGCTGCGTGCTCCTCACGGGGAACGGCCCGAGCCCGAAGGACGGCGGCTGGGCGTTCTGCTCGGGCGGCGACCAGTCCGTGCGCGGCGACTCCGGCTACGAGTACCGCGGCGACGACGAGGCCGACGCCGGCGAGGACGAGACGGTGCAGAAAGCGAAGGCCGGCCGCCTCCACATTCTGGAGGTCCAGCGCGCGATTCGGTTCATGCCCAAGCCCGTGGTCGCGGTCGTGCCCGGGTGGGCGGTCGGCGGCGGCCACTCCCTGCACGTCGTCTGCGACATGACGCTGGCCAGCGACGAGCACGCGAAGTTCCTCCAGACCGACCCCGACGTGGCCTCCTTCGACGCCGGGTTCGGGTCGGCGTACCTCGCCAAGCAGGTCGGCCAGAAGAAGGCCCGCGAGGTGTTCTTCCGCGGGAAGACCTACGACGCCGAGGAGGCCGCGGACATGGGGATGGTCAACGAGGTCGTCGCCCACGACGAGCTGGAGGACGTCGCACTGGAGTGGGCCGACGAGATGGCGTCGAAGTCCCCGACCGCGATGCGGATGCTGAAGTACGCGTTCAACATGGCCGACGACGGCCTCGTCGACCAGCAGGTGTTCGCGGGCGAGGCCACGCGCCTCGGCTACATGACCGACGAAGCCAAAGAGGGCCGGGAGGCGTTCATGGAGGGCCGCGACCCGGACTTCTCGGACTACCCGTGGTACTACTGACCGGTGCCGTTCGCGGCCGCGAGGTCGCCGCCGGCGCGCTGGACGGACGGGCCGACGAACGGTGACGCGGCCACGTCCTCGCCGGGCTCCCGGGGGAGCGTGATGCGGAACGTCGACCCCTCGGAACCGGTCTCGACGAGTTCGACGCTGCCGCAGTAGTGCTCGACGAGGCGCGCGACCAGATACAGGCCGAGGCCGTGGTCGGCGGCGCGCCGCGACGGCCGCTCGAACAGCGTCTCGACCTCCTGCGGGGGGACGCCGCTCCCGTCGTCCTCGACTTCGATGGTGACGGCGTCCTCGTTGACGCTGCCGCGGACCCAGACGTGGAGCGGGTCGCCGTCGTTGTGCTCGGCGGCGTTGGCGAGCACGTTCCCGAACACCCGCGGCAGGAGGGCGTCCGCGTGGACGTGGGCGGACGCCGGGAGGTCCGTCTCGACGACCACGTCGTCGAACTCCGAGAGCTTCGCGGCCTCGTCGCGGACCACTTCGGCGGCGTCCACGCGCTCGAAGTCGGTGCGCTCCTTGGTCGCCTGCAGGAGCACGCGCACGTCGTCGACGACCTCGGTCATCTCCTCGCTCTTCTCGCGTATCGCGGTGCTGTACTCGCGGCCGACGCTGCCCGCGTCGTGCTCGTCTTCGAGCAGCTCAGCGTACCCGGAGATGACGTTCGACGCGTTCAGCACTTCGTGGCGGAGGAGACTGTTGAGGTAGTCCAAGAGGTCGCGCTGGGTTTCGAGGTGTTCGGCGCGGACCGCGGTGCGTTCGGCGTCCATCGCGCGCTGTATCGCCTGTGCTTCGGTGATGCCGATGGCGACCCCGACCCCCGCGCCGACGGCGCACGCCCACCGCAGCCACGCCACCGTCACCAACAGGGATTCAGCGGGGAGCACGGCTATCAGCGCGACGTTCACGACCAGCGACGCGGCGACGCCGGCGACCGTCCACCACCAGACGCGGCGGTGGCGGGCGGGCTCGACGGCGTCCCCCGCGAGCCAGCGGCCGGCGTACGCGATGCCCGCGACGAACGGCACCATCGTCAGCACGCCGACCGCGAACTCCCCGCCGAACGGCAGCACGGTGGCATTCCCCAGTTGCTTCGTCCACAGTCCCACCAGCACTTCGACGGCAACGAGCGACGCGAGGACGCCAGCGAGCACGTAGAGCCGCCGCGGCACCGAGCCCGCGGGACGGGACGTCAGCCCAGTCATCCTCTACAGTAAGGCGCTCGTCCGGTCATAAGTTCACGGTTCTTCCCGGGATACGGACGCTCGCGCCGCTCGCTGGGCTCACCGAGACGACGACTTTTTCAGTGAAACCCCGCTCGGCTTGGCCAAGATGTACGGAACAGTGCTCCGACGCCCGAGCGACAGCGCTCGGCGTCGCGCACGCGATAGCCGCGAAGCCGAACCCGCGTCCGGCCAGACACACCGATGACCAGCCGGTTCTGGTACGTCCTCGGCTTGGACGAGGCGTCGTGGCCCGAGCGCGCGCTGTTCGGCGTGACGATGGCCGCGATGGTGGCGCTGGCGGCGTTCGGGTTCGCGCGACCGAGCGCGCTCACGTCCGTCCTGAACGGCGCCTTCGACTGGGTGCTCACGTACTTCGGGTGGTGGTTCATCCTCCTCGGGTTCGTGCTGCTGTTGCTCGTGCTCGGGGTGACGTTCTCCCGGTACGGTCGCCTGCGCATCGGCGGCCCGGACGCCGAACCGGAGTTCGACACCGTGTCGTGGCTCTCGATGGTGTTCACTGTCGGGTTCGGCGCGTCCATCCTCATCTGGGGGGTCGGCGAACCCATCTCCATCGTCCAGAACCCGCCGCCCCAGCCCTACCCCGTCGAGGGGGCGTCCATCGAGTCGCTGGCGCTGGCGTTCATGTTCGTCCACGAGGCGTTCCCCGGGCTGGCGATGTGGTACCTCCCGGTCGCGCTGGCGTTCGGCGTCATCGTCTACACGCAGGGCGTCGGCGAGTACAAGGTGTCCTCGATGCTCTCCGGTATCGTCGATACGGACTCGTATCCGGGCTTCCACTGGGCGGTCGACCTCGCGGCCATCGTCGCCAGCATCGGCGGCATCGCCACGACGCTCGGGTTCAGCTCGCAGACGATGGCCGCCATCCTCGGCGGCGTCTTCGGGCTGGAAGCGAACATCCTCACGTACGGCATCTTCGGGCTCATCGGCGTCGTCTTCCTCACCGACGTCTGGCTCGGCCTCCGGAAGGGCATCCGGAACGCCGCCCGCGCGACGATGCTGTTCATCGTCGCCGCGATGGGCCTGCTGGTGGTCGTCGGGCCGACGCTGTTCATCTTCGAACTCGGCCTCGACGCCACGGGCGTCTGGCTCGGCAACATGACGCGGCTGATGCTGTACACGGACCCGATGTCCGCCGGCAACTGGGCCGCCAACTGGACCGGCTTCTGGTGGGCGTGGTGGGCGGCGTGGAGCATCTTCGTCGGGAGCTTCGTCGCGCGCGTCTCGAAGGGCCGCACCATCCGCGAGATGTTCGTCGTGCTCGTCATCGCGCCCGCGTTCCTCTCGTGGCTCCAGCACCTCATCCTCGGCGGCTGGGTGCTCTCCCCCGAGTACATCGGCCCCGTCAGCGAGGCGTGGGCGGCAAACGGCATCCCCGCGGCCATCGTCACCGCGCTCAACAGCACGCCGTACGGCACGGTGCTGGCGGTGCTGTTCGTGTTCGTCATCGCCGGCTACATCATCACGTCGCTGGACTCGGCGGTGTTCATGATTTCCGCGATTACGCTCGGCGACGAGGACCCCAACGCGCGCAACCGCGCGTGGTGGGGCGCGCTGCTCGCGGGCTTCGGGATGATGGCGCTCGAACTGGAGAGCTTCGAGGCAATCGAGGCGCTGTCCCCGATTCTCGCGCTCCCGTTCACGGTGTTCCTCGTGGCGGTCGTCTACGCCAGCTACGTCGCCGCCCGCGACTACGCCGACGGCCACGACCGCGTGGACGTCGACCCCGGGTCGCTGCTCTCCGAGCAGGACCGCGCCAGCGACGTCCAGCCCGCCGACGACGACTGACGAGCATGTCGGCGTCGTAGCGGCGTCGATTCACTACGCCTGCGTTCCGGGTGGTCCACGCATCGCTCGCTGTTGACAGCGCGTCTGCCACCCTCGGAACTGTCCGTAGTTACAAGTGATTCTCGCTCGCAGCGTTCGCAACGAGCGCCCAGACAAATGGAGTCCGACCCACTCGCGGACATCCGAGACGAACTCGATGGCGACCTCAATCATCCCGTCGTGGGGTACACCATTCTCGCCTTGGCCGGCGGACTCGCCGTTTTCACGGCGGGAGAGTCGTTGACAGCGCTGAAAATGCCGACCGCCGTCGTCTTCGCTGGAATTGTCGTCGCCGCCGGCATCGTGCCCACGGTCATCGCGTGCGCTCTCCACAAGTCTGGCTTCTAAAACCCGTATTCTCGCCGTGAAAACCGCCGTCAGTAGCGTACTCGGCGAAGTGAAACCAATCCTGTTTCCGCGCGCTCGGTGTTCGATACGGGGGCGGAAGACGCGGGATAGACTACTACTCGTAGTCGTCGACGGCGCGAACGACGCTCTCAGTGCCGGAGACGACCACGCGCACGCCATCCTCGTACGCCGTGTCGAGGGTCGGCGTCCAGCCGTGGACGGCCGCGAGCATCCGCACGTTCGGCAGCAGGATGCCCGCCTCCGAGTCCGGAACGGCGCTCCCGTACTCGAAGAACGCCTCGGGGTCGGCGTCGCCGGGCGGCCGGCCGTCGCCCGCGATTGCGAACCAGTCGTCGCCGCGTTCGACGACGACCTCGCTGGCGCCGTTGTGTGCGGCGAACTCGAACCCGCTGGCGAGAAGCTCCCGGAGCCGCGTGCGGTCCGCCACCACCTCGCCGTCGCCGTCCACGGACAGCGTCGCGTCGCCGACGTCGGCGTCCGCCCACGCGTCTTCGACGACGTCCGCGAAGTCCACGCGCTCGGTGTCCCGGAGCGTCTTGCCGTGGCGCGCCAGCACCGAGAGGTCGTCGACGATGTCCGACATCCGGTCGCTCGCATCGCCGGCCGTCCGCAGCGACTGCCGGGCGGCGTCGACGTTCCCGCGGTCGAGGGCGTTCCCCGCGACGGTCACGCGCCCGCCGACGATTTGGAGCGTGTTCAACAGCTCGTGGCGGATGGCCGCCGCGAACCCCTCCAGCTGTTCGTTCTGTCGTTCGAGCTCGCGGCGCTTGCGCTCGGTGCGGGTCACGTCGGTGAACACGACCATGCGCCCGATGTCGGACTGCCCCAGCGAGAACGACGTGTCCGACGCGAGGTAGTAGCGGGTCTCGCCGTCGACGGCGCGCTCGACGACGGGGTGGTCGTCGCCCAGCGTCGCCACGACCGCCGGGAGCACGTCGTCGAAGCGCTCGCCGGTCGCGCCTTTCAGCGCGTCGAACAGCTTGCTCGCGTGGCCGTTATATTCGCGGATACGGTCGGCGCCGTCGAGGTAGACGACCGCTTCGTCGACGCCGTCGGTGAGCTGGACCGCGAGGAACTCCTCCTCGTAGACGTAGAGCACGCCGACGGCGAACGCCGCGACGCCCAGCGGCTCGTAGTTGATGTCCACGAGCAGCGGCGACGTGAACCCAACGACGTCGAGCACGACCGGGAGCCCGGTGATGGCGACGAGCACGCCCAGCGGTCGCGCGTCGTAGTCGGCTTCGAGGAACAGTTCGAACAGCATGAAGAACCCCACCGCCACGAGCGCGTACGACAGCCCAGCGACGATCCAGTGAGCGGTGCCGTGCTGGACCGTGAGATGCGGGAACGGGGCGTCGACGGCGGTCATCGTGAAGTAGAGACCGTGGAAGTGGTTCGTGAGCTTCACGGCGACGATGGCGACGTACGTCGCCACGGCCGCGTGTCGGTACGCCGGTTCGCGGTGGAACGTCCGCCCGGTGTACGCCGAGCAGAAGTACAGCCACGCGCCCACCGTCGACAGCCCGACGACGAGGCTGAGGTCGTACGCGACGTACTTCAGGAGCCGCGAGGGCGCCACGAGGAACACCAGCTCGAACAGCGCCCACCCGCCGCTCCCCGCGACCACGCCAACGAGACCGCGGCGCGTGTCGGCGTCGGCGACGCCGAGCGCGCGCCGGATGCCGACCGCGCACCCGAGCACGGCGACGCCGAAGACGGCGACGTACGCCAGAAAGACCAGAGATAGCTCCATCCACTCGTTAACGTCGCTTCAGCGACTTATACGTCCGCCTTGCGGCGGGACGGGACGGCACCACCACGGGGCCGGGACCGCCACCGCTATGAGCGCGCTCGCCCAATCCCGGCACATGACCGATACGGCTGACGTCTCCCGGCGGGAGGCGTGGCTCATCGCCGCGCGCCCGCACACGCTCCCGGTGGCGGCCGCCCCCATCTTGGTCGCGGCGGGGCTTGCCGTCCGCGACGGCGTGTTCGCGCCGCTGCCAGCGCTCGCCGCGTTCGTCGGCGCCGCGCTCATCCAAGTCGGCACGAACTTCGCCAACGACTACTACGACGCCGTGCAGGGCGCCGACACCGAGGACCGCGAGGGGTTCACGCGCGTCACCGCGGGCGGCCTCATCGAGCCCGGCGAGGTCAAGCGCGCGATGTACCTCACGTTCGCCGCGGCCATCCTCGTCGGCACGTACCTCGTCTGGGTGGGCGGCGTCCCCATCCTCGTCGTCGGCCTCATCAGCGTCGCCTCCGGCATCGCGTACACGGGCGGCCCCTATCCGCTTGGCTACCACGGCCTCGGCGACGTGTTCGTGTTCGTCTTCTTCGGCGTCGTCGCCGTCACGGGCGCGTACTACGTGCAGGCCGCGAGCTTCGTCGCCGGCGTCCCGGTCGGCATCCCGACGGGCGCGGTGACGCTCGCGTCGTTCGTCGCCAGCCTCCCCATCGCCGCCATCGCCACGAACGTCCTCGTCGTGAACAACGTCCGCGACCGCGACGAGGACAAAGAGACCGGGAAGCGCACGCTCGCCGTCCGCTTCGGCTACACGTTCTCGCGCGTCCAGTACGCCGCGATGCTGGTGCTGGCGTACGCCGTCCCCGTCTGGTTCTTCGCGCGCACCGGGAGCCTCCCGGTGCTGTTACCGTACCTCTCGCTCCCGCTCGCCGCAAGCGTCACGCGGACGGTGTTCACGCGCACGGACGGCGAGGCGCTCAACCCCGCGCTCACCCGCACCGGACAGCTGCTCGCGCTGTACGCACTGCTGTTCGGCGTCGGGCTCGCCGTATGATTCGGGCGTTCTCCCTCCCGCTGGCCCGCCCGCTGACGACCGCCCGCGGCACCATCGACGAGCGCCGCGGCTTCCTGTTCGCCCGCGACGGCGGAGTCGGCGAAGCCGCGCCGCTGGCGGGCTGGACGGAGTTGCTGAACGACTGCGAGCGGGCGCTCGAAGCCGCCGACGACGCGCCCGACTGGGAGAGCGCCGTCGCCGCCTGCGAGGGCGCGCCGGCCGCGCGCCACGCCGTCACGCTCGCACGATTGGACTCGGAGGCGCAAAGCGCGAACGTCCCGCTCGCCCGCCACCTCACGGACGACCCCGCGGAATCCGTGCCGGTGAACGCCACCGTCGGCGACGGTTCGCCCGAGGAGACCGCCGAGGAAGCACGAGCTGCCGCCGAACACGGCTTCGAGACGGTGAAAGTCAAGGTCGGCGCGCGCTCCGTCACCGCGGACATCGACCGCCTGCGAGCGGTGCGGGACGCGACAGACGCGACCCTGCGCGCGGACGCGAACGGCGCGTGGACGCGCGACCAAGCCCGCGAAGCCGTGGACGCGCTCGCGGACGTGGGCGTCGAGTACGTCGAACAGCCGCTTCCCGCTGACGACCTCGCGGGCCACGAAGCCCTCCGCGGCGGCGAGGTCGACGTCGCGCTCGACGAATCACTGACCGAGCACGCGCTCGCGAACGTCCTCGCTGGCGCCGATTTCGTCGTTCTGAAGCCGATGGCGCTCGGCGGCGTGGACCGCGCGCTCGACGCCGCGCGCGAGGCCCGCGATGCCGGCGTCGAGCCGGTCGTGACGACCACCGTCGACGCCGTCGTTGCGCGGACCGCCGCCGTCCACCTCGCCGCCGCGATTCCCGACGTGTCGGCGTGCGGGCTGGCGACGGCCGACCGGTTCGCCGACGACCTCGCGGCGGACCCAGCACCCGTCGAAGACGGCCGGATTCGCGTGCCCGACGCGCCCGGCCACGGCGTCAGGGAGGTGACCGTGGATGCGTGACGCGGTCGCGCTCCAGACGCGCAGCAACCCCGACGCGACCGCGCTCGTGGACGCCGCCACGGACGCGTCGTGGACGTTCCGCGACCTCGACGCCGCCGTCGGGGAGACCGCGGGCCGGCTCGCGGCGTGCGGCGTCGAGCGCGGCGACCGAGTCGCCGTCCTGATGGAGACCCGGCCCGCGTTCGTCCGGCTGGCGTTCGCCTGCGCGCGCCTCGGCGCCGTGCTCGTGCCGCTGAACGCTCGGCTCGCGGTCCCCGAACTCCGCGCGCAGGCCGAGCGCGTCGGCCCCGTCCTCGTCGTCTGCGAGGCCGACACTGCTGTGGCGGCGAGCGACCTCCCGGTGCCCGCCGTGAGCGTGGAGGGCGAGGCCGAGGTCGAGCAGTTCGGCGCGCGCTCGCCCGCCGGCTTCGAGCCCGCGGACCTGTCGTGGTCGGACACGCGCGCCGTGATGTTCACCTCGGGGACGACTGGCGACCCGAAGGCGGTCCGGCTGACGTACGCGAACTTCGCCGCGAGCGCCGTCGCGTCGTCGTTCCGGCTCGGCGTGCTCCCCGAGGACCGCTGGCTCTGCCCGCTCTCGCTGTACCACATGGGCGGGCTCTCGGTCGTCCTGCGCTCGGCGCTGTACGGGACGACCGCGGTACTCACTCGGGGGTTCGACGCCGACGACGTGCGCGCGGCGCTCACCAAATACGACTGCACGGGCGTCTCGCTGGTGCCGACGATGCTCTCGCGGCTGCTCGACGAGGGCGGTGTCCCCGACACGCTGCGGTTCGCGCTCGTCGGCGGCGCGCCCACGCCGCCAGAGCTCGTCGTGCGCGCGCTCGACGCCGGCGTCCCTGTCTGTCCGACGTTCGGGATGACCGAGACCACCTCGCAGGTCGCCACCCTCCACGCGACCGAGGCCCGCGACCGCCCGGACAGCTCGGGGCGGCCGCTGCTCGGCACGGACGTGACCGTCGTCGGCGACGACGGCGAGCCCCTGCCAGCCGGCGAAACCGGGGAACTCGTCGTCTCGGGGCCGACGGTCACACCGGGCTACCTCTCTGCGGACGCGAACCGCGAGCGGTTCTGCGAACACGGCCTCCGCACCGGCGACTTCGGGTTCGTGGACCCCTCGGGATTCCTGCACGTCGGCGGCCGGCAGGCCGACCAGATAGTCACCGGCGGCGAGAACGTCCACCCCGAGGAGGTCGCCGACGCGCTCCGCGACCACCCGGGCGTCGCGGACGCCGCCGTCGTCGGGCTCCCGGACGAGGAGTGGGGCGAGCGCGTGGCCGCGCTCGTCGTCCGCGCGGACGACGCACCCGAGCCGGTCACGAGCGAGGCGCTCCGCGCGTTCTGCGAGCAGCGGCTCGCCGGCTACAAGCACCCGCGCACGGTGGCGTTCGCGGACGAACTCCCGCGGACCGCATCCGGGACCGTCGACCGCGAGGCGGTGCGGGCGAGCCTCGCCGACGAGAACTAAGTGGGCGCGCCCCCTAGCGGGGAGCGTGTGTACGCTGGCATTCGCGTGGCAGGACTACGACGACGCGCCGCTCGTGGTCGCGGCGAACCGCGACGAGGCAGTCGGGCGGCCGTCGTCGCCGCCCGCGGTCAGGGGCGACAATCCCGCGGTGTTGATGCCGAGAGACGAGGACGCGGGCGGGACGTGGCTCGGCGTGAACGAGCACCGCGTGTTCGTCGCCGTGACGAACCGCCGCGTCGACCTCGACGGCGAGCGCTCCCGCGGCCTGCTCGTCACGGACGCGCTCGCGGCGGCGAGCGCCGACGACGCCATCGAGACCGTCGAGCGCGAGGTCGCCGCCCGCGAGTACGCGGGCTTCAACCTCGTCGTCGCAGACGAACAGGAGTGCGTGCTCTTGGAGTGGGACGGTGTGTTGCGGACCCACGCCTTCGACCCCGGGACGCACGTCGTCGTCAACGCCGGCTTCGACGGCCAAACGGAGAAATCAACCGTGATTCGGGACGCGCTGAGCGGCCACGACAGCGTCGACGCGTGGCGGGAGGCCGCCCGCGAGGCGATGCGCGACCACGAGACGGGCGCGTGCGTCCACCGCGACGGCTTCGGCACTCGGTCGTCGTCGCTCGTGACCGTCGAAGGCGATGGCGAGGTCGCTTACGAGTTCGCCGACGGCCCGCCCTGTGAGTCGGCGTTCCGGCGCGTAGACAACCAACTTTAAACCGCGCGCACACCCTGTTTCGTACATGAGCGCCGAAGCCACCGAGTCGGACCTCTCGGAGGACGAGCGACGCGGGCTGGAACTCGTTCGAGAGACCCGGGGCGTCCACCAGAGCCAGTTCTGGAAGAAGCTCGACGTCTCCTCGCGGAAGGGCAGCCGCATCGCCTCGAAGCTCGAACAGAAGGGGTTCGTGGAGCGCGAGGAGACCGTCCACGAGGGCAACACCACCTACCTCATCACGCCCGTCATCGACGATCGCGAGCTCGACTTCTCGCTGCTGATGGCCGGCGAGATGCTGTCGCCGTTCGTCGGCGAGGAGGAGGTCGACGCCCAGAGCGACGCCTTCTCGCAGTGGATCATGAACCTCGCCTACGAGGATCAAATCGACACCGAACCCGAGCCCGAGCCGGAAGGCGACCTGTAGCTCCGCTTTCTCATTCTGCTGACTCTCGCGCGACGACGAGCGCGACGCCGTCTCTCTGCTCACCGACCGCGGTCGCGTAAAGTTCCGGGAGCGCGTCCGCGAGGTCGTTGCCGACGCCGGCGCGCTCGCGCACGTCCGCCCAGACGCGGTCGGGCACGCGGACGAGCCACGCGTCGGGCCGGCGTTCGACCAGCGGGTCGTCGCGGAACGCCTGCCGCCACTCGTAGACGAGGCCGTCGACGGACCGCCCCGAGGCTTCCAGCGTCGATTGCACGGACGCGGCGGCGTCGCGCAGCGCCGCCTCACTAACGCCGGCGTCGGCCGCGACGCGCGCTATCGTCTCGTCGTCGAACAACATGGTCCGCGCTTCGAGCGCTACGAGGAAAACACCACCTCCGGCGGCGGGAACTGTCGGCGTCAGTAGTCGAGGTCGTCGGTCGTCGCGTCCAACACGAGCACGACCGACGCCCCGGCGACGCCCGCGAGGAGCACGCCGCCCGCGCTCGCCGCCGTCCACTCGGGGGTCGCGTCGCTAATCTGGATGGCCGGTGCTCGGAGCGCGCCCGCCATCAGCGCGACGAGGAACGTCAGCGTCGCCGCGCGGTAGCGGTCGAGCGCCCACTCGACGACGCGTGCGAACGACAGGACGCCGACGACAGCGCCCGCCGTGAACACCACGAGCGTCGACACCGGCTCCACGGCCGCGCCGAGGTCGCCGCCGAGCGCGGCGTCGGTCGCGTCGCTGACCGCCGACGTCATCGTGTCGTACATCCCCAGCGTCAACAGCAACAGCGACCCGGAGACGCCGGGCAGCACCATCGCGCAGATGGCGACCGCGCCCGCGACGAAGATGACCGGCAGCACTTCGGGGAGCGCGCCGGCTTGCGCTTGCGCGCTCAGAACGAACGCGAGCGCGAACCCGACGACCGCCGCCGCGACGCGGCCGGGCGTGTCCAGCGTGACCTCGCCGAGCAGCACGACGACCGACGCCGCGATGAGCCCGAAGAAGAACGCGAACGTCACGCCCGGGAAGTCGTGGATGGCGACGTGGACGACGTTCGCCACCGTGACGACGGCCGTCACGACGCCCACGCCCAGCAGCGCGAGGAACGGCACGTCCATCCCGACGAGCGCCTCGACGAACTCCTCGCGGGCGTCGGCGCTGCCGAGCCGCGGCACGAGCGCGAGCAGGCCCAGCGCCTCCACGGGGTCCAGCGCCGCGATGGCGCCGACGAGGCGCTCGTAGATGCCCGTGATGAGCGCGATGGTGCCGCCGGAGACGCCGGGGACGGCGTCCGCGGCGCCCATCGCCGCGCCCTTCAGGTAGACCGCCAGCCAGTCGCGCCCCGACATCAGGCGGCTCGCCGTCCGAGCGCGCCAGCGACGCCGGGCGCGACGACCGCCGCCACCGCGCCGAGCGGTGACTGCAACGTCAGCGCTCCGTCACTCCCCGAGGCACCGGATGCAGTCGACGTGTCGACGGTCGCATCCGGCGACGAAAGCGACTGCGTCTCGTTGGCGGTGTCGTTCTGCGTGGCGCCTTCCGGCCGGTCGACGACGTGGCGCTCCAGTTCGACCTCGGTCGCGGAGTCCTCGACGCCGACGACCTGCCCCTCGCCGACGTCGGCGGTCGCGTTCCACTCGACGGTCGTCAGGTCCTCACCGGTGAGGTTGCCCGTCGTGAACTCGTAGGGGCCGGCCGCGCGCACCGAGGTGTTCGTGTAGCCGTTCTCCGGGCCGTACTCGTCGTAGCCGGTCGACGAGTACGGGAGCGTCATCGTGAACTCGCCATCGGGGCCGGTCTGGGCGCGCTGCGTGTACGTGAACTGCGGCGTCTGGTCGCCCTGCGAGAGGTGGGTCATGTTCAGCGTCACGGACGCCGTGACCGTCGTGTTCGCGGGCCCGGTGCCCTCGACGGTCGCGCCGTCGACGCGCTCGAAGAGCTTCACGCCGGTGTTGTCGCTGGACCCGACGAGCCGGTAGTGCTCGACTGCTTCGACGTATTCGGAGGGAACGTTGTTGAACCCGCCGATTTGCGCGGTCGTGTCGTTGGCGACGTACCGCCGCGCGGCGCTCATGTTCTGGAACTGCCGAATCGGGGAGCCCGACTGGTCGAAGCTGTACAGGTCAGCTCCGGTCGTCGTCTGCAGGGTGTCCTGCCAGTCCAAGACCAGCGGCTGGGGCTGCTGGGCGCTCCCGTGGTACTGGTAGAGCCGCACCATCAGCGACTCGTAGTACGACTGGTGGTTCACCGTCGGGAGCTGACTGAACGACCGGTAGTTCGTGATCTGTCCGTCCTCGTACTGCGAGAGGATGTTCTGCGTGAAGAACGACCCCGTCGTGAAGTCCCGCGGGCCGTCGTAGAAGGTGACGGGCGCGCTGAACTTCTGCTGGGGAGAGACCATCTGGGAGTCGATGGCGACGTACCGCGTCTTCGCGTCGTCCTCCTCGACGACCGCGAGCGCGTTCGCGGCCTCCGTCTCGTTCTGCGAGAGCAGGAAGTTCGCGGCCTGCGTGGCGTGTTCCTGGAACGGGTTCGCCACGGGGATGGTCTGACCCTCGACGGTCATCCAGTGACCGTAGTCCCACCACGACATCACGCCGTACGCGCCCGCGGGATAGTCGTAGTCGTCAGTCTGACTGTACGTCCCGTAGTAGTCCAGTTGGTCGGCGTTGTCCGCGCCGCCGAAGGTCCCTTGGTCGGGCGCGTGGGCCTGCAGCCAGTCCATCGCGTTGGCCCACGTCGTCACCGCGCCCGGCCCGTTCGCGGCCGGCGAGCCGACCGTGACCGCCGACTGTAGCGGCACCTGCTGATTCTGATTGTTCGTCAGCCGAATCGGGCTGGCGCCGTCACCGGTCGCGGAGGCGGCCACGGGCGCCGCGATGGGCACGAGGACGACCAGCACGACCGCGACGACCGTCCCGACCTGATACCAGTCGACGTCCTCGATTTGGGAGGCCGGCTTGTCGAGGCTCACCGCGCCGAGTGCGAGCTTCAACACGTACGCGTTCAGCACGACGACCGGCACGACGAGGTAGTAGTTGAACCGCACCTGCGTGAACGCCGCCGAGGTGATGAACGCGCCCCAAACCACGACGAGCAGATGTTCGCCGTCGTACTCGCCGGTCACCGTGACTGCCAGCAGCGTGATGCCGACGATGGCGAGCGACCCGAGCTGGCCGTCGACGCCCAGCAGCGTGCCGACGGCGTCACCGATGCCCGGCACCGCGAACACGAGGCCGACCACGAGGACCGCGGCAGCCGCGCCGCCCATCCGCCGGACGTTACCGCTCAGGAAGTGCGGGCGGAGCAGAATCCACGCCGCGCCCAGCAGCGCCGTGAAGAACGCGAGGCCGTACTCGAGGAAGATGATGCCGACCATACCCAGCCCGTAGCGCGAGGTGCGCGAGAGGAACGGCTGCGCCTCGCCGATGGTGCGGGTTGCTGCGCCCGCGCTGAACCCGACGAATCGCAGAAGATTCGACTGGAGCATCGACCAGAAGTCGGGGAGAACGACGGTCGTCGCGCCGAGCGTGACCACGAGAGCGCCGAACACCGCCAGCGGATAGGCGGTGGGGTCGAAGTCGCGGTCGTCCCACGTGCGGGCGAGCCACGCGAGGAACACCGCGCCGACGCCGACCGCAATCGAGAACAGCGGCTGGAGGATAGAGAACTGCGACGGCGAGAACGAGAGCGTCGACAGCGGCACCAGCATCAGGAGGCCGGTCGTCACGGAACTGACCGCGGCGACGACGGCGACGTGGTCGGGGCTCGTCCCGCTGTAGTAGTCGCTGGTCAGCTTCACGACGTAAAACACGCCGAAGATGCCGACTAGCAGGATGCCAGGCGGCCACATCCACATGTAGGCAGCGGTGGCGGCGCCCGCGAGGACGCTCCAACCGACCACGCGGCGGAGCCCGGCCACGTCGCGGTCGAGGAACTGCTCGTAAACCGGCTTCTCGCGCTCCGCGACCGTGAGCGCGACCATCGTCGCCAGCACCGCCAACGACTGGAACAGCGGCTCTGCGCCGTTGTGGTCCGCCGCGCCGACGAGGCTCCGCGAGAGGAAGTAGCCCGGGAGCAGGCCGAGCACGACCGCGGAGAACACGCCGCCGAGGCGGCCACCCAGCCGCTTCCCGATGAAGTACGTCGGAATGGCCAGCAACGTGCCGAAGACCGCGGGCGCGAACAGCAGCGTCATCGAAATCGTCTCCTGCGACGGGCTCCCGAGCCCGACGACGAGCGCCGCGGTCGCGACGATCTGGTCGAACAGTGTGCCGAACTGCCCGACGCTCGTCCCGTTCGGGAAGTTCGTCCACACGTCGAACGGCATCGTCGACGGCCAGTGCTGGACCGTGTACATCACCTCCCGGAAGTGGTAGTACGCGTCGTTCCCGGAGAAGTATATCTCGCCGTTCTGCGTGTATCTCTCCCACGCCTGCACGCGTACCCAGAGCATGAACGCGAGCACCGCGCCGAGCACGGGTACGTGGTACCAATCTTCGAGAACGTCGAGGACCGAATCGGACGTCGTGGAGGGCGTCCCCGACTTCTCGTTCTTCTCGCTCATTGGTGGTAGGGACTGACAGCGCGCGAATAAGCCTTGTGAAGTCGCAGAGCTAGCCGGTCAACGCATCAGAAAGGATACCTCGAACAGTGGTTCGGAACGACTCGCTACTTGCTGTAAGGACCAAGAAGTATATGACGCCGCCAAGACTGATGAGAAACATCAAATCGCCCCACCACGATACACCAACAATAGCATGAAGGCGGTCGACGACTACAAACATTACCGCGCCAGCGAACAACTGGTGGCAGAGTGGATTGGTGAACAACGAAATATTTGGGAGGTACTGCTTAACCGCGTATGAGAGCGTTGCGTACTGTACGATTTCGGAAACTATCGTTGCCGAGACGACGCCGAGTATTCCGTACTCAAACAGTAGCACATAGCCGAGGATGACGTTCAGAACAAGTACAAAAGCACCGATATGAGTGTTGATGTCTGGTCGATCAAGACCGGAAATCGTCGCTTTGAGCTGAGTTGATTGCATATTCATAATTCGAAAAAAAGCCAGCCCGACGAAAATCAACCCGACGCCAGAATACTGTGCACCAAAGATTGTTACGAGGAGGTCATTTGGCATCGCGAGCGCACCGAAAAAAATTGGGACTGCAAGTACGCTTGCGTATCCGAGTGAATTTGTAACATCGTTGATCACTGCCACAGAATTATCTTGGCTCCAGTTGTGGCTCACGCGAGCCATTAGCCCAGCAGATGAGGCTCCGCCAATGAACGTACCTGCCATTGTGAGTTGCATCGAAATCTGATACTCGCCAACAGCTGCCGACGAGACAAGCGCACCAAGCAACAGAATATCAATCCGTGATTTTGCTGTTCCGATGAAACCATTTGGAATGCTGAATTTTGCATACCTCGCGATACTGGCAAGTGAATTCCGTGACGGCCGAACAGGCTTCACCCCAATCTTGTAGAGAACGTATGGGACGGTTAGTACAGTTGCCACTGCTAATCCATAAACCATCCCGACCACCCCCATTCCGAGAAGAACGAGGACTAGTTGCAGGGGTGTCGTGAATAATGAACGGAGCGTGTCAGCCCATTCTGCTGCGGAGAAGTTAGATTGAGCCGACAGAATTCGATTGGTGACCGAGAAGAAGCATATGGAGAGAAAAAGTACGCTAAATGGAACGAATCTCCCAGAAAGATCGTAGATCCCAGTAAAGTGCTGAAACAGGTATACCGCAGGAATAATGATAAGTGGAAGCAGAATAGCACCCACGAGTCCGGAACCGAGACCTTCGGAGATAGGGAATCCTGATTCCGAGATGCGCTTTTTACAAGCATCACCCCACCCAGTTACGGGGTTATCGAGTACGTTAACTAGCGTATGGACTACGTAGAACGCACCATAGCCACTCGGCCCTAGCACGCGAGCAAAAACGACTGACCCGATGAACCCAATTGCAGCCATGACGAACTTCGCAATAACTCCCTTCGATATTTCAAGACCGAAGTCCGTCTCGGCTATGTTCATATGTAGCCGAGGTCTCGGAGTTGCTCCTCGTTAATGTCGAGTTGGTCCGAACTCTCTTGTATCTCATCGGCGTATCGGTTAACCCATTCAGGCACGTCAAAAACTGTTCGTGGAACAGAATCTAAGGTTGAACTCGCAAACGCACGCCATGAATGATTGCCCGGGCTCATGCCACGGTCGTCCTCGTCGTCGTACCAGTCGACGACCATTCCATGATCGCTCAATACGAGCAAGTCGTCGTCATCACTGAGTTCAGCACGTATTTCGTCGACAAACTCTCCGGCTCGTTCGTACACAGCCTGAAGCCGAGGCTGGTCACTGCAATAGGCGTGCCCCGCTGCGTCAAGCAAGTGGATGTGAACACCTGCAACAGCCACGCTGTGATTAAGCATCTCTCGTGCCCAGCCAAACTGCTCGGCTGCGAGGCCGTGTATCTCGCGTTCAAATTCCGCATATGTCTGTCCTTCTTGCCACATCATACTCCACGCCCGTTTGAGCTCTTCACCGTTGTGTACTCCGGGCCAGTTGTGCACGACGCGGTCGTCTCCATTGAACATATGCGGCATGTCAACCTCTGCAATTGTATACTCCGCGCCGGTTAGTCGCTCAACCAGGCTACCCAAGTCGGAACGCATCGACATAGATAGTCTACCCGTAAAATTTGAGAGGTAGTCAATTACAGGACTGTCCCATGAGCTAGTCCCCCCACTAATTCCATGCTCTTCAGGATTAGCTCCCGTAGCAATCGTTGCCCATGCTTCTGGCGTGTACGGCTGATCGCGCATGTGAGCGACAGTTTCCATCGAACTATGGCTCTCTAATTTGAGTGCTTGGACATCAAACTCCTCAACAAGAGCTGCGTCGAGAGCGTCCAGCGCTAGGACGACCAAGGTCATATTACGAGATGTATTTGTGGTCGTTAACTTGCTCTTTGCGGAAATCTACTCGTGGTTCGTTATAGGGACTTCTCCGTCTCGCGAGCCGACTTCATGCTATTCGTCGACAGTGTCTATCACTCAATAGGGTCACCGTGGCGCATATTCGGGACGGTCTATCGTCGTCACGGTCGCTTGTGAAGTTTGGAACTAGGTGTCTACTAGTTCTTGATAAATGTCGAAGTATTGTTGGCCGATATCCGCGTAATCGTGGTCACGTTCGACTTTTTCCCGGGAGTTTTCACCCATCTTCTTGACGAGGGCGTCGTTTGCGAGTAACTCAATCATTGCTTCGGCCAACTTCTGGGAGCCCTCTGTTGGAACTATACAACCGTCGGTGCCATCGCGCGTGAGTTCGCGCGCGCCTGACACATCCGTCCCGATGACTGGGCAACCGGCAGACATCGCTTCTAGGCGGACGTGGGAAAAACCTTCAGACAAGGATGGATGAACGAATGCTCGGGCTTCGTGGAGCAGTTCAACGAGCTTGTCGTGGTTAACGAAGCCGTGGAACGTAACAGATTCTGCAACGCCGTTTGCTACTGCTCGCGACTTGAGTTCCTCACGTAGTGGACCAGTTCCGACTACGTGGAGTTCAGCGTTCGGGTACTCGGCAGTGACTGTAGACATTGCATCCAAAAGATATCGGTGTCCCTTCCGAGAGATTAGGTTCCCAACGGTGACAAACGATTCGTCACCGACCTCATTCCCGAACGGGAATCTCTCCATATCGACACCATATGGAATGACTTCAATTTTATCGGGGCTCGTGTATTGCTCAAGTTTTTGCTTCGCATCGGAATGGACTGCAATAACTCTGTCTGCTCGCCCAAGCGTAGCGCTGAACAGCTTCTCGCGCATCGGGTTCAGTCCGTTTTCAACTGCTGGTTTTGTTATGTCTGCCATAGCGGTTTCGACAGCGTCAGGGAGGTCGTATCGGACTTGGCGAGACATAACCCGCTTGAATTCAGCTTCAGGGACAGCATGCCCACCTTCGGCAGGTCCGATGAGAAATGGGATATCTGCCTCAGGAGGGAGAAGAACTGCAGGATTGAACCCACGGAAGTCAAGGTTAGCGTGGTGGTATATATCGAAGTTACCCGAACGAATCAATTTGTATAGAGAGCGGTATAACAGCCCAGAGTACGATATCTTGTTCTCCTCTTCGAATTCAACGATAGATACGCTATCGTGAAGTTCGCCAGCACCAATCTCGCTGTAGTTCGTGTATGCCTGTATCTCTAATTCGGGTCTTCCCAAATGCCGGAGTAAGTGGAAGGTGCGTGCATAATCTGAAGACGTAAGAATGTCCTCTGTGGGCGCCAAAAGGGCACGAATCATCGGTGTAGTCTCACTTATTAGATTAGATGTATTTAAACTGCTCCGATACAGTGTGCTCGATTTCACTCGTTCGCGTAGTCATACGACGCTCCGGTATAGTTCTGTCAGTTGCTTCGTGATATTGGGCCAAGAGTATTCAGACACTGCATGGGAACGAGCAGCTCGGCACAGTTGTTCGTGCTCTTTCGAGTCAAGATTTAGAATATCTGTAAGACCTTCTGCTAACGCTTCGGGGTCTTCTATCGGTACCACATGACCGACTTCAGACGTGATAACTTCGGGGATCCCTCCGGCAGTTGAGCCGACAACCGGAGTCCCGCTTGCGAGCGCCTCTGGAATCACCATAGGCTGTGCCTCAAAACGTGACGGCAAGACGAAAACATCTGCAAGCGCGTAGAGCGCCGCTAAATCACTTTCTGGAACGCGGCCTGTAAATTGTAGATTGTCGCCTACACGTTCGCTTTCGACCAAATCCTGCACTTCAGTTTTGTATTCACTCTCGGTCCCACTACCGAACATCTGTACGTTGGGTCCGACGAGGACGAACTGGACTGGTTCGGATGCGTCCTCTATGACTGGTCGAACTGCTTTGATAAGGATATCAATTCCTTTCGCTTCACTCATTCTCCCGACGAAGAGGACGACGCGCGAATCATTCAGCCCGTACTTTCGTTCTACTTCTGATGTGTCGATATCGGTCCGGAAATCATCGACATTGACGCCATTCGGAATAACGTTTGGATAAAATCCGGTTACGTCTTCGATCCCATCTGCGACGGCCCTGCTGACAGCTACTCCGATCTCCGCATTCGTTAACAAACGTTTCTCTACCCGTCGGACGATCTGTTTCTCATAACTGTTGACATCGTCCACACACCACATGCCGTTATGACAGGTGTATGCAAATGGAGTATTCGTTTTGTTTGCTAGACGGGATACTCTTGTTCCGACGTATGCATTGTGCGCATGTACGATATCCGCCTCACGCACGAGCGATTCAGCACGGCCGAGACGTGATGCAAAAATTATCTCATTGGAGACTGTATCTAACCAACCGTCGAACAATCCAGTTGAGACCCGGGGTGTAGAGAACCGTTCTATGGAGACGCCATTGAGTTCGCTGGGGCCGTTTTCGTAGTTGTTGTCTACGATCGTGACTGAGTGGCCTTGTTTTACGAGCTCAGACGTCACTGACCTCATGTGACGCTCGACACCACCACCTGTATCACTGTGTATCGGAACCGTACCAGAAGTAAAGTGAACTACCTTCATGGGCTTGAGTAGTCTTTGCGAGGGCTAACCACACCCAACCGTCGAGCGAGCAACAGGAGTGCTTTCGGAATCATTCGTGCCGGGTGGCGTCGAACTAAGTAAGACAGCCATTGAGAGTGTTCAATCTCCGAGAATTCGCCGTCCACGTCGTGATGCGGAACTATCTGTCGTGGTAGCCGATAAATCTCTACACCAGATTTCTCACACCGGATGGCAAAATCCGTGTCTTCACCGTGTTCTCGGGATTCGTCGAATCCATCCACTCGCTCCCAGACCGACTTATGAAACACCATATAGCGGGTTAGTACCCACTCAAGCGGCCAGAAATCTTCGAGGCCGATAAGTTGGTGTTGATGCATTGATTCGACAAGGCGAGCAGTGAGGTCCGTGGGGAAGGTAATATCGTCGTCCGCTAACACGATCCACTCTGTATCCGCCTGCATAATTCCCTGATTTCGCGCAATGCTTCGTCCCTCATCAGTTCGAACGATAGTCTCCATCCAGTCAGGCGCACTCTGGACTGTATAGTTACTATCTCGATTACTGGGGACCACCAGAGTGGCATTGGCCAGCACTTCCTGCGGATTCACAGCCATATCTGAATCAGGGGGTTCATCTGTGGCTCAAACAGCATTTCAGATGACTGGTGTCGGGATTAATGTTCCGCCTTGTATACATCCTCAGTTCGCTGTGCAACCTCCGCCCAATCTGGGATGGAATCCGTCGGGCGTTCATCGACTGCGGCGCGGATTTTTTGCGTGACTTGGGAGATTCCTGTTCCTCTAGCCCCATTTCTATTAACCCAGTCAGCCAGCGCACCCGTCTCCCGCACGACACAGGGCGTCCCGGCGGCCAGCGCTTCCGCGACGGTCATCCCGTACGACTCGAACTCCGACAGCGTCACGTACACGTCTGCGCCGGCGTAGAGGCCCGGAAGCCGATCGTCCGCAACGTACCCGAGGAACTCGACGCGGTCCGCGACGCCCTCCTCGTGCGCAATCTGCTCTAACGTGCCCCGGTACGGCCCGCTGCCGGCGACGACAAGGTCGTACTCGGGGAGTTCGGGAAGCGCGCGGAGGATGTACTGGACCCCCTTGTACGCCTCCAGTCGACCGACACAGAGAAGGTACGGACGCTCTCGCTCCTCCGGCTCGGCGTCGGCAAAGCGGTCGACGTCGACGCCGTTCGGAATCACCGTCGCGTCCACGCCGAAGTCCTCGCGCAAGCGCTCTCGCTCCCACTCGCTGACGGCGATCACCTCGTCAGCCTGCCGGACTGCCCACCTTCCGAACGGCCGGTAACAGGACAACAGCACGTCCCGGAGTCCGCTCGCGCTCTCACCGTGGTAGTGAGTCGTCACGACGAATCGCTCGTCGGTGACGCCCAGTGCCGCGAAGAACAGCGGAAACGCGTGGTAATTGTGCGCGTGCACGACATCCGCGTCCGCGCGCCGGACGGCGAGCGCGAGCTGCGGCGCGGCGTAGAACGCGCCGTCGGGACTGACCGAACGGAACCGACGCACGCGAACCCCGTTGGTCTCGTGGTCGTCGAGAACGTCGCCGCCAGCGTCCGCGCTGAAGACGGTGACGTCGTGGCCGCGGTCCGCAAGCCGCGTCGCAATCTCGCTAACGTGGCTCTCGACGCCGCCCGTACGGGGAGGATACCGATGCGTGACGAACAGGACCCTCATTCGAACGCCTCTCGCAGCTCCGCGTCGACCTCCCACGTGCCGTCGCCCTTCCCGCGCAGTAGTTCGACGCTCGCGCGCAGCAGCGACACCTGCGTGTCGAAGATAGAGTACAGCGCTTGTGCCGGCCCGAGCACGTCGTTCTGCCCGAGGTACGCGAACGCCGCCACTGCGGCAGGAAGCGCGAGACCGCCGACGCCGAACAGCGAGAGCGCGGCGACGGTGCCGACGACGAGCGTCACCGCGAGCAGCCACGGGGAGACAATCATGAACCACCAGTTGAACGGGAGCACGACCTTCCCGTACTTACCGTACTTGCCGAGGGCGTCCCGGTGCTGGACGAGAAGGCGGATGAGCCCCATGCCGCGGCGGTCCTTCTGCTTGCGGCGCTTCACGAAGTCCGAGAAGCTCGCCTCCATGTACTGCACGGCGGGGTCGAAGACCACGCGGCCGCCCTGCCGGCGAATCTTCAGCGCGAGCTCGGTGTCGTCGGCCAGCGAGTTCGGGTCAATGGGGAGGAGGGCGTCGTTCTCGAACGCCGAGAAGGGGCCGTGGAAGATGAGCGTCGAGTCGAGGTGCGACTCCAGCTGCTGGATGTGCGACTGGACGCCTCGGTAGCCCGACTCGACCTCGCTGCCGCCCAGCACTTCGACATTCCGACCGGTGACGGCGGCGACATCGTCGTCGGCGAGGTTCGCGGCGGCCTCCCGGAGTACGTCTGGCGGGAGCTTCGAGTCGCAGTCGGTCTTCACGACCATCTCGTTGGACGCCGCCGCGTAGGCGTCGTTGAGCGCGGGCGCGAGGCCGCGGCGCTCGTCCTCCTCCAACAGCACGAGCTCCGGCGCGTCTAAGTCCGCGAAGTAGTCGCGGATGAGGTCGCGGGTTTCGTCGGTCGAGGAGTCGACGACGACCAGTTCGACGTGCTCCATGGGGTAGTCGAGCGCGAGGACGTCGTCGAGTTTCGTCTCGACGATTTTCGCCTCGTTGTACGTCGGGAGGACGATGCTAACAGAGGGCTCGGCGGCCTGCTTGTCGGCCGGCGACCCCGACGGCTGTATCCACGCGTACAGCGCGAGGAACGCGACGTAGGGGGCGGCCGTCACGGCGAGGAGCGCGAGCGCCGCCCAGAGTAGGGACATGTGGCCGAGTTGGCTACGGGGGAGTTTAGAACCTGCGCCTCCCCCGGCTTGCGGGTCGGCGCTACCGAGGTCAGCCGAGGCGGTCGCAGACGGCGGGCCACTCGGGCCACGGCCGCGCAAAACGAACGACTTTTGCGCCCCCCACGTCCACTCGAATCCAATGACCGACTACGAGGATGTGTGCGCGCTCGTTCCGACGCGGAACGAAGCGAAGACCATCGCCGACGTGATAGACGGCCTCTACGATGTCGGCATCGGCCACGTTCTCGTCGTCGACGGCAACTCCGAGGACGAAACCCGCGAAGTCGCCGACAAGCGCGGCGCGGAGGTCATCGAGCAGTCCGGCTCTGGAAAGGGGCAGGCGGTCCGCGAGGGCGTCGCGCACATCGAGGAGTCGTACGTCCTTCTGCTGGACGGGGACGCGACGAACCCGCCCGAGCAGGCGCCGCGACTTCTGGATCCGCTCGTCTCAGGGACGGCCGAGCACGTCGTCGGCGACCGCACGGCGGACATGCAGCCGGGCGCGATGACGAAGCTCAACCAAGTCGGCAACCGCCTCATCAACCGGGCGTTCGACCGCATCCACGGCGAGGACTACGGCGACATCCTCTCGGGGTACCGGGCGTTCACGCGGGACTCGTTCGAACAGATGTTCCTCTCGGCGGAGGGGTTCGGCATCGAGACGGAGATGGCCGTGGAGTGCGCGCGCCACAACATCCCCGTCGAGGTCGTCCCCACCACCTACCGGGCGCGCCCCGAGGGCTCGGAGACGAACCTCCATCCGATTTCGGACGGCGCGCGCATCATCTTCACGCTGTACAGCCTCGCCAAAACCTCGAACCCGCTGTTCTACTTCGGGAGCGTCGGCACCGTCTTCGGCGTCGGGGGCGTTGCGCTCGCGTCGTACGTCGGCTACGACTGGTTCGCCAAGGGCATCTCCCACGAGGCGCTCACGATGGTCGCGGGCGTCCTGCTGCTGTTGGGCGTTCAGCTGGTGATGTTCGGCGTCGTCGCCGACATCGTGGTGTCGCTGCACCGCGAGCAGCGCCAGCGCATCGACCGCCTGCGCGAGCAGTAACCCAGCCCGAGGCAGTCACTCCTGTAGCGGGTCGGCGAGCGCCGCCTCGATTGGGTCGTCTCCGGAGAGCAGTTCGAACGTCTCCCCGCGGGTCGCGTCGGCGGTGAGCGTCGCGGCGAGCGTGCGCGCGACGTCCTCCCGCGGGATGGTGCCGTCCTTCTGCGAGAGGTCTGCGGCCGTGCGAATCCGGCCCGTCGCGGGCTCGTTCGTGAGTTCGCCCGGGCGGACCACGGTGTACGCGAGGTCGCTCTCACGGAGATACTGGTCGGCTGCGCCCTTCGCGCGGAGATAGTCGCGCAGCGGCTCCGGGGCGGCCGCGGGCTGGTCGGCGAACATCGAACTCAACATCACGAAGCGCTCGACGCCCGCGTCCGCGGCGGCGTCGACGAGGCGAATCGCGCCGTCCCGGTCGACCGCTTCGACCGCGTCACCGCCCGAGCCGGCGGCGAAGACGACGGCGTCGCAGCCCTCGACGGCGTGGTCGACCGGCTCCGTCAGGTCCGCGACCACGGGGTCGGCGCCGAGCGCCGCCACGGCCTCGGTCTGGGCGCCGTCGCGGACCATCCCGCGGACGCGGTGCTCGGCGTCCGCGAGCAGTTCAGTGAGATGCTGTCCGACCTGTCCGTGCGAACCGGCGACGAGTACGTTCACGCTCTGTTTTGGCGCTCGCGCCCCGAATGCGTAGCGGTCGCGGCGTCAGACCATCGACCGCAGGGCGCCCAGCCACGCCTTCGGCGCGCGGCGGCGCGCGCCGTCGAGGGCGTACGCCAGTGCCCCGGCACCGTCGTGCAGCACGCCCTCGCCGTGGCCGACGAGGACGCGCTCGGGCTGGAGTCCTTCGAGCGCGCGCGGCGGCTTCACGCGCAGCATCGGGTGGACGCCGACGCGCTCCTCGCCAGTCGTGAAGTATTTCGCTGTCCCGACCGCGTCCCCGACGACGAGCGTCTCACCGTCGTAGAGTGCGGCCTCGTCCCAGCCCGGGATGTCGACGGTGCGCAGCACCTCGAAGTCGGTACCGGGTAGCCGGTCGGTCACCGGCTGGGTGCGCGCGTCGATGCCGGGGTCGACGAACGACGGCACGTAAATCGGCACGTCGTGGCGCTCTGCAATCGCGGCGGCGTCTCGGCCGTGGCGGTCCATCAGCACGACGACGCCGCGCACGTCCCCGAACTCCGCGAACAGGTCGTCGACGCCGTCGGCGTCCACGGGGTCGACCACCAACACGCCGTCCTCGTCGTCGCCCTCGCCGGCCGGCACGCGCAGCGCGTGGCTCGCGCGTCGCATCTCCTCGTCGGGGTGGGCGATCCACCCGACGCCGTCCTCGAAGCGGTCGATTTCCGCGAACCCGGTCGCCGTCCCGGTGGCTTTCATCGGCATGCACCCACCTACGGCGACCACGCACAAAAAACGGGGCACGCCCACGGTTCCCGCCGCAAAGCCCCACTGCGACACGTCGTTCGGGCCCACAGTCGACGGATTGTAGGGGCTCGGCCGCGACTGCCGCGGTATGGACTACGTACTCGTCGGCGCCGGCGTCGGTGCCGCCGTCGTCGTGCTCGGTGCGCTGGTGTTGTGGCGGCGGCTGACCTCCGACGCCGGCGCGTCCCAGCGCGCCCACGAGGCGGCACAGGAGCGCGAACCGCCGGTGGAACTCGGGGAGACCTACGAGTTCGGCGTCACCGAGTTCACCGACCACCACTCCGGCGAACGCGTCGCCGTCGGCAAGGTCGAGGGGTTCGTGGTGTTCACCGAGGACGTTCCGGACTCGGTCTCGGCGGGCGACGTGATTCGCGCGACGGTCACGTCGTTCAACCGCGGCGAGACCTCCGCGGACGCGATTTTCGAGGGGACGGCGTGACGCCGTCGGTGACGAACGACACTGATACGGCCCCGCGTAGGGCTGACGTGGGGAACTGCGGAGAACAGTAGCGCGCGTTACAGCCGGTCGGCGTCCACGCCGACGCCGGGCGGCGCGACGACGAGGAACTCCCGGAAGTGCATGAGCGTGCCGCCGGTCTCCTTGACATCGCCGGCGAACCCGGCGGCGAGGTCGTTGAGGTCGCCGTCGACCGCGAGCAGCAGGACGTTGCCGTCGTCGACTTCGTCGAGCCACTCGCCGTCCGGCGTCGTGCCGTCGAGGACGCCGAGGACGACGCTCCCGTCGAAAGACTCCGGGACGTCGATTTCCTCCTCGGCGTTCCGAAGGTCGAGGTTGAACCCGTCAGACATGGTCGTAGCGTGGGTGCGACGGGGCAAAAACCTTCCCGACGATTTATGCTGCGGCGGCCGCGCTCCCCGCGTATGCCGGGAGATACCGGTGAACGGCCGGACGCACTCTGAGAGGCCGAGGAGTTCGCGCTGTTCCACTCCGGAGACCGCTAGTCGCCGGCGGCGACCCGGCGCACTTCCGCCCACTTCCCCTCGTCTTCGAGGTGGGACTGGAGCGCGTCAGCGTACTCGCCGGCGAGCTCGGTCGCCTCCGATTCCAGTTCTTCGGTGTCGTCGTCATCACTGCCGAGGCCGAGAGCGTCCTTGATGCCGCCGACGACGCCGCCACCGTCGTTGCCGGACTGGCCGCGGCCGCCACCGCCGCCCATCGCCGACTGGGTGTCGACGTTCTGCATCTCGGGGAGGACGTGTTCGAGCTTGGACGTGTCCGCGACGATGCGGGCGTTCTCCGGGTCGTCGGCGTCCGCGACCTCGAACTCGACGGCAGTCATCACGAGCCCCCACTGGGAGTTCGACAGCGAGGAGCCGCGCACGCGGTCGGTGAACTGCTGGTCGACGGCCATCCGCGCGCCGACCACCAAGTCCTGCCAGTCGTTGGACATGGGCGCGGCTACGCGGCGGGCGTGCTTGTATGCTACGACGAAAAAGCGAGTAGTCGAGTCCGCGTTTAGAACGCGCCGGTCTCGCCGGTGATTTCGGCGTGCAGTCCCTCGCGGAGGGCGCTGTGGACGTGGCAGATGTCCTCGGCGCGCTCGACGACGGCGTCGAACTCGTCGTCGTCGAGGTCCGCTTCGACGAGGAGGTGGAAGCGAATCGCTTCGAGGTCGTCGTCGTCGTCGAGGTCGCCCTCGACGTCGACGTCGATTCGGCCGAGGTCGTCGAAGCCCTCCTTCTGGCCGCCGACGCGGAACGCCGGCACGAAGCAGGACGCGTAGTCGGCGAGCAGGACGCCGTTCGGTTCGGGGCCCTCCTCTTCGGTGGCGTCGACGGTGAGTTCGTAGTCGCCGACGCGCGAGCGCGTGACGTAGCCTTCCTCGGACGTACTGGTGACTTCGATTGTCATTACGTCCGTGGAGACTCGCGCCCGCGCCGTAAGCGTTGTTCTTTCGGTAGCCGTCGCGGCCACGTCCGTAGACCGAGAGCGGGCGGTCCCGTCAGTACGTCTCGGAGAGGTCGTACGTCTCGTCGCCGTCGAGGACGACGACGTCGGCGTCGCTGCCGGTGGCCTCGACCTCGCGCACGAAGTCGTCGGTGTCGATTTCGATGGGCGGGAACGTGTCGTAGTGCATCGGGAACGCCACGTCGGCGTCGAGCCAGTCGACGGCGACCGCGGCCTGCCACGGCCCCATCGTGAAGTGGTCGCCTGCGGGGACGGCGACGGCGTCGGGTTCGAGGTACGGCGCGATGACGTCCCGCATCTCCGTGTGGAGGCTGGTGTCGCCGGCGTGGTAGAACGTCTCGGACTCCTCGTCGGAGACCTGCGTGGGCTTGGTGTCGGAAATCACGTAGCCCGCGGGCATCCCGGCGGAGGTGCCGTAGCCGGTGTCGATGCCGTTGGAGTGGTCCGCGCGCACCATCGTCACGTAGGCGTCGCCGAGTTCGACGGTGCCGCCGAGGTTCATGCCCGTGGCGTCCTCGATGCCGTACTCGTCGCCGAGGTAGCCCGCCAGCTCGGGCGTGGAGACGAAGTGCGCGCCGCGGTAGCGGTCCACGTCGGCGATGTGGTCGGCGTGGCCGTGCGTGAGCAGGACGTGGTCGGGGTCCACCTCCTCGGGGTCGGTGTCGGTCTTGGGGTTGTCGAAGAACGGGTCGATGAGCAGCGTCGTCCCGCCGACTTCCACGCGCCACGTCGAGTGACCGAACCAAGTGAGTTCCATAGCGTCCCCAACTACTCCCGAAGCCCACATAAAAGCTGACGGCCCGGTGGTTACTTCCGAGAGCGCGACGCGCCCTCCGGTATGGGCGCCGCCCGCGGAACCGCCGCCGCGAGCAACCGCGACAGCCTCCTCGCCCCAGCGTTCGACTAGCCGGTCAGGCTCGCGGCTTTCCCCCACCGTTAGGTGCGTCCGGGTTCCTCGTCCGGTATGAAGCAGCGACGACTCGGCTCGACCGGCTTCGACGTCAGCGAAGTCAGCCTCGGCACGTGGGAAATCGGCGCCGACTGGGGCGACGTCGGCGAACAGGAGGGCAAGGACGCGGTGCGCGCCGCGCTGGACGCGGGCGTGAACTTCCTCGACACCGCGGACGTCTACGGCGACGGCCGCAGCGAGCGCCTCATCCGCGAAGTCCTCGACGAGCGCGACGAGGAACCCGTCGTCGCGACGAAGGCGGGGCGCCGTCTGGACCCCCACGACGCGGACCGCTACACGCACGAGAACCTCGAACGGTTCGTGGACCGCTCCCGGGAGAACCTCGGCGTCGACTCGCTGGACCTCGTGCAGCTGCACTGCCCGCCCACGGAGACGTACTACCAGCCGGAGACGTTCGACGCGCTCGCGGACCTCCGGAGCGCTGGGAAAATCGACCACTACGGCGTCAGCGTCGAGAAGGTCGAAGAGGGGATGAAGGCCATCCAGTACCCGGGCGTCGAGACCGTCCAAATCATCTTCAATCCGCTCCGACAGCGGCCAGCCGAGCGGTTCCTCGACGCGGCCGCCCGCGAGAACGTCGGCGTCATCGTGCGCGTGCCGCTGGCGTCGGGCCTACTCACTGGCGCCATCGACGAGGACACGGAGTTCCCGGAGAACGACCACCGGAACTTCAACCGCGAGGGCGACGCCTTCGACGTCGGCGAGACGTTCGCGGGCGTCCCGCTCGAACCGGGCGTCGCCGCCGTCGACGAGCTCCGCGAACACGTGCCCGAAAAGCTCTCGCTCCCGCAGTTCGCGCTCCGCTGGATTCTGGACTTCGACGCGGTCTCGACGGTCATTCCGGGGTCGACGTCCCCCGAGCACATCCGGAGCAACGTCGCGGCGTCGAACGCCCGGCCGCTCACCCACGAGGCCCACGGCGCGACCCGCGACGTCTACGAGAAGTACGTCGAGGAGCACGTCCACCACCGCTGGTAGCGCGGCGCGAACGACTAAGCCCCTCCATGAGAAACGTTCACATATGAGGGGCGAACTGCCGTCACACCCGGAGGGCGACGACAGTGCGAGCACCCCGGCCGACCGCCGTCGGCCGCCGATGCGCGCGAACGTCCACGTGCTCGCCGGAGAGACGTGGTGCTCGAAGATTCCGGGCGCCGTCTCCGACGACATCACCGTCCGAACGTTCACCGACGCCGACGCCTACGACGACGCGCTCACCCCCAACGTCGCCGTCGGCCTGCTGTCCTGCGCGGAGGCCACCGAGCGCTTGACGGACAGCGTGCGCCGCACCGTCGCGGCGTCCCCGCACGCCCGCATCGGCCTGCTGGCGACCGCCGACACGAAGGACTCGGCAGTCCCCCGGGACGTGGAGTTCGTCGCGCCCGTCGACCGCGAGGCGTTCGCGGAGCGCGTCAAGCGCCTCTACGTCCGCGCGCACTACGCGGCGACGCTGGACCGCTACTACGGCGTCTCGGTGACGATTCGGAACCTCGAACTGCGCGCCGACGAGGCGGCCGTCGACGACGCGGAACTCGACCGCCTGCGGGAGGTCCGGGACCGCTCGCGGCACTACCTCCGGCAGTTCCGCGCGTACCTCGACGACGAGAGTCTGGCCGCGCTGAAGCGCCGCGGCGACCGCCTCGACGAACTCGTCGCGGACGCCCGCGACCCCCCGGACCCCGCGACGCGCGGGCTCCCGGATTCGTGTCCGGCGTGCTCGTTCGACTGGACGACGTGGCACGGCCGTGGGCTCGGGTCCGGCTACCGGAAGCTCGGGTCGGACACGTGGCAGTGCACGAACTGCGGGGAGACGCTGGCGGACGCGACCCCCAGCGGCTACCGCGTCAGCTGAGCCCGCGGCTTGCCGCACCCGGAACGCTTACGCGGCCACCCCGGGAAGCCGCGTCCATGCACTGGATGCGCTTCCGTGACCCGGCCGGCGCAGTGCGGCGCGGCGAGTACGAGGACGGCACCGTCTCCTTCGGCGACCGAACCTACGACGTAGACGACGTCGAGGTGCTCCCGCCGGCGGAGCCGTCGAAGATAGTCTGCGTCGGCCGCAACTACGCGGCCCACGCCGAAGAGCGCGGCGAGGACGTACCCGACCGCCCGCTCCTCTTCCTGAAGCCGCCGAACGCGGTCGCGGGCCACGGCGACACGGTGGCGCTCCCGGGCGACAACTACATCGAGCACGAAGCCGAGGTCGCCGTCGTCATCGGCGAGCAGGCCCGCAACGTCGACGAGGCGGACGCGATGGACGTGGTGGCGGGGTTCACGGCCGCCGACGACGTGTCGAACCGCACCGACCAGTCCGAGGAGCAGAACTGGGTTCGGGGGAAGGCCTTCGACGGCGCGTGTCCGCTCGGCCCGGTGCTCGCCACACCCGAGGAAGTCCCTGAGGACGCCAGCGTGGAACTGCGCGTGAACGGGGAGACCCGCCAGTCCTCCTCGATAGAGCACTTCATCTTCTCCGTGCCCGAGCTCGTCGCCGAGATTACCGAATACATGACCCTCGAACCCGGCGACGTCATCATCACCGGGACGCCGGAGGGCGTGAACGAACTCGTGGACGGCGACAGCGTCGAGGTCAAGGTGGAGGGCGTCGGCACGCTCGCCCACGACGTCGAGCGCCGGTAGTCGGGAAGGACAACGCTGAAGATTAGGTCGGCCTAAGAGCCGGGTGAATGGAGCTGACGCGACGGGACGCGCTCGCCGCGCTCGCCGCCGTCGGTGCCGCGGGCGCAGTCGGCGCGGGCGGGCTCGCGCTCTCGCAATCGAACGGCGACGACCAGCCCGTCAGCGACCACGAACTGGCGACGCTGGTGGCGGTCGGGGGCGTCGTCTACCCCACCGAGGTCGAGGGCGTCGAGTCGTTCGTCCGGCGGTACAGCGTCGGCCGCTTCGCGGACCGCCCCGAGTACGCGGCGGGCGTCGCGGACGCCGTCGCCGCCCTCGACGACTACACCCGCGTCTGGCACGACGCGGAATTCGCTTCTCTCGACGCCGAGACCCGCGAGGAGACGCTGTCGGGAATGGAGGTCGACATCTCCGACCCCGCGCCCGACGGCGAGGACCGCGAACGCGTCCGCTACTACCTCGTGAACGAACTGCTGTACGCGCTGTTCTCCACGCCCACGGGCGGGGAGCTCGCGGGCATCGAGAACCCGCAGGGCCACCCCGGCGGCACAGCGAGCTACCGGCGGGGGCCGCAGTGATGGCGGACCGCCAGCCCGCCGACCGCGCGGATGTCTGCGTGGTCGGCGCCGGCCCCGCGGGCGGCATCGTCGCGGACAAGCTCGCTTCGCAGGGCTACGACGTGGTCGTCCTCGAAGCCGGGCCGCGCTTCGACGACGCCGACCGCGAGCAGCGCATGGAGCGCTCGATTCGGCCCGCGCACGGCCCGGATTCGGTCTGGGAGATGGGCGGCGAGCGGGACGCGTACGCGTCGACGGGCGAGCGCCACTACCCGCTGAACGCGGCGCGCGTGAAGGGCGTCGGCGGCTCGACGCTCCACTGGCAGGGGATGGTGATGCGCCTCCACGAGCAGGACTTCAACGTCGAGAGCGAGACGGGCGTGGGCGCGGACTGGCCCATCGACTACGAGGACCTGCGGCCGCACTACGCCGCCGCCGAGGAACAGTTGGGCGTCGCGGGCGCCAGCGACAACCCGTTCGCGCCGCCGCGCGAGCAGCCTCACCCGCTGCCCGCGTTCCCGCCGAGCTACTCGGACTCGCTGTTCGCCGAGGCCTGCGAGGAAGCGGGCGTGACGACGCACTCGGTGCCGAACGCTCGGCTCTCCGAGTCGCGCAACGAACGGAGTGCGTGCGTGGGCTACGGCACCTGCCAACCGGTGTGTCCGTCGGGCGCGAAGTACGACGCCACGATTCACGTCGCGCGGGCGGAACAGCACGGCGCTCGGGTCGTCGACCGCGCGCCCGTCCAGCGCCTCGAACACGACGCCGCGGGCGAGCGCGTGACCGCCGCCGTCTACGCCACGCCGGACGGCACCGAGCACCGGCAGGAGGCCCGCGAGTTCGTGCTCGCCGCTGGCGGCGTCGAGAATCCGCGACTGCTCCTGTTATCGGAGTCCGAGCAGTACCCGGACGGGCTGGCGAACTCCTCGGGGCTGGTCGGCCGGTACTTCATGGACCACCTGTTCGCGGGCGTCGGCGGCACGCTCGACGAGCCGACCCGACAGAACCACGTCGGCTTCAACACCACCGAGAGCCACCAGTTCTACGACCGCGAGGACGACTCCCGGGGCGCAATCAAGCTTGAATTCCTGAACTACGCCGGCCCGTCGCCCGTCGAGATGGCGCTCACGGGCGACGACTGGGGCGACGAGATGCTCGAACGAATTCGGGACGGCTACGGGAACCACGTCACGGTCGGCGCGCTCGTCGAACAGCCCCCGCGAAAAGAGAATCGCGTCCGGCTCCACCCCGAGCGCACCGACGACCACGGGAATCCGGTGCCCGACGTGGTGTGGTCGCTGGACGACTACACGCGCCGCACCATCGAGCGCGCGAACGAGATTCAGCGCGAAATTTTGGAGGAACTCGGCGCGGACGTGCAGTGGACGGTCGGTCCAGAATCAACGGGGCCGGCGTTCCACCACATGGGCACGACGCGCATGGGCGACGACCCGGAGACGAGCGTCGTGAATCCCCAGCTGCGGACCCACGACCTCCGGAATCTGACGATTCCGTCCTCCAGCGTCTTCCCGACCGGCGGCGCGATGAACCCCACGCTGACCATCGCCGCGCTCGCGCTGAAGGCCGCCGGCCACGTCGCCGAGCGGTTGTAGTCCGCCCGGACCGCGGCCACCGTCGCCGCCTACCGCGCTCCGCTGGGACGCTCCGGTGCTCTGGCGACGGCCGGCTCGACGGGCGCGGCTACTCCTCGGGCAGCCACGCCGGCCGCGTGACCGTCGCATTCCCCAACTCGGAGAGGTTGTACCGCGTCCGGCGCGTGAACGCGTCGTTTCCCCTCGTGACGTCGTACTCGGCAACGTATCCCGCTTCGGCGACGGTGACGTGTCCGGACGCGGTATTCGACGGGACCCGGGCAGGGTTCCTGATGCCGGTCACGTTGTACCTGACAGCCGCTTCCCCGCCGACGGTGACGGTCTCGACCGCGTTCAGTTCGAGATGGCGGAGCGGCCGTTCTAACCCCGGCTGCGTGGCGACGCCTTCAATCGTCCAGTTCTCGCCGGGCATCCGAGTCAGCTCCCCCGTTGTCCGGTCGTACTCGAAGACGCCCTCCGGGCTGTAGTAGGTGTGAACGTCGAAGCCGAGTTCCGTGTCGATGAACCGCAGCGAGCCGGTGCCGGCGTCGGTGTCGACCGTTCTGACCATCGTGCGATTCTCGCCCCCTTGGACGACGGCCAACCGACTCGTCCGGGAGACGTTTTCCACGGTCTCGTCGTGCGTCCGCATCGCAACAGTCAGATTTCGAGCGTCTGTAATCCCCGTCTGCGACCACCCCGCGGGATACGAGAAGTCCGCCACGGTTGTGTCGGAGCCACTCTGTGAATCCGCGGCGGGAAGTCCCGAACAGCCGGCCAGCAGTACGACCGCGACCAGTAGGACGGCACGGAGAGACCTCCGAGAGCAGACGACCATACCGAGAAGAACTGGCGACAGGTGAAGACGGTTGTGTCTGTTTTCACCCAGCGCCGGGTGCCGCTACTCGTCGCTGAGCCGGCCGGGGTTCCACGCGCCGTCGAAGTCCTCGTGCGTGAACGGGACGGCGTCCTCGCCGCTGTACGACGCGACGAGCTGGCCGTCGCCCTCCAAGTAATACTTGTACGTCGTCAGGCCTTCGAGGCCGACCGGACCGCGGGCGTGAATCTTGCCCGTGGAGATGCCGACCTCGGCGCCGAGCCCGTAGCGGTAGCCGTCAGCGAACCGCGTCGAGGCGTTGTGGAAGACGCTCGCCGCGTCGATGCCGCGCATGAACACCGCGGCGGTGTCGTCGTCCTCCGTGAGGATGGACTCGGTGTGCTTCGAGCCGTGCGCGTTCACGTGGTCGACGGCGTCGTAGACGTCCTCGACGACCTTGACGGACAGTTCGAGGTCGCCGTACTCGGTGTCCCAGTCGTCGTCGGTCGCGGGGTCCACGTCCACGATGTCTCGGGTCGCCTCGTCGCCGCGGAGTTCGACGCCGGCGTCCTCGTAGCGCTCGACCATCCCCGGGAGGAAGTCCTCGGCGACGGCTTCGCTGACGAGCAGCGTCTCCACGGCGTTGCACACCGCGGGGTACTGGACTTTCGCGTCGAACGCCACGTCCTCGGCCATGTCGAGGTCCGCGTCCTCGTCGACGTAAACGTGGCAGACGCCCTCGGTGTGGCCGAGCACGGGAATCTGGGTGTTGTCTTGGATGTAGCTGACGAACGCCGAGGAGCCACGCGGCATCACGAGATCCACTTTGTCGTCCATCTCCAGCAGCCGGTCGACGTCCTCGCGGGCCTCGACGAGCTGCGCCCAGCCTGTCGGCAGGTCCTCGGTCGCCTCGCGGATGATGTCGTAGAGCACGCGGTTGGACTCGCTGGCCTCGCTGCCGCCCTTCAGGATGACCGCGTTCCCGGACTTCAACGCGAGCGCCGCGATTTGGACGAGCGCGTCCGGGCGCGACTCGAAGACCGTGGCGACCACGCCGATGGGGACCGCGACCTTGTACAGTTCGAGGCCGTCGTCGAGTTCGCGGGCTTCGAGGGTCTCCCCGAGCGGGTCGTCCTGCTCGGCGACGGACTCGACCATCTCCGCGATGCTCTCCAGCTTCGCGTCGTCGAGCTTGAGGCGGTCAACCAGCGCCTGCGTGTACTCGCCGTCCGCGAGCAGGTCCTCGGCGGCCTCGACGTCCTCGTCGTTGGCGGCGAGAATCTCGTCCTCGTGAGCGCGAATCGCGTCCGCCATCGACTGGAGCGCGTCGTCGCGCGCCGCCTCGTCAACGTTTGCGAGGTCGAGCGCCGCGCGCTGGGCCTCGGTCACTTGGGCGTCGGTGTCGCGTTCACTCATCGCTCTCACCGGGCATGGGGACGAATAGCGTGCCGACGGGCTTGGCAGTAGCGATTTTCTCCAGCACGCCCGGCTCCGTGGACTTGGCGATGACCGCGGGGATGTCGTGCTCGGCGGCCGCCCGGGCCCGCTCGACTTTCGTCTGGATGCCGCCGAACTCCTCGGGCGTGCTCTCGCTGACCAGCTCTTGGACCGCGCCGTAGTTCTCCGCGACGGACTCGATGCGCTCGGCGCTCTCGTCGTGTTTCGGGTTCGCCGTGTAGACGCCGCCCACGTCGGTCAGCGTCACCAGCAGGTCCACGTCCACGCCGATGGCGACCGACGACGACAGCATGTCGTTGTCGCCGATGCGAATCTCCTCGGTGGCGACCGCGTCGTTCTCGTTGATGATGGGGACGATGCCCCACTCCAGCAGCGTCTCGACGGTGTTGCGGGTGTTCGTGAACCGCTCGGGGTTCGAGAGGTCGTGCTCGGTCAGCAGCAGCTGCGCTATCTTCTGGTCGTAGCGGTCGAAGCTCTCTGTGTAGTGGCGCATCAGGTGGCTCTGCCCCACCGTCGCCAGCGCCTGACTCTCCTCGACGGTCTCGACGTCCTCGTCCACGCGGCCCTTCCCCGCGCCGACCGCGCCCGAGGACACCAACAGCACGTCCTTCCCGCGCTCGCGGAGGTCCATGATGTCGTCGACGAGCTTGTCGAGCTTCTCGCGGTCCAGCTGGGAGTCGTCGTCGGTCAGCGAGTTCGTCCCCGCCTTCACGACGACGCGCTGGGCGCCCGCGGCGCGCTCGCGCGCCCGCTCGACGGCGTCGGCGTCGGCCGCGTTCACCTGCACCTGCTCACTCATTCTCGAACTCCTCCGCGAGCTCCCGGGAGCGCCGTTCGGCCGCCTCGACGGCCGCGCGCACGGCCTCGTCGGCGTCGCTGTCCCACAGCACGTCCATCCCCTCGATGGTCGTGCCGTTCGGCGAGCACACCGCCTCGATGAGCTCGTCCACGCTGCGCTCGTCGCGGAGCACGGTCTCGGCCGCGCCCTTGAACGTCTGCGCGGCGAGCGTCTCCGCCTGCTCGTCGGTGAGGCCGCTGGCGACGCCCGCGTCCTTCATCGCCTCGATGAGGTAGAACGCGAACGCCGGGCCGCTCCCGTTGACCGCCGTCGCGGTGTCCATGTACTCCTCGTCCACGACGACGAACTCCCCGAGGTCGCCGAGGATTTCGCGCACCTCGTCGGTGATGCCCTCTTGGGTTGCCGCCGCAGCCATGTCCCGGGTCTCAGCGGCGAGGTTCGGCATGATGCGGACGACGTTGGCGTCCGTCTGCGCGGCGACGAACGCGCGGGGGACGCCCGCCGCGAGCGTAATCAGGGTCTGGTCGGCGCGCAGGTCGAGGTCGTCGAGCACCGCCGCGGCGACGCTGGGCTTGACCGCGAGCACGACGACGTCCGCGTCCCGCGCGGCCGCGCTGTCCGTAGTCGTCGCGTCGGCGGCGTCGGCGACGCCGTCGAGCGCGTCGGGGTCGAGGTCGATTGCCGTCACTTCGTAGCCGCCGGCGGCCGCGAGCCCACGGACGAACGCCCCGCCCATGTTCCCGCAGCCGATGACGCTGACGTGTTTCATCTTACCCCCACAGAGGGGACTGGGGGTCATACCGTCTGCGCTTCCGACAGCGCCGCGACCCGCAAGCAGGCTTTTGTCGCCGCCGCGAAAACGACGCAACGATGACAGACACCACCGACGACGACCGCTCGCTGTCCACGCTCGGCCGGGTCGCGCTCGGTCTCGGGCTCGCCGCACAGGCCAGCGAGGACTTCCGCGACGTGGAGGACACCGTCGAGTACGCCGAGTCCGCGGGCGTGCCGATGCCCGACGTGCTGGCGCCGCTGGCGTCCGCGACGATGGTGCTCGCGGGCGTCGCCATCGCGCTGTGGCGGCTCCCGCGGGCCGCGACCGCGGCCGCCGCGGGGTTCCTCACCGCCGTCACCGCGACGATGCACGACTTCTGGAACGAGGACGGTGACGCCAGCGGCGAGCGCCTCGCGTTCTTCGGGAACCTCGCCATGCTCGGCGGCGTCCTCGTCTTCCTCCGGGCGGCGTGGCGGGACTGACCGTGCGCGCCCGGCGGGTCAGAACTGGAGGTGGGAGGTCGAACTCGGGCCGTCGCCGCCGTCGTCGTCCTGCTTGAGGCCGTCGTGGAGGTACTGCACGTCGTCGTCCGTGAGGTAGACTTGGCCGTCCTCGACGGTGATTTCGACGTCCACGAGCGTCGTGCCCGAGGCCTCGCCGTTGTCGCAGTGGCCGCTACAGGTGTCGAACATCGACCCGTGGCGCGGGCAGACGACCTCGTCGTCGCGGACGACCGCGCCGACGCCCTCGCGGTAGAGCCGCTGAGGCTCGTGCGTGCAGCGGTTCACCCACGCCTCGACGCCGTCCTCGCAGGGCACCAGCAACACTTCCTCGTCGCCGCCGTGCTCGTCCCGCACCGTGAACACCGTCCCGCCCTCCTCGTGGACGTCCGCGACGCTCGTCACGCGATAACGACTCATACGGGAACGGCCGGCGGCGACGACGTTAGTTCTCACGGTCGCGGCGGCCAGCGCAGAAAGGAGCGATTCAGAACATGCCGCTGGCGAGCGCGCCGGCGTCCAGCAGGAGGAGGACGGCGACGACGGACGCGCCGTAGAGGATGGAGGAGGCGTCCTCGCTGTCTTCGAGCTTGCCGGCGGCGACTTCGGTGAGGCCGGCGAGCGCGAGCCACAGCACGAGCATCGTCAGCACGAGGTGGCCGCGGCCCGTGCCGGTGAGCGTGCCGCCGTCGGTGTAGCCGGCGAGCGTGAGCATGTAGCCGCCCGAGAGGAGGAGGACGGCGGAACTCGCGCGGGAGACGTTCCGGAGCGCGCCGACGAACGAGTCGCGGGCGCTGGCGGGGAGGCCGCCGGCGACGCCGGGGAGCGTCGCGGCGGCGAACAGCACGCTTCCGGTCCACAGGCCGGCGAACAACAAGTGCAGGGCGTACACGACTGTCTCGGTGACTGCCATACCCGCCAGTAGTGACTGGGTCGTCGTAAAACGCCGGGGTATCGGCGGACGGCTCCGTGAAGGCAGTCTTAAGGCCCGCGCGCCACTCTCCTCGGGCATGGAACTACGGGACCTCTCCGACCACGTGGAGTACCGGGCCGGTCGGGGCATCGAGGAGGTCGCACGGGAGCTGGGACGCGACCCCGGGGAGTTCGTGAAGCTCTCCTCGAACGAGAACCCCCACGGCCCGAGTCCGAAGGCCGAGGCCGCCATCCGCGACACCGCCTCGGAGGTCCACCGCTACCCGAAGGCCGTCCACGCCGACCTCACCGCGGCGCTCGCCGAGCAGTGGGGCGTCAACGACGAGCAGGTGTGGGTGGGCAACGGCGGCGACGGCGCGCTCGACTACCTCGCGCGGGCCGCGCTCGCGCCCGGTGACCGCGTGCTCGTGCCGACGCCCGGCTTCACGTACTACGGGATGAGCGCGCGCTTCCACCACGGCGAGGTCGCGGAGTACGACGTGCGGACCGACGACGGCTTCGCGCTCACCGCTGACAGCGTGCTGGACGCCTACGACGGCGAGCGCGTCGTCTACCTGACGAGCCCGCACAACCCCACGGGGAAGCGGTTCACGCTGGACCAAGTCGAGGCGGTCGCCGACGGCACCGACGAAGACACGCTCGTGGTCGTCGACGAGGCGTACGGGGAGTTCACGGACGCGCCCTCCGCGGTCTCGCTGCTGGACAAGCGCGACGACGTGGCGGTGCTACGGACGTTCTCGAAGGCGTACGGGCTCGCGGGCGTCCGCCTCGGGTACGCGCTCACGCCGACGGCGTGGGCGGACGCGTACGCTCGCGTGCAGACGCCGTTCGCTGCCAGCGCCATCGCGTGCCGCGCGGGCACCGCGGCGCTGGACGACGACGAGCACGTCGAGAAGACCGTCGAGAGCGTCGAGTGGGCCCGCCAGTACATGCACGACGAACTGGACGCGCGGACCTACGAGAGCCACGGGAACTTCGTGCTCGCGGACGTCGGCGACGCCACCGCGGTCGCGGAGGCGGCCAAGCGCGAGGGCGTGCTGATTCGGGACTGTTCGAGCTTCGGGCTCCCCGAGCACGTCCGCATCACCTGCGGCACCCGCGAGGAGACCGAGCGCGCGGTCGCCGTGCTCAACGAGGTGCTGGACGCGTGAGGGTCGCGGTCACCGGGACGCCCGGGACGGGGAAGACGACCGCCACCCAGCGCCTCGACACGGACCTCGACATCGTCCACCTCAACGACGTGATTCAGGCCGAAGACCTCTACACGGAGGTCGACGAGGTCCGGGACAGCAAGGTCGCGGACCTCGACGCCGTCCGGGAGTGGCTGGACGGCCGCGAGGACGTGCTCGTGGAGTCGCACCTCTCGCACCTGCTCGACGCCGACCGCGTGGTCGTGCTGCGGTGCGCGCCCGGCGAGCTGGAGCGCCGCCTCCTCGACCGCGGCGAGTCCAGCGAGAAGGCCGAGGAGAACGCCGAGAGCGAGGCACTGGACGTCATCCTCTCGGAGGCGGTCCGCGACCACGGCCGGTCGAACGTCTACGAAATCGACACCACCGGCCGAGACCCGGACGCGGTCGCCGACGACATCGCGGCGGTGCTCGCGGGCGACCGCGAACCGTCCGCCGGCGAGGTCGACTTCACGGAGTACCTATGACGCTGGACGGGTACCGCGACCTCGCGAACCGGCTGCTGCGGCCGTGGGTTCGCGCGGCCGTCGCGGTGGGTGCGACGCCGAACGCGGTCAGCGTCGTCGCGTTCGTGTTCGCCGTCGCGGCCGCCGCCGCGTTCTACGGCGCGACCCCCCTGCTGTACGCGGTGGGCGCGCTCTGCGTCGTCGTGAACGGCTGGCTGGACCTGCTGGACGGCGCGCTCGCGCGGGAACTCGGCACGGACTCGGTCGCGGGGGACCTCCTCGACCACGTGCTCGACCGGTACGCGGACGTGGTCGTCGTCGTCGGGCTCGCGGCTGGCATCGGCCGCTACGACCTCGGGCTCGCTGCCGTCACGGGCGTTCTGCTCACGTCCTACCTCGGAACGCAGGCGCAGGCCGTCGGCCTCGACCGCGTGTACGGCGGGCTGCTCGGGCGCGCGGACCGCCTCGCGCTCGTCGGCGTCACCGGCGGGCTCTCCGCGTTCGTCCCCTCCGTGGGGGGATTCTCGCCGGCCGCGTGGCTGCTCGCGCTGTTCGCCGTCGTCGGCCACCTCACCGCGGTCCAGCGGTTCGTCTCCGCGTGGCGCCAGCTGACCTGAAGCGCCGGCGGCGTGCCATTTAAGCGTGGGCCGCGGCTACCCGTTCGTATGGCTCAGTGCGAGATGTGTGGCAAGGAGGTCTCGTCCCCGAAGACCGTCAAAATCGAGGGGGCGGAGATCGACGTCTGCGACGACTGCGCCGACTTCGGCACGGAAGTCAAGACGGAGTCCTCCAGCACCACCAGCACGAAGTATTCGACGTCCTCATCTAGCTCGTCCTCGGGCAACTCTAGTTCCTCCTCGTCGGGCGGCTCCTCGGGCGGCCGCCGGCGCCGCGACATGTTCGACGAGATGGAGGAGCTGGCCGGCGACTACGACGACCGCATCCGGAAGGCCCGCGAGAGCGAGGGCCTCAGCCAAGAGGAGCTCGCGGACGACCTCAACGAGAAGGCCAGCGTCATCCGGAAGCTCGAACGCGGCGACAGCCTCCCCAGCGACGACGTCCGTGAGAAGCTCGAACGCAAGCTCGGCATCTCGCTGACCGAGGCCGGCGGGGACGCCGACGAGGACTGGTCGTCGAGCAGCGACAGCGCGGGCCTCACGCTCGGCGACAAGGTCCGCCGGAAGGGCGACGGCAACTAAGCGCTCGTACTCGCGCGTCGGGCGGCCGCCGAAGAGTCCCACCGAACCTACAGTTTTTTCGCCCCCGAGGACGGCGTTGTAGACGTGTTCGTACTCGTCAACCTGAAGGCCTACCCCTGCGACCCGGTCGCGGTCGCGGAGGCCGCCGCCGACGTCGCCGAACAGACAGACGCCACCGTCGCCGTCGCCCCGCAGCCGGCCGACCTCGCGCGGGTCGCGGAAACGGGCGCGACGACGTACGCCCAGCACGTCAGCCCCGTCGAGCACGGCAGCCACACGGGCAGCGTGCTCGCGGAGTCAGTCGCGGACAACGGCGCGGTCGGCACGCTCCTCAATCACTCCGAGCACCGCCGCAAGCTCGCGGACATCGACGGGAGCCTCGACGCCGCCGAGCGCGTCGGCCTCGACACGGTGGTGTGCGCGAACAACCCCGAGCAGGTCGCGGCCGCCGCCGCCCTCGGCCCGGACGCGGTCGCCGTCGAACCGCCGGAACTCATCGGCACCGGGACGCCGGTCTCGCAGGCGGACCCGGACATCGTCGAGGACGCCGTGGCGGCCGCCGAGGCCGTGGACCCGAGCGTGGACGTGTATTGCGGCGCGGGCATCACCACGGGCGACGACCTCGAAGCCGCGCGCGAACTGGGCGCCAGCGGCGTGCTGCTCGCCAGCGGCGTGGCGAAGGCCGACGACCCGAAGGAAGCGCTCGAAGACCTCGTCGCGCCCCTCGCGTAACGCGGAACGCTGAAGTCGGGGACGGCCGACGCGCCGGTATGGCCGCCCGCGACCTCCTGTTGTTCGGCATCGCCGTCATCCTCGCAAGCGGCTTCGTCCTCGTCCACGACCTCCTCCGGTACGGGGGCCGCGGCATCGAGAGCACCACAATCGTCTACTTCGGCGTGTTCGTCGGCCTCGGTCTCGCGCTCCTCGGTACGCTGGCGTCCAGCGGCGACTGACGCGGCGAAAAACGAGCGAGCGGGTTACGCGGTGACGACGGTGACCGGGCCGTCGGTGTCGAGGATGACCTTCTGCGTGGCGTCCCCGAAGATGGCCTTCCCGGTCGGGGAGCGCTTGCGGCCCGCGAGGAAGATGTGGTCGCAATCGTACTCGTCGGCGGCGCGCAGGGTTTTCTCGGCCTTCTTCCCGAGGTAGCCGGCGGTCTCGTACTCCACGTCGAGGTCGCCGAGAATCTCGTCGGCGAGGTCGGCGGCGAACTGCGCGGCGCCGGCCTCGGCGTCGTCGGGCGTGTAGTCGGCGGTGCTGTTCGGTATCGCCTCCATCGCTTCGCGGCGGCCGCCGTACTCGTCCTCGGTGGTGACGTGAATCACCACGAGGTCGGCGCCGACGCCGGCGGCGAGCGTGCCGGCTTCCCGGAGGAGGTCTTTCGCTGCGTCGGTCGGGTCGATGACTGCGAGTGCGCGGTCCATGAGTGTGTAGTGTGGAATGTGGGTGGTCGGTGGCTGATGCGGGCTACGCCAGCGGCACGAGCGACGACAGAATCAGCACCGTCACCAGGCCGGTGACGGAGATGACCGTCGTCAGCGCGGTCCACGTCTTCAGCGTCTCCGCCTGCGTGAGACCGCCGATTTCCTTCACGAGCCAGAAGCCCGAGTCGTTGTACCACGAGCAGATGTTTCCGCCCGCGCCGATGACCATCACGAGGTACGCGGCGCTGACGTCGAGCTGGCCGGCCAGCGGCGCCATGATGCCGGCGGCGGTGAGCATCGCGGCGGTCGCGGAGCCCTGCGCGATGCGGACGACGGCGGCGACCAGCCACGCGGTCACCAGCAGGCCGATGCCGAACTGCTGGAGCGCGTCGGCGATGTACGGGCCGATGCCGGAGGCGGCGAGCAGCGCGCCGAACGCGCCGCCCATCGCGGTGATGGCGGCGATGTTGCCGCCGCTCTTCAGCGCTTCCGTGAGTTCGTCCTCCCAGACGGACCGCGAGAGGTCGCTCCAGCGGAGGTAGGTGACGGCGGCCGCGAGCGCGGCGATGGTGAGCGCGACGTTCTTGTCGCCGACGAACGCCACGTACGGCTGGACGACTTCCAGCACGGGGAACCACTCCTCGAAGGTGCCGACGGCGGTCGCGGAGCCGACGAGCACGACCGCGAGGAAGATGGGCGCGATGGCTTCGAGGACGCCCGGGAGGTCCCGCGTGTCGCGCTGCGCGCGTTCCTCGAGTTCCTCGGTGGTGGTGCCCATCGCGTCCCGCAGCGGGATGTCGAGGCGGGCGTTAATCCAGCGGCCGTAGACGAGGCCGCCCATGACTGCCGCCGGAATCGCGGTGACGACGCCGACGAGGATGGTGGTGCCGAGGTCGACGCCGATTTCGCTGGCGACCGCCAGCGGGCCGGGCGTCGGCGGCACGAAGACGTGCGCGGTCGCCGCGCCGGCGCCGACGACGACGAGGTACAGCGCGTAGTTCTTCCCGACGCGGGCGCGCATCGAGCGCGCCAGCGGCGCCATCAGGTAGAACACGCTGTCGAAGAAGACGGGGATGGCGAGGACGGAACTACTCCCCCACAGCGCGATGTCGGAGTTCTCCTCGCCGACGAGGCCTTGGAACCCGCGGACGATGCGCTGGGCGGCCCCGCTCTCCAGCATCGATTTCCCGATGATGGCGGCCATCAGGATGGGGATACCGATGCCGGCCATGCCGTTCCCGAACGCGGTCGCGGTCTGTGAGGCGGCGTCCGCCACCGCGAAGTCGGGGACGAAGACGGCGTTCACGAGGCCGACGGTGAACGCCGCAATCGTCAGCCCGACGAACGCGGGGAGGTCCAGTACGACCAACAGTAACACGACCACGGCCAGTCCGACCGCGAACGTGAGCAGTGGACTGTGTGCGAATTCGATTGCCATATATTCCAATTAATCGGGGGAATTCAGCACATCAAAAAAGTTTTTATTGGGATTACGATTAATTATTACAGCGTTGTAAAATTAGGTGCGAGCAAATCGGCAGTAGAACGGCGCTCACTCGAACTCGTCCAGCGAAATCTGGCCGTCGCGGCCGCCCCCTGTTCTGGTCCGACGGTCCCGCAGTGAGCGGTCGGCCGCCGCGCCGTCGGCGTCGCCCGCGAAGCCGTCGAGGCTCGCCTGCTCGCGCTCCGAGAAGTCCAGATTCGAGACGCGCACCCCGACCTTCCGCACGGACTCGCCTTCGAACTCCCCGAGGAGGTCCTGCGTCTGGTCGTCCACGAGGTCGGGGTCGTCGACCGGCCCGGGGAGGGATTCGGCGCGCGTGTGCACGTCGTACGGCGGCGTCACCACCTTCACACCGATAGTGCGGTAGAAGGCGTCCTTCCGCGCGGCGCGGTCCGCGACGGCCTCGGCGAGTGTGGCGACCTGTTCGCGCACGCGCTCGAAGTCGTCGGTCGCACCGTCGAACGCCGACTCCCGCGAGAGGCTCTTGGGCTTCCCGCGGGGCTCGACCGGGCGGTTGTCCTCGCCACGGGCGCGCCGGTAGAGGTCGCGGCCGCGGTCCCCGAACCGCTCCGTTAGCTCGTAGGGGTCCGCGTCCGCGAGGTCGCCCGCCGTCTCGATGCCCATCTCGCGGAGTTCACGCGCGCGAACGGGCCCGATGCCGTGCACGTCCGCCACGTCGATGGGCGCGAGGAACTCGCGGACCTCGTCGGGTTCGACCACCACGAGGCCGTCCGGCTTGTCGTAGTCGCTGGCGAGCTTCGCGGTGCTCATGTCGCGCGCGACGCCGACGCTCGCGGGCACCCCGACCTCGCGGGCGATGCGCTGTTTGACGTGGCGCGCGAACCCGTCCGCGACCTCCCACGCGGTCCGGTCAGTCACGTCGAGGTACGCCTCGTCGATGCTCACCTCGCGGACGGTGTCGCCGAGCTCGTACAGAATCTCCTTGACGTCGCCGCCCACGTCCTGATAGAAGTCGAGGTCCACGGGCCGATAGTGACCCGCATCGGGGTTCTCTGGCTCGTCGGCCTTCCGAGGGAGCCGCTCCAACGCCGCGCCGATGGCCTGCGCGCTCTCGACGCCGTACTCGCGGGCCTCGTAGCTTGCGGTCGCGACCGCTCCCACGGTCTCGCCGGGCTCGTAGCCCATCCCGACGACCACCGGCTCGCCGCGCAGTTCGGGCTCGCGGCGGCGCTCGCAGCTCGCGTAGAAGCAGTCCATGTCGACGTGCAAGACGATGCGCTCCTCGCGGTCGGGCGCGCCGGGGAGTCGCTCGCCGTCGACCATCACGCGCAGTTCGGGCGGGGCGAGCAAAAAACGGCCGGTCCGGTCAGGGCTCGGGGACGACTTCCACGTCGGTCTCGTGCTCGCGGGCGTCTTCGAGGGCGTGCTTGGCGCCCATGCCGGCGTCGTGCGGGGAGACGCCGTGCCCGACGCCGACGCGGACGTCGACGCCGGCGGTGTCGTGGACGTACTCGATGGCCTCCTCGTAGTCGGCGGGCGTCAGCGACGGGCAGACCGCGATGATGTTGTCGCCGCCGACGAAGAACGACAGCGAGTCGTGGGCGTCGTGCATGTGCTGCATGAGCGCGGCGTACCCCTGCTCGATGTTGATGAACGACGAGTACGCGTCGAGCTCGTCGGTGTACGTGCCGGTGGCGTCGACCACGTCGAAGTGCGCGATTTGCACGTCGTCGTCGGTGCGGGCGCTCTCGTCGATTGGCTGGCCGAGCAGCGCCTCGCGGCGGTCGGCGTCCTGCGCGCTGCCCTGCGCTTGGAGCGCGGCGGTCGCCTCCACGAGCGCGTCCGCGGGCGACGCGCCGGTGCCGATGGAGAGGCTGACGGTGACGGGGTAGCGGTTCCGCACCGACTCCTGAATGCGGGCGTGGTCTTCGAGGTCGAGACCGTTGCTCACCGCGATCATGTTGTCGAAGCGCGTGAAGAAGACGTAGCCGTCCCGCATCCCGAACGCCTGCGAGAGGTCGGCGTACAGGCGGGACTGCATCGTCTGGAGGTCGACTTCGCGCCGCGGCGACGGCGTCACGGTCCACGGCCCGTAGTTGTCCAGCTGCACGAGGGTGACCTGCGTGTTCGTCACGGTTACCGACACTCGGCCCCACGGAGGTATATCGGTTGTGGATTGCGTTCCAAATCTGTGCCAATGGGTGCGCGAGACCGACGCCTGTCCGTCCGGCCACGAGAACGCCACGGTCGCGTCGAATCTCAGACGCGCTCGGCCGACTCACTCCCGACGCAACGGCGACCCACAGCGTTACCACCCGTCCGCTCGAAGCCGCGAACACGCGACATCGATGCCTGCGCCACCGACACCCGACACGGACCGCTACGCCGTCGGCCGGGACGCCACTGCGGCGGAGTTCCTCGCCGCCGCGAAAGTCTACGCCCGCCGGGTCGTCGACGCCCGCGACCTCTCGGCGGACGTGAGCGCGCTCGACTGGGACGTCAGCACCCGCGCGAAGCGCCGCGCCGGCGCGGTCAAGTACCGCGACGGCGACCCCGAGACAGTCTCGCTGACGTTCGAGCACTTCCGGGAGCGCGGGTGGACCGCCACCGCCGCGGTCGTCCGCCACGAACTGATTCACGTCCACCGCCTCAACGAAGCCGACGACCCCACCCACGGCGACGCCTTCCGCGAACTCGCGGCAGAACTGCGGACGCCCGTGCACTGCGAGCGCTTCGCTGACCCCGACTGGTGGGTGGTCTGCGAGGACTGCGGGACCGAACTGGCGCGCTACCGGAAATCGAAGCTCGTGAAACAGCCCGACGAGTACCGGTGTCGGGACTGTGGCGGGCCTCTGTCCGTTCGGGAGGCCGAGGCGGAATAGTGTCGAGAGCGCTCCGTCGCGTCGAGTAGGCTACAACGCGGCGATAGCTCGGGCTCGGCGGTTCGAGTCGACGAAAGAGTGGGGCCGGAGGGATTTGAACCCCCGATCGACTGATATCTCCGGTGCGCCTCGGAACTCCAGAGGGTCGTCGTCGCGGACCGATGATCAGTCGGCCGCTCGGTATACCAGTCTGGAATTTCGTCCCGGGCGCGTGGCCTCTGGAGTCAGTCGCCATTCCTGGCTTGGCCACAGCCCCTCGCGTCCGTTCGTACGGCGATTTGTCCTAAGTGCGTTTCGATTCGGCGTCCGGCCTCCGTCATCGACAAGGGCCAGCCACTACTCAGTGGAACCGTGATTGCACGCGTGTGGCGCGGGTGGACCGAGCCCGCCGACGCCGACGAGTACGAGGCGTTCGTGACCGAGACGGTGTTCCCGGAGGCACAGCGCGACGTCGAGGGCTTGGAGAGCTTCGAGGTGCTGCGCCGGGACGCCGGCGACGAGGTGGCGTTCGTGACGATTTCGCGGTTCGCGTCGTGGGACGCCGTGGCGGCGTTCGCGGGCGAGGACTACGAGAACGCGCACGTTCCCGAGCGCGCGGAGGAGTTGCTCGCGCGCTACGAGGAGTCGGTCACACACTACGAGGTTCGCGCGTAGCGATTGGCCTTTCCGGGCCGAGAGCGAACCCGAGCGCATGACCGAGTACCCCATCGTGGTGCGCGAAATCGGCGGGAAGATGCGGCTCGGCGTCGAGGAAGCACAAGCGCTGGACGCGGACCTGCGGGACGTCGTGGCGACGGCCTACGACCGGGTGGACGTGCAGGACTGCGAGGACGGCGAGGTGGTCGGACACGTGGTGGCGAGCGGCGACGACGTCGAGGACGTGCGCTGGGCGCGTTAGTCCTCGCGGGCGCTCCACTCGCAGTCTTGGCACTTGTAGCCGGTGACGAACTCCGTCACGGAGGGCATGTAGCCGACGGAGATGACGTCACCGCCGCAGTCGGGGCAGTCGCGGTCGGCGTCCTCGATGGGTTCGGCGTCCATCACGGACTCGCCCTCGACGAGCTCCGCGAGTTTCTTCGGGGTGACCATGCGGCCTTCGACGACGCGGTTGTCGGACATACCGGCGGGACGGCCGCGGGCGGCTAAAGGCTTCTCCTCGCCGACTTACAGCCACGGCGCGCGTTCTTCGGCGCCGTCCTCACCGGGGTAGCCGTACGCGCCTTCGTCGTCGTCGGGGTCGCTGCCGCCGTCGGGCGTGGCCGGGGCGGTGCCGTCGGGACCGTCGTCGACGGCCGACGGCACGTCCGGGGTTTCCACGTCGGCCTCCTCGGGGTCGAACGCGAGCAGGCCGGCGACCGCGAACACGACCAGCGGGGACTGCGAGGGCACGAGCCCGAACACGGAGAGCGCGAGCGTACCGAGCGCGACGGCGCTCCCGAAGCGGAAGCGGTCGATGTCGACGACCGTGCGGAGGTACGGCTGGAGCGCGACGACCGCGAGAGCGAAGCCGACGGCGACGCCGCCGGCGGCCGCGGCGCGCAGCATCAGCGCGGGGTCGGCGGCGAGTTCGAGGTGGGCGCCGGCGGGCTGGACGGACGCGACGAATCCGAGCCCGATGATGATGCCGGGCGACGGGAGGTAGTCGCCGATGGTGGAGCTGGCGGTCTTCGCGGCGATAGCGAGGATGACGATGGCGGCGAAGCGCTCGAACGTCGGGATGTCGACGATGGTGGCGATGGTCGGCGCCAGCGCCGCTTCGGCGGCGGCGACCAGCACCAGCGGCGTCCCGACGACGAGAACGGTGGTCGCCTGCGAGCGCTGGTCTTCCTCCATCTCCGCGAGGATGACTGCGAGCGTCGCGCTGCCGCCGAAGACCAGCAGGCCGATCTGGGCGATACCGACGTAGGTTTCGAGGCCGCCGGCGAGCACGAGGGCGGCGAAGATGCCGTCCACCAGCGGGAGCAGCATCACCGTGGCGAGCAGCCGCGTGTCGCCGCCCACATACTGCTCTAGGCGGAGGGCGACGGGGTGGCGTGAGCTACTCATGTACTACCGGCTTAATCTGGACGGCGTTCGGTCGGCCCGGCTATGCGAGGACGCCCGCGACGGAGACGGCGCGGGATTGCGTCGCGGGAGTGCCGGCGTTCCGAGCCAGAATGTGTCCATCAGTTTGCCGAAAAATGTGCGTGCGGCGGAGTCGACGGTGTGGTCACCGGCGGTACGCACTGCCTCGGGACTGATGGAGTCCATATGTACAATCATTAGGGTGGCACGCATAAAGATTGCGTGAGACGCGCCCCCACGTGATGGCTGACCAAAACCCTCGTTTAAGTATCGGGCTACCGTCCGTCGGGGCGCGTGAACGATAGCCGAGGAATCGACGGTGCGGGCGGCGGAACGGCTCGCGTTCGTCGGCGGAAACGACTGTGAGCGCCCGCTCGACGCGGAACGCGCGTCCCCGTTGCACGGACGTGCCGACACCACCGGACCCACGGGACTCGTTGACGCACGTTCGCCCAATCTCGGAACGTTTTTGCCGGCGGCGACGCGACGATTTACATGGCGCACGACCCTTCGACTGACGGCCGATTCTCCGAGAAACTCCGCGTACCAGAGGCGCTGACCTTCGACGACGTGCTCCTGCGGCCCGCCGAGAGCCGCGTCGAGCCCGACGACGCCGACGTCTCCACGCGCGTCTCGCGGAACGTCGAACTCAACACGCCGATTCTCTCCGCGGCGATGGACACCGTCACGGAGTCCGACCTCGCCATCGCGATGGCCCGCGAGGGCGGTCTCGGCGTCCTCCACCGCAACATGGACGTCGAGGAGACCGCCGCGGAAGTCGAGCGCGTCAAGCAGGCCGACGAGCTCGTCATCGACCGCGAGAGCGTCGTCACCGCCCGCCCCGAGCAGACGGTCAGCGAGGTCGACGAGATGATGAACTACGAGGGCGTCTCCGGCGCGCCCGTCGTCGACGACGACGACCGCGTGCTCGGCATCATCTCCGGCACGGACATCCGCCCGTACCTCGAAGTCGGCGAGTCCGACACCGTCCGCGAGGCGATGACCGACGAGGTCATCACCGCCGACGAGGACGTCGACGCCCGCGACGCCCTCGAACTCATGTACGAGCACAAGATCGAGCGCGTCCCGCTCGTGGACGCCGACGACCGCCTCGTCGGCCTCGTCACGATGCAGGGCATCCTCGAACGCCGCGAGCACGAGAACGCCGCCCGCGACGACGACGGCCACCTTCGCGTCGGCGTCGCCGTCGGCCCGTTCGAGGAGGACCGCGCGACCGCCGCCGACGACGCCGGCGCGGACGTGCTGTTCATCGACTGCGCGCACGCCCACAACGAGAACGTCATCGAGTCCGCGCGCGACATCACCGGCACCGTCGACGCGGACGTGGTCGTCGGCAACGTCGGCACCAGCGAGGCCGCCGCGGAAATCGTCGACTTCGCGGACGGCATCAAGGTCGGCATCGGCCCGGGCTCCATCTGCACGACGCGCGTCGTCACGGGCGCCGGCATGCCCCAGATTACGGCCGTCTCCGAGGTCGCTGACGTCGCCCACCCCGAGGACGTGCCCGTCATCGCGGACGGCGGCATCCGGTACTCCGGCGACGCCGCGAAGGCCATCGCCGCGGGCGCCGACGCCGTGATGCTGGGCTCGTACTTCGCCGGCACCGACGAGGCCCCCGGCCGCGTCATCACGATGAACGGCAAGAAGTACAAGCAGTACCGCGGCATGGGGTCGGTCGGCGCGATGCAGTCCGGCGGCGGCGACCGCTACCTCAAAGAAGAGGACGAGGACGAGGAGTTCGTCCCCGAGGGCGTCGAGGCCGCCACGCCGTACAAGGGCCCGCTCGCGCAGGAGCTCCACCAGCTCGTCGGCGGCATCCAGTCCGGCATGGGCTACGTCGGCGCTGCCACGATTCCGGACTTCAAGGCCGACGCCGAGTTCGTCCGCGTCTCCGCCGCGGGCCAGACCGAGGGCCACCCCCACGACGTGATGATTACGGACGAAGCGCCCAACTACAGCCCGCAGAACGAATAACCTGAGTCCGGCCGCTCAGAGCGCTTTTCCTTCGATTTCGCGGCGCAGACTGCAGTAGCGGTTGCCCGCAGCCACGGAGTCCTCGAACGCTTCGAACTCGTCGCCACAGCGCTGGCACTCGTCCATTGCCAGCGCCATTCGCGAGTGGTTCGACCGCTCGAAAAGTGCGTGACAGTCGCGGAGCGCGGACTCAGGCGTCCTCGCCGGTGACGACTACCGGACGGTCGGCGTTCAGGATGACCGACTGCGTGACGCTGCCGAAGATTGCCTTCCCCGCGGGCGAGCGCTTCCGCCCGCCAAGCACGATGGCGTCGACGTCGTACTCGTCGGCCTCTACGATGATGTCGTCGGTGGTGTCCCCGGAGTCGTCCCGGACCTGCACGTCCACGCCGGCGTCTTCGAGGAACTCCTGTGCGCGCCGCACCGACTGGATGCGGCTCGCGGACTTGAACTGCTGGACGTCCTCGGGGAGGTCGTCGGCGTCGCCGGTGAACACGAACAGTACGATGGCTTCGACGCTCTCGGCGGCGTCGGGCAGGTTCGCCACGTAGCGGGCCTGCGCGAGCGCGCGGTCTACGTCGTCGTCGACCGGTACCAGTACGCGGTACATGCTCACCACGACGCCCGACGGGGGCTTAAAACTACGCGGGTTCGACGGTGGGCGCGTCGCCGTCCAGCACGCCGTGCAGTTCGAACCGCGCGCCGCCGCCGGGGGCGTCGGTCGCGGCGACCGTCCAGCCGTGCGCTTCCGCGATCTGTTCGACGATGGCGAGCCCGAACCCCGTCCCGTGCTCGGCGGTCGTGTACCCCGATTCGAAGAGCTGCTCGCGGTCCGTGGCGCTCAGTCCGACCCCGTCGTCCTCGACGTAGACGCCGCGGCCGTCCTCGGTCACGCCGGCCTCGACGGAGACCTCGGGGCCGCCGTGTTCGACCGCGTTCCGGAACAGGTTCTCGAACACCTCCCGGATGCGGTCGGGGTCGCCGGTCACCGTTCGGCCCGCAAGCGACGAGTCCACGTCGAGGGTCGCGTCTCCCGTCGTCACGTTCCCCCACGAGTCGGTCACCAGCTCCGCCAGCGGGACCGACGTGCGCTCCCCGACGACGCTGCCCTGCCGCGCGAGTTTGAGGAGGTCCCCTATCAGGTCGTCCATGCGCTCGTGAGCGGTCTCCACGCGGTCGAACGCCTCCGGGTCGCCGGTGCGCTCGGCTTGGTCGAGCCAGCCGCTGGCGATGCCGAGCGGGTTCCGAATCTCGTGGGCGAGCACGCCCGCGAACTCGTCCAGCCGGTCGACCTGCCGCTGGAGCTCCTGCTCGTGGTGGACGCGCTCGGTCACGTCCCGCAGGATGAGGATGCGGTGGTCGGGCGTGGTGGCGAGGTCGTTGGCGTCGCACTCCACGTACCGGCGCTCGGTCGCCGTCTGCACCGGGACGACCGACGAACCCCCGGGCTCGTCGCCGTCGCCCGTTCCGCACACCGCCTCGACGGACCCCGACGGAAACGCGTCGAAGTCTGGCAGCGACCGGCCGCGGCAGTCCCCGGCGACGCCGACGAGGTCGCGGAACGCGGCGTTGCTGTCCACGACGCGGTCGCTGTCGTCGAGCACGACCGTCGGGTCGGGGCTCGTCTCGAACAGCGTGCGGAACCGGTCCTCGCTTGCGGCGAGCTCCCGTGAGAGCCGGCGCCGCGACAGCAACCCGTCGATGCGGGCGTGCAGGACCGCCTTTTCGACCGGCGTGGAGACCACGTCGTCGACGTTCGCCCACGCGTCGACGGACCCACGCGCGTCGTCGCTGGACGCGAGCAACAACACCGGCGAGAACAGCGACACCTCCCGGTTCCGGTACGCCGCGACCCGGTCGGCGATTCGCTCGTAGGCGCGCTCGTCCAGCAACAGGAGGTCCGCGCGCTCCGCGAGCGCCTCGAACGTAACGCCGTCGGCCTCGGGCGCGAGCACGTCGTAGGTCGCGTCCAGCCACTCCGTGAGGAGCGCGCGGTTCCGGCCGTGGTCCAGCACTACGCCGACGCACAACCGCTCGTCGTCGGTGCCCGCGTCGGTGCGGCCGTCTTTGCGAGGCTCGGACATTGTCGGCTACCGGTCCGGCGGGCCGTCCTCGACGACCTCCGGTGTGCCCGTCAGGAGACCGCGGAGGTTCGTGAGCGGCTCGCCGACCTTGATGCCGTGCTCGGTGATTTGGAGGCGCCGCAGCGTCCGCTCGAAGTCGCTGGTGCGCTTCTTGAGCACGCCGATGACCTTCTGTAACTGGCCCTCGATTTCGACGTGGCGCAGGAAGACGATGTTGTCCGCGAGGTAGCTGATGCCGACCTCCGTCGGCTGGAAGTCCCCGGTGACGTGCGCGACCTCGTCCACGAAGACGACGGTCACGCCCATGTTCTTGAGGTAGCGGCCGAGAGCGTGCAGCCGCCGCACGAGCGACTCGTCGTTGCCCGCCAGCGCGAGCTTGTACCCCTTGACGCCGTCTATCATCACGATTTCGGCGTCGCGCTGCTCGACCTCCTCGCGCACCATGCCCGCGAACTCCTGTGGGGTCAGCTCCAGCGGGTCCATCTCCTCGATGGCGAGGGTGCCGCGCTCGACCATCTCCCGGACGGGGATGTTGACCGCCTCCGACCGGGAGAGGAACGTCGAGCGGTTCTCCTCGAAGAGGTAGACGACCGACCGCTCGCCCCGCCCCGCGGCCTCCTTCATGAACTGCGTGCCGGTCGTGGTCTTCCCAGCGCCGCTCGGGCCGCTGACGACCGTGACCGTGCCGCGTTCGAGGCCGCCGTGCAGGAGCTCGTCGAGCTCGGGGACGCCCGCGGAGACGGACTCGGCGACGAACTCCTGCTCGTAGGCGCCGGGCTGGAGCTCCGGGAACACCCGCACGCCGTCGTCGGTGATGCGGAACGTGTGCTCGCCGCTCTGGGTCGCCGAGCCCCGGAACTTCGGTACCGAGATAGTGCGCTTCGAGCGGTCGCGTTCGAGGTCCAGCGTCCCGTCCGCGAGGAACTGGATGTCGTCGTCGGGGTTGGCGGGCGTCGCCTGCGACGTGAACAACACGGTCGCGTCCTGCTCGGCGAGGAACTGCTGGAGCGCCAACACCTGCTTGCGGAACTGGTAGTCGTCCCCCGAGAGGTACCGGAGCTGCGTGATTGGGTCGAGGAAGATGCGCGCCGGGTCGAGCTCCTCGATGCGCTCGACGATGGCCTCGTTGAACGCGTCCGCCTCCACCTCGTCGGCGGCGAAGAGGCTGTACGACTGGCTCTCCGTGAACACCTCGCTGTCCGGCGTCAAGCTCAAGAACTCCACGCCGTCGAGGTCGAACCCGACCGCGGCCGCGTTCGCCTGCACGTCCTCGACGGCCTCCTCGAGGTTGACGTACAGCACCGTCTCGCCGTTCTCGACGCCCGCCGCGAGGTAGTGGTAGCCGAAGATGGTCTTCCCGGTGCCGGGCTCCCCGCGCGCCAAGTACGCCCGCCCCGGAACGAACCCGCCGTTCAGAATCTCGTCCAATCCCTCGACGCCCGTCGAAACGCGGTCTTTGGTGTCCGTCATCAGTCCGTCTCCCCGTCGTCGGCTGCCCCCTCGCTATCCCCGCCTACGCCGGCGTCGCCGTCACCGCCGCCCTGTTCGATGCGCCGGAGCTCCACCTCGAAGTCGTCCTCGTCGAACTCGCTCGCGAGCGCGTCCACCTCCTGCTCCAGCGAGTCGATTTCCGCCTGCAGCGCCTCGTACTTCGGGTCGTCGGCGGCGTCCTCGCCGTACTGGGCCTCCAGCGTCGCGCGCTTGGTCACCAGCTGGAAATACTGCTGGACCGCGGTGTCGTGGTGCTTCCGCGTCAACAGCGTCTCCACGGTGTCCCGGAGTTCGTCGCTCGTGACCGGCTTCGTGAGGTACGCGTCGAAGCCCATCTCCACGATGTCGAAGTCCGGGTCGACGGCGGTCACCATCGCCACGCGGCAGTCGAGGCCGCGCTCGCGGACCTCCGTGAGCACCGCGTCCCCCGAGAGGTCCGGCATCCTACGGTCCAACAGCACGACATCTATCGAGTCGTCGAGCGCGTCCAGCGCCGCCTGCCCGCTGTACGCGGTCCTGACGGTGTAATCGTCGGAAAGCCACGCGGTGAACAAGTCGGCCAGGTCCGTCTCGTCGTCGACGACGAGGACCACCGGAGCGGTTTCTCGGTCCATCTGCGACAAACGTGTTCTGCTACACTAGAGAGAAGCGCCACGTTAAGTCGTTTCGACGAAAGGCAGAGAAGTTGGCACTATCTGCTGCATTCGAGCGGCCGTACCGGTCGCTCCAGCATCGCCCCGTGGCTGTGCGACCGGACTGACCGGCATCCCATCAGCCGACGCGAGTGAAGCAGGAGTCGACTTCGTCCCGTCCGTTCTGGCCTGACCGGGTTCAAATCGCTTGCCGGTGTTAGACTCCCGCAGAGTGGCTGTCCTGCCGCTCTACAGTGAGAGTTAGTGAAAAGCGGGCCGGGCGCGATTTGAACACGCGACCGACGGATTAAGAGTCCGTCGCTCTGCCAAACTGAGCTACCGGCCCAACGCATCCCATCGTTTGGCGCTGTGATTCAAATACGTTCTGATTCGAGACGACGGTCCCGCGACGGAACCCGGAGGCGACGGGCAGGCTGGGATCGGCGGGACGCCGCGTGGCGTCGGGCGGACGCGGCGGCGAGCGTCTCGCTGGCGGGAGGTCGGGAAGGTTAAGTGACGGCCGCCGGTATCCGTTGACATCATGAGCAGCCGGGCAACCATCTCCTCGATGTCCACGTACGCCATTCTTGGCTGTGGGAGCGTCGGCCACGCGGTCGCCGAGGAGTTGGTCGAACGAGGCAAGGACGTCCTCATCGTGGACCGCGACGAGTCCCGCGTGGAGGCGCTGCGCGACCAGGACTTGAACGCGCAGGTCGCGGACATCCGCGACGAGGAGGTCGCGGGGCTGGTCGCGGACCGCGACGTCGTCCTCATCATGGCCTCGGACGTGGAGGCGAACGAGGCCGCGGTGGCGAACATCCGCGAGCGCAACGACGAGCAGTTCGTCGTCGTGCGCGCCAGCGACCCCGTGACCAGCGACGAGCTCACCGAGTTGGGCGCGGACGTCGTCATCAACCCCTCGTCGGTCATCGCTGACGCGGCGCTGCGCGCGCTCGAGTCCGGCGAACTGGAGTACAAGGCCCGCCAGCTCGCGGACGTCATCGAGGGGACAGAGGGACGGCTGGCAATCGTCACCCACGACAACCCCGACCCGGACTCGATCGCGGCGGCGGCGGCGCTGAACGCCATCGCGGCGCACCTCGGCGTGGAGGCGGACATCCTCTACTTCGGGGACATCGGCCATCAGGAGAACCGCGCGTTCGTCAATCTGCTCGACATCGAGCTGACGCCGTACGCGGACGTGGACATCGACGACTACGACACGGTCGCGCTCGTGGACCCGGCGAAGGCCGGCGAGGTGTCGCTTGACCGCGAGGTCGACATCTTCCTCGACCACTACGAGGTCGACGAGGCGTTCGACGCGGAGTTCGCGGACGTGCGGCCGAACGTCTCCGCGACCTCGACGATTCTCACGAAGTACATCCAGGAGTTCGACCTCTCGGTGAGCCAAGAGGTGGCGACCGCGCTCCTCTACGGGATTCGCGCGGAGACGCTGGACTTCCGCCGGGACACGACGCCCGCGGACCTGACGGCCGCGGCGTACCTCTACCCGTTCGCGGACCACGACACCCTCGAACAGGTGGAGTCCCCGAACATGAGCCCGGAGACGCTGGACGTGCTCGCGGAGGCCATCGCCAACCGCGAGGTCCAAGGCAGCCACCTCGTCTCGAACGCGGGGTTCATCAGCGACCGAGACGCCCTCTCACAGGCCGCCTCCCAGCTCCTGAACCTCGAAGGCATCACGACGACCGCGGTGTTCGGCATCGTCGAGGACACCATCTATCTGGCCGCGCGCTCGAAGGACATCCGCCTGAACATCGGGCGCGTGCTCAGCGACGCCTTCGAGAACATCGGGGAGGCCGCCGGCCACTCCACGCAGGCCTCCGCGGAGATTCCGCTCGGCATCTTCACGGGCATCGAGGCGACCGAGGAGAACCGCGAGACGCTCCTCTCGCTGACCGAGGAGGCGGTCACGCAGAAGCTCTTCGACGCGATGGGCGTCGAATCCGAGAGTTCCAGCAGTTCGAACGGCGCCTGACGACGCTTCCCTCCACTCCTCCCCCTCCGCCACCCTCTCCGCCTCGTTCTCCACTTAGCTGACGGCTCTGATGAGCACGAACAGCGTCCCGACCGACGCCAGCGTCGTGACGAAGACGTTCAGGGACGCGAACGACTCGTCGCCGCCGAGTTCGGTGGCGAACACGTACGTCGACACCGCGGTCGGCGTGCCGAGCATGACGACCGCCGCAGTGAACGTCGCCGTATCGACGCTCAGCAGTGAGAACGTCGCCCACGCTATCGCGGGCATCAACACGACTTTGAGCGCGACGACTGTGCCGGTCGCGCCCGCGTCTACGTCCGGGAGGTCGAGGTCCAGCGACGCGCCGACGCACAGCAACGCGATGGGGAGCGCCAGCGTCCCGAGCGCGTCCAGTCCCGCGGTCGCCGGTCCCGGGAGCGCGAGGCCGACCGACCCGACGACCAGCCCCGCGACGAGCGCGAGCAACACGGGGTTGCGCGCGAGCTTCGCCACCTCCTCGGCGAGCGAGGCGTCGGCGTCGCTGACGGTCGTGAGCACGAACACCGTCAGCGGCACCTGCGCGAGGGAGACGACGCCGAGCACGACGCTGGCGACCGCGGTCACGTCGTCGCTGAACGTCGCGGCGACCAGCGGCAGCCCGAGGTAGCCCAGATTCGAGTGATACGATTGGGTGACGGCGACGCTCCGGCGGGGCCGCCGCGGCCGGTTCCGGTGGGCGAGCCACGCAACCCCGGCGGTGGCGAACAGCACGAACAGCAGGCCGACCAACAGCGACGGGGAGACGAGCGCCGCCACGTCCCGGTCGTACGTCGAGATGAACACGAGCGCGGGCAGCGCGACGTAGTAGGCGGCGTCGTTGAGCCGCGCGGTGCGCGCGGCGTCGAGCACGCCGGCGACGCGCAGCCCCGTCCCCACGAGCAACAGCGCCAGCAGCGCGAGCAACCGGCCGACGACTTCCATGTGTCCGCCCAGCGCGCGCGGCGCCTTACGCCGTTCGTCTCCGGAAGCACGCGCGGAACGCCGCGGGCGGCGAGAAGATTAGACCGCGACTTCGGTGTCTTCGTCGGGGCTCTCGTAGCGCTCGACGATGTCGTTGATGAGGACGACGTCGCCGACCGCACGGACCCACCGGTACGGGACGATGACGCCCTTCTTGCCCGTCTCGGTGTCCGCGAACAGTTGGGGGTTGAGTTCGCTGAGCGCGAGGCCGTTCACCACTTCCGTGTCGAGGTCCAGCCGGACGTCTTCGACTTCCCCGACGAAGACGCCGTTGTTCGAGTACACCTCGCGGCCGACCAGCGAGGTGATTTCGTCTGCTTCGGAGTCCATGTCGTGGTGATTGTCGCGGCGCCCCATAAGTCTTCGAGGGTCGCGTCCCGCGGGCGTCCGACGCCGCTACTGGAAGCGGTCGAGAATCGCGCCGAGCGCGTCGAGCGCCGGCGCGACCTCGCTGGGGTTGCGCCCGAGGCTCACGCGGACGCGCTCGTCCTCGCCGAAGAACCGGCCGGGGACGACGAGCACGCCCTCGTCCCACGCGGTGGCCGCGAGTTCGTTCCCGTCGACGTGCTCGGGGTCGAGGAACGCGAACGTCGACCCCTCCGCGAGGAACCCCTCCACGTCGTCGCGCTCCGCGAGGAACGCCTCGAACAGTTCCGTGTTCTCCGCGAGCAGGGTGCGCGCGCGCTCGGCGAGGTGGTCGCGGTTGTGGAGCGCGCGCCGGCCGAGCGCGCGGCTGGTGTCCGCGACGCCGTGGAAGTGCATCGACACCGAGCGCGCGCGGTCGACGAACTCGCGGTCGGCGACCAGCCAGCCGATGCGGAGGTCGCCGAGGCCGAAGAACTTCGTCAGCGAGTTCGTGACGACCGCGCCGTCGAGCCCGGCGGCGCTCGGGCCGCCGAACGGGCCGTCCCGGGGTTGGGTGACGTACGGCGCGTACACCTCGTCGACGAGCAGGCGCGCGCCCCCGTCGCTGGCGGCATCCGCGAGGTCCGCGAGCGTCTCCCGCTCGGCCAGCGAGCCGCTGGGGTTGTGGCGGTTCGTCACCGTGACGAGGTCGGTCGCGTCCGTGAGCGCGTTCGCCGCGCGCTCGACGTCCAGCCGGTAGACGTCGCCGCGCAGGAACCGGTCGACGTCCGCGCCGAGCGCCGCGGGCGTCGCCGCGAGCGGCTCGTAGGTCGGCTTCTCGACGAGCACGCGCTGTTTCTCCGCGTCGTCCTCGCCGCCGGGGTCGCGCTCGAGCGCGGTCGCGGCGGCGACGACGTTCGCCATCGTCGCGCCCGGCGTCACCAACACCTGCTCGGGCTCGACGCCGTACTCGCCGGCAATCTGGGTTTCGAGGGTCGCCCCCCTCGGCGGGTCCGAGAGCCCCGCGAGCGGCTCGGGGACCGCCTCCGGCTCGTGGTCGCGGTCGCCGCGCAGGTCGCTGGACGCGAGGTCGTACAGCGCGACCTCCGGGCGTCCGGAAATCCATTCGAGGTACTCCAGCCGCGGGAACATGTCCCCGTCTCGGTCCCGCCGTGGGAAAGTAGTTGTCGCTCGCGGCGGCCCCGCCGCCACCGGAAACCGTTAGGCCGCCCGGCCCCGACGCACGGGCGTGGACGACCTCGCCGACTGGCTCCGGGACCGACCGCACTACGACGGCCAACTGGTGGACGAGCGCACGCTCCCCGGCCGCGAGGCGAGCACGCGCGACGTGCCCCTCGAATCCCGGCTGGAGGCCGCGCTCGCGGAGCGCGGCATCGACGCGCTCTACGAGCACCAAGCCGACGCCGTCAGCGCGGTGCGGGACGGCGACGACGTGGTGGTGGCGACGCCGACCGCGAGCGGGAAGAGTCTGGCGTACACGGTGCCGGCGTTCGAGCGCGCGATGGACCACGGCGGCCGCACGCTGTACGTCGCGCCGCAGAACGCGCTCGTCGCCGACCAAGCCGACACGCTGTCGGGGCTCGCCGGCGACCTCGGGTTCGGCAGCCGCGTGCAGGTGGACACGTACACGGGCCGCCTCTCCCGCTCGGAGAAGCAGGCGGTGCGGGACCGCCGGCCGACGGTCCTGCTCACGAACCCCGAGATGCTGCACTACGCGCTGCTCCCGCACGGCCACCGGCTCTGGGAGTGGTTCTTCTCCGGGCTGGAGACGGTGGTGCTCGACGAGGTCCACGAGTACCGCGGCGTCTTCGGCGGCCACGTCTCCCACGTCCTACGCCGCCTCCAGCGGGTCTGCGAGCGATTTGATGCGAGTCCGCAGTTCGTCTGTTGTTCGGCGACCATCGGCAACCCCGTCGAGCACGCCGCGCGCGTCACCGGCAAGCCAGAGGACTGGTTCGCGCTCGTGGACGACGACACCAGCGAGCGCGGCCCCCGTCACTGGCTGCTGTGGAATCCACCCGAGGAGGCCGGCGGCGAGGGGCGGCGGCGCTCCTCCCACGTGGAGACGCGGCACCTGATGGCCGACCTCGTGACGCGCGGCCACCAGACGCTGGCGTTCACGCGCTCCCGGCAGGGCGCCGAGCGCAACGCCACCGGCACCGCCGACGACCTCCGCGAGCGCGGCGAGCACGACCTCGCCAGCGAGATTGCGGCCTACCAAGCCGCGCTCACGAACGACCGCCGCCGCAGCCTCGAAGCCGGCCTCCACGACGGCAGCCTGCGGGGGGTCTGGAGCACGAGCGCGCTCGAACTCGGCGTGGACGTCGGCGGCCTCGACGCCGTCCTCCTCGACGGCTACCCCGGCACGCAGATGAACACGTTCCAGCGCGCGGGCCGCGCGGGACGAGGCACCGACCCCGCGGCCGTCGCGCTCGTCGCGGGCGAGGACCAACTCGACCAGTACGTGATGGCCCACCCCGAGGAGCTGTTCGACGGCGACCCCGAGGACGCCATCGTCGACCCCGCCAACGAGCACCTGCTCGACCCCCACCTCGCGTCCGCCGCCCGCGAGAACTGGCTCTCTCCGGAAGACGAGGCGTACTTCCCGCGGTTCGCGGAGCGCGTGCGAACACTCGAAAGCCGGGGCGTGCTCGAACGCCGCGAGACCGACGCCGGCGTCCGCTGGACGTACGCCGGCGACGGCAGCCCCCAACACGAGATGAGCCTGCGCTCCATCGACGACCGCGAAGTCCGACTGCTCGACCCGTCCGGCGACACGGTGGCGTCGATGGAGTTCTCCGACGCGCTCCGGGACGCCCACCTGGGCGCCATCTACCACCACCAAGGCCAGCGCTACGAGGTCGTGGACCTCGACCTCCGCAACGACGTGGCGGACCTCCAGCCGACGTACGCAGACCACTACACGCGCGTGCTCACAGACAAGGACATGGAGGTCCGGGAGGACCGCGAGGAGCGCGCGCCGTTCGCCCGCGAGGACGTGCCCGTGCGGTTCGCGGACGTCACGCTCACCGAGCAGGTCACGGGCTACGAGCGCCGCAACGCCAAGCGCGGCGAGACCGAGGCGACGGTGAGCCTCGACCTCCCGCCGCAGCCGCTGGAGACGCGCGCGCTCTACTACACCGTGCCCACCGACATCGAGGCGGAACTGCGCGCGGCGGGCGACCTGCCGGGCGCGATACACGCCGCCGAGCACGCGATGATTTCGATGTTCCCCACCGAGCTGCTCTGCGACCGCGGCGACATCGGCGGGCTCTCCACGCCCGTCCACCCGCACACGGGCCGCCCGACAATCTTCATCTACGACGGCTACCCGGGCGGTGTCGGGCTGGCGCGCGCGGGCTTCGACTCGGTCGCGGACCTCGCGGAGCGCACGCTGTCGATGCTGGAGGCCTGCGAGTGCGCGGACGGCTGTCCGGCGTGCGTGCAGTCCCCGCAGTGCGGGAACGCCAACGACCCGCTCGACAAGGGGCTGGCAATCGAGTTGCTGTCAGCGCTCACCGCAGCGTGAACTCGACCTCGGACGCCGACAGCGTGCACAGCGAGTGGTAGCGGAGCGCAGTCATCACGGGGACGCTGACCGCGGCGAGCACGACGAACCCGACCAGCGCCGCGACCGCGACGGCGACGAGCGCGACCGGCGTCACCGCCGCCCCGACGACCGCGAGGCCGACGGGCACCGCGAGGACGGCGGCCGCGATGCTGAACACGACGCCCGCGCCGACCAGCAGGACGGCTTTCACGAGGACGTACACCCCGAACTCCCGCCACTCCGCGCGCAGCGTCGGCCAGAGGCGGCGCCACCCGTCGAGAACAGAGTCGCCGTGTTCGGCCATCAGCGGCACGACGAACGCGGTCGTGAGCTCCGCGACGAGCGCCGCGAGCGCGCCGACGGCGAGCAACAGCGGGACGGTCACGACGAGCGCGAGCAGCCACACGACGGCGCCCGTCACCGCCGTGAGCGCCACGGGCGCGACGACCGCGGCGACCGCGACCGCGACGACGGCGAGGACGGCGAGCCGGAAGCCGAACAGCCGCAGCCCCGCGCCGAGACGCCGGCGGAGCGGCCCGAGAATGCGGACGCGCCGCGAGCGCAGCGCGTCCACGAGCACGAACTCCATCACGGAGCCGACGACTGCGAGCGCCAGCACGACGACCACGCCGACCGCGAGCACCGTTGCGGCGGCCGCGAGGAACGCGGGCCGCGTGACCGTCTCGGCGTACTCGACGACCGCCTGCGGCGGCGCGTCCACGGAGACGGTCGGCGCCTGCGGCGTGGACAGCCCCGCGAACAGCGCGACGACCGCCAGCCGGACCCACACGCCGGCGTCGAACGGCCACAGCAGCGACGTCGTCTCGTCGAGCGCCTCGTCCAGCGACTCGACAGCGTACCAGCTCATGTCGGAGTCTTCGACGCGCGCCGCGAAAAAGATAGGTGGCGGCCGGGTTACTCGGCGGCCTTCACGAGCGCTTCGAGGTCGAGGTGGCCGTCGCCGTGGTACAGTTCGCCCTCCGCGGGCTGGCTGGCGGTCTCCCGAATGAGTGCCTCGACTTCCTCGGCGCTGGCGTCCGGCCGCAGCGAGCGCACGAGCGCGACCGCGCCCGCGACCTGCGGCGCGGCCATCGACGTCCCGGCCTTCCAGCCGTAGGCGGGCTCGGGCTCGCCGGCGTCGTTGGTCTCGTACACCGTCGAGTAGACGAGGTCGTTGTACGCGTCGCCGTTGCCCGACTGGAGTTCGTCGCGGTCGGCGTTGCCGCCGGCCGCGCTCACGTCCACGGCGTCGCCGTAGTTCGTGTAGAACGCGGGCTCGGTAGTCGGCTGGTCGAGGCGGTTGCCGGTGAGCCACTTCGCCTCGTTGTCGGCGTGCTTGCCGCCCCAGCCGTAGCCGATGGGGCCGGTCGCGCTCACGCCGAAGACGCCCTCGACCTCCGTGGGGAGGCTGAGCACGCCCTCCGGGGTCATGTCCACGCCGGCGTTGCCCGCGGAGTTGACGAACACCATGTCGTTCTCGCGGGCGTGCTCGACGGCGCGGCGGTAGCCCTCGACGATGAGGTCCACGCCCGGCGTCTCGGGGTCGAGCGGCGGGTAGCCGACGCTGAAGTTCGCGGCGTCACAGCCCTTCTCGGCGGCCCCGACCAGCGCCGCGATGGAGTCGCCGGACGCGCCGGCCTCACCGGAGAACACGCGGTGGGAGACGATTTCGGTCTCCGGCGCGGTGCCGAGCACGCCGCCCGCGGGGCCGTCGTTGTCGTTCGTCGCGGCGATGATGCCTGCGACGTGCGTGCCGTGGTCGCCGGCGCCGTTCGGCCGCCAGTCGCCGTCGTCGGTGGTGAAGTTCTCCGAGAGGTCGGCGTTGACGACGCCCGCAAGGTCGGGGTGGCCGTCGTAGACGCCGGTGTCCACGACGGCGACGCGCGTCCCCTCGCCTTTCGTCGTGTCGTGGACGGACTTGCCGCCGCCGGGCTTGTCCGTGAGGTCGTTGTTCACGTCCTGTACGCGCTTGTCCCACTGGTACTCGCTGTTGGACGGCGCGCCGTCGTGGTTGTGGCTTTTGGAACGCTCGCTGGCCTTCGGGCCGCCGTGTTCGACGGCCGGCCCCGCGTCGTCCAGTTGGACCGCGAGGTCCGGCGCCGTCGCGTCCGCGCCGGGGACGGCGTCGGGGTCGCCCCGGGCCGCGAGCAGGTCGATTTCGGAGATGTCGTGGACGACCTCCACGTCGTCGGGCACGTCGCTTCGGTCGACCTGCTGGAGGTCTACGAGGAACCGCTTGTCGTCACGGCTGCCCGCAGCCGCGGACGTCACGCCGAGCGTCAGTCCCCCCACTGCGAGTCCCGCTCCCTTCAGGAAGCGCCGCCTGCTATGGTCTGTCATACCAGCAGCCACTAAATTACAGAGAGAACATAAAGATTACCAAGTGTATTGGGTGATAATATTTGGCGTGCCGGAAGTCCACGGGCGTCGAACCGCGTCGAGTCGACCGGCGCTCGGCGGCGAGTACCCGCGATAGACTTTAGACCGCGCGCGGCCAACGCCGAGGTATGCCCTCATCCGGCGACTCGGACGCCGACGAAACCGTCCTCTCCCCGGACGAACTCGACATCGAGGCCCGCGAGGAGGTCGCCTCGATTGGGGAAGACCGGTACGTCATCGGCCCGGACGGCCCCCCGGACGCCACCGAGACCGACGACGGCGACACGACCGACGACGGCGACACGACCGACGACACGGCCACCGAAGGCACCGCCGACGCCGGCCAGCCCGAGACCGACCAGTCCGAAGCCGACGAGCCCGAGGCCAACGATGCGCCCGAGCAGTCTTCTGGCGTCGAGGCGGCCACAGCGGGGGAGATCACGGGCCGGGACGTGAAGCGGTGGCTCGTCGACGAGCTCGACGAGCACGACAGCGAGTACGCCTACCGCATCGCCGCCAAGTCCGGCGACTCCGTCAACCACCAGCAGCTCGCCACCGACGACATCGGCGCCGCGTTCGACGGCCTGCTCGTCTGGTACGCCCAGCAGGTCGCCGCCGGCACGCCCGTCGACGAGGCGCTCGGCATCCTCCTCTCCGAGTCCAGCGTGCAGGCGCGGTACCCGACCTCGCGGCTCGTCGCGTACCTCCAAGCCCACGACCTCGGGCCAGAGGACTCCATCGCGGACCTCGTGGAGGCGGTCTCCGAGAACGACGGGCTGGTGTTCCCGAAGCGCCAGTAGCCGCCCGGTTTTCCGCGCTGATAACCGCCGCGAAAGGGTTTTATCGGTGGTCGTCTGTCTCACAGCCATGATGAACTTAGAGGGCGGCGAGCGGCAGGGCGAAACGGCCGCCCACGTCGTCGAGTTCGAACTCGGGAACGAGGTCTGCGCCATCGACATCGACGCCGTGGACAGCATCGTCGAATCCAAGCAGGTCACGCGCGTGCCCCGGGCGCCCGACGCCGTCGAGGGCGTCATGGACCTCCGCGGCGAGACCACGGCCATCGTCGACCCCCGGGAGTTCCTCGCCATCGAGGGCGACCTCGCCTCCGACAACATTCTCGTGCTCGACCGCGCAGACGACAAGCAGAAGATCGGCCTGCGGGTCGCGGAAGTCACGGAGGTCTCGGACTACTCCGAGGCGCAGGTGGACACGGGCGACGACGTGAGCCGCATCGGCACCGCGGCCGTCGAGCGCGACCTCGTGAAAGGCGTCATCCGGAAGCTCGCCGAAGAACTCGGCGAAGACGACGACATCGAGGACGCGGAAGTGGACCTCGTGCTGTGGCTGGACATCGACCGCCTCATCGACGCGGTCGCCGACACCGAAAACGGCGACAATCAGCGCTGATAATCGGTGAGGAGGGTTTATTAGCCCCTTCCCCAAACGGAGGAAGCATGGCGAAGCAGGTCCTACTGGTGGACGACTCGGAGTTTATGCGGAACTTGCTCCGCGAGATTCTCGAAGAGGAGTTCGAAATCGCGGACGAGGCAGAGAACGGGGTCGAAGCCGTAGAGATGTACAAGGAGTACGACCCCGACCTCGTGATGATGGACATCGTGATGCCGATTCGTGACGGCATCGAGGCCACCTCGGAGATCAAAAACCACGACTCCAGCGCCCACATCATCATGTGCACGAGCATCGGACAGGAGGAGAAAATGAAGAAGGCCGTCAAGGCCGGCGCGGACGGCTACATCACGAAGCCGTTCCAGAAGCCCAGCGTCATGGACGCCATCTCGGACGTCTTAGCGGCATGACGAAGGCGCTGGTGGTCGACGACTCGCACTTCATGCGGACGGTCATCAGCGACATCCTCGAGGAGGGCGGCGTCGAGGTCATCGACACCGCGGCCAACGGCAAGCAGGCCGTCAAGAAGGTCGAAGAGCTCGACCCGGACGTGGTGACGATGGACGTGGAGATGCCGGAGATGAACGGCATCGAGGCGGTCGAAGCCGTGATGGACCGCCACCCGACGCCGATTCTGATGCTGTCCGCGCTGACCACCGAGGACGCCGACGCGACGCTGGAGGCGATGGAGAAGGGCGCCGTGGACACGTTCGCCAAGCCCGGCGGCACCATCTCCACGGAGCTGTCCGGGCACAGCGAGGAGTTGGTCGCGGCCGTCGAGGACGTCGCCGCGGCGGACCCGACGGCGGGCCACGACGTCCAGCAGTCGGCGCCGTCGACCAGTACGCCGGCGACCGACGCCGCGTACGTCGACAACCCCACGCTGCTCGTCGGGGCGTCTACGGGCGGCCCGAACGTCGTGGAGTCGATTCTGGGCGCGCTCCCCCGGGAGGCGGACTTCCGGGTGCTGGTCGTCCAGCACATGCCCGACCAGTTCACCTCGCGGTTCGCCAAGCGCCTCGACCAGAGCAGCGAGTACGACATCAAGGAGGCCGAGGACGGCGACCGCATCAGCGGCGGCGAGGGGCTGGTGGCGCGCGGCGACTACCACATGCAGGTATCGGGGTACTCGAACGGCCGCCTCCGGGTGCGCCTCGACCAGAGCGAGCGCCGCCACAGCGTCCGGCCCGCCATCGACGTGACGATGGAGTCGGCCGCCGAGCACATCACGGACCCGCTCGTCGCCGTCGTGTTGACGGGGATGGGGACGGACGGCGCCGACGGCGTGCGCGCGGTCAAGGAGGCGGGCGGCGCGACGTTCGCGCAGGACGAGGCGACCAGCGCGGTGTTCGGCATCCCGGAGCGCGCCATCGAGACCGGCTGCGTCGACGAGGTGCTGCCGGCGGACCGACTCACCGAAGCAATCACCGACGCGATACGGAGGAGTACCTGAATGGACGACTACCTTGAAGCGTTCGTGCGCGAGGGCGAAGAACACGTAACGAATCTGAACAACGCGCTGCTGGAGCTCGAATCCGAGCCCGGCAACGAGGAGGCGATGGACGCCATCTTCCGGACCGCCCACACGCTGAAGGGGAACTTCGGCGCGATGGGGTTCGAGGACGCCAGTAACCTCGCTCACGCCGTCGAGGACTTGCTGGACGCGATGCGGCAGGGCGACCTCGAAGTGACGGGCGACCGGATGGACCGCATCTTCGAGGGCGTCGACGAGATCGAGGCGTGCCTCGACGAGATCGAGGCCAACGGCGAGGTCGAGCGCGACGTCTCCGACACCGTCGAGTCCGTCCGCGCGGTGCTCGACGAAGCCGGCGAGGAGGCCGGCGACGCCGCCGGCGGGGACGAAGAGACAGCCGACGACGCCAGCGGTGACGGGGACGACCTCGACGTCGACCCGTTCGCAATCGTGGACCGCGAGACGGTCGCGGCCGTCGACCGGCGCGTCTTCCACGTCCACGTGGACATGGGCGACTCGCAGATGAAGGGCGTTGACGGGATGTTCGTGCTGGAGGCCGCCCAAGAGGAGTTCGACCTGCTGGGCACCGACCCGAGCCCGGACGCCATCAACGACGGCGACTACGACGACGGCTTCGACCTCGTGGTCGCCAGCGACGTGGCGGACGTGGCCGCGAGTGTCCACTCGTTCCCGAAGCTCGACGACGCGACGGTCACCGAACTCACCGACGCCGCCGACGGCGAGGCGGAAGCCGGCGGAGAAGCCGGTGACGCCGAAGAAGACGCGAGCGCCGAGTCCGCGGACGTAGAAGCGAGCGAAGCGGCGTCCGATACGGCGTCCGCCAGCGCCGACGACGGTGACGAGGGAGACGAGGACGACGAGGACGACGGCGAGGACGACGGCGATTCGCCGATGGCGTCCACGGACACGGAGATTCAGTCCGTGCGCGTGGACGTCGACCAGCTGGACGAACTGCACGGGCTCGTCGAACAGCTCGTGACCACGCGCATCAAGCTCCGCCGCGGCATGGAGGGCAGCGACCGGCAGGTCGACGACGAGCTCGACGAGCTCGACAAGATCTCCGCGAGCCTCCAAGACACCGTGATGGACATGCGGCTCGTCCCGATGAAGAAGATTGTCGGGAAGTTCCCGCGGCTCGTCCGCGACCTCGCGCGCGAGCAGGACAAGGAAATCGAGTTCGTCGTGGAGGGCGACGACGTGGAACTCGACCGCACCATCCTCACGGAAATCAGCGACCCGCTGATGCACCTCCTGCGAAACGCCGTCGACCACGGCATCGAGCCGCCCGAAGAGCGGGAGGCCAGCGGGAAAGACCCCGAGGGGACGGTGACGCTGTCCGCGGAGCGCAACCGCGACCAAGTCATCATCGAAGTGCGGGACGACGGCGGCGGCATCGACCGCGAGCGCGTCCGCGAGAAGGCCGTCGAGAAGGACGTGATGAGCCGCGAGGAGGTCGACGAACTCACCGACGCGGAGGTCGAGGACCTCGTCTTCCACCCCGGCTTCTCCACGAACGACGAAGTGACGGACGTCTCCGGGCGCGGCGTCGGGATGGACGTCGTCCGCGACACCGTCAGCCGGCTCGACGGCTCGGTGTCGGTGTCCAGCGTCCCCGGCGAGGGGACGACGTTCACGATGACGCTGCCGGTGACGGTGGCCATCGTGAAGGTGCTGTTCGTGGAGAGCGGCGGCGAGGAGTACGGCATCCCCATCAAGACCGTCGACGAGATCTCGCGGATGAAGCCCGTGAAGACCGTCGACGGCGAGGAGGTCATCACGTACGACGAGACGGTCTACCCGCTCGTGCGGCTCGGCGACGCGCTGAACGTCCCCGAGGAGACCCGCGAGGACGACGGGATGCTCGTCCGCATCCGCGACACCGAGCGGCAGGTCGCGGTCCACTGCGACGACGTGCGCGGCCAAGAGGAGGTCGTCGTCAAGCCCTTCGAGGGCATCCTCTCCGGGATTCCGGGGCTGTCGGGCGCGGCCGTCCTCGGCGAGGGCGACGTGGTCACCATCCTCGACGTGTCGACTCTCTAACCATGAGCACGATGATAGACATTCGGCGGTTACAGACGGTGAACGAACTCGCCCGTGAGGGCGCCTCGACGGTCGCGGACAACCTCAGCCAGCTCACCGGCGTCGAGACGGAGATGGAGATTACGAAAATCAACGTCCTCGACGTCGAAGACCTCGGCGCCCACCTCGGCAACCAGAAGCAGGTCGGCGTCAACGTCCCCCTGACGGAGAAGCCGTACGGCTCCGTGCTCGTGCTGTTCGACGACGCGAGCGCGCGCCGCGTCGCCTCCACGATGATGGGCGGCATCGACAGCGACGGCGGCGCGTACAGCGACATGGAGCGCTCCGCGATTCAGGAGGTCGGCAACATCATGACCAGCGGGTTCATCGACGGCTGGGCGAACGTGCTCGGGCGCACCATCGACATCTCCACGCCGAACCTCTTCCGGGCGTCCGGCGACGACATCGTCGCGCACTGCGTCGACCCGGGCGAGCACGAGATCGCGATGGTGTTCGACGCGACGCTGTCGGCGCCAGACGCGGACATCGAAGCCAAGATCTACTCGTTCCCGGACATCGAGGAGTTCGTCGCGATGATAAACAGCATCTGATGCGCGTCGACCTCGACTCGCTGGCGTCGTTCAGCCACACTGGCGCTGAAGGCGGCCGGCGCGCGGCCGACGCGCTCGAAACGCTGACCGGCGTCCCCGCGCACTGCGAGCTCTCGCGGACCACGCTCGTGGACGCCGACGGGCTCGCGGCGTTCCTCGGGGACGCGGCGACCCGCATCGCGGTGCCGTTCGACGGCGCGCTCGCCGGCCGCGCGCTCGTCTCCTTCGAGAAGCCGTTCGCGGCGCGCGTCGCCGAGGAGACCGGGATGGGGGGCGGCGCGCTCCCCGAAGTGGCGAACATTCTCACCAGCGGGTTCGTCGACGGCTGGGCCGAGGACGCCGACGGCACAATCGACATCCAGCCGCCCGAGCCCGCCGACGACGAGTCCCTCGTCGGGGACGCCGCGGTCGCAGACGGCGCGGCGTTCGTCTTCGAGAGCCACGTCCGCCTCGCGGGCGTCGACGGCGTCTGTCGGTTCGCGGTGCTGCCCGCGGCCGACGAGTTCGTCGACTACCTCGGAGGCGACGACTCACTGTCGCCGGACGCGCTGGCGGCGTACGCGCAGTTGACCGCGACCAGCGCGGACGCGGTCGCCGACCACCTCGGTGCGATGACGGGTATCGACCCGAATGCTGTGGAGTCGCACTTCGACTTCGTGCCCGTCGAGGACGTGCCGTCGCTGCTCGACGACGCCGCCTACGAGGGCGCGGTCTTCGAGAGCGACGGCCCCGTCCGCACTGTGCTCGCGGTGCTGTTCGACGAGGACGAATCGGGCGCGGTCGCGGACGCGCTCGTCCCCGGCAGCGACCCCGACCCGGCGCTCGCGGAGAGCGCCATCGCGGAGCTCGGGAACGTCACCGCCAGCGGCGTCCTCGACGGCTGGGCGAACGCGCTCGACACCACCATCGACGTCTCCACGCCCTCGCACGTCCACGACGACGGCCGCGCGGTCCTCGATACCGTCGCCGCGGCGTACGGCCGCCACGCCGACACCGTCGCGGTCGTGGACGCCACGGTCGCGCTCAGCGACGACCTCACGTGCCGGGTCTGTGCGTTCCCCAGCCCGGAGGACGCCGACACCGTCGCGGAAATCGCGGGCGCGCTGTCGGCGGGCGACGCCGACCCCGAGCTCCCGCCCGAGTACGGGGGTGGGCAGCCGTGAGCAGCGAGACGCGGAAGGCCCGCGTCAGCGTCGCCGACTGGCGGGTGACCGACGGCGACGACACGCTCGTCACCAGCGGTCTCGGCTCCTGCGTCGCGGTCGCCGTCTACGACGAGGGCGCCGCGGTCGGCGGGCTGCTGCACGCGATGCTGCCCGCCGCGCCGTCGCCCGCGGAGACGCCCGCGAAGTACGTCGACTCCGGGCTCGACGAGATGCTCGCGGCGATGTACCGCCGGGGTGCCGACCCCGACAGCGTCGCCGCGAAGCTCGTCGGCGGCTCCGCGATGCTCGACATCTCCGTCGGGGACGCCATCGGCGACCGGAACGTCGAGGCCGCCGAGCGCGCGCTCGACGACGCCGGGATTCCGCTGCTCGCCTCGGAGACGGGCGGCAGCACGGGCCGGTCGGTGACCTTTTCCCCGACGAACGGTGACGTACGGATAGACCGCGTCGACGGGGTGGACGTGATTTGACAGAGTTCGAAGACCTACTGGAGTTCGTGGAGCGCGAGACGACGTTCGCTACCAGCTACTACGACGACGCCTACCTCGACCGCCGCGTCTCCGCGCGCATGCGCCGCCGGGACGCCGACACGTACGCGGAGTACCTCGACGTGCTCCGCGAGGACCCCGACGAGCGCGCGGAACTGCTGGACACGCTCAGCGTCAACGTCACGCAGTTCTTCCGCGACAACAAAGTGTGGGCGGCGCTCGAAGACATTCTCGTGGAGACCGCCGAACAGCAGTCCTCGGTGTCCGTCTGGTCGGCCGCGTGCGCCGACGGCCGCGAGCCGTACTCCATCGCGATGCTCGCGCTCGACGCCGGCCTCTCCCCGCGGAACATCGACATCCTCGCCACCGACATCGACGAGGACGCCCTCGACCGCGCCCGCCAAGGCTTCTACCAGAGCACGCGTACCGCGGACATCCGCGAGCAGCTCGGCTTCCTCGACGACCCGATGGCGTACGTCGAGGAGCGCGGCGACGACGGGTTCGTCGTCGCCGACCACGTCAAAGAGCTCGTGACCTTCGAGCGCCACGACCTCATCACCGACGACCCCAAGTCGGGCTTCGACTTGGTGTGCTGTCGGAACGTCTGCATCTACATCGACAAGCAGTACAAGCGCCCCATCCTCGACACCGTCAGCGCCTCCCTGCGGCCGGGCGGCCACCTCGTGCTCGGGCAGACCGAGACGCTCCCCAGCGGCGTCAAAGAGCGCTTCGAAGCCGCGGACCCCCGCATCCGCATCTACCGGCGGCTCCCCGAAGACGACTCCGCCGAGGAGTAACGCTTATTCTACCTGACTGACCAACTACTGGTAACTGAGGGGGTTATGTCGGAATCAGCAATCGCGGACTTCGTCACGTCGTTCATTCCCGACACGGCCACGCACGCCGAACCCGTGCGCGGGCGCGTCGTCATGAGCAAGCGCCGCATCGTGCTCGCCACGGACAGCGACCGCGTCACCATCCCCCTCGAAGGCGTCTTCGACGTCCAACACGACACCGCGCCCGGCGACCTCGCGGAGTTCTTCGACGACACCGTCACCGTCGCCTACGAGCGCGACGGCGAGCGCCACGTCGCCGTCATCGAGGGCGCCGGCGACACCGTCGAGCGGTTCGTCATCCTCGTGTTCAAGGGGCTGCTGAACGGGTCGAAGGTCCACGTCAAACACCCCGCGCGCCGCGGCGGCCGCGTCACCGACCGGCCGTTCGAGTCGGGGGCGCTGTCGGTCTCCCCCGGCACCGTCGAAATCCGCGGCGCCGACGCCGCCATCGACATCTCCACGGTCACGCACTTCGAGCGCGTCGAGCGCGAACTCGGCGGGACCACGCGCCCGCTGCTCTCCGTGCGCCACATGGACTCGACAGGCGCCGTCACTACCGAGCTCGCGCTCGACTCCGGCCGGGAGATGAACCTCCTCGGGCGCTTCATCCGCCTGCGGTACACCCACCTCAAGCAGGACCTCGGCGACGTGGAACTCACGGACGAGGAGATCGAGGCGCTGGTCGCTATCTACTCCAGCGGCCCGAGCGCCAACCTCGCCACCGTCCTCGGCGTCGACGCCAGCCAGCTCACGATGCTGCTCAACGACCTCATCGGGAAAGACCTCGTGCGCGACGACGACGGCGTCAACCTCACGTCGATGGGGCGCGCGGCGGTCAGCGAGCACATCGAAGACGTCAACATGTGACCGCAGTGGCCGAAACAGACTTCGCTACTCCTCGTTGATGGCTTCGCTGGCGATGTTCCGGCCGCGCGTCTTCATCGTGACCTCGCGGCGCTTGCGTACCTCTTCGAGGACGTCGACCTCGATGAGCCGCTCGAAGATGGACTCGACTTCGTCGACGTCCATCCCGAGGAAGTCCGGAATCTCGAACGACGACACGCCCGAGTACAGCGCCATCAGCACGCGCTTCTCGGTCTCGGAGAGGTCGACCGCGCCCTGACTCTTCTCGGCCTCCTTCGTCAACAGCGACTCCAGAATCGAGCACGTGTGCGAGTCGCTGGAGAAGTACGTCTGCACGCTCGTGTCCTCGACGGTGTGCTCGACCTTCAGCACGGGGCTCTTCTCGCCCTGCACGTCCAGCGACGCCGCCTCCGCGGAGCCGACATCGTCTAAGTCCACGGAGACGAACGACCCGCTCTGCATCGCCACGCTCAGCTGGCTCTCGTCGACCTTGATTCGCGCTCGCTCGAAGGACTCGTCCTGCACAACTCCGCCCTTCACCGCGGGGTGTTTCACGAGCAGCTCCGTCTGGTCGAGCAGCGCGCCGTAGAGCTTGGTCTCGAACTGCTCGGTGTTCTCACCCATCGAGACCAACACGACGCTCTCGGAGTTCATCCGGATGCTCACGTAGTCGCTGACCTGCGCGACCGTCTGGTTGACGTCGTGGCGGCCGCTGAGCCCCGACACTTCCGACAGCGGGAGGCTGCGCTTCCCGTCGTTGCCGGCGAGGACGACGCGCTTGTTCGACAGGAGGATGCGGCCGTTCGTCCACTCGGCGTCTTTCATCCGCCGACCGTCCTTGACCGCCTGCAGGAACTTCCCCGCGCCGTCGGCAATCTTGTACTCGGACTCGCTCATTCCGTCTCTCCGTGCGGACGTGCGGGCGTCCCAACCCCGTCGCTTGCGTGCCGGCCCGACGCGTCCGTACTCATTACTTGCGGAACTTATTCCGCTGGCGCATATAACGTTTTGCGTGCGATTCTCGGATTTGAAATCGGGCCACGGGCGCGGGGCGTGGTCGCGTCACCGCGGGTCAGGAGTGGCCGCCGAGCTTCGAAATCGCGGAGAACGCCCGCCGGCGGACCTCCGCGTTCTCGGTCTCGTCGACGAGCTTCTCCAGCCGCTTCCGGGAGCGCTCGCCGCCCACCTTCCCGAGCGCGAACGCCGCCATCGCGGTGGCGTCCTCGCCGTACTCGTCGGCCTCGATGACCTCCAGCAGCGCCGTCTCGACCATCCGCCCGCCGATTTCCGCCAGCCCCGTCGCCGCGAACTGCGAGATGAGGTCGTCGTCCTCGCCGAGCACGTCCCGCAACGCCGCCACGGCGTCCATCTTCGTGGATTTGGCGCCCGCGACGCGGCCCAGCATCCACACCGCGTTCCGGCGCTGGTGAATCTGGGTGCCCTCCTCGATGATTTCCACCAGCGACGCCACGATGGAGGGGTCGCTGCGCGCGGCCATCCGGTCGACGATGGTCTCGCGGAGCTCGTGGCTGCGGTCCGGCGGCACGTTCGACAGAATCTCGATGAGCGAGAACACCGCCGCCCGGCGTACGAGGTCGCTCTCGTCGCCCAGCCGCTCGACCAGCGCATCCACCGGCTTCGCGTTCTCGAACTGCCCGAGCGAACTCACCGCGGTCCGACGCATCTCCTCGCTGTCGTCGTCGACGACCTGCAGCAGTCCCTGTAGCGCGGTCGGGCCGTTCAGTCGCCCGAGCGACTCCGCGGCCTCCCGGCGCACGCCCAGCGGCTGTCCCTCCAAGTGGTCGACGAGGACGCCCGCGACCGCCGGGTCGCCGACGCGACCCAGCGCGCGCGCAATCCGGGCACGGACCTCCGCCTCCGGTTCGGCCTGCAAGCGCTGGGCCAGCGGCCTCGCCGCGTCCTCGACGCCCAGCAGCCCCAACACGTTCGCCGACGCCATCCGCAGCTCGACGGTTTCGGCGTCCAGGCTCTCCACGAACGCCTCGGCCTGCGCCCACGTCGCGCCCGACTCCGGGACCGACTGCCCCAGCCCCTTCATCAGGGCTTCCACGGCCTCCTGTTGGGTGAGCGCGTCGATAGCGGCCGCACGGACCGTCGGGTGCTCGTCGCTCATCGCCTCCACGAGCGCGTCCAATCCCTCCGACCCCGGCTCGTCGAGGTTCCCGAGAATCTCGGCTGCGCGGCGCCGAACCGTCTCCTTCTCGCTCTCCCGCAGCAGTTCGACGAGCTTCTCGACGTCCCCGGAGCGTTCGAGCCCGTACAGCGATGGCACTACCCGAACTGTACGGTGAGAACGTATAAGTCGGTGTTGGTGGTGTCCCGCCTCCCGCTCGTCTCTCGACTCGCGTTCCGACAGCTCGAAGCCGCGTGTGGACGACGCGAACGGGTACCCAAGGGACATATACCCGCAGTCGCCTATCCGGGCGCATGAGCGAAGACGACTCGGCGGACACGGCCCCCGCTGGGAGCGGTGACGGGGACGACTCGGTTCTCGGCGTCTCTCGACGAACGGTCGTCGTCGGTGCGGCGGGCATCGGTCTCGGTTCGGTGCTCGGTGTCGGGTACGCCGTCCTCGGCGGTTCAGACGAGCCCCAGAACCGAAGTATCGAACCGAAGCAGCCCAACGACGACGGAAAAGCGTCGCTCGCGGAGCTCCACTACATCCTCGAGAACAGCGGCGCAGAGAACGCCCGCCTCGACGTCACCGAGTTCGTCTACCAGCCCGACGACGACGCCGTCCGCGTCTCGTACCGGACGCGCGCAGACGATGTCGAAGACGTCCCGCCGCAGCGCCAGCACATCCGGGAGGTCGGCCAGATGGTCCGCATGTACGCCGAGTACGTCTCGCAGGGCGGCGAGAAAGCCGACGTCGTTCACGCCCACATCCAGAACCCCAGCGAGCCCGCCGAACAGCCGGACGGCTATCTCGTGCGCCGCGAGTGGGTCGAGAAGTACAACAGCGGCGAGTGGGACGGAAACAAGACCCTGAACACCGTGTTCGGCAGTTCCTACACGGACGAGGCGCTCGCTAACGAGACCGCCGGCAACTCGACGACCGCCGAACCGACGAACACCGCCGAATAACGCGCAACGTCTCGCTGACCTTCTGCCGTCGCTGTTCGACGTCGTCGCGCGCAAAGAATGAAAACCGCGAGCGGAACCGATTACAGCTGAACCGTGCTGCCTTCGTCGCCGACGAGCGAGTCGGGCATCTGGAGGTTCACGTAGCGCTGCGAACCGGACTCCGTCGTGATGGTCAGCTCGACGTTCGCGCTCTCCTGGAGCACACCGAGCTTGCTGTTGTCGTAGCCTTCGCCGCTGTTGAGGGAGTCCTCGATGGGTTCACCGACCGCACCGGAGTCAGCCGTACTCGCGTTGTACGCCTGCTGGAGCGGGATGATGAGCTCGTAGCGGTCGCTCTCGGAGGTCATCACCGTGTCCTCACTCTCCGCGGTAATCTGGCCGACGAAGTAGGCCGAGTCACCGTTGTCGCCGGGCTCGATGATGGCCTCACTGGACACGTTCGTGATGACCGGGGAGTCGGCCTCGGTCGCGTGAACGAGGTTCGCGAACGAGTCCCCACCCACGTACTGGATGGAGAGGCCCGCGAGGTCGATGTCAGCCGCGCCGGGAGACTTCTGGACGGCGAGCGTGACGGTGTGACCCACGGGGTCGCTGATACTCGAGTTGTTGAACGTCGTGAAGTTCTGGTCGACGGACTGGTCCGTCGTGTTCACGATGGTCGGCGCGTCGGCGTCGGTCTCCGAGATTTCGGCGACCGAACCGATGACGTTGATGTTGTTTGCGACTTGGTCGGTGCTGTCTTGGCCGGTGTCTTCGGCCTGCGTCTGGAGGACGCCGGCCGTGTTGATGAGGACGCCGGCGGCGATTGCGGCGACCAGGACCATCGCGATGAACACGATGAGCGTCCCGATCCCCACCTGACCGCGCTCGTCTTCGTCGGTAATAAATTCGAACATTGGTCTAGATTACAGCTGAACCGTACCGCCTTCGTCACCGACCAGCGAGTCGGGGACTTGCAGGTTCACGTAGCGCTGCGAACCCGAGGGGGTGGTGATCGTCAGCTCGACCGTGTCGCCTTCCGACAGCAGGTCGAGCTCGGTGTTGTCGATGTCGTACGTGCTCGACGTGAGGTTCTGCTCGATGTCCGTGTCCGCGTCGTACTCCTTGTCAGCGACGAGGACTTGGTCGGCGTTCGAGCTGTTGTAGGTCGCCGCACCGGACGTGTTGTCCGCGTTCTGCAGGTACGTCCCGGTGGGGACGACGATTTCGTAGCGGTCGCTCTCGGAGGTCATCACCGTGTCCTCCTCGGTCTCGGCGGTGATCGCCTGCACGAAGTACGCGTTCTCGAGCGTGTCCGCGGACGTGTTCTTCTCGCTGACGTGGATGAGGTTGCCGAAGCCGTCCGGGCCGACGTACTGAATCGAGAGGCCCGCGAGGTCCACGTCGCCAGCGCCCGGCGACTTCTGGAGCGTCGTGCGAATCTCGTAGACCCTCGTCTGGTTGTAGTTGCTGAGACTGCTCTGGTCGTTCACTTCGCCGACCGCACCGATGACGTTGACGTTGTTTGCGACTTGGTCGGTGCTGTCTTGGCCGGTGTCCTCGGCTTGCGTCTGGAGGACGCCGGCCGTGTTGATGAGGACGCCGGCGGCGATTGCGGCGACCAGGACCATCGCGATGAACACGATGAGTGTCCCAATCCCCACCTGACCGCGCTCGTCTTCGTCGGTAATAAATTCGAACATTGGTCTAGATTACAGGGTGACCGTGCCGCCCTCGTCACCGACCAGCGAGGACGGGACGCGGAGGTTCACGTAGCGCTGCGAACCGGAGTCAGTCGTAATGGTCAGCTCGACGCGCTCGTTCTCTTCGAGGAGGTCGAGGTCCGTGTTGTCGACGTCGACGGAGCTGAGATCAGTCTCGATGTCGTCCGTCGAGTCGTAGGAGTCGACCGTGACGTTGTTCCCGTCGTAGGCGTCCTTGATGGTCTCAGTACTGCTGTTCCAGTACGTACCGGACGGGATGACGATTTCGTAGCGGTCGCTCTCGGAGGTCATCACCGTGTCCTCCTCGGTCTCGGCGGTGATCGCCTGCACGAAGTACGCGTTCGAGACGTTGTTCTGCGAGGTGTTCTTCTCGCTGATGTGGACGAGATTACCGAAGCCGTCCGGGCCGACGTACTGAATCGAGAGGCCCGCGAGGTCCACGTCGCCAGCGCCCGGCGACTTCTGGACGGTCGCACGGAGCTCGTAGATGCTGGTGTTGGAAACACCGACGTTGGACTCGCTGATGTTGTTCACTTCGCCGACCGCGCCGATGACGTTGATGTTGTTTGCGACTTGGTCGGTACTGTCCTGCCCAGTGTCCTCGGCCTGCGTCTGGAGGACGCCGGCCGTGTTGATGAGGACGCCAGCGGCGATTGCGGCGACCAGGACCATCGCGATGAACACGATGAGCGTCCCAATCCCCACCTGACCGCGGGCGTCTTCGTCGTTGATGAATTCGAACATTGTGTGTGGTTTCGTTGCCCCGTTCCCGAGCGGGACTGCTGGGGCTCACCCTCAACAAATCCGGAACTACACTAAAAGGTACGCCCCCGGTTATCAGCCGTGAAAACCGAAGTAGCGGTCCGCTAAGACCTAAAACCCGGGAGTCGTGTTCGCACGCATGAGCGAGCGATTCGATTTCGAGGCCGTCAGGCATCGCTTGAAACTGCTCCGGGACGCGGGCACCGAGCAAGTGTACGAGAACCGCGACGGTGTGCCATGTCCCGCGTGCGGAGAGCCGTTCGCGGAGGCGCTGGCGACGACCGACCGCGCGTGCCAGCTGTCGCCCGGGCCGTCCGTGGATGTCTGCATCGTCCGAGAGTCAGACCGTACAGTCGTCTTCACGCACGCGTAACGAGCGATTCTAAGAATTGGTAACCGTGGGGGAAACCTTTTATACCTACTTGGCACGTCTTCGGCCACGAATGCTGGGTACGCTTCGAAAACTACTCGGCCGGACGTCCGAGCAGCCGGCGACGGACGGCGGCACCGACACCGGCCAGTTCTCCTTCGGCGATCAGGACAGACACGCGGCGGCGGTCCGGGACGGCTACGAGGTCGAGGGGGCTCGGCTCGACCCCAGCCTCCCGGACGAGGCCCACGACCACCTCGGGGGGTTGCTCGACGAGACCGGCCCGGAGACGGCGACGTACGTCCCCGCCTACGAGGCTGCGGGCGTCGACGCCGCGGAGTTCGTCGCCGCCCACGACGCCGCCGTCGACGGCGTCGTGCGGTCGGTGTTCGACCGGCTCCGCGACGAGGGACTCGACGAGCAGTCCCTCGACCGCGCGGAGGCGGAGTTGCGGACCGGGCTGGACGCCGTGGTACAGGACGCCGCCGCGGGCGTCGAGGCGTTCGGCGCCGCCGGCGGCGAGGAAGAGCTGAACGTCGAGGACGACGAACTGCTCGACGGCGTCGGCGTCCCCGTGTTCATGCTGGACGCCGACGGCGAGGTCGTCGCGTGGAACGAGGCGCTCGCCGACCTCACGCAGTGCCCAGCGGAGGAAGCCATCGGCTTGCAAAACGCCAGCGAGGGGTTCTATCCGGACGGCCGCCGCGTGCAGACGCTCGCGGACAAGGTCATCGAGGCCCCGGAGAGCGCGGGCCGCGAGTTCGGCGTCGAGCCCGCTGACGCCACCGACGGCGGGTTTGTCGACTCCAGCACGATGGTGACCGCGGACGGCGAGGAGCGGGAGATCCGGTTCACCGCGACGCCGATATTCGACGGCGGCGAACTCGTCGCGGTCGTCGAGACTGTCGAGGACCGCACCGAGGCCGTTCGCCGCACGGAGGCCGTCGAGGAGCTCGTCTCGGAGCTCAGTTCGACCATCGACGCGCTGTCGGCCGGCCACTTGGAGCGCCGGGCGTCCTTCGAGCACGACGGCGTCATCGACGAACGCCTGCTCGGCGTCGTCGACGACTTGAACGGGATGGCCGACGAGTTCGAGCGGCTCGTCGGGCAGGTCGACGGCCGCACGCAGGAGCTGGCGACATCGATTCAGCGCGCGACCGAGGACGCCAACGAGATCGCGGAGACGGTCGGCGACCAGAACGAGATGCTCTCGGACGCCGCCAGCGAGATGCAGAACTTCTCGGCGAGCATGCAGGAGGTCGCCGCCAGCTCCGACCAAGTGGCGGCCGCCGCCGAGCAGGCCCAGACCGCCGCGGAGAACGGCCTCGACGCCAGCGAGGGCGCAAGTCAGGCGACCGACGAGGTCATCGAAATCAGCGACGACCTCGTGGACAGCGTCTCCGAGCTCGAGGAGAAGATGGACGAAATCGAGGACGTCGTCGACGTTATCGCGGAGGTCGCCGACCAGACGAACCTGCTGGCGCTGAACGCGAACATCGAGGCCGCGCGCGCCGGGGAAGCCGGCAGCGGATTCGAGGTCGTCGCCGACGAGGTCAAGCAGCTCGCCAACGAGACCCGCGAGCACACCGAACGCATCGCGGGCAGCATCGACGAGGTCCAACAGCAGGCCAACGAGACGGTGCTGGCGGTCGAGGAGTCCCACGAGCAGATCTACCGCGCGGGCGACGAAATCGACGACGCACTGACCGCGCTCGAAGAGATTGCGGACGCCGTCGACGAGGCGGCGACCGGTATCACGGAGGTCGCGCGCGCCAACGACGAACAGGCTAACACCGTCGAGGACGTCATCGTTACCATCGAGGAGGTCCAATCGCAGGCCGAGCAGGCCGCGGACGCGTCCGAGCGCATCGTCGAGGCGACCACCGAGCAGTCCGAGGCGGTGCGCGAGCTGGACGACAGCGTCGACCAGCTGACGTCCAGCGACGAGCGGCTCACCGAGGAAACTCAATGACCCTGAACCCACGCGAGTACGACCCCGAGGAGTTGCGCAGTGCGGCCCGGCAGAGCGACGGCCAGAACATCCGCGAACTCAAGCAGCGGCTCACCGAACACGAGCAGACCGCGGACGAGGCGATTCGGTCCGGTCAGCTCAAGCAGCTGCTGTTCATGCACTCCAGCGCGAGCGAGGAGACCCTCCAGCGGCCGTACTTGGAGACGATGCCGGGGAAGTACGCCGCCGAGATTACGCTGTTCGAGTGGCTGGAGTTCCTCCTGGAGCGCGGCGGCGTGAAGCGCTCGCTGAACGCCATCGACTACTACGAGTCCATCGGCTGGGTGGGTGAGGACGCCGCCGAGGAGCTCCGCGACCACGTCCGCGGGTTCGGGGGACCGGCCGACGAGGACGCCCACTCGGACTTCGAGATGACCGACCACGTGCTCAGCCTCGTGTTCATCGCGCGGCTGTCGTCGATGGAGTAGCGGCTCTTTCTCGGCGTTCGTACAGGCCGCTCGGCTGCTCTCCGACGCGCTCGCGCCGCCACAGCCGGCGTCAGGCGCCGCGATACCAATTGTTGGTTTTGAGAACTGGGGGAGAACATTAATTACGTCCGGAGCACCTGTATCACTCCGAATGAAGTTTATCCACCTCACCCCGGCTGCGCTCGTCTTCGTCCAGCTCGGGGCGCTGGCCGTCGGGATGGCCAGTTGGCTCGACGACGACGAGGAGGGGTCGGGGGACTCCGGCGGTGGCGACGACGAGTTCGGCGTCGACGACGACGAGTTCGACGACGAGTTCGACGACGACGAGTTCGACGACGAGTTCGGGTCCTTCGACGACATGGACGGTGGCGGCGGCGGGGGCGGTGGTGCGGGCGCCCAAGACGCGTCCGTGAACGAGCTCGAACACCGCATCGAGGAGCTCGAGACCGAAGTGTCGAACGTCGCGTCGAAGGCCAACACCGTCCGCAGCGAGAACGAACAGATCAGCGAGAGCGTCGAGGACGTCGAGGAGAACGTCCGCAAGCTCCTCGAAATATACGAGATGGTGACTCGCGGCGTCAATCCGTTCGTCGACGACGTCAACGCCGACGCGATGGGCGGCGGCGGGGGCGAGAGCTTCGGGCTGTTCGACGACGACGGGGGGAGCGACGACGCCGCCGAGGAGGACCTCGACGCGGACATTACGGACGCGGACGCGGACGACTTCTTCGAAGACGACGCCTTCGAGGAAGAAGACGATGGGATGGACGACCTCGACGACGACGCCGGCTTCGAGGACGACTTCGACGAGGGTGACGACGAGATGGGGGAGTTCGGCGAGTTCGACGACGAAGACGATGGGATGGGGGAATTCGCCGAGGAGGGCGACGAGATGGGGGAGTTCGACGACGAGGACGAGGAGATGGGTGGCTTCGGCGAGGAGGACGGCGACGACGAAGGCGACGACGGGGGCGGCGGCGACGGCACCTCGTTCGCGGAGCTGAAAGAGGAGTACGAGTCCGGTGACGCCGACTGGGCGGAGGAGGACGAGGAGCCGCCGGCGGAAGACGGCGGCGACGAACCGGCGACGGTCGAGGCGGACGACTCGGAGCTGGGGTTCGACGACTCCGACCTCGAAGGCGACGGGGCCGAAGCCGACGCCCGCGAGGACGACGAGCCCGAGGAGGAAGAAGACGGCTTCGAGTTCGAGGACGAGCCCGAGGAGGACGAAGCAGAGTCCACGGATTCCACCGGCGTCGACGAGGCTGGTGGCGGGGCGCCCGCGGCGCCGGGCCTCGGGTTCGCTTCCGACGGCGACGAGCCGCACCTCTCGGAGCCGCCGACGGGCTACCTCGCGGACGTCGTCGCGCTGGAGTGGCTGGACTACCTGCTCTCGGAGTTCGGGCCGAAGAACACGGTCCGGACGCTGAACTACTACGAGCGCATCGGCTGGATCGGCGAGCCGGTCCGGGACCACCTCTTCGACTACCTCGAGGGGTTGACCGACTCCGACTACCTCTACCGCGAGGAGTTCGGGACGACCGACCTCACGATGGACGACCACTTACAGAGTCTCGACTACATCGACGAGTTGGCGAGCGAGAACATCGAGCGCGCCATCGTCGACCGCTTCGACGACCTCCACAGGAATGGGATTCAGCGTTAGTGGGTCCGCGGCAATCCTGTTCATTGCCGCGTTCGTCAGCGTCGGCATCCTCTACTCGGCGGCGTACAACGGGTACGAGCGGGTGCAGGACGCCGACAACAGCTACGACGACCGGATGCTCGAACAGCGCAACACCGCCGTGAACGTCACGGACGCGACGTACAACGCCACCGGCAACGAGTACGTGACGGTGAACGTCACCAACGAGGGGTCGACCTCGCTGTCGGTCGACGACACGGACGTCCTCGTGGACGGCGAGTTCCAGCCGCGGGACAGCTACGTCGACTGGGACGTCGAGGGCCAGTCGGACACGTCGCTGTGGCTGCCCGGGGAGACGTACAACGTCACGCTCGACGTCGGAACCGACGGGTCCCGCGTGAAGGTCGTGACGGCCGGCGGGATTACGACGACCGCGGAGGTGGCCTGAATGGCGAGCGTCTCCTCGTCGACGCTCATCATCTTCATCGCGAGCATCCTCGTGGCGGCGTCGGTCGCGGGGACGATGACGAACGGCGTCCAGCGGTTGAGCGGCGCGCTCGGCGACCGTAGCGTTGACGTCAGCGAGCAGATACGGACGGACGTCGAACTCATCAGCGACCCCGGCACGCCGTCGGCCATCTACGACGGCAGCAACGACACGGTGACGTTACTCGTGAAGAACACGGGGTCGAAGGCGTTGCCGGCGAGGCCGGGGACGTTCGACATCCTCGTGGACGGCCAGTACATCTCTCCGTCGAGCGTGACGGTGCTGGGCGGCGGCCAGTGGCGCCGCGGGGACGTGGTACGGGTGACGCTGGAACGGAACCTCTCGGCGGGCGACCACCGCGTCGTCGTGACGGTCAACGGCGACGAGGAACTGCTGGAGTTCAGAACATCATGAGCACGCGAAACCTCTACTCGCTCGGACTCGACGAACACGACAGACTGAACAACGAACTCGGGGGCGGCATCCCCGGCGGCAGCATCGTTCTCGTGGAGGGCGACTACGGCGCGGGCAAGTCCGCGCTGAGCCAGCGGCTCACGTACGGCCTCTGCGAGGAGCAGCACTCGGTGACGCTGGTGTCGACTGAGCTCACCGTGCGGGGGTTCATCGACCAGATGCACTCGCTGAGCTACGACGTCGAGGAGCACCTCCTCGACGAGAACCTCCTGTTCTTCCAAGCGGACGTCGACTCCGGCGGGAGCACGCTCCGGGGGAACGAGGACGAGGAGAGCAACCGCATGCAGCTGCTCAAGCGGCTGATGGAGGCCGAGAAGATGTGGGAGGCGGACGTCGTCATCATCGACACGTTCGACGCCATCCTCCGCAACGACCCGAAGTTCGAGGCGCTCGTCCGGCAGAACGAGGAGCGCCAAGCGGCGCTGGAAATCATTTCCTTCTTCAGGGACTTGGTCTCGAAAGGAAAGGTCATCGTTTTGACCGTGGACCCCAGTACTGTAGACGAGGAAGCGATCGGCCCGTTCCGCTCCATCGCGGACGTGTACTTCGAGTTACAGATGGCGGAGGTCGGCAACGACGTCCGCCGTTCGATCGCGGTGCGGCGGTTCGCGGGGATGGGCGAGCAGGTCGGTGACACGATCGGGTACTCCGTGCGCTCCGGAACCGGTATAGTCATCGAGAGTCGGAGCGTAGCGTAGCACGAGCACACCACTATGGCAGACCACGGGAGCCGTCAGATCGGGCACGAACTGCGGGAGACCGCGAGTCGGAACACCCATCTGCGCGAGTACCTCCAGCGGTTCAAGCAGTTCACGGGGGAGTTCCCGGAGTTCATCGACGAGCCGGAGGACGAGTGGGAGGCGGACAAGCCGAACGTCCTCTACCCCGTCGGCGGCCCCATCTACTGCCACGTGTACGGCGACCTCGGGAAGGACACCAAGTATTACACCATCGAGCCGGAGCTCTCCGGCCCGGAGGCCGCGGTGTTCGATCAGGTGCGCGAGCGCATCCTCGAGAAGTCCGTCAACAAGCCCGCGCCCGAGCAGGAAGCCGAGTACGACGACCGCATCGAGGAACTGCTCGACGAGACGGTCCGCATCAACGACGACGACGAGGGCGGCGTCTTCCAGCGGATGCGGACGCTCCCGCAGAACCTCGGCACGCTGGTGCGGAACTTCGACGCCTCTTCTATCGCCGACCGGATGGTCAGCGACGAGCGCGGGCAGATGTCGCTGGATTCGGGCGACCTCTCCAGCCAGCAGGTGAAGGCCGGCGCGCGCCGCGTCGCCACCGCGCCCAAGCAGGCCGCCCGGCAGTTCCGCGCGGCCGCGCCGCTGGTCCGGGACGCCTTGGAGGAGGCGTTCGGGTTCGGGCGGATTCCGGTTACGCAGTCGACGTACGAGAACATCCGCTACCAGCTGAACCGCGACATCGTCGGGTTCGGGCCGCTGGAGCCGGTGATGCGCGACCCCTACAACGAGGACATTCACGTCATCGGCCCGAGCCACTGCTACGTCGACCACGGCACGTTCGGGATGCTGGAGACGACCGTGGACTTCGGGACGCCCGAGGAGTTCGACGGCTGGCTGCGGAACATGGGCGAGCGCATCGGCGACCCGGTGTCGGACTCCGACCCCATCGTGGACTCGACGCTCCCGGACGGCTCCCGCGTGAACATCATCTACAGCGACGACGTCTCCCTGAAGGGGCCCTCGCTGACCATCCGTCAGGGCGACGAGGTGCCGCTGTCGGTCGGCCAGATTACGAACTGGGGGACGCTCTCGCCGGAGCTTGCGGCGTACCTCTGGCTCTGTCTGGAGAACGAGCAGACGGTCTTCGTGGTCGGGGAGACGGCGTCCGGGAAGACGACGACGCTGAACGCCATCATGTCGTTCATCCCGCGGGACTCCAAGATTTACACCGCGGAGGACACCGCCGAGGTGCTGCCGCCCCACGACACGTGGCAGCAGCTGCTCACCCGCGAGGGGCAGGGCGAGAACTCCGCGGACGTGGACATGTTCGACCTCGTCGCGGCCGCGCTGCGTTCGCGCCCCGACTACATCATCGTCGGTGAGGTGCGTGGCGAGGAGGGCCGGATGGCGTTCCAGGCGGCCCAGACCGGCCACCCAGTGATGCTGACGTTCCACGCCAGCGACATCGTCTCGATGATTCAGCGCTTCACGGGAGAGCCCATCAACGTCCCGGAGACGTTCATGGACAACGCGGACGTGGCGCTGTTCCAGAACCGCGTCAAGCAGGGCGACGACGTGCTGCGCCGCGTCACCTCCGTGCAGGAAATCGAGGGGTACTCCAAGGAGATGGGCGGCGTCGTCACCCGGCAGGCGTTCTACTGGGACCCCGTCGAGGACGAAATCGTCTTCCAAGGCCGGAACAACTCCTACGTGCTCGAAGAGCAGATTGCGACGCTGCTGGGGTACGCGGACACCCGCGAAATCTACGACGAGCTGGACTTCCGCGCCGACATCATGGAGCGCATCATCCAGGAGGACTTGACGGGGTACCACGAGTTCAACGAGACCATCGAGGCGTTCCAACGGGACGGCATCGAAGGGCTGCCGTTCACCATCACTCGCGGGTTCTAGTATGGCCGCGGAGGACGTCGACGTCGAGCCAACTGGGACGCTCGAAGACGTGGAACTCGGCGACCTCGTGGATTCGGTCGTCGAGTCCTACCGGCAGATGGCGATGCCGGCGTACACGTACGCGCTCGTCGTCATCGTCCCCGCAGTCGTCTTCCTGCTGGCGTCCATCGCCGCCATCTTCGTCGTGGACCTGCCGATGTTCGTCGCCGTCCCGATTCCGATGCTCGGCGCGCTCGGGGTCGTGACGGCGGTCCTCTACCCGAAGATCAAGCGCGACCAGCGCCGCACTCGCATGGAGAACCGCTTCCACCTGTTCGTCACGCACATGACCATCCTGTCGACGACGAACATCGACCGCGTGGAGGTGTTCCGGCGGATGGGCGACGAGTACGAGTACGGGCCGCTCGCCGAGGAGTCCCGCCGCATCGTCCAGCTCATCGACGCGTGGAACCAGAGCCTCGACGACGCCTGCCGGATGCGCGCGAACGCCGTGCCCAGCGACCTCGTGGCGGACTTCCTCGACCGGCTGGCGTACACCATCAACTCCGGGGAGAGCCTCGAAGCCTACTTGACCTCCGAGCAGGACGCCATCATCCGGAACTACGCGACCGTCTACGAGGGGCAACTGGAGAACCTGCAGGTGATGCAGGACCTCTACCTGTCGATGGTGTTGTCCGTGACGTTCGCGCTCGTGTTCGCCACGGTGCTGCCCATCCTGTCGGGGACGGACCCGACGATGACGGTGTCGGCGGTCGTCGTGCTGTACTCGTTCATCCAAATCGGGTTCCTGTACGCCATCTACACGGTCGCGCCCAGCGACCCGCTGTGGTACTTCCCGGAGAACCGGACGACGTGGGCGGAGTGGCGGCTGCGTATCGCCACGGGAATCGGCGTCGGGCTGTCGCTGGCGCTGGTCGCCGGGACGCTCGTGGTGCTCCTCGGGTGGACCAGCATCGACCCGCACACCGTGCCACTCCCGATGTACGCCGCGATACCGACGACGCCGCTGCTCGTCCCCGGGCTGGTGGCGCGCGCCGAGGAGAAGCGCGTGAAGGACCGCGACGACGCGTTCACGAACTTCATCCGCGCGCTGGGCGCCAGCGAGACGGCGCGCCAGACCACGACCACCCGTGTCCTGGAGACGCTGCGGAACAAGAACTTCGGCGCGCTCACGGAGCTCATCGACGACCTCTACAAGCGGCTGAACCTCCGGCTGGACGCCGAGAAGGCGTGGCGGTACTTCACCGCGGACGCCCACTCGTATCTGATTCAGAAGTTCAGCGAGATGTACCTCATCGGCCGCCAGATGGGCGGGGACCCGAAGCACCTCGGCGACCTCATCTCGGGCAACATGGGCGAGGTCCAGCAGTTGCGCCAGCGCCGCAATCAGGCCGCGTCGACGATGGTGGGCGTGCTGTACGGCATCACCGCGGCGGCGACGTTCGCGTTCTTCATCGGGCTGGGCATCGTGGACGTCATCTCCGGGCTGGGGTTGAACTTCTCGAACTCCGCGGTGCCGGTCGACGACCTCATCAACACCGGGATGTACGACATCCAGCTCATCCAGTACCTGCTGGTAGTGACGGTACTGGTCAACGCCGTGTTGTCGTCGTTGATGATTCGCGTCGTCGACGGCGGGCACAAGGTGAACGCGTACATCCACTTCGTGGTGCTGACGTGGGTCTCGTCTATCATCGGGTCGCTGACGCTTCGGCTCGTGGGGTCGCTGCTGGCGGTGTAGCGCGGAGCCACACTTATGTATCGTAGTCCGCTATCTCTGCCACGATGAACGAGGCCGGAGGCGACGGGTACGTGTTCGCCGTCGCCAGCGGGAAGGGTGGCGTCGGGAAGTCGACGACCACGGCGAACCTCGGCGTGGCGCTCGCCGACGACGGGTTCGACGTGGCCGTCGTGGACGTCGACCTCGGGATGGCGAACCTCGCCGGCCTGCTCGGCGTCGACGCCGACGTCACCCTCCACGACGTGCTCGGCGGCGAGGCGTCGCCCGCCGACGCCGCCTACGAGACGAACGGCCTCACGCTCGTGCCGGGCTCGACGGACTTAGACCAGTTCGCGCGCGCCGACGCCAAGTCCCTGCACCGGGTCGTCGAATACCTCCGCGAGGACAACGACGTGGTGTTGCTGGACGCGGGCGCCGGCTTGAGCTACGACATCGCGATGGCGATGAGCGTCGCGGACGGCGTGTTGCTCGTGACGACCGCGGAGCTGAACTCGCTGACAGACGCGACCAAGACCGGGAAACTCGTCGGGAAGCTCGACAAGCCGGTGGTCGGCGCGGTGTTCACGCGCACGGGCGACGGCGGCTTCGACGACGTGGAGGGCATCGCGGCGGCGCTCGGGACGACCGACGCGGTGACCGTCAGCGTCCCCCACGACGACGCCGTGAAGCTCGCGGTGCGGAAGGGCCGGCCGGTGGTGTCGCTGAAGCCGGAGAGCCCGGCGGCGCGCGCCTACGACCGCCTCGCCGCGAAGCTTGCTGACAGCGTCGGGATGGAGCCGGCCGAGCCGGAGCCCACGCGCTTCGAGTGGGTGGACCCGGAGACCGGCGAAACCGAAGCACAGAGCGAGGAAGACGAGGAGGGGCCGGTGTACGAGATTCCGCTCGAAGACCTCATCGAGGAGGCGGGGTTGGACGCGGACGAGGAGACCTCCGAGCGCCGCGTGAAACTGTACGACCGCGTGAAGTCGAAGTTCTCGTAGCCTCGGTCAGCGCTCCGGCGTGACGATGCTGTACATCACGAAGATGTAGCCCGCCGTCGTGAGGATGTAGTTCGCGGTCAGCAGCGTCCGCGTGTGCTCGAAGTCGGTGACGAACGCCACGACGGTCGTGCCGATGGCGGCGGTGACGACGAGCGCGAACCCGGCCGAGAGGTGCATCATGGAGTGTCGACCGGTGTCGAGGTACGCGCGGACCGCGAACGCCACCATGCTGAGGCCGGCGGCAGCGAGGGTCGCGCTGAAGACGAGGTAGATGGCTTCGATAGTGCGCATGTGGCCGTGACTCGTACGCACGTCCCCCAGCCCCTCTATAAAGATGTCCCCGCGATTATTATCTCGTAGAATCCCACTGCATACTGGGTTACTGCTCGGAGCGGAGGTCGCTCCAGACGTCCACGAGGGCGTTCTTCGCTTCGGTGCGCTCGGTCGTCTCGATCTCGGTCTCGTCGACGCCGAACTTCACGGTGATTTCGTCGACCTGCCGCCGGTACACCTTCGTGCGGCGGCCCTCGTCGGAGAGCTCCTTCCCTTCGAGCTTGAGGAGGTCGTGTTCGTTGAGCTCCTCGATGCGTCGATAGCTGGTCGCAATCGGGATGTCGAGCTCTTCGCTGAGCTCTTGGGCCGACTTCGGGGAGTGAGTTGCTTCGAGAATCTCGGCGTTGTACTTGTTGCCGAGTACCCGCAACACGTCCACCGGGTCCATCGAACTGATGATGATGGTGGAGGGAAAAAAGAGTGTCGGGGTTGTCGTGTCGCAGCGCCGCGAAATCCGGCGACGGGGCGACGAACGGTTTTCGAGCTAACACTTTCGGCGCGTAGACCCAACGCTTAATTCGGTTGGCGGCAGATTCGCCGGTATGACAACGGGAACCGACGTGTTGGAGTTCTCGCTGGGGGAGGACCGCTACTGCATCGACATCGCGCACGTCGACGAGATCGTGGACGCCACCGAGGACGTCACGCCGATTCCGAACGCGGACGCCAACGTCGTCGGCGTCGTCGACCTCCGCGGGGAGACGACGACGGTCGTGGACCCGCGCGTCCGGCTCGGCGTCGAGGGGACGCCGGACGGCAGCCGCATCGTCGTCCTCTCGGAGCACGAGAGCACCGGCCTGCTGGTCGACGACGTCCACGAGGTGGAGTCCGTCGACCCCGAGGACGTCGACGACTCGGCGGCCTCGGAGACGACCCGCGGCGTCGTCCGCCGCGACGACCGGTTCGTCGTCTGGGTCGACCCCGACGCGCTCGTCTAGTCGAGCAGCGCGTCCACGTCCGCGTGGTCGTGGAGCAGCTCCTGCATCCGGTCGACGGTGCGCTCGTCGCGGACGCGCCCGCCCCGGACTAGTTCTTCGGCCCGCTCGACGGTCGTCAGCGTGTCCGACTGCACGGACAGCACGGGCACGCCGTTCTCCGCGGCCTTCCCGAGCACCGCGCCCGACGGCCGGTGGCCGCCCGTGAGCACGAGGCACGTCACGCCGGGCGCGTCCAGCGCGGCGGTCTGGACGTCCGCGCGGTCGCCGCCCGTGATGACCGCGGCGTCTTTCGTGCGCCGGAAGTGGCTCAGCGCGGCCTCCCCGCTCATCGCGCCGACGAGGAACCGCTCGACGCGCTCGTCGGTGCCGACGCCGTCGTCGGTGAGCACGTTCGCGCCGAGTTCCGACGCGAGGTCCGCGACGGTGACGCCCGCGAGGTCGTCGTCCAGCGGGAGCACGCCGCGCACGGGCACGTCGCGGCCGTCGAGGAACGGCGCGACGTCCGTCTCCACGTCGTCGTAGTCGGCGTCCTGCACGGCGTTGAACACGACGCCCTCGCAGCGCTCGCCGAGGTCGTCGGCGGCCGCGAGCACGTCATCGACGTCGCCGGGCTCGCTGTACGTCGAGAGCACGAGCGCGTCGGCGTCGAGCAGCTCCGCCACCGCGGCGTCCGTGAGGTCCACGATGCCGCCCGTGGCGAGGTCGTCGGCGCCCTCGACGATCATCAAGTCTTTCTCCTCGGCGAGCCCCTCGAAGGCGTCCTGCACGCGCGTGCGGAGCTCCTCGGGGTCCTCGCGCCCGCGAATCGCGCCTTCGACGAACGTCGGCGAGTAGACGACGGGCTCCAGTTCGTGCATCTCGGCGTCGAGGTCGAGCAGTTCGCGCGCGAGCATCGGGTCGGCGTCGAGGGTCTTCCCGACGTTGCTCTCCAGCCGGGTGCCCTTGGGCTTCATGTAGCCGACGTCCGCGCCGCGTTCGGTGGCGAGTCGCGCGAGCGCGAGCGCGACCGCGGTCTTGCCGGTGCCTGCTTCGGTGGATGTGACCAGTAGCGTGTTCATAGTTGCTCGGGGTCGATGGTGAGTCGCACGTCTAGCGCCTGCACGCCGTCGGCGGTCGCCAACAGCGGATTCACGTCCAGTTCAAGTATCGCGGGGAAGTCCGTCACCAGCTGGCTGAGCCGCTGGACGGCTTCCGTGATCGCCGCCTCGTCGGCGGGCTCGCGGCCGCGCGCGCCGCGCAGCAGCGGCGCCGAGTCGAGGTCGTCTATCATCTCGTCGGCCTCGCGCTCGGAGACGGGCGCGACGCGGACGCTCGTGTCTTCGAGCACTTCGACGAAGATGCCGCCCAGCCCGAACAGCACGAGCGGCCCGAACTGGGGGTCGCGGTTCATGCCGAGAATCGTCTCCGTGCCCGCGTCGACGTCGACCATCTCTTGGACTTGGACGCCGAGGATGGTCGCGTCGGGCTGGTAGTTCTTCGCGCGCGTCACGAGGTCCTCGTAGGCGTCCCGGACCTCGTCGTCGGGGACACCGACCTTGACGCCGCCGATGTCGGACTTGTGGAGGATGTCCGGGCTGACGATTTTCATCACGGCGTCGCCGTCGATGTCCTCGGCGACCCGCTGGGCCGCCGCCGGGTCGTCGACGACCTCGCCCTCCGGCGTGGGGAGGCCGTAGGCGTCCAGCAGGTCCATCGCTTCGACGCCGAGTCGGCGGTCGTCGCGGTCGGCGGCGGTCTCCAGAATCTCGCGGGCGCGCTCGCGGTCCACGTCGAACTCCGCGGGCGCCTCGTACTCGCGGCCCTCGATGGTGCGCTGGAGGGCGACCGCGTCGAGGCTGCTCACTGCGCGCGCCGGGTCGAAGTAGTTCGGGATGCCCGCTTCCGCGAGCGCGTCCGACGCCTGCTCGGTGCGCTCGCCGCCCATCAGGCACGCCACGACGGGCTTGCCGTGTTCGGCCTGCCGCTCCGCGAGCACCTCCGCGAGCTCCGCGAAGTCCAGCACCGCGGTCGGCGCGGCGACGACCACCGCGCAGCCGACCTCCTCGGAGCCGAGCACCACGTCGAGGGCGTCGGCGAACCGGCCGACGCCGGCGTCGCCGAGCACGTCCACGGGGTTGTAGACGTTCCCCTCCTCGGGCAGCATCCCCGAGAGTTCGTCGATGGTGTCGTCGGTGAACGACGCCATCGAGAGCCGGGCGTCGCCGACGGCGTCGGTCGCCATCACGCCCGGGCCGCCGGCGTTCGTGACGACCGCGACCTCCTCGGAGTCCGGCAGCGGGAGGCCGTCGAGGGCGCGCGCGTAGTCGAACAGTTCTTGGACGTTCTCGGCGCGCACCACGCCCGCCTGCTCGAAGCCCGCCTCGTAGGCGGCCTCGCTGCCCGCAATGGTGCCGGTGTGCGAGGACGCGGCCTGCGCGCCGGCCTCCGTGCGGCCGGACTTCACGACGACCGCGGGCGTGTCCTGCGTGACCTCGCGGGCGGTGTCGATGAACTCGCGGCCGTCCTCGATTCCTTCGAGGTAGCCGAGCACGACGTTCGTCTCGGGGTCGTCGTGCCACTGGCGGAGGAAGTCCGTCTCGTCCATGACGGCCTTGTTCCCGAGGCTGACCACGTCCTTGAAGCCGATTCCTTGGTCGTTCGCCCAGTCCAGTACGGCCGTGATGAACGCGCCCGACTGGCTCATGAACGAAAGTGAGCCGGGGAGCGCGTTCGACGGGCCGAACGTCGCGTTCAGTTCCGACGGCGTGGAGAGCACGCCGAGGCTGTTCGGGCCGACGAGGTTGAGGTCGTAGTCGTCGGCGACGGCGGCGAGGTCGCGCTCGCGGTCGGCGCCCTCGCTGCCGGTCTCGCTGAACCCCGCGGTGATGACGACCACGTTCCGGACGCCCGCCTCGCCCGCGTCGCGGACGGCGTCGACCACCACGGTCGGTGGGACGACGACGACCGCGAGGTCGGCGTCGGGGGCGGACTGGAGGTCCGGGTAGCAGTCGTAGCCGAGCACTTCGTCCCGGCTGGGGTTGACGGCGACGACGTCGCCGTCGAAGTCGGCGAGGTTCGTCACGATGGCGCGGCCGACGGCTCCCTCTCGGTCGGTCGCACCGACGACGGCGACACGGTCGGGCGCGAACAGCCCACTTGCGTCGTCTTCCATCTTCGTTTGGACCGAGGGACAGCGGGGGCTTAAAACCGTCCGCGGCTCCCGCGAGGCGAGAACCCTACGCGTCCGAGCCTGCGGAGCCAGATTCGGCGAGGCGGTCGTCGTACTTCGCCAGCGCCTCGTCGAGGGCGGCGCCGGCGTCGTAGTCGAGTTCGTCCGCGAGCGCGAGCAGGCAGAACAGGGCGTCCCCGAGTTCGTCGCGCTCGACGTCGGCGCCCCCGCTGGCCCCGTAGTCGGTGGCTTCGTTGACGTTCTTCGCCAGCTCGCCGACCTCGCTGGCGAGGTCGAGCACGCGGTTGGCGGGCGGCGCGCGCATGTCGTTGTCGTCGAGGAACGCGGCGACGCGGGCTTGCTCGTCCATGCGTCGAGCCTTCGAGCGAGGCCCCTTCACTCGAACGGTTTTAGGTTTCCCAAATTTTTCTTTCTGGAACAGAAAGGACTATTCCGCGAGCGTTCGTAGCCTCGGCCATGGAACTGACGGGTGCACTCGCGTTCGTCTTCTTTGCGGGCCTGCTGACGGACCTCGCCACCGGTCTCGGCGCGCTCCCCTTCTTCTTCGTCGACGATGTCGACGACCGCTGGCGCGTCGCGCTCTGGGGGCTCGCGTCCGGCATCATGCTGTCGGCGTCGGGCTTCGGGCTGTTCCGCGAGGGGCTCAACTACGGCACGCCGCTGGAGGTCGCCGCCGGCGCGCTCGTCGGCGTCGCGCTCGTCGTCGTCGCGCGACGGCTCATCGACGACCACGAGTTCGAGCCCCGGGAGATAGCGCAGGCCGACCTCGAGAAGCTCGTGCTCATCGCGGGCGTGCTCACCGTCCACTCGTTCCCCGAGGGCGTCGCCGTCGGCGTCTCGTTCGCCGACATGGGGCTGGCCGGCGGCTACCCGGTTCTCGGCTTCTCGGTGCCGCTGCTGGCGGTGTTCATGACCATCGCCATCTCCATCCACAACATCCCGGAAGGGCTGGCGGTCTCGATTCCGCTCCACGAGCACGGCGCGCGCCGCTGGCAGCTCGTCGGCGTCGCCGTCTTCACCAGCATCCCCCAGCCGATCGGCGCGGTGCTGGCGTTCGCGTTCGTCCAGTTCGCGCGCTCGCTCCTCCCCATCGGCTACGGGTTCGCGGGCGGCGCGATGGTGTTCCTCGTGCTCACCGAGTTCGTCCCCGAGGCCCGCGAGGTCGGCCGCCGCCTCCCGAACGGCGGCCGCCGCGAACTGCTCGCCGGACTGGTCGTCGGCGCGGTGGCGATGCTCCCGCTGCTCGTCGCGTAAGCGATTTGTCGCCGCCCCGCGAGGGTTCGAGCGTGCTCGACACCGGGGACCGCTGGCTGGCCGCGTGGAGTCTCGGCTACGCCGCCGTCGGCGCCGCGTCCGTGCTCGTGCCGCTGTACGCCATCGAACTCGGCGCGGACGCGTTCGTCGTCGCCGTCGTCGCCGCGACCGCCGCGTTCGCCGGCATCCCCGGCGCGCTCGCATGGGGGAGCCTCTCCACGCGCACCGGCCGCTACCAGCCGTTCCTCCTCGTCAGCCTCTGCCTCTCGGCGGTCGCGTTCCTCGCGCTCCCGCTCGCAGGGTCGCTGCCCGCGGTCGTCGCCGCCAACGCCGCCCTCCAGTTCGCCGTCGCCGCGGCCGCGCCCGTGCTCGCACTCTTGGTCGTCTCCGGCCACCCCGACGCAGACTGGGACCGCCGCATCGGCGTGCTGAACGCGTGGCAGGGCTACGGCTGGCTCGCCGGCCTGCTCGCGGGCGCCGCGTGGACCGCGGTCGCCGGCCGGTACGTCGCCCCGGTCACCGCCCAGCGGTGGTTCTTCTACGCCTCCGCCGGCGCGTGCGCGGCGGCGACCGTGCTCGCGTGGCGCTGGCTGCCCGGCCGCCCGGACGTCTCCGCCGCGCGGTTCGGCCGCGCCACCGGTTCCATCGAGCGCCTCCAGCGCGGCGCCGGGCAGGCCGCTCGGCTCTCCCCGTTCTCCGGCGTGCGTTCGTTCTGGGCGCTCCGCCGGCTCCACCCGCGCGCGCTCGCCGCCCGCCTGACGCCCGCGCTGTCGGGCTACCTCGCGGCCGCCACGCTGTTCTTCACGGGGTTCGCGGTGTTCTTCGGCCCCCTCCCCTCGTATCTCGCCTCCGACCTCGGGCTCGCCTCGGGGAACGTGTTCGCGCTGTTCGTCGTCTCCAGCGCGGCGTCCGCGCTCGCCTACGAGCGCGTCGGCGCGGCCACCGCGGTCCGGAGCCCGGCCGCCCTCCAGACGCTCGCGCTGGCCGCCCGCGTGCTCCTGTTCCCCGCGGTCGCGTTCGCGTCCCTGCTCGGCGCGCTCGCGCTCCCCGGACTGGTCGCGCTGTTCGTCGCGGTCGGTCTGACGTGGGCGGTCGTCGCCGTCACGGGCACGACAATCGTCGCGCGGCTCGCGCCGCCAGCAGTGCGGGGGAGCGCGCTCGGCGCGTACACGGCGCTGGGCGGGCTCGGAACCGCCATCGGGAGCGTTGTGGGCGGCGCGCTCGCCACCGAACTCGGCTACGTCGGCGCGTTCGCCGCCGCCGGCGCCCTCGTGCTCGCGGGGGCGGTCGTGGCGGCGGCGACCCGCCGGACTACAGAATGATGGACTTCTTGCGGACGAACTCGTGGATGGTCGAGTCCAGCCCCTCGCGGCCGATGCCCGAGTCCTCGTTCCCGCCGAACGGGATGTCGCCGAGGCCGTGGGACGGCGCGCCGTTGATACGGACCGCGCCTGCGTCGATGTGTTCAGCCATCCGCATCGCGCGGTCGTAGTCGCTGGTGAACACGCACGCGTCCAGCGCGAGGTCTGAGCGGTTCGCCACGTCGAGCGCGTCGTCGTCGCTGTCGAACGTCGTCACCGCGCAGACCGGCCCGAACTGTTCCTCGTCGACGATGCGCGCGTCCTGCGGGACGTCGGCGAGGAGCGTCGGCTCGAAGACGTGGACGCCGTCGGCCTGCTCGTGGCGCTCGCCGCCGCGGACGACGGTCGCGCCGCGCTCGACGGCGTCGTCGACCAGTTCCTCCACCCAGTCGGCTTGGGACTCGCTGATGAGCGGGCCGAGGTCGGTGTCCTCGTCGAAGAGGTCGCCCTGCACCCAGTCGTCCATCCCGGCGTCGATGCGCTCGACGAGGTCGTCGTGGACGGACTCGTGGGCGAGCACGCGCGAGACGGCCGAACAGCGCTGGCCGGCGTACTTCAGCGAGCCCTTCGCGGCCGCCGCGGCCGCGTCGTCGAGGTCCGCGTCGTCGAAGACGACGGCGGGCGCGTTCCCGCCGAGTTCCATGTGGAGGTTCACCATCCCGGACTCGTAGGCGACGTGCTTGCCGGCGCCCGACGAGCCGGTCATCGCGATGGCGTTCACGCGGTCGTCGCCGGCGAGCTCGTCGCCGATGGCGCTGGCCTTGCCGGGCACGAAGTTAAACGCGCCGTCGGGGAGGCCGGCCTCGTCGACGATTTCGGCGAGGATAGCGGCGCTGACCGGCGTCTTGCTGGCGGGCTTGAGCACGACCGCGTTCCCCGCGGCGAGCGCGGGCGCGACCTGCAGCGCGGTGGTCGCCAGCGGGTAGTTGTACGGCGTGATGCACAGCACTGCGCCGACCGGCTCGTGCTTCACGATGGCCTCCCAGCCCTCGTGGCCGCTCGTGGTGCCCTCGCGGTACTCACCCTTGAGGTGGCGAATCTCCTCTTTCGCGCGCTCGAAGCGCTCGGCGGCGGAGTCGACCTCGCCGCGCGCCGACGAGATTGGCTTGCCGGCCTCGCGGACGATGACCTCTGCGAGCTCGGTCTTGCGGTCGCGCAGGCCGTCGGCGATGGCCTGCAGCCACTCGCAGCGCTGCGGGATGGTGGTGTCTCGGAGCGTCGCCTTCGCCGCTTCGGCGGCGGCGAGGGCGTCGTCGGCGGCGTCCGCGTCGGCCGCGGCGACTTCGGCGAACGTGCCGCCGTCGGCGAGGTCGGTGACGGGGAAAGTGTCCGGCCCCGTGACCCACTCGCCGCCAACGTACAGGCGTTCCCGGCGACGGATGGCCTCTCGTTCCATACGCACGTGTTGGTCCGCCCCGGGTAAAGACTTTACTCAAATTCGTATTAACGGCGTCCGTCGGCTTTTTGCTCGCCGCGCGCGGACTCCGGCGCGTGCCGACACCGACCGTCGCCGCCTGTCAGACCGACCTCGCGGACCTCGACCCGCCAGCCAACCTCGCCACCGTCGGCGAGCGCCTCGCCGCCCTCGACGACCGCGTGGACGTGGCGCTGTTCCCCGAGTACGCGTTGACGGGGTTCGTCGCCGACGAGCGCGTCCACGATGCCGCGCTCGCGCGCGACAGCGACGAACTTGACCGTCTCGCTGCCGCTGCCGCCGACTACGGCGTGAGCGTGCTCGCGGGCTTCGTGGAGGACGCGGGCGGCGACTACTACAACACCGTCGCCTACGTCACGCCCGACGGCGACCGCACCTTCTACCGGAAGCGGAACCTCTGGGGCGGCGAGGCCGACGTGCTCGCCGCCGGCGACGAGGCGGTGACCGTCGAGACGCCCGCCGGGGAGACCGGCGTCGTCACCTGCTACGACCTTAACTTCGTGGACGTGAGCGCCGAGTTCGCCCGCGAGCGCGTCGACGCACTGTTCGTCGTCGGCGCGTGGCCCGGCCCGCACAGCGAGAACTGGCGGCTCCTCCTGCGCGCTCGCGCGCTCGACGGCGTCCGCTGGGTCGTCGGCTGCGGGCGCACGGGCCGCCGCGAACTCCCCGGCGCACGTGCTGTGGACTACGCCGGGAAGTCGACGGTCGTGCGCCCGGACGGCGCCGTCGGCGCCGCGCTCAACCGCGACGACCGCACGCTCGTCGCGGACCTCGACCCCGAGGTACTGGCGGAGCAGCGAGAACTCGTCGGCGTCTTCGACTGAGCTACAGCGCTTCGAGGTCGCTGGCGCGCTCGTGGATGGCCGACGACGAGCAGCCCGACGGCGTCTTCAGCGCCTTCATCCCGATGGGTGCGCCCGCGCGCTCCCCGGCGACGCGGAGCGCGGCGGCCGCCCACGCCGCCGGCTCGTCGTCCACCGGCCGGTAGTCAGCGGCGGCCGTCAGCAGCTCCCGGGCGGTGTCCGCGACGTACTCGGAGGCGGGCAGGTACTCGCAGTACCAGTCGACGGCGGCCGCGGCCGTCGCGGGCGGCGGGTTCCGTTCGCGCAGTACCTCGCGTTGCTCCTTGTATCGGTTCCGGATGGTGACGTGCGTGACGTCCGCCAGCTCCGTGAGCGTGTCCTGTCGGACGTCCATGTCCGCCTCCACGCAGGCGTTGTAGATTGCAGCCGCCGCCCACCCGCTCGGAGACTTCCCGCCCGCGATGCCGGCATCCTCGCAGTGGTCGACGATTTCGCGTGCGCGGTCCGCGATGCCCTCCGGGAGCCCGAGGTCGTCGGCGTACCGGTCGACGTACTGGGAGGCGTCGGCGAACCCCGAGAGGTCGATGCCGAGCTCGCTGGTCACTTCCTTCGCGCGCCGCAGGAGCTGGGTGCGGTCGACGTCCGTGGCGTCGACGAACTCGCCGACCGTGCGCGGGACGCGCTCGACCTTGCACGCGACGTAGAGGCACGCCGCGGCGGTCGTCTCGACGTCGTGGGCGTGGACCGCGCGCTGGTCTCGGTGGCGGCGGAACACCGCGACCGCGGTCTCGGTCGTCTCCGCGGGGACCCCGAGCACCGTCGCCGCGGACTGAATCCGGTCGAGCGCGTCGCCGACCACCTGCGGCTCGACGCTCGTCTCGTCGGTGGTCATCTAATCGTCCCGGAGTGTGTCGTGTGGGGACAAATAACTCGGGGTTGAGGCGGATACCACGCGCCGCGCCGTCCCCGAGTCAGGCTTCGAGGGCGTCGACGAGCCCGTGGAAATCAGTAATTGTGAGGTCGGGGTCGCCCGCGAACGGCTCCCACGGCGAGTCCTTGCGGTCGACCCACGCGCTCTGCATCCCCGCGTGGCCGGCGCCGAGCACGTCGAACCAGCCCGCGGTCACGTGGACGATTTGGTCGATGGGCGTCCCCGTCCGCGCGGCGGCGTGGCGGTACAGCTCCGCGGCGGGCTTGAACGTCTCCACCTCGTTGGCGCTGACCGTGTCTTCGAGGAGGTCGCCGATGCCCGCGTGCTCGACCATCGACGCCAGCATCTCGGGGTTGCCGTTCGAGACGACGTAGCAGTCGTAGCCCGCGTCGGTGAGCGCTTCGAGGCCGTCGCGCACGTCATCGAAGACGTCGAGCTCGTGGTAGACAGCGAGAATCTCGTCGCGCTCCTCCGTCGTGATGTCGACGCCGTGGGCGTCCAGCGCGTACTGGAGGGCGTCGCGGTTCATCTCGTAGAACGGCTGGTAGGCGTCGATCTGGTTGGCGACGAACGTGTACGCCAGCGACCGCGACCGCCACAGCCGCGAGACTGGTTCGGGGTCGGGCACGCGGTCGGCGAGCGCGCGCTCGGCGGCGTCGACGTCCACGAGCGTGCTGTACGAGTCGAAGGTGACCGTGGTGACGCGCTCCGGGTCGAAGCTCATCGCGTCCGCGTTCGTCCCCGGCGCGGATAGTTCCCGGGCCGCCGCACCATCGGGACGCGTCGACGACCACGACGAGAGTTACACGGTCCAGCTACGCGTCCCCGAACAGCCGCGACCGGAGGTACGCCTCGATTTCCTCGCGGACGGCGGCCGTCGGCGGGTCGTCGGCGGTCACGCGCTGGTTCATCGCGCCGTTGAGCAGCGCGAGCACGAACGACGCTATCTCCTCGGGGTCCACGTCGCGGAACTCGCCCGCCTCGACGCCCCTGCGGACGATGCCGGCGAGCTCCTCGCGGAACGTCTCGTCGCTGCGCGTGAAGTGGTCGCGGTAGCGTTCGTCGTGGGCGGCCTGCGCGCGGAGTTCCACCATCGCTCGCGTGAACGCCCGCTGGTCGTCGGGGAGTTTCGCCGCGAGCACGTGGTCGAGAACCGCGTCGAGGTGTTCGCGGGGCGGCAGGTCGTCGTCCGGGGTCGCCCGCTCGAACTCCGCGAGCATGTACTCCAAGAAGTCCAAGAGGAGCTCGTCCTTGCTGTCGTAATGGTGGTACAGCAGCGACTTGCTCTTCTCGAAGTGGTCGCCGATGCGTTGAATCGTCAGCCCCGCGTAGCCGTGCTCGCGGAGCGCGCGGAACGTCGCCTGCATTATCGCCTCCCGCGTGGTCGCCGGCTCGCCGCTGAACGGGTGAGCGTCCGCCATCGGTGAACGGATAGTCAGCCGAGCGGGAAAGTGATGTCGATGGTCGCGGCCGGCGTGACAGTCGCTCACGTACGCCAATCGGCGGGACGCGCTGGGAACGTCACCCCCCTACGTCGGGGTGCCCTACTGACGGGTATGTCAGACGCCAGCCTGCAGTCCCGCACCGACGCCGCCATCGAAGCGCTCCGCAGCCGCCGCTCGGGGCACAACTTCGACCCCGAAGCGGACGTCGACGAGGAGACGCTGGAAGCCATCGTCGAAGACGCGACGCTCGCGCCGTCGTCGTTCAACCTCCAGCCGTGGGAGTTCATCGCGGTCCGCGACGACGACCGCCTCGACGAACTCGTGGACATCGCCAACGGCCAACAGCACGTCAAGGACGCCGGCACGGCGATTCTGGTCGCCGGCCACACCGAGGCGAAGACCGTCGACCGCGTCGTCGACGAGTGGGTCGAGGCCGGCCGCATCGACGCCGAGCAGAGCGAAGGGATGAAAGAGCGGACCGCCGAGAGCTACGAGTCCGAGCGCGCGGGCCGTGACTACGCGATTCGGAACGCCTCCCTCGCCGCGGAGAACATCCTGCTGTCCGCGCACGCCCGCGGCCTCACCGCGACGCCGATGACCGGCTTCGACTTCGACGCCGCCGCCGAGTTCGTCGACCTCCCCGAGGACGCGATTCCGGTCGTCCTGATTGCGGTCGGCCCGAGCGGCGGCGACGAGCCCGAGCGCCTCCCGCGCCGGGACGTCGACGAAGTGCTCCACTACGAGACGTTCTAACCGCGCCCCCGACCTCGTTTTCGCCGCCGTCGCCTCGTTTTCACTGTTGTCGGGACGCGCCGGCCACACCCTTTACGAGCCGCCGCGGCGACCCTCCGAGTGTGCCAGACACGTACGTCGATACGGAAGTCGAAGTGGCGGTCGACTCGACCGAGCTGGAAGTCGAAGCCGGCGAGGAGGAGGAGTTCGAGGCGGAGTTGGAAGCTCCCGGCGTCACCATCGAGGTAGAGGCCGAGATACAGGTCGCAGACGAGAATGGCGAGGAAGACGAATACTACGCGCCGGAGTCAGAGGGGATGGACATCGACGACGCCGACGGGGCGGACAGCGACCCCGCGGACGAGGATTAGAGTTCCAGCCAGCGCGTGGACAGCGACTCGTCGGGGAGGTGCCAGCGCTGCCGGGGGTCGTCGTCGCCGGTGACTTCGACGACCGCGTCGAACTGCCCGAGCAGTCCCTCGACCGCGATGCCGGGGACGTGCTGGCCGACGTGGACGTGCGCGATGGCGTCGCGCTCGCGGGCGAGGTCGCCCAGCGCCTTCGTGAACTCCAACACGCTGAGGAGGTCGTCGTCGTCGAGGAGCGTGCCGAGCGCGTCCATGCAGACGCGCAACTGACCCGGGTCGTAGCCGTCCAGCGGCGCGAGCGCCTCGGCCTCCGACGCGACGCGGTCGGCGAGCGCGTCCACGTCGGTGGCGACCGCCGACGATGGCAGCGACGGCTCCGGCGGAGTCGCGGCGGTCGCGTCGCGCGCGCCCGACCGGTAGACGACGGTGCGCTCGTCGGGGTCGTCGCCGGTGGGCGTGGAGCTGGTGGTGTGCGTGTCGGCGTCGCTGCGGACGAACACCCGCTTGCGGGCGCGGCCGTCGTCGCCCCCGAGAAGCCGCCGACAGCCGTCGCCGCCGGCGTCGCTGCCGCCGGCTTCGAGGACGAGGAGCAGACACCCCGCCGACTTGAGGTCGTCAAGGGCGGCCGCGAAGGTGGCAGGGTCGTCGACCCACCCACGGGCCGTGGAACCATCTGTCATCGTACCTGTACCGACGCCCACCGAACCGATAAATATTCGGGGTTTTCGGCGGCCGATAAAATCCCCGTCGTCGAAGCCGGCAAACACCCCCTCCTCCACCGCGGCTAAACCCCGGGCGGCGCTACGTTCCGACGATGACAGACGACGTCTTCTCGCCGCTGGAGCTGCGAGACGTGACCGCCCGCAACCGGTTCGTCGTGTCCCCGATGTGTCAATACTCCGTCGAGGCCCGCGACGGCCTCGCCACGGACTGGCACCGCGTCCACCTCGGGTCCCGGGCCACGGGCGGCGCGGGCATCGTGATGACCGAAGCGACCGCCGTCGAGTCCCGCGGCCGCATCACGCCCGAGGACCTCGGCATCTGGAGCGACGAGCACCGCGACGCCATCGAGCCGGTCGTCGACTTCGTGAAGTCCCAAGGCGCGACCCCGGGCATCCAACTCGCGCACGCCGGCCGGAAGGCCTCCAAGTCCCGGCCGTGGGAGGGCTCCGAGCCCGTCCATCCCGAGGACGGCGGCTGGACGGTCGTCGGCCCCTCCGACGAGCCGTGGCCCTACGAGAGCGAGCCGCCCGCGACCGAAGCACTCGACGCCGACGGCATCGACGAAGTCATCGAGTCGTTCCGGCAGGCCGCCCGGCGCTCCCGCGAGGCCGGCTTCGAAATCGCGGAGGTCCACGCCGCCCACGGCTACCTCCTCCACGAGTTCCTCTCCCCGGTGACCAACGACCGCGACGACGAGTACGGCGGCAGCTTCGAGAACCGCACCCGCATCGTCCGCGAGGTCACCAAGGCCGTCCGCGAGGAGATGGGCGAGGACAACGCGGTCTTCGTGCGCATCTCCGCGACCGACTGGCTCGACGACCGCGACTCGTGGGACGTCGAGCAGTCCGCCCGCCTCGCCGACGACCTCTACGAGGTCGGCGCGGACCTCATCGACGTCTCCTCGGGCGGCATCCACCCCGCCCAAGACATCGAGTGGGTCGGCCCGAACTACCAGCTCCGGTTCGCCGAGCACATCCGCAGCGAGCGCGACACCGACGTGAAGGTCGGCACCGTCGGCGGCATTACCTCGGCCGAACAGGCCGACGCCGTCATCCGCAACGACCGCGCGGACGTCGCCATCGTCGGCCGCGAGTTCCTCCGCGACCCCTACTTCCCGCTGCACGCCGCGCAGGAACTCGGCCGCGAGGACGCCGTCGACGTGCCCGTGCAGTACCACCGCGCGTTCTAGGAGCGTTTCCCGCGGAACGACCTGTGGGGTTCCCGCAACACCAGAACGCAATCGTATTCAGACGCAGCGCGTTACGGCCGACACGATGGTCGTTGTCGTACTCGGGAACCGTCTGCGTTCGACAGAGATTCACGACGAACTCCGCGGACGCGTGGACGTCGGCGTTCGCTCGTTCCGGGAGGAAGACCGCGAAGCGCTGGTCTTCTCCGGTGGGCAGTCGAACCCGGACGTGCCACGCACCGAAGCCGAAGTGATGGCGGAGTACGCCGTCGAGGAGCGAGGCGTCGACCCCGACGACATCCTCCTCGAAGAGGATAGCCGCGACACCGTCGGGAACGCGTACTTCTCGCGTCGGCTGATCGAAGACGAGGTGGACACGTCGACGATTCGACTGGTGTCTTCGTGCTACCACGTCGCCCGCTCGGTGTTCGTCTTCGAGAACTGCTTCGGGGACGCCTACGACGTCGTCTCGCCGGACTGCTACGATGCCGACACGTCAACAGCCGAGTTGACTGAGGGACGAAGCATGACACTCAACCGTCGGTTATTTGCGCCAATCGAAGCGGGCGACATCGGCGAAATCCGCGACCGTCTCATCGCGGAGCACGGCCTCTATTCGGCGTCCGACTTCGAGGCGGGCGAGGAGTCATAATCCGTCTCTCCGCAACAGAGAGCGCGCCACACTACAGTCCAAGTAGTGTGGCTACTCGATCTCCCACTGGGACACGTACGTCCCCGGCTCAAGGTCCATGCCGAACTGTCCTCCGTCGGCGGCGACACCGTCGGCTTCGCGGTACGGAACTCGCCACGAGTTTATCCGCCCGAGATTGATGTTCTCCTTGTACGTCGGTCTCGGGATGGCTTCGATCTCCTCCGGCTGACGGGTTTTCCACCAGTTCGTAACGACCTTCCCCATGCCCGCCCCGACGCTGGCGGCGGGAGCGGTCCTTTCGAATACCGGGAGGAGAGTCACTATGTCCGTTCCGATACCGGCCCACCCAAACATTTTGCCGAGCTTCGCCGAGACGCCGACTGACCTGAACTTCCGCTCGACGTTACTGTTTTGCAGATCAACCAAGTCCTCCCGATCCTCGTCGTCACTGTGTTCGATCTTCTGTTGAAGCGCTTCTCGAACGCCATTGTAGTAGCGGTGGTGGGCCTCGGCACGGGACGTGCGTAGCTCCGACAGCGACGCATCCGTGGACGGTGGCAACGACAGCACGTCACTGACATCTGCGCCCCCAGCCGACTGTTCGAACCAGATCTCCTGCTTAGGTAGGTTACCCATCGCCCGCGGAACGACCTTCTCTGTGACTGTGTCCGTGAGGTCTTCGAGCCTGTTCGGCTCGTTGAACTCTATGTGTGATTTCAAGATCTCCTTGACTCGCTCTGGATACAGGTTGGCTGGTCCCGGCCCGATGTCCGTATCACCGGACTGGTCGGAGTAGAATATCGGCGTTCCGACGTGGTTCCACGCGGTGTATACGGGCCGAACGAGATTCTCGTCGTCGACTCCCGATTCTACGAGCGTCTCGATGTTCGAGGCGATTTTTCGGAACTCCTCTCGGTCCAGTGCATCGCCGACGAGCCGCAGCTTGAGTGCCCGCTCGGTGACGTACTTCCGACGCTTCCGACCCCCGACGCCGTAGAGGTCGCCGAATCTCCCCTCAAGATGCGCCCACGGTTCCGACTTCATCGCCTCCTCGATAGTCGCATCGATGTCGACGAAATCGTGGTCGGCGCCGCTCGCACGAACGTAGTCGTCCAGATCGTCGTTGGACTGCTCGATGACGCCCGCTCCGAGCGCCACGTCGACTAGATTCACGTAGCGCGGTCGCGGCTTGAATCCGTACGACGAGACCTCGAGGTTGTCGAACAGGTCGCTGATCTCGGTTTTCGTCTCGAGGTCGTACTCCGAGCGGTCGTCGAGGAGGACGACCAGCCAGCCGTCTTCGACGAGTTTCTCGAACGTCTCGTACGTGCAGCCGAACTCCGCAACGGCGTACTCTTCGAGGCTGTAGTCCGCGAGGTGACCCTCGTTCGGGTTCAGGTAGACCATCGCCCGTCTGTACGTCAGCGGGTAGTCGCTCGCCCACGCGCACGGTTTCGTGTAGTAGGAAAGCGGAATCTTCGGGTCGTCGAATAGCTCGCCGAAGAACGGCTCGATGAAGCCGTCTTTCAGGTCGTCGAGCGACGTTACCGGGTTCTCTATCGCTTTCTCACGCTGCCAATTTATCTCGTACCAAGGGCTGTGTTCCATGTTACTCCCCCACGCAAATCTCTACAACCCAGTAATATAACCGTTTGTTTGGTTTCGCTAGAAGTCTCAGTCCGAATTTACCGGCGGAGAAATTGAGTCGCGGCTGGCCGAACGCGTAGCTGTGTGCGCTCAGACCGGCTCGAACCGGTAGCCGTCCCACTCGTGGCTCGCGGGCTCGCGGATGCCCGCCTCGGGGTCGCGTAGCTCGTCCTCGTACACCGGCTCGACCTCGGAGCCGATTTCGACGCCCTCGGCGGTAGTGAGTTGGCCGAGCGCGCGCACGCTCTCGCCGTCGATCTCGAACTCGACGATGGCGAGGTGGTTCGGCTCGCGGACCCCCGGCGGCGTCGCCGTGGAGGTCGTCCACGTGACGACGGTGCCGGTGCGCTCGGTGAGGTCGATGGTCTCGGTCTGTTCCTCGCCGCACTCCGGGCAGCGCGTGTGTCCGGGGTACGTGACGTGGCCGTTCGGGCAGCGGTGTGCGTCGAAGCTCATGGCTGTTCGAGGATGGTGGTGGTCACGCAGTTGCCGAACCCGCCGACGTTGCAGGCGAGGCCGACGCTCCCGTCGACCTGCCGGTCGCCGGCGTCGCCGAGCAACTGCACGTAGAGTTCGTACGCCTGTGCGACGCCGCTCGCGCCGAGCGGGTGGCCCTTCGACTTGAGGCCGCCGGACGTGTTGATGGGGAGGTCGCCGTCGCGGTCGGTGACGCCGTCCTCGACGGCCTTCCAGCCCTCGCCCTTCTCGAAGAAGCCGAGGTCCTCGCTCTGGAGGAACTCCAAGATAGTGAACATGTCGTGGAGCTCCGCGAAGTCGACGTCCTCGGGGCCGCGGTCGGCCATCTCGTAGGCGATGTCGGCGGACTCGACGACGCCCCGCATCGTCGTGGGGTCGTCGCGCTCGTGGACGACGTGGGTGTCGGTCGCGCCGCCGATGCCGGAGACCACCACGTAGTCGTCGGTGTACTGCTCGGCGACAGACTCCGGGCAGAAGAGGAGGGCAGCGCTGCCGTCCGTGATGGGGCAGAAGTCGTACAGCCGGAGCGGGTCCGCGACGATTGGGCTGTCGAGGGCCGTCTCCAAGTCGACTTCCTTGCGGAACTGCGCGTGGGGGTTGTCCACGCCGTTGCGGTGGTTCTTGACGGCGACCTTCCCGAGGCTCTCGCGGGGCGCGTCGTACTCGTCGAGGTACTTGCGCGCCGTGAGGCCGGCGAAGCTCGGGAGCGTGACGCCGTGCTTGTATTCGACGGGGTGCGTGAGGCTGGCGATGACGTCCGTGGCCTCGCCGGTGGTCTTGTGGGTCATCTTCTCGCCGCCGACGAGCAGCGTCATGTCGCTGGCGCCGGAGGCGACGGACTGCCACGCGGCGTAGATGCCCGCGCCGCCGGAGGCGCTCGTCTGGTCGACGCGCTGGGTGTACGCGCCGAGCGCGCCGAGGTCGTGGGCGAGCGCGTTCGGGACGCCGGTCTGTCCCTCGAACTCGCCGCTGGCCATGTTCGAGACGTAGAGGTGGTCGAGGTCGTCGCCGTCGACGCCCGCGTCCCGCAGGGCGGCGTCGCCGGCCTCCGCCAGCAACGCCCGCACCCACGCGTCGCGGTCGCCGAACTCGGTCATCGACGCACCGATGATTGCTACGCGGTCCATACGCGTCCGTCTCGGAGCGGGGCCTTTACGCTTTCAGGTTCGCGCTCGCGGCGCGGCCGCGCTACGGCTCGGCGGGGCGGAGTTCGAGCGTGATTTCGCTGCCGTCGTCATTGCGCTCGTAGGACACGTCGCCGTCGTAGGCGGTGGCAATCCAGCGCACCAGCCACAGGCCGAGGCCGCTCCCGTGGTCGAGCGGCGTGAGGTCGAGGTCGCCGACGAGGAGTCGGCGCTCCTGCTCGGGGAGCCCGGGTCCCTCGTCGGCGACGGTCAACGCCACCACGTCTCCCTCGCTGCGCGCGCTCACGCGGACGGTGGGAGTTTGGGCGTTCGCGTACCGGACGGCGTTGTCCACGAGCGCGGCGACAGCGCGGTCGAGGTGGCCGCCCGACAGCACGTCGGGGGCGTCCGCGACATCGACGCGCACATCCGCGTACTCCGCCAGCCGCACGTCGTCGAGGGCGTCGTCGACGACCGAGTCGAGCGCGGTCGGTTCGAGGTCGGGGTCGGCGTCGAGGACGCGCTCGACGTCCCGGGCTTCCTCGCTGGTGCGTTCAAGCGCGAGCGCGTGCTCGCGGATGTCGCGCGCGGGCTCGACCACCTCGGGGTCGTCGGCGGCGTCGACGAGCGCGGCCGAGCGGTCCAGCAGCCCGTCGACGGCCTCGGAGACGTTGTACCGGAGGACGCGGTTGAGGACCGCGAGCTCGCGCTCCTGCCTGATGTCGTCGGTGAGGTCCGTGTAGAGCGCGAACCCGCGCTCGCCGCCCTCGTGGGGGATGCCGCGGTATAGCAGCGTCTTCAGGCCGTCCTCGGTGCGCCGGTCCACGATGGCGTGGTTGGCCTTCCCCGCGGCGGTCCGCTGGTCGAAGCGGCTGCTCTCGGTGGCGTAGTCGTTGGGGACGATGAGGTCGTTCAGCGAGCCCCCGACCACGCGCTCGCGGTCGACGCCGAACAGCTCGCAGAACGAATCGTTGACGGTTTCGACGATGGGCTCCCCGTCGCGCAGCTCGAACTCCACGACGGCGTCCTGTACGTTCTCGAAGAGGTAGCGGAAGCGGTCGCCGTCGGCCCGTTCGAGCGAGTCCGCGTCGCTTTGTTCCATCGCCTCTGTGTTCCGAGCGCGCCCGTATCACTCTTCTCATTCGTTTCGTAAAGAACCCTATTACAGTATGAACGGACTCTAAATTCCGTAGTTAATAGACGAACAGCCATAGAAAACAGATATTACTGAACTTTCCATTAGTGAAAGCGAGCCGCCACGAGTATCACGAGCAATAACCAGCCGCCAATTTTTAAGTGAGGGGTTCGGCGTCTTCCGGTTGTTATGCAGACAATCCAACAGACCGCCGAACACACCGTCGAACTGTCTGACAGCGGCATCCCGGTGTTCACCTACGAGGAGCACGTCGCCGGCGAGGAACTCCGCGACATCGCCCGCGAGTGGGCGGACGTCGCGCTCGACCACGGCGCCGAGCGGTACGTCGTGAACGCCCAATCAATCTCCGCCCACGACGAGGCGGACAAGCGGTGGCTCGCGGAGACGTGGGTGCCGAACCTCATCGAGAACGGCGTTCGCGCGGGCGCCGGCGTCTACGCTGACTCCGCCATCGCCAAGATGGACAACGAGCGCATCGAGGAACAGCTCAACGCCATCGACCCCGGCTTCGAGTACCGCATCTTCGCCAGCGACGAAGCAGCCCTGTCGTGGCTGGCCGACCAGTAAGGCGGCGAGAGGACCGCTCGTTCGGACGTTTCGAGCGCGTGGGACGCACGGAGACAGTTTATTACGCGCTCGGCCGAACAGCGTGGGTAATGAGCATCAACTCCGAGGACCGACCGTGGCCGCAGGTGCTCGACCACGACGGCGTCGACTGGCCGGCCGACGAGCAGCGCGTTCTCGTGCCGTTCTGCGAGGCGGCGAACCGCACCGAGACGAGCCGCCTCGGCGCGAGCATCACGTTCGGGAGCGACGGCGAACTGTACATCCTCCACGCCACCGGCGGCGAGTCCGCCGACCCAGACGAATTGCGCCACGAGGCCGAGTTGGAGCTGGCGCTCCGCGAGGAGTTCTCGATTCCGGTCGAGCAGTTCGAGACCGAGTTCTCGGCGGGCGTGCTGGACTCGTTCGTGGACACGCACTCCATCACGGCGACCGTCGTCGACCGCGCGGAACGCGGGTTCTTCTCGCGGGGCCGCGACGAGCAGACGGTCGCCGCGGGCTGTCACACCGTCGTCGGGACGCGCATGGACGCCTTCGAGTCGCCGTCCAGCATCCTCGTCCCCGTGGCGAAGGGCCCGCATTCGGGGCTGGCGACGCGCATCGCGGAAGCCATCGCGCGCGCCGCCGGCTGTTGGATCGAGCTGTTCCACGTCGTCGGCGAGGACGCCGACGAGGCCGAGCGCGGGGACGCCGATACGCTGCTTGACGCCTACGAGGACCGCCTTCACGACGACGTGGACGTCGACCACCACGTCGTCGCGGCGGCCGACCCCGCCGGGGAGATCATCGAGCACGCCAGCTACCACGACGTGACGGTGCTGGGCGCGCCGCAGAAGGGGCGGCTGCGGCGGTTCCTGTTCGGGTCGACGACCGACGAGGTCGAGCGGGACGGCGAGTCCGGCCCCGTGCTGACCGTCCACCGGGACACCGGGGAGTCCGTGTTCTCCCGCTGGCTGTAGCTGAGTCTGGTTCTCCGCGACGCGTGCGGCGGCAGACAGCCGGGGAAAGCCGAACCTTCAATGCGAGCGCCGGCGAAGACTGACCGATAGCAGCCGAATGGAACGCCACACCGACGACTCGGTCGACGAGGAGCGAATCGCGTCGCTCCGGCGGTCCGTGGACGCCGACGGCGTCGACGCGCTCGCCGAGCGCCTCCACAGCGAGGACGCCGACGAGCGCGCGGGCGCGGCGTGGCGGCTCGTGGACGCCGTCGACAGGGAGCCGACGAAGGTGCGCGCGGTCCTCGACGACGTGCGCGCCGCCGTGAGAGACGACGACGTGTGGGTGCGGCGGGGCGCGACGTGGGTGCTCGCGGAGCTGGCGGAGCGCCAGCCCGACGCCCTCTCCGTGGAGTTCTCGGAGCTGGTGTCGCTGACGAGCGCGGACGACCCGCTCGTCCAGCAGAACGCCGTGGTCGCGGTCGCCGGCGTCACGAAGTCCTACCCGGCGCGGGCCTCCTCGGGGCTGTCCGCGATTGCGCGGCTCACGCACTCGGAGAACGCGCTCGTCCAGCGGTACGCCGAGCAGGCCGTCGAAGAAGTGACGGCGGCAGTCGCGGCGCGCGCCGAGGACGCCGGCTACCCGGTGGTCGTGCGCTCGCACCCGGCGTACGCGGAGCTGTTCCCGGACGGCGTCACCGTCGTCGAGACGAACGGCGACGACGACCGCTCGCGGCCGGTCCACGTCTCGTTCGGCCAGCACGCGCCCGTCCGCGCCGACGAGGACGCCGACGAGGCGTCGGCGGGCGGGCGGCCCGACGAGATACCGGACCCGCCGGCGGTGACACTCGACCGGGAGGACGTCTCCCCGGACTTCCGGCTCCGGGAGGGCGTGCTCACGACGGACTACCGCGCGGACGTGGACGAGGACGTGCTCGAACACGGGCTGGCGACGGTGCGGCGGCTTCACACCGACGAGAGCGCGGCCGCGTCGGCGTTCGCGGAGGCGGTCGAGCAGTGGGCGGGCGTGGACGACCACGACCACGTGGTCGCCGTGCTCGGGTACGGCGCGCGCTGGCTGGCGACCCGCTACGACGACGGCGACACGCTCGCTGACCGCGGCGCACCGTCGACGCTCGCGGAGGCCGCCTGGAACGTCGAGGTGCTCACGCGCGCGGTCAGTCACGCCCACTCGCGGGGCGTCGTCCACGGCGGCCTCCACCCCGGCGCGGTGCGGTTCGTGGCGACGGGGCCGCTGACGTGGGAGGCGCCTCTGCTCGGTGACTGGGGGTTCGCACACGCCGCGAGCGCGGTGCGGACGCCGCCGGTGCCGAGCGCGTACGCGGCCCCCGAGCACCACGAGCCGGAGACGTACGGCCGCTTCGACCAAGCGACGGACGTGTACGGGCTGGGCGCGCTCGCGTACGTCCTGTTGACCGGGGAGCCGCCGGGCGGCGACGACCGCGTGCCGGCGTCCGAGCACAACCCCGCACTCCCCGAGGCCGCCGACGACCTGTTCGCGCGGGCGCTGGCGTCGGAGAAGCCCGCGCGGTTCGCCACCGTGCTTGACTTCCAGCGGGCGTTCGACGACCTCGCTGCGGACATCGACGGGGTGGGCGGATGACCGCCGCGGAGACGCTGCTGGCGGTCGCGTTCGCGGGTCACGGCATCGTCGTCGTCGCGGGGCTGGCGTTCACCTACTACGCGGTCCGCAACTACGCGCTCGACCGGCTGGAGGGGTACGACGACTTCTGGGGGTACCTGACGTACCTCGGGGTGGCGTTCGCGGCCTTCGGCGCGCTCGGGCTGGCGGCGACCGTGGGCGGGGGTCGCGTGGTGCGCGCGTTCGCGGACGTCTCGCTGCTGGTCGCCATCGCGTTCCTGACGTTCGCGCTCCGGGAGGTGTACTTCAACAGCGCGCTCGCGCCGTCGCCCGACGAGCGCGCGGTCTCGCTGGACCGCGTGCGGCGGCTGGAGTTCGGGCTCGTGGTCGTCGTCGCGGTGGAGTGGTTGGTCGTGGTGCTCATCGACCAGCCGGCGGTCGCGGCGGGCGTGCAGGCGGTGGGCGCGGTGGGGTTCGCGGCGTACGGCGTGGCGTTCAGCGAGCGACTGGAGGCGCTCGCCCACGGCACGGTGTTGGACACGCTGCGGCGCCACCTCCTGCTCGTGTTGGTGTGCGCGACGGGGGTCGCGGTCGCGGAGGCGCTGTCGTTCGTGGCGCCGCCGGCGGTCGCCGACGGCGTCTTCTACGTGTTCCTCGTGTTGCTGGGCGGCCTGCTGGTGCCGCCGACGGTGCGCCTCCAGCAGTCGGTCGCGGGCCTCACCTGACGGATTCGGGGTGCTCAGACACCGACACGCATTTTAGGCCGGCCTAAATAGAGTGGGGCAACTGATGAGCCGAGACGTCTGCGTGGTCGTCCCGACGATTCGGGAGTACGAGTGCCTGCGCGCGTACTTCCGGAACGCCCGCGACCACGGCTTCGACTTGGACCGCCTGTTCGTCGTCCTCGTCACCGAGGACTTCTGCGACACCGACGGGATGCGCGCGATGCTCGACGAGGAGGGCGTCGCCGGCGCCGTCTTCGACGGTGACGCGCGCGACGAGTGGTTCGCCGAGCAGGGCATCGCGGAGTACGACCACCTGATTCCCGCGGCCAGCCACGCCCAGACCTCCTTCGGCCTCCTCTACCTGTGGGCGAACGACTTCGAGTACGGCGTGTTCATCGACGACGACACGCTCCCCCACGACGAGTTCGACTTCTTCGGCGCGCACCTCGACAACCTCGCCCACGAGGGAAGTGTCGAGGCGGTGTCCTCCGACGAGCGCTGGGTGAACGTCCTCTACCAGTCCGACGCGGACCTCTACCCGCGCGGCTACCCCTACGCCGCGATGGACGAGGACATCGAGACGGACACCACCGAGACCGAGCACGTGGTGGCCTCGCAGGGCCTCTGGACGAACGTCCCGGACCTCGACGCGGTGCGCATCCTGATGGACGGCGACCTGCAGGGGCAGGCTCAGACCCGCACCGGCTTCGAGGACTTCGAGCGGGACTTCGTCGCCGCGGAGGGCGACTACCTCACGGTGTGCTCGATGAACCTCGCGTTCCGCCGCGAGGTGGTGCCGGCGTTCTACCAGTTCCCGATGGACGACAACGCGTGGGAGGTCGGGCGCTTCGACGACATCTGGAGCGGCGTCCTGCTGAAGCGCGCGGCCGACGTGGTGGGCGGCGAGATTTACAACGGCGCGCCGCTGTGCGAGCACAACAAGGCCCCGCGCTCGACGTTCGACGACCTCGCCAACGAGGTCGCGGGCCTCGAACTCAACGAGCACTTCTGGAAGGAAGTCGACGCCGTCGAGCCCGAGGAGCGCTCGTACGCGGCGGTCGCGCGCGCCGTGGGCGAGCGCCTCGTCGCCGGCGACTACGAGGAGTACAACAACGGCGCGTTCCTCGCGGAGTGCGGGGAGTACCTGCTGGACTGGGTGGACTGCTGTGCGGCGCTGGCCGAGCAACGGGCGACCGCGGTGGCCGACGACTGAGCGCGCCGACCGAACCGGTAAGTATAAGAGTTTTAGGCAAGCCTAATTCGACACATGAGAGAGCGACGCGACTCGACGCGGCGCCGGTTCCTCGCGGCCGCGGGCGCAGCCTCTACGACGGCGCTCGCCGGCTGTTCGAGCATCCTCGGCGGCGACGGCGGCGACAGCAGCGACCGACCGACGCTCGCGGACTTCCGCGGCTCCGGCGAAATCGTCTCCGACCGGCCCGCGCCCGGCGGCACGTCCATCGAGGACCTCCCCGACCTCGAGGGCGAGCTCGCCGTCTACCTCGGCGGCGGCGAGGGCGGCCGGTACACCACGCTCATCGACCTCCTGAATCGGTACTACGACGACTTCGAGGCGTCCGCGCAGACCCAGCCGTCCTCCCAGCTCGCGAACGTCATCGTCGACGAGCACGACAGCGGGACCACGCAGGCGGACGTGTTCTGGTCGGTCGACGCCGGCTCGCTGGCGTACGTCGCGGACAACGGCGCCACCACCGCGCTGTCCGGCGACACCACCTCGATGGTCGGGGACGACCGCTTCGTCACCGAGCAGTGGGCGGGCGTCGCCGGCCGCTCCCGCGCGGTCCCCTACAACACCAACCAGTTCAGCGCGTCGGACATCCCTACCAGCGTCGACGCCATCGCCACCGAGGACCGGTTCGCCGGCACGCTCGGGTGGGCGCCCACCTACGGCGCGTTCCACGGGTTCGTCACCGCGATGCGCCAGCTCCGCGGCGACGACGGCACCCGCGAGTGGCTGAACGCGATGCTCGACCAGAACCCCGCGCGCTACGACAGCGAGTACGCCACTGTCTCCCAAGGAATCACGAACGGGGAGGTCGGCCTCGGGCTCACGAACCACTACTACCCCATCCTCGTGTTCGCCAGCAACCCCGACGCCCCCCTCGACCTCGCGTTCACCGAGAACGACGCCGGCGCGCTCGTCAACACCGCTGGCGCCAGCGTCCTCGACGGCGCCGCCAGCCCAGACCTCGCGGAGCTGTTCGTGCGCCACCTGCTCTCCGCGGAAGCGCAGGAGTTCCTCGCCACCCGCGGGTTCGCGTTCCCGATGATTGACGGCGTCGAGCCGGTCGGCCCGCTGCCGACCATCGACGAGCTGTCGCCGCCCGAGCTCGACCTCCAGTCGCTGTCGGACGTCCAGCCCACCATCGAACTCCTCGAAGACGTCGGCATCCTCTCGTAGATGGCCGGCAGCGAGCGCCTCGCGCGCCTCCGGGACGCGGTCGGTGGCGACGACGAGCCCGGGCTCTCGCTGGCCGTGCTGGCCGGCGCGGTCGCAGCGTTCGTCTCCCTCCCGCTGGTCGGGTTGCTCGTCCGCGCGTCCAACTACGGGTTCGGCCACCTCGCCGGCCTCCTCACCGAGACCGGGAGCCTCGGCGTGCTCGCCAACAGCCTCGTGCTCGTGTTCTGGGTGACGCTTGGCTGCGTGCTCGTCGGCGTGCCGCTGGCCGTGCTCACGGTCCAGACCGACCTCCCGGGGCGGCGCTTCTGGACGGTCGTCGCCGCGCTCCCGCTGGTCGTCCCGAGCTACATCGGCGCGTTCACGTTCGTCTCCGCGTTCGGCCCGCGGGGCGACCTCGCGGACGCGCTCGCGCCGCTGGGCGTCGAGCGCATCCCCGCCATCTACGGGCTCCACGGCACCGCGCTCGTGCTGATTCTGTTCACGTACCCCTACGTGTTCCTCACGACGCGGGCCGCCCTGCTCTCCTTCGACGGCACGCTCGTGGAGGCCGCGCGCACGCTCAACCACTCGCGGTGGGCGGCGTTCAAGCGCGTCACCGTCCCCCAGATTCTCCCCGGCGTCACCGCGGGCGCGCTGCTCGCCGCGCTGTACGCGCTCTCGGACTTCGGCACGCCCTCCATCATGCGCTACGAGGTGTTCACCCAGCAGATATACGTCGCCCAGCGCAGCCTCGGCGTCCCCGAGGGCTACCCCGCGCTGCTGTCGATGCAGCTGCTCGCCGTCGTCGCGGTGGTGCTCGCGCTGGAATCCCGCATCGGCGAGGGCGACGCCTCCTACGTCTCCCGGGGCTCCCGCCAGCCCGGCCGCATCACGCTCGGCGCGTGGAAGTGGCCGGCGCTGGCGTTCTGCGCGGCGGTCGGCGTGCTCTCGCTGGGCGTCCCGCTGGGCGTGTTGGCGTGGTGGTTCGAGCAGGCCGGCAGTGCGGTCTTCGAGTTCGAGCCCGTGGTCGCGTGGAACTCCCTGAAGGTCGCGGCCGCCGCCGCGCTCGCCGCGTCGCTGCTGGCGCTGCCCGTCGCCGGCTACGCGGCGCGCTCGACGTCGCTGTTCGCCACGCTCACCGACCGCCTGACGTACGTCGGCTACGCGATTCCCGGCGTCGTCGTCGCGCTCGCGCTGCTGTACCTCTCCACGGAGTTCACCCAGTCGCTGTATAAGACCGTGCCGCTGCTCGTGTTCGCGTACGTCGTGCGCTTCCTCCCGCAGGCGGTCGGCACCGTCCGGTCGTCGGTCCTCCAAGTCGACCCGAAGCTCACGGAGGCCGCGCGCACGCTCGGTCGCTCCCCGCTCGGCGCGTTCCGGAACGTGACGCTGCCGCTCATCGCGCCCGGCGTCGCCGCCGGCGCGGCGCTGGTCTTCCTCACGACGATGAAGGAGCTTCCGGCGACGCTGATGTTGAGTCCGATAGGCTTTGAAACCCTCGTCTCGTACATCTGGCTCGTCAGAGGGGCCGGCTCGTACGGCGCGGCCGCGATTCCCGCGCTCGTGCTCGTGGGCGTGTCCGCGCTCTCGATGGTCGTCATCCTCGCACAGGAACGATACAATGGCTGACAGCGAACTCACGACGGACGCGACGGTCGAGCCCGACACGGACGGACCGACCGACGCCGCCGACACGGTGCTGGAGCTCGACGGCGTGACCAAGCGATACGGCACCGAGACGGCCGTCTCGGACCTCACGCTCTCGGTCCGCGACGGCGAACTGCTCACGCTACTGGGGCCGTCGGGCTGCGGGAAGACGACGACCCTGCGCATGCTCGCGGGCCTCGAACGCCCCAGCGAGGGCGTCATCTCGCTGGCCGACGAGGAGGTCGCGGGCCCGTCGACGTTCGTGGAGGCGGAGTCCCGCGGCGTCGGCATCGTCTTCCAGGACTTCGCGCTGTTCCCGCACCTCTCCGTCCGCGAGAACGTCGCATTCGGGCTGACCGACCGCGACGACGACGCCGCCGACGAGCGCGTCGACGACCTCCTCGACCTCGTGGACATGCCCGGGATGGGCGACCGCTCGCCCGACCAGCTCTCGGGCGGCCAACAGCAGCGCGTCGCGCTCGCGCGCAGTCTCGCGCCCGAACCCGACATCCTCCTGCTGGACGAGCCGTTCTCGAATCTGGACGTGCGCCTGCGCGTGGAGATGCGCGAGGAGGTCCGGCGCATCCTCAAGGAGGCCGGCGTCACCGCCGTCTCGGTCACCCACGACCAAGAGGAAGCGCTCTCCATCTCCGACCGCGTCGCGGTGCTCGACGACGGCCAAATCGAACAGGTCGGCGACCCCGAGGCGGTGTTCGAGCACCCCGAGTCGCGGTTCGTCGCGTCGTTCCTCGGGCAGGCCGGCTTCCTCTCCGCGCGCGTCGGCACCGGCACCGTCGACACGTCCATCGGGAGCTACGACCGCTCGCTCCTGCAGGGGCTCGCGGACGGCTACGCGGGCGCGATGGTGGACGTGCTCGTGCGCCCCGACGACCTCCGCGCCGTCCCCGCGACTGAGGCGGACGCCGACGGCACCATCGTCCGCCGGCAGTACACCGGCCCGTCGTTCATCTACCACGTCGAACTCGACAACGGCGACGTGGTGCGCTGCCTGCACAACCACGCCGAGGACATGACGGTGGGCGCGCCCGTGGCCGTCGACCTCGTCGCCGACCACTCGCTGTCGTGGTACCCCAAGCAGGGATGAGCCGCGAGCGCGCGCGCCGCCTCGCCGCCCGCGTCCGCGACAATCCGTACGCGGCGCCCGCCGCGCTCGCGGTCGTCGCGGCCGTCGCGGCGTACGCGCTCTCGGTCGCCGTCTTCCCGTACCACTCCACGAACCACGACGAGGCCGTCTACCTCCAGCAGGCCGCGATGCTCCTCGACGGCCGACTGTTCCTGCGTCCGCCCGTCGACGGGCCGTTCCGCCCGTGGTTCTTCGTGGAGTCGCCGCGGGGCCTCTACTCGAAGTACGCGCCCGTCGTCCCCGCGGTGTTCGCGCTCGGTGACCTCGCCGGGAAGTTCCGATACGCGCTGCCCGCGGTCGCCGCCGCGAACGTCGCGCTCCTGTACGGCGTGGTCCGCGACGCCTTCGACCATCGCACCGCCGTCCTCGCGGGCGCCGTGGTGCTGTGCTCGCCGCTGTTCCTCGTGCAGTCGGCGGTCTTCCTGCCGTACGCGCCCACGACGATGCTGAATCTCGCGTTCGCGTTCGCGTACTTCCGCGCCGAGCGCGTCGAGAGCGCGCGCTGGGCGGCCGTCGCGGGCGCCGCCGTCGGGCTGGCGTTCTTCGCGCGGCCCTACACGGCGGTGCTGTTCGCCGCGCCGTTCGTCGCGCACGCCGTCTGGACCCTGCGCGTCCCGCTCCGCGAGCGCCGCGTCTCCGCGCTGTTCCGCCGCCGCATCGGGACCGCCGCGCTCGGGCTCTGCGGCGTCGGCGCCGCGCTCGCGTACAACGCCGCCGTCACGGGCGACCCGCTCGTGTTCCCGTATCAGGCGTTCGCGCCGCTGGACGGCCTCGGGTTCGGCCACCGCGAGATACTGAACCACGAAATCGACTACACCCCCGGGCTCGCGCTTCGCGCGAACGCCAGCGTCCTCGCACAGTTCGTCACCGAGTGGGCGCCGCTGGGCGCGCTCGGCGTGCCGCTGGCGGCCCTCGGCGCGCTCGCCACGCAGCGCCGCGGGTGGTCGTGGCGGCAGGCCGTGCTCGCGGGCGTCGCCGCCAGCGTCGTCGTCGGGAACGTCTACTTCTGGGGGAACTTCAACGTCCTCGGGGACATCGACGACCCGAACGGCCTGATTACGACGCTCGGCCCGTACTACCACTTCGACCTGCTCGTTCCCGTGAGCGCGTTCGCCGCGACCGGCCTGCTGGCGGGCGTCGACCGCCTCCGGGACGCGGCCGCGAGCCGCCTCTCCACGAAGCGCGCGGTCGCGGTTGTCGTCGCCGTCGCGCTCGTCGGGAGCGCCGTCCTCGGCGGCGTCGCGGCGGCCGCGACCGCCGAGCAGGTGCGGGACAACGCCGAACTCACGGAGCACTACGAGGCCGCCTACGAGCCCTTCGAGCCCGCGCCGCCCGCGGACAGCGTGGTCTTCCTCCCGGACCCGTACGGGGACTGGCTGAACCACCCGTTCCAGCCGCTGCGCAACGACCCGGGATTCGACGGCCGCACCGTCTACGCGCTCGACGAGCGCCAGCTCGCCGTCGCGGACGCGTACCCCGACCGCGCGCTCTACCGCTACGTCTTCCGGGGGTCGTGGTCGCCGTACGGCGGCGAGCCGGTCGACCCCGACCTCCGCCGAGTCCGGGTCGCGGGCGGCGACGCGTTGACCGTGGCCGCGGAACTGGGCCTGCCGTCGTGGACGGAGGCGGTGACGCTGACGCTGTCGGCGGGCGACGCGGAGGCGTACCTCACGCTCGCGCCGCAGAACGCGTCGGCGGCGAACGTCGACGTGCGGGTCGCAGACGGGCGCGCGCTGCTGGTCGCGGGCGGCGAGCGCGCGGCGGTGCCGCTGAACGAGTCAGCGAGCGTCACCGTGGACGCGCACGTCGACGGCGGCTACGGCGCGGGGTTCGCGTACCGCGTCCGGTTCCCCGTCCAGCGGGCCGACGGCGGCTACCGGACGTTGACGCCGTACCGCGAGCTCTGCACGGACCTGCGGAACTGCGAGGGCGGCGCGGCGTATGTGCCGGGCGTCGGGCCCGAGGGCGCGTACGTGAACGCGTCCGTGAGAAGCGAGTGAGTCAGTATTTCGCCCGCCGGGCGGTGAGCCGGTACTGGTCGAGGAGGCTCGTCAGCACGACGAACGCGCCGGCGAGGGCGGTGGCGACGACGAACAGCCAGCCGAACCAGTACGCGATGGCGGCGAACTGGAGGAGCTCGGGCGTGGCGGTCAGCGAGCGAACGGCCACGGCGAGCCCGAGCCACGCCGCGTAGAACACCGCGAGCTTCGCCGCCAGCGGGAGCCACGTGCCGACGTGGCGGTCGACGACCGCGTACGCCGCCTGCAGTCCGACCGGTTCCGTCTCCGCCGCGCCGCGAGTATCAGTAATCCGAGCCATACAATGACTACGCGCCCGAGTAGCTTATACTATCGCCCCAGAACAGCTAATCTCGAATAGTAAGACATCGTAGGATTAGACGAGTCCACGGAGGCGTTCCTGCGCGCAGACCTTCAGAATCGAGCCGACGATTTCCGCGCCGCCTTCGAGGGGGTCGAGTTTCGTCTCGCCGAGCCGCTCGTCGTACTCGATGGGGAGTTCGAGCACGTCGTAGTCCCGGCACAGCGGCCGAAGCAGCAGCTCCGCGGAGAGCCCGGTGTTCTGCGTCCAGTCGATGGCGTCGATGACGTCGCGGCGGTACGCGCGCATCCCCGTGGTGGTGTCGTGGACGCGCTCGCCGACGAGCAGGGACGCGACAGCGGCGAACGCGGCGTTCCCGAGGCGGTTGACCGCGGGCATCCCGTCGGCGCCCCAGTAGAGGCGGTCGCCGCTGACGACATCGTAGCCGTCGTTGACGCGTTCGAGGAAGTCCGGGATGCGCTCCATCGGGTAGGTGTCGTCGCAGTCGGTCGTGATTACGACCTCGGTGTCGGCCTCGTACAGCGCCGAGCGGACGGCGACGCCGTAGCCGAGCGGCTCCTGTCTGACGACGCGGGCGCCGTGCTCGCGGGCGATTTCCGGCGTGCGGTCGTCGGAGCTGTCGACGCAGACGACGGCCGCGCGGCCGTCGGTCGCGTCGTCGATGTCGTCGAGGACGGTCTCGATTGCGGCTTCCTCGTTGTACGTCCCCATGACGACGGTCACGTCGTCGAGCGTGTACGGCGCGGCCGGCCCTGACATGCCAGCGGGTACGCCCCCGCATTATTTTAGGCTTACCAAAATCCGGCCCACCAACAAGTGATAAATAGGTACACGTCGAAAGTCCGGCAGACCCGCGTTGCGCGGACAACTATGACAGGGGACGAGACGGGCGAACCGACCGCCAGCGAGCCCACAGTGTTGGTCGTCGACGACGAGGAAGGCCTCGCGGACCTCTACGCCATCTGGCTCCGCGAGGAGTACGCCGTCGAGACGGCCTACGATGGCGAAGCCGCAATCGATGCCCTTGACGAGAACGTCGACGTGGTCCTCTTGGACCGACAGATGCCCGGCGTCTCCGGCGACGACGTCCTCGAAACCATCCGCGAGCGCGGCCTCGACTGCCGCGTGGCGATGGTGACCGCCGTCGAGCCGGAACTGGACATCGTGGACCTCGGCTTCGACGACTACCTCCGCAAGCCCGTCGACCGCGACACCCTCCGCGAGACCGTCGACCGACTGGTCCGCCGCTCGGCGTACGACGACACCGTCCAGCGGTACTTCGCGGCCGCCCGCAAGCACGCGCTGCTCACCGAATCCAACGACCCGACGGTCACCGAGTCGGCGGAGTTCGAGACCCTCGAACAGCGCCTCGACGACCTGCGGGGCCGCCTCGACGACGTCACCGAGGACTTCGACGAGGACGACTACGAGGTCCTGTTCCGCCGGCTCTCCGCCGATGACGAGTGACCGCGACCACCGCAGCGCCCTCCTCTCGTACGCGACCGACGTAGCCAGCGCCGACGACGTCGACGCCGTCTTCGAGGCGATGGTCGACGCCGCCGAGGCCTCCTTCGACTTCTCTTCGGCGGTCGTGGAGGCCGAAACCGACGGCGTGCTCGCGGTGCGGTCTTGGAGCGGCCGCGAGCCCGAGGTCGACTACGTTCCCGTCGACGAGGGGGTCGCCGGGGACGCCTACACCACCGGCCGCACCCAAGTGGTCGCGGACATCCGCGAGGACGACCGGGTGACGGACCCGCCCGCGGGCGCGCCGCGCTCGGTCGTCACGGCCCCCATCGGCGACGTGGGCGTCTTCCAAGCCGGCGTCGACGACCCCGACGGCTTCGACGACGAGGACGTGGAGCTCGCGGAGCTGCTGGCGTCGCACGCCTACCAGGCCGTCGAGCGCATCCGCTCGCAGCGCGAGCTCCGCGAGAGCGAGGCGCGCTTCCGCGAGCTGTTCGAGCAGAACGACGACGCGCTCGTCCTCTACGACGTGACCGACGACGGCGACAGCCACGTCCGGCTGGTCAACGACGCCACCGAGCGCGTCCTCGGCGTCGACGAGGCGGCGCTCAGCGGGGCGTCGCTGACCGCGTTCTTCGACGCCCACCCCGAGCAGTTCGCGCCCGAGGACGGCGCGAAGACCTTCGAAACCCGGCCGCCCGGCGACGACGACCGCATCTTCGAGGTGACGGTCAAGCCGTTCCGCCGCCACGACGGCCCCGACGCGTTCGCCGTCGTCGACGACGTCACCGAGCAGCGCCACCGCGAGCGGTCGCTGACGGACCTCCACGACGCCACCCGGCGGATGCTCGCCGAGGACGACCGCGACGGCATCGCGGCGGTCGTCGTGGAAGCCGCCAACGACCTCCTCGGGCTCCCGTACATCGGCGTGTTCTTCGCCGACGAGGACAGCGGAGAACTGCGTCCGGCGTCCGTCTCCGACCCCGTGACCGGCGACAGCGCGCCGACGCTCAGACGCGGCGAGAGCCTCGCGTGGTCCGTCTACGAGGCCGGCGAGCCGGAGTCGTTCACCGACGTCGGCGAGCAGCCGAACGTCCACAACCCAGAGACCCGGATTCGGGAGGAAATCGTTCACCCGCTGGGCGACCACGGCGTCGTGATTATCGGCTCGACCGAGAGCGAGAGCTTCGACAGCACCGACCGCGACCTCGTGCGCGTGCTCGCCACGAACGCCGAAGCCGCCTTCGACCGCGCCGAGCGCGTCCGCCAGCTCCGCCGTCGGGAGGCCGACCTGCGCCGCGAGCACAGCCGGCTCGCGGCGCTGTTCGAGAACGTCCCCAGCCCGACCGCGAGCTTCGTCGTGGAGGACGGCGACCCCATCGTGCGCGCGGTCAACCCCGCCTTCGAGGACGTGTTCGGGTACAGCGAGGACGAGCTGCTCGGGGAGAACATCGACGAGTACATCATCCCGGCCGACGAGCAGGGCGCCGCCGACGAGTACAACCAGAAGCTCGTGGACGGCCAGAACATCAACGTCGAGGTGCGCCGCGAGACGGCGACCGGCCCCCGTGACTTCCTGCTGGACGTGGTGCCGTTCCGCCTCGACGAGCCGAACATCCACGGGTACGCGATGTACACGGACATCACCGACCGGAAGGAACACGAGCGCGAACTGGAGCGCCAGAACGACCGCTTGGAGGAGTTCGCCAGCATCGTCAGCCACGACCTCCGCAACCCCCTGAACGTCGCCCGTGGCTACCTCGAACTCGCGGAGAGCACGGGCGACGACGAGTATTTCCGGCGCACGGAGGAGTCGCTGGACCGGATGCACGAAATCATCGAGAGCGTGCTCGCGCTCGCGCGCCACGGCCGCAGCCTCGACGACGTCCGCGAGCACTCGCTGTCGGACGCCGCGGCGGACGCGTGGCAGAACGTCGACACCGCCGACGCCACGCTGGCGGTCGCGGGCGACCGCACGCTCCGCGTCGACGCCGCGCGGTTCACTTCGCTGCTGGAGAACCTGTTCCGGAACGCGGTCGACCACGCCGGCCCCGAGGCCACCGTCACGGTCGGCCCGTTGGACAGCGAGGACGGCTTCTACGTCGAAGACGACGGCCCCGGCATCACGCCGGAGCGCCGCGAGCGCGTCTTCGAGTACGGCGCGACGGGCGATGACGACGGCACGGGGTTCGGGCTCGCCATCGTCAAGAGCATCGCGGACGCCCACAACTGGACGGTCTCGGTCGCGGCCAGCGACGCCGGCGGCGCGCGCTTCGAGTTCCGGACGTAGCCCTCACGTCACCTGTTCGTCGCGCTCGCCGTAGGCGTGGTGGGCGTCGGCGTCCAGAATCGCGCGCAGCTCATCGACCGCGAGCCACACGTCCTCGAAACCGACGTAGTACGGCGACGGCGCGACGCGCACGACGTTCGGCGGGCGGAAGTCCACGACGACGCCGCGGTCGCGGAGCGCGCGGCTGAGTTTCCCGGCGTCGGGGTGCTCGACGGCGACGTGGCCGCCGCGGCGCTCGGCTTCGCGGGGCGTCCCGACCTCGCACTCGGGGAGGCGCTCGTCCACGAGGCTGACGAGGTACCGCGTCAGCGCGGCCGAGCGGTCGCGGAGTTCGCCGACGCCCGCGGCCTCTGTCACGTCGAGCGCGCCGAACAGCGGCGCGGCCGCGAACACGGGAACGGTCCCGATTTGGAACGCGGCGGCGCCCCGCGCGGGGTCGAACTCGTCGGCGAGGTCGAACTGCGTGTCGTCGGCGTTCCCCCACCAGCCCGCCATCGCGGGCCGGCGGTCGAAGTGGCGCTCGTGGACGTAGAGCCCGCCGATTGCGCCCGGGCCGGCGTTGAGGTACTTGTAGCTGCACCACACCGCGAAGTCCACGCCGTCGAAGTGGAGGTCGTGGTCGACGACGCCGACGGAGTGCGCGAGGTCGAACCCCGCGAACGCGTCGTGCTCGTGGGCGATTCGCGTGATTGCCTCCACGTCGAGGAGTTGGCCGCTCCGGTAGAGCACCGACGGCATGAAGACGATGGCCGTCTCGTTGTCGACGGCCGCCGCGATGGCGTCGGTCTCGATTGTGCGGCCGTCCTCGCTCTCCACGACGACGAGGTGCTCGCTGGGGTCGAGGCCCCGTGCCCGGAGTTGGGAGCGAATCGCGTAGTGGTCGGTCGGGAAGTCCAGTTCGTTGACGACCACGCGCGTGCCGTCGGCGGCGTCGAGGAACGTCCCGACGAGCGCGTGGATGTTCACGGTCGTGGAGTTCGCAGCGACGCATTCTTCGGGTTTGGCGCCCACCGCGTCGGCGAGCCGGTCGCCGAGGCGCTCGCCGTACTCGAACCACGGCGGCTCCGCCTCCGTCCACCCCTCGATGCCCAGTTCCTTCCACTGGTCGACGGCGCGCTCGAGTGCGGCCGCGGCGTCCTGCCCGTGCACCCCGAGGCTGTTCCCGTCCATGTAGACAGTGTCCTCGGAGACGGTGAAGCGCTCGCGCAGCCCCGTCAGCGACGACTCGGCGTCCCGCATCCGCGCGGCGGCCCGCGACGCGTCGAACTCGTCCATGCCTCGCAATCCGCGCGGAGGCCCAAGTGCGTTCTGTCGCAGTTCGGCGGGGACTTCATCGGTCGCGGCGCCGGTATCAACGCCGTTCGTGTCGAAAATGTAATCACGGGGTTATCGTAGGTAAGAACCCCACGGAAGCTTTATTCACGAGGTCTGGCGTCGGCGGGGGCATGGCTGATGTCAGAGGCCGTATCCGTACCGAGCGCACGACCACCACAGGCGCTGTCCGCGTCGGCGAGCCGCCGACGCGTCTGCCGACCCGCGAGCGTGAGCCATGAAGATTCGCACGAAGCTCATCGCGCTCTGTCTGGTCATCTCGCTGGTGCCGGTGTCCGCCGTCGGCGTCACCGGCCTCCAGAACATGGAGTCGGTCGGCTCGTACGCCCAACAGGAGAGCACCGCGCAGCTCGAAGACCAGATCACGGGCGAGCTCAACGCGACGATTCAGTCCCGGCAGAGCGAGTTCCAGAACATCCTGAGCGTCCGGGAGGTGGACGCGCGCTCGCTGTCCGCGTCGACGCCCGTGCAGAACTACGAGGCCGCCAGCGCCGGTGAGATGGAGCTCATCAGGGAGCAGAGCCAGCGGCAGGTCGGGCACATCGCGCTCCAGCTGCACTCCACCGTCGAGACCACCAAAGCGCAGCTGCTCGACCAGCAGTACGACGGCCGGGCGTGGAGCGACCTCACCGCGTCCGAACAGCGGGCCGTCAAGAATCAGGTCGAACAGCGGCTGTTCGGCACCGACGGCGACTTCACGCAGCCCAGCGGGACGCTGTCGGAGGCCCTGCAGCCCGGCTACATCGGCGACACCGGCTACGCGTACGTCACCCGCCTCGACTCGCAAATCGTCGCCCACCACAGCCTCGAAGACGGCTACAGCCTCCGCGAGGACGCCGGCCTGTCGGTGTTCGACGACATCGAGTCGACCGTCGAGTCCGACGACGCCGTCCGCAGCGGCGACGACTGGGGCGTCGCGGAGTACGGCTGGGAGGACACGACACAGGAGGGCAACCCCGTCGAGCAGAAGTTCATCGCGTACACGTACCACGAGGACTTCGACTGGGTGCTCGCGCCGAACGTCTACTACTACGAGCTCCAGACCAGCGCCGTCGCGGACGCCCGCGACGGCATCCGCGACTCGTTCCGCAGCTACATGGAGAGCCGCACTGTCTCCGTCGACGGCGAGCAGCGGCCGGCGTACGACGAAATCGTGCTGACCGACGACAGCGGCGACGGCGTCGTCCGCGCCCACCGGACCGCGGACGGGACCGTCGCCACCGAGACGGTGAAGGACACGTCGTACGCGGACACGGACTGGTACGCGAACACCGAGTCGCTGCCGAACGGCGAAGTCCACGTCAGCGACGTGCAGACCGTCGACGGCGAGCGGGTCGTCTACGTCGCCACGCCGGTGTACTACGACGGCGCGTTCGCGGGCGTGGTGTCGCTGCGCTTCGACTACTCCATCGTCTCGAACATCGCCACCGGCATCACGGTCGGCGATTCGGGCTTCCTGAGCGTCGTCAACGAGAACGGCGACGTCGTCAGCCACCCCAACGAGTCGGTCGTCGCGTCGGGGGCGTCGCTGACGAACGAGTCGTACGCCGGGACGCTCGCGGGCGACGCCGAGAACACCGTGCTCGCGGGTGAGACGGGCCTGCGGACGTTCGAGCGCACGACCGCCGACGGCGAGACCGAGCGCCTCTACGCGGCGTACGCCCCCCTGCAGTTCGGGGACAAGCAGCTGGCGCTGCTCGGAACGGTGCCCGCAACCGACGTGACCGGGCCCGCGGACGCGCTCGCGGCCGCCGTCGACAGCCGCACCGCGGACGCGCGCAACCTCCTGTTGGTGCTCGTCGCCGTCATCATCGCCGCGGTGGTGGCGCTCGGCTACTACGCCGCGCGGTACTTCTCGCGGCCCATCGAGGCAGTCCGCGACCAAGCCACCGCGCTCTCGCAGGGCCGCTTCGACGACGGCACCGACGTGGACGCGCCCGACGACGAAATCGGTGAGCTCGTCGACGCGTTCGAGGCGATGCGGACGAACCTCCGCCAGCAGGTCGCCCAACTCCGCGACGTCAGCGCGGGCCTCGAACAGGGCGACCTCGACCAAGACGTGGATACGGACCTCCCCGGCGAGTTCGGCGCCATCATGACCGACCTCGACGGCGGCATCGACCGCCTCCAGTCGGGCTTCACTGAGATTCGCGGGACGAGCCGCCGGATTCGGGAGGGCGACCTCGACACCGACGTGGACACCGACCTGCCCGGCGAGTACGGCGCGGTGCTCACCGACCTCGACGCGGGCGTCCAGCAGCTCTCGGGGAGCTTCGACCAGCTCGGCGAGGTCAGCCGCCAGCTCCGCGACGGCGACCTCGACCAAGACATCGACACCGACCTCCCCGGCCAGTACGGCGAGGTCATGGTGGACCTCGAAGCCGGCGTCGAGGAACTGGAGGACAGCCTCGCGGAGGTCCGCGCCGTCGCCGAGAAGTTCGCGGAACTCAGCGACGAGACCGCCGCCAGCGCCGAGGAAATCAAGTCCGCGAGCCAAGAGACCGCGCAGGCCGTCGAGCAGATCGCCAGCGGCGCCGACCAGCAGACCGAACAGCTCCAGTCGGTGTCCCACGAGATGAACGACCTCTCGGCGACCATCGAGGAGGTCGCGTCCTCCTCCGAGGACGTGGTGGCGACGGCCAACGAGGCCGTCGAACTGGCGGACCGCGGCCGCGACCACGCCGCCGACGCCACCGACGAGATCTCCGCCATCGAGTCCGAGGCCGACGAGGCCGTCGCGCAGGTCGAACAGCTGGACGACCAAATCGCGGAAATAAACGAAATCGTGGGCCTCATCACGGACATCGCCGAGCAGACGAACCTGCTGGCGCTGAACGCGAGCATCGAGGCCGCGCGCGCCGGCGAGGCCGGCGAGGGCTTCGCCGTGGTCGCGAACGAAATCAAGACGCTGGCCGCGGAGGCCGGCGACGCCACCGAGGAGGTCGAAGCGCTCATCGACGACATCCAAGACAGCACCGACGACACCGTCGAGGACATGCAGTCGATGCAGGACCGCGTCGAGACCGGCGCGGACACCATCGCGGGCGCCATCGAGATGTTCGACGACATCGCCGAGGCGGTGACCGACGCCGGCCGCGGCGTCGAGGAGATTTCGGACGCCACCGAGGACCAAGCGGTCTCCACGGAGGAGGTCGTGGCGATGGTCGACGAGGTGTCCAGCGTCAGCGAGGAGTCCGCCGCCGAGGCGAGCAACGTCTCCGCGGCGACCGAGCAGCAGACCGCCGCCATCGACGAGGTGACGACGAACATCCAGAACGTCTCCGAGTCCGCCAAGTCCCTGCAGTCGCTGGTCGCGCAGTTCGACGTGGCCGACGACAGCGGGAGCGCGGGCCGTGGCGTCGACGCCGATGTCGCGGGCGGCCGCGGCGCGGCGACCGACGACTGACCGCGTTCGGCCGCGAGGCCAACGTTCACATCGCCGCGACGCGTCGACCGAGCCGTGACCGCACTCGACCCCGAACTCGCGGACGCCGTCGCGGCCATCGAGGCCGCCGGCGTCCCGGAGTGGCACCGGCTCTCGGTCGCCAGCGCGCGCCGCGTCGAGGACGACGTGTTCACGCCCGACGAGCGCCGCGACGTGGCGCTCGTCCGCGACCTCTCGTTTTCCGGGCCGGCCGGCGACGTGCCCGTGCGCGTCTACCACGACGACCCCGCGCGGCCCGCGCCCGTCGTCGTCTTCTACCACGGCGGCGGCTGGACGCTCGGGACGCTCGACTCCGTGGGCGGCGTCTGCCGCGAACTCGCGGCGCGCGCGGGCTGTGTCGTCGTCAGCGTGGACTACCGGCTCGCGCCCGAACACCCGTTCCCGGCGGCGCTCGACGACGCCTACGCCGCGCTAGAGTGGGCGACCGAGACCGCGGGCGCGTTCGGCGGCGACCCCGAGCGAGTCTCGGTCGCGGGGACGAGCGCGGGCGGCAACCTCGCGGCCGCCGTCGCCCTGCGCGCCCGCGACTTCGACGGCCCGGACATCGCCGCCCAGCACCTCCTCTACCCGATGACCGACCACGACACGACGCGCTCTTCCTACGACGAGCACGGCGACGGCCCGCTACTGACGCGCGCTGACGTCGAGTGGTTCTGGGACAACTACTGTCGCAGCCCCGTGGACGCCGCGAACCCCTACGCGAGCGTCCTGCGCGCCGACCACGCCGACCTCCCGCCCGCCACCGTCGTCACCGCGGGCCACGACCCGCTGCGCGACGAGGGGCACGCGTACGCCGACAGCCTCGCCGACGCCGGCACGCCCGTCGAGCACTTGCAGTACCCGTCGATGGCCCACGGCTTCCTCAGCCTCGCCGACGACGTGGCGGTCGCCGACGACGCGCTCGACGCCGTGGCTGCGCGCGTCGAGTCGGCGTGAGGCTGGCGCGCTTCGACGCACGTATCACCATCCGGCGGCGACCTCCTCACGAATGAGTCGCTACCGAACCGCGGCCAAGTACCTCCTGCTGGCCGCCATCTGGGGGACGGCGTTCATGGCGACGGACGTCGGCCTCGCGGACCTCCCCGCGGTCCCGTTCGCGGCGGTCCGCTTCGACGTGGCCGCCGCCCTGCTGTTCGTCGCCGTCGCCGCCTCCGGCACCGACCTCCGACCGCGCACCCGCGACGACTACGCCTACGTGCTCGTCGGCGGCGCGCTCATGATCGGCGTCCACCACGCGCTGCTGTTCGCCGGCCAGCAGTACGTCGCCGGCGGCGTCGCCGCCGTCCTCTTGGGGCTCATCCCCGTGGTGACGCCCGCGCTCACGCGGCTGGTCTCGACCGACGAGCAGTTCACCGCCGCGACCGCGCTCGGCGTCGTGCTCGGGTTCGCCGGCGTCGTCGTCATCGCCGACCCGAACCCCGCGAACCTCGGGGACAGCGCGCTCGGCGTCGCGCTCGTGCTCGCGTCGGCGCTCGCGTTCGCGCTCGCCGCCGTCCTCACGCACAGCCGCGACCCGTCGCTGCCGTTCCTCGCCACGCAGGCGTGGATGATGGCCGTCGGCGCGGTCGTCCTCCACGTCGCCGTGCTCGCGCTCCCCGGGCAGTCGTTCGCGGACGCGACGTGGACGGTCTCGGCGCTCGGCGCGGTCGTCTACCTCGCCGCGGTCGCCGGCGCCGGCGGCTTCCTCCTGTACTTCGTCCTCTTGGACGAACTCGGCCCCATCGAGATGAGCTTCATCGAGTACGTGATTCCAGTGTTCGCGGCGCTGGCGGGCCGGCTGGTGCTCGGGCAAGAAGTGACCGCGACCACCGCGACCGGGTTCGTGTTCATCCTCGGGGGCTTCCTCGCGGCGAAACACCGCGCCATCCGCGCGGAACTCCGGCGGGTCGCCGACGGCGCGCGCTCCCAGCCAGCGGACTAGTTCAGGCCGACCGACGGCTCCGAGTCGATGAGCGCGTTCTCTGAGACGAAAAAGTAGGTTCGAACGCTCCCGGCACCGGGAACGTCAGTCGTCGGCGGTCGCGTTCGCGTCACCGAGCGCGCCCGCGGCGACCTCCTCCGTGGCCGGCCGCAGGCAGACCGCGCACTGCTTGAAGTTCGGTTCGTCCGAGCGCGGGTCCGTCTCCGGGAGCGTCAGCGCGTTCGTCTCCGGGTGGTGAATCGGCAGCCACACCAGTCCCTCGGGGACGGCGTCGTCCACGGTCACGCGCACCGGGACGCTCGCGCGCCGGGACGCCACGACCGCGCTGTCGGCGTCCGCTGAGATGGCCGCTCCCTCGACGGTCTCCGGGTGCACGCGCGCGAGCGGCGATGCCGGAGCGTCCTCGCCGCGCGAGCGCACGCCCGTGTTGTAGCCGTCGGCCTCCCGCGCAGTCGTCAGCGTGAGCGGGTACGTCTCGGTGGTCGGCTCCGGGACGCTCTCGTGGCGGCCCGTCGAGAAGCGCGCCTTCCCGGAGGGCGTCGGGAACGACCAGTCGCCGTCGTCGTAGTAGCGGTAGCCGCCCTGCGAGACGGCGTCGGGCGCCGGCCACCTGACCGCCTGCTCGTCGTCGAGGCGGGCGTAGCTGATGCCCGAGAGGTCCGCCTGCGTGCCCGCCGTGAGCGCCGCGAGCTCGTCGAAGACGTCCCGCGGGTCGGGGTCGCCGAGCAGCCCAGGCACGAGCAGCTCCCCGATTGTGGTGATGATGTCGAGGTCGGTGCGCACGTCCGGCACGAGGTCGGAGGCCGCCCGCACGCGGGAGACGCGGCGCTCCATGTTCACCGCCGTCCCCTCCGACTCGCCCCACGTCGCCGCCGGCAACACCACGTCCGCGAGCTCCGTGGTCTCGGTGTGGAAGGCGTCCTGCGCGACGAGGAACGCGTCGTCGAGGCGCTCGCGCGCCGCCGACGCGTCTGGGAGGCCAGCCGCGGGGTTGGTCGCAACCGTCCAGACGGCTTCGACGGGGCCGTCGTCGATGGCGTTCACGAGGCCGACCGGCCCCGGCCCGGGGTCGTCCGGGAGGCGGTCCACGGGCACACCCCACGCCTCCGCGACGACGCGGCGCTCGTCGGGGTCCGCGAACGACCGCATCCCCGGCCACGACCCCTTCGAGGAGCACACCCGCGTCCCCATCGAGTTCGCCTGCCCGGTCAGCGAAAACGGCCCCGTGCCGGGACCGAGGTTCCCGGTCGCCAGACAGAGGTCCACGAGCGCGCCCGCCGTCTCCGTCCCCTGCGCGCTCTGATTGACGCCCATCCCCCAGTAGACGAGCGTCCGCTCGCCGAACGCGTCCGCGAGCGTCTCGACGGTCTCCATTCCGACGCCCGCGGTCGCCGCGGCGTCCTCGGGGTCCGGGAGGTCGGCCCGGAGTTCGTCGAACCCGGTGGTCGCTTCTTCGACGAATTCACCGTCGACATCGCCGCGCTCGACGACGCGAGCGAGCACGGCGCGCGCGAGCGCGAGGTCCGTCCCCGGCTCGATGGCGACGTGCTCGTCGGCCTGCCGCGCGGTCTTCGTGCCCACGGGGTCCACGACTACGAGGTCGCTGTCGTCGTCGCCCGCGCTCTCCGCAATCCAGCGGAACATCACCGGGTGCGCGACCGCCGGATTCGCGCCCCAGACGACGTGCGTCTGCGCGTCCTCGATGTCGTCGTACTTACAGGGGGGCGCGTCGCTCCCGAACGCGTCGTAGTACGCCGTCACCGCGCTCGCCATGCAGAGCGTGGTGTTGGCGTCGTAGTACCGCGTCCCGAAGCCGCCCCGGGCGAGCTTCCCGAGCGCGTACGCCGCCTCGTTGGTCTGCTGGCCGCTCCCCAGCACGGCGACGCTGTCGTGGTCGCGTTCGAGCGCGGCGCCGAACTCGTTGGCGATGCGGGAGAGCGCCACGTCCCACGTCGTCGGTTGGAGGTCGCCGTCCATCCGCACGAGCGGCCGCGTCAGCCACGTCCCCTCGGGTGATTTGGTCTCCTCGACGCCCCGCGAGCACGCCAGCCCGCGGTTCACGGGATGGGTCACGTCCCCGCGCACGGTTCCGATGCCGTAGCCCGCGTCCACGCGGTCGGTGAGGTGGCCGCAGCCGACCGCGCAGCGCATGCACGTGGTCTGGACCGGCTCGCTCACGCCTCCTCCACCTCGGCGGGGTCGGGCTCTGTGGGGAGCAGTTCGGGCGCGACGTCCATCGGCGCCGTCGAGGCCGCCGCGTCGTCAGTCATCGCTCTCGGTTGCCAGCGGCGTGCCGTCGGCGGCGGTCGGCGCCGGACTGTCCCCCTCCGCGAACGGGTACCACGACTGCTTGGCGTCGTACAGGCAGGGGTCGGTGTACCCCTCGACTTCCTCGGGCTCGGCGAGTTCGACGATGGTCTCGTGGCCGGTCGCCTCCACCCACTCGCGGAACGTCTGGCCGTCCTCGCGGAGCGACGCGAACGCCCGCACGAGGTTCGCAATCATCCCCGGGAGCTCGTCGGCCGGGACGCGCTGGTGCACCCAGTCGATGAACGTCGGCTCCTCGCCGACGCCGCCGCCGACGCCCACGTCGACGGCCTCGACCATCTCGCCGTCCTTCCGGGCGCGCATCCCCTGCAGGCCGATGTCCGCGGTCATCGCCTGCCCGCAGTCCGCGGTGCACCCCGAGAAGTGCATCTTGATGCGGTCCACGTCGTCGGGCACTTCGACGTTGTCGCCGAGCCAGCGCAGCAGGCGCGCCATCCGCGCCTTCGTCTCCGTGAGCGCGAGCGAGCAGAACTCCGTGCCCGTGCACGCCATCGCGCCCTGCTCGAAGGCGTTCGGCTCGGGCTTGTGCTTGCCCAACAGGGGCTCCGCGAGCAGGTCGTCGAGGCTGTCGTCGGGCACGTCCGTGATGATGGGGTTCTGCCGGCGCGTCAGCCGCACCTCGCCGCTGCCGTACTCGTCGGCGAGGTCCGCGAGCTCGATTGCCTCGTCGGCGCGCAGGCGGCCCAGCGAGACGCTCAGGCCGACGTAGTTGTCGCCGTCCTTCTGGTCGTAGACGCCGACGTGGTCGTGAGCGCCGCGCTCGGTCGGTTTACCCGCGTTGTACGTGTACTCGCCGCGGAAGTCCGTGCCCGCGGACTCCAACTCGAAGTCCAGCCGCTCGTCGAGGGCGTCCCGAATCTCGTCGGTGCCCCACACGTCCACGAAGAAGCGCGCGCGGTTCTTCGAGCGGTTCTCGCGGTTGCCCTCCTCGTGGTACAGTTCCACGAACGCGCGCACCGTGTCGTAGGCCTGCTCGCGCGTGACGAAGATATCGAGCGGGCGCGCCGTGCGGGGTTCGCGGCCGCCGAGACCGCCGCCGACGCGGACGTTGAAGCCCGTGACTTCCTCCCCGTCGATAAGCTTGTGCGCGGGTTCGAGGCCCACGTCGTTGAGCGCGTCCTGCGCGCAGCCCTGCCGGCAGCCCGTCACCGAGATGTTGAACTTCCGGGGCATGTTGGCGAGGTCGTCGTCCCCGCGGATGCCGTCCTGAATCTCGTCCAACAGCTCGCGGCTCTCGACGTACTCCTCGGCCTTCCCGGCGACGGGACACCCCGAGATGTTTCGCATCGTGTCCCCGCCCGCCGAGCGCGAGGAGACGCCCACGGCTTCGAGCTTCTCCCAGATTTCGGGGATGTCTTCGAGTTTCAGCCAGTGGAGTTGGACTGACTGGCGTGTCGTGAGGTCGATCCACCCGTTCCCGAACTCGGGGTTGTCCGCGGGCCCCTGCGCGTAGTCGCGGGCGACCTCCCCGATTGCCCGGAGCTGGTCGGGTTCGAGGACGCCCCCGCAGTTGGTCAGCCGCATCATGAAGTAGCTCTCTTGGCCGCCGCGCTGATGGAAGACGCCCCAGAACTTGAACCGGGAGAACCACTCGTCGTGTTCCTCCTCGGGAATCGCGTCCCACCCGCGCTCGGCGAACTCCTCGAGCTGTGCTCTGACTTCGTCCCCGTACTGCTCGGCCTTCCACTCCTCTTTCTTGTGTGCCATCGTAGTGTGTGATTGGGCTCGTTATCCGGGAATACCCGGACGACCGTCGTCTTTGGTGCGGTTGAACCAGTCTCTCGTCTAGATAATAAAGGTCAGCGTTGAAAACCCCGAATTATGATACAGGTATGTAGACGAACGTCAGAAGTTAAATGACCTTATACAGATATGCTTGCCAGCTACCCCCTGAGTGTGCCACAGACGCCCACTAAATCCTCGGTCGTGTTGACGTTCGTGAACTGGGTGTCCATCCCGACGTTGACGACCGCCGGGTCGAGGCGCGCGAGCGCGTCGGCCAGCCGCCGGGAGTCGTTCGCCAGCGTCCGGTCGCACGCGAACCGCGCCGCGTGGCGGTCGTAGACGGCGTGCAGCGGCTGCAAGTGCCCGTCCGCCCGCGGGACGGCCGCCGTGCTCGCGCGCTCGAACAACCGCTCGAACAGGCCGGGGTCGGCAAGCGGCATGTCGCAGGCGACCGCGGCGACCGCGTCGCCGCGCGCGACCCGCATCCCCGTCCGCATTCCCGCCACCGGGCCCTCGTCGGGCACCGGATCGACCGCGAGCCGGTAGTCGAAGCCGTCCAGCGCCCGCGCGATTCGTCCGCGCTGGGCCTCTCGGCAGTTCACCACGAGCTCGTCAGTGACGCTTGCGACCCGCTCGGCGACGCGGCGCACCATCGGCGCGCCGTCCACGGGAGCCGTCGCCTTGTCGCCGTCCCCGAACCGCGTCGAGTGCCCGCCCGCGAGCACCAGCCCCGTCCGCATCAGTCGTCACCCGACGGCTCCACCGCCGAGGACGTCGACGACCCGAAGCCGGCCTCGTGGGCGACGCTGGCGATTCTCGGCTGGAACACCCACGCGGTCAGCGCGAGGATGGGCACCATCGACGCCGCCACCACCGCGTACCCGACGTGGAGGTTCGGCAGGAACTGCGCCGAGTACACCAGCGGGTAGACGATGCCGCCGATGGTGCCGACGCCGCCGACGACGCCCGCGACCGCGCCGGAGCTGTTCGGGAACATCGCCGGTACCTGCGCGAAGATGGCGCCCTCCGCGAACGCACACCCCATCCCGACGAGGAACCCCGCCGCGACCGCGAGCAACACCTCACCGGACAGCCCGGCGAGCGTCATCCCGACCATCGCCACGACGACGAACGACATCGCCGTGAACGTCCACTGCTCGCGGTAGTGGCCGGTGAACACCGGGAGGATGTCGCGCTCGGCGCGCGCCAGCCGGTCGCTGACGTAGCCGCCGATGGGCCGCAGCAGGCCCGCCGCGACGGAAAACGTCGCCGCGAACGTGCTCGCCAACACGAGGCTGTTCGTGCCGAACCCCTCGCGGTAGTAGGTCGCCAGCCAGCCGTTCATCGACAGCTCCAACCCGAACGTCATCACGTACGCGAGCGCGAGCACGAGCGTCCCGTACCGCGTCGCGGTGTGCACCCACCCGGAGAAGCTCGCGCTGTCCTTGGTCGCCTGCCGCTTCTGCTCGGTCTTGGCGGCCTCCCCGAGCGTGAAGTACGCCACGCCGAGCAGCATCGAGACGACGCCCGTGTAGAAGAACGCCGCCCGCCAGTTCGTCGAGAACAGCGGGCCGCTCCAGTTCGTCCCGAACACGCGCGGGAGAATCAGCGCGCCGCCCGCCGCGCCGGCGTTCCCGACGCCCGCATAGATGCCCTCCGCGAGTCCGAGGTTCTCCTCCTCGAACCACTCCGCGACGTGCTGGATGCCCACCACGAACGTGATGCCCGCCGTGGCGACGATGAGCCGCTCGACGAAGAACACCGCGTACGACTGCGCGAACGCCGACGCGATGGAGAACACGCCGACGTACCCCAACACGATGGCGAACACCGACGGCGCGCCGAACTTGTCGGAGAGCCAGCCGGTGAGCGCCCGCCCGAACGGCGCCAGCCAGATGTTCGCGCTGGCGAGCAGGCCGATTTCCGCCAGCGACAGCCCGAACTCGCTGGCCATCGGCTCCGTGAACGGCGCGAACGAGAACCAGATGAGAAACGAGAAGTTGAACCCGACGGTCGCCAGCAGCAGCGTCCGGTACTTCGTCATCCGAATCAGCGCCATTCCGCCACCCCTGTTTCCTCCGAACGTCCAGCGAATTCGATTTCACGAAACCGTTCGTCTACTGTTCCGACCCTATCCTGAATGTAAGGCCACATCGACACGCCAAAATCGAGAAGTACCAACTACATTAAGCTAGGCGTTAACGTTCGAGCGATAATACCGTCTATGGAACCCCATCCAGCCAATATTAGGATGAATACCACCACATTAAGGAGTTTGAACGCCCAGTTCGCGGCCGGAAAACGAAACGAACGCCGAATACGTTCGGCGCCCGGGAGTTCCGAACGAACCCATTCGGGAGAACCGCTGCGCGGTCGCTACGCGGGCGCCTCGAAGCTACTCGGGAATGCAAGCACGGTATCGGCTACGCTGGGTTCGGTCCCTGCCATCGGGTATTAGTATAGCAGTATATGATTTACTCGTTGCGAGAGTTGGGTGCGACCAGTTTGGATGCGACCTGGCCCGGTAGAGTGAGGAAGCCGTTCGAGTCAGTCACTCTGAGATACCCGTCTGCATCGAGAGACACACGGCCACCGACTCGGCTGTCGAGCCGCGACGGGATGACTGCGACGACAAATAGAATAGTTGGAAATTGCGCCTATTCCGCCGATCAGAGCTATTCCACGACGTCACAACTGTTCAGCCTTCCTTTCGGTGTTCGAACTCTACTCGAAACGACCCAGATAACGTGGCGTCCGTCTACGAGTCCCGCTCGTACTGACGATCCGTCGCGGAACTGGCGTGTCGATGGTCTCTGGTGCGCCACCACACAATCACGCAATCGCTATCGTCGCGCACGGCGACAGCCGTACGAACTGCCACTCGCGGAGTTAGACAGAGCGTGACCTCGTCCTCGACGAAGTTTGATGGAGAAGTCTACCGGATTGGCCGCTGTCGAATTTCAGCCGTAGGGCTTCTCGACGACCTAGTCAAAATCGGTGCCGAGAGTGATTCCTGTCGGCTCGGTGGGTCCACATCGGGAACATCGTGACGTGACTCGTCGCAGCGCCGGTATTCGAGCTGGGCGTTCGACCGAACCAAGCCTCGGTCTCAACGTTCGTATTTTCCTGGCGACTCACGCCAGCCACTCGAATCGAGGAATGCAGCGTAGTCAGGTGGAGTGCCATCGTCGGACGGGGAGCGGGTGAGCGCCAGCCCGAAGAGTCCACGATTACCACTCGTGTGGAGCCGCGCGAACCGAGGTTTCTGGGAGCGCTCGTCAACTGACGCGGGCTGTACGAACTCCGTCCCCTCGGGTGAGGGAAGCATTAACGCGAGGAGACCGACTCGGTCGCGCGAGGACTCGAAAAGCTGACCGAGCAGGTGAATTCATATCTCGTAATGTGGGACTATGAATCTGAAAATAGTATCTATCTAAGTAGTACCTTCAAGAGTCTAATGCAGGATTATGGTACTACATTACTGCCATTATGAGTGCTGTTCTCAGGGATAAGGTGTCTTATCCACGTGTGGGGAACACTGAAGTTCGCCGGGGTGGAATAGTGAGCGTATGGCTGGTGACGACCGCGCGGTCGTGAAGACGTACGTGCCGTCCGAGCAGAAGGCGGCGTGGAGCGAGCACGCCGAGGAGTTGGACATGTCCCAGAGCGAGTACCTGCGGACGATGGTGCAGGCGGGGCGACGGGGGTTCCTCGGCGGCGGCGAGGAAGGTGGTTCTGGGGACGCTTCCCCTGGGGGTAGCGGCCTCGAAGACCGGGTCCTCGAATCGGTGTCTGCGGGGGAGGTCGTGTCGTGGGACCGACTGGTCGAGGAGCTGTCCGGGGACTTCGAGGACCGACTCGACGAGGCGGTGCAGTCGCTCGTCGAGCGCGGGGAGATTCGCCACGACCCGCGCAGAGGCGGGTACGTCCGCCGGGAGGACCGATGAGCGAGCGCGCCGCCGGGCGCGGCCACGACGCCGCCGACCCAATCGACTACTTCCTCGAAGACATGGCTTTCCACGGGAAGTCCGAGCGCACGCGGGAGGCCTACGGGCGCGTCCTCCGGGAGTTCGAGGGGTTCCTCGCGGAGTCGGGGGTGACGCCGGCGGAGGCGGACCGCCGGGACTGTCTGGCGTGGGTGCACGAACTCCGCGGCGAGCACGCCGAGAGCACGGTCGCCACGTACGCCTCGTACCTGAATCGGTTCTACGGCTACATGACCCAAGTCGGGGAGTTCGACGGCAACCCGATGACGCTGGTCACCCAAGAGATGGACGAGGCCATCGATACGGACCCGACGCGCCGAGAAGTCTCCGTCGACCAGATGCGGTCGTTCGTCGCGGGCGTGACCCATCCGCTGGAGCGCGTGGTCGTGCTCACGCTGCTGAAGACCGGGCTTCGCGTCGGCGAGCTGTGTAACCTCGACGTCCGCGACCTCGCGCTGAACGCGCCTTCCGTCGAAGCGGTCTACGACCTCGGGACGCGCGCGCAACTGGACGGCCACCCGGACACGCTGTTCGTGGACCCGGAGCCGAGCCGCGGCGAGGTGACCAACGGCGAGGAGCGCACGGCCTCGAACAAGCGCAAGCGCGCCACCCTCGTTCCCGTGGACGGGGAGCTGAAGGCTGCACTCGTGCGCTGGCTGGCGATTCGCCCGGACACGCCGTCGCCGGCGGCGCCGCTGTTCGTCAGTACGCGGGACGCGTGGGGCCGGCGGCTCACGCCGGAGATGGTGCGGTCGTTCGTCCGCGAGCACGCCGAGCGCGAAGGCTGGTACCGCACCGGAGGGGACGCCGCCGAGAACGTCACGCCGCACTACTTCCGGCACTTCTTCACGACGCACCTCCGGGACCGCACCGGCGACCGCGGCGTGGTGAAGTACCTCCGCGGGGACGTCGCCGACGACATCATCGACACCTACACCCACAACTGGGGGGATAGGGTCCGAGAGGTCTATCTCTCGAACGTGTACTCGCTGACGTGACGTTCGAGCGAGCGCGAATAAATTGTATGCCGATATACTGAATTGTGTTTGTTCGCGCAACTCGCAGTTCATTCTCGACCGGCGTCGGATAGGGAATTTGGGCGTTCTAACTGCAGTTCCGGTCTTGTTTGGGTGAGTTAGCTGACCCACCTCACCCTGTTGAATGAACGTTCAATCAAAGCGTATATGGGTGCCGGCGCCGTTCGAGCAGGCGTGAACGCAATCGACGCTCAGCACGTGGAACTGACCTACGCGGACGGGACGGAGGCCGTCCGCGACGTCTCGATGGAGATTCCGGAGGGCGAGTTCTTCGGGTTCCTCGGCGCGAACGGCGCGGGGAAGACGACCACCATCAAGGTGCTCGTGACGCTCCTCCAGCCGACCAGCGGGAGCGTCACGGTCAACGGCCACGACGTCGAGGCCGAGCCGCGCGCCGTCCGGGAGTCCATCGGGTACATGGCCCAAGAGACCAGCATCGACGGCGAGCTCACCGCCCGCGAGAACGTCCGCTTCGCCTGCGAGGCGTACGGCGTCTCCGCGGACGGGCGCGCCGAACGAATCGACGAACTGCTGGACCTCGTGGACCTCGCGGACGTCGCCGACAAGCAGGCCAAGGACTTCTCCGGCGGGATGAAAAAGCGCCTCGACGTCGCCACCGCGCTCGTCCACGAGCCGCCCATCGTCTTCCTCGACGAGCCGACCACGGGGCTGGACCCGAAGGCCCGCAATCGCCTCTGGGAGTATTTCGAGCGCATCAACGAGCGCGGCACCACGGTCTTCCTCACGACCCAGTACCTCGAAGAGGCCGACCAGCTCTGCGACCGCCTCAGCGTCATCCGCGGCGGCGAAATCGTCGCCTCCGGCTCGCCCGACGAACTGAAGGCGCGGGTCGGCGGCGCGGTCCTCGACGTGGAGTTCGCGGACGCCGACGACGAGACGCTCGAACGCGCCCGCGAGGTCGCCGCCGACGCCGGCGTCTTCGAGGACGCCGACATCGAAGTCTCCGACGGCGGGCTCAGCGTCCGGTCGGCGTCCGCACGCCGCCACGGCACGGACCTGCTGGTCGCGCTGAACGAGGCCGGCTTCTCGGTCACGGGGTTCAACGTCCGCGACCCCACCCTCGACGACGTGTTCCTCGCCATCACGGGCGACGGCCTCGACGACGAGGCGAGCGCGGACGACGAGGCCGCGGAGGTGGCTGAATGAGCACCGAGAGCCAGCAGCGCGCCAGCGGCAACGGGTTCGCGCGGGACACGTGGATAAATCTCAAGCGGTGGGTGGTGAAGACGACGCGGAACCCGTTCGTGATGACCGTCTCCCTGCTGAACCCCATCATCTTCCTCGTGCTGTTCACGGAGGTGTTCGGGCAGATTACGGGCGGCGCCATCAGTCAGAGCCTGGGCACGGACGCCAGCTACGTCACGTACCTCGTTCCCGCCATCGTCGTGCAGACGTCGCTCATCGCGGCGACGACCTCCGGCATCGGGCTCGTCGAGGACATCGAGAGCGGGATGTTCGAGAAAGTGCTCGTGTCGCCGATGCACCGCGGCGCGGTGTTCCTCGGGAAGTCCCTCTCGGAGGTGTTGCGCATCGTCATCCAGACCAGCATCATCCTCGTGCTCGGCTACGTCCTCCTCTACGTGGACACGGGGGCGTCGTTCCACGAGTACGTCGCCACCGGCTGGCTGGGCTTGCTCGGCGTCGTCGCCGTCGGCGTCGTGTTCTCGGTGTGGTTCACGGCGTTCTCGAACGTGATGGCGCTGGTGACCCGCGACCAAGAGTCGACCATCATCGCAGTGAACCTCCTCCAGTTCCCGCTGCTGTTCCTCTCCAGCGCGTTCCTCCCGCTGGACATCCTCCCGGGGTGGGTGCAGACGGTCGCCGCACTCAACCCCATCACGTACGGCGTCGACGCGGCGCGCGCGCTGATGTTCGGGCAGGACGTGATGACCGTCGTCGAGGTCACGAGCTTCGGCGGCATGTGGGACACACTCGTCCCGGCGCTTGCCGTGCTCGCGGCGCTCGACCTCGTGTTGGGCGCGGTCGCCGTGCACTTCCTGAATCAGGCGTCCAGTTCCAGCGTCCAGTAGACCCAAGCCGCCCGCGCTCGAACCCTCGGGCGAATGCCGCCCGCCGACCGGTCCCGCCGCGACGTGCTGAAGGCCGCCGTCGCCGCCGGCTCGACAGCCGCGCTCGCTGCCTGTATGGACCTCGCGCCCGACGACGACCCGCCCCGCGGTTCTCCGGCCGACAAGCCCGCGCGCCAGCACGCGTGGCACGACCACGTGCGAACCGACGAGTACGGGAACGCCGAACTGCCCCGCCACCAGACGCTGCTGTACCTCTCGCTGGACCGCGACGGCCCGCCCACAGAGGCCGACCGCGAGAGCGTCGAGCGCGCGCTCGCCGCCCTCGATGACGCCTACGAGTGGTCGCACGACGGTCTGTTGTTCTCAGTGGGGTACTCGCCCGCGTACTTCGAGCGATTCGACGCCGCGCTTCCCGACTCGGTGGACCTCCCTGAGCCGGAGCCGCTGTCGCCGTTCGAGGACCCGGGCTTCGACACGCAGGACGCGCTCGTCCACCTCGCCAGCGACCGCGCAGACGTGGTGCTGGCGGCCGAGCACGCGCTCCGCGGGCGGACAGACGACGCGAACGGCATCGAGGCCGTCCCGCTGACGGACGCGCTGTCCGTCGAGTCCCGCCGCACGGGGTTCGTCGGCGCGGGGATGCCCGCGGACCGGCAGAACGCCGCCGGCATCCCGGACTCGGAGCCCGTCCCGGAGGAGTCGCCGCTGTTCATGGGGTTCACGGCGGGCTTCCGCGAGAACCAAGCCAGCGAGGACCGCGTGACTATCCAGTCGGGGCCGTTCGCGGGCGGCACCACGAAGGTCGTCTCGAACCTCCGCCAGCGCCTCGACGACTGGTACGGCGAACAGGATTACGACGAGCGCGTGATGGAGCTGTTCAGCCCCGGGCACGCCGCCGACGACTTAGTCGAGGGCGTCGGGAACAACCTCGGCGCGAACAGCCGAATCGACGACTACGTGGACGACATCGAGGCCCACGCCAGCGAGTACGGCCGCGTCGGGCACGCGCAGAAGGCCGCGCGCGCGAACCGCGACAGCGACGGGGACGTGCGCGTGCTCCGCCGGCACTTCGAGTCCACCGACGACGTAGGCTCCGACCGAAAGGTCGCCAGCCTACACTTCCCGTCGCTCCAGCGCGAGATTTCGGCGTTCGAAGAGGTCCGTCGGGCGATGAACGGCATCGACCTGACCGAGGTGACGCCGGCGGTCCGCCAGCGCGTCAACAACGGTATCCTCGAATACGTCTTCGTGCGGCGGCGCGGCTACTTCCTCGTCCCGCCGCGAGAACTGCGCGCGCTCCCCGCGCCCGACCCGTGATTACAGGTCGAGCTCGGCGACGTCGCTGACCTCGAAGCGCAGGACCTCGGGCTCGCCCGCGAGCAGTTCGGGGAGCGCCTCCTCGAAGCGCTGGAAGTGGTCGCTGTTCTCGTGGGCCTCGACGGCGGCCTCGTCCTCGTACTGCTCGAAGAACCGAATCCGGTTCTCGTCCTGCACGTCGACGGCCGCGCGGTAGTCGATAACGCCGTCCTCGCGGTTGGACTCCTCGACGAGGTGGTCGGCGAGGTCGAGGGCGTCCTCGCGGCGCTCGGGGTCGATGGGGAACGTGGCGTGGAGTACAATCACGCGCTCAGGTAGCGCCCGGCCACCGAAGAACTTCCGGGTAGCGACACTACCGGCGGGCGAACACGACGACAGCGAGCGCGAGCGCGACAAGCGCGTGGACGACGCCGTAGCCGGGGACTGACGAGTTCGAGGAGCCGGTGGTCGCGGCGTCCGTGGTCGCGCTCGTTGTGCTGGTCGCGGTTGGCGTGACGACACCGCCGCCGTCGGTGGTTGGCGTGCGGACGGCACGCTCGCTGGTGGTCGACAGCTCGTCGACCTGCCAGACGAGGAAGTACGTGCTCACGGGGCTGTCGCCCGCCCGGACGAGCCGGTCGCCGTCGCCGAACGCACCGTCGCCGTCGTCGGTGTAGAGTTGCGCGTACAGCCCGACCGTCGACCGGTTCTCGGTGAAGACCGCGGGGTCCACGTCGAGCGTGACGTTCTCGTGGCTGCCGGCGGAGAGCGCCGTCGACGCTACGACACGGCCGTCCGTGCCCGACTCGGTGCGGAGCACGAGGAAGCCGTCGGCGGGGAGCGTGGCGGCGTCGACGGTCGCGGTCGCGGTCGTCGTCTGCTGGGCCTGCGCGCGCTCGGCGACGACGCTCGCCGCCCGGTCGGACTTGGAGAGGGTCACCGACTGGCCGGTGGTCGCGCCGAACGCGGACGCGCGCTCGTCGACGCCGGGGTCGAACTCGCCGTCGCCGTCGCTGTCGGCGTGGAACGCCACCCACAGCGAGCCGTTCGCGGGCCAGTCCGCCCACGCATCGGCGTCCATCTCGACGGCGACGGCCTGCCGGAAGCCGTCCTCGAAGTCCACTTCGGTGTGGCCCACGGGAGCGCCGAGGTCGCCGCCGTCGGTGGCACGGTGTAGGACGACGAAGCCGTCCGTGAGCGGGCGGACGGCCTCCACGACAACCGTGCCATCGGTGGAGCGCTGGCTGTCGACCTCGACGTGGTTGCCGTGCGCGACGACCGGGCCGGCGGACGCCACGAGCGCGAGCGCGAGGAGGGTCGCGAGGGCGGCGCGTCGCATACCCGCGTCTACCCGAGACGCGGTGTTAACGCTTCTGGAGGCCGAGACCACAGCGGCTTTGGGGACTCCGGTCGCGGGCTGGCGTATGCGCCGCCGACGGTTCCTCGCGCTCGGCTCGCTCGCCTCCGCGTCCCTCCTCGCCGGCTGCGCGGGCGACACCGACGACGCCACGACCGCACCGACCGAAACGACCGCCCCCGGGACGACCAGCCCGCCGACCACCGAGAGGCCCGACGGGGTCTACGTCCAGCCGTTCGAGGAGCGGGCCGCGATGCAGGGGACGACGACCATCGACGACTACACGGTCGCGCTCATGTTCACGGTGCCGCACACGTTCTGGACGCTGACGAACGCGGACGTCTCGAAGACGGAGCAGGCGCCCGACGACGACATCCACCTGATGGCGGTCGTCTGGGACGAGGAGACGGGGACCGTGCTGCCGGCCGCGGCCGTCTCCGTCGAACTGGAGCGTGGCGACTTCCTCCAGCAGGAGGTGCTGTACCCGATGCTCTCCCAGCCGATGGGCTCGCACTACGGCGACAACTTCGCGCTCGACGGCGACGGCACATACACGGCGACCGTCTCAATCGGCGCGGCGGCCCCGCGCAAGACCGGCGCCTTCGAGGGGCGCTTCGACAGCGTCGAGAGCGCCGAGATGACCGTCGAGTTCACGGAGGAGACGCGGGCGCGGGTCGGCACGTCGCCCGTCGAACAGGCCGGCGAGCCCGGCGCGCTCGCGCCCCGCGAGACCAGCTACCCGAAGTCGGTCACGCCCGCGCCCGAGGACCTCCCGGGGACGGTCCGGGGCACCGCGGCCATCGACGACGCGTACCTCGTCGTCGCCGACCTCGCGTCCGCCGAGCGCGTCGGCGCGCCCGAGCAGGCGTATCTCGCGGTGTCCCCGCGCACCCGGTACAACCGCTACGAGCTGTCCGGGACGGCGCTGAACGCGACGCTGGAACGGGACGGCGAGACGGTCTACGACGGGGGGCTGACGCGCACGCTCAGCCCGGACCTCGGCGTCCACCTCGGCGCCGCGGTGCCGAGCGTCGAGGCCGGCGACGAACTCACGCTCACGATGCGGCTCCCCCCGCAGGTCGGCCGCCACGTGGGCTACGAGACGGCGTTCCTCGACACGGGCTCGGTGACGCTGACCCTCTAGGCGTACGCCCCTAACTCGTGCCCGAATACGAGGTAGTAGCCGGTGCCGAGCAGGCCGACGACGGTCGCCAGCGTGAACGACAGCGTCGGGGAGAACGCGTAGACGGCGCCACCGATGGCGGTGCTCGGGATGCCGACGGCGTTGCGCACGAGGTAGTACGTCCCGGTGACGCGGCCGCCCGCCTCGTCGTCGGCGGGCCCGACAATCATCGCCTTGTGCGCGGGGAGGCCGGCGAACCGCAGCCCGGAGAACGCGAACAGCGCGACGAGCGCCCACTGGTCGGCGGGCGCATTGACGAGCAGCACGGGGAACGCGCCGTAGACGCCGAACCCGACCGCGATGACGGGCTTGAGGCCGACGCGCTCGGCCAGCCGGGAGACCGGCAGCATCGACGCGAGCGCGACCAGCATCTCCACGCCGAGCAGCACGCCGAAGAACGCGTCCGGGCTCAACGAGACGCCGAACCCCGAGAAGCCGACGCCGTCGCCGCCGTTCAGGAACTCCGTGACGACGATGACGAAGAACACGTACGCCATCCCGTTGGCGAACCGCACGAGCACGTCCGCGACCAGCAGCGGGCGGAGTTCCGCGGGGAGGCCACGGAGGTCGTCGATGACCTGTGAGACGCCCTCGAACTCGTCGCCGATGCTGTCGCCCGCGGGGTCGTAGAGGACGCGCTGGACGGCGGTGCCGGCGACGGCGAACGCGACGGCGGCCGCCAGCACCCACTGGAAGCCGAGCGTGAACTCGCCCGCGGCGGCGATGAGCGCGGCCGCCAGCAGCGGCCCGAGGAGGAAGCCGATGCGGCGGAACGTCTCTGTGCTGGCGAAGCCGGCGGCGAGTTCGTCGCTGGGGACGCTCTGCTTGACGACCGCGAACGTCGCGCCGAGGCCGAACGACTTCCACGCCTGCGTGAGGAACAGCCCGGCGAAAATCCACGCCCACGGCGGCACCGCCAGCGGGCCGACGCGGATGGTGCCGAGGCGGGGCGCGAGCAGCCAGAAGAGGAAGCCGAGCGCGGAGACGAGGCCGAAGGCGGTGAGCGCGCGCCGCGACCCGAGGCGGTCAGAGACCGCGCCGCCGGGGTAGGGGTAGACGGCGCTGATGAGGTTGCCGAGGCTGCCGTAGAGCCCGATGACGCCCGCGCCCGCGCCGAGCACGCTCATGTACCGGGGGACGTACCGGCTGGTCATCTGGAACCCGAGGCTGAACGCGAACATCGCCGCCGAGAGCACGAGCACGTCGCGCTCCATCGACAACAACTGTCGGAAGGGCGCGCGCGGGTCGACGCTGCGGTCACCGGACATGCGTGTGCGGCGTCGCCGGCGACCGGCAAAATACTGTGGAACGCCCCCGCGGCGAGCGGCCGGCACTCGGTCCCCATTCGCGCGTCTCCCCCGTGCCCGGTGCGTTCGTCAGGGCGGCTCCCGGTGCGTAGCGGGTGCCGGCTGGACTTCCCGTCGGCCCGCGGCCGCGTTCGACTCACTCTGCCGGGGGTAGTTCACGTCACCTATCGAGGAAGTTCCTCACAGACCGATTCATTATACAAAAGTATTTCCCGAGACAGCATTCGTGTCAGCGGCACTAACTTTCTTGGTGGTGGGGTTCGCGCGACGACGTATGGACACCAAACCCAGCGGCGGCGTCGCCGAGGCGGCCGTCGAGACCGTGCAGGAGCGCCGCGAGTTCCTCGACGCGGTCCGCGAGCATTCGCGGGACAAGCGCTCGCTGGTCGCCGCGACCGACGTCTCCCGGTCGACCGTCGACCGCGCGCTCCGGGAGTTAGAGAGCCACGGCCTCGTCGAGCGCGCCGACGGCGAGTACCGCGCGACCGCGTACGGCGACCTGCTCGCCGGCGAGTTCGCGGGCTTGTTGGACACTGCGGCCGCGGCGTGGGAGATTCGGGACGTGCTCGGGAAGCTCCCCGCCGAGGAACTCGGCTTCGAGCTGTCTCGGCTCGCTGACGCTGACGTGACCACGCCGACGAGCGCGGACCCGACCGCGCCGATGCAGCGCGTCGCCGAACTCAAGCAGGACGCCACGCGCGTGCGGTCGCTGGCGTCGGGGCGCAGCCCGGGCGCGCTCGACGCCCACGAGGACGCCGCTGGGAGCGACGACCACCACTTCGCGTCGGTGTGCTCGACGGACCTCCTCGCGTGGGCCGCCAACGAGCCGGAGCGCCGCGAGCAGGTCGCCGGCCTCCTCGACGCCGACAGCGTGGCCGTGTACGCCTACGACGGCGACATCCCGTTCCCCGTCGGCATCACCGAGAACGTGGTCTTCTTCGGCGTGGAGTCCGCGGAGGGCGCGCCGGTCGCGCTCGTGGAGACGACCGACGAGCGCGTCCGCGAGTGGGCGGTCGAGGCCTTCGAGACGCGCCGGGAGGCGGCGACCGAACTCGGACCCGGCGACCTCGACGAGTACGTCGACGGCGAGACGTAGAAAGAGACGGCTACTGCGGGGGAATCGCGGTCTCGTCGGCGTCGGCGGCGAGCGCGCGCTTGACCGCCTGCACGGCCTCGCCGCCGGCCTCGGACTGGTTCTCCATCAGCACGGTCTCGCTAGGGAACAGCCGCTCCCCGACTTCGAGCCCGTGCTCGCGGGCGGTCGAGCCCGTGACCGTGAGGTAGACGCCGACGCCCACGTCCGCGATGGCGGCCTCCTCCTCGCGGCCGGCGTCGGGGTAGACGAACTCCACGCCCTCGGTGGCGTCCGTCCCCAGCACCGCGCGTACGAGGCGCTCGTAGCGCGGGCTGATGCAGACCTCGCCCTCGTAGGCCGCGAGGAACGCGCGGTCCAGTTCCTCCGCGCCGACGGACTGCCGCGCCGCGGGCGTCGCCAGCAGCGTGTGGTAGACGGTGTCCCCGAGCCCGGAGACGACGCGCACGTCCGTGTCGTGGGGGTCGATGCGGTCGTTGAGGTCCGCGATGGTCGAGAGCGGCGCCGGCTCCAGCTGGACGACCTCCTCCAAGACGAGGTCGGCGCTGTCGAACCCGAGCGCGAACTCGTGGGTGCGGAGCGCGCGGAACGGCTCCTCGCGGCCCACCAGTTGGACCGGCGTCCCCGCCACGTTCAGCGTCAGCGAGTCGAAGACGACGCGGCGCGGCTTCCCTGCGCGGGCGTCCCGGAGTAGGGTGAAGTCCGGTTGGTGGGGGTCGGCGGGCTCGCTGTACGCCGCGAGGCGGTCGTAGACGCCGCGCTCGGCCGCCTGTTCGTCCTTCGTGACGGCCTTCTCGTAGCGCAGCGTCGAGACCACGTCGTCGGCGACCGCGGTCGCGTCGGCGCGAGCGGCGAATCTGTCGAGTACGGCTTCCAGCGGCCGCCCCTTCCGCGGGACGGCGACGCGCACCGGCGCTGTCATTGTCGAGTAGAGCCGGCGCGCGCCGAAAACGATTGTGATTCCGGGGGCGAGAGCGTTACGCGCCGAAGACGTCCGAGAGCTGGCTGCGCCACTCCTCGATTTCGTCGACGTGCTCTTCGAGGTCATCCACGTCCTCGCTGACATCTTCGAGGTCGTCCTCGATGTCGTCGACCGCCATGACCGCGTCCTCGGTGTCTTCGAGGCGCTCGTCGATGGCGTCCACGTCTCCGCGGAGGCGCTCGACGTCCTCGTGGAGGTCGTCGACGGCCTCGACTTCGGCCTCCACGTCCGCGACGCGCTCGCGGAGCTGCTCGCGGTCGCCCGCGGCGTCCTCGACGCTGGCCTCCACTTCCCCGAGTTCGTCGCCGAGGTCGTCCAGCGCCGCGGACAGCGACGAGACCTCGTCTTCGAGGTCGCCGACGAGCTGCTGGGCGGTTCCCTCCTCGTCGAGGAACTCTTCGAGCGCGTCCGTGTACGCCTCCATCTCGGAGACGCGGCTCTGGAGGTGGTCGATTTCGGCCTGCGTGCTGTTCGGGACGCCGCCGAACGCCTCCTGCAGCGTGGCGAGGTCGTCGTCGCTGACCTCGTCGTTGCGGATGGCCGCCGCGAGCGTCCCGACGAGGTCGCCGGCGTCGAACGCTACCGGCTCGGGCGCGGTCTCGTCGTCGCCGTCGAAGCCCTGCGCCTCCGGCTCGTCGAGGTCGGGTTCGTCGGCGGCCGGCGGCTCGGGCTGCTCGGCGCCGTAGCCCTCCGCCTCGGGCTCGGTCGGCGGCTCCTCGGCGAAGTCGTCGGTCGTCTCCGGCTCGGATTCGGGCTCGGGCTCCGGTTCCGGCTCGGGCTCCCCGTCGTCGCTCCCGAGGTCGATGTCGCCTTCGAGGATTTCGGCGTCCTCCTCTTCGAGGGACTCGATGCCGCCCTCGATGTCGGCCTCCAGCCCGCCCTCGTCGTCTTCGAGGCCGGGGACCGTCTCGCGCTCGCCGCCCGCGAGCTCGCGGACGACCGACGTGGACTCCGGCGGGACGACCTCGTCGATGTCCTCGCCGTCCAGCTCCACGGTCGGCGCGGAGAGGAACGGCGTCTCGTCCTGCCCGTCCTCCATGCGAACGCCGTAGACGGTGGTGAACGACTCGCCGGCGTCGATCTCTCGCTCGAAGCGGACGACGCCGTCGCCGCTGGCCGTCCAGTGCTCGCTGCCGTACTCGGGGTGGAACCCGATCTGGTCGATGCCGAACTCGTCGGGAATCTCGTCGACGATGCGGAGGGTGACCGCGTCGTCGCGGTCGGAGTCGACGTCGAAGGCGACCGCCGGAACGGGGAAGTCCTCGGCGTTGAAGAACTTGCTGACGGTGACGCCGCCGGTCTCGACGACCGTCTCGTCACTCATCGGAACCACCCGCGGGTTGGTCGTGCATACGACCACGTACGCGGACGAGGACTTAAATTACCCGCCGACTCTCGGTGCCAGCTACTCGCCTGTCACGTCCACGCGGTCGCCGATTTCCACGACCGCCAGCCGCTGCGGGTGCGCGAAGCTCCGGGCGTGGTGGTGCAGCGCCGTCGGGTCCGCGGTCAGCCCCTTCCACATGTCCCAGTGCGAGGGCAGCAGGCGGTCGATTTGCAGGTCCTCGGCGGCCTCGATAATCTGGTTCTCGTCGTTGTACCAGCGCGTGCGCTCGGGCTCGCGGGTCTGCTTGTCGGGGACGTTGCCGACGGCGCCGAACGCCAGAATCCCGAGGTCGATGTCGTACTCGTCGCCGACGCGCGCGAACTCGTCGGTGGGCTTGGTGTCGCCGCCGTGGAAAATCGTGCCGGCGTCGTGCTCGAAGACGTACGAGACGGGGTGGGTGGCGTCGGGGTCGTGGGCGACCTCGACGTGGACGGTGAACTCCCCGACCTCGAAGCTGTCGCCTTCCTCGATTTCGTTGTACTGCTCGGTGTCGACGGCGTAGTTGTCGTCCCACGCCTCCTCGCCGCGCGCGACGGCGACGGAGTCGTCGGGCGCGTAGAACTGCGCGCCCGTCTCCGCGAGAATCGGCGCCTGACTCGGGCCGTGGACGTGGTCGACGTGCTCGTGGGTGGCGAGCACGGCGTCGGCCTCGGTGACGTCCCGGGGGTCGAACGGCACCGGAATCATCCGAATCGTGCGCGGCGGGTCGCCCGTCCCGAGGTACGGGTCGATGTACAGCGTCGTCCCGCCCTCGCCTTTCAGCACGAAGCCGTTACAGCCGAGATACCAGACCGCGACGCCGTCCGGGTCCGCGTCTTCGATCGCCGTCGGCAGCCAGTCGCCCCAGTCGGAGTGGACCATACTGGACGGTTTCCCGGTCGCCCCCTAAGCGTTCGGGATTCGGTGAGGAGAAGCGGACAGCGCGGCGGCCGAACGCGTCAGTCCTGACAGCACGCGCCGGACTCGCCGACGAAGTCGACGTCCAGCGGCTCCGAGATGAGGTCGTTGAGGAACTCGAACTTGGCCTCCAGCTCGTCTTGGGCGTCGAGGTGCTCGGCCATCACGGGGTGGTCGTGGAGGCGCTGCTGGGCCTCCTCGACCTTCTTGGCGTCCGCTTGGGTGGCGTCGCCGGTCTGGCGCGCGAGCATGAACTCCTGCCGGAGGTCCTCGAACTCGTCGATGCGCTCCTGCACTTCCTCGCTGTCCTCGACGGCGGCCTTCGTCTCCTCGTAGCGCTGGTACTCGGGGGACTGCTCGATGGCTTCGCCGAGCTGTCGCGCGGCGTCGTCGGCGTTCGCGGTGCCGGTCGCGGCCGTGGAGTCGGAGTCGACGCTCATGTCCTGCGGTTCGGGCTCGCCCGGTTTGAAGCTGCCGGAAGCGGGGGCGGTCGCCCCCGGAACCGCCGAGGTTAAACGAGCGAAGCCAGTACCGGTGTGCAATGAGTCACGAAGAGACGCGTTCGGCCGGAGACCTCCGGAACACCGGACTCTCCCTGAAACACGACCGGACGTGGGACTACGAACTCGACCGCATCGTGGAGGCGGTCGAGGAGCGCGACGCGGAGAAGGTCGGCCTGCAGTTCCCCGAGGGGTTGAAGCGCAGCGCGCCCGGGGTCGCCGACGACCTCCGGACGCTGCTGCCCGACGACACGCGCGTGATGATTTCGGGGCAGCCGTGTTACGGCGCCTGCGACCTCGACACGTACATGATGCGGCGGACGGACGTGTTCGTCCACTTCGGGCACTCCCCGATGAAGGAGTCCGAGAAAATCATCTACGTGCCGCTGTTCTCGAACGTCGACGTCGAACCCATCATGGAGCAGTCCCTCGAAGAGCTGGACGTCGGCGACGTCGGCCTCGTCACGACCGCCCAGCACATGAACCTCTTCGAGGACATGAAAGAGTGGCTGGAAGCCCGCGACTTCGACGTCCACACGCGGAAGGGCGACGACCGCCTCACGCACGAGGGGCAGGTGCTGGGCTGCAACTACGCGAGCGCGGACATCGACGCCGACCAAGTGCTGTACGTCGGCGGCGGGAAGTTCCACCCGCTCGGGCTGGCGATGGAACACCCCGACAAGAAAGTCGTCATCGCGGACCCGGTGAACAACACCGTCGACGTCGCGGACACGGAGAAGTTCCTCAAGCAGCGCTACGCCACCGTCCACAAGGCGATGAGCGCGGAGAAGTGGGGCGTCATCTTCTGCACGAAAATCGGGCAGGGCCGCTGGGACCAAGCCAACGAGATCGTGGAGAACAACGACAACGCCTACCTCATCACGATGGACGAGGTCACCCCGGACCGCCTCCGGAACTTCGATATGGACGCGTTCGTGAACACGGGCTGTCCGCGCATCACGACCGACGACGGCCCGCAGTTCCACAAGCCGATGCTGACCCCCGGCGAGTACGAAATCGCGGTGGGGAACAAGCCCCTCGAAGACCTCTCCTTCGACACGTTCCACGGCACGTGGTAGCGCCTACGCGCCCGCTTCGACGCCCGTAATCTCGAAGCGCGTGCCGCCCGATTCGCCGTCCGCCACCGCGACCGTCCAGCCGTGGGCGTCCGCGAGCTCAGCGACGATGCTGAGCCCGAGGCCGGTACCGTCGTCGCTGGTCGAGTACGCGTACTCGAAGACGCGCTCGCGGTCGCCGTCGGGGATGCCGCAGCCGTCGTCCTCCACGTAGAACCCCGAGCCATCCGCGAGGCTCCCCACGCGGACCGTCACGCAGTCCTCCGGGGGGTTCTGCGTGGCGTGCTCGACAGCGTTTCGGAACAGGTTCTCCAGCAGTTGGCCGAGGCGGCCGTCGTCGGCGCGCACGGTCAGGTCCGTCTCCGCGACGAGCGTCGCGGCCTGCGTCTCCACGGTCGCCCACGCGCGCTCGGCGGCGGCGTCCAGTCGAACGTCGTCGAGGTCGGTCGCCGTGCGTCCCTGCCGGGCGAGCGCGAGCACGTCGTCGATGAGCGAGCGCATTCGGTCGTGGGCGTCCGCGACCGTGTCGAGGCGGTCGCTGTCGTGGCGCTCACGGGCGAGTTCGAGGTTGCCCTCCGCGACGTTGAGGGGGTTGCGGAGGTCGTGGCTGAGGATGTCCGCGAACTCCTCCAAGCGGTCGCGCTCGCGGCGGAGCGCCCGCTCGCGCTCCTTGAACTCCGTCACGTCGCGCGTGACGCCGACGAGGTGGGTGACCTCGCCGTCGACGACGACCGGGGAGACGGTGCCGGAGACAACGACCTCGCCCGCGGGGAAGTCGAACGTCTCCTCGAACTCCACGGGGTCGCGGCGCTCGTAGCACTCGCGGTGGTACGAGGCGGTCTGTTCGCCGAGCGCCTCGTCGTACGCCTCGCGCGCGGTCTTCCCCACGATGTCACCGGCCGAGAGCCCGCTCATCGCCTCGTGGGCGGGGTTGAGTTGGCGGTAGACGAACTCGACGTCGCCGCCGTCGTCGACGACTTCGAGGAGGAACAGGCCGTCTTGGGCGTTCTCGAAGACGGTCTCGTACTGGCGCTTCAGTCGGCGCAGTTCGGCCTCGCGGGCTTCCCGCTCGCTGATGTCGCGGCTGATGGCGAGGAACTGGTGCTCGTCGCCGACTGCCAGCTTTGTGAGATGGACCTCGACGGGGAACATCGACCCGTCCGCGCGCTCGAACTCCGTCTCGAAGCGGTGGAGGTCGCCGCGCTCGGTGCTGGTCTCCATCTCGCGGACGGTTTCGGGACCGACCTTCGGGTCCACGTCCCAGACCGACTTCCCGACGAGTTCGTCGTGGGCGTAGCCGAGCTCCTCGCAGATGCGCTCGTTGGCGTCGACGATGACGCCGTCGGCGTCGTGGATGTTCATCATGTCCGGGGAGTTCTCGAAGAGGGCTTCGAGGCGCTCGGAGTTGCGTTCGAGGCGGTACTGGCGCTCGCGCTGCTGGGTGATGTCCGTGATGAACCCCTCGATGGCGCGGCGCTCGCCGTCGGCGTCGTAGATGCCGCGGCCGCGCTCCCAGACGTGCTTGAGGTTGTCGCCGCGCGTCCGGATGCGGTACGTGACCTCGAAGGGCTCGCCGGCGTCGAGGGCGTCCTGTACCGCGTTCCACATCGCCTCGCTGTCGTCTGGGTGGATGACGTCCTCGCCCCAGACCACGTCCCCGGCTTCGAGCGCGTCAGCGGAGTAGCCCGTGAGCCGCTCGACTTCGCCGCCGACGAACTCCATCGGCCAGCCGGGGTCGTTCTCGCAGCGGTACACCATCCCGGGGAGGTTGCTGACGAGGGTCTCGTGGCGGCGGTTCCGCTCGTCGAGCGCGCGCTCGGAGCGGCGCTTCTCGACGGCGTTCTCCACGCGGTTGGCGAGGACGGTGTACTGGTCGGTACCGGTCTCCTTCTGGAGGTAGTCGGTGACGCCCGCCGAAATCGCGTCGCTGGCGACCTCCTCGGAGCCCTTCCCGGTGAAGAGGATGAACGGCAGGTCGGGGTGGTCCTCCCGGACGGCTTCGAGGAACTCGATGCCGTTGCGGCCGGGCATGTCGTAGTCGGAGACCACGCAGTCGACGCGGTGCTCGGCGAGGTGGTCGAGGGCGTCCGCGGTGTTGGTCACCGTAGTGACGTCGAGGCGGCCGTCGACGCGTTCGAGGTACGTGCTGGCGAGGTCCCCGAACGCGCCGTCGTCGTCCACGTGCAGGACGCGAATCGGCCCGGTTGTCGCAGTCGTCCCGGCGGCCATACGCCCCACAACGAACCGTTTCAGCAAATAACGACGGGGTCGCCGCCCGCCCTAGAAATTACTACTGTGCATTAGCAAACCTTTTTGTATTTCCCTCGTGTATGTGTGAGTAGCATGAGCACGTCACGCCGAACCAGCCCCATCGAGGGCTGTCGCCCCACCGATTCCACCCCCGTGACCGTCGACGCCGACACCATCGCCGACGCGTCCCGCGAGGACCTCCGCTCGCTCGCCGACGACCTCGCCGACGAGGGCTACGTCCCCGCCGAGGTCGCCGTCGACGCCGCCTTCGAGGAGGACTGCTCGCTGGCCACCCAGCGCGAGGCCGACCGCCTCCGCGAACTCGTCGAGAACGCCGCGTTCCTCGGCGCGAACCGCCTCACCGTCGACGTGCGCGAGGCCGCAGCCCCCGAGAAGGTCCGCCCCGCGCTCTCCGCCGTCGCCGAGCGCGCCCGCCGCGACGGCCTCGCCGTCGAGGTCGACGGCCTCGCGCTGAACTGACCGGCCTCCGTGACGGAGCTTTCTTCGCCCCCCGAGCCGTCGGCTCGGGCATGAAGCGCGCGCTCGAACAGCGCCTCGCCGACGTCGCCGGGTTCCGCGACCCGAGCGCCGCGCTCGAACAGTACCCCACGCCCGCGGCCCTCGCCGCCCACCTCCTCCACCTCGCGGACCTCCACGGCGACCTCGCCGGCCGCACGGTCGCCGATTTAGGTACGGGCACGGGGATGCTCGCGCTCGGCGCCGCCACCCGCGACCCCGCCCGCGTACTCGCCGTCGAGCGCGACCCCGACGCGCTCGCGGTCGCCCGCGAGAACGACTCGCGCGTCGACCCCGGCGTCGGCGTCGACTGGCTGCTCGGTGACGCGACGCGGCCGCCGCTGGCGAGCGTGGACACGGTCGTGATGAATCCGCCGTTCGGCGCCCAGCGCGGCAGCGAGCACGCCGACCGCGCGTTCCTCGCCGCGACCGCCGACCTCGCGGGCGTCTCCTACTCGATTCACAACGCCGGCAGCAAGTCGTTCGTGGAGTCGTTCGCGGCCGACGAGGGCGGCGAGGTCACGCACGCGTTCGCCGCCGAGCTCGACGTTACACGCCAGTTCGAGTTCCACACCAGCGAGCGCGAGCGCCTCGACGTCGAGGTGTTCCGCGTCGAGTGGGCCGGCTACTCGTAGGTCTCGCGGCTGGCGATACCGATTGTCGTGTTGCCGTACTCGGCGAACACGCGGCTGCCGTTCCGCGCGAACGTCAGCCCGCCCGCCGTCGCCGTCTCGTCCTCGCCGGGAATCCGCGTGGAGTCGATGACCGTCTCGTTGCGCAGCACGTCGAGGTCGAAGCCGCCGCTGGAGGACGCCACGCGCACCTGCCGCCCCCCGACTACCGGGTCGGCGGTGGCGTTCTCGGAGCTGAAGACGTGGCGCGTCCGGCTCTCGGGGGGCGTGACGTAGACGTTGTAGACGGGGCTGGCGCCGGCGGGCACCCAACCGCGGCGGTGGACGCCGACGGACTCCTTCCAGCCGACGCCGCCGACGGTCACCGACTGGTCGCCGTAGAAGCCGAGCCTGCTCGCGCTCACCTCCTCGGTCCAGATTTCGCGGCCGGGGCTGGCGACGATGACGCCACTCGCGGAGACGTTCGTCGCCTGCGAGAAGTACGGGAGGTCCACGCCGGCGACCCGCTCGTTGGTCACGTCCTCGGCGTAGGTCACCTCGTAGCCGCGGACATCCACGGGGTCGCCGGGGAGGTCGGCGCCCGCGACGGTGGTGAGGTTCACGGGCACGGCCACCATCGACATCGTCACGACCGGCACCACGAGCGCCGCGAACGCGAGCTTCCGTGTCGACACGTCGCGGAGTACGCTCGTAGTGTCGGCGCGCACGGCCGCAGTCAGGAGCACGGCGAGCGCGGCGACCAACAGCACGCCGAGCGCGCGGAACAGGACGTACTCGTCGGCGGCGCCGTACCACCACACCGCCCACAGGGACATCGACGCCGCGAGCACGACCGCGCCGAACCAGATGCGGGCCGCGGAGGGGCGGTTCTCGCGGCGGACGACGAGCGCGGCCGCGAGCACCGCGCCGACGAGGAAGCCGAACATGTGGCCCTGCACGGAGATGCCCGCCCACCACGGCGTCGAGAACGACGGCGACGCGGAGGCGTACGTAATCGGGTCGTGGACGACCGTCCACAAAAGCGACAGCACCTCGCGGGCGGACACCGCGAGCACGGTCGCCAGTGGGAAGCGCACGAGCGCGAACCCGGCGAACGCGTACACGACGCCCGAGAACCCAATCGTCGCGCCCCACGAGAAGACGCCGGTCAGCAGGCCGACGCCGAGGACGGCCGCCGGGAACACGACGAGCGCGCGGACGTAGGGGTTGGTTCGCAGCGACCCGAACGAGGACGCGCCGCGCTCGGTCGGGTAGTGGGAGAACGCGTACTCCGCCAGCGGCGCGAGCGCCACCGTCGCCACGAGGTTCCCGGTGACGTGGCCGAGGCTGGCGTGCGCGAACGCGGACGTGACGATGCCCAGCGGGTAGAAGTACGACCACGAGACGAACGGGACGACCAGCGGCGCGCCGGACGCGCCGAACTGCACGACGAGGTAGAACGCAGCGACGCCCGCGACGACCACCAGCGTCCCCCACGGCACCCCGAACAGCAGTCGGCCGCGCACGCGGCGCAGGGCCGCGCGACCTTCCCCGACGGAGAGCACGGCCAGTCCCGTCGCGGCGAGCGCGACGACCGCCGCGTACGCGACCGCGGTCCAGATGTCGAGCGCCCCCAGCGCCGCCGCGGCGGCGACGCCGGCGAGCACGCCGACGGGCAGTGCGCGCACGAGCGCGGCGAACCGACGGAACCGCGGCACCGCCGCGGTCACCGCGAGGAGAGCGACCGTCGTCGCGGCGACGACGACCACCGGCGAGACGTTCATACCTCACGTGGCTGGCGCCGGCGGCATAAACGGTCCGCCCGCGAGCCGTCGCTTCGAAACGTTGAAACGCGCCACGAGCGAACTCACGGGCATGGACCTGCGGGTTATCGAGAAGGGCGACGCGGAACTCACTATCGAGATTGCCGGGGAGGACCACACGTTCATGAACGGGCTGAAGGGCTCGCTCCTCGAAACCGAGGGCGTGGCCGCGGCCTCGTACGACATGAACCCCGAGCAGTCCGGCGGCCAGACCGAGCCGGTGCTCACAATCAAGACGGAGGACGGCACCGACCCCCTCGACGCGCTGCAGTCGGCGGCAGAACAGATGGGCGACGAGCTCCGCTCGTTCGCGGACGCGTTCGAAGCGGCGGCTTAACCGACGACGACCGACAGTTCGAAGCGCCGACCGCCGAACGCGAAGGCGGGCGCGGGGTCGCGGTCGGCGAGCGCGTCGACGTGCTCTCGCAGGGCGGCGCGGCGACTCGGCTGCGTGCGGACGCGCACGCTGTCCGTGTCCGAACCGAAGTACGCGACCGCGTTCTGGAGTTCCGGCATCGACAGTACGTCAGTGAGCGTCAGCTGTGTCGACTCGGCGTCGCTGGTGGTCAACACCAGATACGTCGGCTGCACGCCCCCCGCCGAGTGCGTGAGGTTCACGAACCTCGCGGAGTCGCACTCGACGGCCTCTACCGCCGAGCGACCCGCGTCGAGCGGTCCGTCGGCCGAACATCGGGCCGTTCCCGGGTCCCCCGACCCGGGCGCACCAGAGCGAGACATACTATCGTTATATTCGACTCCCCGCATAAATCATTCGCAGTGTCCGTTCCGGTACAGCGGCGCCGCGCTCGGCGTCCTACAGCCGGACCGGGACGCCGTGGTCGTCGAGGTACCGCTTGGTCTCCTCGATGCTGTACTCGTCGAAGTGGAAGATCGACGCCGCGAGCGCGGCGTCCGCGCCCGCGTCGAAGGCGTCGGCCATGTCCTGCGGGGAGCCACACCCCGAGGACGCGATGACCGGCGTCGAGACGGCGTCGCAGACCGCGCCCGTCAGTGGCAGGTCGTAGCCGTCCTTCGTGCCGTCGGCGTCGATGGAGTTCACGAACAGCTCGCCGGCGCCGCGGCGCTCGGCCTCGCGCGCCCACTCGACGACGTCCCGGCCGGTGCCCTCGCGGCCGCCCTTCACGGTCGCCTCGAACCAACAGGACTCGCCGTCGACCTGCTCGTAGTGCTCGCCCTGCTCGTCGAAGCGCCGGCGCGCGTCCACGCTGATGACGATGCACTGGTTACCGAACGCCTTCGCGCCCTCCGTGACCAGTTCGGGGCGTTCGAGCGCGCCCGTGTTGATGGAGACCTTGTCGGCGCCCGCGCGCAGCGTCTCCTTGATGTCGGCCGTCTCGCGGATTCCGCCGCCGACGGTCAGCGGGATGAACACCTCGTCGGCGACGCGCTCGACGGTGTCAAGCATCGTCTCGCGGCCGTCCGCGCTCGCCGTGATGTCGAGGAACACGAACTCGTCGGCGCCCGCCTCGTTGTACCGCTTGGCCATCTCGACGGGGTCGCCCGTGTATTCGAGGTCCTCGAAGTTCACGCCCGTGTAGACGGCGGCGTTGCCGTCGTCGTCGAGGTCCACGTCGATGCACGGGATGACGCGCTTGGTCAGCGTCACGCGTCGACGCACCCCCGCGTTCGGGTGGCGGCTCCGGTGGTCGGCTCCATGCACACAGCGACGCGGCCGGGCACCGAAAACCGTTCGGTGTCAGTCGACGCCTCGGACGGCGCCTGAACCCGGGTCGCCTGCCGGACCCGCTACACTGACAACGCTGCGCCCACATTTCTCCCGATAATGACGTACGTCGTCGCATTCGACAACTCGCCGCTGGCGCAGGCGGCGCTGTCCCGCGCCGTGACGTTCGCGGAGGCGACCGACGAGGAAGTCGTCGCCGTCACGGCGGTTCCCCGGGACGTAGAGGTCGCGCGAGAACACGGCTGGCTGGACGGCGACGAGTCGTTCAGCGTCGACGCCGTCGCGGCCAACCTCGCGGAGACCGTCGCCGAGTACGGCCCGGACGTGCGCTTCGACTACCGTGCCGTTGACCGCTACGCGCCCCGCGGCCGCATCAGCCGCGCGGTGCGCGAGCTCGCGGTCGAACACGACGCGAAAGTCGTGTTCATCGGCAGCGACAACGCCGGGCGGATGGTCGGCGGCATCACGTCCGTCGGGCAGAACGTCTCCGCGGACGACCGCTACGACGTCCACATCGTCCGGCACGTCGACTGACGCGGGTTCGGTACTGCCAAGTAGGGCCGCGTCCAATCGCCGGGCATGACAGACGACCACGCTCACGACGACTCGGGCCGCGTCACCGCACCGATGCAGGACTTCTCCACGGGCCAAGTCGGCACCGGCTTCGTCGTCCTGCTGGTCGGGCTCGCGGTCGCGTACCTCGTGCCGGCGTTCCTCTAGTCCAGTTCGCGTTCGAGCACGCGCCGCGCCGCGACGATTTCTCCGAAGTCGTACCCGACTGACTCGCCAGCGACCGCCACGGAGAGCGCGCCGTCGCGGGTCGCCTCGCCGAGTTCGACCACGGGCGCGTCTACCGCGTCGCGGAGCGCGTCGGCGTCCGTCGTCTCCACGACCGCGCGCCCCGGCGCCTCCGAGAACAGCGCGCCGACGCTCGGCACGTCGGCGTCGACGCCCGCGTCCTCGGTGACCATCTCGGCGAGCGCGACCGCGAGCCCGCCGTCGCTGAGGTCGTGGACCGCGAGCGTCGCGTCGTGGCCGGCTGCCGCCCGGACCGCCGGAACGCTGTCCGCATCGACCTCTGGGAAGGGCGCGCTGCCGTCGAACTGCGCGAGGTACTCGCTCCCGCCGAGCGTCTCGTCGTGGCCGCCCACGAGCACGAGGTCGCCCTCGCCAGTGGCGGTCATGCCGGGCGCGTCGTAGCCCTCGCGGACGCCGAGCATCGCGAGTGTCGGCGTCGGCGGCACGGGGCCGGCCGCGGAGTCGTTGTAGAGGCTGACGTTCCCGCCGACGACCGGCGCGTCGACGGCCCGACAGCCGTCAGCGAGGCCGTCCACGGCGGCCGCGAAGCCGCCGTACACGTCGGGCTTCTCGGGGTTCCCGCCGTTCAGGCAGTCCACCGCCGCGAGCGGCGTCGCGCCGACGGCCGCGAGGTTCGTCGCGTTCTCCACGGCCGTCGCGTACGCGCCCCGGTACGGTGAGGCGTCGGTCCAGTTCGGGTTCGTGCCCGCGGAGAACGCCAGCGCGACCTCGCCGTCGGCCGCCGGGAGCGTCAGCGCGGCGGCGTCCTCGCCGGGCCGCCGGAGCGTTCGGTTGCCGACCTCGTGGTCGTACTGGCGGTACACCCAGCGCTTGCTCGCCGTGTTCGGACTCGGCAGCACCGCGTCGAACGCCGCCGCGAGGTCGGCGTCCGGCAGTTCGGTCTCCGGCTCGCTCGGTTCCTCGCGGTCGAGGTCGTTCATCGGCGCGCCGTCCGCGAGGAACTCCGCGGGCGCGTCCACGACGGTCTCGCCCTCGAACGTACAGGTGTAGTTGCCCTCCGTGACCTCGCCGATGACCGAGCAGCCGAGGTCGAAGCGCTCGGCGATTTCCTCGACGCGCTCGACGTCCCCGGGGCGGACCTCGTAGCACATCCGCTCTTGGGACTCCGCGAGCAGGATTTCCAGCGCGTTCATGTTCGGCTCGCGCTGGTGGACCTCCGCCAAATCGATGCGCGCGCCGAGGCCGCCCAGCGCGACCATCTCCGAGGACGCGCCGCCGAGCCCCGCGGCGCCGAGGTCGCGGGCCGCCAGCAGGAGGTCCTCGTCGACGAGCGCCTCGTTGGCCTCCACGAGCAGCTTCTCCGTGTACGGGTCCCCGACCTGCACCGCGGGCCGGTCCTCGGTCTCCGCGTCCTCCGCGAGGTCCTCGCTGGCGAAGCTCGCGCCGCCGAGACCGTCCCGGCCGGTCGCGTTCCCGACGAGCACGAGCTTGTTCCCGGGCTCTTTGGCGGCCGCGGTGACGAGCCGGTCCTCGGTGACGAGACCGACGCACGCGACGTTCACGAGCGGGTTGCCCTCGTAGCCGTCGTGGAACTGCGTGCTCCCCGTGACGGTGGGGACGCCGATGGCGTTCCCGTAGTCGCTGATGCCCTCGACCACGCCGTCGAGGAGGTAGCGGGAGTGGTCACGGTCGAAGCCGCCGAAGTAGAGGGCGTCCGCGAGCGCGACGGGGTACGCGCCCATCGAGAGCGTGTCCCGGACGATGCCGCCGACGCCGGTGGCGGCGCCGTCGTAGGGGTCGACGTACGAGGGGTGGTTGTGGCTCTCGACGCCGAACGTCACCAGTTGGTCCGTGCCCGGCACCGACACCACGGCGGCGTCGTCGCCCGGCCCGACGACCACGTCGTCGCTGTCGGTGGTGAACGCGGACAGCAGCGGCCGCGACGAGCGGTACGCGCAGTGCTCGCTCCAGAGGTTCTCGAAGAGGGCGGCCTCCGCGCGCGTGGCCTCCCGGCCGAGCTCAGCTTCGACGAGCTCTCGGTCCGAATCGGCGAGTGGCATTCATCTTCGTGGTCCTTGCGCGAGCGTTTAGTCGTTTCTATGTGCACGGACGTGACTAAAGACGCGATTTGAGCCCGGCGCGGGTTTACTGTCCGCCGCGAGACACCTTCGAGGTGGATGCGACGCACTGAATTGGTCGCGCTCGCCGCGGCGCTGGTGCTGTTCGCCGGCGTCGGGGCGGCCACCGCACCGACAGCATCGTTCGACGACGGACCCTACGAAGCCGCCCAGACGGAGACGGTGACGCTGAGCGCGTCGGTCGGAGACGCCGACACCGCCGAACTGCAGGTCGGCGGCGAGGCCGTCGGCTACACGCTCACGGCGACGCTCGTCGACGAGGACGGCGACGGCACGGTCGCCGCGGCGTTCAGCGTCCCCGACGCGGGCACCGACGAGCAGACGCTCGCAGCGGCCGACGGCGACGCCGTCGAGAGCGTCTCCGAGACCGAACTCTCCAATCCGCCGCTGGACCCCGCGGAGTACCGGCTCAGCGTGGCCGCCGACGGGAACACCACGGCAGAGAGCGCCCTGATAGTCGTCGAATCAGCCCAGTCTACCACGGACGCGAACGCGACGACGGACGCGACGACGCAGCCCTCCAACACTACCGCGCCGTCGTCTGGCGGGTCGTCGAACGGCGGCTCCCCCGGGTTCGGCGTGACCGCCGCCATCGTCGCCGTCTTCGGCGTGGCGCTGCTCGCCGCCCGGCGCTGACCCGCGCCGGGACCGGGGCGCTTTTGCCGACCCCCGCGTAACCTGCAGGCGTGCTATCCGTCGAACTCCACGCGCACTCCGAGCTCTCCTACGACGGCCGGGACCCCGTCGAGATGCTCCTAGAGCAGGCGCAGGCGGTGGGGCTCGACGCGCTCGCTGTCACCGACCACGACGAAATCGACGCGAGCCTGCGGGCCGCCGACCTCGCCGAGGAGTACGGGCTCGTCGGCATCCCGGGGATGGAGGTGACCAGCGCCGACGGCCACGTGCTCGCCATCGGCGTCGAGGAGGCGGTGCCGTCGGGCGAGCCGTTCGAGGACACCCTCGACGCGATTCGGGACCGCGGCGGCATCGCCATCGTCCCCCACCCGTTCCAGTCCTCGCGCAGCGGCGTCGCGCCGAACATCTCGACGGCGACGCTGGCGTCCGCGGACGCCATCGAGGTGTATAACTCGCGGCTGCTCACGGGGCGCGCGAACCGGAAGGCCGAGCGGTTCGCGCGCGCCCACAACCGTCCGATGACCGCGGGCAGCGACGCCCACATCGCCGAGATGGTCGGGCAGGCGGTGACTCGCGTCGGCGCCGACGAGCGCTCGCTCGAAAGCATCCTCGACGCGATTCGGGACGGCAGGACGAGCGTCGAGGGCAAGCGCACGCCGTGGCGCATCAGCTTCCGGCAGGCCGCCGGCGGCGCGAAGCGCCGCATCAAGAACCGCCTCGCGGAGCTCTTCTGAGGCATGGACGACGCGCTCGCGGAAACAGTCCGCCGCGCGCTCGATAACGGCGACCCGCTCCCCGGCACCGACGGGTTCGCCGGCCGACTCCCGGACGGCCGGCTCGTCCGGGACGCGCTCGGCCGCGAGTGCTGTTACTACGACGGCGACGCGTGGAGCTGCGACCCCGACGACCTCGCAGACCCGACGCTTCTCCCTGCGGGCCACGTCCGCGAGGACGGCGACGTGCGTCGCGCGTGGCGACTCCCGGACCCGCCCGCGAGCCACGACGACCCCGTCGAGACGGTCCGTGACGCCCTCGACACCACGCTCGACGTGCCTGACGACGACCTCGCGGTGGCGTTCTCGGGGGGCGTCGACTCCGCGCTCGTCGCCGCCGAACTGGACGCGCCGCTGTACGTCGTCGGCTACGGAGACTGCGCGGACATCGAGGCGGCCCGCGAGTCGGCGGCCGCGATGGGGCGGAGCGACGACCTCCGCGTCCACGACGTGACACTCGACGACATCGAGGCCGCGATTCCCGAGGTGGCGCGCGCCATCGGCCGCACGAACGCAATGGATGTCCAGATTGCGCTCCCGCTGTACCTCGTCGCCGAGCGCGCCGCCGCGGACGGCTACGCGCGGCTCGCGCTCGGACAGGGCGCGGACGAGCTGTTCGGCGGGTACGCGAAGGTCGCCGCCGCGCCCGACGACCCGCGGACGGACGCGGACACAGTTCGGGGCGCGCGCCGCGAAGTGCTGGCGACGCTGCCCGAGCAACTGGAGCGCGACACCCGCGCGATTCGCGCGGCGGGCGTCGAGCCGGTGACGCCGCTGCTCCACGACGACGTGGTGCGCGCGGCGCTCGAACTCCCCGAGGAGTGGCTGGTCTCCGGGGACACCCGCAAGCGCGCGCTCCGGGAGGCAGCGCGCGAGCGCCTGCCCGAGGTCGCCTGCGACCGCGAGAAGAAGGCCGTCCAGTACGGCAGTCTCGTCGCCCGCGAGGTCGACCGGCTCGCCCGGCAAGCCGGGTTCAAGCGCCGGATGGACGACCACGTCACGAAATACGTGCAGAGTCGAGTCGATAGTCGAGGCGAGTCCGGGGACTGAGCGACGTTACTCGCGGGCGGCGTCGATTGCCTCCAGCGCTATCTGGACGGTGTCGGGGTCGAGGTCGGCCTCGCGGAGGTCGTCGGGGTCGTACCAGTCCCACGCGTCGGGGCCGGCTTCGCCGTCCGCGGGGTCGATGGCCCGCGAGGGGACGGTGGCGAAGTAGACGTGGTCGATGTGCTGGTGGCCGACGGTGCCGTCCTCGTGGACGTTGATGTCGTAGCAGAGCTGGTAGCGCGGGGACGGGAGCGCGAAGCCGGCGGGCGCGGGAACTTCGGGGGCGTCGCCGAGCAGCGTCGGCTCCAAGCCGGTCTCCTCCTCGACTTCGCGCTTGCCGGCCTCGTGGGGGAGTTCGTCGCGGTCCACGTGGCCGCCCGGGGGAATCGTGAGGCCGAGGCGGTCGTGCTCGTGGAGCGCGGTGGCGCCGTCGTTGACGACGTAGACGGTGGCGGTGAAGTGACGCGTCGTCTCCATGCGCGCCGTGAGGGGGTGGCCGGCCTAAGGGGGTTCGGTCTCCGAATCTCGGACGCGCCGTCAGGCCTCGGCGTTGGTCTCGCCGCCGGCCTCCAGAATCTCGTGGTAGCGGTTGCGGATGGTGACTTCGCTGACGTTCGCCACGTCGCTGACTTGGCTCTGCGTGAGGCGTTCCTCCACGAGGAGGCTGGCGGCGTACACCGCGGCGGCGGCGAGCCCGACCGGGGACTTCCCGGAGTAGAGGCCGGCGTCCTCGGCGCTCTCGAGGAGGTCGCGGGCGCGTCGCTCCACTTCGTCGGAGAGCCCCAGTTCCGAGCAGAACCGGGGGACGTAGCTGGCGGGGTCCGTGGGCGCGACTTCGAGGCCGAGTTCGCGGGCGACGTAGCGGTACGTGCGCGCGATTTCGTCGCGCTCGACGCGGCTGACGTTCGCCACCTCGTCGAGGCTCCGGGGCGTGTTCGCCTGCCGCGCGGCGGCGTAGAGCGCGCTGGTGGCGACGCCCTCGATGCTGCGGCCGGGGAGGAGGTCTTCGTTCAGAGCACGACGGTAGATGACCGACGCGGTCTCGCGGACGTTCTTGGGGAGGCCGAGCGCGGAGGCCATGCGCTCGATTTCGCCCAGCGCCTGCTTGAGGTTGCGTTCCTTCGAGCTCCGCGTGCGGAAGCGTTCGTTCCACTTGCGGAGGCGCTGCATCTTCTGGCGCTGATTGCTCGACAGCGAGTTCCCGTAGGCGTCCTTGTCCTGCCAGCCGATATTGGTGGACAGTCCTTTGTCGTGCATCAGGTTCGTCGTGGGGGCGCCGACGCGGCTCTTGTCGTCGCGCTCGCTGGCGTCGAACGCGCGCCACTCGGGACCGCGGTCGATGGAGTCCTCCTCGACCACGAGGCCGCAGTCCTCGCAGACGGTCTCCCCGCGCTCCTCGTCGACGGCGAGGTCGCCGCCGCACTCCGGGCACTGGAGGTCGGCGTCCTCGTCGCGCTCGCGCTCGCCGTCGGTCTCCTCGTCGGTGCGTTCGCGGGTTCGCGTGGTGTCACTCATGGGGGCTGTGGGCGGGTTCTGTGGTCCGGAAAACGTCGAATACGTGTGTAGAGACGGGCCGAGCGCACAAAAGGACTGTGGCAGGAACTCGCACACGGGGCGGGGTCGTGGGGCATCGAAACGCTTACCGACGGCACGCGCGATTCCGGAGACATGAGCGATTCTGTGGACGCCGACGAGGTCGAGCACGTCGCGGACCTCGCGCGCGTCGCCCTCGACGACGAGGAGCGCGCGGAGTTCGCCGACCAGTTCGGCGACATCCTCGACTACTTCGAAGCGCTCGAAGAGGTGCCGGAGGTCGAGGCCGAACCCGACCTCGTGAACGTGATGCGCAGCGACGAGGTCGAGGACAGCCTCAGTCAGGAGGAAGCGCTGCAGAACGCCGAGGACAGCGAGGACGGGCGCTTCAAGGGCCCGAAGGTGTCGTGATGAGCCTGAACGCGTACATCACCGAGACGGAAATCGAGGGCAGCGAGGACGGCCCGCTGGCGGACAAGACGGTCGCCGTCAAGGACAACATCTCCACGGAAGGCGTGCGGACGACCTGCGGGTCGAAGATGCTCGAGGAGTACGTCCCGCCGTACGACGCCACGGTCGTCGAGCGCCTCAAGGACGCGGGCGCGACCATCCCCGGGAAGACGAACATGGACGAGTTCGGGATGGGGACGACCACCGAGACCTCGTACTTCGGCGCGACGAAGAACCCCGTCGACGAGGAGCGCGTCCCCGGCGGCTCGTCGGGCGGGAGCGCGGCGGCGGTCGCGGCGGGCGACGCCGACCTCGCGCTCGGCAGCGACACCGGCGGCTCGATTCGGTGCCCGGCGGCGTTCTGCGGGGTCGTCGGCATCAAGCCGACGTACGGCCTCGTCTCCCGGTACGGGCTAGTCGCGTACGCGAACAGCCTCGAACAGATCGGCCCCATCGCGCCGACTGTCGAGGAGGCGGCGGCGCTGCTGGACGTGGTCGCCGGCCCCGACGAGAACGACGGGACGACGCGCGAGGAGGGCGCTGACACGGACTTCGCCGGCGCGGCGGAGGGCGACGTGGACGGGCTGACGATTGGCGTCCCCACGGAACTCGTGGAGGGCGCCGAGGACGCCGTGGTGGAGACGTTCGAGGAAGCCATCGACGACCTCCGCGAGCAGGGCGCGACCGTCGAGGAGGTCAGCCTGCCGTCCGTCGAGTACGCCGTCGCCGCCTACTACGTCATCGCGATGAGCGAGGCGTCCTCGAATCTGGCGCGCTTCGACGGCGTGCGCTACGGGAACAGCGGTGGGTACGACGGCAACTGGAACGAGTCGTTCGCGGAGGCGCGCTCAGACGGCTTCGGCGACGAGGTCAAGCGCCGCGTCCTCCTCGGGACGTACGCGCTGTCGGCGGGCTACCACGACAAGTATTACAAGCAGGCCCAAGAGGCCCGCGCGTGGGTGGAACAGGACTTCGACGAGGCGTTCGAGGACGTGGACGTGCTCGCCTCGCCGACGATGCCGATTCTCCCGCCGGCGCTCGGCGAGAGCCTCGACGACCCCCTGAAGATGTACCTCGCGGACGCGAACACGACGCCCGTGAACCTCGCGAACCTCCCCGCAATCTCGGTGCCGGCGGGCGAAGCCGACGGCCTCCCGGTCGGCCTCCAGTTGGTCGGCCCGGCGTTCGGCGAGAAGACCATCGTCAACGCCGCCGCCGCCGTCGAGAACTAACTGCGAACCGCTCTTCTCACCGTCCAAAGCGTCTCGCGTAGCGGCCGCTCCGTGTCGGTTCCGAGGCCTCCATAGAGGCACTTTCTCACAACGAACTCTGTTAGTTAGGTTTATAGAATAGAGCGTGAATGAAACATCTGCATGTCACAAGTGCGCACGATATTGGTGGTGGCAGTGGTGGTGCTCGCGGGCGCCGTAGGACCGGTAGCCGCGGGCGCCGCGACCGCCGCCGGCGGAGACGCGCGACAGGTGGACAGCGCCGCAGTCGACAGCGTCCAGCAGGCGGCGAACAACACGAGTCGGCTGACGCTGCTGACGTACAACGACATCCAGACCGCGGCCGCGGAGAACACGACGCTGCCGCGGATGGCGACGCTCCTCAATCAGCGGCGGGCGGCCCACGACAACCCGACGTTCACGGTCGGGGGCGGCGACGAGGTGAGCCCGCACGCGCTGTCGCCGCTCAGCCAGTGGCGGGTGCCGATAGCCGCGCTGAACGTCGTCCAGCCCGACGCCGAGGTCATCGGCAACCACGACCTCGACTACGGCTTCGACGCCGTCCGGAACTTCTCGGCGGCGTCGGAGTTCCCGTGGCTGTCGGCGAACATCGTGGACAGCGAGACCGGCGATCCGATTCCCGGCACGGAGCCGTACACGGTCGTCGAGAAGGACGGCGTCCGGGTGGGCGTCGTCGGGCTCGCAGACGAAGCCATCAAGTCGAAGACGGCGGTGGACTTCGCCGAGCAGGGCTACGAGCTCCGGAACTTCTCCGCGACCGCCAGCGAGTACGCGACCGAGCTGAAGACCGAACAGAACGTCGACGTGGTCGTGGCGGCCGCGCACATCGGCGTCCCCGAGTCGAAGACGCTCGCCCGGCAGACCGACAACGTCGACGTGGTGGTCACCGGGGACGACGAGGTCGAGTACCCGCCACAGGAGACCTCGGGGACCGTCATCATCGAGGCGGAGGCGCGCGCCGAGCACGTCGGTGAACTCAACCTCACCGTCGAGGACGGCGAGGTCACCGCGTGGAACGGCCGCCTCCTCGACGTCACCGAGGACGTGCCGAAGAACGACACCGTGTCGTCGCTCATCTCCGACGCGCGTTCGGACGGCCTGAACGCGGTCGCGGGCGAGACGACGACCGAACTCGACGCGCGGTTCACTCCGAACTACCACGACGAGACCGCGCTCGGGAACATGATCGGGGACGCGTTCCGCGCGCAGAGCGGCGCCGAGGTCGCGGTCACGAACGCGGGCGGCATCCGCTCGAACGGCGTCTACGGCCCCGGGAACGTGACCGTCGGGGACGTGTACAACATCCTCCCGTTCCAAAACACGCTCGTCACCGTCCGGCTCACGGGCGCGGAACTGAAGCAGCTGCTCGGCAGTCAGGTCGTCCCCTTGGAGAGCGAGACGGGCCAGCGCTACGGCGTGGAGGCGCAGCTGCAGGTCAGCGGCGTGACCTACGAGTTCGGCAGCCACGTCGACCAAGCGCCGTACGTCCGCGAGGCGTGGGTGAACGGTGAACCCGTGAGCGCCAACGAGACGTACAACGTCACCGTGAACTCCTACATGGCGGGCTGGGACGGCTCCGTGCTCGAAGACGCGCCGCGCGTGAGCACGTCGAACGTGCTCTACGGCACCGCGCTCTTGGAGTACGTGCAGGATAACTCCCCGGTCACGCCCAGCGACGCCAACCGCATCCGCCGCGTCGACGACTTCGCCGAGGTGGAGTCCGTCGACGTCCGGCGCGGCGACGCGACGCTCGTGCTCGACGCGCCGCGGAACGCGTCGGGCGCCGTCGCCGAGAGCTTCTACGTCACGCACGCGGACACGACCGAGCGGCTGTCCGCGGAGTCCGCCCACGTCGGCGACGACACCGTCGAGGTGACGTTCCCGATGTCCGAGCTGGCGCCGTTCCTCGGGCAGAACGGCGACCTCGAACTGTACGGCGAGTACAACACGACGCCCGACGAGCGGGTGTACTTCGATTCGTCCGTGCTGAACGCCGACCTCGAACGCGGCGTCTTCGGCGCGGGCCACGGGAACGAACGCGGCAACGACGACGAAGAGAAGCACGGGAACGGAAACGGACGCGGCAACGGGAACGGCCACGAGCGCGGCAACGGCCACGGCCCGCGTCTCGTGGGCGTGACGCCGGTCGCGGCGTAACCCGCGCCGTTCTGTTCCGGCGCTTTCGGGGTTAGAAGTCGGGGAGGTCGTCGGGCGCGTCGTACTCGGCCTCCCAGTCGACGTACTCTTCTTTGAGGAGGCGGGAGGTCTCAGCGCCGAGTTCCGCCAGCGAGGCGTTGATGGCGGAGACGGTCTCCCACGAGTTCAGGTCGGGGTGGATGTCGCGCTCGCGCCAGTTCTCGGGGAGGCCGGGGGCGTGGTAGCCGACGCGGTCGGCGAACTCGTCCCAGAAGAAGTCGAAGCGGTCGAAGAGGCCGAGGTCGACGGCCACCTCGAAGGCGTCCCGGGAGAGGTCGGTCTCCGCGGCCCACGTCTCGAAGGCCTGTTCCCACGCGCCGTCGGCCAAGAACTCCTGTAGGTCGTCGCGGTGGTAGTCGGTGCCTTGGACGGTCACGTCGTCGTACTCGTCGGGGTCGCCCTCCAGCTCTGGGGGGTCGGGCGCGGGCGCGTCGAGAGACATATGCTGGGGTAGGAAGTCGGCGCGGAAAAGCCTGCGCGTCGCCGCTGGCTACGCGCCCAGCCAGTCGTTCGTGGAGATGTCATGGCCGCTCGTCCGGCAGACTCGGGCGCCGTGGTTGCGGACCTCGCGGGCGGAGGGGAACGTCTCGCGCGCTTGAATCTGGTCCTGAATCCACTCCGCGAGGGCGCGCGCCTGCGGCCGCCCGGCGATGCGCTCGACCTCGTTCAGCCCCTTCTCGTAGGCGCTGCGCCGGGAGCCCGCGCGCTCTCTGGCGCGCTCGCGGTCCGCGAGATCGAAGACGGTGGCGGCCGTCTCGTCGATGTTCCGCAGGAGCTTCGTGGCGTGGCCGGTCACCGGCGACCACCGGGTTCGGACGCGCGGTCGGTCGCTGGCTCCCCGAGTCGGCCGCGGGCGGGCGTTGGTGTCGTCACGCGTAGAGAAACGCCGACAAACCGGATAAGCCTGTGGGCGGGCGTTTTCTTATTTGATAAATGATACTGCTAGGACAATACTAACTCCGTAGAGTCGTGTAATCTCTCTCGTCAGACGGGCGGCTGTCGTCGCCGGCCTGACGCCCCACAATGGTACGGAAGCAAGACAGCCGGGCGCTCGCACCCGGCGACTCGGCGCGGTTGCTCGCACTGCTCGCCCCCGTTCTCGCGGGACTGAAACAGCTCTGGACGGTGCTGTTGTACAGCTCTGCGTACCTCTCGGTCGTGACCGTTCTCGAAGTCGGCATCGCGATGGTCGTGCTGTCGCTGCCGCCCAGTCCCGCGCCGGTGGTCGTCGGGCTGCTCACGTTCGCCGTCTACGCGAACGACCGCATCGCGGACGCCGACGACGACGAACTCGACAAGCCCGACCAGACCGCGTTCGTGCGCCGCCACGAGAACGCGCTGTACGTCGCCGCGGCGGTGGCGTACGGGCTCGCGGTCGCGTCCGCGATGCTCGGCGGGCCGGCGGCGCTGGCGCTGTCGCTGCTCCCCGGCACGTTCTGGGTGCTGTACGCCAGCGACTGGCTGCCGCGGCTGGGCGCGGGCCTGCGCCGACTGAAGGACGTGTTGCTCGTGAACACCGCGGTCGTCGCGCTCGCGTGGGCGGTGTCGCTGACGTTCCTGCCGCTGGCGTTCGCGGACCGCGGCGTGACGCCGACCGTCGGGGTCGTGTTCGCGTACTTCTTCCTCCGGTCGTTCGTCGACGCGGAACTCCCGAACGTCCGCGACCGCGCGGGCGACGCGGAGGCCGGCGTCCGCACGCTCCCCGTCGTGGTCGGCCTCGAACGCACTCGTTACGTCCTCTACGGCGTCGACGCCGCCACGGCCGCGGTGCTCGCGTACGGCGCCGCTGCTGGCTTCCTCTCGGTTCCCGTCGCGGTCGCGCTCGGCGCCGGCCTCGCGTACTCGCTGGGCGTCACGACCCTGCTGACGCGGTACGCCGACCGCGCGTGGCTGACCGTCGCGCCGGAGCTGGAGTACGTCGTCGCCGCGGCCGCGCTCGCCGTCGTCGCGCTCGGGTAGCCGGCCGCTACGCCGTCGGAGATGAACCTTTCGCTGACCGGCACGGCTTTTACAAGCGCGGAACATATCCGAACGAACCGTGGTTTCCCTCGTCGACGCACTGACGGCCGTGCTGCTGGTCAGCGTCGCGGTGAGTTTCGCGGCCGCGCTGCTGGCGTGGCGCGAACGCCCCGAGCCGGGCGCGTCGGCGGTCATCCTCATGCTCGGTGGCGTCGTGTGGTGGGCGGCGTTCCTCGTGTTCGAGCTGCAGGCGTCGACGCTCGCGCGGAAGATTCTCTGGTCGGACGTCCAGTGGGTCGGCGTCGTCGTCATTCCCGTCGGGTGGCTGCTGTTCGCGCTCATGTACACCGGCCGCGACGAGTACGTCCGCCCCCGGGTCGTCGCCGTGCTCTCCGTCGTCCCCGTGGTGACGGTGGTGTTGGCGGTGACGAGCAACTCCCACGACCTCCTGTACCGGTCGACGACGGTGGTGACGTACGGCGACTTCGTGTTGCTCGAACGCGCCGGCGGGCCGTGGTACTGGGTGGTGGCGGCGTACACGTACGCGCTCGGCGCGCTCGGGTTCGTGCCGCTGTTCGACCTGATTCGGAGCAACGCCGTGCTGTTCCGCGGGCAGAGCGCCGCGCTCCTGTTCGGCTCGCTGACGCCGTGGGTGACGAACATCCTCTCGGTGATGGGCGTGCTCCCGCTGCCCGAGTTCGACCCGACGCCGATAGCGTTCGCCGTCACCGGGGTGGCGTTCCTCGGCGCGGTCACGCAGTACCAACTGTTCGACGCCAGCCCAGCGCCGAACTGGCGCGCGCGCCGGCTCGTCTTCGAGCGGATGGACGACGCCGCCATCGTCGTCGACAACCACGGCTACGTCGTCGACGCCAACGAGAGCGCGGAGCCGCTGCTGGGCCGCGCCCGCCGCGACGCAATCGGCGAGCCGGTGGCGTCGATGCTGCCGACGCTGGGTCCGCTGGCCGACGACTGCCGGCCTGAGCACGTCACTGTCGACGTGGACGGCGACGACACGCCGTTCGACGTGTCGGTGACGCCCGTCTACGACGTGCGCGACCGGCTCATCGGGCGCGTCGTCACGTTCCACGACGTCAGTCGCTACCTCCGGCAGAAGCAGCGTCTCGAAGTCCTGAACCGGGCGTTCCGCCACAACGTCCGCACGGACACCCAGATGATTCTGGGGTACGCCGGCCAGCTCTCGCCGGACACCGACGAGGAGCGCGAGGCCGTGGGCATCGTCGAGCAGCGCGCGGCCAGAATCGCGGCGCTCGGCGAGAAGGCCCGCGTCATCGTGGACCTCATCGAGCGCGAGGAGGGACCGCGGGTGCCCGTGAGCCTCCCCGAGCTGTTGGACGGGCGCGTCCAGCGACTCCGGCAGTCCTACCCCGGCGTCACCGTCGAGGTGTCGGCGTTCCCCGCGGACTGCACGGTGCCGGCGTCGCTGGGCCCCGTCGTCTGGAACGTGCTGGAGAACGCCGCCGAGCACAACACCAACGACGACCCGCACGTCCGCGTGGCCGTCGCGGCCGGCGAGGGCCGCGTGGAGATTCGGGTTACTGACGACGGCCCGGGCGTGCGCGACGGCGAGTACGCCGCCCTCGAACGCGGAACGGAGACGCCGCTGCGCCACGCCAGCGGCCTCGGGCTGTGGCTGATTCAGTGGGGGACGGACATCGCGGGCGGCCGCGTGACCTTCGAGAACAACGACCCCACCGGCACCGTCGTCACGCTGGACGTGCCGCGGCTGGACTGACTACTGCTGTTCGGCGTGCGCGTCGAGGGCCTCCTGCCGGAGCGCCTCCTCGGCGTCCGTCTCGCAGGCCAGCCGGGGCACCCCGGTGGGCGTGCCGTCGTCGTCGAGCGCGACGAACGTGAAAAACGACGTGGTGGTCTTGCGCTCGGTGCCCTCCACGGGGTCCTCGGCGCGCACCTCGACTTTCACCTCGATGCTGGACTTCCCCACGTCGAAGACGAACGCCTCCACGACGGCGACCTCACCCATCTCAATGGGCGCGATGAAGTCCACGTGGTCCATCGACGCGGTGACGCACTGCCGGCCGGAGAACCGCATCGACGCGATGGCCGCGCAGATGTCCATCCAGTGGAGGACCGCGCCCCCGAGGGCGCGGCCGAGGTTGTTCGTGTCGTTGGGCAACAGCAGCTCCGTCATCTCCGTGTAGGAGTCCATCAGGCGAGCGCTCTCAGTCATGGCTCGTCGTTCTGCGGCGGGCGACTTGAACGCTTCCGAGTGGGGACGAACCGGGCGAGAGCGGGGGGCACGTCGAACATTCGACAAGCGTAAGGCCGGCACGCCTAACGTCCACGCAATGAGCGAGGAATCCGCGGCGACCGGCGAGGGCTCGGTGCGAGTCGTCGGGACCGCCCACGTCTCCGCGGACAGCGTCGCGGAAGTCGAGCGCGTCGTCGAGGAGGAGGACCCGGACACGGTCGCCGTCGAACTGGACGAGGGCCGCTACCGGCAGATGCAGGGGGACGCCCCCGACGACCTCGACGCCAGCGACCTCCTGAAGGGGAGCATGGCGTTCCAGTTCTTGGCGTACTGGCTGCTGTCGTACGTCCAGCAGCGCCTCGGCGACAAGTTCGGCATCGAGCCGGGCGCCGACATGAAGGCCGGCATCGACGCCGCCGAGCGCATCGGCGCGGACGTGGCGCTCGTCGACCGCGACATCCAAGTGACGATTCAGCGCTTCTGGGCGCGCATGACCGGCGTCGAGAAGCTCAGGCTGGTCGGCGAACTCGCGTTGGGCGTCACCGACAGCCGGACGCTCGGGCTGGGGGTCGGCGCGTTCGTCGGCTTCCTCGTCGGCGTGGTCGCGGAGTTCGTCGCCGGGCCGTTCCTGCTCCCGCCGCCGCCCGCCACGTTCGGCGTCGTGGAGACGGCGCTGGTCGTGCTGTCGGGGCTGGCGGAGGCCGTGCTGTTCGCCGGCGCGGGGTCGCTCGTGTTCGGCGCGGTGTTCGCCGTGCTGTTCGCGCGCGCCGCCCCCGAGGAGGACGTCGAGGAGTTCACGATGGACGACCTGACGGACGCGGACGTGGTGTCGGCGATGATGGAGGAGTTCCGGCGGTTCAGTCCCGCGGGCGCGGAGGCGCTCATCGACGAGCGCGACGCCTACATCGCGCACAACCTCGTCGCGCTGCGCGCGCAGGGCAAGCACGTCGTCGCGGTGCTGGGCGCCGGCCACCGCGAGGGCGTCGAGCGCTACCTCGACCACCCCGAGGAGCTGCCGCCGATGGAGTCGCTGACGGGCACGCGCAGCAGCCGGTTCTCGGTCGCGAGCGCGTTCGGCCTCCTGATTACGGTTGGCTTTCTGGCGTTCTTCGGCCTGCTGGTGATGGCGGGGGTGGAAAACGCCGTGCTGTTGCAGGTGTTCGGCGCGTGGTTTCTGTTCAACGGCGTGATCTCGCTGGGCGCGGCGAAGCTCGCGGGCGCCCACTGGACGAGCGCGGGCGTCGGCGGCGCGGTGGCGTGGCTGACCAGCGTCAACCCCCTGCTCGCGCCGGGCTGGTTCGCGGGGTACGTCGAACTGCGCTACCTCTCCGTGCGGGTCGCCGACATCGGCACGCTGAACGAGCTCTTAGACGACCAAGAGACGCCGATTCGCGACCTGATGGCCCAGATGATCGACGTGCCGCTGTTCCGGCTCATTGCGGTCGTGGCGATGACGAACATCGGCAGCTTCGTCGCCAGCGTCCTGTTCCCGTTCGTCGTGTTGCCGCTCATCGGCGGGCCCTTCGACAGCGTCGGCGCGGTCAGCGACGCGATGGTACAGGGCGCGCAGAACAGCGCCGACGCCATCTGGAGGCTGGTACGGTGAACTTCAGCAGCCGCGAACTCCGCGACCTCCTCGTGGCGTGGCTGGCGCTCGGACTGGCGTTCAGCCTGTTCTACGTCCCCGTCTCCGCGACGACCCTCGTGGACGTGCTGGCGAGCGCCCTGTTCCTCGAAGAGTTCGCGTTGAGCCTCGTGACCGTGGGCGTCGCGTTCCTCCTGCACGAGCTCGCGCACAAGGTCGTCGCGGTGCGCTTCGGCCAGCACGCGGAGTTCCGCGCGGACTTCGGGATGCTCGCGCTCGCCGTCGCGGGCGGGCTCGCGGGGTTCCTGTTCGCGGCGCCGGGCGCGGTCCACCACCGCGGCCGCATCACGCCACGCGAGCACGGCCTCATCGCGGTCGCCGGCCCGCTCACGAACGTCGCGCTCGCGGTCGTCTCGCTGGGGCTGTTCAGCGTGGCGCCCGACCTCGCGTGGCGCGGCCTCTACATCAACGTCCTGCTGGCGGGGTTCAACATGATTCCGTTCGGGCCGCTGGACGGCGCAACCGTCCTCGACTGGAGCAAGGCCGCGTACGCGGCCGCCGCCGTCGTCACCATCGGGCCGGCCGCCCTGCTGTTCTTCGGAATATAGCCGTCCGCGCATAGACCGGCACGTTTTTCGCCCCGAGTTGCGCACGTTCGCGTATGAGCGACGGGAGCGACGACGAACTCACGTACGCCGACGCGGGCGTGGACATCGAGGACAGCGAGGCCGCGACCGCGGCGCTGGTCTCCGCGGTTTCGGAGGTCGGGGACACCACCGAGTACGCGGGGCTGGTGGACCTCGGCGACCAGTACCTCGCGCTCGCCACCGACGGCGTCGGCACGAAACTGCTCGTGGCGGTCGCCCTCGAAGACTACTCGACGGTGGGCATCGACTGCATCGCGATGAACGTCAACGACCTCGTGGCGGCGGGCGTCGAGCCCGCGGCGTTCGTGGACTACCTCGCGGTGGACGTCCCCGACGAGGCGCGCGCCGCCGAACTCGGCGAGGGGCTCGCGGCGGGCGCCGAGGAAGCCGGCGTCGCGCTCGTCGGCGGCGAGACGGCGGTGATGCCGGAGGTCGTCAACGACTTCGACCTCGCGGGCACCGTGGCCGGCACCGCCACGGACGACGACCTGCTCGCCGGGGAAGCCGAGGCGGGCGACGTGCTCGTCGGCTTCCCGTCGTCGGGCATCCACTCGAACGGTCTCACGCTCGCGCGGGAAGCCGCGGACCGCGCGGGCGGCTTCGACGAGCCGTTCCCCGGCGACGGCTACGACACCGTGGGGGAGGCATTGTTGGAGCCGACCCGCATCTACACGTACCTGCTCGATGCGCTGCACGAATACGACGTGCACGCCGCCGCCCACGTCACGGGCGGCGGCTGGACGAACCTCGAACGCATGGGCGCGTTCCGCTACGAGGTCACGGACCCGCTCCCGGCGCAGGACGTCTTCGCGTTCGTGCAGGACGCCGGCAACGTCGGCGACGAGGAGATGCACCGCACGTTCAACATGGGCACCGGGTTCGTCGTGGCGGTCGAGCAGTCGGACGCCGACGACCTCGTGGCCGCGACGGACGGGCAGGTCATCGGTGAGGTCAGCGAAGGAGAGACGGTGGCGATTCGCGGGCTCGAACTCTAACTCAGCCGCGCCGCCACGTCGGCCTGCGTGATGATGCCGACCGTCTCGCCGTCGTGAGTGACCATCACGGCCTTGTAGTGGTCCAGCAGGCTGGAAATCTCGTCGAGCGTGGCGTCCTCGGAGACGGTGGGGAAGCTCTCGCTCATCACCTCTCGGACGGGGTGGTCGCCGACGTCCTCGCCGGCGTGGACGACGTCGCTATCGCTGATAGAACCCACTGGAACGCCGTTCGTGATGACCGGGAGCTGGGAGTAGCCGGCCTCCTGCATCTTCTGGACGGCGTCGCTGACGGCGTCGTCGGGCGCGACGCTGATGACGTCCTCGTGCATCAGGGTCTTCGCGCGGACGACGTCCCCCTCGGCCTCGTCGAGCGCTTCGACGATGCGGCGCAGCGTCGAGAGGCGGGGGTCGACGTCGCCGCCCTCGATGCGGGCGATGAGCGGCTGTGAGACGCCCGCGCGCTCGGCGAGTTCGCTCTGGGTGAGCTCAAGGGAGGTGCGCCGTTCGCGCAGGTCCTTCGGCGTCGGCAAACGCATACGCCGCAATTACCGACAGTTATTGATAAAGGTTCGGGAGGTTACTCGGCGTCGCGCTCGGCCTCCTCCTCGCCGCCCTCCTCGACGACCTCGATGACTTCGAGGGGAACATCGCGGAGCGCGCCGCCGACCTCGCTCTTGGCGATGCGCTCGGCGTGCTCGACGCTGTCGGCGTTGAACACGGTGAGTTCGAGGACGAGCCCGACGAGCGCGGTGTTCGCCGCGAGGAACGCGGCGTCCAGCGGCTCCCCGCACGCGGGACAGGTCGTGACGCCGGCCTCGACTTCGACGTAGTCGAGGTCTTGGTCGTTCAGTCGTTTGCCGGCCTCGCTCACGGCGACGCCGATGGCGTCGTCGGAGTTCTCGACGTCACGGACCAGCCACGCTGCTTCCATCGCAACGACGTAGTTGCTCATATTCGTTCAACGGGGCGCCGAATGTCGTGCTTTGTGGTTTGGCCGCCGCGGGCGGACGTGACGCGAAACGTCGCCATAACTTATCGAGTGGTCTCGGGACAGCCACCGCGCGGTTACGAATCGCGGCCCGCGCGTCGGCGGCGGCGATCGCCCACGCACGCCGAACGCCAAACCGCAAGACAGCGGCGACCCAACCCCCTCAATCCGTCCGGAAAGCATTTATACGGGTACGCCTTCGCAGACATCACCCGATGTTCGACCGCGCCACCCGACTCGCGCTGTTCACGCTGTACCAGTCCGCCCTCGCCGTAGGCATCGCGTTGCTCCCCGTTGCCGTGCTCGCGCGCCGCGCCGGCGTCACGCTCCCGGTCCGCCCGCTCGTCGAGCGCACCGAGCGCGCCTACGAGTCCCGCGCGACGAACTGAACTTCCGGCGGAGACGGCCGCTACCGTCTGATTCTCCCGCACCACGAATCCCCGGAAGAGATGGTTTTATCAGTCCCGGACTGGTAACGTCTGGTAATGTTCAACAGCAATGAGGGCTCGGAGTTCGCCCGGAACCAAGCGCGGTTCGGCGGCACCCAGAACCCCTACGAGCCGGAAGTCGGCTCCCTCCCCGACGGCGGCAACTCGGGCGCTGACGACGAGTACGTCAACAAGACCGGCACCACCATCGTCGGCCTCACCACCGACGACGGCGTCGTGATGGCCTCCGACATGCGCGCGAGCCTCGGCGGCCGCGTCGTCTCCAACAAGGACGTCCAGAAGGTCGAGGAGATTCAGCCCAACGCCGCGCTCTCGATGTCCGGCTCCGTCGGCGGCGCACAGAGCTTCATCCGCTCGCTGCGCGCCGAGGCGAACCTCTACGAGGCGCGCCGCGGCGAGTACATGAACATCAACGCGCTGGCGACGATGGCGTCGAACCTCCTGCGCGGCGGTCCGTTCTTCCGCGTCGTCCCCATCCTCGCCGGCGTCGACGACGACGGCGGCCACGTCTTCAGCCTCGACCCGTCGGGTAGCTCCCTCTCGGACAGCTACACCGCGCAGGGCTCCGGGATGCCGTACGCGCTCGGCGTCCTCGAACAGGAGTTCACCGACGACCTCTCCACCGACGAGGCCGTGCAGGTGGCCGCACAGGCCATCGACTCCGCCAGCGAACGCGACACTGCCTCGGGCAACGGCATCCACGTCACGAAGATCACGCGCGAGAACGTCGAAATCATCGGCCACAAGGACGTCGACGACGTCCTGTAATCGGCTCCGTCTCTCATTCCGTTTTCTCGGCCCGGTAGCCGCGCGGCCGGCGTCAGTCGAGGCCGTCGCCGCGCCCGAGCCAGTCCGCGAAGCTCCCGTCGAGTAGGGTTTCGCGTTGGTTCTCGAAATACTCGCACTGCATCGCGTAGACGGCGTTCTCGAAGGAGTTGCCGTCGTAGAGCGCGCTCCGTACGCGGTCGCGCTTCCACGACGCGGGCGTAGTGCCGTGGCGGGCGCGCTGGCGCAGCGGCCACAGGTACTTCGCGGCCTCCTCCTCGGAGAGCCCGCGCCGGCACAGGCCCGCCTCCGCTTGCGCGAAGAGGTCCGCGTAGATGGCTTCGGCGTCGTCCGTGCGGTCGCCGTCGCTGGTAATCCACGCGAGGTCCGCGTCGAGGCCGTTCTTCGCGGCGCCGTAGAAGCTCTCGCGGGCGGTCTCCCAGTCGAGGTCGTAGAGCGGGTGTTCGGTCCGCGGGAGGTTCTCCAGCAGGCCCGCGAACGCCGCCTGCACCGCGATGGTGTCTCGGACGGTCGGCTGGCCGGCGATGGGGCGGAACTCGATGCGTGCGTTGGCGTTCTCCTTCGAGGAGCCGCCGAACACCGGCCGCACCCACCGCCAGAACGTGCCGTGTTTGCGCCGCCAGTACGCGAACTCGTCGTCGAAGCGCCCGCCCTCCGAGACGGGCATCGGGACGATGGTGTTGTCCGCGGCGACGCGGTCGACGGCGTCCTCCACGCTCTCGAAGTCCTCGGGGAACCGCACCTTCTGCTGCTCGCCGGGGACGTTCAGCACGGTCTCGAAGACGTCGATGCGGGACTCCTGCCAGCCGTCGACGAGAATCTCCTCGGGCGCGGCGTCCTCGTCGTAGAGGTCCGGCGGGAACAGCGGCGAGTTCACGCACAGCGCCAACAGCGGCGCCGCGAACCGGAGTGCGTACCCGAAGTACGTCGGCAGGTCCACGGCTTGGGGTACTTGGTAGTGGGGCTGGATGGACGTGATGAGCGCCTCCGGCATCACGGTCTCGGCCTCCAGCGAGACGTGCGGGGCGTCCAGTCGCATCCCCGCGGGCTGGTCGGTGTTCGCCATCGCGTGGTAGCGCGCGGACGCCGACATGTTCGTGGCGATTTCGGCGCCCCCGCGGGAGACGCTGTCCGTGAGGTAGTCGCGGGCGGTCTCGCCCTCCGGCGGAATCGTCCACATGCCGTCGCTGACGAGGTGCAGGCCCTCCGCGTCCATCGGCCCCTCTGCGGCGTCGAGGTTCGCGCGCACCTCCATCTCTTGGGCGCGCAGCCCGTGCTCGTTGAGCGGCTGCGGGCTGGTCGTCATCTCCGCGTTGTGGAGGCCCAGCTCCTTCTCGAAGCCGACGAACTCCAGCACGCGGCGGGGGACGCGCGCCAGCGACCCCTCGTCGTTGACCGCGTAGAACTCGTACTCGAGGCCGACGATGGCTTGGGGGTTGTCGAACGTCCCCGCGGCGATTTCCTGCTTGACGACCTCGGCGTCCTCGCGGACCCGCGTCTCGAACGCCGCGGCGTCCACGTCGAGGGTGTCGCGCACTCGCTCCACGAGGTCCGGGCCTGTCATGGCGTGGGGTTTGTCGCCCCGCGACTAATAAGCGCGGTGGGTGCGCGGGTGCGGTTCGCGCGATTTAACTGCGGGTGCTGGCTACCGAACGGTAATGGAATTCGGTTCGTTCGCCGCGCACGCCGCCGACGTGGAGGCGACGGACGCGGACCTCGACGTCGTCTCGAAGGTCGCGGCCCTGTTCGGCGAGGCGGGCGACGACCTCGCGGTGGTCGCGCGGTTCGTGCAGGGCCGGGTGTTCCCGGCGCACTCGGAGACGAAACTGGACATCGGGCCGCGGCTCTGCTACGAGGCGCTGGCGCGCGCGGCGTCCACGAACGTCACCGTCGAAGACGTGGAAGACCGGCTCGCGGAGACCGGCGACATCGGCGAGGTCGCCGCGAACCTCGACCTCGGCGGGCAGGCCGGTCTCGGCGCGTTCGCGGGCGGTGACGCCGACGACGCCCTGACCGTCGCCGAGGTGTACGAGGATTTGAGCGCGCTCGCGGCCGCCGAAGGCGACGGGAGCCAAGACGAGAAGGTCACCCTGCTGTTCGGGCTGTTCAACGACTGCTCGGGCGAGGAGGCGCGCTACCTCGCCCGGCTCGTGCTCGGAGAGATGCGCATCGGCGTCGGCGAGGGCGCGGTCCGGGACGCCATCGCGGAGGCGTTCGATGTCTCCGTGGAAGCTGCCGAGCGCGCGCTCCAAGTGTCGAACGACTACGGCCTCGTGGCCGTCACGGCCCGCGACGACGGCGAGGCGGGCCTCGACGAGATGCACCTCGAAGTCGGGCGGCCCGTGCAGGCGATGCTCGCGCAGGCGGGCACCGTCACGGACGCCCTCGACGAGTGGGCGGAGGCGGCCGTGGAGACGAAGTTCGACGGCGCGCGCGTCCAAGTCCACTGGGACGGCGACGAGGTGTCGCTGTACTCGCGGAACATGGAGGACGTGACCGAGGCGCTCCCCGAACTCGTGGAGTTCGTCGAGGAGAACGTCGAGGCCTCGGTCATCTTGGACGGGGAGGCGGTCGCGGTCGATGACGACGGCGACCCGCTGCCGTTCCAAGAGATTCTGAAGCGGTTCCGCCGCAAGCACGACGTCGCGCAGATGCGCGAGGAGGTCCGCGTCGAACTGAACGCCTTCGACTGCCTGCACGCAAGCGGCGAGGACCTGTTGGACGAACCGTTCCGGGAGCGCCACGAGCGCCTGCGCGCGGTCGTCGGCGACGAGTCGGCGGTTTCGGAGATTCTGGTGACGGACGACGCCGACGAAATCGCCCAGTTCGAGGAGGACGCGCTCGAAGCCGGCCACGAGGGCATCATGCTGAAAGACCCCGACGCGGCCTACACGCCCGGCGACCGGGGGAAGCACTGGCTGAAGCGCAAGCCCGACGTGGAGACGCTCGACTTGGTCGTGACCGGCGCGGAGTGGGGCGAAGGGCGGCGCGCCTCCTTCTTCGGGACGTTCATGCTGTCCGCGCGGGACGCCGACGCCGGCGAGTTCGCCACCATCGGGAAGGTCGCCACCGGCATCACCGACGAGGAGCTAGCGAACCTCACGGAGCGACTGGAGCCGCACGTCCGCTCGGAGGACGGGCAGACCGTGGACTTCGAGCCGGCGGTCGTCTTCGAAGTCGGCTACGAGGAGATTCAGTCCTCGCCGACCTACGAGTCGGGGTACGCGCTCCGGTTCCCGCGGTTCGTCACCGTCCGCGAGGACAAGCCCCCGGAGAACGCCGACACCATCGAGCGCGTCGAGCGCCTCGCCGAGCAGCAGGGCTGACGGCGGTGCGTTGAACACGCCAGCCGTCCAACGGTCGGTATGAACGTGCGTGGCGCCGTCGTGGACCTCGACGGCACCGTCCTCCGCGGCGAGACGCTGCTCCCGGGCGCGAGCGAGGCCGTGGCCGCGCTCCGCGAGCGCCTCGACCGCGTGCTCTTCCTGACGAACAACCCGACCGTGCCGCCCCGCGAGTACGCCGCGCGGCTGTGCGAACTGGGCATCGACGCGACCGCCGACGACGTGCTCACGTCCACGGACGCGACCGTCGCGTACCTCCGCGAGAACCACGCCGGCGCGCCGACGTTCCCCATCGCGGGAACACCAATCGTGGACCAACTGCGGGACGCGGGCGTGGCGCTGACCGACGACCCCGAGGCCGCGGGCGTGGTCGTCGCCGGCTACCACCGGGAGTTCCACTACCGCGACCTGCAGGCCGCCCTCGACGCGTTCGCGGACGACCCCGCGTTCGTCGGCACGGACCGGGACGCGACGATTCCCACCGAGGACGGCCGCTCGCCCGGCTCCGGCGCCATCATCCGCGCGGTCGCCGGCGTCACCGAGCGCGAGCCCGACGCGGTGCTGGGGAAGCCGTCGCCGACGACCGCGCGCCTCGCCGCCGACCGCCTCGGCGTCCCGACCGACGAGTGCGTGCTCGTCGGGGACCGCCTCGACACGGACGTGGCGATGGGCGAGCGCACGGGGATGACGACGGTGCTCGTACGGACGGGCGTCAGCACGGACGCGGACGTGGCCGCGGGCGACACCGACCCGGACTACGTCGTGGACTCGATTGCGGACGTGCCCGAACTATTGGACGGCTGAGAACTAGAGGACGCCCATCTCGTCGAGGCGCTCGGGCAGGTAGGTGTCGGTCACGAAGTCCAGCCCGCGCGACGCCAGCGCCTGCTGTTCGGCCTTCTTGTCGATGTCGAGCTGGAGCTCGATCTGCTCGGTCCAGAAGTCGCTCTGGAAGCGCGGGTCCTCCAGCTCGGATTCGAGGGCGTTCACGTCGGAGTCCGAGAGCGGGTCCGTCGGCAGGTCGTAGTCGACGATGTCCTGCGGGCGGATGCCGACGAACTGCGCCTGCGGCGTGGCGAGGTACTCCGAGAGGTGCGCGGACTTGATGGAGCCGTAGGAGACGGAGCCGAAGATGCGGTACGACCACGGGTCGCCGTCAGTGAACACCGTGATGGGGAGGCCGAGTTCGTCGTGGAGGCGCTTGGTGAGCCGGCGGGTCGCGCGCGCCGGCTGGCCGCCGAGGTGGACGACCAGACAGTCGTACTCGTCGTCGAAGCCGTTCTCCACGAGGCGGTCGCGCATCCCACCGGTCTCCACGCACATCACGAACTCCGCGTCGCAGTCGAGGAACTCGATGGTGTCGGGGTTGTTCGGAATCTGGTAGCCGCCCTGCCCCACGTCGTCTTGGCAGTGAATCTCCCGGTCGCCGCGGTTGGTCTGCTCGCGGATGCGCAGCGGGCCCATCACCTTCGCGCCGGACTCCTCGGGGCGCATGTGGAAGTCCTCGCGCTTGACGCCGGAGACGATTTCGAGGTCCTCGACGAGCTTGTCGGACTCGCTCTGGTCGTTGAACTGGGCCTCCTCCTCGTCCCACGACTCGGAGAGGTAGTACAGCTCACGCAGCGTCGACGAGCGGTCCTCGTCGAGCTGCTGGGCGAGGAAGTCGATGGTGTAGATGGACTTCAACAGCTTCCGCGCGCCCCGCACGGAGTTCGCCGAGCGCGTGCTCGTGCGGTCGCCGTATACCCACACGTTCGAGTCGTCGTCGTACTCGATGTTGGACTTCGAGCGCGTGGGCAGGGTCATCTTCGGCACCGACCCGTCCGCGAACTGGTCGTAGAACTGTTCGGCCAGCTCGACGAGCTGGTCGCGGGCGTCGTCGCCCTTCGGGGTGTCTGGGGTGTTTGCGTCGCTCATTGGTTGACAGTGAGGCGGGCGTCTTCGACGCCCTGCACGGAGAGGTCGAACTCCGCGTCGTCCGGTACGCTGTACGTTAGCTCCGCGGCGTCGTCGCCGGAGACCGACGGCGACCACTTCACGAACCACTCGCCGTCCATCTCCACGACGCTCCCGTCGGAGGGGTCGGCCGGCTCGGCGGTGACGATGTCCGTGACCTCCACGTCGGCGGCCGAGCTACCGTGGTTCTCGACGCGCAGCGTCACCTCGCCTTCGTCGATTTCGCGCTCGACGAGGACGTTGTTCATGATGCGCGCCAGCGAGTCCTCCACGTCGAGGGGCTCGTTATCGGTCATCTCCGAGACCTTCTCGGCCATCGTCGGGAGAATGTCCATGATGACGTTCTGCTTCTGCTGGCGCTTGCGCATCGACTGGCGCTTGTTGAGGAACGACTTGAGGTCGCGGGCGGCCTCCCGGACCGCCAGCTCAATCTCGTCCTCGATTTCCTCGACGGACGCGATGGCGTCCTTGGACTCGCTGGTGAACGGCACGTTAGTGGAGGCGACGTGCACCATGATGACGGCGGGCCCCTGTGGGAGCCCGCTGCCGCCGGGCTGGTCGAGGTTGTAGTTCCGCCAGCCGATGTCCTTGACGACGTTCGTGGTCGCGCAGGCGCCGCGCTGGTAGACCAGCGGCACGCGGTTGGCGAACCGCAGCAGGTCGACGCCGCCTTGGTCTTCGAGGTCGCCGCCGTACGCGATGCCGGCCTCCACGATGAACGGGTCGCCGCCGTGGACCTCGGCGTCGCGGGTGGCCGCCGAGTAGAACTCCGCGTCGAACTCCTTGCGGAGGCCGGCCTCCACGAGGTCGGCCTCGATGGGGGAGAGACACGAGGTCGGCGGCGCCATCACGTCGACGCTCGCCATCGCGTCCAGCAGTTCGCTGGCGGTGTCGCGGTCGTCCGCCACGGCCTTCGTCTTCGGTGGGTCGTCTGGGACCGTCGCCATGTCGGTCCAGAGCTCCTCGACGACGTTCTCGCGCGCCGTCTCGCCGACGGTGGCGTCCTGCACTTCCTCGGTCATCTCCGCGGCGCGGTAGACGAACTCTTCGAGCTCCTCGCGGGTGACGCGGTCGCGGAGAGTGTCCGTGCCGAACTTGTCGGCGACGCGCTCGGCGAGCCCGCGCACGGTCGCGTCGTCCTTCTGGACAGTCGTCGCGGCGTCCACGGCGACGAACACGTCGGCCGCGCGGTCCTCGGTCAGCGCCGCCCACACCGCGTCGACGACGTGCTCGCGGACGGTGTCGCCGAACGTCGTGCCCGAGGACGCCTCGGACTCCGTGGCGGCGTCCACGACGAGCGCTTCGAGTTCGGAGTACGCGACGCGCTCGGCGTCCTCGACGGCGTCGGCGACGCGCTCGGCGAACGCCGCGGTGTCGTCGGCGCCCTTGTTCGAGACGGCGTCGACGACGGCGGCTTCGAGGTCGGTCTCGGAGTCGATGCCGGGCGGCCGCCAGCGCAGTTCGCGGCCGTAGTGGCGGTCGCGGAACGCGTCCACGATGCCGTCGGCGGTCTTCTTCCCGACGCGGGTGAACTCCGACTGGAGGAACCCCGAGACGGAGTGGGAGTCGGTCTCGCCGAGCATCTTGATGAGCGTCCCGAGTTCGACGCCGTGCGGGTGGGGGCGAATCTCCTCGGTCTCCTCCGGGAGGCCGGCGCCCTCGGCGCGCTCGGCCTTGATTTCGCCCTTCGGCTCCTGCAGTTCGATGCGCGCGTGGGGGTTGACGACCGCGGTGTGCTTGACGTAGTCGTGGAGCTGGCCGCGGGCGCGCATGTTCGCTTCAAGGTCCATCTCGATGCGCGTGCCGTGCGTGCCGCGGAGGTCGCTCTCCGCCGCGGAGAGCTCCTTCTCCACGCTGATTTCGGGCTCGTTGGTGTCCGTGTCGATGATGAGCTCGTAGTAGTTCGAGACGCCCGAGTCCTGCGTGCGGCTCTCGATGCGCACCGGCTTCCCGGACGTGAGTTGGGAGTAGAGGACCGCCGCGGAGATGCCGATGCCCTGCTGGCCGCGGGACTGCTCGCGGGCGTGGAACCGCGAGCCGTACAGGAGCTTGCCGAAGATTTTCGGAATCTGTGCTTTGGTGATGCCCGGCCCGTTGTCCTCGACGACGAGGGTGTAGTAGTCGCGGCCCTCCTCGATTTCGACGTAGATGTCCGGGAGGATGCCGGCCTCCTCGGTGGCGTCGAGGGCGTTGTCCACGGCCTCCTTGACGGCCGTGACCAGCCCTCGGGCCCCGGAGTCGAAGCCGAGCATGTGCTTGTTCTTCTCGAAGAACTCGGCGATGGAGATTTCGCGCTGGCTCGCGGCGAGCTCCTCCGCGATGCCCTCCTCCTCGCCGAGTGTCGACTGGAACGACGTCATTCAGTGTCCTCTCTTTCAAGACCGGAGGCTAAAACCCCAGCGGTGCCGGGGTGAAAGTGAAGCGCGGGCCCGGTAGCGGCGCGTTCGATTCGGGAGACGGCACGCGTTCGAGGCGGACGACGCCGGAGAGGTCGCACGCCAGCGCTCGATTCGACGCGTGGACGCCAACGCTTACGCACCGACCGCCCGGACGTTCGGGCATGGCGACACTCGCACAGCAACTCGAACAGTTCGGCGGACTCGGCGTGTTCCTGCTCGCGGCGGCCCTGACAGCGCTCAGCGTCGCCGCCTACCGGCGCGAACGGGAGCGCCGGATGCTCGTCGTCGCCCTCGCGTACGGCCTCTTCGCCGTCCGGGGCTTGGTCGTCTTCCTCGAGTACGAGCTGCTCCCGTACCTCGACCCGTCGACCGTCGAACTGGTCGAGCACTCGTCGGTGCTGCTGGTGCTCGCTGGACTGCTCGCGTTCTTCACCGCGCTGTTCGTCGAGTGAGATGCCGGGAGAGCGCCTCGAACTGGAGTCCAGACGCCGCATCTTCCGCGCCGTGCGGGAGGCGCCGGGCGTGCACTTCCGAGCGCTCGTCGACGACCTCCCCTACGCGGAGGGCACGCTCCAGTACCACCTCCAGTGGCTCGCCGACGCCGACCTCGTGGACGCGTCACGGGACGGCCAGTACACCCGCTACTATCCCGCCGGCTCCTTCGACGAGGGCGACCGGCAGACGATGAACGCGCTCCGCCGCCGGAACGCCAGACGCGTGCTCGCGCACCTCGCCGCGGACGGCCCGCTCACCACCAGCGAGCTCGCCGAGCGACTGGAGAAGGCGGCGTCGACGGTGTCGTGGCACCTCTCGAAGCTCCACGACGCCGGCCTCGTCGAGAAGGAGCGCGACGGCCGGGCGGTCGCGTACTCGCTGGTAGACCCCGACCGTGTCCGGTACCTCTACGTGCTCCACCGGGAGTCGTTCGCCGACCGACTGGTCGACCGGCTCCTCGACATCTGGGAGGGCTACTGAGCGGCGGCCACCTCGACCGCGTCGCTGGCCGCCACCGCTCGCAGCGCGACCATGTACGCCAGCGCGACGAGCGAGGCGACGACCCACCGCGTCGGCACCCACGTCACGTCGGTGCCGACGGCGGCCCCGTGGACGGTGGCGAACCCGAACCCGACGTAGGAGAGCCAGTGCACGACCGTCGGCGACCACGGTCCCGCGGCCCGCAGCGGGTCGAGGAACGCCAGCACCGCGACGGCCAACACGAGGAACGCGCCCGCGCCGACGGCGACGCCGGCGGCGAGGTACGGCAGGCCGTAGTCGGGCACCGGCGAGCGGCCGGCGGCGACGAGCACCACGTCGACGGTGCCGAGGGCGCCGTGGGCGACGACGAGCAGCGACGCGAAGGCCGCGATGGGGATGTGGGCGGCGTGCGCGGCGTCGCGCAGCGGCCCGAGTTCGCTGGCGTCGTACCAGATGCCGGACGCCACAGCCAGCCACAGCGCGGGGTACGCGAGCAGCCCGGTGGCGCGGTCGAGCAGCCAGACGACCCCCATCAGGACGCCCCCGTAGTGGCGACGACGTCCGGACAGCCGTCGTCGTCCCGAAAGCCGTTGTCCGTCTCGGGCCGCCGCGAGCAGGCGTCCCTGGCGTCGCGGACGCCGTCGCCGTCGAAGTCGCCGGGCGCGACCCGCTGTGCGACCACGTCGTCGACGAGGTCCCGGCTCCGCGCGTCCGCCACCCGCCGCTCCCGCGCGTCCCGGACCTCGGCCACGACCGGGGCCGAAGCGAGGAGCACGACCACCGCGAGCACCGCGAGCCGCCGGTGACTACGCCCGGACATGGGCGTCGAACCCCGGCGTCTGGTGCGTCTCGCCCCCGCCGTAGAGGAGGGCTTCCGCGCCCGGCCACGCCTCGGCGCGTTCGAGGGCCTCCTCCAGTGGCGTGACGGCGAGCGCCGTGGCGAGCGCGTCGGCTTCCAGCGTGTCCCGCCGCGCCACCACGGTGACCTGCTCGTGGCGCGCCCCCACGCGGCCCTCGACGGGGTCGTAGAGGTGGTCGACCGGGCCGCGCGTCCGCCGGTAGTTCCCCGACGACGCGACCGCCCAGTCGGTGTCGAGGACGGCGACGTGGGCCCCGCCGCTCGGCCGTTCGACGCCCACCGGTCCCGGTGGCGGAGAGAGGTCGCCGCCGCCGTCGACGAACCCGCGGGTCGCCACGCCGCGCAGCGATTCGGCGACCCTGTCGACGAGATACCCCTTTGCGAGGCCATTCAGGTCGAGTTCGACGCTGCTCTCGACGCGGTCTCCGTCGACGGTGACCGACCGCTCGCCCCCGTCGACGACGAACGCGGCGTCGACCTCGTCCGTGTCGCCGCGGACGTAGGACTTCACGGCTCGTTCGACGCCGCCGTGCCGGGGGTCGAAGCGGCCGTCGGTGCGGTCGTGGTACTCGAGCGCGCGTTCGACGACGCGAGCCAAGTGGGGGTTCGTCACGCTGCCGGTCGACCGCAGCGTCGAGACCGCGCTGTCCGGGTCGAACGCGTCGAGGGCCTGTTCGAGAGCGCGGGCGCGGTCGACGCCGCGCTCGACTGCGCGGTCGGCCCGCGGCCCCCACGCGGCGACCCGGAACGAGCTGTCGCAGCAGTCGAACGACTCGCGGGCGGTGCCGACACGGGCGAGCACGGCTCCGGTCGGCGACTGGGGGGTCACGGCGGTCACGGCTCGACCTCGACTAACCGGACCGATTCGTGTTCGTACTCCTCGCCTTCTTCGTGCGCCTCGTCCTCCTCTCCGGACTCGTGCTCTTCGCCCTCCTCGTCTTCCTCGCCGTGTTCGTCCTCCTCGTAGCCTTCGTGTTCCTCGTGGTCGGGCTGCGTCTGGACGGCCGGCGTGAAGGAGTCGTTCTGGGCGGGCGGCGCGTCCGCGACAGCCGGGCCGCCGCCGGCTTCGCCGTCGTCTCCGAGGGCGGCGCCGAACGCCCCCGGCGCCGCGAGCAGCGCGGTGACGCCGCCGGTGAGCACGACGCCCACCAAGGCGAGTGCGACCAGCCGGTTCTGTGACAGTGGCAGTTGCATCGCGTCCGGAGGCGCGCCACGCACCCGAAAAACCGTTCGCGTCGGCGCGTCGAATCCTCGTCCACTCGTCGAATCGGCCGCTGACTCGACCGGTACCCTCGCACGCGTGCGTGCGTGCAAGCCTTTTTTAAGGGCGGGGGCTCTACCACTGTGCAACGTTCATGTCTGACCAAAGCGAGTACAGCGCTGGCCAAATCCAGGTTCTGGAGGGGTTAGAAGCCGTCCAGAAGCGGCCGGCGATGTACATCGGTTCCACTGACGCTCGTGGCCTCCATCATCTCGTCTACGAGGTCGTGGACAACTCCATCGACGAAGCGCTGGCGGGGTACTGCGACCGCATCGAAGTCACGCTCCACGAGGACGGCTCCGTGAGCGTGGAGGACGACGGCCGCGGCATCCCGATAGACACCCACGAGGAGTACGACCGGCCCGCGGTCGAGGTCATCCTCACCGTCCTGCACGCCGGCGGGAAGTTCGACGGGAAGTCCTACCAAGTCTCCGGCGGGCTCCACGGCGTCGGCGTCTCCGTGGTGAACGCGCTCTCCGAGCGCCTCGCCGTCGAGGTCTCCCGCGACGGCGGGAAGTACCGCGAGAAGTTCGAGCACGGCGAGCCCGTCACCGACCTCGAACGCATCGGCGACGTCGGCGACGACGAGACCGGGACGCTGATTCGGTTCCGCCCGGACAGCGACATCTTCGAGACGACCGACTACGACTTCTCCACGCTCGAATCCCGGCTCCGCGAGCTCGCGTTCCTGAACTCCGGCGTCGAGATTACGCTCACGGACGAGCGCGGCGACGACGGGCAGTCCACGACGTTCGAGTACGAGGGCGGCATCCGGGAGTTCGTCGAGTACCTCAACGAGAGCCGGCAGGCGCTCCACGACGACGTCATCTACTTCGAGGACGAGGACGACGGCATCCACGTCGAAATCGCGATGCAGGCGACCGACGACCTCCAGTCCTCGACGCACGCGTTCGCCAACAACATCAACACCCGCGAGGGCGGCACCCACCTCACGGGCTTCAAGACCGCGCTCACGCGCACGGTCAACGACTACGCCAACGAGAACGACCTGCTCGGGGAGCTCGACGGCGAGAACCTCACCGGCGAGGACATCCGCGAGGGCCTCACCGCGGTCGTCTCCGTGAAACACCCCGACCCGCAGTTCGAGGGGCAGACGAAGACGAAGCTCGGCAACAGCGAGGTCCGCGGCATCGTCGAGGGCACGGTCCACGAGGGACTGGGCACGTACTTCGAGGAGAACCCCGACACCGCCGAGGCCGTCGTCCGGAAGGCCGTCGAGGCCGCGAAGGCCCGGAAGGCCGCGAAGAAGGCCGAAGAGCTCACGCGGCGCAAGAGCGCGCTGTCCTCGACGAGCCTGCCGGGGAAGCTCGCTGACTGCCAGACGAAAGACCCCGACGACGCGGAGCTGTTCATCGTGGAGGGCGACTCCGCGGGCGGCTCCGCCAAGCAGGGCCGCAACCCCGAGTTCCAAGCCATCCTCCCGCTCGGCGGGAAGATTCTGAACGTCGAGAAACACCGCTTGGACCGGATTCTCGAACACGACGAGATTCGCCACATCATCACCGCGCTCGGCACCGGCATCGGCGACGAGTTCGACATCGACGACATCCGGTACAAGAAGATCGTGATGATGACCGACGCCGACGTCGACGGCGCCCACATCCGCACGCTCCTGTTGACGTTCTTCTACCGCCACATGAAGCCGCTGCTGGAGGCCGGCTACGTGTACGCCGCCCAGCCGCCGCTGTACCGCATCCGGTACCGCGGGAACACCTACGACGCGATGACCGAGCAGGAGCGCGAACGCATCGTCGAGGAGAAGTGCAACGGCAACCCGACGCAGGTCCAGCGGTTCAAGGGCCTCGGAGAGATGAACCCCCAGCAGCTCTGGGACACCACGATGGACCCCGACAACCGCATCCTCAAGCGCATCACCGTCGACGACGCCGCCGCCGCGGACAAGATGTTCTCCGTGCTGATGGGGGACGCCGTCGAGCCGCGCAAGCAGTTCATCCAAGACCACGCCACGGACGCAGAGTGGGTGGACATCTAACATGAGTTCGGACGCACCAGACCCAGACGTACCCGACGACGTGGCGGACCGCGTGAAGAACGTCCGCGTGGACGAGGAGATGGAGCAGTCGTACATCGACTACGCGATGAGCGTCATCGCGGGCCGCGCGCTCCCGGACGTCCGGGACGGCCTCAAGCCCGTCCACCGCCGCATCCTCTACGCGATGCACGAGGCGGGCGTCTCCAGCGGCTCCAGCCACCGGAAGTCCTCGAACATCGTCGGGGACACGATGGGCGACTACCACCCGCACGGCGACTCCGCCATCTACGACGCGCTCGTGCGGATGGCACAGGACTTCTCGATGCGGTACCCGCTCGTGGACGGGCAGGGGAACTTCGGCAGCGTGGACGGCGACCCCGCGGCCGCGATGCGGTACACGGAGGCCCGCATGGACCCCATAGCGGAGGAGCTGCTGACGGACATCGAGAAGGACACCGTCGACTTCCAGTCGAACTACGACGACCGCCTGCAGGAGCCGACGGTGCTGCCGTCGGCGTTCCCGAACCTGCTCGTGAACGGCTCCTCGGGCATCGCAGTCGGGATGTCGACGAACGTCCCGCCGCACAACCTCGGCGAGGTCATCGACGCGACCGTCCACCTCATCGACAACCCCGACTGCACGGTCCTCGATCTGATGGACCACGTGAAGGGGCCGGACTTCCCGACCGCGGGGAACATCGTCGGGCGCTCGGACGTCAAGCAGGCCTACCAGACGGGGCGGGGCCGCGTCCGGATGCGCGCCGAGTACCACGTCGAGGAGGGCGATTCGAGCGACAGCATCGTCATCACCGAGCTCCCCTACCAGCAGAACAAGTCGAAGCTCGTCGAGCGCATCGCCGACGACGTGCGCGACGGTGACCTCGACGGCGTGCGGGACCTCCGCGACGAGTCCGACCGGAACGGCATCCGCATCGTCGTCGAGCTCAAGCGCAACGCGAACACGGACGTGGTGGAGAACCACCTCCTCGAATCGCACCTCGAACGGACGTTCGGCGTCATCAACCTCGCGCTCGTGGACGGCCAGCCGAAGGTCCTCACGCTCAAGGAGATGCTCGAAGAGTACGTCGCCCACCGGAAGGAAGTGGTGCGGCGGCGCTCCGAGCACGACCTCGCGGAGGCCGAGGACCGCGCGCACATCCTCGAAGGCCGCCTCAAGGCGCTGGAGGAGGCCGACGACGTGGTCGAGACCATCCAGAACGCCGAGGACCGCGACGACGCCAAGGAAGCGCTGAAGGACGACTTCGGGTTCACGCAGGCGCAGGCCGACCACATCGTGCGGATGCAGTTGGGGAGCCTCACGTCGATGGAGGCCGCGGAAATCGAGTCCGAGTACGAGGACGTGACCGCGCGCATCGAGCGCTTAGAGGAGATTCTCGGCAGCGAGGCGGAACTCCTCTCGGTCATCAAGGACGAACTCCGCGACATCAAAGACGAGTACGACGACGAGCGCCGCACGTCGTTCATCGAGGACACGGGCACGGTCACCGACGAGGACCTCATCCCCGAGGAGGACGTGGTGGTGGTGCTCACCGAGAGCGACTACATCAAGCGCGTGCCCGCCGAGACGTTCGACGCCCAGCACCGCGGCGGGAAGGGCATCATCGGCACCGACCTCAAAGACGAGGACCGGGTGTCCGCGGTGTTCACCGCGAGCACGCACGACTACCTCCTGTGCTTCACGAATCAGGGGCAGGTCTACCGCCTGAAGGTCCACCAAGTGCCGGAGATGTCCCGCACGGCGCGGGGCACCTCCGCGGTGAACATCCTCGACCTCGACGACGGCGAGGAGATTTCGGCGGTCGTCACGGACGACGACCTCGACTTCGAGTCCGACGACGAGTACCTCACGATGGCGACCCGCCACGGCTACGTCAAGCGCACGACCGTCGGCGAGTTCGAGAACATCCGCTCGACGGGCATCATCGCCATCAGCCTCGAAGACGGCGACGAGCTCGCGGACGTGGAAGTCACGGACGGCAGCCACGACGTGGTGCTCGGCAGCGAGCACGGGATGGCGATTCGCTTCGACGAGAACGACGTCCGCGCGATGGGCCGGAACGCCCGCGGCGTCCGCGGGATGGACCTCGAAGGCGACGACCGCGTGGCGGGGCTCGCGCAGGTCGAACCCGACGACGAGCGCACGCTGCTGACGGTCACCGAGTACGGCTACGGGAAGCGCACGCCGCTGTCGGAGTACCGCAAGCAGTCCCGAAACGGAAAGGGGCTCGTGGACATCAAGACCGGCGACCGCAACGGCGGCGTCGTCTCGCTGGACACCGTCAGCGAGGGCGACAACCTCGTGGCGATGAGCGAGGACGGCCAGATCATCCGGCTGCCCGTCGACGAGATTTCGACGGTCGGCCGGAACACGAAGGGCGTGAAAGTGATGGACGTCGAAGAAGGCGACGAGGTCGCCGACGTGTCCGTCTACCGACCCAGCGGCGAGGACAGCGACGACCGCGACGGCGACGACGAGCAGTAGCCGTCCACCCGCGGCCGCGGATTCTCACTGACTGGGAGCGCTTACAGTCGCGTAGGAACCGCCCCGGGGGATTGTCCCCCCGCGCGTCGTATCCCCAAGTGGGTGAACGACAATGGCTGTCGCCGAACGCGAACAGGAGGTCTTCGGACGCGAACTCGAACCGCTCGACAGGATACTCGCCGGCGCCGCGGTCGTGTTCGGCGCGCTCGGGCACGCCGCGCTCGCCGCGGCGGGCCTCGGGCTCGTGTACGCCGTCGCCACGGCCGCGCTCTGACGCGGCCTCAGAGGATTCGCTTCCCGAGCGCGCTCGCGGCCAGTTCTGCGGCGATGTCCGCTGTGCGATTCGACTCGTCCAGAATCGGGTTCACTTCTACCACTTCCATCGACCGCAGGAACCCCTCCTCACTGTCCCGCTGTGCGATTGCCTCCAGCGCCGCGTGGGCCTCCCGGTAGGTCGCGCCGCCGCGGACCGGCGTCCCGACGCCCGGGGCTTCGTCGGGGTCCAGCCAGTCGACGTCCAGCGAGACGTGGACGCCGTCGGTGCCCGCGGTCACGATGTCCAGCGCCTCGTCGACGACGCTGGTGACGCCGCGCTCGTCGATATCGCTCATCGTGAACGCCGTCATCTCGCTCTCCCGAATCGCCTCCCGCTCGGATGGGTCGAGGTTCCGGAGGCCGACGAGCGCGACGTTCTCCTCGCGGAGCCCGGGGGCGTTCGCCCACGGGTTGTCCGCGAAGTCGCCGCGGCCCAGCGCCGCCGCCAGCGGCATCCCGTGGACGTTGCCGCTGGGCGAGGTCGCGGGCGTGTTGAAGTCGCCGTGGGCGTCCAGCCAGAGCGCGCCGATGTCGGCGTCCCGCGCGCTCCCCGACAGCGACCCGATGGCGACCGCGTGGTCGCCGCCGAGCACGAGCGGGAACGCGCCCTCGCTGAGCGCGTCCGCGACTCCGTCGGCGAGCCGGACGGAGACGTCCTCGATTTCGTCGAGGAACTTCGCGTTGCCGCCGTTCGGGTCGCGTTCCTCCGCGCGCGGCACGGGCAGGTCGCCGGTGTCGACCGCGTCGACGCCCGCCGCGTCCAGCTCCGCCGCGAGGTCGGCGTAGCGAATCGCCGACGGTCCCATGTCGACCCCGCGTCGGTCCGAGCCGTAGTCCATCGGTGCGCCGATGACGTGGACGGTCTTGGCCATGCCCGTAGCTACGGCGAGCGGCCCTTAGTGCGTCCGGTTCCGCGACGGCGAAGCGCTTATGTCGGACGAAGTAGCGTTCTGCGGTGTGCCCTCCAAGCGACGTCAACTCCGGTACCTCCTCTTCCGGCTGGTCGGCTGGCTCGCGTGGCTGCCGCTGACCGGGAACCCGTGGCACGACCGCACGTACGGCGACCTGAAGCGACTCGGCCCGAAGCGAGCGGTCGTGTTGCTCGTGCCGCTGGCCTGTTACGCGGCCGTCGCCGCGTGGGTGTACCTCTACTTCCCGCGGACCCTCGTGCCGTTCGCGGGGTCGGCGCTCGCGGTCGGGTTCGCCCTCGGCGGGACGCTCGTCGCGTCCTCGCTGGTGGCGACGAAGCTCGTCGAACGGGGACTCCTCCGCCAGTAATCAGTCGTCGAGGTAGGGCGCGCAGACGCGCTCGACGCCCTCCTCGAAGCTAATCTCGGGCTCCCAGCCGGTCGCCGCCTTGATTTTCGAGATGTCCGCGCACGTGTCGTGGACGTAGTTCTCCAGTGGAATCGGCTCGTACTCGGGCTCGACGTCCGTGCCGAGCGCGTCGTTGATGAGCTCGACCATCTCGTTGAACGAGTACGACTCGCCCGTGCCGAGGTTGTAGACGCCCGCCAGCTCGTGCTCGGCGGTCGTCACGAGCCCGCGCACGATGTCGTCGACGTGCGTGAAGTCCCGCGTCTGGGAGCCGTCCCCCCACAGCACCGGGGACTCGCCGTCGGCAATCTTCTCGGTGAACTGCGAGACGGTGTTGGCGTACTCGCCCTTGTGGGCCTCGTTGCCGCCGTAGCCCTGATAGACGGAGAAGAAGCGCATCCCCGCACACGTGAGGTCGTCGTAGAAGTTGTTGTAATACTCGGCGTAGCGCTCGCGGCCGAGCATGGAGGCGTCGTAGCCGGTCGCGGCCTCCAAGTCCATGTCCTCGGGACTCGGCTCGGTGCGGCTCCCGTACGCCGAGGACGTCGAGGCGTAGACGACGGTGTCGCAGCCGTCATCGTGGGCCTGTTCGACGACGTTCACGAACCCCTCGACGTTGACGCGCGCGCCCTCTCGGGGGTTCTCTTCGAGCATCTGCCGGGAGGACAGCGCCGCGAGGTGGAAGACCACGTCGACGTCCGTCGGAAGGTCATCGTCGAGCACGTCCGCCTCGACGTACTCGACGGCGTCGTCGAGGTTCTCGGGCGTCCCGAGGTAGCCGTTGTCGAGGGCGACGACGTCGTTGTCCGCGGCGAGGCGGTTGGCGAGGTTCGACCCGATGAACCCCGCGCCGCCGGTGACGAGAACGCGATTTCCGTCCATGTGCGAGGGTTGCCAGGCGGGCCGTAAAACCTACCGTTTCGGCGCCACCCGGCGGGCTCCCCATCGGGGGATTTATGGAAAACACCAGCCAAACCAATCGTATGTCATCGATTGAACTGACCTCCAGTCAGAAGACGATACTGCGAGCGCTCGTAGACCTCTACACGGAGCGCGAGCAGGCCGTCAAGGGCGAGGACATCGCCGAGGAGGTCGACCGCAACCCGGGCACCATCCGGAACCAGATGCAGAGCCTGAAAGCGCTCCAGCTCGTCGAGGGCGTCCCCGGTCCAAAGGGCGGGTACAAGCCGACCGTCAACGCCTACGAGGCGCTGGAGATTCAGAAACTCGACACGACCGCGGAGGTCCCCGTCCGCCACGAGGGCGAGGTCGTCGAGGACGCGAACGTCGAGGAGGTCGGCCTGACGAGCGTCCACCATCCCGAGCTGTGCCGGGCGGAGATTCACCTCCGCGGCTCCATCCGGGAGTTCCACGAGGGCGACAGCGTCACCGTCGGCCCGACGCCCCTCTCGAAGCTCGTCGTCGAGGGGACGCTGGACGGCAAGGACGACACGGCGAACATCCTCATCCTGAAAATCGATTCGATGGAAGCCCCCGCCGAAGAACCCGAGCACTGACGCGCGGCGTTTCAAAGCCTTTGTATCACCGGGTCACGCAGGGTTCCGTATGACAACGAAGGTCGTCGTTCTGGGTGCCGGCTACGCTGGCGCCGGCGCCGTGTCGAAGCTCGAAGACGAACTCGGCCCCGACGCGGACCTCGTCTGGGTTTCCGACACCGACTACCACCTCGTGCTCCACGAGGCCCACCGCGTCATCCGCGACCCGGGCGTCGAGGACAAGATCACGATTCCTGTCGAGGACATCAAGTCCCGCGGGACGCGGTTCGTCCACGACTCGGTCGTCGACGTTGATGTGGACGAGCGCACCGTCGAACTCGCCGACGGCGACGACCTCTCCTACGACTACCTCCTCGTCGGCATCGGCTCCGAGACCGCGACCTACGGCATCGACGGGATGGGCGAACATCCCCACACGCTGAAGAGCCTCGACGACGCGCGGGCGATTCACGAGGACGTCAAGGCCGCCGCGAAGGAGGCCACCCGCGACGACCCCGCGAAGGTCGTCGTCGGCGGCGCGGGGCTGTCGGGCATCCAGAGCGCGGGCGAGGTCGCGGAGTTCCGCGACCGCCACAACGCGCCCATCGACGTGACGCTCGTGGAGGCGCTGCCCGAAATCTTCCCGCCGGGCGACAGCGAGATTCAGGGCGCGCTGCGCCACCGCCTCGAGGAGCGCGACATCGAGATTCTCACCGACGACCCCATCACAGCGGCCGCCGAGGACCACATCGAGTTCGACGAACGCGAGGACCTCGACTACGACGTGTTCCTCTGGACGGGCGGCGTCACCGGCCCCAGCGAACTCGCGGACGTGGACCTCGACGCCGAGCACAACCGCCTGCAGGCGGAGTCGAACCTCCAGACCGAGGACGAGCGCGTGTTCGCGGTCGGGGACTGCTCGCTGGTCGACCAGCCCGCCGACGAGGTCGCGCCGCCGACCGCGCAGGCCGCGTGGCAGGCCGCCGACGTCGCCGCCGCGAACCTCGCGCGCGCCATCGACGGCCGGCCGCTGCGCACGTGGACGTACGACGACCAAGGGACGCTGGTCTCCATCGGCGAGACCGCCATCGCCCACGACGTCCAGATGAACGGCTTCGAGTCGCCGTTCCGCACGTTCAACGGCACGCCCGCGAAGATGCTCAAGAAGGGCGCCGCGGCCCGCTGGATCGCGAAGATTACGTCGTGGTCGCGCGCGATGAAGTCGTGGGACGCGCTGTAACCACCGACTGAACGGTCCGAGAACTGACGACGGTCTTCTCCTCGCTCTCGCGTTCTCAGCCGATGTAGCCGGTCACGCGCGCCGAGCTCGCGGTCGCGTCACTCCAGACTCAGGCCGGCGTGCCACTTGTCGACGCCGGCTTCGGCCTTCTTCGCGTCCATCTGCGCCAGCAGGTGGACCGCGAGGCTCGCAGTCTCGGCGGCGTTGGTCTCGCCCTCGGTGAGGAACTCGCCGGTCTCGCGGTTCGCGAACACCGAGCAGACCGCGCCCGCGCGCAGGCCGTAGACGTTCGCCAGCGTGAGAATGGCGGACGCCTCCATCTCGACGTTGGCGACGTTGGCGTCCTTCAGCTCCTCGATGAGGTCGTCGCTGCCGGCGGCCTCGAACCCTTCGAAGCCGGGCCGGCCCTGTCCCGCGTAGAAGGAGTCCGAGCTCATCGTGAGGCCGACGTGGTAGTCGTGGCCGAGGCGCTCGGCGGCGGCGACGAGCGCGGCGACGACCTCGTGGTCGGCGACCGCGGGGTAGTCCTCGCGGACGTACTCGTCGCTGGTGCCCTCTTGGCGGACGGCGCCGCGCGTGATGACGAGGTCGCCGGGCTCCATCTCGGCTTGGAGCGCGCCGCAGGAGCCGACGCGGATGAACGTGTCCACGCCGATGCGCGCCAGCTCCTCGACGGCGATGGCGGCAGAGGGCGAGCCGATACCCGTGGAGGTGACGGAAATCGGGGTGCCGTCGTAGCTGCCGGTGGCGGTGCGGTACTCACGGTGGTGCGCGACCGCCTCGTGGTCGTCCCACAGCGGCGTGATTTTGTCGAGGCGCTCGGGGTTGCCGGGGAGCAGGACGGCGTCCGCGACGTCACCGGGCGCGAGTTCGACGTGATACTGGACCTCGTCGTTCGGGTCCTCGCTGTCGCCGGGCATGCCACGGGATTGACCGGCGACAGGCAAAGTGTCTTCGTGTTTCCGGAAGCCGAACGCACTTCGCCGGCGAGCCCGTTCGCCCGACGTGAACCAGAGTCGGGTCGCGGCGCTGTTCGCCGTCGTCGCCGTCGCGTGGGGCGGGTCGTACGTCGCAATCGACGTCGGCCTGCGGGAGCTGCCGGCGCTGCTGTTCGCGGCGTACCGGTTGGAGACCGCCGCCGTCGTCGCACTCCCCGCGGCGTACGTCCTCTGCGACCGATTCCTCCCACGGACTCGCAGCGAGGTCGCCGGCGCCGCGGTCAGCGGTGCGACCGTCGCCGCGCTGACGAACGCGTTCCTGTTCGCCGGCCAGCAGTACACGACCGGCGGCGTGGCGTCCGTGCTGTTCTCCACGAACCCCGTCATCGCCGCCGGGCTCGGGGCCGCGCTGTCGTCCTCGGAGCGCCTCGACGCCGTCGAGACCGTCGGCTTGGTGGTCGGGCTCGCGGGCGTCGCCGTCGTCGTGCGGCCGTCCCCGGGCGCGCTCGCCGCCGGCACGACCGGGAAGCTGCTGTTGCTCGGGGGCGCGGCGAGCCTCGCGCTCGGGAGCGTGGTCGTCGACCGCATCGGCAGCGACCTCGACGCCCTCGCGGAGACCGCGTGGGGGCTGGCATTCGGCGCCGTCCTCGTCCACGGAGCCAGCCTCCTGTTCGGGGAGCCGCAGTCGCTCCCGGCCTCGGCGCCACTACTCGGAGCCATCGCGTACGTAGGCGTCGTCTCGACGGCGCTGGCGTACCCCGCGTACTTTGAGCTCGTGGGGGCCGTCGGACCGGTTCGCGCGAACCTCGTCTCCTACGCGGTGCCCGTGGTCACGGCGGTCTCCAGTTGGGCGCTGCTCGGGCAGGCAATCGGGCCGGTGACCGCGGCGGGGTTCGGAGTTATCGCGGCCGGGTTCGTCATGCTGAACCGGCACGCGCTGCGCGCGCTCGTCAGTGGCCGAGCATCTCGGGCGTGATGGTGTCCGGGATGAGCTCGCCGATGGTGTAGCGCTCGAAGCCGTCGCCGGTGTCGCAGAGCACGGGCACGTCGTCGTCGCAGAACTCCGCGAGCGTCTGCCGGCACATCCCGCAGGGCGTGACCGCGTCCCGGGCCTCGGAGGTGACGACGACCTTCGAGAACTCGCGGTGGCCGTCGCGGACCGCGGAGCCGACCGCGATCTCCTCGGCGTGGAGGCTGTTCGAGAAGTTCGCGTTCTCGACGTTCGTCCCGACGTACACCTCGCCGTCGGCGGTCTCGACGGCGGCGCCGACCGGGTACTCCGAGTACGGCACGTAGGCTTCTTCGAGGGCGTCGCGTGCGGCGGCGAGAAGTTCGTCGTCGTCCATGCCCGTGGATTCGGGCAGCCGCGACAAAAAGACCGCGCGTTCGGGTTAGTCGTCCTCGCCGGACTCGTAGTGCTCGCCGCCCGCCGACGGGATGCGCGTGCGGCCGAACACCGCGAGCACGACGATGACCGTGACGTAGGGGATGGTGCGCACCAGCTCGGTCGGGACTTGGAAGACGTCCCGCGCCTGCAGCGTGAGCTGGGTGGCGTCCAGCCCCGCGAACAGCATCGTGGAGGCGAGCGCCCCGACGGGGTTGTAGTTCCCGAAGAGGTACGCCACGATGGCGATGAACCCCTTGCCGTTGACCATCGTCGGGCCGTTCCCGGTGAACTGGCCGACGCCGAGCGCGAGCGCGGCGCCGCCGACGCCCGCGAGCACGCCCGACAGCAGGACGGCCGCGTACCGGACGCGGTGGACGTTCACGCCCGCTGTGTCGAGCGCCTTCGGGTTCTCGCCGCTGGCTTCCACCCAGCGGCCGAACGCGGTGCGGTGGAGCACGTACCACGACAGCGCGACCGCCAGCAGCATCAGGTAGACGGGCGGGCTGGCGTCGAACAGCGCGCCGAAGAACGGGATGTCCACGGGCGCGACACCGACGACCGGCAGGGGCGCAGTGACGAAGTCGGAGACGAACGGAACCCCCAACTGGGGGAGCGTCGGGAACGTGTCGACGCTGACGGTGTTCTTCGACCCGTAGATGACCGACGAGAGGAACGGCGCGAGCCCGAGCGCGATGAGCCACACCGCCAGCCCCGCGATGATCTGGTCGGCGCGGAACTCGATGCAGACGACGGCGAACAGCCCCGCGAGCAGCGTGCTGGCGAGGACACCGCCGAGCAGGCCCAGCCAGACGCTGCCGGTCGCGTCGGTCCCCCAGACGCCGACGAACGCGGCGATGATGAGCAGCCCTTCGAGGCCGATGTTGATGACGCCGGACTTCTCCGCGAAGATGCCGCCGAGCGCGGCGAACGCGATGGGGACGGAGAGCCGCAGCGTCGCGCCGAGCGTGGAGTCGGCGGTGAGCACGGCGAACAGCCGGCCGGCGTCGGACTGCGGCGCGAACACGCCGGCGACAGTGAGGCCGACGGCGGCCAGCAGCACGAGGCTGATGACCGCCTGCTGGAGGCGGCTCCGGCCGACGAACAGCCAGTCGTAGGCCGAGGCGGCGGCGCGGCGGACGGTACCGAAGACCGGGGGCTGGGGTTGGTCACTCATCGCTCCCACCTCCGGTGGCGTCGGCGACAGCCGGCTCGCTCGGCCGGTCGAACGAGCCGAACTTCCGGCCAATCATCCGGAAGAACTCCGGCATGGCGACGAACAGGATGATGAGCCCGCGGAGCACGCCCACCAGCGTCGGCGGGACGTCCGAGCCGACCTGCACGACGATGGAGCCGCTCTTCAGGACGCCGAACAGGAGCGCGGCGAAGCCGACGCCGAGCGGGTTGTTGCCGGCGAGGATGGAGACGGTGATGCCGTCGAAGCCGTAGTCGGGGACGCCGGTCTGGAAGTTCCCCAGCACCATCAGCACGTAGACGGCGCCGCCGATGCCGGCGAGCGCGCCCGAGAGGGTCATGCTGGAGACGATGGTGCGGTCGGCGTCGACGCCGCCGTACTCGGCGGCGTCCGGCTGGAGGCCGCTCGTGCGGAGGTCGTAGCCGAACGGCGTGTGCTGGAGGAGGTACCAGATGCCGACGAGCACGACGACCGCGAACGCGAACGCGAGCAGCGACACGTCGTCGCGCGGCCGGAAGAGGAACTTCGGGAACAGCGCGACGTCGGGCAGCGGGACCGTCTGGTTGGCGAAGCTCGCGGGGTCCTTGAAGAACTTCTCGCGGGAGACGAGGAACAGCGCGATGGAGGTGGCGACGAAGTTCAACATGATCGTCGTGATGACCTCGTTGGCGTCGGCGTACGCCTTCAGCGCGCCGGGAATCGCCGCGTACGCGCCGCCCGCGACCGCGCCGAGCAGGAGGCCGAGCGGAAGCAGGACGACCGTAGCGAGGAGGCCGAGGCCGGCCAGCGCGGGCGCGACGAACGCGAGCACGACGCCCGTGGTGAGCGCGCCGACGACGAGCTGGCCCTGTACGCCGATGTTGAAGATGTCCGCGCGGAACGCCACGGCGACCGCGACGCCCGTGAACATCAGGATGGTCGTCTCGGCGAGCGTGGTGGCGAACTGGCCGTTCAGGGGGTTCGAGAGGACGTCGCCGAGCGCGCCGAGGAACAGGAGGTCGTACACCGCGAACGGGTCGTAGCAGAACCCCATCGAGAACACCGCGCTGCCGCCGACGAACTGCGTGACGAACTTCCCGGGGACGGCGATGGTGTAGGCGGCGCTGGCGCAGTCGGTCATCCGGCCGGCGCCGAGGATGATGAGCGCGCCGATGAACACGGACAGCAGGAGCGCGGACGTGCTGATGAGGAACCGCTCGAACGCGGACGCGTGGACGAGGCGGCCGAGCAGGTCGTGGGCTCGGTCGGCGGCGCTCACTGCGCCACCCCCGCGGCGTCGCGCTCGCTGCGCGGCTCGTACCCCTCGGGGTACTCGCCGGCCATCAGCAGACCGAGCTCCTCTTCGGTGACGTCGTCGGGGTCGACGACCGCCATCACGTCGCCGTCGTGCATCACGGCGAGGCGGTCGGAGAGCCCCTGCACTTCGTCGAGCTTCGAGGAGACCAACAGCACGCCCCGGCCCTCGTCGCGGAGCTCCAGCAGGCGGTCGTGGATGAACTCCTGTGAGCCGATGTCGACGCCCCGCGTCGGGTGCGTGGCGACGACGAGCCGCGGGTCGCGCTCGAACTCGCGGCCGACGATGAACTTCTGTTGGTTGCCGCCGGACAGCGAGACGGCGTCGTTGTCCGCGTTCGGCGGCCGCACGTCGTACTCCTCGACGACGTCCTCGGCGTGCGCCCGGGCGCCGTCCCAGTCGATGGTGGCCTCGGACGCGAACTGCGGGCTGTGCTGGCTGCCGAGGATGCCGTTCTCCACGAGGTCGAAGTCCATCACGAGCCCGCGCTCTTGGCGGTCCTCGGGGATGTACGCCATTCCGGCGTCGATGCGCTCGCGGCGGGGCGCGTCAGTGAACTCCCGGCCGTCGAACTCGACGGTGCCGGATTCGGGCTCCCGGAGGCCCGTAATCGCCTCCACGAGTTCGGCCTGTCCGTTGCCGTCCACGCCCGCGACGCCGAACACTTCGCCCTCGCGGACGAGGAACGAGACGTCCGTGACGGCGGGCACGTCGCGGTCGTCGAGCACGGAGAGCGCGTCCACGTCGAGGACCGTCTCGCCGACGTCCGGCTCCGTGGATTCGACGTCGAGGACGACCTCGCGGCCGACCATCAGCTCCGCGAGCTCCTCGCGGGTGGTCTCGTCGGCGTCGACGGTGCCGACGTTCTTCCCGTCCCGGAGGACGGTCACGTCGTCGGCGGCGTGCATCGCCTCGCCGAGCTTGTGGGTGATGAAGATGACCGTCTTCCCTTGGTCGGTGAGCTCGTCGAGGACGCCGAAGAGGTCCTCGACCTCTTGGGGGGTGAGCACGGCGGTCGGCTCGTCGAGGATGAGCACGTCCGCGCCGCGGTACAGCGCCTTCAGAATCTCGACGCGCTGCTGGACGCCGACGCTCACGTCCGCGATGGTCTGGTCGGGGTCGACGTCGAAGCCGTACCGCTCGCTGAGCTCGACGACCTCCCGGCGCGCGGCCTCCCGGTCGACGGCGAGCCCGCCCCACTTGCGCGGCTCGTTGCCGAGGGCGATGTTCTCCGCGACCGTCATCGTGTCCACGAGCATGAAGTGCTGGTGAATCATCCCGATGCCGGCGTCGATGGCGTCCCGCGGGGAGCTGAACTCTCGGGCCTCGTCGTCGACGACGACGCGCCCGGCGTTCGGCTGGTAGAGCCCGTAGAGGACGTTCATCAGCGTCGTCTTGCCCGCGCCGTTCTCGCCGAGCAGGGCGTGGACTGACCCGCGCTCGACGTGCAGGTCGACGCTATCGTTGGCGACGACGCCCGGGAAACGTTTCGTGATGTCTTCGAGTCGGACAGCCGTATCCGTTTGTGTCATTCGTGCAGAAAGTTGGTTGGTGGGGCGGCGTCAGACGTTACCGGGGTCCTGCGGAACGGAGGTGTCGCCGTCGATGATGGACTGCCGGGCGTCGCTGACCGCGGTCTTGACGTCGCCGGGGAGCTCGGAGCCGAGCTGGTCGCCGTAGACGCAGGCGACGCCGTCGTCTTGGAGGCCGAGCGTGGTCGTCTCGCCCGTCTCGAAGTTGCCGTTGACCGTCGCCTCGGCGGCGTTGTAGACGGCGGTGTCGACGCGCTTGACCATGCTGGCGAGGATGACGTCCGCGTAGCTGGACTTCGTGACCGACTGGTCGCGGTCGACGCCGATGGCGAACCGGCCCTTGTCCTGTGCGGCCTGGAAGACGCCGGTGCCGGTGTTGCCGGCGGCGTGGAAGACGATGTCGCTGCCGGAGTTGTACATCGAGAGCGCGGCCTCCTGCCCGGCCGTCGTGTCGTTGAAGCTGCCGACGTACGAGGTCTGCACGTCGATGTCGTCGTTGGTGGCCTTGACGCCCGCGGTGAAGCCCGCCTCGAACTTCTGGATGAGCGCGCTCTCGCGGCCGCCCACGAAGCCGACGTTCGTGGAGTCGGGCTTCGTGGAGCCGGCGCCCGCGCTGAAGCTCATCGACGTGAGGTGCGCGGCGAGCACGCCCACGAGGTACGAGCCCTCGTGCTCGCGGAAGACGTAGCTGCCGACGTTGTCGGCGTCGACGGCGCTGTCGACGATCTGGAAGTTCTGCTCGGGGTAGTTCGCGGCGGTCTCCGCCAGCGAGTCGGCGTGGAGGTAGCCGATGCAGGAGACGAGGTCGTAGTCGGGGTCCGTGGAGCTGGCGTACTGCTGCTGGTAGTTCCCGAACTGGGAGACCGAGTCGGGCTGGGACTCGCTGAACTCGAGGTTGAAGTCCTCCCGGGCCTGCTGGATGCCGGACTGGGCTTGGTCGTTGAACGACCCGTCGCCGAGACCGCCGGTCGCGTACACCATCCCGACCTGCGTCGGCTCCGACTCCGCCGTGGTGCCCTCCGAGTCGGCCGTCGTGCCCTCGGAGCCGTCGGCCGTCTCCGTCTCGTCGCCGTCGGAGGGGCCGCCCGTACAGCCCGCCATCCCCGCCAGACCGACCGCGCCGATGCCCGCTGTAGCCTTGATGAACTCCCGCCTGTCGAAGTTGGACATACTTGCGTCAAAGGAGACATTCGTACGGTGATAAAGCCGTCGTTTGTGGGGGAAACCGGCAAAACGTGGGCGCGTTGTCAGGCCGCCGCGACCGCGTCCTCAACGACCGCCGCGACGGACTCCACGAGGTCGTCAACGTCGTCGGCTTCGGCGTACACGCGAACGTAGGGTTCGGTGCCGCTGGGCCGCACGAGCGTCCACGACGCGTCCGGGAACTCCAGCCGAACACCGTACTCGGTGTCCACGTCCGCGTCCGGGAACGCTTCGGGAAGCGTTTCGGCGAGCTGCGCCATCGCGGCGTCCTTGGCGTCGTCGGGGCACTCCACGCTGACCTTCCGGTACGGGCGCTCGGTCACGGGCTCGCGCAGCGCCGCGAGCCCGCCCGCGTCAGCGACCAGCCGGCTCAGCACCGCCGCCGACGCCACGCCGTCGATCCACCCGCCGAACGCGGTGTGGACGTGCTTCCACGGCTCCGCCGCGAACGCCACGTCACCGCCGTCGGCTTCCGCCGCGGCGATGCCCTCGTGGAGCGCGCCGAGACGGACGCGTTCGACGCGACCGCCCGCGTCGGCGACGCGCTCGTCGATGCGCGCGGAGGCGTTCGGCGTCGTGACGACTACGGGATCGTCGGCATCGCTGGCGCGCGTGTAGTGCTCCGCGAGAATGGCGACGATAGTGTCCTCGTGGACGACTTCGCCGTCGCCGTCCACGACCACGATGCGGTCGGCGTCGCCGTCGTGCGCGATGCCGAACGCCGCGTCGCCGTCCGCGACGAAGTTCATCAGGTCGCCGATGGTCTCGGGCGTGGGCTTGCTCGGGCGGCCGGGGAAGTGGCCGTCCACGTTCCCGTTCAGCGTGACGACGTGCGCGCCGAGTTCGCGCAGCACCTGCGGCGTCGCCAGCCCCGCGACTCCGTTCCCGCAATCCACGGCGACGGTCAGGCCGTCGAGGGGCGCGCCGTGGCCGCGGGCGTACTCCGCGACCGCCTCGCGGTAATCGGGGAGCACGTCGATAGACTCGGTCTCGCCCCACTCGTCCCACGACGCGTACTCGGGGTCGCCGGCCACGCGCTCCTCGACGGCGCGCTCGCGCTCGCGGTCGTACTCGGAGCCGTCCGCGAACAGCTTGATGCCGTTGTCCTCGGGCGGATTGTGGCTCGCGGTCAACTGGACGCCGCGGCGGCCCCGCGAGGCGTACGCCAGCGCCGGCGTCGGCAGCACGCCCGCGTCGAGCACGCGCATCCCGCCGCTCTGTAACCCGGCGCGCATCGCCGCCGCGAGCGCCGAGCCCGTCTCCCGGCCGTCCCGCGAGACCACGAACGCCTCGTCGTCGCCGCGAGCGTCCGCACCGGCAGCGGCGCCGACCGCGACCGCCAGCGCCGGGGTCACGTCGGCGACCGCGCTCCCTCGAATCCCTGCCGTACCGAAGAGGTCCATACGCGGGGGGAGCGCCCGCGCTCACTTAGGTTCGTGTGTTCCGCGCGCCAGCGAGAAGCGAGCTGACAGGTTACAGTTCGATGCCGCTCGGGATGAGGCTGTGGCTGCGCAGGAGGTCGCCGTCCTCGCTGTAGACGAGGAACGTCGACTTCTCGTAGACGACCAACTGCTCGCCGTCGACGCGAATCTCGACGCGGTACTGGCCGTCGTCGCCGGTCGCCTCCCCGTACCGGCGGGCCGCCCGCACGAACTGGAGGACGTCGGCGGCGTCCTGATTCAGTTCGAGGACGAACTCCCCGGTGATGCGGTTCGTGACGGCGACGACGCCGCCGGCGTCCGGGTCGTCCACGTCGTCGGTCAACCGGAACGTGGCGTCGGTCTCGCTCGCGTCGAGACGCTCGCCGTCCCGGTCCGTGAGCCGCGCTTCGAGCTCCGCGGCCGCGCCCGTGAAGTCGATGGTGACGTTCGGCTTCTCGGGGTCACCGTCCTCGTCGACCCAGTCGACGTTCTCGACGTCCAGTTCGAAGTAATCCCGGCGCATTCCCTACGGACTCGTAGGGCCGACGGGGAAATGAACGTAACGCCCCATCTGGGTGGTCACTTGCCGTACGTGAGCCGCCGGACGGCGGCGTTCAGCCGCGCGGTCGCCGTCTGCATCCACGCGACCGGCGACACGCGCCGCACGTCGGACTCCTCGACCTCGATGCGCGCGTCCTCGAACGGGTCGCGGGGCGAGTCGTCGCTGGTGGCGTCGACCGCGTCGACGACCGTCGTCATCGAGCAGCGGCCACACGCCTCGGTCGGCTGCTTCTCTGCCATGCGTACGACTCACACGCGGACGACCATAGTTCTGCCGCCGCGAGCCCGGCGACGAGCGCCCGCCGGCCGAATTACGCGGGCGTGGTGCGGGCGTGTCGGTGCCACAGCGCCAGCAGGCTCGGGAGCACGAGCACGCTGGCGACGAACGCGAACACGATTGCGGTGGCGGTGACCGCGCCGAACCGCCGCAGGGACGGCACGAGCGCGAACACGAGCACGCCGAACCCGCCGGCCGTCGAGAGCGCGCTCGCGAGGAGCGCCCCGCCGGTGCCCGAGACGGTGGCGTCGAGGGCCGCGAAGACGTCCCCCGACGTGCGGAGTTCGTCGAGGAACCGCTCGCTGACGTGGATGGCGTAGTCGACGCCGAGCCCGATGGCGATGCTGGCGATGACCGCGGTCTCGGTGGTGAACGGAATCCCGAGCAGGTACATCGCGCCGAGAATCCAGCCGAGCGCGGCGACCACGGGCACCATCGTCACGGCGCCGAGGACGGCGGTGCCGTGGCGCCAGTAGAACAGGCCGGTGAGGAACGCGAGGATGACGCCGAGCGTCAGCAGGAACGACTCCACGAGCGTCCGCAGCAGCGCGGACTGCACGACCTCGTCGACGATGGGCGGCCCCGTGGCGGTAACGGTGAGCGCGCCGTCGCCGCGGACCACGTCCGCGACGCCCCGCATCTCGGTCGTGATGGTGCCCGTCGGCGCGCTCGCGGAGACGGTCACGCGAACGTCCGCGGCCCGGTACTGGCCGCCGGCGCGGTCGAGGACGGCGCTCGCGCGGTCCGGCGCGGCGGTGAACAGCGCGTCGTAGACGCGTGCGAGGTTCTCGTCGGGGACCCCGTCGCCGTCGGTGTCGGCGTCCGCGGCGACCGCGGCGAACGTCTCGTTCTCGGCGGCGGTCGCGCGAATCGCCGTCACGGGGCTGTCGAGGTCGGGGCTCCCGTCGGCGAGTTCGACCGCGGACGTGGTGTCGCCGACGGCGGCCTGTCCGGCCGCGATGCTGTCGAGCGTCCCCGGGTCAGCGACCGACCCCTCGACGAGCACGTGTACCGTGGTTCTGTCGCGGGACTGCGCGAAGTTGTCGTTGAGGAAGACGGTGTTCTCCCGAATCTGGTAGTCGCCGGGCGCGAACGGCTCCGGCAGCGAGTCCATCCACTCGGGGGAGTCCCGCGGCAGGAAGTCCACTTGGTCGACGGACGTGCCGATGTCGGTCGCGGCGAGCCCGCCGGCCGCGCTCACCACCAGCGCGAGCGCGAGCACGACGACGGGCGCCTTCCGGGCGACGGTCGTGCCGACGCCGACGACGCGCTCGGCGGTCCCGCTCGTGCCGAACGCGCGCTGCCGGCGGTCGACGCCCAGCCGTTCGAGGAGCGCGTCGGCTTCGACTTTCGCCGCTGGGACGAACGCGCCGAAGACGACGAACGCGGCGACGATGCCGGCCGCGCTCACCAGCCCGAACTCCGCGATAGCGTCGATGGGACTGACGACGTTCGAGAGGAACCCGACGGCGGTGGTGAACGACGTGGCGACGAGCGCGACGACGACGCCACCGAGGCCGACGCGCATTCCGCCGCTCGGGTCGAGGTCGGGGTCGGCCTCGCGGGCCTCCCGGTACCGCATGACGACGTGGAGCGCGTAGTCGATGGAGAGCCCGACGAGCAGGAACGGGACGGCGATGAGAATCTGGGTGACGCCGATGTCGGCCCACCCCATGAAGCCCGCCATCCAGACGAGCGTCAGCAGCGTCCCGGCGAGCGCGAGCACCACGTCGACGACGTCCCGGTAGGCGACGCCGAGCACGCCGAGAATCAGCAGGAGCGCGGCGGGCGTGATGACGGCGAAGCTGTCGCCGGTCGCGCGACTGGACTCCTCGTCGACGATGCCGGCGCCGAACACGAACGTCTCGTCGGTCTGGACGTACTCGTCGGCGAGCCCGCGCGTGGCGAGCTGCGCGTCCACGACGGCGTCCGAGAGCGCGTCCCCGCCGTCCGTCGACTGGAAGACGAAGACGGCGCGCGCGGACGCCGACGTGCTCCCGGGTTCGTAGTCCGTCGACAGCAGCGTGTAGGGGTTCACGCCGCCGGCGCGCTCGCGGTCGGGGTCGAGGACCGCGGCGACCGTCTCCTCGACCTCCGTTTCGGACATTGAGTCCAGTTGCGCGATTTGCTCGTCGAGCGTGGGCTGTGGCGGTGGGCCGTCGCCGTCGTGGGCGGCGTGGACGGCGACGGTGGCGACGAGGTTCCCGAGGCCGACGCTCGGGCGGTCCGCGCGCAGCGTCGGCGCCACCGCGTCGTCGCCGCGGAGCGCGCGTTGGAACCGCAGCGTCTCCAGCAGCGAGGCCTTCGAGAGCACGTCGTCGCCGCGCACGACGACCTGCATCGAGGTGGTGTTGGCGTCCCCGGCGGCGAAGTTCTCGCGGACGTAGTCGAGCTTCTGGGCCTCCGTGGAGTCGCCGCCGAAGCTCGAAATCGTGAGGTCGCCGTCGACGCCGGCCGCGCTGGCGCCCATCGCGGCGGACGCGAGCAGGAGCACGACGAGGACGTAGCGGCTGTACTCCGCGACGAACGCGGCGTACCGGTCGGCTGGGCCGTCGGTCATTGGGTCCACCGAGTGACGCAGCCATGATAAGTGTTTGTAGAAACCTACAATAGCATCTCGGACGGGGCGAAACGTCTTTCGCGCACCGTCGCCACGGGCGAGACGAGAGATGAGCGCACACGAGGCCGTCGAGGCACTCCGGGAACTCGGCCTGTCGAACTACGAGGCGCGCGTGTTCGTCGCGCTCCAGCGGCTCGGCACCGGGACGGCGCAAGCGGTCGCGCGGGCATCGGAGGTGCCGCGCTCGCAGGTGTACGGCGCCGCCGACGACCTCGCCGCGCGCGGGCTCGTGGAGGTCGTGGAGTCCTCGCCGAAGGAGTACCGGCCGGTCGGCCTCGACCGGGCGCGCGAGCAGCTCCGCGAGCGCGTCGAGCGCCAGCACGAGCGGGCGTTCGACAACCTCGAAGCGGTGCGCGGCGACCACGCCGACCATGCCTCCGGGAGCGCGGTGGCGACCCTCCACGGCCACGACCCGATTCAGGACCGCGTCGCCGCGCTCGTCGCGACCGCCGAGGAGGCGGTGTTCCTCGTGGGCGCGCGCACCGGCGACCTCCACGCGGACGTGCTCGCGGCGCTGGACGAGCGCGCCGCCGACGGCGTCGACGTCACCGTCGTCACCGGGGACGCCGAACTCGGTGACCGCCTCGCCGGCGCGCGCGTCGTGCACTCGCCGGCGAGCGGCGACGAGGGGTACGCGGGCTGCACGCTGCTGGTCGACGACGCGACCGTGCTGTTGTCCGTGCCCGCCGACGGCGACCACGCCGAGCCCTACGACGAGGTGGCGATGTGGACCGCGAACACGAGCATCGGGCGGATTCTCGCGCGCTTCGTCCACGCGGGGATGCAGGCGGGCATCGAGCGCGAGGACGGCCCGCCGCCGCACCGCGAGTGAGCGCGGCGACGCGACGGGCTTTTAACCCGCGTGTGGTATCTACAGGCATGGGTTACCGAATCGTCGACCCCGACGACGTCGAAGTGCCGGACGGACGGCCGTGCGAGTACCGCTCGCTGACGGAGGCGGGCGGCCTCGACGAGATGGCGATGAACCTCTTCCGCGCGGAGCCCGGCGAGCAGGTGCCGCTGGCGTACCACTACCACGAGCAACAGGAGGAGGCGTTCTTCGTGCTCTCGGGGACGCTGTACGTGGAGACGCCCGAGCAGACCTACGAGGTGCCCGAGGGCCACCTGTTCACGGTCGACCCGGAGAGCCCGCAGCGCGCGCACAACCCCGAGGACGCCGGCAAGCGCGTCGAACTGCTGGCCGTGGGCGCGCCGCCGGCGCCCGACGACGCGGTCGCGTACGACCCCAGCGAGGATGACTGAAGCGGACGACGCGGAGCCGGCGGACCTCCCCGCGGAGATTCGGGAGAACGTCCCGACGTGGGACGACGAGTATTTCGACCGCGTCAGCGACCGGCTGATGTACAGCTACGACCTCGAACGCGACCACGCGGTGCGCGGCGAGCGCTTCGACCTCTACGGCGAGCTGCGCGTGCGCAACCAGAAGCAGTTCTTCCACCCGGCGCTGAGCTACGCCGACCACGAGACCAGAGAGCACGTGTTCGCGCGCCGCGCTGACCGGCCGACGGTCGCGGACCTCGAAGCCCTCGTGGCCCTCGGCCACGACCTCGCCGACGACTGGATAACCGCCGACGAGGAGCACTACGAGACGAAGTTCACGTTCGTCGTCGTCGCCGACGACCTGCCCGACGAGGTCGCGTCGTTCGTCGAGGGGTTCCGGGACCGCACGCTGTTGAAGTACGGCTACTACGGCCACTACGAGGTGAACCTCGCCGTCGTCGCGCCCGACGACGAGGCCGCGGTCGCCAGCGAGCAGGCCGACGTGGTGGGCGCGTTCGCGCTCTGGGGCGACGTCGAACGCGAGCCCGAGGGGTTCCTCTCGCGGTTCGCCAAGCGCTTCTGGACGTAGCCGGCGGGGCGGCGGTCCCGCGGCTATCGGGGTCGAAGGAGGAAAAAAGGGGACCGTGGAGCGGCTGGTCAGTTAGTCGTCGCTCGGTTCGGCTGCGGGTCCGCGGCCGCTGCGCGCGCTACTGATGTTGCTGTAGCCGATGCGCACCAGCGACAGCGCGAGGTAGATGAGCACGACGGCGAGCACCATCTGGACGGCCGCCGACACCTGCCCGCCGAGGCCGGTCGCGCCGCCCTGCAGCAGGTTCACGTAGAGGTTCTCGTAGAACGCGAGCCACGAGAGCCCGAGGACGGTGATGACGACCATGATGGCCATCGGCACGCCGGTGGAGACGAGCTGCTTGGACTCGTCCCAGTTGGCGAGCCACACCGTGCCGGTCAGCAGCGCGAGCGCGGCGAGCAGCTGGTTGGCGCCGCCGAACAGGCCCCAGAGGGTCGCCCACTCGCCGGAGATGACCAGCACGTACGCGATGAGACACTGCACGATGGGGTTCGTGTACCGGCCCTTGGCGAACGAGCCGATGCCGCCGCCGAAGCCGGTCGTGGTGCCGCTGCCCTGCGTGCCGACGATTTCCTCCATCATGTAGCGGCCGAGGCGCGCGGCCGTGTCCGTGGAGGTCAGCAGGAAGCTCACGAGCACGAGCGCCATGAACGGCCCACCGTAGCTGGTGGGGATGCCGAGGCTCGTGAGGATGACGCCGCCGCCGCTGGCGAAGTTCGGGAGCGCGCCGCCGATGCCGCCGCCGGCCGCGTCCGAGGCGATGCCGGCGATGGCGAGCGTGGACAGCGCGACCGCGGCGAGGAGGCCCTCGCCGAGCATGCCGCCGTAGCCGATGAGGCGGGCGTCGCTCTCCTTGTTCAGCTGTTTCGCGGTCGTCCCCGAGGACACCAGCGAGTGGAAGCCGCTAATGGTCCCACAGGCGATGGTGACGAACAACAGCGGGAACAGCGGGTACGGAGAGACGCTCTCCACCCCGAGGAACCCGGTGAACGGTTGGATGCTGTCGGCGACGACCAGCGGCTCGCTGGACGTGCCGAGGAACGTGCCGACGACGATGGCGACGAGCGCGCCGCCGACGCCCGCGTACAGCAGGAACGACGAGAGGTAGTCGCGGGGCTGCAGCAGCACCCACACGGGAAGCGCGCTGGCGAGCGCGGCGTACAGCAGAATCACCGGCACCCACGCGGCGGTGTTACCGCCGAGCGCGCCGGCGCCCGGCACCCACGACCCGGTGCCGCTGAAGAGGATGAACGTGCCCGCGGGGTGTGCGGCGTCGCCGGCGAGCTCGAAGAACGCGAACGGGTACTGGATGCCGAGCCAGACGCCCGCGAACACGCCCGCGACGAACACGACGGTGCCCGGGATGAACGGGCCGTCGAGCTGGTAGAGGTAGATGCCGAACAGCACCGCAAGCCCGATGTAGACGAAGCTCGCGGTGGCCGCCGACGGGTACGCGTTCAACACGATGCCGACGACGAGCGCGAACACCGCGACCACGAGAATGATGGTGATGAACGCGAACCACAGCAGCATGTTCTTCCCGCGTTCGCCGACGTACTCGCCGATGATGTAGCCGATGGACTTCCCCTCGTGTCGCATCGAGCCCGACAGCGAGATGAAATCGTGGACGGCCCCCATCAGCGGGTTGCCGATGGCGACCCACGCGAGCGCGGGCACCCACCCCCAGATGGCGCCGGCGGTGATGGGGCCGACGATGGGCGCGCCGCCCGCGATGCTCGAGAAGTGGTGCCCGAGCAGCACTGGTTTCTTCGCCGGGACGTACTCCTGTCCGTCTTCGTACTTGTGAGCGGGCGTGTCACGCGAGTCGTCGAGGCCGACGAACCGCGAGAGGTACTTCGAGTACCCCACGTACCCCACCGTGAACGTGACCAAGACCGCCGCCACAATCCATATTACCTGTGTCATTTGTAACGTACCTTCATGACACCGATTACCGAACTACCACTTAAGCGTTCGCCTCTTAATGAAAGGGTCTCGCGGCGAAATAATCGGTCGAGGACGGGGCGCCGGCTCAGACGAACGTCGGCTCCTCTGCGGCGACCTCGACGTCGAGTTCGTCGGCGACCTCCGCGAGCAGGTCGCCTTTCACCTCGCGGGTGCGGGACTGGATTTCCGCGAGCAGCGGCGCGTCCAGCGATTCGCGGACCTGCGTGAGGCGCTCGTGCTCGGTCTCGACGCGGTCGCGGAGGTAGCGCGCGCCGCGGCCGTTCTCGTCGTCGTCCGGGGACGGCGTGAGCTTGTTGGCGACGAGCCCTCGGACTTCGAGGTTCTCGTCGGCCATGTCCGAGATGGCGCGCTCGGTCTCGTTCACCGAGAGCTGGTCGGGGTTCAACACGAGGAAGAACGCGGCGTCCTCGCGGAGCGCGCCGCCCGCGTACTCGAAGAACTCCTTGCGCTCTTGGAGGCGCGCGAGCACGGGGTCGCCGTCCATCACGCGACGGGGCTCGTTGTTGCCGACGGCGGCCTTCTCGAAGAGGTCGATGCTCTGCCGGCGCTTGTGCATCAGGCGGTCCACCCACGATTCGAGGAACTCCGGGAGGCCGAGCAGCCGCAGCGTCGAGCCGGTGGGCGCGGTGTCGAAGACGACGCGGTCGTAGGGGTCGCTGTCCCGCATCACCTCGACGAAACGGTCGAACAGCGCGGACTCGTAGGCGCCCGGCGTCTGGTGGGCCATCTCCAGTTGCTTGTTGATCTCGTTGACCATCGACGCCGACACTTGGTCCGAGAGCCGGTTGCGGATGTCGTCGAGGTGGGCGGTGACCTCGTCCTCGGGGTCGATTTCGAGCGCGGACAGCCCGTCGACACCGTCGACGGACTCGGGGGCGTCCCCGAACTGCTGGTCGAAGACGTCCGAGACGGAGTGCGCGGGGTCCGTGGAGACGACGAGCGTCTCCACGCCGGCGGCCGCGCACTTGCGGGCGTACGCACACGAGACGGTGGTCTTGCCGACGCCGCCCTTCCCGCCGAAGAAGACGAACGGCTTCACCGCGGGCCCTCCGTCGGGCGGTCGGTCGGTCGCTGTGCGAGCGGACTGCGTGGTGGTGTCACGGACATCAGAAGTGGTACTGCTGGCCCTTGCGTTCGAGCATCGTCTGTCGGTCCCAGAGGCGTCGCTCCCACGCCTTGAACTCCGATTCGATGTACGGGAGAATCTCGGCGGTGTAGTACGAGACCGGCGAGGGGATGCCGAAGGCGTCCGGGAAGCACGCCAGCAGGAACGCGTCTTCGAGGTCCTCGGCCTCCTTCTCGATTTTCTCGTACGCCGGGTGGCTTATCATGCCGTGGTAGAGGCCGCGAAGCCACTCCTCGACGACCTCCCGGTAGGCCGCTATCCGGTCGGCGACGTTCATCGTGTCGGTGGTACGGCCTCACGCGGTAAAAGCTGTCGCGGTCGGCCGCGGGGCGCCGAGAAGCACGAGGTTGAAGGCGGCTGGCACGTACTCACACGCATGGGCGAACGGATTCCGGTGACGGTGCTGTCGGGGAGCCTCGGGGCCGGGAAGACGACGCTGTTGAACCACTTGCTCACCGACGCCGGCGACCGCGACATCGCGGTGCTCGTCAACGACATGGGGGACGTGAACGTCGACGCCGACCTCGTGGCGGAGGGGTCGGAGGTGGACGTGGCGGGCGGGGTCACGGAGCTGTCGAACGGCTGCATCTGCTGTGAGCTCCAAGACGACCTCGAAAGCGCGGTTGTGCGCCTCGCAAACGACCGGGAGTTCGACCACCTCGTCGTCGAGTCGTCGGGCATCTCAGAGCCCGCGCCCGTCGCGCGGCTGTTCACCACGGAGTCCCGTGTCGCCGCGAAGTACCGCGTGAACGGCCTCGTGACGGTCGTGGACAGCCGCCTGCTCGTTGACACGTTCGGTGGCGACGGAACGCCCGAGCGCGTCGCCGCCGAGGAGGACGACCGGCCGCTGTCGGACCTGCTCGTGGAGCAGATCGAGGTGTCGAACGCGGTCGTGCTGAACAAGGCCGACCTCTGCACGGACGAGGAACTCGACGAGGCGGAAGCGCTGGTGGCGGCGCTCCAGCCCGACGCGGACACGGTGGTGACCTCGTTCTCGGAGGTCGACACCGAGTGGCTGCTGGACGTCGAGCGCTTCGACGAGAGCGAGGTCGGCGACCTCCCCGGGTGGAAGCGCGCGCTCGAAGACGACGACCACGACGAGGCCGACCACGGCGACGACCACCACGGCCACCGCCACCCGGACGAGGTGTACGGCGTGTCGTCGTTCACGTACCGGGCGAGGCGGCCGTTCCACCCCGAGCGGGTCGCGGAGGTACTGCGGACGCTCCCCGAAGACGTGGTGCGCTCGAAGGGGACGCTGTGGGTCGCCGACAACGACCTCCGGCAGACCGTCGGGCAGGCGGGGCCGTCGGTGCGCGTGACCGCGCGCGGCCCGTGGATTGCGTCGCTCCCCGAGGTCGAACAGGACCTCTACCGGTCGAACCGCCCGAGCTTGGAGTGGGACGACGAGCACGGCGACCGCCGCACGGAGTTCGTCGTCATCGGCACGGGCGTCGACGAGGCGGCGCTCCGGGAGCGCTTGGACGACGCGCTCGTCACCGACGAGGAGTGGGAAGACGTCGACGCGCTCCCGGACGGACCGTTCGGCACGGAGAACGAGGCGACGGTGGTGCTGCGGGAGCCCGAGGCCGCCGAGTAGTCAGCACGCGCAGCCGTCGGCGTGCGTGCGCTCGAAGCGCATCGCGTCGCCGCAGTCCGGACACAGCGGCGTGCCCTCGGCGTCGCGGTCGAGCCCCTCGTCGTCGACGGTGACGTCGCGCACGCGGACGCTGCAGTCGTCGCACCAGTACGCGCCCCGCGACGCGTCGACGTCCACGCGCTCGGTTCCCGCACTTCCGGACAGCGCGGCCGAGACCTTGTTGACGATGCCCATGTGTGGGCGTAGCACTCGACGGTCTTAGTTCCCGGTGTCGTCGCCAAGAGCTAAGTGTGCTACTGCCGGGAGTCGAAGGTATGACGGGAGACGAACGCGGCGCGGGCGACGAAGCGGGGTTCAACGAGGGAGCGCAGCGCTCCGAGGGGAGCCCGTGGGTGGCGCAGGGAATCAACGCGGTGCTGTCGACGCTGTTCGCGCTCGTCGTCGTCGGCGGGCTGGAGTTCATCGGCGCGATGGCGTTCACGCTCGTGAACGTGGCGACCGCGGCCGTCCTGCTGTTCACTGTCTCGTACGTCGCCACGCGGTGAGCGCGCCGCCACCGACAAACTGTAGAGGGCGGCCCAGAAACCCCCGGACATGGTAACGCGCATCGGGATTCACGCGTCCGTGGAGACGCTGTTCCCGCCGGCGGTGCTGGTCGACGAACTCGCCGACGTGGGCCCGGAGGTAACGGTGGTCACGTCCGACGACCTCGACGGCGTGGACGCGCTCGTGACCTTCGAGTACGACGACGCCTTCCTCGACGCGGACTTGGAGTGGATTCACTCCGTGCAGTCGGGCGTCGACCGCTTCCCGTTCGACGAACTCGCGGCGGCGGGCGTCCACTTGACGAACAGCACGGGGACGCACGGCGACAGCGTCGGCGAGACGGTCGCGGGCTACATGCTCTCGTTCGCGCGCCGGCTCCACGAGTACCGGAGCAAGCAGGAGCGGACGGAGTGGGCGTGGCCCGCGTGGCAGGACCCGTTCACGCTCGACGGGTCCTCGCTGTGCGTCGTCGGCCTCGGCACGCTCGGACAGGGCATCGCGGCGCGGGCGGACGCCCTCGGCGTGGACGTGGTCGGCGTCAAGCGCACGCCGGTCCCCGTCGACCACGTGGACACCGTCTACCCGCGGGCGGACCTCCACGACGCCATCGCGGACGCGAAGTTCGTCGCGCTCGCGGTGCCGCTCACCGACGACACCGAGGGGATGTTTGGCGAGGCGGAACTGGACGCGATGCGCGACGACGCGGTGCTCGTGAACGTCGCTCGCGGCCCGGTCGTCGACCAAGCCGCGCTCGTGGACGCGCTGGAAGCCGACGAGCTGGCGGGCGCGGCGCTGGACGTCTTCGAGACGGAGCCGCTCCCCGAGGCGTCGCCGCTGTGGGAGATGGACGAGGTGGTGGTGACCCCGCACGCGGCCGCGGCGACCCGCGACTACGCCGAGCGGATGGCCGCGCTCGTCCGCGAGAACGTCCGCCGAGTGGCCGACGGCGAGCGCCTCGCCAACGCCGTGGTGTCGCCGGAGCAGGAGTCGGCAGACAGCCTTTAAGGTGACGCGGGCGAAGGTGGAGGTAGTAATCGATGGCCGACGACTTCCTCGCGGACTTCGAGCGCCGGTTCGAGACGCTCCGAGAGCGCGCCGAGCGCGTCGTCGACGTCGTCCGCGGGTCCACGGTCGAACTCGTCGAGTACGACCCCGCCGCGCACGGGCCGCTCGTGGAGTTCGACGGGCTGGACGGCTACGACGAGGTCGACCGCTACTGGGTGCACGCGCCGTACGCGTTCGTCTACGTCGGCCACGACGCCGACAACGACGAGTACCGCTACCACGTCGTCGAGCCGGGACTGGACGACTTCGAGCGCGAGCTGCTGGAGACGCTGTACGACGACATCCGGAACGCGCTCATCTACGACGCCGAGTACGAGCCCGACGACTCCGAGGCCGTGCTGAAGCGCCAGATGAAGCGCCTCGTCGAGGAGTACGGCGTCGACGTGGACCCGAACGCGTTCTACCGGCTGTTCTACTACCTCCACCGCACGTTCGAGGGGTTCGAGAAGCTCGACCCGCTGATGCGCGACCCGCACATCGAGGACATCTCCTGTGACGGCTACGAGGTGCCGCTGTTCGTCTACCACGACCAGTACACGGACGTGGAGACGAACGTCACCTACGAGCAGGAGGAACTGGACGGGTTCGTGGTGCGGCTCGCCCAGCAGTCCGGCCGCCACATCTCCATCGGCGACCCGGTGACGGAGACGACCCTTCCGGACGGCTCCCGCGCGGAACTCGCGCTCGGCGAAGAGGTCACCCCCCGGGGGTCGGCGTTCACCATCCGGAAGTACAGCGAGGACCCGTTCACGCCCGCGACGCTCGTCGACTACAACACGTTCGACCTCGACCAGATGGCGTACCTCTGGCTCGCCATCGAGTCCAACAAGAGCCTGCTGTTCGCGGGCGGCACGGCCTCGGGGAAGACCACGTCGATGAACGCCATCTCGATGTTCGTGCCGCCGCGCTCGAAGGTGCTCACCATCGAGGACACACGGGAGCTGACGCTGTTCCACGAGAACTGGCTGTCGTCGGTCACCCGCGAGTCCACCGGCGAGGGCGAGGACGTGACGATGTACGACCTGCTGCGGTCGGCGCTGCGCCACCGCCCCGAGTACATCATCGTCGGCGAGGTGCGCGGCGACGAGGCGATGACGCTGTTCCAAGCGATGAACACCGGCCACACGACGTACTCGACGATGCACGCGGACAGCGTGCAGACGGTCATCAACCGCTTGGAGAACGAGCCCATCAACGTCCCGCGGGCGATGATTCAGAGCCTCGACGTGCTCTGCGTGCAGACGCTCACGCACGTCGGCGGCGAGCGCGTGCGCCGGAACCGCGTCATCGCGGAAATCGAGGGCATCGACCAGCGCACCGGCGACCTCGACTACTCGACGGCGTTCGAGTGGAACCCCGGCAACGACGACTTCGAGCAACGGGACTCCGTCGTCCTCGACGAGATTCGGGACGAGCGGGGCTGGTCGCGGGGCGAGCTGCTGCGCGAGCTCCGGAACCGCAAGCGCGTCCTCCGGTACCTCACCGAGCGCGACGTCACCGACTACCGCCAGTTCACGGCCGTCGTCAACGAATACTACGCGAACCCCGAACGCGTCGTCGAGCGCGTGCAGTCGGAGTTCGACGAGGACGTGGTCGTGAACGCGCCGGGTGTCGGGGAGTAGCATGGCGTCGCCGCTGGTCTTCGCGCCGCTGGTCGCGGTGCTGGCGGCCCTGTTCGCGCTCGCCGCGGCGCCGCTGTTCGACCCCGTCGACCGGCTGGTCTCGCGGCTGTCGCTGGCGGCGTTCGGGCGGTTCGCGCGGCGCCGCCGGGACGCCAACCCCGAGCAGGTCGCCGCGCTACAGGGCGCCCACGTCCCGCAGACGTACCGCGTGTACGCCTCCCGGACGTTCTTCTACGCGACGGTCGCGGCGCTGGCGGGCAGCATCCTCGGCGTCTACCTCGTGGCGAGCGTGCTCGTGTTCCTCGGGAGCGCGTCGGAAGCCCTCCAGTCGCGGTTCCCCGCCGCCGTGCAGGGGCTGTTCGTGGAAGGAGTGGGCGGCTTCTCCGGCGGCGAGCTGTTCGCGCTGTTCGTGCTTTCGGGCGGGACGCTGGGCGTGCTCGCGGCGTACGCCGCCTACCAGTTCCGGTGGACGATGCCGGGCTACCGGGCGGGCGAGCGCGAGCGCCGCATCGACGCGTCGATGGAGCGCACCGTGGCGTTCCTGTACGCGCTCTCCCGGAGCGGGATGGCGCTCCCCGAGGTGTTGCGGATTCTCGCGCGCAACCGCGTCGTCTACGGGGAGAGCGCCGAGGAGATGGCGGTCGCGGTCAAGGACGTGGACCTCTACGGCGCGGACATCCTGCGCGCGCTCGGGCGGCTCGGCCAGCGCACGCCCAGCGAGGAGCTCTCGGAGTTCGCGGAGAACCTCACGAGCGTCCTCCAGAGCGGCCGCAACCTCCCCGGGTTCCTGAAGCGCCAGTACGACTACTACGCCGAGGAGACCGAGGCCCAACAGGAGCAGTTCCTCGAACTGCTGGCGACGCTCGCGGAGGCGTACGTCACGCTGCTGGTTGCCGGCCCGCTGTTCCTCATCACCATCCTCGTGGTTGTCGGGCTGACGCTCGGGGACACGCTGACCTTTCTCCAGTTCACGGCGTACCTGTTGATTCCGATGGCGACTGTCGGGTTCGCCGTCTACCTCGACAGCATCACGGAGACCGCGACCGGCGGCAGCGTCACCGGCGGAGAGGAGTCGGCGACGCGCTTCCAGTCTATCCCGTCGCGGCCGACGCGCGCGGACGGCGGGCAGCCCGCGGGTACGGCCTCAGAACGCAACCGCGAGCGGCTCGACACCTACCGGACGCTGCGGCCGATACTCTCCCGGCTGCGGAACCCGGCGTCGGTCGTCCGCGAGTCGCCGACGGTGCTGTTGTACGGGACCGTGCCGCTGGCCGCGGGCTACCTGCTTGTCCAGTGGTGGCCGCTGGCGTCCGCGGGCGTCACCGACCTCACCGCGTACGACGACCCGCTCGTGCACGCGGCGCTGTTCGTGCTCGGGACGTTCACGGTCGCGTACGAGCTCCACCGGCGGCGCGTGAAAGCCGTCGAGGCGGGCGTCCCCGACTTCCTCGACCGGTTCGCGTCCACGAACGAGGCGGGGATGCCGGTCGTCGAGAGCTTCGGGCGCGTCGTCGACAGCGACCTCGGCGCGCTCACCACGGAACTCGAACGCACGTGGGCGGACATCCAGTGGGGCGCGCGCATCGAGCACGCGCTCGCCCGGTTCCGCGACCGCACCGCCACGCCCGCCATCTCCCGGGTGGTGACGCTGACGACGAACGCGATGCAGGCCAGCGGCGACCTCGGGCCGGTGTTGCGCATCGCCGCCAACGAGGCGAAGGCGACCCGCCGCCTCGAACGCGACCGCCGCAGCGAACTGCTGACGTACCTCGTCGTCATCTACATCGCCTTCTTCGTGTTCCTCGCCATCATCGTCGCGCTGGACGTCATCTTCATCCCGAACATCCCGGTCGTGGAGGCCGCGGCGTCCCCCAGCCAGCTCCCCGGCGGGGGCTCGGGCGCGTTCTCCCGGACCGCCAACCTCACGCAGGCGACCAAGGACGCGTACAGTCTGGTGTTCTTCCACACCGGCCTCGTGCAGGCGGTCTGCTCGGGGCTCGTGGCCGGACAGATGGGGCAAGGGAGCGTGAAGGCCGGCGCGAAACACGCCACCGTGATGCTCGCAATCGCGTACGGGACGTTCCTCGTCCTCGGGTGACCGCCGTGACTGACACCACCGACGTGCACCGCACGTACGACCGCATCGCCGAGCACTTCTCGAAGACCCGCGAGTACCCGTGGCCGGAAATCGAGGAGTTCCTCGCCGACCGCACCGGCACCGGCACCGTCGCCGTCGACGTGGGCTGTGGAAACGGCCGCCACACCGAACTGCTGGCGGCGAACGCCGAGCGCGCTATCGGCGTGGACGCCAGCCGCGGCCTCCTCGACGAAGCCCGCGACCGCGCCACCGAGCGCGGCTTCGACGCGGACCTCGTCGTGGGCGACGCCCAGCGCCTCCCGCTCGCCAGCGACGCCGCCGACCTCGCGGTGTACGTCGCCACCATCCACCACCTCCCCGACCGGGACGCGCGCGTCGCCAGCCTCGACGAACTCGCGCGCGTGCTCACCGCGGACGGCGCCGCGCTCGTGAGCGCGTGGAGCACCACCCACGACCGCTTCGACCGCGACGACGCCTTCGACACCACCGTCGACTGGACGCTCCCCGGCGGCGAGACCGTCCCCCGGTTCTACCACGTCTACAGCCCCGCGGAGTTCCGCGCGGACCTCCGCGCGAGCGCGCTCGCCGTCGCGGAGACGTTCACCGCCAGCGGGAACTGCTACGCCGTCGTCAGCGGCGAAGAGTAACGCCCTTAAGCGACCGGAGGGAACGACCACGTGAGCACCGATGGTGAGCAAAACCGACGGTTTTGCGAGCCGCGGTGCACGAGCGAAGCGCAGTGAGCACCGATGGTCTAGTGGCTAGGACCTGAGCCTTCCAAGCTCATGGCCCGGGTTCAAATCCCGGTCGGTGCATATTTTCCGAGCGAAGCGAGGTGAACTGCACAGGGATTTGAAGCCTCCCAGTCGCAGCGCCGAGCAAAGCGAGGCGACCGTCTGGTTCCGGTCCAAATCCCGAAAGACGCTGCGCGTCTTTCGACGTTCGCAGTCCTCCGGACTGCTCACTCCCGGTCGGTGCACTCCCTGCGGTCGGCGCGTTTCTGCCGAACACGTGCGAGAAGACAGCGACGCTACCGCGTGACGGCCGCGCTGCGTTCGACACCGGAGAACTCGAAGCGCGCGCCGCCGTCGCCGGCGGCCGCGGCCTCGACCGTCCAGCCGTGGGCGTTGGCGATTTTGCGGACGATGTAGAGGCCGAAGCCGGTGCCGTCCTCTTCGGTGGTGTAGCCGCGCTCGAAGAGGTCGTCGCCCGCGTCCTCGGGGAGGCCGGGGCCGTCGTCCTCGACGGCGAACCCGTCGTCGGTCGGGACGACGCGCACGGAGACCGCCGGGCCGACGTGCTCGATGGCGTTCCGGAAGAGGTTCTCCAGCAGCTGGCAGAGGCGGTCGCGGTCCGCGACGACGGTACCGAGGTCGTCCGCGAGCGTCAGGCCGCCGGTGGCGTCGTCGCTGGCGACGGCGTCCCACGACGCGGCGGCGGCGTCGCGGAGTTCGACCGGCTCCGTCTCGCCGATTTCCTCGCCTTCGCGGGCGAGGTAGAGCACGTCGCTGACGATGCGCTCCATGCGGTCGAGGGCGTCCTCGGCGCGGTCGAAGCTCTCGGGGTCGCCGTTCTCGCGGGCGAGGTCGAGGAAGCCGCGCGCGACGTTCAGCGGGCTGCGGAGGTCGTGGCTGACCATCGACGCGAACTCCGCCAAGCGTTCGTTCTGCCGGCGGAGGCGCTCGGTGGAGCGGCGCTGTTCGATCTCGTAGCTCACCCACCGCGCCATCAGTTCGACGAACGTGCGCTCGGTCTCCGAGAACGGCTCCTCGCGGGGGTCGGTGTCCGCGAAGCAAAAGGTGCCGTACGTCTCGCCGTCGACGACGACTTCCGCGCCCGCGTAGCAGCCGAGGCCGAACCGCTCGAAGGCGGGGTCGTCGCTCCACCCCTCCGCGACCGCGTTCTGGACGGTGACGAGGTCGTCTTTCGTGAGCGTCTTGCGGCAGTACGCCTCCGACAGCGGGCAGGTGTCGCCCGGCTGGAGGAGGGGGTGGTCGCCGCGCGCGGCCGCGACCAGTTGGGTGTCGTCTTGGACTTCCGTGAGGAAGCCGTACGGGACATCGAGGAGGTCGCGCCCGAGGTCGAGGAGCGCGGTGACCTTCTCGCCGAAGTCGGCCTCGCGGTCGGCCGTGATGCGGTACATCTCGCGGAGCGCCTCCTGTTCGGTCTCGCGGGCCTCTCGGAGGCGCGTGCGCTCGGTGACGTCCCGGAGCACGGAGAGGTGCTCGCCGGGGACGACGTTCGCCGTGGCGGCGTACTCGACGAGGCGGCGCTCGCCGTCCGGGCGGACGAGCGGGAACGACCCGGTGTCGGTGGCGTTCGTCTCGAACTCCGCCCACGCGCCGTCGAAGTCGTAGTCGTCGGGCGCGAAGTCGGAGACGCGGCGGCCGAGCAGCTCCGGCCGCGGCAGGCCGAACAGCTCGCAGGCGCTCTGGTTGGCGTCGATGTAGCGGCCGTCGTCGTCGGCGACGACCATCGCGTCCATCGCGCTCTCGAAGGACGCCCGGTAGCGGGCCTGCGTGTGCTCGCGGGTGTCGTCCTCGACGGCGTCACGGACGACGGTGACGACGCCCGCGCGGTCGCCCCACGGGACGACGCGGCTGGTGACGGTGGCGGGGAACGTGTCGCCGGCGAGCGTGCGGAGCGTCCGCCACGCGGAGTCGAGGTCGCCGCCGGCGTCGAACGCGGACTCGCTGGCGTCGTCGTCCAGCGACTCGATGGCGGCGACGGGGACGCCGACGAGGTCGTCGGGGTCGTCGGCGTCGAACCGGTCGGCGGCCGCGGCGTTGGCGTACCGGAACTCGCCGTCGACGGCGACCAGAATCGGGTCGGGCGCGCCGTTGAGGGCGACTCGCACGCGCTCGCGGTCGGCGGCCGCGGTGCCGGTGGCGCGGGCGCGCTCGACGGCGATGCGGACGCGGCGGGCGAGCCGCGCGTGCTGGTCGGGGTCAGAGTCGGCGGCGACGTACTCGGTGACGCCGGCGGCGACCGCGTCGCTGACCACGTCCTCGCCGGCGTCGGCGGCGAACAGGACGAACGGGAGGTCGGGGTGGCTGGCGCGGACGGCTTCGAGGAACTCGACGCCGTCGACGCCCGCCATCGCCCACCGGCTGACGACGCAGTCGACGCCCGAGGCGACGGCCGCGAGCGCGTCGTCGGGCGTGGTGGCTGTCTGCGTCGCTATCCGGGCGTCGGCGTGTTCGAGGCGTGCGGCAGCGTCGGCGGCGCGCGCGTCGTCGTCGTCGACGAACAGCACAGAGAGGTGGTCGTCTGCATCCATCGGCGGAAGTTGTCACCTAGAAGAGCGCGCGCGACTTGAGCATGCCGATGGGTATGACGACGCTGACACTACTGGAACATCCGCATCGGCTTGGCCTGCGTGGACTCCTCCTCCTCGGCCTCCTGCATGCGCTTGGCGAGGCGCTCTTTCTGCTCGCGGATTTCCTCGGCGCGCTCGACGAGGTCGTCGGTGGGCACGTCGACGCCCGCCAGCGGCCCGATGGCGCCGTCGAGGAGGCGCTTGGCGGCCGCCGGGTCGGGGAACTGGGGGTCGGACTCGACGACGAGGCCGGCCGCGTCGAGGCCCTCCTCGGCGGCGCGGTTGACGAGCGCGCCCGTGGGGCCGCCGACGAGGCCGCGCTCGGGGGGCGTGTCGATGCCCTCGTCGTCGAGTCGCTCGACGGCGCTCCCGCTAGCGATGCCGAACACGTCCGGGATTTCCGCGGGGTCGAGGTCCTGCACGGGGAGGCCGCTGAGGTACAGCGGCGTGGCGTCGTTGTCCGCGAGCCACGCGGTGATGCAGTCCGCGAAGTCGCCGCCGGTGTCGCGGGCCAGCGGGACGTCGGACTGGAGCGCGAGGAGGTCGCGCTCCTCGTCGGCGTAGAGCCGGACGGGCGGGAGGACGTCCCGGCGGCCTTCCTCGTAGACGGCGACCCGGGGGATGTTCTGACAGTCGACGCTCGCCACGTACTCCATCTCGAAGACGTCAACGAGGTGGTCGGTGGCGATTTTGCCGACGAGTCCGACGCCCGGCAGCCCCTCCACGAGCACGGGGTCGTCGAGGTCGAACTCCGTCTTGGTTCGGACGCGTGCCATGCGCGAAACATCTCCCGGCACGGGCTTAAACGCGGGGGCGGCCCATCCGTCCGGCGGCGAGCGTAACCCACAAGCGACCCTCGGGCCTACGGTGGCGTAATGGACGCGCTCTCCCGATACGAGCCGATAATCGAGGACTTCGCGGCGTTCCTCGACGCCTGCGAGCGCCCCCTCCCGACGACGGTCCGCGTCAACCCCATCAAGGCGACGCCGGACCGCGCGGTCGACGCGCTCGAAGACGCCGGCGTCGCGGTGCAGCGCCGCGACTGGCACCCCGGCGTGCTGGAAGTCGATACGGACAAGCCGGGGAACACGTGGCCGTACGTCCACGGCTGGATTCACGGCCAAGAGGAGGTGTCGTCGGTGCCGGCCGCCGTGCTGTCGCCCGAGCGCGGCGACGTGGTGTGGGACGCGTGCGCGGCGCCCGGCGGGAAGACCACCCAGCTCGCCGCGGAAATCGACGACGAGGGGCTGGTCGTGGCGAACGACGACAACCTCGGGCGGCTGTCCGCGCTCCGCGGGAACTGCGACCGCCTCGGCGTCACGAGCGCCGCGGTGACGAACGGGGACGCGCGCCGGACCACCCTCGACGCGTTCCCGAACGTGGAGGCGTTCGACCACGCGCTCGTGGACGCGCCCTGCACCTGCGAGGGGACGATTCGGAAGAACCCCGACGCGCTGGAGGGCGCGGGCGCGAGCGCGAGTCGAAACCTCGCCGCGCTCCAGTCGGACATCCTCTCGCGGGCCGTCGAGCTCACCCGCGAGGGCGGCACGGTCGTCTACTCGACGTGCACGTTCGCGCCCGAGGAGAACGAGGGCGTCGTGGACAGCGTGCTCGCCGAGGGCGACTGCCGGCTCGTCGAGTTCGACACCGGCCTCGAATCGGTCGAGGGCCTGACCGAGTGGGACGGCGAGACCTACGACGACTCGCTGGCGAAGGCGCGCCGCTACTACCCCCACCACAACGACACGGGCGGGTTCTTCACCGCGAAACTGGAGGTGGTGGCGTGAGCGAGAACGTCAGCCACCAGTTCGAGCGCCTCCCCGCGACCGAAGACGACCGCGAGGTCGAGGGGCGACCGACCCGGGAGGAAGTCGTGGACTGGTGGGTTGAGCGCTTCGATGTCCCCGAGGACACCTTCGACGGCTACACGCTCTGGGAGAAGGGCAAGGGGAAGGTGTGGGCGCTCCCGTACGACCTCGACGGCCCCGTGCCCGTGGAGGCGCTCGGCCTGAAGCTCCTGCGCACGCGACAGGAGCACTGGAAGCCCACGACCGACGCCGTCCAGCGGTTCGGCCGCGACGCCGAGCAGAACGTCGTCGTGCTCGACGACGAGGAGGCCGAGCGCTTCATCGCGGGCGACGAGCAGGAACTCGAGTGGGACGGCGACTGGGGCTACCTCGTCGTCGCCCACGACCTCGCGGGCGGCGTCGAACCCATCGGCGTCGGCCTCTACACGTACGGCGACCTCACGTCGATGGTGCCGAAGGGCCACCGCCGCGACCTCTAATCCTTCTCGCGGAGCGTCCCGCCGCTCAGCCCCTCCCACTCGACGCGGTAGCCGAGCCGGGAGAACAGCGCGCTCGCGTCGTCGACACCGTAGGCAGCGGCGACGGCTTCGGCGTCGTCCCGGGACATTCCGACCTCCAGTTCGTCTGCTACGGCGTCCAAGACGCGGGGTCGGACGAGCGTGCGCCCCACGAGTTCGTGCTCGGGGAAATCCACGCCCTCGATGGCGTCCTCGCTGACGCCGTGCCGGCCGGCGAGGGCGGCGAGCGTGACGGCGTCGTCCTCGGGCGCGAGGTCGTCCGGGAGGGCGGCCGCTGATTCGGCGACGAGGTCGGCTTCGAGGTCGCGGAGCGCGTCCACCACGTCCTTCACGCGCACCGACCCGGTGTATTCGACGACGTGGTGGTCGCGGGCTTCGATGTCCTCGCCGACGCCGAGGCTGGCGTCCACGGCGACCTGCAGGGTCTCGTCGGTGGCGTCCAGCTGGGAGAGCTTCTTCTCGACGTACTCGGGCGTCCAGAACCCCATAATCTCGAAGTAGACGCGCTCGCCGCCGAACGCGTAGTCGAACGCGAAGTCCGGCACCATCAGGCGGTCGCCCGCCGCGAGCACGTCCGGCTCGCGGACGAGCTCCCAGTCCAAGTCCAGCGACTGGAAGCGCGCGGCGAACTCGCGCTCGACGCCGCTGTCGTACTCCACCTCGGTGACGGGGTCCGCGTCGGGCACGTCGATGTCGCCCGCCGAGAGTTCGAGCAGGCGCTCGCGGCCGCGGTCGTCGACGGTGGCCTCGACCGTCCAGTCGTCGCCCTGCGCGACCGTTCGGAGCACGCGCGCGAACCGCGTTCCGTACCGCCGCGAGCGCTGGAACAGCGCGTCCGGGCCCGTGAGCACGACCTCGCGGCCGTCCCCGCCCTCGATTGGGATGACCTCGTACAGCAGGCCGAGGCGCTTCACGGCGGAGACCAGCCGTCGCGGGTCCGACGAGCGCACGCGCATCTCGGTCGCGTCGAACAGCGCGGTTTGCGCCAGCGAGAGGTTGTACTGGGCGACCAGCGATTCGGGCGTCCAGCGCGCCGACACCTCGGTGAGCACCTCGCGGCTCTCGCGGTCGGCGTACAGCGAGGCCGCGAGTTCGTCGCTGGTCACGTCCCCCGGGAAGTCCGCCGCGGCCGCCGCGAGCGCCCGCTCGCGCTCGTCGGCGTGGACGACGCCCACGTCCTCCGCCGCCGCGAACGCCGCACGGCGGGCGGACTGGGGGTCCACCGCGGACTCGACCGCGAAGTCGGCGTCGCGCTCGACGAGGTGCGCGAACCCCCGCACGAGCTTGAAGTCCTCCGCCTCCCGCTCCAACTCGGTCAGCGACTCGCGGAGTTCCGCGCGCTCCTGCCCGACGTGGCCTTGGAAGGTGCCGAGCACGCGCGCCGCGAGCGCCTCGTCCCCATTGTCGGCGAACTGCGGGTGGTAGCCGCCGCCCGCCCGAGAGACGCGCAGGAGGTCTTTCGTCAGCACGCGCCGAGGTTGGCGACGCGCGCACAAAAGGATACAGAAGATTCTTGCCGGTACGCCCGGACCGGGACGTATGAACCGGCGGACGCTGCTCCGACGGACGGCCGCCGCGGGCGTCGCCCTCCCGCTGGCGGGCTGTCTGCGAACCGGCGACGGCGAGGCCGGGCTGACGGTCGCCGACTCCACGTACGAGGAGGGCGAGAACGGCAACGCCGTCGTCGTCGTCACCGTCAGCAACCCCTCCGGCCGGGAGGCGTCAGGGACGCTGTACGTCAACACGGAGTTCGACGGCGAGTCGTACACGCGCGTCCGGGAGGTCACGCTCGCCGCCAACGAGACGACGGTCGTCCGCGTCGAGTATGACGCCGTCTACGACGATGTGACGAACGCCAGCTGGAACACCGACCTCGTCGAGGACTAGCGGCGGCGGTCCGCGACCCGCTCCTCGGCGGTGTCCGCGCTCACGAGCTCGTAGAGCAGCGCGCGCCCCCCGTCTTCTTTGGGGCGGAGCACCCGCCCAAGCCGCTGAGTGAACTCGCGCTCGCTGCCGCTGCCCGCGAACACCACCGCGACGTTCGCGTCCGGCACGTCCACGCCCTCGTCGAGGACGTTCGCGGTGACGACCCGCGAGTAGTCGCCGCTCCGGAACCGCTCCAGAATCCGCCGGCGCTCGCCGGCGGCCGTCTCGTGGGTGATAGCCGGGAGGAGGAATTTCTCGGAGAGCCGGTAGACGAGGTCCGTCGAGGCCGCGAACACGATGACGCGGTCGCGGCGGTGTCGGTCCAAGATGGCTTCGAGGCGTCGGACTTTCGCGTCGCTCTCGCGGACGATGCGGCGCGCGCGCTGTTTCGCCAGCAGGGCCTCGCGGGCCCGCGGGTCCGTCCCGGAGCGCTTCACGAGTTCCTGATAGTCGCTGCCCGAGCGCAGTTGGACGTTCGACTGCTTGAGGTACTCGGTGAACGTGCCTTGGGCGGCCTCGTAGCGCTCGCGCTCGGCGTCGGTGAGCGGGACTTCGAGGCGCTTGACGTCGTACTCCGCGAGGTGGTCGCCCGCGAGGTCGTCGGCGGAGAGCCGGTAGACCACGTCGCCGACGAGGTCCGCAACCGTCTCGTGGGCGTTGTCGGGGCGCTCGAAGGTGGCGGTGAGGCCGAGGCGGGCGGGCGCGGCGAGCAGGCGCGCGATGTTCTGGAACTCTTCGCCGCCGAGGTGGTGGACTTCGTCGAAGACCACGAGGCCGAATCGGTCCCCGAGGTCGTCCGCACGGAGGTACGCCGAATCGTAGGTGGCGACCGTAATCGGGCCGACGACCTGCTGGCCGCCACCGAGTTGGCCGACCTCGCAGTCGAACTCGGTGGCGAGTTCGCGCTTCCACTGGGTCAGCAGGTCGATGGTGGGGACGACGACGAGCGCGGACTGGCCGACCGCCTCGATGGCCTTCAGGCCGATGACCGTCTTTCCCGAGCCGGTCGGGAGTTCGAGCACGCCCCGGCGGCCGTTCGCGGTCCACGCGTCGAGGGCGTCCCGCTGGTAGTCCCGGAGTTCGTACGCGGACTCGACGCTGAGGGCGTCGGCGTGGAGCGCGTCGTCCTCGTAGGGGATTCCGCGGGCGTCGAGGTACGCGACGAGGTCGGCGTACGCCATCGCGGGCGCTCGCCCCGTGTCCGTGCGCTCGTCGTACTCGACGCCGGGCAGGCCGGCGACGCCGTCGCTGGGTGGGCCGTCGCCGTCGTGCTCGACGCGGAGCGTGCCGTCCTCGAACGCCAGCCGGACTGTCACGCGCGAGGGTAGCGCGCCGACCCCTATTTAGCCGTCGGACGCGGGATCGGGGCGTCCCGAAATCCGTAAACCCGAGTATCCGTTTCTGACGCACATGAGCAACGACGCCGAGCAGGCCGCCGACGCGGACGCAGACGCCGACGCCGAAGACGCCAGCGAGGAGGAGTCGCTGGCCGAGCGCGTCCGCGAGCACGACGAGGAACTCGGCGACGAGGTCGCCGACCTCGAAGCCCGCGTCGCGGAACTGGAGGGGGACCTCGACGACGCCGAAGCCGAGGTCGACGACCTGACGGAGCGACTGCAGGCCAAGCAGGCGGACTTCCAGAACTACAAGCAGCGCGCGAAACAGCGCCAGGAGGACATCCGGGAGCGCGCCACCGAGGACCTCGTGGAGCGACTGCTGGACGTGCGGGATAACCTCGGGCGCGCGCTCGACGAGGAGTCCGGCGACGTGGAGAGCCTCCGCGAGGGCGTGAAGCTCACGCGCAAGGAGTTCGACCGCGTGCTCGACGCCGAGGGCGTCTCCGAAATCGCGCCCGAGGCGGGCGCCGACGTGGACGCGCAGCGCCACGAAGTGATGATGCGCGTGGACAGCGACCAGCCCGAGGGCACGGTCGCCGAACTCTACCGGTCGGGCTACGAGATGGGTGGGAAGGTGTTGCGGCCCGCGCAGGTCACGGTCAGCGACGGCGAATAGCGGGAACTGTTTTGGGCCGGCGGGCCGTCGCTGCGGGCGTGAAATTCTCAGTGCACGGCGAGGGAACCCCGCTGTTGTTCGTGCTGGGGTGGGGCAACGACCCGAGTCAGGACAACGTCGCGTGGCTGTTGGATGCGCTGGCCGACGCCGGGTACGAGGTCCACGCCGCGACGATTCCGACGAACGTCTCGTCGTTCGAGCGCGAGTACAGACAGCCCGTGGAGTCGTACGCGGCCGACCGGGAGTTCGACGCGGTGCTCTCGCACAGCACCGGCGGACTGGTCGTCGCGCACCTCGACTGGGACGTGCGGCGCGTCTACCTCAGTCCGTGGTGGGGCGTCAAGCCCGGCCTCCAGTCGCTGTTCCTGCCGTGGTTCGCGAAACTCCCGACGAGCGAGCGGTTGCTCCCATCGGGCGCGGAGGACGCGGTCGGGGACATCGAGGAGTCGACGCCCCGCGAGGGACCGGGTGGGTTGTCGCCGGCGTTCGCGAGAGAGATTCAACGAGCGCAGTCGTCGCTGCCGCCGTTCCGCGAGGGAAGTACCGTCTTCTGTACGCTGACGGACGAACTCGTGAGCGTCCCCGCCATCGGAGAGCGGACGCCGGCGGCGAACCTCCGCGTGTACGACGGCAGCCACGAGTTCTTCTCCTCGTTTGGGCGCGAGGACGTGTTCGAGGACGTACTCGCGGCGCTGACCGACGGCCCCGGCGCCGTCTCCGGGCAGACTGCGGGACGGCGCGACGACTGACCACCGGTTCGTGATAAATTCCCCGGCCCGTTTATCCGGGAGTCCGGAAAACCGCAAGACTGCGGCGACCCGGGCGTTCGTGGTACTCGCTGTCACTAGCAAGGCTTAAAGGGAAAACGCGGCTTACACACGGGTAACATGGCAAGTGAGAAGATTTTGGGCATCGACCTCGGCACCACGAACAGCGCGTTCGCGGTGATGGAAGGTGGTGACCCCGAAATCATCGTCAACAGCGAGGGCGACCGAACGACGCCGTCGGTGGTCGCGTTCGACGACGGCGAGCGGCTCATCGGCAAGCCCGCGAAGAACCAAGCCGTCCAGAACTCCGACCAGACGGTCGCGTCCATCAAGCGCCACATGGGCGAGGACTACACGGTCGAGCTCGACGGCGAGGAGTACACGCCGGAGCAGATTTCGGCGATGATTCTCCAGAAGATCAAGCACGACGCCGAGGAGTACCTCGGGCAGGACGTCGAGAAGGCCGTCATCACGGTGCCCGCGTACTTCAACGACAAGCAGCGCCAAGCCACGAAGGACGCCGGCGAAATCGCGGGCTTCGAGGTCGAGCGCATCGTCAACGAGCCGACCGCCGCGTCGATGGCGTACGGCCTCGACGAGGACCAAGACCAGACCGTCCTCGTCTACGACCTCGGCGGCGGCACCTTCGACGTCTCGATTCTGGACCTCGGCGGCGGCGTCTACGAGGTCGTCGCCACCAACGGCGACAACGACCTCGGCGGCGACGACTGGGACCGCGCCATCATCGACTACCTCGCCGACGAGTTCGAGAACGACCACGGCATCGACCTGCGCGACGACGAGCAGGCGCTCCAGCGGCTGAAGGACGCCGCCGAGGAGGCGAAAATCGAGCTCTCCTCGCGCAAGGAGACCACCGTGAACCTCCCGTTCGTCACGGCGACGGACTCCGGGCCCGTCCACCTCGAACAGGACATCACGCGCGCGACGTTCGAGAGTCTCACCGAGGACCTCATCGAGCGCACCGTCGGTCCGACGGAGCAGGCGCTCGAAGACGCCGGCCTCGACAAGGGCGACATCGACGAAGTGATTCTCGTCGGCGGCTCCACGCGGATGCCCCAAGTCCAAGCGAAGGTCGAGGACCTCGTCGGCCAAGAGCCGAAGAAGAACGTCAACCCCGACGAGGCCGTCGCGCTCGGCGCGGCCGTGCAGGGCGGCGTGCTCTCCGGCGACGTCGACGACATCGTGCTCGTGGACGTCACCCCGCTCAGCCTCGGTATCGAGGTGAAAGGTGGGCTGTTCGAGCGGCTCATCGAGAAGAACACCGCGATTCCGACGACCGCGTCGAAGGTGTTCACGACCGCCGCGGACAACCAGACGAGCGTCCAGATTCGCGTCTTCCAAGGCGAGCGCGAAATCGCCGAGGAGAACGAACTGCTCGGTGACTTCCACCTCACGGGCATCCCGCCGGCGCCCGCCGGCACCCCCGAAATCGAAGTCACGTTCGAAATCGACGCCGACGGCATCGTGAACGTCGAGGCCGAGGACAAGGGCTCCGGGAACGCTGAGTCCATCACCATCGAGGGCGGCGTCGGCCTCAGCGACGAGGAGATCGACCAGATGCAGGAGGAGGCCGAACAGCACGCCGAGGAGGACGAGCAGCGCCGCGAGCGCATCGAGGCCCGCAACGAGGCCGAGACCGCGATTCAGCGCGCGAACAGCCTCCTCGAAGAGAACGAGGAGCTCGTCGACGACGACCTCGAAGCCGACGTGAACGACGAAATCGAGAACGTCCAAGCCCTCCTCGACGAGGACGACGTGGACCCGGACGAGCTCGAAGACGCCACCGAGTCCCTCAGCAAGACCCTGCAGGAGATCGGCAAGCAGGCCTACCAGCAGGAAGCGCAGGCCGGCGCGGGCGCTGGCGCGGCCGGTGCCGGCATGGGCGGCATGGGCGGCGCCGCCGGTGCGGGCGCGGACGTCGACGACGAGGAGTTCGTCGACGCCGACTTCGAAGACGTGGAAGAGGACGACGCGGACGAGTAACACGAGTCGAGGAGTCCTCTTCGGCTCGGGAGACGAACGAAGTGAGTCTCCCGGCGTTTCGAGAAATGAGCGCAGCGAACTTCTCGAAGTTGGAAGACAGCGAGGAGTAACGCGACTCGCTGTCTTCTCCGGCTCAGAAGACGAGCGGAGTGAGTCTCGCGCGTCGAGGACGCCGGGTAACTGACTGATTCGCTGCGGGCTACTTCTGTTCGCGGTCCGGAGCTGACGCGTTCGTGGAGCCGAGGACAGAAGGTTTATGCGCGGCGTGGCCGGCCAATCGCGTATGTCGGACGCCGCCGTCGTCGCTCGTTGGCTGGTGCTGTACGCCGCGTTCATGGCGGCCGCGCTGCCGGTAGCGCGGTTGCTGTTCCCGTCCGCGCCCGACGACGGCGCGGGGTTCGCGATTCCGATTGCCACCGTCGTCGTGACGATGGTCGCGTTCTACGTCGGGCAGTTCCAATTTGGGCCGTGGACGGCGCTGGTGGCCGTCGCGGCGCTGGTCGCGCTCGGCGCCGTCGCCCACCGGCTCGCGCAGCGCCGCGGCCTCGCGGACTACGACTGGAACCGAGTCGCGGGCGCGTTCGCGGTGTTCGCGCTCGGATTCGGGTTCGTGCTCGCGCTCCGGTCGATGAACCCCGTGATGAGCGGGTGGGGCGGCGAGAAGTTCCTCCACACGGGGCTGCTGAACGCGATGCTCCGCGCGGAGGCGCTGCCCCCGGAGGACATGTGGTACGCGGGGAAGCCGGTGCGCTACTACTACGGGCTCCCGGTGTTCAACGCGGTCGCGGCGTTCCTCACGGACACGAGCGTGGAGTACGTCCACAACGTCGCGCTCGCGGGCTACTTCGGCACGCTCGTCGTTAGCGCGTACTCGCTGTGCGGGTGGATTACCCGCGACCGCGGCTACTCGCGGCGGCTCGGCGGCGCGCTCGGCGTGTTCTTCGTGGCGTTCGCGGGCAACGCCGTCACCGCGGTGCGGTTCGCGCTCGGCCAGCTCCCCCGCGACCTCGCCGTGAAGTGGGGGCGGGCGGCGTTCAATCTGAATCGCTCGGACTACCCACGGATTCTGTTCGAGCAGTCGTCGCTGTCCTCGTGGGGCTGGTGGGACACCCGCTACGTCGTCGAGGGCACGCTCCAAGAGTTCCCGCTGTACTCGTTCGTGAAGGCGGACATGCACGGCCACACCGTGACGACGGGGTTCCTCGTGCTGTCGGCGGCACTGGCGTACGCGTACGTGCAGGCCCCGGCGACCGCGCGGAAGCGCCGCGCCGGCCTGCTGTTCGGCGGGCTGGGCGCGGTCGCGGGCTACTTCGGCGTGACGAACACGTGGTCGCTGCCGAGCGCAGTCGGGATGGCGTGGCTCGCGGTCGTCTACGCCGGCCCCCATCCAGCGACGCTCGTGCCCGGGCAAGCAGGTGAGCGCCTGCGGGCCGTCGCGCCCGACCCCGGCGAATCGCGGCGCTCGCTGGTGCTCGCGGAGGCGTGGCGGACGGTGCTCGCGGCGGTTATTGCGGCGGGCGTCGGCGCCGTGGGGTACGCGCTCGCGTCGCCGTTCCTGCTCGCCAGCGTCCCGCCGAACGACGGCATCGGGCTGTTCCCGCCGCGCACGACCGCCGCGGGCGTGTTGCTCATCTACGGCGCCCTGCTCGCGCTGTTCGGGACGTACCTGTTCACGCGGTTCACCGCCGTCGAGGACGCCGACGCGAGGGACGTGCTGGAGGCAGTGGTAGTCACCGCGCTCGTGGTCGCCGCGGGCGCGCTCGTCGGCGACCTCGGCGCCATCGTCGTCCTGCTGCCGGTCGTCGGGGGCGCGTGGCTGGCGATGCGCTTCCGGGAGTCGGCGGGCTTCGAGGCGATGCTGGTCGTCGGGGGCGTCGGGCTCGTGCTAGCGATGGAACTGGTCCACGCGAAGGTCCACCCGTTCGAGCTGGCGCGCTGGAACACCACGCTGAAGGTGGCGATTCAGGGGTGGGTGTTCTGCGGGCTCGCCGCCGGCCCCATCGCCGCGATGCTGGCCAGCGACGTTCGGGCCGCCGCGCCGTCGCTGGACGGCCTCCGGCAGTCCGAGACAGTGACCGCGACGACGGCGGTCACCGTCGTGCTCGCGGTCGTCGTCGTGTCGTCGTCGCTGTTCGCGCCGCTCGTCGTCGCAACCGAGGTCGTGAACCCGTACCAGCACGGCGAGGACCCGTCGCTCGACGGCTACGCCGACCACCGAGCGGACCACCCCGAGCAGGTCGCCGCGATGGAGTGGTTCGAGGACGAGGTGAGCGACACGCAGTCGGCGCTGTGGATGGAGCGCGAGACCGGGACGCCGACGTTCGTCGAGAAACCGGGGCTGAGCCGCGGCTGGCAGAACCCCGTCTCCACGCTCACGGGCCTGCCGGCGGTCGCGGGCTGGTTCCACGAGACCGGCTACCGCGGCGACGACCCTTACTACCAGCGCGTCGAGGACGTGGGCATCATCTACGAGACGGCCGACGCGCGGTCGCGCGCGGTCCTCCTCGACAAGTACGACGCGCAGTACGTCTGGGTCGGCCCGCTCGAGCGCGAGGAGTACGACCTCGCGTCGCTCGGCGAGGACCCCGGCATCGAGGAAGTCTACCGGAACGACGCCGTCACCGTCTACGCGGTCCACCACGACGAGCTGACCGACCGCTCCGAGTAGGGGACGGGACGCCCGCGGGCGCGGATTCGGCGGCGTCGCCGCGCCCAACGCCGACAAGCGCGCGTTTGAAGTGTCTCAACGGGATACGTACGCACAACTGATGAGCGAGGACTTCTACGAAGCGCTCGGCGTCTCCCGCGACGCCACCGAGGACGAGATCAAGCGGGCGTACCGGGAGAAGGTCTCGGAGTACCACCCGGACGTCAACGACGACCCCGACGCCGAAGAGAAGTTCAACAAGATACAGACCGCCAAGGACGTGCTCACCGACGAGGAGAAGCGCCAGCGGTACGACCAGCTCGGCCACGAGCGCTTCGTGGAAGCCGAGAAGCGCGGCGGCGGCGGTGGTGGCGCGGGCGGTGCTGGCGGCATGGGCGGCGGCCCGTTCGGCGGCGGCGGTGGCGGCGGGATGGGCGACATCTTCGACCAGTTCTTCGGCGGTGGCGGCCGCGGCCAGCAGGGCGGCCCAGAGCCCGGCCGCGACCTCCGCACACGCCTCTCTATCACGCTCGAAGAGGCCTACGAGGGCGTCCAGAAGCAAGTGACCGTGCGCCGTCCCGAGGAGTGCCCGGACTGCGGCGGCGCGGGCTACCCCGACGACGCCGACGTGCGGACGTGCCCGCAGTGCGACGGCCGCGGCCAAGTCACGCAGGTCCGGCAGACGCCGCTGGGCCGCGTCCAGCAGACCCAAGAGTGCTCGCGCTGTGGCGGCGACGGCGAACTCGCCTCCGAGACGTGTTCGACGTGCAGCGGACAGGGGCAGGTCCGCGAACGCACCACGCTCACCGTCGACGTGCCAGCGGGCATCCGCTCCGGGCAGACGCTCCGCATGGACGGCGAGGGCGCGCCCGGCGACCGCGGCGCCCGCAACGGCGACCTTCTCGTCGAAGTCGAGGTCGAAGACCACCCCGACTTCGAGCGCGAGGGCAACGACCTCCACCACCGCCACGCCGTCTCCTTCCCGCAGGCCGTCTTCGGCGACGACATCGAAGTCCCCACGCTCGACGGCGGCGCCACCTTCGAACTGGACGCCGGCACGCAGAGCGGCGAAACCTTCCGCCTCGAAGGCAAAGGCATGCCGCGGCTGCGCGGCCGCGGCAGCGGCGACCTCTACGTCACCGTCCAAGTCGTCACCCCCGGCTCCCTCAACGACGAACAGCGCGAAGCCCTCGAAGCCTTCGCGGAAGCCGGCGGCGAAGAAATCGACGTCGAACAGGGCTTCTTCGAGAAACTGAAGAACTCATTCTAGGCGACCTTTTACGCTGCGCTCGGCGGCTTCGCCGCCTCGCTCGGTAAAAGCTCGGCCAAAAGCACTCCTCGCTCCCGTTGGTCGCTCGTCGGCCTCGCGGCGGAGCCGCGAGTGAACCGCTCGCCACGGGTCCTTCGGACCGCGAGGCTCGCGGATGCTTGTCTGTCGGCATCCGGGCTGCGTACGCTTCGCTTCCTACGTAGGTTCAAGTAGGAGAGCGGAACCAACCCGGCGCGTGACCTGAACGTCGCCCGGTGTGCTCGGACGTGGAACGGCGGCAGCGCGCACCGGACGGGTCGCCGCCTGCAAGCCCTTCGTGGACGGTTCGAGCTTAGGACTCGTCGTCGTACTCGTAGAAGCCCGTGCCCGTCTTCTTGCCGAGGTCGCCGGCGTCGACCTTGCGCTTGAGGAGGTAGGCGGGCTTGTAGCGGTCGCCGAGTTCCTCGTGGAGCGTCTCGCTGGCGTCCAGACAGATGTCCAGTCCGATGTGGTCGGCGAGTTCGAGCGGCCCCATCGGGACGTTCGTGCCGAGTTTCATCCCCTTGTCGATGTCCTCCTTCGTGGCGACGCCCTCGTCGAACGCGCGGATGCCCTCGTTTATCCACGGCATCAGGATGCGGTTGGTGACGAACCCGGGCTTGTCGTCGGACTCCCACGTCTCCTTGCCGAGGGCTTCGGCGAAGTCGTGCGCGAGGTCGACGACTTCCTCGCTGGACCTCTCGCCGACAACGACCTCCACGCCCGTCATCACGGGCACGGGATTCATGAAGTGGAGGCCGACGACGCGCTCCTCGCGGTCGGTCGCGGCGGCGATGGTCGTAATCGAGAGCGTGGACGTGTTCGTCGCCAGCGGCACGTCCTCGGGGATTGTCTCGTCGAGGTCCGCGAAGATGTCCTGCTTGACGTCCATGTTCTCGACGGCCGCCTCCACGACGAGGTCCGCCGACGAGAGGTCCGCGAGGTCGGTCGTCCCCGTGATGCGGTCGAGGGCGGCCTCGCGCTTGTCGGCGTCCACGTCGCCGCGGTCGACGAGGCGGTCGAGGGAGTCCTCGATGCGGTCGAAGCCGCGTTCGACGAGGTCGGACTCGATGTCCCGCATCACGACGTCGTAGCCGGCGGTCGCGGCGACCTGCGCGATGCCGGCGCCCATCGTGCCGGCGCCGACGACGCCGACCGTCTCGATATCTCGGAGGTCTCGCATGGTCGCGTCTCGGACTGGCGCTCACCTAAGCGTGCCGGAACGTGGAAACACTCAAGCACCTTCGGGGGCATCTTCTCAGCAACTGTGGCTGACGAGGACGCGCGGGAGTCGTTGTTGTCGCTGCGCTGTGTCGGGCCAGCGACTGCGGACGTTCTCGTCGACGCCAGCGTGGACGCCGGCGACCTCGAATCGAAGGCCGTCTCGCACGCGGAACTCGTGGAGGCCGGCGTGAATCCGGGCGTCGCGGCGCGCATCCGCCGCGAGCACTCTCTCCAGTGGTCGTTCGAGGGCGGCCAAGACCTCGACCGGCGCGCCGAGCAGGTGCGCGGGCTCCACGACGACGAGCGCGAGTGGGTCGCTGCGAGCTACGGCGACGACGAGGCGTCCGCGGACGGCAGCGGGGGCGCGGCCGCCGAAGAGTCGGCGTGGCGCGACCAGCCGGCCGCGACGGACGACGCCGACGGCGACGAAGCCGAGAGCGAGGAAGAGGCCGCGTGGCGCGAGCGCTCGTGGCCGAACGGCGACGACGACGAGCAGGCTCCCGAACGGGGCGAGCGCGAGTGGCGCGAGCAGTCGACGCCGACGTCCGTGATCGCCGTGGAGAGCGTGGACGAGCGGGACGCCCGGTTGCTCGCTCGCGCGGGCGTGACCTCTGTGCGGAGCCTCGCCACCGCGCACGTCGAGCACGTCGCGGACTCGCTGGGCGTTCCCGAGGAGCGGGTGGCGGCGTGGAAGCGCGCGGCCGCCGAGCGCGACCAGTAGTTACTCGGAGCGAAGTTAATATTCAGAAATCGGGCTCCTCGGCGCGGCTCGCGGACAGTTAGACACTTATACGTCCTCGCCGCACGTCCACGTGATGCGTCCCTTCGAGGACTCTCCGATTTCGCGCGACGGGAAGGTACTGATTCTGGCGTACGATCACGGGCTCGAACACGGCCCGGTGGACTTCGAGGAAGTGCCCGAGACGATGGACCCCGAGACGGTCTGGGACATCGCCACCCACGACGCGGTGTCGGCGATGGCGACCCAGAAGGGCATCGCGGAGGCGTACTACCCCTCCTACGAGGACGACGTGAACCTGCTGGCGAAGCTCAACGGCACGTCGAACCTCTGGATGGGCGAGCCGGACTCGGCGGTGAACTGGTCCGTGGAGTACGCCGCGGAGCTCGGCGCCGAAGCCATCGGGTTCACGCTGTACGGCGGCTCCAACCACGAGATCGAGATGGCCGAGGAGTTCCGTCGCGCCCAAGAGGCCGCGCGGGACTACGACCTCCCCGTGGTGATGTGGTCGTACCCGCGCGGGCAGGGGTTGAAGGACGACACGTCGCCGGAGACCATCGCGTACGCGGCGCGACAGGCGCTGGAACTCGGCGCGGACGTGGCGAAGGTGAAGTACCCCGGGAGCACGGACGGGATGTCGTTCGCCGTGGACATGGCGGGCCCGACGGACGTGGTGATGTCCGGCGGGTCGAAGACCAGCGACCGCGAGTTCCTCGAGAACGTGAAGGGCGCGGTGGACGCTGGCGCGAAGGGGCTGGCGGTCGGGCGGAACGTCTGGCAGCGCGAGGAGCCCGAGCCGTTCCTCGACGCGCTGGAAGCGGTCATCTACGAGGAGGAGAGCGTCGACGCGGCGCTGGACCGAATCTGATGGTCGTCAAGGCGGTCTTCGACGTGGTCGCGGACGCGGCGCCCGAGATTCGGGACGGCCTGCCGGAGCGCCGCGCGAAGGCGGCCACGGAGAACGTCTCCGGGGACGTCCAGTTGGAGGCGGACGTGTGGGCCGACGACCTGCTGTTCGAGCGGCTCGCGGCCCTCGATGGCGTGAACTGGTACGCCAGCGAAGAGCGCGACGACCTCGAAGTCGTCGGGCACGCTGACGACGGGTACGCCGTCGCCGTGGACCCGCTGGACGGCTCCTCGAACGTCAAGTCGAACAACCCCTGCGGGACGGTCGTCGGCGTCTACGACCAGCGCCTGCCCGCGCCCGGCCGGAGCCTCGTGGCGGCGGGGTTCGTGCTGTACGGCCCGACGACGACGATGGTCGTCGCCGACGATGGCGGCGTGAGGGAGTACCTCGTTGAGACGGACGGGCGCACGGACCTCGGGTCCGTCGAACTCCCCGACGACCCCGTCGTGTACGGGTTCGGCGGGCGGGTGCCGGACTGGACGACGGAGTTCGAGGCGTACGTGCGCGAGGTCGAGGACGACCTGAAGCTCCGGTACGGCGGCGCGATGATCGCGGACGTGAACCAAGTGCTGACGTACGGCGGCGTCTTCGGCTACCCCGGGCTGGAGTCCCGGCCCGAGGGGAAGCTGCGCGCGCACTTCGAGTCGATGCCCATCGCGTTCGTCGTCGAGCAGGCGGGCGGCGCGTCCAGCGACGGCTCGCAGTCCCTGCTGGACGTGGAGCCGGCGACGCTGCACGAGCGCGTGCCGACGTTCGTCGGGAACGAATCGACCATCGACGACCTCGAAGCCGCGCTACCGGACTGACTTTCACCGTCCGGGCCGTCGGGGCGAGTATGTGTGGCCGGTACGCGCTGTTCAGCGACCCGGAGGAGCTCGCCGCCGAGTTCGGCGTCGAGGACGCCAGCTACGAGGCGACGTACAACGCCGCGCCCTCGCAGGACCTGCCAGTGCTGTTGGACGACGACCCGACCGCGTTCTCGACGGCGCGCTGGGGGCTGGTGCCGTCGTGGTCCGACGGGCCGCGGGAGGGCCCGGACCCCATCAACGCTCGCGCGGAGTCGCTGACGGAGAACCGGCTGTTCGCGGAGGCGTACCGGGAGCGGCGGTGTCTCGTGCCGGCGGACGGGTTCTACGAGTGGACCGAGACCGGCGACGGCAAGCAGCCGTACTTCGTCTCGCGCGCCGACGGGAAGCCGCTCCTGTTGGCGGGGCTGTGGGAGACGTGGACGCCCGAGCAGAAACAAACCGGGCTCGGGGAGTTCGCGGGCGGCGGGCCGAACCGCGACCCCGACCCGGTGCGGTCGTTCACCATTGTGACGACCGAGCCGAACGACTTCCTCGCGGACTACCACCACCGGATGGCCGTCGTCCTCGACGCCGACGCGGGCCGGCGGTGGCTGTCCGCCGAGGACCCCGGCGACCTCCTCGAACCGAGCAGTATCGACCTGCAGGCGTGGCCGGTGTCAGAGGCCGTGAACAACCCGGCGAACGACCGCCCGGAGCTCGTCGAGTCGGTCGCGTAACTGGCGGCGGACGTTTTACCGCGGAGCAATCACTGGGCGGTTTCGTATCTGGGCTCCGATAGCCGTCGGCGAAAGGCCGACGGCGTGGAGCATGTCAGAGGCACAGCCGGTGTGCGTACACCAGCACTCAACAGTGGATACCCGGAGGTCATCACCTTACCGCTTGCACACGCCGTCATCAGTCGGGAAGCCGGCCTTAACTCTGTCGCCCATTTATATGTCTGCGGGCGGTACGGGGAGCGTGCCCGATGCGACGATGACCGAGGTCGACGACGCCGTCGCGGTGCTCGCCCAGCGCGCAGAGCTGCTGCGCTCGCTCCGGGACGGCCCGCAGTCGAAGCCCGACCTCGTGGCCGCGCAGTCGGCCTCCCGGTCCACGGTCGACCGCGCGGTGCGCACGCTGGAAACCCACGGGTTCGTCGAGCGCGACGACGGCGTCTCCCTGACGCTCCGCGGCCGGCTCGCGCTCGACGCCTACGACGAGTTCGCGGCGACGCTCGGCTCGCTGGACGCCGCCGGCGAGCTGCTCGACGTGCTCCCGGCGGACGCCCGGCTGGACGGCGCGCTGCTGCGCGGCGCGACCGTCGTGCAGTCCGACCCGGTCGCGCCCCAGCGCCCCTACGTCGCCTACCAGTCGGTGCTCGAAGACGCGACCGCGGTGCGCGGGTTCGCGCCCGCGGTCCTCGACGAGAACGTCGCGCGGTTCCGCGACCGCATCGTGGACGCGGGGACGACCGTCGACCTCACGGTCGCGCCGGCGGCGCTGGCGGAACTGGTGGCGTCGCACAGCGCCGCCATCGAGGAGTCTCTCGCCACCGGACGACTGACGCTCCGAGAGGCGTCCACGGTGCTCGACTACTCGCTGATGCTCGTCGAGCAGCCCGACCGCACGGTCGTCTGCGCGCTCGTGTTCGACGACCACGGCATCGCGGGCGTCGTCGAGAACGACACCGCGCGGGCCGTCGAGTGGGCCAGCGACGTTTACGAGAGCATCCGCGAGGATGCCACCGTGCTCCGCGACTGAAACGGGCCGCGCGTGGCCGCGAGCGGACTGCCGGCGGGCGAACGCCTTTGGGCCGCGCGGCCGACGCCTCCCGCATGGAGTACACGACACTCGGCGACACGGGGATGGAGGTGTCCCGAATCTGTCTCGGCTGCATGAGCTTCGGCTCCTCGGAGTGGCGGCCGTGGGTGTTAGACGAGGAGGAGGCCCGGCCCGTCATCGAGCGCGCCATCGAGCTGGGCGTGAACTTCTTCGACACCGCGAACATGTACTCGGCGGGCGAGAGCGAGCGCGTGCTCGGGAACGTGCTCGCCGAGTACGACCGAGACGAGCACGTCGTCGCCACGAAGGGTTACTTCCAGATGGACGACGACAACCCGAACTCGGGTGGGCTCTCCCGGAAGGCCATCGAGCAGGAGCTCCAGAACTCCTTGGACCGGCTGGGGATGGAGACGGTCGACCTCTACCAGACCCACCGCTGGGACTACGACACGCCCATCGACGAGACGCTGGCGGCGCTCACGGACGCCGTGCGCCGCGGGCAGACGCGCCACGTCGGCGCGTCCTCGCAGTGGGCCCACCAGTTCGCGGACGCGCTCCGCACGAGCGAGCGCGAGGGCTACGAGCGGTTCGTCACGATGCAGAACCACTACAACCTCGTCTACCGGGAGGAGGAGCGCGAGATGCTGCCGCTCTGCGAGAAGGAGGGCATCGGCGTGATGCCGTGGTCGCCGCTGGCCCGCGGCTACCTCACGCGCCCCCACGAGGACGTGGAGGCGACCACGCGCGGCGCCAGCGAGGAGCGCCTCTACGAGCACCCCTACCGCGAGGGCGGCGGCCTCGAGGTCAACGAGCGCGTGCAGGAGCTGGCCGCCGAGAAAGACGTGGAGATGGCCCAGATCGCGCTCGCGTGGCTGTTCCACAAGGACCACGTGGACGCGCCCATCGTCGGCACGACGAGCGTCGAACACCTCGAACAGGCCGTCGAGGCGCTGGACATCGACCTCTCGGACTCGGACATCGAGTATCTCGAAGAACCCTACGAGCCGGTCCGCGTCTCGGGCCACGAGTGAGATGGAGCCGGGCTCGTACACGCTGCTCGTCGAACTCGCCGAGCCGGCGACCGTCGAGTTCGGCGCGCAGGGCGCGTACGACCTCGACGCGGGCTGGTACGCGTACACGGGGTCGGCGTTCGGCGCGGGCGGCCTGAAGCGCGTCGAGCGCCACCGCGAACTCGCGCGCGGCGAGTCCGACGCCCGACACTGGCACGTCGACTACCTGCTCGGGCATCCAGAGAGCCGGGTCGCCGCGGTCTACGTCACGGAGCACGAGGACGTGGAGTGCGAGACCGCGCGAGCGCTCAACGACGCCGCCAGCCCCGTCGAGGGGCTGGGTGCGTCGGACTGCGACTGCGGGACGCATCTGGCGTACGGCGCGACGCGAGAAACAGTCGAGGCCGTCGCCGCCGAGCGCCACGACCACCCGCTCTGACAGTCGCCGCCGATACGGGGCCCCTATCCGGTATGCCGAGCGCCTGCCTCGGCACTCCCGGTGCTCCCTCGTCGACTCCCGGCTAGCCCGTACTGTTTTGCCCGGAACGCCGTTATTTCAGTCCATGACGTCCCCGAAACGACGCGCGGCGCTGGCCGTCTGCGTCTCCCTCCTCCTCGTCACCGCCGGCTGCAGCGGCGGGACGACCCCCGCCAGCACCACCGAGCGCGGTGACACAGCTACAGCCACGACGACGACTCCCGCTACGACAGCAGCTCCGACGACCACGGCCGGCACGTGGTCGCCGAACGTCAGCGTCGAGCAGTACCCGCCGGGCGTCGCGGACGACGGGCGGCTCACGAACGCCTCCGCGCTGGTCGATGCGCACTTCGACTTGACGGCCGACGAGTCGATGGAACTCACGTACAGGGAGTCCCTCGCGGACGAAGAGACCGTCAAGCGGTACGCACACGGGACGAGCAGAATCCCCCTCCTCACCTACTCGAACCGCACGGGCGAGGTCGTTCGAATGGTGAAGGAGCGGTACCAGACGGAGTCGCACGGCTACGAGCGGGAAAACGACGACTACCTCGTCACCCAGAACGCCATCACGACCGGCTTCAGGTGGGTGACGCAACCGGAGGAGACCGCGCGGTACGAGCTGACGGGGTTCTTCGCCGGCGGGAACTACACCGCCAACGGCACCGTCGAGCGCGACGGCCGGACGCTCGTCGAACTCACGGCCGACGAGTCCGCCGACGGCGAGGCGTCGTCGTACGACGGGCGCGCGCTCGTCACTCCCGAGGGCGTCGTCCACAGCGCCGAACTGTCCCTCCCCGACCCCGAGAGCGAGGACGACTACTACAACTACTCGGTTTCGCTCGACACCGACACGGACTGGGCTGGCGCTCTCTCGTGGGTCGCGGACCTCCCGCACCTCTCGGTCTCGACAGTCGAGGACGGACGCGCGCTCGAACTCCGGAACACCGGCGGCGCGACCCTCGCAGCGAACGCGTCCTTCGAGGTCTACGCGAAGAACACGAGCGCCGAAAACCGGACGGGCATCCATCGCTCCAACGCCGACGCGACCGGGAACGTCACCACGGGCGCGGCGCTCGAACCCGGCGACGCCGTCTACGTGACCGGACAGACCGCGGGGAACTCGACGGTGTTCACGGTCCGCGACGAACGCACTCGCGGGGAATACCGCTTCCCGACGGCCAAGCTCGTCGGCGAACACGGGAACGTCAAGTTCGAGTTGGTGACGGCCCCCGTTGCGGACAACGCCACGGCGTAGACGCGCTCGGCGTCCCGTTCGACCGGTACTGGTACACCGCGGACGCGGCTTGCTTTCGAGTGACACCCACGACGGCGGAGGCTGGGGAGTCCGGGTGAGGAAGCCGCGCCAGCGATTACTGGAGCTTCACTCGACCGGCGTCCACTCGGTCGGCGTGTCGGTGACGCCGCGCACGCGCACCTCGCGGTCGCCGTCGTCGGTGAGTCGCAGGTCGATGACGCCGTCGAACAGCTGGCTGATGGTGTTGATGGTCTTGTCGTCGTGGCTCTCCGGGTCGACGGAGAACACGCCCAGCCAGCCCTGCGACTGTATCTGGCTGGTGAACACGTGGAGGAATCGGAAGAGGCGCTGGAGGTCGACGTACATCAGCAGCGGGGACAGCGAGTCGAAGCCGACGCGGAGCCGGTCGACGCCGGCGTCGCGGGCGCCGCGCGCGACCTCCGAGAACTCGATGCCCATCCCCGTGAGGTCGCCGGGCGAGGAGACGTAGTGGGCGTTGTCGCCGTTCGTAGTGCCGCCGCTCTGCGCGCTCACGCAGTCGATGATGCGGAGGAACTGCGGCTCCGCGTCGACCACGTCGGCGTACTCCGCGGCCACCTCGTCGGCCGGGTCGCGGGCGGTGACGATGACGGCGCCGTCGCCGTCGGCCTCACCGCGCGCCAGCAGCGACAAGAGGAGGTCGCGCTTGCCGGACATCGCCGGGCCGCTCAACAGGAGGTTCGTGCCGTCGTCGAACCCCGAGACCAGCCCGGTGGGGAGCACCCCGTCGACGTTGTACGTCATTTGTACGGGCGAAACCGACACCGCTTCGGCGCGTTCCGCTTGCGAATAGTTGGACGGAGGCACATAAGTATGTGCGGGATGGCGGTTCCTGTTCCGAGTTCGGGCGGTGGAGCGCCGTTGCGCGGCGACGAGCCGGCGACGGCGACTGTCGCGCGCTCGCCGCGGACGTGTCAACACCAGTATTCGTCTGGCGTAGTCACGGCGGCCCGGCGTGGACGCCGGCGACCTCGTTGAAGCGCGCCACGTCGGCGTCCGCGCCGACGACCACCAGCGCGTCCCCCTCTCGAATCCGGAAGTCGCCGTCGGGCTGGGAGACCACGTCGCCGTCCCGCTGGACCGCGACCACCGTGCAGCCGGTGCGGGCGCGCACGTCGGCGCCCGCGAGCGTCTGCCCGACCAGCGACGGCGCTTCGGTGCGCACCACGTCAATCTGCTTGTCGAGGGCCATCACGTCCTCGTCGAGGATGGTCTGGGCGAGCATCCGGCCGGCGACGGTCGCCAGCGACAGCACGTAGTCGGCGCCCGCGGAGTAGAGCTTGCGCGCGCTCTCGGTGTCGTTCGCGCGGCACAGAATCTCCACGCGCTCGCTCTCCTCGCGGGCGACCAGCGTGGCGAACACGGTCGAGGTGTCGTCGCCGAGTGCGAGCACGAGCGCGGTCGCGTCCTCGATGCCCGCGCTGCGCAGTGTCCCGCCCTCCGTGGCGTCGCCGACAACGTCCACGCCGGGGCGGTCCGCGATGTCCACGACGGTCGTGTCCACGTCGGCCTCGTCGAGCACCTCCCGAACGGCTGACCCGACCTCGCCGTAGCCGGCGACGACGACGTGCTCGTCGCCCTGCTCGTCAGCCGCGAGCGTGCGCGTCTCGAAGGCTTCGAGGTCGCGCTCGCGGCCGGCGACCAGCAGGACGGTGTTGCGGGTGAGCTCCCGGTCGGGGGCGAGCGAGCCGGCGAACTCGCCGGCGAACCACGCACCGACCGCGTTCACGCCGCCGGGTTCGAGGAGGTCGGTGTCGCCGAGCGTGGCGCCGTCGAGGTCGCTGCCGTACTGGACGGGCATCTCCACGATTTCGAAGTCGTCGCCGATTTCGACGGCGTCCCCGAGCCGCGATGTGACGGTGGTGGTGACGTTGCGCGCGAGGCTCCGGCCGAGAATCTCGCGGGGCCCGAGCACGCGGTCCGCGCCCGCGTACCGGAGGTACTCCGCCAGCGACGGGTCCTCGACGAAGCAGACAGTCTGCACGTCGGGCGCGAGGTCTGTCACCGTGAGCGCGATGGTGGCGTTGCGCTCGTCGCTCTCGTCAAGGACGACCGTCCGGGCGTCCGCGACGTTCACGCGTTCGAGGCCGCGCTCGGTCTCCGGGTCGCCGTGGACGGCGGGCCAGCCGTCCTCGTACAGCGACAGCGCGGCGTCGCGGTCGTCGGTGAGGACGACGTACTCGACGCCCTGCGCGTCCAACTCGGCGGCGAGCGTCTCGTCGCGCGCCCCGAACCCGCAGATGACGACGTGGCCTTCGAGGTCGACGCTCCGCAGCGGCTCGACCTCCAAGCGGTCCTCTATCCACGGCACGACGAACAGCGGCAGCGTCAGGAAGATGAGGAAGACGCCGCTGACCTGCATCAGGATTACCACCAGCAGCATCACCGTCGACGACCACGGCGCGAACTCGCCGTACCCCGTGGTGGTGAACGTCTGCGCGACGAACTGGAGGGCTTGGACGTAGGTGAGTTCCTCCCCCTCGAAGAACGCCATCCCGTGCTTGAACGCGACGGTGTACGTCGCCGCGACCGCGGCGAGGAGGCCGGCGTACGCGAGCACGCGGCGGCCCTGTCTCGACATTGCTCAGTCGTACCCCCGGCCGAGACTTAAATCCCGAACGTTGAGGGGACTGGCCGACCACCCTCACGTATGGGCATCGCCGACCTCCTCGTGCACGCCGCGCTGGGGATGTGGCTCGGGAGCATCGTCTTCTTCTCGTTCGTCGCTGCGCCCGCGCTGTTCGACGAGCTCGGCGAGGAGCGCGCGGGCGACGCGGTGAACGTCGTCTTCCCGCGGTACTACTTGTTCGGCCTCGGGATGGGCGCGGTCGCGCTCCTCGCGTGGGCGGTGGCGCCGTTCGTCGCGGCCGTCCCGGAGCCGCCGGTGGTCGCGGATCTCGGCGTCTTCGCGGCGTTCCTCGCGAACCTCTACGCGCGCTACCGCCTGATTCCGAAGATGGACGCCGCCGGCTCGGACGCGTTCGCGCGCTACCACAAGCAGTCGGTCGGCCTGAACCTCGTCGCGCTCGTCGGCCTCGCCGCGGCGTTCGCCGTCCTCCACTTCTGAGCGTTCTCGCCGCGTGCAGTCCGAGCGAACCGTTATTTCCGCCGACTGCCTCTCGGCGCGTATGCGACCGTACGTCTACCTCGCGGCCGCCATCGCCGCCGAAATCGCGGGCACGACGGCGCTGAAGTTCTCCGAGGGCTTCTCGAACCCCGTCGCGTCGGGCGCCGTGGTCGTCGGCTACCTCTGCTCGTTCTACTTCCTCGGGCGCACGCTGGAGACGCTGCCCGTGGGACTGGTGTACGCGACGTGGTCCGCCGTCGGCATCGTCGGCGCGGTCGGCGCGGGCGCCGTGTTCTTCGACGAGCGCGTCGACGCCGCCGCCCTCCTCGGCATCGCGCTCCTGCTGACCGGCGTGTTCGTGCTGAACGTCGTCTCCGACAGCTACGCGCCCGCCCACTGAGCGTCGCGCGCTTAACGTTCGAAAGTCCGACCCCTCGACAGTCGAACGTTCGAAGGGACAATTCGCTTTAACGGGTAGGACCTACTAGCACACGATGACAGCACGCACAGTCCACATCGACGTCTCGGGGATGACGTGCGCGAACTGCGCGTCCACCGTGGCCGGCGCGGTCACCGCCCTCGACGGCGTCCGCGACGCCGACGTGAACTTCGCCACCGACGGCGGCACCGTCGAGTACGACTCCGAGGCGGTGTCGCTGGGCGAGATTTACGCGGCGATCGAGGACGCCGGCTACGACCCCGTCGACGACGACCGGACGATTACCGTGACGGACATGTCGTGTGCGAACTGCGCGACGACCATCGAGGACGCGGTCGGCGACCTCCCGGGCGTCGTCTCGGTGGACGCGAACTACGCCACCGACGGGGTGAACGTCCGCTACGACCCCGCTGCCGCGGACTTCGAGTCGGTGTACGACGCCATCGAGGACGCCGGCTACGACCCCGTCCGCGAGGACGACAGCGAGGAGGACGACGACGGCCGGAGCGCCGCCGACCGGGCGCGCGACGCGGAGACCCGCCACCAGCGCAACCTCACGCTGTTCGGCGCGCTGCTGTCCGCGCCCCTGCTGTTCTTCGCCGTTGAGGCGCACCTGCTCGGCGGCGGCGTCCTCCCGGAGACCGTCTTCGGCGTGGCGTTCGGCTGGGTGGAGTTCCTGCTGGCGACGCCCGTCTACGCCGTGCTCGGCCGCGAGTTCTTGGTGAACTCCTACAAGGCGGTCGTGCGGAACCGGACCGCGAACATGGACGTGCTCATCGCGCTCGGCTCCACGACCGCGTACGTCTACTCCATCGTCTCCCTGCTCGGCATTCTCCCGGGCGCCGGCCTCTACTTCGACACGTCCGCGCTCATTCTCGTGTTCATCACGCTCGGGAACTACCTCGAAGCGCGCTCGAAGAGCCAAGCCAGCGACGCCCTCCGGAAGCTGCTGGAGATGGAGGCCGACACCGCCACCGTCGTGCGCGAAGACGGCAGCGAGGAGGAAGTCCCGCTGTCGGAAGTCGAGGTCGGCGACCGCATGAAGGTCCGGCCCGGCGAGAAGGTTCCGACGGACGGCGTGGTCGTCGAGGGCGAGTCCGCGGTCGACGAGTCGATGGTCACGGGGGAGTCCGTGCCCGTCTCGAAGGAGCCCGGCGACGAGGTCGTCGGCTCGACGGTCAACGAGAACGGCGTGCTCGTCGTGGAGGCGACGAAGGTCGGCGAGGACACCGCCATCCAGCAGATCGTCCAGACCGTCAAGGAGGCCCAGTCCCGCCAGCCCGAGATTCAGAACCTCGCCGACCGCATCTCCGCGTACTTCGTGCCCGCGGTCATCGGCAACGCCATTCTCTGGGCGGTCGTCTGGTACGCGTTCCCCGAAGCCCTCGCCGGGTTCATCGAGGCGCTGCCGCTGTGGGGCGTGGTCGTCGGCGGCCCCGCGGCGGTCGGCGTCTTCGAGTTCAGCGTCGTCGTGTTCGCGTCCGCGGTGCTCATCGCGTGCCCCTGTGCGCTCGGGCTGGCGACGCCCGCGGCGACGATGGTCGGCACGAGCATCGGCGCGCGCAACGGCGTCCTGTTCAAGGGCGGCGACGTGCTCGAACGCGTCCGCGACGTGGACACCGTCGTCTTCGACAAGACGGGCACGCTCACCACCGGCGAGATGGAGCTGACCGACGTGGTGGCCGTCGACGACGCCGCGGCCCCGGACGGCGGCGAGCTGGCGGCGCCCGACACGGACGACGCGGCCGACGAGTCGTTCGTCCTGCGGATGGCCGCGGCTGCCGAGTCCGGCAGCGAACACCCGCTCGGGCAGGCCATCGTCGAGGGCGCCCGCGAACGCGGCGTCGACGTCGGTGATGCCGAGGACTTCGAGAACGTCCCCGGGCAGGGTGTGAAGGCGACCGTGGACGGCCGCGAGGTGCTGGTCGGCAACCGCAAACTCCTCGAAGACGCGGGTGTCGACACCGGGCCCGTTGAGGCCGAGATGGAGCGCCTCGAACGCGAGGGGAAGACCGCGATGCTGGTCGCCGTGGACGGCCGCGTCGCCGGCGTCGTCGCGGACGCCGACACGGTTAAGGAGAGTTCGGCGCGCGCGGTCTCGGAGCTCCGCGAGCGCGGCGTCGACGTGCACGTGATTACGGGGGACAACGAGCGCACCGCGCGCGCGGTCGCCGAGCAGGTCGGCGTCGACCCCGAGAACGTCCGCGCGAGCGTGCTCCCCGACGAGAAGGCCGACGCCGTCGACGACATTCAGGTGGACGGCACGCGGGCGATGATGGTCGGCGACGGCGTCAACGACGCGCCCGCGCTCGCAACGGCGTACGTCGGCGTCGCTATCGGCTCCGGCACGGACGTCGCCATCGAGGCGGCGGACGTGACGCTGATGCGCGACGACCCCTACGACGTGGTGAAGGCCATCCGCGTCAGCGAGGGGACGCTCTCGAAGATCAAGCAGAACCTCTTCTGGGCGCTGGGGTACAACACCGCGATGATTCCGCTGGCGTCGCTGGGCCTGCTCCAGCCGGTGCTGGCGGCCGCCGCGATGGCGGTCTCCAGCGTCAGCGTGCTCACGAACAGCCTCCTGTTCCGGCGGTACACGCCCGACGAAGACTATCGGTTGTTCGGCCGGTAGTCGAGGAAGGGAATACCTCGTGAGACGCTTTGCGTCTCACGGCGGTACACGCCGGACGAAGATTATCGCCTGTTCGGGCGGTACTCGAGGGAGGTACCCCGGCCGGGTCACCGAGAGCCGAAAAACCCTAGCCGGCGGGCCGCGTACCTCCGGTTGACATGACGACGACGCTCACCGTCGAAGGCATGGGCTGCGAGGGCTGCGAGGACATCGTGGAGAACGCGCTGTCCGGCGTGAACGGCGTCGATGAGGCGTCCGCGGACTACGAGGACGGCGCGGCGACCGTCGAGGGGGACGCCGACACCGAGTCGCTGGTGGAGGCCGCGGAGTTCGCGGGCTACGAGGCGACGCCCGCCTGAGCGAGAGTTACATTAGCGTCGAAATAGTTATAATTTTACGAGGAGTTGGTGCGCGTATGGGACAGCGAGACGAGACGACGGGGTTCCAGCGCGACATCCTCTGCGTGCTCTGCGGGCTCGACGACCCGAAGGGCATGGAGATTCAGTCGGAGCTCGAATCGTACTACGGGTCGGAGGTGTTGCACGCTCGCGTCTACCAGAATCTCGACTCGCTGGCCGAGCGCGGCCTCGTCGAGAAGGGGGAACGCGACTCCCGCACGAACTACTACCGCATCACCGACGCCGGCCGCGACGCCATCGAGGACATCCTGCGGTGGAAGCACACGTACACGGAGGACGTGGAAGCGGACACCGTGTAGCGCGTTCCCACCGGTCTTTTTCGCCGTCGTCCCCCTGCTTGGAGCCGACGGACCGCCGCCCCGCCGCGGGGCGGTTACCTCTCGGTAACTGGCTCACACGTCCGTTACCGAGCGCTAAAGGGGGTGGCGGCCCACGGTAACAGTAGATGACGACGACCGACGAACTCGTTCAGGACCTCCCCCCGAGTGCGAAGCTCGTGCTGAAAGTATTGGAGTACAACGGCGGTCTCACCCAGAAGCAGATCGTCGAGAACTCCCGGCTGTCCCAGCGAACGGTCCGGGACGCCCTCGACCGCCTGCAGGACGCCGACGTCGTCGAGAAGGACATCTACATCCCGGACGCCCGCCAGAACCTCTACCGGCTCTCCCTCGACGAGAGCGAGGAGGCCGAGGAGCCCGAGGCGGAAGCCGAAGCCGAAGCCGTCCTCGACTAGCGGTCCCGCCGGTCGTCGCGTTCCGACTCCTGTTCTCCGTTCGCGTCAGACGACCGACGCCGCCTCTTCGTCCACGGGTTGGAGGTGTTCCTCTCCCCAGTCTTCGAGCGCGGTGACGACCGGCTCCAGCGACTCGCCGAGCTCCGTGAGCGCGTACTCGACGCGGACCGGCTTCTCGCTGACGATGGTGCGGTCGACGACCTGCTTCTCTTCGAGGTCGTCGAGGCTCTCGGAGAGCACCTTGCTGGAGATGCCGTCGACCTCGTCTTGGAGGGCGTTGAAGCCCAGCGGGCCGCGAGTGAGCAGCCGGTGGATGATGACGGGGTGCCACTTCTTCCCGACGAGAGACGCCGTCGCGGTAATCGAACACCAGCCGTCTCCGGGACACCACGCGGGCAACTGCTCGTTGTCGCTCATGCCAGCCGGTAGGGCCGACCGGCAGTTAAGGCTACCTAACGATAGCCCGTTACGTTCACGTAAGCGAAACGCGCGGCGAGCCGGGGTAACTCAGAGTTCCCCGGCGTCGGCCCGTGAGCGCACGTCGCCGGCGCGCTCCCGAATCGCGGCGAGGTCGCCGGCGTCGCGCTTGTCGTCGAGGTGGCTGTAGACGAGGCCCATCCGGTGGTTCGCGCGGAGGGCGTCCTCGTGGGCGGCGAGGAAGTCCCAGTAGAGGCTGTTGAACGGGCAGGCGTCGGCGCCGGTCGCGCTGTCGGGGTCGTACGGGCAGCCCGCGCAGAAGTCGCTCATGCGGTCGACGTAGTTCGCGGACGCGGCGTACGGCTTCGTGGTGAACGCGTCGGTGCCGAACGACCCCATGCCGACGACGTTCGGCGTGACGACCCAGTGGTAGGCGTCCGCGAACCCGCCGTAGAACCACTCGTTGAGCGCCTGCGGGCTGGCGCCGTAGAGGAGCGCGAAGTTCGACAGCACCATCAGCCGCTCGATGTGGTGGGTGTAGCCGCGGTCGTACACGCGCCCGACGGCGGCCCGCAGGCACGCCATGTCAGTGGCGTCTGGGTCCCAGTACAGCGGCGGCAGCTCCCGATGCTGGTCGAGCTGGTTCGCGGCCGCGAGGTCGGGCATCTCGCGGCGGTAGACGTGGCGCACGAACTCCCGCCAGCCGACGATTTGGCGGACGAACCCCTCGACGGAGTTCAGCGGGACGTCGTCGCGCTCGCGGTACGCCGAGATTGCGGCCTCGACGACCTCGCGCGGCCCGAGCAGGCCGACGTTCAGCGCCGCCGACAGCAGGCTGTGGTCGAGGTGCCAGTCGGCGTCGAGCATCGCGTCCTCGTAGGGGCCGAAGTCGGCGAGCCGGCGGTCGAGGAAGTCCGCGAGCGCGCGCTCGGCGTGCTCGCGGGTCACCGGCCAGTCGAACCCCTCGGGGTCGCCCCACGTGTCGAACTCGTCGGCGACCCACTCGCGGACGGCGGGGACGTGCTCGCCGTATGAGAACTCGGGCAGCAGCGGGCTCTCGTAGTCGGCGGGCGGCGTCTCGCGGTTCTGGTCGTCGTAGTTCCACTCGCCGCCCTCGGGCTCGCCGTCGGCCATCAGGTAGCCGGTCTCGCGGCGCAGCCACCGGTAGAACGCCTCGTGGCTGTACGCGTCGCCGTCGCGGTCGGCCGCCCACTCGTCGAACTCGGCGGGCGAGCAGAGGAACTGCTCGTTGCGGACGACGCGCAGGCTGCCGCCGCGCGCCTCCACGAGGTCGCGGAGGCGGTCGGCGGCGCCGTGGGTCGCGGGCCGCTGGACGAGCAGTTCGTCGCCGGGGTGGGCGTCGAAGTACGCGTCGAGGCCCTCGGCGAACGTGTCCGCGCGCTCGTAGACGACCTCGACGCCGGCCGCGCGCAGGTCGTCGGCGAGGTTCCGCATCGCGGCGAACACGAGCGCGAGCTTCTGGGGGTGGTAGCGCCGCCGCCGCGCGAACTCGCTGGCCTCCACGAACAGCGCGCGGTCGGGGTCGTCCGCGAGCGGGCCGCGCTCGCGGGAGAGCTGGTCGCCGAGCACCCAGACGGCTGTCATGGCGGGAGCGTCGGCCGCGCCCGACAAATGTCTGTGGGAGGGCCTCGACGGGGCCGGGGCCGGCAACGACGGCCAGTCTCGCGGTGCTTAAGTCCGGGTGTCGCCTACGGCGCGGCGTGCAGAACGTCACGGACCGCACGAGCAACCCGTTCGGCATGCAGCCGCCCTGCGAGTCGTTCGTCCCGGGGTACGGCGACGCGAACGCGGACTTCCACGTCGTCGGCGACCACCCGGGCGTCCACGGCGGCGCCGACGAGGGCGTGCCGTTCACGGGGACGCCCGGCGCGGAGCGTCTCCGACGCGCGCTGACGGCCGCGGGCCTGCTCGACGACGACGGCGAGCCGGTGGACCTCTTCCTCTCCTATCTCCACGCCTGCGTCCCCGACGGCGACCCTACCGAGCGCGACTACACCGAGATGGAGCCGTTCTTCGACGCGGAGCTGCGCGCCATCACCGCGCACGTCCTGCTGCCGGTCGGGGAGCGCGCGACCCGCCACGTCCTCGAAACGTACACGGCCATCGTCGCCGACGAGGTCGAGCTCGCGGACGTGCACGGCGAGGAACTCCACGGGAGCGGGTGGCTGGTCGTGCCTGCGCTCGACCCCGACGAGTGGACTGACGCCGAGGAGGCCGCGTACGTGGACGCGCTCCGCGACCTCCGGGAGACCGACTACCACCGGGAGGCCGACCTCGGGCGGTTCCTCGTCGGCGCCGAGCCGTACCGCGTCAGGTAGCTCTTTGTCGGGCAGTCGCGTAGCCGGGAGCGTGCACAACATCCAGTTGTCGAACGCCGCCTTCGAGGGCGACAACAGCGTCTACGTGCTCGGGGACGGCGACGCGGGCGCGCCGACGACGCTCGTGGACACGGGGGTCGCGACGCCCGCCGTCGAAGCCGAACTGCGGGCCGAACTCGACGCGGTCGGCGTCGCGTTCGCGGACGTCGATCGCGTGCTGCTCACGCACTGGCACTACGACCACGCCGGGCTCGCGGGCGCGATTCAGGCCGAGAGCGACGCCGCTGTCTTCGTCCACGAGGCCGACGCCGCGCTCGTCGCGGACCGCGGGAGCGCACGCGAAGACCTCCGGGACGCCCAAGCGGCCGCGCTCCGCGACTGGGGACTCCCCGACAGCGAGCGCGAGGACCTGCTGGCGTTCCTCGGCGAGCACTACGACCTCGCCGGCGGGACCGCCGACGTGACGGAACTCGCAGACGGCGACACCGTCGCGCTTGGCCCGTACGAAGCCGAGGTCGTCCACCTGCCGGGGCACGCCGCGGGCCTCGCGGCGTACGTCGTCGAGCGTGAGGGGCGCCGCGAGGCATTCGTCGGCGACGCGGTGCTCCCGAAGTACACGCCGAACGTCGGCGGCGCGGACGTGCGCGTCGAGCGCCCGCTCGCCCGGTACCTCGACAGCCTGGAGCGCGTGCAGTCCCTCGACTTGGACCGCGCGTGGCCCGGCCACCGCGGCCCGATTTTCGCGCCCAGCGAGCGCGCCCGCGACATCGCCGTCCACCACGAGGAGCGCACCGCCCGCGTCCGAGAGGCCGTCGCGGACCTCGCGCCGGCAACCGCGTGGGCGGTCAGCGCGGAACTGTTCGGGTCGCTGTCGGACATCCACGTCCTCCACGGCCCCGGCGAGGCGTACGCGCACCTCGACCACCTCGTCCACGAGGGCGTGCTCGCGGAGACCGCGGACGGCTACGTGCTCGCGTGAGTGCCGGGACCCGACCTACTTTGCCGCTCGCGCGAGTGTCTCTGGTATGGTCGAGATGGAATCCGAGACGGACCTCGACGCCGGCGACCCCGCGCCCGACTTCGCGCTCCCGGGCACCGACGGCGAGACGCACGAACTGTCCGACTTCGCGGCGTACGACGCGGTGCTGGTGGTGTTCACGTGCAACCACTGCCCGTACGCGAAGGCGAAGTTCGACGTGCTCAACGATATCGCGGCGGACTACGACGACGCCGCGGTCGTCGGCATCAACCCCAACGACGCCGACGAGTACCCCGATGACTCCTTCGAGCGGATGCGGGAACTCGTCGAGGACGGCACGATTCAGTACGACGCCTACCTCCGCGACGAAACACAGGACGTGGCTCGCGCGTACGGCGCGGTCTGCACCCCCGACCCGTTCCTCCTGCGGAACGCCGGCGACAGCTTCGAGGTCGTCTACAACGGCCGCCTCGACGACGCCCTGAACCCCGACGACGAGCCGACGCGGCCCGGCGGCGACGCCCGCGACGCCATCGACAGCGTGCTCGCGGGCGAGCGCGTCGAGAAAGAGTGGCGGCCCTCCCGCGGTTGTTCTATCAAGTGGACGGACGCGTAGCGGACGGTAGTTCTTTCAGCGGGCGGGCCGTCCGTCCGGCGTGATTCGACGCGCGACAGGTCTGGTTCTCGCGGCGCTCGCGTGCGGCGTGCTCTCGGCGGGGGCGCCCGAGCTCGTCGGCCCGGCGACCGTCGCGGGCTACCCCGTGGCGGTCGTCGTCGAGCGCGTGTTCGCCGTGTTCGGCACCGCGTTCGCCGTCGGTGCCGCCTACCACGTCGCGGTGTCGCTGGCGCTGTCCTCGACGATGGACAAGCGCCGCCGCCACCGCGCCCGGTCCGTGCTCCGGCTCGCCTTTCTTGTCGTGGCCGCCATCGCGGTGCTGGGCGTCGCCACGGACCGCTGGGTGCCCGCGCTCGTCTCGCTGGGCGTCGCCGGCGTCGCCGTCTCGCTGGCGCTCCAGCAGCCACTGTTGAGCCTGCTCGGGTGGGTGTACGTGATGACCAAGCAGCCCTACCAAGTCGGGGACCGCGTGCGCATCGGCGACTCGAAGGGCGACGTCATCGACGTGGACTACCTCGTGACGACGCTGTGGGAGGTCAACGGCGAACTCGTCTCCACGAACCAGCCTTCCGGCCGCCACATCACGGTGCCGAACAGCGTCGTGCTGACGAGCCACGTCGTGAACTTCAGCCGCGAGGAGTTCCCCTACGTCTGGAACGAACTCCCCGTGCAGGTCGCCTACGAGACCGACCTCGCGTTCGCGAAGTCCCTGCTTCAGGAGACCACCGAGGAGTACCTCGGCGAGCAGATGGCCCGCGAGGTCGAACGCTTCCGCCGCCAGCTCGCGGAGACGCCCGTCGAACTGGAGGTTCAAGACCGCCCGAGCGTGAACGTCAAGCAGGGCGAGTCGTGGGTGGAGCTCCGCGTGCGCTACCTCGTCAGCCCGAAGCGCGCCCAGCGCGTCCGTAACGACCTCTACGACCGCGTGCTCGAAGCGTTCAACGAGCACCCCGAGCGCGTGAAGTTCCCCGTGAGCCGGAACCGCTGACGCCGGTACGGCTATGGGCGCGGCCGCCCACGTCGCGTCCATGAACGACGCCCTGAGCGACACCATCACTACCTTCCTCGGCGCCGCGAACCCCGAGCCGCCAGCACTACTGCAGGAGATGACCGAGTACGGCCGCGAGCAGGGGTTCCCCATCGTCGGGCCGGACGTGGGCCAGTTCTTCCGCGTGGCCGCGACGCTCGCGGACGCCGAGCGCGTCTTCGAGTTCGGGTCGGGGTTCGGCTACTCGGCGGCGTGGTTCCGCACCGCCCTCCCCGCGGACGGCGAAGTCGTGCTCACGGACTACGACGAGTCGAACCTCGACACCGCCCGGGAGTTCCTCGCCCGGCAGGACGGCGCGACCGTCCGCTACGAGGCCGGCGACGCGATGGAGACGTTCGAGCGCTACGACGGCCCCTTCGACGTGGTGTTGCTCGACCACGACAAGCCCCAGTACGTCGACGCCTTCGAGGACGCCCGCGGGAAGCTCGCGGCGGGCGGCGTGGTCGTCGCGGACAACGTGATGGCCGGCCCGGTCGAGCCCGAGGGCGTGACGGCGGCGCTGGCGGGCGGCGAGCCGGTGGACGACCACACCGCCGCAATCGCGGACTACATCGAGCGCGTCCGCGACGACCCCGACTTCGAGACGGCGTTCGTGCCGCTCGGCGAGGGCGTCTCGGTCAGCGTGAAGCGGTAGGCGTCGGTCCCGGAGCGAGCACCGACAGCGATTCGGAGCCGGCGCCCCTCCGGCGAGCCGTGCCACTGCTCCAGTTCGACACCGACTTCCCGGTACCGGACGCCGAGGCCGACGCGTTCGCGGCGGCCGTCACCGACCTGTACGTGGAGACGATGGACGCCGAGCGGTCGTACGTCGCGGTGGTCGTGCGCGACGACTGCCACCTGTCGCTCGGGCGCGCCGTCGAGGGGCCGCGGGTGTTCTGCTCGGCGGACGTGCGCGCGGGCCGCGAGGAGGAGACGCGACGCGAGTTCGCCACCGAGGTGATGGCCGAGGCCAGCGAGCGCTTCGGCGTCCCCGACGAGAATCTGAAAATCGTGTTCACCGAGCACGCGGGCGCGCAGATGCAGGGCGTCGACCGCGTCGGCGGCGACTGGGGGTAGTAGTTGCTACGCGATTTCCGTATTCAGACGCGTCTCTGGAACTGAATCAGCCGAAACGGTACCAGACGATACGCCTATCGGTCGGTACAGGCCGAAGAGTGTAGCAAAGAACAGTTATCTCGCTTGAGCAGAGTGGTCAGTACCGAATGGTATCTCGGTGACTGCTCACGCGAGGGGAGCGTAGGTTTCGCCGAAGTTGTCGTACTCGTGGCTCTGGTCGTTTCTGACGGCTCTCACGACTTCCTCATTTTCGACTTCGTAAAATGCGAAATCTCCGCCAAAGTATTCGTCGTAGTCGTCGTCATCTGGTCGTACAGTATCGATAACACCGTTAACGGCGGGGTTTTGGATGTATTTCCCGGTCGCAAAACTGGCGAGCTTCCAAATATCCTCGAAGTCGGCCTCGTCATCTAGGGTGTTGTATTCGAGGAGCGTCCGTGTGAGTTGTTTTGTGGCGCCTGTAGTCATCGTGATATCCCCTGTTACGCTCTCTGTTTCATCATTAAATGAAAAATATCCATCAGCGGCAATTCCATAAACCATCCCTGTGGCTCGAGTTTTTGCTTCTTCGAAGCTGATGCCCTGTCTGTCCCATTCGTCAGTATGGAAGAGAATGGGATGGTGTTGGCCGGCGCCTTCTTGGGTTACTTCCCAGTCGTCGATTGGGGCGTGGAGCTGTCGTGAGGTATCTGTCTGCCACGCGGTGTCGCTCATGTTGAACGTCCGGACCGTGTCGTCGTCCGGCGAATACAGCATCCCAGTCAAGAGCGACCCCATCTCCATCGGGACTTCCCACGCCAGTACGTCGAAGTCGTGGTGTCGTTTGTACGCTTCTCGCATCGTCGTCGCCTGCTGGGCCATCGAGAAGTGTTGGCCCTCATTGAACGCGATCGAAACCAGCAGACTGTGGCCGTAGTCCAGAGACTCCTCGACCGTCTCGGCGTTCAGCCATCCTTCGACGTCGTACGCTTGCGGGCCGTCGACGTCGTTGTTCAAGAACTCTTCGCCTTTGGCATCCTCGTACAATCCATCTTCCACGAACGCCTCGACAATCTTGTTTAACGATGTCTCGATTATCGGATCTTGGACCATGATGTCGAAGTTGCTGTCCCGATACAGCTTCAGCGCTGCAAAATCGACCTCGTGGTCGTCGCGTTCGGAGTCGGTCGAATACGCGAACGCGGGGTGGTCCTCGACGAGGGGGCCGACGTCTCCGTCGACGTACTGACCGAGCCTGCTACGGAGTTCGTCGTTGCGGCCGGGGCTGATGTCCCAGCGGTAGTTCGCCGGCCGCTCGACATCCGGGTCGTCTTCCTCGTCGGTCGTCTCCTCGGTTTCCGTCGTTGTTTCCTCGGCTGTCGTCGCTGTCGCCGTGTCTCGTGTCGTCTGCGTGCTGGTCGGTTCCGATTCGCTGGAGTTGCTGGTACAGCCCGCGAGCCCGATACCGAGGCCCGCTGTCAGTCCCGCTCGGAGAAATCTCCGCCGTCTCATCAGTTGGCCGTTCCTTCCGAGGACGGCAACAAATAACTACTGCACACCACGCCCGCTCTCGCGCTTTCCCGCCGGCGTCGAGGGCATACGCACTCGAGGACCACCGGCGCTCAATATGCAGGTATACTGAACGGGCGTTTCACCGCTCCCGATGGGGAGAGGAGTCGTACCGGGAGCGACTGTTAATCGATGACGGCGAGCACTTCCTCGGCGTGCTCGTCGGGGTCGACGCCCTCGAAGGCCGCGACGATGTCGCCGTCCGGCCCGACGACGTACGTGTTCCGGAAGACGCCCTCGACCTCGTTGCCGAAGACGTTCTTCTCGCCGTAGGAGTCGTACGCCGCAGACACGGAGCCGTCCTCGTCGCTGAGCAGGTCGAACGGGAGGTCGTACTTCTCCGCGAAGTCCTTGAGGTCCTCGACGGGGTCGTCGCTGATGCCGAACACGGGGACGCCGCGGTCGGCGTACTCGTCCCAGTTGTCCCGGAAGCTACACGCTTCGGTCGTGCAGCCGGGGGTGTCGGCGCGCGGGTAGAAGTAGACGACCGCGTACTGGCCGCGGTGGTCGGACAGCGACACGGGCTCGCCGTCCTGATTCGGCAACTCGAAGTCGGGCGCGGGTTCGCCTTCCGAGAGCATACCCGGAGTTGGCGCTCCCGCGTGGAACCAGTTGCGGTCGCGGCGAGCTACAGCGAGTAGTCGCCCGCCCGAATCTGGGCGTAGTTGCGCTTCCGGTAGCGGAACTTCGCGCGCCGGTACTTCGTGTACAGCCGGATGCCGCCGGCCGCCGAGCGCGCGTTCGACTTCGAGATTATCGTCCCGCTGTCGCTGGATTCCAGCATCTGCCGGGTGACGCGGATGGTCTTGTCCCAGTCGTCGGGGCCGAACTCCGCGACCACGTCCGCCATCGCCACGTTGCGCCGAATCTCGTCGCCGATGGCGTCGTGCCACGCCGCGTTGTACTCGTCGAGATTGCCTTCGGCGGCGAGCCGGCCGGCGAGCTTCCCGGTGCGGTGAGCGACGTGGTCGCCGCCCTCGTGGAACGACGAGGTCGCGCCCATCGCGCCGCCGACGACCGCGATGCCCGCGTCCGTCGGGGACTCGATGGGGCGGGTCGAGGAGATGGCGTACGTCTCCGTGCTGTCGGACTTCCCGTGGCCGTCGACCAGCGGGAAGTCCTCCTCGACGTCGTACTCGTCGCCGTACAGCTCTTCGAGGAGCCGCCGGAGGTACTCCGTCCCGGAGGGGATGCGGTCGTCGTCCTCGCGGAGCAGGCGCCACTCGCTGGCGTCGAAGTCCTCGATGTCGAGGCCGATGGGCATCGTGAGGCCGACGCGGGCGACGCCGTCGCGGTTCGGGAACACCCACGGGTAGGCGGTCTCGCCGGGCATCCAGCCCCACCAGAACTTCAGCGTGTCCTCGTCGAACAGCTCCGCGGGGAACTGCCGGTACTCCTGATACGCGATGTGGTTCGCCGACGGCGGGCTGAGCACCTCGCTGGCGCGCTTGCCCTCGGGCAGCAGCGGGTCGAGCGCGCGCATCGTGACCTGCCGCTGGGGGCCGTCCGCGAGCACGAGGTACTCGGCGGTGACCTCCTCGCCGTCCCCGAGCGTGAGGGTGTGTTCGTGGCCGCCCGAGAGGTCCGATTCGACGCCCTTGACGCTGGTGCCGGCCTCGTAGTCGGCGCCCGTGGCCTCCGCGCGGTCGCGCAGCCAGTCGTCGAACTTCGCGCGCTGGAACGTGAACCCGAAGCCGCCGTAGTCGGCGTCGATGCCGGTGCGGTCGACGACGACCTCCTCGTCGGGGCCGATGAACTCGGCGTCCGCCAGTTCCTGCTCGATGACATCGTCGGGGATGTCCGCGAAGTCGAGGTCCGCGACCTCCAGCCAGTAGTCGAGGAAGCCCGCGGCGTCCGTCGAGTCCGGGCCGAGGCGGTCGCGGTCGTCCCGCGGCACGCCCTTCTCGTAGACGACGGCGTCCGCGCCTCGGTCGGCGGCCGCGTACGCGGCTGCCGACCCCGCCGGCCCGCCGCCCACGATGGCCACGTCTACGTCAGTCATACGTCTGTGGTCACCGCGCTGGCGTTAAAGTGCTTCGAGTTTTCGCGCGGTCGCCGCGGCGCCGCGCGGTTTTCAGTCCGCGCGTTCGCCCGCGAACAGCCGCACGAATCCGGCGCCGCGGCGGACATCACTGGTGAGAGTCGTGCGGGCGGCGAGCGCGCGCCGCGCGGCCTCGATGCGCGCGTCGAGGGTCGCCGAGGGAGCGTCGCCGTCGAAGGGATTGCCGGCCCCGACGAGCGCGTCGAAGGCGGGGTTCAGCCCGCGGGCGAGCCCGTGGTCGCTCGGTCCGGCTTCCAGTACGGCGACAAGCGCGACCGGCGCGAGGCAGTCGACCCACCGCTCGACGGCAGCCGCGGGGTCAGAGAAGAGCCCGACGACGAACGACGCGAGCACGCCCTCCACGCCATCGAGCGGTGGCTGGGCCGCGTCGCCACGAACGAGGTAGACGTTCCGCCAGCCCGCACGAGCGACCCGCCGGCGGGCGACACCCAGCATCCCGGGCGAGGCATCGACGCCGACGACCGTGCCCGTCGCGCCGACGCGCTCGCGGAGAAGCGGGAGAGACGCGCCCGTACCGCAGCCGAGGTCGACAACGGTGTCACCGTGGTCGAGGTCGAGCGCGTCGACGGCGGCCCGCCGGAGGCGGCCGAGCCCCGGGAGAAGCCGGCAGAACCAGTCGTAGGCTCGCGCCCACCGGTCGTAGAAGGCCGTGACGGCGCGCGTGCTCACGCTGCGGGGTTCGCCCGTTGGCGGCTAAAGCGTGCCCCCGTATCCGAACCCCTAAGTCGGCAAACAATAGTTGACTGGTATGGACCGCGTGCGCGTCGCCTACGACCTGCTGCGAGCGTACGTGTACGGACTGCTGTTCGCGGGCGCCGCGACCGTCGTCTGGCTGTTCTCCCCGGAAATCGCGGCGGCGCCGCAGGTCGCCGGCCTCTGGTTCGCCGTCGGCGGGTTCGGCGCGCTCGTGCTCGTGACGTTCTTGCTGGCGCGGTACATGCGCTACGTCTGAGCATCGGTCGCGGGCAGAGTGAGACGACGCCGACCGTCTCAGTCGGTCTGTTACGCTGTGACCGTCACGGGAACAGCCCGCGGTACTCGTGGGCGTCGGCGGTGCGTTCGAGCGCGATGGTGTACGCGGCGGTGCGCAGGTCCGGAATCGACTTCTGCTCGTAGGCGGCGAGCATCTCGTCGAACGCGTCGGTGAGCCGGGCTTCGAGGTCGCGGTTGACCTCTTCGAGCTCCCACGAGTATTGTTGGCTGTTCTGCACCCACTCCAAGTACGAGACGATGACGCCGCCCGCGTTGGCGAGGATGTCCGGCACGACGGGGACGTCGCGCTCCTTGAGGACGTTCGCGGCGTCGAACGTCGTGGGGCCGTTCGCGGCCTCGACGACCACGTCGGCCTGCAGACGCTCGGCGACATCGACCGTGATGACGTCCTCGATGGCGGCCGGAATCAGCGCGTCCACGTCCAGCGTGAGCAAGTCGTCGTTGGAGATGCGGTCGGACTCGGGGTAGCCTTCGAGGCGGCCGTCGTTGCCGGCGACGTACGCGCTCACGTCGTCGATGTCGAGGCCGTCGGGGTCGTAGAGCGCGCCCGTCACGTCGGAGACGGCGACGACGTTCGCGCCGCGCTCGTCGAGCAGGCGCGCGGTGACGCTGCCGACGTTCCCGAAGCCCTGAATGGCGATGTCCACGCCCTCGACGCCCGACCCGAGGTACTCGAAGATTTCCTCGGTGATGATGGTGACGCCGCGGCCGGTCGCCTCCACGCGGCCCGCGGTCCCGCCGACCTCCGGGGGCTTGCCGGTGACGACCTCGGGAACGGCGTAGCCTTGGTAGACGGAGTACGTGTCCATAATCCACGCCATCGTGCGCGGGTTCGTGTTCACGTCGGGCGCGGGGATGTCCGTGTCCGGTCCGATGATGCGGCGGATGCCCTCCGTGTAGCGGCGGGTGAGCTTCTCGATTTCGGACTCGGAGAGCTCCTTGGGGTTGCAGATGATGCCGCCCTTCGCGCCGCCGAACGGGAGGTCCACGAGCGCGGTCTTCCACGTCATCCAGCCAGCCAGCGCCTCCACTTCCTCCTCGGAGACGCTCGGGTGGAAGCGGACGCCGCCCTTGAACGGGCCGCGCGCGCCGTCGAACTGGCACCGGTAGGCCTCGAACACTTCCACGGAGCCGTCGTCCATCTCCACGGGGAGACTCACGGACAGCGTCCGCTCCGGGTACTTCAGGCGCTCGAAGATGCCGTCGTCGAGGTCGACGTACTCCCGGGCCTGCTCCATCTGCGCGAGCATGTTGTCTAGGGGACCACTCTCTGTCATGTCTCGGCAGTATTTGCGCATTGCATAAGGAGATGCCGCATCTCGGTCGGCGTGCCACGCGTTCGCTCGAACCCCAGTGGAGCCGATTACTCCTCGCCGTCGTCGGCGTCCGGGAGCTTCAGGACGTTCTCCCGGCCGATGCGGAACGACTCCACGTCGCCGCGCTCGCGCATCTCCTTGACGACTTGGCTGGTCTTGGCCTCGGTCCACCCCATCGCCTCCACGAGGGCCTGCTGTTTCGCGCGCCCGCCCTGCTCGCGGAGGAACCGCTCGACGCGCTCCTCGTTGCTCAACAGTTCCTCGGGCGGTTCGGCGTCCGTCGCCGCACCAGCCGTCCCGTTGTCGGTGTCGGAGCCGTCGCTCGCGGCATCACCACTGCCACCCGCTGCACCGCCACTACCGCCCGCGCCTGCGTCTGCCTCGGTCGGCGCGGCGCTCCCGTCGCCGTCGTTCCGCCGACGGAAGTAGAGCCAGCCAGCCGCGCCGACCACGACGACCGCCGCGAGCGCGCCGACCAGCGCCGGCAACACGACGCCGCTCTCACTGCCGGAGGCGGGCGCAGTCGTCGTCTCGGTCGGCTCGGCCGTGGTCGGTTCGGCCGGCTGGAGGACGACCCGCGGCTGGTTCGCGGTGAACTCCTCGGGGCCGCGCCACTGCACCGACGTGGCGGTCGACTCGTCGGCGGCCGGGTCGACCTCGCCAGCCGTGTAGCCGTCGGGCCACGAGAGCCGAAGCGACGTCTGCTCGTTCAGGTAGAACCCCTCCAGCGCGTCGCCCGCGACGACGCGCTCGCCGTCGGTCGCGGCGAACCCGCGCCACTCGAAGGTGTACGTCACGAAGCCGTACGACTCGGAGAACTCGCCGCCGGGCTGGAAGCGCGTCTCCACCGACACGTCGTCGACGCTCATGTTGCGCCCGGTCGCGTTCTCCGCGGCCGCCACCGTCGACGCGATTCGGGACCGGAACCGGTCGACGTACGCCGAGCGGTTCGCCTCGACGTCGGCCTGTAGCTCCTCGAACGCCTGCGTCTCGTTGTCAGTCGTCAGCGCCATCCGGTACGAGAACGACCACGCGGCGCTGCCGTCCTCGTGGAGCGACGCGGACAGCGTCACGTCGTCCGGGTCGAACTCCTCCTGTGCCACGCCGAACGGGCCGGTCGGCGCAGTGGCGCCCGCCGCTGGCGCGGCGACCGCCGCGACGACGAGCAGCCCGACCACCCAACACGCCAGACCGCGGTCCATACGCTCCTTCTCCGGGTGGTGCGCTTGAAAACGTTGTTGTCCGCCGCGCGCTCGTGTCACCCGGCTTCGAGGACGGAGCCGGCCCTGTCCCGGGAAAATGAGAGAAGGGAGTGCGGCCGGGAGCGTCACGCCGACGCCGCGCTGACGGGCTCCCCGCAGGTCGGGCACGCCGACCCCGTCGCCGTCTCGTCGAGGTCGCCGGCGTGGCCCGTCCAGCCGCAAATCGGACACTGGACTGGTTCGCCGTTCGCCATCTACACCTAGGTGTGTGTCTGCCCGACCGAAAAGCGTGGTGCCCCGCCAGCAGGCGCGGGGTCGCTCGGGTGCGGCGTCAGTACGCCTCGGCGAACTCCCGAGCGCGCTCGCGGACCGCGGCGTCGTCCATGCGGACGTGCTCGCCGTCCCGATAGAGCACCTCGCCGTCGACCACCGTGAGCGTCACGTCGTCGCCGTGCGCCGCGAACGCGAGATGCGAGTAGGGGTCGTGAATCGGCGTCGAGCGCGCGTTGTCCGTGGCGAGTCCGACCACGTCTGCTTTCCACCCCTCGCGGAGTCTGCCGACGCGCTCGAACCCGGCGGCCCGCGCGCCGTTCCGGGTCGCCATCTCGAAGACGGTGCGCGCGGGAATCGCGGTCGGGTCCAGTTCCTCGACCTTCCCGAGGAGGCTGGCCTGCCGCATCTCCGTGAACGCGTCCAGCGTGTTGTTGCACGGCGGGCCGTCGTTGCCGAGCGCGACGTTGATGCCGCGGTCGAGGTAGTCGCGGACGGGCGCGACCCCCGACGCGAGCTTCATGTTCGAGGACGGGCAGTGCGTGACGTGCGTGCCCGTCTCCGCGAGCACCTCGCGCTCGGTCTCGTCGGTCCACACGCAGTGCGCGAGCACCACGTCCTCGCCCGTGAGCCCGACCTCGTCGAGCCAGTGGACGTTTCGCATCCCCGTCTCGTCCTCGACGGCCTCGATTTCGCCGCGGTTCTCGCTGGCGTGCGTGTGGATGCGGACGCCGTACTCGTCGGCCAACTCCCGACAGCCGCGCAGGCATTCCTCCGTGCAGGAGACCGCGAACCGCGGCGTGACGGCGTACCGGATGCGGCCGCCGTCGGTGCCGTCGTACTCGCGGATGAGCGACTCGGTCTCGGCGAGCGCGGCGTCCGTGTCTTCGAGCAGACCGTCCGGCGAGTCCTTGTCCATCAGGACCTTCCCCATCAGGGCGCGCACGCCGGCGTCCTCGGCGGCCTCGAACGCCTCGCCGGCGTGCGCGACCGAGAGGTGGTCGATGGCCGTCGTCGTCCCGGACTCGACGAGTTCGAGGTACGCGAGGTCGGCGGCCGCGCGCATCTCGTCGGCGCCCATCGACGCCTCCATCGGGAGCACGTGGTCGAACAGCCAGTCCAGCAGTTCCTCGTCGTCCGCGATGCCGCGGCCGAGGCTCTGCACGGAGTGGACGTGCGCGCCGACGAGACCGGGCGCGAGCACGTCGCAGTCGACGCGCTCGTGGTCGGCGTAGGCGTCGGCCAGCTCGCCGCGGTCGCCGACCGCTTCGATGCGGTCGCCGGCGACGACGACCGCGCCGTCACTGAGGACCCGCTCGGCGTCGCAGACGACCGCGTCGGCGCACAGTAGCGTCATACCGTCACCACGTACGGGGGTGGTGCCCCTAACGCGTTGCGGTTCGACCACTCAGCGCGCGACTCGCCGCTACGTTCAAGCACGCGGCGCGAAACGAGCCGGTATGAACGCGCTCTCGCGGTTCCGGTCGTGGCTCGGCAGCGTGGAGTTCGCGGTCACCGCCACTGCGGTCGCGGCGGCGCTGGCGCTGGGGCTGCTGGCGTCCACTCGCGTCGCCGTGGAGGAGGACGTGTTCGCCGTCGTGCTGTTGGCGGGCGTCAGCGTGCCGAACGTCTACACGGACTCGTGGGAAGCCGTCGTCGACACTCGGCTCGCGGGCGTGGCGTGGACGCTGGTCGCCTGCGTGCTGGCGGTCGCGTGCTACCTGCTCGTCTCGATGGGCGTGCGCTCCGTGGCGGGCGAGCCCGTCGGCACGGTCGTGGGGCTGGTGGGCACGTGGCTGGGCGGACTACTGGCGTCGCGGGCGCTGACGGACTGAGCGTCAGGGACGGCGGGCCGCGGCGTACCCGCCGATGGTGCCGCCGGCGGTGAACGCGACGGCGACCGCGAGCGCCGCGCTTGCGACGACGAGGCGCGGGGCGGCCGTGCGGAGGTCAGCGAGCGCGCTCGCTGTCACGAGCACGTAGTGGAGGTGGTGGAAGACGCCGACGGTGTCGCCGTGGAAGACGAGCCACCAGAAGCGGACGCCGGCGCCGAGGCCGGCGAGGCCTCCGGCCGCGGTGGCGGTGCGGAGCGGCGCGCGCCCGGCAGCGGTGGCGGCGACGAACCCGCCGACGGCGCCGACCGAGACCACGCGGAAGGCGATGACCGGGGCACTCGGATGGTGGTGTGGCATGCCGCGGACGACCGCGAGCAGCGCGGCCTGCGCGAGGACACCGGCGGCGACGGCGAGCGCGATGCGGCGCACGCCGCGGCCTACGGCGCGCACGGACTGAAGGCTTCCGCCGACCGCGTCGGGACGAGACAAATGCTAGAGAGGTGACGAAACCACCGACCGGATTTAAATCCATTACTGAGAAGGCGAGGGGTTCAGGTGTGTCGAAATCCCACGGTTGAGTGTTCGTAGTCGACCGGGCCGCAGCCGTGAATTGGTCCTGACATGTTCGGTCCGGCCGCCGCGCTAATTATCTGTAATAATAACAGCCGTTTGATATATCCGTGGGCGGGTTCTCGGTGAAGACGTGGGGGTCATCGCCGAATTCACGTTCCGTCACCCGGGACTGCCGCTGATGGCGTCGCTCGAAGAGAGCGACGTCCGCCTCGACGTCGAACAGGCCGTCGCCGCCGACCCCGACGAACCCGTGCTGTTCGTGTGGGCGTCGAACGGCGACCTCGACGCCTTCGAGGCGGCCGCCGAGCGCGACGAGACGGTCGCGGAGTTCACGGTCGTCGAGGACGCCGACGACCACCGCCTCTACCGCGTCGCGGTCAGCGAACAGACATCGGTCCCGCTGTACCCGATAGACGACCGCCTGCAGGCCTCTCGCCTCGACGTCACCTCCTCGACGGACGGCGTGGACGCGCGCCTGCGCTTCCCGAACCGGGAGAGCCTCTCGGAGTTCCAGCCGCGAGTGGAGGAACGCGGCGTCGACGTGACGCTGCGGGGCGTCTACAGCGACACCGAGACCGCGCTCGGCGACGAGTACGGGCTCTCCGCGAAACAGCGCGAGGCCCTCGTGACTGCCGCCGAGTTGGGCTACTACGACGTGCCACGGCAGGCGTCGCTGTCCGACGTGGCCGACGACCTCGGCGTCTCCGCGCAGGCGGCCAGCGAGCGCCTCCGGCGCGGCGTCAAGACGTTCGTCCGGGAAGCCCTCGACTGAGCGGTTACGCGCACTCTTGCCGCCGGACCGCGGCGCCTTTGTACCGCAGGCGTCCACCGAGTAGTATGCGCGTCGAGAACTCGTTCATCCCCGCGCCCGGCGTCGGCGAGACCACGGAGCGACGCCTCTGGGAGCACGGCGTCACGCACTGGGACGACTTCGACGCCGACGCGCCGGGCGTCGGCGAGGTGACCGCCGAGAACGTCCACGCGTTCATCGACGACGCCCGCGCGGCGCTGGACGCCGGCGACACCCGCTTCTTCGCGGAGGCGTTCCCGAACAACGCGCTCTGGCGGCTCTACGAGAACGTCGCGGGCGACGTGGCGTACTTCGACATCGAGACCACCGGCCTCGACAAGCGCTCTAGCGACGTGACGACGGTGAGCGTCCACCGCGGCGGCAGCACGGAGACGCTCGTGCAGGGCGACGACCTCACCGGCCAGAACCTCGCCGAGTTGTTGGACGCGCCGCTGGTGGTGTCGTTCAACGGGAAGCGCTTCGACCAGCCGTTCGTCGAGCACAACTTCGACGTGAGCGTGGACGCCCCGCACCTCGACCTGATGTACCTCTGCCGGCGCCTCGACCTCACGGGCGGGCTCAAGCAGATCGAGCGGGACCTCGGCATCGACCGCGACGGGATGGACGTCGACGGCCGGGAGGCCGTCCGGCTCTGGCACCGCTACGAGGACGGCGACGAGGCCGCCCTCGACAAGCTCGTCGAATACAACCGCTACGACACGCAGAACCTCCAGACGCTGCTGGACACGGTCGCGGGCCGGCTCCACGAGGACGTGTTCGAGCCCCACGCCTAATCAGCCTCGGCTCTGCCGTCACTTATTGAAGAGAAAATTGTCGCGGTTAACCACTGTATATTGTCTATCTAAATTCCCCTACCATAGTAAATAATATGTGCACCGAAATTAAAATATCAAAGAATGCCGGGGTATGACCTCAATACAGAGTCAATCAATTCATTTGTTGATGATAGCCAAATAGAGCTACCGCGTTTCCAGCGAAAACTCACATGGACGGATAAAGACAATTTCAAACTCTGTCTCAGCGTTTTCAAAGGTTATCCTCTCGGAGTTATCGTCCTGTCGAAGGATTCTGGCAAAAAGTATCTACTTGACGGACGACAACGCCGGTTCGCACTAGATGAGATGAGGAACCCAGAGAAGGTCTATGATTGGTCACGATCTGCTATCGGTTTTAACCTAAGCGTGTCTGAAGATGATCTTCGAGAACAGTACTGGAGATACGTTGATCAGTACTTTGGCGAGTTTGAGGAAGACGAAGAAGATGAGCCGGACCTAGGCATAGACAAAAAAGACTCAGACACTTATGTCGGGTCCGCAGATCACGGAGAGGACGAAAATCTAATTCGATTATTGGAGATTATACTTACTGTCCATCCAAAGCGGAGAAAATCGAGTGGCATTACCAAACCCTTCGATTTCAGGGATGAGGTCAACGGGTTGGACTATATTGCTGATCCGACGGATGGCTATCGGTACGTCGACACAGAGCAGTTGCTGGACTGGGTCGAATATCGGTCGGGTGGACGGACAACACCAGACATAGATACATTCGACCAAGACGATCTCTATAATTGGTTGATGAGCGGCAAAGATCCGGGGGAAAGTGGGAATTCGACCGAGAAGACGATACGAAAGGAGATCGACAGGAACTGGGATCAAGTACTCCGCGCGTTCGAAGCACTTGAAGCGTTAGACACCACCCTTAGCAACAGAAAGATCGGATATATGGAAGTTCGTGATGCTACGGCGAACGACGAAAAGAAAATTTTCGAGATCATTAATAGTGAAGGGACAGACTTGACTGCAGTCGAAATTCTTTCTGCTAAGCCGGCGTATAATATTGAACTAGAAGATCCAAGTGAAGCAATTCTATCAGATATTAAAACATTATACGAGAAAGAGATGGAAGTATCCCATCAAGAAGCAGTACGATGGGACCGGCCAGCGACGTTATATAGCCGTCTAGAAATTCCGACAATTTTCCCAAACAGTGGATATAGCTTCGAGCGCGAGGTCCGAATTGGTTTCAAATTAATGAGCGGATACTATCTGAATGGGATTGCTAAAGATGATTTTGAGGCTCTCGCCAAAACCGAGACTATCAATTGGAGTTCAACCGAGCTAGAGCAGAAGATCAATCAAGTTGAATCTTTCACCGCTGGTCACAGCCTACTCAGCTTCTGGAGGTCTTGGGGCGATCCATTAGTGCGGATGACTTCGGAGGCGGTCGCAGTAAACTATCTTCTCTGTATGTTGAAATACTGGGAGTTGCTGGGAGAGCCCTCCTCTACTACTTCTGGAAAATTCCAGAATTTCCAAAATAAGGGTGCTGTTCTATTTGATCGAATGATATATGAGTACGTTACCCGTCTCTGGAGTGGTTCAAGTGACACACGCACGGCGAATAATTTGAAAAATCTAACGGAGGATAGCCCGTTATTCGATCCGGTGCCATCCGAAGACTGGGAAGATTTACTTAGAAGCCTAGTCGAGGAGGGGCAAATTGAGGGGCAGAACCAACTGAATAATAAGAATCCAAGCCTCAGGGTAAAACTCCTATTGCGATATTACTACGCACTAACAGAAACAAGACCGACTGATGTCGGGAAAATGTCTATCGATCATATCATCCCAAGCAAGGAGTTTGAAGGAACTCCAGATCAAGGTCTGGAAAAATACGAGCATCATATAGCAAATCTAGCAGAGATTCCTGAGAAAGAAAACGTATCAAAGGGAACGAAATCCCTCGATCAGATCTCGGATCCATGGCTAAAATCTGAACTCGAAAAGTTCACCGGAATTACTTCCGATGAATTTGGAAAGTATTCTGATATTACAGATATAAAAGATCTAATTGATTACCGTGGAGAACGGCTGATCAACGAATTCTTGGAAGGACGACGGTCGTTCCTCTCTGTTCAATAAGTCATAATAAAACTACTACCTCAAATTATGGCTGTTCGAGACTGTAGTTTCATAACTATTGCGCCCACCACCACGTTTTATTACCTAGTTATACCACCTAGTTGTGTATGCCGACACAGCTCGAACGCGCCCGCGAGGGCACCGTCACCGCGGCGATGGAGCGAATCGCCGAGCGCGAGAACCGCGACCCCGAGTTCGTCCGCCAGCAGGTCGCGGACGGGCAGGCGGTCGTCCCGAACAACCACGCCCACGACGCCCTCGACCCGATGGTCATCGGCCGAGAGTTCGCCACGAAGGTCAACGCTAACATCGGGAACAGCGAGACCACCAGCAGCCGCGAGGAGGAGTTGCAGAAGCTCCACACCGCGGTCCACTACGGCGCCGACACCGTGATGGACCTCTCGACGGGCGCGAACCTCGACGAAATCCGCGAGATGCAGGTCGAGCACTCGCCGGTGCCCGTGGGCACCGTCCCCATCTACGAGGCGGTCACGCGCGTCGACGACGTGCCCGACATCACGGCCGACCTCCTGCTGGACGTCATCGAGAAGCAGGCCGAGCAGGGCGTCGACTACATGACCATCCACGCGGGCGTGCTCGCCGAGCACCTCCCGCTGACGGACGGCCGCACCACCGGCATCGTCTCCCGCGGCGGGTCGATTCTCTCGCAGTGGATGACCGAGAACGGCGCGCAGAACCCACTCTACGCGCGCTTCGAGGAAATCTGTGAGATACTCCGCGAGCACGACGTGACCGTCTCGCTGGGCGACGGCCTCCGCCCGGGGTCGCTGGCGGACGCCGGCGACGACGCCCAGTTCGCGGAACTGGAGACGCTGGGCGAGCTGACGCGGGCGGCGTGGGACCGCGGCGTCCAAGTGATGGTCGAGGGGCCGGGCCACGTCCCGATGGACGAGATTCGGGAGAACGTCGAGCGCCAGCAGGAGGTCTGCGACGGCGCGCCCTTCTACGTGCTCGGGCCGCTGGTGACCGACGTGGCGCCCGGTTACGACCACATCACCAGCGCCATCGGCGCCACCGAGGCGGCCCGCGCGGGCGCCGCGATGCTGTGTTACGTCACGCCGAAAGAACACCTCGGCCTCCCCGACGTCGAGGACGTGCGCGACGGGATGGCCGCCTACCGCATCGCCGCCCACGCCGCAGACGTCGCCGCCGGCCTCCCGGGCGCCCGCGACTGGGACGATGCGCTCTCGGAGGCGCGCTACGAGTTCGACTGGACGCGGCAGTTCGACCTCGCGCTCGACCCCGAGCGCGCCCGCGATTACCACGACCAGACTCTTCCCGGGGACAACTACGAGGACGCGCGCTTCTGCTCGATGTGCGGCGCGGAGTTCTGCTCGATGCGCATCGACCAGGACGCCCGGGACGCCGACGGCGAGATGGACAGCATCGACACCGAAACCGACCTCTCGGCGTCGCCCGCGGCCGACGTGAACCGCCCGCCGGTGGGCGTCCACGACACCAGCGACGTGCCCGAGGGTGACCTCGACGAGCACGCGGACCTCGCGGCCGACGACTAGCCGCGGGCGTCCACGACCGTCTCGAACAGGGGCGCGACGACCGCCGCGAGGTCGTCGCCGGGGTCGACCGCGAGGTGGACGTGACACCGGCCGCCCGCGTCCGCGACACGGTGCGTGACGGCGTGGAGGAACCGGAGGAGCGGCCGGCGGCCCGCCTCGTCGACCGGCCGCGGGAGGCCGTCCACGCAGACGACGAGGCCGCTGGCCGCGGCGTCGAGGCCCGCCACCGTCTCCGACACCACGACGCCGGCCTCCGAGAGCGCGAGGTCGTCGTAGACGCCCGTGTCGTACAGCTCTCGGGCGTCCGTGCAGCAGCGCCCGGCCGCCGCGTCGACGGTCGCGCGGACGCGGTACGCGGGGTCGCCGCGCTCGCGGGCGAGCCGACGGCAGGCGTCGTCGTGGTTCGCGGCGCCGAGCACGAGCGTCGTCCCCTCGCGGGCGTCCCCGGTCGGCGCGTCGGCGGGACGACCTGTGTCACCGCTCATCAAGAATCCTACCTATTCGCTGACTGTTAATCGTTGCGGCTGCCGTCCCGCGCGAGCACGGCGGCATCAGCAGCGTACGACCCGACGGCCTCGCGGTCGGCGGTCAGCCCCGTGCCGACGTAGTAGGACGCACACGCGTTCGCCAGCCGCAGCGACGGCTCCCACCCCCACCCGCAGGCCCGCGCGAACCCGAGCGCCCCCGAAAACCGGTCGCCGCCGCCCGTGAACCGGGACAGCGACGCGGTCTCGAAGTTCGGCGCGTCCACGACGCCGCCCCGCGTGGCGGCGACCGCGCGCCGCTCCCCGTGCAGCACGACCGCCGCGACGCCCGCGCGCTCGCGGACGCCCTCGGCGCGTTCGGTGACGCTTCCCTCGACGCCGACCGCGGACGCCAGCACCCCAAGCTCCTCCTCGTTGACGCTTACTGTGACGCTGTACCGGTCTTCGAGGGCGCCGAGGGCGTCCACGAACGCGGTTCGCTCGGCGGGCGTCCGCACGGCGACGCCGCCCGGGTCGAGGACGAACACGCCGCCGTCGCCCGGGCGCTCGGCGGCGCAGCGGAGCGCGTCGGTGGCGTTCGGCATCGACGCCCAGTTCGTCCACACGACCGCGTCCGCGTCCAGCACGGCCTCCCCGCCCGCGGCCGCGAGGTCGCCGTAGTCCCACGTCCGGAGGTCCGTGGATTCCGTAGTCAGCATCATCGCGGCGTCGTCGAACTCGTAGACGTTCACGGACGCCGGCGCGCCCATCGAGTGCGTCTCCGCGTCGAGCACGCCGAACACGTCGTGGTCGAGGTGGCCGTAGAGGGCGGCGTCCGCGCCGAGCGCGCGGGCCTGTATCGCGGCGTTGACGGCCTGCCCGCCGGGCTCGACGCCGCGGTGCTCGGTGGCGAACGAGCGCCGGCCGCTGGACAGTTGCTCGACGAACGCCGCCCGGCTCTCCGGGGCGCGCTCGCGGCCGAGCACGCCGAACCGGCGGTCGACGCTCCCGTCCGGCAGCAGCGTCATCGTCGGCGACGGGGCGTCCGCGAGCCGCGCGGCCAAATCCATGGCTCGGGGTTCGTGCGGCGACACTAAACCGTCGGGGGCTACTCCCCGCGAATGCGGCGTGTGGCCGCGAGGAAGCCGTCCGCGTACGACTCACCGAGCACTTCGTCGGCGGCGCCGCGGGCGGCGTCGTCGGCGTTCGCCACGGCGTACGACTCGCCCGCCGCCTCGAACAGCTCCACGTCGTTCGCGGAGTCCCCGACGGCCGCGAAGTCGGCGGGCTCGTAGCCGAGTTCCGCCGCGACGACGTCCAGCGCGGCGCCCTTGCTCGGCTCGGTGGCCTTCACGTGGTACGCGAACCCGGTGTCGACGACGCTCAGGCCGTGCTCGTCGGCGAGTTCGGTGAGCACGTCCAGCGGGCGCTCGCGGCTGACCGCGAGTTCGGTCTCCCGCCAGCGGTTCACGAGGTCCGCGTCCCCCCACCCGAGGTCGAAGCCCGCGTCCGCGAACGCCTCGCGGACGTTCGCGGTGGCGTCCGCGTCCCCGAAGTAGAACAGCTCGTCGTCGACGTACGCGACGCCGCCGTTCTCCGCGATGACGCGCTCCGCGACGCCCACGAACTGGCAGAGCGCGACCGGGTACGGCAGCGCCTTCCCGGTCGCAATCACGACCGGCGCGTCCCACTCCCGGAGCACGTCCAGCACGCGGCTGTCGATGGAGCGGTCGGGGCGACTCAGCGTGCCGTCGATGTCGACGGCGAGCGGCCTGACCATACCGGAGAGAGGCGGCGCCGGCCTAAATGCCGTACTCTTCGCGCTCGCGGCGAAGTTTCCGTGCGGGGCGGCCAATCCGGCGGGTATCAAAGGGGTTATTTCGTCGTTGGCTGTACGTTGACGTGGCGACGCGCGCCGTGGTAGCTCAGTGGCCAGAGCAGTCGATTTGTAATCGACCGGTCGGGGGTTCGACTCCCCCCCACGGCTTCCTTCTCACGCGGACGCGCCGAGGTCGGTGGCGTCCGCACCGAACACCGATGCCAAGAGAGCCGGCACCTCGTCGGCGGTGACGCCGGAGTACCACTCGTTGCGCGGCTGGACCGCGAGCGCCGCGCCGTCGGCGCTACAGAGGCCGACGCAGGAACTCTCGGTGACGTAGACGCGCGTCCAGAACGCGTCCCGGTCGCGGAGCCACTCGCGGACGGCGGCCGCGACCTCCTCCCCGCCGACGCCGCCACAGCAGGCGCAGTCGGCGTCGCGGTCGTTCGTGCAGACGACCACGAGGTCGGTGAACCCCTCCGCGAGCACCTCGTCGGTGCGCTCGTTCATCGGGCGCCCAGCGGCCGGGCGTCGCGGGCGCGCTCGGTGTCGGCGGGCGCCGCGTCGTCGGCGCGGCGCGCGAACCAGACGTGCGCGCTGGCGGTGACGACCCAGAGTCCGACTTGACCGACGGCGGTGACCGCGCGGAAGGCGTTCGTGAACGCGGCGGGCACCGGGCTAGTGACGGTGTTGGCGGGCGCGACCAGCGCGACGGCGGGCACGAGCGCCAGCGGCGCGAGCGCGACCACTGCGGCGGCGAGCGTCGGGAGCGCGCGGCTCGCGTGGCGGTAGACGGAGCCGGCTCCTACGGCCGCGAGCGCGCCGACGACCATCATCGCGCCGTACCAGAGGAGGCGGGTGTCGGTGGAAAGCGACTGCGTGACGCCCGGCGGCTGGGGCGGGAACAACACCCACGGCGCACCGGAGACCGTGAGGAAGCCGGCGGCGGCGAGGACGTAGCTCTGCGTGTCGGTGTCGCCGGGGACGGCGGGTTCGAGGACGTAGTACGCGACCCCGAACGCGAGCGCGCCGATGAGGACGCCGAACGCGACCCCCGCGGCGACGCTGACGAGTCGCGTCGCGGCCGGGGAGACGGCGGCCGCGTGGGCGTGGCCGCCCTCGAAGGTCTCGGCGAACGAAACGAGGCCGTTCCCGACGAACGCCACGAACAGGCCGTACGCGAGCCCGCCGACGGCGCCGGCTTTCGTCCCGCGCTTCAGGTAGTCGTACAGCATCGCTAGTGGCAGGCGACGCCCGCCACGTGGCGGAAGTCGTGCATCGCGTCGTGGACCATCGGGTCCTGCGCGAACAGGAGCGCGAAGCCCGCGAGCGCGACGAACGCCAGCCCGGCGGCGATTTGGGCGGCGGAGAGCGTCTCGGTTGCGATGTCGACGCGGTCGTGGACCGTCTCGGTGGCAGCCATCAGACTGAGTTTAGTTAGAACAACCCAGCTTGTATTTCTTTCGTTGGCCCGCGGGGCAAGCGCAGGCAGAGAGGCGAGGAAGAATTAGTCGTCGGCGGCCGCTTCGGGGCGGTAGCCGCGGCTGATAGCCTTCCACTTCCCGGTGGCGAACCGGTAGTAGTTGATGACCGCGGGCGTCACCGTCTCCGCGAAGAACGCGAGGTAGACGCCGACGACGCCAAGCGACGTGGTGCCGCCGAGGTAGACGAGCGGGATGGCGAGCCCGAACATCCCGAGCGCGCGGCTGTAGAACGGCCACCGCGTGTCCCCCGTGGCGTCGAGCGCGCCCGCGACCGCCGACGTGACGCCCTGCGGGATAATGGCCAGCGACGCCGCGTACACCATCCCGACGGCGATGGGGACGCTGGCCGACGACGGGTCGTCGACGAACAGCACGACGATGTCCCGGGCGAACACCGCCACGACCGCCGCGAACAGCGCGTACGTGGCGACCGAGAACACGACGATTTCGCGGCCGTACGCCTCCGCGGTGGACTCGTCGCCCCGCCCCAACTCTTGTCCGACGAGGCTGGACGCCGCGAGCCCGAACCCCCACCCGGGCGCGTTCATGATGCCCCAGATGCGCCGGGTGACGACGTACGCCGCGACGGTCTCGGAGCCGAGCATCCCGACGAACGCCAGCAGCGGGAAGCGCGCGCCCGTCCACACGGAGTTGCGGCCGACCACGGGCAGGCCGATGCTGACCACGTCGCGGCACGTCTCGCGGTCCCAGTACGAGCCGAGCGGCGAGACGGTGACGGGGAACGCGCCGACCAGCGGCAGGCGGCCGCGCGTGATGCCGACGACGAACGCCGCGACGACCACCACGTTGCTGACGACGGTGCCCAGCGCCGCGCCCGCGACCCCCCAGCCGAGCACGAAGATGAAGACGGCGTTCAGGCCGACGTTGACGACCGCGCCGCCCGCGCGCAACACCATCGCGGTCCACGAGTCGTCGGCGCCGATGAGCGCGCGGCTCCCGACGAGGTTGAGTCCGGCGAACGGCACGCCGAACGCGAGCACGCGGAGGTAGTCGGCGCCGTACGTGACCGCGGCGGGGTCGTCGGTGAGCAGGTCGATGAGTTCGACGGGCGCGAGGTAGAACAGCGCCGCGACGGGGAGGGTGACCGCGAACACGAGCAGCGTGCTCGACCGAATCGCCTGCCCGAGTTCGTCGTACGCCTCGGCGCTGAACCGCTGGGAGACCAGCGCGATGGTGCCCGCCGCGAGCCCGCCGCCGAGGCTGAACGCCGCCCCCCAGAACGGGCCCGCGAACCCGACGCCGGCGATGGCCGACCCTCCGAGGGCGACGCCCACCATCGCCACGTCGGCGGCGCTCTTGGACATGCGCGCGACGCCGGTGACGATGCGCGGCCACGCCAGCTCCGAGGACCGGCGGGCGCGCTCCTCGGAGACGAGGCCGAGGCGCGCCAGCGCCAGCCCGATTTCGCGGAGCAGGCGGCTGAACGGGTTCGGGACCACGAGTGGCTCGTGGTCCGAGCGGGACGGACAAAAACGCACCCATTTCGGAACGAAACACCGGCACGGGGCCGGTCCCGTCCGGCCGCCACGCGGCGGTCGACCGCGCTACGCGCGCCAGCCGCGGTCGGTGTCGTTGAGGCGCTCGCAGCCGTCGCCGGTGACGACTACGAGGTCCTCGATGCGGACGCCGAACTCGCCGTCGAGGTAGACGCCCGGCTCGATGGAGAACACCATCCCCGCTTCGAGCGGGCGGTCGTTGCCCTCGACGATGTACGGCTCCTCGTGGACGTCGAGGCCGACGCCGTGGCCGGTGCGGTGGACGAACTCGTCGCCGTAGCCCGCGTCCGCGATGACCTCGCGCGCGGCGGCGTCGACGGCTTCCGCGGGGACGTCCGGTTCGACGGCGTCGACGGCGGCCTGCTGGGCCTCGCGGACCGTCTCGTGGACGCGCTCGAGCCCTTCGGGCGGGTCGTCCGCGAAGACGACCGTGCGCGTCTGGTCGCTCGGGTAGCCGTCCACGCGCGTCCCGAAGTCGAAGACCACGGGGTCGCCGGCCTCGACTTCGCGCTCCGAGCGGTGGTGGTGTGGCTTCGCGCCGTTCGGCCCGCTCCCGACGATGGTCTCGAAGGAGGTGCCGTCGCCGCCGTGGGCGGCGAGGCGGTCCGCGACGTACTCCGCGAGTTCGCGCTCGGTCATCCCGACTGCGTCCGCGCCGAGGTCGCGTACGTCGTCCATCGCGGCGTCGGCGGCGTGGGCGGCGCGCCGAAGCGCGTCCAGTTCGGCGTCGTCCTTCCGCACGCGCAGCGGGCCGAGTACGTCGTCCGCCAGCCCCCACGTCGCTTCCGGAATTGTCGCGCGGAGGTCCTGCGTGAACCGCGCCCACATCGTCGGGTCCACGAGGAGTTCGCCGTCGGTCATCCCGAGGTCCGCCGCGACCGCCTCGACGAGGTCGGTGGGGTCCTCGGCGTCCCCCCACAGCCGCACGTCCTCGACCCACGTCGCCTCGCGGAGCTGTTCGCCGTACAGCTCGGGCGCGACGAACGCCGGGTCGCCGTCGGCGGGCACGAACAGGAAGAGGTGGCGTTCGCCGGGCTCCTCGCGGAACCCGCCGAGGTAGTAGCAGTTCGGGCTCGGGAACAGGACGACGCCGCCGGCGCCGCGCTCCCGGAGCCGCTGCTGGCACGCCCGGGTGCGGGCCTCGAACGCTGACATGCCGGTAGCTCGCTCGCGGACGCCCTTAACAGTAGTCGAGTGCGGTCGCCGCCCTCGGGTCCGGACCCCGAAATCGCCGAAATCGAGCGCGACGGCCCGTGGTAACTCGACTCTCGGAAGGGTTATCCCGGGAACGGCCCTACAGTTGGTTGTAATGGCAGAAGGCAAGGTTGACTTCTTCAACGACACTGGCGGCTACGGTTTCATTTCGACTGACAGCGACGACGTGGACGACGACGAGGACGTGTTCTTCCACATGGAGGACGTCGGCGGTCCGGACCTCGAAGAGGGTCAGGAAGTCGAGTTCGACATCGAATCCTCCCCGAAGGGCCCGCGCGCGACGAACCTCGTCCGCAACTAAGTCCTATCCGCCGTCGCGTTCAGTGACGGCCGAGATTCCACTTCTTTCGACGTAACACCGCACAGCGACCGCTGCGTGCGCCCGCAAGTAATACGACCGGCGAGCGCCGCGACTGCGGACGGCTTTTCTACTGGCGGCGCCTCCGTTCGCGCATGGCAATCACGGACTCGCTGGGGGACGCGCTCGCTGGGCGGGCGTACCAACTCATCGGACTGGTGTTCGGCGCGGCGGCGATAGCGCACTTCTCGCTGTGGGCGAAGGCGCCCGACCACGCGCTGGATACGGCGGTCGCGGCCGGCGACGTGAGCACGGCGATACCGGAGGTCGTGGCGTACGCGCAGGGCCACCCGGCGTACGTGCTCGCGTTCGTCGCCGGCGCGGTGTTGCTCGTGCGCCAGCCCTGACCCTCGGAACACTCACGTTGCTCGCGCTCGAGGGGCGACTGTGTACCGGAGTGGTCACTACGGCGTCGCGTTGCTCGCGTACTCGCCCGTGCTGTACGCGCTCGGGTCGCTGGGCCGCGTCGTCGCGGCCGGGGTCGGGCTGGCGGTCGTGCTCGCGGTGACGACGCTCCCCGACGCCGACCACGACCTCCCGCTGGTCTCCCACCGCGGCGTCACGCACACGCTGCTGTTCGCGGGCGTCGTCGGCGTCGCCGCCGGCGCGGCGGCGTGGCTGCTGGCGAGCCCCGACGGCGTCGGCATCGCCCCCATGCGAGCGCTCGAACTCGCCACGGGCGTCGGCGGCGCGGCGGCGTTCGGCGTGCTCGCGCACCTGCTGGCGGACGCGCTCACGCCGATGGGCGTCGCCGTGCTGTGGCCCGCCTCGGGGAAGCGCTACTCGCTGGGCGTGACGACCGCCGACAGCACCATCTGGAACGTCGGCCTGCTCGCCGCGGGCGTGTTCGCCACCGCGGTCGCCGCGGTGCTCGCCGGACCTGTCGCCGGAGTTACGTAACTACGTCTTTGCGAGGGCTTATGGCCCGCGTCCGCGTACGTCGGCGCATGAGCGGCTCCGACACGCCACTCGACGGCGCGCCCCTCGACCCGGACGGCAGCCTCGACGACAGCCTGCCGCCCGCCGAGGCGTTCGCGCTGCTCGGGAACGAGACCCGAATCACCATCCTGCAGGAGCTGTGGCTCGCCCCCGACCAGCCGGTCGCGTTCTCGGACCTCCGCAAGCGCGTCGGCATGAAGGACAGCGCGCAGTTCAACTACCACCTCTCGAAGCTCACCGACCACTTCGTGCGGCAGGTCGAGGGCGGCTACGAGTTCCAGTACGCCGGCGAGAAGGTCGTCCGCGCCATCCTCGCGGGGACGTTCACCGAGCGCGTCGAACTGGAGTTCCCCGTCACCGGCGAGTGCTTCGACTGCGGCGGCTCGCTGGAAGCGGCGTACGCCGACGAGCGCCTGACCGTCCGGTGTGCGGACTGCGCGAGCGTCTACGGCCGGTACGCGTTCCCGCCGGGCGGCCTGCGCGACCGCTCGACCACCGAAATCGAGGCGGCGTTCGACCAGCGCGTGCGCCACCTCCACTGTCTGGCCGCCGACGGCGTCTGCCCGGAGTGCGGCGGGCGCGTGGACACCAACGTCGTCCCCGACGACGACGGCGTGCTCGGGCTGGACGTGCGCGTCGACCACACGTGCCGGCAGTGCCAGCACACCATCTCCTCGCCGGTCGGCCTCTCTCTCCTCGACAACTCCGGCGTCGTGGCGTTCCACGCCGACCACGGCGTCGAACTGGACGCGCGCAAGCACTGGACGCTCCCGTGGTGCGTGACCGACGCGTCGACGACCTACGACGCGGACCCGACGCGCGTGACCGTGACCATCGTGCTCGACGACGAGGCGATGGACGTCACGCTCGACGGCGACCTGCGCGTCGTTGACACCGAGCGCCGCCGCGCCGCCGAGGCCGCCGCGGACTGACCCAGACGGACGCCCTTATCCCTGCTCGCGCGCAATCCCGGCGCATGGAGACCACGACGGAGGGCACGTTCCGCGTGCTCGGCGCCGCCCCCGAGCGCGCCGACGACCTGCTGTTGCTCGACCGGGCCGACCACGAGCCGGTCCGCGTCGCGGCCGACGGCTACGACGACCTCGCGGCCGACGTCGACGCGCTCCGCCCGGGATACCTCGTGGACGCGACGCTCGCGTGGGCCGACGGCGACGCGCGCTTCGACGCGCTCGACGTGCGCAAGCGCACGCTGTTCACGTACGCCGACGCCGTCACCGGCCTGTTCGAGGCCGCACTCGACACGATGGAGCAGGCCCGCCGCGAGGGCGCGGGCGTGCAGGGCCGACCGACGTTCAGCGCCGACGGCGAACCCAACGGCGCGGTGTACGCGTTCGCCGAGCAGTCCGGCGAGCGCGACATCTTCGAGGAGATACGGACGGGCGCGCTCCCGCTGGAGCCGCTCGTGGACCGCCTCGACGAGGAGGAGGACTGCGAGCACGAGGTGTTCGTCTTCCGACCGCTCGAACACGACTTCGTGGTCGTCTACCTCGTTCTCCACAGGGACTCGGTGCTCGCCGATACGGTCCGCGACACCTACGACTGCCCGCGGCCGTCCGAGGCCTGACCGTCCGACGGTCGTCGCACGCACAAGTATCTGTCGCGCGTTCTGCGGGCGTTTGACCCATCCGAACCACTAATAGTCGGCGTGCCGACAGTACGCACGCTGGTCCCCGCGAGCCCTGATTGGTACCGCGAGACAGCGACAGCGCCGTCGGGACTGGCAGGCACTCATGAACGCGCGAACCATCACCGCCGTCGCCGTCGCCGCCGTGCTCGTCGTCTCCGCGGCCGGCGCGACGGCGCTCGCTCAGCCGAACAGCCCCGCCGCCGACTCGCCCGCGGTCGCCGACAGCGCGGCCCAGCAGTCGGACGGCGCGACCAACTACACGCGACTGTACGTCGACGACCAGTACAAGAACCTCCGCCTCAAGCCCGGCGAGAGCGACACGGTCACGATAACCGTCGAGAACGGCGAGGACGAGGCCGTGACGCTCTCCCCGCACCTGTTCGTGCCGCCGCGCGGAGAGCGCCCGCTCGACGCCGAGTGGCTCTCCATCGGCGCCGACGACCTCGAAATCGGCGCCGGCGAGGAGCGCGAGTTCGACGTCACCGTCTCCGTCCCCGAGAGCGCGGAAATCAACCGCTACGGCGGCGAAATCGCGCTCACGAACGAGACGATTTCCTACCCCGGGCGGCCCGCTCAGCCGGTCAACGGCGTCTCCCTGAGCGTCGAGGTCTGGCAGGAGCCGAACGTGCGCGTGCTCTCGGACACGTACGTCCACTCGCAGGTGCAGGCCGGCGACTCGTTCACCCGAGAGTTCGTCGTCGAGAACACCGGCGACCAGGCCGTCCCCGTGAGCCCGGAGCTCGTCACCGAGGAACGCTACCGGCCGAACAGCGGCCGCGACACGCTCGAACGCTCGTGGGTGGAGTTCGAGGCCCCCAACGAGATTGCGCCCGGCGAGACGGCGACCATCTCGGTCACCGTCACGCCGCCCGGTGACGCCGACCGCGGCGACTACCGCGCGGAACTGGACCTCGGGCTGAAGGACCCGGCGCGCCCCGACGACTCCTCGTACTGGCAGCGCGTCAGCGTCCGCTTCCAAGTGTGGACCCAGCCCGACGAGCCGTTCGAGACCTCGTTCGAAGTGAGCGAGCGCGCGGAGAACGTGACGCTGGACCTGTCCGCGAGCCGGTACCGGAGCGCGAACAGCGAGCCCGCGAGCTTCGACGTGACGTTCGTCGCGCCGAACGGCACGGAGGTCGCCGCCGAGCGCGTCAGCGTGACCAACCGCGGGAGCGTCGACCTCGGTGGCTCCCGGCGGCGCGCGACGACCGACGGGACGTACGCCAACAGCGGCGAGAGCCAGACGTTCGCGTACCGGCTCCCCGACCCCGACGCGGGCGAGTGGTCGGTCCGCATCATGCCGGAGAACGCGATGCAGTTCTCCTACGACATCACCCGCAACGAGTCGTAACCGCCCCTATCCTTCTTCGGCGAGGCGCACGAGGTCAGCGAGCGTCTCGTTGACCGGCGTCGCCACGCCGTTGGCCGCGCCGCGCCGGACGAGCGCACCGTGCAGCGCTTCGACTTCCGTGCGCCGCCCGCGCTCGACGTCTTGACGCATCGACGACGCGTTCGACGCGGTGCGCTCGGCGACCGCTCGCGTGCGCTCGACGATATCCGACGGCACCGCGATGCCCTCTGCGCGCGCGACTTCGGCACCCTCCTCGACGGCACGCCGGAGCACGCGCTCTCCGGCCTCCGACTCGACGAGCGCGCCGTTGGGCACGCGAGCGAGCGCGGTGGCGGCGTTGATGCCGGCGTTCACGAGCACCTTCGTCCACACCGCGACTTCGGGGTCGTCGGTGACGGTTGTCTCGACGCCCGCGGAAGTCAAGCAGTCCGCGGCGGCCTCGACGCGGGCGTCGTTCGGCGCGAAGTACCGCCCGATGGTGGTGTCGCCGCGGCCCGCGTGCCGGACGTGCCCGGGCGCCTCGCGGACCGCGCCGTGGGTCGTCGTCCCCGCGAGCACGCGCTCCCGGGGGACGTAGTCGGCAACGGTCTCGGCGTTTCCGAGGCCGTTCTGGAGCGTGAGCACGTCCGCGCCGCCGAGGTGCTCGGCGACGCCCGCGAGCGCGTCGGCGGTGTCGTAGCTCTTCACGCAGACGACCAGCAGGTCCGCGTCGGCGGCGGCCGCGGCGTCGGTCGTCACCGCAAGCGGTACCCGCGTCTCGGTGCCGTCCGGGCGCGTGAGTCGGAGCGCGTCATCTCGGACGCGCCGGACGTGCTCGCCGTCGCGGCCGAGCAGCGTCACGTCCGCGTCCGCCGCGGCGAGCGCGCCCGCCAGCAGCGACCCCAGCGACCCAGCGCCCAACACGACGATTCGCATGGCCGGCGGTAGGATAGGTGCCGGTAAAGCCTCCCGGGGTCCGGCGGAAGAATGGCGGGACGAGGATGCCACGCCGCGCCGGATTCTTTACTCGCAATCGAGTGGCAATATGTTTGGGTATCCCCGGTTTTGAAAACCCTACGCGACCACCTGCGTGGTATGGATTTGCACAGTCGAAGCGTCCGGGAGGACGTCCGCGAGCTCGGCGCGACGCTCGGCGACGCGATGCGCGCCCACGAGTCGCCGGCCGCCTACGACGCCGTCGAGGCCGCGCGCACCGCCGCCATCGACTACCGACGCGGGGACAGCGACGACCGCGACGCGCTCCGCGAGGTCGTTTCGAACGCCGACGTGGACGGCTACGAGGACCTCTCACGGGCGTTCGCCGGCTACTTCGAGCTCGTGAACCTCGCCGAGGAGCGCGAGCGCGTCCGCGAACTCCGCCGCAGCGAGGCCGAGGGGACGCTTGCGGACAGCGTTCGCGGCGCGGTGGACGTGCTCGCGGACGCCGGCGCGAGCGCCGACGAGGTCGCAGGGATTCTGGACGACGTGCACGTCGTCCCGACGTTCACCGCCCACCCGACGGAGGCCCGCCGGAAGACCGTCAAGGCCCACCTCAAGCGCATCCGAGAGCTCCTCGAAGGACTCGACGAGCGGCGGCTCACGCCCCGCGAGCGCGAGCGCACGTGGCGCCGCGTCGAGGCGAACGTCGAGTCGCTGTGGACGACCCGGCGCGTGCGCGAGCGCCAGCCGACGCCGTTCGACGAGGCCCGCGACGTCCAGTTCTACCTCGCAAACGCCGTCTACGACGTGGTGCCGGATGTGTACGCGGACCTCGACGACGCGCTCGCCGAGCGCTACGACGACCCGCCGGCGGTCCCCGAGGTGCTGGCGTTCCGGTCGTGGGCGGGGTCGGACCGCGACGGCAACCCCTACGTCACCACGGAGACCACCGAGCGCGTGCTCGACCGCCAGCGACGGCTCGTCACGGAGCGCTACCTCGACGACCTCGACGACCTGCTCGGCGTGCTCTCGATGGACGGCACGCGCGTGGACAGCGCGGCCGCCGCGGACCTGCTGGACGACGCCAGCGAGGTCGTGCCGCGCGTCGTCGAGCAGGTCGCCGAGCGCTCCCCCGACGAGCTGTTCCGGCAGGTCGTCGCCGTGGTGCGCGAGCGCGTCGACCGCGTCACCGACGTACAGCCCGGCGGCTACGCGGACGCCGGCGCGCTCCTCGACGACGTGCGCGCGCTCGAAGCCGGCCTGCGCGACGCCGGCCTCGGGACGGTCGCCGACCAGCACGTCGCGCCGCTCGTGCGCCGCGTGGAGACGTTCGGCTTCCACCTCGCGGCGCTGGACCTCCGCGACCACCGCGAGAAGCACACCCACGCCGTCGGCGATGCGCTCGCCCGCGAGGGCGTCGACTACGCGGGGATGACCGAGGACGAGCGCGTCGAGTTCCTCACCGAGGCCGTCCTCCAAGACGACCCCGTGGTTGACCTCGAAGCCACCGAGGGCGTGGACGACGAGACGGCGCGCGTGCTCGGGCGCTTCGACGCGCTCGCGGACTGGCACCGCGAATACGGCGCGGACGCTATCGATGCCTACTGCATCAGCATGACCGAGGAGCCCAGCCACGTGCTGGAGGTCGTCTTCCTCGCGGACCAAGCGGGCGTGCTCTCGCTGCCCGACCACGCCGGCCTCGACGTGGTGCCGCTGCTGGAGACGCGCTCGGCGCTGTCGAACGCCCGCGAGATTCTCGGGACGCTGTTCGAGAACGAGGCGTACGGCGCGCTCGTGGACGCCCGCGACAGCACCCAAGAGATAATGTTGGGGTACTCCGACTCCAACAAGGAGAACGGCTTCCTCGCGGCGAACTGGCAGCTCGACCGCGCCCAGCGCAACCTCGCGGAGATCTGCGCGGACCACGGCGTGGACGTGCGCTTCTTCCACGGTCGCGGCGGCTCCATCTCGCGGGGCGGCGGGCCGATGAACGAGGCGCTGCTCGCGCTCCCCAAGGAGACCGTCTCCGGGGACGTGAAGTTCACCCAGCAGGGCGAGTCCATCGCGGAGACGTATGGCAACTCCCGCATCGCCGAGCGCGAACTCGACCAGATGCTGAACGCGCAGGTGCGGGCGCGCCACGCCGCCGTCAGCGAGGACGACCCCGACGTGCCCGACGAGTGGGTCGAGACGATGGCCGAGATGGCCGACGCCGCCCGCGAGGCATACCGCGACCTCCTCGACTCGGAGGGGTTCGTCGAATACTTCGAGGCGGTGACGCCAATCGACGTCGTCGAGGACCTCAACCTCGGCTCCCGGCCCGCCTCCCGGACCGGCGAGCGCGCCGTCGAGGACCTGCGCGCGATTCCGTGGGTGTTCTCGTGGACGCAGACGCGGTGCGTGATTCCGGGCTGGTACGGCCTCGGCGCGGGGCTGGCGGCCTGCGAGGACGACGCGCTCCTCGAAGCGATGTACGAGGAGTGGCCGTTCTTCCGCACGACGCTGGACAACGCGGCGCTCGCGCTCGCGCGCAGCGAGCCCGAAATCGCCCACGAGTACGCCGCGCTCGCGCCCGACGACCTCCGCGAGCGGTTCCAGCCGCGCATCGACGCCGAGTACGAGCGCGCCCGCGAGGCGGTGCTGTCGGTGACGGGCCGCGACGACCTCGTGGACCGCGCGTGGCTCCGCGAGAGCCTCGACCGCCGCAACCCCTACGTCGACCCGCTGAACTTCCTGCAAGTGGAGCTGCTGGACCGCGAGCACCGCAGTCCGAGCGCCGAGCGCGCACTCCGCCTCTCCGTGATGGGGGTCGCCGCGGGGATGCAGAACACGGGCTGACTCGGAACCCGCCGCCGACTTCCGTGGCCTTAACCGCCTCACCGCCCTGCCGTAGTTTAAATGCCGCCAGCGATACGCACCGACGACCTCGTCAAGGAGTACGGGGACGTCCGCGCGCTCGACGGCCTCTCGCTGTCCGTCCCCGAGGGGTCGTTTTTCGGGCTGCTCGGTCCGAACGGCGCGGGGAAGACGACGTTCATCAACACGCTCGTCGGGCTCGTCCGCGAGACCAGTGGCACCGCGGAAGTGTTCGGCTACGACGTCGAGGACGACTACCGGGAGGCCCGCGACGCCATCGGGCTCGCCCCGCAGGAGTACAACGTCGACCGGTTCTTCCCGATTCGGGAGGTGCTGATGCACAAGGCCGGCTACCACGGCGTCTCCGACGAGGAGGCCGCCGAGCGCGCCGCCGACGCCCTCGAAACCGTCGGCCTCGACGGGAAGGCCGAAACCCGTTTCGACTGGCTCTCCGGCGGGATGAAGCGCCGGTTCATGCTCGCGCGAGCGATGGTCACCGACCCCGACCTGCTCATCCTCGACGAGCCCACCGCGGGCGTGGACGTGGAACTGCGCCACGACCTCTGGGAGGTCATCCGCGGGCTGAACGACGACGGCACCACCGTCCTCCTCACCACCCACTACATCGAGGAGGCCGAGCGGCTCTGCGACGAGGTCGCCATCATCGACTCCGGGCGGAAAGTCACGGTAGCGACCCCCGACCAGCTCACCGAGCGCGGCACCGACGAGGTGACGCTCACGCTCGCCGCCGCGCCCGCCGCGACGCCGACCATCGACGACGACCGCGTGGACAGCGTCGCCGTGGACGGCGCGACCGTGACGCTGCGCGCGAGCAGCGGCAGCGAGGTCGTCCCAGTCGCGGTTCGCCAATTGGAGGCCGCCGGCCACCGCGTCGAAGACGTGAACGTCGCGCGCACCAGCCTCGAAGACGTCTTCGTGGACATCACGCGCACCGCGGGTGACGCCACCGACGGCAGCACCCACACCCACGACGACCGCGAGACGCAGGAGGTGTCCCCGTGAGCGTCTCGACCGGCCTGAAGACGCTGACGCGCCGCGAGATTCTGCGGTTCGTGCGTCGGCCGTACAACACGTTCCTCCCGCCGCTCATCACGAACGTCCTCTACTTCAGCGTGTTCGGCGTCATCCTCGGCGCGCGCATCAGCGACATCGGCGGCGTCCCCTACATCCAGTTCATCCTCCCGGGGCTGGCGGTGCTGGGCGCGGTGTCGAACGCCTTCGAGAACGCCTCCTTCTCCATCTTCCACGGCCGCTGGAACGAGTACATCCACGAGGCGCTCACCAGCCCGATGGCGTACTGGGAGATGGTCATCGCGTACGTCGTCTCCTCGGCGCTGCGGGGCGTGCTCATCGGTATCCTCATCGCCGTCATCGGCGCGCTGTTCACGCCCGTCCGCTCGCTCGCCCACCCGTTCTACGCGGTGGCGTTCCTCGCGGTCATCACGACGCTGTTCGCGGCGTTCGGCGTCATCGGCGGGCTCGTCGCGGAGGACTTCGACCACCTCACGGTGCTCAACCAGTTCATCCTCCGGCCGCTGGTGTTCTTCGGCGGCGTCTTCTACTCGCTGGACGCCCTCGACGGGCTCGCGCGCGCCGCCAGCTACCTGAACCCGATGGTCTACATGGTCAACGGCGTGCGCTACGGCATCATCGGCGTCTCCGACATCCGCCCGGACACCGCGCTCGTCGTGCTGTCCGCGCTCACCGTCGCCGTGCTCGCCGTGGACGTGTGGCTGTTCCGGCGCGGCTACGGCCTCACCGACTAGCTTTTTCCCCGGCCGCGCTCTCTCGTCACGTATGCCGAGCACTCGCGCGTTCGCCGCGAGCGTCGTCACCGTCGGCGTGTTCGCGCTCGCGCACGCCGCGCTGACGTGGCCCGCGAGAGCGGTCGTCGCGTTCTTCGGCGGCGGCGCCGCCGTCGCGTTCGCCGCGGAGGCCGTCGTCGTCAATCTGGGCTGGCTGGAGCACCACGTCGGCCCGAAAGTGATTGGCGTCCCGCTGTACGTCCTCTTCGGCTGGACGGGCGCGGTCTACGTCGCGTTCCGGGTCGCCCTGCTCGTCGCGGACGGCTGGCCGGCGGTCGCGCTCGCGGCCGGCCTCGCCACCGGCTACGACGTGCTCGTGGACCACCGCGGCGTCGCCGACGGCCGCTGGACGTACACCGACGACCTCCCGGGGCCGCGCCGCCGCGGGGTGCCGTGGTGGAACTTCGCCGGCTGGCTGGCCGTCAGCGCCGTCACCGCCGGCCTCGCCGAAATCGTTCTCTGAAAAGAGCCGTCGTCAGGCCGACAGCACGACCGCGTCGCCGTCCTCCTCGACGCTGACCTCGTAGCCGAACTCCGCGAGGAGGTCGATGCACGTCTCCACGTGGGAGGTGACCTCGGGCGCGCGGACCTCGCCGCCCGCGAGCGCGACGAACGGCAGCAGCTGGTCGGCGAGGTACTCGTCGACGGCGGCGTCGCCGGCCTCGAACGCCTCGAAGCGCTCGGCGGCGTTCTCGCCGACCGTCTCCGGCTCGACGCCCATCTCGCCGAGCTCCGCGAAGCCCGCGCGGGCGTGCTCGTACTCGGCGGCGAGCACGAGCGCCGACCCCGAGCAGTCCGCCTCGACGTACTCGGTCTCGACGGCCGCCGCGTCGGGCGCGGCCTCGGCCTGTCGCTCGGCCACGTCGTCGTCGGCCTCGGACTCCTCGGCGACGGAGAACGCAGTCAGGGACTCGCGCTCGCCGCGCTCGGTCACGTCGAAGGAGTCGAGGGTGGACGGCTCGATGGTCAGCGTCGCCTTCCCGCCGCCGCGCGGGTAGAACCCCCGGCGGTTCAGCGTCACGTCCGCGTCGAGGCCGTGCTCGCGCAGGACGGGGAGCTTCACGTGGCGGAAGTAGTCGAACGGCGGCGCCCACTTCGCGTCCGTGCCGCCCTCCAGTCGCGCGGTGAACGACTCGTCGAGCGCCACCGCCACCGGGAGCAGCGCGTCGAACACCAGCGGGACGCTGCCCGCCGTGCCGACCTCCACGGAGACGCTGCCGCCGAGCACGCCCTGGTCGGCGGGGTCGGCGTCCTCGTCGATGTCCTCGTTGGGCTCGAAGGTGAACGACTCCGAGCCCACCTCGACGCCGCCCGTCTCGGCGTTGCAGACCGCCGCGACTGCTTCGATTGCCGCGCAGTGCTGGGCCTGCAAGCCCGGGTTCGCGCGAGCGCGCCGGACGTGTCGCATCCGGAACGGTTCGCCTGTGACCGCGGACAGCGCGAGCGCGGTGCGGACCAACTGGCCGCCGCCCTCGCCCCCGTCGAGAATGTTCATACCGGTACGAGACGTTCGGAGGTGAAAAGGGATTCGTCACCCCGCGGAGTCGCCACAGTTACCACGCTGCCGCCCCCACGACCGGACATGACGGCCGACGAGCCGGGGTTCGACGAGGCGGCGTGGCGCGAGCGCGTCCGCGAGCACCGCGCCGAGAAAGACGAGTTCTTCGCCGAGCACCCCCAGTCGCCGATTCCGGTCGGGGAGCGCGAGGGCTTCGACGGGCTGTCGTACTTCGACCCCGACCCCGAGTACCGCGTCGTCGCGCGCTTCGGCCGCGCGCAGACCGCCGAGCAGGTGTCGCTGGAGACGACGCAGGGCCCGCCCGCGGAGTACGAGCGCGTCGGCGTGCTCGGGTTCACGCTCGGCGGCGACCACCGCACCCTCGACGCGTTCCGCGTGGAGGGCGAGGACTCGCTGTTCGTGCCGTTCGCCGACGAGACGAGCGGCGACGAGACCTACCACCGCGGCCGCTACCTCGACGTGGACGCCGCCGGCGCCGGCCGCGGCGACGACGTGGTGGTGGACTTCAACCTCGCGTACAACCCCTTCTGCGCGTACGCCGACCAGTTCGCGTGCGCGCTCCCGCCCGCCGACAACCGCCTCGACACGGGCGTCTACGCTGGCGAGAGAGCGTACGAACACTGAGCCGTCGGCTCCGCGTGGGGAGAAGCGTGAAAAACGTCGTCGGGACCACCACCAGTGACCGGTGCGCCGTTTACGCGGCGACTTCCGTGGCTTCGAGCAGCTCCTGATAGCGGTTGCGGATGGTGACCTCGCTGACGTCGGTCACGTCGCTGACCTCGCTCTGGGTCACCTTGTGGTTGGTGAGCAGGCTGGCGGCGTAGATGGCCGCGGCGGCGAGCCCGACCGGGGACTTCCCGCTGGTGACGCCGTCCTCCTTGGCGTTGTCCAGCAGTTCGCGGGCGCGGCGCTCGACCTCGTCCGGGAGGTCGAGCTCCGAGGCGAACCGCGGCACGTAGCTGGCGGGGTCGGCGGGCGCGACTTCGAGGCCGAGCTCGCGGACGATGTAGCGGTACGTGCGCTTGAACTCCATCGCGTCGATGCGGCTGACGTTCGCCACCTCGTCGATGGAGCGCGGCGTCTGCATCTGGCGGGCCGCGGCGTAGAGCGAACTGGTGGCGACGCCCTCGATGGAGCGGCCGGGCAGGAGATCCTCGCTGAGCGCGCGGCGGTAGATGACCGACGCGGTCTCACGGACTTCCTTCGGGAGGCCGAGCGCGGAGGCCATGCGCTCGATCTCGCCGAGCGCCTGCTTGAGGTTGCGCTCCTTGCTGTTGCGGGTGCGGAAGCGCTCGTTCCACTTGCGGAGGCGCTGCATCTTCTGGCGCTGATTGCTCGACAGGGAGTTCCCGTAGGCGTCCTTGTCCTGCCAGCCGATGTTCGTCGACAGCCCCTTGTCGTGCATCATGTTCGTCGTGGGGGCGCCGACGCGGCTCTTGTTGTCCTTCTCGGTGGAGTTGAACGCGCGCCACTCGGGGCCGCGGTCGATGCCGTCCTCCTCGACCACGAGGCCGCACTCTGCGCAGACGGACTCGCCGTGCTCTTCGTCGTTGACGACGCGGCCGCCACACTCGGGGCAGGTGAGCGTCTCGTCGGCGGACTCTACCTCGGTCTCGGATTCGGTCTCGTCGTGCTGTCGGTCACTGGAGTACGTGCGGATTGTGGTGTCACTCATGATGGTGGAAACGCGGTGTCGGGAGCGCCGGTCGCCCCCTGACTGGTCGTACACATCGATAGGAGCGATAGATACTTAAACCTTTCGCGGTTTTGCGCATCCTTGACACACCCGCAAGCGGGCGTAGAGACCAGAATAGGCGAGAATAACCGACTTTTGGGCCGCCCTAACGATTGCGACCCGGTAACCAGAGGGTAAGGAAGAAAGATAAAAGACTTGCGGTGGTAGTCGGTGCCACGGCCGACGCCGTCGCGGTGTTCGCCGGGAGTTCTCGCTTGAGAAACCTTTAACTCAAGTCACTCTCGATACAAGACAGACCGACTAACGCATGACAGACGGAGGAGCACGCGTGCTCGTGGTCGACGACGACGAAGCGCTCACGGAAGTCTACGCCCAGTGGCTCTCCGAGCGGTACGACGTCGAGACCGCGACGACCGGCGAGACAGCCCTCGACGAGCTCGACGACCGCGTCGACGTCGTGCTCCTCGACCGACGGATGCCCGGGCTGTCCGGCGAGGACGTCCTCCAGCGAATCCGGCGCGCGGAGTACGACTGCCGGGTGGCGATGGTGACCGGCGTCCGCCCCGACACCGACGTCGTCGAACTCGGATTCGACGAGTACCTCCTCAAGCCCGTCGACCGCGAGGACCTCCACGACGTCGTGGACACGCTCCTCGACCGCTCCGCGTACGACGACCGGCTCCAAGAGCTGTACGCGCTCGCGTCGAAACGCGCGCTGCTGGAGTCGGAGGCCGAAGACGGCGACATCGAACTCGACGACTCCTACCAAGAGGTCGTCGGGCGCATCCAAGAGCTGCGGAACCGCATCGACGACACGGTGGACGGCTTCGGCTTCGACGACTTCCGCGTGGCGTTCCGCGACGTCCCCGACGGCAACACGGGCAGCGACTAATCCGATGCCGGCAAACCGTCCACTCGTCGGCACAGTGACGAGCGCCGTCCAGCAGGCCGACACGGAGCGCGACCTCCGCGCGGCCGTCTGTGACGCCGTCGTCGACGCCGGCTACGAGTTCGCCTGCTTCGACGGCACCGACGGCGACCCCGTGACGGCGAGCCAGCCGGCCGTGGAGCCGCCCGAACCATCGACAGTCACGCCCGCGTTCGACGACGCCGCGAGCGGCCCGACCCCGGCCGGCTCCGACGCCGCACGCGGCGCGCGCGAACCACTCGGCGACGACGCGCCCGCGCCGGCCGCCGTCGAACGCACGGTGACGTGGGTCGCGTACGACGGCGGCCGCGCCGCCGCCGTTCCGGTCGTGGACGGCGACGACCACTACGGGACGCTGGCGTTCGGGCCGGACGAACGCGACGACACCGACGACGAACGCGAGCGCCTCGCGGCCGTCGGCAGCATCGCCGGGCAGGGCCTCACGCGGCTTCGCGCCGTCCGCGAGCGCGACCGGCTGCGGGACTCGCTGCGCACCGAACGGCGGCAGTTCGAGAAGCTCCACAGCATCGCCGCCGCGATGGTCGCCTGCGAGGACGCGACCGGCATCTACCACCTCGCCATCGACGCCGCCGAGAACATCCTCGAGTTCGACGTCTGCGGCATCGACGTCGTCGAGGACGGCTACCTCGTCCCGAAAGCCACGTCGACGGGGCTGGAGTCCGAGGACTCCCAGCGGCTCCCCGCGGACGCCGGCATCGCCGGCCGCACCTACCAGCAGAACACCTCGATGGTCGTCGACGACGTCACCACCCACGAGGAGGCCGAGCCCGCCAACCCCGCGTACACGTCCGTGTTGAGCGTGCCCATCGACGACGTGGGCGTGTTCCAAGCGGGCTCCCGCGAGCGCGCCGCGTTCTCCCAGACGGACGTCGAGCTCGTCGAACTGCTGATGGCCCACGTCTCGGCGACGCTGCGTCGGCTGCGCTCGGCGGACGCGCTCCGGGAGAGCGAGCAGAAGTACCGGACGCTCGTCGAGCAGAGCCACGACGCCGTCGTCACGTACGCAGACGGCGGCATCTCGTTCGCCAACGAGCGCGCCTCGGAGCTGTTCGGGCGCTCGCACGAGGAACTGCTTGACGGGGACGCCCGCGAGCTGTTCCACCCCGAGGACTGCGCGAAAGTCGAGCGCATCGTCGGCGAGCTGACGCCGGAAGCGGGCCGCCGGGAGACGTTCGAGACCCGCATCCAGCGCCCGGACGGCGACGTGCGGTTCTGCGAGTTCAGCGCGACGAGCATCGACTACGAGGGCGACGTGGCGGTGCTGGCGTCCATCCGGGACATCACCGAGCGGAAGGCCCGCGAGCGCGACCTCGAACGGCAGAACGAGCGCTTGGAGGAGTTCGCCAGCGTCGTCAGCCACGACCTCCGCAACCCCATCAACGTCGCTCGCGGCAGCCTCGACCTCGCCGCGAGCACCGGCGACGACGAACACCTCGACCGCGCCAGCGACGCCCTCGACCGCATGGAGGCGCTCGTCGAGGACGTGCTGGAGCTGGCGCGACAGGGCCAGCTCGTCGACGAGACCGAGGCCGTCTCGGTGGCCGAGGTGGCGGCCGACGCGTGGGACTGCGTGGACGCGCCCGAGTCGACGCTCGAAGTCGAGACGGACCTCGTGGTGGACGCGGACCCGTCGCGGCTCCAAGAGCTGTTCGAGAACCTCTTCCGGAATGCTGTCGAACACGCCGCCGTCGACGGCGGCGTGGCGGTCACGGTGACGGCGTGCGAGGACGGCTTCGCGGTCACGGACGACGGCCCGGGGCTCCCCGACGACAGCCACGACGAGGTGTTCGAGCGCGGGTTCACCTCCGTCGAGGACGGGACGGGGTTCGGGCTCGCCATCGTCGAGAGCATCGCCACCGCGCACGGCTGGACCATCGACGCCGTGCCGGCGGACGGCGACGCTGACCGCGGCGCCCGCTTCGAGATTACGGGCTGTCGTAGCGAGTAGGGGAACACTTACACCACCCGGGTTCGCGTGTCAAGACGACTAGCTATGGGCAGGGGCCGCGACGACGCGACCGTGCTCGCCGTCGACGACCTACAGGAGTACCTCGACGTCTACGAACACCAGCTCGGCGACGACTACGACGTGCGAACTGCCCTCGGCGGCGAGGCGGCGCTGGCCGCGCTCTCCCCCGAGGTCGACGCCGTGCTCCTCGACCGTGAGATGCCGGACGTGTCCGGCGACGACGTGCTCGCCGCGATTCGGGACGGCGGCTACGACTGTCGGGTGGCGGTGGTGACAGCCGACGACCCCGGCGAGGACGTGCTCGGCGTCGGCTACGACGCGCACCTCCGGAAGCCCGTGTCGGGCGACGAGCTGACCGAGGTCGTCGAGCGGTTGCTGTCGCTGTCGGCGTACGCGGACGCGGTGGCGGCGCTGCACGAGGCCAGCGAGCGCCGCGCGGCCGGCGAGCACGACCCCGAGCGGATTCGGGAACTCCGCGAGCGCGCCGACGCCATCGCCGACGGCTTCGACCGGCGCGACTACCGGGTCGTGTTCCGCGACCTCCCGTGACTACTCGTCGAGCGACTCGGCGATGGCCGAGAGGCTGTCGTCCGGCGGCTCGGTCGCGGCGTAGGTCGCGGACTCGCCGGGCACGCGGACCCCGTACTTGAAGCCGGGTTCGACGAGGTCGACGTGGACGGAGCGCCCCGCCTCCAGCGGGCCGTCGTCCAGCCACGCGACGAGGCGGTTGGCGGCGCCGCCGGGGTCGCGGGCGAGCGACGGCGTGTCGTACGCCCCGCGAAGCACGGGCGCGCCGTCGTCGCGGTGGCGGAGCTGCGCGTGGTACTCGTCGCCGTCGACGACGACGCGGACGACATCGCCCGCGGGGAACTCCGGCGCCGCGTCCGCCGGCAGGCGGAGTTCGTGGCGGCGCGTCCCGCCCGCGCGGGCGACCGTCCCGGTCACCGTCTCGACGGTCTCCTCGGAGACGTAGTCGGGCATACCCCGAGTACGGCGCTCGCGCCTAAAAGCCGGGCGGTCACTCGGCGTCGCGGCGCCGCTGGACGGCGCCGAACAGCCAGACGACGCCGCCCAGCACCGCGCTGCACGCGGCGAAGATGACGGTGAACCAGACGAGAATCGACAGCAGTATCTCGACGTTCGGGCCGCTGACGGCGCGCCGCGCGAGGACGGCCGTGGCCAGCACGACGGCGTAGAACGCCGCGGCTTTCAGTGGGAGGCTGTTCCGCTGGACGAACCGCTCGGCGCCTTCCGTCCCTGCACCGGCCGCCGTGCCGCGGGCGCGGTGGTCGGAGCCGTACCGAGACATCGTGTGTGGGGCGCGTGGGGCGTCTCGCGGAAGAGGATTGGGTCGAGTTGTGCGCGGGCGACCCGTTACAAACTACAGTCGAACGGCCGGTGAAACGAACCACCGAGCGGACCGCCGCGTTCACCACGGCGAACGCACCGAACTGTCGGCGCTCACGGAGCGCTCGGGTGCGAGCGCTGCGACGGAGCGTGATAGGTAACTCCGCGTAGCAGCCGCCGCGCGGCCGGCGGGCGCGCAAAGCGTGGACTTTTGGTGAGTGCTCGCCAACGCCCGAGTATGGACGCACCGATACCGACTGACGCCGACGATGCCGGCGGGAGCCGCCGGTACGCGCTCCTCGCCATCATCCCGTTCCTCCTGCTCGGCCTCGCGGACGTCGTCCTGCTGCTCGTCTGGGGGCTGAATCCGCTGTGGGGGTTCGTCATCCTCCCGCCCATCCTGTTCGTCAGCGTGCTCGGCTGGATCGCGTTCAAGTCCGGGTTCGTGCGGAACCGCGGCACCGCCGAGCAGGCCTAAGCGCTGGCGACCGCCCGCACGGGCGCGCCGTCGGCGTCCACGGGCAGCGGGAGCGCGCGAATCGTGCACCGCTTCGGAAGCGCCGCGAGGTTCGTGAGATTCTCCAGAATGAGCCGTCCGTCCCCGAGTAGCGCGTGGTGCGCCGGATAGCCCGCGGGCTCGTCGTCGCGCGCGTGCTCGGACGGCGACGGGTCCACGCTCGGGGCGTCCACACCCACGTGATAGCCGCGCTCCGCGCACTTTTCGGCGGCCGCGGTCGTCAGGTACGGGTGGTCGAAGTACCGCTGGTCGCCCCAGTAGTCGCTGTGGCCGGTGCGGAAGACGACGAGGTCGGCGTCCGCGTCCGGGACGCGGTCGGCGGGAATCGGCTCGCGGGCGCCGAACGCCGTGCAGTCGACGACCCGCGCGTCGAACGCGAACGTCTCCACGTCGTACGCGCCCAGCGTCGCGCCGTCGTCGAGCAGGTGCGCGGGCGCGTCCACGTGCGTCCCCGAGTGCGTCGAACACGAGAGTTCGGCGACCCGGTAGCCGTCGCTTTCGAACGTCGCGTGCGGCGTCACCGACGCCGGCGGGTCGCCCGGATACGGCAGTCCCGAGTCGAGGTCGCGTGTGAGGTCCCACATGGCCGCGGCTACCACCGCCGCGCGGTAAACGTTCGCGGTGGCTCGCGTGACAGCGACAAGGATTAAGCCCGTCCTGTGGAACTACCACGCATGGGACTGGTCGCAGGCGTGCTGTACGGCGCGCTCGGGGTGGCGCTCGTGGCCGCGGGGCTGGCGCTCCGCCGCCGCGAGTCGATGGACGACGTGCCGCTGTACGACCCCGAAACCGCCAGCGACCCCGCCGCGCTCTCCCGGTTGCTCGGGCTGGCGCTGTCCGCGTTCGGGCTGTTCACACTGGCGTTCGGGGTCGCGGAGACGTTCGACCGCGCGACCGGCGTCGTAGTCGTCGCGTACGGGCTGGTCGTCCTGCTGGTCGCGCTCGCGACCGCGGCGCGCTCGCGGCGCTACGAGTAGCTCAGACCGCCAGCCGCCGCCCGTCCACGTACGTCTCCTCGACGCGCCGCACCGCCGAGATGTCCGCCAGCGGGTCGTCGGCCAGCACCGCGAAGTCCGCGCGAGCGCCCGCCGTCAGCGTCCCCACGTCGTCGCGAGCGAGCGTGCGGGCGGCGACCCGCGTGCCTGCCTGAATGGCGTCCATCTCCGAGAACCCGATTTCGTCCACCAACAGCTCCATCTCCAAGGCGTTCTCGCCGTGCGGGACCAGCTCCGGCCCCATGAAGTCCGTGCCGGTGGCGATGGCGGCGTTGGCCTCGGCGGCGCGCTCGGCGGCCTCGACGTGGGCGTCGCGGGCCTCCCGGGCCTTCGCCAGCGCCCAGTCGGGGACGCCGTGGTCGCCGCCGCGCTCGCTGATGCGATGCATGATGGAGAGCGTCGGGACGAAGGTTCCGCCGCACTCCTTCAGGAGGGCGACGCAGTCGTCGTCCAGATAGAAGCCGTGCTCGATGGTGGTCGCGCCGTTCCGCAGCGCCGCCTCGATGCCCGCGCTCCCCTGCGCGTGGGCGGCCACGTCGACGCCCACGCGGTCGGCCTCCCGGGTCATCGCCGTGATTTCGTCGTCCGTGAACTGGCGGTGGTCGGGAGCGTCGTGCTCGCTCAGCACGCCGCCCGTGGTCATAATTTTCAGGCAGTCGACGCCGTCCCGGAGGCGCTTGCGGGCCTCGCGGCGGCACTCCGCCGCGCCGTCCGCGAGCGTCGCCAGCGGCGTGCCGTCTGCGACCCACTCGTGGGGGAGGCCGTGGATGTCACCGTGGCCGCCCGTCTGGGAGATGGCGCGCCCGCTCGTGAACACGCGCGGCCCCGCGATTTCGCCCTCGCGGACCGCCTCGCGGAGGCCGACGCCGACGGTGCTGCCGAGGTCGCGGACGCTCGTGAAGCCCGCACGGGCCAGCGAGCGGAGGTCCTCGGTGGCGCGGGCGGCCGCCAGCGAGTCCGGCGTCGTCGTCCAGTCGGCGACGTCCATCGAGCGCGCGCCCTGCAGGTGGACGTGGGCGTCCACGAACCCGGGGACGACGGTGCGGTCCGGGAACTCGATGTGCTCGGTGTCGGGCGGTGCGTCCACGGACTCGCGCGGGCCGACCGCGGCGACCGTGCCGTCGTCGTCCACGACGAGGCGGGCGTCCTCGACGGCGTCGTCGCTGCGCCCGTCCACGAGTCGCGCGACGTCGAACACTCGCATGGCCGGGCGTTCGCGCGCCACCCCGAAAGCGTTACCCTCGGTTCAGGTCGAGGGCTGGGCGGCGCCGAGCGCGTCCAGCGCGTCGTCCACGAGGTCGGCGTCGTACGTCCAGAAGCCGTAGAAGCCGTCCTCGCGCTCCTCCGCGAGCAGCGCGCACGCCTGCTGCGGGTCGCAGCCACCGTCGAAGACGACGAACCACAGCGACTCGACGTCGGGAATCGCGCTCCCGTGGAAGGTCACGCCGTCCGGGACGCCGTCGGTCTCGTCGGGCAGCCCGTAGACGTGCACGTCGAGGTCCGTGCCGGCGAGGCGCTCGTACGTGCTCCGTTCGCCCGCGAAGTTCGACAGCCGCTGGAAGCCCGCGTACAGCGCGCCCTCGCCGGTGCGCCACGCGCGGTCTTCGATCTCCCGGGAGGCCTGCATCATCTGGCGGTGGTTGTAGGACGTGAACGTGGTGCGGTCGAGATGGGAGAGCAGCCGGCTGTAGGGGGCGTCCTCGCCGATGGCGCGCGCCCGGCCGTCGGTCAGCGAGCGGAGCGCGTCGATGCCGACCGCGGTGAGGAACTCGCCGTCGTCGGCCAGCACCGCGTGCTCGGGGTCGCTGCCGGCGTCGGCTTCCTCGATGGCGACGTTCTGGGACGCGAAGTATTCCCGGAGCTCCGGGACGACGCTCGTGCCGGGGTCCGTGTAGACGGTGAGCGTCTTCTCGCGCCCCCGGACCGTGGCGACCACCTCGCGGAGGCTCATACATCGACGGTTCCACCCCTCCTACAAATGCGTTCGGCTACCGCGTGCCGGCCGGGCGGCCCCGCGGCATTTAAGGTGAGTCGCCGACGGCGGTGGTACATGGACCGAGCAATCGCCGTCGTCGAAGCCTCCGATTCCGCGAAAGCCCTCGTCGAAGAAGCCGGCGAACTCGCCGCTGGCGTCGGCGCGGAGCTGCTGTTGGTGCACGTGACGACCGACGCCGAGTACGCCGAGCGTCGCGAGTCGATGATGAGCGTCCCGAGCCTCGACGTGAACTACACCGTCGACGACGCCCTCGACGGCGCCCAGAAGTTCGCAAACGACGTGGGCCGGGACGTGCTCGAAGACGTGGCCGTGGAGTACGAGCCCGTGGGCCGCCTCGGGGAGAAGGGCGACGAGGTGCTGGCGCTGGCCGAGGAGCGCGACGCCGACCACATCTTCCTCGCGGGCCGCAAGCGCTCGCCGGCGGGGAAGGCCATCTTCGGGGACGTGACCCAGCGCATCATTCTGGAGTTCGACGGCGCCGTCACGGTCGTCACGACGTGAGCGGGGCGAACCCCGTTCGACGATAATGTTATGTGGTAGCACGACCCATACAGGGGCATGCACGAAGCAGCGCCCGGCCGACCAGCGTGGAGTCGCCCCGCGGACGCCGCCATCCTGACGTTCCTCGCGGGCCACAGCGCCGAGTACCCCGCCATCGTGGCGAACCGCATCGGGATGCACGCGCCGTACGTCGAGGCGCGCTTCGAGGTGCTCGCCGAGCGCGGCCTCGTCGAGGCCGTCTCCGACGAGGTCGTCTACCGGCTCACCGAGCGCGGCGAGCGCGCCCTCGACGCCGGCGCCTTGCCAGAGTAAACGCGCATTTACGTCCGCGCGACGAACGCCCCAGTATGAACCACGAGTCCTACCTCCGGGCCGTGGGCCTCCCGGAGTACGCCGACCGCGCGACGAACGCCGCCGAGCGCGGCGCCTCGCTGGTCGCCCGCCCGCCGCACGCGACCGTCGACGCCGACACCGTCGAGGACCGCTACGTCTACCCCGTCCCCGAACTCGGGCCGGACGGCGCCTGCGGCGTCGGCCTCGCCGACGAGCCGTACAACCTCGCGCCCATCTGCGGGCTGGAGTACGACCCCGAGCGCCTCCGCGACCACCCCAACACCGCGCGGCTGGTCGCGCTCGACGAGACGGTGCGCCGGCTCGCCGAGGAGACCAACCCCGACTGGCTGGGCGTCTACCGCCGCGCCACCAACCCCGACGGCGAGGAAGTGCTCGTCAAGGAGGCGTACGTCGGCGAGCCCTCCCGCGCGGAGTTCCCGCTCACCGAAGCGTTCGCCGAGCGCTCGAACAACTCCACGGTCGGCCGCACCGGCGAGGCCGTACTCGTCGACGACGTGGCCGACTACGACGGCCCGTACTACGAGTGCGACGACAACGTGCAAAGCGAGTTCTGCTGTCCCATCCTCGCGGGCGACGACGTGGTGGGCATCATCGACGCGGAAGCCCACGAGCCCGACTTCTTCACAGACGAGCACGTGCTCACCATCACCGGCGCGTGCGCCGCGCTCGCCGACTCCGGGCTGCTCACGCCGCCGCGCGTGGAAGCCTGAGCCGCCGGCTCGCGTCGGTTTCCGTGCGGCGCGTGGCCACCGAACTTAATACGATACCGGACTTCCCTGCAACCAGACCCATGGACGACCTCACCGGCTTCCAGCGGGACCTCCTCGTCGTCACGGCGGGCCTCGAGGAACCCAACGGCCTCGACATCAAGGCGGAGCTCGAACAGTACTACGAGTCGGACATCAACCACGGCCGCCTCTACCCGAACCTCGACACGCTCGTCGAGAAGGGGCTCATCGAGAAGGGGCAGCACGACGAGCGAACCAACGAGTACGCGGTCACGACGCGCGGCGACCGCGAACTCCGGGCGCGCCGCAAGTGGGAGAACCGCTACGTCCGGGACGTGGTCGCGGAGCTCGACGACGACCACCTCCTGCTGGCCAACTGAATGGAGCTCGCTGACGCCGTCGACGCCGAGGGAGTCGTCTGCGCGGTCGGTGCGGGCGGGAAGAAGTCGCTGTTGTACGCGCTCGCGGGCCGCGTCGAGCGCGCGGTCGTCACCGCCACGGTCCGCATCCCGATTTTCGACGAGCACGTCTCGCGTGTCGCCGTCACCGACGACCCCGCCGCGGTCGTCCGCGAGAACGCCGCGTGGCCGCTGGGCGTGGTGCCCGAGCGCGAGCGCGACGACCGCTACCGCGGCTACGACCGCGAGCGAATCGCCGCCATCGCCGACGCCGCTCCGAGCGCCGTCCTCGTGAAAGCCGACGGCGCGCGCACCCGGCGGTTGAAGGCCCCGGGCGAGCGCGAGCCCCAGATTCCGGACTGCGCGGACGTGGTGGTGCCGATTGCGAGCGTGCGCGCGGTCGGCGAACCGCTCTCGGAGGCCGTCGCGCATCGGCCCGAGCGCGTCGCCGCCATCACGGACCTCTCGGTCGGCGACGAGATTCGCCCCGAGGACATCGCCACCGTGCTCGCCCACCCCGAGGGCGGACTGCGGGGCGTCCCCGAGGACGCGACCGCGATTCCGCTCGTGAACATGGCCGACGACGCCGCGCTCGCCGAGACGGCGACGGAAATCGCCGCGGCCGTCCACGACCGCGCGGACGTTCCCCGCGTCGTCGTCACGTCGCTGAAAGCCGACGACCCCGTGAAGGCGGCCGTGTAGGTCGCTGGCGACCGGTTCGCGCCGACACCCCCTGCGCTGCAAACTGTTTATGTGGCTCTCCGGTGTGCGCAGCGTATGGGCAACGACGCGCTCGACCAGCAGGACGACTTCCGCTCGCTGGTCGACCGCCTCGACGGCGTCGCCGTCTGGATCGCGTCCGCGGACGGCGACTTCGAGTACATCAGCGACGGCTTCGAAGACGTGTGGGGCATCCCGGCCGCGGAAATCGAGGGCGACCCCGAGCGGCTCATCGAGACCATCCACCCCGACGACCGCGAGTACGTCCGCGCGAACTACGACGAGGGCGACCCGGAGGAAATCGAGGACGACTACGAGGGTCGCATCGTCCGGCCGGACGGCTCGGTGCGGTGGCTCCAGAACCGACAGATTCCGGTCTTCGACGACGACGGGAGCCTCGCCAAGGTCGTCGGCGTCTCGACGGACATCACCGAGCAGAAGCGCCGGGAGAACGAGCTGGACACGCTCAACCGAATCCTGCGCCACGACATCCGCAACGACGTGAACGTCGTCGCCGGGTGGGCGGCGCTGCTGGAGCCCCACGTCGACGAGGCGGGCGAGCCGTACCTCGAGCGCATCGCCGACGCCGTCGAGCGCGTCCTCGAACTCACCGAGAGCGCCGGCGAGTACGCGCTGACGGTGACCGAGGACCGCGAGCTCGAAACGAAGCCCGTGCCGCTTCGCGAGACGCTCCAGCAGGTCCTCGACGTGTGCCGCGCGTCGTTCCCCGACGCCGAGTTCGTCGTCGAGGGGGAGATACCGGCCGTGGACGTGACGGCCAACGAGATGCTGGGGTCGGTGTTCCGGAACCTCCTGAACAACGCCGTCCAGCACAACGACAAAACCGACCCGGTGGTGGCGGTCCGGGTCGAGACGACCGAGGACGCGGCCGTCGTGCACGTCGCGGACAACGGCCCGGGCGTCCCCGACCGCCAGAAGCAGGTGGTCTTCGAGCAGGGCGAACGGGGGCTCGGGAGCGAGGGGACGGGGACGGGGCTGTACCTCGTGCGGACGCTCGTCGAACAGTACGACGGCAGCGTGGCACTCGCGGACAACGACCCCGCGGGGAGCGTCTTCTCGGTCACGCTCCCGAGGGCGGCGTAGCAGCGACTACGGAGCGAACCGCTCGGCGGCGTCCTCGACGGCCTCGCGGGTGTTGAGGTTGCGGAAGGATTCGAGGTCGCCGACTGCCGCCACGTCGGGCTCGGGGACGGCGGCCCAGTCCAGCGACTCCAGCGGCGCGAGAATCTTGCGGTCGCCGCGGTCGAGCGCGTCCGCGCAGGCCGCCGCCATGGCGTCCGCGCGGTAGACCGCCTGCGTCGTCTGGTACCAGCCGTCGTCCATCTCGGGGACGGCGGCGTCGCGGCCGGCGGCGCGGTCGAACAGCAGGTCGACGACCGCGGGGTCGACGAACGGCATGTCGCAGGCGACGACGAGCGCGTGCTCGCCGCTGGCCGCGCGCAGGCCGGCGGCGATGCCCGCCATCGGCCCCTCGTCGGGCTCGGGGTCCTCGGCGACGCGCACGGGGTTGGGGTAGCCGTCGAGGGCGTCCCGGTGGGCCGCCCGCTGGTCGTCGCGGCAGTTCACGACTAGCTCGTCGGTGGGCTCGGCGAGGCGGTCGGCGACCCGGCGGAGCATCGGCGTTCCGGCGAGGTCGGCGAGCGCCTTGTCGCCGTCGCCGTACCGGGTCGAGCGGCCGCCCGCGAGCACGACTGCTGAGCGCACGAGCAGTCGTCGGCGCGCCAGTCGCTTGAACGCTCCGGAGCGACAATGCTTAACCTCGCGCGACCGTTCCCTACGGGCATGGTCGGGGACCACGTGTTGCGCGTGCGGCTCGGTGCGGGGACCGTGTCGCGCGAGGAGATTCCGCCCGAGTGGCGACGCCGCTACGTCGGGGGGAAGGCGCTGGCGGCCCGGTACCTGCTGGCGGACACTGAGGCGGGCGTCGACCCGCTCGGCCCCGAGAACCTGTTGGCGTTCGCGGTCGGGCCGCTGACCGGGCGCGCGCCGGGCGAGCCGCGGTTCGCGGTCGTGACGAAGTCCCCGCTCACGGACGCGTTCTTGGACTCGTACGCCGGCGGCGACTTCGCCGCGCGGCTCGCGGGCAGTCTCGACGACTGCCTGCTCGTGCTCGTCGAGGGCAAACGCGACGAACCGGGCGTGCTCGTCGTCGAAGACGGCGACGCCCGCATCGAGGACGCCCCGGAACTCGCGGGGCTGGACGCCGCCGAGACCGACGCCGAGTACCCGGACGCGGCGGTCGCGTGCGTCGGCCCCGCGGGCGAGCACGGCGTCCGGTTCGCGACGGTGGCGACCGACGGCGGCGACCACCACGCGGGCCGCGGCGGCGCGGGCACCGTGATGGGCGCGAAGGGCCTGAAAGCGGTCGTCGCGCGCGACGACCCGCCGGAGACGCCGTCCACGCTCGCCGACGCCGACGAGGAGTTCGCGGACGCCGAGGTCGGGCGCTGGCAGGCCGCCAGCGAGACGCTCGAATCCGTGGACTTCGCGGACGAAGTGGGCGCGCTTCCCACGCGAGGCTGGCAGTCCGGGACGTTCGACGGCGCGGGCGACGTGGGCATCGAGGCCGTCCGCGAGGCCAGCGTCGGCCGCGAGCGACCCGACGACGCCGTTCCGGGCGGGTTCCGCGTGCCCGACGGCGACGGCGAGACGGTGCCGCGGGGCGCGGCATCCATCACGCTCGGCGCCGGCCTCGGCATCAGCGACTTCGACGCGGTGGCTGAACTCGGCGGGCTCTGCGACCGCCTCGGCGTGGACGTCATCAGCGCCGGGAGCGCGGTCGCGTTCGCCGCGCGCGCCAGCGAGCGCGGCGCCATCGACCGGGACGTGGACTTCGGCGACCCGGAGGGCGCTCGCGCGCTCATCCGCGAGGTCGCCGCGCGCGAGACGCCGCTGGCGGACGCGCTCGCGGACGGCGTCGTCGCGGCCGCCGACCGGCTCGGCTTCGACCAGCTGATTCCCGCGGTGAAGGCGATGGAGCTGCCGACGTACGACCCGCGGGCCGCGCCCGCGATGGCGCTGGCGTACGCGACCAGCGACCGCGGCGCGTGCCACCGGCGCGCCCGCCCCATCGAGGAGGCCGCGGTCGCCGCCGAGTCGTGGAGCGACGCCGACCGCGTGGGCGCGGTCGTCAGCGAGCAGAACGCGCGGAGCGCGCGGTGGTGTCTGGTCGCCGACGACTTCGCGGGGGAGGCCGCGCCCGAGCAGGGCGCGCGCTGGCTGCGCGCGGTCGGCGTGGACGCCTCCGCGGAGACGCTGGCGGAGTTGGGCGAGCGCGCGTGGAACCTCACGCGGCTGTTCAACGTCCGCGAGGGCCACGACCGGCGCGACGACGCGCTCCCCGAGGCGATGACGGTCCCGCTGCCGGACGGCCCCTCGGAGGGCGCGGCCGTCGACCGGGAGCGCTTCGACGCGATGCTGGACGCCTACTACGACGCGCGCGGCTGGGACGACGACGGCGTTCCGACGGAAGCGACGCTACAACGACTCGACTTGACGGAGGTTACACAGTGACAGAACGAATCGACTTAGACGACGTCGAGGTGGAGACCGACGAGGACGAGGAGGGCAACGACGGCGACTGGCTGTGGCGCGACGACGGGTCCGCCGACATCGACGGCGACGTCGGCGGGACGGCCGCGAGCGAGAGCGCCGACGCGGCCGCCAGCCCCGACGACGACGAGCCGGCGGGGGACTCGCAGGGGAGCCGCATCCCCCACGTCCCCTACGAGTCCTCGGACAGCCCCGCGGGTATCCCGAAGGAGCGCGGCGGGTCGGGGAGCGGCGCGGGGCCGGCGGAGGACCGCGCGGAAGCCCCCGAGGCCAGCGGCCCGCACGGCGGGGGCGTCGACGACATGGCGACCACGTACACGTACGAGGCCGTCCAGCGCCTCGTGGACCCCCGCATCGCGCTCGCGGAGACCAACGAGTGGTCCGACTGGGTCGGGCTGGTCGGCGACGTGCCCGCGCACGCCATCAACTCCTTCCTGCGCGAACACCAGCTCGACATCGACTTCTTCAACGGCTCCGGGGACGGCCCTGCCGAGCGGCTGGCCGCTATCGGCGAGCACTCGATGTTCTACTCCGAGCGGATGGTCGTCGTCGGCACCGACGGCGAGCAGTGGATCGCCGAGGACGCCGGCTGGGAGTTCGTCGACCTCGCGGACGCCGCCGAGAGCGCCGGCTGGGAGCTGACCGACTGACGCCGCGCCGCGACGTTCCGAGGGGGAATGACTTTTTACGCGAGAGCCCGTGCGAACGGACATGAGTCTCAGAGACGCAATCGACCGAACCGGGTGGCTCCCCGTCGCGGCGCTGCTGGTGCTGCTGTGGACCATCGTCACCGGCCTCAACGTGGCGAACCTCGCGCAGGCGTACTCCGGCGTCGCTGCCCCCTACGTCGGGCAGACGTTCGTCGGCGGCGCGCTCGGGCTGCTCGTGCTGCTCGGGTTCAGCGTCGGCGTCGTCTACGTCTACGGCGAGACCGGCGAGAGCGAGCCCGCGCCCGAGTCGTTCCCGCCGCAATGATGTACGAGTGCGCGCAGTGCGAGAACATGACCCGGCTGCCGGGCTGTGAGACGAACGCGACGACCCGCCAGTGCCCGGTCTGCGAGGAAGCGACGACGTGGAAGGTCGCCTTCGAGGGCGAGGGGTTGAGCTTCTGATGCAGTTCGAAGCCAGCGACCGCCTCGTCGCGGCCGCCGACGAGTGGGCCGAGCGGCGCATGACCGACCGCGAGGACGCCTTGGAGACGAAAGTCGAGCAGGCGCTGCTGGAGGTCGAACACCTCGTCTCCGGCGAGCAGGACGTGGACTTCGATGTCGACGAGCGCACGATTACGTACGAGCCGACCGACGAGCTCGCGGCGTTCCTCGACGAGCAGGCCGAGCGAGCGGGCACCGAGCCCGCGGCCGTGCTGTCGATGCACACGGACCTGTTCGCCACAGTGTTCCTCGACAACTACGACGAGGAGCGCCCGCCGAACGCGCCGCCGACGGAGTAGGGACCGCAACGCTTTCTACGCGCGGGCCGCTACGCTACTGTATGGCACACAAGGAGTCCGGCTGGAAACCGAAGGGCCGCGCGATGCAGTACAAGGGAGAGGACGTCACGGACCACGCCGTCGCGCCCGGCGAAATCAACGACGCGGAGACGGAAGCCGGCGACGCCGACGACGCCGACGACGAGTAATCTTTTACGCGACGAGGTCGCGTTCGAACTCGACGAACCCGCGGAGCACGTGGACCGCGGCGAGGTAGAACGGCTCGTCGGTGGCCTCGACGACGTCGTCGAGGTACGCGTCCAGCCACGTCGAGAGGTGTTCGTCGAGGAACACGCGCTCGAAGCCGACGGCCTCCTCCTCGCCGGCCTGCTGGCGGCGCAGGAGGTTCCGGAGGAACAACAGCTCGACGCCGATGTAGTCGGCTTCCTCGTTGATTGATTCGGGGACCTTCCACCCGCCCGCGCCGTAGCTGGCGTCCACCTCGGCCAGCCCCGACGAGAGGAAGTCCGTGTCCTCGCGGTAGTACGTCTCGTGGGGCTGGACGGGCGGCCGCGGCCCGACGAACACACGCGTGAACTCCTTGGCGAGGTCGTCCGCGACCGCCTCCGGGTCGCGGCCCTCGTTGTCGGCGACGAACTCGTGGAGGTACTCGAACCCCGTGTCGAGGTCGTCGTTGATGGAGTCGGCGGGCGTGTCGAGGCCGCCGTCGAGGAGGCGTTCGACGAACGCCTCCTCGGGGGTGTCGTGGAGTGCGTCGACGAGGTAGTCGACGAGTTCGAGTCGCGCGTCGTAGAGTGCCTGCTGGTCCAAGCTCATGGTTATCGGTCGTAGACGAGTTGCGCGCGGCAGTCGCTGCAATACTCGAAGACGTCGCCGTCGGCGTCGGGCGCGATGCCAGCGACGACGTCCCCGACTTCTTCGCTAATCTTCTGGGCGGACGCCTCGCTGGTGAACGGTTTGCCGCAACGGCGACACTCCCGCATCTCGCCGTCGGCGACGGCCGTCCACGCGTCGCCGTCGTTGTTCTCCGGGAGCAGGCCGAGTTCGAGGCCGCCGTCGACGCGGATGGCGTCCTCCATGCAGCCCTCCTCGCAGAGCCCGCAGTTCACGCAGCGCTCGTGGTCGAACTCCAGTCCGGCCTCCTCGCGGCGGAGCGCGTCCGTCGGGCAGAGGTTCGAACACGTCGGCGTGAACGTGCAGTCGTCGTTGACCTCGACGCGGCCGAACGACTCCAGCCCGCGGATGACGTCCCGCGGGTCGGTGTGGGGAACGATGGCGCGCACGCTCTCCAGCGCCCAGTCGTGGGTGTTGAACTCGGGGTTCTGGCTGGTCGGGTCCGCGACGCCGTCGGCCGCGTGGCCGGCGGGCACGGGCGTGGGGTTGAGGCCGAGTTCGACGAACCGGCTGATGTCTTCGACGAACGCCTCCGGCTCGCCGGGCTCGGGCGCGAAGAACGCGGTGCGCTTGCCGAGCCCGAGGTCGTCGGTCGCCTGATTCAGGCGCGTGACGAGTTCGGCCTTCGGGTCGGGGCCGGAGTGCAGGCAGTCGCCGCCGCAGCCGACGATGGCGACGCCGTCGGCGCCCGCCGCGAGCGCGTGCAGGACGTGGGCCTCGCCGACGGTGTCCGCGCAGGGCACCTCGACGGGGAGCAGCGGCGGGTAGTCGAGGTCGCCGTGCTGGCGGGCGCGCCGCCCGAAGTCGTCGAGTGCGCGCGCGGCGCGCTCGTCGCAGACGAACGCCACGACGCCGGTCTCGATGCCGTCGGAGGACGAGAGCAGCCCGGAGTCGTCGGTCTCCGCGAGCATCGACTCGACCTCGCGGGCGATGCGCTCGTTGGAGGGCTCGCGGGCGCGGACCGCGCCGGTCGGGCACGCGCTCGTGCACGCGCCGCAGCCCTCGCAGGCCACCTCGTCGAACTCCACGCTGTCGATGGTGGGTCGGGAGACGGCGCCGTGCGGGCACGCGTCCGAACACGCCGTACAGCCCTGCTGGCTGGACCCGCCGGCCGCGCAGACCTCCATCTCAACGTCGAGGAACTGCGGCTTCTCGATGCCGCCCACCAAGTCTTGGACGGCGGCGACGGTGGCGGCGTCCACGGGGCCCGTGTAGAACCCCATGCGGCCGCCGCGGGTCGCCCGGTTCGCGTCCGGGTAGACGACTTGGTCGGCCTCGATGGTGCGCTCCTCGGGGTGGATGGCGTCGGTCGGACAGCAGTCCACCCAGTCGCCGTCCGGCGCGCCCGGCAGCACGTCGACGGGCTTGCTCGTGACGTACTCGTCGGGCCCCTGTTTGACGCACTCCATGCAGTCGATGCAGTCCTCGGTGACGCCGGCCTGCACCTGAATCTCGAACTCGCCGTAGACGCCGTCCACGTCGGTCACGCGGCCGCGGGCGAGCGTGACGTTCCGGAGGTCGTAGTCGGCGTCGGCGAAGTCCTTCCCGTCCGCCAGCAGCGTGACGTCCGCGGAGTCCGACAGCGCCTCGGCGGCCTCGGGGTCGCCGACGACTACGACGCCGTCGCCGGCCTCCCGGGAGACCGAGCGCGGCGGCGCTTCCTCGCGGAGGCCCGCGTACGCGGCGTTTATCTTCCGGGCGACGAGGTCGGTCGCGTCGGCCTCGTCGTGGACCCACGCGGCGCGCTCGCGGTGGTTGACGAACGAGATGGCCTCCGGGTGGAGGCCGGCGTCGTCGAGCACCGTTCGGTATCGTTGCTTGCAGTTGTCGCTCTCGGCCGTGACTATCAGGTGGTCGAGGTCGTACTCCTCGACGACGTGTCGCACCTTCGGCAAGCCCTCCGTGCAGAGCTTCGAGCCGCTGGCGACGACGTCGACATCTCGGACGCCCTCGCGGACGCCTTCGAGGTCGAGGTCGACCGCACCACCGCAGCCACAGACGAACGCCCCGACGTTCATTCACTCGTCGTTACGCGCGACCACCGAAAGAGGTTGCGGCTGACCCCGGCGAGAACCGGCAGAGAACGCTTCCTTCCGGGATTCACGAGGACACAATGGCGACCGCAGGCAGGAACACTAAAGTGGCTGCTCCACCATTAATCGTGTTACACGGTGACAGGCTCTAAACCATGAGTACACAACCGGTCTCTCTTGACCTAGACCGTCGTTCGTTCATGAAGGCGAGTGCCCTCGCGGGAGGGCTCGCCCTCGGCGGCGGGATAACCGGCCAGACGCTCGCCCAAGACGGCGAAAGCGACGGCGCCGACATCTCCGGCGACGACTCGACGCTCACCAAGACCATCTGTAACTTCTGCGCGGTCGGCTGCGGGTTCCGCGCGGAGCGCGAAGGCGACGCCTTCGTCGGGCAGGAGTCTTGGGAGGAGAACCCGATTAACAACGGGTCGCTCTGCTCGAAGGGCGCTGCCATCTACGGCAGCGAGCACTCCGAGCGGCGTCTGAAACATCCGATGCGGAAGGAAGGCGGCGAGTGGAAGAAGATCTCGTGGGACGAAGCGTACTCCCACATCACCGAGGAGCTCGAACGAATCTGGGACGAGTACGGCCGCGACTCCCTGATGTTCCTCGGGAGCGCCCACCACTGCAACGAGGAGGCGTACGCCTCGCGCAAGCTCGCCTCCTTCATGGGCACGAACAACATCGACCACCAAGCCCGCATCTGCCACTCCACGACGGTTTCCGGCCTCGCCAACACGTGGGGGTACGGTGCGATGACGAACACGGTCAACGACTACCGTAACTTCGACCTCAACATCATCATCGGGCAGAACCCCGCGGAAGCCCACCCCATCGCCATGCAGCACATCCTCGAGGGGCAGGCCCGCGGCGGGAAGGTCGTCTCCGTCGACCCCCGGTACACGAAGACGTCCGCGCACGCGGACGACTTCTACCGGCTGCGTCCCGGGACGGACGTCGCCCTGATGATGGGCCTCATCCGGTACCTCCGCGAGCAGGGCGAGCTCGACGACGAGATGCTCGACGAGCGCGTGCAGGGGTGGCCGGACGTCGACGGCGACCTCGACGACTACGACCCCGAGACCGTCGAGGAAATCACGTGGATTAGCGCGGACCGCGTGCGCGAACTTGGCGACCTCATCATCGAGAACAAGCCCAACGTCCAGATCGAGTGGGCGATGGGCGGCACCCAGCACAACAACGGCACGCAGAACATCCGCTCGTACGCGCTGACCAGCCTCGCCTCCGGGAGCGCCGCCCACTCGGGCGGCGGCCTGCAGGTGATGCGCGGCCACGCGAACGTGCAGGGCGCGACGGACCTCGGCGTCGCCAGCCACATCCTCCCCGGCTACTACGGCGTCTCCAGCCGTGGCTCGTGGGAGTATTGGGCCGACGTCTGGGACCAGACGCCGGTGACGTCGGGGAGCGTCAGCTACGACGACCTCTACGACAAGTTCGAGACGATGCCCGCCGACCTGTACGAGCAGCAGGGCGGGGCCGCGGGCGCGTCCGCGGAGGACCGCTCGCTGATGTTCCAGAACGGGCTGACGGTCGCCCGCTGGTTCGAGGCGGCGCTCCCGCAGGAGGACCGCCTCCTCGAATCCCCCATCTATCAGGAGAACCCCGTGAAGGCGGCGTTCTTCTGGGGGCACTCCTCGAACTCCATCTCCGAGATGCCGCGCATGCGGAAGGCGATGGAGACACTCGACCTGCTCGTGGTCGTGGACCTCTTCCCGTCGCTCGCGTCCGTGCTGCCGGACCGCGAGGACGGCGTCATCCTGCTGCCCGCGGCCAGCCAGTACGAGCACTACCGCTCGGTCACGAACTCCCACCGCGCGGTGCAGTGGAGCGAGCCCGTGCGGCCGCCGAGCCACGAGGCGAAGCCGGACATGCAGATCATGCAGGAGCTGGCCGACCGCCTCGGCTTCGGCGAGCACTTCGACTGGGGTTCGGGCCCCGAGCTGTTCAACGGGAAGTCCACGTACGAGGAGGCGCTGCGCGAGATCAACCTCGGCGTGCGCACCATCGGCTACCAGCAGAGTCCCGAGCGGCTCCAACAGCACAAGGAGTACGACTACGCGTTCTCCGAGGAGGACACGAAGTGCCACGACTCGGAGGTGCCGGTCAGCGGGGAGTATTGGAGCCTCCCGTGGCCGTGCTGGGGTGACGAGCACCCGGGCACGCCGATTCTGTGGACCGACGAGGTCGACCCCCGCGAGGGCGGACAGGACTTCCGCTCGCGGTGGGGGACGCAGGCGCCGACGCCCGAAGAGTGGGCGTCGATGGACACGGACAAGGAGTACCCCCTGCAGGAGACCTACGAGCAGGAGGGCGAAGCGGGGCTGAACATGCTCCGCGACTCGTTCTCGCCGGACTGGTACGACGGCGAGCTCGAGGGCGTCCCCGAGTATCCGGGCTTCGCAACGGCGCTGCCCGAGGACCTCAGCAACCCCTCGGCGGCGTCGCTCCCGTTCGAGTACGCGCTCAGCGAGGACCACTCGCCGTACGACGCGGCGGTGGCGCTCAACGAGCGCGAGGAGTTCGACTTCGACCTCGACTTCTGGGAGCAGTTCGACAACGCGCAGCCGGACCCGCCGACGGGGCGCGGTCGAGCGCGTGCGGTCGCGTGGAACTTCCTCGACACGACGCCGGTCCACCGGGAGCCCATCGAGAGCCCCGAGCCGGACCTCGTGGACGAGTGGCCGTCGAACGGCCAGCAGCACAACGTCTACCGGCTCGACCAGAACAACTCGGAGGTCCAGACGCGCGCGATGAGCCGCATCGCCGACTCCGAGGGCGCCATCGACACCATCCTGACGTCCGGCCGGCAGGTCGAACATCAGGGCGGCGGCGCGGAGACGCGGTCGAACATCTTCACCGCGGACCTCCAGCCGCACATGTACGCGGAGATTCACCCGGACATGGCCGAGTCGCTCGGCGTGGACGGCGGCGACCTCGTGGTCGTCGAGACGACGAACCGCGGCTCCGTGCTGGTGAAGGCCCGCGTGACGAACCGACCGAACGCCGAGGAGACGTTCCTCCCGTACCACTGGGGCGGCATCTTCCAGGGGGAGAACCTCCTCGAGGAGTACCCCGACGGGATGGCGCCGTTCGCCATCGGCGACAGCGTCAACTCCATCACGTCCCCGGGGTACGACGTCGAGACGCAGATGCAGGAGACGAAGGCCGCAATGGTTCGCGTGCGGAAGGCGACCCAAGACGTGGTCGACGAACTCAACATGGACGTCGACCTGTCGACGTTCTCGTTCCCGCAGGACGAGGCCGACATCGGTCGGCAGAAGGACTACGACGTCCGGGAGAACAAGCCCGTTCAGTAAACAATGTCATCGAATCAACAATCACAACAACGTGAGGTCTTGAGCCAAGGGGTCATGAGCACCGGCGACGGTGCCCGCATCTTCCCCGACGTCGAGGCCTGTATCGACTGCGGTGGCTGTGTCGTCGCGTGCAAGCGCACGTGGGACATCGGCCCCGAGGAACAGCGAATCAGCATCTCCACGATGTTCGAGGGCGAGCAGGCCGACGACGGCTACAACTCCAACAGCTCGCAGGCCCTCGACGACGGCGCGTTCCCCGGCGAGACCGCCATCCCGATGCAGTGCTACCACTGCGAGAACGCGCCCTGCGTGTCCGTCTGTCCGACCGACGCGCTCCAGAAGGACGAGGAGGACGGCTTCGTGCAGGTCAGCGACGACCTCTGCGTCGGCTGTCAGTACTGCCTGTCCGCGTGTCCGTTCGGCGCCCCGCAGTTCCCCGACGAGGACGACGGCGGGAACGCGGTCGTCGGCACCGGCGGCATCATGGACAAGTGTACGATGTGCGAGGAACGGCAGGACGTCGGGAAGGGCCCGGCGTGCGCCGAGGAGTGCGCGACCGACGCCATCCTCGTCGGTCAGGCCGGCCAAATCGCCGACGAACTCGACAAGCGGGACCGCGACCCGTTCTTCAACGACGAGGCGATGGAGGTCATCTTCGGCGAGGACGCGGAGGTGTTCAACTGATGGCCCGCCGCGACGACGCGCGCGGCATGTCGGAGGCGCTCGCCGTCGCGGTCAGCGCCGTCGTCGGTGTCGTCGTCGCAGCCGCCTCCGTCTGGTTCGTCAACGGCTCGTTCAGCGCGAGCTTCGAGACGCTGTACCGCGTCAACCCCACCGTCGCGGGCGGCGGCGTCGGCGCCGACTTCGTCGCCGGCAACACCGACCCGCTGCTGGACGCGCTCATCGTCGTCATCCACGCCGTCGACGTGCTGATGGGCGTGTTCATCCTCGCGCTCGTGTTCGTGCACTGGGGCGCGTTCCGGCGCCTCGGCGCGCGGATGCGCGACCACGACGAGCCCGCGGAGGTCGCCACGGACGGCGGCCGCGACGCCGACAGCGGAGGTGAGAGCGCGTGACGAACATGGACCACGGGAAGTTCACGCGCGTCACCACGTACTTCCACTCGCTGCTGGCGCTCGACGTGTTCCTGTTGTTCTTCACGGGCTACTCCGTGATGTTCAACGACGAACTCTGGTGGATGGTCGAGTTCATGGGCGGCAACGCCGGCGTGCTCGCGCTCCACCGCATCGCCGGCTTCGGCCTCATCGTGCTCACCGTCTTCTGGGTGACGCTGATGCTCGTCGGGCCGGGCCGTCGCAAGAACTTCAAGGCCGTGCTGCCGACGCCGACCGACGCGAAGGCGTTCGTGCAGGACGTCCAGTTCGTGCTCGGTCGCGTCGACGAGCGCCACCCGAACGCGCGCCAGTTCGCCGGCTACTCCTCCGACGAGGTGCCGCTGCTGTCGTACGTCGGGAAGGGCGTCGTCTGGATTTTCACCGTCGAGCTCGTGCTGCTGATGATCTCCGGCCTGCTCATCTGGAGCAAGGTCGGGGTCGCGCAGCTCTTCCAGACGAAGGCCGCCGCGACCGCGTTCGTCACCTTCCACGGCCTGCTCGGGGTCGTGATGGTGATGGGCATCATGTTCCACATCTTCGAGCACGGGTTCCACCCCGCGTTCTACCCCGTGGAGATGAAGGCGTTCGTGCCGAAGTCGATGATGCCCCACGACGAACACGACGACCACGAGGGCACCGGCATCGAGCTGCTCTCGCTGCGCCCCACGTGGAAGTGGGCCGTGAACCTCGCCGGTGCCGCCGTCGTCATCGGCATCGTGAGCGTGCTCGTCGGGAGCATCTTCGACTCCGGCTACCCGCTCCCCGCGCAGTTGACTCCGGGCGGCGGGCCGACGAGCGTCCTGCTCACCATCGGCATCAACCTCGGGATGTTCGTGCTGCTGCTGGGCGTCGTGCTCTCGACGTACGGCAACGTCCTGCGCGCTCGCTACGAGCAGCAGGTCGCCGACGACGACCACGACTCCGAGCCCGAGGCCGCCGCCGACGGCGGCCGGCCGCGCGACGACGAGTAACGCGGCATTCCGTCGGACCGTCATTTTTCGGCGTCAGCCGGGTCGCTTAAGTCACTCGTCGTGTTATCCGATATCATGGCTGGCGCACTCGACCTCGTGTACGTCGCGCTCGCACTGCTCGTCGCCGTCGGCGGCGTGTTCACCGTCTGGTGGATCGGCCGCGACCTCGACGACGGCGTCGACCCGAACTCGGACCTGCTGCGCGCGGTCGCGGTGTCCGCGTTCCTCGCCCTGCTGGTGTGGCCGCTGGTCGGCTGAACCGCGCGGAAAACAGTTCTTCTCGCAGTCAGGCGGTGAGTAGCTCCGCGGACTCCTCGGAGAGCTCGACGGTGACGTCCTGTCGGGTCTGTTGGCTGATCTGGTCGATGTTCCGCGTGAGCACGTCGAGGATGTCCTCGGGCTCGGGGTAGACGAGCATGTTGCCGTCGTCGTCCTCCATCACGAGCTGGGTGTCCGCGAGGTTCACTTGGTCGTGGTCGAGGTTCGCCACGATGGCGGGCAGTTCCTCCGCACCGCCGGGGTCGCCTTCCTCGACCATCGTCACGTACAGCGCGTCCAGTCCGATGAGGTCCTTGTACTCGCGGACGCGGCGAGCAATCTCCACCATGTCCTTCGTGACGGCGGTCTTCTCGGGGTTGCCGTGTTCGCCCTCGTAGCAGTGTTTGCACACCCGCAGTTCGATACGCATGGGCGACCGAAGGTGCGACGGCCGCTTGAACCTTCGGCTGTGCGGGCGATTTTCCCCCTTCTGGGCGACGGAAGATTAACCATCCGCGGCGTCGAACGGTAGGGCATGACCGCCGAATCGCTCGCCAGCTACCTGCGCGAGCTCGACGCCGGCGACCTCCGGACGGCCGTCCACTACGAGGGCGACGACTACGAGACGGTCTACCAACGCGAGGCGCTCTCCGAGGAGTACACCGAGTCTGAGTTCGAGGAGATAGCCAAGCACTTCGTCCTGAAGGGGTTCGACGACCCGCTCGAACAGCCGGAGTTCGCGCGCTTCGGCCACCTCGACGCGACCGTCCGGTGGTTCCACGAGGTCGTCGTCGTGCAGATTCCGCTCGACGAGTGGTCCGGCGTCATCGTCTCCTTCGACCGGGACACCATCGAGGACACGGGACGGCTCGTCGACGCGCTGTTGGCGTTCGTCGAGGAGAACTTCGTCGAGCACGGCGACGCCGCCGACGACCACGACGAGTTCGCAAGCGAGTTCGACTAGTAGGGCACCCACTCGGTCGGCGACTCCCCGAGACCGACCACGCGCAGTTCGCGGCCGTCGTCCTCGCTTCGCGTCTGAATCATCCCGTCGTACAGCGGCGCGAGCGTGTCGAAGCTCTCCCGGTTGCTGGTGTCGAGGACGCCGAGCCCGAGCCAGTCCAGCCGCTCGACGTGGCCGGCGAAGACGTGGAGGAACCGGTAGACGCGGCGCACGTCGGCGTACATCAGCATCGTGGAGATCGTGGAGATGTCCACGCGGACGCGGTCGCAGTCGCGTTCGAGGCGCTGGAAGAGGCCGCCCAGCCGGATGCCGATGTCGGTGACGTCGCCCGGCGAGGAGACGTATTTCACGAGCTCTTGGTCGCGGACTGACTCGCCGCGCTGGCGGGTGACGCAGTCGACGATGCCGGCGCGGCCGTTCTTCACTTGCTCCCAGACGTGCGGCGCGCGCTTCCGGATTGACTTCGTGCTGTCGTGCGTGCCGACGACGATGCCGCCGTCGCCGTGCTCGCAGCCGTCGTCGAGCAGCGAGAGCGCGAGTTCGCGTTTCCCCGTCAGCGGCGGCCCGCCGACGAGGAGGTTCGACCCCTCGGGGAGCTCCTCCACGGGGAGGAACGCAGCGGCGTCGTATCCCATTAGGTCGTACTGGTCGCCGCACCGGCATATGGCTTGTTCCCGAGGCGAGGCGCGAGCCGCGGCGCCGCGTTCAGTCGCGTTCGGCGCGCAGTTCTTCGACGAGCCCGCGGGCGGCCTCGCGGACCGCCTCGTCGCTTGACTGCCCGGGCTCCCAGCCGAGCGCGGCGAGCTTCTCGATGGAGAGGCGCATCTTCGGCACGTCGCCGGTCCACCCGCGGTCGCCGCCCGTGTACTCGTAGTCGGGGTCGAGGCCCATCTCGTCGGCGACGATGTCCGCGATGCGGTTCACCGAGGTGGTGGTGCGCGTGCCGAGGTTGTAGACGTTGTAGTCGTCGGCGGCGTGCTCGACGACGTGGGTCATGGCGTCGACGCACTCCTCGACGTGGAGGTAGGACTTCTCTTGGCGGCCGTCGCCGAGAATCTCCAGCGTCTCCGGGTCGTCGAGCAGTTTCTCGATGAAGTCCGGGACGACGTTGCCGCGCTGGCGCGGGCCGACGATGTTGGCGAACCGGTACACCCACGACTGAATCCCGTAGGAGTTCGCGTACGTCGAAATCAGTCCCTCGTCGGCGAGCTTGCTCGCGCCGTACACCGAGATGGGTTCCAGCGGCGCGTAGTCCTCGGGCGTCGGCATCGGCGCCTCGCCGTACACCGTCGAGGAGGACGTGAACGCGAGCTTGTCGACGCCGACCGCCCGCATGCGTTCGAGGACGTTGTACGTCATCTCGGTGTTCTCCTCGAACAGCTGGCGGGGCTCGCCGTAGTTGGTGTCCGTGTACGCCGCGAAGTGGAAGACGATGTCCACGTCCTCGGTGATGACGTCCGCAACGTCGTCGGGGTCGCGCACGTCCGCTTCCGCGAATTCAACGCCGTCGGGCACGCGGTCGCGCGTCCCCTTCGAGAGGTTGTCGACCGCGAGCACGTCGTTGTCGGCCGCGAGCGCCGCGGCGAGGTGGGAGCCGACGAGGCCGGCCGCCCCCGTCACGACCACGCGCTTGCCTGTGAGGTCCATAGTTGGCGACACCGGTCGGGCCGGCAAGGGCTTTCCGATGGCCGCGAGCGGGCTCCGGCAAGCGGCGCGCCCGCGGAGAGACTTTTGAACGTGTGGCCCTTCGGGGACGGTATGGATTCTCCCTTCGACGTGCTGGGGGTCGACGAGGACGCCAGCGAGGGGGAGATCGAGCGCGCGTACCGCGAGCGCGTCAAGGAAGCCCACCCGGACCAAGGCGGCTCGGCGGCGGAGTTCCAGTTGGTGCGCGCGGCCTACGAGAACGTCACCAGCGAGGACGCCGACGACGGCTCCGACATCGCCACGGACGCCGGGTTCGGCGGCGACGAGCCGCGAGAGTACGGCGTCGACCCCGACAGGGACTTCCGGCCGTGGGAGGAGAGCCACGTCGAGTACGTGAACTACGCCGTGCTCGACGATTACGGGTGGTCGCTGGACGACGACGACCTCTTCGAGCGCGCGGCCGCCGCCGACCTCGACCCCGTGAACCACGGCGAGTTCGACGTGGCGCCCGGCGAGTCGCTCTTGGAGGCCGCCGAGGACCGCGGGTTCGCGTGGCCGTACGCGTGCCGGGGCGGCGCGTGCGCGAACTGCGCGGTCGTCGTCGTCGAGGGAGTCCTCTCCCAGCCCACCGACCACATCCTCTCCCCGGAGCTGGTGGCCCGCGACATCCGGCTGTCCTGCAACGGCGTCCCCACCACCGAAGACCTCCGCGTCGTCTACAACGTCAAGCACCTCCCGGAGCTGGAGGACCTGCGGCTGCCGCCGTACCCCTTCGAGCTCGCGCACGCCGACGACTGACGCCGCGAGTCGAAACGCGTACCCCGGCGCGGCGAGTTCGCTGACGCATGCAGGGACACCCCGAGGTCGCGGTACTCCGGTACGGCCACCGGCCGGGCCGCGACGACCGCATGACCACGCACGTCGGCCTGACGGCGCGCGCGCTCGGCGCGGACCGCGTCGTCTTCCCCGACAACGCCGGTCAGTCCGAGCAGACGGTCGCGGACATCACCGAGCGCTTCGGCGGCCCGTTCGACGTCGAACTCACGGACGAACTGAACGCGTTCATCCGCGACTGGGGGGGCGCGGTCGTCCACCTCACGATGTACGGCGAGCGCGTGCAGGACGTCGAGGACGAGATTCGGCGCGCCCGCAGTGAGGAGCGCCAGCCGGTGTTGGTGGTCGTCGGCGGCGAGAAGGTCCCGTTCGACGTGTACGAGGAGGCCGACTGGAACGTCGGCGTCACGAACCAGCCCCACTCGGAGGTGGCCGGGCTGGCGGTGTTCCTCGACCGCCTCTTCGACGGCGCGGAACTCGAAGGCGAGTACGAGAACGCCGACCAGCGCGTGATTCCGCAGGCGCTCGGGAAGCGGGTCGAGGACCTCGACGAGGAGTGAGGTCGCGGGAGCCGCAATACTGCCAGTAGGCGAAGCTTTCTTTCTCCGGACCGTCGCCGTGTGCGTATGAGTGGCAGTAACAGCATCTCGCGGGCGGCGCGGGTCGCCAGCAAGTATTTCGTCGTCTGGGTGCTCGCGGCGGCGGGCCTCGCGCTCGTGGCGCCCGAGCCGTTCGTCCCGGTGTTAGACTACGTCAACCCCCTGCTGGGCATCATCATGCTCGGGATGGGGTTGACGCTCCAGCCCGCGGACTTCAAGCGCCTCGCCGAGCGCCCCGTGGACGTCGGCATCGGCGCGGTGACGCAGTGGCTCGTGATGCCGCTGGCGGCGTACGCGCTGTACCTGCTGTTCGACCTGCCGGACGCCATCGGCGTCGGGCTCGTGCTCGTCGGCGCGGCGCCCGGCGGCACCGCGTCGAACGTGATGTCGTATCTCGGCCGCGGCGACGTCGCGCTGTCGGTCGCCATCACGACGGTGACGACGCTCGCCGCGCCGATCGTGATGCCGGCGTGGACGCTGTTCATCCTCGGGGAGAGCATCGACGTGACGTTCATGGAGATGTTCACGAACATCGTCCAAATCGTCATCATCCCGGTCGTGCTCGGGTTCGGGATTCGGTACGTTCTCGACCGCTCCTCACCGAAGGCGGCCGAAGTGAGCGTGGACGTGTTCCCCGTGATTAGCGTGGCCGCCATCGTCGCCATCGTCGCGGGCGTCGTCGGCGCGAACGTCGACAACATCCTCACCGCGGGCGCGCTCGTGCTCGCGGCGGTCGTCCTCCACAACGGCATCGGGCTCGGCGCGGGCTACGGCGTCGGGCGGCTGTTCGGGATGTCCGAGGACCGCGTGCGCACGACCGCCTTCGAGGTCGGCCTCCAGAACAGCGGGCTGGCGGTGGCGCTCGCCACGTCGCTGTTCGACCCCGCGGCCGCGCTCATCCCGGCGCTGTTCAGCGTCTGGCACAACGTCACCGGCCCCGCGCTGGCGAGCTACTTCACGTGGCGCGACGACCAGTCCGCGGGCGCCGCGGCGGCGGGCGCGGACTGACGCCGTCCGGCGTCAGCCGGGGGAGTGACAAGACTTAATGCCGGCGCGGACCCCGTTTTCACGTAATGGCTTTTGAGGAGCTACTCGACGACCCCGTGGTTCAGAAGTACCTCCACGAGTTGGTCGGTCCGAAGGGGATGCCGGTGGCGGTGTCCCCGCCGGACGGCGAGGTGACCGACGAGGAGCTCGCCGAGCGGCTGGGGCTCGAACTGAACGACGTGCGCCGGGCGCTGTTCATCCTCTACGAGAACGACCTCGCGACCTACCGCCGCGTCCGCGACGAGGACTCGGGGTGGCTGACGTACCTCTGGACGTTCGAGTACGACAACATCCCGGAGAACCTCCGCGAGGAGATGGACCACCTGCTGACGGCGCTGGTCGACCGCCGCGAGTACGAGCTGAACAACGAGTTCTACCTCTGTGAGGTGTGCTCGATTCGCTTCGAGTTCGCCGAGGCGATGGACCTCGGCTTCGAGTGCCCCGAGTGCGGGTCGCCCGTAGAAGCGATGGAGAACACCGACCTCGTGGAGGCGATGGACGAGCGCATCGAGAACCTCCGCGCGGAACTGGGCGTGAGGGCCTGATGGTCGTCCTCGCAACCAAGCTGTACGTCGAGGGCGACGCCCGCGAGCGCGCGCTGGACAGCCTCACCTCGCAGGTGGACAACGACGTCGGCGACCTCGACGTGGACTTCGACGTGGGAGTTCGCCACGACGACTTCCCGACCGTGACGCTGGAGGGCCCCGACGAGGTGGCCGCGCGGAACGTCCTCGCGGAGACGTGGGGCGAAATCACGGACGGCTTCGAGCACGGAGAGACGTACGTCGGCACGCTCGAATCGTGGGACGACGACGGGTTCGTCCTCGACGCGGGCGAGGACGTGCTCGTGCCCGCGGACGAACTCGGGCTCGGCCCCGGGTCGCCCGCCCAGATTCGCGAGCGCTTCGGGCTCGTCCAGCACGTCCCGCTGCGGTTCACGTACGGCGACACGCCCGCGCTCGCGGACGACGAGCGCGACCGCCTCTACGACTGGACGCGCGGCACCGGCCGGCTGAACGTCAACAGCGCGACCCGCGGGGAGGTGCGCGCGACGGTCAACCGCGCCGGCCACGCCCGCGACATCGTCACGGTCGAACGGCTCGGCCTCCTCGAACAGAGCATCGTCTGCCGCGAGGACACGGACCCGCCGGGGCTGCTCGCGGCCATCGGGGAGTACCTCCCCTCGGAGCTGCTCGCAGTCGTTCCATGAACAGGTGGAAGGCGGCGTTGGGCGTGCTCGCGGTCGTCGCGCTCGCGGGCTGCGCCGGCACCGGTCTCGGCGGCGCGCCCGCGCCCAGCGACGAGCAGCTCGCGCAGAACGCCACCTACGACTGGAACGACAGCGCCGACGTGACGCTGAACGTCACGGGCGGCCAGTACAAGACCGTCGCGGACGTGAACGGCACCGAACGCGTGCGCCTCGCGTCCACGAGCGGGTTCGCCGGTCGCAACCCCGTCCAGATTTCTGCGGTGCAGTTCCGCTACGAGAACGGCACCGTCGTGGGCGCCGACGCCATCGACGTGGCGACCCGCGACCAGCGCACGGTCGTCGACCTCCCGGCGGCCAACGGGACGTTCGCGTACACCGGGTCGGCGGGCTCGCGCGCGGTGAACGCTCCCCTCGACTTCGAGGGCTCCCACGAGGTCGTGCTGCCGGCGGGGATGCGCGTCTCGTTCCCCGTCTTCGGGGACGTCTCGCCGGACGGCTACGAGAAGTCCGTGGTCGACAACCGCGTGCACCTGCGCTGGGCGTCGCTGTCCAGCGCCACCGTCAGCGCCGAATACTACCTCCTCCGGGACCTCTACATCTTCGGCGGGCTCGTCGGCGTGCTGTCGCTGGCGGCGCTGGGCGGCGTCGTCTACTACCGGATGCGCATCCGCCGGCTGGAGCGCGAGCGCGAGGACGCCGGCCTCGACTACGAGCGGTAGCCGCGGGGCGGTGACTTTTCAGCGTCCGCCGTCTACGGGCGGGCATGCAGGTCGCGGTGGTCACAGTCGGTGACGAGCTTCTCGCCGGGGACACGGAGAACACGAACGCGTCGTGGCTCGGCACCCGCCTCACCGAGCGCGGGGCGGACGTGCGCCGGGTCGTCGTGGTGCCCGACGACGAGGACGCTATCGCCGCGGAAGTCAGCACGCTGGCGGACCGCTACGACGCGGTCGTCGTCACGGGCGGCGTGGGGCCGACCCACGACGACGTGACGATGGACGGCGTCGCCGCGGCGTTCGACCGCGAGATGGTCGAACACGCCGACGCGGTCGCGTACCTCCGGGACCACGACCGCTACCAGTTCGAGGAGCTGACCGACGGCACGGCGTGGCTGCCGGCGGGCGCGCGTCTCGTGGAGAACGAGGTCGGCGTGGCGCCGGGCGCGGTCGTCGAGAACGCGTACGTGTTCCCGGGCGTCCCCGACGAGATGAAGGCGATGTTCGAGTCCGTCGCCGGGGAGTTCACGGGGACGAGAAACCACGTCGAGTTCGTCTACGTCGACGCCCCGGAGAGCGAACTGGTGCCGGTGCTCGCGGAGCTACAGGAAGAGTTCGGCGTCACCGTCGGGAGCTACCCGGGCGACGGCGTGCGCGTGAAGATTCAACACGAGGACGAGGGGACGGTCCGGGAGGCAGCCGCGTGGCTGCGCGAACGCGTCTAGCGGTAGAGGTACGCGGTCCACGCGACCACGAACAGGAGCCCGACTATCGTGACGGTCCAGCCGACGGCGTTGATCGGGAGCGACGCGCCCTCGGTTGCGGCCAGCAGGTAGTTCATGTACGGTCGTTCCGGCCGCCCGGTCTTAATTGTTGGTTCACTCGGTCGCGCCGCGGACGACGTCGACGATGTCCCGGCCGGTGGCGTCGCCGCCGGTGTCGAGTGAGACGAGGTATCCCGAGCGGTCGCCGGTCGGCACGTGCACGACGAGTCCGTCCTCGAAGAGCCGCGAGGTCGCTTGCAGGTCGCCGAGTTCGTACAGCGACTCCTGTCGCGGCGTCGAGAGCACGTCGAGCATGAGGTCGTCGGCGATGTCGTCGATGGAGCCGTCGCCGTAGCCGTCCCTGACGTCGTCGCGCATGTACGTGATTTGCCAGTCGCTGCCCTCGTGGAAGCCGACGACGCGGAGCGCACCGCCGACGGTCTCGCGCAGTGCGGCCGTGGTGTCGGCGTGAGAAGTCTTCATTGCCGTACTGAGGGCGCGCAGCGACAATGACACTTTCGACAGACCGGTCGGCTTTTCGGCGGGAGCGCCGTACTGCGGGTATGCGAACTGTCGGCGTCGTCGTGAATCCGATTGCGGGGATGGGCGGTCGCGTCGGCTTGAAGGGGACCGACGGGAAAGTGGCGGCGGCCCGCGAGCGCGGGGCCGAGCCGCGCGCGCCCGACCGCGCTCGTGACGCGCTCGCGGCGCTGCGCGAGCGCGCGCCGGACGCGGAACTGCTGGCGTACGGCGGCGAGATGGGCGCCGAGGAGGCCCGGGACGTGGGCTTCGACCCGGTTGTGGTCGGGGAGCCCGAGGGCGCGGAGACGACCGCGGCGGACACGCGCGACGCGGTGGCGGCGTTGGCCGACCGCGGCGTGGACGTGATTCTGTTCGTGGGTGGCGACGGCACCGCGACCGACGTGGCGGCCGCCCTCGACGCGGCGGGCGCGGACGTACCCGTACTGGGCGTGCCAGCGGGCGTGAAGGTGTATTCGTCGGTGTTCGCGGTGCGGCCGGAAGCGGCGGGCCGGGTCGCCGCGACGTTCGAGGCCACGGAGGCCCGCGAGGTCAACGACATCGACGAGGACGCCTACCGCGGCGGCGAGGTCCGCACGCGGCTCCGGGGGGTCGTGGAGGTGCCCGTCGCCGACGACCTCCAGTCCGCCAAGCAGGTCCACGCGGGGAGCACGGACGCGCTCGCCGAAGCCGTCGCCGAGGCGGTCGAATCCGGCGTGACGTACGTGCTCGGGCCGGGCGGCACGCTCGGCGACGTTGCGGACGCGCTCGGCGTGGACGGCTCGCCGCTCGGGGTGGACGTCTACCGGGACGGCGAACTCGTCGTCAGGGACGGCAGCGAGGCCGAGATTCTGGACGCGCTCGGCGAGCGGAACGTCGTCTACGTCTCCCCCATCGGCGGGCAGGGGTTCGTGTTCGGGCGCGGGAACCACCAGATTTCGCCCGCGGTCATCGAGCACAGCGAGGTCCGCGTGGTGGCGTCCCCGCGGAAGCTCGACGAGACCGGTGTGCTCCGCGTTGACACCGGCGACGAGGCCGTCGACGAGTCGCTGCGCGGCTGGCGGAAGGTCAGGACTGGTCGCTTCGAGGAACGCATGATGAAGGTCGTGTAGCCGCGGAGCGGGAGCGGGCCGGTTAGTCGTCGTCTTTCATCGACTGGAGCTGGTCGATGAGTTCGTCGCTGTCGGCGTCGGTGTCGAAGTCGACGCTGCCGTCGTGGTCGTTCTGATGAACGTTGACCGCGCCGCTGTCGTCGGTGTCGACGCTCTGGTCTTTCTGTTCGGACTCGTCGTAGCTACCAAAACCCATGCCTATCCCCAGTGGCCCGGCGGGCAAAAGGCTCTCGGAATCCGGGACGCAGTCCGGCACGCCCTAAGGCAAGTATAAGGTTGGAGGGGTAAGTTTAAGGTCGTTCCAGCGCGTCCCGGACGTATGGAAACCCGGAAAGTCCAACGGCTGGGGCCGTCTACGCTGGCGATGACGCTGCCCGCCGAGTGGGCGCGCAAGCAGGACGTCGAGAAGGGCGACGAGGTCACGGTCCGCGAGAGCGGGAAGGGGTCGCTGACGGTCACGCCCGAGTCCGCGCACGGCGAGGAGACCGAGGCGACGATTCACGCGGAGAACTTCGACGCGGACGCCGTCGAGCGCGCCATCGTCGGCCAGTACGTCCTCGGCCGCCGCATCATCCACGTCGAGAGCGAGGACGCCCTCGACTCCGAGCACATCAACGCCGTCTACAAGGCCGAGACCCAGCTGATGGGGCTGGGCGTCGTCGAGGAGACCCCCGAGCGCATCACCATCCGGTGCTCGGTCGACCCCGAGGACTTCGACCTCGACAACCTCCTCGAACGGCTGGAGAGCACGGGCTCGACGATGCGCGAGGAGGCCGTGAAGGCGCTCGCGCACGGCAGCCCCGACATGGCCCAGCGCGCGCTCAACCGCGAGCGGCAGGCGAACAAGATTTTCGTGCTGTTGCTCCGCCTCATCTTCACCGCCTACCAGAACCCGAACCTCGCGCGCGCCGTCGGCCTCGACGACGGCTTCCCGCTCATCGGCTACCGCTCGGTCGCCAAGAACCTCGAACTCACCGCGGACAACGCCGAGGACATCGCCGAAATCGTCCTCGAGAGCGAGGGCCACACCCTCGACGTCGACCAGTCGACGATGCGGCGCATCCGCGAGTTCACCGACCAAGTCGACGAAATCACCGCGGCCGCCGTCAACGCCGTCGTCACGCGTGACTACGACGCCACCGTCGAGGTGCGCGAGCTGTTCGCGGAGCTCAGCGACCGCGAGACCGACATTCTCGACGACCTCCCGGAGATGGACAACGACGACCTCATCGAGGTCCGCGAGGTGCTGGTGAGCCTCCAGCACACCGCCGAGTACGCGATGCGCAACGCCGAAATCGCGGCGAACCTCGCGCTCAACGAGCAGTCCAGTCACACCACCATCAGCTGAGGCGGTGACCGGCCACCCCGCGGTTTCTCGGGGCGGTCAGAACAGTCCCGGGACGACCACGTAGGAGAGCAACAGCCCGAGCGCGCCCGCGAACGCCGCGAACACAGCCATCGGGACGACCGCTTTCCGCAGGAGGTCGCCCTCGCGGCCGGTGATGCCGACGACGCCGCAGATGGCCGCGACGTTCAGCACGGAGACCATGTTCCCGAGGCCGCCGCCGACGTTCTGGAGGCTGACGACGAGCGTCCGCGAGAGCCCGACCGCCTGTGCGCCGTCGTACTGGAGGACGCTGAACAGGATGTTCGAGGACGTGTTCGACCCGGTCATGAACGAGCCGATTGCGCCGACCCACGGCGACACCACGGGGAGGAGGCCGCCGGCGCCCATGGCGAGCGCGCGACTCAGCGCCTCCATCATGCCGAGGAAGCCGGCGGTGTTGGTCTGGGACTGAATCATCACCTGCGTCATCGAGACGGCGACGACGAGCGTAAGCGCCGCGGGCGCGACCTGCCGGACGGAGCGCTGCCACGCCCGCCCCATCTCCGTGAGGTCCATGCGGTGGAGCAGGCCCGTGAGGACGGCGACAGGGATGAACGGCATCGTCCCGGGGAGGTAGAGGTACTGGAGCGTGTACCCGAGTTCGGTGCCGAGAATCGAGTCGAGACTGACGGTGAAGCTCTGAATCCAGTCGAGGACGGCGACGCCCGCGACCGAGAGGTCCGGCCACCGCGTCACGAGCAGCGCGACGGCGACCAGCAGGTACGGCGTCCACGCCAGCAGCACGGACATCTCCCGGGATGGCTGCTCTCGGGACACCTCGTCGAGGTCGAGGCCGCCGAGCCACGTGTCGCTCCACGCCGACCGCTCGGGGAACTCCCACTCCTCGCTGGGCACGAGGACGTCGTTGTTCGCCAGCACGAGCCCGACGCCGAGCACCGCGAACCCCGCGGCGATGTCGGGGAGCGCGGGGCCGATGAACCACGCGACGGCGAACTGGACGCCGCCGGTGACGGCGCCCAGCAGGAGCGCGAACGGCGCAATCGGGAGCGTGCTCCGGACCGCGCCGCGGACGCTCCGGTCGCCGTCGCCGTCGCCGAACCAGTAGGTCATGAAGAACACGCCGAGGACGCCCCAGAAGACGAACGTGAGCCCCGTGACGACGCCCGTCCACGCCGACACCATCGAGAGGAACTCGTTGACGCCCATCGACGCGGGGAGCGCGGGCTCGATGACTGCGCCGGTGCCGCCGATGACGGGCGTGCCGGCGGCGCCGAACGGCGGGTTCGGCGCGTTGAAGTAGAGCCCGAAGACGGCGGCGGCAAGCGGCGGGAAGCCCAGCCCGATGAACAGCGGCGCCGCGAGCGCGCCGGGCGTGCCGAAGCCGGCGGCGCCCTCGATGATGGTCATGAACCCGAGGCCGACCAGCAGCAACTGGATGCGGCGGTCCTCCTCAATCTGCCCGAAGTACCACCGTATCGTGGCGATGGCGCCGCTGCCTTCGAGGTAGTTCATCAGGAGGATGGCGCCGAAGACGATGAGGATGATGTCGACGGCCTGCAGCGCGCCGTAGACGGCGGACGCGGCCACCCAGTTCGGTTCCATGCCCCAGTACGTCGCGCCGATGCCGGCGGCGAGCAGCCACCCGACGCCCATCGCGCGGGCGGCCGACCACCGCAGGCCGGCGAGCAGGACGAACGCGACGCCGATGGGGACGACGCCGACGAGTGCGAGGGTCAGTACGTCTGGCATTGGGATTCCTTGTCGGGAGAATAACGTCTCGGTATTTTGTATGTAATTTTCGTTCCGAATACTCAATGAACGACGCATACATTTTTCCGTCTCGGTGCTGTGCGGCGGTTCCCGGCGAGCAGCAACGGGGGAAAGCCCTTTGGCGCCGTTAGCCCACAGCGAGACTACATGTCAACCGACACGATTCCGGCGTTCGAGTCGTCGCTGTCGGAGCTCGGCGTCGACCTCGTGCGGACGACCGCGAGGGAGTTCGACGCGGCGCTCGACGACGTGGTCGAACAGCCGGCGGTCGGCGTGCCGCTCCCGTTCGCGGGCGTCTCACTGCCCGACGCGGTCAGCGAGGCGTCGAGCGTCGACGACCTCGAAGACGCGGCGACGGGCGTCACGCCGGCGGGCTACGGCATCGCGTCGTACGGCTCGGTGGTCCTGCAGGGCGGCCCGGAGGGCGTCGAGCCGGTGAGCCTCTACGGGGACACGCACATCGCGGTCGTCGCCGCCAGCGACGTGCTCCCGGACATGGCCGACGCGATTCCGCGCATCGCCGCGGACATCCGGGACGGCCGCGGGGAGGCGGTCGTCGCGACGGGCGCGAGCGCGACCGCCGACATGGGCGCGCTGGTGCAGGGCGTGCACGGGCCGACGAACGTCGTCGTGGTGGTGCTCACGGACCGATGAGCGCCGACCGACAGCGCAAAGCCGCGGAGATTCGACGCCTCCTCGACGACGAGGGCGACAGCGTCTACGCCAACACGACGGGGTTCAACGACGGCCGCTACGAGAGCGTCGCCGGCCTCGACGACTACGAGGGCCTGAAGGAGGAGGCGCGCGCCGTCAAGGAGGACGCCATCCAGCGCCTGCCCGAACTCGTGGAGACGCTGCGGGAGTCCGTGGAGGCCAACGGCGGCGAGCTGTACGTAGCGGACGACGCCGACGACGCCAACCGGTACATCAGGGAGGTCGTCGACGGCCGCGACGTGGTGAAGTCGAAGTCGATGACCAGCGAAGAGCTGGAGGTCAACGAGGCTCTGGAAACCGATGGCAGCGACGTCTGGGAGACGGACCTCGGGGAGTTCGTCCTGCAGGTCGCCGACGAAGCCCCCTCGCACATCGTCGCGCCCGCGATTCACAAGTCCCGGGCGGGCATCGCGGAGCTGTTCGAGGCGCGCTTCGACCCCGACGCTGACCTCGACACCGCCGCGGACCTCACGCGGTTCGCCCGCGACTACCTCGGGGAGCGCATCCGGGAGGCCGAGGTCGGGATGACGGGCGCGAACTTCCTCGCGGCGGACACGGGGACGATGGCGCTGGTGACCAGCGAGGGCAACGCCCGGAAGTGCGTGCAGGCGACGGACACCCACGTCGCGGTCGCGGGCATCGAGAAGGTCGTGCCCTCGGTCGAGGACCTCCGGCCGTTCGTCGAACTCATCGGCCGCTCGGGCACCGGGCAGGACATCACGTCGTACGTCTCGCTGCTCACGCCGCCCGTGGACTCGCCGTCGTTCGCGGACGGCGCGCTCGCGCCCGGCGACGACCGCGAGTTCCACCTCGTGCTCGTGGACAACGGGCGCACCGAGATGCGCGAGGACGACGACCTCCGGGAGACGCTGTACTGCATCCGGTGTTCGGCGTGCGCGAACTCGTGTGCGAACTTCCAGCACGTCGGCGGGCACGCGTTCGGCGGCGAGACCTACTCCGGGGGCATCGCGACCGGCTGGGAGGCCGGCGTCCACGGCCTCGACGCGGCCGCGGAGTTCAACGACCTCTGCACGGGCTGCTCGCGGTGCGTGGACGCCTGCCCGGTCGGCATCGACATCCCGTGGATTAACACGGTCGTCCGCGACCGCGTCAACCGCGGCGAGGACGCCGAGTTCGACTGGCTCGTGGAGGGCCTGACGCCGGACGCCGACCCCGGCGGCGTGGACGTGCAGAAGCGGCTGTTCGGGAACTTCGGGACGCTCGCGCGGCTCGGCTCCGCGACCGCGCCGCTGTCGAACTGGGTCGCCCAGTCCCGCGTCGGGCGGGCCGCGATGGAGCGGCTCGTGGGCGTGGACCGCCGCCGCGAACTCCCCGCGTTCCGGCGGGAGTCGCTCGTGGAGTGGTTCGACGCGCGCGGCCCGCAGGTCGCGCGGGCGGACGCCGACCGCGAGGTCGCGCTCTACCCCGACGCGTACACGAACTACGTGCAGGTCGACCGCGGGAAGGCCGCCGTCCGCGTGCTCGAAGCGCTCGGCGTCCGCGTCTCGGTGCCGGCGGCCGGGGAGAGCGGCCGCGCGCCGCTCTCGCAGGGGATGGTGGCGACCGCCCGCGAGCAGGCCGAGGCCGTCTACGACTCGCTCGAGCCCCACCTCGACGCGGGCCGGGACGTGGTCGTCGTGGAGCCGTCGGACCTCGCCATGTTCGACCGCGAGTACGAGCGCCTGCTCGACGACGCCGACGCCGCCCGGCTCGCCGCGGACAGCTACGAGGTCATGGAGTACGTCTACGGCCTGCTGGAGAACGGCGCGGACGCCGACGCGCTCCCCGACGGCGACGGCGAGCGCGTCGCCTACCACAGCCACTGCCAGCAGCGCACGCTCGGCCTCGAACCGTACACGGAGGCGGTCCTCGAAGACCGCGGGTTCGACGTGGTGACCTCGGACGTGGAGTGCTGCGGGATGGCCGGGAGCTTCGGCTACAAGACCGAGTATTACGACCTCAGCGTCGACGTGGGCGAGTCGCTGGCCGACCAGTTCACCGCGCTGGACGCGCGCGACCGCACGGTGGTCGCCAGCGGCACGTCGTGTCTCGAACAGCTCGACGACCTCCTCGACCGGCCGTCGACCCACCCCGTGCAGTTGCTGGACGCCGTCCAGTCGCGGTAGTCACTCGACCCTCTCGGTCGCCGAGGGGTTGCCACGACGCCAGCGCGCCGACGACGCGCTACACCGCTCGGGACCGAATCCACACGGAGAGCCGCCGGCAGAGCCGCAGTCAGACCGCTCGGGAGCCGCGCGCGAGCAGGCCGTCGTCGGTCGTCGTCGCGTCGCCGGTCGTCGTGGTGTCCGTCGTAGTGGCGTCAGTTGCTCCCGTAGTCGTGTCGCTGGTGGTGGTCGTCGTCACGTCGCCAGTGGTCGTGCCGGCCGTCGTGGTCGTCTCGTTGCCGCCGGCGTCGTCCTTGTTCCCGAACATGTCGGTCTCGATGGTCTGGGTGTAGGTCAGTTCGTCGAGGGGGACGCGGACCGTCTCGGAGGTGCCCGGAAGCTCGACTTCCGCGTAGAAGTCGATGCGGAGCTCCGTCGTCTGGTCGTTCCGGACGTGGGTCACCCACCACTCGTCGAGGCGGTCGTTGTCGATGACCGTCGGCGTCTCCACGACGCGAGCGGTTTTCGGCGGGATGGACTCGGTCTCGGCGAGTTCGCCCTCGCCGACCTGCACGCCGTTCATCGAGATGCCGTAGCCGACGTTCGAGACGGCGACCGGGGCCGCTTTCGGGTTGTAGACCTCGAATTCGAGGTCGATGGGGGTCTCAGCGTCAGTCACGTTCCCCCACGAGGCGTTCGTGCGCTGGACGACCAGCACGGGGTCGTCGACGAGCGCGATTCCCGCGTTCACCGGGCGGTCCGCCGTGGAGTTGAACTGCCCGAGCAGGTCCGTCTCGATGGTCTCGGCGGCCGGCTGGAACGTCGCCGAGCGCCCGACGAAGCCCGGTTCGACGGTCGCGGACACCGTGAGGTCGGTGCGCTCGCCGCCGCGGACGTGGCTCGCCCACCACGCCGGGATGCGCTCGTTGCGGAGGTGCGTGGTCAAGTTCACCGTCGAATTCCCTGTGCCGACGCCGACGCCGCGCTTGTCCCCGCCGGCCATCCGGATGTCGTTCATGGCGACCGTGTAGTTGACACTGGTGTCCCCGAGCCGGACGCCCACGGGGTTGGGGTTGTGAATCACGAGGTCGGTGTGGACCTCCGTATGGGTGTCGTTGACCGCGCCGAAGCGGTTGTCCACCTGCTCGACGCTCGGGACGCCGACGAGGCCGCCGACGAACGCGGCGCCGACGACCAGTCCGAGACTGGCGACGACCGTGACGGCGACCCGTATCGTGCTCCCGAACAGCAGCGCGCGGACGTTCATGCTCGCTTCGGCGGGCTACCCGGGTGAAAGTCTGTCGGCCCCGCGACCGCACCGAGTAGAACCAGTTAAGGGACACCACACGCAACCCACGGCCATGACGACTGGGTCCACGCAGGAAACGGACATGGGTATCGGCGTCGGCCTCGTGCTCGGCCTGCTCGCCGTCGCCGCGGCCGCGTACACGTTCGTCGCGCCCGGACAGTTCCAGACCGCACTCGGCTTCGCCGGCGCCGTCACGCTGTCGGCGCTGTGCGTCGCCGCCCTCCACGTCTGGGGGTAGCACAAGGGATAAACGGACAAAGTGCGTAGTTCCGGGGTAATGACCGAGGAATACACCGACGAGGAACGCCGGATTCTGGAGTTCCTCCGCGAGAGCGTCGAGAAGGGCGAGCGGTACTTCCGCTCGAAGAACATCGCCAACCACCTCGGCCTCTCCTCGAAGCAGGTCGGTGTGCGGCTCCCCGAGCTCGCGGAGAAGACCGAGGACGTCGACATCGAGAAGTGGAGTCGCTCGAAGTCGACGACGTGGCGCGTCGAGCCGGCGTAACCGGCGGCTTTTTGCTGGCGGACAAGAAACGCCGCGTATGACAGTTCGGGTCGAGCGCACGTTCGAGGTGTCGGTCCCGCCCGAAGACGTGTGGGCGTTCATCGCCGACCCCGAGAAGCGAGCGGGCGCCATCAGCGTCGTCGACAGCTACGAGCACGACGGCGAGACGACGACGTGGCACGTCCGCCTCCCGATTCCGGTCGTGCGCAGCACGATTCCTGTCGAGACGCGCGACGTGGAGGTCGAAGCCCCGCGGTACGTGAAGTTCGTGGGGAAGTCCCGCATCTTCGACGTGACCGGCGAGCACGAGGTCGAGGCCGCCGAGGGCGGCTCCCGGGTGACCAACCGGTTCGTCGTCGACGGGAAGGTGCCGGGCGTCGAGCGGTTCTTCAAGCGCAACCTCGACGACGAGCTCGACGGCTTGGAGGGCGCCTTGGAGGCGGACGCCTGAGATGCGCGTCGCGCTCGCGCAGATTGCCGTCGAGGGGGCGGCCGTGGACGCGAACGTCGGGCGCGCCGTCGACGCCATCCGGGAGGCCGCCCGCGAGGGCGCGGACCTCGTCTGCCTCCCCGAGCTCTTCAACGTCGGGTTCTTCGCGTTCGACGCCTACCAGCGCGCGGCCGAACCGCTGGAGGGGCCGTCGCTGACCGCGGTCCGGGAGGCCGCCGTCGAGGAGGACGTGGCGTTGTTGGCGGGCAGCGTCGTCGAGGACTTGGCCGAGACCGAGGGCGGCCCCGACGAGGAGGGGCTGGCGAACACGAGCGTGCTCTTCGACAGCGACGGCCGGCGCCTGCTCGCGTACCGGAAACACCACCTGTTCGGCTACGAGTCCACAGAGGCCCAGCTGTTGACGCCCGGCGAGCGCGTGCCGACCGCCGAACTCGGGGGGTTCACGGCCGCGGTCACGACGTGTTACGACCTCCGCTTCCCGGAGCTGTACCGCGAACTGGTCGCGGACGGCGTGGACCTCCTGCTCGTGCCGTCGGCGTGGCCGTACCCGCGGGTCGAGCACTGGACGCTGCTGCCGCAGGCGCGCGCCGTCGAGAACCTCGCGTACGTCGCCGCGGTCAACGGCAGCGGGAACTTCGAGGACGCGTCGCTGGTCGGGCGCTCGACCGTCTACGACCCGTGGGGGAACGCCGTCGCCAGCACGGGCGACCACCCGAGCATCGTCTACGCCGACCTCGACCCCGAGCGCGTCGCCACCATCCGCGGGGAGTTCCCCGCGCTGGACGACCGCCGGCCCTGACTCGCGGATACCCGCGATACGTGAATTTAAGTGCCGTGGTGCGCTACGTACGAGTGCCGGTAGTCGACGCTTTTCTCGTCGAACCGGCAAGAACCTCGCGTCCACGTCCGCTCCGCGTCCGCCGACGCGGCCGTGTCCCGGCCCACGGCCGCGGTCAGCGGGAAGTCAACCGCCACCCTTCCGCCTTCCTCTCTCCGACGCACTCGACGCACACCCAGCGGTAGCTTGCGAAAACGAAGAACGCGAACAGGAAAGGGGCGCGTGCGGCGTCAGTCGTCGTCGGTCTTGATGTCCGCGCTCAGGCCTTGGGCCATCTCGATCTCCTTGGAGTTGTTGAGCGTCCACGCGGTGCGTTCGGTGACGGCTTCGATGACCTCGCGGGCGCTCGGGTAGCCGTTCCCGGACTTCTTCACGCCGCCGAACGGCAGCTGGACCTCCGCGCCGATGCAGGGGAGGTTGCCGTACGCGAGCCCGACCTCGGCGTTGTCGCGGTAGTAGTTGATCTGGCGGTAGTCCTCGCTGATGACCGCGCCGGCGAGCCCGTAGGGCGTGTCGTTGTGGATTTCGACGGCGCGCTCGATGTCACCAGAGTATTCGATGAGCGCGACGTGCGGCCCGAACACTTCCTCCTTGATGGAGCGCAGGTCCGGGTCGTAGTCGACCTCGTAGACGAACGGGCCGACCCAGTGGCCGTCCTCGTGGCCGTCGGGAATCTCGTCGTCGGCGAGGTCCGTGCGGTCCACGAGCACGTTCTCTGCCTCCTCGCGGGCGAGGTCGTTGTACTCCCGAATCTTCTCGACGTGCTCGGCCTCGATGGCCGGCCCCATGAACGTGTCCTCGTCGAGGGGGTCGCCGACCGCGACCTTCTCGGCGACCTCCACGAAGCGCTCCTTGAACTCGTCGTAGACGTCCTCGTGGACGACGAGGCGCTCGCTGGAGACGCAGCGCTGGCCGGTCGTCTTGAACGACGACATCACCGCGGAGTGGACCGCGATGTCGAGGTCGGCCTCCTCGGTGACGACGATGCCGTTCTTCCCGCCCATCTCGCAGGCCGCGAGCTTCCCGGGGTCGGCGGCGACCTCCTCCGCGATGTGGTGGCCGACCTCCGCGGAGCCCGTGAACAGCACGGTGTCCACGCGGTCGTCGTCGACGACGGCCGCGCCCGCGTCGCCGTACCCCTGCACCATGTTGAACACGCCGTCGGGGATGCCGGCGTCCTCGAACATCTCCGCGATAATCTGGCCGCACCACGGCGTCTGCTCGGCGGGCTTCCAGACGACGGTGTTGCCCTCCACGAGCGAGACGGCCATGTGCCAGAACGGGATGGCGACCGGGAAGTTCCACGGCGTGATGCAGCCCACGACGCCGCGGGGCTTGCGGCGCATGTAGGCGTCCTTGCTGGGAATCTCGGAGGGCACCACGTCGCCCTTCGGGTGGCGGGCGTCGCCGGCTGCCCACTCGACCATGTGCCACGCCTCGGTGACGTCGGCCAGCCCCTCGCTGATCTCTTTGCCGCACTCCTTGGTGACGACCTCGCCGAGCTCCTCGTGGCGCTCCTTGAGCTCGTGGTAGATGTCCCAGAGGTACTCCGCGCGGTCGATGTGGGAGAGCGCTTGCCACTCCTCGAAGGCCTCGTCGGCGGCCTCGGTGGCCTCGCGGACGTCGGCCTCGGTGCCGCGGCGGAACTCGCCGAGCGACTCGCCGGTCGCGGGGTTCTCGCTCTCGAAGGTCTCGGTCCCGTCGCCGTCGACCCACTCGCCGTCGATGTAGTGCTGGTACGTCATCGGCAAAAACTGCGACGGGCGTGGTGAAAAAGGTACACCTTGTCGGCTCGCGCGAGTCACCACGTCGCGTCGCCGCGGCCGCTCGCCGCCTTCTCGATTTCGCCCGCCAGCGCCGCCGCGTCGAAGGCATGGTCGGGGCGAATCTGGACGAAGCTCAGGAAGTCTTGGGCGTCCAGCAGCGCCTCGGCGTTCGCCGCGCGCGTCCGCGCCCCGTCGCCGGTGTCGTAGGCCTCCAAGGCCACCTCAACGACGGTGCGCGCGCCGACGAGGGGCTCCAGCGCCGCCAGCGCGCACGCGAGGTCGTACGCGCGAGCGCCCTCCAGCCCGTCGCCGGCGACGTTCGTCGCGTCGATGAAGTAGAGCTCGTCCTCGTAGACGAGGACGTTCTCGCCGCGCAGGTCGCCGTGCGCGACGCCGTTCTCGTGCATCGTCGCCAGCGCGCCGAACAGCGCGGGCGCGTGGCGCTCCACGTCGGCCGCGGGGAGGTCGTCCAGCGGTCGGAACTCGGGGAGGTACTCCAAGACGAGCACGCCCAGCCCGTCCACCTCGAAGGCTTCGACGGGCGCGGGCGCGTTCACGCCGATGTCGCGGAGCGTCCGCGTGGCTTCGAGCTCGTGCTCGGCCATCTCGACGGGGCCGTCGAACGGCTCGAAGAAGCCCTCGCGGCCGCTGGAGAACGCGCCGAGGTTCCGCGCGCCCGTGAACAGCGCGTGGACGAGCGCGTTCTGCCCGGATATCACCTTCACGAACCAGCGGTCGTTGACGACGCAGGGCGTCGACAGCCAGTTGTCCGTCTCCAAGAACGTCACCCGCAGTTCCGCTTGGTCGTAGCGGTCCGCGACCTCGCGGGCGACGGCCTCCAAGGAGTCCCACGGGACGGTCCCGCGAACGAACTGGCGGATGCTCACACCGGCGAGTGGAGCCGCGCGAATAAATTTCCGGCGGGCGCGTGGGCGAGCGAAGCGAGCCCACGTTCTCGTGAGCGGCGACCACCGGGAGCCGCGAACAGCGTGCTCGACCGCAGGGAGAGCGCGTTATTGCGAACGGCGAGCGCAGCGAGCCGCGAGCAGCGTAGGCGAGCGCCGCGAGCGCGTGTTGCGGCGAGAGTCGACCGGAGCGCCGCGAGTGGAGTCGTTCACGGTCGTTCCGGAGTGTTTATGCGGTCGGTGGCAAAGCTTGCAGTATGGACTTCGACCTTCCCGACGAGCACCGGATGATTCGGGACACCGTCAGGGAGTTCGCGGAAGCGGAAATCGAGCCCATCGCGTGGGACATCGAGGAGGAGCACCGCTTCCCCGCGGAGGTGTTCGCGGAACTGGCGGACCTCGACATGATGGGCGTGCCCGTCAGCGAGGAGTACGGCGGGCTCGGCGGCGACCAACTGATGTACGCGCTGGTCGCCGAGGAGCTGGGCCGTGTCTCGGGCTCCATCGGGCTCTCCTACGCCGCGCACGTCTCGCTGGCGTCGAAGCCGATCGAGCTGTTCGGCACCGACGAGCAGAAGGAGCGCTGGCTGCGCCCGCTCGCTGAGGGCGAGTACCTCGGCGCGTGGGCGCTCACCGAGCCCGACAGCGGCAGCGACGCCAGCGACATGGACACCACGGCGGAGAAAGAGGGCGACGAGTACGTCCTCAACGGCACCAAGCAGTTCATCACGAACGCCTCGGTCGCGGGCAGCGTGCTCGTGAAGGCCGTCACGGACCCCGACGCGGGCTACGGCGGCATCTCCACGTTCATCGTCGACCCCGAGGCGGACGACGGCTTCGAGGTCACCACGGAGTGGGACAAGATGGGGCTGAACGCGTCCCCGACCTGCGAGATTCGGTTCGACGACTGCCGCGTCCCCGAGGACCGGCTGCTCGGCGAGGAGGGCGACGGCTGGGAGCAGACGAAGAAGACCCTCGACGGCGGCCGCATCTCCATCGCCGCGCTCTCGACGGGGCTCGCGCAGGGCGCCTACGAGGCGGCCGAGGAGTACGCCGTCGAGCGCGAGCAGTTCGGCCAGCCAATCTCGGAGTTCGACGCCATCCGGAACAAGCTCGTCTCGATGCACCGCAAGACCGAGCGCGCGCGCCTGCTCACCCACAAGGCCGCCACGCGCTACGACAACGGCGAGTCCGTCACCAAGGAGTCCGCGCTGGCGAAACTCGACGCCAGCGAGGCCGCCCGCGAGGTCGCCGAGGACGCCGTCCAGACGCTCGGCGGCTACGGCTACACCACGGACTTCGCACCCCAGCGGTTCTTCCGGGACGCCAAGCTCATGGAAATCGGCGAGGGCACCAGCGAGATTCAGCACCTCGTCATCGGCCGCGAACTCGGACTGTAGACCGATTGCGTCACCGCTCGGTACGACTGCGCTGAAGGTATCGCCGCGCGCGGCTGGCACTGTGTTCGCCGCGAATGCCGTCCGCTCGACGTTCACCGTCGACTGTTTCTGCTCTGAGGGTTTCGGCTGGCGTCCGCTCAGTCTGTACGCACCGACTCGGTGGCGTCGTCGCGGCAGTCTCGAAACTATCGCCCGGCAGTCGACTGTGGCCGTCCGCCACGGACGCTTAACTCCCTCCCTCGCGTAGCTGGCCGACGAACGGATGTGTCCCCGACCGCCCACCCCTCCACGAGACGACCCCGCAGTTTCGGTTTCGGAGCTCACGAAGACCTACGCGACTGAATCAGGCCACGTCACCGCCGTCGATGGCGTCTCGTTCGACGTCGAAGCCGGAGAAGTCGTCGGACTGCTCGGGCCGAACGGTGCCGGCAAGACGACGACCGTCAAAACCGTCCTCGGGCTCGTCGCGCCCACGAGCGGCGCAGTCTCCATCCACGGCGTGCCCGTCAGCGAAGCGCGCTCGCACTCGTACAACTACGTGAGTGCCGTTCTCGAAGGCGCACGCAACGTCTACTGGCGACTGAGCGTCCGCGAGAACCTCGCGTTCTTCGCCGGACTCCACGGCATCGACCCGCGGGAACGGACCGACAGGCACGAGGCGATTATCGACACGCTCGGGCTCGCCGAGCACGCGAACGAACCGGCGAGGAACCTCTCCCGCGGCCAGAAGCAGAAGGTCGCCCTCGCCTGCACGCTCGCCCGCGAGACGCCCGTGCTCTTCCTCGACGAACCGATGCTCGGTCTCGACGTGGAAACGACCCGCGACCTCCAGACCGAAATACGACGCCTCGCCCGCGAGGAGGACAGAACAATCGTGCTCACGAGCCACGACATGGACGTCGTCGAAGCCGTCTGCGACCGCGTGGTCGTTCTCAGTGATGGCCGCGTCGTCGCCGACGACTCCGTGGACAACTTACTTGATGTCTTCCAGTCGCAGTCGTATCGCGTCCGACTGACCGGACAGGTGCCGGCGACGCTTCGAGAGCGACTAGAGACCGACTTCCACGTGCTCGACTGGCAGTCCGACACCGACGGAGTGGCGTTCGAAGTCGCACTCGCGGGGAGTGCGGAGTTCTACGAGTGCGTCGACGTGCTGCGGGCGGCGGACGCGACCGTCGCGTCGTTCACCGAAGTCGAGCCGGACCTCGAAGACGTCTTCGTGGACCTGACGACGGCCACGCCGCCGTCGCCCGAGGGGGCGGAACCATGAACGGGTACCTCGTGCTGTTCCGCGCGATTGCGGCGAAGTCGGTGGCGCTCTCGCGTCGCTACCTCGTGAACACGGTGATGGGGTTCGTGACGCTGTACGCGTTCTTCGCGCTCCTCTTCTTCGGCGGCCGGTTCGTCGCGGCGGACCTAATCTCGCGGTCAGTCGGGCCGCTCGTCGTCGGGTACTTCCTGTTCACGATGGCGGTGTCGGCGTACGCCGACCTCACGCACGACCTGACTGACGAGGCGCAGTGGGGGACGCTGGAGCAGCTGTCGATGTCCCCGTTCGGCTTCACGACGGTCGTGACAGCGAAGACCGCGGTCAACCTCCTGGGGACGTTCGCGACCGGTTTCGTCCTCCTGCTGTCGATGATGCTGACGACAGGGACGTGGTTGTCCGTCGCGCCGCTCTCGCTCGCCGTGCTCGGGTTGCTGACGCTGCTCCCGGTCGTCGGGCTCGGCTTCGCCTTCGGCGGGGCGGCGCTCGTCTACAAGCAAATCGAGAAGGTGTTCCCGCTCGTGCAACTCTCGTTCGCGGGCCTGATAGCGCTGCCAGTCCGGGAGCACGCGCTGCTGAAACTCCTCCCGATGTCGCTGGGGAGCCACGCGATGCAGCGCGTGCTGACGGACGGACTCCGCGTGTGGGAGCTCCCGCTGGTGGACCTCGCGGCGCTGGTCGGCCAGTCGGGGGTCTATCTGGCGTTCGGACTGTTGGTGTTCCGAGCCGGAACGGCGAAAGCGCGCGAGCAGGGCGTTCTCGGGCACTACTAGACGGCGCGGCGACAGCGGTCTAGCGCGGTGCTCACCGAGCACCCTACGGCGTCCGCGGCGGGCCGATTACTCCCGCTGTTCGAGGATGCGGTCGATGATGTCGCCCGTGGAGAGCAGTTCGTCGTCGTAGCGCTTCTCGCGGCCCGAGGCGCGTTCGACGGTGCAGTCGATGCCGCGGTCGGCGAGTTCAGCCTCGATGGCGTCGTCGTCGTGGTGCTGGTCGAAGCCGAGCGCGATGACGTCCGGGTCGATGTCCTCGATGGGCGCGAAGATGTCCGAGGGGTGGCCGACGCGCGCCTCGTCGACGGCGTCGAGGGCGGCGACGACGTCGCGGCGCTGGCGGTTCGGCAGCACGGGCGGTTGCTTGTGGGTGACGTTCTCGCGGCGCGCGACGATGACGTGGAGTTCGTCGCCCATCGCCGCCGCGTCCTCCAAGTAGTGAATGTGGCCGGGGTGAATCAGGTCGAAGGTCCCCTGCGCGACGACTCGTCTCACAGTTCCTCGTCGATGTCTTCCTGCGTGAAGTCGAAAAACGATTCGGGTTCGGGGAGCGCGACGTCGTAGACGTCGAGGCTGCGGGGCTCGCCCTCGTTGTCGAACGCGCGCCACGAGTTCGGGTCGTAGGGCGCGCCGAGGATGACGTGGACGTCGCCGCGGCCGAACGTCGCGCGGTCGGCGTCGGAGGGCGCGAGCACGCCGTTGGGGTGGGAGTGGACGCTCCCGACGTTGCGCATGTCGTTGGGGACTTGACTGGCGTTGAACGTCGCGCTCACGGGATTCGTCTCCGTGCCGGGCACCATCAGCACGTCCGTGACGACGTAGCCGTCGTCGGGCCCGACGTCGAGGTCTTTGGCGGGCGCCCCGCGGAGCAGGCCGAGGTACTCGTTGGGGTGGCTGTCCTCGGCGGCCTCCAGCGCGAACTCTAGGGCTTCCCGCGCGATGCCGACGACGCCGGGACGCCCTCCGAACAGCATAGTCGGTACTCCGCGGCCGCGACTGTTGAGGCTTCCGGAACACCGTTGACCGCGACCCGCGGGTTCCGCGCGTTCGCCCGCGAAACGGCCTTGAAAAGGGTTAAAAACGCTGGCGCCGAATTTAGGCTCAAGATGACTGACGCTTCAGCCGACGACGGGGCCGACCGCCCGGTCGTCGTCGACCTCCACCCCACGTGTACCGCGCAGGAGGTCGAACCCGGCGAGCACTACCACGCGACCGTCAACGGCGTCGTCGACTACGGCGTCTTCGTCGACGTCTCCGAGCACGTCTCGGGGCTCGTCCACGAGTCCACGTTCGACGGCGAGCGGGACCTCGACGTCGGCGACGAGGTCGTCGTGAAGCTCACGGAGGTCCGGGACGACGGCGACCTGAGCTTCGAGTTCGCGGCCCTCGACGACTACGAGACCGTCGAGCGCGCGCACAGCTACGACCGCACGGACGCCGAGACCGTCGGCGGCCACGTCGGCGACACCGTCCACGTCGAGGGCGAGGTCGTCCAAATCAAGCAGACGGGCGGCCCGACCATCTTCCGCGTGCGCGACGAGACCAGCGCGGTGCCGTGTACGGCCTTCGAGGCCGCGGGCGTCCGCGCGCACCCCGACATCGAGGTCGGCGACCTCGTACACGTCAAGGGCGACGTCGAGGAGCGCGAAGGGACGTATCAGGTCGAAGTCACCGAAATCGAAGTGCTAGAGGGCGAGGGCGCGGCGGACGTCTCGGGTCGACTGGACGCCGCGCTCGCCGAGCGCGCCGAACCCATCGACGTGGACCCGCTGGTCGACTGGCCGGCGCTGGAGGGGATGCTGCCGGAGCTTCGGTCGGTCGCGCGCACGCTCCGCCGCGCCGTCCTCGAAGGCCGCCCGATTCGGATGCGCCACCACGCCGACGGCGACGGGATGGCCGCCAGCGTCCCCGTGCAGTACGCGCTCACGCAGTTCATCGAGGACGCCCACCAGGACGCCGACGCCGCCCGCCACCTCCTCAAGCGCCTCCCGAGCAAGGCGCCGTACTACGAGATGGAGGACGCCACCCGCGACCTCAACTTCGCGCTCGAAGACCGCGCGCGCCACGGCCAGAAGCTCCCGCTCCTGCTGATGCTGGACAACGGCAGCACCGAGGAGGACACGCCCGCGTACAAGGCCCTCGACAGCTACGACATCCCCATCGTCGTCGTCGACCACCACCACCCCGACCCGGACGCGGTGGACCCGCTCGTCGAGGAGCACGTCAACCCCTACCTCCACGGCGAGGACTACCGCATCACCACGGGGATGCTCTGCGTGGAGCTCGCGCGCATGATTTACCCCGGCCTCACCGAGGAGCTCGAACACGTCCCCGCGGTCGCGGGGCTCTCGGACCGCTCGAAGGCCGCGGAGATGTCCGAGTACCTCGAACTCGCCCGCGAGGCCGGCTACGACGAACAGTTCCTCCAGAACATCAGCGAGGCGCTGGACTACGAGGCGTACATGCTGCGCTACGACCCCGGCACGCAGCTCATCAACGACGTGCTGAACGTCGACGGCGACGAGCAGCGCCACCGCGAGCTCGTGCCGTTCCTCGCGGAGCGCGCCGCCGAGGACGTCGAAGAGCAGTTGGACGCCGCCACCGCGCACGTCGAACACGAGCGCGTCGCCAACGGCGCGAACCTCTACCGCATCGACGTGGAGAACCACGCCCACCGCTTCACGTACCCCGCGCCCGGGAAGACCACGGGCGAAATCCACGACCGGAAGGTCGAGGAGACGGGCGAGCCCGTCATCACCATCGGCTACGGCCCGGACTTCGCGGTGCTGCGCTCGGACGGCGTGCGCCTCGACATCCCGACGATGGTCGAGGAGCTCAACGAGGAGCTGCCGGGCGCGGGCGTCTCCGGCGGCGGCCACCTCGTCGTCGGGTCCATCCGGTTCGTCCCCGGGATGCGCGAGGAGGTCTTGGACGCGCTCATCGAGAAGATGGCGGAAGCCGAACTCGACGAGGAACTCCACACCGCCCCCAAGCGGTAATCAGTCCGGTTCGTCTCCCCCTCCTGCATTCTCTCGCTGTTCTTCCTGCCAGAAGCCGCCGCGCCCGACACCATTGTCGGCGCCGAACTGGACGCGCCCGACACAGCCGACGGCGAAAACTGCGGCTGCCGCGACGGCCGCGGCGAGAAGGAGTGGGAGCCGCCACGCGCCGCCGCGCCAGTCCGCGCGGAACACGCGCTGGAAGTGACGGGCGACCGCGTCGTCGGCGACGACGACCACGACCTCGCGGTTCTCGGTGGCGGCGTGCTCGTTCCAGTTGAGGCTGCCGACGAGCGCGCGCTCGCCGTCGACGACCGCGCCCTTTGCGTGGACTTTCTCGAAGCGCGACCGCGGCTCGACGAGCCGCGCGTCCAGATTCAGCCCCTCCGCGGCGGCGACGCGATTCAACCGGTCGGTCGTGTTGCGGTTGCCGTCCCGCGCGTACCACTTCCCGGAGAGGAGGACGCGCACGCGGACGCCGCGCCGCGCAGCGTCGATGGTCCAGTTCGTGAACGCGCTGTTGGGGTCGAGGCTCGCCTGCTCGACGACCAGCGACTCGTCGGCGGACGCCACGAGGTCGCGGACGCCGGCGCGGGCGTTGTCGGGCGCGACCAGCACGCGCACGCGGTCGGCCTCCGCGTCGATCGCGGGGAATCGTGTGGGGTACGAGTCGGTCGCGGGCTCGCCGTCGACGACGGTGAAGTTCTCGCGGACGGCGCGCCACGGTTTGGCGTCCGCCCAGCCCGTGTCGTCGCGGAACACGCGCCCGAGGTAGTCGGCTATCCGGGCGTCCTCGACGGTGACGCCCCAGCCGCGGTTGCCGTGCCCGCCGGTCCCCGATGGCTTCCAGTTCTCCGAGAGCACGACCGCGCGGTCGTCGGCGACGGCGTACTTCGCGTGGTGGAAGCTGTACCGGGCGCGCTCGCCGTCGAGGACGCGCACGTCCACGCCCGCCGCGCGGAGCGCGTCGAGGCGCTCGTCCTCTGGGTTAGGCGCGCCGCCGGCGACGCCGCCCTCCACGAGCACGCGCACGGCCACGCCGCGCTCGGCGGCCGCGACGAGCGCGCGGGTGGCGCGAGCCGACGTGAACGTGTAGCCCGCGAGGTAGAGCCGGCGGTCGGCGGCTTCGAGCACGTCGAGAGGCGGGCCGGCGGCGTCCGGGAGCGCGAACGCGGTCACGGAGACGTTCTTCGCGGCGAGCGGCGCGAACGCGGACGCGCCCAGCGGCGTCCACGCGTCGCCGTCCCAGCGCTCGGCGGTCGGCGCGTCCGCGTACGCGAGTTCGTCGACGGTCCGGTTCCCGGCCCGGAGCGCGACCGTCTCGCCGCCGTTCGCCAGCGCCAGCGACCCGTTCAGCGCGACGACCGGGTGTTCGGTGCGGTTGCGGGCGGCCGCCGGCCGCGTGGCGAGCGCGACTGTGCCGGAAAGCGTGCGGTTCGGGAGTGCGGCGGCGGAGTCGCCGTCGGCGAGCGTCCAGCCCGTGGTGTTCGTCGGCTCGTCGAACGTGACGGCGACGAACTCGCCGGCGTCGCCGTCGCTGGCGGGGTTCGGCGCGACGGCCGTAATCGTCGCCGACGCGAGCAGCGCGGCGACTGCGAGGCGTGCGAGCACGGCCCGGGTTGGTCCCGGCTTCCCACGTAAACGTCGGGGAGAGAACGATTAGGCGGCGGCTTCGGCGGCGTCCGCGTCGAGGGCGTCGGCGGCCTTCTCGGCCTCCTGTTCGACGATGTACGCGCGGTCGTCGGCGTACTCGGCGGCGGCTTCGAGCGCGCGCTCGGTGCCGATTTGGACGAGCGCCCACGCGGCGGACGCGCGCACCGTGTCGCTGTCGTCGTCGGCAAGCACGTCCGTCAGCGGCTCGATGGCGCGCGTGTCGCCGATGAGGCCCAGCGAGCGCGCCGCGCGGCTGCGCACGCTGTCGTTGTCCGCGACGAGCTGGTCGGCCACGTCCTGCGTGGACTCCTCGCTGCCGATTTCGCCAAGCGACTTCAGCGCGGTCGTGCGGAGGTCGGGGTTGCCCTCGGCGTCGACGAAGTCGACGACGTGCTCGATGCCGTCCTCGCTGCCGATGCGGCCGACGATTTCGACCGCGAGCGTGTCGCGGCGCGCGGCGCGCTGGCCGACCTCGTCGAGAGCCTCCGGGCTGGCGACGCGCTTGAGCGCCTCCAAGCAGTGGCGCTCCATGAACTCGGAGTCGCCCATGTGTTCGAGGCAGAGCAGAATCATCTCGACGTTCTCCCGCTGCTCCCACTGCTTGAGCGCCGTCCACTCGGGCGGGAAGTCCTTGTGCTTCTGGTTGATGACCTCGTAGTAGCCCTCCGCGCGGAGCTTCTGGCGGACCGAGAGGTCGTCCCACGCTTGGGCGTCCTCGACCCCCTCGGTGAGCGCGTCGGTCGCCTCCACGAGCGCTTGGATGGTCGCGGTGTCCTCGTCGGGGTCGAGGCCCGCGGCGTCGACGGCGTCGGCGACCTCGCCGAGCTCCGCCGCGAGCGCGTCCGGGTCGGCGGCGTCCCCGCCGGCGAACGTCTCCCCGAGGGGGTCGGCGGCGGCGTCGAGGTAGTCGCTGACGGCCGCCTGCAGTTCGTCCTCGCCCTGCTCGGTCCACCGCGTCGACTCCAGCGTGGACTGGGCGTCCTCGATTGCCGCGACGACGTCCTCGGCGTACGGCCCGCGCTGGGCGTCGAGGTCGTCGCGGAGCTCGGACGCCCGGGATTCGATCTCGTCGGCGGGGTCCTCCTCTTCTTCGTCGTCGGGTTCCGGGAGGTCCGCCGCTTCGAGGTCGGACTCGACGCCGTCGAGGACCGCTTCGACGTCGTCGAGGTCGGCCTCCGTCTCGGCGCTCTCGAGGGCGTCGGCGGCGTCGTCGAGACGCTCCTGAAGCGTTTCTACGTCCACGTCCGGGGCCGGCGCGTCGGCCGACTCCTCGGGTTCCTCGTCCCCGTCGCTCATACTACGCACTTCCGCCAGCGCGCCTATGAGCGTTTCCCTTCGCCGCGCCAGTAGAACCGCGGCGCGAGCAGGAGGTACGCGGCCGCCCACGCCAGCAGCGCCCGGGGGAACACGCGCGGGCCGGCCGTCGGCGCGAGCACGGCGCCGGCCTGCACCGCGCCCATCGCCAGCGCGTCCCGCGAGTAGAGGTCGGGGTACGTGACTTGGGACACCATCAGCGCGGTGAGGACGGCGACGGCGGCGACGACGACGCGGGGGTCACCGACGCCCGCGAGCACGCCAGCCGCGAGTAGCGTCGCGGCGAGCGTCGTCGGCACGCCCTCGGTGTGGTCGTTGCCCGTGTCGTAGGCCGTGTAGAGGCCGAGGCGGACGACGCCCGCGGCGACGAACAGCGCGCACGCGGCCAGCGCGAGCAGGCCCGGCGCGCTCTCGAAGCCCCACGCGTTCCGCGCGACGACCGCGACGAGGAACGCGGGCGCGACGCTGAACGACGCCACATCCGCCAGCGAGTCGAGGTGTTCGCCGACCGGCGTCCCGCCGTACCGCCGCGCGAGCACGCCGTCGAGGCCGTCGGCGATGGCGGCGAGCAACACCAGTCGCGCCGCGAGCGCGACGTCGACGGTGGCCGCCACGACCGCCACGAAGCCCAGCGCCGCGTTCGCCGCGGTCACGACGTCCGCGACGCCCAACCGGCCGACGAAGCGGGGGAGCATGTTCGACGCATCTCGGCAGGCGTCCTTACGTGTTTACATCCGGGCCGTCGCCGTGTCGGCTCGCTGTCACCGCCCGTGCGGCGTCGGCGGGACCGCGTCGTATAAATGCTCGACGCCCGGACTGTCGCATATGCAACGCCGGGCGTTCCTCGCTACAGCAGGCGCCGGGGTCGCCGCGACGCTTTCGGGCTGCATCGGCCCGTCGCTGGCCGACTCCGAGTACGACATCGGCATGCAGTCGAACGCGTTCGTCCCCGACCCCGCGGTCGAGGACACCGACCTGCCGACGTTCGAGGTGGCAGTCGGCGACACCGTCGTCTGGGCGAACACGGGCTCGCGCAACCACACCGTCACCGCCTACGAGGACGGCCTCCCGGAGGGCGCGGACTACTGGGCGTCGGGCGGCTTCGACACCGAGCAGGCCGCCCGCGAGGCGTGGGAACAGAGCCTCGACGGCGGCGGCATCGTCAGCCCGAGCGAGACCTACGAGCACACCTTCGAGGTGGCCGGCGAGCACTACTACTTCTGCATCCCCCACGAGGGCGCGGGGATGCTCGGGAAAATCCTCGTCACCAAGTAGCGACACCCGCGGCTACGCGGCGTCGCGTCCGCGAAAAGTGTTGGTGTGGCGGCGTTAGGCGTCGTCCTCGACGCCGACCGACGTCTCCTCTTCCTCGTGGACTTCCTCGGGCGGCGCTTCCAGCGTCGCCTTCTGGACTTCCACGCGACGGAGCGGGTAGATGGTGTTCGCTTCGTCGTAGATGGCCGAGGAGAGCCGGCCCTCCGTGATGGAGTCGATGAGCGCCTCGAACGTGCGCTCCTCGCCGGCTTCCTCGACGAGGTCAATCATCGCGCGGCGGATGGCCTTCTGCTGGCTCTGGTCGGCCTGCTTCGTGGTGTACGCGACCGGCTGGACCTTCACGCGGTAGTCGTCCGTCGTGAGGACCGTGATGGTCACGCCGATCTTCGACGAGCCGCGGCGCACGAGGCTACGCTTGTAGTCCCGCGTGAGTTCGTGCTTGACGAACTCCGTGGACGCGGTGTCGCTGCCGACGTCGCTCACTTGGAAGGTGAGCTTGACGTTGTTCTCGCCGCCGTCGACGAGCTCGTCGAGCGTCGTCTCGATGGTTCGGTCGTAGACCTGTTCTGGCTCTTCGGCGGGCGTCTCGCCGAGCTCCTGCCGGTCGAACTCCTCCGGCGCGAGCACGGTGTACCACCGCTTCTCTTGGTTCTGCTTGGATACGGAACGTTCGCTCATGATTCGTTTGTCGTGTGTCGGTTTGCGTGCTGTGCGACTTCGGCTGCCACCGTGACGTTCACGACGTAGTCGTCGACGGTCGACTGGAGGCCGCCGGTGTCGTCGCGCTCGATGCGCGTGACGACGGCGCCCCCGCTGACCTGCGTGTCCATCTCGGCGGTGTTGTCGGGGCGGACCGCGGCCGCGACGAGCCCGGGGTCGGATACCTCGGTTCGAATCGTCGCCGTCCGCGTCATAGTTCGCCCCGCACGGTCTCTACGAGATTCGGTTCGGCGTCCGCGACCGCCAGCGTCGCTGTCCCCACGCTGTTCGGGAGGACGGCGCGGGCGTCCGCGTCGGTCGTCGCGAGCGCGGCGGTGTCGTCGCCGACGACGAGCACCGCGGGCTCGCGCGCCCGGTAGTCCCGGACGAGCCGCGCGACGGTCGGCTGCGCGGCGTCGGCCTCGACGACTTCGAGCGCGCTGTACCGCGACGGGTCCGCGCGCCGGACGGCCGCGTGCGCGTCGCCGGCGTGGTCGCGCCACGCGTCCAGCGCGGTCGGCGCGTCCACCGCGTCCTGCGCAAGCGCGACGCCCAGTCCGGGCGCCGTCCACGCTAACGCGGCGAGCACGTCCGCGAACCCCTCGACGGTCTCGAAGGGGCCGGCGGGCGTCTCGTGCGGGCGGAGCACGTCCGCGACGCGCTCGGCGGCGCGCTCGGTCGTCCCGGTCGCGTCGAGCGCGACCAGCGAGGCGAGGCGGCGCTGGGCCGCCTCGTCCAGCTCGGGCGGGAGGCCGAGTTCGGCGAGCGCCGCGCCCGCCGCCTGCTCGTCCCCCGAGAACGACGCGTGAACGCGCGTCGAGTGCGCGAGGCCGGCCGCGAGGTCCGCGGTCGGGATGCCGACGCCCGGGCGCCCCGTCAGTCCGGCGGCCTCACGGACGGCGCTGGACGGCTCGACGCCGTCGGCGAGCGCGCCCGCGAACGCCACGACCGGGTCGGGGTCCGCGCCGACCGCTCGCGCCGCGTCGAAGGCCGCGTTCGGCGCGTCCTCGACGAACGACGCGTCGGCGGCCGGACTCTCGACGCCGACGGCCACGAGGGACGATGCAGCCGCGTCCGGCGCCGACGGCGCGCCGCGAGTCACGCGCACCTGATAGGGCACGTCGTGTTCCTCGCAGGCGCCAGTGAGCATCGCGGCGGCCGCGACGCTCCCGCCGGTCGGCGCCGCCGTCACGCGGACGAACTCCGCGTCGGCCAGCACCGACTCGGCGTCGGGCTCGGTCGCTGCTGTGGTGCGTCCCGTCGTCGCCATCTATTCGAGCAGCTCGACGGCGTTCTCGTAGGAGTATTTGAAGTCCTCGTCGAGCTCGTCGCCGCGGTAGTAGTCCGCGAGGCGGCGAATCTTGGACTCGGTGTTCTGGAGCGCGCGCTTGTTCTGGTGGTCCTGCCCGTTCTCCTGCACGTGCTCGCGCAGGCGCACTGCCTGCTCGAGGAGGTTACGGAAGTCCTCGGGCAGGTCGGGCTCGGCGTCGTTCTCCGCCAGAATCTCGGTGACCTTCTTCCCGGTGGCGAGCTTCACGTCCGGAATCGGCGTGCCCTGCACGCCCTCGTCGCGGAGCTTCAGGCCGATTTGGGAGGGGTCGTGCCCCTGCTCGGCGAGCTCCACCACGCGGTCCTCGATTGCGTCTTCGTCTACGTCGCTCCACTCCGGTGGTTCGTCTGCCGCCGGGCGGTCCGAACCGGACGACCCGCGGCGGCGCGTGTGCATTCGTGCCATTGTTTCGGATTGGAACTACACGAAACGCTGACGGCACCGGATGGTGCCGGAACACTACCGCAGTCCCAAGCCGCGCCAGCGGACGCAAGCGGCGCCCGAACCCGCGCGGCACAGTCGGATCTACGGCCGTGTGGTTCCCTACAGGCGAGAACGCCCTCGGGCACGTAAAGGGTTTCCATCTCCCCGCGACGCGGTCGAAGGAATTCGCGGGGTTTATCAACGACCACCGGGAACGTGTGAGTGCGTTCGAGGGCTCGTAGATCAGTGGTAGATCATCCCCCTGGCACGGGGAAGGCCTCGGGTTCAAATCCCGACGAGTCCACTTCTCTAACACTCGACCGCGAAGCGACGCGTGTGTCGCTTCGCGTCGACACTGAGTATTGGCGAGTCGGGATTTGAAGCCCTGGAAGTCGCAGCGCCGAGCGTAGCGAGGCGACCGTCTTCCTCGGGGTTCGAATCCCGCAGGCGAGCGCAGCGAGCCTGCGTCCCGAGCGAAACCTTCGGTTTCGCTCAGTCCGACGAGTCCACACACGTGTTTGTGGCACAGAGTTACGCGCGTGTTAGTGCAGGATGGCGCTGACCGAAAGCCCCCGCCCTCACGTCGATTCGGGCATCCGGTACGTGAGCGCGACGACGACGGCGAGCACGACCGCGAGGAAGACGTAGCCCTCGTCGAAGTAGCCGCGGTCACCGACGGCGCCGAAGACGACGGGACCGGCGGCGGCCAGCGACGCGGTGAGCGTGCGGACGACGCCGAGGCCGGTGCCTTGGGTGGCCTCGGAGAAGGCGTCCGCGAGGAACGACTGCGTGACGGCGCCGGTGCCGAGCATGGTGCTGACGAGCGCGGTGACGCCGACCAGCGGCCAGAGGCCGGAGACGACCGGGAGGAGGAAGAAGCCCGCGGCGGCGGGGAGCAGGATGCCGATGAGCGAGCGCCGCATCCCGATGCGGTCGTAGGCGGCGCCGGCGAGCGGCTTGACGGCGACGCCGACGGCGAAGAAGAACCCGAACAGCACGCTCGCCTGCTGGGTGGAGAGGCCCTTCACGGACGTGAGGTAGGTGGGGTAGAACGCGGTGAAGGACTGCCAGACGAACATGTAGAGGAAGAGGATGACGGTCATGAACCCGATTTCCGTCGTGCGGAGCTCCGCGAGCACGTCGACGGCGTCCCGCAGCGACTGCGTGGGTCCGTCGTCCGCGTCGGCGCCGTTGGGACCGGTTGCGTAGACGAGGACGCCGGCGACGACGAGTAGCGGCGCGACGAAGCCGAGGCCGGCCTGCCACGCGATGGCGGCGGCGAGCGCGGCGGCGAGCGGCGGGAGGACGGTCTGCCCGACGTCGCCGGTCGCCATGGTGACGCCGAGCGCGCTGCCGAGGCGCTGGGTGTACAGCTTCGAGAGGATGGTGATTCTGGCAATCGGGTACAGCGAGTGGCCGAGTCCCCACGCGGCGGTCGCACCGAACAGGACGAGCGGCGACCCCGAGGTGACGACGAGCGCGAGCGCGCCGGCGACGACGACGGTGCTCGCGGCCATGAGCGTGCGCTCGTCGTAGCGGTCGGCGAGCATCCCGCCGGGGAGTTGGCCGATAGCCGCGAAGAACCACAGCACGGTGACGAGCAGCCCCGAAACTGTCAGGGAGAGCCCGTAGTCGGTCTGGAGGTAGGGGATGATGACGGGGTAGACCATGCGCGCGCCGTTGAGCAGCCCCCAGCCGGTGGCCACCGCGAGCAGGGAGACGCCCTTGCCGCCGCCCCACAGCGCCGATACTTCCCGCCGAACCGCGGTGCCCAGCCCCATTGCGTGTCTACTCGAACCGGGCGGACGGGCGCCAATAATAGCTGTGCTTCGGGCGGTTCGGCCCGCCTCGCGGGACGGCGACGAGCGGGCAGTCGGTGGGGGCGACCCGCCCGCTTGTGAATACCGTTGGTTATATTGGCGGTAGTGTATATTACTCAGACGAGTATCTAATGACGGCGAACGACCGGATTCGCACGACGCACATCGGTAGCCTCCCCCGACCGCCGGCGCTGCTGGAGCTGCTCGAACGACGGCAGGACGGCGAGCCCGTCGACCCCGACGAGTGGGACGCGACCGTCGCGGACGCCACCCGCGACGTCGTCGAGCGCCAAGCCGAGGTCGGCCTCGACGTCGCCAACAACGGCGAGCAGTCCCGCGTCTCGTTCAACTGGTACGTCGCGGACCGCCTCAGCGGCATCGGCGGCGAGCGCGAGCAGGAGCTGTGGGCGGACCTGCAAGAGTTCCCCGACTACGCCGCGGAGACGTTCGAGACGGACGTCATCGACCTCTCGATGCAGCCGGTCGTCACCGGCCCCGTCGAGTACACCGGCCACGAGGACGCGACGGCCGAACTCGACGGCTTCGAAGCCGCCCTCGACGACGTGGGCGCGGACTTCGAGGACACGTTCGTCACGTCCGCGTCGCCGAGCGTCGTCACCGCGACGCACGTCGACAACTACTACGGCGACTACGAGGAGTACCTGTTCGCCGTCGCGGACGCGATGGCCGAGGAGTACGAGCTCGTCGCCGAGACCGGGACGACGCTCCAAATCGACGCGCCCGAACTCCTCACGGTCGGCCACACGGGCGAGTACGCCGACGCCTCCCTCGACGAAATCGAGGCGGCGACCCGCCTCCACGTCGAAGCGCTCAACGAGGCGCTGTCGAACGTCCCCGCCGAGCAGGTGCGGCTGCACACCTGCTGGGGGAGCTACGAGGGCCCCCACCACCTCGACACGGGGCTGGCGGAGCTCCTGCCGGCAATCTACGAGGCCGACATCACGGGGCTCAGCGTCGAGCAGGCGAACCCCCGCCACCAGCACGAGTACCGCGCGTTCGCCGAGCACCCCGTCCCCGACGGCTGGGAACTCATCCCGGGCGTCGTGGACGTGAAGACGAACGTCGTCGACCACCCCGAGACCATCGCCGACCGCCTCGAACGCGTCGCGGGCGCCGTCGACGACGCGACGCCGCTGGTCGCCGCGCCGGACTGCGGGTTCGGCACGCAGGCCGGCCTCGGCATGGTCCACCCGGAAATCGCGTGGAAGAAGCTCGACGCGCTCGCCGAGGGCGCGGAGATAGCGACCGAGCGCCTCTACTGACGGGGCCGCCCTCCGGGACGTATTTCCGGCCGCCGCGACAGCCCTCCACTGAAGGCGAAATGCACGGAGGCCCGGGATGACCGACCGGAGGCGAGCCGGCTTCGACGTGCTGGTGGTGGCGTCCAGCATCTGGTTTCTGGCGAAGTTCCTGCGGTACGCGTTCCCGCCGCTGTTCCCCCAGTTGCGCGAGCTCTACGGCGTCTCGAACGGCGTGCTGGGCGCGGCGTTCACGGCGATGATGCTGGTGTACGCGCTGCTGCAGTTCCCCGCGGGCGTGGTCGCGGACCGCATCGGGCCGGCACGCGTGGTCGCGGCGGGCGTGACGGTCGCGGGCGTCGCGGCGCTCGTGCTGGCGGTGCCGGGCCCGCTGGCGGTGCTCGTCGCGGGGATGGTGCTCGTGGGCGTCGGGACGGGCGTCCACAAGACCGTCGCGGTGGACCTGCTGGCGACCCTCTATCCGTCGCGGCGCGGGCGCGCGCTCGGCGTCCACGACACGTTCGGCGCGTTCGGCGGCGTGGCCGCGCCCGCGGTCGTCGTCGCCGTCGCCAGCGACCCCGGGTGGCGCGCGCTGTTCCTCGGCGGCGGCGTGCTCGGGCTCGCGCTCGCCGCGGTGTTCTGGGTTCGGACGCCGGACACGGCCGCGACTGACTCGGAGCCGGACGCCGCAGGCGACACGGCTGAGTTTGCGGACTACCGCGCGCTACTCGGCGACCCGCGCTTCGCCGCGTTCCTGCTGGTGACCGTCGGCTTCTCGTTCGCGTACAACGGCGTGGTGGCGTTCCTCCCGCTGTACCTGACCGACGCCGCCGGCCTCGACGGCGCGACCGCGAGCCTGCTGTACAGCGCCCTGTTCGCGGTCAGTCTCGTCCAGCTCACGACCGGCGAACTCAGCGACCGGTTCAGCCCGCTGGCGGTCGTCGCGGCGACGCTCGCGCTCTCGACGGCGGGCCTGCTCGGCCTGCTCGTCGCCGGGGGCTCGCCGCTCGTTCTCGGCGGGACAGTCGTGGTGTTCGGCCTCGGCAGTCACGGCTTCCGGCCGGTTCGCGGCGTCTACCTCGTGGACGTGGTGCCGGACTCGCTGGCGGGCGGCGGGCTCGGCGTCGCGCGAACGATACTGATGGGCGCGGGCGCGGTCGCCCCCGCCGTCGTCGGGTTCGTCTCCGAGCGCGCGGGCTTCCGCGCGGCGTTCGCGGTGCTGTTCGCCGCGCTGGCGGCCGCCGCCGTGCTCGCGGGCTGGCTGCTGGCGACCGAAGCGGCGGAGTGAGCGTTAGTCGTCGACGCGCGTGCTGATGTCCTCGGCGACGCGGCCGCCGGGGTAGCGCAGGGTACCGCTCTCGACCTCGTAGACGTAGCCGTGGACGGTCGCGTCCACGAGCGGATGCTCGTCGAGATAGCGGACCTGCGCGGCGCAGGCCTCGTCGATGTCGTCGGTCATGCGGACCCAGTCGGCGACCGACGCGTCACCGATGTCGAGGTCGGGGAGCGCGGGGTCGAGGTCCACATCGTCGAGGTCGCCGCCCGCGGCCTCCTCCAGCCCCTCCGCGATGGCGTCGTCGGGCGCGCTCATCATCCCGCAGTCCGTGTGGTTGACGACGATTATCTCCTCGGTGTCGAAGAACTGCGTGGTGAGCGCGGCCGACCGCACCACGTCGTCGGTGACCTTCCCGCCGGCGTTCCGGTAAATCTGGGCGTCGCCAAGTTCGATGTCGAGGGCGTCCTCGACGGGGATGCGCTCGTCCATGCACGCGACGACGAGCAGCTGCTTGTCGGTGGGGATGCCCTTGCGGCGGCGTCGCGCCCAGTCGTCGTGGTCGTCGACGGCCGCGTCGACGTGCTCGTGGTGGTGGCCGGGTTCGTGGTCGTGGGATTCAGACATGCGAGTAGGCGTTCGCCAGCGACTCCCGTGGCAGTTGGTCACGCGGCGAAATTCGCCCGCGTCGGGGTTCCGCGTCGGTTCTCGCCGGTTCCCGGCTCAGTCGTCGGTGAGGCCCGCGGTTTCGAGGTCGACGCTACGCAAGAACCCGCTGCCGGAGACGAACGCGGCGTCACCGTCGACGTGGAGACCCGCCAGCGGGCCCTCGGCGACGGCCGTCGCACCGACGAGGCGGCCGGTGGCGGCGTCGAGCGCGACGAGGTGGCCGGTTTCGGTGCCGGCGACCGCGTACGAGTCGTAGGCGGCCAGCGACGTCGTCACGCGGCCGTACGACCAGCCGTCGACGTCCAGTGGCGCAATCTGCTCGTACGTGACTTCGGGCTCGCGGAGGTCGATGGCGGAGAACTTCGTGTTGTCCGCGTCGGTCTCCGTGACAGTCAGAAGGTAGTCGCCGTACACGTCGAGCGCGTGAACGTAGTTGCCGTCGGCCTGCCAGTCGACGTCGCCGGTCTCGGTCTCGACAGCGAACAGCGTGCCGTTGTACGTCGCGTAGAGGAGCCCGCGGTCGTCGTCGAGGCGGAAGCCCGCGTTCGGCATGTCGAAGTGGTCGCGGTCGTCCCACTCCCAGACCGTCGAGCCGTCCGCGAGGTCGAGTTTCGCAAACGTCCGCCCGGAGCCGACGTAGAGGGCGTCACCGTCGCGGAGCGCACCCGGCGTCGTGAACGTCTGTTCGGACTCCCACTGGTGGTCGCCGGAGGCGGCGTCGAAGCCGTGGACGCGCTGGCCGAGTACGACGACGGTCCCGTCGTAGACGTGCGGTTGCGCCGCCCGGTACACGTAGACATCCTCGAACCAGTTCCGGTCGCCCGAGGACCGAGCTATCGAGAGCAGGCGGCCTTCGTCGCCGACCGCGAACGCGGTGGACTCGCCGAGCGCGACCGGCGCTTCGATGGTCTGCTCTGACTCGGTCTGCCAGTCGACATCCCCGCTCGCGGCGTCGAGGCGGGAGACGGTGCTCCCGATGGAGACGTACAGTTCATCGCCCGGGTCGTCCGTGACCAGCCCGCGGACCGTCCCGTAGCTGTCGCGGGTCCAGCGGTAGTGCTCGGGGGGCGCTTCGGTCGTCGGTTCGGCCGTGGACGTCCGGGTCGGCTCCGGAGTCGGCTCCGGAGTCGGCTCGGGCGACGGCTCGGACGCCGGCCGCGAATCGAGCGGATTGAGCGGGGACGCGCCGACGAGCGCGCTCGCGCCGATACCGAGTCCCATCGACCGCAGGAACGAGCGGCGGTCCATCAGTCGCGCACCTCCGGCACGCGGCCGGCGCCAGCGCTCCCGTATCGGTGGTAAAGGGCGGCGCCGGGCGCGGCGAACAGCGCGAACAGCAGCGTTCGCGCGACCGCGCTGTCGACGTACGTCACCGAGTCGAGCAGCCAGCTCAGGACGAACGCGCTGGCGAGCGCGCTCCCGACGACCCCGACGCTCGGCGAGGCGAGCACGCCCCCATCCCGGTCGGATTCCGCGGCAGCGCCGCCCTGTTCACTCGGTTCGCGCGCCCCGTCAGCGGTCGCCGTGTCGGCTGCCTGCGGCGAGTGTGGTCGCTCGGTCGCCGCCGCAGTCGCCTCCGCGCTCACCGCGTCGTCCCCGTCCGACTGGCGGGCGGCGAGCTGTTCGCGGAGCGTGTCGGAACCGCCCGAGTTGACGGACACTGCTCCGGACTGCGCGCCACCGCCGCCCTCAGAGTCACCCCCGGAGGAGCGCGCCGCGCCGACGCCGTACGTGACGAGACTCGACACGAGGACGACGCCGGCGGCGGCGAAGAGCTGTGCGCGCTGGGGGTTCGCGCGCTCGTAGCTGACCGTCGAGCAGTCCTGATAGTACGTCGAGTCGACGCACGCAGTCGAGGAGTCTGTGACGGTCGCGGGCTGTGCGGCCGCGAGCAGGAACAACAGAACCGCGAGAGCCAGTCCCGCGGCGCCGAGTGTTTTCAGTGACATAGTCAGATAGCGAGGATGGTCAGCAGGAAGCACGCGAAGACGGCGGCGATGACGACGGCGAGGACGGTGGCCCCGTCCGCCTGCTGGCTCGGGTCGGCGACCTCCTTGGTGCCGTCGCGGGTGCGGTCGGCCACGACGGCGACGGCGTCCTCCATCGGGGAGTCCGCGAGCGCGTCGAGCCGGTCGAGGAACGCCAACACGAACCGCTCGGGGTTCGCGCCGATGTCGAGGCCGACGTTCTTCTCGGCGGCGACCGTGACCTCGGTGGTCTCGTCGTCGACCGCGCGCAGTTGCACGGTGAGGGTCTCGCCGTAGCTGGAAGTGAGCACGCCGAACCGGAATCCGGTCTTCGCAACGACGACCCCCTCGGCTTCCTCGTGGTAGGTCTCGACGCCGTCGACGAATTCGAGGGCGCCTTTCACCAGCAGTCGCGCGTCGTCGACACCGCACGCGAGCGTCCGTGTCTTCACGCACGAAGCGTCGCCGAACCGGATTGATAACAGTCGCGGAAGCGGCAAACCCGACGCAAGCGGGGAGTTCGGCGCGTCGGGGCGACCCGTCCGGTCGCGTCAGGCGGGGCTGGGCGTCTGGACGGTGGAGATGTACGACGCGAGGTCGGTCGTGGTGATCATCCCGATGACGTTGTCGTCGTCGTCGACGACGGGCATGTGGTGGAAGCCGTGTTCGAGCATGGCGTCGGCGACGTCGCGGATGGACTCCTGTACGGTGGTGGTGACGACGTCCGTGGTCATGTAGCGCTCGACGGTGGTCTCGGCTTTCGGCTTGCTCTTGGCGACGATGGTGACGAAGTCGGTGTTCGTCAGGATGCCTTCGAGGTGGCCGTTCTCGTCGACGACGACGACTGAGCCGATGCTGTTGTCCCGCATCAGGTCGGCGGCGTCCGCGACGAGCGTGTCGGGGGTGACGGTGTGGATGCTGTCCGACATCAGTCGGCCGACGAAAATATCGTCCATACCGAGAGAGTCGCGCCGCGCGATGTTAAGTATTGTCCGTGATTTTACCGGGCGACAATCGGCCCGCGACGCCGTGCCCTCAGGCGCCGACCGGCCGGCGGCCGCCCGTCGCGCGGGTGATGCTCCCGAGCAACAGGAGGACGCTCGCCGCGAAGAACACGCCGCCGACGGGCGACGTGGGGTCGAGGAACGCCCAGTACGCGGGCGTGGCGGCCGCGCCGAACACCACGGAGAGCACGCCGTAGAACGCGGGCGCGCAGCAACAGCAGGCGGTCGCGCCCGTGGTGGCGACCATCCCGAGGACGGAGGTGGTGCCGTCGGCGCTGTCGGCGCGCGCCTGTTGGACGAGCACGCCGACGTTGACGGCGACCAGCCCGCCGAGCAAGCCCATCAGGAGGACGGTGCCGACGGAGACGAACCCCGCCAGCGGGACCGACGGGAAGACGAACTCGACGGCGGGCCACGCGACCAGTGGGTCCGCGACCGGGAGCACCAGCACCAGCGACTCCGTGGGCGCGCCGACGCCCGGGTCGGGGTTGAGCGTGAGCGTCCCCGCGGAGAACGCGAAGAAGCCGACGAACAGCGCGCCCGCCGCGGCGCCGGCGGCGAGCGGGCGGCGGTCGCGGCGCAGGCTCTGGACGACGCCCCACGCGTCCCGGTAGAGGACGTAGCCGACCGCGAACGCGACGGTGGCGACGAGCACGTACCCGAGCGGGTGGTAGGTGCCGCCGTTCGGCATCGCCACCGGGTAGACGACCCACGCCGCCAGCAGGACGCCGAGCGCGGCGTACCGGGGGCGCTGGGGCCACCGCGAGCGCGCGACGACGAGGCTGCCGACCGCCATCGCCGCGCCGACGGCGAGGCTCAGCGCGGGGTAGACCGACCGAATCCGGGGGCCGGTGTCGGCGACGACTTGCAGTTCGACGAGCCCGACCAGCCCGAACCCGCCGACGACCGCGGCGGCGAAGCCGACCGCGGCACCGGTCAGCGCGTCGACGCGACCGCGGCGGTACGCGGCCAGCGCGACGGCGGCGGCGCCGACGCCGAGGAACGCGAGCGCGAACAGCAGCCAGTGCGGGGTACCCGCGTGCGTGGTGCCGGAGTGGGCGGCCGCAGGGCCCGCGAGCGCGGCGACGGCGGCGACGAGACCGCCGGTGCGGCCGGCGGCGCGGAGCGGATGCATACGCTGTCGTTGCCGCCCAGCGGCTTGCCGGTTCTGGTCCGCGCGTCGAATCCGGGGCGCACACCAGAACGGCTTTTCGCGTGAAGGCCTAGGTGTCGCGTATGCTCCCGGACTCCCGCGGCGTGAGCCGCCGCGCGTTCCTCAAGTCCGCGGTCGCCATCGGTGGCGCGAGCGCACTCGCGGCCTGTATGGACCGCGAGGACGCCGACGTGCCCGGCGGCGTCGACGACCCGGCGACGCTGCCCGAGCGCCAGCACGCGTGGAACGACGTCCTCTCGCGCGACGACGCCGGCAACGCCCTGCCGCCGCGCCACCACGCGCTCGTCCACCTCGACCTCGACGCCGACGGCGCGCCCTCCGGCGACGCCCGCGAGAGCGTCGAGGCCGCGCTCCGGTCGCTCGAACGCGCCTACGAGCGCTCGAACGACGGCCTCCTGTTCACCATCTCGTACTCGCCGGCGTACTTCGAGCGCTTCGACGCCGCGCTTCCCGAGTCCGTCGACCTCCCCGAGCCGGAGCCGCTGTCGGCGCTCGAAGACCCCGCGTTGGACGAGCCCGACGCCCTCCTCCACCTCGCCAGCGACCACGCCAGCGCCGTCCTCGAAGCCGAGGAGGCAGTGCACGGGAACCGCGACACGGCCAACGGCGTCGACGTGACGGGCGCGCTCACGGACGCGTTCTCGGTCGCGGACCGGCGCTCGGGGTTCGTCGGCGAGGGCCTCCCGGCGGACAATCAGGACACCGACGGCGTCCCCGACTCCGAGCCCGTCTCCGAGGACGCGCCCCTCTACATGGGGTTCAAGTCCGACTTCGAGAAGAGTCAGGCGACCGAGGACCGCGTGACCATCCAGTCGGGGCCGTTCGCGGGCGGCGCCACCCAGCACGTCTCCCACATCGACCTGAACCTCACGCAGTGGTACGAGCAGGACGACCGCGAGTCGCGGGTCGCGCAGATGTTCTGTCCCGCGCACGCCGACAGCGGTGCGGTCGAGGGGAGCGGCGAGAACCTCGGGGACAGCCCCCAGCTCGACGACTGTGGCGACCCCGTGGAGACGGGCGGCGAGCGCGGCGTCGTCGGGCACGGCCAGAAGCTCCAGCGCGTCCGCGAGGACGGCCGGCCGGTCATCCTCCGCCGGGACTTCGACTCGACGGACGGCGGCCACGCGGGCGTGCACTTCCTCGCGCTCCAGCGCGAAATCGCGGACTTCGAGCGCACCCGCGAGGCGATGAACGCGACCGACGTGAGCGGGCAGACGCCGGTCGGGCGCACGCAGAACAACGGCATCCGCCAGTACCTCTCGGTCACTCACCGCGGCAACTACCTCCTGCCGCCGCGGTCGAGCCGCGCGCTCCCCACCCCGGAGGGCGATGATGCGTAAGCCGAGCCGCCGCGCGTTCCTCGCGGCCGCCGGCAGCGTCGGTCTCGGCGCGAGCGCGGGCTGTCTGGGATTCCTCGAAACCGAGCGCGCGACCCGCGAGCCGCCGCTCCCCGACGACCGCCCGGACGCTGTTTACGTCCCCTCGCACGTCGAGGGCATGGAGATGGCGGGGATGCGGACGCAGGGCCGGTACGCGTGCGCGCTCACGTACACGTTCCCGCACCGCTTCTGGCTCGTGCGGGACGGGGACACCGACCGCGTGAACGTCCGCGGCGAGGACGACGTGCACCTGATGGTCGCCGTCTGGGACGCCGAGACCGGGACGGTGCTGCCGGGGGCGAGCGTCGACATCGAGCACACGGGGCCGGACGGCGAGACGGCGTCGGTGACGCCGTGGCAGATGCTCTCCCAGCAGATGGGCGTCCACTACGGCGACAACGTCGCGCTCGGCGGCGAGGGCAACTACGACGTGGTCGTGCGCGTCGTCCCGCCGACCACGCGCCGGACTGGCGACGCGCCCGCGGCCGACCCCGTGGAGTTCGACTTCTCGCTGACGTTCGACCGGAGCGCCCTCGACGACCTCGCGTTCGAGGACATCCCCGCGGACCGCGAGGGGTCGCGGGGCGCGGTCGACCCGATGGACGCGGCGAGCGCGCGCGGCTCGCAGGCACCCCCAGCGGACTCGTTCCCGATTTCGGTGCTCGGGACGGCTGAGACCGGCGGCGCACAGTTGGTCGTCGGGACCGCCGACCGGCGCGGGAGCCTCGCGGCCGGCGACGACGAGACGTACGTCGCGGCGTCGCTGCGCACGCCCCACAACCGATTCGTGCTCCCGAGCGCGTCGCTGTCCGCGACCGTCGACGCGGGCGGCGAGCAGGTCTTCGACGGCGGGCTCGTGCCGGCGCTGGACGCCGACCTCGGCTACCACTACGGCGCCGTCGTCCCCACCAGCGAAGCCATCGAGGCCGCGACCGTACGCGTGGACACGCCCCCGCAGGTGTCCCGCCACGAGGGCTACGAGACGGCGTTCTTCGAGTTCCCGCCCGCGTCGCTCTGAGAACCGGCCCTTCTTTTGCCCGCCCGGTCGAACCCCGGGTATGGAGCGGTTACGCGAGTCCTTCGAGCACGCGCCCGTCATCGAGAAGGAGGGCGGCTACGAGTACGTCGTCCTCCCCATCAGCAACGGCGTCCCGGCGCTCGACCCCGCGCTGCTGCGGGAGGTCGTCGTCGGCATCACCCGGGTCGCTGACCTCGACGACGTGGACAAAATCGTGACGCCGGCGGCGATGGGCATCCACATCTCGACGGCGGTGAGCCTCCAGACGGACCTCCCGCTGACGGTCGTGCGAAAGCGCGAGTACGGCCTCCCCGGCGAGGTCGAAATCCACCAACAGACGGGCTACTCGGAGGGCGATATGTACGTCAACGACGTCAGCGAGGGCGACCGCGTGCTCGTCCTCGACGACCTGCTGTCGACGGGCGGGACGCTGCGCGCGCTCACGGACGCGCTCGACGACATCGGCGCCGAAATCGCGGACGTCGTGGTCGTCGTCCGGAAGGCCGGGTCGGAGAGCGAAATGGACGACGCTCCGCACGAGGTCACGTCGCTGGTGGACATCGAGGTCGCGGACGGCGACGTGACCGTCCTCGACGAGTACCGGGAGTAGCCGCGCTCCTTGCGCGGGCGTGGCGGGACTCGAACCGGAGCAAGACGTGCTCACTACGTTGCGCGCGACTTGCAGGGTTCGAGCCCTGCATGCCGGTTCGGTTGTCGCTTCCCTTCTCCCTGCGCGGGCGTGGCGGGAGTGAGCAAACGCGAAGCGTTTGCGAGCTACGCCACGCCCGCGAACGAGCGAAGCGAGTGAGCGGGCGTGGCGGGACTCGAACCCGCGATCTAGAGGTTAGGAACCTCTCGCCGTATCCGCTTGGCCACACGCCCTCCACGTCGGGCGAGGGCGGGGCGCAGAAAAACCGTTACGCTAGTTGCCGGACGGGGTCTCGGAGTCCGTGTCGGCGGTCGTCGAGTCGGAGGCCGCGTCGGCGTCCGTGCTCGCGGTGTCGTCTTCGGCGTCGGGGCCTTCGCGCATGTCTTGGAGTTCCTGCTCGACTTCCTCGCGCCCTTTCTGGAACTCGCCGATAGCCTCGCCGCTGGAGCGGGCGAGCTTCGGAATCTTGTTCGCGCCGAACAGGAGGACGGCGATGAGCAGGATGACTGCCCACTCCATGCCGCCCGGCAGCCCGCCGATGAACAGGGGAGTACTGGTGAACATCGCTACTCGGTGGTAGCCTGTTCGCGACTATAGGCTTTATGCTCCTTTCAGTGAGGCAGTAACCCCGGCGAGTGGCCGCCAGCGCCGCGCGTTCGGGGGACACCAATCGCGGGGCGGCGAGCGGCCCGACGACCAGTGTGGTCACACGGTTTTTCACGCCGGGCCGCGAACTGTGGAGGTATGAGCGACGCCACGCAGTCCGACGCCGACCACGAGTACGACCCCGACGCCGAGCATGCGTTCCCCGACGAGCGGCTCAACGAGGTGCTGGAGTTCGTCACCGACGACCCCGAGATTACGACGTACCTCGACGCGCAGAACGTCAATCCCGTGAACCGGAAGGGGTACAACGACCACGGCACCAAGCACGTCGAAATCGTCCGGAACCGCGCGCTCGCGCTGTACGACCTCCTGAAGCGCGGCGGCGTCGAGTTCAACGGCGCGACCGACCAAGGCTTGGCGGAGGCCGACGAGAGCGTCATCGTCGCGCTCGCGGCGACCCTGCACGACATCGGGCACGTCGTCCACCGCGACGACCACGCGTACTACTCGATTCCGCTCGCGGCGGACCTGCTGGACCGCGTGCTCCCGGAGTTCTACGCGACCCCCGAAGCGGTTCGGGTGAAGGCGGAGGTGCTGCACGCGATTCTCTGCCACCACACCGAGGAGGACCCGCTCACGACCGAAGCCGGGGTCATCCGTGTGGCGGACGGCCTCGACATGGAGCGCGGGCGGTCGCGGCTCCCCTACGAGCGCGGCGGCCGCGGCATCAACACCATCTCCAGTCAGGCCATCGACTCGGTAACGCTCGAACAGGGCGACGAGCGCGCCGTGCTCGTGGAAATCGAGATGCGCAACGCCGCGGGCGTCTACCAAGTGGACAACCTCCTGAAGGAGAAGCTCCACAAGTCCGGCATCGAGAACGACGTGCGCATCGTCGCGCTCAACACGGGCGGCGACAGCGACCAGCTCGTCGAGCGCATCGAACTCTGAGCGGCGGCAAGCGGCAGCCAGCGGGGAGTAAACTCTTGTCGGAACGGTGCGTACGTTGAGGTATTCGTGTCCCTGTCGTCCCGGACGGGCGGCACCGTCATCGCGGTGCTCGGGCTCGCGCTCGCGGTGGTCCACGCGCGGGCGGCCAGCGCGGCGTGGGGCGAGTCGGCGGCTCGCCTCCTCGCTGACGGCGTCCTCCCGCTGGCGCTGTCGGCGGCGGTCGTGGCGGCGGGCGTCCAGTTCGCTCGCGCCGAGGGCGTCGCCGACCAGTTCGTCTCGCGCGCGCTCTCGTGGGTCGGCGTCGGCGTGGTAGTGTTGGTCGCCGCGACGACGTGGCTGTACGCGACCGGCACGGACGGCGGCGGGCTGCCGCCGAACCTCTGGTCGACGCTGGCGAACGCCGCGACGTTCGGCGCGCTCATCGGCTACCTCGTCGGCGTCTACGACGTGAGCCGCCGCCGACAGCAGGTCCGGGCCGACCAGCTGAACCGCATCAACGACACGCTCCGCATCGCCACCCGGGAGGTCGTCGCCGCGGACAGCCGCGACGACCTCGAACGCCGCGTCTGTCGGCGCCTCCAGCAGTCAGCGCCCTACGAGTCGGCGTGGATTGGGCGCTACGAGCCGGGCGAGGAGACGCTCACGCCGGCGGTGTGGGCGGGGCTCGACGACGAGTATTACGAGTCGGTCGTCATCGGCATCGACGAGGACCACCCCCACGGACAGGGGGCCGGCGGGCAGGCAGTCCGCACGGGCGAGGTGCGGTGCTCGCAGGACGTGTTCGCGGACCCGTCGATGGAGCCATGGTACGACCTGTTCGCCGAGCACGGCGTCAAGTCGGTCGCGGTCGTGCCAATCGTCGACGGGGAGCGCGTGCGCGGCATCCTGAGCGTGTACGCGAACCGCGCGTACGTCTTCGACGAGCCCGAGCGCGAGGTGTTGGCGGAACTCGGGGAGACCATCGGGCACGCGGTCGCGTCCATCGAGGCGCGCGAGCAGCTGCGCCGCCGAGAGCGCGAGCTCGCCAGTCAGAACGACCGCTTGGAGGAGTTCGCCAGCGTCGTCAGCCACGACCTCCGGAACCCCTTGAACGTCGCGGAGGGGTCCGTGGAGTTGGCGCGCGCCGAGCAGGACAGCGAGGCGCTCCAGCGGGCGTCCCGCGCGCTCACGCGGATGAACGAGCTCATCGAGGACGTGCTGGCGCTGGCGCGCACCGGCCAGCTCGTCGACGAGTTCGACAGCGTGGCCCTCCGCGCGGTCGCGGAGGAGGCGTGGGCGACCACCAAGACGGGCGACGCGACGCTGGACGTGGCAGAGTCGCTGGGGACGGTCGCGGGCGACGAGAGTCGCATCCGGGAGTTGTTCGAGAACCTCTTCCGGAACGCTGTCGAACATGGTTCGACAGCCGACCGGAACGCTGTGCGTTCCGAGGACGCCGTCGAACACGGCGGCGCGGCGGTCTCGGTCACGGTCGGGGCGCTGGACGGCGGCGACGGCTTCTACGTCGAAGACGACGGTCCCGGCATCCCCGAAGACGAGCGCGAGGCGGTCTTCGACGCGGGCTTCACGACCAGCCCCGAGGGCACGGGGTTCGGGCTGAACATCGTCGAGAGCATCGCCAACGCGCACGGCTGGACGGTCTCGGTCACGGACGGCGAGAACGGCGGCGCGCGCTTCGAGTTCACGGGCGTCGGCAGCGGGGACCGGTCGCCGGAGGAGCTTGGAGAAGAGTTACCGCGGCGTGAGGCCGACGCCGTCGGCGAGTAGCTCGTGCGACCGGAGGGCGTCGTCGTGGTCGGCGACGACGTGCTGAATCATCATCTCGTCGGCGCCCACGCGGTCCGCTAGCTGGTCGAGGAGGCCGCTCAGTGTCTCCGGGCTGCCGGAGATGGCGCGCGGCCACTCGTCGGCGTCCAGCGTCTCGGGCGTGGGTTCGGGGACGCCGCCGAGTTCGTCGATGGCTTCCTCGACCCCGGGGGCGGTGCCGGTGACGCCGCGCTTCATGCGCTGGAACGCGGCCTCGGCGGTCGCGCGCAGCCGCGCGGCGTCCTCGTCGGTCGCCGCGCAGACGGCGTTGACGGCGACCATCACCTCCGGCTCGTCGACGCCGCCGGGGAGCGCCGACGGCTCGAAGTGCTCGCGGTACTGGTCGATGGCGTGCGCGGCGAACTGCGGGCGGATGAACGCCGCGAAGCAGTACCGGAGGCCGAGCTGCCCGGCGAGCTTCGCGCTGGAGGGGCTGGAGCCGAGCACCCACGGGACGGGCGGCGCCTCGCCGGAGCGCGGAATCTCGATGTCGGCGTACGCGTGCTCGGCGGGGTAGTCGTCGTAGAGGTGGGCGACGACGGCCTCGATTTTCTCGCGGTGGTCCTCGTCGGGGTTCTGGACGTGGCGCTCGGTGCCGAGCGCGCTGTCCACCGCAGGGGAGCCGTTCGCGCGCCCGAGGCCGGCGTCCACGCGGCCGGGCGCGAGCCCGTCCAGCGCGCCGAACTGTTCGGCGACTTTCAGCGGGCTGTAGTGATTGAGGAGGACGGCCCCGGAGCCGAGCCGAATCGCGTCCGTCTCGGCGGCGAGGTGACCGAGCAGCACCTCCGGGGTGGTGCCGGCGAGCGAGTCGGCGCGGCCGTGGTGCTCGGCCACCCAGAAGCGCTCGTAACCGAGCCGTTCGGCCTGCTCGGCGGCCTCGACGGTGTTCGCGTAGGCGTCGGTCGCGGTGCTGCCCTCGGGGACCGGGGAGAGGTCGACGACGGAGAGGTCCATAGATGGGTTCGTGGTCTGCGGGAGAAAACGGTTCGGCTCCCAGCAGTCCACGGGCGGACAGGTGGAATTATGGCGCCCCCGGCCGGGGTCGTTGGTATGACGGAGTTCTCCCAGCGAGTCGAAGCCATCTCCATCAGCGGCATCCGGGAAGTGTTCGAGGCGGCCGGCGACGACGCCATCAATCTCGGGCTCGGCCAGCCGGACTTCCCGACGCCCGAGCACGCCCGGCAGGCCGCCGTCGACGCCATCGAGGCGGGCGAGGCGGACGCGTACACGTCGAACCGCGGGACGCCCGAACTCGTGGATGCCATCGCCGAGAAGCACGCCCGCGACAACGACCTCGACGTGGCGCCGGAAGGCATCATCGCCACCTCCGGCGGGAGCGAGGCGCTCCACCTCGCGCTGGAGGCCCACGTCGACCCCGGCGAGGAGGTGCTGTTCCCCGACCCGGGGTTCGTCTCCTACGACGCGCTCACGAAGCTCGCGGGCGGCGAGCCGGTCGGCCTGCCGCTCCGGGAGGACCTCACGCTGGACCCCGCGACCGTCGAAGAGCACATCACCGAGGACACCGCGGCGTTCGTCGTGAACTCCCCCGCGAATCCGACGGGCGCGGTCCAAGACCCCGATGACATGCGGGAGTTCGCGCGCATCGCGGACGAGCACGACGTGCTCTGCGTCAGCGACGAGGTGTACGAGCACATCGTCTTCGACGGCGAGCACCGCTCTCCGATGGAGTTCGCGGAGACGGACAACGTGGTCGTGGTGAACGCGTGCTCGAAGACGTACTCGATGACGGGGTGGCGGCTCGGCTGGGTCGCCGCCAGCGAGCGCCGCGCCGAGCGGATGCTGCGCGTCCACCAGTACGCGCAGGCCTGCGCCAGTGCGCCCGCCCAGTACGCCGCCGAGGCCGCGCTCACGGGCCCGCAGGGCGTCGTCGACGAGATGGTGGCGTCGTTCGAACAGCGCCGCGACCTCGTGCTCGACGAACTCGAAGACATGGGACTGGACGTGCCCAAGCCCGAGGGCGCGTTCTACGCGATGCCGAAAGTCCCCGACGGCTGGATCGACGAGGTGCTGGAGCGCGGCGTCGTCGTCGTGCCCGGCGACGCGTTCGGCGAGCACGGCGCGGGCTACGCGCGCATCTCCTACGCCACCGACACCGAACAGCTCCGCGAAGCGCTGGACGTGATGCGCGAAGCCACGAACGCCCTCCGGTAACGGCGGCTCCGGTCCCTCGGGGGTTCGCTCCCTGACAGTTATGCCGTCCGCGTACCATGGTACGAGTATGCACGTCACGCGGCACGGCGAGGGGGCTCGCGCGACGGCCGCCGCGCTGGCCTCCCAAGTCCACCCCGTGTTCATGCTCCCGCCGCTGGCGGCGGCCGCGTTCGGCGCGGTGCTCGCGGGCGAGTTCTCGCTCTCGGTCGCGGGCGTCCACCTCGCCGCGATGTTCTCCGCCGTCTACACCGCGCACGTCAAGGACGGCTACGTGGACTTCCACGTCCGCGGCGAGGACGACGACCACCCGCTCACGGCCGCCGGCTGTCGGCTCGCCATCCGCGGCGCGTCCCTGCTGTTTTTCGCTTGCACGGCCGCGCTCTGGTGGCTCGTCGGCCCGGGCGCGGCCGCGCTCGCGGTGCCCGCGTGGCTCGTCGCGTACCACCACGCCCCTCAGCTCGATACGAACCCCGTGACGACGACGACCGGCTACCCGCTCGGCATCGCCGTCGCGCTCGCGGGCGGGTACTACGCGCAGGCCGAGGCGCTCGCCGTGCGACCGCTTGCGTTCGCGGGCGTCCTGCTCGTGTTGCTCTCCGGCGTGAAGGTCGTCGACGACGCCCAAGACTACGACTACGACCGTTCCATCGGCAAGCGCAGCGTCGCGGTCGTGCTCGGGAAGCCCGGCGCGCGCCGGCTCGCGTACGGCCTGATGGCAGCCGCGATGGTCGGCGTGGTCGCGCTCGCCGCGCTCTCCGTCTTTCCGCCGAGCGCCGCCGCCGCCGTCCTCGCGTTCGGCGCGGTCGCGTGGTTCGCCGCGCGCGCCGACCCCACGACCGCGACGATGCTGCTGGTGCGGGGCTGCTACGTCTTCCTCGCGGTGCTGGTCGCCGCGGTGTGGTTCCGGCCGCTCGCGTAGCCCGCCCGAGAGCGGTGTGCTGAAGGACGCGGGCCGCCGACGGCCGGTATGGACGACTGGCAGGACGACGACGCGCTCGCCGCCCAGTACGCGGACGCGTCGAACCTCGCCGCCCGGCAGGTCTTGCGCGCGCGCTTCTCGACGGCGGAGCAGTCCGTCCACGAGTGGCTGTTCGATCAGTTCGACCTCCCCGCGGACGCCGCGGTGCTGTCGCTGGGCGCGGGCCACGGCGGGCTCTGGACCGCTAACGCCGACCGGATTCCCGCCAGCTGGGCTGTCACCGTGACGGACAACACCGCGGGGATGGTGATGGACGCGATGGAAGCCCTGGAGGAGGTCGACCGCGAGTTCGACTTCGACTCCGTGGACGCCCGCGACATCCCCTACCCCGACGACACGTTCGACGCCGTGACCGCGCACTTCGTGCTCTCGCACCTCACGGACGCCGACCGCGAGCGGGCGCTCGCGGAGATTCGGCGCGTGCTGAAGTCAGAGGGAGAACTGTACGCGGCGACCACGGGCACCGACGACCTCGCCGCGCTCTACGACGCGGCCGCCCCGTTCGGCAGCCGGCCCGCCGACGGCGCGTTCGCGCTGGGGAACGGCGCGGACCAGCTCCGCGAACAGTTCGGCGCGGTCGAGCGCCGGGACTTCGAGCACGCGCTGGCAATCACGGAGCCCGAGCCCGCGGTCGCGTACCTGCACTCGCTGCCCGGCTTCGACGGCGACGACGCGTTCGCGCTGGCCGACGCGCTCCGCGAGCGCATCGGCGAGGACGCCTTCGAGGTCGAGCGCTCGGTCGGCGTGTTCGTCGCGTCGGGGCGTCGTGAGAGGACGGAGTGACGGTCACGAGCATCCAATCCTCCGGGCGGCCGCCCGTCACTCGGCCACCCGGTCCGTGTGGCGGCGATACGCCTCGTAGAGCGCGGGAACTCCGAGGGGGAGCGAGAGCACGCCGAACGCCGCGATTCCGTACTCGGCGAGCCGACTGTTCCGGGTGTCGAGCACGAAACTGAGGGCGCCGAGGGCCGCGACTGCGTACGCGAGGTTGCTCCAGAGCGGGTCGTACGACGAACAGTAGAGCCAGCAGACGAACGTGTACGACGGTGCGTTCCACGTCGGCGGGTGTAGTTTCGGCCAGAAGACCCGGCAGTAGGTCGTCAACGCGAACATCGCTCCCACCGGGAGCCCGACGAGCCACGTCACCGGCGAGACGCGACGCGTCCGCCCGTATCGCTCGTATCCCTTCAGGAAAAGTGCGGGGAAGCCGAGCACCCACAGCCAGATGCCGGCCGTGTAGGTGACCGGCCAGTGTTCGATGCGCGGCTGTCTGAACGGGAGCCGCAGCGGCGCCGGCAACGTCGCCCACGAAAACGAGGGGTCCGGAATCGGATTCGTGAACAGGGCGAACAGGCACAACACCGTCCCGGCGACGAGCCCGTACAGCGCGGCGTCCGCGTATCGAGCGAGCGGAGCGGGCAGAACCCGTTCTCCGTGCCCGTTCCCGGCGGACGCGAGCGTGGTGTCCTCCATTCGAATCCTCGTGTCGTGTCGCGTTATCCTGCGCGCATCTCCCGTTCGACGGCCGTCCGCAGGCCGTCGTAGCTCCGGTCGAGAGCCGGCGAGCAGCGACTGCGCACTGGGTTCGCGCCGACCACCATAGTAGATAGTACAGCCACCAGAATTAATGCAATTGTGCTTACGAAACCACGGATGAGTGGACTGCTCAAATTTTTCTCGTTAGCGGTTCTGCATCACTCACGAGTGTTTCCAAACCGGGGAGAGGAGACGTATGGCCGCTCGCTGTTCAGCACGGCGTCTCCAATTCCCTCAGTAGAGCCAGAGGTACAGCGTCGCGTTACAGCCTGTCCAGTCGATTCGGCGGACACTGAGCGGAGAATCGAGGTGAGGACAGGCTCGGGCTGTCTACTTCGCGGTGGAGACGATTTTCACCACGTCGCCCTCTTCGAGTTCGTAGCTCTCGCCGACCTCCCGGTTGGTCTTGGCGTTGACGGCGTGGAGGTAGCCGTCGCCGATGTCGGAGTGGACGGCGTACGCCAAGTCGACGGGGGTCGAGCCATTTTCGAGGAGGAACGCGTCCGGGAGGACGTTGCCCTTCGCGTCGGTCCACTTCGACTGGTCCTGCACGGGGTACGCGGTCACCATGTCCAGCAGGTCGTAGACCGCGTGGTTGAGGGCCTGCTGGACGCCCGTGCCGCCGTACTCGGCCATCGTCTCGCGGAGGGCTTCGAGGGCGTCGCGCTGGTCGCCGCTGACCTCCCCCGTCATCTCGAAGTCCTCGTCGCCGGGGTCGTAGTCGAGGAAGCCCGCGTCGACGCCGCGGCGGAGCGCGAGTTCGCCCTGCGCGGTCGCGGGCACCACGGGCTTGTCGAGGTCGAGCAGCCGCTGGACGTTCTCGGCGGGCGCGACGTCGATTTTGTTCGCGACCACGACGATGGGCTTGGTGCGCTGGCGGACGCCGCGCGCGAGCGCCTCGCGGTCGGCCTCGGTCCACTGCACGGGGTCCTCCGAGTAGTCCATCCCGCGGAGCACGGCGGCGACGCCGTGCTCGGACGCGCCGAACCCCGTCATCAGGTCCGTCACCGCCTCCTCGATGTCGAAGCCCGGGCTCCGGGACTGGCGCTCGACGGTCTCCCAGTTGCGGTCGACGATGCCCGCCAGCCAGAGGTCCATCTCCTCCTCGATGAAGTCGATGTCCTCGATGGGGTCGTGCGCGCCGACCTCGACGGGCTCGCCCTCCTCGTTGGTCGCGCCCGCCGCGTCCACGACGTTCACGATGACGTCGGCGTTCGTGAGTTCGTCGAGGAACTGGTTGCCGAGCCCGCGGCCCTCGTGAGCGCCCGGGACGAGGCCGGCCACGTCCAGCAGTTCGACGGGGACGTAGCGCTTGCCGTCGTGGCAGTGCTCGTGGCCGCAGCGCTCCTCGCGAGTGAGGCACGGGCACTCCGTGCGGACGTGGGTGATGCCGCGGTTCGCGTCGATGGTGGTGAACGGGTAGTTGGCGACGTCCACCTCCGAGCGCGTCGCGGCCGTGTAGAACGTCGACTTGCCGGCGTTCGGCTTCCCGGCAAGCGCGATAGAGAGCATACCACGGGGTAGCGCGAGCGCCGAAGAATGGCTTTCGGTTGGCCGAGCCACCCCAAACCCTATTCGGCGCGCAGCGGAATCACGCCGGTGATGGACACGCTGGAAGTCGCCCTGCGGCTGGTCGCGGGACTGGGGTTGATTCTGGCTAACGGCTTCTTCGTCGCCATCGAGTTCGGACTCACGCGGGTCCGCCAGTACCCCAAATCGGAGTTCGACACTCCCGCGCTCGAACGGGCGTGGGAGATGACCCGGGACCTCGAAATCTATCTCACGAGCTGTCAAGTCGGCATCACCGCCTCCTCCATCGCGGTCGGCATCGTCGCGGAGCCGGCGCTGGCCGCCCTCATCGAGCCGGTCTTCCACGACACCCGGCTGGCGTCCGTCGGCGCGGGCGCGATACTGGCGTTCCTCGTCATCAATCTCCTCCACCTCACGCACGGCGAGCAGACGCCGACGTACCTCGGCGTCGAGCGCTCCAAGCAGGTCTGCGAGTACGGCGCCACCCCGCTGTACTGGTTCGCGCGGCTCATCAACCCCATCATGCGCCTCGGCGACGGCGTGGCGAAGGGGACGCTGAAGCTGTTCGGCGTGGAGATGACCGGCGCGTGGCTGGAGACCGAGGAGGACGTCATCGAGACGCGCGCGCAACTGCGCAACCGCGTGGAGTCCGTGCTCGAACGCGGCGACCTCTCCGAGGAGCGCCTCTCGGAGGTCGTCGCCGCGCTCGACGTGGGTACCACCGAGGTGGCGGACGTGATGGTCGGCGTCGACGACGTGGTGTTCCTCTCGACGGCCGCCACCATCGAGGAGAACATCCACCGGCTGACCGACTCCCCGCACACGCGCTACCCGCTCATCGGCGACGACCCCTCGGAGTTCCACGGCGTCGTCTACGTGCCCGCGGTCGTCGACCACCTCGACGACATCCGCGACGGCGACCTCGGGTTCGCCGACGTGGCCGCGCCGCCGATGACCCTCGCGGCGGACACCAGCGTCAGCGACGCCATCGACCAGTTCCAAGCCGAGAACCAAGAGCTGGCGCTCGTGCTCGACGACGGGGAGGTCATCGGCCTGCTCACCGCGACCGACGCCTTCGAGGCCGTGATGGGAGAAATCGAGGACCCACTGGACCGCGAGTACGACCGCTAGTCGGCGCGCAGACGAGTTACTGTGCTCCCCGCGGCGGCGACGAGGAGGAACACGCCCGCGAACAGGTACGCGAGGTCGCCCGCGAGGTTCACGGCCGTGTACTGCCAGTCGGTGAGGCCGCCGCCGAGCACGAACCGGACGCCGTGAACGCCAGTGAGCAGCGCGAGGAGGCCCAGCGACGCGACGACGCCCTCGCGCCACAGCGTCACGCCGACGACGAGCGGCGACGGCGAGGGGTCGGGTTCGCCGCGCTTGGAGACGTGAGGGTTGCCGGCGTCGCCGTCGGCGTCGTCACTGGAAGACGAATCAGACATAGAGCGGACTGCTCGCGGCCGCGACTAAACTATTCGGGGTCGCGGTCCGCGCGGCTGCCGAGGTGCATCTCGCCGCGAGCGCGGATGACGCCGTCCACGTCCGCGTCTGGGTGGACGTGGACGTTCTGTCCGGAGACGTCCCCGAGCACGACCGCCGAGGGGGCGACGCGCACGTCGCCGTTGCGCGTGGTGACGTCGCCGTGAATCTTCGTGCCCGAGCCGACGCGCACGTCGTCTTGGGCGCGCAGGCTCCCGAAGATGTTGTTGTCCTCACCGACCTCGATGCTGGTCGCGCGGATGTTCCCGTGGAGCCGGCAGTCGTCGCCCACCGTGGCGGGCGTGGAGACGCGCCACGCGTCGTCGGAGACGCTCGCGGAGCGCGGAATCGTCAGCGGCTGGGCGTCGCCGTCCGCGGCGAACTGGTCGACGAGCTCCTCGGCCTCCTCGCCGATCTGGAGGAGGTGGGTGAGGTAGACGACGAAGAACGTGATGGTCGGCATCGGGTTCCGGATGACGATCCAGCCGGAGGCCTCGAAGCCCTCCTCGATGTCCACGTCGTCGCCGATGTCGAGGTCGCCGCCGACGACCAGCCGGCCCGTGATGTGGACGCGCTCGCCGAGGTAGGCGTCCTCGCTGGCGAGCACGTTCCCGTCCACGTCGCACCACATGTCCAGCCGGCAGTCGCCGTCCGCCTCGATGTCGCCGGCGACGGAGACCCGTTCGCCCGCGATGACGCTGTGGCCGCGAACCCCGAGTTCGACCGTGGACTGGCCACCAACGAGCACGTCGCCGTCCACCACGACGTCGTGTTCCGCCACGGTGGTGCCGTCGGGCACGACGAGTTCGTCTATCGGGTTCGGGCCGAGCACACCCGCTCAATCGCCCCGCACGCCAATAAACCCCGCGAGAACGCACGCCAACCGTCGGACGGCGGGCTTTTGTCCGCCCGCCGCCTACCTCGCGGTATGACCACGCTCTCGTTCGAGGACGACGGCGTCGACGTCGTCTACGAAGGCACCGAGTTCCGCATGGAGCGGGAACTCATCGAGGATGCCACGGACAAGGACTACCACGAGGTCACCGACCACGAGGTGCTCAAGCTCGTGGAGTCCGACCCCGCGCTCTCCGGGGAGCCGCGGCGCATCGGCGACATCGTGTAGACGCGAACCTTTAGGAGCGCGCGCGGCAATCCGAGAATATGACCGCGACGCTGTCGGAGTTCGACCACCCCTCGTGGGTGACCGCGCTGGCGACGGTCGCCAGCTACGGCCTCGTGCTCGCCGCGATGACCGTCCTGCTGTTCGGCGTGCCGTACGCTGTCTTCGCCAGGCTGTAGCTACGCCCGCATTCGCAGGACTGCGGCGACCGGAATGAGGACGAGCGCGCCGGCGACGAACGGCGACCAGTAGGCGGCGACGTACGCGGCGGCGGCCAGCGGCGGCCCGACCGTCCGCCCGAGGCTCCCCGCGCCCTGCGTGACGCCGAACGCCGAGCCCTGTGCTTCTGCCGTCGCCGAACTGGAGACGAGCGCCGCGAGCCCGACCGTGATGGAACCGTTCCCGAAGGACGCGAGCACGCCGAACGCGAGCAGCGCCACGAGGCCGCCGCTCAGCCACGCGGGGCCGCCGGCGAGCAGAGCGTCGGTGCCCGCCAGCGGGGACGCCGCCAACACGAGTAGCGCGGCGAACAGCGAGGCGACGCCGGCCCGGACGACCCGCCGCGCGCCGTACCGGCGGGCGAGCGCGCCGACGAGGACGCCCTGATTCACGACGCCGAGCGCGCCGATGTACGCGAGGAACAGCGCCGCCTGCGTCGCGCCGTAGCCGAACACGTCCGCGACGAACGGCACGAACATCACCGTGACGCCCGCGAACGACAGCGACGTCAGGAAGAACGCGACGACAAGCGGGCGCAGGGTCGCGTCCGCGAGCGCGGTGCGGAACTGCCCGACGAACGTCGCCCGGCGGCCCGCGCGGTGGGTGCGCTCGGGCTCGTCGAGCGCGACCGCGGCGGCGACCAACGCGGCGAACGACAAGCCCGCAGCGGCGAAGCTCGGCAGCGAGAACCGCGTGACGGGCACGAACCCGGGCAGTATCGAGCGCGCGGCCGCGACCACCGCCTCGTCGGCGAGGAGGCCGCCGACCGCGGGCCCGAAGACGAACCCGAGCCCGAACGCCGCACCCACCAGACCGAGCGCGCCGGCGCGGCGCTCTGGCGGCGTCACGTCCGCGATGTAGGCTTGCGCGGCGGCGATGTTCCCGCCGGCGGCGCCCGCGAGCAGGCGCGCGCCGAACAGCACGACGAGCCCGGCGGTCGTGCCGGCGGCCGCGCCGACCTCGGCGGCGAACCCGAACACGAGCCACGCGACGGCGGCGACGCCCACCGAGAACATCAGGACGGGGCGGCGGCCGCGCTCGTCGGAGATGCGGCCGAGCACAGGCGCGGCGCCGAACTGCGCCAACGAGTACGACGCCGCCAGCAGGCCGATGAACACGTCGCTGACGCCGAACGAACGGACGTAGAACGGGAGCACGGGGATGATGACGCCGAACCCGAGCAGATCGACGAACACGACGGCGACGACCACCGCGACGGCGCGCCGCGACCCCGAGGCGTCGGCGGCGGTGGCGGCTCTCGTGGACATGTCCCCGCAGACGGAGGCGCATCGGAAACCGTCTCGGGTCACGTCAGAGTGCTGCGGCTACGTGGTGTCGAACCGAAGAGGACGAGAACGGAGGGGTTACGCGAACGTCCGCGTGGGCTCGGCGCTGGCGTCGGTGTCCTGTTCGAGCTTCTCCAGCGCGTTCTGGAAGTCCCGCATCGTGATTTCCTCGCGGTCGTCGCGGATGGCGAACATCCCCGCCTCCGTGCAGATGGCGGCGACGTCCGCGCCGGACTTCTCGTCGGTCTCGGCGGCGAGGCGCGCGAAGTCCACGTCCTCCGAGAGGTTCATGTTCCGCGTGTGGATGCGGAAAATCTTCTCGCGGCCGGTCTCGTCGGGGTTCGGCACCTCGATGAGGCGGTCGAAGCGGCCCGGGCGGAGGATGGCGCGGTCGAGCATGTCGAAGCGGTTGGTGGCGGCGATGATGCGGATGTCACCGCGCTCGTCGAAGCCGTCCATCTCGCTCAGGAGCTGCATCATCGTGCGCTGGACCTCGGCGTCGCCGCTGGTCTTCGAGTCCGTGCGCTTGGAGGCGATGGCGTCGATTTCGTCGATGAAGACGACGGCGGGCTCGTGGTCGCGGGCGACCTGGAAGAGGTCGCGGACGAGCTTCGCGCCCTCGCCGATGAACTTGTGGACGAGTTCGCTGCCGGCCATCTTGATGAACGTCGCGTCCGTCTGGGCGGCGACGGCCTTCGCCATCAGCGTCTTCCCCGTGCCCGGCGGGCCGTGCAGGAGCACGCCACTCGGCGGGTCGATGCCGACGGTGTCGAACATCTCCGGCTCCTTCATCGGGAGCTCGACGGTCTCGCGGACCTCGCGGAGCTGCTCGTCGAGGCCGCCGATGTCCTCGTAGCCCACGTCCGGGGACTCGTCGACTTCCATCACGCGAGCGCGGACGTCGGCCTCGTCGTCGAGGCGCTCGACGACGGACAGGGAGTTGTTGACCGCGACGCGGGCGCCGGGTTCGAGGTCCTCGCGGAGGTCGTCGGTGACCTCGGTGAGCGCCTCTTGGTTGTTGCCGTGCTGCTTGATGATGGCGCCCTCGTCGTTGAGCTCTTGGACGGTGGCGACGAACAGCGGGGACTGCTTGAGCTTCTTGTTCTCGTGGGAGAGCCGCTCGAGCTTCTGCTGGTACTTGTTGTTCTCGGCGTTGGCGTCGAGCAGGCGGTCCCGCATCTCCTCGTTCTCGTCCTCGAGGGCGGAGAGCTGCTCCTCGAGGGCCTCGATCTTCTCCTGAAGGGAGGCACCCTCGTCGTAGGGCAGCTCGGCGTCCTCTGCGGTCTCAGTCATCACCACTGGGTAGGGTGTTAGTTCATAAGAGGCTTCGGGTGGCCGAACACTGCGCCCCCCGTCCCCGACTACGAGCGCGTGAGGCGGCCGTTTGGCGCTCGGGACCATTCAGGTCCGAAGGGGGAGAGCCGCGCGAGTCAACAGCCGTATAGATTACTATTGTGCATTTTCGATAGCGAAACCATTATCTAAGTGCATTCAGTAACGGTGGGTATGAGCGCCACCGCAATCGACGGCGACACGGTCGAAGCACTCGAAGACCTCCCGCCGAGCGCGAAGCTCGTCGCCAAAGTCCTCGAATACAACGACACGCTCACTCAGAGCGAACTCGCGGAGGAGACCCTGCTGCCCGCCCGCACCGTCCGGTACGCGCTCACCCGCCTCGAAGAGCAGGGCGTCGTCGAGTCCCGGTTCTCGTTCTCCGACGCGCGCAAGCGCATCTACACGCTCGCCTGAGCGCCGCGCTCGCCGCCGTCCGGTGGCCGAACTCCGCCCAAGCGCCGAACCTTTATTCGGCGTAGCGCTACACTCCCCCAGTAATGGTTCGCGTCATCCACACGGGGGACACCCACCTCGGCTACCGCCAGTACCACTCCCCCGAGCGCCGGCAGGACTTCCTCGACGCCTTCGAGTCGGTCGTCGAGGACGCCGTCGCGGCGGACGTGGACGCCGTCGTCCACGCCGGCGACCTCTACCACGACCGCCGCCCCGGCCTCCGGGACATCCTCGGCACCATCGACGCGCTGCGCCCGCTGCGCGACGCCGACATCCCCTTCCTCGCCATCGTCGGCAACCACGAGGGCACGCGGGACGCCCAGTGGCTCGACCTCTTCGAGACGCTGGGGCTCGCCGAGCGCCTCGACGACACCGGGCGCCGCGTCGACGACACCACGTTCTACGGGCTCGACTACGTGCCCGAGTCCAAGCGCGACGCCCTCGACTACGAGTTCGCGGCACCCGAGACCGAGCACGCCGCGCTCGTCTCCCACGGCCTGTTCACGCCGTTCGCGCACGCCGACTGGGACCTCGACACCGTGCTCGGCGAGTCCAACGTCGCCTTCGACGCCGTCCTCCTCGGTGACAACCACGCCGCCGACACCGCCCAAGTTGGCGACACGTGGGTCACGTACTGCGGGTCCACGGAGCGCGCGAGCGCCAGCGAGCGCGACCCCCGCGGCTACAACGTCGTGGAGTTCGAGGACGGCGACGCCGCCATCTCCCGGAAGGGCATCGAGACGCGGGAGTTCGTGTTCGTGGACGTGGACCTCGGGCCGGAGGACGGCACCGAGTACGTCCGCGAGCGCCTCCGCGAGCGCGACGTGGCGGACGCCGTGGTCGTCGTGACCGTGGAGGGCGACGGCGACACCGTGACGCCCGCGGACATCGAGCGGTTCGGCGACGAGCGCGGCGCGCTCCTCACACGGGTCAACGACCGCCGCGAGGTCGAGGCCGAGGACGACGTGGAAGTGTCGTTCGCGGACCCCGACGAGGCCGTCCGCGAGCGCGTCCGCGACCTCGGCCTCCGGGAGGCGAGCCTCGACATCGACGACACGGTCCGCGACGGCGACGTGGCGAACTCGAACGTCCGCGAGCGCGTGAAACAGCGCGTCGAGGACGTGCTCGACGGCGAGCAGACGGACGGCGACGACGCCGTGGAGGCTGACGCGAGCGACGAACCGGACGAGCGAGCGCAGGCGACCACCATGGAGGACTTCTCGTGAAGTTCACGCGCGTCTCCCTGCAGAACTTCAAGTGCTACGAGGACGCGGACGTGCGCCTCGACGCGGGCGTCACGGTCATCCACGGGCTAAACGGCAGCGGGAAGTCCAGCCTGCTGGAGGCGTGCTTCTTCGCGCTGTACGGCGCCTCGGCGTTGGACAAGACGCTGGACGAAATCGTCACCATCGGCGCGGAGGAGGCCGAAATCGACCTCTGGTTCACGCACGCGGGCGGCGACTACCACGTCCACCGCCGCGTCCGCAACACCGGCGAGCGCGCGTCCACGCCGGACTGCACGCTCGAAACCCCCTCCGGGAGCATCGACGGCGTCACCGACGTGGAGGCGCACGTGAGCGACCTTCTGCGGATGGACGCGGAAGCGTTCGTGAACTGCGCGTACGTCCGGCAGGGCGAGGTGAACAAGCTCATCAACGCCTCCCCGAGCACGCGGCAGGACATGCTCGACGACCTCCTCCAGCTCGGCAAGCTAGAGGACTACCGCCAGCGCGCCGGGGACGCCCGGCTCGGCGTGGAGGACGTGAAGAGCAACGTCGCGGGGAAGCTCGACCAACTGGACGAGCAGATCGAGGCCAAGGAATCCGACGACCCCCACGAGACGCTGGCGACCCTGAAGTCCGACCTCGCGGACGTCACCGAGGAAATCGAGAACTACGAGCAGCAGCGCGAGAGCGCCCGCGAGACGCTCGACGACGCCGAGAGCGTGCTCGAATCCCACGAGGAGAAGCGCGCGGAACTCGAAGACGTGGAGGCGACGATAACGGAGGTCCGGGAGGCCATCGCGGAGACCGAGAGCGAGCGGGACGACCTCGCCGCGGAGGCCGGCGAGCACCGCGAGCAGGCGGATGACCTCGAATCGGAGGCCGCGGAGTTGGTCGCCGACACCGAACTCGCCGAAGCCGACGCCGAAGCCGCCGGGGCGAAGCGCGATGAGTTAGCGGCGGAGCGCGAGGCCGTGACCGAGCGCGTCTCCGAGGTCGCGCCCGAGGTGTCGCAGTTCTCGACGGAGGCGGACAACGCCGCCGAGCGCGCCGACGACCTCGAAGCGCGAGCGGCGGAGCTCCGTGCGGAGGCCGACGACCTCGACGCCGAGGCCGACGACCTCGACGCCGAGCGCGAGGAAGCCGTCGAGCGCATCGGGGAACTGGACGAGGAAATCGCGGCGGCGAAAGAGGCCTTCGAGGACGCGCCCGTCGAGTTCGGGAACGCGGAGGCGCACCTCGAATCGCTGCACGCGGACCTCGACGACCTCCGGGAGCGCCGGGAGGGCGTGCGCGCGGACCTCCAGTCCGCCGAGGACCGCGTCGAGGAAGCCGAGGAACTGCTGGACGCCGGGAAGTGCCCGGAGTGCGGGCAGCCCGTCGACGGGTCGCCGCACGTCGAGGGCGTCGAGGAGTACCGCGAGCGCGTCGCGGACCTCGACGCCGAACTGGAGACCATCGAGGCGGACGTGGCGGACGTGACCGAGCGCATCGAGCGCACCGAGGCGCTCGTGGAGCGCGAGCGCGAGGTCGTGGACCTCGAACGCGACCGCGAACTCGCCGTGGAGCGCCGCGACGACCGCGCCGACGCCGCCAGCGACGCCCGAGAAGAGGCCGAGGCGAAGCGCGAGCAGGCCGACGACCTCGAAGCCGAGGCCGAGGAAGCGCGGGAGGAAGCAGAAGAAAAGCGCGAGGACGCCGAGGACAAGCGCGAGGCGCTCGCGGAGCTGAACGCCGAGCAGTCCGCGCTGAAGGAGCGCGTCGAGCGCCTCGACGACCTCGCGGCCGTGCTGGAAGAGGCCGCCGACCACCGGGAGGCCGCCGAGCAGCTCGCGGAGAAGCGCGCGAGCCTCGACGACCGGAACGACGAGCGCCGCGACCGCCTCGCGGACCTCCGCGAGCGCAAGCAGACCCTCGAAGCGGCGTTCGACGAGGACCGCGTGGCGGCCGCGAAAGCCGACAAGGAGCGCGCCGAGGACTACCTCGAACAGGTCGAGCCGAAGCTCGACGACCTCGGCGAGCGCCGGGACGAGCTACAGGCGAGAATCGGCGCCGCCGAAAACACCATCGAGGAGCTTGAGGCGCTGCGCGAGCAGCGCGAGACGGTGGCCGCGCGCCTCGACGAGCTCCGGGAGATTCACGAGGAGGTCGCGGAACTGGAGGCGACCTACGGCGACCTGCGCGCGGAGCTCCGCCAGCAGAACGTCGCCAAGCTCGAACGCCTGCTGAACGAGACCTTCGAGTTGGTCTACCAGAACGACTCGTACGCCCGCATCGAGCTCTCCGGGGACTACGAGCTCACCGTCTACCAGAAGGACGGCGAACCCCTCGAACCCGAGCAGTTGTCGGGCGGGGAGCGCGCGCTGTTCAACCTCAGCCTGCGGTGTGCCATCTACCGGCTGCTCGCGGAAGGCATCGACGGCGAGGCGCCGCTGCCGCCGCTCATCCTCGACGAGCCGACGGTGTTCCTCGACTCCGGGCACGTCTCCCAGCTCGTGGAACTGGTCGAGCAGATGCGGCGGCTGGGCGTCGAGCAAATCGTCGTGGTGAGCCACGACGACGAGCTCGTGGACGCCGCCGACGACGTGGTGCGCGTGGAGAAGGACGCGACGTCGAACCGGTCGCGGGTGGTGCGGGACGCCGAGGAGATACTCGCAGACTGAGCGGACACTGAAAGAATCCGACAGGGTTTATGATTCGCAGCCGACACGCTCGACACAGATGGGGAGTGATACGTCGGGGGTGCCGTCGCTGACGGAGGGAGCGTACGACCACGAGGCGCACGTCGCCGAGCGCGTCGACGCGGTCGAAACGGTCTCAGAGGAACTGCTGGAACACCACCGCGACCGGGTTGACGCGCTCGCGGCGGAGTTCCGCGAGGACGACGTGCCGGGGGACGAACTCGCGGACGGCGACGATGCGGACAGCCTCCGCGAGCACGTCGCGGCGTGCTGCGCGGACAACGTCTTCTCGGGGCTGAACGACGCGGGGGAGGCGTCGGCGTTGACGTGGCAGGAGTTCCGTCGCGGCGTACGCGCGCTCACGGAGCTGCTGTACCTGCGGGCGTTCCGGCGGTACCGGGCTGCCAGAAACGAGTTCTCGCTGGTGGAGCGCCAGCGCCGCGAGAGCGAGGACGCGCTGGCGGACGTGGAGTCGGCGCTCCAGTTCGACGGCGACGACGGCCTCCCGGGCGAGGAGTCGCTGCCGGAGGCCGTCGCGCGGGCCGAGGACGCGGTCAGCGACGCCGAGGAGCACGTCGAGGAAGCCGAGGAAGCCGTCGCCGACACACACTTCTTCTACGCGCTGGCGTCGGCGTACCGCGACGAGTACGACTTCGACGCCGCCGAGTTGGAGGGCGTCTCGCTGGCCGACGACACGGACTGGTACTTCCAAGACCTCCGCCACGAGCGCGACCGGCTCTCGACGCGCGTGGACTGGCTCCGCCGGGACTACGAGCGGCTGGCCGAGCGCACGTAGCGTCAGTCCCGTAAGGAGTCGACTCCGTTCCGCCCGGTCTCGGTGAGGCGGTAGCCGCGCTCGCCGTGGACGGTGGCTTCCTCGACGAGGCCGGCGGCGCGGAGCTCGGTGACCGCGCCGAGGAGGTCGCTCTCGCAGGCGTCGTAGGCGCCGAGCATCTCGCGGGCCGCGAGCGGCCCCCTGTCCGCGAGGTCGACGAGCAGGCCGAGGTGTCGGTCGTCGTGGCACGCGGTGAGGACGCGGCGCGCGGGCTCGGGGACGGCGGTGGCGAGCGCGTCCAGCGGCGCGTCGCCGTCGGCGGGTTCGAGGTTGTCGTTGGGAACGTGGCGCTCGTCGCCGGTCTCGGGGTCGCAGACGAGGCTGCTGTCGCTGCTCTCCTTGAGGAGGAGGTAGCGGTGGCCGTCGCCGTCGCGGACCGTGCGCATGCGAGAGGAGAGGGGCCTCGCGGCGTTAGGCCTTCCGGGGTTCAGTCGTCGCCGCCGGCTTCGGGGTCGCGGTCCTCGTCGGTGTAGCGCCGGTAGCGGCGGTAGCCGAACGCGAACAGCACGAGCCCCAAGAGCACGGCGGCGCCGCCGTACCGCCAGCGGCCGCGGAACGCGGCGAACATCAGGCCGAGGCTGACCGCGAGCAGCGCGACGTTGAACGTGGCGACCAGCGTCCAGAACTTCCGGCGGAGCGGGGCGGGCGCGTCAGAGCCGTCGGGGACGGTCACCGAATCGACGGCGGGGACGTCGACCTCTGGGGCGAGTTCCTGCTCGGCCTCGCTGGGCTCGTCGTCGAGGAAGTCGTGGTCGCCGTCGGCCTCGGACTCGTCGAACACGCTCGGAGAAGGGCGGGGTCGGTGGAAAAGCGTTGCCTATCAGAGCACGTCGCCCAGCGACACGGCGTTCGTCGCTTTGAGCCACGCGAGCGGATTGTCGGCGTCGTAGAACACGACGCCGTCCTCTGTGTCGTAGGACTCGACGGTGTCTCGGGCGTCGTCGCCCTCGGGGAGCTGTGGGACGTCGTTGTGGCGGTGCGCGTCGCCCGCTGCGTGGTCAGTCACGTCAGTCACCTCGAAATGTGGTAGGAAGTAGCATACCATAAGCCTTCTCCCGGCGACTCATTTCGCCGGGCGGAAGGGCGAGTTTTTAGGCCGCAGGCCCGAACCGTGAGCTAATGGAAGACACGGACCTCTCCGAGTTCATGCACGAGGGGAGCGACGCCGGCGACGAGCCGGCGGCCGACCCCGGCGACACGGTCCGCGCGGAAGCGGAGGTCGTCGCGGGGGACGGCGACCCGGTCGTGAACGAAATCGTCTCCGCGGAGTCCGAGGCGCTGCCGGACGCCGACGGCGACGTCGAGCTGATGGTGACGCAGGTCGACTACACCGTCGAGGGCGACGGCGACCGGGAGCGCCCCGTCGTCCACGTGTTCGGCCGCACCGCCGACAACACGCCACAGCACGTGCGCGTCCACGGCTTCCGGCCGTACTTCTACGCGCCGACCGAGAGCATCGACGAGGACGACCTCGCGCAGGACGTCATCACGGGTTCGGAGGAGACCGACGAGCACGGCGACCCCTACGAGTCCATCCGCGGGGAGAAGCTCACGAAGATTTTCGGGCGCACCCCGCGGGACGTGGGGAACGTCCGCGACCGCTTCGACCACTACGAGGCGGACATCCTCTTCCCGAACCGCCTGCTCATCGACAAGGACATCACCAGCGGCGTGCGCGTGCCGGAGCGGCGCGCCGACGACGGCGCAATCTACGTCCACCACGACGAAATCGAGACCTGCGAGGTGGACGCCGACGTGCGCGTCAACACCTTCGACATCGAGGTCGACGACCGGTCGGGCTTCCCGGAGGACGGCGAGGAGCCCATCGTCTGTCTGACGAGCCACGACTCCTACCGCGACGAGTACGTCGCGTGGCTGTGCGAGGCGCCGGACGCGACCGCGCCCTCGCCCGACGAGCTCGCCGACCACGACCTGATGGACGACGGCGCCGACCTCGAAGTCCGGGCGTTCGACAGCGAGGAGGCGATGCACGAGGCGTTCCTCGACTACATCGAGGAGACCGACCCGGACGTGCTCACGGGCTGGAACTTCGACGACTTCGACGCCCCGTACTACGTCGACCGGCTGGACGAACTCGGCTCGTACGGCGAGCACGACATCGACTCCGACCGGCTCTCGCGGGTCGGCGAGGTGTGGACCTCCGGGTGGGGCGGCCCGAACATCAAGGGCCGCGTGGTGTTCGACCTGCTGTACGGGTACCAGCGGATGCAGCGCTCCGAGTTGGACTCCTACCGGCTGGACGCGGTCGGCGAGAAGGAACTCGACGCCGGGAAGGAGCGCTACACGGGCGACATCGGCGACCTCTGGGAGGACGACCCTGAGCGCCTGCTCGAATACAACGTCAGGGACGTGGAGCTCTGCGTGGAAATCGACCGCAAGCAGAACATCGTCCCGTTCTGGAAGGAGGTCGCGGAGTTCGTCGGGTGCAAGCTGGAGGACGCCACGACGCCCGGGGACGCGGTCGACCTGTACATCCTCCACAAGGCGTACGGGCGGTTCGTGCTACCGTCGAAGGGCCAACAGGAGTCCGAGGACTACGAGGGCGGTGCAGTCTTCGACCCTATCACGGGCGTCCGCGAGAACGTCACCGTGCTCGACCTGAAGAGCCTCTACCCGATGTGCATGGTGACGACGAACGCGTCGCCGGAGACGAAAGTCGACCCCGACGCCTACGACGGGGAGACGTATCGCGCGCCCAACGGCACGCACTTCCGGAAGGAGCCGGACGGCATCATCCGCGAAATCATCGACGAGACGCTCGCGGAGCGCGAGCAGAAGAAGGCCGCGCGCAACGAGCACGACCCGGACAGCGAGGCCTACGACCGCTACGACCGCCAGCAGGCCGCCGTGAAGGTCATCATGAACAGCCTCTACGGCGTGCTGGGGTGGGAGCGCTTCCGCCTCTACGACAAGGAGATGGGCGCGGCGGTCACCGCGACGGGCCGCGAGGTCATCTCGTTCACGGAGGAGGCCGCCAACGAGGTGGGCCACGAGGTCGCGTACGGGGACACCGACTCCGTGATGCTGGAACTCGGGCCGGACCTCTCGAAGGCGGAGGCCATCGAGGAGTCGTTCGACATCGAGGACCACATCAACGCGGCCTACGACGAGTTCGCCAGCGAACAGCTGAACGCCGACGAGCACCGCTTCCAAATCGAGTTCGAGAAGCTCTACCGGCGGTTCTTCCAAGCCGGGAAGAAGAAGCGCTACGCCGGCCACATCGTCTGGAAAGAGGGGAAGGACGTCGACGACATCGACATCACGGGCTTCGAGTACCAGCGCTCGGACATCGCGCCCATCACCAAGCGCGTCCAGAGGCGCGTCATCGAACTCATCGTCAAGGAGGGCGACGTGGACGCCGTCGAGGAGTACGTCCACGACGTCATCGAGGAGTACCAGGACGGCGCGGTGGACATCGACGACATCGGCATCCCGGGCGGCATCGGCAAGCGGCTGGACAACTACGACACGGACACCGCGCAGGTCCGGGGCGCGAAGTACGCGAACCTCCTGCTGGGGACGAACTTCCAGCGCGGCTCCAAGCCCAAGCGCGTCTACCTCCGGAAGGTGCATCCGGAGTTCTTCCGCGAGGTGGAGGGCGGGAACCCGGACATCCGCGACGACCCCCTCTACGTGGAGTTCAAGACCGACCACGACGTCATCTGCTACGAGTACGCCGACCAGCTCCCCGAGTCGTTCGAAATCGACTACGACGTGATGCTGGAGAAGACCCTGAAGGGCCCCATCGAACGCATCCTCGAAGCGCTGGACGTCTCGTGGGACGAGGTCAAGAGCGGGCAGACCCAGACCGGCCTCGGCAGCTTCATGTGAGCCGCCGACCGCCGCCGCTCAGAAGTGTCCGAACTTGTCGCGGCGGTAGAGGTCGATTTCGCTGGCGGTCGTCGGGGACTCCTGCCGGGCGGCGAACGCGATGGCTTCCGCGACTTCGATTGGTTCGGTGACTTCGCCGGGGTCGAACGTCTCTTCGAAGGCGTCGCCGTCCTCGCTGCCGAACTCCGTGCGGACCTCGGTGGGGTTGACGACGGTGACCGCGAGGCCGTCGTCGCCGTAGGCGGCTTCGACGCTGTGCGCGAACCCCCGCAGCCACCACTTCGTCGCGGCGTAGACGGGGTTGGCGGGCCGGGGGTACTGGCCGGCGAAGCTCCCGACGAACACGAGGTTGCCGTCGGCCTCCCGGAGGTGCGGGAGCGCCGCGCGCGTGGCAAAGAACGCGCCGTCGCAGTTGACGTCCATCATCTGCCGATAGGCGTCGGTGTCGAGGATCTCGACGTCGCCCTCGCGGCCGAGGCCGGCGTTGTTCACGAGCACGTCGACGCCGCCGTACTGCTCGACAGTGGCGTCAATGAGCGACTGGACTTCGGTCTCGTCGGTCACGTCGGTGGGCACGACGTGGGCGCCGGCATCGTAGTCGGCGGCGAGGTCGTCGGCGATGCTCTGGAGGCGTTCACGGCGGCGCGCGGCGAGCACGACGGTCGCGCCCTCGCGGGCGAGGACGTGCGCGGTGGCTTCGCCGATGCCGCTGCTCGCGCCCGTGACGACGGCGACGTGGCCGTCGAGTCCTGCTGAAACCATACGTGGCGTCTCGGACTCGGGGGGCTTGGGCGTTCGGCCAGCGAACAGTTATGACGGTCGGAGCCAAACAGAATATCGGGAGACAATGACTGGCAAGAAACTGCTGATGGTGGTCGGCGACTTCGGCGAGGACTACGAGATCATGGTGCCGTTCCAAGCGCTGCAGGCGGTCGGCCACGAGGTCGACGCCGTCTGCCCCGAGCGGGGCGCGGGCGACACCGTGAAGACCGCGATTCACGACTTCCGCGGCGACCAGACGTACCTCGAAGAGCGCGGCCACGACTTCGAACTCACGGCGACGCTCGACGAAATCGACCCCGCGGACTACGACGGCCTCGTGGTGCCGGGCGGCCGAGCGCCAGAGTACCTGCGGACGTACGACGCGGTCATCGAGACCGTCCGGCACTTCTTCGAGGAGGACAAGCCCGTGGCGTCGCTGTGCCACGGCCCGCAGATTCTCGCGGCGGCGGGCGTCCTCGACGGCTACGAGGTCACGTCGTATCCCGCGGTGCGCCCGGAGTGCGAGGCCGCGGGCTGCTCGTGGGTGGACGAGGTGACCACGGACGGGAACCTCGTGACCGGACAGGCGTGGCCGGACCACCCCGAGTGGATTGCCCAGTTCCTCGACCTGCTCGGCACGGAGGTCCAACACGACGAGGGGGTTCCGGCCGACGACTGAGGGGCGCGAGCGCCGGGAGCAGTGGGACAACCCGATTTAGGTTTTCCCAATCGAAAACAGTTTTTCCCCATACGCGAACCGGAATCTGGGGAATCCGTAACCGTTATGCGTCCCACGGCCCTCCTTACAGACGACTGAGGCAATGGCTACGCTCGAACTCAAAAACGTACACGCGAAAGTCGCAGAAGAAGGCGGAGAGCAGATTCTCGAAGGTGTCGACCTCGAAATCCCGTCCGGGGAGATTCACGCCCTGATGGGCCCGAACGGCTCGGGGAAGTCGACCACTTCGAAGATCATCGCCGGGCACCCGGCCTACGAGGTCACCGAGGGCGAAGTCCTGCTGCACCTCGACGAGGAGGACTTCGACGACATCGAGGAAGTCCCGGAGGACGCGCGGACGTGGGACCTCGAAGCGCTGGAGCCGAACGAGCGCGCCGCGCTCGGCATCTACCTCGGCTTCCAGTACCCCGCGGAGATCGAGGGCGTCACGCTCGTGAACTTCCTCCGTACCGCGCTCAACGCGAAGCTCGAAGAGCGCGAGGAACTGCTGTTCGGCGAGGACGAGGACGCCGAAGCGGAGGAGGACGAGGGCTACGAGAACTCCCCGATGGAGGGCCCCGCCGACGAGGGCGAGGTCGGCGTCGCCGAGTTCCAGGAGCTCCTCTCCGAGAAGATGGAGGCGCTGGACATGGACGAATCGTTCGCCAACCGCTACCTCAACGCCGGCTTCTCCGGCGGCGAGAAGAAGCAGAACGAGGTCCTGCAGGCCGCCATCCTCGAACCGTCGATCGCCGTGCTCGACGAGATCGACTCCGGGCTCGACATCGACCGCCTACAGGACGTCGCCAAGGGCATCAACGCCCTGCGCGACGAGCAGGACACGGGCATCCTCCAGATCACCCACTACCAGCGCATCCTCGACTACGTCGAACCCGACCGCGTCCACATCATGCTCGACGGCGAAGTCGTCATGGAGGGGGACGCCGAGCTCGCCGAACAGCTCGAAGACAAGGGGTACGACTGGGTGCGCGAGCAGGTCTACGAGACAGCGTAACACAACATCATGAGTTCAGACCAAGACCACCTCGAAGAAACCGACACCGAGGCCCGATTCGAATTCAAGAAGGAGGAGAAGTCCGCCTTCAAGTCCGAGAAGGGTCTCACTGAGGAGACCATTCGGCTCATCTCCGAAGACAAAGACGAGCCCGAGTGGATGCTCGACCGGCGCCTGCGCGCCCTCGAGCAGTACAAGAAGATGCCGATGCCGACGGACTGGCCGGGTCAGCCGGACCTCTCCGAGCTCGACGTCGAAGAGATCGTCCCCTACATCCGTCCCGACGTGGACAAGCGCTCGGGCGCGGACAACTGGGAGGACCTCCCTGACGACATTCAGGACACGTTCGAACAGCTGGGCATCCCCGAGGCCGAGCGCGAGGCGCTCTCCGGCGTCGGCGCCCAGTACGAGTCCGAAGTCGTCTACCAGAACATGCAGGAGCGCTGGGAGGAGAAGGGCGTCGTCTTCTGCAACATGGACGAGGCCGTGCAGGAGTACCCCGAACTGGTCAAAGAGCACTTCATGACGAAGTGCGTGCCGGCCAGCGACAACAAGTTCGCGGCGCTCCACGGCGCCGTCTGGTCCGGCGGGAGCTTCGTCTACATCCCCGAGGACGTGACGGTGAACATGCCCGTGCAGGCGTACTTCCGGATGAACTCCGAGGGCATGGGCCAGTTCGAGCACACGCTCATCATCGCCGAGGAGGGCTCGGAAGTCCACTACATCGAGGGCTGTTCGGCCCCGAAGTACGGCAGCCACAACCTCCACTCCGGCGGCGTCGAAGTCTTCGTGAAGGAGGACGCGCACGTGCAGTATTCGACCGTGCAGAACTGGTCGAAGAACACGTTCAACCTCAACACGAAGCGCGCCATCGTCGAGGAGAACGGCACCATGGAGTGGGTGTCCGGGTCGATGGGGTCGAAGGCGACGATGCTGTACCCCTCCTCGATTCTGAAGGGCCGCGGCGCGACTGACAACCACATCACCATCGCGTTCGCGGGCGAGGGACAGGACATCGACACCGGCGCAAAGGTCTACCACAACGCGCCGGAGACGAAGTCCACCATCGAGTCCAAGTCCATCAGCAAGGACGGCGGCCGCACGAACTACCGCGGCCTCGTCCACATCGCCGACGGCGCCGAGAACTCCTCGACGTCCGTGGAGTGCGACGCGCTGATGTTCGACAACGAGTCCACCAGCGACACCATGCCGTACATGGAAATCAACGAGTCGAAGGTGGACGTCGCCCACGAGGCGACCGTCGGGAAAATCGGCGACGAGGACGTGTTCTACCTCCAGAGCCGGGGTCTCGACGACGACGACGCCAAGCAGATGATCGTCGCGGGCTTCATCGAGCCCATCACGGAGGAACTGCCCATCGAGTACGCGGTCGAGCTCAACCGCCTCATCGAACTCGAGATGGAGGGGAGCCTCGGATAACATGAGCGCGCAACTGCACCAAGACATCAGCGAAGAGACCGTCCGGCAGCTCGCCGACGAGCGCGACGAGCCCGAGTGGCTGCTCCAGACGCGACTGGACGCCCTCGACGCGCTCGACGACCTCGCCTACCCGAACGTCATCGAGACGCCGGGCCGCAAGTGGACGAACCTCGAAGACCTCGACTTCGAGGCGCTCGTGGACCCGCTCACGCAGACCGAGGAGAAGGACCAAGTCGGTCCCGAGGACGTCGAAGTGGCGTCGTTCCACGACGCGCTGCAGGACGACGACCTCGCCGAGCTCGTCGAAGAGCACTTCGGCAGCATCGTCGACACGCAGCAGAACCGCCTGACGGCGCTGTCGACGGCGCTGTTCACGACCGGCACGGTCGTCTACGTGCCCGCGGGCGTCGACGCCGAGGACGTGAAGATTCGGACATCGATGACCTCGCGGTCGCTGTTCAACTACACGCTCGTCGTCACCGAGCAGAACGCCTCGGTGACGATTCTGGAACGACAGGACACCGCCGAGGACGCCGACGCGGCCGACGACGGCCGCTACTACTCGGGCGTCGTCGAAGTCGACGCGGGCGAGAACTCCTACGTCCAGTACGGGAGCCTGCAGGACTTCGACGAGGACACGTACAACTACACCGTCAAGCGCGGCGACGCGACCACGTACAGCACGGTCGACTGGATCGAGGGGAACCTCGGCAGCCGCCTGACGAAGACCAGCGTCTCCACGGAGCTCAACGGCGACTCCAGCGAGACGAAGATCGTCGGCGCGTTCTTCGGCCACGAGGGCCAGCACTTCGACCTCGACTCGAAGGTCTGGCACCGCGCCGAGCACACGACCGCCGACCTCGTCACGCGCGGCGTCATCGACGACGACGCGCGCTCGGTGTACGAGGGCGTCCAAGACGTCGGCGAGGGCGCGTGGGACACGTCCAGCTACCAGCGCGAGAACACGCTGATGTTGAGCGACGAGAGCGAGGCCGACGCCTCCCCGAAGCTCATCATCAACAACCACGACACGGAGGCCAGCCACTCCGCGACCGTCGGGCAGGTCGACGAGGAGACGCTGTTCTACATGCAGAACCGCGGCGTCCCCGAGCAGCTCGCCACGGACATGCTCGTGGAGGGCTTCTTCGTGCCGGTGCTCGAAGAGGTCGAAGTCGAGGAGCTCCGCGAGGACCTCCAGTCCCGCATCCACGAGCGCCTCCAGTAAGCGCTCGCGTCCCGAGGGCGGTCCGCGGACGGCCGCCGTCGGAGGGAACGGTTTAAGTCCGCTTCTCTCTCAGTTACGAGTAGTATGACCGGAGTACAGCCGTCGAGGTGTGCGCCGTGAGCACGGTCGCGGCACGCGTCGACTCTGACGACCAGCTCGCCCGCCTCCTCCAGATCGGCATCGTGCTCGAGGAGGTCGTGGAGGCGCGCGCGCACCGGCACTACCAGTCGCTGCCCGCGGAACAGCGCGACGAAGCGATCGAGGCGCTGCTCTCGGAGGCCAGCGAGGAGTCGGCCGAACACCGCCGACGGCTCGAATCGCTCGTCGAGGCGCTCGACGCCGACAGCATCCCCTTCGACGACGTCAAGGAGCTGGTCGCGGGGAGCTACGGGCAGACCGGCCCGGAGGACTTCGACGGCGTGCTCTACGACCAGCTCCACGGCGAGGAAACGGCGTACAAGTTCTACGACGACCTCATCGACGCCGTCGAGGCCAGCGAGGCGTCGTTCGGCGTCGACCGCGAGTCGGTGCTGTCGACCCTGCGGGAGATTCGCCACGCGGAAGCGGAGGGCGTCGAAGAAGTAGCGAAACTGATGGAGGCCCGCGCATGAGCACGGAACAACCAACCCAACAGCGGAGGTGTGTCGCGTGAACACTGCCGACCAGTATCTGAAGACGATCTTCCTCGTCGAGCAGTTGGAGGACGGCCCGGCCGCGACCGGCGACCTCGCGGACCGCCTCGGCGTCAGTCCGGCGAGCGTCAACGAGATGGTCGGGAAGCTCGAAGACCGCGGGCTCGTCACCCACGAGAAGTACAAGGGCGCGACCGTCACCGACGACGGCGAAGCCCGCGCCCGAGAGGCGCTGCAGACGTACTGCATCCTCGAACGGTTCCTCGCGAACGTCCTCGAAGTCGACGACTTCCGCGCGGAAGCCCGACAGCTCGAACCGGTCATCGACGAGACGGTCGCCGACCGCCTCGACATGATTATCGACCGGGAGCCGGAGTGCCCGGAGTGCTTCGACGCGGACGCCGACGCCTGCGGCCTGCTCGTCGAAGAGGAAGGCATCGAAGCCGACGACTGACCGCTCGCGGCGCTGCCCTCCGGGAATTCGGAAAGAGCAATCTTATTGTGTGCCCGCCGGCTACCGTCGGATGCAGTCCCGTGGTGTAGCGGCCAATCATATGGGCCTTTGGAGCCCATGACGGCGGTTCGAATCCGCCCGGGACTATTTCTGCTGCTCCCCTCATTTGAGCGAGCGGAACGTGGCTACGATTGGGTTGACCGGCAAACCCGTTAACGTGTAGCCCATAGGGTGGCCAATGAGCGATTCCGTCCGCGTCCTCCACGTCGACGACGAGCCGGGGTTCGCGGAGATGGCCGGTGAGTTCCTCGAACGGGAGGACGACCGCATCGAGGCCGTGACGGCCGTCGACGCCAGCGAAGCCTGCGAGCTGCTCGCCGAGGAGGACGTCGACTGCGTGGTCTCGGACTTCGACATGCCGGGGAAGACCGGCATCGAGTTCCTCGAAGCCGTCCGGGAGGACCACCCCGACCTGCCGTTCATCCTCTTCACCGGGAAGGGCTCCGAGGAGGTCGCCAGCGACGCGATTTCGGCTGGCGCGACGGACTACCTCCAGAAGGAAGCGGGCACCGACCAGTACACGATTCTGGCGAACCGCGTGCTGAACTACGTGGACACAGCGCGCGCGAACGCCCACCGCCAGCGCCAGTTGGACGCCATCGAGGCGGCCGAGGAGGGCATCAGCATCCTCGACGCGGACGGGGAGTTCATGTACGTCAACGAGGCGTACGCGGACCTCTACGGCTACGAGCCAGCGGAGCTGGTGGGCGAGCACTGGTGCCGCCTCTACCCCGAGGAGGCGGTCGAGCGCGTCGAGGACGAGATTCTCCCGCACGTCAGGGAGGAAGGCGTGTGGAGCGGGCAGACGCGGGGAGTGCGGGCGGACGGGGAGACGTTCGTCGAGGACCACACGCTGGCGCTGACCGAGAACGACGAACTGGTCTGCACGGTCCGGGACGTCACGCAGGACCGCGAGCGCGGGCAAGCGCTGGCGGCGCTGCACGACGCGGCGACGGAGTTGGAAGCGGCGGACACGGACGGCGAGGTGTACGAGATTCTCGTGGACGCCGCCGAGCGCATCCTCGATTTCGACTTGGTGGCGGTGGACGTCCACGAGGACGACGCGCTCGTGCAGCGGGCGTGGTCGCTGGACGCCGACACGGAGGGCTACTGGGAGGTGACGCCGCTGGACGAGGACACGTTCGCCACGCGCGCGTACCGCCAGCAGGAGACCATCGTCGTCGACGACCTCCGGGAGTACGAGATTGCGCCCGCGGACCCCGAGTACCGCTCGGCGCTGACGACGCCCATCGCGGACATCGGGACGTTCCAAGCGGTCTCGCGGGAGGTGGACGCGTTCGACGCCACCGACCGGGAGCTCGCGGAGCTGCTGGCGGGCCACGGGCGGGAGGCGCTGTCGCGGCTGGAGTCCGAGCGCCGGCTGCGCGAGCGCACCGAGGAGCTGGAGCGCCAGAACAAGCGGCTGGAGGAGTTTGCGACCATCGTCTCCCACGACCTCCGCGCGCCGCTGAACGTCGCCAGCGGGCGGCTGGAGCTCGCCCGCGAGGGCGACGACGATGACCTCGACACGGTCGCGGACGCGCTGTCGCGCATGGAGACGCTCATCGAGGACACGCTGACGCTGGCGCGCGAGGGGCAGGCGGTGGGCGACCGGGAGCGCGTCGAGGTGGCGACCGTCGCCGAGCGGTGCTGGGAGCGAGTCGTCGACGGGCCGGCGACGCTGACGGTCGTCGACGACTTCGCGGTGCGGGGCGACCGGGACCGCCTCCAGCAGGTCTTCGAGAACTTGGCGCGCAACGCCGTCGAACACGCGGGCGAGGATGTCACCGTGAGGGTCGGCGTGCTCGACGACGGCTCGGGGTTCTACGTCGAGGATGACGGCCCGGGCATCCCCGTCGACGAGCGCGAAGCGGTGTTCGCGCACGGGTACACGACCAGCGCCGACGGCACGGGGTTCGGGCTCGCCATCGTCGAGGAGATTGCGGACGCGCACGGCTGGACGGTCACCGTGGCGGACGGCGACGGGGGCGCGCGCTTCGAGTTCACGGGCGTGGAGCTGGTCGAGCGCGCCGACGCGCCGTAGCCGCAGTCGGAAGGGGAATGGAGGAAAACAGCGGGGGGTCGGTTCGGTGGCCTGTTCGCGTTACGACCGGGTGGCGCGAGCCTCGCGGACGTCCGCGCCGTCGCGCACCATGTCCGGGCAGTCCGGGCAGACGCGGGGCTGTTCGACGCCGGGGGGCGTGAACACGCGGACGTAGTCCTTGGTGACGAACGACTCGCAGTTCTGGCAGAGCGGCATCTCGGTTCGAGTCGATGGAGTGTCAGTATATATGTTTTGTGTGCGTTCGTGGAGTGTGAATAAATAGGTCTCGGGAGCCAGCAGAGCGAACGGCCTAAGCGTGGCGGCCGCCTCCGGACGGTATGAGCGATACGTTGGAGTCGCTGCCGGACCGGCCGCTGCGACAGCAGGAGGTCACCGCGCTCAACCACGCCGACGCGTTCTCGCTGGTGGTACCCGTCGACCGCGAGGAGGCCGTCGAGGCCGACACCCGCGAGCCCGTCGTCATCACCGAGCAAGTCATCCTCGGCACCGACGACTGGGTGACGGGGCTGGTGTACGACGACGGCTGGCTGGAGGTGGAGTCGGTGGCTATCGACGACCCCGACGAGGAGCGATTCGACGCCATGCGGGACTGCGAGGCGGCGGTCGCGGACTACGAGTTCGACTGACTCACTCGCTCTCGGGAGGCCTGCAAAAGGCTAAAGAGAGAAACAGGCCTTCGTTGTAGTAATGACTGTACGTGTACGCCGACCAACGGAGGTGAGACCGTGGGCGTCGAGATAAAGGAGTCGCCGGTCTCCGAGCCGCAGTTCGACGAGATGGCGGCGTTCGTCCGCGACTACCTCGAGGCCAGCGTGGAGAACGAGGACGACGGCGGGCGGATGCGGTGGTACCCGTGGCACTCCGCGGAGTACCGGTTCACGCACATCCGCAACGTCGTGGACCTCGGCGAGCGCATCGCGCGCGAGGAGGGCGCGGACGTCGACGTGGTGCGCGTCGCGGCGCTGTTCCACGACATCGCCAAGCTGGAGGCCGAGCAGGAGGAGCACGCTGACGAGGGCGCGCGCATCGCGCGCAAGTATCTGGAGACCCACGGCGACTTCGCGCCGTCGTTCGTCGACCAAGTGTGTGCGGCCATCGCCGACCACTCCCATCAGGGCGACCTCTCGGAGCTCCCGCTGGAGACGCGGTGTCTCATCGAGGCGGACGTCCTCGACAAGGCGGGCGCGAACGGCGCGGCGCTGATGTTGCTGCGGATGGGCTACGAGGCGCGCACGCACGTCGACGCCGCGGAGATGATAGACCGCGTGCTCGAACGCGGGGAGACCGCCGCTGAGCGCGTGGAGAGCGACACCGCCGACTCCATCGCCCACCAGCGCGTCAAGCGCGTGCGGTGGTTCCGGGAGTGGCTGGAAGCGGAAGTGCCGGGGATGCGCGAGTAGTCACAGCCCGGCCGCTGTTCGCAGGAACGTCACGCCGAACAGGACGAGGACGCCGCCGCTGACGTACGCGACGACTTTTCCGAACGCGTCGACGCGCTCGCCGGCCGCGCGCAGCGACGCGGGGAACCCCGCGACCCACACGAGGATACCCGCGAAGAACCCCGCGACCGTGAGCGCGCCGTTGGCGGCCGACAGCTGGAGGCCGAACGCGGAGATTTCGCTGGGGTTCAGGAGGCCGACGCCCGCGGTCAGCCACCACGTCACTTGGTAGGGGTTAGCGAGCGCGAGCACGAACGCCTTCCGGAAGCCCCGGCCCTCCGCGGGCTCGGCGTCGGAGAACGAGCCGGCGTCGCGGAACGCGCCGTAGGCGTAGTAGAGCATGAGCACGCCGCCGACGCCGACCATCGCGCGCTCGACGGTGGGGGCGTCTTGGATGAACGCGACGACGCCGACGAGCGCGAGCACGAAGAAGCACGCGTCGGCGGTCATCGCGCCGAGCCCCGCGAAGAAGCCGGCGCGCCAGCCGCGAGTGACCGCCTCCTCGGCGATGACGGCGTTCATCGGGCCGGGCGGCGCGGCCAGCGACAGGCCGAGCGCGACCCCGGCGGCCACGGAGACGACAGCGTCGAACACGCCGGTGAGTCGACGCCCGCCGGAAAAAGTGCGTCGCTACCGGCCAGAGAGGACGGCGACGACGACGGCCATCACGAACGACGCGACGACGACGACGAGCAGCGTGGTTTCGCCGATGACGCCGAACGCGGAGAGGCCGAAGGCGACGAAGACGACGGCCGCCGCCAGTTCGATGACGCCGGTCGGGAGGCGGTGTTCGAGGCGGTCACCGATGGCGGCGTCGATGCCGGTGCGGAGCGCGAGCGCGGCGACGACGCCGACGAACACGAGCAGCCCGCTGTTGGGGAAGTGCGCGGCGAGGGCGATGGTGAGCGCCTGCGTCTTGTCGCCGAACTCGGCGACGGCGATGGCGAGGAAGCTCGCGACGACGGCGCCGCGCCCCGAGATGAGGGCTTGGACGCGCGACGAGAGGACGGTCCGCCCGCCGTCGGTGTCGGTGGGGCGCGACGCGAGCGGCCACGGGAGCGGGCCGGCGCGGAGGTTGCGGAGCGCTTCGCGGAGCGTCACCAGCCCGAACCCGACGAAGAGCCCGCCGGTGACGAGCGTCATCACGCCGGGCGGGAGGACGCGGACGATCCACGAGCCGAACACGACTTCGAGTGCGCTCCACGCGGCGAACGCGCTCACCGCGCCGACGAAGACCTTCTTGGCGTCGTAGCGCGCGGCGAGCGCGAGCACGACGAGCTGGCCCTTGTCGCCGAACGTCGCCAGCGTGTTCGCCAGAAACGAACCGACGAGCGGCCCGTACGCGCCGTACTGGTCGATGACGGCGCCGAGACCACCGCCCGCCATCAGTGTTGCACCTCCGCTTCGGCCGACCGGACTGTCAGCGTCTCGGCGACGCGGTCGGGGAGGTGGACCTGCTCGCCGTCGATGTCGACGACGAACATCCCGATGGGGGCGCGTTCGAGGATTTCGAGTTCGGTGCCGGGTTCGACGCCGGCGTCCTTGAGGTAGCGGAGTTCCTCGGGGTCGCGGTCGCTGACGCGCGCGACGACGACGTGGTCGCCGGCGTCGTGGTCCGCGAGCACTTCGGAGGCGGGGTCCGCCGGCGGTTCGAGGTCGGCGCTCGGGATGGGGTCGCCGTGCGGGTCGACGGTGGGGTCGTCGAGCTTCCGGGCGAGGCGGCGCTCGAACTCCTCGCTGATGTGGTGTTCGAGCGCGTCGGCCTCGTCGTGGACCTCGTCGTACTCGTAGTCGAGGTGGTCCGCGAGGAACGCCTCCAGCAGGCGGTGGTGGCGCAGCACTTCGAGGGCGACCGTCTCGCCGTCGGGCGTGAGTTCGACGCCCTTGTACTTCTCGCGGGCGACGAGCCCGCGGTCTTCGAGCTTCCCGACCATGCTGGTGACCGTCGGGGGCGTGACGTCGAGGTAGTCGGCGATGGCGGAGGTCTTCACCGGCGGGCCGTGCTCGCGCTGGAGCACGTAGACGGCCTTCAGGTAGTCCTCCATGACGTCGGAGAGCATTCGGTACCGGACTTTAGACGCGTCTAAACAAATAGTTGGCGGAGGGAGAATATAGATTAGAGATACTACCAACGATCGGCGTATCGACGCGTGTGAGAGTTCTCCCTCCGGACAGGCCCCGTCGTATTTGCGAGCGGGCGACGGTGTCGTGTGGTTTGTTTACTGGCGCCATGCGGCACGCGACAGGAATATAAACCTTCTGGACAATGTGAGAACGTATGCCATCCAAAAAGACACGTCGTCGGTTTCTCGAAGCGGCAGGTATTGCTGGTGTTGCCGGGCTCGCCGGCTGTAGCGGAAACGGCGGCGACGGCGACGGTGACGGAGACGGTACCTCGACAGGGACGCAGACCGACGGCGGCAGCGGGAGCACGCGCCTGAGCTGGCACGCCGGCGGTACGGGCGGGACGTACTACCCGCTCTCGAACGAGATCAAGACCATCGTCGAGGAGAACACTGATTTCTCGCTGAACGTCCAGTCGACGGGCGCCAGCGTCGAGAACGTGGGGAGCCTCGCGGGCGGCTCCGCGGACTTCGCGCTCATCCAGAACGACATCGCGTACTTCGCGAAGAACGGAACAGGCATCGACACGTTCGAGGGGAACGCCATCGACAACCTCGAAGGCGTGGCGACGCTGTACCCCGAAACCATCACCATCGTGACGCTGAGTAACTCCGACATCGAGACGCTGAGCGACCTCAGCGGCGCGACCATCAACACCGGCGACCTCGGCTCCGGGACGCAGGTCAACGCGAACCAGATTCTCGAAGCAGTCGGCATCACCGACTACAACGAGCAGAACGCCGGCTTCTCGCAGGCGTCCGAACAGCTCGCGAACGGCGACATCGACGCGGCGTTCGTCGTCGGCGGCTGGCCCGTCGGCGCAATCGAGGAGCTCGCGACCACGAACAACGTCCAGATCGTCCCGATTCAGGGCGACAACCGCCAAGCGGTCAAGGACGCGGCCTCGTGGTTCGCCGACGACACGATTCCCGCAGGCACGTACTCCGGCATCGACGAAGCCGTCGAAACCGTCGCCGTGCAGGCGATGATTGCCACGAACTCCGGCGTGCCCGCCGACACTGTCGAGGCAGTCACCGCGGCCATCTTCGACAACGTCGACGACCTGACCATCAAGACGGACTTCATCTCCGCCGACAGCGCACAGGACGGGATGTCCATCGAGCTTCACGACGGCGCAGCGGCGTACTTCGACGCGTAATCCGAAGAACCCGCGGCACCGCCGCTCGCGTCCCCTCGGTTCCCTAACAGCACCCTCCACTTCCAATCGTGATTGACCGAATCCTCCGACGAAAGCGAGTTGTGGTAGCGTTGGTGGCCGTACTTCTCGTGACACTGGCAGCGCTCGCCAGCGGAGCGGCAGGCGTCTCGACCGGCCGAGTGCTCGTCGTCGAAGACATCGACACGGGCGAACAGTACATCACGGAGCACGTCGAGACGGGGAGCACCGTCGGACTCCAGTACATGCACAGCGTCGAGAAGACGCCCGTCTACGACGAGTACCGCGTCGACGGCGACACGCTCGTCAACACGCGAATGGAGTTCGAGTCCTACGGTTGGGGGCTCCCGTCGCGGGTCAACGTCACGAACGTCAACGGGACGTTCGTCTACGAGCCGCCCGAGCCCATCATGACGACGGAGACGCTTTTGGTCTCGCCCGGCCGGGTCGCGAACCACACGCTCGTCGTCGACGACGAACGCTTCGACTTGGTCGCGGAGACGAACGCGAGTGACGTTCGCATCCACCTCGAACGACGGACGTTGACTGACGTACTCCTATGAGCACGAACAACCAAACCGACGGCGACGAAGCGGAACTGTCCAGAGAGGAAGCCGACGAACTCATCGACGAAATCGAGCGACGGCGGTCACTGAAGGGGCTGGCCGCCCTCGCCGTCTCGGTAATCGGGATTCTGTTCTCCCTGTTTCAGCTGATTCTTGCGTCCGAGAGTTTCTACTTCACGATTCCGCTGCCGCTGGTCGCCGACATCGAAGTGGGGCTGCAGCTGCTCCAAGCCAACGCCATCCACGTGGCGTTCGCGCTCGTGTTGACGTTCCTGATGTTCCCCGCGTCGATGGGCGGCGGCGTCGTCTCGGGCCGGCTGGGTTCGGCGCTCGACACGGCGACCACGCGACTCGGCTCGAACCCCGTCGCACGCGTGCTGGACCGGGTTCGCGGCGTCTTCCGCTGGGCGTTCGTCGACCCCGACCGCAGTCGCGTCACGCCCTTCGACGTGGTGTGTATGGCGTTCGCGGTCCTCAGCGCGCTGTACTTCCTCACGGAGTTCGGGGAGATACAGGACATGCGCGTGTTCGGACTCGAATCCGGCCGGCCGGTGACGGGCGTGTACCCGTTCCTCGACCCGATTCTCGGCGGCCTGCCCATCGTCGGCGACGTCTCGTACGCGATGATTCTGGGCGTGATTGGCATCCTCTTGGTGCTGGAAGCCACCCGCCGGACGCTCGGGCTTGCGCTGATGATTATCGTCGCGACGTTCATCGTCTACGCCCGGTGGGGGTTCCTCATCAGCGGCAACACGCCGTTCCTCGGTCTGCTCGCGATTCCGCGCCTGACGTGGCCGGACATCATCCAGAACCTCTGGTACAACACGGAGAACGGCGTCTTCGGGATTCCCGTGACCGTCTCGATGAGCTTCATCTACATCTTCATCCTGTTCGGCTCGTTCCTCGAGATGAGCGGGGCCGGACAGTGGTTCATCGACCTCGCGTACGCCGCCACCGGGAAGCGAAAGGGCGGCCCCGCGAAGGCGAGCATCCTCGCCAGCGGCTTCATGGGCACGATTTCCGGGTCGTCGATCGCGAACACGGTCACCACCGGCGCGTTCACCATCCCGCTGATGAAGCGCTCGGGATACTCGCCGGAGTTCTCCGGCGCCGTCGAGTCCTCGGCGTCCTCTGGCGGCCAGATTCTCCCGCCCGTGATGGGGGCGGCGGCGTTCCTGATGGTGCAGTACACCGCGACGCCGTTCCGCGACATCATCCTGCTGGCGACGGTGCCGGCCATCGTGTTCTTCTTCGGCGTGTGGGTGATGGTCCACCTGAAAGCGGTCCAAGAGGGAATCGGCGGCGTCGAAAACCTCGAAACCGCGTCCATGCGCGAGCACCTGAAACAGGGCTGGTTCTACCTCGTCCCCATCTTCCTGTTGCTGTACTACCTCATCATCGAGCGGCTCTCCGTGTCCCGTTCGGCGTGGTTTACGCTCGTCGCACTCGTCGCGCTCATCACGTTCATCGCGGCCTACAGCGAACAGACGCGTAGCTTCCTCGTCGGCGCACTGGCCGTCGTCACGGGGGCCGACCTCGTGAGCCACGTCGTCGCCGGCGTCCCGTTCACGCGGCTCCTCGCCGGCGCCGGCGGTGCCGGCCTCCCGCTCGGGGAGGCCGCGGGCATCGTCGCGCCGCGACTCGGCTGGTACGCGATGGTCGCCGCCGCCGTGACGATGCTGGTCTACACGAACGTGCAGTCGAAGCTGCTGGACCTGAACCCGACCGTGCAGAACGCCGCGGAGACGGCGGGCGACCGGACGGGCACCGACCTCGGCAAGAACCAGCTGTTCCGCACCGGCACCTTCGTCGTCAAGTCGATGGACGAGGGCGCACGAACGGCCGTCCCGGTCGTCGTCGCGGTCGCCGCCGCTGGCATCATTCCCGGCGTCATCAGTGTCTCCGGCCTCGGCCCGAACCTCACCTCGCTGTTGCTCGAACTGTCGGGCGGCTCTATCGTGGTGATGTTGCTCGTGACCGCTGTCGCGAGCATCATCCTCGGGATGGGGATGCCGACGACGGTGACGTACATCATCCTCATCTCGATGCTCGCGACGCCGCTCGTGAAGTTCGGTATCCCGGAGCTGGCGGCACACCTGTTCATCCTCTACTTCGGCGTCATCGCCGACATCACGCCGCCGGTCGCCGTCGCGGCCTACGCGGCCAGCGGGGTCGCGAAATCCGACCCCTTCCAAACCGGGGTGAAAGCGTTCTCGCTGTCCCTGAACAAGGCAATCGTCCCGTTCGCGTTCGTGCTCGCTCCCGGTATCGTCCTCCTCCGGGAGAAGGCGAACGCGGCTAACTTACCGCTGCGGGACCGATACCGCGTCGTCAACTTCGGTGACCTCGCGGAGCTGTCGTACTCCGTGCCCGAGATCCTGGTGCCGATTGCCGGCGTCTTCCTCGGCGTCGTCGCGCTCGGTGCAACCGTCATCGGCACCCTGTACACGAAGGTCGAGCGCCTCGAACGGGCGGGCTTCGCGCTCAGTTCCCTGCTCCTCATGGCGCCCGGCATGCTCTCGACGTCGGTGTTCGACGTGCTCGGGTTCGCCGGGATTACGGTGTCGGTCGACGCGCTACTGTTGGACCTGACGCTTCGCGGCGTCGGCTTCCTGCTGTTCGCGGCGCTCACGTTGAAGAACAAGCGGGCGTCGGGTTCGACCGGCGAAACGCCCGAGGCGGCGGCGACCTAACCGCGCCTCGGGAACTCCGTCCGCGTACGACGCCTGAATCAGATTCCCTTACTCATCAGGTGCGAGCGCAGCACGTCGGCGTCCTTGTTGGCGGTGCCAGTGTTCAGGATGACGACGGTGTCGTCCTCCCCGAACGCGCCGTCGTCGGCGAGTGCGGACGCGCCAGACGCGGCCGCCGCACACGTCGCGCCCATCTCTAAGCCCTCGTGGGCGGCGACCTGCGTCGCGGCGTCCAGAATCTCCTCGTCGCTGGTGGCGACCGCGCCGCCGTCGCTCTCGTGGAGCGCGTCCAGCACGAGCGGGCTCGCGCCCGGGTCCGGAATCTCGATGCCGCCGCAGATGGTGTCCGGGGTGTCCCACGGCTCGTGGACGTCGCGGCCCTCTTGGAACGCGCGGACAATGGGCGCACAGCCCTCCGCCTGCGCCGCGTACATCGCGGGGAGGTCGTCGGTCAGCCCGAGGTCGCGCAGTTCCTTCGCGGCCTTGTGCATCCCGACGAGGCCGACGCCGCCGCCGGTCGGGTAGACGACGTGGTCGGGCGTCTCCCAGTCGAGCTGTTCGACGGTCTCGTAGTACATCGTCTTCTTGCCTTCGTGGCGGTACGGCGTTTCGAAGGTCTTCACGGAGTACCAGTCGTCGTGCTCGTCCATCGCGTCGTCGAAGGCCGCGCCCGCGTCCCCGATGCGGCCCTCGACGACGTTCATGTCGCCGCCGTGGACGTTCACCAGCGCCTTGTTCGTGAACCCCGAGCGGGACGGCAGGAAGACGTGCGAGTCGAGGCCCGCGCGGCCCGCGTACGCCGCGGCGGACTGCCCGGCGTTGCCCGCCGACGCGAGCGCCACGTCGCTGGCGCCGTGCTGGCTGGCAGCCGTCACCGCGACTGTCTGCCCGCGGTCCTTGAACGTCCCCGTGGGGTTGCGGCCCTCGTCCTTGAGGTAGACCGCGCCGACGCCCATCTCGTCGGCGAGCGTCGGGCACTCCACGAGCGCGGTCGCGCCCTCGTCCATCGACACCGCGGCGTCCCGCGGGAACGGCAGCAGCTCCTCGTAGCGCCACATCGAGTCGAAGCGCCGCGACTCGAAGGTCTCCCGGGACACGTCGAGCGCGTCGTAGTCGTAGGTCGGGTCGAGGATGCCGCCGCAGTCCGGACAGCGGTGGGTCGCCGTCTCCGCGTCGAACGTCTCCTCGCAGTCTACGCACCGAAGCCCCTCGAAGGCCGGCGTCGTCTCCATGCGCGGGCCTTCACAGGCGGCGCGAAAAGCCCTGTCCCTTCCGGCGCGGCCCGGGAGCCCGCACGTTCTTGTCGCCCGCGAGCGAACACCCACGCATGGCTGACTCTCGTGTCGCGGTCGTCGGCGGCGGCCTCGCCGGCCTCGCGGCGGCGCGCCGCCTCGCCGCGGACGGCTTCGACGTGACGGTGTTCGAGCGCAACGAGGACGTCGGCGGGCGCGTGCGCTCGCGGCGCGGCGACGGCTTCGTCTTCGACCGCGGCTTCCAAGTGCTGTTCACCGCGTACCCCGCGGCGAAGCGGGAGCTGGACTTCGACGCGCTCGACTTGCGGTCGTTCTCCCCGGGCGCGACCATCTGCCGCGGCGACCGGCGCTCGGTGCTGGCGGACCCGCTCCGGGAGCCGCGCGCGCTCACCCAGACGCTGTTCAACGGCGACGTGTCCACGACCGACAAGCTCCGGACGCTGCGCCTCCGAGCGGACCTCAAGTCGAAGTCCGTCAAGGACATCTTCGCGGAGCCCGACGCCACCATCGAGCGGTACCTCTACGCGTACGGCTTCTCCGAGCGGTACGTCGAGCGGTTCGTGCGGCCGTTCTACGGCGGCATCACGCTCGACCGCGGCCTCGACACCTCCAAGCGCGTCTTCGAGTTCACGTTCAAGATGCTCTCGGAGGGGCAGACGGTGGTTCCGGCGGCCGGGATGGGCGCCATCGCGGACCAGCTCGTCGAGCGCGCAATCGAGGCGGACGCCCGCGTCGTCACGGAGACGCCCGTCGAAGCCGTCGAGGCGGCGGGCGGCGAGGCTTCGGTCCAGATTCCGGGCGAGACCGTCGACGCGGACGCGGTCGTGGTCGCCGCCGACCCGAAGGCGAGCCGCGAACTCACCGGCGTCGACGCGATTCCGACCGACGCGAAGGGCTGTGTCACGCAGTATTTCGCGGTGCCCGCGGGGCACCCGCTGGCGGACAGCGAGCGCATCCACCTCAACGCCGGCGGCGAGGTGCCGACGACCGTCGCGCCGATGTCCGGGGTCGCGCCCGAGTACGCGCCCGACGACCGCGCGCTCGTCGCCGCGACGACCGTCGGCCACGACGACGCCGACGACGGCGTGCGCGACGAGTCCGACGGCGACCTCGAAACCCGGACGCGAGAGACCGTCGCCGAGTGGTATCCGGCGGCGTCGCTGGGCGACTTCGAGTTGCTGCGCACCGACCGCCTGCCGTTCGCGCAGTTCGCCCAGCCGCCGGGCGTCCACGAGGACCTGCCGGGCGTGCGAGCGCCCGAGGGCGCGGTCTACCTCGCCGGCGACTACACCCACGACTCCTCCATCAACGGCGCGCTCCAGAGTGGAAAAGCGGCGGCGGACGCGGTCCGCGCGGACTTACAGTAGGCCGCGGAACTCGCTCAGAGCCGGGAACGCCAGCGTCTCCCCCTCGCTGACGACGACCGGCCGGAAGCCGCTGGGGTCCGAGAGCATCGAGGACAGCGAGTCGTCGCGTCGGAGGCCGGCGACGTTCGTCCCCGGCGCGAGCCGCGTGAACGCCGGCAGCACCACCACGTCGCTGCCGTCGTGCTGGCGGGGCCCGTAGAGGAAACACGGGTGGCGCGCGCCCTCGATTTCGACCGCCGGGTGCTCGTGGCCGACGACGTACCGCCGGGCGTCCACGGGCGGGTCGTCGTGGCCGTGGCAGACCGCGGTGCCGTCCGCGAGCACGGCCGCGTCCTCGGCGTCGACGCCCACCGCGTCCAGCATCGAGTCGTGGTTCCCGCGCACCACGCGGAACGCCGCGTCCGCATCGCGGACCGCCGCCTCGATGGCCTCAACGGTCTCCCGGACGCCGTCGGGGACGCCCCCGCGGACGTGCAGGAGGTCGCCGGCGACCACGACCGTCGCGGGCTCGAACTCCCCGAGTAAGGCGTCGAGGCGGTCAAGGAGGTCCGCGCGCTCCCCGAGCGGCAGCGCCACGTCGGAGGCGGCGTCCCGGCCGACGTGGACGTCCGCGAACACGAGCGCGTCCGCGTCCGGGAGATAGGCGGCGCGCTCCCCGAACGTCAGCCACGACGGAGTGTCGCTCACGCCCCCCAGTCGGCACTACGCGGGGTTAGGTCCAGCGGTTGCGAGCATCAAAGAAGGGAGTGAGTTAGCCGATGTACCGGAGGTCTTCGTCGCCGCCGGGGCTCGCGCCCTCCTCCATGTCGCGGAGGCGGCTGACGACCTCCTCCATCTCGTCGGCGCGGTCGTCGAGGGCTTCCTCGTCGAGGTCGAAGCCGAGCATCCCCTCCAGCACGGCGAGCACGGCCTTCGCCGCCTTCGGGTCCACGAGGTAGCCCGACGTTTCGCCCATCAGGCAGGCAGCGTCGAAGCCCCGTCGGCCGCCCAGCCCGAGCAGGAGGCCGCTGGAGCCGACGATGCCGCCCGCGGGCTCCTCGCTGCGGAACTCCACGCCCGCGTCCCCGAGGCGCTCCTTGAGGTCTTCGTCGGAGACGGCGCCGATGACGTCGTGGTCCTCGACGAGTTCGCCCGTGGGAACGCCGCCGAGCGCGTACAGCTCGCCGGCGCCGAACTCCTCGGCGACGTCGAGGACGGCCTCGGTGACGCGGTAGTGGCCGACGTTGTCCTGCGCTTGGTGGTTGCCCGTGAGCACGAGGAGGTCCCGGCCCGCCGTGTCCACGGCGTGAAGCTCGGCGTTCGCCAGCTCCGCGACGCTGTCGTCGGCGACCGTGACCTGCGGCGGGAAGTGCTCGCTGTACACGCGCGCGACGAGTTCGCTCTCGGCCTCCTCGACGACGTGCTCGGCGACCAGCTTCCCGACGTGGCCCACGCCGGGCAGACCCTCGACGAACACGGGGTCGTCCAGCTCCGGCTCGGATTCCCACGCGATGTCGATTTCGTCCATACCCTAGGGGCGACTGCGTTCCTTAAGAGCGCGTCGGTACCGCCCGTGTGGGTCATCGGGGTCGAACGGCGCGGGCGCGCTGTTGACGGCGTCCGCGCCGCAGTCGGGACACTCCGCAGAAAGCGTGTACACCGGGCGGTCGTGGCGCTCGCGCCACGCCGAACACACCCGGATGTCTGACTTCATTCCTCGTCGAGCTGGCGCTCGCGGTGGAAGTTCCCGTCGCCGCCCTGCACGTCGATTTCCTCGACGGCGCGGGCACCGGCGGCCTCCAGCTGGTCCTCGGCGGTCTTGTAGTTCGGCGCCTGCACCCGAATCCGGTACTCGGGCGCGCCGACGTACGTCACGTCGAGGTCGGCCTCGTCGGGGACTTCGCCGTTCCCCTCGGCGGCCTGCAGGGCTTCCTTCACGTCGTCGACGCCGTCGGCGTCTGGCGACGTGAGCGTCACGTACCCCGTGACCGTGACGTACGGCACGGAGACGTTCTCGCGGGCGGTCTCGACGATGGCGTCCTGCTCGTCGTCGTCGAGGTCGGTCTTCTCGAGGGCCTCGTAGCCGTGAATCGCGGCCTGCTCGAACCCCTCGTAGAGGCTGCCGAACTCCGAGAGGAGCTCGTTGGCGATGCGGCGGAACTGGTCGTCGTCCATGTCCTCGCCGAACGCCAGCGTCAGCCACTTGTCCGCCTTCTGCTCGTTCTTCCACTCCTGAATCTTATCGGAGCGCTGGTGGTCGTTGACGTCCTTCAGCGATAGGTCAATCTGCTGGGCGGACTCGTCGACGTCCAGCACCTTGGCGACGACCGTCTGGTCCTCGTTGACGTGGTCGCGTACGTTCTTGATCCAGCCGCTGGCCACTTCGCTGACGTGCACGAGGCCGCGCTTGTCCTCGTACTCTTCGAGGTCGACGAACACGCCGAAGTCCTCGATGTCGTCGACCTTGCCGACGACGAGTTCGCCCTCCTCGGGCCAGCCGACGTACTTCATCTGGCCTCGACGGTTTCGACGACCTCACCCGCAAACTCCGCCTCGCCGCCGGTCGGACGCGCGAGCGTCGTTCCGCAGACGGCGCAGGCGACCTCCGAGGAGGCCTTACCGAAGACGATTTGCTCGTTCTCGCAGTCCGGACACTCGACTTTGAAGAATCCTCCCGACATCGTTAGTCCTGAAGGGTGAGTCGGCCGGTGCGCCATCCCTCGCGGAGGTGGGCGTTACCGCACTCGTTGCAGCGGTACTTGAGGTCCGTCTTCTTCGTCGGCTTGTTGCCGACCGGCACCTTCGAGAAGCGACCGTGGTTCCCGATGGAGGCGTTCGCGCGCTTGGTGCGGCGAGCGTCCCACTTCATGCCGGACGAGCGGCCGGTGCGGACCTTCTCGACCTCGATCTGGTTGTGTTCGTCACAGTGCGGGCAGTAGCTGTTGAATCGGCGTGGCATCTCCATAGGCTAAATCAGCTCTGTTGTCTCTCGGTTACACGTGGCCGCTTAAAATCCGTTTGGTTTCGCGGACGTGACCTCCCAGCGCACGCACAGGTTTTTGCTCGCGCCCTGCGAGACTCTGGGCATGGTCTCGCGCCGCAGGCTCGCTCTCCCCGCAGCCGCGCTCGTCGTCGCGCTCGCGCTCGCTACCGGAGCCACCGCCGCTGCGCCACCCCCGGAAGACATCTGTGGCGCGTGCGGCGACGGCTTCGAGTCGGCCGCGGCCGACACCGGCGTCTCCGTCACCGTCACGGAGTCCTCGCTGGACATCCACGTTCGCACGAACGGGAGCGCGCGCGTCGTCGTCGAGAACGACCTCGCCGGCGACGGTGCGGCCCGCGTCGCCAACCACTCCGCGGCGGTGCTCGCCGCGCTCGCCGACAACCACGACGGCATCGCGCCCGTCCCCGAGAACGCCACCCTGCGCGCCACCGGGTCGCAGGTGATGATTTCGTACACTGACACCCACTTCGGCCATCGGTCGCTCGGTGGCGTCGTGCTCGCGGACGCGGTCCGCGACGCGCGCTCGGGCTGGGCGGTCGACACCGACCGGTTCCGCCTGCACGCGCCCGACGGCTACACGATTACCGCGGGCGCGACCGGCGACGCCGCCGCGACGTGGGAGCGCGGCGACCGCCTCGGCAGCGACTTCGTGGCGTTCGCGCCCGACAGCGGTCTCGTCTCGACGGCCGCGACCCAGCTCGCAATCGGCGTCGAGGTGCTGCCGGGGTTCGTCGGGCGGAGCGCGCTCGTGCTCGCAGTCCCGGTCGTCGCCCTTGCGGTCCTCCTGCGCGGGTTCGGCGCGTTCGTCGACCGCGCCGGCACGCCCGGGAACACCGAGCGCGTCGGGAGAGCGCTCGCGGCGGGCGGCGCGCTCGTCGCGGCCGTCGCGGTCGCCACCGGGCTGGTGACGACGTACTTCGAACTCTTCGGCGCGACCGTGCTGTTCGCGGCCGTCACGGCGGTCGTCGTCGGCGCGCTCGCCGCCACCGGCCGGCTCGACGTGCGCGTGCTCACGGCGGCCGCGGTCGGCACGCCGCTCGCGCTCGGCGTGGTCGGGGCCGCCGTCGGTGCAGGCGTCCATCCGGGTATCGCCGCGCCGACCGTCGGGCGCGCGCTCGCGGCGGGCCTGCTGGCCGCGCACGGCTGGGCGTTCGCGGTCGTCGGCGCGACCAGAACCGAGCGCGGCGGCTGGACGGACGTGGCGAGCGCAGTCGCGCCGTTCGTCGCGGTCGTCGCGCCGCTGGCGGGCATCGCGGCGCTGCTCGGCCCGACCGCGCTGCTGTGGGCGCTCGTCTTCGCGTGGCTGCCCCTGCTTGCCGTGCTCGGGTTCCCGGCGTACTGGCTGGGCGCCGCGCTCGCCGCGGAGTGACGGCCGGCTTCGAAGCGTTTAATCCGCCACCCTCCGAAGCCGCTGGCATGAAGCGACTCATCATCCACGGCGACCCCGGCGTGCGCCGTGACGGCGTCATCGAGTACGACGGCGAGGAGAAAGTCCTCTTCCAGGTGACGCGCAACGGCGACTGGCACGGCCCAGAGGAGGTCCAGCTGTGGTGCGTGATGGGTGACGAGGACGAACTCGAAGACTACGAGAAGCGCAACTTCGTCCCGCACTGGCTCGACGTCGAGACCGCCGACGCCGACGACATCACCGTCAAGAAGCGCGCCGGCGACCTCGCGGTCTAGTTCTCCGTCGCCGTCAGCGCCGACCCCGTGACCTCGTAGACGGTCACGTTCTCGTTCGTGAACGCGACTCGGATGCCGGGCTCCGCGTCGGTCACGCGCACGTCGTAGCGCTCGCGCTCGATTGGCCCGATCCAGACGTAGCGCACGTCGTGTTTCCGCAGGATGATGGCCCGCGAGGTGGCTTCCCGTGTCTCGTAGACGACGCGCACGTCGCTGACCCGCGTCTGGTAGGCGGCGTCGCTGTGGTAGTTGGCCGCGTGCGCCCAGCCCGCGACCGTCGGAATCCCAGTGAGACTGGACGCCGGGTTCTGCCACGAGTACGGCGTCGTCCCCGGGGCGGAGACGATGTGGGGCTGGCCCGGTTTCTCGTTCAGCCACTCGATGGCGGCGGCCTCGCCGGGGCGCTCGTCGTGGACGTACTCGAAGGCATCGAGGCTGGCGTCGTCAGCGCTGTCGACGTGGCTGGCGACCGCGAACCCGCCGTAGACGGACGCCGACACCACGAGCAGGACCGCGAGCGCGCTCCCGCCGACCGACCGCAGCCGAGAGGCGTCCGGGGTTCGTGTGGCGAGCGCGGCGAGCGCGACGCCCGCCGGCACCGTCCAGAGGGCCCACACCTGTGCGTACACCTTGAATATCGTGTTGTAGCGCTCGTAGGAGGCGGCGTCGGCGAGGTAGACGTACTCCACGAGGACGACGAGGCCCGCGCCCGCGACGACGAGCACGCCCTCGTAGCCGACCGCGTCCCGCCGCCGCAGCAGCCACGCACCAGCGAGCAGTGGACCGGCCAGCAGGACGGCGACGACGCCGACGCGGACGCCGGCGATCACGGGGTCGAACGACGCCGCGACCAGCACGGCGGCGACGGCGGCGAGGCCGGCGGCCGCCCAGTCCGAACTGTCGCGGGCGACCCGGGAGACCAGATACGCGCCGAACGCCGCGAGGAACAGGCCGTGAACGAGCAGGAACGCGCCGAGTTGGGTCGGCTCGGGGAGCGTCGCGGGGTGTTGGTTGCTCGCGCCCGCGAGCAGGACGTTCCGCACGAACGGCGCGGCGACGACCAGCCCCAGCACGGCGACCGCGACCCCGACGACGACACCGGCGAGGACGCGCTGGAGTTCGCGGCCCGGCGCGCTCGCCCGCTCGACGCGCCTCGCGACCGACTCCGGGAGCAGCGTCGCCGGGTCGGCGTCCGCGAGCGCGACGCTCAGCATCGCCACGCCGGCGACCGCGGGGAAGCTCCACGCGCTCACCGTGAGAATCGTCGCCGCGACGACCGGGAACGCGACGAACAACAGTGCGAGCCGGCGGCCGCGCGCCGACTCGGGAGTGCGCGCGTACGCCAGTCCGACGCCGACCGCGAGCAGGAGGACGGGCACGCTCATCATGTGCGCGTGCAGGTCGCCGTTCAGGTACGCGAACAGCGGGAACTCGTTGATGCCCGTCTCCACGACGCGGCTGGCGTGCCACATGTCGAACTCCGCCGGAGAAATCGCGGGCGCGCGGTTCGACTTGATGCCCGCGGCGACGACCGCGCGCCGAACCACTCCGTAGGCGCCCGCGAGCAGGCGGACGGGCGTCACGAGATTACTGGCGAACCCGTAGACGAACGCGGCCAGAATCCCCGCGCGGACCCGCGTCGACCCCGCGAGCACGGCGGCCGCGAACGCCGCCGGTACCGCGAGGTAGTACCACGGCACGCCCAGCGTCACGAGCAGGGCGACGAAGACGACCGCCGCGACCGCCAGCGACGTGGCACCGGACACAGCTTCAGTGTCGTCGAACCGGCTCGCGGCAATCGTGCCCGCGAGGCCGTACGCCGCCGTCACCGCCATCGCGTAGAAGCCCGCCAGCGCCGGGTCGTACGCGAACCGGCCGCTCGTCCCGGACAGCAGCGCGAGCGCCGCCGCAATCAGGTGGCCGCCGTAGTAGTAGACGACGCGCTCGCCCGCGAACCAGAAGTCCTGCGGGGGGAGCCGGTCCGCGCGCAGGAGGCTCTGGAGGAGGCCGAGGTCGAGGAACTTCTCGCCGCCGTAAGGGTGGACGCCGTCCGCGGTCGCCCGAATCAAAACGAGGAACAGGAACGCCGCGGTGAAAACCGCAACGACCTCCGCGAGCGGGCGCTTGGGAACGTCGACGCCGCCGCGAGCCAGCCACGCCGACGCGGCCACGACCGCCGCCGCGACGCCGACCACCGCCCAGAGGCCGAACGCCAGTTGGCCGACCCACAGCGTCGGCACCGCCACCAGCACGACGACGGTCGGCACGGCCAGCGACGCGCCGCGGTCCGGAGCGTCCGGCAGCAGCCGCGCCGCGAACGGCAGCCCGACGACCAACAGCGCCTGATAGAGCAACCACCACTTCAGGACGACGCCGTACTCCATCGGTGCAACCGTGCGCGGCCGCCGGCAAACGCTTTCGGGTTCGCGGCCCGCCAGTCCCGCGGACCGAACGGCTTAATGCCGACAGCCGACTCCGGCCGAGCGCACTCGATGAGCGACGCGTCCGACGACGAAGACGTGCCGGAAGCCGAACGCGACGCGCTGTTGACGATCGCTCACGGCGCGGTCGTGACCTCCAGCGGCGTCTCCGCCCAGCGCGCGCTCGTCACCGCCTCCGAGTTCGTGCTCGCTCGCGGCCTCGGCCCCGTCGCGTACGGCGTGTACGCGCTCGCGTGGCGCATCGCCCAGTTGCTCTCCCGGCTCGTCACGTTCGGCAGCGTGCCCACGCTCCAGCGCTACCTCCCCGCCTACGAGGACGACCCCGCGGGGCAGTCCCGCGTGACGGGGCTCGCGTACCTCACCACGCTCGGCGTCGGCGCGCTCATCGCCGCGGGCGTGTGGGTGCTCGCGCCGCGGATTAACGACGCGACCGTCGCCCACCCCGCGTTCCCGGCGACGATGCGGCTGTTCGGCGTCTTCGTCGTCCTGCTCGGGCTCGTGATGGTGTACGCCGCGACCTTCCGCGCCGGCGGGTCCGCGCGCGGCGAAGTCCTGTTCAACAAGCTCCTGCGGCCCGCCGCCCGGCTCGCCGGCGCGCTCGCCGCGCTCGCGCTCGGCTACACAGTCGTCGGCGTCGCCGGCGCGCTCGTCGCCTGCCTGCTCGTCGTGGTGGTCGCCGGCTACCCAGTCACCGCCAGCGTCACTGGTATCCGACCGTCGCTGCGGGGCGCGCGCGGCGAAGCCCGGCAGTTCTACGACCACGCCCTCCCGGTGGCGATGAGCAGCCTCGGGAAGGTGTTCCAGAACCGCGTTGACGTGCTGCTCGTCGGCGCGCTCCTCACGGCCGTCGCCGCCGGCGTCTACAACGTCGTGCTCGTGCTCATCTCCATCGCGTGGATTCCCCTGCTGTCGTTCAACCAACTGCTCCCGCCGGTCGCCTCCCGGCTGTACGCCGACGACGACACCGCCACCCTGAACGCTGTCTACTCGTCGGTCACGCGGCTCATCGTCACCACCGTCGTCCCGATTCTCGCCGTCCAGCTCGTCTACGGACGGGAGCTGCTCGCCCTGTTCGGCGAGACGTACACCCGGGGCTACGTCCCGCTGGCGGTCTACCTCGGCGGCGTGTTCGTCGGGAGCGCCGTCGGCGCGACCGGCTGGCTACTGATGATGACCGACCACCAGTACGCCCGCATGGCCCTCGACTGGCTGCTCGCCGTGCTGAACGTCGCGCTCACGTACCTGTTCGTCCGCGAACTCGGGCTCGTCGGCGCGGCGCTGGGCACCTCGCTGGCTATCGCCGTCCAGAACGGCATCCAAGTCGTGCTCCTCCGGCGATTCGAGGGCCTGTGGCCGTTCGACGCCACCTACCTCCGCCCGCTCGCCGCCGGCGTCGCCATGGCCGCCGCGCTCGCGGGCGTTCGCGCCGCCATCGACGGCATTGCGGCCGTCCCCGTTGGCATACTCGTCGGCCTCCCGGTGTACGTCGCCGCACTCCACGTGCTCGGCGTCGACCCCCGCGACCGCTTCGTCGTCCGCGAACTCGGAGCCCGCTACCGCGAGCGAATCGGACAAACGCTCTCTCGGTGAACACTCTCGCGTCGCACGGAGGTGACGCTACGAAGCGTGAGTAGTAGAGGAGTAGCGGGAAGTGGATTTGAACCGTTGCGAGAAATGCTCGCTCACTGCGTTCGCTGCGCGTTCCTCGCCGGGTTCAAATCCGCCGCGACTACAACTGGAAACAATCGCGGAGATGGAACTCCGCGATTGGTTTCGTGGAAGAAGTAGCGGGAAGTGGATTTGAACCACCGATCTCCGGGTTATGAGCCCGGCGGAATCTCCTGGCTATCCCATCCCGCTGCATTCCTTCGTAGCCCGGTCCGGCAGTTAAGGGTTCTGTTTCGGACGCCGTGTGGGAGTTCTCCCCCAGCTACGCGTCCAGTTCGTCGAGCAGCGCCTGGGCGGCCGCGCTGGAGGAGCCGGGGCCGCGTGCGGTGACGAGGTCGCCGTCGACGGTGACGCTCGTGTCGGCGTCGAGCTCGGCGTCGAAGTTCGCGCCCGCGGTCTTCACTTCGTCCTCCACCCAGTAGGGGAGCTTGCGGCCGTCGGGCATCCGGTCGTGGTCGTCGAGGATGCCTTCCTCCCACTCGTTCGGGAAGCCGGTGATGTCGCGGCCGTCGACGAGGAAGCCGTTGTCGCTGTCACGCGTGAACGCGAGGATGCCGACGGCGTGGCAGACGACCAGCGCCTTCTCGCTGTCTCCCTCCACGGCGTTCCGGAGGAGGCGGCGCGCGTCCACGTCCTGATTGACGTCCCACGCGGTGCCGTGGCCGCCCGGGAAGACGACCGCGTCGTAGTCGGCGGCCTCGACCTCGGTCACGGAGACCGGGTTGTTGAGGCGCTCGTCGTTCTGGTGGACGTCGCGCACCCACTCGGCGGTCTCCTCGCCGACCTCCTCGGGGTCCGCGGAGCGCTCGTCGAGGACGGGCGGCGACCCGCTCGGCGTCGCCACCGTGACGTCGAAGCCCTCGCTGTCGAGGGTGGTGAGCGGTTCGACGCACTCCTCTCCCCAGTAGCCTTCCTCGCTGACGACGAATAGTGCAGACGGCATACTCCAACGAACGCCCGGCAGGGGGAAAAGGGCTCTTCCGTCCGCGAGTTCCGCCGGCTGTCTACCCGTCGCCGTTCTCGTCGACGATGACGACGTCGCCGTCCTGCACGTCGACGTTGATGAGCGTCTTCACGTCCACGCCGCTCTCTTCGAGCTCGTTCGGGCCGGTCTTCTTGATGACCGCGACCACGTCGGCGACGTCCGCGCCGATGTCGTTCAGGGCCGTGGTAATCGAGAGGAGGGTGCCGCCCGTCGACAGCACGTCGTCGAGGACGAGCACGCGGTCGCCCTCGCTGACGTCGTTGATATACATCTCGTTCTCCGAGTAGCCGGTCTCTTGGTGGAGGCCGACCTCGCCGGGAAGGCCGTACTCGCGCTTGCGGATGACCACCAGCGGGATGTCGGTCATCAGCGAGACCGCCGTGGAGATGTGGATGCCCATCGCGGCCGGCGTGACGATTTTGTCGACGTCTTCGAGTTCCGCCTTCCGGATGATTCGGATGACGATCTCCCGGAGGAGGCCGGGTTCGAGCACCGGGACGCCGTCGCTGATGGGGTGGACGAAGTAGTGGTAGCCGTCTTTCTCGATGATGGGCGCGTCGAGCAGCGACTGTTTGAGCCTATCCATGCCGGAAGTAATTGCGCCGCGAATAAAAGGTGACGGAACGAGCGCGACCGTGCGAGGCGGTCGCGGGGGCTACAGCACGAGCACGAGCGCGAGCGCGACCACCACGACCACGAGCAGGAGGCTCGTGCTCACGTCCGCGCGCAGCGACACGCTGTCCTCGCCGACGAGGCGGCCGGCGGCGGCGCCGGGCGCGGTGACGACCGCGGCGGTCGCGTCGGCGGTGCGGACGGCGGCGCGGTCGACGGCGGCGTACAGCTCCGTGACGCCGACGACGAGCCAGCGCGTGCCGTAGAACAGCGCCGGGTTGTAGAGGTTGTCCACGTCGGGCACGCGCCCGAGCTTCGAGAGCGGCTTCTTCACGAGCGCGAAGCCGACCAGCCCCGCCGCGGCGAGCGCGACGCCTTCGAGGATGTGGCTGGTGGTGTAGGTGTGGTAGGCGTGGGAGACGACGTGGTGGTCGGTCACGTCGTAGGGGAGCACGGCGAACAGGGTCTCGGGGACGAGCCCAAGGAGGACACACAGCACCGCGACGGTCACCATCGCGACCGACTGGCCGAGGTTGGCGTCTTTCACGGTGCCGTCGTAGCTGCCGTGGAAGAACGCGTAGTAGCCGAACTTGATGAACGACATGAACGTGCCGACACCCCCGATGAGCAGCAGCCACCCGAGCCCCGTCTGGCCGGCGAAGTGAACGACGCCGTGGAAGTCGTAGTGGCTCGCGCCGATGATGATGCCCTTCGAGACGAACCCATTGAACCCGGGGAAGCCCGAAATCGAGAGCGCGGCGACCGAGAACGCCACTGCGGTCAGCGGCATCTCGCGCGCGAGGCCGCCGAGCTTCTTCAGGCTCTCCTCGCCGGTGCGGTAGACGACGACGCCCGCGGTCATGAACAGCAGCCCCTTGTAGAGGATGTGGTTGAAGACGTGCGCGAACGCGCCGGCTTGCGCGAGCGCGCCGCCGATGCCGACGCCGGCGACCATGTAGCCGACCTGCGACTGGATGTGGTAGGAGAGCAGCCGCCGCATGTCGTTCTGGAACAGCGCCATCGCCGCGCCGAAGACGGCCATGAACCCGCCCATGTACGCGACGGCGACGTTGCCATCCTGCGGGAACACGCGGTACATCCCGTAGACGCCGGTCTTCGTGGTGAACACGCAGAGGAAGACGCTGGCGGCGATGTGCGGCCGCGGGTAGGTGTCGGGCAGCCACGCGTGCAGGCCGATGAAGCCGACGTTGATGCCGATGCCGACGGCGGCCAGCACGGGGGCGACGTCGCCCGCGAGCCCGGCGCCGGTGAACAGGAACGTCCCGGCTTCGGCGTAGTGCCAGATGATGGCCGCGAGCAGGAGCGTGCCGCCGATGCCGTGCGCGAGCGCGTACCGGAAGCCCGCGCGCACGGCCTTCCCGCCGTAGTGCCACACCAGCAGCGTGCTGGTGACGGCCATCAGCTCCCAGAAGAAGATGAGCGTGAGCCAGTCGCCGCCGAAGACGGCGCCCAGACTCGTGCCGACGTAGCCGAGCGCGAACGCGGTCTGGAGGTTGTCGGCGTCGCTGGCGTACGAGTACAGCACGCCGGCGGCGCCGATGAACCCGAAGATGAGCCCCATCAGCGTGGAGAACGGGTCGACGTTGAACAGCACGGCCTCGAACCCGAACAGCTGCGTCTGGAAGTGCGCGCCCTCGGCGACGAGCCAGACGTAGGGGACGACAGCGGCGCTGGCGAGCGCGCCGACGGCGTGGCCGGCGCGCCGCCCGAGGAACGGCAGCAGTAACGCCGCCAGCAGCACGGGGACGAACGGCGGGACGATGGGGTCCATCAGGCGACCACCCCCATGGCGACGGCGGCGTTGGCGACCTCGCGGGCGAGCCGGAGGAACACCGCGGCGTCGGGCACGACGCCGAGCACGACCGAGCCCGCGGCCGCGAACAGAATCGGGCCGAGGATGAACCACGTCGACTCCGCGCCGTTGGGCGCGCGGCGCTCGAACGCACCGCCGCCGTGCCCGTGGTCGCTGTGGCCGCCGTCAGTCCGCACGTCCACGTCCGCCCCGCCCCCGAACGGGCCGGAGACGAACGGCTTCTCGTTGCTGCCGTCCGCGCTCTCGAAGAACGCGGTGTAGACGACCGGCCAGAAGTACGCGATGTTGAGGACGCCGGAGACCAGCAGCGCGACGGTGAACACGGGGTAGCCGCTGGAGACGGTGCCGATGAGCAGGAAGTATTTGCTGACGAACCCCGCGACCAGCGGGATGCCCGCCATGCCCGCGGAGGCGACCGCGAACGCGCCCATCGTGAGCGGCATGCGCTTGCCGATGCCCGCCATCTCGGAGATGTAGTCGGTGTGGGTCTCGACGTGGACCGCGCCCGCGCAGAAGAACAGCGTGAGCTTCATGAACGCGTGCGCCGGGATGTGCAGCAGTCCGCCGATGAGCGCCCACTTGGCGGCCTCGCTGGGGCCGGCGGCGCCGGCGACGGCGACGCCGAGCACGATGTACGACAGCTGGCTGATGGTGGAGAACGCGAGCCGGCGCTTGAGGTGGTCCTGCCGGAGCGCGATGACGCTGGCGACGATGAGCGTGAACGCGGCGACCGCCGCGAGCACGCCGCCGACGCCGAGCCGGGCGACGAGGTCGATGCCGAACACGTCCAGCAGGACGCGCGCGATGCCGAACACGCCGGACTTGACGACCGCGACGGCGTGCAGCAGTCCGGAGACCGGCGTCGGCGCGACCATCGCGTCCGGGAGCCACGAGTGCATCGGCATCAGCGCGGCCTTCACGCCGAAGCCGGTGACCAGCAGCGCGAACGCGGCGCGCGCCAGCGTCGGGTCGGCGGACGCGAGCCCGGCGATGCCGCCGGTGGTGAACGCCACGGTTCCGGTGAGCTGGTAGACGAGCACGGTGCCGGCGAGCACGGCGACGCCGCCGCCGAACGTGTACGCGAGGTACTTGCGACCGGCGGCGCGCGCCTCGTCGGTGCCGTCGTGGGCGACCAGCGGGTACGTCGCCACCGTCAGCAGCTCGTAGAACACGTAGAGGACGACGAGGTTCGAGGCGAACGCGACGCCGACGGCGGCGGAGACGCTGCCGGCGAACGACGCGAAGTACCGCGTCTGGTGGTCCTCGTCGAGCCCCCGCATGTAGCCGATGCTGTAGAAGCTCGTGACGATCCAGAGGGTGCTCGCCAGCAGCGCGAACAGCACGCCGAGCGCGTCCGCGCGCAGCGTGAACGCGACGCCGGGGACGAACGTCCCGAGGTTCGTGACGAAGACATCGCCGGCGAGGGCGGCCGGCACCATGCTGGCCACCAGCCCGAACTTCGCCAGCGCCGCCAGCACCGTCCACGCCTCGCGGACGTTCTGCCGGCCGCGCGACGCCAGAATCGGCGCGATTGCGACCGCCGACACGAGCACCGCAGCGAGCGGTCGGATGGAAGTGATTTCAGTCATGAGAGGAGCACCTCGATGGTGGGTTGGAGCTGGTCACCGTAGCCGAACACCGCGAACCCGAGCACGACCGCGGCGACCACCGCGGCGACGACCGTCGCCCGCATGCCGAACGAGACCCCGGCGGTCTCGCCGCCGTCCGCGACCGCCTCGGCGGCGGGTTCGAGGTCGGCGCTGGGCTCGCGGAAGAACATGCGCTCGACGAGCCGCACGAAGTACGCCAGCGTGAGCAGCGTGCTGCCGACGATGACCGCGAGCAGCGCCCACGAGCCGGCTTCGGCGGCGCCGACGGCGATGTACCACTTGCCCGCGAAGCCGACCGTCGGCGGGATGCCGACCATCGCCACCGACAGCGCGGCGAACGCGCCCGCGCCAAGCGGCGAGCGCTGAGCGAGGCCGTCGAACTCCTCGACGCGGCGCGCGCCGGTCTCCGTGCCGACCAGCCCCGCGGTGAGGAACAGCCCGCCCTTCATGATGGCGTGGCCGACGAGGTGGACGGCCGCGCCCGTGAGCGCGGTGACGTTCCCGATGGAGATGGCCGCCACCACGAGCCCGAACTGCGCGACCGACGAGTACGCCAGCATCCGCTTGACCTCCGACTGGGAGACCGCGAGCAGGCTGCCGACGACGATGCTGACGGTGGCGCCGCCGACGAGAATGGCGTTCGCCAGCTCGTGGTTCGCGAGGAACGCGGCGCCGAAGACCGTGTAGACGATGCGCAGCAGCGCGTACGCCGCGACCGTGGAGACGAGCGCGGAGATGTACGCGCTGACGCTGTCCGGCGAGCCCGCGTAGGCGTCGGGCTGCCACGTGTGCAGCGGGAACACCGCGACCTTGATGAACAGGCCGACGACGATGAACGCGAACGCCGCGAGCACGAGCGTCGGGTCCGCGCCCGCGAGCTTGGCCGCGAGGTCGTCCATGTTCAGCGTCCCAGTGTCGATGTACGCGTACCCGATGCCGAGCAGGAACAGCGACGCGCCGACGGTCCCGACGAGCAGGTACTTCAGCGCCGCGACCGCCGACCGGCCGCGGTCGCCGCTGGCGACGAGCGCGTACGCCGCCAGCCCCGTGATTTCGAGGAAGACGTACATGTTGAACAGGTCCGCGGTGACGCTCATCCCCGTCAGCCCGGTGACCAACAGCATGTACACCGCGTAGAACGGGTTCGACCGCGGGCCGGCGCGCCGCGAGTACGCGAGCACGCCCAGCGAGACGACCGCAATCAGCACGAGCATCGTCGCGGAGAGCCCGTCGACCGCGAGTTCGATGCCGAACGGCGCCTCGAAGCCGCCGACGACGTACTCGATGGTGCCGTCGGTGAACGCGGTCACCGCGAGCTGGACGGCGACGGCGAGCTGGGCGGCGCACGCGACGACCGCGACCGACCACCCGCTCTCCGAGCGCGCGACGCCGGCGACCAGCGCCACGAGCGACCCGACGATGGGGAGCGCGACCGCGAGCGCGGCGAGGTCACTCACCGTCACGCACCTCCTTGAGGGTGTCCTCGGTGAGCGTCCCGTACTCCGCGTAGATGCGGACGATCATCCCGAGCGCGACCGCCGTCAGCGCGACGCCGACGACGATAGCGGTGAGGATGAGCACGTGCGGGACCGGACTGACGTACGGCTCGCTGTCCGTTAGCACGGCCGCCGTCCCGCCGTCGAGGTACGCCGACGCGATGAAGAACAGGAAGATGCCGGTCTGGAAGATGTTCATGCCGATGACTTTCTTCACGAAGTTCCCGGCGGCTATCATCACGTACGTCCCGATGCCCAACAGCAGGAACGCCGCGACGTAGTAGTCCCGGGTGACGAGTAGGTCTATCATTCGTTGTCACCTCCGTCCTTGCCGGCGTCGATGGCGAAGAACAGCCCGGTGATGGTGCTGGCCACGATGACGCCGATGAACAGTTCCACCACTTCGATGCCGTACTTGCTGGCGTGGTGGATGCCGTACGCCGAGTAGTCGAGGAAGCCGCCGCCCGCGACGACGGCGCCGACGCCGATGGCGACGAACGCCGCGACGCCGCCGGCGACGACGAGCACGAGCGTGGACTCGCCCACCCACTCGCGGAGCGGGTCGATGCCGAACGCGATGCCCAGCATCAACATCACGGTGGCGACGATGACGCCGCCTTGGAACCCGCCGCCGGAGGAGTCCGCGCCGTGGAACATCAGGTAGAGCCCGTACGTGAACACGAACGGCGAGACGACGCGCACCGTCGCCATGATGATAGGGCTCTCGACGTACGAGCGCAGGTCGTCGGCGGTCTCGGCGGCCTCCGCGTCGGCGTCCGCGTCGGCGTCGACGCTCATGCGAACACCTCCTTGCCGAGCACGACGAGCAGGCCGACGCCCGCCGAGTAGACGACGACCGCCTCACCGAGCGTGTCGAAGCCACGGTACGCCGCGAGCACGGCGGTGACGACGTTCTTCACGCCGGCCTCGTGGTAGGCGTGTTCGATGTAGTAGTGGGTGACCTCGGAGGTGATGACGACGTTGTCGGCGGCCCCGATTTCGGGGAGCGCGCCGAGCGTCGCCGCCAGCACGCCGACGAACAGCACGGCGACGCCGAGCGCGGGCACGTCGAGGCGTTCGAGCAGCCGGTCGCCGGACGGCCGCACCGTCTTCGCGATGGTCAACAGGAACAACACGGTGGTGACGCCGGCGCCGACCGCGGCCTCCGTGAGACCCACGTCGGGCGCCTGCAGCACCACCCAGACGACCGCGATGCCGAGGCTGTACGTGGCGAACGCGATGATGGCGGCGAGCACGTCCCGGAGGACGGCGGTCGCCACCGCGGACGCGAGCACGAACGCGAGCAGCGGGAGCTCGAAGTTCATTCGTTATCACCCTCGTCGGCCGTCCACGGCTCGATGCCTTGGTCGGCGGCGGCGCGCGCGATGGCGTGGGCCGCCGTCGGGTTCGTGATGAACATGAACAGGAGCAACAGCGTGGTCTTCGCCGTCGGGAGGTCGAAGCCGAACGTGACGCCGACCGCGGCGAGCGCGAGCCCGGCGCCGAGCGTGTCGCTCTTCGAGGCGCCGTGCGTGCGCGTGTACACGTCGGGCAGCCGGAACAGGCCGACCGCCGCGACGAACGCGAAGAACGCGCCGCCCGCGACGAGCACGAGCACCGCGAGTTCGCGGGGCGTCACAGCACACCACCCCGTTCGACGGTGAACTTCGAGATGGCGATGCTCATCAGGAAGTTCAACAGCGCGTACACGATGGCGATGTCGAGCGCGGAGGGGTTGCCGGTGGCCGCCGCGACGAGCGCGATGACGACCACGATGTTCGTCCCGATGGCGTTGACCGCGATGACGCGGTCCTGCATCGTCGGCCCCTTCACCGCCCGGTAGAGGATTGACAGCGAGACGACGATGAACGCCGCCGCGCCGCCCAGCAGGATGTCACTGAGCAGCGTCACTCGCCGTCACCTCCGGCGTCCTCGTCGGTGCTGGCGCCGCGCTCGGCGGGCGTGGCGATGCGCATCGCGCGCCGGCCGTAGAACACGAACCGGACCGCGCGTTCGAGCGCGCCGTCGAGCAGGTCGTCGCGGGCGCCCTTCGTGAGGCTGTGCACGGTGAAGTGGCGCTGGGTGACGTCGACGGTGAGCGTCCCGGGCGTGAGCGTGATGCTGTTCGCCAGCGTCGTCGCCGGGAGCGCCGACCAGACCGCGGCGTCGAACTCCACGACCTCCGGGTCGATGGGGAGGCGCGGGTGCAACACCACGTACGCGATGTGGAAGTTCGCCTTCACGATTTCCCACAGCAGGAACGGGACGTACAGCGCGAACCGCGCGAGGCGGCCGCCGAGCTTGCTCAGCTCGACCGCGCCGCGGGTGGTGATGCGCCACAGGACCGCGGAGACGACGCCCGCGGCGACCGCGCCGGTCCCGAGGTCGAACGTCGACAGCGTGCCCGAGACCAGCAGGTAGAAGGCGTACGTCGAGCAGAACAGCACGACGAACTGCCCGAGGCCGGCGGTCCGCGTGAGCGGGCTGCGGCGGGTCGGGCGCTCGACGGGCGCCAGTTCCACGGACAGCCCCGCGGACTCGAGTTCGCCCTCCAGCGGGGGCAGCAGCGGCGCCATCCCGAGGGGGTTGAACTCGGGGTCGAGGACGACCGTCTCGACGCCGTTGCGGCGCGCGTACTCCACGAGCACGTCGGCGTAGTCGCCGGGGTTGAAGAGGTACTCCCGCTGGCCGACGGCCGCGGTCTCGACGGCCACGGCGTCGGCGTTCTCGCCGAGGTCCTCCTCGACCCACACCTCGATGCGGTCGAGGAGCTCCACGGCGGCCGTGGCTTCCGCGCCCTCCTCGCTGGTGTCGATGCGCTCGGAGACCGGGTAGACGAAGTGCAGGGTCGGTCGGCCCTCGGCGGCGGCAGCACGTTCGGCGACGTACGCCACCGTCTTCCGGAGCGTCACCGAGTCGTCGACCGGGACGAGCAGGTCGTCGCCGGTCATCAAGTGACCCCCCGTTGTTCGGGCCACAGCGCCGACTGCGGCCGCGTAGCTAGCGTCATTTGTCGTGTTCGAGGAGTTGGTTCGCCGTATGATGATACCTTCGGTTTCCCCCGCTGCGCGCCGGAATCCGCGTCAGTCCCGTGCGGCGAGTTCGTCGGCGATTCGCCGCCCGAGCGCGGCCTTCGTGCCGACGAACTCCGTGGCGTCCTCGCGGGTCACGAACAGCGCGCGCGTCTCGGAGTCGCCCATCACGCCGGCGTCGTTGGCGACGACGAACGAGAGGTCCGCGCGGTCGAGCGTCTTGCGCGCGGCCTCGACCATCGCGTCGTCGTCCCCGGAGGTCTCGGCCTTGAACCCGACGATGGCGAGGTCGGGGTAGGCGTCGCGGACCTCGTCGATGAGCTTCGGCGTCGGTTCGAGGTCGAGCGTGAGGTCCTGCCCGGAGCGAATCTTCTCGTCGCTGGCCTCGACGGTGTAGTCGCTGACCGCGGCCGCGGAGACGAGCGCGTCGGCGCCCGCGCACGCCTCACGGGTCGCCGCCAGCATCTCCGCGGCGGTCTCGACGGCGACGGTGTCGGCGTACGGCACGTCGTCCCCGTCGTGGACGAGCGTCACGTCCGCGCCCGCGACGTAGCAGGCCGCGGCGACCGCGCGTCCCGTCCGGCCCGACGAGCGGTTCGTGAGCACGCGCACGGGGTCGATCGGCTCGCTGGTCGCGCCGCTCGTGACGACGACGTGGTCGCCCGCCAGCGGGGCGTCGCCGGCCGCGCGCGCCGTCTCGACGGCGATAGCCTCCTCGGTGGCGATTTTCGCCTTCCCCTCCTCGACGCGCGGGTCCACGAAGTCGACGCCCCACGACTCCACGCGGTCGATGGCGTCCAAGACGCCGGGATGGTCGTACATCGGCTCGTGCATCGCGGGCGCGACGACGACCGGCACGTTCGCGCCGAGCGCCGTCGTCGCGCAGGTCGTCACGGGCGTGTCGTCGATTGCGCCCGCTATCTTCCCGACGGTGTTGGCGGTCGCCGGCGCAATCAGGAAGACGTCCGCCCAGCCGTCGCGGCCGCAGAGGTCGACGTGCTCGACGCTTCCGGTGATCTCGGTGACGACGGGGTTGTCCGTGGCGAACTCGACGGCCCACGGGTCCACGATGCGCTGGGCGCTCCCGGTCATCACGGCCCGAACGCTGGCACCGCGGCGGCGGAGCTCGTGGGCGAGTTCCACGACCTTCACCGCCGCGATGCTGCCCGTGACCCCGAGGGCGACGTTCACTCCGGAGAGCATTCACCGGGAGTTGCGCGCCCGGCTATAAATAGGCTGGTCAGTCGTCGTCCGCGACGCTGGGGTGCATCGTCGGCGGCGCCGCGGGCGAGAGTTCGGCGAGGGCGTCGAGGCTCTCGCGCTCGCGCTCGCGGCGCTCAGCCTCGCCGATTTCCTCGCAGCCCGGCGGCACGTCCCGGTCGCGGCCCGTGAAGTAGCCCTCGGGCGCGACCCAGTCGTGGTAGTGGGGCGCGTCGCTGTCGTCGACGACGGTGAGGCCGACCGTCGCACCGTGGCCCGCCGCGACGACGGTCTGGTGGTACTGGCGCGCGAGCCGGCCCGCCGCGTAGACGCCGTCGGCGTCCGTGCGCCCGAACTCGTCCACGTCGAGCATCGTCTTCGACCCGCGGTCGATGCGGGACAGCTCGAAGTCGTCGAGGTAGGAGCTGTCCGGCCACGACGCCGCGACGACGAAGTCCGCGGCGTCCGTATCGGCGTCCTCGGTCTCGACGCGGAACCCCGACTCAGTGGCCGCGACGCGCTCGACGTTCGCCTCGACGAACGCGACGCCGGCCTCCTCGGCCTGCTGGCGGGTGGCGTCGAGGAACGTCCGCGCGTTCACGCCCGCCGGGAAGCCCGGGACGTTTTCGAGGTGGGCGTTGCGCGCGAGAATCGGCTCGCCGCCGTCGTAGACGGTCGTTTCGAGGGCGGCGCGTGCGGTGTAGATGGCGGCGGTCAGGCCCGCGGGCCCGCCACCGACCACGGCGACGTGTTCGGTCATCGGCGGCGGTACGCGCTCGACGGACACAAGCGCCGCGGTCCCCGTCGCGCAGTAGACCTTTGTCGCCGGGCGACGAAAGCGGCGTGTGAACACGGTCGAGGTGAGCACGGACGTCCGCGTCCCCCCGGAGGAAGCGTACGCGTTCGTCGCCGACTTCCCGCGGTACGCCGACTACTCCGAGTACCTCCAGTCGGTCACCCAGCACGGGAGCGGCGGCGCGGGCACCGAGTACGAACTGACGTTCGCGTGGTGGAAGCTCACGCACGCGGTGCGCTCGCGGGTCACCGAGACCGACGAGCCCGAGCGAATCGACTGGCAGATAGTGGACGGCCTCCGCGCCCACGGTCGCTGGGAGGTCGCCGAAACCGAGGACGGCTCGCGGGTGACGTTCGTCGTCACGTACGACACGGACAGCGCGCGCGGCGCGCTCGACCTGCCGCGGCTGGTGTCCCTCGACTGGGTGGTCGAGCGGGTCGTCGACCTCGTCGTCGAGGAGGGCGAGCGCGTCGTCGAGCGCGTCGTCGCCGACCTCGAAGGCGAGCGCCGCCCGGTCGAACTCGACGTGCAGACGCACTGACCACGGCAACGTTTATCCGGCATCGAGTGAACGCTCCGGTCGTGACAGTACGCGACGCGGGCGGGGACGCGCGACGGAGGACCGGACGGTGACTTCCGAACCGCTCTCGGTGGGGATGCTCGGCTACGGCTTCATGGGCGACGCGCACGCGAACGCGCTGCGGTCGCTCCCCCAGTTCTTCCCGGACGCGCCCGAGGTCTCGCTTGACGTGCTCGTCGGGCGCGACGAGCAGGCGGCCGGCGAGGCCGCCGAGCGCCTCGGGTTCGAGCGCGTGGCGACGGACTGGCGGGACGCAATCGAGGACGTGGACGTGTTCTACAACCTCGGTCCGAACGACGTGCACGTCGAACCGTCCATCGCGGCGCTCCGCGAGGACGTGCACGTGCTCTGCGAGAAGCCGCTGGCGCCCACCGTCGACGCCGCCGAGCGGATGGCCGACGCCGCCGCGGCCAGCGACGCGACCGCCGCTGTTGGGTTCAATTATCGGTTCGTGCCCGCGGTCCAGTACGCCAAGCGGCTCGTCGAAGAGGGCGCCATCGGGGAGCTTCGCCACGCCCGGTTCCGCTACCTGCAGGACTGGCTGGTCGACGCGGACGCGCCGTGGACGTGGCGCATGAGCGCCGATTCGGCGGGGTCGGGCGCGCTCGGCGACCTCGGCGCGCACAGCTTCGACCTCGCTCGCTACCTCGTCGGGGAGGTCGACGCCGTGAGCGGGCACCGCGAGACGTTCGTCGACGAGCGCGTGCCCGAGGGCGAGACCGAACCGCGGCCGGTCACCGTCGACGACGCCTTCGCGGCGCACGCCGAGTTCGAGAACGGCGCGATGGGGACCTTCGAGGCGACGCGGTACGCGACCGGCCGGAAGAACGGCCACACGTTCGAACTCGACGGGTCCGAGGGCGCGCTCCGGTTCGACCTCAAACGCCTCAACGAACTGGAAGTCCGGCGCGGGGACGGCCGCGGCTTCGAGACGGTGTTAGTGACCGAGGACGACGACCCCTACGGCGAGCACTGGTGGCCAGCGGGCCACGTGCTCGGCTGGGAGCACACGTTCGTCCACGAGAACAGCGAGTTCCTCACGGCGGCCGCCGGCGACGGCGGCTTCGAGCCGGGGTTCGACGACGGGCTCGCGGTCCAGCGGCTGCTGGACGCCGTCGAACGAAGCGACGACCGCCGCGAGTGGATGACGGTCTGAGTTACTCGTCGAAGTCGCCCTCGTAGTCGCCGCCGTACCGCATGAAGAGGTAGGTGAGACCGAGCACCGAAATCAGCGAGCCGGTCGCGGCGACCCCGAGGTTGAGCGCGCTGTCCGGCAGGATGGACTGGTAGCCGGTGTTCTCCGGCGGGCTATCCGTCACTTCGATGACGCCCTCCATGCCGAGGCTGGCGTGGGGCGTGCAGACGTACTCGTAGGTGCCCTTGGTCTCGAAGGTGTGCTCGTACTCGAAGCCGGCGTCCTCGATGGTCTCGTGGCCGCTCCAGCTGGCGCCCGACGGCGTCGATTGCGGGGCAACGTTGTGGCCGCTGCTGTCCCAGACGAAGCGGACCGTGCCGCCCGGCTTGACGTACGCCGTCTCGGGGTCGAAGACGTTGTTCCCGCCCGGGCCGACCGTGACGACCGTCGGGCCGCCCTCGCCTTCCTGTGCGGCCGCGGTCCCGGTGGCGGCGGCCCCCGCAGCGGCGGCGCCGGCGCCCGCGCGGAGGAACCTGCGGCGCGTCACCCGCTCGTCTGCATCGGAGTTCATGCCCGGGGATACGGGACACCGGGTACTGAATACTTTGGTTTGCACTCTCCGCGGGCCGCCGGCCGGCGACCACGAGTAGCGGGCCGAACGGCCGGCCGGCGCGCGAAAACTCCCCGCGCCGCGTCGAGGGTTCCAGAACCCTTTTGCCGGGTCGCTGTCCACGTTCGAACATGGCAGATGTCGAAGCCGAACTCCGCAAGGCGCTCCTGGACGCGTTCTCGAACGCCGACTACCCCGTGAAGAACCAGATGGGGCTCGTCCCCGCGCTCCCAGACGGCCCCTCGACGAAGTTCGAGGCCGGCGACAAGTCGTTCACCGCGATGGAGCTGGCGACGAAGCTCTCCAGCCGCGCGGACTTCCCCTACGACGACGCCGAGTCGCTCGTCGACGACGTCATCGAGGGGCTCAAGGACGAAGGCGACCTCTGAGCGCGGCCGGACTACTCCTTCCGAAACGACTTACGGCGTGGTCGCCGTCGGTACGGCCATGACCGACTGGATTGGCGACGTGTTCACCAGCGACGCCGGCTGGACCCACCTCGAAACGCTCGTGGACGTGCGCGACCGCATGGCGGGGTCGCCGGGCGAACGCGAGGCCGCGGAGGCGACGCGGGACGCGCTCGCGGCCGCCTGCGGCGACGCCACCCTCGACAAGTTCGAGATTCAGGGCTGGACGCGCGGCGACAGCGCGGTCGAGACGCCCGCCGGCGAGGAGGACTGCATCGCGCTGCCGCGCAGCCCGAACGGCGACGTTTCCGGTGAGTTCGTTGACCTCGGCTACGGCCTCCCGAGCGACTTCGAGGACGCCGACCTCGACGGGAAGGTCGTGATGGTTGCCTCCGACGTGCCCGGCTGGTACGACCGCTACCTCCACCGCCGCGAGAAGTATTACCACGCCGTCGAGGCGGGCGCGGCCGCGTTCGTCTACAAGAACCACGTCGAGGGCTGTCTCCCGCCGACCGGGAGCGTCGGCACCGACGAGCAGCCGCTCGGGGAGATTCCCGCGGTCGGCGTCTCCAAGGAGGTCGGCGCGCGCCTCGCCCGCAAGCACGACGGCGACACGGTGGGCGTCTCCGTGACCGCGGAGGTCGGGGACGCCACCAGCCAGAACGTCCACGCGACGCTCGGCCCGGACACCGACGAGGAACTGCTCGTGACCAGCCACGTCGACGCCCACGACATCGCGGAGGGCGCGATGGACAACGGCGCCGGCACCGCGATGGTCGTGGAGCTCGCGCACGCGCTCGCCGACCGCGCCGAGGACCTCGGTACGAAGGTCCGGTTCGTCTGCTTCGGCGCGGAGGAGGTGGGGCTCGTCGGGTCCGCCTACGACGCCGCGAGCCGCGACCGCGACAGCGTCCGCGCGGTGCTGAACCTCGACGGCGTGGTCGCGGGCCGCACCTTGGAGTTCTACACGCACCACTTCGACGCGCTCGGCGACGCCGCGCGCTCGGTCGCGCAGCGCTTCGACCACCCGATTTCGGTGACCCCGGAGATGGGGCCCCACTCCGACCACTGGGAGTACGTGAAGTACGGCGTCCCCGGCTACCACGTCACCAGTCAGACCGACGGCGACGGCCGCGGGTGGGGGCACACGCACGCGGACACGCTCGACAAGCTGGAGGCGCGGACGTTCCGCGAGCAGGCCATCCTCCTCACTGCGCTCGCGGTCGAGTTGGCGGGCGACGGGTTCGCAGTCGCGCACGCCAGCGAGGCCGACGTCGCCGCCGCCCTCGAAGCCGAGGACCTCGCGGAGGGAATGAAAATCACCGGCGACTGGCCGTACTGACGCGAGCCCGTAGCCTTTTTGCGACTGCCGGCCCCGCGTTCCGACGATGAGCGAGACGATGCTGCGTGGGGTGACGGGGTGACGCGCGTCGGCGTGCTCGGCGACGGGGCGACGGCAGCCGCCGACCTCGTGCGGGACGCGGGCGGCGACGCCGTCGTCGACGCGCCGCTGGACGGCGACGTGGACGTGCTCGCGGCGCTCGGCGAGGACGCGCTCCTCGACGCGCTCGCCGCGGCCGCGGGAGCGCCGGTGTTGCCCGTAGCGGCAGGCGACGAGTACGGCGGCGTCGCCCGCGAGGACCTGCCGGGCGCGCTCGCCGCGCTCGCGGCCGGCGACTACGAGGTCACCGACAGGCCGACGCTGGCGGTGGACGCCGACGGGACGTCGGCCCGCGCGCTCGCGGACGTGATGCTCGTCGCCGACGAGCCCGCGCGCATCTCCGAGTACGCCGTCGACACGCGCGGGCGACGCGTCGACGAGGTGCGCGCGGACGGCGTCGTCGCCGCGACGCCCGCCGGCAGCCACGGGTACGCCAGCGACGCGAACGGCCCGCTGCTGTCCGCGGACGCGCTCGCGGTCGTCCCCGTCTCGCCGTTCCGCGTCGAGCGCGTCCAGTGGGTGTTGGACGCGCCCGCCGCGGTCACCGTCGTCCGCGAGGAGGCCGACGTGGCGGTGCTCGTTGACGGCCGCGAGCGCGGGTTCGCCACCCCCCACGACCCCGTCGAACTCGACTGGGGCGACCCGCTCCCGGTCGCGGTCGTCGCGGCGTCGCGGGGCGTCGGCTTCGAGTGAGCGTATTGGAAAAGACATAATACCGCGACAGACCGACGTTCGCGCATGGCAGTTCCATCGGTCACGCTCTTCGGGCCACTCGACACGGTGCTGGCGCCCTACGCCGAGTACGCCGTGTTGGTCATGGTCGTGTTGAACTTCGTCAGCCGGCGGGTCGCCCACGCCGCCCACGAACGGCAGGCCGAGGACGGCGCGGACGCGCTCTCGTGGCACCCGTTCCACGCCTTCACGACGTGGGGCGTCGTGCTGTTGAGCTTCTACTACCTGACGCTGCACCACCACGCCGGCATGGTGATGTCCGTGCTCGCGCTCGGCACGATGCTCGCGGACTTCTTCGAGTTCGAAGCGCGCAAGGTCGAAGCGCGCGAGGGCCTCGAACTGGAAGCCCCGAAGGGCGCGCTCGTCGCGGCGACCATCACGTTCCTGTACGTCGCCTACATCAGCGTCTTCTACCTCGTCAAGCCCATCTGGGTGCAGGTCGTCTGACGCGGCCCGACGACCCGCTTTTCCGCGAAATCCACAGCGACTCGCCCTCGCTTCTCGACGCACACTTCGTCTGCTCTGTCTCCTGTGAGTCCGCCCGCGTAGCGTGTCTCGGGCGCACGCGGTCTACGTCGTACATCTACGCGTAGCCCACCGTAGTGCGAGCACGCGAGGATGGTAGGCGGAACGAGAACCGCGAGGACCACGATTCCGCGAACGCGGGGCGATGCAGGACGCTCCAATCAATCGACGAACCGTGGCGTCACAGCGGGCGCACAGGCGCAATGCGAGGCGACCCGGAACGCTGTGTCGTGTGAGAACGAGTACGGGCGTCCCCGCGACGAGCGCGACGCTACGCGGGAGCGAACGACCGCGAGAAACGAACTCGAAACGGTTACTCGCCGTTGACCTGCGCGTACAGCTCGCGGGCCAGCGGCACACCCACCCAGAAGAAGACTGCGCCGAAGATGGCGAGCCAGAACGACGCCTCCAGCAGTATCAGCGCGCCTTCGCCGAGCATCGAGAGGTCGCTCGGCGGCGCGCCGGTGAGCTGTGCACCGGCGAAGCTCGGGGTCTTGTACCAGCCCGCAAGCACCATCCAGATGAGGCCCGCGCCCGTCAACAGGCCGAGCCCTTTCGCGAACTCGTCAGCCATTATCTGAAGGTTCGTCGCCGCTGTCTTTATCCTTTGCCATTCCGCTGGCGCGGAACCGCGAGGAGAACGCGTACACGACCCCCCCGGCCGCGATGAGACCGACGCCGAGCGCCGCGAACGCCACGTTCACGTCCTCGGGCGCCGCCCGTCCCGCGTTCGTCGCGGTGTCCAGCGCGACGAACCCGAGGACGACCGTGACGACGGCGAACAGCGTCGAGAAGACGGTCACGGACTTGTAGAGCCGGTCGGGCACGACCACCTCGCGGCCGCGTTCGTCGTCACCCATTACGTGGACGGACGGCCGCGCGGTACTTCACTCTCGCGGTCCGCGAGCAAACAGAGAGAAACAAGGCGGTGTGAGGCGGGACGGGAGCGCGTTACTTCGGCGGCCGGAGCTTGTAGTACCGGCGGTTGAGGTCGTACATGTACCCCTCGCGCATCGTCTTCAGCAGCCCGTACGCGATGGCGCCCGCGATCGGCGGCACGAGGAACGTCAGGTCGAACAGGAGGTGCGCGTCGATGGGCATGAGGTTCTTCATCGACAGCGCGCTGATAGCCACCGCGAACACGACGCCCATCACGCCGACGGCCGCCCAGAACGGCTGTTCGACGGGGCGGCGCGCGCTCCCCTTGTTGAGGAACGGGACGATGGCGATGAACCCGACGACGACGAGGTTCGCAACCACGCCGTACGTCCGGTCGGCCATCAGCTTCTCGCCGCCGAGGATGGCGAGTTCGGGGTTCAGCGGCCCGAGCTTGAGCAGGCCGAACGACCAGTAGAGGTACCAGTCCGGCAGGATGATGCTCGGCGTCTGGCTCGGGTTCGCGGGCGCGCCGAGGTGCGGCGGGAGCGTCGACGCGAGGAAGAAGATCATCCCGACGAAGAAGCTCGTGAGCGCGAGGTTCCGGATGAGCTCGTGCGGCCAGACGGGGAACGCGAGCACGTCGCGCTCGACGTAGTCGGACTCCTCGCGGAGGTCTTGGTCCTCCCGCCGGGAGCGCTCGAAGTATTCGTAGGTCAGCCGGGAGAGGCCGGTCGTGCGCTCCTTGCGTTCGCGCCACGTCGGCGTCTCGTCGTCCGGCGGAACGATGCCCGTACCGTCGGTGCGAGCCGCGTCGTCGGTGTGTTCGTCGTCTGCCATTGGTTTAGTGGGGTTCCGCGATGCCCTGCATCCAGACGAGCCCGAGGTGGATGGCGATGACCGTCGTCACCACGAACGGGAGCAGGAACACGTGGAAGATGTACATGCGTTGGAGTGTCGGCTGGCCCGGCGAGAAGCCACCGAACACGAGCTGTGCGACCCATTCGCCGATGAGCGGAATCGAGAGGCTCATCTCGACGCCGATCTGTCCCGCCCAGAACGCCAGCTGGTCCCACGGGAGCAGGTAGCCGGTGTACCCGAAGACCATCGTGAGGCTGAGCAGGACGATGCCGACGATCCAGTTGACCTCGCGGGGCTCCTTGTACGCGCCCGTGAAGTAGACGCGGAGCATGTGGAGGAACACCGCGGCGGTCATCACCTGCGCAGCCCACCGGTGCAGCGACCGGAGGAAGAACCCGAAGTTCAGGTCCGTCATGATGGACGCGACCATGCTGTACGCGACGGTCGCCCCCTCGATGTTGGAGGACGCGGCGGCGGCCGTCGACGGCGAGTAGTAGAACCCGAGCAACGCGCCGGATATCGCCGCGACGACGTACGCGAGCGTCGAGAAGAACCCCAGCGAGTACAGCGGGTACCAGTACCAGAACTTGTTGTCGAGGTTGTACTGCTCGGTGTGGCTCTTCGGCATCTGGAGGTTGACCCGGTAGTACAGCGTCTCCAGCAGTTCGAGGTAGTCGACCAGCCGGAGCCGCTCGTCGAGCCACACGAGCGTTGCGAGGAACGTGTGCTCGATCGGCGTGAGGTCTTTCTCTTCGAGCCACGCGCCGTGGTCGTGGTCGTCCTTGCGTTCGACGCTCATCTATCCGTCCTCCGGGCGCGGGTACGCCGTGAAGCTGCGCTTGACGATGCTGTACGGGTCGTAAACGGACTGGTGGCACGCACAGTAAATCTGGTCGCCGGCGCCCTCGTAGTCCGAGGACCGGTAGCCGGGGACACAGCAGTAGTGCGTACACTTGCTCAGGAAGGCCATGAAGCCGTTCTGCGTGGCGGCGTCCAGCCACTCACCGACGTCCCCGTCGGCGTCCTCGACGGCGTCCTCGAGGAGTGTGCTCCGGATGACTTGCACCGGAATCGTGTTGTCGGTGTCCTGGGAGCGCCACGTGACCGCCGCAGGCTTCCCGATGCCGGCCTCGCCGTAGTCGTTCGCCCACGTATCGTAGTCGGCGAAGTCGTCGACGCTGACTTTGCCGGACGAGGGCTGCCACTCGTAGGAGCTCGCGCCGCCCGCGTACCGGAAGTAGTTGTCACCGTCGTAGCTCGGCTGGAGGCCCTGGTAGTCCTGGATGCCGCAGTACTGGTACCAGTCGACCTCGTAGGTCATGCCGCCGAGCTCTTGGCGGGCGACTTGGGCCGTCTCGCCCTGCTGTTCGACTTCCTGCACTTCGGGGTAGACGCCGCGGAGGTATCCCTCGTCGTCGATTTCGATGGGGACCATCGGCATCCCGCGCGGCGCGGGCCCGCCGACGTTCTCGACGCCGAAGTACGTCGTCTGGCCGCCGCCGGTCCCCGTCTGGTTGGTGACCGCGTCGAGGCTGGCGACGCCCGCGGTGCCGATGCCCGCGACGCCAGCGCTCCCGACGACGCCTTTCACGAACCGGCGACGCCCCGAACTCTCTGGGTACTTGTCAGACATAGTTATTTCTCGTAGTAGGGGTAGACTGCCTTCTTGAACTGTTCGCTGACGTCACCGAACGCGGACTCGCCGTCGACCTGGTCCTCGCGGACGTAGAGGTCCTCCCACTTGCGGCGGCGCTTCTTCACGATCATCACGTCCGGCAGGAACTCCTTGCGGTAGAGGAGCAGGACGAACGAGAGGTCGATGAAGATGGCCGCGAGGAGGAACCCGAGGTACATGTTCCCGACGGGGTCGACGCCCCAGCCCGTGACGAGCCCGTACGCGAACACCGCGACGAACGCGACTTCGACGAGCGTCAGCAACACGATTGCGACGGTCGCCGCCGTGCTCTCGCGGGCGGGCTCGTACCGGTGGATGTCGCCGTAGTTGGAGCCTTTCGATGACATTTATTCTTTGTTGGGTGCGCTCGCGTGCTGTGATTCGCCGTACTTGAGGACGAAGAAGGCGTAGACGAGCGACACGATCATCATCAGGATGGTCGCGATACCCACGAAGTGTGCCTGGAACGGCACGCCCATCTCTTCGGGGTGGAGCTCGGCTTCGCCGCCTCCGCCACCGGGTGCCTGTCCGCTCTCGTTGACGACCACGGTGCCGACCATGCCGGCGCCGGCGTGGGGCGTACAGACGTAGTTGTACTCGCCGGTCGGGCCGTCGAACGTGTGCGAGTACGTGAACCCGGAGTCTTCGAGGGATTCGTGGCCGCCCCACGACGCTTCCTCGGGGATACTGTCGGGGGCGACGTTGTGGCCGCTGGAGCCCCACTCCCACTCGACCGTCGCACCCGGTTGGATGTAGACGGTCTCGGGGTCGAAGACGAGCTGGCCGTTGGGGCCGACCGTGACGGTCTTCGTCGTCCCCGCACCCGGGAGCCCTCCGCCCTCGCCCGAGTCGCCCTCCGACGTCGTGGCGTTCCCGGACGTGGAGTTTCCGGACGTGCCGTTCCCGGAGGTGGTGTTGTTTCCTTCGCCCTCCTGAACGGCGGCGGACGTGGAGGACGACCGAGCGCCGGCTGCGCCGATGGCTGCAGCGCCGCCGGCCGAACCGGTCGCAATCTTCAGAAAGTCCCGCCTCTTCATACAGTCGTGAGTCAGGATGGCTACCGCATAAACCCACCGATGGCCGCGCGGGTCGAGACCGCCGTACGCCGGTTCTACCGGCGTTCAGGGGGCCTCGGAGTGGTCCTGCTGGCTGTCCGTTTCGGGGACGAACGACGGCCGCTCGCCGTCCCCGAGACCCGCCGACCGTAGGCGGTTCCGGAACTCCTCGGAGCGGAACCGGTCGGACAGTCGGGCGTTGGCGACGATGACCAGCATCAGCGCGCCGAACAGGACGAAGCCGACACCCGCGATGGCGGCGATGACGGCGGAGTTCCCGAGCGGGTACAGTTCCAGCGTCGTGCCGGCGACCGAGCAGGCGCGCGCGGCCGAGTCAGGGACCGAGGGGCACGACCGCACGAGCGGGTCGTAGACGAACGGCGAGAGCACGAGGAGGACGCCGACGACGACCTGCGCGAGGCCGATGTACTGGAGCAGCGTCGTCCCGAGACCGCCGCTCCCCTCGGGGACCTCCTGCGGGTCCGGGAGGCCGGCGTTCTCGGGCGCGTCGGGCACGTCGTAGTCGTCCATCGAGCAGAGCGCGACCGTCGGCTTCACGTCCCGGAGTACGGTGCCGCTGCCCTCGACGGTGCCGTCGGCGTAGACGACCGCGTACCCCTCGTCGGAGTACGCGAGCACGACGGGGTCGCCGTCGATGCTGTCGCGCTCGACGACCGCGAACACGTCGCGGGTGGCGACCCGGTGCCGGAGGTCGTCTTCCACGCGGTCGAGCAGCCGCTCGCCCGTGATCCACGTGTCCGGGTCGAAGGCCGCCTCCCACTCTTCAGCGGACAGCTCGGCCATCTCCTTCGGGCCGAACTCCTCGAAGTCGACCTGCTCTCGGAGGTCCGCCGGCGTCTCGGCGTCGGGCTCCTCGTCCGGCGCGGGCTGGTCGCCCCCGCCGGCGTTGGAGTCAGTCATCACCTCGAAGTTGCGCGTGAAGCGGGTAAACGCTTCCGACCTACACGACAGTCATCGTGACGTCGGTGTCGTTCTCGCTGACAGTCACCTTGTGGTACTCGTACTCGGCTACGGTTTCGTCGTAGACCGTCTCGTCGCCGCGCTCGACGACCACGCGCACGTCGTGCCCGCGGTCGTGTATCACCTGCGTGAGGTCGACTTCCCGACCAGCGGGGATTTCGTGGGACGCCGCGTCGCCGTCGGGCGCCAGCGTCACGGAGACGTTCTCGACGCCCGCACTGGCGCGCACCGTGAGGTGTTCGGGCGCGTGCGACGTGCCGACGCCGGTGTGCGGGGAGGTCGTGTCGCTGGTCGTCTCGGTGGGCACGGTCGCGGGAGCGGTCGTCGGAGTCGTCGTGTCGCTGCCGGTGGGCGCGAGCCCGGTACAGCCGGCGACGGCGACGAAGAGGGCTACTGCGGCGAGTCGCGTCGGGGCCATGGCTGGGCGTGCGGCCGAGGGCGGTAAACGTCTTGTGTCAGGGCGTACCGTGATTTCCGCGCGGAGGGAACGAAGCGAACGCGTTTAGTCGCGTCGGGCGAACCACTCGGCATGGTCGAGGACGTGGCGGTGGCGAGCGTCGCCGCGCTGCTGGTCACCGTGAGCTTCCCGTGCTACCTCTACGGCGCGTGGATAATCATCGACGCCGACACCGTCACGTGGGGGACGCTCAGGCACCACCTCGCGTACATCTTCGTGGGGCTGGTGCTCAACACCGTCCCGGTCGTCGTGTGGATGATTCCGGCGCTGTTCGACCAGCTCGGCGGGTTCGCGGTGCTGCACGCGTTCTTCGGCGTGCAGGCGTACGCGCTGTTGGCGTTCGCGCTGACCGGCATCGTCCCCATCCTGCGCGCGAAACGCGAGTACAACCTCTACCACGACCCCGAGCAGGACGTGGACCTCGACGAGATTCACGAGAACATGAGCGACTGGCGGCTCCGCCTGCGCGCAGGCGTCGTCGGGTACGTGCTCTGCTGGCTGGTCGCGTGGGTGCTGGGCGTCGCGCGGTTCGTGACGAAGTACCAGACGGAGTTCTGACTACCGCCGGCGGTACCAGACGTACGCGATGACGACCGCGAGCGCGAGCAGTCCGCCCGCGAAGAACAACACGCCCGGCGGGATACCCTGCGCCGCGGACTGCGCGCCCTCGGCGACTGTTGTCGTCGTCGCTTTCGTGGTCTCGGCTCCTTCCTGCATGATGCCGACGTTCCCGCCCTGCGTGGTCGCCGGCGCTGGCGTCGCGCCCGCGTCGCCGCCCGTGGTCCGGTAGTCCGGCGACGCCCGCCCGCCGAACAGCCGCTGGACGACGAGGCTCGCCACGCCGAGGAAGCCGACCGCGCCGAGCACGCGCAGCAGCCGCTCTTTCAGCGACGGCCCGGAGTCCTCCTCGGCCGCGAACACGACCAGCGACTCGGAGGCGGGCGCGTAGACGTTCATCTCGCGGCCCTGCTCGGAGTACCACGTGTCCGCGACCTCCACGAGGCCGGCGTCCACGAGCTTCTCCAAGTGGTAGGTGGCGTTCTGGAGCGACGTCCCCACCTCGTCGGCGACGCTGGAGGCGGTGTCTGGCTCCTCGTACAGCGCGGCGAGAATCTCGCGGGCGGTGCTCGACGACAGCGCCTCGAACACTTCGTCGGCGGCGTCCTCGCGGATGCCGACCACGCGCGAGCCGTCGCCGCGTTCGACGGTCGACCGCGACGGGAGTAGGCGGTTCCCAGCCATCTACGCTCGGCTACACGTCGCTCCCTCAAAGCACCTCCTAAAGCTAAAGCCCCGATTTGAGTCTGCGCGGGGAGGCCAAAACGAGCGCTTACCGCCGCGCTACCACTCGCTGCCGTCCGCGAGGTCGACATCGCTGTCGCGCTTCGAGGACGGGCAGAGGTCTTCGAGCACGCACGCCGAGCAGTCGGGGTTGCGCGCGGTGCAGGTGTCGCGGCCGTGGCTGATGAGCCAGTGCGTGTAGTTCTTCCAGTGCTCGCGGGGGACGACCGGCATCAGGTCCTCCTCGATGGCCTCCGGGCGCTCCTCCTCGGTGATGCCGAGGCGTCGCGAGATGCGCTGGACGTGCGTGTCCACGACGATGCCCTCCGTGATGTCGTGGCCGTGCTGGAGCACGACGTTCGCGGTCTTCCGGCCGACGCCCGACAAGTCCGTGAGTTCGCTCATCGTGTCCGGCACCTCGCCGTCGTGCTCGTCGAGGATGGCCCGCGCGGCGCTCTTGATGTAGCCGGCCTTGCTGTTGTAGTACGTGATGGAGTTCAGGTCCTCGGCGAGTTCCTCCTCGTCGGCGTTCGCGTAGTCCTCGGCGGACCCGTACTTCTCGAAGAGGTGGGCGGTCTCCTTGTTCACGCGCTCGTCGGTGCACTGCGCGGAGAGGACGACCGCAATCAGGAGTTCGAGGCGGTTCGAGAAGTTCAGCGAAATCTCGGGGTCGGGGTACTCGTCGCTGAGGCGGTCGATGACTGCCTCGACCTGCGCCTCGCGCGACTCCAGCGGCGTTCCCATACCCGGAACTCGGCCGGCGAGCCTTTCGGTGTAACGGAACCGGCCGCGGGCCGCCCGGCTTCCGGGACGTTTATGCGCGCGACAGACACCCATCGGGGTATGAAAGCGACCGCGCGAGCCCACCCGATTCAGGGCATCGTGAAGTACCACGGGATGCGGGACGAGGACCTCCGGCTCCCGTACCACGACTCCATCAGCGTCTGCACCGCGCCGAGCAACACCACCACCACCGTCGAGTTCGACCCCGACCGCGAGGAAGACACCTACGTCATCGACGGCGACGAAGTGGACGGGTCGGGCGCGGACCGCATCCGGAAGGTCGTCGACGAGGTCCGCGACCGCGCGGGCGTCGACGACCGCGTGCGCGTCGAGAGCGAGAACAACTTCCAGTCGAACATCGGCCTCGGGTCGTCGGCGTCGGGGTTCGCGGCGCTGGCTCGCGCGGCCACCGAGGCGGCGGGACTTGACCTCTCGCTGCCCGAGATTTCGACCATCGCGCGGCGCGGGTCGGCGTCGGCGGCGCGCGCGGTCACGGGCGGGTTCTCGGACCTCCACACGGGCCTGAACGACGAGGACTGCCGGAGCGAGCGCCTCGACGTGCCCGAGGAGTTCGTCGACGACCTCCGCATCGTCATCGCGAAAGTCCCCTCGTACAAGGAGACGGGGCACGCCCACGCCGAGGCCGCGGAGAGCCACATGTTCGAGGCGCGCCTCTCGCACATCCACGCCCAGTTGGCGGAGGCCCGCGACGCGCTCCGCGAGGGCGACTTCGAGCGCGTCTTCGAGACCGCCGAGCACGACTCGCTGTCGCTGGCGGCGACGACGATGACCGGCCCGTCGGGCTGGGTCTACTGGAAGCCCGACACCATCGAAGTGTTCGACGCGGTCCGCGACCTCCGCAGCGAGGACGACGTGCCCGTCTACTTCTCGACGGACACGGGCGCGACCGTCTATGTGAACACGCGCGCCGAGCACGCCGACGAGGTCGAGGCCGCAATCGCGGAGTGCGGCGTCGAGACGGACGTCTGGGAGGTCGGCGGCCCCGCCGAAGTCCTCGACGAGAGCGACGCGCTGTTCTGAGTCGGCGGGTACGGTTTTGGCGCTGGACGGCGTACCCACGTGCATGCGCGTCGTCGTACTCGGCGGTGGTTACGCGGGCGTCGTCCTGACCGACCGACTGGAAGACCGACTGCCGGCGGACGTGGACCTCGTGGTGGTCGACGACACGGGCGAGCACCTCGTCCAGCACGAGATCCACCGCGCGATACGCCGCCCGGCGTTCGCCGACGACGTCGTCGTCCCGCTGGACGACATCTTCGACCGAGCGCGCGTGGAAGTCGCAACTGTCGAGTCCGTCGACCGCGACGCCCGCGAAGTCGCGTTCGCGGACGGCTCCGCCCTCGACTACGACGTGGCGGCGGTCTGTCTCGGCGCCGAAACCGCATTCTACGGCCTGCCGGGCGTCGAGGAGCACGCGGTCCCGCTGAAGCGGCTGCCCGACGCCGCGCGCATCCGCCGCGAGTTCGAGGCGCTCGCGGAGTCGGGCGGCGGCACCGCGGTCGTGGGCGGCGCGGGGCTCTCGGGCGTGCAGACCGCGGGCGAGCTCGCGGCGTTCGCGCGCGAGGCGGACGCCGACGTGGACGTGGTGTTGCTCGAACAGCGCGAGAGCGTCGCGCCGTCGTTTCCCGAGCGCTTCCGGGAGGCGGTCCGGGACGAACTCGACCGCGAGGGCGTGGACGTGCGCACCGGCGTCACCGTCTCGCGGGCGACGGAGGCGGCGGTCGAGACCGGCGACGGCGACGTGCCCCACGACGTGTTCGTGTGGACGGGCGGCATCCGCGGCCCGGACGCGCTCGACGGCGAGCGCGTGGACGTTCGCGCGGACCTCGCGGCCGACGACCACACGCTCGTGCTCGGGGACGCCGCGCGCGTCGTGGACGCCGAGGGCGCGGCGGTGCCGGCGTCCGCGCAGGCGGCCGTCCGCGAGGCGAAGGTCGCGGCGCGGAACGTCGAGACGCTCGTGGCGGACGCGCGGGAGCGCGACGACGGGTTCCGGCCGCGGCTGGACCGGTACACGTTCGACTCGCCGGGGTGGCTGGTGAGCGTCGGGGACGGCGCGGTCGCGCAGGTCGGCCCGAGCGTGTTCCGGGGCGCGGCGGCGAACGCCGTCAAGTCCGGCGTGGGCGCGAGCTACCTCGCGTCCGCCGGCGGCGTCCGCGAGGCCGCCGAGCTGCTCCGCGAGGAGTTCGACCGCGGTGGCGAGTAGCGCGGGTCGTGTAACCTGACGGCCAATCCAGTTTTAGGGGGGCGCCCCGACTAGAAGGATATGACAGCCGACAGTTCCGCGGCTCGCGGGCCGCCCGCACAGACCGACGGCAGCGGGTCGTCGAGCGAAGACGCGCTCGCAGACGACCACACGGTGCTCGTGGTGGACGACGAAGCCGAGTTCGCGGAGTCCGTCGGCCACTGGATCGACCAGCACTGGGACGCGGTCGTCGCCACCGACGGCGAAGAGGCGCTCGAAGCGTTCGGGCCGCACGTCGACGCCGTCCTGCTCGACCGGCGGATGCCGAAGCTCTCCGGCGGCGAGACGCTGGCGCGGATTCGGGAGCGCGACGGGAGCGCGCGCGTGGCGATGCTGACGGCGCTGGAGCCGGACCTCGACGTGGTGGAGTTGGAGTACGACATGTACCTGGAGAAGCCCGTGGACCGCGCGGAGGTCGTCGACGCCACCCGGGAGCTGTTGGAGCGCGCGAACTACACGCGAGAGCTGCGGGCGCTGTACGCGCTCAGCTCGAAGGTCGCGGAGCTGGAGGCGCGCTACGACGACGCACAGTTGGCCGACGACGAGCGCTTCCAGCGGCTGCAGGCGGAACTGGAGCGCGTCCGCGAGCAGGCCACCGAGCAGCTCGACGCCGCCGAGGACGGGCAGATGGCCGAGCTCCTGCAGGTCGTCGAGGACGCCGAGGGGTAGTCACGCCGACGCCACCGGGAGCGTGACGCGGACGACGGCGCCCGTGGGTTCGTTGTCCTCGATTTCGACGCCGCCGCCGTAGGACTCGACGGTCTTGCGCACGAGGAACAGCCCGAAGCCGCTGCCGGAACTGTGCTCGCCGAGCTCCCCGCGGTCGAAGACGGCGTCCTTGCGGTCGTCGGAGATGCCGGGGCCGTTGTCCGCGACGCGGACAGTCACCCAGTCGCCGTGTCGCTCGGCGTCTCCTTGTCGTTGTGTTCGACCGCGTTCGTGAGGAGGTTCTCGAAGACGGGTTCGAGGAGTTCGTCCGCGCTCACGGCGACCACCGGAACGTCGCCCAGCGAGACGGTGGCGTCACCGTAGGCGGCGCGCGTGCCGTCCGCGACGGCCTCCAGCGCGGGCCGGAGGTCGACCGGTTCGAGGACGTGTTCGCCGTCCTCGACGAGCGACTTCGTGTAGGTGCGCATCGTCTGGACGAAATCGGCCATGCGGTCGACGTGGTCGAGGAGGACTTCGCGGTGGTCGGCGAGGCTCTCGTCGTCGGCGGTCTCTAAGGTCTGGAGGCGGGCCTTCACGACTTGGAGGTCGTTGAGGAGGTTGTGGCGGAGCGTGCGGTTGATGAAGTCCAGTTCCTCGCGCTCGGCGGCGAGTTCGCGCTCGTAGTCGAGGCGACCGAGCACGTCGTCAAGGTGGGTGGCGAGCACGCTGACGGCGTTGCGCTCGCGCGTGGCGAGGGCGGCGGCGAGTTCGATGCGGCCACGGTCGCCCACGGCGACGGTCGTATCCAGCGCGGCGTCGGCGTCCGCGGGGCCAGCGAGGACCTCGCCGTCGAGCACGACGCGGACGGCGGCGGGCGCGTACAGGGCGTCGACGGCTTCGCGCGCGAGTTCGGCGGCGCGGTCGCGGCTGTCGGCGTTCACGAGCTTCGAGGCGTACTCGTGGAGGAGGTCGAGGCGCTCGTTGGCCTCGCGTTCGCGCGCGAGCTGCTTCTGCTCGGTCACGTCGGTGGCGACGACGTAGACGTACGTCCGGCCGCGGTCGGTGTCGTAGGGGACGAACTGGAAGATGAACTCCCGGGCGTCCCCGGCGTCGGCGACATCGCTGACGCCGGCGTCGTCGCTGTACGCCAGTTCTCGGGTGGTCGGTTCGCCGCTGTGGTCGGCGTCGAACAGCGACGACAGCGACGTGTCGGCGAGCCGGGCGGCGTCCGCGACGACGGCGTCCGGGTGGGCGAACGTCTCCCGGAAGCGCTCGTTCGCCGACGAGACCGTGGGCGAGCCGTCGGCGAGTTCGACGGTGGCGACCGCGTCGCTGGTGTTCTCGAAGAGGCCGGCGAGGCGGTTGCGTTCGACCCGCAGGTCGCGGCGGCGGCGCGCCGAGCGCGCGCGGTAGACGCCGATGCCGAACGAGCCGAGCGTGCCGACGACGACGGCGTCGAGCGCGATGACGTACGGCTTGAGGGCGCCCATCGCCCACAGTTGGACGCCGGTAATCCACGCGAACAGCGCGCCGGTCGCGGCGAAGCCGGCGAACGACGTGGCCGCGACCGTGTTGGCGTGGTCGCGGCTGGCCGACGAGCGCGCGAGCCAGACGCCGCCCGCGACGAGGAGCGCGGCGAGCGCGAACAGGGTGGCGTTCTCAGCGAGCGACGGCAGGAGCGACCAGCCGAGCGCGGTGGTGTCGTCCCAGACATCGTACAGCGGCACGGCGAACAGCGCCGCGCCGAGCGCGGCGACGGCGTACCCGGGGAGCCGTCGCCGGCGGGCGTCCGGCGGTGCGGAGTCAGACATATGTTCGGAGTGCCGCCAGCACGCAGTTAAGCGTACTCGCCGAACCGGGGTCGCGCGACGGCGCGCAGCCGCGACAGAAGCAGGTCGTCAGGCGTCGGGGTGGTGGAGCGTGAACGGGCTGTCCTCGCCGGGGGTGGCGCGCAGGATGCGCTGGACGCGATTGTGCCATTGGTCGTAGAACCGTCGGCGCTCGGCGTCGGTGGCCTCGCCCGCGACGAGCTTCGGAATCAGGTCCGTGACGCCGCCGTCCTCGCCGGGCGGGGTGATGCCGGCGGCGTGGGGCGCGAAGGAGACGCGCACGCTGTCGCCGGTGTCGAGGCGGTGGAACGCGAACGTCCGCCCGGGGCCGTCGAGGTCGGTGAACGACAGGAGGTTCTCGCGGCCGCCGTACCCACCGAAGCCCGTGAACCCGGTCTCGCGGTCCGCGCCGGTGACGTGGCTGACGACGTTCGCCATCGGGCCGAGGCCGTGGTCGTCGGGCTCGCCGCCGACCTCGACGGCGATGTCGCTGCGCACGGGCAGGTCCTCGGGGTAGAGGTCGTCGAGCGCGAGCTGGGTGGTGCGGTACGCGCCCGCGACGGCGGGGCAGGCGTGGCCGGCGGCGAGCACGACCTCGGGGAAGCCGACGACCAGCGGGTCGTCCTCGGGGACGACGCCCAGCACTTCCGCCAGCGGGTCGCGGACCGCGATGGGGTCGGCGTCCGCGAGGTGCTGCCAGTTCGTCCGCTCGGTGCCGCGTCTCGGCGTCGGGTCGGTCTCGGGGTCGACGAGGTCACTCATGGATTTCGAGGTAGGTGGTGTACTGCTTGCGGAGGACGCGCCGCCGGCTCTCGACGACGGCGAGCAGCTCGTGGGGGGTCTCGGCGGCGAGCTTCGGGTACTCGGTCGTCGCGCGGCGGTCGGTGCTGTGAATCTCCAGCACCGACCCCGGCGGGAGGTCGTCGAGCGCGCGCTGGACGCGCACGATGCCGTTCGCACAGCCCCGCCCACGGTTGTCGACGGTGCGGTCGGGGTCGGCGTCGGGGGCGGTGTCGGGCACGTCGAGGTCCGGCATCAGTCGCCCACCTCCCCGTCCATCTCCGCGAGGTCGCAGACGCCGTCGATGGGCGAGCACGCGCGCCACATCGGGCACGCGAGGAAGATGACGAACAGGACCGCGACGAACGCGAGCTTGGCGAGCACGGCGAGCCCGGCGGTCGTGCCGACGTACGTGCCGGGGCTGGTGCCGAGCGCGTCCACGGACTGGAAGATGCCAGTGAGCACGAGCGTCGGGATGACGAACCGCACCGTCCACCGGAAGCGTTCGAGCTGTTCGCCGGCCGCCCGCACGACCGGCGGCGTCGGCCGGAGCTGGCCGGTGGGGACGGCGACGAAGATGTTCCAGACGGCGCCGCCGACCCACGCGCCGAACGCGAGCAGGTGAATCGCGCGGGAGGCCGTCGGGACGATGCCGCCGCCAGCGAGCGCGACGTCGGCGGCGGCGGACAGCGCGACGGCGAGCACGGCACCGCCGAGCGCGAGCCCACCGGCGACCGTGCGGAAGCGCTCGGGGACGGGGGCGTCGTCGAGGGTGTCGATTGCGCCCGCGGTGACGGTGAGCGCGAGCGCGCCGGCGAGGCCGCCGCGGAGCGCGAGCGGGGCGTCGGCGTAGACGACGGCGAGCAACGCGACGCCGGAGACGGCGAGCACGGCCAGCGCGCCGGCGGCGATGCGGTCGAAGCGCCGGTACATCTCCGCGCAGTAGTCAGCGGCGGCGTCCACGTCGCCGGGGCGGACGAAGCCGTGCTTCCAGAGCAGGCCGCCGAGGAGCACGCCGAACGCGACCAAGTACCCCCACTTGGCGAGCGCCAGCGCGGGCGACCACCAGCCCGTGAGGTCGAGGGTGAGCGCGGTCCCGACCAGCGACGCCGCGAGGATGACGGTGAGCGCGGCTTTCGGGAGGAGGTACTTGTCGAAGAGTTCGTCGGCGACTGTGCCGGCCTGCTCGTGGGTCACGTCTGCCATCGCGGCTGGAACACCTCACCGACTGATTAGGTGCACCTAAACTAAGGACTGTGTGCGGACATGTTCGGCGGGCGCTCAGCGCGACGCGAGCGCCGCGACGACCGCGAGGAGGACGGCTGCGAGGACGACCGCGCCCCCGGCGGCGAGCGCGCGACCAGCAGTCGCCAGCACGGGCGCGCCGACAGCCAGCCCGCCCGCTTCGACGACAGCACCCACGAGGAGCGCGGCGAGCGCGGCCCGAGTCGTCGTCTCGCTGGTCCCTGCGGCGTCGGTGACGCTCGGCGGGTAGAACTGGACGAGGAAGCCCGCGACGGTGACCGCGAGGAAGCCACCGAGCACGAGCGCGACGTGCGCGCCGATGCGGGCAGGGGAGAGCCAGCCCGCGGCGACGGCCCCCGCAACGGCGACCGCCACAGCCCCCGCGCCGAGACCGGCGAGGATGGCGTCGAGGCCGACCCTGCGGCGGTCGGACCGAGCGAACAGGACGACTGCGTGCGCGAAGAACGCCACGACGGCGGCGCCTTCGATTGCGGCGGCGGCGCGGAACAGCCACCCGCCCCACAGCGAGTGCGCGAGCAGGCCGGGGCCGACGCTACCCGCGGCGAGGACGAAAATGGCGGGCGCCGCGAGCGGGTCGACGCCGAGGAACCGCGGGAGCAGGCGCACGCCGAGCGCGAACACGAGCAGCGCGGCGACGCCCGCGGCGAAGAGATGCGAGACGCCCGCAGGCGACGCCGCGAGCAGACTCGGGGCGGCGGTCGTCGCGGCGAGGAGGTCGTACGAGCCGACGACGAGGTACGCGAACGCGACGGGGAGCGCGAGCACGGCGGCGCGCTCGGAGGGGTTCGAGGCGTCCGCGAAGGGGTCGCGGGCGACGCCGCGCAGTGACCGCGCCAGCGACGCGACGAACGCCGCGACACCCGCGGTCCACGCCAGCGCGCCCGCGAGCCGCGTTCCGGCTGGCGCCGCGGGGAGGTAGCTCGCGGCGAGTAAGAGCGTCCCCGACGCGGCCAGCAGGAGGTGGACGGCGGGGAGTCGGCCGGGCCGGTGGACGCGCCCGAAGTACGCGGGCACGAGCAGGTAGGCGTGCCCGAAGACGACGTGGAGGACGAACCCGGGGACGGCGAGCGCGACGGCGCTCCGGGCGGGGACGCCGGCGAGCAGGCCGACCCACCACACCACGAGGAAGGCGACGCCTGCGAGCGTGAACAGCCGCGTCCACCGCCCGACGCCGGAGCCAGTCGCTGCCACGCTCGGGGAGACGGTCCGCCCGAGGGAGACACCTCTGTCGAACATCTTCGGCGGCACGAGTGTGCTATCGTGCCACACCGAACATCTCCGGACGCAGGCCTTTGCGCGCTCGCGGCCTACGCCGCGGTGATGGACGCCACGCGCGACACCGAGGCGGGCGCCGAGTGGACGCGCGCCAGCACCGACGACCGGCGGCCGCCGGTCCAGCAGTCCGTCCGCTACCTCGAAGCTGTCCTCGAATATCCCGAGCTAGAGGCGACGCGATTCGGCGGCGGGTTCTTCCCCGACGCCGTCCCCTACACCTGCGACGGCGAGCGCCGCGTCTTCTACTGGCGGCCCGTGCTCGACGCCGCCGCACCGCCCGCCGGCGAGTGGAGCCACGTCTGCGCGACGCCCTATCGCGTCCAGCCGGCCACCGGCGGCGAGACGGTGTCACGGGCGCTGACCGACGACGATGGCCGCACGGTCGTCGTGGAGGGGACGGTCGGCGGCGACTCGACGGAGGCCGAACTCGCGGCGAGCGAGCGGCCCGCGGTGAGCGTGGAACGCGTCGGCGACGACGCGGCGGTCGTCGCGGTCGCGGGCGACCGACACCGCGTCGAGCGCGGGGAGCGCCGGGAACTCCCACTCGACGAGCGGCGCGTGGACCTCGCAGACGGCGAAGAAGTGGCGGTGACGCCCGTGCTGTCCGTCCGCTACCCGGGCGAGCGGACGTTCTACCACCCCGCGGTCGACGCGACCTACCGGCTGTTCCCGTCGTTCGGCCTCGACCTCGACGACGCGCCGCGCGCGCTCGACGTGACGCCCGGCCCGTCCGTCAGCGAGGACGGGGTCGCCGCGGCGCTCGGCGTCGACCGCGACGCGCGGCCGTACGCCGAGCGCGTGCTCTGGCAGGCGTTCGTCCACACCGCGTTCGGCGACGACGCCGCGCCGACGCTCGCGCAGTTCCCCGATGGGCAGTTGGCCCTCTGGCCCGGCGAGTGAGTTCGGTTACTCGTCGGCCGGCCCGAGGTAGTCCCACGCCTGCAGGCGGTCGCCGTCGCCCTCCACCCAGCGGTCGCCGATGTCGTCGCGGTAGTAGAGGTTCGGGATGAGCACGTCCTCGACGCGCTCGTAGGCCTGCTGTTGGGCTTCTCGCATCGTCTCTCCCTTCCCGGTGACGACCAGCGGCATCCCGGACTCGCCGGCGACGCGCCACTGGCCGTCGACGCGCTTGGCGTCCTCGATGTGGACGCCCGGCGGCGGCGTCGTCGTCCCGTCGCCGTCGTCCGAGCCGAACACGATGGCGGCGTTCCGGGAGTTCTCGTCGTAGGTCGGCTCGTCGTCGAACGGGAACGGCGGCAGCACCACGCGCACGCCGACTTGGTAGCCGTCGTGGACCTCGAAGCCGGGGTCGCGGCCGTTCGCCAGCGCCGCGAAGAACTCCCCCGTGGACGACTCGATGGCCTCCTCTTGGAGCGTGATGGTGGGGTAGCCGAACCGCGGCGTGAACTCCAGCGGGTAGATGCCGGTGTCGTTGACGATGCAGTTGAGGTCGATGCTGCCGACGTAGCCCTCGTCGGCGAGCCACCCCTCCAGCCGGCCGAGCGTGCGCTCGAAGAGGTCGTTGCGCCGCGACCAGAACATGCTCGTCCCCATCTCCCCGGTGGAGGGGCCGATGTTGCCGGGGAACAGCCGCTTGTGCTCGAAGTTGAAGTTCACCGGCTCGACGAACTCGTTGCCGTTGAAGAACCCGCAGACCGCGACCTCCACGCCCTCGACCTTGCGCTGGAGCTGGAACCCCTTCATGCGGTGGCCCCACGCCTTCTCGTAGGCGCGCAGCACGTCGATGACGTCGCCGCCGTCGTCGTCGTTGCCGACGTACAGCAGGCGCTTGACGTTCTGGACCTCGCCGAGCGGCTTCACGACGTACGGCCCGGGGTTCTCGCGGACGTGCTGGATGCCCGCTTGGAAGTCCGAGAACTCCTCGTGGTCGATGGTGTTGACGCCGTTCTCCTCCAAGATTTCCATCGCGTAGCCGCGGTCCTCCTCCAGTCGGTCGGTGTTCGGAGTGCCCCCGACGACGGCGTGGCCGTCCGCGCGCAGTTCCTCGGCGAGCGCGCCGGTGCCGACGTCGCTGCCGACCCAGATGTCGTCGAAGACGACGACGTCAGCCCAGTCGAGTTCGGCCTCCCAGTCGTCGGTCTTCGGGACGAACCCGTCGGCTATCTCCTCGTCGGAGTCGGCCCCGACGTAGTATTTCACGTCGTGGCCTTCCTCGTGGACCTGCCACGCCACGTCGCCGATGAGCGCCGCGTCCGCGGAGACGAACAGAAACTTCGTGGGCTCCATGCCGGGTCGTCTTCGCGCGCGACCAAAAGGATGCTGACCAATCGCGTAGGGAACACGGAAGTCCCGGGGGTGGCCGTCCGTCCCGTTGCGCGCCCCAGACGGACAGAATCCCGCAGCACGCGCGGTGAAAGGTGACGTGTCCGGAATCGATTTATACCAGTTACGTGTTAATGCGTGGTATGCCATCAAGAGTCAATCGGCGCGACGTCATCCGCGGCATCGGTGCCGCCGGCATCGCCGGCTTGGCCGGCTGCACCGGAGGCGGCGGCGGAGACAGCGGCGGCCGGACAATCAAGCACGGCGTCCTCCTGCCGACGACGGGCGACCTCGCGGACCTCGGCGGCCCCATCCGCGACGGCGCGGTTCTCCCGCAGACCCTGCTGGAGGGCGAGACGGACTTCACCTTGGACTTCTCCGTGCAGGACACCCAGACCGACCCCAACGCGGCGCAGTCCGCCGCGCAGACGCTTCGCAACGGCAGCTACCCCGCGGTCACGGGCGCGGCGTCCTCGGAGGTCACCATCTCCGTGGCGAAGAACGTCTTCATCCCTTCGGGCATCGTGGGCTGCTCCCCGGCGAGCACGTCGCCGGCGATTACCGACCTCGACGACAACGGCCTCATCTGGCGGACGCCGCCGACCGACGCCCTGCAGGGCGAAGTGCTCGCGCAGGTCGCCGTCGAGCAACACCAAGCCTCGACGGCGGCGACGATGTACGTGAACAACTCCTACGGCCAGCTGCTCGCGGAGAGCTTCAACTCCGCGTTCCAAGACCAAGACGGGCAGGTCGCCCAAGAGGTCTCGTTCCAGAAAGGGCAGTCGTCGTACACCTCCCGCATCTCGCAGGCGCTCAACGACAACCCCGACGTGGTGGTCGTCATCGGCTACCCGGAGAGCGGCATCCAGCTGTTCCGGGACTTCTACTCGGACTTCGACACCGACGTGCCGATTCTCGTCACGGACGGGATGCGCTCGTCGAGCCTCCCCGCGGACGTCGGTAACCCACTGAACAACGTCACCGGCACCGCGCCGCTGGCGGCCGGCCCCGGCCGGGACTACTTCGACGAGCAGTACCAGTCGGAGTACGGCGAGGAGCCCGGCGTGTTCACGTCGCAGGCGTTCGACGCCACCGCGGTCTGCCTGCTGGCGAACGCGGCCGCCGGCGAGAACACCGGCACCGCCATCGCCGAGGAGATGCAGAACGTCGCCAACCCCGGCGGCGAGGAGGTCACGCCGAGCACGCTCGCAGACGGCCTCCAGATGGCCGCCGACGGCACCGAGGTGCAATACTCGGGCGCGTCCAGCGCCGTCGACTTCGACGACAACGGCGACCTGACCGCCGCGACCTACGAATACTTCGGCTTCCAAGAGGGCGGCGGCATCGAGACGCTCGACGAGATTCAGTTCTCGGCGTAACGCCACCACCCGCTTTTCGCCGGGCGGACGCGGATTCTCTGTGCCTGCGAACGCCACCGTCGTGTTTTGACGGTCCGTCCGGAACGTCCCCGCGGAGAGTTATGCACGCTACACGAATGCGAGCGGCGGCAGTGGCCGCCCTCGTCGTCGTCTCCCTGACTGCGGGCTGTATCGGCGGGCTGTCCGCGGACGGCTCCGTCGACGCGGCCGCGGTCGGAGACACAGTCGAACAGCGATACGCCGCCCTGAACGGCTACGACGCGACGGTCACCCGCACGGTCGAAGTCGGCGACTCGACCGCGACCACCAGCGCGAACGTCACCGTCCACGGCGAACAGCGAGAAATCACGTACCGCGCCGGCCCGCGGGCCGGCGAGACGGTCACCACGACGACCGACAGCGGCCCGGTCTTCGACGCCGCCACGGGCGCGGACAGCCCCGCGACGCCCGCCGCTTACGGCGAGCTCGCGGCGTCGATGGTGCGCACCAGCGACGTCACCGTCGAGCGCGTCCGCAGCTACGACGGCCACCGCACCGCGGTCGTCGAACTGGAGCCGCGTGAGAACGCCACTGGCGACGCGACGAACGTCTCGCGGACCGTCTGGGTTGACCTCGACCGCGAGATTCCGCTGAAGTTCACCACGTCGTGGACGACCGCCGACGGCGAGTCGGCGTCGGTCACCGTCACGTACGACGACGTGACGCTGTACGAGAACGGCAGCGAGTCCGCCAGCGCGGAGGTGTCGGCGTGACTAGCGTCGACGCCGACCGCGGGAGCGTGCGCGGCGCGACCCTCGTGTTGGTCGTCGTCGGCGTCGTCGTCGGCGTCGCGTTCGCCCCGCAGGCGTGGGGGTACGCGACCGAGCCCGACGGCACCGTCGCTGTCGTGGAGCTCCACGGCACCATCACGGGCGACTCCGCGAGCGCGGTCGTCGACGACCTCCGGGAGGCCCGCCACAACGACTCCGTCGAGGCGGTCGTCCTCGACGTGAACAGCCCCGGCGGCGCCGCGTCCGCGAGCGAACAGCTCTACCTCGCGGTGAAGCGCACCGCCGGCGAGATGCCCGTCGTGGCGAGCGTGACCGGCACCGCGGCCTCGGGGTCGTACTACGCCTCGGTGCCCGCCGACGACATCTACGTCACGCCCGCCTCGGTCGTCGGGAGCATCGGCGTGCGCGCCACCCTCCCCTCCGGGGGCGTGCCCGCTGGCGAGGTCGTGACCGGCCCCGACAAGGGCAGCGGGTCGACGCCCGACGAGGTGCGCCAGCGCGTGGAGACGCTGCGGCGCGCGTTCGTCGGTTCCGTGTTCGCCGAGCGCGGCGACCGCATCGAGCTGACCCGCGAGGAGGTCTCGCACGCGAAAGTGTACGCCGGCGCGAACGGCATTCAGAACGGCCTCGCGGACGAAATCGGCGGCGTCGACACGGCCATCGCGGCCGCCGCCGACGACGCGGGCCTCAGCGACTACGACGTGGTGCGGATGGAGGCGCCGCAGGCGTCGGTGCTCTCCCAGCTCGGGCTGGCCACCGACGGCGAGCCCGCGGACGCGAGCACCGAGGACGTGTTCGAGTACCGCGGCGTTGACACCGTGCAGTACCTGATGTTGCACGGGACCATCGAGACCGACGCGGCCGCCGACGCCACGGGGGTGACCGCCAATGCGAGCGCGTGAGGTCGCGCGCGCGGTCGGGGTCGTCGCCGTCGTCGCGGCGGTCGTGGTCGCGGCGGCGTTCGCGGGCGGGCTCCTCTTGGACTCGCCCACGCAGTCGGCGTCGCCGTCCGCGCCAGCCTACCAGCCGAACGAGCTCGTCGCCCAGCCGATTGCCGACGACGGGAGCGTCACCGCGCCCGCGGGCGACGAGTCGAAGACCGTGGTCATCGACGTGAGCCACGGCAACGCCGTCAGCGAGGACGCCCTCCAGCCGTTCGTCGACGCGCTCGTCGCCGCCGGCCACGAGGTCCGGCTGTTCGGCGGCGGGACGAGCACCATCGGCGCCGAGCCCGGCGCGGCGTTCAACGAGACGCTCCGGAGCGCGGACGCGCTGGTCGTCGCCAGCCCCGCGACGACGTACTCGTCGAACGAGCGGGCGGGCATCGAGGCGTTCGCGGACGCCGGCGGCCGCGTGCTGCTCGCGGCGGAACCGCCGACGACCACGAGCACGTCGTCGACTGTCTCGATTCCCGGCCTGACCTCGGGCAGTACCGCGTCGGCGTCCGGCCAGCCGACGAACCTCGCGACCGCGTTCGGCGTGTCGTTCGGTGACGGCTACCTCTACGACATGGCCGAGAACGCGAACAACTTCCAGTCCGTGTACGCCGCCGGCGACAGCGGCGTCGCCGAGGGCGTCGAAGAAGCCATCCTCACGGACGCCACGCCCGTGACCACCGGCGGGGACGCCTCGCCCGTGCTGACGGCCAGCGGCGTGTCGCTTTCCTCCACGCGCGACGAGGCGTCGTACGCCGTCGCCGCGCGCAACGGGAACGTCCTCGCGGTCGGAGACACCGACTTCCTCACGTCGGGCACCGCGACCGAGGGCGACAACGACGTGCTGGCGAGCAACGTCGCTGCGTTCCTCGTCAGCGGCGACAAAGAAGCCGGCGCGCCGGCCGCGCCGTCGAGTTCGTCCGGCCGGACCGGCGGCTCGACGTTCAGTTCGGTGTAGCGGTCAGCCGCCGAGGAACTCCCGGCGGACCTCCTCGTCGTCGAGGAGGGCGTCGCCGTCGTCCATGTAACTGTTCTCGCCGTTGACGAGCACGTAGCCGCGGTCGCAGCGGCGCAGCGCCTCCTTGGCGTTCTGCTCGACCATCAACACGGAGGTGCCGTCGTCGTTGATGCGGTCGATGCGGTCGAACATCTCGTCGACGAGGTCGGGCGCCAGCCCCGCCGACGGCTCGTCCAGCATCAGCAGGTCGGGGTCGAGCATGAGCGCGCGACCCATCGCGAGCATCTGCTGTTGGCCGCCCGACAGCGACCCCGCCTTCTGGGTGGCGCGCTCTTCGAGAATCGGGAAGCGCTCGTACACGGATTCGATGCGCTCCTCGGGCACGTCGTTGAGGATGTACGCGCCCATTTCGAGGTTCTCTCGCACCGAGAGCCCGCCGAACACGTTGTCGTTCTGGGGGACGTAGCCGAGGCCCTCGTGGATGATTTCCTCGGGCGGGAGCTCGTGGATGGGCGTCGACTGGAAGGTGATGGAGCCGCCCATGTACGTCGTCAGCCCGAAGACGGACTTCATCACCGTAGACTTGCCGGCGCCGTTCGGCCCGACGATGGTGACGTACTCGCCGTCGCGGACGTCCAGCGCCACGTCCGACAGCACTTGGAGGTCGCCGTAGCCCGCGTCGAGGTCCCGGACCGCGAGGATGCCGTCCTCGCCGTCGGGCAGCGACGACTCCCGAGAGGCGCGCTCGCTCATACGTCACCCCCGAGGTAGGCCTCGATGACTTCCTCGTTGTCCTGTATCTGTGCGGGCGGCCCCTCGTCGAGGACCCGGCCCTGATGCATGACGATGACGTGCTCGCAGTTCTCCATGATGAGGTCCATGTCGTGTTCGACGAGCAGGAAGGTGAGTCCCTGCTCGCGGAGGTCGTGGATGCGGTCGAGGAGCTTCTCCTCGAGGGTGGGGTTGACGCCCGCGAACGGCTCGTCCAGCAGCATCACGTCGGGGTCGGTCATCAGCGCGCGCGCCAGTTCGAGGAGCTTGCGCTGGCCGCCCGAGAGGTTGCCGGCGTACTCGGTGGCGAGGTGGTCGAGTTCGAAGAACTCCAGCGTCTCCCACGCCTCCTCGCGGAGGTCGCGCTCCTGCTCGACGACCCGCCCGCGCAGGCCGGGGACGACCGAGCGCGCGATGGACTCGCCGCGCTGGCCGTCGGGCGCGAGCATCACGTTCTCCAAGACGGTCATCTCGTCGAGCTCGCGCGCGATCTGGAACGTCCGCACGAGCCCGAGCTGGGCGATGTCGTGGGGCTGGCGGCCCGTGATTTCCTCGCCGCGGAAGTAGACCTCGCCGGCGGTCGGCTCGTGGACGCCCGTGATGCAGTTGAACGTCGTGGACTTCCCGGCGCCGTTCGGCCCGATGAGGCCGGTCAGCGACCCCTCTTCGACCTCGAACGAGGCGCCATCGACGGCGGTGATGCCGCCGAACTCCTTGCGGAGGCCGTCGACGCGCAACGGGAGGCCGCGCGGCACTTCCTTCGCGCCCTCCTCGACGTCGGAGTCGACGGTCTCGGCTTCGAGGTCCTCGGGGAGGTCGACGTCCTCTGGCACGTCGGCGTCCGCGATGTCGTCGCCGGCGTCACTCATCGCTACCACCCCCGTTGTCGGCGGCGCTGCCGTGGTCCGGCCGGGTGTCCTCCGTGAGCGGGACGGCGGCGGCGGTCTCCTTGCGAGCGCCGAGCAGGCCGTCGGGGCGGCGCTGCACGAGCACGATGAGCAACACGCCCATGCCCATGAACCGGAGCGTGTCGACGTTGTTCAGCAGGAACCCCGCCAGCGGCACGAGGTCGCCGCTGGCGATGGGGACCAGCGCCTCGATGAGGTTCGCGGGGTCCGCGGAGACGGCGAAGGCGTCCGTGATGATGTTGCGGACGACCGGCGGCGCCTCGAACAGGAGGCTGGCGAACAGCGCGCCGCCGAGCACGCTCCCGGTGTTCGAGCCCGCACCGCCGATGATGAGCGCGATGAAGATGTAGAACGTGATGTTCGGGCGGAACGTCACGGGCGTAATCGACGCGCGGGGCCCCATGGCGAACCAGAGGATGCCCGCCAGCCCCATCAGGCCGCAGCCGAGCGCGAACGCGCGCACCTTGAAGTTCTGGGTGTCCTTGCCCAGCGACTGGGCGGCGGTCTCGTCCTCGCGGATGGCCTTCAGCACGCGGCCGTACGGGGATTTCCCGGTGCGCTCCAAGACGAGGTAGACGATAAGTAGCGCCACCAGCACGCCGACCGTGTAGACGGTGTTGATGGCGGTGAACCGCTGGATGCCGAACTGCGAGAAGAACGAGAACACCACGTCGCCGAGCGCGGTCGGCTCGGAGATGGTGCTCGATGGGTCGCGCAACAGCAGGGAGTTGACGGGGCTCGTCGGGAGGTTGTCGAACCCGCTCGCGCCGCCCGTGATGTCGGCGAACGCGGGCGTGTTGTAGACGATGCGGATGATTTCCGAGAGCGCGACCGTGACGATGGCGAGGTAGTCGGCCCGCAGGCGGAGCGCGGGGAGCGCCGCGACGAGGCCGACGACTGTCGCCGCCAGCATCCCGCCGAGGATGCCGATTGGCAGCGGGAGGCCCAGTCCCGGCGGCATCCCGCCGGGCGCACTGGACAGCATCGCGGCGGTGTACGCGCCGACCGCCATGAAGCCCGCGACGCCGATGTTGAACAGGCCCGCGTACCCCCATTGGATGTTCAGCGCGAGCACGACGATGCCGTACACCGCCGACAGGAACGTGACGCGGCGGACGAGCGCGAGCAGGCCGTTGTTCCCGTAGCCGAGCACGACGCCGAACGCGGCGAACAGCGCCCAGATGCCGAGGAACATCACGGTGACTTTCGCGGCGTCGCGCGCCAAGAGGTCCCGAACGGGGTCGAGGGCGTCCCGCGTGCCGGGCTCGCTCATGCGGTCTCCACCCCCCCGAAGATGCCCGACGGGCGGAAGAGCAGAATCAGAATCATGAGCGCGAACGCGGTCGGCCGCGCGAACGACGAGAGGTCGCCCTGCAGCCAGATGAGCGACAGCCGGCTCGCCAGCCCGATGACGAGCCCGCCCGCGATGGCGCCGTAGATGGAGCCGATGCCGCCCATGATGACCGCCGCGAAGATGAGCAACAGCAGCAGCCAGCCGGTCTGGAAGCCGAGCCCGCCCTGCGAGAGCACGAGCAGGTAGCCGGCCGCACCCGTGAGGCCGGCGCCGATGACCCACGTGGACTTGATGACGCGCTCGGTCGGGATGCCGGTGACCTGCGCGAGCGCGCGGTTGTCCGCCATCGCGCGCATCGCCTTCCCGAGCTTCGTGAACTGGAGGAGGACGTGGAGGCCGACCATCAGCACGGCCGCGACCACGACGAGCGTGAGCTCGTGGAGGTCGACGATGACGGCGCTGCGCGCCGGCGCGAGGAACGGGAGCAGGTCAGTGACGGCGGCGGCGACGTCCAGCGACGGGAGTTTCTCCGTGGACGTGACGATGCGGCGGCCGTTCCCGAACACGAACGCGACGAGATAGCGCAGCAGGAACGCCACGCCGATGGACGCGATGAGCAGGGAGATGCCTTCGGCGTCCCGCATCGGCCGGTAGACGAAGCGGTCGAGCGCGAGCGCGACCGCGACGGTGATGCCGACGGCGACGACGAGGCCGACGACGATGGCCAGCGGGGACAGCCAGATGTTCGCGCCGGCGTCGAGCGGCGGCGTCCGCAGCAACACCAGCGCGACGAGGTCGGCGTCGCCGAGGCGGGACTGGCCGAGACCGGTGAGGGCGTTGAGCGCGGTCTCGCCGAGCGCGAGCAGGCCGCCGACGCCCGCGATGACGTACGTGACCGCCCACCCGGAGAACGCGCCCACGGTGAGGTAGTCGCCGTGCGCGAAGTTGGCGAAGTTGAGGATGCTGTACGTCAGCGACAGGCCGATGCTGGCGAGGCCGATGACGGCGCCGATGACGATGCCGCTCCACGCCAGCCCGGCGGCCTCGCTGATGGGCACGTCGCCGCCGAACCACAGCGAGAACCACGGCGTCCGGAGGGGGCCCAGCGAGACGCCGACGAGTTTCGCTAGCAGGTCCAAGAGGAGGACGGCCGCGACCGCCCAGACGACGGCCGCGCCGGGACTGCGCCGCGCGGCCCGGAGTCCGCGTTCTACGGTTGCGTTCGCTTCCATGTGTAGCTCTCTCGTGGTAGGCTCGGACACGGAGGGATAAATAACGCTCGTTCGACGTGGTAGAATTTGCCAAACCGGACGACTTCGGCGACTCGGACGCGAAGAATCGAGGGTGGCCGCGGCGTCAGACCGCGTCGATGCCCGTCTCGCCGGTGCGAATCTGGTACGCCTCCGAGACCGGGACGACGAATATCTTGCCGTCGCCGGGCTCGCCGGTGTGGGCGGCGTCGCTGAGCGCCTCCGCGACCTCCTCGGCGTCGATGTCAGCGACGACGATCTCGATTTTTACCTTCTGGTGGAGGTCGACGGTGTACTCCTCGCCGCGCCACTGCTCGGTCATCGCCGGCTGGCTGCCGCGCCCGCTCACGTCCGAGACGGTGAGACTGGGCGCGCCGACCTCAGCCAGCGCCTGTTTGGCTTCCGAGAGCTTGTCCGGCCGAATCACCGCGATTACGAGTTCGATGTCGCTTTCAGTCATCGTCGTTCACCCCACTGCCGTCGGTAGCCATAGCACTGTCCCCGCTGGTGACCGTGACGCCGCCGTCGCCGGCGGTGTCCACGAACTCGGGGTACGCCGTGTACCCGTGTTCGCTGCGGTCGAGCCCGATGTCCTCGTCGTCCTCGTCGGGACGGAGCCCGACGGTGACGTCGGCGAGCTTGAATACCAGCATCGTCGTGACAATCGTCCAGACGGCGATGACGGCGATGCTGACCGCCTGCATCAGCAGCTGCGTCGCGGAGAACCCGTCGACCGCGAACACCGGAATCAGCAGCGTCCCGATTGCGCCGGCGCTCCCGTGGACGGGGAAGACGGCCGCGACGTCGTCGACCTTGAGCGTGTCCGTGACCCAGCGGAAGACGATGGGCGCCTGCGCGCCGCCGATGATGCCGAGGATGAGGCCGCCGTACCACGTGACGTGCGGGACGGCGCCCGTGACCGCGACGAGGCCGGCGAGCAGGCCGCTGGCGGTGAACAGCGGGTCGGGCTTGCCGTCCGACCAACCGGTCACGAGCGCGGCGGCGACCGCGCCGCCGCCCATGCCGAGCGTGGTGTTCAGCGCGACGCGGCCGAGCGCAGCGCCGTTGAACGCGAGCGTGCCCTCGGAGACACTGAGGACGGCGGCCTGCGTGCCGACGTTGAAGCCGTACCAGCCGAACGCGAGGATGAACGTTCCGAGCACGGCCAGCGTGATGGAGTGACCGGGAATCGGCTGGCTGTTGCCCTCGGCGTCGTAGCGGCCCTTGCGCGGGCCGACCATGTACGCGCCGACGAGCCCGGCGATGCCGCCGAGCATGTGAACGACGGTCGCGCCCGCGAAGTCCTGGAAGCCGACGCCGATGGCTTGGCCGAGGAACCCGGCGCTGGACAGCAGGCCGTTACCGCCCCACGCGAACCCGGCGATGACCGGGTAGATGAACGCGGTGAGGCCGATGGAGTAGAAGATGTACGCCTTGAACTTGATGCGCTCGGCGACCGCGCCGCTGACGATGGTCGCCGCGGTCATGGCGAACACGGCGCTGAACAGGTACGAGCCGATCCACGCGCTCGGGTCGTTGATGTACGAGAACGCCGCGCCGACGTCCAGCGCGAGGCCGGAGGTCGTGAGTTGGCCGGCGAGCCCGTAGATGCCGAGCCCGAGTACGAAGAACACGAGCACGCCCATCCCCCAGTCCATGAGGTTCTTCATCAGGACGTTGGCGACGTTCTTCGCCCGCACCTGCCCCGCTTCCAGCAGCGCGAAGCCCGGCTGCATGAAGAAGATGAGGAAGCAGACCACGAGCGTCCACACCGTGTTGACCCCGTTGACGATGGTGCCGGGGTCGGCCTGCGCGAGCAGTGCCCCCTCAAGCATCGTCGCGTCCCCCCGCGGCGGCCGTCGCCGACACGTAGTTCACGGAGCTGTGCAATTCTTGCAGAATACGACCACTAATCGATGAGATTACTCCACGTTCGGGCATTGAATCCGTCACATCGCTGGACACCACGCTCCTACACAAAAGGTTGACGTATAAACGCCTAATCGAATGGGGTCATGGTAGTAGTATAGGGAGTGTATAAGGACGAACCCACACGAATCCAAAGAAAAATAGACGTTATTCGTTCAATCGTCAAATTACTTCGTTGGTTCGGAGTGTGCGCTCCCTGCGGCCGCGAAACGAACAAAATTTCGACTGGTTTCCTCCGGAATCGGCGGTCGCAGTGCGCGGTCGCGGAGCGCCCGACCCGTCAGAAGAGCGTGACGCCGAGGCTGTACGCCCACCCGGTCGTGGCGGACGCCGCGACGCCGAGCGCGCCGCCCGCGAGGGCGACGTTCTTCAGGAATCCGGTCATCTCGTCCTGCTGTTGGTCCTCGGGGACCGCCCAGAAGTCGTGCATCGTCAGCGCGGACACCACGAGGAAAGCCGCGAGCGCGACGGCGCCCACGACCGGAAGGATACCGGCCGCGACCGACAGGCCGCCGAGGACGAGCACGGCCCCGGAGACGAGCACCGAGAGCTTCGGCGCCGGGAGCCCCTTGTGCTCGGCGTAGCCGGTCATCCCCTCGGTCTGCGTGAAGTGGTTGAGCCCCATGAACGCGAGCACGCCGCCGAACAGCACGCGCGCGACCAGCAGAAGGAGGTCGGCGGCCGCCATCAGGCCAGCACCTCCGCGTCGGAGCCGGAGTGGTCGGAGTGCGGGACGGCCGAGTTCGCTGTCGTCTGGATAGTAGCTTTCACAACGTTACTTGGTTCGTTGCGGAACCTACTTGTACGTTCGGCGACGGGCGGGCCACCGGGTGACACGCGTGTCGCCGCCCGACGAGAACGCCCCGAACGTCAGTCAGGCGTCCCCGAGGACGCCGTCGAGCCACGAGCGGACGACGGCGAACTCGTCGTCCGTGACCTCGTGGCCGACGCCCTCGTAGACGCGCTCGGTGACCGCGCCGTCGAGGTCGCGGAAGACGCCCGCGATGTCGCGGACGCGCTCGACGGGGACGTTCGGGTCGTCGTCGCCGACGCCGAGGAGGACGGGCGCGCCGCCCAGTGAGCCCTCGTAGTCGCCCACCTCGTCGCCGAGCAGGCCGCCGCTCAGCGCCGCGACGCCGCCGTACTCGCGGGGGTTGCGGGCGGCGTACTCGCTGACGACGCACGCGCCCTGCGAGAACCCGAACAGCACGACGTTCTCGGTCGGGACGCCCCACTCGCGCACGTCGTCGAGGACGCGGTCGACGGCGGCCAGCGCCGACGAGACGTGTGGCTCGTTGCGTTCGACGGGCGCGAACGACGAGTACGGGTACCACCGGCTGCGCGCGGCGTCGGGCGCGACGAACGTGACGCCGTGGCGGTACAGCGGCTCCGCGAGGTTCACGACGCCCTGCGCGGTCGCGCCGCGGCCGTGCAGGAGAACGACCACGGCGTCGGCGACGGACGCGGGCGCGCCCGCCGTGACGACCGGCTGGCCGGCGTGCGGGTCGTCAGTCATCCGCGAACGGCACCGACAGCGGCGGAAGCTGGCCCTCCACGAGCCCGCGGTCGTCGGCGAACTGGTCGGGCAGCACGAGCGTCTCGCCGAGTTCGTCGGAGTCCTCGTCGACGGTCAGCCCGGGCGCCTCGGTCGCCAACTCGAAGAGGATGCCGCCGGGCTCGCGGACGTACAGCGAGTGGAAGAAGTACCGGTCGTGGACGCGGGACACGTCGTAGTCGCGCTCGCGCAGGAAGTCGTGCCACTCGTAGAGCTCGTCGACGCTGGCGGCGCGGACGGCGACGTGCTGAATCGAGCCCGTGCCCTCGCGGCCGAACTCCGTGGTCGGGCGGTCAAGGAGGTCCACGACGGTCGCGTGCTCGCCGTCGGCCTCGTAGCGAATCCGCGTCTCGTCGCGGCTGCGGCGCTCGCCGGCGAGGTCGAACCCCAGCGTCTCCAGCAGCGCGCCCGTCGTGTACGGGTTTGTGGGGAGCGCGGTGACGCTGTGGACGCCCCGAATCGCGTACGCCTCGGGGACCGCGCCGCCGGTCCACGGCTCGACAGGTGCCTCGGTCTCGACGAGTTCGACGTTCGTGCCGTCCGGGTCAGAGAAGCGTAACACGCGGTCGCCGAACCGCCGGTCGGTGCCGACGACGTCCACGCTGTGGGCGGCGAGTCGGCCGCGCCAGTACGGCAGCGAGCCCGGCGGGACGGCGAACGCCACCGCCGAAATCTGGGGTTTGCCGACCCGCCCCGGCGCCTCGTTGGGGTACGGGAAGCACGTCAACACGGTCCCGGGGTCGCCGGTCTCGTTCCCGTAGAAGAGGTGGTAGCGCAGCATGTCGTTCTGGTTGACCGTGCGCTTGACGAGGCGCAGGCCGAGCACGCCGACGTAGAAGTCGACGTTGCGCTGGGCGGACTGCACGAGGCCGGTGACGTGGTGGATGCCGGGCGTGTCGGTGAGCACGGCGCGTTCAGTAGCCGACGCCGGTGGAGGCGTCGGGGAGGTCCGCGGGCTCGGGGTCGAGGCCGAGCTCTTCGAGGGCCTGTTTCATGTGGCGGTCCTCCGCGAAGTCCGCGCCGTCCTCCTCGCGGAGCCGCTGGGCGGTCGCCAGCACCTCGCCGCGGCGGTCGTCGGGGATGTCGTACTTGTCCGCGGAGAGCTCGATGATGAGGCCGTTGTTGTCCTGCGTGTAGAGGCTGAAGAAGATGCCGCGGTCGAAGACGTTGTAGCCGTGGCCGGCGTCGTCGAGGGCCTCCATCACGTCCTCGAAGTCCGCCGCCGCGATGGAAAAGGAGAGGTGGTGGACGCCGCCGGTCTGGGTGCGGAGGCGGCCGCGGTTGGAGGCGCGGTCGTCGCTGACGAAGACGGTGAGGATGCGACCGTCGCCGGTGTCGAAGAACAGGTGCGTCTGCGAGGGGTCGTCGAGGTTCGGCTGCCGGAGCACGAGCGGCATGCCGAGCAGGTCGCGGTAGAACGCGATGGTGTCGTCGGCGTTGCTCCCCCAGATGGTGATGTGGTCGGTGCCCGTCGTCTGGAACGGGCTGTCGGGCGCTTCCGCGGAGACGGGAATGGATTCGTCTGCCATGCCGACACGTAGGCGGCCCGCGGGGATAAGCGCTCGCGGATGGCGGCGTCACCGGGTGGCACGCACGTCATCGGGCGGCGAACGCCACCGCTTTATCGGACAACGGCGTACCCGCGAGCGTGCAGATTGTGGGGTACGAGACGACGCCGGGCGAGGGGCCCGCCACGCTCCGCATCGCCAGCGAGGGCACAGTGGAGCGCGTCCCGCTCGTCGCGGGCGAGTCGCTGGCGTACACGCTCGGGGAGCGCCACTGCGCGGGCGCGACCGAGGACGGCGGCCACGAAGCATGCGGGCGCGAGGACGCGCCGTACTGCGACGAGCACACCTCGATGTGGCCGTGCGCGCGCTGCATCGGGAACTGCGCGATGCCGCTGGAGTCGTGCCACGAGGAGCACGCGGTCTATCTGGCGGCGTTCGCGCCGGACACGTTCAAGGTGGGCGTGACGCGCTCGTGGCGGCTGGACACCCGGCTGCGCGAGCAGGGCGCGGACCGCGCGGCCCACATCCGGACCGTCGAGGACGGCAAGCGCGCCCGCCAAATCGAGTACGGCATCGCGGAGACGATTCCCGACCGGGTGCGCGTCCCGACGAAGATTCGGGGGTTCGCGGACGCCGTCGACGAGTCGGCGTGGGACGCGCTCGTCGCGGAGTACGACCCCATCGAGCGCTTCGACTTCGACTACGGCATGGACTTCGACGCCCGCCCGGTCGCGGAGACGATGGCCACGGGGACGGTGCTCGGGACGAAGGGGCGCGTGCTCGCCTTAGCGCGCGGCGGCACGACGTACGCCGTGGACATGCGTGACCTCGTGGGCTACGACGTGACCGAGGGCGCCAGCGGCCGCGACCGGCAGTCGAGTCTCGGCGCGTTCTAGCTCCGGCGAGCCCCGCGGTGGAAAGCGGCTTTTTTCCGTGCGGGCGGTGAACACGTTGGTATGGCAGACGACGAACCCGACGCCGACGAGGAGAACGGCAGCGAGGAGGAGAAGTCGTTCCGAGAGCGCGTCGAGGAGATTCGCCAAGAGCGCGCGCAAGAGCGAGACGACGAAGAGGGCGGCGAGGGCGGCCCCCGCGAGCGCATGGAAGAAGCGATGGGCGGCGGTGGCGGCCCGCCGGGCATGGGCGGCGGCGGTGGCGGCGGCAACCCGTTCGCGCAGATGATGGGCGGCATGATGGGCGGCGGTGGCGGCCCGCCGGGCATGGGCGGCGGCCGCGGCGAGGACTCGGAGGGCGGCACCAGCGAGAAGGCCGAGCGCGAGCTCGAACAGCTCCGCAAGGAACTGGAGCGCACGAACAACAAGCTCGACCGCATCGCCAACGCGCTCGAAGACTAGAGGCCGCGGTAGAGTTCTTCTAACTCGTCGATTGCGCGCTCGACGCTGATGTCCTCGCGGCGCGCCAGACAGTTCTCTTTCAGGCGCTCGCGCTCGGCGAGCGTGCGCTCGATGGCCGCGCGGAAGCCGTCGACGTCGCCGCGCTCGTAGTGGTAGCCGGTCTCGCCGTCGTCGATGGTCTCGGCGAGCGCGCCCGCGTTCACGCCCGCGACCGGCGTCCCACAGGCGTTGGCCTCCAGCGCGACCAGTCCCTCGGTCTCGACGGGGCTCGGGAACGCGAACGCGTCCAGCGCGGCGTAGAACGCCGGGAGTTCCTCGCGGTCGAGGAACCCCAAGAACCGCGCGTCGACGCCGCGCTCGCGTGCCTCGGCTTCGAGGTCGTCGCGGGCGGGGCCGTCGCCGCCGAAGACGACGGTGGCGTCCAGCCCCTCGGCGGCCGCGAGCAGGTCCGAGAGGCACTTCTCGTAGCCGTGGCGGCCCGTGTACCCCACGAGGGTGGCGTCCGCGGGGAGGTCGTGGCGCGCGCGGAAGTCCGCGGCGTCCACGGGCCGGAACGTCTGAACGTCGACGCCGTTGGGCAGCGGCTCCACGGGCGCGTCCACGCCGAGGTCCCAGACGTGGTCGCGGGTGCGCTCGCTCGGCGTCAACACGAGGTCGGCGTGGTCGAGGAACCACCGCTCCCAGCGCTCGCTGGCGCGCCGCACCGCGCCCGTTGCGGCGTCCGGAACCACGTAGTCGGCGTACTCCGCGGTCGGCGTGTGGTAGGACGCGACGAACGGGAGGTCGTGGGCGCGCGCGAACCGCAGGCCCGCGAGCCCGAGGCCGAACGGCGTGTGCGCGTGCACTACGTCCACGTCGAGGCTGGCGACGGCGCCGGGCGTGCGCGGGAGCGCCATCCGGTAGCCCTCGTAGAACGGGAAGCGGAGGCTGGGGACGCCGTACTCGCCGGGGCCGGCGTCGTAGTCCGCGCGCGGGTAGACGACCGGCATCGCGCCGCCGCGAGCCCGCCAGCGCTCGTGCCACGTCGAGACGGTGTACGTGACGCCGTTGACCGTCGGCAGGTAGGAGTCGGTGAACGCCGCGACCGTCGGGAGGTCGTCGCTCACGCTACCCCTCCGCGTCGCGCGCGACCGCTTCCGGCGGCACGCCCGCCGCGAGGTCGCGGTACGCGGCTTCGAGTTCGTCGCCGACGCGGTCGAGGCTGTGGGACTCGGCGGTCTGTCGGGCGTTCTCGCCGAGGCGCTCGCGCAGGTCGGGGTCGTCAGCGAGGCGTTCGAGCGCCTCGCGGAACTCCGCGAACGTCGAGCACATCAGGCAGTCCTCGCCGTCCGTGAAGAACTCCCGGAACACGTCGATGTCCCGGAGGACGACGGGCTTCCCGCAGGCCATCGCCTCCAGCACCGCGATGCCCTGATTCTCGACCTTCGCGGGGAAGAGGTAGACGTCGCCCGCGCCGAACGCCGCGCGCTTGTCCTCCATGTAGCCCGTGAACGTCACGTTCTCGGGCGGGTCGTTCACCCACTTGCGCGTGGCCTTCCCGGCCTGTGGCCCCTCGTCGTAGGGGCCGAACCACGCGAAGTCGTACTCCGTCGCTTGGGCGAGTTCGCAGAACGTCGTGAGGCCCTTGCGCTCGAACACCTCGCCGACCGCGTACACGACCATCCCGTCGAGGTCGAAGCGCTCCCGCGTCTCCTCCCGGAACTGGTCGTACCCCGCCAAGCTCTCGACGTCGACGCCGTTCGAGAGCTGCTTTATCGGGGCGTCGACGGGGTAGGATTCGAGGACGCCGCGCGTGTACTCGCTGGGGCAGACCACGAGGTCGGCCTGCGAGTAGAACCACCGCAGGTACGGCTCCAGCGCGGGGGCGACCGTCGAGGAGCCGCGGAACGACTCCGCGAAGTCCTCCTTCGTGACGTGCGCGTGCAACACGAGAGGAATGTCCTCGCGCGCGGCGTGCCGGGCGACGGCGACGCTGCCCGGGCCGATGAGGTTGCAGTGCGCGACGTCGTAGTCGCGGAAGTAGCCGTCACCCCGCAGCAGCGTCCCCACCGACCGCACGGGGTCGCCGCCCCGCCACGGCGACTCCACCACCTCGACGGCCGTCGTCCCGAGGGCCTTGCGCTGTTGGCGCGTCGCCGTCACGATGCCCCCGCGGAGGCGGTCCTCGAACTCGAGGTAGTTCAGCGCCCGCATTACCCGACGCAAACCGGGGGCCGCCGATAACCCTACCGGAACTGTCTTCGGTCGCCCGCACCTCCCCGTAGGCATGTCCATCGCGGCGGAGCGAATCGAGCGACTGCACGACCTCGCGCGGCGGGCCGCCCGCGAGGGGCACGACGACCGCGCCCGCGAGTACGTCCGGCTCGCGCACCGGCTCGCGGAACGCAACCGCCTCCAGTTCCCCCGCGAGTTCCGGCGGTTCACCTGCGGCGCCTGCGACGCCTACCTCGTGCCCGGCCGGAACGCCCGCGTCCGCACGCGGGACGGCCACGTCGTCGTCACCTGCGACTGCGGCCACCAGTCCCGGTACCCCTACGAGTAGCGGCCGCGATGCAACAAGTTTCAAAGTATCGCGGCCTGAACTGTCTGTAGAACATGAGCGAGGACTTAGCGAAGCAAGCCCACGAGGCCGACGTGACGGTCTGGGTGGGGAAGGCCGGCGTAGACGCGGTCGCTGACGAACTGTCGGACCAGCTCGACGACCGAGACGTGGTGAAGGTGAAGTTCCTGCGTTCGGCGCGCGGCGACGGCTCCACCGAGGAGCTCGCCGACCGGCTCGCCGACCTCTCCGGCGGCGAGGTCGTCGAGACGCGCGGGAACACGGCGGTGTACAAGTAATGCCAGTGGAGCCGCTGCCGTTCGTCGAGGACCTCGTGCCGCAGTACGCGGGCGCCATCACGCAGTTCCTCTACTTCGTCGCGGCGTTCGTCGCCATCTACCTCGTCGGGAAGACGGTCGTGCGGCCGCTGTTCGACCGCGTGCTCCGCCGCCGCGACCTCGACGCGCACGCCCGCAAGCCCCTGCAGAAGCTCGTGAACTTCGCCGTGCTGTTCGTCGGCGTCTCCGTGGCGTTCGGGTTCGCCGGCTACGGGAACTTCCTGACGAGCCTCGCCACCATCGCCGCGGCGGCGACGCTCGCCATCGGGTTCGCCATGCAGGACGTGGTGAAGAACTTCGTCGCGGGCGTGTTCATCTACACGGACGAGCCGTTCCGCGTCGACGACTGGGTCGAGTGGGACGGCAACTCCGGCATCGTCGAGGACATCAGCCTCCGCGTCACGCGCGTGCGGACGTTCGACAACGAACTGCTGACGGTGCCGAACTCGAATCTCACCGACGGCGTCATCAAGAACCCGGTGGCGAAGGACAAGCTCCGCCAGCAGTTCCTGTTCGGCGTCGGCTACGACGACGACATCGACGAGGCGACCGAGATCATCGTCGAGGAGGCCGAGGCCCACGAGAACATCCTCGACGACCCCGGCGTGACCGTGCGGTTGACCGAGCTCGGGGACTCCTACGTCGGCCTGAAGTCGCGGTTCTGGATTGCCAACCCCTCGCGGTCGGACTTCGTGAAGACCCGCAGCGAGTACGTCCAGTCGGTCAAGGAGCGCTTCGACGAGGCGGGCATCGACATCCCGTACCCGGTTCGCACGCTCGACGGCGAGGTCGAAATATCGGGGTCGCCCGCGACCGACCACCTCGAATAACGCGGGCCGCCGACCGCTTTCCGGCGCGGGACACGCCGCTTCGACCACGGTCACTATTTTTGACGTGACGCTTCGGCAACTGCTTCGAGTGGGCGCGCCGGCACGGTCGACCACGGAATTTTAGGGGCCCGCACAGTGTACGGAGCGTATGATTCTCTGCGTCGACCCCGAGACGCCGGCCCGCGAGCGCACGGCGGCCGCGCTCGCGGACGCCGGCTTCGACGTCGCCGAGGCCGGGTCGCTGGCGGCAGCGCGCGACGCGCTGGACGCGCACGCCGTCGAGTGCGTGGTCACCGAGTACGCGTTCGACGACGGCACCGGCCTCGACCTCGTGGCGGCCGCGCGCGAGCGCCACCCCGACGCGGCGTGCGTGCTGTTCACGGCGACGCCGCTGGCGGAGGTCGACACCGGCGCGTTCGGCTCCCTCGTCGCCGAGTACGTCCGGAAGGACGGCGAGCACGGCGAACTCGTGGACGTCGTCGAGCACGCGCTGGCGTTCCGCAGTCAGACCGCGTACCCGCTGCCGGACGACGAGGGCGCGCGAGTGGCGGCGCTCGAACAGTACGCCGCCGACCCCGCGGAACTGGGCGCGTCGCTGGACCGGCTGACCGAGCTCGCGACCGCGCTGTTCGGCGTCGACGCCGCAGCGGTCGGCATCATCGACGCCCACACCGAAGAATTCCTCTCCTGTCACGGCATCAGCTTCGACACGATGGACCGCGAGGACACCGTCTGCACGTACGCGATTCTGGACGACGGCGTGACAGTCATCGAGGACGTGCAAGCGGACCCGCGCTTCGAGGACGACGAGGGGCTGGCCGCCGCGAACATCCGGTTCTACGCGAGCGCACCGCTGGTCACCCCCGACGGGCAGGCCATCGGGACGTTCTGCATCTACGACGACGAGCCGCGGGGCTTCGACGGCCGCGACCGCGAGCTACTGAGTCTGCTCGGCGACGAGGCGATGGAGCAGCTATCGCTGCGTCGGCGCATCCGCGACGCCGGAGGTGACGGCGATGACTGACAACTACGACTTCGAGGAGGTGCCGTTGGCGTCGCTGCGCCCCGGAACGACCGTGCTCGTCGCCGGACCCTCGCACGCCGGCACCCGCCACCTCGCGTTCCGGATGCTCTCCGGGCCGCCCGACGAGGGCGCGATTCTCGTCAGCACGAACCAGCGCGCGGGCCGCATCGCCGACGACTGGGCGCGCAGCGGCTTCGACCTCGACGCAGACCGCGCCGCAATTCTGGACTGCGTCGGCGACGACGACCAGAACGTCCCCGCGCAGGTGCTGTCGGTGTCGGGGCCGTCGGACCTGACGGGCATCGGGATGCGGTACTCGGACGTCTACCGGACGTTCCGCGAGTCCGGCGTCGAGCGTGTGCGCACCGGCCTGTTCTCGGTGTCGACGCTGCTGTCGTTCGGCGACCTCCAGACGGTCTCGCGGTTCGTCCACACGCTCGTCGGCCGCATCGACGCGGTCGACGGCATCGGCGTGTTCTGCATCGACCCCGGGATGCACGACGAACAGACCGTGAGCACGATTACGCAGTTCTGCTCGGCGCGCATCGACGTCCGCGAGACGGAGACCGGTCAGCAGCTGCGCGCCCGCGGCGTCCCCGACCAGCCCCGCGAGTGGGTGGACTTCGACGTGACCGAGTGACCGCGGGGCGCGTAACTCGCTGAGGGAAGATCACTGTCGCGGCTCGCGGTGCGGTCGCTGTGCGGTTTTTAGCGTAGATTTTGCAGCCGCGAGCCGTCGGCTCGTGGCTGCAAAAGGTACGTATGAATGGTTGGACGGGTCGAGGTGGCCCGGCGTTCCTGCCCGGGTAGTCCCGGTCGCCTTCTCCACCCCGCGACCCTCCGAGCGACGAGCGTTCGGTGCTCCGCTGCTCACTTCCGTGCCTGACGGAGTGGCACCGTCGAACCGCGACGACGACACCCCTGCAGGTGCGCGCCGCGGACCGCCGTCCCCGAAGGACGAGGCTTCCACGTTGGCTTCCGGGGCCCGGACGGGTCGACCGGACTCCCCCGGATTTCGGCCCCCGCTAATGGCTGTCTCGCGGGAGGAGGGCGGGGCCAAACCGCCCGGCCTAGTCCACTTTCACGTAGACCGGTCCCTCTTAAGGGCCTTTCGGGATAGGCCGTTCGTGGGTCGGTACCGCGTGTCGAGTTACCACTTTGGGGCGGGCGGCGGAACCGCCGGACGTGACTGCCCTGCGTGAGCACTACGAGGCCGTCCGCGAAGAGTTCGATTACGCCCGCCCAGCTATCGACGTGGGGTCGATGTCGGCGTCCCTACTCGACCGCGCGTTCGCGGCGACCACGGACGCCGACGCGCTCCGCGAGGCCGACGACGACACGCTGTTCGTCGCCAGTGCGGGCCTGAGCGGGACGCCCCACGTCGGCACCGTGGCGCAGATGTACGCCGTCGAGCGCTTCCACGAGGCGGGCTTCGACACCCAGTTCCTGCTCGCGGACTACGAGAAGTACGCCGCCGACGGCCGCGACCTCGACGCCGTTCGCGGCCTCGCCGACGCGACCGGCAGCACCGACTTCGGGAGCCGAACGGCCGAGTTACTCTGTCTCGCGGACTTCCTCCATCCCACGATTGCAGGTGGCTACGACCGGACGGTGTTCGTGCTCGGCGTGGACGAGCACGCGCTCGTGCTCGCCAACGAACAGTACGCGGCGAAGACGCCGTTCGAGCCCGCCTTCGAGGGACTGTTCACGCGGCTGGTGCCGGGACTCGACGGCTACCCGAAGATGGCGAAGACGATTCCGGGTTCGGGCATCACGATGGACATGGCCCCCGAGCGGGTGCGGCGGCTCGTCCGCGAGGCCGACGACAGCAGGGCGCCCGCCGAGTCGACGGTCTACCAGATGCTGTGTCTGGCCTCCGAGCACGACGGCCGCCGGCTCGACGACCTCGCGGACGCGTGTCGGCGCGGCGGCGAGGCGTGGGATGCCGCGGTCGAGGCGTACGCGGACTTCCTCGCTGGCCTCGCGGACGCTTGGTCCGCGTGACGAGCGAGGGAAACGGTCATCCCGGGCGGCCGTGTATTCGCGCCCATGGGATTCGGCTCCACCGCGAAGAAGCTCCAGAAAGTCACGGAGATGGCGGACAAGCTCTACGAGCGCTTCGAGCGCCTCCGCGAGCAGGTCAACGACCTCACCGAGACCGTCGAGGACACCCACGGCCGCGTCGAAGCGCTCGAAACCGAGGTCGCCGAGCAGCGCGCGCTCCTCGAAGCGCTCGCCGAGCAGGAGGGCGTCGACGTCGAGAGCGTCGCGGACGGCGCGGAGGCGGCGGGCGTGACAGACGGCGGCAGTGACGGTGCGGATGGCAACGACTAAAGAACGCCGGCAAGAATTTCCGGCGAGATGACCACCCACCGGCGGCCGCTGGACTCGGTGCTGGAGACGATAGGCGAGACGCCGCTCGTGCGCGTCGCCGCGTCGCCCGACGACGTCCCGGTGTACGCGAAACTGGAGTCGTTCAACCCCGGCGCGAGCGTGAAAGACCGCATCGGGAAGTACATGCTCGAAGCGATGCTCGACTCCGGCGAGCTCCCGGAGGGCGGCACCATCGTGGAACCGACCGCCGGCAACACCGGCATCGGGTTCGCGGTCGCCGCCGGCCAGCTCGGCGTCGACGCCGTCTTCGTCGTGCCCGAGCGCTTCAGCGTCGAGAAACAGCAGCTGATGCGCGCGCTCGGCGCCGACGTCATCAACACGCCCACCGAGGACGGGATGGGTGGCGCAATCGAGCGCGCCCACGAACTCGCCGAGGAGCTCGACGACGCGGTCGTCCCCCAGCAGTTCTCCAACCCCCTGAATCCGGAAGCCCACTACGAGACCACCGGCCCCGAAATCGGGGACGCGCTCGACGACGAGGTCGGCGCGCTCGTCGCGGGCTGTGGCACCGCGGGCACGCTCATGGGCACCGGCCGATACCTCCGCGACCAAGTGCCCGAGCTACACGTCACCGCCGTCGAGCCGAAGGGGTCGCTGTACGCGACCACGCAGGGCGAGGACGTCGAACAGGGCGAGTACAAGACCGAGGGCATCGGCACCCACGACCCGACGACGAACGAGCTGTTCGACCCCGAGTTCGTCGACGACGTCGTCCAGATTCCCGACGAGGACACCCACGCTGAGATGCAGCGGCTCGCCCGCGAGGAGGGCCAGCTGGTCGCGTCCAGCGCCGCCGCGAACTCGCTCGCGGCGCTCGACGTCGCCGAGCGCGCCGCCGCCGGCGACCTCGACCTCCCCCACGACTGCGTCGTCACGGTGTTCCCCGATTCGAGCGAGCGCTACCTCTCGAAGGGCGTCTACGGCAGCTACGAGGAGTGGGAGGGCTGAGCCGCGCGTTCGCAGCAGCCGTGAGTCGCCAACGCGTATAACTCGCCGTCTTCGCAATCCGCCGACGCCTTCATGGACATCTCGACGCTCCCGCAGGCCGCCGACTCGGCCCCGAACGCGACGGCTTCCGGAAGGAGAACAACCGCCTGCTCGGCGTCCCCGTGGACGGCACCGCGATGGTGCGCGCCGGCTCGATGATTGCGTACACGGGCGATCTCACGTTCACCGGGAAATCCAGCGCGGACGGCGGGCTCACCGGCTTCGTGAAGGAGGCCGTCACCAGCGAGGGGACGTCGGTGATGGCCGCGGAAGGCACCGGCTACCTCTACGTCGCCGACCGCAGCAAGAAGGTGCAGGTGCTCGAACTCGACGACGGCGAATCCATCCAAATGGAGTTCACCGGCGACGAGGGGTTCGTCGTCCTCCAGCCCCACGAGGAAGGCGGCCAGATGAACTAGTCAGGCCGTCAGTCGGCCGTGCTCGACCTTGATGCACTTGTCCTGCACGACGCGCAGCCCCGCGTCCTCGGCGCGCTCGGCGGCGCCGTCGTCGCGGACGCCGAGTTGCGTCCAGACGACCTGCACGTCGTCGCGCGCGATGGCCTCGTCGACGATGCCCGCGACCTCCTCGCTGGGCCGGAACACGTCCACGATGTCCACCGCCTCCTCGACGTCGGACAGCGAGTCGTAGACCTCGCGGCCGAATATCTCGTCGGCGTACGGGTTCACGGGAATCACGTCGTAGCCGTGGTCGAGCAGGTACTTCGGGACGTCGTGGGCGGCCTTCCCGGGCGTCGAGGAACACCCGACGACCGCGACGTGTTCGTACTCCAGAATCTCGGCGAGGTCGGCGTCGGCTTCGACGGGCATACGCTGCCTTGGCGGGCCGCGGCGAAAAAGCTACAGGTCGCGCCAGTCGGTCCCGTCATCGATGCCAACGAGGCGCGCCTCGAAGCCGCCGTCCTCGCCCTCTCGAATCGTGACGATGCCGTCGAACAGCTGCTTGAGCGTGCTCACGGTCTGCTCGTCATGGGCGCTGGAGTCGACGACGAACACCCCGAGGGCGTCGGCGCTCTGCACGCGCCCGGTGAACACGTGCAGGAACCGGAACACCGTCTGGAGGTCCGAGTACATCAGCAGCGTCGACAGCGAGTGCAAGAGGATGCGGTTCTGCGTCACCCCGCGCTGCTGGTAGAGCGCGCGCAGCAGCTCGGAGAGCTCGATACCGATGCCAGTGAGGTCCACCGGCGAGGACGCGTACCGCACGAGTTCGGACTCCGTCGCCGTCCCCATCCCCTGCTGTTTGGTGACACAGTCTACGACCCCAAGCAGCGGCTCGACGTCCCCGACGTGCTCGCCGAAGTCCTCGATGACGCGCTCGGCGCTGTCCTTCGTGGAGACAACGATGGACCCCTCGCCGCCGCGAGCACCGGTCGCGAGCACGTCGAACCCGAGGTCGCGCTTGCCGCTCATCGGCGGTCCCTCGACGAGGAGGTTCGTCCCCGCATCGACGTCCACGTCCGAGAAGACCGAGCCAAGCTCGTACATTACGCTACCCCTCGCGTCCCGACTGCGACCGGGGGGTGGCGGTTCGACGAGTCGTACTCCCCCGTTCTCATCTGCCCGAAAGATATGCTGATTCGCTTAAATTCCTTTTGATTGGGGCGCTCACGGGGCGGCCAACCGACCGACGACGAACGCCACGGCGGCGACGAACGTCCCGGCCTTCAGGAGCTGCTGGCCCGCCTCCGGGTCGTCGAAGCTCCGCGCCGCCGCCGCCACCATCACCGCGTCCGCCGGCACCACGACGACGAGATACCAGACGCCGAACGTCCCCGCGAGGTACGGCACCGGACTGGCGAGCACCGCGACGACCAACAGTGCGGTCCCCAACACGAGCGCGCGACGCTCCCCGACCACGATGGGGAGCGTCCGCAAGCCCTCTTCGCGGTCCCCCGCCACGTCCTCGACGTCCTTGATAACCTCCCGCGTGAACGTCGACAGCGCCGCTAACACAGCGAGCACGCCCCCCGCAAGCGGGTCGCCCACGGCCGCCGCGCCGAACAGGAACGTGCTCCCTACGAGGTACGCCACCAGCGCGTTCCCCGCGCCCGGCAGCCCCTTGAAGAACTCCGTGTACGTCACCAGCCCGAGGAGGTTCACCGCCGCGATGCCCAGCGCCAGCGGCGGCAGCGACACCGCCAACACCACCGCGCCCGCGAACAGCACCGCGCTGAACGCCAGCGCGCCGCGCGCCGACACCGCCCCCCGCGGAATCGCGCGCTCCGGATTGTTGATGCGGTCGACCTCCCGGTCGAAGTAGTCGTTTATCGCCATTCCCGCCGCCGTCGCGAACCACGTCGCCCCCACCGCGGCCGCCGTCGCGGCCGGCTCCGCGAACGCCCCGCCCGCGACGAACGCCCCGATGAACGTCAACGCGCCCGCCGCGACCGTGTTCACCGGCCGCGTCAGCTCCACCAGCCCTCGCACTGTCGCCGCCACGCTCATGCCAACGCCTACGCGCACCACCCCGAATAAAGGAGGCGATACGACCGGGGCCGCCCGCCCCGAATCACGGGGTTTAAAGCCGACCTCCGAGTACGTTGGCGTGCCGGGCGCTTAGCTCAGCTTGGACAGAGCACTTGGCTTCGGACCAAGACGCCGCGGGTTCAAATCCTGCAGCGCCCATCATTTTCCGCCGAGCAGACGCGAGATGGTGAGAAGCTGAACCGCTCCCTTACGCGGTGATTTCGACGGTCCGCTGCGTGACGACCGTCTCCGTGCCGCCGCTGCCGACAGCGGTCACGGTCACTTGTACCTCGGAGCCGCTGTTCACGCCGGCGAGACTGGAGTCGAACGTGACGGTCCCGCCGACGGCCGAGATGGAGGGGTCGCTGCCGACGTGGGTGCCGTTGGCGCTCACGTTGAGGCTGGCGGCGTTGCCCCCGCTAATCCACGTCACAGTGGCGGTGCCGTCGTCGTCCTCGCTGATGTCGGCGCCGGCCTGCACGGTCTGGGTGACGGTGTCGCCGAAGCCGAGGACGAAGCTCGCGATGACGGCCGCGAGGATGACTGTAATCGCTACCATCAGGATGACGCCGATGACCGAGGAGACGCCGCGGTCGTCGCCGTCGGGGAGTTCGAAGCGAACGTTCATGGGTGGAGTGGGACGCGTGACACAGTTGGTCAGCGGTAAGCTTCAGTCACTCGTTGCCTGTAATAAAAGTACGGTGACGGCGGTGGCGTCGCGCGGGCGGCGAGCCGCGCGACTTTTCCGGGCGTGCGCCGGGTGTGCGTGTATGGCGACACTCGGCACGAAGCTCGTGCAGATGGACGCGGTGCCCGCTGTCCTCCACTACGAGGACGGCGGACAGGACGGCCCGCTGGAGATACAACACGTGCAGGTCGAGGACGACACCGTGAACGCGGTGATTCACGTGCAGGCGGGCGGCACGCAGTCGCTGGCGCGAATCACGGGCGGCCTCGACGACGACACGCTCGCCCTCCAGATTCCCACGGAGCCCGCGGACTTCGACAGCGTGGAGGCGTTCCTCGCGGCCGACGACATCTTCGAGACCGCCAAAACCATCGTGGACATCCAGACCGACCTCTGAGGAGCCGCGAGCAATTCTCGCGTAGCGCGCCAGCGAGGAGCGGTGCCGTCACCGGGCCGCCAGCGCGAGAACCGCTCCGGTAAGTCCACCCCACGCGACGGCGCCGCCGGCGGCGAACGTCAACAGTGCGCCGTCACCGAGGAAGCCGGCGACCGCCCACACGAGCACGGCGACGCCCGCGAGCGCGTGAATCGTGCGGCCGGCGACGGGCGGGTCGCGGCCGCCGATGGAGAGCCACGTCCCGTACGCGCCGAGCGCCAGCGCCAGCGCGTAGCACAGCGCGCCGAGGCCGCCCCACAGGGAGAGCAGGCTCCCGAGTAGGGAGTTTCCATCGTCGCCACCGCTTCCGGACCCGGGCGCGGTCGTCGTCGCGGCCGTGGTCGTGGGCCGTGTCGTCGGCTGAGTGGTCTGCGCGGCGGGCTCGACGGTGACGTTCACGGTCGCGTCGTTGAGGCTCCGGACGCCGAGTGCGTCCTCGACGGCCAGCGACACCTCGTACGTCCCGGGTTCCGCGAACGACGCCACGCGGGACGCCGCCGCGCTCGTGGTCACGTTGCCGTCGACGGTGAACGCGTACGTCTCGATGGTGCCGTCGTCCGTGGACCGCCGGCCCGAGAACGCCACGGGCTCGCCGGGCGTCACCGTCGTCTCGTTGGCGGTGAGGACCGCGGTCGGGCGCTCGTATCGGGGACCGAACGGCTCGCTGGCGTACGGCACGGGGTCGGCCTTCCCGCCGTCCGTGACGACGGCGTCGCCCGCGCCGCCGGGGTTGAGCGTCTCGTGGTACGGCCCGGACGCGGCCCCCCAGTAGTTGTGCTCGGCGACGACGACGGCGCCGGCGTCGAGCGCGCTCCGCAGGCCGACGATGTGGCCGTACACGTCGTTGTGGACGAGTTCGACGTTCGGCGCGCGCTCGACGACCACGCCGGTCGCGGCCGCGGCGTCGCGCCCGCCGTCGGCGCGCTCCCGGTCGGCCGTGTTCAACACCACGGAGTTGTTGGCGAGTCGCGTCGGCGTCGGGCCGGCGACCCGCACGCCGTTCGCGTTCGCGGCGATAGTGTTGTTGTGAATTGTCGTGGTCGCGCCGGCGCGCCCGCCGGCGACCGCGACGCCGAACTCGCCGTTGTCGAGCGCGTCGTTGAAGCCGACGGTGACGCCGCCGAGCAGGTCGCTCGCGCGCACCGTGAGGCCGTCGCCGGCGTTGTCCGCGAGTCGGTTCCGCCGGACGGTCACGCCGCGCACGCGCACCGCGTCGACGGCGACGCCGGGGCCGCCGTTCTCGCGGACGACGTTGTCCGCGAACACCGTGTTGTCCACCTGCTGGGTACCGAACCGCGCGCCGCCGGCGCCGTTCCCGGCGAGCGTGTTGTTCCGCACACCGAAGCGGTCCACGAAGACGTACTCGGCGTCGGCGTCGACGCCGTACCCGTCGTTGCGGAGGAACTCGTTGTTCTCGACGGCCAGCGAGACGCGCTGGATGCCGGCGGTCGTCCGGCGGAGCGCGACCCGGAGGCCGTGCTGGGAGTCCACGACGGTGTTGCCCGCGAAGCGCACGCCGTCGGCGTCGGTCGCGCCCGCCACGTGGAGGCCGCTGCCGGCCGCGCTGCGCACCTCGCTGTCGAAGACGGCCACGTCGTCGAGCGCGCCGCCGCGGAACGCGACGCCGTCGCCGCCGACGTTCTCGACGGCGACCCGGCGGAGCGTCACGTCCTCGATTTCGTGGTCGTTGCTGGGCTGCGGGCGCGCGAGCGTCGACTCCGCCTCGAACGCCACGCCGGCGCCCGAGACGCCGGCGACGGTGACGCCGGTCAGCCGAACGTCGGAAATCTGTCGAGCGCGCACGCGAACGCCGTTCGCGCCCGTGTTCGAGAACGTCGTCCCCTCGATGCGGACGTTCCGCGCGCTGTCGGCGTACGGGTCGGCGTCGGGAACCGCGACGCGGACGCCCGCGCGCCCGACATCCGAAAATCGGGCGTCTGCAATACGAATCGCGGGCGTCCCCGCGCGGGTCGTGACCGCCAGCCCGTCGCGGACGTGCTCGCGGACCGTCGCGTTGGCGACCCGAATCGTCCCGGTGCTGGACGTGGCCGTAATCCCGGTGGTCGCGTGCTCGACGACGGCGTGCTCCAGTCGGAGCGTCGAGTCCGCGTCGCCGGCGTACTCGATGGTCTCCCACGTGCCCGGGCCCGACGCGGGGTCGGCGGTCGTGAACTGGATGGGGTCGAGCGCGGTGCCCGCGGCGAGGAGGCTCCCCTCCACGGTAATCGTGACCTCCTCGCCGACGTTGACGCGCGTGCCGGGCTCGACGGTGAGCGTCGCGTTCCCCGCGACCGTCAGGTCCCGTGCGACGTAGTACGGCCCGTTCTCGGCGGTCCACGTCGTGTTCTCGGTGACGTTGCCTTCGACGTACGTCGGCGCCGCCGCGTCGGTCGCCGCGAGCGCTGGCTCACCGTCGGCAGCGGCGCCCGCCGCGGCGCTCCCGGCGACGGGGGCGACCGCGCCGAACACCACGAGGGCCGCGAGGAGGAGCGTGCGCCGCGTCATGTGAGCACGTGCTGGAGTCGCGCGAGCGGGTAGTGGGCTGTCCAGTCGAACGCGCCCGTTCCGTCGACGGCTGCGGCGCTCCCCGCGTCGTCGTTCGGGACCGTCGGGTCCGTGCCCCGCAGCACTTCCTCGCCGTCGGGAATCCCGTCGCCGTCGGAGTCGGCCGCGGTCGGGTTCGAGCCGTAGCGCCGCAGTTCGAGGGCGTCGTCGAGGCCGTCCCCGTCCGTGTCCGCGTCGAGGGGGTCGGTGCCCGTGTCGCGGTACTCGGTCAAGTCGGTGAGGCCGTCGCCGTCCGTGTCGCGGTCGCGGGGGTCGGTGCCGAGTTCGACTTCCAGCCGGTCCGGCAGCCCGTCGAGGTCCGCGTCCGCGTCGATGGCGGACGTGTTCCCCGCGAGCTCCGAGCGGTCGTCGAGCGTGTCGGCGTCCGTGTCCGCGCGCCCGTAGTCGGTCCCCTCGCGGATTTCCACGTCGTCGGGGACGCCGTCGCCGTCCGTGTCCGCGTCGAGCGGGTCGGAGCCGAACTGGTGGACCTCGTAGCCGTCCTCGATGCCGTCGCCGTCCGTGTCGTCGTCTCGGAAGTCGGTGCCCAAGGTGAGCTCGTTCGCATTCGAGAGGCCGTCCGCGTCGAGGTCGCCGCCCTTGTTGATGACGTGGACCTCGACCGCGCTGTCGTCGCGGCGGGAGTTCCCGCTGGCCTGCGCGCTGTACATCGTCGCGTACAGCGTGTGTCGGCCGGGGTCGAGGTCGACCTCGCGGGGTTCGAGCGTGAGGTCGGCGTCGGTCGTCGCCAGCTCCCCGAGCGTCACCGTCGTCACCGCCAGCGACGATTCGACTTTCGGGCTGAAGCTGGCGTCGCGGGTGTCGGTCAGCCGGACGTGGTAGTCGGCGTAGTAGGTGTCGGAGTCGTCGAGGTAGTCGCCGACGGTCACCGCCACGGTCGCGGGCTCGTCGGCCCACACGTAGTAGACGCCGCCGCGCTCGGTCGCGGCGCCCGGCCCGGTCACGTCCACGGAGAGCACGCCCGAGTCGACCGTGGCGGCGTCGGTGGTGCCAGCCGCGAACGCGGCCGCCGGGCTCGCCGCCGCGAGCGCGACGGCCGCGACGACCGCGAGGATACGCGGGACTGAGCACCGAGTCACGTACCTCACTCTTGGTGTAACGCACTTGAATATAGTGGTGGCCGCCGCGAGCCGGCGGCACGCCGTCCCGCGTTACTCGCCGCGCCCCATCGCGTAGAACTCGTCGTTGGGGCGCATGTCCGCGACCGCCGCCATCCGGTTCGAGAGGTTGAAGAACGCCGCGACCGCCGCGATGTCCCAGATTTCCTCTCCCGAGAAGCCGGCGTCCCGGAGCCGCTGCACGTCGTCGTCGCCGACGGCCTCCGGGGACTCCGTGAGCTTCACGGCGAAGTCGAGCATCTCGCGGTGCTCGTCGGACACGTCCGCGGTACGGTGGTTGGTGGCGAGCTGGTCGGCGAGCCTCGGCGCTTCCGCGTAGACGCGGCAGAGCGCGCCGTGCGCGACCACGCAGTAGAGGCAGTCGTTGGCGCCGCTGACCGCGACCGTAATCATCTCGACCTCCTCGCGGGCCAGCGGCGTGTCCTCGACGAGCGCGTCGTGGAACGCGAAGAACGCCCGGAAGTGGCTGGGCTTGTACGCGTACGCCTCGAAGACGTTCGGCGTGAAGCCCGCGCGCTCGGTCTCCTCGGCGATTCGCTCGCGGAGGTCGTCAGGCAGGTCGTCGCGCTCGGGGACAGGGAACCGTCGCATCGCGTCACTCATGCCTACAGGCGCGGCGGGACGCCACAAAGCCGTTGTCCCCGGGCCGCGGTCAGTCGCCGGCGAGGCGCTCTCCGGCGGCCAGCCCGCTCTCGACGGCGGCGCGGACGCGCGCCTCGCCAGCGACCCAGTCGCCGGCGACGTGGAGGCCGGCGTCCCGGAGCGCCGCGACCGGCTCCGAGTCGACTGCTTCGTCCGGGAGCGCGTACCGCCAGCCCTGCGTGTCCGTCCACGCCGGGTCGAGCAGGCGGTCGTCGTCGAGCAACGCGGCGGCGTGCTCGGCCGCGCGCTCGGTCTGCCAGTCGGGGTTGCGGTCGTAGTGCTCGCGCGACCAGTCGGGCGCCATCTGGACGACCAGCAGTTCGCCGTCGGGGACGTGGCCGGGCTTGCAGGACTCGCGCGCGAGCCAGCCCACGTCGTGGGCGTCGTCGGTGTTGACGAGCGCGTACCACTCGCGGGGCACGTCGAAGTCGTAGCGCAGCACCGCGGTGACGATGCTCCGGTAGGGAACGGCTTCGGCGGCCTCGCGGGCGGCCGCGAGCCGGTCGTCGTCCCAGTCGGTCGCCGCGAGCAGGGCGGCGGTCTGGGGCGCGGGCGGCGTCAACAGCACGTCCGCGAACGGGCCGTGCGTGGTCCCGTCGGCGTCCGTGAGCGTCCAGCCGTCGCCCTCGCGCGCGAGCGACTCGATGCGCGTCTCCCGCCGGACGGCGGCGTCGGTGCGCGCGAACAGGCGCTTGGCGAGCTGGGTGATGCCGTCCGCCCACGTCCACTTCGGGCCGTCGCTGTCGCGGCCCGGTTCAACATCGCCGTCGCCGTCGAACGTCCACACCGGTTCGGTGATGTCGTGCAGGCCGTCCTCGCCGAGGTCGCGCACGAGGTCGGCGACAGCGCCGCCGCCGGGCTTGACGTAGTTCGCGCCGTAGTCGTAGTGGCAGCCGTCGCGGCGTCGCGTCGCCGCGCGCCCGCAGACGCCCCGCGACTTCTCGAAGACCGCAACGTCCCGTGCGTCGTCCCGGAGGCGGTACGCGGCCGCCGCGCCGGCCGCGCCGGCGCCGACGATTGCCAGCGAATCAGTCACGTGCGGGGCTTGGGCCGCCAACACCTTAGCACTCCACCAAGCGGCAACCGCTCGACACGACGGGGCGCCGCGAAGAGAAAACGGTTTGCCGCCGTGCGACTCACGAAAGACCATGAAGGTACGAATCGGCGCGGGCGCGACCGAGGAGGAAGCACGCGCGGTCGCCGCCGCGCTCGCCGAGCACGTCGCCGACGAAGTAGAGGTCTATCTCGGCGACGACGACGAGCCCGCCGCCACTCACGCCGCCCCCGAGCCCGCCAGCGAGGACCGCGAGGCCGACCGCGAGTACGGGCCGACCGAGCGCGAGGAGAAACTCCGCGAGGAAATCGCGGACATCCTCGACGGCGGCCCCGAGAAGTACAAGGAGCGCTTGAGCGAGCAGGACAAGCTGTTCGTCCGCGACCGCCTCGACCTCTGGTTCGGGGACGACGACGGCGACGGCGCGGGCGACCTCCTCTTCGAGGACGGGAAGTTCGCCAACTTCGACTCGTGGCACCCGAACAGCCCGGACGTCGACGACGCCGACCCGGACACGCGCCTGCCCGCCGACGGCCTCATCACGGGCGCCGCCGACTTCGAGGGCCGCGACGTCCACTTCATGGCCAACGACTTCACCGTGAAGGCGGGGTCGATGGCCGAGCGCGGCGTCGAGAAGTTCCTCCGGATGCAGCAGCGCGCGCTCAAGACCGGGCAGCCGGTGTTGTACCTGATGGACTCCTCGGGGGGCCGCATCGACCAGCAGTCCGGCTTCTTCGCGAACCGCGAGGGCATCGGGAAGTATTACTTCAACCACTCGCGGCTCTCCGGGCGCGTCCCCCAAATCTGCGTGCTGTACGGCCCCTGCATCGCGGGGGCGGCGTACACGCCCGTGTTCGCGGACTTCACCGTGATGGTCGAGGGGATGTCCGCGATGGCCATCGCCAGCCCGCGCATGGTGAAGATGGTGACCGGCGAGGAGATCGGGATGCAGGAGCTCGGCGGCCCCGAGGTGCACGCCCGCCAGTCGGGGAGCGCGGACCTCGTCGCCCGCGACGAGGAGCACGCCCGCGAACTCGTCTCGAATCTGGTCCAGTACCTCCCCGACAACAGCGACGAGAAGCCGCCGAGCCAGCCCGCGAAACCACCGGCGAAACCCACGGAGGGCATCGACGGCCTGATTCCGGAGTCGCCGAACCGCGCCTACGACATGCACGAGCTCATCGAGCGCGTCGTGGACGGCGACTCCTTCTTCGAGCTCAAGCCCGAGTACGGCAAGGAGATTCTCACGGGGTACGCGCGCATCGACGGCCGCACCGTCGGCGTCGTCGCCAACCAGCCCACCGAGCGCGCGGGCGCCATCTTCCCGGACGCCGCCGAGAAGGCCGCGGAGTTCGTCTGGAAGTCCGACGCGTACAACATTCCGTTACTCTACCTCTGCGACACGCCGGGCTTCATGGCGGGCTCGCAGGTCGAGCAGGACGCGATTCTGGAGAAGGGCAAGAAGATGATTTACGCCACCAGCGAGGCCACCGTCCCCAAGCAGTCCGTGGTCGTGCGGAAGGCCTACGGCGCGGGCATCTACGCGATGAGCGGCCCCGCCTACGACCCCGAGGCCACCCTCGCGCTCCCCTCCGGCGAAATCGGCATCATGGGCCCGGAAGCCGCCATCAACGCCGTCTACGCGAACAAGCTCGACGCCATCGACGACCCCGACGAGCGCGCGCGGCGCGAGCAGGAACTCCGCGAGGAGTACCGCGAGGACATCGACGTCCACCGGATGGCCTCGGAGACGGTCATCGACGAAATCGTGCCGCCGTCGGAGCTCCGCACGGAGCTCTCGAACCGCTTCGACTTCTACGAGGGCGTCGAGAAGGACCGGCCGTCGAAGAAACACGGCACGATTCTCTGACGGGCTACGAGAGGTGGGCGGTGACGTCCGTCGAGGAAATCATCCCCACGTAGTCGTCGTCCACGACCGGGAGGTGCTTGATGCCGTACGTGGTCATCATCGCGGCGACCTCCTCCATGTAGAGGTCCGGGGCGGCGGTCTCGACGTCGGTCGTCATCACGTCCGCGACCGTCAGTTTCGACACGTTCTCGCCCTCCGCCACGGCGTCGAGCACGTCCGTGCTGGAGACGATGGCGCGCGGCGTCGTCGTCACGACGAGCGCGCTGATGTCGCGTGCGCGCATCCGCTGGGCGGCCTCCTTCACGGTCGCGTCCGGGCTAATCGTCTCCAGCGGCGTCGACATCACGTCGGCTACGGTGGGCCTCTCGGGAGAAGACATACGCTACCACACGCGCCCGCTCGGGAAGGCAGTTTCGCCGGCATTCGCGGGGTCACTCCGCGCGGAGCGCGTCCGCGAGCACGGCGAGCGCCAGCCCCGCGAGACCGATATCTCGCGCGATGACGTCCCCGAATTGCCCCGTTGTCGCCCAGACGACCGCGAGGTACGCGATGGTCGCGGTCAGCGAGCCGACCGCGACGACCGCCGCGAACGCGGTACCGCGGTCAGCGAACAGGAGCGCGGCGAACCCGACTTCGAGCACACCGTTGGCGAGCATGAACGCCACGGGGGAGACCACGAGCCACGGCGCCAGCCAGTCGGTGACGTAGACGGCCCACGCGGCGGGGTCGAGGAGCTTGTGGACGCCCGCCGCGAGCAGCATCGCGCCCAGCCCCCAGCGCGCCAGCACCGCGGGGTCGGGCGCTCGGTCGGCGAGCCGTCGCGCGCGGTCGCGGCCCGGCACGGTCACTCCCCGGCGTGCTCGCGCTTCAGCGAGAGCGCGGTGCGGTCGAACTCGCAGACGAGTTCGTCGCCGCGGTTCACGGCGAACGCCTCGACGTGGAACGTGACGACGCCGCGCTCGCCGTCGCTGGTTTCGCGCTTGTCCGTCACCGTCGACTGCGCGCGGATGGTGTCGCCGTGGAACACCGGCGCGGGGTGTTCGACCCCGTCGTAGGAGAGGTTCGCCACGATGGTGCCGTCCGTAGTGTCCGGGATGGTGAGCCCGACCGCCAGACTCAGCGTGTAGAGGCCGTTGACGACGCGCTCGCCGAACTGGGTGTCGGCGGCGAACTCGGCGTCGAGGTGCAGCGGCTGCTGGTTCATCGTGAGGTCGCAGAACTGCTGGTTGTCCGCCTCCGAGACGGTGCGGCGCTTCTCGTGTTCGATGGTCTGGCCGACCTCGAACTCCTCGTAGTAGCGTCCGGCCATGCTCGAACGCGCTCGGCCCCAACCCTTAAAACCGCCGAAAACGCGGCCGTCAGGCTTTTACTAGCCGTTTCGGCCACCACCCTTTTTCAGTCGGCGGCAGTCCGTAGAGGTATGCCACGTGACTATCTGCGTGCGGGGGTGTTGGTGGCGGTCGTCGTGTCCGCCGCCGTGTTCGCCGGAGTGACCACGGCAGCCTCGAACGGTTCAATCAGCGCCTCACCGGACGACCCAGGCGCGACGTCGACGCACACGGTGACAGCGACCGTCGGCAGCGAAGCGACGGGGTCGTGGAACGGACTCGAAGTCGACTACTCGAACTCCGACGCTGACATCGGGAACGTCGGAAGCGGAGACGTGACGACAATCGGAATCGACCGCGGTGACGATAGCTCCGGGACCGCAATCGACGAAGACGTCTCTAACGACCTTAGCAGCGCTGACGGGTCCGGAGCCAACGACATCATCACGTTCGGACTCGGCGGGAGCTACCAGCTCAACGAGGGCGACGAAGTGGTCGTCGTCTACGAGGACGTCCAGAACCCGTCTAGTAGCGGAGAGTGGGCGACCCCTCTCGATATCAACCCGCAGAGCAGCGGCGGCGAGACGTCCGCGACGCTCTCGATTGGCTCCACCACCACAACGACTGCGACGCCGACCGCGACTCAGACGCAAACGCCGACCCAGACCTCGACGCCGACTGCCACGCAGACCCAAACCCAGACCCCGACCGCGACTCAGACGCAAACGCCGACCCAGACCTCGACGCCGACTGCCACGCAGACCCAAACCCAGACCTCGACGCCGACTGCCACGTCGACGCCCACCGCGACCACGACGAGTAGCGGGGGCGACGGCGACATCGGCGCGCCCGACCCGAACCCGACAGGTGCGGTGAGCGAGACCGAACCGTCGGTCAGTTCCGTGCCCGACACCGCGGGCGCGACCGCCGCACACACGGTGGGTACGCTCGTCGGGAACGAAATCGGGGACTCCTCGTGGACCGGGCTGGAAGTCAACTACAGCGGAACCGGGACCGACGTGAGCAACGTCGGGCAGAACGACATCGTGAAGATCGGCGTCGACCGCGGGAACGACGACCCGAACGCCACCATCGACCGGTCGTTCGCGGCCTCGGTAGGTGAAGTCAGCGGGAGCAACGACGGCGAGACGCTGACGTTCGGGCTCGACGGAGACTACGAGTTGGTCGAGGGCGACCAGATAATTGTCGTCTACGAGGACGTCCAGAACCCCGACGCGGGCGACTACTCGGTCGGCATCAACGTCAATCCGCAGAGTAGCGAGGAAGCGGTAAGTGCCACACTCCACGTCGACGCGAGCACGACGACCGCCACGGCGACCGCGACCGCAGAGCCGACGGAGACGGCGACCGCGGAACCGACGCCGACGCAGACCGACGCGCCGACGACCACCGCGGAGTCGACGCCGTCCACGTCGCCCGGGTTCGGCGCCGTCGCGGCGGCGGTCGCGCTCGTCGCCGCGGCCGCCCTGCTCGTGCGCCGATAGACATACAAGCAGCCGGGGCGACCCCCCGGCATGGCTCGACGCAGCGTCCTGTTTTCGCCGGGCGACCAGCCGGAGTTACTGCGGAAGGCACCCGACACCGGGGCCGACACCGTCGTCTTCGACCTCGAAGACGCGGTCGCACCCGCGGGCAAGACGGAGGCGCGGACCGCCGTGCAGTCGGTGCTCGCGGACCCCGACTTCGACCCGGACTGCGAGGTCTGCGTGCGCGTGAACCCGATCGGGGCGGGCGCACGCGACGACGTAGAGACCGTGCTCGCGGGCGAGAGTCCGCGCCTCGACGCGGTGGTCCTCCCGAAGGCGACCTCGGCGGACGAGGTGACGACGCTCGGCCGGCTGCTCGACGAGCGCGCGTTCGACGTGCCCGTGCTGGCGCTCGTCGAATCCGCGCGGGGCGTGCTGCACGCCGAGGAAATCGCGGACGCCGGGCCGACCGACGCGCTCGTGTTCGGCGCGGAAGACCTCGCGGCGGACGTGGGCGCGACGCGGACCGACGACGGCGTGGAGGTTCTGCACGCGCGCGAGCAGGTCGTGCTCGCGGCGGCCGCGGCGGGCGTGGACGCCATCGACACCGTCTACACGGACATCGAGGACACCGCGGGACTCGCCGAGGAGACCGAATTTGCCGCGCAACTGGGCTACGACGGAAAGCTGGCGATTCACCCCGGGCAGGTCGCGCCAATCAACGACGCGTTCACGCCCGCCGAGGAGGACGTGGAGTGGGCCAAGCGCGTCCTCGACGCGAAAGCGGACGCTGACAGGGAGGGTCGGGGCGTGTTCCGCGTGGACGGCGAGATGGTGGACGCGCCGCTGGTCGCGCAGGCCGAGCGCGTCCTCGAACGGGCGCGCGCCGCCGGCGTCCGGGACAGTCGTTAGTGACATTCAACATCATCGTATGCTGGGAATTCCGCCACGCTTTTGCTGAGCGGCGGAGTCGGTCGAAACATGGCGGACGCTAATCCCTTCGAGAGTCTCCAAGAGCAACTCGACGACGCGGGCGAGTACCTCGACGTCGGCGAGGACGTCCTCGAACGCCTCAAGCAGCCCGAGCGCGTGCTCGAACTCACGCTCTCGGTGGAGATGGACGACGGCACCATCGAGACGTTCGACGCGTACCGCTCGCAGTTCAACGGCGACCGAGGGCCGTACAAGGGCGGCATCCGCTACCACCCGGGCGTCACGCGCGACGAGGTGAAGGCGCTCTCGGGATGGATGGCGTACAAGACCGCGGTCGTGGACATCCCCTACGGTGGCGGGAAGGGGGGCATCGCGCTCGACCCCAGCGACTACTCCGAGAGCGAACTCGAACGCATCACGCGGTCGTTCGCAAAGGAGATTCGGCCGTTCATCGGCGAGGACAAGGACGTGCCCGCGCCCGACGTCAACACTGGCCAGCGGGAGATGAACTGGATCAAAGACACCTACGAGACGCTGGAGAACACGACCGAGCCCGGCGTCATCACGGGGAAGGCGCTGGAGAACGGCGGCAGCAAGGGGCGCGTCGAGGCGACCGGCCGCTCGACGATGCTCGCCGCCCGCGAGGTCTTCGACTACCTCGGCGAGGAGCTGGCGGACGCCACGGTCGCCGTACAAGGGTACGGCAACGCCGGCTCCGTCGCGGCGAAGCTCCTCGAAGACCGCGGCGCGAACGTCGTCGCTGTCTCGGACTCCTCGGGCGCCATCTACAACCCCGAGGGGTTCGACACGCGCCACGTCAAGGAGTTCAAGCGCGACACCGGCAGCCTCGCGGGCTACGACGGCGCGACCGAGGAGTTCGGCAACGACGACCTCCTCACCCTCGACGTGGACCTGCTCGTGCCCGCCGCCCTCGAAAACGCCATCGATGGCGACCTCGCGCACGACGTGGAGGCCGACGTGGTTGTGGAGGCCGCGAACGGCCCGCTGACGCCCGACGCCGACGACGTGCTCACCGAGCGCGGCGTCCACGTCGTCCCGGACATTCTGGCGAACGCGGGCGGCGTCACCGTCTCGTACTTCGAGTGGGTGCAGAACCGCCAGCGCTTCCAGTGGACCGAAGCGCGCGTCAACGAGGAGCTGGAAGCGGTCGTCACCGACTCCTTCGACGCGATGATCGACGCCTACGAGGCCAACGACCTCCCGAACCTCCGCACCGCCGCCTACGTCGTCGCCGTCCAGCGCGTCGTCGACGCCTACGAGGGCAGCGGCACGTGGCCCTGACCCGCGAAAAGAGTCGCCGACCGCGCTACAGGTAGCCTGCTTCGGCGAGCCGTTCGACTGCTTCTTCGAGCCGCTCCGTGCTGGCCGCGTACGAGATGCGCGCGTAGCCGGGCGTGCCGAACGCGCTCCCGGGGACGGTCGCCACGTGGGCGTCCTTGAGGGCGTCCTGACACCACTGCTGGTCGTCCTCGTCCACGGGCACCATCACGTAGAACGCGCCGTCGGGCTCGGGCACGTCGGTGCCGTGCTGGGCGAACAGTTCCAGCAGGCGGTCCTTCCGGGACTCGAACGCCTCGACCATCTCCTCGACGGCCTCGTCGGTGTTCTCGATGGCCTCGACGCCGCCGTGCTGGACGAAGTTCGTCGCCGACGAGACGGAGTGCGAGTGCACCTTCCCGGCTTGGTCGACGAGGGCCTCGGGCCCGGCGAGGTAGCCGAGCCGCCAGCCCGTCATCGCGTACGCCTTCGAGAAGCCGTTGATGGTGACGGTGCGCTCGAACATCCCGTCGAGCGCGGCGAGGCTGACGTGCTCGCGGCCGTAGTTGATGTGCTGGTAGATTTCGTCCGAGATGACCGTCACGTCGTGCTCGACGGCGAGGTCGCGGACGCCCTCCATCGCCTCCCGGGAGTAGACCGAGCCGGTGGGGTTGCTCGGGGAGTTCACGACCAGCAGCTCGGTGTCGTCAGAGATTGTGGCCGCGAGCTCGTCCAGCGCCGGTTCGAGCTGGAAGTCGTGCGGCGAGAGGTCGACGCGCGAGAGGTCCGCGCCGGCGATTTTCGCCATCGCCTCGTAGGACACCCACGCGGGGTCCAGCAGCACGACCTCGTCGCCGTCGTCGACGAGCGCTTGGAACGTCTCGAACAGCGCCTGCTTGGCGCCCGGCGTCACGATGACGTTGCCCGCCTCGTAGTCGATGCCGTCGCCGCGGAGCTTCGCCGCGATGGCCTCGCGCAGCTCGGGGATGCCGTTCGAGGACGTGTACCCCGTCTCGCCGGCTTCGAGGGCGTCCTCGGCGGCGTCCTTGACGTTCTGCGGCGTGTCGAAGTCTGGTTCGCCGACCGAGAGGTCGATGACGTCCTTGCCCTCGGCTTCCAGTTCGTTCGCGAGGTTGCTGACCGCGAGCGTCGCGCTCGGTTCCACTCGTCGTACCCTGTCGGTGAAGTCCATCTTAGAGTTCCTCCGCGAGGTGAATCGCGCTGTCTACTGCTTCCGCGCCCTTCTGTACTCGTTCGCGCGCCTCCGCCCCCGACATCCCCGGTCCGGCGACGCCGAACGCCACCGGCGTGTCCCGGTCGAGGCTCACGTCGGTGAGCTTCTGGGCGGTCGCGTGCGCGATGACGTCGTCGTGGTCGGTGTCGCCCGTGACGATTGCGCCGACGACCGCGACGGCGTCGACGTCGTCGCGGCGCGCGAGCCGGTCGGCGGCCAGCGGCGCGTCGTACGCCCCCGGCACGCGCGCCAACTCCACGACGTCCGCGCCCGCGTCGTCGGCGGTCTCGACGGCCGCCGTCTCCATCTGTTCGGTGACGCTGCGGTTGAACTCCGCAACGACGAGCCCGAGCTCTACCATACTCCGTGCGTCTCCCGGCGCGGATAAAGGCCTACCGTTACGGACAGTTCCCGCGAACCCACAAGTTTGTATGCACCCCGTGTCGTTTGGCGAACGAGATGCCCTCCTTCGGACGCCGCCGCGCCGCGGCGATGGCGGTCGCCGCCGCGGTGTTGGCCGCGCTCGCGCTCCGCGTGGTCGCGCTCGGCGACCGCACCTTCCACTGGGACGAGGCCCGCGTCGGCTACTGGGTGCTCCAGTACGCCGCGACCGGCGAGTGGGCGTACCGCGCCATCGTCCACGGCCCGTTCCTCTTCCACGTCGGCGAGTTCCTGTTCGGCGCCCTCGGCGCCAGCGACGCGGTCGCGCGGCTGCCGGTCGCCGTCGTCGGCGCGGTCCTCCCGGCGACCGCGTGGCTGTTCCGCGCGCGCCTCGACGACGTGGAGGTGGCGGCGCTGGCCGGCCTGCTCGCGCTCAACCCCGTGCTCGTCTACTACTCGCGGTTCGCGCGCAGCGACGTGCTCGTCGCGGCGTTCAGCGTCGCCGCCCTCGGGCTCGCGGTGCGCGCACTCGACACCCGGCGCGGCGGCTACCTCGTCGCCGCGGGCGCGGCGCTCGGGCTAGCGTTCACCACCAAGGAGAACGCGCTCGTCTACGCCGCGATGTTCGTCGGCGCGAGCGCGCTCCTGCTGGACGAACAGCTGTTCACGGCGCGCGAGCGCGGCGAGTCCTTCGAGCGCGTCCTCCACGAGACCGTCCAGCGCGTCGGCAGCGGGCTGTTCGCGTGGCGGCGCGCCGTCGCGGGGGGCGCCCTCGCGTTCCTCGTCGTGGTCGTCGTCTTCTACGCGCCGCGGCCGGAGTTCTACGCGGCGCTCGGGGACCCGGCGCGACTGCCGAACGCCGTCGCCGCGGGGACGGCGGGCGCGTGGACGGAGTTCTGGAGCACGTGGGGCGTCAGCGGCAGCGCCTCCCGCCAGCACAGCTACATCGCGTTCCTCGCGGAGGCGCTGCGGACGCTCGGCGCGGCGTCGCTGATGCTGGTCGCGGCCGCGGTCGTCGGCTTCCTCGCGGAGCGGTACGTCGCCGACGAGCCCCGCGACCTCGTGCTGTTCGCGGGCTACTGGGCGGTCGCGTCGGTCGTCGTCTACCCCGCGATTACGGACATCTCCGGGCACTGGTCGGTCGTCCACGTGGTCGTCCCGGCGGCGATTCCGGCGGCCGTCGGCGTGCGCGTGGTCGTCGACCGCGGGCGCTCGGCGTACAGAAGCGACGACCGCGTGGGCGTGGCACTCGCCGCGCTCGTGTTGCTCGCGGCGGTCGGACAGATGGGTGCGGTGACCGCCGAAACCTCGTACCTGATGCCCCAAGACGACGACAACGCGCTCGTCCAGTACGGCCAGCCGGGCAGTCGACTAGACGGGGCGGTGGACCGCATCGAGCGCGCCGCGCCCGCGAACGACGGCACAGACGTGCTCTACTACGGGAGCCACTTCCACGTGGCCGGCGAGTACGACCCCACGGACCCGGACAGCGTCGCGGGCACGAACTGGTTCAATCGGCTCCCGTTGCCGTGGTACACCGAGCGCGCGGACGCGGCGACTGACTCCACGACCAGACTCACGGCGCCGGCCGCGGGGAACGCGACGGTCAGCGTCGCGACCACGAGCGCGCCCGTCGTCGTCACCGAGGCCAAAGACTACCGGGAAGTCCGCGACCGCCTCGGGCCCGCGTACGAGGGACTGACGTACGAACTCACGGCGACGAACACAATCATCGTCGTGTTCGTGGATACGGAGGCCGCGGGCGTGACCGACCCGAGATAGTCACGAGCGTGCACACTGAGTCGGCTCGTTCGGCAATTCTTATGCAGGAGTAGGCGGAAGCCGCGGGTGATGACGGTACCCGTTCCCGGAGCGACAGTCGGGGTCGTCGGCGGCGGCCAGCTCGGGCGGATGCTCGCCGAAGCCGCGAGCCCGCTGGGCGTCGAGGTCGTCGTCCTCGACCCGACGCCGGACTGCCCGGCGTGCCCGCCCGCCGCCGACCAAATCGTGGGCGAGTTCGACGACCGCGACGCCATCGGCGAGCTCGCGGCGCGCGCGGACGTGCTCACGTACGAAATCGAACTCGCGGACCCCGCGGTGCTCGCCGCCGCCGGCGACGAGCACGATGTCCCCGTCCACCCCTCGCCGGGGACGCTGGAGACGATTCAGGACAAGCTCGTCCAGAACCGCGCTCTCGCGGACGCCGGCGTCCCGGTGCCGGCGTTCCGCGCGGTCGACGACGCCGGCGACCTCGACGCCGCCTTCGAGGAGTTCGGGCGCCCGCTGATGGTGAAGGCCCGCACCGGCGGCTACGACGGCCGCGGGAACGCGCCCGTCGAGTCCGTCGCGGAGGCCCGCGAGACGTTCGACGGCCTCGACGGACTGGTCGCCGAGGAGCTCGTGGACTTCGACCGCGAACTCTCGGTCATCGCCGTCAGCGGCGACGGCGAAACGGCGACGTTCCCGGTCGCGGAGAACGTCCACGAGGCCGAGATTCTCCGGGAGTCAATCGTGCCCGCCCGGACCGGCGAGCGCGTCCGCGAGGACGCCACCGAAGTCGCACGGGACGTGCTGGACGCGCTCGACGGCCGCGGCGTCTTCGGCGTCGAGCTGTTCGAGGCCGACGGCCGGATTCTCGTCAATGAGATCGCGCCCCGCCCGCACAACTCCGGGCACTACACCATCGAGGGATGTCACACCTCCCAGTTCGAGCAGTTCGCCCGCGCGCTCTGCGGGCTCCCGCTCGGGGACACCACGCTCCGCCAGCCGACCGTGATGGCGAACCTGCTCGGCGACCCCGACGGCGAGGAGCGGCCCGCAGAGCTGGCGGGCGTACCGAGCGCGCTCCGCGACGACCGCGTCGCCCTCTACTGGTACGGCAAGCGCGACGTGCGCCCGCTCCGGAAGATGGGCCACGTCACGGTCGTCGGAGACGACCGCGGCGAACTCCTGATGCGCGCCCGCGCCGCCCGCGACGCCCTCTCCTTCGAAGACCAATGACCACAGTCACCGACCTCGTCGAGTTGTTCGAATCGGAAGCACAGCGCGACCGCCCCAGCGAACAGACCCCGGACGTGGGCATCGTCATGGGCAGCGACAGCGACCTCGACGTGATGGCGGACGCCCACGACGCGCTCGTCGACCTCGGGTTCGCGGAAGTCACCGACTACGACGACCCGCCGGCGGGGTACAGCTTCGAGTCGTGGGTCGTCTCCGCGCACCGCACGCCGGACCTCATGTACGCGTACGCGGAGACGGCCGCCGACCGCGGCCTCGACGTCATCATCGCGGGGGCCGGCGGGAAGTCCGCGGACCTGCCGAACATGACCGCGTCGCTGGCGTACCCGCTCCCGGTCGTCGGTGTGCCCGTCCAAGAGAAGTCCGTGGATTCGGTCATCGGGATGCCGACGGGCGCGCCCATCACCGCGGTCGACGCCGGGAAGTCCTACAACGCCGGGCTGTCGGCCGCGCAGTTCCTCGCTACCGGCGACGACGACCTCGCCGAGCGGCTGCGCGAGCTCCACGCCGAGCAGAGCGACGGCGTCGCCGACGTCTCCCGCGAACTCCACGAGCGCGGGACGCCGGGCTTCCGGGCGGAACGGGACTGACCAGTCACCTCCGCGACGCCGGAACGCCGGAGTCGCCCTGAAACACCGAAATTTTGGCGCGTGCGGCCGTGCGGGCATAAATCAACGTTTATGGGCGTGGGGTCCAAACTCCCGCTCGTCACGGAGACACTCCTATGAATCCATGGATCGCCATCGGTATGTTGGCGCTCGTGGGCATCCTCATCCCGGCGACGATGATGGTGGTGTCCGCGTTGTTGCGCCCGACCGTACCTGAACAAGGGAAGCGAGCCACCTACGAGAGTGGCGAGGTTCCGACGGGGGACGCGCGCGTCCAGTTCAACATCCAGTACTACATGGTCGCGCTGCTGTTCCTCGTGTTCGACATCGAGACCGTTCTCATCTTCCCGTGGACCGTCATCTACCAGGACGCCGTCCAGTCCGCCGGCCTGACGCAGGCGCTGCTGCCGATGCTCGTCTTTATCGGCGTGCTCGTCGTCGGGCTCGCGTGGGCGTGGCGCAAGGGCGTCGTCCGGTGGGTGCGGACACCGCGGCACGGAGGAAAACCACATGAGCAGTGACCAACCACGCGACAGTATTACGGGAGCCAGCGAACCGCTGACCGACACCCGCGAGGCCCGAATGGGGGAGGGCGTCGACAACCGGTTCAACTCGAAGCTCCGGGAGGCCTTCGGCTCGACGCCGTTCATCCTCACGAAGTTCGACAAGTTCATGAACTGGGTCCGCGGGTCGAGCATGTTCATGCTGCAGTTCGGTATCGCTTGCTGCAGCATCGAAATGATGCACACGTACTCGGTCAAACACGACCTCGACCGCTTCCACGCCGGCGTCCCGCGGGCGTCCCCGCGGCAGGCCGACGTGATGATCGTGCCGGGGACCATCGTCTCGAAGTTCGCCCCGCGCATGAAGCGCGTCTACGACCAGATGCCCGAGCCGAAGTTCGTCGTCGGCATGGGCAACTGCACGGCCTCCGGCGGCCCCTTCCAAGAGGGGTACAACGTCGTGAAGGGCGCCGAGGAGGTCATCCCCGTGGACATCCACATCCCGGGCTGCCCGCCCCGCCCCGAGGCGCTCGTCTACGGCGTCGCCAAGCTCCAAGAGCGCATCGCCAACGGCGAGTCCTCGCCGGTCACGGTCAAGCCCTACGAGCTCGAACAGTTCGGGGACCTCGACCGCGACGAGATGGTCCAGAAGCTCGCAGACGACATCGACGAGGAGACGCTCGTCATGCGCTACAACTGGGCTGATTCGCCATGAGCACCTACGACGAACGCAACGTCGAACCGCCGACGACCGACGCCGGCGACGTCGACGGCGACGCCATCGAGGAGCTGCTCGGCGACCACGTGCTCGACCGCGAGCAGCACCTCAACGCCGACGCGTACGTCGTCCGCGCGGACGCGGTCCAAGACGTCCTCCGGACGCTGCGAGAGGAGGCCGGCTTCGACCACCTCTCCTGTGTCACCGCGGAGGAACACGAGGACCGCTTCGAGAGTATCTACCACCTCAAGCAGTACGACGACCCGACCAACGAGGTCAGCGTCGTCGTGCCGACCTCCCGCGAGGAGCCGGTCAGCGAGAGCGGGGCGCCGGTGTTCCGCACCGCCGACTGGCACGAGCGGGAGGCCTACGACCTCGTCGGCATCGAGTACGACGACCACCCGAACCTCGAACGCATCCTCCTCCCCGACACGTGGCAGGGCCACCCGCTCGGCCTCGACTACAATCAGGACAAGCCCCAGATCGTCACGTTCGAGGAGAACGCCAACCCGCTCGAAGGCGACCACCGCGGTGGCGAGGACTCGGACACGATGTACCTCAACATCGGTCCCCACCACCCCGCCACGCACGGCGTCCTCCACGTGGAGACGGTGCTCGACGGCGAGCAGGTCGCGGACGTCAACCCCGACATCGGCTACCTCCACCGCTGCGAGGAGCAGATGGCCCAGAAGGGCACGTACCGCTACCAGATTATGCCGTACCCCGACCGCTGGGACTACGGCCCCGGCGGCATCATCAACGAGTGGGCGTACGCCCGCGCCGCCGAGGACCTCGCGGACATCGAGGTCCCCGAGTACGCGCAGGTCATCCGGACGATGGGCGCGGAGATGTGTCGCATCGCCTGCCACCTGCTGGCGACCGCGACGTTCGCGCTGGACCTCTACGGCGACTTCACCGCCATCTTCATGTACGGCATGCGGGACCGGGAGATCGTCCAGAACCTCCTCGAGGACCTCACCGGCCAGCGCATGATGTTCAACTTCCTCCGGCTGGGCGGGGTCGTCTGGGACATCCCCGAGCCCCGCGAGGAGTACTTCGAGAACGTCCGGGACTTCCTCGACGAGCTCCCGGCGAAGCTCGACGAGTACCACGACCTCATCACGGAGAACGAAATCTTCCAGTCGCGGTGCGTCGACACCGGCTACCTCGACCCCGAGGTCGCCAAGGACTACGGCGTCACGGGCCCGGTCGCCCGCGGCTCCGGCATCGACTACGATGTCCGCCGGGACGACCCCTACGGCTACTACGACGAGCTCGACTGGGACGTCGTCACCGAGGACGGCGGCGACAACTTCTCCCGGCTCCTCGTGCGGATGCGCGAGATCGAGCAGTCCGCCCGCATCATCGAGCAGTGCGTCGACCTGCTGGAGGACTGGCCCGAGGACGAGCGCGAGATTCAGGCGAACGTCCCGCGCACCCTCAAGCCGGAAGCCGGCAAGGAGACCTACCGCACCGTCGAGGGCGCGAAGGGCGAACTCGGCATCTACATCCGCGCCGACGGCACCGAGAAGCCCGGCCGCTTCAAGATTCGCAGCCCGGCGTTCTCGAACCTCTCCGCGCTCCAAGAGATGTCCACCGGCGAGTACATCCCGGACCTCATCGCCACGCTGGGCAGCCTCGACGTGATTCTCGGGGAGGTGGACAGATAGATGGCGACGGCGACGCCACTCCCCGACACCATCAGTGACCTCCTCGGCATCGGCGGGCTCGCCGGGGAGCTGTTGTCGATGCTGCTGGCGGCGGCGCTCGTCGGCACCATCATGCTGACGATGACGGCGTTCGCCGGCCCGTGGGCGAAGCGGAAGATCACCGCGGCGTTCACCGACCGCATCTCCGTCAACCGCATCGGCCCGATGGGGCTGGGGACCATCATCGTGGACGCAGTCCGCCTGCTGTCGAAGGAGCTCATCATCCCCGAGGGCTCCGACCGGCCGGCGTACGACCTCGCGCCCGTCGTGCTCGCGGGGTCGGCGATTCTCGGCTTCGCCGTGATTCCGATGGGCAACGGCATCCACCTCGCCGACCCCGAGACGGGGCTGGTGTTCGTGTTCGCCGTCGCCTCGATTGCGAGCCTCGGCCTCCTGATGGGCGGGTACGCGTCGAACAACAAGTACAGCCTCCTCGGCGGCCTGCGCGCCGTCGCACAGAACATCGCCTACGAGATTCCGCTCGTCGTCACCGCGGCCTCCGTCGTGCTGTTCACGGAGTCGCTGCAGATGAGCGAAATCGTCGCCGCCCAGAGCGTCGAACTGGCGACCATCGCCGGCATCCGCATCCCGGCGTGGTTCGCGTTCGTGAACCCGTTCGCGTTCGTGCTGTTCATGGTGGCGAACCTCGCGGAGGTGGGCCGCAACCCCTTCGACACGCCCGAAGCGCCGACCGAAATCGTCGGCGGCTACCAGACCGAATACTCCTCGGTGTACTTCGTGCTGTTCTACCTCGGCGAGTTCGTCCACATCTTCCTCGGCGGCGCCATCATCGCGACGCTGTTCCTCGGCGGCCCGGCGGGACCGTTCCTGCCCGGGTTCGTCTGGTTCACGATCAAGATCTGGGCGGTGTTCCTGTTCACGCAGTGGTGCCGCTCGGCGGTCCCGCGCGTGCGCATCGACCAGATTATCGAGATTGGCTGGAAGGGCCTGCTGGTCCTCTCGTTCGCTAATCTCGTGCTCACCGCAGTTATCCTCGGGGTGCTCGGACTATGATTGGACTACTCAAAGGGATGGCAACGACGATGAAACACGCCCTCGACGGTGACACGTTCACCGTCGAGTACCCGGAGGAAGCGCCGGAAGTCAGTCCGCGCTTCCGCGGCGTGCACAAGTTCAGCCAAGAACGCTGCATCTGGTGTCGCCAGTGCGAGAACGTCTGCCCGAACGACACCATCCAGATCGTCACGGACAAGCAGCGCAACGGCGAGCAGTACAACCTCCACGTCGGCCAGTGCATCTACTGCCGGCTCTGCGAGGAGGTCTGTCCGGTGGACGCGATTCTCCTCACGGAGAACTTCGAGTTCACCGGGGACACGAAACACGACCTCGTGTTCAACAAAGAACAGTTGAAGAACGTGCCGTGGTACAACGACCTCGACCCGCTGGCGTCCCGCGAACCCGACCGGGGAGCGTGGGTCGGCGAAGGCGAAGGCGAGGTCGACTACCAGTAGGCCCGCGCCCGTCTCGAAACCTACAAAGGGCGTATTTGCGAACCACAAGGTGACTGAAATGACGACCGAAACAATCGCGTTCGGGCTGTTCGCGCTGCTCACCGTAGCGTGCAGTCTCGGCGCTGTCCTGGTGCGGGACGTGTGGCACTCCGCGCTGCTGCTCGGCGGCTCGCTGATGAGCTTCGCCGTGCACTACGTGATGCTACAGGCGGAGTTCGTCGCCGCGATGCAGATTCTCGTCTACGTCGGCGGCGTCCTCATCCTCATCACGTTCGCGGTGATGCTCACACGTCAAACTAGAGGTACAGAAGAGGTGACCAACGCATGACGACGCGACCACGGCTGCGCGACCCGGCGACGTTCGTGACGGGTATCGTCGCGGTGGCGCTGTTCGTCGTGCTCGTGACCGTGTTCCTCGGCGCCGGCTTCGAGGGCGCGGTCGGCTACAGCAGCGACGCGAACATCACGGCGACCATCGGGTACGCGCTGTTCGGCCTGATGAACCTCGCCGGCGAGAGCGCGCCCGCCAGCGAGGGGTTCCTCGCGGCGTTCGAAATCATCGACGTCGTGCTCGTCGCCGCGCTCGTCGGCGCCGTGATGCTCGCGACCCGCGACGACGAAGGGGGTGACGGCGAGTAATGGCGGTCGCCGTCGAGTACTACCTCCTGTTGTCCGCGGCCGTGTTCTGCACGGGCGTGTTCGGCGTGCTCACGCGCGAGAACGCGCTCATGTTCCTCATCAGCGTCGAGCTGATGCTGAACTCGGCGAACATCAACCTCGTGGCGTTCTCGCACTTCTACGGGAACCTCACGGGGCAGGTGTTCGCGCTGTTCGTGATGGCGCTGGCCGCGGCGGAGGTCGCCGTCGGCCTCGGCATCGTGCTCGTGTTGTACCGCAACTTCGGTGACATCGACGTGCGCGACGCGACGACGATGAGGTGGTAAGATGGTAGGCGCAACTGAACTCACTCCGGCAATTCCGCTGCTACCGTTCGCCGCGTTCCTCGTGGCACTGCTCGTCGGCCACTTCGCGCCGCGGCTGCTACCGAAGGGCGGCGCGATTCCCGGCATCCTCGCGACCGCCGGGTCGCTGCTGCTGTCCGTCTGGACGTTCGTCGCGGTCAGCGGCGGCGGCTACTACGCACAGGACATCTACACGTGGGTCGTCGGCCAGAACACGTTCAGCCTCCACTTCGGCGTCCTCATCGACCCGCTGTCGGCGTTGATGCTGGTCATCGTGTCGCTGGTGGCGGTCCTCGTGCACGTGTTCAGCCTCGGGTACATGAACGACGAGGGCGAGACCGGCCTCCCGCGGTACTACGCCGGCCTCGGCCTGTTCACGTTCTCGATGCTCTCCTTCGTCGTCGCGGACAACCTCCTGATGGCGTTCATGTTCTTCGAGCTCGTGGGCCTGTGCTCGTTCCTGCTCATCGGGTTCCACTTCCGGGAGCCCGGCCCGCCGAGCGCCGCGAAGAAGGCGTTCCTCGTCACGCGCTTCGGGGACTACTTCTTCCTCATCGGCGTCGTCGGCATCCTCGCCACGTTCGGCACCGCGCGGTTCGTCGCCGTCGGCGAGGGCGTGCACAGCTTCCCGCACCTCGCTGAACAAGCACTCGCGGCCGCGGGCGGCGAGGGCACGATGCCCGAGCACGTCGCGCACTTCCTCGACATCGTCGGCATGAGCCCCGAGACGTGGTTCGCAGTGCTGGGCCTGCTCGTGCTCGGCGGCGTCGTCGGCAAGTCCGCGCAGTTCCCGCTGCACACGTGGCTGCCGGACGCGATGGAGGGCCCGACGCCCGTCTCCGCGCTCATCCACGCCGCGACGATGGTGGCGGCCGGCGTCTACCTCGTCGCGCGCATGTACGGCTTCTACGCGCTGCTCCCGACCGTCCTCGCCATCATCGCGTTCGTCGGCGGGTTCACGGCGCTGTTCGCGGCGACGATGGGCGTCGTCAAGGACGAGCTCAAGCAGGTGCTGGCGTACTCGACGATCAGCCAGTACGGCTACATGATGCTCGGGCTCGGCACCGGCGGCTACATCGCCGCGACCTTCCACCTGATGACCCACGCGTTCTTCAAGGCGCTGCTGTTCCTCGGCGCCGGGTCGGTCATCATCGCGATGCACCACAACGAGGACATGTGGGACATGGGCGGCCTCCGCGAGAAGATGCCCGTGACCTACTACACGTTCCTCTCCGGCAGCCTCGCGCTCGCCGGCATCGTGCCGTTCGCGGGCTTCTGGTCGAAGGACGAAATCCTCTACGAGGCGCTCATCTACGGCGCCGGCGACAGCCCGATTCTGCTCGCCGCGTACGCGATGGGCCTGCTCGCCGTGTTCTTCACGGGCTTCTACACGTTCCGGATGGTGTTCCTCACGTTCCACGGGGAGCCCCGCAGCGACACCGCCCGCGACCCCCACGGCGTCCGCTGGAACGTCAAGCTCCCGCTGGTCGTCCTCGGGATTCTGGCGGCGACCGTCGGCCTCGTGAACATGGCGCCGGTCGCGGAGCTCACGGGCCTCCACATCGAGTTCCTCCACCAGTGGCTGGTGATTCCGGAGGCCAGTGACTTCGCCGCGCTCGGCTACGAGCACTACCACCACCTGCTCGAAGAGTTCGCCGGCTACCACGCCGCCGACATCGGCCCGCTCGTCCCGGGCGCCGTCTCGCTGGCGCTCGCGCTCGGCGGCGCCGGCCTCGCGTGGGTGCTGTACAACGTCGACTCGCCGACCGAGCACACCGAGAAGCTCGGCGGCGTCAAGACCGTACTGTACAACAACTACTACCAAGACGAGTACCAGGTGTGGCTCGCCGAGGGCGTCACGCTCCCGCTGGCCCGCGCCGCCGACACCTTCGACCAAGGCATCGTCGACGGCGTCGTCAACGGCGTCAGCAGCGTGAGCCTGTTCGCCGGCAGCCGCGTCAAGCGGATTCAGGACGGCCTCGTCACGCACTACGCCGCCCTGTTGACGCTGAGTCTGGTCGTCCTCTTGGTGGCCTTCGGCCTCTTCGGGGGGTGGTTCTGAATGTTGATTGAAGCACTCATCGCCGTCACGTTGGTTTCGGCGTTCGCCGTCATGCTCGCGCCCGACAGGGTCGCGGGCAAGCTGGCGTTCGCCCTGAGTCTGCTCCCCGTCGGGGGGAGCCTCTGGATGTTCGCACAGTTCGACGCCAGCGGCAACGCGCTCTTCGAGAGCGGGTCGCTGGCGTTCGAGACGACAGCGAAGTGGATCAGCGTCGGTCCGTACGCGCTCAACTGGCACGTCGGCCTCGACGGCATCAGCATGCCGCTGGTCGTGCTGTCGACCGTGCTGACGTCGCTGGCCATCCTGAGCGCGTGGAAGCCGATTCAGGAGCGCCAGAGCCAGTTCTACTCGCTGATGCTGTTCATGCTGGCGAGCCTGCTGGGCGTGTTCACGGCGCTGGACTTCTTCGTCTGGTTCGTGTTCTGGGAGTTCGTGCTGGTGCCGATGTACTTCCTCATCGGCATCTGGGGCGGCCCGCGCCGGAAGTACGCCGCCATCAAGTTCTTCGTGTACACGAACGTCGCCAGCCTCCTGATGTTCATCGGGTTCATGGCGCTCGTGTTCGCGCTCCCCGTCCAGACGATGGACATGCCGACAATCGCGGCCGCGCTCCAAGCCGGCAACTTCCAGACAACGTACGGCCTCGGCGCGGAGACGCTGAAGGTGCTGGCGTTCTTCGCCATGTTCATCGGGTTCGCGGTGAAGGTGCCGCTGGTCCCGCTGCACACGTGGCTGCCGGACGCCCACGTGCAGGCCCCCACGCCGGCGTCGGTGATGCTGGCGGGGGTGCTCCTGAAGATGGGGACGTACGCCCTGCTCCGGTTCAACTTCACGATGCTGCCGGGCGTCGCGCGCGACTACGCGGTGCTCATCGCGGCGTTCGCGGTGCTGTCGGTCATCTACGGCGCGATGCTCGCGCTCGCCCAGCAGGACCTCAAGCGCATCGTCGCGTACTCCTCGGTGTCGTCGATGGGGTACGTGATTCTCGGGCTCGTGGCGTACAACGTCTACGGGCTCGGCGGCGCGACCTTCCAGATGGTCGCCCACGGCCTCATCTCGGGGCTGATGTTCATGTGCGTCGGCGTCATCTACAACGTCGCTCACACGCGCATGGTCGGCGACCTCTCCGGCATCGCGGACAAGATGCCGGTGACCGCCGCGGTGTTCGTCGCCGCGGCGTTCGGCTACATGGGCCTGCCGCTGATGGCGGGCTTCGCCGGGGAGCTGTTCATCTTCCTCGGCGCCTTCAGCGCCACGTTCCCGTACGCGCAGCTGTTCACGGCGCTGGCGATGTTCGGCATCGTCGTCGTCGCGGGCTACCTGCTGTTCGCCATGCAGCGCGTCCTCTTCGGGCCGTTCAGCGCGGACACGGACTACGACATCGTGCCCGCCGCACCGCACGACGCGGCCGCCATCGTCGTGTTGGTGCTGCTGGTCATCGTGGTCGGGACGGTTCCCGAGGTGTTCTACGACATGATTCAGGACGCGGTCAACCCGATGGTGGACTCGCTGCCGGAAGCAGCCGTCTTCCTCCTCGGGGGTGAGCTCTGATGATGGAGCTACCGCCGCTGACGCCCCAGCTGCTGCTGGCGGCGACGGCCATCGTGCTGTTCGGCCTCGACATCGCCGCGCCCGACGCGCGGAAGAACGAGCTGCTGGCGTCGGTGAGCGCCATCGGCACCGCCGGCGCCGGCGCGGTCGCGGTGTGGTTCCTCACGAGCGGCTCCGGCGACTACCGGTTCGTGCAGTTCGACGGCGCGCTCGTCGTGGACGCGTTGAGCCTGTTCTTCGCGTTCGTCGTGGCGAGCGTCGCCACGCTCGTCGTGGTGGCGAGCTACGACTACGTCGAGGACGAGGAACACGTCTCGGCGTACTACCTGCTGGTGGTGCTGGCGGCGACCGGCATGACGCTGATGGCGACCGCCAACAGCCTCGTGACCGTGTTCGTCGCGCTGGAGCTGGCGAGCCTGCCGTCGTACGCGCTCGTCTCGTTCCTGAAGAGCGACCGCGGCAGCGTCGAAGCCGGGCTGAAATACTTCCTCATCGGCGCGCTGTCCTCTGCGGTGATGGCGTACGGCATCAGTCTCGTGTACGGCGCCACGGGCACGCTGTTGCTCGACGACATCGCGGCCGAGATTGCCGGCAACCAGTTCGGCGGCGTGCTCGGCCTCGGCATCCTGATGCTCACCGGCGGGTTCGCGTACAAGACCGCGTCGGTGCCGTTCCACTTCTGGGCGCCGGAGGCCTACGAGGGCGCGCCCGCGCCGATCAGCGCGTTCCTCTCGTCGGCGTCGAAGGCCGCCGGCTTCGCGGTCGCGTTCCGCGTGTTCACGACTGCGTTCCCGCTGGACGTCGTGTCCGCGGTGGCCATCGACTGGTCGCTGCTGTTCGCCGTGCTCGCCGTGGTCACGATGACCCTCGGGAACTTCGCGGCGGCCACCCAAGACGAGGTCAAGCGGATGCTCGCGTACTCCTCCATCGGGCACGCCGGCTACGTGCTGATGGGGCTGGCCGCGCTCCAGAGCGGCGCCCCCGAGGCGAACTCGTTCGTGCTCGGCGCGTCGATGACGCACCTGCTCGTCTACGGCTTCATGAACACGGGCGCGTTCCTGTTCGTGGCGCTGGCCGAGTATTGGGGCGTCGGCCGCAAGCTCGAGGACTACAACGGGCTGGCGTCGCGCGCTCCCGTGGCGTGTGTCGCCATGACCGTGTTCATGTTCAGCCTCGCCGGCCTCCCGGTCGGCGGCGGCTTCCTCTCGAAGTACCTGCTGTTCGCGGGGACCGTGCAGGCTGGCTTCGCGTGGCTCGCGGCCATCGCGGCCATCAACAGCGCGCTGTCGCTGTTCTACTACTCGCGGGTCGTGAAGGCCATCTGGATCGAGGACCCCGGCGACGACCTCTCGCTTGAGGGGACGCCGACGGGCCTCTACACGGCAGTCGTCGCCGCCGCGGTGGCGACGGTCGTCCTGCTGGTGGCGTTCGACCCGGTCGCGCAGACCGCCGTTCACGCCGCCGACGTCCTGTTCGCGCTGTAAGCGAACGGGGCACAACGGTACCTTTTAGCGGATTCGGTAGTTACCACGCGTCACGAATGGTTTCTCGGCTCGTGCTCGGTTGCGGCACGACCGGCCACGCGCTCGTGGAGGACCTCTCGGAGCGCCGCGGCGAGCTGTTCGTGCTGGACGGCGACGCGAGCCGCGTGGAGTCGCTGCGCAACGAGAAGGTCGCCGCGGAAGTCAGAGATATCACCGACCCCGACGCGCTCACCGGGCTGGAGCGCGACGTCGACGTGGTCGTCGTGGCGACCGACGGCGCCGCTGCCAACCGGCTGGCCGCGGAGGCCGCCCGCGAGGCCTACCCGGACGCGGCGCTCGTGGTGTACCTCGGGTTCGAGGCGACAAGCGAGGACCGGGACGCGCTGGCGGCGGTCGCCGACACGGTCGTCGACCCGGGCGCGGCGGTGCTGGAGCGCGTGGAGGCGGCCGCGACCGCCGACGACGGCGAGAAACTGGCGGCGCTGCGCGCGACGCTGGAGGGCATCGACGGGACGCTGGGCGTGTTCATGCACGACAACCCCGACCCGGACGCCATCGCCACCGCGGTCGGGCTCTCGCGCATCGCCGAGGAGTTCGGCGTGGAGACGGAGGCGTGTTACTTCGGGGAGATATCCCACCAAGAGAACCGCGCGTTCGTCAACCTCCTCGACCTCGAAGTGCGGAACGTCGCGGTCGGCGAGGAACTGGACTTCGACGGGGTCGCGCTCGTGGACCACTCCGCGCCCGGCGTCAACGACCAACTCGACCCGGAGACGCCGGTGGACATCGTCGTCGACCACCACCCGCCCAACGACGACGTCGAGGCCGACTTCGTGGACATCCGCCCGGAGCTGGGCGCGGCAAGCACTATCCTCGTGGAGTACCTCCGCGGGTTCGGGCTGGACGTGGAGACGGCGGTGGCGACGGCGCTTTTGTACGGCATCCGGGTGGACACCGACGACTTCGCGCGCGAGGTCACGACCGACGACTTCGAGGCGGCGGCGTGGCTGTTGACTCGCGCGGACACCGACGTCTTGGAGCGCATCGAGACGCCGTCGGTGAGCGCGGACACCCTCGACACCATCGCGCGCGCCATCCGCAACCGCGAACTCGACGGCTCCGTGCTGGCGTCCTGCGTGGGCGCCATCTCGGACCGCGACACGCTCGCGCAGGCCGCCGACCGCCTGCTGGCGATGCGGGGCGTGACGGTGACGTTCGTCTACGGCTACACCGAGGGCACGATTTACGTGTCGGCGCGCGCCCGCGGCAACGACGTGGACCTCGGGTCGGTGCTGCGGTCGGCGTTCGGCGAGATGGGGAGCGCGGGCGGCCACGCCGACATGGCGGGCGCGCAGCTCCCGCTGGGGCTGTTCGACGAGGTCGGCGACGACGCCGAGCACACGCTCACGGAGATGGTCGAGGACGTGGTTGCGACGCGGTTCTTCGAGGGCATTCGCGGGGAGTGAGTTTTTTGCCGTCGGCGCGTAACGGGCACGTGATGGATTCGGCGCTCGACCACAACGGCGCGAAACCCACGGTCGACGACTACATGACTCGGGACGTGGCGACCGTCTCCCCGGACGACACGGTGCGGGACGTCGCCACGCGCATCTCCGAGAGCGAGCACAACGGCTTCCCGGTGACCGAGGGGCGACGCGTCGAGGGGTTCGTCTCCGCCCGCGACCTGCTGCTCTCCGAGCCCGACGAGCTCGTGTTCAAGGTGATGAGCGACGACCTCATCGTCGCCCACCCCGAGATGAAGGTGACCGACGCGGCCCGCGTCATCCTCCGGTCGGGCATCCAGAAGCTCCCGGTGGTCGACGACGCGGGCAACCTCGTGGGCATCATCTCGAACTCCGACGTCATCCGCTCGCAAATCGAGCGCGCGACCCCGGAGAAAGTCGGGAAGCTCAAGCGCACGCTGGAGACGATTCACGGCATCGAGGCCAGCGAGGAGCGCCACACCGTCCAGTTGGACGAACTGGTGCCGACGCAGGGGAAGGTGTACGCCGACGAGCTGGAGGGACGGCAGTACGAGCTCGAACACGGGCTCGCGGAGCCGCTCGTGGTCATCGACAACGGCGGCGTGGAACTGCTGTTGGCGGACGGCCACCATCGCGTGATGGCGGCCGAGCGCGCGGGCATCGAGGAGATGGACGCGTACGTCATCGTGCTCGAACGCCGCGTCGACCTCGGGATGGCCCGCACCGCGGACAAGGAGGGGCTGGCGTCGATTGCGGACATCGACGTGGTGGACTACGCCCACCACCCGCTCGTGGAGACCATCGAGCGCCTCCAGTAACCGCAGGCGACGACGCGGAGGTGTCGGTCCGGAAACTATTAACTCAGTCGGCCGTCCACTCGTCGCCATGCAGCAGCGAAGCCACCCCGAGCGGCGGGCCGACGAGCCCGCCACCCCCGCCGACGACGTGCTCGTCGTCGACGACCTCCAGAAGACGTACGGCGACGGCGACGACGCCGTCCGCGCGGTCGACGGCGTCTCCTTCTCCGTGGAGCGCGGCGACGTCGTCGGCGTCCTCGGCCCGAACGGCGCCGGGAAGACCACAACCATCAAGTCGATTCTCGGCCTCGTCGTGCCCTCCGGCGGCCGCGTCGAAATCGCGGGCGTGGACGCCCACGAGAACCCGCGCGCGGTCTACCGGCACGTCGGCGCGATGCTGGAGGGCGCGCGCAACGTCTACTGGCGGCTCACTGTCCGCGAGAACCTCGACTTCTTCGCGGCACTAGGGGGGCAGAACCCCGCCGCGGCGCGCGAGCGCCACGACGACCTGCTCGCGCAGTTCGGGCTCGCAGAGAAGGCCGACGAGGCGGTCAACGACCTCTCCCGGGGACAGAAGCAGAAGGTGTCGCTGGCGTGCACGCTCGCGCGCGGCACCGACGTGGTGTTCCTCGACGAGCCGACGCTGGGCCTCGACGTGGAGGCGTCGCTGGAACTGCGGCGCGAACTCCGGCGGCTCGCCGACGAGGAGTCGATTACGGTCGTGCTCTCCAGCCACGACATGGACGTCGTCGAGGACGTCTGCGACCGCGTGGTCATCCTCTCGGACGGCGAGGTCATCGCCGACGACCCCGTCGAGGACCTCGTGCGCGTCTTCGAGACGCAGGCGTACCGCGTCACCGTCGACAGCGACGTTCCCCAGAGAGTACGGGAGCGCCTCGCGGGCGCGTTCGAGGTCGGCGAGTGGGAGCGCGCGGGCGAGCGCACGCGCTTCGACGTGACGCTCACCGACGGCGACGAACTCTACGACGTGCTCGACGTGCTCCGGGACGCCGACCTCGCGCTCGCGGACGTGGACGGCCTCGACCCGGACCTCGAAGACGTCTTCCTCGAAGTGACCGGGCGCGCCGCCGACGCGGAGGGGTCGCAGTGAGCGCGCCGACCGACGCCGCCGACGCGGGCGAGCGAGCGGCCGTGGATACGGGCGTTCGGGGATACGGCCGATTCTTCCTCGCCGCGTTCAAGAAGAAACTCCTGTTGCTCGTGCGTTACCCCGTCAACACCGTCTCGCAGTTCGGAACCTTCCTGCTGGTGTTCTTCGTGGTGTTCTACGGCGGCCGCGCGGTCGCGCCCGCCGCCATCTCCGAGAGCATCGAGGGCATCATCGTCGGCTACCTCCTGTGGAGCATGTCCATCACGGCGTACTCCGGGCTGTCGTGGGGCGTCACCCGGGAGGCCCAGTGGGGCACCCTCGAACAGCTGTTCATGTCGCCGTTCGGGTTCGGGCCCGTGATGGCCGTCAAGACCGTCGTGAACGTCCTCGAATCGTTCCTCTGGGGCGCCGCGACGCTACTCGTGATGATGACCGTGACGGGGCGCTGGCTCGCGGTCGACCCGCTGACGGTGCTCCCGCTGGGCGTGCTCGCGCTCGCGCCGGCGGTCGGCGTCGGCTTCGCGTTCGGCGGGCTCGCCATCCGCTTCAAGCGCATCGAGAACGCGTTCCAGCTCGTGCAGTTCGTGTTCATCGGGCTCATCGCCGCGCCCGTCGACCAGTACCCCCTGCTGAAGTGGCTGCCGCTCGCGCAGGGCAGCAGCCTCCTGCGGACCGCGATGCAAGACGGTGTTGCACTCTGGAACCTCCCGCCAGCGGAAGTCGGCGTGCTCATCGTGACCGCGGTCGGCTACCTCGCGGTCGGCTACGCCGCGTTCCACTACTGCCAGCGGTGGGCCCGCCGGGAGGGCGTGATGGGGCACTACTGACGCACCACCCCGCCCGACCGGTTCCTTCATTATTCTCCCGGCAAGAATTGAGGGCATGTTCGACGACGACGACCTCGCCGACATCCGCGACGCCCGCGAGGACTGGGAAGCGGACACCCTCGACCCCGCTCTCGACGCCTACGGCGAGCGCAAGGAGCGGTTCGCCACCGTCTCCAACGTGGAAGTCGACCGGCTCTACACCCCTGAGGACGTGGCTGACCTCGACTACGACGAGGACCTCGGGTTCCCCGGGGAGTTCCCGTACACCCGCGGCGTCTACCCCACCGGCTACCGCGGCCGCACGTGGACGATGCGGCAGTTCGCGGGCTTCGGCACCGCCGAGGAGACCAACGAGCGCTTCCACTACCTCATCGACGAGGGCCAGACCGGGCTCTCGACGGCCTTCGACATGCCGTCGCTGATGGGGCTGGACAGCGACGACCCGATGAGCCTCGGCGAGGTCGGCAAGGAGGGCGTCGCCGTCGACACCCTCCGCGACATGGAGATTCTGTTCGACGGCATCGACCTCTCGGAGGTCTCCACCTCGTTCACCATCAACCCGAGCGCGCCCGTCATCTACGCGATGTACCTCGCGCTCGCCGACCAGCAGGGCGTCGACCGCGGGGAGATTCGGGGCACCCTCCAGAACGACATGCTCAAGGAGTTCATCGCGCAGAAGGAGTGGGTCGTCCCCCCGCAGCCCTCGCTGGACCTCGTGACCGACGTGGTGGAGTTCTGCGCCGCGGAGACGCCGAAGTTCCACCCCATCTCGGTGTCGGGCTACCACATCCGGGAGGCCGGCTCGACGGCCGTCCAAGAGCTCGCGTTCACGCTCGCGGACGGCTTCGCGTACGTCGAGGACGCCCTCGACCGCGGGCTCGACGTCGACGAGTTCGCGCCGCAGCTCTCCTTCTTCTTCAACTCCCACAACTCCATCTTCGAGGAGATAGCGAAGTTCCGCGCCGCCCGCCGCATCTACGCCCGCGTGATGGACGAGCGCTACGACGCCGAGGCAGACGCCTCCAAGAAGCTGAAGTTCCACACGCAGACCGCTGGACAGAGCCTCACCGCCCAGCAGCCCCTGAACAACGTCGCCCGCGTCACCCTGCAGGCGCTGGCGGCGGTGCTGGGCGGCTCCCAGAGCGTCCACACGAACTCCTACGACGAGGCGCTCGCGCTCCCCAGCGAGGAGGCCGTGCGGGTCGCGCTGCGCACCCAGCAAATCATCTCCGAGGAGTCCGGCGCCGCCGACATCGTGGACCCGCTGGGCGGGAGCTTCGCAATCGAGTCGCTCACCGACGAGGTCGAGGCGGAGGCGATGGCGTACATCGACGAAATCGAAGCGATGGGGGACGGCTCGATTCGGGACGGCGTGCTCGCGGGCATCGAGGAGGGGTACTTCCACCGCGAGATTCAGGAGGCCGCCTACGAGTACCAGTCTCGGGTCGACGACGGCGAGGAGACGGTCGTCGGCGTCAACGCCTACGAGGTCGACGAGGACACCAGCCCCGACACGCTCCACGTCGACGAGGACGCCACCCGCGAGCGCCAACTCGGCCGGCTCGAAGACGTGAAAGCCGAGCGCGACGACGACGCCGTCGCCGACGCGCTGGACGCGCTCCGCGAGGCCATCGACGGCGACGAGAACACGGTGCCGTACATCGTGGACGCGGTGAAGGCGTACGCGACGATGGGCGAAATCATGCAGGTGTTCGAGGACGAGTTCGGCGGCTACCAAGAGACCGCCGCGGTCGCCTGATTAGAGGTACGCCGAGTCCCACCGCGTCGCCTTCCGCTTGTTCCCGCAGTCTCCGCACTCCACGCGCCCCATCGCGTCCATCGACGCGTCCAGCGACCCGCAGTTCGCGCAGTAGAACCCGTAGCGGGCCTCGCGCTCGGCGGTCCGGTAGGCCGCGTAGAACGGCGCCTTCGAGCCGCGCTCGCGCTCGTCGTACGCGACGAAGACGGTGTCGCCGTCGACCTCGTGGGCCTCGGTGAGTTCGGCGGCCTCCCCCTCCGAGAGGTTTACGTAGAGGTGCTCGGTGTACGACTCGCCGGCGATGTCGAGCGTGCGCTGGCCGGTGCGCGCGTAGCCGCTGGCCTGATAGAACTCGTTGCCAGCGGTGTTCGCCGCGAGCACGCGGCCCTCCACGCGGTTCGCGCCGCGCTCCAGCAGCGCCGTCTCGGTGCGCTCCAGCAGCCGGCCGCCGAGCCCGCGGTCCCGGTGGTCGGGACGGACGTGCAGCCACTGGATGGCGGCGACCCCGTCCGTGGACTCCAGCGAGGACTCCCCGGTCGGCTGCCGGACGTCGAGTTCGCTCTCCGAGAACGCGACCGCGTCGTCGCCGTCCGCGACCACGAGGAAGACCACGTCGTCGGCGTCGAGGCGCGCCGCGAGGCGGTCGGCGTCGTACCACTCGTCGGCCGCGGCCGCGACGATGTCCTCGCCGAGCTGGCCGGCGTACGTCGCTTCGAGTGACGCCTCCGCCACGCGACGAACGCCGTCCGCGTCGTCGTGGGCTGCTTTCCGGACGTTCATGTTAGCTACGTGTCGTTCCACCCACTAATACCTACTCGCGGGCCGCAGGCGCTGCGGCGTCGGCGCGCTCGGAGACGTAGATGATTGCCAGCAGGCCGACGCCGAGCATGATGCCCACGGCGACGACGCCGAACGCCGCGAGGTTCAGCGGGTTCAACTGGAACGTAATCGGCCCGATGCTCCCGTAGGACGCGCCCGACCCTTCCACGAGCGGTCCCGCGGGGCCGCCGCCGTCGCCGTAGACGATGATGCCGAGCACGTAGCCGAACAGGCCGGCGACGGCGACCGCGGAGGCGTACATCCACAGCACCACTCGACGACCGCGGGTGTCGGATTCGCTCACGCGTGCTCGTAGGCGGCGGAGTGGGTAGCCTTTTGCGGTGTCGCCGCCAACACGCGACGTATGGAAGACAAGGAGCTCATGTTCGTGGTGCTGGGCGGTATCGCACTCCTGATGTTCCTGACCGGCTTCGTGCTCGTTCTCGCGTAGAAAAATTCGGGCGTCTCAGTCCGCGGACTGGGCGTCGTCGGGCTCGCCGCCGTCCGTCGCGGGGACCGGCGAGTCGCGCTGTTGCTCGTACCACTCCCAGTCGTTGGTGAGCTGGCCGGTCTCCTCGAGGTCCCACGGGTCGCCGCTGTCGACCTTCGGGCCCTCGCGCCACGAGACGACCATGTTCCACACCCACAGCAGGGTGCTGATGCCGATGAGGAACGCGCCCGCGGTCGCGATCTGGTGGGCGGAGGTGAACTGCGGGAGGTAGGTGGCGTACCGCCGCGGCATGCCGCCGTAACCCAGCCACAGCATCGCGAGGAACGTCATGTTCGAGCCGATGAGGCCGAGCCAGAAGTGCGCGTGCGCGAGCCGCTTCTGGTACATGCGTCCCGTGACCATCGGGAACCAGTAGTAGCTGGCTGCGAACAGCGCGAACCCGATGGCGCCGTAGACGATGAAGTGGAAGTGGCCGACGACGTAGTAGGTGTCGTGGAGGATGAGGTCCACGGGGATGGCGGCGAGGAAGATGCCGGTGACGCCGCCGATGATGAAGTTCTGGACGAAGCCGATGCAGAACAGCATCGGGGCGGTGAGGCGGAGCTTCCCGTTCCACATGGTGGTAATCCAGTTGAAGACCTTCACGGCCGATGGTATCGCAATCGCTAGTGACACCGCCATGAAGCTGGCGCGGAGGCGCGGGTCAATTCCCGTGGTGAACATGTGGTGGGCCCACACGCCGAAGCTCAGCACCCCGATGGCCAGCGTGGAGTAGACGACGAACTTGAATCCGAACAGCTTCCGTCCGGAGAACTTCGGAATGAGGAGGCTGACGATGCCCATCGGCGGCAACACCAGAATGTACACTTCGGGGTGTCCGAAGAACCAGAACAGGTGCTGCCAGAGGATTGGGTCACCGCCGGCGACCGTGAAGAAGGTCGTGCCGAAGTTGCGGTCGAGCAGCAGCATGATGAGCGCGCTGCCCAGCAGCGGGAACGCGAACAGAATCAGCCCCGACTGCGTGAGCATCGTCCACGAGAAGATGTCGAGGTTCGGCCAGTCGACGTCGTCGCCGCGCTCGGTGAAGATGGTCGCCACGAAGTTGATGGCGCCCATCGTCGCCGAGACCCCCGTGAGGTGGAGGCCGAGCAGCATCATGTCGATAGCGGGGCTGGACATCTGGATGGACAGCGGCGTGTACATCGTCCAGCTGGTCTGAGCGCTGGCGACGCCCGGCAGCAGGAAGCCGCTCCAGACGAGGAGCGCGCCCGGCGGCAGCAGCCAGAACGCGATGGCGTTGATGCGCGGGAACGCCATGTCGTCGGCGCCGATGAGCAGCGGGATGAAGTAGTTCCCGAACGCCGCAATCATCGGCGTCCCGAACAGGAACAGCATCGTGATGCCGTGGCTGGTCAGGAGGCCGTTGTACAGCGACGGGCCGATGACGTCCGTGCCGGGCGCGGCGAGTTCGATGCGCATCAGGAGCACGGCGACGCCGCCCCAGACGAACGCGATGGCGCCGTAGACGCCGTACAGAATCCCGATGTCCTTGTGGTCGACCGTCGTGAACCACCGGACGAGGCCGCCCGGTTTCTCTTCGTGTCCGTGTTCGGTGCGCTGCCCGAGCGCACCGCCGACGTCGCTGAGGGGCGTGTACGACCGCCAGTCCTCGAGACGCGCGAGGGAGGCGGCCACCGCGACGAGAAGCACGCCCATCAGCACGGTTAGCACCAGTGATGACGAGGCCATGCAGCACAGTCAGTACCGGACCGTAAAGAAAGCTTAGGATTGGGCACGCCAGCGCGCGCACCGAGAATCGAGGGACGCGGCGCGGATTACTCGTGACGGACGAGAGCGTCGGCGCGCGTCAGTGCGGGCCGACCTCGTCGCCGGTCTCGATGCGCGTGGCGGCGACGTACGTGAGGATAGCGAGCGCGACGAAAATCCAGCCGACGAGGATGAACTGGATGACGCGTTCGAGCGTGAACCCCGCGCCCCACGGGTTCACGAGGAAGAACCCCACGAAGAAGAACGCGAGGATGGCGAGCGGGATGATGTTGACCGAGAGGTCGAGGAGGGTGTCCGTGTCGAAGATGCTGGAACTCATTAGCGGCAGTTCGGAGCGGCGGACAAATATAGCTTGAGGATTCAGCGCCGCCCGGTTACAGCCGCTCGGTCTCGTAGAGGAACAGCGCGACCGAGGCGGCGGCGACGACGGCGGCGGTGCCGGCGAGCGCGAGCCCGCGTTGGGTGGCCGAGGTGGCGACGTAGAGGGCGGCGCCCCCCGCGCCGAACAGCGCGCCGACAGCGAGCGTCGGCCGGTACAGCGTGGCCGCGAAGCCGGACTCCCGGAGGATGCCGACGATGCTGCCCGCGAGCAACACGAGGCCGCCGACCGCGACCGGCAGCAGGCCGTCGAAGAGGATGCCGATTTCGGAGATGACGAGCCCCAACACGACCGGAATCGGCCACGGGCTGGCGCGCGTGTACTGGTCGCTCAGTCCCTGCTCGGTTTGCTCGACCATACCGCATCGTTCGGCGCGGTGGGTTAGAAAGCCATCGCTTCCGTTCAGACGGCGACGACCGCGTACGTCATCAGGAACCCGAAGTAGAGCGCGACGAGCGCGGCGAGCGCGCGCAGCCGGAACGACCGAATGTCGTCGCCTTCCCCGCGGTACGCGTCCTCGAACGCCGCCCGCTCGGCGTCGTCGAGGCTGTCGGGGTGTTCGAGCCCGCGGTGGAGCGCGCGCAGGCGCTCGGTCGGGAACGGTTCGCCGCAGTGCGAGCACCGGGGGGCGTCCTCGGGGATGTCGCTGTCAGTCATAGGAAGGGGGGTTCGGCGGCCGGCTGGCCGATTATCCAGAGGCTGGTCATCGTGTAGAACACCATCACGAGCGTGAGCGCGTACTGGCTGCGAATCGCCTGCAGGCGGCCGGGGAGTTCGTCGTAGGCGGTGGCGTGGGCGACCCAGATGGCGAGCAGGTGGCCGAGCAGGACCGCGGCGACGCCGACAGCGGAGAGCCACGACGGGAGCACGAGCGTGCGCGCGACCGGCGGGTCGAGCGGCGCGAGCAGCGCGCCGAACAGCGACGGGGACAGCGACAGCGCGTACACGAGGTAGTGCGCGAGGTGGTAGCCGGCCCCGATGGCGAGCAGGGACGGCGCGAACCGGCGCGCGAGCACGCCCGCGTCGGTGTACGTCGGCGCGACGGCGCGGGCGCTCCGCGCGGCCCACCAGTAGAGCCGGTGGAACGCGAGGAAGCCGACGAGCAGCGCGGCCGGGTAGAGGACGGCCGCGGGAACGCCGGCGTCGACGACCGCGCGCGCGAACGACGCCCACGCCGGCGTCCCGACGAGCCCGTCGTAGGTCGTCCCCCAGACGAGCGCGACGACGAACGCGACGCCGCCGTTCGTGGTGACGACGTCGTCGGTCAGCCGCATCGCGGGCAGCCGGAGCGCCAGCCCGTCGTCGGTGCGCTGTACCGGTGCGACGGCGCCGTACATGGAGAACAGCCGGGAGAGCGGGTCCACGTCCGCGAACCACCGGTCGCGGCCGAGCGCGGCGACGCCGACGACGCAGAGCGCGAGGTAGCCGACGGTCGTGGCGGCCAACAGCCGGGGTTCGTCGGCGAGCGGACTCACCACTTCCACCCAGACGAGCGCGAGCAGGAACGCCGTCGACGCCCACGCCGCGCGGCCCGGCGAGAGGGAAGTATCGCGGCCGCCGAGGAGCCACGACAGCGGGCGCGTCAGCGTGCGGAACGGGTTCACCGCGGGCCACGAGTTCCCGACGAGGTACGTCGACATCACGAACGCCGCCCACCACCCGACCCACACGACCACGATGGCGGCGTTCCGGAGCGGGTCGATGTCCGGTCGCGCGAACCCCGCGAGCAGGACGACCGCGAACCCCGCGACGCCGACGGCGCGGCCGGCCCACGCGAGTGCGCGCCGCGGGGCGGGGAGGCGGCGGCGCCACTCGTCAATCGCCGCGACGAGCTCGCGGTCGGTGACGAAGCTCGCCAGCAGGAACGACGCGCCGACAACCGCGCCGCCCGTCGAGAGGAACAGCCACGTCGGAACCGCCAGCTCCTGTCCGCTCGCGTCCCGGAGGCTGCCGCCGTGGGCGGCGGCGACGCCACAGACCGCGAGGAGGCCGACGACGGCACCGAGCGCGCGCGCACCGCGGCGAGACATGCGTGGTCGTTCGGGGCCGCCCCCCGTGAGGATTGCGGTACGGCGGCGTCGCCGGCGGAGTTGGATGGGTTTTTAGTATTCGCCCCGTAACTCGCTGGTATGACCGTCACGGACGACTCGACCGACGACCACGGCCACCACCTGCCGGCCGTGGAGGACTGGCCGAAGGGCTTCGGCGAGGCCAGCTGGTGGCCGTTCGTCACCGCAATCGGCGCCGCCGGATTCTACATCGGGGCCGCCCTGTACGTGCTCGGACAGAACGACACGTTCGGGTTCGTCACGCCGATGGTGGGGCCGGCCGTCTTCGTGGGGAGCGTGTTCGTCTTCCTCGCGGGCCTGTACGGCTGGGTGTACCACGCCTTCGTGAAGCACTTCTGGAGCCGCGAGACCACGGGCGGCAAGGGACTGCGCTGGGGGATGATACTGTTCCTCGGCACCGAGATTGCGACGTTCGGCGCCGTGTTCGCGTACTACTTCTTCATCCGCGCCGGCGCGCAGTGGTCGCAGGCCGTCCAGCACGTCCCCGAGGGGTTCCTCGGCGCGCTCGTGCTGGCGAACACCGCCATCCTCGTCGTCTCCAGTTTCACGCTGCACTTCGCGCACGTCGCGCTCCGGAAGGGTAACCGGTCGCGGTTCCTCGGCCTTCTCGTCTCGACGCTCGTGCTCGGCGTGGTGTTCATCGCCGGACAGGTGTACGAATACTACGAGTTCATCGTCCACGAGGGGCTGTCGCCGACCGGCGGCATGTTCGAGAGCGCGTTCTTCGGGCTGACCGGCCTCCACGGCCTCCACGTCTCGATGGGCGCGCTGCTCATCGGCATCGTCACGGTGCGCGCGCTCAAGGGCCAATACTCCCACGAGCGCGACGTCTCCGTCGCCACCGTCTCGATGTACTGGCACTTCGTCGACGCCGTCTGGATCTTCCTCGTCGTCGTGCTGTACGCCGGCGCGGTCGTCGGCGCGTAAGGCGACCGGCGGCTTTTTTCGGGGTTGGGGCGAACGCGCAGTCATGACAGTCGACGCCGACCGGCTGCGCGCGCTCGTTGACGCGCCGGTCGTCCACCGCGAGTCGGTACCGAGCACGAACGACCTCGCGCGAGCCGAGGGGCGCGAGGGCGCGGCCCACGGCACGTTCGTCGTCGCCGACGAGCAGAGCGCGGGCCGCGGTCGCACGGGGAACGCGTGGGCGTCGCCGCCGGGCGGCGTCTGGTCGAGCACGCTCGTCTATCCGGACTTCGACGCGAGCCACGTCGGCCGCTTGACGTTCGCGGGCGGGCTGGCGGCCGCCGAGACCGTCGAGGCGTTCGGCGCGGACGCCGACCTGAAGTGGCCCAACGACGTGGTCGTCGGCGCGGACGCGCGGAAGCTCTGCGGCGTGCTCACGGAGGCCGTCGTCGACGAGGTGCCGGTCGCGGGCAAGCCCGTCGACGAGGTGCTCCCGGGCACGGACCCCGCGGACGCCGACCTCTCCTTCGCGGTGCTCGGCGTCGGCGTGAACGCGGCCCTCGACCCGAGCGACCTCGACGTGGACCGCGAGGTGACGACGCTGCGCGCGGTCGACCAACGGGAGACCGCGGAACGAGTGAGCGGGGGGGAACGGCCCGCGAGCAGCGCGGAAGTCGGTGAGGTGGACGCGACCGAGGTGGCGGCGACGCTGCACGAGCGCCTGCTCGCGTGGGTGGAGCGCGTCGAGACCGACGACGGGTTCGCGGACGCGCTGGCGGCGTGGCGCGAGCGCAGCGCGACGCTCGGCGAGCGCGTGCGCGTGGAGACGCGGGACGGCGAGACAGTCGTCGGGACCGCCAGCGGCGTCACGTCCCGCGGCGCGCTCGTCGTCGACACCGCGGACGGCGACGTGACGGTCACGGAAGGAGAGTGCAGTCGGCTCCGCCGCGCGTAGCTACGCGGTGGCGCGTCGCAGAGAAAGGGGAAAGCGGCAGTTCAGGCGTCGATAGTCGTGTTCTCGGGGTCCTCGACCCACTCCTGATACTTGTCTTCCTCGACGACGGAGATGGTGGCGAGCATCTGGGAGTGGCCCTGTCCGCAGAACTCCGCGCAGTAGAGCTGGTAGCTGCCCTTCTCGTTGATCTCGGTGATGAGGTAGTTCGTCTGTCCGGGGACGGCGTCGGCCTTCAGACCGAGTTCGGGCGCGTGGAACGCGTGAATCACGTCGTCGGAGTGCGTTCGTATCACGAGCTTTGTGTCTTCCGGGACCACTATCGGTTGGTTGCCGTACTGGATGTCACCGGTGGCCGTGCCGGAGCTCGCCGTGAGATTCTCTTGGGGGTACTCGTAGTTCCAGTACCACTGGACGCCCGTCACGTCGACCGCGACAGCGTCGTCTTCCGCGATGGCGGCCTGCGCGTCGGCCTGCGTGGCGGTGACGGTGTTGGCGCCCATCACGCCGTAGGCGGCGACGCCGACGAACAGGAGGACGACTGCGGTGGCGACGGTCCACGTGACTTCGAGCCGGCGGTTCTCCTTGGTCGGTTTCGCTTCGTCGCTGTTCCGGAACTTCCACACCGTGTAGACGAGGATGCCCTCGACCAGCAGGGTGATGGGGAGCGCGGCCGCGAGCATCGTGGTGTTCAGGTCGCGGATGAGCTGCTCGGTCACCGACTGGTACTGCTGGGCAGCGACCGGGTCCACGAACGCGGCGAGGAAGCCGACGGCGGCGACGAGAACGGGTGCGAGCCGCTTGCCTCTCATACTATCGTGGTCGTTCGGAGCGGTTCCATAAATAGGTGCTGAAACGGGGCGTCGGCGAGTCGGATAGGCTAAGTGGACCGCGGTGCAATCACGCGACGAGAGACGTTCGTGATTCGAAATATCCCCGACCGGTTCACGGCGGTGCTCGCGGCGGCCGCAATGGGCGTCTACGCGCTGCTCGTCGTCGGCGCTACCTCCGCGCTGACGAACGCGACCGCGGCGTGTCGCTCGTGGCCGGCCTGCGGCGGACGCTGGTACGCCCTCGACTCGCTGTCGCTGGCGGTCGTCTGGGGGCACCGGACCGCAGCCGTCGTCACCGGCGCGCTCGTAATCGTCGCCGCGGTGATGGCGTGGCGCCGCGACACTGACGGACGCGTCCGCGCCGCAATCACGGTGGCGCTGGCCGCCTACCCGGTGCAGGTCGCCGTCGGCGCGTTCACCGCGACCACGCCGTCGTCGGCGGCGCTGGGCGGCGCGCACCTCGCCCTCGGCGTGCTCATCTTCGCCGGACTGGTCGCCGCGCTCGCGTGGACACTGGAAGCCCAGACCGGCCACCTCCCGTCCGCGGAGTGGGAGGGCGCGGCGAAGGGCGACGACGGCGACGACGAGTCGGTGCCCGCCTCGGGTCCACTGGCGACCGCGTACGCGTACTTCCGGCTAACGAAGCCGCGACTGATGTGGCTGCTCTGTCTGGTCGCCGCCGCCGGCATGGCGCTGGCGGCGGGCGCGAGCCTCCGCGTGGGAACGGCCGTCGCCACGCTCGGCGGCGGCGTGCTCGCTATCGGCGCGTCCGGCACGTTCAACCACGTGCTCGAACGCGAGAAGGACCGGAAGATGTCCCGCACGGACGACCGACCGCTGGCGACCGACCGCATCCCGAAGCGCAACGCGGTCGCGTTCGGCGTGGTGCTGGCGGCGGCGTCGCTGGCCGCGTTCTACTCGGTGAACCCGCTGACCGCGGCGCTGGGGTTCACCGCCATCGTGTTCTACTCCGTCGTCTACACGCTCGTGTTGAAGCCCAACACCCGCCAGAGCACGGTCATCGGCGGGGCGGCGGGCGCGCTCCCCGCGCTCATCGGCTGGGCCGCGGTCACGGGCGAAATCGGCGTCGCGGGGCTGGCGCTGGCGGCGGTCATCTTCCTGTGGACGCCCGCGCACTTCTACAACCTCGCGCTGGCGTACAAGGACGACTACGAGCGCGGCGGCTTCCCGCTGATGCCGGTCGTCTCCGGGGAGGCGACCACGCGCAAGCACATCGTCTACTACCTCGGCGCGACCCTCGTCGCGGCGGTGGCGCTGTCGGAGCTCGCCGGCCTCGGCGTGCTGTACGCGGCGACGACGGTCGTCTTGGGCGGCGTGTTCCTGTACGCCGCGGTGCGGCTCCACCGCGAGCGCGACCGCGCCGCCGCGATGCGCGCGTTCCACGCGTCGAACGCCTACCTCGGCTGCCTGCTCGTGGCGGTCGTCGTCGACGCGATGGTGGTCTGAGTGGGGGCGTCGGTGTCGCTGTCCCCGGCCCGGTTCGCGCCCACGCGGAAGACGCTGCTGTACGCGGCGCTGCTGTTGAACGGCGAGCTGGCGCTCGTGCTGTTCTACTTCGCGGTGGCGTCGTCGGTCCCCGCGGACCCCGTGGTGCTGGCGTACCCGTTCGTCTGGATCAACGCCTCCGTCTGGGCGGTCTCAAAGGTGGACCTCCCGGACGCCTCGGGCCGCCAGCGAGTGTTCGCGCTCGGCGTCGGGCTGGCGTACTTCCTCCTGCTCGGCGGCGTCGGCGGTCTGTTCATGTTCCACGGCGCGGACCTCGGCGCGCGCGTCTCGTGGCTCTCCCCGGGCTGGGGGCCGGCGTTCGTCTACAGCGGCGCGAACCTCACGGTGAGCCTGCTCCCGTTCAAGGTAATCGGGTACGCGACGCTGTCGTACCTCGTCGCCGCCACAGTGCTCGACGCCGCGAAGACCGGCGTCGCGGGCCTGCTCGGCCTGTTCGCGTGCGTGAGCTGCACGTGGCCGGTCGCCGCGACGGTGCTGACGGGCGCGTTCGGGAGCGCCTCGGCGCTCGCGGCGGCCGCGCAGAGCGAGCCGTACGCGCTCTCGACGGTCGTGTTCGCCTCCTCCGTGGCGCTGCTCGTGTGGCGGCCGACCCAGTAGCCGTCCGCGTACCGCAGTCCTTTACGTCCGCGCGCGCCGACCTCCGACTATGACTTCCGCAGTCGTCGCCGAGGACGTGCGCAAGTCCTACGGCGACACCGCCGCGGTCGACGGCGTCTCGCTGTCCGTCGGCGAGGGCGAGGTGTTCGCGCTCGTCGGCCCGAACGGCGCGGGCAAGACGACGCTCGTGCGCTGCCTGACCGGCACGGCGACGCCCGACAGCGGCACCGTCCAGTTGCTCGGCGAGGCGCCCAGCGAGACCAACGACCAGCGCGTCGGCCTGCTCCCGCAGGACTTCGCGCCCCCGGACCGGCTCACCGCGGGCGAGCTCGTCGGCTACTACGCGGGCCTCTACGACGACGCCCGCGACCCCGACGCGGTGCTCGCGGAGGTCGGCCTCGACGCCGACAACGACACGTGGTACGGCGACCTCTCCGGCGGTGAAAAGCGGCGCGCGTGCGTCGCCGCCGCGCTCGTGAACAGCCCGGACGTGCTGTTCCTCGACGAGCCGACAACCGCCGTGGACCCGGCGGGCCGGCGCGCGCTCTGGCGCGTGTTCGAGGACCTCGCCGAGTCGGGGACGACCATCTTCCTCACCACCCACGACATGGCGGAGGCCGAGCGCCTCGCCGACCGGGTCGCCCTGCTCGCGGACGGCGCGGTCGCGGCGACCGGGACACCGAGCGAACTCGTCGCCGAGTACGGCGGCCGGCCGCGGCTCGTCGTCGAACTCCCCGAGTCCGTGGACGCCCCCGACGTGCCGGGCTTCGACCCCGAGAGCACGCGAGAGGGACTCGTCTTCTCGGACGTGGACCCCGAGGACATCGGCGGCGTGGTGGCGGCGCTGGACGACGCGGGCGTCGCGTTCGAGGCCTTGTCGTGGCGCGAGCCAACACTCGAAGACGCGTATCTCGCGCTCGCCGGCGACGCCGAGGGCGTGGAGGTGCAGCGATGAGCCGGCTCGCCCGCGTCCGCGCGGAGGCGGCCGCGACCTACCGGACGTTCCTGCGGCGGCGCACTGCGGTGTTCTTCACGTTCTTCTTCCCGGTGTTGCTCATCGTCATCTTCGCCGGGCTCGTCCGCACGACCAGCGGGAGCGGCGGCCTGTTCACGGAGCCGACGGGGTACTACGTCCCCGCGTATCTGGCGACGGTCGTGCTGTTCACGCCGCTCTCGCGGGTGGGGAGCACGGTCGCGCGCCACCGCGAGGGCAACCGCTTCGAGAAGCTGTCGACGACGCCGCTGACGCGCGCGGAGTGGCTGGCCGCGCACACGCTCGTGAACGTCGCGCTCATCGCCGCGGCGTGCGCCGTCCTGCTGGTCGCGCTGCTGGCGACGGGCGCGTCGTTCGCGCTCTCGCCGTGGCTCGCCGTGCTCGTGCCCGCGACCTCCGTAGCGTTCTGCGGCGTGGGCGCGATCATCGGGAGCTACGCGGACGGCCAAGACGGCGCCATCGCGGCGAGCAACGGCATCGCGTTGCCCGTCCTGTTCCTGTCGGACACGTTCGTCCAGCCGGCGCTGTTCCCGTCGTGGTTCCGCCCGATAGTGGACCTCTCGCCGCTGGCGTACTTCGCGCGGGGCGTCCGCGCGGCGACGTACTCCGGGGGCGACGTGACGACGAACGCGGCCGTGGTCGTGGTGCTGGCGGTCGTCGCGTTCGCGGTCGGCACGCTGGCGATTCCGTGGACGGAGTGAGCACTCAGTCGCCGAGGACGACGGTGTCTGCCGCGGCGGCCGCGACCGCCACAAGACAGCAGACGGCGGCGACCGCGGCGACGCCGGCGAACGCGGTGAACGCGAGGCCGCCGAGCACGCCCGGCAGCAGCCACTGCGCGCCGCCGAGCGCGAGCGCTCCCGCGCCGCTCACGACCGCGGTGCGAGAGGAGATGACTTTGGCTTGCGCGACCCGGAGCGCGGTGGCGTCGGCCCCCGGCTCCGCCGCGTCGAGGACCGACTCCGCGCCGTCGCCCGCGACGAAGGTCGTGTTCCAGCAGCGCTCACAGGGCGGGTCGGGGTCGGGCTGGCGCGTCCCGCAGGCCTTACAGCGCCACACCTGTTCGTCGTCGGCGTCGCCGTCCATGCTGGCGTCTTCTCCCGATTGCGCGAGCAAGTAGCTGTCGATGCGCGAGGCCCGAGACCCAAAACGATAACCACGCGCCAACCCAACCGCCGGTAATGGCGACGTGTGACCGGTGTGGCGAGCAGGAGTCGATGCCGTACCAGTGTCGGCTCTGCGGCGGCACGTTCTGCTCGAAACACAGGCTCCCGGAGAACCACGACTGTCCGGGCCTCGACGAGTGGAACGACCCCGGCGGCGTCTTCGACAGCGGGTTCGACGACAGCGTGAACGAGTCCCGAGAGGGCGGCGGCGGGCTCGCGGCGAAGCTCCCGATAAGCACGGGGCCGGGCGGCGTGCTCGGCTACTTCCGCGGGAACGTCTCGTTCGCGCTGCTGGCCGCGATGTGGCTGGTGTTCGTGTTGCAGTACGCGGTCGCGCCCGCGCTGGGCATCGCGCCGAACAGCCCCCCGTGGTTCAACCTCTTCACCATCAACACGACCCAGCCACTGGCGGTCTGGACGTGGGTGACCTCCGTGTTCGCGCACGGCGGCTTCGGCCACATCGTGTTGAACAGCGTCGTCCTGTACTTCTTCGGCCCCGTGGTCGAGAAGCGCATCGGCTCCGCGAAGTTCGTGGGGCTGTTCGTCGTCGCGGGCGCGCTCGCCGGCCTCGCGCAGGTCGGCGCGTCGCTCGTGATGAACCCCGCGTGGTACGGCGAGCCGCTGACCCAGTTCACGGGGTCGGCGGTGCTGGGCGCCAGCGGCGCCATCGCGGCGCTGATGGGCGTGCTCACGGTGCTGAACCCGAACCTCCGCATCTACCTCTACTTCGTCATCCCGATGCCGCTGTGGCTGGCGACGTTCCTGTTCGCGGGCTACTCCATCTTCGTGTCGACGGCGGGCGGCGGCATCGGCGCGGGCGGCGTCGCGCAGTTCGCCCACCTCGCCGGGCTCGGCATCGGCCTGCTGTACGGCGTGAAGCTCAAGCGCGAGGGCGAGCGCGCGCCGAACCAGCTCCAGTTCGGCGGCGGCCCCGGTGGGCCGGGCGGCCCGGGCGGTCCCGGCCGGCGGCCCTGAGATGGAGGTCGCTCGCCCCGAGTTCCTCCCGGACCCGGACCGCTCGCGCGAGGAGATGGAGGCGCTCCAGCGCGAGATTGCCGCGGCCGCGTCCTTCGAAGACGACTTCGTGTTCGACGTGCGGGACCTCGAACTCACCGAGTCCCCGACGGACGCGCCGACCGCGGCCGACAGCGTCGGGGAGCAGGTCACGCTCACGGACGGCGACGCGCCCGTCGTGGTCGGCGTCGACCAAGCGTTCGTCGGCGACGACTACTCCGTGAGCGCCGCGGTCGCGATTCGGGACGGCCGCGTCGTCGAGCGCGCCGCGGGCCGGGCGACCCTCGAAATCCCCTACATCCCGGGATTGTTGGCGTTCCGCGAGGGCGGCGCCATCGTGGGCGCGCTCGAATCCCTGTCCGTGGAGCCGGACGTGCTCGTGTTCGACGGGAGCGGCCGCATCCACTTCCGGCAGGCGGGGCTGGCGACCCACGCGGGCGTGCTCTTCGACGCGCCCGCGGTCGGCGTGGCGAAGAACCTGCTCTGCGGGACGCCCCGCGAGCCGCTCGACGACCCGCTCCCAGAGGGTAGCCGGGTCGCCGTCGAAGCCGACAACTCGATGGACGCGCCCGACGGGACCGTCGTCGGGTACGCCTACCAGTCCCGCCAGTACCCCAACCCCGAGCAGCGCCACGTCAACCCCCTCATCGTGAGTCCCGGCCACCGCGTCAGCGCGGAGACCGCCGTGGACGTGGTGGCGGCGACCTGCACGGGGTACAAGCTCCCCGCGCCCACTCGGCTCGCGGACGCGTACGCCGACGACCTGAAGGACTGAGTTCTCGCGGACTGCGACGACGTGAGACCGCTTATCCGTCTCCGGCCTCCGTCTTCGGATATGCACGAACGGCCCTCCCGCCGCTCCGTGCTCGCCAGCGCCGGCGCGCTCGCGTTCGCGGGCCTCGCCGGCTGCACGGGCGGCGACACAGGAACCGACGCGACGACCGACACGACGGCGACCGGGACCGCCGACGCCGCGCCCACCGAACGCGCGCCGAGCGTCGACTGGAGCGGGGTCGCGGACTTCCGGACGTGGCTCACGGAGTACAGCACGCTCCCGTCGAGCAACGCGCGCTTCGACTACCAGTCGGTCGGCCTCGGGACGGTCATCGAGAGCGGGCGCGCGTCGTTCCTCGACCTCTCCGTGGACAACGTCGACGGCGTGCTGTTCCAGTCGGGGAACACCATCGTCGTCGGGTCGTTCAACCGGAGCGCGCTCTCGAACGCCGTCGAGGTGGCCGACGACCACGAGGTGACCGGCGAATACGCCGACTACACGACCGCGGAAGCCGTCGAGAGCGAGACGAAGCTGGCGCTCGGCGAGGACGCCGTGCTCGCCGGCTCGGACCTCCCGGTCTACATCGACACCCACCGCGGAGAGCGCGAGCGACTGGAGGAGACCGACCCCGTGTTCACGACCATCCTCGGGAAGCTCCCCGAGCGCGGCATCGTCGCCGGCCAGTACGGCCCGCCCGCGGGCGGCGAAATCGACGCCGAGGCAATCGAGGCGTGGGGGACCTCGATGGCGTCCGTGGAGGCCGATACTGGGACGTGGGTGTACGCCTTCGAGTCCGGGACGAGCGACGAGACGGTCGAGGCGGTGGAGTCCGGGCTCGCCGCGAGCGCGCTCACCGACGAGGTCACCGACCGCAGCGAGGACGGCCGGTTCGTGACGTTCACCGCGACGATGGCCGACCTCGGGTGACGCTCGCGGGCCGACTACTCAACTGTTAACTGCGGGGGCCACGACGCATCGGGCATGGAGAAGGTCGCACTCGTGACGGGGTGTTCGTCGGGCATCGGCGCGGCGACCGCGCGGTCGCTGCTCGCCGAGGAGTGGACGGTCGTCGCCACCGCCCGAAACACCGACGACCTCGCGGCGCTCGCCGAAGAGGGCTGCGAGACCGCCGAACTGGACGTCACGAAGCCCGCGCAGTGCCGGAACGTCGTCGACGAGGTCGTCGACGAGCACGGCCGACTGGACTGTCTCGTGAACAACGCGGGGTACGCCCAGCTCGGACCGCTGGAGGACGTGCCCACGAGAGGGCTCCACCGGCAGTTCGACGTGAACGTCTACGGCCCCCACCGCCTGATTCGGGCGGCGCTCCCGCACATGCGCGAGCGCGAGGACGGCACCATCGTGAACGTCTCCAGCGTCTCCGGGCGCGTGCCGACGCCCGGGATGGGCGCGTACAACGGCTCGAAGTTCGCCCTCGAAGGGATGAGCGACGCGCTCCGCGCGGAGGTCGCTCCCTACGACATCGACGTGGCCATCGTCGAGCCCGGGCCGGTCGATACGGAGTTCACGGAGCGCGCCGAAGCCGAAATCGAGGGACTGGACCGCAGCGGCGCCTACGAGACGCTGTACTCCTTTTTCGAGGACGCCAGCGCGGTCAACGGCGTCGGCGCGGTCCCCCCGGAGAAGGTCGCGTCGGTCATCACGGAGGCCGCGGTCAGCCCGGACCCGAAGTCCCGGTACCCCGTCGGGACGCCGGGCCGAGTGGGCGTGCTCGCGCGGTTCCTCCCGGACCGCTGGCTGGACGCCGGCTACCGGCTGCTCCAGCGGTTCTCGTAGCGACTCGGCGCCGATGATACGGAACCGGGCAGAGCTGGCGACGACCGAGGGCCGGGACACCGCGCTCGCGTGCGTCGAAGCGGGGGTTCGGGCGGCGCACCCGCGGTCGGTCGTCCGCGACGCCGTCAGTCGTTCCGGGGACACGCTGACGGTTCTCGGCGACGAGTACGACCTCACGGAGTACGCCGAGGTCGTGGTCGTCGGCGGCGGGAACGCCGCCGGACACGTCGCCGCCGCCCTCGAAGCCGTACTCGGGAAGCGCCTCGACCGCGGCGCCGTCGTCACGGACGACCCGACCTCGACCGAGTGCGTGGAGGTCCTGCCGGGCGACCACCCGGTGCCGAGCGAGCGCGGCGTCCGGGGCGCGAGCGCCGTCCGCGACCTCGCGGCGTCCGCGACCGAGGACACGCTCGTGCTGGCCGTAATCACGGGCGGCGGGAGCGCCCTCCTCCCCGCGCCCGCGGGCGAAGTCACGCTCGCGGACCTCCAAGCCACGACCGACGAACTGCTCGCCTCCGGGGCGACCATCCACGAGATAAACGCCGTCCGGAAGCACCTCTCGGCGCTGAAGGGCGGCCGGCTCGCGCGCGCCGCCGCGCCCGGGACAGTGGCGGGGCTGCTGTTGAGCGACGTGAACGGCGACGACCGGAGCGTCATCGGGAGCGGGCCGACCGCGCCCGACGACTCGACGTTCGCGGACGCCGTCGCTGTCCTCGACGCCTACGACGTTGCGGTCCCCGAGCGTGTGGACGCGCGGCTCCGCCGCGGCGCCGACCGCGCGGTCGCGGAGACGCCCGCGAGCGCCGACCCCGTCTTCGACCGCGTGACGAACTACGTGCTGGCGAACGGATTCACCGCGCTCGACGCCGCCCGCGAGGTCGCCGCCGAGCGCGGGTACGAGGCGACGATTCTCTCGTCGAGCGTTCGCGGGGAGGCCCGCGAGGCCGCCAAGACCCACGTCGCGGTCGCCGAGGAGGTGCTCGCCACCGGCAACCCCGTGTCGGCGCCGGCGGTCGTCCTCTCGGGCGGCGAGACGACGGTGACGGTCCGCGGCGACGGCGAGGGCGGGCCGAACCAAGAGTTCGCCGCGAGCGCCGCCGCAGAACTCGACGCCGACGGAGTGACGCTGGCGGCTGTCGACACCGACGGCATCGACGGCGCGACCGACGCTGCGGGCGCAGTCATTGATGCCGACACGGTCGGCGACGGGGAGGGCGACGCAGCCCGCGCCGCGCTCGCCGACAACGACGTGACGCCGTTCCTCCGAGAGCGGGACGCGCTGGTTCGGATGGGCGCGACCGGGACGAACGTCAACGACCTCCGCGTGCTCGTCGTCGAAGATACGTTCTAACGGACCGGCCGTGTCGATGAGTCGGTGGCCGTCGGGTTAGAGCACCGGCCCGACGGCGTTCTCGGCGATGATGCAGAGTGAGGTATCGTTGGCGTGACTGACAGCTGTCAGTCCAGACAGGCCGCAACGACGCGGAGCGGGCGCTCGCCCCGCACTTCGTCCGCGAGCAGGGGAACGCGGGCCACGTCGTACTCGCGGAACAGGTCCTGCGCCTGCGCGAGCGCGGCCTGCTGGACGTCCCAGCGGCGCGCGCAGAACTCGCAGTCCTCGTGGTTGGGCGCGACGAACGCGTCCCCGGGCACGTCGGCGGCGTCGGCCAGCGGCTCCATCACGCGGTTGACGACGACGGTACCCACGGGCACGCCGAACTCCGCGAGGCGGTCGGTGAGCCGCTGAGCCTCCAGCACGCTCATCTCCTCGGGCACGAGCACGACCCGGAAGTCCGTGCGCGCGGGGTCCGTGAGCACCGCGCGGAGGCGCTCGACGCGCTCCTCGACGGCGTCGAGGTCGCCGAGGCCGGCCTGCTCCTCGTCGTCGCCCTGCCCGAACATCCCCGTGAGGCCGTCCATCATCCCGCCGAAGCGCTCGCGGAACTGCATCAGCCGGCCCACCATCGAGTCCAGCACGTCGGGGAGTTCCAGCAGGCGGAGCGTGTGGCCGGTCGGCGCGGTGTCGACGACCACGCGGTCGAAGCGCTCGTCGTCCATGTATTCGAGGAGGAGCTGGACCGCGGCGGCCTCGTCGGCGCCCGGCATCATCGCGCCGTCGCCGCCCGCACCGCCGCCGAGCAGTTCGTCGAGCCCGCCCGCGAAGCCGCCGTCCTGCCCGAACATCCCCGCCTGCGAGAGCGCGTCGTCGGGGTCGATTTCGACCGCCCACAGCGGGCTGTCCTCGCGGACCTTCGCGGGCCGGCTCGGCACGTCGAACTCCAAGGTGTCCGACAGCGAGTGCGCGGGGTCCGTCGAGACCACGAGCGTCGCGGTGCCGTCGTTCGCGCTGGCGAGCGCGGTCGCCGCCGCCATCGTCGTCTTCCCGACGCCGCCCTTCCCGCCGTACAGCACGTACTCGGCGGTGTCGCTGACCACGCCGGGGTCGAGGGAGTCGACCGCCTCGACCTCGATTTCGTCCATACGCACGGTCGGCGGCCCAGCGGGGTCAATCCGTCGGTCGCCGGGCTCGCGGGGCCGCTGCGAACATCTCGGCCCCAGTCGTTTTCCCGCCAACGAACGTTACTAGCCCGCATGGAGGGCGTCCTGAACGAGCGCACGGCGACCGTTCACAAGAAGGGGGTGGAGAACCCCTACAGCCGGACGAAGTGTGGCGCAACCAACGACGTGGGCCACGACGACATCCGGACGGTGCCCGTCGAGCGCGCGCTCGATGACCTCGACGCCGACCGCTGCGGGCGGTGTTTCTCGGACGCGGACGCGGGCGGGTACTGACTACCGGTCGGCGAAGTACGCGGCGAGCCGGTCGGCGGCCTCCTCGACGCGCGGCGTGACAAGCGCGAACCGCAGCCACTCCTCGCGGGCGGACCCGAACCCCGAGCCCGGCATCCCCGCGACGCCCGCCTCGTCGATGAGTTCGAACGTGTTCTCCAGCGTCCCCGGGAAGTCGGGGAAGCGCGCGAGCACGTAGAACGCGCCGTCGGGCTCGGTGTACTCCGCGCCCGCGTCGTCGAGCGCGTCCGTGAACGTCTCCACGCGCTCCCGGAGGGTGTCGCGCGTTCGCTCGTAGTAGTCGGGGTCGGTCTCGCGGAGCGCGTGCAGGACCGCGGCCTGCGCGGGCCGCGACGTGGCGACGTTCGTCAGCATGTGCCGGGACTTCATCGCGTCGACGTGGCGCTCGGGCGCGATGCAGTAGCCCACGCGGAACCCCGTGATGGCCAGCGACTTCGAGAACGCGTTGACGACGACGCGGTGCTCGGAGTCGAACTCCAGCGCGGACGTGAACCGCCCGGAGAAGTCGAAGTGGTCGTACACCTCGTCGCTGACGAGGATGGCGTCGTGCTCCTCGGCGATTGCGACGAGTTCGCGCATCGTCTCCTCGCCGTACACCGCGCCCGTGGGGTTGTTCGGCGTCGTCGCCACGATGCACGCGGTGTCCTCGCTGGCCGCGGCGCGCACGTCCGCGGGGTCGAGGCTGCCGTCGGCGGCCGTCTCGACGAACGCCTGCTCGCCGCCGAGCATGTTCGTCTTCCCCGGGTAGTAGGGGTAGACGGGGTCGGTCATCACGACCTCGTCGCCGGCGCCGCGTTCGAGCGCGCGCCCCATGGCGAGGTAGTTCGCCTCGCCCGCGCCGTTCGTGATGACGACCTGCTCGACGGGCACCTGCCGGCGCGCCGCGACCTCCTCGCGGAGTTCCCGCAGGCCCTCGCTGGGCGGGTACTGGAACTGTCGGCCGCCCGTGTCAGCGTACTCGCGGAGGCCCTCCGCGACGGCGGGCGGCGACCCCCAGTCGGGGTTCCCCGAGACCATGTTCACCACGTCCGCGTCGGAGTTCACCGCGTACTCCATCACGCGGAAGAACAGCGGCTCCTCGTACTCCATACGCCAGCGTCGCCGCGGGACCACGTGGCTCTTTCGCCCGCGGAAACCCGGCGTCGATTGCCGGAACTGTACGGTTGATTCGACGGGCATCCGACAGTTCGCCCGTGACCGACCACGCCGAGCGCGTCCGCGCGTACTACGACGCCGTCGACGACGAACGCATCGACGACCTGCTGGAGTTGTTCGCGGACGACGTCGTCTACGACCGCCCCGGCCAGCCCCCAATCGAGGGCAAGGACGAACTCGAAGCGTTCTACCGCGAACAGCGCCCGCTAGAGGACGGCAGCCACACCGTCCACGACGTACTCGTGGACGACGGCGAGGCGGCCGTCCGCGGCACCTTCTCGGGCGTGCAGGACGGTGACGACGTGGCGTTCGGGTTCGCGGACGTCCACGTCTTCGAGGACGGCCGCATCGCCGAGCGGTACACGTACACCGACCGCGACACGGTCTGACGCCACCACCTTCTTGCTCGCCCGCGAGGTACCCCCGGTATGCGCGAGTACGCCGCCGACCCGCCGATAGAGGAAGTCCTCAACGACGTGCTCCCGGCGGCCGGCCACACGGTCGCGACCGCCGAGTCGTGCACGGGCGGCCTCATCGGGTCGCTTTTGACGGACGTGTCGGGGTCCAGCGACTACTTCGACCGGTCGCTGGTGACGTACACGTACGACGCCAAGCTCGACACCGGCGTCGCGCGGGAGGCCCTCGACGAGCACGGCGCGGTCAGCGAGCCGGTCGCCCGACAGATGGCGCGAGCCACCCGGGACGCCGCCGGCACGACGTGGGGCGTCTCCACCACGGGTATCGCCGGCCCCACGGGCGGGAGCGACGAGAAGCCGGTCGGCACCGTCTACATCGGCGTCGCGTACGCCGGCGACTGGGGCACACAGTCCAGCTACGCGGCCGTCGAGCGCCGCGAGTTCGACGGCTCCCGCACCCAAATCAAAGAACAGATTGCGCGGCGCGCGCTCCGCAAGCTCCGCGAGGAAGTCGAGTCTGTCCGCGAGTGACGGCCGCGTCCCGAAACGGTGACGTGCCCGCGCTGTCTGGGCTGGACGCATGAACAAAGGCGACCACATCCTCAACGGCATCCTGCTCGCCATCGGGCTGGGCTACGTGCTCTACCCCGACGGCGGCGTGCAGACCCTGCGCACCATCGCCGCCGTGCTCATCCCGGTGGTGCTGGGCGCGCTGTTCCCGGACGTCGACACCGACTTCGGGAAGCACCGCAAGACCCTCCACAACATCCCCGTGCTGGCGCTTTTGTACGTCTTCCCGATGTACTTCGGGAACCTCCAGTACGTCTGGATCGGCGTCGCCACCCACTACGTCCTCGACGTGGTCGGCAGCAAGCGCGGCATCGCCCTGTTCTACCCGCTCTCGGACCAAGAGTACGGCCTCCCCGTGGGCGTGACCACGGTGTCGAAGTACGCCACCGCCGTCACCGTCCTCATCACGCTCGTCGAACTCGCGGTCGTCGCGGTCGTCGTCCACGTCGCCCCCCAGTACGTCCCGACGGACGCCGTCAGCAGCCTCTTCTAGTAGACGGCGACGTCGTCGAACTCCCCGCCGTACGCGATGTGGCGGGGGTGGGTCGGCTCCGTTCCGGAGAGGAGGATGCGGTCGACTTTCTCCCACGTGTTCTCGTACGCGAGGTGGGCCTTCTCCGCGAGCTTCCGCGCCCGGAACCGCGGCGAGCGCTGGTGGTAGGTCTGCCGCGGCACGCCCGACTTGAGCGCGTCCACGAGGTCCGCCTCGGACCGGATGTCGGCGTCGAACTCCGTCCAGACGCCGCCGACGGTCTCCGGGCGGTGGGCGTACGAGGACGCGAACGCGGGGATATCGTAGGCGTCGGCGAGCGCGCTCGCGCGGTCGTCGTCCCACGGCAGGTGCTTGGGGTTGTACGTCTCCGCGGCGTCGATGTCGTCGCGGAACCGCTCGATGTCGGCGGCCGTCAGGCTCACCGTGAGGAACTCCGGGTGGGGCGCGAGCACGGCGGCGTCCTGCTCGCGGAACGCCGCGAACGCGCCGTCGAGCGTCACGAAGTCCGGCACCGGGTCGTCGAGGCCGACCGCGAGCACGTGCTTGCGGTCGCGCCACGACCCCGTGAACACCTCGCGGGCGGGTACCACCAGCAGCTCGTCGTCGGAGAACGCGGCGGCGCGCTCGCGGACGTCGGGCAGCCGCGTGAAGTGCGGGGCGTACACCAGCACGTCGACGCCCGCGGCCTTCGCGCGGCGCACCACCTCGTCGTCGAGCACCTTCGCGTGGAGGTCGACCCGTGTCGTCGGCACGTCCCCGAGTTCGCGCGCCGAGGATTAGCGGCTTACGGTTCCGGCGGATAAACTCCGCGCGGACTGTCGAACGTTCGCGGCCGTTTATGCCCGTGGCGCCCGAACGGCCGGTATGAGCCTGAACCTGCTCTCCGAGGACGTCGTCCCCGAGCACGCCGTCGACGTCAAGCGCGAGGCCCGCGAGTTCGCCGCCGAGCACATCGCGCCCAACGCCGAGGAATACTACCGGACGGGCGAGTACCCGTGGGAGATTCTGGAGGCCGGGATGGACGCCGGGCTCGTCGCCCAAGACATCGGCGAGGAGTACGGCGGCCGCGGCCTCGACCTCGAACAGATACTGGCCGTCGCCGAGGAGTTCTACCGCGCGGACGCCGGCATCGCGCTGACGCTCCAGCTGGCGAGCTTCGGCGCGGAGATGCTCGAAGAGTACGGCACCGACGACCAGAAGGACCGATTCCTCCGCCCGGTCGCCGAGAACGACCAGATTACGGGGCTGGCCGTCTCCGAGCCCGAAGTCGGGTCGGACCTCGCGGGAATGCACACCACCGCCGACGAGGACGGCGACGAGTACGTGCTCAACGGCGAGAAGTATTGGATCGGCAACGGCGTGGAGGCCGACTGGGTGACGGTGTACGCGAAGACCGGCGACACCGGCGACCGCTACATGGACTACTCGCTGTTCGTCGTGCCCACGGACGCCGACGGCTACGTCGCCGAGCACATCCCCGAAAAGATGGGGATGCGGGCGTCCAAGCAGGCCCACATCGTCTTCGACGACTGCCGGATTCCCGCGGAGAACCTCATCGGGAGCGAGGGAGCCGGGTTCATGATGCTCGCGGACTTCTTCAACCACGGCCGCGTCGTCGTCGGCGGGCACGGCCTCGGGCTGGCCGCCGCGGCGCTCGAAGAGGCGTGGGCGTTCGTCCACGAGCGCGAGGAGTTCGGCCGCCACGTCTCGGACTTCCAGGCCGTCCAGCACGGCCTCGCGGACATGCGCCTCGAATTCGAGGCGGCGCGCGCGCTGAACTACCGCGCCGCCCGCAAGGTCGAGGAGTACGACAACCCCGGCCTGTGGGCGGCGATGGCGAAGACGAAGTCCACCGAGGTCGCCGTGGACAACGCCGAGCAGGGCATGCAGTTCCACGGCGGCCGCTCGATTCTCACCGACCGCCGCATCGCCCGCGTCTACCGGGACGCCCGCATCCCGGTCATCTACGAGGGCGCGAACGAGATTCAGCGCAACCTCATCTACCGGCAATCGGGCGAGCAGTAAGCCGCCAGCCGGGAACCGTCGCCGTCTTTGAATCCGCGCGAGACCCCGTGAGCCGCCGCTTTCAGGCACCGATTGTCGTTCGTTAGCGTTCCCCTGAGTGGAGTCTCGATACCGAGAATTCGTCTGACGAGCGGCTGACGCGCCGGGTTCAGTGGCCGAGAAGGCGACACAAGGTTTATTTGCGCGCTCAGGCTATTGAGCCGTATGTCTGCGTGGGAGTGCGCGATTGTCGGTTGTGGGTCGACGTTCGGGAGCGTCGAGGCCCTGTTGGCCCATCAGGTCGCGGACCACGACGCCCACGAGTGCGAAATCTGCGGGAAGACGGTCCCCGAGGGCTTCTTCGCCATCAAGCACGGCCTCAGCGAGCACACGCGCGCCGAGTACGTCCGCTTCTACGACGGCGACGCCGAGGCCATCCGGGAACGCGAGCGCGTGCTCGACGACGTGGCCGAGGCGCTCGACCCCGCGGTGCTCGAAGACCTCCTCGACGACGAAGCCATCGACGTCGCCGAAGCCACCGACGCCGCGCACGCCACCACGAGCTGAGTTCTGGCCGCGTCCGTAAGCGACTTGTCGCGCAGCGCCGAGGTCCAGCCATGCGACTCGCACGACTCCGCACCGACGACGGCCTCGTCGAGGGCGAGTACCGCGACGGCGTCGTCGCCACCGAGGACGCCGAGTACGTCGTCGGCGAGGACGGCGCGCTCGCGCCGCCCTGCGACCCGTCGGCGCTGTACTGCGTCGGGCGTAACTACGCCGAGACGCTCGACCAGATGGACTACGAGCGCCCCGATCAGCCGGACTTCTTCATCAAACCGCCCGTCTCCGTGGTCGGTCACGGCGACGACGTGCCGTACCCGACGTTCACGGACGAGCTGACATACGCGGGAGAGCTCGCCGCGGTCGTCGGCGAGCGCTGCCACCGCGTGAGCGAGGCCGACGTGCCGGACGTGCTGCGCGGGTTCACCATCATGAACGACCTCGACGCGCTCGACCAGCCCGGCCGCACCGCTCGGAAGGCCTTCGACGGCTCCGGGCCGCTCGGCCCGTGGATAGAGACCGACCTCGACCCGCGCGGCATCGACATGCACACCGACGTAGCGGGCGAGCGCCGGCAGGAAGCCAACACCGAACTGATGCTGTTCGACCCCTACGAGGTCGTCTCGTTCCTCTCCGAGCGGTTCACGTTCCACCCGGGCGACGTCATCGCGTTCGGCAGCCCCGCGAACCCGGGGCTGGTCGAACCCGGGGACACCGTCGAAATCACCTACGAGGGCGTCGGCACGCTCGAAAACACTATCGTCGAACCGGACGCCTGAATCCGCAGTCTGCGGGAGAAGCAGCCTCGGCCGCGCTCGCGCTGCTCGAAGAACGTCTTAGCGTTCTTCGTGAATACGCTCGCGGCTACGCCGCTCGCGCTACTTGAGGAGCGCTTTCAGCGCTCCTCACTGTCCAGCACGCGAATCTGGTCGCCGCGGACGGTGACCGGAATCGGGACGGTCGCCTCGTACAGCTCGACGGTGACTTGGTCCTTGCTCTCGTCGATGCGCTGGACTTGCGCCTTCTCGCCCTTGAACGGGCCGGCGATGAGTTCGACGATGTCGCCCTCCGCGATGCCCTCGACGTCGGGCTTCGGGGAGAGGAAGTGCTCTACCTCGCTGATGCCGGACTCGCCGGGGACGAGGCTGCGCGCGTGGGGAATCTCCTCCATCACGCGCTCGATGATGTTGTGGTCGTCCGCTTCGACCATCACGTAGCTGGTGAGCGCGTCCGGCGCCAGCACCGCGTGAATCTCGTCGGCCTCGCGGTTGGCGATCATGCTGGCGACGGTCTGTTCTTGGCTCGCCGTGGTCTTGACGGCGTACACGCCCATCTTATATCACCGACGTGACGACTTCCATGAGCAGGAAGATGACGAAGCCGAGCAGGCCGACCAGCAAGATGCCGGCGCCAGCGATTTTCGAAATCTGGGAGAACTCCTCCCACGACGGCGTGCTCGCCAGCCGGAGCACGCGCGTGTACGCGGAAAGCTCTAGGGGAACGTCCATACACGTGTTGAGTCGGCGAGCGCTCTTTTATCTATTGATGCCGAGCGACGCCGGCGGCCCGCTCGTTTATCGGTGCAGGCGACGTAGGTCCGCTCGTATGCCAGAAGAAGTCCTCTTCGAGTCCGAGAGCGACCGCAGCCGCGAGGAGATTGCCGCGTACCTCCGCACCGTCGCGGACAACCTCGAATCCGGCGGCGCAATCACGCTGAAGGCCGGCGGCGACGAGGTGACCCTCGACCCGCCGACCCGCCCGACCTTCGAGGTGAAGGCCGAACGCGAGGGCGCTGAGGGCGGTCCGAAGGAACTCAGCGTCGAGTTCGAACTGGAGTGGCCCGAGGACGGCGACACCGAGGAGCACGGCGGCGAACTGGAAATCGAGTAGCGGCGCGGTCGCGGCGCGGGCGAGCATACGCGCGGCTCCGCCGCGTGTTTCACCACCGGAGCGGGGCTCCGCCCTGCGGAGGTGGGTCTTTTTACCGTCCTTCCGAGCACGGCGAGGAAGGGCACGGGAGAGCGAGGCTCTCCCGGCGTAGCTTGTTGCGCCGAGCGGGTTGCCGGCTCCGCCGGCAACCGAAAACGTGGCGGCTTCGCCGCCACGCAGCGCCCGCAGTGAGCGCGAGGCCGACCGCAGGGAGGCCTCGAAGTGCTCGAACGGCGACCAGAGGGAGCCGTGAGAGCGAAGTGAGCGAGGACACCCGAGGCGGAAAACGGTCCGGCTTAGTTGTCGTCTTCGCGCCAGCGGTGCTCGCACTCGGTACAGATGAAGAAACGCGTCTCGGATTCGTCGGCGGAGCGAATCTGCTGCATGTACCAGTGCGCGCGGTCGTTCTCGCAGTTCGGGCAGACGACCTCGGTGGTCGGGAGGCCGCGGTCTTGGGCGTCGCTGACGTCGACGATTTCGGTCTCCTCCTGCCCTTCGGTGACGACGTAGGAGGCGTCGGGGTCTTTCGGCTGCTTGTTCCCGCAGCCCCCGCAGACCCAGAGGCCGTCGTCGGCTTTCATCATCGAGCCGCACTCGTCGCAGAACTCCATACCCGTAGGCAGGCCGGCCCGGCAGTTAAGCCCCCTGCTTCACCCGTCGCCCTCCGACTGGCCGGGCTCGCCGACGGCTTCCGTCGGGAGGTTGTTGTAGATGGCTGCTTCGAGGTCGTCGGGGTCGACGAACACGTCCTCGGTCGCGCGCCCGACGACGTCGCCCAGCGACTCCTCGCCGTCGGCGTACCGGAGGACGACCTCCTCGTACTCCGCGAGGACGTCCTCGCGGGTGGCGGGGTAGGTGAGCGAGTCGAGTTCCGCACGGAGTTCGTTGAGTTTGACCTCTCGTCCCATGGGGGACGCTACCAGACCAACGTCCCTAACTGTTCCCCCGAAGCCCTACTCGAAGTCAGGGTCGCGGTCGTCGAGGAACGCCGCCATCCCCTCGCGCTGGTCGTGGCTGCCGAAGAGGCTCGCCCACGTCCGGCGCTCGTACTCCAGCCCCGCGTCGAGGGGTGTCTCGTGGCTCTGATTGATGGCGTCCTTGGCGGCGGCCAGCGCGGTCCGGGACTGGCCCGCGAGGTCGGCCGCGAGGTCCGCGACGTGGGCGTCGAGTTCGTCGTGGGCGACGACCTCCCCAACGAGCCCCGCCTCGTAGGCGTCGGTGGCGTCGAGGCGCTCGCCGAAGTAAATCAGGCGGCGCGCGGTCTCGTCGCCGACCAACTGGGGGAGCCGCTGGGTCGCCCCCCAGCCGGGGATGATGCCGAGGTCGATTTCGGTCTGCCCCATCACGGCGGTCTCGCTGGCGACGCGGAGGTCGCAGGCGAGCGCCAGCTCCATCCCGCCGCCGAACGCGTAGCCGTTGATGGCGGCGATGGCGGGCGCGGGGAACGCCTCGATGGCGTCCGCGAGGTCGTGGCCGAGTTCGGCGTACTCGCCGGCTTCCTGCGTGCTCATCTCCGCCATGTGGGAGATGTCCGCGCCCGCGACGAACGCGTCGTCGCCGGCCCCCGTGAGGACGAGCACGCGGACATCGCGCTCGGCGGCCTCGTCGACCGCGTCGTGGAGCGCGTACAGGGTCTCGACGTTGAGCGCGTTCAAGCGCTCGGGGCGGTCGACGGTAATGGTCGCGACGCCGTCGTCGAACTCGGAGCGGACAGTGGCTGCCATGTGCGCGTCAACGCAGACGCCGCAAATAATGCCCGGGGTCTTCGCAAGCCCGAAATACCGGCGCTGAGTACCGACCGGCATGACTCTCTCCGCGGAGGACCGCGAGCGGCTGGCGGACATCGTGGAACTCCAGCCGACGAAAAACGGCGTGCTCCAAGACCGCTGGGGCATGGAAAGCGGCAGCGACGTCCACCAGTACCTCGAATCGGAGCTGCGGGACTACTACTACCGCGACGAGAACAGCCTGATTCGCGCGACCGCCGAGGCCACCGAGCTCGTCGGGGAAGCCCCCGAGAGCGGCGATGCCCCCGCGGTCCACATGTCCGAGAACGAGCGCCGCGTGTTCGCGGTCATCGCCGGCCCCGACGAGCGCGCCGAGAGCGTCGTCTCCGTGCTCCACGCGGTCCGCGACGAGTTCGGCGTGCCGGAGCTTGAGTCCGCGGACGTGCGGCGCGCGCTCCAGACGCTCAAGCGCAAGGGCATCGTCGCCGTCGAACACCGCACCGTCCCGACGTACAAGCTCGCGGTCGCCCGCGAGGACGTGAACGTCGCCGAGCCCGACGACGAGTAGCCCCTCTGGAGAGCCGGCTACCGCCGGCGCCGCCGGCGCTCGTCGAGCACGCGCCGAATCGCCGCGCCCGGCCCGCCCTCGATTGGCCACCCGCCCTGCCGCCACGTCGGCGGCTCGGGCTCGTAGTCGGGACACGACCCCGAGCACTCCGCGGCCGTCTGTTCTCTGTCTTTCGCCGCGCAGTGCGGGACGTAGCCGTGGTCGCCCCGGCGGACGCCGAAGTGCCGGCAGTCCGGCCGCATCGTGTCCAGATACGACCGCCAGCCGCGCTCGTAGGCGCGCTCCGCGATGGCGAGGCGTTTGTCGGCCTTCCAGTCGGCGTCGACGTACTCGAAGCTCGCGGCGGAGTCGTCGAACTCGCTGTCCGACGGCCGCTCCGTGATGCGGGTGCCCACGGAATCGGGGGACAGCGACTGCGGGTGCCACGCCACGTCCGCCTCGCCGTCCGCGAACGCGAGCACGCCGGCCTCCACGGGCATCTCCGCGAACAGCGCGCGCTCGACGCCGCGCTCGGCGGCGGACTCGGTCGCTAGCCACACCTCGTCGGCGAGCCCGAGCGCCACGTCCCGGTGGAGTTGGTCCGCGAGCGCGTCAGCCGCCGAGGCGTCGAGGTCGGGCTTGTTCTCGACGGCGACGATTCGCTCGACCCAGTCGGGATAGGGCCACTTCCGCCGGAGCTGTATCTTGTTCCCGTCGCGGCGCGTCTCGATGACGCCGCGGTCGGCGGCCTCGTGAATCGCCTCGCGGACGTACCGCCACGGGTAGCCCGGATGGGGGAGGGCGTCCCGGTAGAACGCCCAGTCTTCCGGGGCGTTTCGGACGACGTGCAGGAGGTCCGAGTCCAGCCGCTCGGGCCCGAAGTTCGCGCGCGCCGCCAACGCCGCCGGGTCGACCTCGACGATAACGGTGTCCCAGCGCCGCCGCTTCGTGCCCAGTTGGCGCGCGACGAGACAGGGGCGCTCGCCGTCCGGGTGCCAGTGGCGCTCTGCCCACGCGCAGACGCGCAGTTCGAACGCGAACTCGGAGTCGGCCACGGCGAACGTGGGGCCGTCGACCCACGTACGTCTTTCGCTGGCACTCCGGAGAACCGGCGGGGGCCGCGGCGAGCGGGGGACCGAAGTACCGCACGGCCGGACTGTCGCGTATGCGAGCTTACGAAGTCCAAGATGGCGACCCGGACTACGAGGGCGTCGTGGAAGTCGAGCGCGAGCGCCCCGAACCGGCCAGCGGCGAGGCGCTCGTCCGGATTCGGGCGGCGTCGCTGAACTACCGCGACCTCGCCATCGCCAACAGCGACCTCACGTACCCCGGCGCCGAACTCCCCGTCGTGCCGCTGTCGGACGGCGCGGGCGAGGTCGTGGCGGTCGGCGACGGCGTCGCCCGGCTCTCGGAGGGCGACCGCGTGGCGACGCCGTTCGCGCCCGACTGGGTGGACGGCCCCGTCGAACCCGAGAAGGTCCAGCGGATGACGGGCGGGAACGTCGACGGCGCGCTCACGCAGTACGCGACGTTCCCCGCCGACAGCCTCCCAGTGCTCCCCGACTACCTCTCCTACGAGCAGGGCGCGGCGCTCTCGTGTGCGGGGCTGACGGCGTGGCGCGAACTCGTCGAGAACGGCGACCTCACCGCCGACGAGACGGTGCTGGCGCTGGGCACGGGCGGCGTCTCCACGTTCGCCACGCAGTTCGCGTCCGCCCGCGGCGCGGACGTGGTCGTCACGTCCTCCAGCGACGAGAAGCTCGACCGCGCCCGCGAACTCGGCGCGGACGTGACCATCAACTACGAGGAGACCCCGGAGTGGGGCGACGTGGTCGCCGAGCAGACCGGCGGCGCCGACCACGTCATCGAGGTCGGCGGCGCGGGCACGCTCGAACAGTCACTCGACGCGGCCGGGTTCGGCGGCCACGTCCACGTCATCGGCGTGCTCGCCGACCAAGAGGCGGTCGTCCACCCCGGCCCGATTCTCGGGAAGGCGCTTCGCGTCGAGGGGTCGATGGGCGTCGGGAGCCGCGCGATGTTCGACCGGATGCTCGCCGCGATGGCCGGCGACGAGCTCGAACCCGAAATCGACCGCGTGTTCGACTTCGAGGACGCGCGAGAGGCGTACCGCTACGTCGAAGCCGGCGACCACCAAGGGAAGGTCGTCGTCACCGTCGAGTAGCGTCGCTACGGGGCGTGAGAACAGGACCGGTGGGAGGCCGGTCAGGCTTCTTCGAGCTGCTCGTCGATGAACTCGTGGGCGTCCCGGAGGATGTCCCGCGGGCCGTCCTGCGTGATGGTGTTGATGGCCTGCTCGTAGTCGCGCCACTGCAGGTCCGAGTGCTCGTTCGACAGTTCGGCGCTGGCCTCGAAGGACTTCGCGACGAACAGGTGGACCGTCTTGTGGATGCGAGTGCCGTTGGCCTCGAACACGTAGTCGTAGTCGTCTCGGAAGCCGTCCAAGAGCCGGAAGTCCTCGATGCCGGCTTCCTCCTGTACCTCTCTGATTGCCGTCTGCTGGAGCTCTTCGTCCCCCTCCACGCCGCCCTTCGGGAACTCCCAGTCCCCGGGCCGGCTCTTCAGGAGGAGGTATTCGCGCCGGTCCCGCGTGTCGCGGAACAAGATGGCTCCGGCGCTGGTCGCTTCGACCGTCATTAACACGGAGTAGTAGGCGACCAGTTAAGAGAATGTCGGAGTGGGTGGGTGACTGACACGCCCCAGCCCGCCAAGCACACGCTTTTTCACGGTGGAGTGCGTGCGTTCGTACAGCACCCCCAGCCATGACCTTCGTCACAAAACTATCTCTGAAGAGCGGCGACCGAGCCGCGCTCGACGGCGTCGTCTCCGACATCAAGGCGACGTGCCGACAGAAGGGCGCGGAGATGAAAGGCCCCCACTCGGACACCCCCGCCGAGCAGTCCGTCCCGCTGTACGCCGACCTCGGCGGCGGCGACGACGCCAAGACCGGCGTGTGGACGTACACCGTCTACCGGCGCCGCATCGAGCTGTACGGCCACGACGACCTCGCCCGCGACATCATGGAGCGGGACTTCCCGGACAGCGTCCACGTCGAGGCCGAACTGGAGCAAGTGAAGCCGCTGGGCTCCTCGTAGCGCCGTCTCCTCTCTGCGACTTCTCTGACGCGACCCGAGAGAACGACTGCGAATAGCGGCGGCGCCGGCTAGAACGAGCTCGCGCCGACGGTTTCGAGGTACTCGGCCTGCCCGACGTGGGTGTCGTCGTCGAACGCCTCGACGCGCAGGCGGACGAGCGTGTCCACGGCGTCGGCTGGCGCGTCCGCGATGCGGAGCTTCGAGTCGCCGACGCGCGCGATAGCCGTCCCGTCCTCGACGCCGGTGACGAACGCCGTAATCTCCTCGCCGGCCTCGAACGACGGCGTGTTCGTGCGGAAGCCGACGCCCGCGAAGAACGATTCGAGGCTCATGCGCGGCTCACCTCCTCGGACTCGCGGTCGCTGACGTACTCCAGCCCGTACCCCGTGACGGCGGCCGCGAGGAAGACGAAGAACAGCAGCCAGCCGTGGAAGACGAACGGCCAGACGTCGATGGGGTTGACGGTGGTGATGCTCTCGTCGAGGCCCTGCATCGCGCCGTAGCCGGCGAGCACGCCGCCGCCCCACGGGAAGATGTACCCGAGCGCGGACGTGTTCGCGTCGAGGATGTTCGCGCGGCGGTAGCCGTTGATGTTGAAGCGCTCGCCGATGCGCGCGATGTACGGCGCGATGGCGATTTCGGCGGCGGTGTTAATCGTAATCATGGAGTTGACGAACGCGGTGCCGAGCACCATCGTGGTCTCCGCGCGCCGGACGGTGGTGGCGACGCGGTTCAGGAGGAACGACTGAATCGCCTCGAAGCCGCCGCCCTGAATCATGATGCGGGCGCCGGCGACGATGAGCAGCGTGAGCACGATGAGCGGGAAGAAGCCGGCCGCGCCCGAGAAGAGGCTGCCCGTGATGCCCGCGCCCTCCTCGACTATCGTGACGAACGGCAGCCAGTCGAACGACTGGGCCAGCGCGGCGCTCTCGGGGGCGCGGAACAGCAGCGCGGGGGCGCTCTGGAGGCCGCTGTCGATGACGCCCCACGACGCCAGCAGCGTGGAGGCGACGTTGAACGCGAGCGCGGCGATGATGCCCCACGAAATCGCTTCGACGATGTGCCGGCCGGCGACGGCAAGCCAGATGACCAGCAGCATCGAGACGACGTGCACGAGCCCGAGGGGATTGCCGTTGAGCGCGGCGCCGCCGGTCGGACTCGACGTGGGCATGAGCTGGCCGGCGACGACGTAGCCGACGAACGCGAGCACCGCCGCGATGACCGCGTACTTGAACCGGGAGGCGACGACGCCCCCGATGTCGGCGTCTTGGGTGACCGCGGAGACGATGGTGGTGTCGCTGACGGGCGCGAGGTTGTCCCCGAAGACGGCGCCGGAGAGGATGGCCCCGAACAGCAGCACGGGGTTCGCGCCGAGCAGCACGCCCGCGGGGTAGAACAGCGACGTGAACGCGATGGCGGAGCCGTACCCCGTGCCGATGCCGGTGGTGAACAGCGCGGCCAGCAGGAACGTGACGGCGGGGAACAGGCCGGCGGAGACGCTGGCGACGTCGGCGGCCCAGACGAGGCCGTCGACGAAGCCGCCGTCTTGGAGGAGCTGCGCGAACATGCCCGCCCACAGCCACGCGACGATGGCCGTGGCGGCGACGCGCTGTGTCATTCCCTCGAAGATGGTGTTGGCGTACGTCGCCCAGTCGCCCTTCGTGAAGAACATGCCGACGATGAGGGCGACGAGCATGCCGATGACCAGTCCCGTCGTCTGACTTATCTGGAGGACGCCGCTCTGGAACACCGCCCAGACGACGAACAGCGCGAGCGGGAGGGCGCTCGCGATAGGGCCGCCGTAGAACTCGATGTCGGGGCCGTCGTCGCCGGAGTCGTGTAGTTCGTCCGCCACGTCGCTGTCTTCGCTTGCCATACGTGTTTCCCTCAAGCCCGCTGCTCCTATTAAAAACCTACACCGTGCACTCGCCGGGACGTGACGGTTTATGTGGCGGCCGCGCGTCCGCCCGGACATGAGCGCTGACGCGACCGAGCGGCTGACGGCCCTGCGGCGGGACCTCCACCGCCACCCGGAGCCGGCGTGGTGTGAGTTCTACACGACCGCGCGCATCGTCGAGGAGTGCCGACGAATCGGCGTGGACGAACTCCACGTCGGCCGCGACGCAATCGACCCCGAGGCCCGGATGGCCGTCCCCGACGACGACGAACTCGCACAGTGGTTCCAGCGAGCCCGCGGGGACGGCGCAGACGAGGACATCCTCGAACAGTTGGAGGGCGGGCACACGGGCGCGGTCGCGGTGCTCGACCGCGGCGAGGGGCCGACGGTCGCGCTGCGCGTGGACATCGACGCGCTCCACATCACCGAGAGCGAGGACGCCGCCCACCACCCGGCGGGCGAGGGGTTCCGCTCCGAGCACGAGGGACAGATGCACGCCTGCGGGCACGACGGCCACGCCGCCATCGGCGTCGGCGTCCTCGAAGCAGTCGCAAACAGCGACTTCGCGGGGACGTTCAAGGTCGTCTTCCAGCCCGCCGAGGAGCGCGTCGGCGGCGGGAAGGCCGTCGCGGAGAGCGGGCACCTCGACGACGTGGACTACCTCTACGCGGTCCACCTCGGCCTCGACCACCCCACGGGCGAAGTGGTCGCGGGCATCGACGGCTTCCTCGCGGTGAGCCACCTGCTCGCGGAGTTCGAGGGCGAGTCCGCGCACGCCGGCGCCCACCCCGAGCAGGGCCGGAACGCGGTGCAGGCGATGGCGACCGCAATTCAGAACCTCTACGCGATTCCGCGCCACGACGGCGGCGCGACCCGGGTGAACGCGGGGCGGGCGGGCGGCGGCACCGCGACGAACATCATCCCCGAGGACGCGTTCGTGGAGGGCGAAGTCCGCGGCGAGACCACCGAGCTGATGCGCTTCATGAAGGAGAAGGCCGACCGCGTGCTCCGGTCGGCGGCGGAGATGCACGACTGCGAGGTCGAACTCTCCACGGAGGGCGAGGCGCCGAGCGCCACCAGCGACGACGAACTCCGCGCGGCGTTCGGCGCGGAAGCCGTGGACGTGGCGGGCGTCGAAACGGTCACCGACCGGGACGACCTCGGCGGCAGCGAGGACGCCACGTTCCTGATGAACCGCGTGCAGGAGCAGGGCGGGCTGGCGTGCTACGTCTGCGTCGGCACCGACCACCCCGGCGGCCACCACACCCCGACGTTCGACGTGGACGAGCGCTCCATCGGCATCGGCGTCGAGAGCCTCACGAACGCGATTGTGCGGGTCGCAGAAGAGCAGCCGTAGTCAGTATTTCGGGTCCGCGCCGGTGACCTCGTAGACATCGTCCATGATGGCGTCGCGCTCGGCCTGCCAGTCCGCGAGCGCGTCCGGGCTGGACGGGTAGTCCTCGTAGTGTTCGAGGAGGCGGTCGGCCTGCTGTTTGGTCTTGTAGAACTCCCAGATGTTCGACCAGTAGCCGAACGACTTCAGCGCGGTGACGGCCATCAGCCGGGGGCCGAACTCCGTGCTGCCGCCGTACAGCGCCTCCGCGAGCTTCTCCCCGGGCAGGGACGCGAGCAGCCCCATCAGGTCGTCGACGTCCACCGCCGTCGAGAGGATGTTGTACACGTCCAGCGCGGCGTAGCGCGCGCCGTAGTGGTCCATCACGCGCTCGTTGTACGACCACAGCATCTCCTCGGAGACGTCGCCCGCCTCGATGGCGTCGATGGCGGCCTCGGCGGCGTACTTGCCGGCGTACGCCGCCCCCGCGATGCCGCCGCCGGTCGTCGGATTGACGTGCGCGGCGGCGTCCCCGACGGCCATGTAGCCGGGCGCGGTCGCGGAGTCGTAGGGCCGCCGAGTGGGGAGCGCGGCGCCGAGCTTGTCCTCGACCTCGCCACCCTCGAACTCCTCGCGCTCGCGGAGGTCGCGCTTGAGGTCGTCGACCAGCTCCATCGGCTCCTCGGTCATCTGGAAGCCCAGCCCAGCGTTGATTTCCGTGCCGGTGCGCGGGAAGTACCAGAGGTAGCCCGCAGCGCGCTCGGTGGGCTTGAACACGAGCGCGTCGTCCCACTCGACCTCCTCGGGCACCTCGATGATTTCCCGGTACGCCGAGCAGAACTGCGAGTAGTCGACGTTCGTATCGAAGGTGGCGTTCGAGAAGTCCGTCTTGTCTTGGAGGATGGAGAGCGCGCCCGCGGCGTCGACGACCACGTCGGCGTCGAACTCGCGGGGCGTGCCCTTCCGCGTGCCCGTCACGCCGGTGACGGTGCCGTCGTCCTCCTGCAGGACCTCTTGGACGACCACGTCGTAGTGGAACTCCGCGCCCGCGTCCTCGGTGGCGGCGATAATTTGGCGGCCGTACTCCCAGCGGTCGATGACCGCAAGCTCCCCGGGCACGGGGATTTCGAGGACGGTGTCCTCTTGGGGAATCTCGAAGCGGCCGTGGTCGACGCCCGTGTTCGTGAACGCGGGCTCCAGTCGCTCCTTCGGGATGGCCTCGGGGAACGCGTCCGCGCCCTTCAGGGCGTCACCGCAGGCGATGTGGCCGGCTTCCTCCTCGGATTTGCGCTCGACGACGGCGACGTCGTAGCCCGCCTTGGCGACGGTCGCGGCCGTGTAACAGCCCGCGGTGCCGGCGCCGACGACGACGACGTCCCCAGACCACGTCTGGGGGGTCGACTCGCTGGCCGAGCCGGTGTCGGACTCGTGGGTGGACATACTCCCGGGTTCGCGCCCGCGATGAAAACTCTTTACGTACAATCTGTCCTCGCCGGACGGACACGGGCGAGGGAAGAGTTTTATCCGTTCTCCTGCAACCGCCAGCCATGACCGAGTACACCGTCGAGTTCGTCGGGACCGGCGAGGAGATTCGGGTCGCCGACACGGAGACGATTCTGTCCGCGTGCCTCGAAGCGGGCATCGCCCAAGAGTATTCCTGCCGCGTCGGGATGTGTCTGGCCTGCTCCGCGAAGATCGAGGAGGGCGAGGTCACCCAGCCGGCGGCCCGCGGGCTCACCGAGGAGGAGGCACAGAACTACGCGCTGACCTGCATGGCGCGCCCGCAGTCGGACCTGAAACTCGACCGCGGGAAGTACCCGCCAAGCATCGAGGACGACGCCGCCGCGGGCGCGGCCGTCGCCGATGACGACTGACTCACGTCGAGGACACCGCGCAGTTGTTCGGCCCGCGCTCCAGTTCCAGCGTCTCTTCTCCCACGACACGCTTCCCGAGGTTCGCCGCGACGATTTCCTCGTAGTTGGCGGGCCGCGGCGGCAGGTCGGTCGTGAGCGCGTCCACGAACGCGTCCCGCGAGAGCCCCGCGACCGCCAGCGACTCCCGAACCGCGCCGAGGTCGCGCGCGAAGCCGTCGCCGGCCAGCGGCGTCGTCGCTTCGACGTGCCCGGGGAGCACCGTGGTGTCGTCGGGGTACGCGAAGACGAGGTCGTGGAGCGTGTCGTACTGGCGGCCCGCGAGTTCGCGGGCGCGGTCCGCGTCTTCGAGGTCGGGGCGGCCGACGCCGTCGAGGAACAGGCAGTCCGCGGTGAGCAGGCGGTCGCCGTACTCGAAGACGAGGAGTTCGGACGTGTGGCCGGGCGCGTGGTGCGCGACGAGCTCGCGGTTGCCCACGCTGAGCGCGTCCCCGTCGGCGAGCAGGGTGGCGTCGTAGTCGAGGCCGCGCTCGGTTGCACCCGTCGGCAGCACGCGTTCCGCTCCAGTCTCGTCGGCGAGCGCGCGCACGCCCGAGACGTGGTCGGCGTGGACGTGCGTGTCGACGGCGTACTCGATGCTGACGCCGCGTTCTGCCGCGTCCGCCGCGTAGCGCTCGCTGGCGGCGGCGAGCGGGTCCACGACCGCAGCGGCCTCGCCGTCGTGGAGGAGGTAGGAGAGACACCCGGAAGAGGGGCGCTCGTACTGCACGACGCCGCCGAGGTCGCGGGCGACCACGAGGTCCGCCCACGCGTCCATCCCGCCCGCGAGGTTGACGGCGTCCACGCCAGCCTCGCGGAGCACCGCGGCGACCTCGTCGCTGGCCTCGCCGACCCCGCACACCGCGACGACCGGTTCGACCAGTTCGTCGGGGACGAGCGCCGCGGGGTCGCCGGAGACGCCCGCGGCGACGAACTGCACGTAGGGGACGTGGGCGGCGGTCACGCCGGGGCCGTCGACGTGCCACGCCTCGAACTCGTCGCGGTCGCGCACGTCGAGCACGGAGACCGGGCTGTCCCGGACGCGGTCGTAGAGGTCGCGCGGGCTGATGGCTGGCGAAGTCACGTCGGGACGTAGGTCCGGGAGTGCCAAAAGCTCACGTGGCGGGGGCGCGAACCGAGCGGCATGAACGCCGACGACTTCCGCGACGACGTGGCCGCCGCGGCGGCGACGGAACTGGACCGCCTCGGCTCCTCGAAGCGCCTCGTCGCGCTCACGGACGCCGCGCTGGACGACGAGACGGTGCTCCGCGTCGCCGCCGCCAGCGAGGCCGCGGCGGCCGACGTATTTGAGGGGTGGGCGGCGGACGCGTCGGGCGATGCCGCCGAGCTGTTCGCCGGGTTCGCGGAGCGCGAGCGCGGCCACTACGAGCGCGTCACCGAGGAGGTCGGCGAGGAGATGGACGCCGACCCGGGTGCCGTCCACGACCACTTCCGAGAACTAGACGACACGGTTGAACGCGCGGGCGCGGTCGTCGGTCGCGGCCTCGTCGCCGAGCGCACGCTCGCGCAGTTCGTGAGCTACTTCGTGAATCAGGCCGACGAGGCGCGCGCGGACCTGTTCCGAGAACTGCGCGAGGAGACGGACGCCGACACCGACGCCGCGCTCGACCTGCTCGCGGAGGTGGCCGACGACGAGGCGGCCTCCGAGCGAGCGAGCGCCGCGGCCATCGAGGTCGTGAACGTGGCCTACGAGGAGTACGTCGACGCGCTCGAATCGATGGGCGTCGACGCGAAATCGGTCTGCTAACGGACCGTTTTACGACTCGGGTTCCCTCGCTCCCGGTGGTCACTGTGGGAACCGCTCGGCGCAAAAATCTACGCTAAAACCCGTCTCCGCGAGGCGAAGCCTCGCTCCGACGGTACTGCGCCACCTAACGCGACGGATTCCGCGACGGTGGCGGAAGCGTGCGAGCGCTACTTCCCGTTCGAAATCGTGGTGTGGGCGCCGATGAGCGCGCCCGCGAAGTCGATGTCTTCGAGGCGGGTCTGCTCGTCGATGATGGAGTCGCGGACGTCGCAGTCGTGGAGGGTGGCGTCCGGGAAGATGACGGAGTTGTCGACGCTGGAGTCGCGCAGTTCCGCGCCCGGCATCACGTGGACGTTCTCGCCGACAGTGGTGTTCTCGACGACGGCGTCGTCGCTGACGAGGTTGTCGCCGTCGAGCTTCCAGCGCACCGCGTCGAGGTACGACTCCGGCGTGCCGATGTCGAACCACGCGCCCTCGAAGGTGAACGCGTGGACGGACTGGCGGTCCTGGAGCCACTGCATGAACCAGCCGGGCTCGTCGGGGTTCTCGCCCTCCGCGAGGTAGCGGTCAAGGTCCGGCAGCGTCTCCCGGGGGAACGCGTAGCAGGCGATGGAGACGAGCGTGCTCTTGGGGTGCCCGGGCTTCTCTTGGAAGTCCACGACCTCGTCGCCGTCGAGGTCCACGAGCCCGTAGGACTTCGCGCGGTCGAGGCTGCCCACGTCGTAGGCGGCCAGCGCGGGCGTGCCTTTGGCCTCGAAGAAGTCCACGAACTCCGGGATGTCGAAGCTGATGAGGTTGTCGCCGGCGACCACCACGAGGTCGTCGTCGACGTTCTCGCGGTCGACCAGTTGGGCGAGCGCGCCGACGACGCCGAACTTCTCGTCCTCCTCGGAGGTGTCTTCGACGGTGAGCGTCGGCTTCTCGAAGTCGCTGTCCGCGAGGTACTCGCGGAAGTCCTCGGCGAAGCGCTCGTTCGTGGAGACGAACACCTCCTCGATGCGGTCGTCGCCCTCCAAGTCAGCGAAAATCTCGTCGATGACTGTCGAATCGCCGACTGGGAGGAACATCTTCGGTCGGTGTTTCGTGATGGGCCACAACCGGGTCGCGTACCCGCCGGCGAGGACGACGGCTTTCATACCCCGACGGTACCGTGCGTCCGATAAGTCCTTTTTCATCCGCGTGCCCACGTCGGATATGGACGACCAGACCACCCGCGAACGCATCCTCGACACGCTCCGCGAGCGCCCCGACACGCCCAGCGGCCTCGCCGAGGCGTTCGGCGTCTCCCGGGGCACGGTCCTGACGCACGTCCGCCACCTCTCGAAGAGCCTCAACGACACCGACGAGGAGCTGCTCGTGAAGCCCCCAGAGTGCCAGGAGTGCGGCTTCGACGGCTTCGACGACCCCGTGAACGTGCCGTCGCGCTGCCCCGAGTGCAAACACGAGAACGTCGAGGAGCCCGCGTTCGTCGTCGAGGCCGCCTAGAAGCCGAGCCGCGACCCCGGCGACGTGGAGAGGTCCGCGGGGTCGCCCTCGTCGACGCCCGTGCGCACGAACTCGTAGTCGTCGTCCGCGAGAAAGACCGCGCCGTCCCGCGTCTCGACGCCGACCGGGTCCAGTTGCGCGCCCTCGCAGGGGCCGTGCGTGCAGACGCCGGAGTCCTTCTCAAAGGTCGCGGCGTGCTTGCGGCAGACCACGTCGCCGTTCCGCACGGGCGCGCCGTCGCCCGTGTCGAGTTTCACGTCCGTCCAGTGCATGCAGTAGTTGCGGAACGACGTGACCGAGCCGTCCGAGAGCTTCAGGAGGATGGCCTCGTGTTCGTCGTCGCCGTCCGACACCGTGTAGAGCAGCGTTCCGTCCGCGGGCACGTCCTCGACGGCGGCGATGCGGTCGTCTCCCATCGCCACCGCGTATTCGACGCACGGGTTTGAGCGTGCCGGAGTCTGCGGCTGTTCACGCACCAGCATCCGCGAGCGCCGCGAGGCGCCACGCGCCTCGGCTTGTGCGAACGGGGAGCGAAGCGACCCGTGAGCTACGGCCGCGAGCGGTTCACTCGCGGCGAAGCCGCGAGGCCGACGAGCGAACGGAGCGTAGCGAAGTGAGCGAGGAGTGTTTTTAGTGCAGGTTTTGCCGAGTGAGGGCGGCGAAGTCGCCCGAGCGCAGCGCAAAACGTGCGTCAGTAGTGCCGCGCCTCGATTTCATCGGCGAACGCGCGAGCGACCCGCGCGCCGACCCGGCACGTGGTGTACGTGGTGTCGTCGTAGGCGGCGACGGGCCGGACCTCCCACGTGGTGTTCGTGAGGAACACCTCGTCGGCGGCGCGCAAATCTCGGGGCGCGTAGTGGCCCTCCTCGACGGGGATGCCGAGTTCCGCGGCGAGTTCGATGACCGCCCAGCGCGTGACGCCGGGGACCACCGGGAGGTCGAGGCTCGGCGTGTGGAGCGTGCCGTCCGCGACGAAGAAGAGGTTGCTCGCGGCGCCGCCCGTGACCCGGCCCTCGCTGTCGAGGAGAACCGCCTCGTCGGCGTCGTCCACGTCGATGCGCGCGAGGACGCTGTTGAGGTAGCTGTGGGTCTTCCCGACCGCGGGCACGGCGTCGTCGGCGACGCGTTCGACCGCGGCGGTCGCGGTCGTCGCGGGCTCGCTCCAGACGCGCTCGCCGTCGACGCCGCCGGGCGGCAGTTCGTCGGTGGTGACGACGACCGTCGGGTCGGTGCCGGCGTCGGGCGCGAGCGACCCGGACTGGGCGCCCCGAGTGACCGTGAGCCGGACCGCCGCGTCCGCGAGGTCGTTGGCGGCGAGTGTGGCGTGGATGCGCCCGCGGAGGTCACGCTCGGAGAGGTCGTGGTCGATGCCGAGCGCGTCGCAGGTCGCGCGGAGGCGCTTGGCGTGGGCGGCCCACGCGAACACCTGCCCGCCGTACGCGCGAAGCGTCTCGACGGCGGCGTCGCCGTACCGGAACCCGCGGTCGCGGACGCTCACGGTGGCGTCCTCGGCGGCCACGAGCTCGCCGTCTACGTGCGAGTACACGCTCGGGGAGCGGGCAGGCGGTCCGGGGCCATCAGTCGTGGTCCTGTGCCGCGTCGACCCAGCGGCCGACGCGCTTCGCGGAGAGGTCCACGCGCTCGGCGAGGTCCGCCGGGTCGGCCGCCGCGAGGTCCGCGACGGTCACGACGCCCGCGTCTTCGAGGCGGTCGGCGTACGCCGGCCCGATGCCTTTCAGGACGGTGACCGACTCGCCCTCGCCGGGCTCGGGCGCGTCCTCGTCGCCCGCGTCGGCGGCCTCCGCGGGCTCGGCGGCGCGCGTCGGGTCGTCGGTGTGCTCCTCGTCGACCAGCGACTCCGTGGACGCCGCGGCGTCGGTCTCTGTGGCGACCGGCTCGTCGACCCCGCCCTCGTCGTCAGCGCGCTCTGCGTCCGGTTCCTTGACCGCTCGCTCGGATTCGGCCTCCGGCTCGTGTTCGACGGTGACGTCGACGCCGCTCCCCGCGGAGCGGCGCTCGTCCTCCATTCCGAGCAGCGATTTGAGTGTCGAGAGCAGTCCCATTGGTTTGCTGTATCGCCCGACTGCACTTAAAGCCGTGCCCGTCGGTCAGAGCTGCGCGCGCAGCGCGTCGTCCATCGCGGCTATCGGCGCGTCTCGACCCGTCCACAGCTCGAACGCCGCGACCCCCTGAAACAGCAGCATCCACGCGCCGTCTATCGTGGTGGCGCCCGCGGCGTCGGCGTCCCGGAGCAGCCGCGTCTCCAGCGGCGCGTACACCGCGTCCAGCACCGCGAGGTCGGCGTGGAGCGCGTCCGCCGGGACGGGCGACTCGTCCTCCTCCATCCCGACGCTGGTCGCGTTCACGAGCACGTCCGCGTCCGCGAGCAGGTCCGGGAGCGCGTCGAGGCCGTGCGCGGACGCCGCGCTCCCCACGTCGTTGGCGAGCAGTTCCGCCGTCTCGACGGTCCGGTTGGCGATGCTGACCGTCGACTCGGCGTCAGCGAGCGCGAACGCCGCTGCGCGCCCCGCGCCGCCCGCGCCGACGACGACCGCGTGCTTCCCGTCGAGTTCGACGCCGTGGTGGGCGAACGACCGGCGCACGCCCGCCGCGTCCGTGTTGTGGCCGGTGACCGTCTCCCCGGAGAAGTCGACGGTGTTGACCGCGCCGATGCGGGCCGCGAGCGCGTCCGGCTCGACGGCGTCGAGCACCGCCTGCTTGAACGGGATGGTGACGTTCAGCCCCGCGACGCCGAGCGCGTCCGCGCCCTCGACGGCCGCCGCGATGTCTTCCCGGGCCGGCTCGAAGGTGACGTAGCGCGCGTCCAGCCCGAGTTCGTCGTAGGCCGCCTCGTGCATCGGCGGCGACAGCGAGTGTTCGACCGGGTTCCCGACGAGTCCGAATACGTGCACGCCCCCACCCACTCGCGCTCCGTTTATAACTGATGGTCACTCCGAACGGTTTTTGCCCGGGAACGGTTTCATCCGGCGTATGGCCGGCACACTCCTCGTCGACGGCGCGATACTGGTCGTCGGCATCCTGCTGCTCTACGTCGGCGCCGAGCTCCTCGTCGCCGCCGCGTCCGCGCTCGCGCTCTCCCACGGCGTGAAGGCGGCGACCGTCGGCGTCACCATCGTCGCGTTCGCCACCACCGCGCCCGAGCTGTTCGTCTCCGCGACGGGCGCGCTGACCGCCTCCGACAGCATCGCGCTCGGCAACATCGTCGGGTCGAACATCGCCAACATCGGGCTGGTGCTCGGCGCGTCCGCGCTCGTCCGTCCGATGACGGTCGACGACAAGACCCTCTACCAGCACGGCCCGTTCATGTTCACGGCCGCCGTCGCGCTCGTCGCGCTCGGCCTCGACGGCAGCATCGGCACGCTCGACGGCGTCGTCCTCCTCGCGCTGCTGGCCGGCTTCACCGGCTACCTCTACTACAAGTCCCAGCAGGAGGACGACGTAGCGCTCCCCGAAGACGTCGAGATGGACGAGGAGACGCCGTCCGTCGGCGCCCGCGAGTACGTCACGCTCGTCGGCGCCATCGTCCTGCTGCTGGCGGGCTCGCGGGCGCTCATCACGGGCGGCCGCGGCGTCCTCATGGCGTGGGGCTTCGGCGACCTCTTCATCGGCCTCACCATCATCGCGTTCGGTACCTCCGTCCCCGAGCTGGCGACGTCGCTGGTCAGCGCGATTCGCGGCGAGGCCGAGTTCTCCATCGGGAACGTCGTCGGGTCGAACATCTACAACGTGCTCGCGGTCATCGGCGTCGTCGCCGTCGCCGTCCCCATCTCCGTCTCCGGGGCCACCATCGGCTACGAGTTCCCCGTCATGCTGGCGTTCACGGTCGCCGCGCTCGCCATCATGGCGCTGGGCGAGCGCATCACCCGCATCGAGGGCGCGGGCCTGCTCGTCGGCTACGCGGGCTTCGTCTACTTCCTGCTGCCGTAACTGGCCCCAACCACAAGCGTTAGGGAGCGCATCGCGGTCAGTGTGGGTATGAGTCGAGCGCAGCTCCGACACCCGCTAACGGCGCTGGCGTTCGCCGCGCTGTTGACCGCCGCGTGGGTCGGCGTCTTCCTCACCGGCGGCCCCGACGCGTACGGTTTCGGAGAACTGACGACCGTCGCCGTCAGCGGCGTCGCCGTCCTCGGCGCGTCGTTCCTGCTGGCGTGGGGCGCCGAGACCGCCGAGAAGGACGTGCCACCCGCGTTCGCCATCGCGGTGCTGGCGGTGCTGGCAGTTGCGCCCGAGTACGCCGTCGACGCGCTGTACGCGTGGACCGCGGGTGCCAACGCCGGCGCGCCCCGCGGCGTCGAAGCCGCGAACCTCGCGGTGGCGAACATGACCGGCGCGAACCGCATCCTCATCGGCCTCGGCTGGTCGGGGGTCGCGCTGTTCACCGTCTACCGGGCGCGCTCGGACCGCGACGCGGCGGTCGACCTGCGCGGCGGCCTCCGCAGCGTCGTGAACCTCGACCCCGCCATCGCCACCGAAATCACGTTCCTGCTCGCGGCGACCACGTACGCGTTCCTCGTGCCGCTCGGCGGCGGCATCGACCTGCTGGACACGGTCGTCCTCGTCGGGCTGTTCGTCACGTACATCGCCATCATCATCCGCGGCGACGTCTCCCACGACACCGAGCACGTCGGCGTCCCCGCCTACCTCCAGCAGTTCCGGCGGCCGATACGGGTCGCCACCGTGCTCGCGCTGTTCGCGTTCTCCGGCGCCGTCATCTACACCGCCGTCCACCCCTTCGCCCACGGCCTCGAAGTGCTCGGGGAGGACGCCGGCATCCCCGCGTTCTTCATGATTCAGTGGATCGCACCGCTGGCCTCGGAGGCGCCCGAGCTCATCGTCGTCATCTACCTCGTCAACAAGGCGCGCTCGACGGCGGGGTTCAACGCGCTCATCTCCTCGAAGCTCAACCAGTGGACGCTGCTCATCGGGACGCTCGCGGTCGTCTACAGCATCGCGTACGGCGGCGCCGCCACGCTCCCCTTCGACGAGAAACAGGCCGTCGAAATCTGGATCACGGCCGCCCAGAGCCTGTTCGCCATCGCTGTCCTCTCGAATCTCAACATCGCCGTCTGGGAGGGACTCACGCTGCTCGTATTGTTCATCTCGCAGGTGTTCGTGGAGTTCGGCATCATCCGGGTGTTCGCCGAGCCGCGCGCGACCGAACTCAGCATCCTCGTGCTCTACGGCTACACCGCCGTCTACCTCGCGCTCGCCGCCGTCCTGTTCGTGAAGCGCCGCGAGTCGGTCGTTCGGCTCGTCCGGACGACGCTGCGCCGCGCTCGGGCCGCGTTCCCGTAGCCCGGCGGCGGCCAGTCCCACGGAGAACGGCAGTCGTTTCAGGGGGCGACGCGTACGCCGCGCCGTGATTGGAATCGTCGTCAGCGAGGCCGACAGCGCGTCCGCCCACATCGGCGAGCACCTGCTCGACCTCGGCGACTTCGAGCGGACCGGCGACGGGGTCCACCGTACGGACGGCTTCGAACTCCGGGAGTTCGAAGACCTCCACATCGACCTCACGGACCCGGCGGCGGCGTTCGACGACCCCGACTACGTGGTCGTCGTCTCACGGCACGCCGGCGACACCGGCGCGCTGCTGACCGCCCACCACACCGGGAACTTCGCGGGCGCCGAGTACGGCGGCGAGGACCGCGCGCTCGCCGACGCGTGCCCGAACGCCCACCGGGAGGTCGTCGCGGCGCTCCGCGAGCACGCCCCCGACGGCTACGAGGTCGGCACGGAGTGCACGCACCACGGCCCGACCGAGACCAGCGTCCCCTCGATGTTCGTAGAACTCGGGAGCGACGAAGCGCAGTGGGACGACCCCGAGGGCGCACGAGCGGTCGCGGAAGCCGTTCTCGACCTCCGCGGCGTCCCGGCGCGCTCGGAGCGCGCGCTCGTCGCGTTCGGCGGCGGCCACTACGCGCCCCGCCCCACGCGCATCGTCGAGGAGACCGACTGGGGGGTCGGCCACGTCGCCGCCGACTGGTGTCTGAGCGACCTCGGCGACCCCGAATCCCACCGTGACGTCATCGACCGGATGTTCGAGGCCAGCGGCGCGGAGCACGCCGTCGTGGACGGCGACAAGCCCGCCGTCGAACGCGTCGTTGCGGACCTCGGCTACCGCGTCGTCAGCGAGACGTGGGTCCGGGAGACAGACGGCGTCCCGCTCGGACTCGCGGACAGCCTCGAAGCAGACGTGCAGACCGTCGACAACGGCCTCCGGTTTGGCGAGCCAGCAGCGGACCACGAGGACGGGTACGCGGTCGTGGACCTGCCCGATGCCCTGCTCAACGCCGCCCACGCGACCGACCCGGAGGCGACCGTGGCAGCGGCTGACGAGACGGCGCTGGCGTACGCCACCGACGAGAGCGGCAACCGACTCGCCGGCCCCGCCGCGTTCGCGGACGGCGACGCCTACGCGGCGTTCCTCGACCGCGTCGAGGCGGTTCTGTCGGACGACTACGACGTGACCCGGGAGGACGGCACGCTGACCGCGACTCGGGAGACGTTCGACCCCGCGGCCGCCGCGGAGCGCGGCGTCCCCGAGGGACCGAAGTTCGGGAAGCTCGCGGGCGGCCAGCCGGTGGTGGTCGACGGCACGGAAGTCGCGCCCGAAGCGGTCACCCGCACCGAGACCACCTCCGTTTCGGTGGGGTTCCGCGAGCGGACGCGTGAGCGCGTGCGACGCCCGTCCGACACTGAGGGGAAAGGTAATTAAGCCTCACACGCTACCCGTTACGCAACAATGGACTCGATTGTGCAGGACGCCATCGACGAGGCCGAGGAGGACTCGGCTTCGGAGGCAGGTGACGTCCCATCGGAGGGGTCGACTGCCAGCGTCCCCACCGGCGAGATGACCGACGACGAACTCGAGGACGTCCTCCAAGAGCTCCAGACGAGCATCACGGTCGTGGGCTGTGGCGGGGCCGGCTCGAACACCATCGACCGCATGTTCGAGGAGGGCATCCACGGGGCGTCGCTGGTCGCCGCGAACACCGACGTCCAGCACCTCGTCGAAATCGACGCCGACACCAAGATTCTGATGGGGCAGCAGAAGACCCAAGGCCGCGGCGCCGGCTCGCTCCCGCAGGTCGGCGAGGAGGCCGCCCTCGAATCCCAAGACGAGATTCGGGACTCCATCGAGGGCTCGGACATGGTGTTCGTCACCGCCGGGCTCGGCGGCGGCACCGGCACCGGCTCCGCGCCCGTCGTCGCCAAGGCCGCCCGCGAAGCCGGCGCGCTCACCATCGCCATCGTCACTACGCCGTTCACCGCCGAGGGCGAGGTCCGCCGCACCAACGCGGAAGCCGGCCTCGAACGGCTCCGCGACGTCGCCGACACCGTCATCGTCGTCCCCAACGACCGCCTCCTCGACTCGGTCGGGAAGCTCCCCGTCCGCGAGGCGTTCAAGGTCTCCGACGAAGTCCTCATGCGCTCCGTGAAGGGCATCACGGAGCTCATCACCAAGCCCGGCCTCGTCAACCTCGACTTCGCCGACGTCCGCACCGTCATGGAGAAGGGCGGCGTCGCCATGATCGGCCTCGGCGAAGCCGACTCGGACGCCAAGGCCGCCGACTCCGTGAAGTCCGCGCTTCGCTCCCCGCTGTTGGACGTGGACATCTCCTCGGCGAACTCCGCGCTCGTCAACGTCACCGGCGGCCCCGACATGAGCATCGAGGAGGCCGAGGGCGTCGTCGAACAGCTCTACGACCGCATCGACCCCGACGCCCGCATCATCTGGGGGACCAGCATCGACGAGGACCTCGACGGCGAGATGCGCACGATGGTCGTCGTCACCGGCGTCGCCTCCCCGCAGATTTACGGCCGCAACGACGCCCCCGAGCCCGAGCCCGAACCCGACGGCGGCGACAGCGACATCGAAGACATCGACTACGTCGAATAGGACCTTTTTACTGCGGAGGGTCGCCGAAGGCGACCCCCGCTTGCAAAAAGCTACGCTAAAAACGTCCTGCGCTCACTCGCTACGCTCGTTCACGCAGTGAAACCCTCGCTTCGCTCGGGTATGCTCTATCAAACGTGGGCCCCGGGTTCGCTCGCTCCCGGAGTTTCAAATACGAGGGCGGGACCAGCCCGCGCTATGTAGGAATCGACTGCGGGACGGTGGATGCAGCGAGGCGGCGAGCCGTCCCCCGAGAGAGTCGCCGGACAGCTACGGGTTCCGCGCGAACGTCAGGTAGCCGGTGTGGCCGACGCCAGCGGTCGACGGCCGGGAGCCGCGCTCGTCGAGGTCCATCTCCCGCTGAATCGTCTCCACGGTCTCGACGCCGGCCAGTCCCGCGTCCGCGGCGGCGAGGTTGACCTCGCGGGCGTCCTCCACGAACGGCGAATAGACGGCGGCGTACCCGCCCGAGACCAGCAGGTCGGGCGCGTGCTCGACGACCTCGGGCGCGTTCTCCGTGTCCAGCGTCAGCAGGTCGAACTCGGAGACGTCGTCGAGGTGCTCGGTCACGTCGCCAGTGCGGACGTCCACAGTGTCCGCGACCTGTGCGAGTTCCATGTTCTCGCGGGCGACTTCGGCGAACTCGGCGTCGCGCTCGTAGGTCACCACGTCCGCGCCCAGCCGCCCGAGGTAGGCGGCGAGCACGCCCGTACCGGTGCCCGCGTCGAGCACGCGGTCGCCGGCCGCCGCGCCCGTGTGCCCGACGATGAGCCCGATGTCTTTGGGCATCATCGGCGCGCCCGTCCGGTCGAGGTGGTTGAACAGGTCCGGGCCGCGAAGCTCCCGGACGGTGAACGGCTCGCCGAGGTGCGTCTCCACGGTGTCGCCGGCCGCGACGCTCTCGGGGACGTCGATGACGCCGAGGTCGGTGTGGACGTCGTCGCCGGGCGCGGCGAGGAACTCGCGGTCCTCCCGAACGAGCAGAATCACTCCAGCTCGGCGATGGCCGCCGCGAGGTCGCCGTCGGTCGCCTCCAGCGCCGCCCGTGCGTCGGCCTCGCTGGCGCCGGTGCGCTGGACGACCAGCTCCACGTCGTCGTCGGGAATCCCGCCGTCGTCGCCGTCGGCGTCCGCGGACTCGGCGTCGGCTTCGAGTTCACCCGCGCTCTCGACGGTCTCGGGGTCGCCGATAATCTGGTAGGTCTCCTGCCCGCGGGCGTCCATCTTCGTGACGTCCGGGTCGTCGAAGACCAGTTGGTCGCCGTCGGACTGCTTGATGACGACCTCGGTGGCGTCGATCTCGTCGACGTCGATGCCCATCTGTTTCATCATCTGTTCCATCTTCTGGGGGTTCATGCCGCCTCCGCCAAACATGCCCGAAGCGTCGCGTCGCGGCGTGAAAAGGATGACGAACGACCGTTCGCCGCGTGCGTCCCGGACTCGCGTCGTTCGTCGGGCGACTACGGCTGGACGCCTTCCCGAATCATCACCGCCATCCCGGTGTCGAAGTCGAGCATCGACCCGGCGTCCAGTTCCGCGCGGCCGACCGCGAGCAGGTCGCCGCGCTCGTGGACGACCGCTACCTCGTCGCCGGCGCGCACGTCGGGGTCGACGGTCTGGACGAACTTGGCGAAGACGTTCTTGCCGTCGCGGACGAACGGCTCGCTGTCGTCCCCGACGACCACGCGCGCCGCGGGGTGGGCGAGGTCGTCGACGAGGCGGCGGCCGCCGGCGGCACCGAGCGTGAAGCGGCCGTCCATCCCGACCGAAACGAGGCGCGCGCCGTCGTCGCGGGCGACCTGCTGGGGGCGGCCGGTCGTCGAGCGCTGCACGTCGAAGCGTTCCTCCGGCGGGAACAGCGCCGCGCCCGCGCCGGCCCCGAACTGGTAGTCGGCGACGGTCCGCAGCGAGTCCACGTCCGCGTCCTGCATGCCTCCGGCGAGGACTGGCGGGCGTAAAGCCACTTCGGGTCGCCGGCGGGGTGCCCCGGAAAGTGAATGCGTTTATGTGGTGCGGGCCGCAACCCGGAGGCATGAACGACACCGCGAAAATCGGGATTGCGGCGGTGCTGCTCGCTGTCGGCGCCGCGATGTTGGTGTGGGCGAGCCTCGACCCCTCGGCGACGACGACGCTACTGGTCGTGGCGGGCGTCGCCACGACGCTGCTGGCGGCTGGCTCGCTGCTGATGGGGTCGACCGGCACCGACGGCCGGATGGTCTAGAGCAGGAACGTCTCCTCTCGCTCGCTGAGGTCGACGAACGCGTCCGCGACCTCGACGAGTTCCTCGGCGGTCGATTCCTCGAACGCCATCACTTCCACGCGCACGCCCTCATGGCGGAGGTGGTTGCAGAGCCGCGAGAAGTCGCCGTCGCCCGTGCAGAGCACGACCGTGTCCACGTGGTCGGCGAGCGTCACCGCGTCGAGGCTCATGCCCACGTCCCAGTCGGCCTTCTTGGAGCCGTCGCCGAACGTCTTGATGTCCTTGATTTTCGTCTCGAAGCCGATGTCCCGCAGCGCGTCGAAGAAGCTGTCCTCGTCCTCGGACTGGGCGCGGATGACGTACGCGATGGCGCGCGTCAGCTCGCGGTCTTGGACGGCTTTTTCGAGCAGCGACGCGTAGTCGATGTTCCGAGAGTAGACGCTCTGCGCGGAGTGATAGAGGTTCTGCGAGTCGGCCAGCACGGCCACCCGCTGCCCCGGTTGGATTGGAGCCATACGAGCCGTACGCGGCGCCGCCGTAAAGAAGGCACGCGACCCGTCATCACGCGGGCGGCGTGTCGCGCCGGGACAGCGACAGCGTCTCCGGGTCGAGTTCGTAGTAGGAGTCCCACGCGGGCGCCAGCGAGACGACGCGGGTCGGCCCGAACTCGCTCTCGGCGTGCTCGTGGTGGTGGCCGACCAGACAGAGGTCGGGTTCGAGCGCGTCGAGCACGTCGTCGATGTGCTCGCAGCCCACCTCGTAGTCCTCGGTGACGGGGAGGCCGTGGGGGGCCTCGTGGGCGAGGAACACGTCCACGTCGTCGAGGCGCTTGGCGCGCTCGACGTCCTCGCGGACGAAGTGGCGGCGGCGGTCGTCGTAGAGCTGTTCGCGGGACTTCTCGAACTGCGTGGGCGCGTAGTTCCCGGAGAGGCCGGCGACGCGCAGCCCCTCGACGGTCTCGGCGGTGCTGTGGAGGAGCACGGCGTTCGAGACGTCGTCGCTCTCGACGCGGCCGTGGCGCAGCGCCTCGATGACGTCGAAGTCCTCGTTGTTGCCGCCGATGAAGTACGTCGGAACCGGGAGGTCGTAGTACATCAGGTCCCCGGCCTGCAGCGCGGCGTCGGCGTCGGCCGCGCGGTACGCGGCGAACAGCGACTGCCGCCGGTCGGGCGTCGTCGCGTGGGCGTCCCCGAGGACTAGCATCTACACGGACCTGCGGTCAGACGCGGCAAAAAGCTCTCGATGCGTCGCTCGGCAGTGCTTGCGTGCGGCGACAACTCTTTACTGCCCGCTACCCACACTACCGCGTATGAGTGGCGCTCTCGGGACACGGTTCGCCGCCGCCGAGCGTGCCGCCTCCTTCTCGGGTAAACGCAAACGCAGCACAGCCGACGCGCACGGCTCGCTGCGGGCGTAGCACTCCCGTGCCGGGCCGCCGACGGACGCACGGCCCGCACACCGACTGCGACCCGACACCCCAACCCAGATGGACCACACAACATTCGTGAACGGCGTCTTCCCCGCGATGACGACGCCGTTCACGGCCGACGGCAGCATCGACTTCGACCGACTGCGAGCGCACGCGCGACGGCTCGTCGACCGCGGCGTCGACGGCCTCGTTCCCGTGGGTTCGACCGGCGAGAGCGCGACGCTCACTCACGACGAACACGTCGAGGTCGTGGAGGCCGTCGTCGCGGAGGCCGGCAGCGAGGTACCGATTATCGCGGGCGCGGGCAGCAACTCCACGCACGAGGCGCTGGGGCTCTCCCAGCGCTCCGTGGACGCGGGCGCGGACGCCCTCCTGCTCATCTCCCCGTACTACAACAAGCCCGAGCCCGAGGGCATGGAGGCCCACTACCGGGAGATAGCGGACCGCGTGGACGTCCCGCAAATCATCTACAACGTGCCCTCGCGGACGGGCCGGAACATCGCCGTCGAGACCGCGGCGGCGCTGGCGAGCCACGAGAACGTCGTCGGCTACAAGGCCGCCAGCGGCGACCTCGGGCGCGTCAGCGAGGTCGTCGAGCGCACCCGCGGCGAGGACTTCGGCGTGCTCTCCGGCGACGACGCCCTCACGCTCCCCGTCCTCTCGGTGGGCGGCACCGGGACCATCAGCGTCACCGCGAACGTCGAGCCCGAGCGCGTCAGCGACCTCGTCTGGTCGGCGCTGGACGGCGACTACGAGACCGCGCGCGAGCGCCACCACGAGCTCGGGCCGCTGAACCGCGCGCTGTTCGCGGAGACGAACCCGATTCCCGTGAAGGCCGCGCAGGCGATTCGCGGCCACGGCCCCGCGAACTACCGGTCGCCGCTCACCGACGCCTCCGAAGGGACCCGCGACCGGCTCCGCGCGGCGCTCGCCGACCTCGACGAGCGGGAGGCCCCCGCATGAGAGTGGGCGTGACGGGCGCGACCGGACGGATGGGCCGGGAGGTCCGCGAGGCGGCCGCCGAGCGCGGCGTCGACGTGGCGTTCGCCACGTCCCGGGACGGCGGCGACGGCCTCGACCCCACGGCGGAGTTCGGGTCGCTCGTTGAGGCCGAGAATCCTGACGCGGTCGTGGACTTTACCGTGCCGGAGGCGAGCGTGGAGCACGTGACCGCCTGCGCGGCCGCCGGCGTCCCAATCGTCGTCGGCACCACGGGCTTCGACGACGACCAACTGGACGCGCTCCGGGACGCGGGCAGCGACGCGCCCGTGCTGCTCGGCGCGAACTTCTCGCGGGGCGTCCAAGCCCTGCTGGACGCCGTCGAAGCAGCGGTCGAGTCGCTGCCCGAGTACGACGTGGAGGTCACCGAGACCCACCACAACGGGAAGCGCGACGCCCCCAGCGGCACGGCGAACGTGCTGCTCGACCGCATTGACGAGACGCGGGGCGAGTCCGAACGCGTCCACGGCCGGGTGGGCGACCAGCCCCGCGAGGACGGCGAAATCGGCGTGCACGCGCGCCGCGCCGGCGACGTGACCGGCGAGCACGAGGCGCTGCTGGCGGGCAACGGCGAGGTGCTGGAGCTGACCCACCGCGCCGGCGACCGCTCCGTGTTCGCGGCGGGCGCGCTCGACGCGGCCGCGTGGCTCGCCGACCAGCCCGCGGGCTGCTACCGATTCGAGGAGGTTGCTTCCGAACTATGAGTCTGGAATCCGACGTACGAGAGCTGTGGCAGCGACACGAAGACGGCGACCTGACCGCCGAGTCCGCGAGCGCGGACGACGCGGACACCTTGGAGGCCTTCTTGGACGCGCTGGAGGCCGGCGAGGTGCGCGCCGCCGAGAAGGCCGGCGGCGAGTGGGAGGCCGTCGAGTGGGTCAAGCGCGGCGTGCTCCTGAACTTCGCGCTCCGCGAGACCGAGCCCCGCGAGTACGGCGGCGTCACCTACCACGACGTGCTCCCGCTCCGTGACACCGGCGACCTCTACGAGCGCGGCACGCGGAACACGCCCGACGGCACCGTCCTGCGGCGGGGCGCGCACCTCGGGTCGGACTGCATCGTGATGTCGCCGGCGTTCGTGAACATCGGCGCGCACGTCGGCGACGGCACGCTCGTGGACTCCTGTGACACCGTCGGCTCGTGCGCGCAAATCGGGGCGGACGTGAAGCTCGGCGCGAACACGCTCATCGGCGGCGTGCTCGAACCCGTCGAGAGCGCGCCCGTCGTCGTCGAGGACGGCGTCTCGCTGGGCGCGGGCTGCCGGGTCACCTCCGGGTTCGTCGTCGGCGAGGACTCCGTGGTCGGCGAGAACACGCTGTTGACGCCCCGGATTCCCGTCTACGACCTCGTGGAGGAGGAAATCCTGTACGGCGAACTGCCGCCCGAGCGCCGCGCGTTCACGCGCTACGTGGAGTCCAGCGTCGGCGAGCACGACCTCTTCGACGGCGGCGCGTTCAAGCCCGCGGTCGTGGCAATGGACCTCGAAGCGGAGACCCTCGACGCCACCCAGCGCGAGGAGGTACTGCGGTCGTGACGCGCGTCGAGGCCCCCGCCGTGCGGCGGCTCGCGGACTGGTCGGCGAGCGACCTCCGCGGCCTCGCCGCCGAGTACGGCACGCCGCTGTACGTGCAGGACCTCGACCGCGTACGCGAGAGCTACGACCGGCTCGTGGCCGCGTTCCCGGACGCGGACGTGCACTACGCGGTGAAGGCCAACGCGGGCCGCGCGGTTCTCGAAGCGCTCCGCGAGGCGGGCGCGAGCGCGGAGTGCGCCTCCGCGGGCGAGGTTCATCGCGCGCTCGACGCCGGCTACGAGGCCGACGAGATTCACTACACCGCGGTCAATCCGCCCGAGCGCGACCTCGATTACGTGCTCGACGCGGCGCCGGAAGCGACGTTCGTCGTGGGCGCCCGCGACACCATCGACCGCCTCGACGAGCGCGGCTTCGACGGCCGGCTCGCGGTCCGCGTCCACCCCGGCGTCGGCGCGGGCCACAGCGACGAGGTGGCGACCGGCGCGGACGCGAAGTTCGGCGTCCCCCACGACCGCGCGGCGGCCGTGCTCCGGCGGGCCGAGGCGCGCGGCTTCGACGTGGTCGGCGTCCACGCGCACGTCGGCAGCGGGATGCTCTCCGAGAGCGACGTCGCCGCTCACCGCGAGGTCGTCAAGCGCCTCGCCGAGGTCGCCCGCGAGGCGCCCGTCGAACTGGAGTTCGTAGACGTGGGCGGCGGCTTCGGCGTCCCCTACCGCCCCGACGAGGACCCGCTCGACCTCGACGCGGTCGCGGACGCCACCCGGGACGCGCTCGCGGACGTGGACGCCGAACTGGTCGTCGAGCCCGGGCGCTTTTTCGTCGCGGACGCGGGCGTCCTGCTGACCGAAGTGAACACCGTCAAGCGCACCGACGGCGCGACGCTCGCGGGCGTGGACGCCGGCATGACGACGCTGCTGCGGCCCGCGCTCTACGGCGCCCACCACGAGGTGCGTGCGCTCGCCCGCGACGCCCACGACCGCCCCGCCCGCACAGTTACGGTGGTCGGGCCCATCTGTGAGAGCACAGACGTTCTCGCGGAGCGCCGCCGGCTCCCGCGGCCGGAGCGCGGTGACCTGCTCGCGGTCGGGAACGCGGGCGCCTACGGCATCGAGATGGCGTCCCAGTACAACTCCCGGCCGCGGCCCGCGGTCGCCGTCCTCGACGGCGGCGACGGCCGCCTCGCCCGCGAACGCGACTCGCTGTCCGACCTCACCACCCCAGAACGATGATTCCCGTACCCGCCCCACAACGATGATTCCCTACGAACGATACCACGGCACCGGCAACGACTTCGCAATCGTCGACGCGTCCAACTACGTCCCCGACCGCGGGGCGTTCGCCGAGCGGCTCTGCGCCGACCTCGGCATCGACGGCGTGCTGTTCCTTGCGCTGGAGGACCGCTACACGCCGCCGCGCGCGGTGATGACGCTACGCCAGCCCGACGGCTCCACCGCGGACATGTGCGGGAACGGCGCGCGCTGTGCGGCGCGCTGGGTCGCCGAGCAGACCGGCGCCGACTCGGTGATGTTGGACACGCAGGCGGGGACGCGACGCGCCGACCTCGACGGCGCGGAGGTCACCGTCGAGATGGGCGAGCCGTCGTTCGCGGCCCGCGAGGTGCCGGCGTTCCGCGACGAGCCGATGGAGCGCGAGGAGCTCGCGGGCTACGAGGTCACCGCCGTGAACACGGGCGTCCCCCACGCGGTCGCGTTCGTCGACGACGTGGACGACGTGGACATCGACGCCGACGCGCCCGCCATCCGCCACCACGAGGCGTTCCCGGAGGGCGCGAACGTGACGTTCGCGTCGCCGGACGGCGAGGACGCGTTCCGCCAGCGGACGTTCGAGCGCGGCGTCGAGGGCGAGACCGACTCCTGCGGGACGGGCGCGGTCGCGGTCGCCGCCGTGGCGCGCCGCGAGGGGCGCTGCGGGGACCGCGTAGCCGTCCGACCGCCGGGCGGGGAGCTCCGCGTCGACCTCTCGGGCGCCAGTACGACGCTTCGCGGCCCCACCGAGCACGAGCTCGACGGGGAAGCCGAGGCCGTCGCCGCGCGCCAGCTCGATGCCTGAGTCGGACTCGTTCGCCGCGCTGGCGTTCCACGAGCGCGCCGTCCGCACGCCCTCCCACGAGGACGTGACGGCGATGCGCGAGCTACTGGTCGAGACGCTGCGCGAGCACGGCGTCGACCCTGCGGTCGACGGCGCGGGGAACGTGCTCGCGTCGAAGGGGACCGGGCGGCCCCACTACGTTCTGAACACACACATCGACACCGTGCCGCCGCACGTCGAGTTCGCGCGGGACGGCGACACGGTGGAGGGGCGGGGCGCGTGCGACGCGAAGGGACCGCTGGCCGCGCTGCTCGCGGCGTTCTTCGCGGTCGACCCCGCGGACGGCCGCGTGACGCTGGCGGTGACGCCCGACGAGGAGACGGACTCGACGGGCGCGGCCGCCCTCGACCTCGACGCGGACGGCTTCATCGTCGGCGAGCCCACGGACCTCGACGCCTGCACGAGCGCCCGCGGCCGGTTTCAGGGGACCATCGAACTCACGGGCGAGGGCGCGCACGCCGCCGAACCGGGGACGGGCGCGAACGCCGTCGCTGCCGCCGAGCAGGTGCTCGAAGCGGTGCGGACCTACGACGCCGCCCGTGGTGCTGCCGAACATCCCGAACTCGGGCCGCCGACGCTCACCCCGACGCGGATTTCGGGCGGGGACGCCGCGAACCGCGTGCCCGACGCGTGCACGGTGACCTTCGACCGGCGGACGGTCCCGCCCGAAACGCAGTCAGAGTTCTTCGACGGCTTCGCGGCGCACGTCCGCGAGGCCGTGCCAGAGCACGTCGGCGTCGCCGTCGAGCCCGCCGAGCGGGAGACGCCGTTCCTCGAAGCGTTCGACACCCCGGAGGATAGCGCGGTCGTCGAGGCGCTCGTCGGCGCGGGCGCGGGGAGCGCGCGGCCGTTCGGCGCCGCTACCGAAGCGTCCTATTTTGCGGCTGACGCGCCCACCGTCGTCTTCGGGCCGGGCGTGCTCGCCGACGACGAGGGGCCGGTCGCGCACGCCCAACGCGAGTACGTCCGGCGGTCCGACGTCGAGCGCGCCGCCGAGATGCTGACGGGCGCGTTATCGAGACTGGTTTGACTGATAGCTTTTGACAGAGGTCGTCACCAGCACATTCTGGCTCTCAAGTGATGCGCTCAGTCGATACAATTACCGATGGTGTGAATAGCCAAATCAGCCTAATTGATAGTTTAATAGTGCGAATACTCCAGTATTGACGTAGCTAAGACAGATACTGCGGTATTTGCAGAATAAATCCTGATGTCAGAAGCACGATTCCGGTGAGTCGAACTCGCTGTTCTCCAGCCTCAATTTCTGAATCAATTTTTTCTAGCAATCGAAAAGATTGATCGCGGTGCTTTGTGATTCGGGAATATCTGTCCATCGCGTCTGGATCAATATCTATCTCAATCGCGTTTCGGGGTTTTCTCCCCACTACATCAGAGTCTTGAAATATCGGTTGAGATATTGACTCAACTTTGATTTTCTCTATGCTCTCTTCAGTAAATCCGTAGTTCTCCTTGATCTCGTCATAAATCTCTACAATCTGCCTGTGGCCTGTGTCGCCGATCTGCAAACCACCTCCGGTGATTTTCTGTCTCCCTTGCTTTATTTTTCCAAAATTGAAAAGTCTCCTTACTGGCGGGATATCAGGGACAGCCAGCACAACCGCGCCAAGAACATCTATGCACAACCCAATCACGGCGAGACAAGAACTCATATCCCTGCATATCAATCCAGAATCACTTCTACTTAAATCCCGGCCAATGATATCTAAGAAGTCTCCTACTGTCGTTCGGAGATTAAACGTGAGGTGTTAGCAATCTCTCTATCCGGGGTTCTTCCACATTATTTGAGCTAAATCCTCGTTGATTGTCTTCGTATTTGTTCAGCTTCCTAGCAGCTACAAACTGCCGAAATCCCTCGAAATGAGGGATTTCAGTAAAATCGAACTAACCGAAGAAGACGTCCGCGAGGTCCGCGCCGCGCGAGTCAACGTCCGCGTACAGCTCCGTGTAGCCGCAGGACGTGCACGTCACCGTCTGGAAGTTGTTCGTCTGGATGTCGAACATCTTCGAGAGGCCGGAGCCGGTCGTGGAGATGGAGCCGACGTCGACTTCGTCGTGGCCGCACTTCGGACAGCCGTCGCGGTCGCTCTGTGGTGGGGACATGCGTGGCGCTGGGCGGCGACGCGACATAAGCTTTCAGGGAGGCGTCAGGCGTCGCGCGCGATGTCGCCCGCGATTCCGGTGTAGGTGGCGGGCGTGAGCGCGAGCAGTTCCTCGCGCACCGACTCGGAGACGTCCAGTTCCGCGAAGAGGTCGTGGAAGTCCGCGATGGTGACGCGCTCGCCGCGCGTGAGCTCTTTGACGCGCTCGTAGGCGTCGCCGTGGCCCTCGCGGCGGAGAATCGTCTGGACGGCCTCCCCGATGACCTCGGGGTTGGCTTCGAGGTCCTCGCGCATCACGGCCTCGTTGGGCGCGACCTTCCCGAGGCCGCTCTGGAGCTTCGAGTACGCGAGCAGGCAGTAGGCTAGCGACGCGCCGATGTTGCGCTTGACCGTGGAGTCCGAGAGGTCCCGTTGGAGGCGGCTCGTCGAGAGGTAGTCCGCGAGGAAACCGAGGTCGCTGTTGGCCTTCGAGAGGTTGCCCTCGGCGTTCTCGAAGTCGATGGGGTTGACCTTGTGCGGCATCGTGGAGGAGCCGGTCTCGGACTTGGCGGCGTCCTGCCCGAGGTAGCGCTGGGAGACGTACAGCCAGATGTCCCGGGAGAGGTCCACGAGGACGCCGTTGACGCGGGTGAGCGCGTCGAACAGCGCGCCGAAGTCGTCGCTGGGGTTCACCTGCGTCGTGGGTTCGACGTACTCGAGGCCGAGCCCCTCGACGAACTCCCGGGAGAACGCGCGCCAGTCAACGTCCGGGAAGGCAGCGTGGTGGGCGGCCCACGTGCCGGAGGCGCCCGCGAATTTCCCCGCGAGGGCGTCCGCGGCTTCCTCGACGCTCGCGGTCGCGCGGCCGATGCGTGCGGCGTAGACGGCCATCTCCTTGCCGAACGTCGTCGGCGTCGCGGGCTGGCCGTGGGTGCGCGCGAGCATCGGGAGGTCGGCGTAGTCGTGGGCGAACTCCACGAGCGCGTCCCGAATCTCCCGAAGCTCGGGCACGAGCACGTCCGCGACGGCGGGCTTGACGAGCAGGCGGTGCGCGAGGTTGTTCACGTCCTCGCTGGTGAGCGCGAAGTGAATCCACGGGTGGGAGCGCTCCGGGGCGTGCTCGCGGACGAAATACTCGACGGCCTTCACGTCGTGGTTGGTGGCGTCGTAGCCGCGCGCGCCCTCCGTCTCGATGGCCTTCACGAGCGCGGCGTCCTCGTCGTCGAAGTCCTCATAGGCCGCGCACAGGCGGTCTCGCTCGTCGTCGGTGAGGTCGAGGTCAACGACTTCGAGGTCCGCGAGCGCGAGCAGGTACTCGACTTCGACGCGGACGCGAGCGCCCATTAGCGCGGCCTCGCTGGCGTACTCGCGGAGCGGTGCGGTGCGCCCGGCGTAGCGGCCGTCCAGCGGCGTCACGGCGTGGAGGGCGTGGGTGTCGGTCATGCCTCGGAGTGGCCGCGCTCGCGGCAAAAGCCTGCCGGTCGAGCCGACCACGAGCGTGCATACTATTCCGGTAGTACCGGCAGTAGTCGCGTGTTTCTATGCCAGTTCGTGCATACTTTCCGGGCGCGAACCGCAACCACTTTGCCCGCGGACGCCGGCTGGTGAGACATGACGAACGTAGCCGGTCTGGCCAGCAACCGCGGCCGAAACCTCCTGCACATCGACGACCTGCGGCCCGGCGGCGCCGACCTCGCCGTCGTGCTCGCGGACGACCCGGACGCGCCCGTCCTCGACGCGGCGGACGCACGGGACATCCCCACGGAAGTCGTCGAGCACCGCGACGGCGAGTCGCGGCGCGACCACGAGCGCCGCGTCGTCGACGCCCTCGACAGCTACGACGTGGACCTCGTCTGCCTCGACGGCTACATGCGCGTGCTCTCGGAGGCGTTCCTCGACGCGACGCCGCTCACGCTGAACGTCCACCCGAGCCTCCTGCCGTCGTTCCCGGGCGCGGACGCCCACGAGCAAGTGCTGGACGCCGAGGTGTCCGTGACGGGCTGTACCGTCCACGTGGTGACGAACGCCGTCGCCGACGACGGGAGCGTCCGCACCGAGGACGTGGACGCCGGCCCCATCGTCACGCAGGAGCCGGTCCCCGTCTACGAGGGCGACGACGCCGACGACCTCAAGGAGCGCGTGCTCTACGACGCCGAGTTCGAGGCCTACCCGCGCGCGGTGCGCTGGGCGGCGAACGGCGACCTCGACGTCTCCGACGACGGCGTCACGGTCGAGGCCGACGAGGGCGGCGACTTCCCGGTGCGCCGGCTCGTGAGCAACGACCGCGACAGCGACCTCCGGTACGGCGAGAACCCCCATCAGGACGCCGCGCTCTACCGCGACGACACCTGCGAGGAGGCCAGCGTCGTCCACGCCGACCAACTGAACGAGGGCGCGAAGGCGCTGTCGTACAACAACTACAACGACGCCGACGCCGCACTCAACCTCATCAAGGAGTTCGACCAGCCCGCGGCCGCCGTCATCAAGCACACCAACCCCGCGGGCGCCGCGGTCGCGGAGACGCTCGCGGACGCCTACGCGGACGCGCTGTCGACGGACGCGAAGAGCGCGTTCGGCGGCATCGTCGCGCTCAACCGCGAGTGCGACGCCGAGACCGCGGAGCTGGTCGCGGACTCGTTCAAGGAGGTCGTCGTCGCGCCCGGCTACACCGACGGCGCGCTCGACGTGCTCACCGCGAAGGACAACCTCCGCGTGCTCGAAACCGGCCCGCTGGGCGAGGTCACGGAGACCGTCACGGAGAAGCCGCTGGTCGGGGGCCGCCTCGTGCAGGAACGGGACCTCTGGGCGCCCGACCGCGAGGACCTCGAAGTCGTCACGGAGCGCGCGCCCACCGACGAGGAGATGGAGACGATGCTGTTCGCGTGGCGCGTGCTCAAGCACGTCAAGTCCAACGGCATCCTGTTCGCCGACGGCACCGAAACCGTCGGCCTCGGTGTCGGGCAGGTCTCCCGCGTGGACGCCGTCGAGCTCGCCGCGAAGAAGTCCGAGCGCGACGCCGACGGCAAGGACGCCGACGGCGCCGTGATGGCCTCGGACGCGTTCTTCCCGTTCCCGGACGGCATCGAGGCCGCCGCCGACGCGGGCGTCGAGGCCGTGATTCAGCCCGGCGGCTCCGTCAACGACGACGACGTCATCGAGGCCGCCGACGAGCACGGGATGGCGATGGTGTTCACCGGCCACCGCACGTTCCGCCACGACTGAACGAGATTACGCCGCGTCCCGGACTCGCGGTGCGAAAAGGGGCAGTGGAGCGCCAGCGGGCTGACACAGGCACCGGGGTGATGGGGGAGTTCCGGCGTCGGTGGCGCTCCACGCGGCAGTGACGAGCGGCGCCGTCAAGTCGATTTGGGAAACACAAACGCTCGTTTGAGTTACTGTCCTACTCGAAGGCGACCGTCGCGGTGGCGTCGTCGTGGCCGTAATCGATTGCCACGTCGAAGGTGTCGCCGTCGGCGGCGGGCGCGGTCACGCTGAACGCCAGCGTCTCGGTCGTGCTGGCGGCGACGTCGCGGGCGAACCGGGACGGCGCGCCGGCCGTGCCTTCGACGACGCCGCGGAACGTCAGCGCGTCGCCGCCGTTGGTCACGTCGAGTTCGAGCGTGAAGCTGTCGCCCGGCGCGACCGACTCCGGCGCGCGCAGCTCGGTCACCTCGTAGTCGACGCTCTGCGTAATCGCCTCGATACCGCGGGCGTTCAGCTCCCACGTCGCGGTCGTCCCGTCGGCGTCCAGTTCGACGGTCGCGCCGTACGGCGTGACGTCCGTCGGGACGGCGAACGCCGCTTGGAAGCGCGCGCGGCCGCCGCCGATGGGGAACAGCGGGTCGGTGAAGCTGTGCTCGCCGTTGAGCGTGAGCGTGACGTTGTCCGCGACGAACGACCGGTAGTCGTCGATGCCGTCCGGCGCGAACGTCACCGTGACGTAGCGGCCGTCCGCGACCGAGTGGACTTGGTCGTCGCCGTCGCCGCGCGTGGCGACGAACGCGGTCGCGCCGACGCCGGCGACCGACAGCGACCCGCCGTCCGCGAGGTCGACGCCGTCGCCGACCGCCAGCGGGCCGGCGTCCGTGGTCTCCGTCGCCGTCTCGTCGCTTCCGGTGGGTGCGCTCAGACAGCCGGCGAGTCCGAGCGGCGCGCCGGCCGCGATGCCTGCGATGAACTGTCGTCGCTGCATGTCCGAGGCTTCCCCTGCACGGGCAAGTGAGTTGGGAAACGCGAACCCTCGAACCCCGTTGCCGTCCCCCAAATTCTCCGTCGCTGAGGGGTGCGGTCGCGGCGGCGCGCGTGTGCGTCCGACAGCCTAAAGCGGGGCGCAACGCTCGAAACGGGTATGCGATACGACGAGGCGGCGAACTTCCTGCTGGACCTCCGCCGCTACCGGCCCAAGCCCGGGACGGACTCGACGGCGGACCTGCTGGCCGCGCTCGGCGACCCCCACGAGGGACCGCGGTACGTGCAGGTCGCGGGGTCGAACGGGAAGGGGTCGACCGCGCGCCTGCTCGAATCCGTGCTCCGGGAGGCCGGCCTCGACGTCGGCCTGTACACGTCCCCGCACCTCGACGACGTGCGCGAGCGCGTCACCGTCAACGGCCGCCGGCTGTCGGAGGCGGCGCTGACGGAGTTCGTCGAGGAGATTCGGCCGCACGTGAACGAGCGCGCGGCGAACGGGGACGCGCCGACGTTCTTCGAGGCGGTGACCGCGATGGCGCTGTGGCAGTTCGGCCGCGAGGACGTGGACGTGGCGGTCCTCGAAGTCGGCATCGGCGGGCGCTACGACGCCACCAGCGTCGTGGAGCCGGTGGCGAGCGCGGTCACGTCGGTGAGCCTCGAACACACGAGCGTGCTCGGGGACACGGTCGAAGAAATCGCCCGCGACAAGGCCCACGTCGCGCCCGACGAGAATCCGCTGGTGACGGCGACTACGGGCGACGCGCTCGACGCGGTGCGCGACCACGCGGGCGACGTGGTGACCGTCGGCGACGACGGCGACGTGCAGGCGACCTACGAGGGCCGTACGAACCACACAGAGGCCGCCGTCTCGCTCTCCGGCCCGAACTGGAGCGTGGACGCGCGGATTCCCCTGCTGGGGTCGTTTCAGGCGCAAAACGCGGGCGTCGCGGCGGCGCTCGCCCGGCAGGTCGCTGACGTGGACGAACCCACGCTCGAACGCGGCCTGCGGAAGGCCCACTGGCCGGGGCGCTTCGAGGTGATGAGCGCGGCCCCGGTGACGGTGCTGGACGGCGCGCACAACCCCGCGGCCTGCGAGGCGCTGGCAGGGACGCTCGCGGAGTTCGACTACGACGACCTCCACTGCGTGTTCGGCGCGATGCACGACAAGGACCACCGCGGGATGGCCGACGCGCTGCCGACGCCCGACCGCGTGTGGGCCTGCGAGCCCGACTCCGAGCGGGCGGAGGACGCGGACGTGCTCGCCACGGTGTTCGACGACGCGGGCGCGGACGCGACGGTCACGCGCTCCGTGGAAGCGGCGCTCGACGACGCGCTCGACGCCGCCGGCGAGGACGACCTCGTTGTCGTCACGGGGTCGCTGTTCGCGGTCGCGGAGGCCCGCAAGCGCTGGACGCGCACGAACGTCCGGAAGGACGTGGACAGCCTCGACGACTCCCGGGACGCGCTGGAGGGCGCGCACGTCACGCCGCCGGGCGTCTGGCGGATGCGCGCGAAGGGCGTCCACCGCGTCGTGGAGACCCGCGTCCAGAAGCGCCAAGCCCAGTACCTCAAAGAGGAGCTGCTCAGTCTCGGCGGCGAGTGCTCGCTGTCGGGGCTGAACGCCCAGCCGCGGGGGTATCTGGACGCCGTGCTGATGGGGACGCTGGCGCAGTTCAAGCGCCTCGCGGAGAAGCTCGACGGCCAGCCTTACGGCCTCTCCGTGTACGCCGACGAGCTTCGGGAGACGCTGGGCATCCAGACCGAGCCGGAGACGCACGGCTACCCGTGGGAGGACGGCACCGCCGTGATGGGCATCCTGAACGTGACGCCGGACAGCTTCCACGACGGCGGCGAGTACGAGCACATCGAGGACGCGGTGGCGCGCGCCGAGGAGATGGTCGAAGCGGGCGCGGACATCATCGACGTGGGCGGGGAGTCCACGCGGCCGGGCGCCGACCCCGTCCCCCTCGAAGAAGAGCTGGACCGCGTCGTCCCCGTGGTCGAGCGCATCAGCGACCTCGACGCGATGATTTCCGTGGACACGCGGAAGGCCGAGGTCGGCCGGCAGGCGCTCGACGCCGGCGCGGACATCCTCAACGACGTGACCGGCCTCGAAGACCCCGAGATGCGGTTCGTCGCCGCCGAGTACGGCGCACCGCTCGTGGTGATGCACTCCATCAACGCGCCCGTCGAGCCCGGCGAGGACGTCCACTACGACGACGTGGTCGGAGACGTCATCGACGAACTCACCGAGCGCGTGCTGCTCGCGGAGAAGGCCGGCCTCCCCCGCGAGAAAATCATCGTCGACCCGGGACTGGGCTTCGGGAAGTCCACACCGCAGAACTTCGAGGTGTTGGACCGAACCGACGAGTTCCACTCGCTCGGCTGTCCGGTGCTCGTCGGGCACAGCCACAAGTCGATGTTCGGGGCCGTCGACCGCTACCCCGACGACGGCGGTTACGCGACGGTCGCGGGCACGGCGCTCGCCGCGGACCGCGGCGCCGACATCGTGCGCGTCCACGACGTCGAGGAGAACGTCGCCGCGGTCCGGGTCGCCGAAGCGACGCGGGACGGTGCCGACGACTAACGCGGCGAAGAGCAGGAATCAACGGGCTGTTCGCGGCCGAAATCAGAGCAGGCCGGCGTGCTCTTGGGCCTCGCGGTAGGCGTCCAGATACGCGTTCACGAAGTGGTCGTGGTCGTACTCGGCGAACGTCTCGTCGACGGCCTTGCGTTCGAGGTCGCCCGCGCGCACCAGACACTCCGTGATTTCCTCGTCGTTGGTCGCGCGGAACCCCCGCTCGTAGGTCTCCACGAGCTCGTGGGCCGACGACTCGGCGTGGTACTCCACGATGCCCACGCAGCCGCAGGCGAGCGCGCGCAGCAGGTCGAGGCCGAACGACGTTCGCTCGGCGGTGTGGACGTAGACGTGGGCGTCCTTGAACAGGCGGACGCGCTCCTCGACGGACTTCTCGCCGACGAACTCCACGCGGTCGTCGATGCGGAGGTCGCGGGCTTGGCGCTCGTAGCCCGCGCGCTCCGGGCCGTCCCCGATGACGGTGCAGTTCCAGCCGTACTCGCGGAACTCCGCCAGCGCCAAGAACAGCGATTCGAGGTTGGCGTCCTCGTCGAGGCGGCGGCTGAACACGATGTCGCCGGCGTCGGCGGGCTCGACGCTGCGAATCGCGTCCATGTCGATGCCCGTCGGGACGACGCGCACGTCGTCGCCGCTCGCGCCGCACTCGCGGGCGCTCGTCTTCACGGTGCGCGAGGGCGCGACGACCGCGCTGGGCTTCCGGGCAGCGTAGCGGTACGCGCGGCCGCGCAGGCCGTCGGTGGCGTCGTGGGGGTCGTACCAGTCGACGAGGAGCGGCGCGCCCGCCAGTAGCGCGCCCCAGCGCGCGCCGTAGACGTGGCCGGGCGTCCGGCTCGTCGCGTGGACGACATCCGGGTCGAGGTCGCGGAGGACGGCCGCCGCCTTCGGGGAGAACCAGCGCTGGCCGCGCTCGGCGGTGACGGCGTGATACGTCAGGTCCTCGTGTTCGAACGTGTCCGGTTGGCCGTCCCACCACTGCGCACAGCAGACGTGGACGTCGTGGCCGCGGGCCGCCAGCAGCGCCGCGAGCAGGCGAAGGCGGTCGACGTCGTCGGCGTCGGCGTGGTGGACGGTCGTCTCCGAGACGAACGCCACGCGCATACTCGGCGGGACGCAGTACGCCGGTAAAAACGGTTCTGTTCGCCCGGCCGCCGGTTCCGCGACCAGAAGCGCTATCGCCGGGCCGGGCGGAAGACGTGGCATGGCTCACGACATCGAGCGGTACCTCAACGTCCGCAGCGCGGGCGGGCCGACGTTCGGGCCGGCAGGCCAGTTGGCGTTCACGCTGGACACCACGGGGTCGAATCAGGTGTGGCGCGTGGACGCGCCCGAGGCGTGGCCGACGCAGTTGACCTTCAGCGACGAGCGCGTCGCCCACGCTTCGTTCTCGCCGACCCGCGACGAGCTCGTCTACGGCCGCGACGACGGCGGCGACGAGTTCTGGCAGCTCCACCGGCTCGCCGCCGACGGCAGCGAAGACGTGGCGCTCACGGACGCGCCGGACGCGAAACACCAGTTCGGCGGCTGGAGCCACGACGGCGACCGAATCACGTACGCCGCGAACCGCCGCGAGCAGGGCGTCTTCGACGTGTACGTGCAGGGCCGCGACGAGACCGGCGAGGACGCGGACCTGCTCGTTGAGGGCGGCGACTACGACATGCTCGCGGCCGCGGGGTGGAGCCCCGGCGACGACCGGCTGTTGCTCCACGAGAGCCACTCGAACTTCGACGCCGACCTTTACGTCGCGGACGTAGACACGGGCGAGGTCACGCACGCGACGCCGTACGACGAGGACGTGCAGTTCTCCTCGGTCGCGTGGGCGCCCGACGGCGACGGCGTCTACGTCTGCACGAACCGCGGCGCCGACACCCACTACCTCGGCCTGCTCGACCCCGAGACCGGCGACATCGAGGAAGTGGAAAGCGGCGGCGACTGGCCCCTCGAATCGGTCGCGGTCCACCACGACTCCGGGCGGCTGGCGTACGCGCGCAACGTCGACGGCTACAGCGAACTCACGCTCGCCGATGCCGAGGGCGCGAGCCTCGACGAGTACCCCGAGCCGGACCTCCTCGACGGCGTGGTGTTCGGGCTGAGCTTCGACGCCGACGGCGAGCGCATCGCGGTGTCAGCGTCCTCTCCCACGGAGAACGGGAACGTCTACGCCGTGGACGTGGCCAGCGGCGACAGCCGCCGCTGGACGGACGCCGCCACCGCGGGCATCCCGAAGGAGACGTTCCGCGAGCCCGAGCTAATCCACTACGAGAGCTTCGACGGCCTCGAAATCCCGGCGTTCCTCACGCTCCCCGAGGGCGACGGCCCCCACCCCGTCGTGGTGGACTTCCACGGCGGCCCCGAGGCCCAGCGCCGGCCGTGGTTCTCGTCGCTGCGCCAGTATTTCGTGGCCAACGGCTACGCCGTCTTCGAGCCGAACGTCCGCGGCTCCTCGGGGTACGGCACCCGCTACATGAACCTCGACAACGTCCGCAACCGGATGGACTCCGTGAAAGACGGGAAGGCCGGCGTCGAGTGGCTGGGCGCCCGCGACGACATCGACGAGGACCGCGTGGTCGCGTACGGCGGCTCCTACGGCGGGTTCATGGTGCTGGCGTCGCTCACCGAGTACCCCGAGCTGTGGGCGGCGGGCGTCGACATCGTCGGCATCGCCAACTTCGTGACGTTCCTCGAAAACACCGGGGACTGGCGCCGCGAGCACCGCGAGGCCGAGTACGGCAGCCTCGCCGACGACCGCGAGTTCCTCGAATCCATCAGCCCCGTCCACAGCGCCGACCGCATCCGCGCGCCCCTGCTCGTGCTCCACGGCGCCAACGACCCCCGCGTCCCCGTCGCGGAAGCCGAGCAAATCGTCGAGGAAGCGGGCGAGCACGTCCCCACCGAGAAACTCATTTTCGAGGATGAGGGCCACGGCTTCTCGAAACTGGAGAACAAGCTCACCGCGTACCGCGCGGTCGTGGACTTCCTCGACGAACACGTCTAACTACTTCCGTCCGCGGGGCGACAATCGCGCATGGAAGTCGACTTGACGAACCCGTGGCTGTTCGGCGCGGCCGTCGTCGCGCTCTGGGTGGCGGTGTTCGCGGCGGCGGAGATGCTCGTGCTCGACGGCGACCTCGCCGGCGCGGTCGTCCGCGGGGCCGCCGGCGGGCTCGCGTTCGCCGTCGTGTACGCCTTCATCCGACGGCGGCGGGAGTGACCCGCGACAACTGTTAGTGGCCGCCGCGGCTACCACCGCGTGATGCACGCCGTCGTCGTTCTCGCGCTCCCCGCCGTCGCGTACGCCGCGAGCCGACTGGCCGGCGCGGCCGCCGTGCGCGCGGCCGACCGCGTGACCGCCGCGACTCGGGTGCGGCGCGCGAACCGCCTCCTGCAGGCCGCCGCCGCGCTCGGCGGGCTGTTCGCGTTCACCGACTCCCGGCTCGCGGACGCGCTCGCCGCCGCCCTCCCCGCGCCCGCCGCCGCCAGCGCGTTCGCCGTGCTCGCCGCCACCGTGCTGGTCGGCGGCGTCGTGCCCGCGCTCGCGGTCCACCTCGGCACGCGGCCGGCGTGGGCGACGGTCACCGGCAACGACACCGACTACGCCGCGACCGTCCGGCGGTTCCTCGCGTTCGCCGTCGTCCTCGTCGCGCCCGCGCTGTTCGTCGTCGGCGCGTGGCTGGCCGCCCCCGACGGCACCGCGAGTCTGCTCGCGGTCGCCGGCGCCGCCGCGGTCGTCGCCGTCGCGCTCCCCGCGGTGGCCTCGCGCTTCGGTCCCGTCCGAGAGCCGACCGCCGCGGAAGCCGCCAGCGTGCCCGCGTGCGCCGACGGCCTCCGCGTGCGCGTCGTCCAGACCGGGCGCCACCCCGTCCCGAACGCCGTCGCCGCCGGCGTCCTCCCCGGCACCCGGTACGTGTTCGTGACCGACGCGCTGTTCCGCACGCTCGACGCCGAGGCCACCAGCGCCGTCGTCGCCCACGAGGTCGGCCACCACCGCCGCGGCCACGTCTTCGTGCGCTTCCTCGCCACCGGCGTCGCGCTCGCGCCCGTCTTCCTCGCGGCAAACGGCGTCGTGGACGCGTTCGCGCCCGCAATCGCGCTCTCCGCCGTGCTGCTGCTCGCGGTCGGGCCGCTGGTGCGGTGGACGGAGTTCGACGCGGACGCGTACGCCGCCGCCCGCGTCGGCGACGCCGCGATGGAGCGCGCGCTCGCCACGCTCGCCGACCGCGGGCTCGTCCCCGCGGAGCGCTCCCGGCTCGCCCGGCTCGTCTCCTTCCACCCCGCGGTCGGCCGGCGGCGCCGCCGGCTCCGGTGACCCAACCGTTTTTCGTGGCTCGCTGTGAGGTGCCACCGTGGACTTCGACCGCCGACGCGTCGCGTTCCGTGTCGTCGTCGCCGTCGCCATCGCCGCCCTGCTGGTCGGCGGCGTCGGCTGGAACCGCGTGCTCCGGAACCTCCGCGACGCCGACCTCGCCGTCTACGCGCTCGCGCCGCTGGGCGCCGCGCTCGCGCTGCTCGCCGGCGGCGAGGGGACGCGGGTCGCGCTCGGCTTCTCGGCGCACAGCGTCCGCGGCGCGCTCGCGCGGCGGGCGTTCTACGGCGCCGCCATCGTCCGGAACTTCCTCCCCGCGGGCAACGTCGGCGGCGGCGGGTTCGTCGCGTACGCGGTGAGTCGCCACGGCGACGTCTCCGTCAGCGAGGCCGTCGCCGGCGTCACCGGCTGGGAGTTCGTGATGATGGCGGCGTCCGCAGTCGTCGGCGGCGTCGGCGCGCTCGCGGTCGCCGCGGCGGGCGGGGACCCCTCGGAGACCGTCGGCCTGTTCGTCGCGTTCGGCGCGGTGCTGGCCGTCATCGCCGCCGCGGGCGTCCTCCTCGACGCCTACCGCGGGAGCGTCGCCGCCGCCATCACTCGCATCGCGGGCGCGCTGGAGCCGGTGCTGACGCGCGTCGCCACCGGCTACGACGGCGACATCGGCGAGGCGCGCGTGCGCCGCGGGCTCGACGAGTTCTTCGAGACGCTGCGCCGGCTCGCCGCCGACCGCAGACGGTTCGCGGTGATGGTCGCGGCCGCCCACGTCGCGTGGCTGTGCTGGATGGTGCCGCTGTTCGTCAGCCTGCTGGCGGTCGGCGTGGCGGTGTCGCCGGCGGTCGTGATGGTCGCCGTCACCGTCTCCGGGTTCGCGCGCGCTGTCCCCCTGCCGGCCGGCATCGGTCCGGTGGACGTTGCGCTCGGCGGCGTGCTCGTCGCGCTCACGCCCCATTCCGTGGGGGAGCTGGCGTCCGCGCTCGTGCTCTACCGGTCGAGCATGCTGCTCGTGCAAGTGATGGCGGGCGGGCTCGCGCTGTGGACGCTGGACGTGGCGGCGACCGGCGCGCTCGCCGACTAGATGACGCCGGTCCGCGTCGCCGCCTCGATTGCGGCGTCCTCGCTGATGCCCGAGCCCAGAATCGTGTAGCGGTCCCGAATCTCGTGGGCCGACGTGAGCGCCTCCAGTAGCTCCTCGTCGGTGATGCCCAGTCCGTCCGCGGTCGTCGGCGCGTCCAGACTGGCGAGCGCGTCCCGCACCGAGCGCCACTCGCCCTGCTCGCCGGAGTGAAGGTACTCCGCGAGAATCGACCCGACGCCGACCTGATGGCCGTGGAGCGCCTTCCCCGGCGCGATGCGGTCGAGCTGGTGACTGAACAGGTGCTCGCTCCCCGACGCGGGCCGCGATGAGCCCGCGATGGACATCGCCACCCCGGAGGAGACGAGCGCCTTCATCACCACCCACGCGGACTCCTCCAGTTCGGGCTTGATGGAGTCGGCGCTGTCCACGAGCATCTCGGCGGTCATCTGACTGAGCGCGCCCGCGTACTCGCTGTACGGGACGTTCTGGAGGCGGTTGGCGAGCCGCCAGTCCTTCACGGCGGTGTAGTTGGAGATGATGTCCGCGCAGCCCGCGGTCGTCAGCTCCCACGGCGCGTCCGCGATGACGCCCGTGTCCGCGACCACCGCGACCGGCGGCGCCGCCGCGACCGAGTGGCGGGTGTCGCCCTCCGGGACGGAGCCCCGGCCGGAGACGATGCCGTCGTGGCTCGCGGCCGTCGGCACGCTCACGAACCCGACGTTGAGGTGGTCGCTGGCCATCTTCGCGATGTCGATGGGCTTCCCGCCGCCGACGCCGACGAGGTAGCCGACATCCATCTCGCGCGCCACGTCGAGCACGTCCTCGACGGCGCCGAACGTCGCTTCCTCGACGACGACGAGCTCGGGGTCGTCGCCCGCGTCCGCGAACTGCGCGACGATGCGCTCGGCGGCGACCTCGCGGGGCGTCTCGCTGGTGACGACCAGCGGCCGCCCCGTCAAGTGGGTCTCCACGACGACCTCCCGGGTGCGCGAGAGCACGTCGTGGCCGAGCACGACGCTCCGCGGGAGGCGAATCCACTTCGACTTCTCGAACATGCCCGGGAGTCGCCCGGGGACGAGTAAAAGTCTACTCGTCGCCGACCCGCCCGCGGTCGCTCCCGTCCGTCCGCTCGTAGCGGTCGTCGTAGCGCGCGGCTGCGACGTTCAGAGCGTGTCGAGCACGTCCAGCAAGCGCTGTTCGTCCTCGCGGTCGGGGCCCTCCTCGTCGCCCGTGCGCTCGTTCTCGCGGTGGGCGTCGACGGTGCGGGCCATCGCCTCCTCGATAGGCGTGGACTCGTAGCCCAGTTGTTCGACCTTCGACGTGTCCAGCAGGTGGGGGTAGTCGCGGTACAGCGGGAAGTCCCCGGGTTCGAGGCCCGCGATGTCGAGTTCACGGGGGCTCGTGTACGCGCGCTCGACGTCCGTCCCGAGCGCGTCCGCAATCAGGTCCAGCATCCGGTCGAGGGTGACGGCGTTCCGGTCGCCGACGTTGTACGCCTCGCCGGGCGTCCCCTCCTCGGCGACGAGGCGCAGGCCGCGCGCCACGTCCTCGACGTAGACGCGCTGCCAGAGGTTCGTGCCGTCACCGGGGACGACGACCTCGTCGTACTCCGCGACGCGGTGGACCCAGTACGCCAGCCGCTCGGTGTAGTCGTGGGGGCCGTAGACGACCGGCGGCCGCACGCTCATCGCGTTCACGCCGCGCTCGGCGGCCTCGAAGACGATGCGGTCGCCGGCGGCCTTCCGCGGACCGTACGTCTCGAGCGTGTCGTCGGTCGCCTGCTCGGCGGTGCAGTCCTCCAGCGCCGTCTCGCCCTCGCGTTTCGGGACCTCTTCGTCGGCGTACGCGGAGCCGCTGGAGACGTAGACGTACGCGTCCACGCCGCCGAACACGTCGATGGCGTGCTCGACCTCGCGGGGCTTGTATGCCACGCAGTCGAAGACCGCGTCGGGCTCGACCTCCCGCTTCGCGGTCAACAGCGCCTTCCGGTCGGTGCGGTCGCCCTGCACGTGGTGGACGCGGTCGTCCTCGGCGAACGGGTCGTCGTGATTCCCGCGGTTGAACGTCGTCACGCGGTAGTCGTGGGCGAGCAGTTCCTCCACGAGGTGGCGGCCGATGAAGCGCGTGCCGCCGACCACGAGCGCGGAATCCATACCCGGGCGTAGGCCGGCCGCCACAAAAGCGGTGGCTATCCGGAAGCCGACGACGCGGAAATGAAGGGTGTGGGCGTCAGTCGGCGCTCCCGGCGAGCGACCCCTCGCTTGCGCTGGCGGGCAGCGAGCGGCGCGCGTCCGCCTCCGGGCGCTCGTCGATGGCGTCCCGGTAGGCGTCCGGCATCACGACCGCGAACTCGGAGACGGCGTCCTCCCAGTCTTCGAGCATTTCGGCCGCGCGCTCGCTGTCCGTGCGGGCGGCGTGGTTCTCCACGAGCCGGCGAATCGCGGACTCGTCGCGCTCCGAGAGGTCGCGGGAGACCGCGACCATCCCGGTGTTGCAGCGCTGTTCGAAGTCGCCGTCGGGGTCGTGGACGTACGCGACGCCGCCGGACATCCCCGCCGCGAAGTTCCGGCCGACGTCCCCGAGCACGACGACGATGCCGCCGGTCATGTACTCGCAGCCGTGGTCGCCGACGCCCTCCACGACCGCGTGCGCGCCGGAGTTCCGGACCGCGAAGCGCTCGCCCGCGACGCCGTTGACGTAGCACTCGCCGTCGGTCGCGCCGTACAGCGCGACGTTCCCGACGAGCGTGTTCTCTGCGGGCTCGAAGCCGGCGTCCGCGGGCGTCTCGACGGAGAGCGTGCCGCCGGAGAGCCCCTTCCCGACGTAGTCGTTGGCGGCGCCCGTCAGCGACATCGTGACGCCGGAGGCGAGGAACGCGCCGAACGACTGGCCGGCGTTCCCGGTCAGCGACACGTCGATGGTGTCGTCGTCGAGGCCCTCGACGCCGTGCTCGCTGCTGACGGCGTGGGAGACGCGCGCGCCCACGGTGCGGTCGCGGGTCGTCACCTCGCGGGACAGCGAGACGGACTCGCCGTCCTCGATGGCGGCCTGCGCGTCCGCGATGATGCCCTCGTCGAGTTCCATGTCGGGGGCGTCCTGCTCGACGGTGTGCGTGCGGCCCTCGCCCTCAGGCTGTGCGAGCACCCGCGAGAGGTCGATGTGCTTGCCCTTCGGGTGGTCGCTCTCCGGCTGGGAGAGGTGCTCGACGCGCCCGACGGCCTCCTCGACGCTCGTGTACCCGAGGTCTGCGAGGAGTTCGCGGAGTTCCCGAGCGACGAACGTGAGGTAGTTGGCGACCTTCTCCGGCGTGCCGCGGAAGCGGTCGCGGAGTTCCGGGTCTTGGGTGGCGACGCCGGTCGGGCAGTTGTTCGTGTGGCAGATGCGCGCCATCACGCAGCCCGCCGACACCAGCGACGCGGTGCCGAACGCGAACTCCTCGGCGCCCAGCAGCGTGCCGACCGCCACGTCGCGGCCGGTCTTGAGGCCGCCGTCCACGCGCAGCGTCACGCGAGAGCGCAGGCCCGTCTCCACGAGCAGCTGGTTCGCCTCAGCGAGGCCGAGTTCCCACGGGAGGCCCGCGTGCTTGATGCTCGTCTTCGGGGACGCGCCCGTCCCGCCGTCGTGGCCGGAGATGTGGATGCAGTCCGCGCCCGCCTTCGCGCAGCCCGCCGCCACCGTGCCGATGCCCGCCTCGGAGACGAGCTTCACGTGGACGCGGGCGTCCGGGTTGCCCGCGCGCAGGTCCGCGATGAGCTGCTTGAGGTCCTCGATGCTGTAGATGTCGTGCTGCGGGGGCGGGCTGATGAGGCCGACGCCCGGCGTCGAGCACCGCACGTCCGCAATCATCTCGTTGACCTTCTTCCCCGGAAGGTGGCCGCCCTCGCCGGGCTTCGACCCCTGCGCCATCTTGATTTGGAGGTCGTCGGCCGCCGAGAGGTACGTGCTCGTCACGCCGAACCGGCCCGACGCCACCTGCTTGATGGCGCACTCCTTGTCGGTGTCGAAGCGCTCGGGCGGCTCCCCGCCCTCGCCGGTGTTGGCCTTCGCGCCGATGCCGTTGGCCGCCTCCGCGTTCGTCTCGTGGGCCTCCGGACTGAGGCTCCCGAGGCTCATCGCCGCCGTCGAGAACCGCTCGACGATGTCCGACGCCGGCTCCACGTCCTCCACGGGGACGCTCTCGCGGTCCTCGGCGTCGACGTTCAGCAGCCCGCGCAGGGTCTGGAGCTGCTCGGCTTGGTCGTTGACGTGCTCGGCGTACTCCTGGAATGCGCCGTAGTCGCCGTTGTCGACGCCCTCTTGGAGGCTGTGGACCGTCTGGGGGTTCCACTGGTGGAACCGCCCCGAGGTCCGGTTCTCGAACTCGCCGACGCGCTCGACGTCGGGCTCGTCGTCGAAGCCCGCGGCGTGGCGCGCGCGAACGTCCGCCTCCAGTTCGTCGAGGCCGATGCCCTCGGTGCGGTTCGGCGTCCCGGAGAAGAACCGGTCGACGACCGACGAGTCGAGGCCGACGACCTCGAAGATTTGGGCGCCCTGATACGACTCGACCGTCGAGATGCCCATCTTCGCCATCACCTTCAGCAGACCGTCTTCGAGCGCCTGCAGGTACGACGACACCGCCTGCTCGGGCTCGGGGCCGTCCGGCCCGGCGACGATGTCGCGGGCGGATTCGACGGCGAGGTAGGGGTTGACGGCGCCCGCGCCGTAGCCGACCGTTGCCGCGAGCTGGTGGACGGTGCGGACGTCGCCGGCCTCGACGACGAGCCCGGTGCGCGCCCGCAGCCCCTCGCGCGTGAGGTGGTGGTGGACCGCGCCCGTCGCCAGCAGGCTCGGCACCGGCACCGCGTCTTCGCCGGCCTCGCGCTGGGAGAGCACGAGCAGTTCCACGCCGTCCTCGACGGCCTCGGCGGCCTCGCGCTGGACGCGCTCGACGGCGTCCTCAAGCGACTCGTCGAAGCCGAAGGAGAGGTCGAGGGTCGCCGTCGGCAGGCCCGCGTTCACGACCGCGTCGAGGTCGCTGTCCGCGAGCACGGGGCTGTCGAGGACGACCTGCTCGGCGTGCTCGGGGGACTCCCCGAGGAGGTTGTGCTGGCGGCCGAGCCGCGTCTCCATGCTCGTCACGAGGTCCTCGCGGATGTAGTCGATGGGCGGGTTCGTGACCTGCGCGAACAGCTGGCGGAAGTACGACGCCAGCGGGTGGTTGAACTCCGAGATGCCCGGCAAGGGCGCGTCGTCGCCCATCGAGCCGACGGGGTCTTTGCCGTCTTGGACCATCGGCGCGACGAGTTCGTCCAGTTCGTCGCGCGTGTACCCGAACATCGCCTGCTCGGAGCGCAGGTCGTCGGTGGGGTCGTTGGGGAGCACGTCCGCGCCGGTCTCCGGGCGGAGTTGGCGGTCGGCGACCCACTCGCCGTACTGGTCGTCGGTGAGCTCCTCGAAGACGTCCTCGTCGTCGACGACGCCCTCGCCGGGCTCCGCGAGGAACAGCTGGCCGGGGCGGAGGCGGCCGCGCTCCTCTACCTCGCTCACGTCGCCCTCAAGGGCGCCCTGCTCGGAGGCCATCACGAGCGTGCCGTCGGCGCGCTTCTCGTAGCGGCACGGCCGCAGGCCGTTGCGGTCGAGGACGCCGCCGATGCGGTCGCCGTCGGTGCCGATGACCAGCGCGGGGCCGTCCCACGGCTCCACGAGGCTGGCGTGGTAGTCGTAGAACTCGCGGCGCGCGTCGCTCATCTCGTCGTCGCCCTGCCACGCCTCCGGGACGAGCATGCGGAGCGCGTGCGGGAGCGAGCGCCCGGTCTGCATCAGGAGTTCGAGCGCGTTGTCGACGCTCGCGGTGTCGGACTGCTCGGGGTCGTCGATGACCGGGAGCACGGTGTCGAGCTCGTCGTCGGTGAACCCCGCGGCGTCGAGGTCCGACTCGCGGGCGCGCATCCAGTTGACGTTCCCGCGGATGGTGTTGAACTCGCCGTTGTGGATGATGTTCCGGTAGGGGTGGGCGAGGTGCCACGCGCCCAGCGTGTTCGTGGAGAAGCGAGCGTGCACGAGCGCGAACCCGGTCTCGACGCGCTCGTCGGTGAGGTCGGGGTAGTAGTCCGCGACTTGGTCGCCCTTCAGGAGGCCCTTGTAGACGACGGTGTCGGCGTCCAGCGAGCAGACGTAGAAACGCTCGTGGTCGACGGCCGCCTCGACGGCCTGTCGGCCGACGTACAAGGCTTTCTCGAAGTCAGCAGTGTCCGCCGGACGTACTACGGCCTGCGCGACGTGGGGCTCGGAGTCGATGGCGGTCTGCCCGAGGTCGCTGTTGTCAGTGGGGACATCGCGCCACGCGTCGACGGCGAGGCCGTGCTCGGCGAGCGCGGCCTCGACGGTCTCGACGACGGCGTCGCGCTCGGCGGCGTCCTGCGGGAGAAAGAACGAGCCGACGGCGTAGGTGTCGGGGACGCCGCCGAAGACGTCGGCGAAGAAGTCGTCGGGCGTCTGGATGAGCGCGCCGGCGCCGTCGCCGGTGTTCTCTTCGGCGCCGGTGGTGCCGCGGTGCTGGAGGTTCTCCAGTACGTCGAGGGCGTCGGAGAGAACGCGATGGGACTGGCCACCGTCGAGGTCGACGACGACCCCGACCCCGCAGTTCGACCGTTCGTCGGTCGGGTCTGCGAGGAGGTTGTTCGTGCTGTCGGACTGGTGCATGTGACAGGGACTGTCACGACCCAGTAAAACCCTACTCCTGAATGACTAAGGGTAATATAGATTCGTATAAGGTAAATTAAGGTGTTCGGGCGCCGCGTCAGTTCTGCCCGCAGACCGTGTTCTCGGCGCCTTTGGGCGCCGTCTAGGGATTAGTGGGCGGTCGTGTTCAGCTCCGACTTCGACCGCATCCACCATTAAATAATCGACCGTGACAAATAGTCGCTGGCTCAGTACGACTTGGCGAAGAACGCCGTCTCCTCGGCGGCCTCACCGCAGACCGCGCAGTCTTTGCCCTCGTGGTCGGGGGTCGGGAGGTGCTCGTCCTCGAACTCGGAGGCCGCGCGCGCCGCGCTGTCCTCCGCCAGCGGCACGAGCACGATTTCGGCGTGAATCTGCTCTTTGATTTCGGCCTCGCAGGCCTCGTCGCCGCACCACGGCGCCTTCACGTAGCCGCCGTGCTGGCCGATGGTGCCCAGAATCTCGTCGCGGCTCTCCGCCTCCCGGACGTTCTCGTCGAGGCGCTCGCCCGCCGCGTCGTAGAGCTTCTCGTACACCGCGTCGAGGTGGTCGTGGACCGTCGCCGTGATGTCCGCGCGGTCCTCCACGCTGTCCTCGCCGTCCGGCCGGTGGACGACGGTGACCTCCTCGTCCTCAACCTCGTTGGGGCCGATTTCGAACCGCACCGGGACGCCCTTCAACTCCCACTCGTTGAACTTGAAGCCGGGGTTGCGCTCGTCGCGGTCGTCGAGGTGGACGCGCACGCCCTGCGACTCCAGTTCGGCCGCAATCTCCGAGGAGTATTGGAGGACCTCCTCTTTCGTGTCCTCCTGCCAGATGGGAACGATGACGACCTGCTTGGGCGCCATCGTCGGCGGGAGCACCAAGCCTTGGTCGTCGCTGTGGCTCATGATGAGCGCGCCGATTGCGCGCCACGACAAGCCCCACGAGGTCGTGTACGCGGTCCTCTCCTCCTCGTCCTCGTCGCTGAACGTGATGTCGAACGCCTCGGCGAACGACTGCCCGAGGTGGTGGCTGGTGCCGCCCTGCACGGACTTCCCGTCGGGCATCAGCGCCTCCACCGTCGTCGTGGTGTCCGCGCCCGGGAACTTGTCGTGGTCGGGCTTCCGGCCGCGCAGCACCGGCATCCCGAGCACGTCCTCGTAGAGGCGCTGGTACTGATCGAGCCGCAGGGTCGTCTCCGCCCACGCCTCCTCGTCGGTGGCGTGCGCGGTGTGGCCCTCCTGCCAGAGGAACTCCTTCGTGCGGAAGAACGGCTTCGTCTCCGTGGCCTCCCAGCGCACGACGGAGTTCCACTGATTCAGGCGCAGCGGGAGGTCGCGGTGCGAGCGCACCCACTGGGCCATGTACGGCGCGACGATGGACTCGGAGGTGGGGCGCACGGCGAGGCGCTCCTCCAGTTCCTCGTGGCCGCCCTGCGTGACCCACGCCACCTCGGGGTCGAAGCCCTCGACGATGTCCTTCTCGCGTTCGAGGTACGACTCGGGGATGAACATCGGGAAGTAGGCGTTGTCCACGCCCGTCTGCTTGAACCACGAGTCGAGGTTGTCCTGAATCGACTCCCAGAGGGCGTACCCGCGGGGTCGGGTGACGATGAACCCGCCCATCGGCGCGTAGTCCGCCAGCTCCGCCTTCTGGACGACCTCCGCGTACCAGTCGCCGGGGTTGTGCTCCTTGGACTCGGTGATGCCGAGCTCCTGTTCGTCGCTCATTGTCCCAAGTGACGCCTGACGCGCTCTTAAAACCCGTGAAGGTGTGCGGCCGCGGGGCGAACGCCCACCAGACTGCCCATAGCTAGGTCGAGAAGCACTGTCTGCTATTTCCGCTTTTCTGGACGGCGAGGCGGAGAGTCAGGAGCGGCGACCGCGCAGAAGGCGTTTAGCAGTAACTAATAGTCTCGCACCCGTACCGGGGCTCGTGCGCGAGTTCGAGTTCACCGTGACGTACGAACCGGGGAGCGACGCCCTCATGGACTGCTTCATCGAGTACGACAGTCTCTCGGCGTGGACCTCGGTCTGTTTCACGACCCGCGAGCGGATGTGGCGCATCGACCACGTCACCGGCACCGAGGAGGCGCTGGCGGCCTTCGACGACGTGTTCCTCGACGAGTCGCGGTGCAACGAGTGTCTGGACCTCCCGGACTGCGACACCTACCGGGAGTACCACGTCCTCGACGAGTCGCCCAACTCACGGACCGTCTACACCTTCCGCGAGGAGGTCCACGGCTGCCACTCCGTCCCCCACCACGTCCACGAGCACGTCGGGGACGGCGTCGTCTTCGAGGCGCGCCGCAGCGGCGACGAGTACCGGTGGCGCGTGCTCTACCCCGACGAGCGGCAGGTCGGGGAACTCTACGACGATATCGAGGCGCAACTCCGCGAGGGGCTGTCGCTGTCGCTGTCGCGGCTCTCCAGCGCCGGGAACTGGAACGCCGAGTCGCGGGTCGCCGCGGAGCTGACGCCCGAGCAGCGCGCGGTCCTCGAGGCCGCCGTCGACGCCGGCTACTACTCGCGGCCCCGCGAAGTGACCGTCAGCGACCTCAGCGACGACCTCGGCATCCCGCGGTCGACGGTGCAGTACCGGCTCCGGAGCGCCGAGGACCTCGTCGTCTCCCAGTTCGTCGACGACGCGCTGTCGTGAGCGGCCGGGTCGCGCCCGCCGAGAGAACTAAGTGGTATGAGAACGTCCCTCACAGTATGGGCGACACGAAGCGCGGCCGCGAACGGCAGGGTCAGAAGAAGCGCGAACAGCTCCGCGAGCAGGAAGTCCAACGCACGCTCACCGCCTCGGACGACCCGCCGGACCCGCAGGAAGACGAAATCGAGTTCGGCGAGTAGCCGCCAGCGGCCGTCCGGATTTTTCGGTGCCCGAACCGCGTAGCTGCGGCTATCTCGGGGGGTCGAAGGGGCTGGCGGACTCGGTCCACGCCCAGCCCGGGAGCCGCGTCTGGACGCCCGCCGCGAGCGCCGCGTCGAGGTCGTCGCGGCCCGCGGCGCTGTCGGCGTCGCCGGTGGTGTGGACGTCCGCGTAGTGGAACGTCGACTCCGCGAGCAGGCGGAGCGGCTGCTCGCCCGCGACCATCGCGGCGAGTTCGCGCCCGAGGAGTTCGTCCACGACGAACCCCGGGTAGTCGTCGGTCACGTTGAGGTCCCTGAGGAGCGCCACGAGCGCCGCCACGTTCACCGCGCGGTCGCCGTCCGCGAACACGTCGTCGACGGCGCCGCGGTACTGTGTGGCGGTGACGTGGTCGACTTCGGTGTCGAAAGCGTCCCCGAGCGCGTCCCGGACGCCGTTGACCAGCGGGACGACGACATCGGCTCGTTCGAGCACCCACTCGTGTTCGCGTGCGACCGTCGCCGGCGTGAGCTCCATGCTCGCAGTCGTTCGCCAAAGATTACCAAGTTTGCGAAGGCTTTTATAACCGGAACCGCATACTGGGGAGTAAGCGGGTTCTCCTGCAGTAATTCCCGCAGCCCGGCCGCCTCGGCCGAAACACCCGTCTCCATACTGGAATGACGACAGCGTGTGTCTACTCACCACGTTCTACGGCTCACTCCTCAGTCCGCGCACCGCGGACTAGGCGTGGCGCCGACGGAGGCGCGGGCGCAGGAGGCCTCATTCCCCGACTATGAGCACTGTAGACCAGCAACTCGAGGAGTTACAGGACCAGATTACAAACGAGATTCCGCCGGACATCTCGGTGACCGACGTGAAGTACGAGGGCCCCGAGCTCGTCGTCTACACCCGAGACCCCAAGCAGTTCGCCCAAGACGGCGACCTCGTTCGGCGGCTCGCCAGCAAGCTCCGCAAGCGCATCACGGTCCGGCCCGACCCCGCGGTGCTCTCCCGGCCGGAGACCGCCCGCGAGAAGATTCTGAACGTCATCCCCGACGACGCCGGCGTCACCGACCTCGACTTCCACGAGGACACCGGTGAGGTCGTCATCGAGGCCGAGAAGCCCGGGATGGTCATCGGCCGCCACGGCTCCACGCTCCGCGACATCACGGAGGCCGCCGGCTGGACGCCCGAGGTCGTTCGGACGCCTCCCATCGAGTCCTCCACCGTCTCGAACGTCCGGAACTTCCTGAAGTCCGAGCGCGACGACCGCCGCGACATCTTGGAGAAGGTCGGCCGCCAGATTCACCGCGAGGAGATGAGCGACGACGAGTACGTCCGCATCACCACGCTGGGCTGCTGCCGCGAGGTCGGCCGCGCGAGCTTCATCCTCTCGACGCCGGAGACGCGCATCCTCATCGACTGCGGCGACAAGCCCGGCAGCGAGGACGAGGTCCCCTACCTCCAAGTGCAGGAGGCGCTGGGCGCGGGCGCGAACTCCATCGACGCGGTGGTGCTCACGCACGCCCACCTCGACCACTCCGCGTTCATCCCGCTGCTGTTCAAGTACGGCTACGACGGCCCCATCTACACGACCGAGCCGACCCGCGACCTGATGGGCCTGCTGACGCTCGACTATCTGGACGTCGCCGCCAAGGAGGGCCGCACGCCCCCCTACGACTCCGAGATGGTCCGCGAGGCCATCAAGCACTGCATCCCGCTGGAGTACGGCGACGTCACGGACATCGCGCCGGACGTGAAGCTCACGTTCCACAACGCCGGCCACATCCTCGGTTCGGCGGTGTCGCACTTCCACATCGGCGACGGCCTCTACAACGTCGCGTTCTCCGGCGACATCCACTACGAGGACACGCGGCTGTTCAACGGCGCGGTCAACGACTTCCCGCGCGTGGAGACGCTCGTCCTCGAATCCACGTACGGCGGCCGAAACGACTACCAGACCGACCAAGAGGACTCCGAGAAGAAGCTCAAGCGCGTCATCAACGAGACCTACGAGGACGGCGGGAAGGTGTTGATTCCGGCGTTCGCGGTCGGGCGCTCCCAAGAGATGATGCTCGTTCTCGAAGAGGCGATGCGGGAGGGCGACATCCCTGAGATGCCCATCCACCTCGACGGCATGATTTGGGAGGCGACCGCCATCCACACCACCTACCCCGAGTACCTCCGCGACGACCTCCGCGACCGCATCTTCCACGAGGACGAGAACCCGTTCCTCGCGCCCCAGTTCAACCACATCGACGGCGGCGAGGAGGAGCGACAGGAAGTCGCGGACGGCGACCAGTGCATCATCCTCTCGACCTCGGGGATGGTGACCGGCGGCCCCATCATGTCGTGGATTCAGCACGTCGGCCCGGACCCCGACTCCACGATGTGTTTCGTCGGCTACCAAGCGCAGGGGACGCTGGGCCGCCGCATCCAGTCCGGCTGGGACGAGATTCCGATGCCCGACTCCCGGGGGAGCGGCCGCACCGAGCGCCTCCAGCTGGAGCTGGACACGGAGACCGTCGACGGCTTCTCCGGACACGCCGACCGGCAGGGGCTGGAGGACTTCGTGCGCACGATGAACCCCCGCCCCGAGAAGGTGCTGTGCGTGCACGGCGACGAGTCCTCGACGCAGGACCTCTCCAGCGCGCTCTACCACGAGTACAACATGCGGACGTTCGCGCCGAAGAACCTCGAGACGTTCCGCTTCGTCTGAGCCGCCACCCTAGTCTCCTCGCTGCGCCGCCGTGGGAGCCGACAACACTATACTCCGCGTTCCAATACTGAGAGGCGTGAGGCACACGCGAGCCGCGAGCCTGTTCGTCGTGGCGCTCGTCGCGTCGGCGGCGTTCGTCGGTCCCGCAGTCGCCGCGCAGGCCGCCCAGCCCGTCGAGGAGGACGGCGGCTACCGGTTCGACGTCGGCGACAGCGACACGAACATCACGTTCTGGCTCCACCTCGACCTGTTCACGAACCTCGGCGGCGCCGGCGACCTCGGGTTCAGTGCCGTCGGGCACGCGATGGACACGCGGGTGGTCGCGGTGGACGTGCAACTGCGCTTCGACGGCGTCGGCGACGTCGGGAACTTCCTCTCGAACCCGTTCTCGCGGTTCTCCGTGGTCGGCGAGTGGGAGCTGAACCTCCCGTTCCTCTCGGCGGGGCCGGCGGCGGACGACGACTTCAGCTACGAGGGCAACGAGACGATCAACGGGAGCGGCGCGTAGCGGCCGAACCTTCAAACCCGCGCAGTCGTTACGTTACCACATGACAGGGGGCGACGAGCTCGTCGCGGAGCTCCAGCAGCAGGCCGGAGACGCACTGCGGGTCGTCGCCGAGTACGACCGAGCGGGCTACGAGATACGCTACGCCCGTGACGACGTGGGCGCTCGACTGGCCGACCGCGCCGACGACATCCACGAGAACCTCGTGCTCGAAGGCATCAGCCGCAGCCACCTCGAAGACCTCTTCGAGGCGGGCGACCTGCACTGCTCGATGCACCGCTTCGACGAGGTGACCGCGTTCCACTTCGCCGAGGCGGAGTACACGGGGCTGTTCGTCAGCGTCGACTCGGACGCGGACATCCCGCTGGCGTCGTTCACGGATACCTGCTGGAAGCGCCTCTAGTCGGCGGCTTCCGCGGGGTCGACGACCTCCTCCGAGAGTTCGTCCACGCCCACGCGCTCGCAGAGGTCGTACAGCGGGCAGGCCTCGGGCCCGTCCAGACACGCGGGCTCGCGCGCCGAACAGAAGTCGCGGCCGAACTGAATCATCGCTGTGTGGCCGAACCCGCACTTCTCGCCCGGCACGTCGGCCTCCAAGGCCTCGCGGACGGCCTCGTGGTCGGCGTCCGGGGCGGCGACCCCGAGCCGGCGCGCGATGCGGTGGACGTGCGTGTCCACGGGGAAGACGCCGTCGCGGCCGCCCGCGAACAGCAGCACGCAGTCGGCGGTCTTCGGGCCGACGCCCTTCATGTCGAGGAGAGCCTCCCGCACTTCGTCGGGGTCGGCCGTACGCACGAATTCGTCGAACTCGTCTTCGCCGTCCTCAGAACGCTCCGCGTTCTGATGGGCTGCAGAAGACGCCTTTGGCGTCTTCTGAACGCCGTACTCCTCGCAGACGCGGCCGGCGAGCCGAATCAGCGTCTCGGACTTCTGGTTGTAGAGGCCCGCCGAGGAGATAGTCTCCGCGAGTTCGTCCTGCTGAGCGGCCGCGAGCGCCGCCGCGAGGTCGCCGTCCCCGCGGGAGCCCGCGCCGTCCCGGTCGCCGTCGGAGGCCGGACGGTCGCTGGGGTCGCCGGGGTCGTAGCGCTCCACGAGCGCGTCGTGAGCGGGCTGGCTGGCCTTGTCGCTGGTGTTCTGACTGAGAATCGTGCGGACGAGACACTCGAAGGCGTCGCGGCCCCCGTAAGTCTTCTGCCAGTAGCGGTCGCCGAGCCGGTCGACGACGGCCTCCGCGCGGCTCGTGCCGTCGCCGGGCTCGAACTCCGTGAACCGGCCGGCGTCGGCGTCGCCGCCGGAGATGTTCTCCGCGGGTTCGTCATCCATACGAGGCGGTGTGTCGGCGAGCGGGAAAAGGCCCGCGGCGGCTCCCAGCGGCCGGGTTACTCGACGCGCAAGGTCGCGGTGAGGTCGGCGCCGTCGGCGAGCGCGGCGACGAGGTCGCGGTCGAGGTCGGCGGCGGCCTTGTCCGCCTCGACGAAGATGGTGCGGTCGTCGACGTACGTGCTCGTGCGCCCGACCATACTGCGGTCGTTGGTGAGTTCGAGGTCGGGGTGGCCGGAGCCAGTGACCTCCTCGCGGTGGCCGTCGGCTTCGAGGACGAGCGTGATTGTCGCGTCGGCGGACCGGCAGGCGGCGACGAACTCGTCGTCGAAGTCGGCGGGCGCGCGGTCGGCCTCGATGCCGACGATGCAGTCGCCGGCGGGCGTGAGGTAGTCGTCGGTCGTCAGTTCGAGCGTGGAGGTGTGTTCGGCGGCGACGTGTTCGTGGCCGGTCGCCCGCACGGCTTCGTCCATGCGCCGGCTTGCGGGCGGCCGCACTTGTGTACCGCGTTCCGCGCCCGTTGTTTAAGTGTGCCCCCGGAGACATGTGTGAGCCGTTATCACCCGATGAACGGGGTCTGACAACTGCTTGCAAGCGACGTGCCGTCGGAAATTTTAAGTGGCGTGGCGGAGTAGTACCCGTTACCAGAACGCTGCGTGCGTTCGTGCACAGCCCGAGAGAATGACAGGACGTTCTCCTTCCGACCGGGAAGTAACACGCTCCGAGCGACGGCTGTCTCGAACGCCCAGCGGGTATGGCATCGAGGTTTGAACAATGGCTGAGGAAGAACAAACTATCGAAGTATCGAGCGCAGAGGAACTCATTACTGACGAGGAACTTCAGGAGAAGTCCAAGGGTCAGCTCATCAAGAACGCCGGCCAGTTCCGCGACCGCCGGAACGAGCTGAACCAGCTCGCCAGTTCCCGCGCCTCCGACCGCGACGAGCTCAACGCGAAGACCCGAGAGAAGGTCGACGAGGCCCAAGAGCACCGCGAGAAGCGCGACGAGCTCAACGAGCGCGTCCAAGAGCACAAGGAAGTCCGCAACGAGCTCAACGCCGAGGCGAACGAGCTCTTCGACGAGGTCGAGCAGCGCAAGCAGGACCTCGAACTCGACGAGGGCAAGGACCTCGAGGAGCTCAAAGAGGAGATCGAGCAGCTCGAGTTCAAGCAGCAGACCGAGGTGCTCTCGACGGAGGACGAGCGCGAACTCATCGAGAAGATCGAGGACAAGCGCGAGGAGTACCAGGACCGAAAGGAGAAGCTCGACGAGTCCGGTGACCTCGAAGAGCTCGTCGAAGAGGCCGAGGAAGTCCGCGCGGAAGCCTCCGAGCACCACGAGAAGGTGACGGAGCTCGCGGACAAGGCCCAAGAGCACCACAACGAGATGATCGAGGCCTACCGCGAGGCCGACGACATCCGCGACGAGGCCGACGAGATGCACGAGAAGTTCGTCGAGGCCCAAGAGGCCGCCGACGCCCACCACGAGGCGTTCGTGCAGGTCCAGAAGCGCCTCCGCGAGCTCGACAAGCAGGAAGAGGAGGAGCGCGAGGACGAGCGCGCCGCCGAGCAGGCCGAGGCCCGCGAAGAGGCCGAGGAAATCTACGAGCGCTTCAAGGAGGGCGAGACCCTCGACACCGAGGACCTCCGCAAGCTCCAGAAGTCCGGCCACCTCTAACCCGTCTACTGCTGATTTCTCCGTATTTTCCGGTACATAGCGGCAGCGCCGCCGGCACCGCGTTCGGCGCGGGTGTCGCCTCGGTAGTCGGGGACGGCGACGGGGCGACCGTCGAGCTTCGGTGAGCCGAGCGCGGGGTTTTTACCACGGCGGCGCGACGCTGTGGACGATAGATGCGCACGCTGGTCGTCTGTGTGGACCGGACCGGCGACATCCCCCGGCAGACGGGACTGCACACGCCGGTCGCGGGCTGGGAGGCCGTCCAGTCGCTGGTCGTCGAGATGGGGGTCGCCGACCCCGAGGACTCCGCGGTGAACTGCCTGCTGGAGGCGCTGCGGGTCACCCGCGACCTCCGCGACGGCGACGACGACGCGGTGGTCGCGGCCGTCTCCGGGAGCGGCGACAGCGTCGCCGCGGACCGCTCGGTCGCGGACCAACTGGACGACCTCATCGAGCGCTACGACCCCGACTCCGCGGTCGTCGTCATCGATAGCGCCGAAGACGAGCGCGTCGTCCCCATCGTGGAGAGCCGGCTCCGCGTGGACGCCGTCGACCGCGTGGTCGTGCGGCAGGCCCGCGACCTCGAATCCACGTACTACCTCCTCAAGCAGTTCCTCGCCGACGAGGAGCTCCGCCAGACGGTCCTCGTGCCGCTGGGCATCGTCCTGCTGGTGTTCCCGGCGCTGTTGATGGTGACCGGGAGCCTCGCGGTCGCGGTCGCCGCCATCACCGCCGTCATCGGCCTGTTCGTCCTCTACAAGGGGCTGAGCATCGAGAACTACCTCGCGGAGGTCCCCGGACAGGTGCGGGACGCGCTGTACTCCGGCCGCGTCTCCATCGTCACGTACGTGGTCGCGGGCGGGCTCGCGCTCGTCGGCGTGTTCGCGGGCGCGCTGGAGGTCTCCGACCTCTCCTCGGAGACGCCGCTGTTGTTGACCGCGATGGCGTTCACGTACTACAGCGTGCCGTGGGTGACGCTGGGCGGGCTGGCGGCCAGCGCCGGCCGGCTGTTCGACGAGTTCATCCGCCGCGAGGAGGTGCGCACGTCGTTCCTCAACCTCCCGTTCGGCGTGCTCGCGGTGGGGCTGGTCGTCCGCGGGTTCTCGGCGTACTTCATGGAGCTCGCGGGCGAACTGGGGTCCGTGGTCGTGCCCGCAGCGGAGATCGGCGCGCTCGCCGTCGAGGGGTTCGCGGTGTCGCCCGAGGAGCGCCTCGCGGCGTTCGTCGTCGCGGGCGTGCTCGTCAGCGTCGTCGGCATCCGGGTGGCGACGCGGTTCAGCGGCGTCGAGGTCGACGTCGAGGAGCCCGTCGAGCCATAGAGTGCAGTATTTCAACGCGGCGGTCCAAGCGGTGGTATGACTGACGGTCAGTGGGTGAGCCTGTTCTCCGGCGGGAAGGACTCCTCGTGGGCGCTGTACCGCGCGCTGGAGGAGGGCCTCGACGTCGCGCGGCTCGTCACCGTCCACCCGGAGGGCGACTCGTACATGTACCACGTGCCCGCGACGCGGCTCGCGGGCCTCGCCGCCGAGAGCGTCGGCATCCCGCTCGTGGACGTCGAACCCGACGACTTCGAGGCGGCCGCGGGCAGCGAGTCCGGCGCGCAGGGCGACACCGAACTCGAACCGCTGGAGGCCGCGCTCGGCGACCTCGCGGCCGACCTCGACGGCGGGCTGGCGGGGGTCACCGCGGGCGCCGTCGAGAGCGAGTACCAGACCTCCCGCATCGAGGCGATGGCCGAACGCCTCGGCTGCGAGGTGTTCGCGCCGCTGTGGCAGCGCGACCCCCGCGAACTCGCCGAGGAGATGCTGGACGCGGGCTTCGAAATCACCGTCGTGCAGGTGGCGGCGTACGGCCTCGACGAGTCGTGGCTCGGGCGTACGCTCGACCGCGCGGCGCTGGACGAACTCGAAGCGCTCAACGACGAGTACGGCGTCCACGTGCTCGGCGAAGGCGGGGAGTTCGAGACATTCGTCACCGACGGTCCGCATATGTCTCGGCCAATCGAACTAGAGTACGACACCGTCTGGAACGGCGACCGCGGCCACCTCGAAATTACGTCCGCGAATCTCGGGTAGTACCGCGACCGAGCGGCAGCGAGGTCGCGGCCTTTTTGGTGCAGATTTTTGCGAGGAGCGGTGCGCGAGCGCGACGCCGGACGGCGAACGGAGTGAGCCGGACGAGCGAGCCGAGCGCACCCGACGAGGAAAAAGGTGCTTCTGAGACGTTCGTCACCGACGGCCCGCACATGGACCGCCCAATCGAGTTGGAGTACGACACCGTCTAGAACGGCGACCGCGGCCACCTCGAAATCACGGACGCGCGGCTGGGCGAGCGGTAGGCGGCCGGTAGCTTATTCCGGGCTCGTGTCGGGAATCCGGTATGGAGTCGGCTGACGAGCACGGGACGAACGCGGCGGGGGAGGCGCCGGAACCGGTAGCGCCGCCCACGGCCGCGGACGGCGAGACGACCGTCACCGAGGAGGGCACGGAACTGGAGCGCTCCATCGGCCTGAAGGGCGGCGTCGCCATCGGCGTCGGGACGATGATCGGCGCGGGCATCTTCGTGTTCCCGGGGCTGGCGGCGGGCAACGCCGGGCCAGCCGCGGCGGGCTCGTTCGCCATCGGCGCCGTCATCGCGTTGCTGGTCGCGCTGCCGGCCTCCGAGCTGGCGACCGCGATGCCCAAATCCGGCGGCGGCTACTACTTCATCTCGCGGGCGCTCGGCGCGCTCCCGGGCGCGGTCGTCGGCATCAGCATCTGGCTCGGGCTGGTGTTCGCCACCGCGTTCTACCTCGTCGGGTTTGGGAACTACGCCGCCGCGCTGCTCGCGGAGGCTGGCGTCGCGGTCGGCGGCGTCCCGGTGGTCGTGCCGCTGGCGCTCGTGTTCGGCGTGGCGCTGACCGCGCTGAACCTCTTCGGGACGGAGAACGCCGCGGCGCTCCAGAACTACGTCGTCGGCCTGCTGTTGACAATTCTGGTCGCGTTCCTCGGCTACGGCGGCCTCGACGCGCTCGGCGTGTTCGGGGCTTCGAGCGCGCCCGAGACGTTCTTTCCGAAGGGCGTGATGCCGATGTTCACGACCGCGGCGCTCGTGTTCACGTCGTATCTGGGGTTCGCGCAGGTCGCCACCGTCGCCGGCGACATCAAAGACCCCGGGCGGAACCTCCCGCTGGCGATGGTGGGCTCGGTCCTCATCGTCGGCGTGCTCTACGTCTCCACCATCTTCGTGGCGACGAGCGCCTTCGGCAGCGGGCGGCTCTCGCAGTTCGGGGAGACCGCCATCGTCGAGGTGGCGCGGGCGTACTTCGGGAATCCGGGCGCGCTCGCCATCCTCGTCGCCGGCCTGCTGGCGACGGTGTCGAGCGCGAACGCGTCGATTCTCTCCACGTCGCGGGCGGTGTTCGCGGTGAGCAAGGACGCGCTCGTCCCGCAGTACGCGAGCCGCCTCAACCTCAAATACGGGACGCCCCACGTCGCGCTCGCAATGGCCGGCGGCCCCGTGCTCGTGCTCGTCGCGCTCGGCGAGGTCGAAGTGCTCGCTGAGGTCGCGTCGTTCCTCCACCTCGTGATGTACGGGCTGATGTGCGTCGCGCTGATTGCGATGCGCCGCGACGAGCCCGAGTGGTACGACCCCGACTTCCGCGTGCCCGCCTACCGGCTGGTCGCGGGCGTCGGCGCCGTCGCCAGCTTCGCGCTCATCGGGTTCATGCAGCGCGCCTCCCAGCTAATCGGGGTCGCCATCATGGTCGCGGCCGCCGGGTGGTACAAGTATTACGCGAGCGACGTGCAACTCAAGGGGGTGCTCTGATGACGGCCGACGAATCCACCGACGAGTCCGCAGGCGACGACCCGCTGCACGTCCGCGAGCCGCCGCGCGTGCTCGTGCCCGTCGAGGTGCTGGAGGGCGAGACCGTCTCGGCGTCGCTGGCGGCGTTCCTCGCGCCAGCGGAGGTCGTCGTGCTGGGCTACCACGTCCTCCCCGAGCAGACGCCGACCGAGCAGGCGAGCATGCAGTTCGAGGACCGCGCGCTGGAGGCCGTCGAGAACGTCGCGGAGACGTTCCGCGCGGCCGGCCGCGACGTGGAGACCCGGGTCGCGTTCACGCACGACCGCGACCAGACCGTCGACCGCGTCGCCGCCGAAGTGGGCGCGACCGCGGTCCTCCTCCCGAACCCTGTTGGGGAGATACGGGAGGTCGTCGTGCCGATTCGCGGCGCGGTCGACGCCGACCGGCTCGCGGACCTCGTCGCCACCCTGCTCGCCGACGACGCGGGCGAAGTCACGCTCTGGGGCATCGAGCAGCCCCTCGGCGGCTTCGACGCCGACGCTGCCGTCGAGTACGTCCGCGAGGCGCTCGCCAGTCGCGGGCTCCCCGCCGACCAGATTACCACCGAGGTTACGGAGGCCGACTCGCCCGTGCGCAGCATCGTGGAGCGCTCGGCGGAGTTCGACGTGGTCGTCATGGGCGAGGGCGGCGAGTCGGTGTTCACGGCGCTGTTCGGCGACGAGAGCGAGCGCGTCGCGGAGGGCGCGGTCGCGCCCGTGCTCGTCGTGCGCGACCGCACCGTCGAGGAGTGACGCCGACGCGGTGCTCGCCGGAGCGACCAGAATCGCGTGGGAGAGTGCCACGCGTCCGCAACTTACGTGTCGCCCGCGGACAGAACGACAGCCGTGTACGACTACCACGTCCACTCGAACTACTCGGACGGGGAGTTCCTCCGACAGATGGTAGAAGCCGCCGAGGACGCCGGTCTTGACGGCGTCGGTATCGCGGACCACTGCAACGTCTTCGGCGGGGAGGACGCCCGCCGCCAGCGCCGCGCGCTCGGGTTCAACCTCGACATCACGCACGAGCGCCGCCGCGAAGCCATCGCCGACGCCCGCGAGGACGCCGCGGTGGAAGTGTTCGACGCCGTCGAGATGGACTACCACCCCGACCACGAGGAGCCCATCGCGGCGTTCCTCGATGACGCCGACTTCGACTACGCCGTCGGCAGCGTCCACGACCTCGACGGCGTGAACGTCCACTACGAGTCGCACTTCGCCGACTACTCCGAGGAGACCCGCCGCGAGCTGGTCGACCGCTACTTCGAGAAGCTCGTCGCGCTCGCCGACGCGGAGCTGTTCGAGATTGCCGCCCACCCCGACCTCGTCGAGCGCAACAGGCACCTCCGCGGGCTCGCCACCGACGACCACTACGAGCGCGTCGCCGACGCGTTCGCGCGCTCGCGCACCGTGCCCGAAATCAACGCCGGCCGCCTGCTCGGGGACTACGGCGAGTTCCACCCCGCGCCCGCGTTCCTCGACACGCTCGCCGACCGCGGCGTCGACGTCACCGTCGGCACCGACAGCCACGAGCCCGACGCCATCGCGCCGCGAATCGACGGCATCGAAGCGGAGCTGGCCGAGCGCGGCCTCGAACCGGTCACAATCGCGGAGTGACGGGCGCGGCAGAACGAGAGGCCGACCCAACTCCGCCGGGTCGAACGTCGCCGAGCGAATCTCAGCGTGCTCGACGAGTCGGTCTCACTCCTCGTCGAACGTCGACAGACTCGCTACGCTCGTCTGTCGGGCACGACCCAGCTACGCTTCGTCGAAGAGGGTCTCGCCCTCGACCATGTGCGCCTCGACGGCGTCCATGTCGAGGGTGAGGCCGAGGCCGGGCTTCTCGGGGACGGTGATGGAGCCGTTCTCGATGACGTCCTCCTCGACGAGGTCCGACCACCAGTCGAGCTCGTAGGAGTGGAACTCCACGGCGAGGCTGTTCGGGATGGCGGCGCCGACGTGCGCGCTCGCCATCGTGCCGATGGGCGAGGAGACGTTGTGCATCGCCACCGGGATGTAGTATTGGTTGGCGGCGTCCGCAATCTTCTGGGTCTCGCGCATCCCGCCGACCTTCGGGAGGTCGGGCGCGACGATGTCGACGGCTTGGTTCTCGATGAGCCGGCGCTCCTCGGTCACGCGGTAGCGGTTCTCGCCGACCGCGATGGGCGTGGTCGTGGACTTAGTGACCTCCGCCTGCACGTCGAGGTTCTCCGGGGGGACGGGGTCTTCGAGCCACCACACGTCGTACGCTTCGAGTTCGCTGGCGAGGCGCTTCGCGGAGCCGCCGGAGAACGTCCAGTGGCAGTCGAAGGCGACGTCCGCGCGGTCCTTGACGCGCTCGGTCACTCGCTCGACGATTTCGGCCTTGTGTCGAATCTCGCCCGGGCGGAGGTGGCGGTTCGCGCGGTCCTTCTCGTGGCCGGAGGGCACGTCGAGGTCGAACTTGAGGGCGTCGTAGCCGAGTTCTTCGACGACGCGCTCGGCCTCGTCCGCACACGCCTCGGGGTCGGCTTCCGCCTCGGTGTGACAGTCGCAGTAGACGCGCACGTCGTCGCGGTACTTCCCGCCGAGCAGCTGGTAGGCGGGCACGTCCAGCACCTTCCCGGCGAGGTCGTGGAGCGCGACCTCGATGCCGGAGATAGCAGTAACAGTAACGCCCTCGACGGAGCCCTCGCCGCTCATCTTCTGGACGAGGTGCTCGAAGAGGCGATCGATGTCGAGGGGGTTCTCGCCGATGACGAACGGCTTCATCCGCTCGATGAGTTCGGGGACGCCGGCGCCCCAGTAGGCCTCGCCGGTGCCGACGACGCCCGCGTCCGTGTAGACGCGGACGAGCGTCCACGGGAAGTTCCCGTCGACCATCGTCGTCTGGACGTCGGTGATTTCTAGGTCGCGCGGGGCGGGTCGCTGTCGGTCGGCGCCCATCGTCTCCGCGGAGAGTTCGCGCATCGTGTACTCCGCGTTCGGGTCGTGGAGGTCGCTGTAGTCGATGCCCATAGGTGGACGTTCACTCGTTTCGGTGTAAATCTATGGTTTCGAGGAGTCCGAGGTCGTCCAGCCGGGCGCCGAGGCGCTCGCGCTGGTCGTCGTCCATCGTGCGCAGCGGCGAGCGAAGCGGGCCGGCGTCGAACCCGCGCAGTTCGAGCGCGGTCTTCACGCCCGCCATGTACGGCCCCTGCTTGAGCGCCGTGCGCACGTCGTAGACGGTGCTCTGGAGGTCGCGCGCCCGTTCGATGTCGCCGGCGTCGTAGGCCTCGTAGAGGTCCACGACCAGCTCCGGGAAGGCGTTCGCGACCGCGGACACCATCCCCGTGCAGCCGAGGTCCAGCCCGGGCACGAGCAGCGAGTCCGACCCCGCGAGGAACGTCAGTTCGGGGTGGGCGTCGACGGCCTGCCCGAGCCACGGCACGTCCTTCGAGGAGTCCTTGACGCCCGCGAGGTTGTCGATGGCCGCGAGGTCGTCCAGCACGGACAGCGACAGGGAGTTCCCGGTCTTCGAGGGGATGTGGTAGATGTAGACCGGGATGTCGACGGCCGCGCAGACGCGCTCGTAGTGGGCGACCGCAGCCTCGTCGTCGAGTGGGTAGTAGTACGGCGTGACGACGACGACGCCGTCGGCGCCGGCGTCCTCGGCGTGCTCGGCGTGGGCGACCGTCTGCCGGGTGCTGGGGGCGCCGACGCCCGCGATGACGGGCACGTCGCCGCCGACTTCGTCGACGACGGCTTCGACGACGCGCTGGCGCTCGTCGCCGGTCAGCAGTGGGAACTCGCCGTTCGTGCCGAGCGGGAAGACGCCGTCGACGCCGCTGTCGACGACGAAGCGGGCGTGCTCGGCGGTGCGCTCGAAGTCGACGGTCTCGTCGTCGTGGAACGCTGTCACCGTGGGCGGCACGACCCCGTGGAGGCCGAGGGGGTCGTCCGCGCCGGGGACGGGTGCGTGGTCTGGCACGTGCGGCGGGTCGCCCGCCGCCAGCATAAGCGACGCGGTTCGCGCGACGGCTTTTCCACAGGTGAGTAAACTTTTTGTCGATTGCGGTGGTATTGGTTGGCATGGACGTCGAGGTGAAGCTCACCGGCACGCTCGCCGCTCGCACGGGCACCCACAGCGCCCGCGTCGGCGTCGGCCACGACGCCACGGTCGCCGACGTGGTCGACGCGCTCGCCGACGAACTCGGCCCACAGGTCCGCGCGGGCGTCCTCGAGGGGTCGCGGCTCCGCACCGACACGGTCGTCGTCCGAGACTCCACGGACGGCGAGCCGCTGTCCGCCGCCAGCCGCCTCCGCGAGGGCGACACCGTCCGCTTCACGCTCGCCACCTGACTACTGTTCTGCGAGCCGGTTCAGCGCCCACGCCGTCCGCAGTACCTCGTCGGCCGCGCCCTCGTCGAAGACGAGGTCGTCGGTGTCCCAGACGTGTTCGAGGACGCGCGTGGAGGCGTGGTCGGGGGCCGCGGCGATGCCCGCGTCCTCGTCGGCGACCCACTCCATCACGCGCAGGTCGCTCTTGGAGTCACCCATCACGAGCGCGAACGGGTCGTCGACGCCGAGCACGTCGAAGGCCGCCTGCACGCCGACGACCTTGTTCAGCTCCCGGGACGCGATTTCGGCGGCGTCGGCCTCGTAGTACGCCACGTCCACGCGTTCGAGCACCGCGCGCACGTCCTCGGGGACGGCGGCGTCCGCGGGGCGCTGGTCGGCGTCCGCGAGCACGTCGGCGATTTCGGGGTCCTGCTCGGCGTAGAACGCGCGCACGTCCTCGACGGTCGCGCCCGCGACGCAGTCCGCGAGCAGTTCGAGTTCGTAGCGGAGCGCGTCGTCGATGAGGGCGCGGGCGCGCTCGGTGCCCGTCTCGAAGTTCGGCTTGAGCGTGACGTTGAACTCGTTGCCTTGGAGGTGACAGCCCTGCCGGATGCCCTCCGGGGCGTCCGAGAGCACGCGGGCGCGAACCTCGTCGAAGACTCCGCGAACGTCCTCGTCCAGTCCCTCGTAGAGCAGTTGCTTCGTGTCGGGGCCGTGGCCGGGCGTGAACACGCCCGTCCCCGCCTCGTAGACGATGGAGACGCTCCCAGAGTGGACGAGTTCGTTGCCCAGTCCCTGAATCAGGAACCCCTTGACGTTCTCTAAGGTCTGGCCCGTGCAGATGACGATGGGGACGCCGGCCTCGTGGAACTCCGTCAGGAGGTGGAGGGTCTCGCGGGGAATCTCGTTGTCCGTGTGGCCAGCCGAGCGCAGCGTCTCGTCGACGTCGAGCACGAGCGCGTTGACGCCGCGGTCGTACTTCGCGTGGAGGTCCAGCGCGGCGAACGCCTGCTCGCGGGACGCGCGCGCGGCGAGTTCGGCGTACGTGTCGCCGTCCTCGAAGGCCGCGCGGACGTCGTCCTTGCGCGCGGTGAGTTCGTCGCTGGCGGACTCCCAGTATTCGAGGGCCACGCGGGAGTCGACGGGCGGAAACAGGTCCACGAGGTCTTGGTACGCGCGCAGGGTGTCCGCGTCGGACTCGTCGTAGAGAGCGTACAGCCGGTCGTACCGTTCCATACCGGGACGTGGGCGGGCACCACTTTAGGTGTGGGTGGGAGACGCGGCGAACGACTTACTCGGTGTATAATAAATATTTAGTCGGTGTGGGTGAGAGACCGAAGCATGGACGCAATCGCCGTCACCCGCGACGACCGGACGCCGCGCGTCGTCGACCTGCCGCGACCAGAGCCCGACGCCGGCGAGGCGCTCGTGCGCACGCTCCGCGTCGGCGTCGACGGCACCGACCACGAAGTCATCGCGGGCGGCCACGGCGGCTTCCCCGAGGGCGACGACCACCTCGTGCTCGGCCACGAAGCCGTCGGCGTCGTCGAAGACCCCAACGACACCGACCTCGACGCCGGCGACGTCGTCGTGCCGACGGTGCGCCGCCGGCCGAACGGCGGCAACGAGTTCTTCGCGCGCGGCGAGCCCGACATGGCGCCCGGCGGGCAGTACCACGAGCGCGGCATCGAGGGCGCGCACGGCTTCATGGCGGAGCTCTTCACCAGCCCCGCGGAGTTCCTCGTGGAGATTCCCGCCGACCTCGCCGAGCGCGGCTTCCTCGTCGAGCCCGTGAGCATCTCCGAGAAAGGGTTCGAGCACGCGTTCGCCGCGCGGTCGGCGTTCGACTGGGACCCCGACGCGGCGCTCGTGCTCGGGAACGGCTCGCTGGGCCTGCTCACGCTGGCGATGCTGGAGGGCGACGACCGCTTCGAGCGCACGTACTGTCTGGGCCGCCGCGACCGCCCCGACCCCACCGTCGACATCATCGAACGCCTCGGCGCGACGTACGTCGACTCCCGGGAGACGCCCGTCGATGAGGTGCCCGCCGCCCACGAGCCGATGGACTTCGTCTACGAGGCCACCGGCTACCCGAAGCACGCCTTCGAGACCGTCGAGGCGCTGGCCCCCAACGGCGTCGGCGCGCTCCTCGGCGTCCCCGAGGACTGGGACTTCGAGGTCGCGGGCGGCCGCCTCCACCGCGAACTCGTCCTCGAAAACAAGGCGCTGGTCGGCAGCGTCAACTCCGGCGTGAAGCACTTCGAAGCCGCCGTCAACACCCTCCAGTCGCTCCCGGAGTGGCTGTTCGACGACCTCGTCACCGGCGTCTACGACCTCGACGAGTTCGAGCGAGCATTCGTCGACGACGAAACGACCATCAAGACGGCGGTTCAATTCGACAGTAGATGAAGAACGTCGACGACCTCATCGACAGCGCCTCGGAGCTCGCGGCCCGCGGGCTGTCGCGCGGCGAAATCGCGGACGAACTGAACGTCTCCCGGGAGACGGCCAGCTGGCTCGTCGAGCGCGCGGGCGGCACCGCCGCCCCCGTCGAGGACGAACCCGCCGGCGGCCCCCAAGACGTGCACGTGGACTGGAGCAACATCGGCGAGGCCGGTGCGCGCCTCAACGCCGTCGGGATGGCGCTTGCGGACGCGCTCCGCGAGCACAGCCACGACGTCGACCTCATCGTCGGCGTCGAGAAGGCGGGCGTGCCGCTGGCGACCGCCGTCTCCAACGAGCTGAAGACCGACCTCGCCACGTACACGCCCCGCAAGCACCAGTGGGAGGAAGGCGACATCGAGAATCTCGGCGGGAGCTTCAGCCGGAACTTCGCCAGCGTCGAGGACCGCGAGTGCTTCGTCGTCGACGACACCATCACCTCCGGCACCACCATCACGGAGGCCGTCGACGCCATCCGCGACGCCGGCGGCAAGCCCGTCGCGGCCGGCGTCCTCGTGGACAAGCAGGGCATCTCGGACGTCGACGACGTCCCCCTCGAATCCCTGTTCCAAGTCATCCGCGTCGGCAACGACGAGTAACGGGACTGGCGGCGCGTCTGCCGGCTTCGCGGCGGCGAGCGCCGCGTCCCAAGGCCTTTCTCCGTGCTCGCCGTAGGGAGCGTATGGCTTTCGACCCGATGGACTCCGAGATGGAGCAGGAGGCAGTCGACGAAATCGTCGAGACGGCAATCGAGAACAACGACGTGGTGCTGTTCATGAAGGGCGACGCGCGGATGCCCCAGTGCGGCTTCTCGAAGCGCGCAATCAACCTCATCTCGCAGTACCGGCCGGACGTGCACACGGTGGACGCGCTCCAGAGCCTCGACGAGTTCCGCGTCGCGCTCGAAGAGCGCAGCGGCTGGGAGACCATCCCGCAGACGTTCGTGGACGGCGAGTTCGTCGGTGGCAGCGACATCCTCTCCGAGTTGGAGGAGCGCGGCGAGCTCGCGGACGAACTGAACGCCGACGAGGCCGACGTCGAGGAGAACGCGAGCGCCGCCAGCCCCGACGACGGCGTCGAGTCCCCCTTCTAAGCGGTCGTTTCTCCGCTACTCGACTGGCACGCCGCGGGTCGCGGTGGCCTTGAAGGAGACGACCACGTCGCGGCCGGGCGCCAGCGAGAGCCGGTCGCGGCTGTCCTCTGTGACGAGCGCGAGCAGCGGGTCGTCCGCGCCCACGTCGACGGCGACCCGGGCGACGCTCTCGCCGGTCTCGACGTCGTCGACGACGCCCGAGAACCGGTTCCGGGCGCTCGTGTGCTCGGGCGTCGGCGTGTCCTCGGGGTCGGTCAGCGTCACGGCGTCCGCGCGCAGCGTGAGGAGGACGTCGCCGTCGCCTTCCGGGACGAGCGCGCGCACGCGGCCGGCCGCGGTCTCGACGGTGGCGAGTTCGCCGTCGCGCTCGACGACCGTTCCCGACAACACCGTCTCTGCGACCTCCGTGAGCCCCTCGAAGCTCGTGCGCACGCGCTCGAACGTCGCCAGCAGTTCGGTGGCGGTGTCCGTGAGTTCGCTGCCGCCGCCGCCGGCGCCGCCGCGCTGTCGCTCCACGAGCGACCCGAACGCGTCCTCCAGTTCGACGACGCGGCGCTGGGCGTGCGCGTACGACCGGCCCAGCGACTCCGCGGCGCGGCTCAGCGACCCCTCGCTGTCGATGGCGCGCAGCAGCGCCACGTCGCGCGTGTCGAGGGTCACCCCGTCAGCGCCGACGTACGCGTCGAACTCGGGGTTGGCGTCCATGCGTCGCTGTAGCCCGAGCACGCGCAAAAGGATTGGGTGCGCCGTCAGTAGATGAGCTCGTCGTCCTTCTCGACCATGTAGAGGGTGCGCGCGGCGACGTTGACCGCGTGGTCGCCGACGCGCTCCAAGTCCCGGACCGTCAACAGCATCCGCGAGACGTCGTTCATCAGCGCCTCGACGTCGCTGTCGTCGGAGTCGGTGTCGATTTCGGTCTCGATGAGGTCCCGCATCACCGTCTGGGAGGCCTGCCGGCACGCCTCGTCGAGGTCGTCGTCGCGGTCGGCGATGTCGTAGCAGGCGTCGATGTCCTCGGCGGCGTACGCGTCCATCGCGTCCTCGACCATCTCGATGGTGGTGGTGCCGATGGACTGGATGTCGACCTCGGGGAACATGTCGCGGTCCGCGTCGAGGGTGTACTCCGCGAGATTCGTGGCGAGGTCGCCGATGCGTTCGAGGTCGGTCGTGATCTTGAACGACGACGCGATGAGCCGGAGGTCGCCGGCGACGGGCTGCTGGAGCGCCAGCAGGTCGATGCAGTCCTCTTCGAGGTCGAGGTAGAGCTCGTTGACCTCGTCGTCGCCGTCGATGACCTCCCACGCGGCCTCCTCGTCTTTCTGCTCCATGGCTTCGAGCGCGAGCCGGAGGCGGTCGACGACCAGTTCGCTCATGTAGAGGACGTCGCTGCGGAGCGAGTCGAGTTTCTCCTGATAGCTGTCTCGTGCCATGTTCGTTACCCGAACTTACCGGTAATGTAATCTTCGACCCGGTCGTGCTCCGGATTCTCGAATATCTGGTCGGTGTCCCCGAACTCCACGAGCTCGCCGCCCGTGAGGAAGACGGCCGTCTTGTCGGAGATGCGGGCGGCCTGCTGCATGTTGTGCGTGACGATGACGACGGTGTAGTCCTCGGCGAGCTCCTCGATGAGGTCCTCGACTTGGCTGGTCGCCACCGGGTCCAGCGCGGACGCCGGCTCGTCCATCAACAGCACCTCGGGGTCGGGCGCGATGGCGCGCGCGATGCAGAGGCGCTGCTGCTGGCCGCCCGACAGCGCGAGCCCGGACTCGTCGAGCCGGCCGCTGACCTCGTCCCACAGCGCCGCGCGCTTGAGGGACTGCTCGACGATTTCGTCGTGGTCGCCCTCCACGTCCTGAATTTCGAGGCCGTAGGCGACGTTGTCGTAGATGCTCTTCGGGAACGGGTTCGGTTCTTGGAACACCATGCCGACGCGGCGGCGCAGCGCCACCGGGTCCACGTCGGGGTCGTAGACGTTCTTCCCGCGCAGGGTGAGTTCGCCGTCGACGCGGCAGACGTCGATGCGGTCGTTCATGCGGTTGATACAGCGCAGGAACGTCGACTTCCCGCAGCCCGACGGGCCGATGATGGCGGTGACGCGGTTCTCCGGGATGTCGATGTCGATGCTGTCCAACGCTCGCTCCTCGCCGTAGAAGACGTCGAGGTCCCGGGAGCTGATGATGGGGTCGGGGGTCGTTCCCGGCGTGGGGCCGGAGGTCGCGCTGGCGACGTCCGTCTCCACGAGCATGTCGTCGTTCGTCGGGTCGGCGGTCTCCCCGCGGGCCGGTTCCTCGGTCTCTGGTGTGTTGTCACTCATGGTTACTCCGTGGACTGGTACTTGTTCCGCAGCACGATGGCGATGGAGTTCATCGCCAGCAGGATGGCGACGAGCACCACGACGCCAGCCGGCACGGCCTTCTGGTAGAAGTCCTCGCTGGCGTAGAGGCTCGACCACGCGTACACCTGCAGCGGCATCGCGCTGACGGCCTCCGAGAGCGCGGTCGGCAGCGAGTATTTGACGTTCGGCGCGCCGATCATGATGAGCGGCGCGGTCTCGCCGATGGCGCGCCCGAGCGCGAGAATCGTCCCGGTGAGGATGCCGGAGAACGACCGCGGCAGCACGACGTTCTTGACGGTCTGCCACTTCGTCGCACCCATCCCGTAGGAGGCCGCGCGGGTCTCCTCGGGGACCGCGCGGATGGCCTCCCGAGCGGAGATGATGACGATGGGGAGGATGAGCAGGCCGAGCGTCGCGCCGCCGAGCAGCACCGTTCCCGGCGGCTGGTCGAGGTACGTGACGAACAGCCCGAGCCCGAGCAGGCCGTAGACGACCGACGGGACGCCCGCGAGGTTCGAGATGTTCACGTCGATGACGCGCGTGAATCGGTTGTCCGGCGCGTACTCTTCGAGGTAGACGGCGGCGCCGATGCCGACCGGGAACGCGAGCACGGCGACGGTCACCATCAGCAGAATCGAGCCGCCGACGGCGGGGTAGAAGCCGGCGTCGGCGGCGGTGCTGCTGTGGGCGTTCGTGAGGAACTGCCAGTCGACCCACGACTGCGGGCCGGCGAACCCGACCGCGTCGACGACCGCCGCGCCGACCAGCGAGCCGACGACGACGGCCGCGGGGACGAGCAGGCCGACGCGTTCCGTCGGGCGGTTGGCGGCGGTGCCGGCCGCGTAGACGAGCGGCGGGACGAGGCCGACGGCCGTGACGACGACGCCCGGCACGCGGTCGACGCCCGCGAACGGCGCGAGTGCGCCGCCGAGCACGACGAACGCGAAGACGGCGGCGCCGACGAGCACGTGCGCGCGTCGGTCGCGGTCGGCGGCGACGAACCGGCTCCCGACGTACGCCGCGGGCGGGCCGAACGTCGCGGCCAGCATCAGCCACGGCGCGGGCGCGTACGGCAGGCCGGCGACGAAGCCGAACAAGCCCGGCGCGAGCGACGGGACGCCGGCCAGCGAGCCGAGCGGACCGGGGACGCCGAACAGCGAGAGGTAGAACACCGCGACGGTGACGACGAACTGCGCGGCGAACGAGACGCGGTGGTCGTAGCTGACGACGAGCGCGGTCACCGCGGTCGGGACGGCCAGCGCGAGCAGGAACGCCAGCCACGTCAGCGGCTCGACGATGTCCACGAATATCATCGCCGCGCCGCCGCTGAACATCGCCGCGACGACGACGAAGCCGATGGTGAACACGCCCGTGCGGAGCGCCTCGACGCCGCGCCGGTAGGCGTACGCGCCCGCCGCCAGCGTCGGTAGCACGAGCGTGAGGAGGAACGTGAGGTGCCAGCCGGGGTCGGCGGTCAGCGGCTGGATAGCGTCGTTGGCGACGTACACCAGCAGAATCGTGACGAAGACGAGCCCGAACAGCGTCGCCGCCAACAGCAGGTAGCGGAACAGCGTGCCCGCGGTGCGGCTGACGCGCCCGAACCCGTCGAAGTCCGTGTTCGTTGCCATCTCAGTACTCCTCCCGGTATCGCTGTGCGACGTAGTCGCTGATGACGTTCATGGCGAGCGTGATGACGAAGAGGGTGATGCCGATGGCGAACACGCTCCGGTAGGCGATGCCGCCGCCCGTGACGTCGCCGCCGATGAGCTTGATCATCGCGGCGGTCATCGGGAGCGCGCGCTCCGTGTACGTCGCGGGGTTCAGCGGGTTGAGGAACTGCGCGGTCGAGCCGGCCGCGATGGTGACCGCCATCGTCTCGCCGATGGCCCGCGAGAGCGCGAGGATGAACGACGAGAAGATGCCCGACAGCGCCGACGGGACGACGATGCCCGTCGACACCTCGAACTTCGTCGCGCCCATCCCGTAGCCGGCCTGCCGGAGCTCCTCGGGGACGGCGGACATCGCGTCCTCGCTGATGGACGCGACCATCGGGATGATCATGATGCCGACGACGATGCACGCCGACAGCATGTTGAACGTCCCCAGCCCCGGGACGAACGGCTGGAGCATCGGCGTGATGTAGATGACGGCGAAGAAGCCGTAGACGACCGTGGGGATGCCCGCCAGAATCTCCAGCCCGGGCTTGAGTATCGAGCGCACGCGCGGGCTGGCGTACTCGCTGAGGTAGATGGCGGTGCCGACGCCGAGCGGCAGCGCGATGACCGACGACCCGATCATCACCATCAGCGTCGCGGTCACGAGCGCGAGCACGCCGAAGCTCCCGCTGGTCGGTTGCCACACGGTGCCGGTGAGGAACTCGACGACAGTCGCGGTCTCGCCCTCCACGCCGACCAGCGGCGCGGAGAACGTGAAGAACTTCGCCGCCTCGGTCGTCAGGAGGACGATGAGGCCGATAGTCGTGGCTATCGAGAGCGCGGCACACACGAAGAAGAACGTCCGCGAGAGGAGCTCCGGTGGCGCGTTCTGGGTCCGACGAGTGAGGTCGTCCGCCAGGCTGTCGCCGCTCATTGATTTGTCTCGGTCATGCTGAACCTATAATCTCTTTGTTCGGCCGCGTGGGCGTTAGCTCTGCGCTTCCTCAATTGCGGTTTCGAGGGCGTCGAGCTGTTCCTGTTGGTCCTCCTCGCTGAGCGGCACGTAGCCGACGTCCTCGGCGACGATTTTCTCGCTGGTGGCGTTCTCCAGCCAGAAGCGCGTGAACTCCGCGATGTGTTCCTCGGCGAGCGAGGACTTCGCGGGGTACGTGAACAGCGGCCGCGACAGCGGGGTGTACTCGCCCGAGCGCGCGGTTTCGAGGCTCGGCTCAACGGGCTCGCCGTCGCCGTCGTCGATGGCGAGGGCCGTCACGCGGTCCTTGTTCGTGGAGTAGTACGCGTACCCCATGTAGCCCATCGCGTACTCGGAGCCTTCGACGCCCTGAATGATGGTGCGGTCCTGCTCGGTGCCGGAGTAGTCCTGTCGGTGGCTGCGCTCCTCGTCGCCGCCGTGGAGGACGGCCTCGATGAAGTAGTCGTAGGTGCCGGAGGCGTCCGAGGGGCCGTACAGTTCGAGGGGCTCGTCGGGCCAGTCGGAGTTGACGTCGCTCCAGAGCTCGGGCTGCTCTTCGGCCGACCAGATGGTCGCCAGCTCCTCGACGGTGATGCTGTCGATGCCGAGGTCGTTGTTGACGATGACGGTGAGCGCGTCCGTGGCGACCGTCAGCTCGACGGGCTCGACGTCGTTGTCGGCGCACTGCTGTTCTTCCTGCTCCTGAATGGGGCGGGAAGCGTTGTTGAAGTCGGTGTTCCCCGGACAGAAGTGGTTCGCGAAGCCGCCGCCGGAGCCGGTCGACTGCAGATTGAAGTCCACGCCGTCGTGTTCGGCGCGGAACTCCTCGGACATCGCCGTCGCGAGGGGGAAGACCGTCGAACTCCCCGCGATGTCGATGGTCCCCGAGAGCTCGTCGTCAGAGCCGCCGTTGCCGGTGCTCTGACAGCCGGCGAGGGCCGCGGCGCCGGCGACACCGACGCCGGTCAGGAACTGGCGACGCGTCCGAGCGTCCGACTTGCTGTGAGTCATCAACTGATAGTGAGGGTGATGTAGATAAATACCCTACTATGATACCTATATAGAGATACCTATGTAGACGTTCACACGGGTATCTCGCGGCATCCCTTGACCGAACGCCATCCGCAATAACCAGACTGTATGGGCCTATAACGCCACTTCTGTATTCCTCATGTCCCGGTATAAGAGATATATATGGGTGGAAGAATTTATATTGGTACACTCTCAACCGCGAACTATGGAACGAAGGAAGGTGCAGGTCACCGGCGGGTCGACGTTCACCGTCTCGATACCGAAAGGCTGGGCGCGGGACCACGACGTCGAGGCCGGCGACGAGGTGGGCTTCCACCCCGACAGCGGGTCGCTCCTGTTGACGCCCGTCACGCCTTCGGACACCGAGGAGGGGACGCTGGACATCTCCGGGATGGAGGGCGACGAACTCATGCGCGCGGTGATGACGATGTACGTCAGCGGGTTCGACGTGCTCGCGCTCGAAGCCGACCGCATCACCGCCGACCAGCGCCGCGTCATCCGCAACGCCACCCAAGGACTGGTCGGCCTCGAAGTCCTCGAAGAGACCGGTGACCGCGTCGTCATCCAAGACCTGCTGGACTCCTCGGAGCTGTCGATTCACAACGCCGTCCGGCGGATGCACCTCATCTCCACGTCGATGCTCGGGGACGCCGTCGACGCGCTCGGCGACCGCGACCTCGACGTCGCCACCGACGTCATCGAGCGCGACGACGACGTCGACCGGCTCTGGTACGTCGTCTCTCGCATCTTCCGCGGCGCGCTGCGCTCCCCGAAGGTCGCACAGGAGATCGGGCTCGGCCGCGAGACCGCCTTCGACTACCACTCCAGCGCCCGCCAGCTGGAGCGCGTCGCCGACCACGCCGCGAAAATCGCCAACGTCACGCGCGACCTCGACGACGACGTGCCCGAGGAAGTCGCGGACGCGCTCGGCGAACTCGAAGCCGACGCCAGCGACATCGTCGGCACCGCGATGGAGGCACTGTTTACCGACGACCCCGAGGAAGCCACCCGCCTCGCCAACGATGCGCGCGCGGACGTCCGCGGCATCGACGAGCACACGCGTGCTATCGACGACCTCCTCCACGACCTCGACCCCCACCACGCCCAGCACCTCGGCCTCGTCGTCGACTCCCTCTCCCGGAGCGCCGACTACGGCGGCAACATCGCCGAGACCGCTCTCCAGAAGTCCGCGCCCACGCCCGGCCCGTAAGTTCTGCCGGCGTCCGCGACTACTGACAGCGCTCCTCGAAATCCACAAACCTATACGTTCAAACACCGACCCCGGGCGTATGAGCGAGGACTTCCCCGACTACCTCGACGTCGACTACGCGGACGGCGAAGGCGAGTCCCCCGAGGGCTACCCGACGCTCGAAGACAAAATCCAGAAGGCAGTCGAAGTCACCCGCAAGGGCCTCGAAGAGTACGAGAACCCCGCCATCATGTGGACCGGCGGGAAGGACTCCACGCTCACGCTGTACTTCGTCAAGGAGGTCGCCGAGCAGTTCGACCTCGAAGTCCCACCGACCATCTTCATCGACCACTTCCAGCACTTCGACGAACTCCACGACTTCGTCGACCACTGGGCCGACGAGTGGGACCTCGACGTCGTCTACGCCCGCAACGAGGACGTCGGCGACTACGTCGACGCCAACGACCTCGAACCCGGCGACGACATCCCCATCGATGCGCTCAATGAGCAGAACCAGCACCACGTCCGCAACCTCCTCGAATACGAGGAGGAGTCGTTCCCGTTCCTGCTGGACACGTACGTCGGCAACCACCTCCTGAAGACCGTCGCGCTCAACAACGCCCTCGAAGAGTACGACGTCGACGGCATCCTCTCGGGCATCCGCTGGGACGAACAGGAAGCCCGCGCCGACGAGACGTTCTTCAGCCCGCGCCACGACCCCGACGTCTACCCGCCCCACGACCGCATCCAGCCGATTCTCCAGTTCGACGAGGCCGCCGTCTGGGACGCCTTCTGGTTCTACGTCGTCCCCGAGACCGTCGAAGACTACCCCGACGACGGCTACGTCCCGCAGGACTACGACGACCTCCCGAACGGCCTCACCCACGAGGACATCCCCGTCTCCCCGAAATACTTCAAGGGCTTCCGCTCGCTCGGCAGCGAAGTCTCCACGGACAAGGCCGCCGAGGAGCCCGCGTGGCTCCAAGACTTGGAGAACACGACCGAGCGCGCCGGCCGCGCCCAAGACAAAGAAGACCTCATGGAGCGCCTGCGCGACCTCGGGTACATGTAGTACCTTTTTGCTGCGCGCGCCTTCGGCGCGCTGGCAAAAAGCTACGCTAAAAAGCCCCGTCGAACCCCCTACGGGGGTTCTCGGCGCCCGCGCCTGACGGCGCGGTGAATCGCGCGGCTTTGCCGCGCGAATGCTCCGCTGCTCTGCTGTTTTCGTTATTCCTCGGAGAAAGAACCGTTCGGTAGGAAAGCGGCTACGCAGTCAGTTCAGTTCCACGGCGCGAAGCCGGGGTCGACTTCGCGCTCGACGGTGTCGATGGCGTCGATTTTCTCGATGTCCTCGTCGTCGAGGTCGACCGCGAGGCTCTCGAAGTTGTCGAGGACGTGGGCTTCGCTGGTCGCCTTCGGGATGGCGGTGACGCCCTTCTCACGGACCCACGCGAGGCTGACCTGCGCTTCGCTGACGCCGTGCTTGTCGGCGACCGCCTGAATCTCGGGCTGGTCGAAGATGTCGCCGCGCGCGAGCGGCGAGTACGCGACGAGTTCGAGGTCGCGGCCCTCCGCGTACTCGCGGAGTTCCTCCTGCGGCAGGAGCGGGTGGAGTTCGACTTGGTTGGCGAACGGGTCCTCGCCGAGCACGTCGCGGGCCTCGTCGAGGTGGCGCGGCTCGAAGTTGCTCACGCCGATGCGGTCCACGAGGCCGTCCTCCTGAAGCTGCTGGAGCGCCGACAGCGTCTCCGCGGCGTCGTACTCGCCTGACGGCCAGTGGACGTACAGGAGGTCGACGGAATCGACGCCGAGCTTGTCGAGGCTCTCCTCGGTGGTCGAGAGCACGTCGTCGTGCGCGAGGTTCTCGATCCAGACCTTCGTGGCGAGGAAGATGTCCTCGCGGGGGACGTCGGCCTCGGCGATGCCGCGACCGACGGCCTCCTCGTTGCCGTACGCCTGCGCGGTGTCGATGTGGCGGTAGCCCGCTTCCAGCGCGGTGCGGACGCTCTCCGCGCACTGGTCGGGGTCCTCGTTCTGCCACGTGCCGAGGCCGAGCATCGGCATCTCGTTCGCCAGCGGTGCGCGTCGCTGCTCGTTCTGAGACATGTCCGAATACAGGCGCGCCGGCGGGTTAGTGCTTGGGGAGCCGGCGGCGTCCGTGGCCTATCGCTCGGCGAGGCGCTGCTTGGCGAAGCGCGCGAGCAGCGGGAGGTCGTCGAGGTGGACGAGCTTCGAGATGCCCGCGAGCCCGCCCTCGTTGGCCTCGCTGAGCGTCTCCACGTCCATCGCGTTGAGGTCGTCCATGAGGCGGTCGTAGCGCTCGTTCGGCGCGAGATAGAGGAGCTGGGTCATCGCCAGCCGGCGGCGCATGTCGGGAGCGACCCGCTGCTGCCAGAGGTCGTCGTAGACCGACATCGCCTCGGCGGACGTGTCCGTCTCGTGGCCCATCAGGCAGCGGTCCGCGGTGATGGCGGCCGCGCGCGCGGACTCCATGCCCTTGTGGATGCCCTCCCCCCACAGCGGGTCGACCGTCGGGACGGTGTCCCCGATGGCCATGAAGTTGTCCGTGCTGAAGCCGTCCGGCATCTGGATGTGCGCGGAGCCGCGGTGCTGTTGCTTGTCCGCGATGCGCTCGGCGTCCTCGAAGCGCGGGTCTGTCTCCAGCCACTCTTCGAGGTGGTCGTCGATGCTCTTCGAGGCGTCGCCGAACTGCTGGTAGCGCTCGTTCTGGATGTAACAGAGCCCGACCTTCGCGGTGTCCCCGCCCGTGTGGAAAATCCACGAGTAGCCGCCCGGCGCGAGGTCGTGGTCGAGGCGCAGCATCATCGCGTCCCGCAGGTCCGCGAAGTCCGGGTGGTCCACGTCGACGCCCTCCATCTCCCACTCGATGCCGACCGCTTGGTGCTGGCGCTGGAGGTCGCAGACGCCGAGCTTCTTCGCCAGCGGCGCGGCCGGCCCAGTCGCGTCCACGACGATGTCGGCGTACACCTCCTCGTCGCCGGCGTACTGCACGCCGACGATGTCCCCGTCCTCCATGATGGGGTTGTTCACGCGCGCGCCGAAGCGGTACTGTGCGCCGTGCTCGCGGCCCTCCGCGACGAGCCACTGCTTGAACTCCGCGAACTCCAGCACCGCGCCCGGCTGATGCTGAGCGAAGTGCTCGTTCGGGGATTCGAGGACGACCTCGTCGGTGTACTGCATCACCACGTCGTCGGGAATCCCGAACGCGCCCGTCATCGACGCGAACGTGCCCGCGGTGGACTTGTTCGACTGGCGCGGGAACCCGTCCTCGGGCTCGGCCTCCAGCACGAGGACGTCGTAGTTCCGCTGGGCGAGGTCTCGGGCGCACTGTGCTCCTGCCGGGCCGGCGCCGGCGACGACGACGTCGTAGTGCTCAGACATGGCGTAGAGGGGGTAGGGTTTCGTGTGGTGGTCGCGCGGACGCCGGGGCGGCGACACCGGCGGGCCGGAACTGGCCCGCGGCCTCGACCCGGGGTCGGCGTCCGCGGTCGCTGTTACTCGACGTAAGTCGGGACGCAGGTAAAAAACACGCGGGAACGTTCCTGACGCCCGCGAGAGGGCGGAATTGGAGTTACTCGGCTTCCTCGCTGTCGCCCATCCACCGCAGGCCGAGCAGCCGGTAGCCGTCGAACTCGCCGGCGTCGATTTCGCGCTCGATTTCGGCGTGCGTGTCGGCGTCGATGCGCGCGAGGTGACAGAGCGGATGGCCGGGCGCCGCCACCGGGTTCTCCAGTATCCCCACGAGAATCCCCGTGAACGGCGCGTCCACGACGTGCTCCTCGGTGCTGAAGTGGTCGGTGATGGTGCAGATGGTCTCGCCCTCGTGGACCAGCGGCGTCGGCCCCCACTGCATGTCCACGAGGCCGCCGGTGTCCGCGCGCAGCCACCGCTTCTCTTGGTTCCCGCCGAGCACCTCCTGCCAGCCCGGATGCGCGACCTCACCGTCGGGGAGCACGTCGTAGGCCGCGAGCACGCTCTCGACGCCGTCGAGAGCCTTCTCCACGAGCGGGCGCTGGAACCGGTGAGCCTTCCCCATCTCGACGGTGATGGTGGGGATGCCGTCCCGGGTGGCGACCGAGCGCAGCGACCCGTCGTCGCCCGCGCCCGCGAGAATCACGTTCGCGCCGAACGCCTCCGCGAGTTCGACGATCTCGGGGTTCGACGTGTCCGCGCGCACGTGGTACATCGTCGTCCGGTTTCGCGTTGACGTGTGGAAGTCCACGACGCGGTCGCACTGCGCGACGAAGCGCCGGTAGACCTCGTGGGCCATCCGCTCGGCGGTGTTCGCGCGCTCGCGCCCCGGGAACGAGCGGTTGAGGTCTTGGTCGTAGATGGGGATGTCGCGCTGCTGGGCGAGGTAGCCGGGGACGTTGACGACGTGCAGGCAGACCAGCGTCCCGTGGAGGTCGCCGGGGCCGTACTCGGCGGCGACCTCTTGGAGGACTTTCACGCCGTTGAGCTCGTCGCCGTGAATGCCCGCGACCAACCCGACGGTCGGCCCGCCGGCCTCGCCATTGATGACCGTTACCGGCATCTCCACGGGGTCGCCGAGGTACGTCTCCCCGATTTCGTAGCGCAGGTGGCGCTTCTCGCCGGGGGGCACCTCTCCCTCGTACCGGAACGGCTCCGGCTCGCTATCTGTCATACTCGGTCCACGTAGCCGGCGACGATAAACACGACGACGGTGCGGAGTCGTCGCTGTGCGGAGCGGAAAACGAGAGTGGAGAGGGCGCAGCATCCGCGAGCGCCGGAGGCGCGAGCGGTTCACCGAGCGCACAGCGCTCGGGCGCCGAGGACCCCCGGAGCGGGGTCCGACGGCGCTTTTTCCGCAAGTTTTTGCCGAGGGGCGCCTGCGGCGCCCCGCAGCGCAAAAAGTGCGTTAGTAGAACTCCCGGACGAGGTCGGTGGCGCCGTCGGGGGCGCCGTCGGGAATCTCGGCCATGTTCTCGGTGACGCCGTGGGCTTCGTGGTACGGCGTGGAGTTCTCGTCCTGGTAGAGGACGCCCATGTACTCCTTGTCGGCGTCGAGGATGGCGTCCTTGGCTTGGTCGTAGTCGTGGCGGTCGTAGTCGTCTTCCTCGGAGAGGTCGACGAGGCTGTCGCGGAAGTAGTCGTAGGTGTCGACGTCGTTGAACGTGACACACGGGCTGAACGTGTTGACGAGGCTGAAGCCGTCGTGCTCGATGGCTTCCTTGACGATTTCCGTGTGGCGCATCGCGTCAGAGGAGAAGCTCTGCGCGATGAACGAGCCGCCGGCGGACATGGCGAGCGCGAGGGGGTTGACCGGCTGCTGCTTGGAGCCCTCCGGGGTGGTGGAGGTCTCGAAGTCCGGTCGGCTGGTCGGGGACGCCTGCCCCTTGGTGAGGCCGTAGATGCGGTTGTCCATGACGACGTACGTGATGTCGACGTTCCGGCGGACGGCGTGGATGAAGTGGCCGACGCCGATGGAGTAGCCGTCGCCGTCGCCGCCCGCGACCATCACTTCGAGGTCGGGGTTGGCGAGCTTCGCGCCGGTGCCGACCGGGAGCGCGCGGCCGTGCACGCCGTGGAGGGCGTACGAGCGCATGTACGTCCCGATTTTCCCGGAGCAGCCGATGCCGGCGACGACGAACGTGTCGTCGGGGCTGTTGCCGGTCTCCGCGAGCGCTTTCATCATGCCGTTCATGGTGCCGAAGTCGCCGCATCCCGGACACCACGTCGGCTGTTTGTCGGACTTGAAGTCGGTGAATCGGACGTTCTCTGAGCTCATTGGTTAGGCCTCCAGTGTCTGCTTGATTTCGTCGGCGAGTTCGTCCGCCTTGAAGTCGACGCCGTCGTACTTGTTGATGCGGTCGACGCGTTCGAGGGTGTCGTGTTCGACGACGTCCGCGAACTGGCCGGTGGCGTTGGCCTCCACGACGACCACGTTCTCGGCGGCCTGCACGTCCTCAGTGAGGTCGGGTCGCGGGAAGATGTACGGCACGGAGAGCACGCGCACGTCGAGGTCGTCGAGGTAGTCCAGCGCCTCGACGATGGTGCCCTCGTTCGAGCCCCACGAGATGACGAGGCTGTCGGCGTCGCCGTCGCCGAACTCGCGGTAGTCGAAGTCCTCGCGCTCCTCGGCGGTCTGGACCTTCTGGTTGCGCTTGTCGACCTGTTCGACGCGCACGTCCGTGTCCTCGGTGCGGCGCCCGAGTTCGTCGTGTTCGAGGCCGGTGGACATGTGGACGCCGCCCTCGGTGCCCGGCACGGCGCGCGGGCTGATGCCGTCGGCGGTGACGGCGTGGGGCTTGAACTGGTCTTTCTCGTTCTGCCACGCCGAGATCTCGTCCTCGTCGACGAGCTTCCCGCGGTCGACTTCGACCTCGTCCATGTCGAACTCGTCGGGTTCGTAGGTGCGCTCGGTGACCGCCATCGAGAGGTCGGCGGTGAGGTAGACGGGGAGCTGGTACTTCTCGGCGAGGTTGAACGCCTCGACGGTCTTGTGGAAGCACTCCGCGACCGACGTGGGCGCGAGGACGAACCGCGGCACTTCGCCGTGGCCGCCGTACAGCATCATGTTAAGGTCGCCCTGCTCCTGCTTGGTGGGCATCCCCGTGGAGGGACCGGAGCGCATGACGTTCGTGATGACCAGCGGCGTCTCGCTGGTGGCGACGAGGCCGAACGTCTCGCTCATCAGGTCGATGCCGGGCCCGGAGGTGGCGGTCATCGCGCGAGCGCCGGCGCGGGCGGCGCCCAGCGCCATGTTGATGGCGGAGAGCTCGTCCTCGGCTTGGACGACGTGGCCGCCGAACTGGTCGATGCGGCCGGTGAGGTACTCCATCACGTCGGTCGCGGGCGTGATGGGGTAGCCGGCGTAGAACCGGCAGCCGGCGGCGATGGCGCCCATGCCGATGGCTTCGTCGCCGTTCAGCAGGACGTAGTCCTCGTCGGTGGTCTCCAGTTCGTAGGTGGCCTCGGCCTCGGAGTACTCGTCGTTGACGTACTCGTAGCCGAGCCGGGCGGCCGCCTTGTTGTTCTCGACGATGCTCTCGCCCTTGCTCCCGAAGCGCTTCTCCAGCGATTCGTCGAGGTTCTCGATGGGGAAGTCGGTGACCGCGCAGACGGCGCCGAGCGCGACGATGTTGCGCATGATGGCGCCGCCGGCGTCCTCGGCCAGCGACTTCAGGGGGACGTCGAGGCCGACCGTGTCGTCGGGGGCTTCGAAGTCCGAGAACTCCGTGCGGTCCCCGTCGAAGATGATGACGGAGTCGTCGTGGAGCTCGTCGAGGTTCTCGTCGACGGTGCGCTCGGTGAGCGCGATGAGGACGTCGAGTCGGTCGACGACGCTCTGCACCTCGTCGACGGACGTGCGAACCTTGTACGCGGTGTAGCCGCCGCGGATTCGGGACGCGAAGTCCTTCGAGGTGAAGACGTGGCGACCCGCGCGGGACAGCGCCTGCGCGAAAATTTTCCCGGTGGACGCGATTCCATCGCCGGCTTCGCCGCCGATGGCCCAGTTCAGGTCGTCGTGCATGTGAGTGGGGGTAGCCGTGCCCCCTGCAAAAAGCCTTCTGAAGCCGTACGCCCCCCCGAAACAGCGGATTCTCGGTGACGCACGGCTATAACTGGTCATTCGTCCATGATAGATTCCGGGGGCGTGATGCACGGCCGATCCACGCGCGCGTTGCGCCCGCGTGTCTACCGGGAACTTCCGAATCTCGGGTTGTCAGTGCGGTGCGATGACGTTGCTCACGGGTCGGACCGGCCGGGAAGCGAATCCATTTGGGTCGCGGGCCCGAATCTAGCGCATGGACGAGACAGCAGTCGCAGTTCGCGCGGTCCGCGACGCGGGCGCGGACACCGTCACCGTGGTGTTCGAGAGCCCCGACGGGTTCGCGGCCGAGCCCGGCCAGTTCGTGCAGGTGTCCGGCGAGGACGAGGGGCGGTTCTACACGCTCTCGTCGCCGGACGTCGAGGAGACGTTCGAGATTACGGTCGAAGTCGACCCCGAGGGGACGCTGGGGCCGTGGCTTGCGTCCCGCGAGCCCGGCGACGAGGTCGTCGTCTCCGGGCCGTTCGGCGACGACTACTACGAGGGCGAGGACAGCGTTGTCGTGCTCGCGGGCGGCCCCGGCGTCGGGCCGGCGGTCGCGGTCGGCGAGCGCGCGCTCGCGGACGGCGCCGACGTCACGGTCGTCTATCAGGACGACGACCCCGTCCACGAGGACCGCCTCGCGGCGCTCTCGAAGGCCGGCGCGCGCGTCGTCTTCGTCACGGGCGGCGTCGACGACGCGGTGCGGTCGCTGACCGGGCCCACCGACGCGGTACCGTTCGTCTACGGGTTCGCGGAGTTCTGCGAGGCCGCCGTCGACGCCCTCGACGCCGCGGGCTTCGACACCGACGCCGCGAAAGTCGAGAGCTTCGGGCCCGCGCCGTAGCCCACGTCTGCACCACGGGATTCCCCGCGGACGGGACCGTGAGCCGCTGTTGAGCCAAACGAACTAAACCCGAGGATTCCATTAGTGGAGCCGTGTCGTCTAGTGGCTGGAACCGAGTCCGCCGTCGGCTCGCCGGCCTCGAACGGGAGTACGGGGACTTCGACGTTTTCGAGGAGGAGACCGTCGTGCCGCGGGCCGTCTACACGGACTGCCTGCAGGCCGCCGAAGCGGGGTCGCTGGGCGGCGCGCGCGTCGTCCTCCGCGACGACGGCGAGGTGTTGCTCGTCCGGTACGCCGACCACGCGGAGGCGTGGGACTTCCCGGGCGGGTCGACCGAGCGCGGCGAGTCCCACGAGGACACGGCGACGTTCCGCACCCACGAGGACGTGGGCGCGGCGTGCACCGTGACCGGGGTCGAGCGCGTCATCGAGCAGTCGTTCGCGCTCGTGGAGAACGGGGATGGCGTCAGCGGCCTCTGGGTGTTCTTCGAGGGCGAACCCGACGACCGCGACCTCACGCTGTCCGAGGAGGTGCTGGAGGCGCGGTGGTTCGACGCCGCGGACCCGCCGGACGCCATCGGGGCGCACGTCGCCGGGATTCTGGACGCTTAGTGGCCGACGAACTCCACGAGCACGCCGCCCGTGTCCCGCGGGTGGAGGAACGCGATTTCGTGGCCCCACGCGCCCTCTCGGGGCTGTTCGTCGATGAGTCCGACGCCAGCCTCGCGGGCCGTATCGAGCGCGGCTTCGATGTCCTCGGTTCCGAGCGCGACGTGGTGGATACCCGGCCCCTCGCGGTCGAGGTACGCGCCGATGTCGGTGTCGTCCTCGATGGGCTCGACGAGTTCGAAGTAGCTGCCGTCGTCGAGTTCGAGGAAGACGAACCGGAGGCCGTCGAACGCTTCTTCGTGGACCGCGGGCGCGTCGAACAGCGTCCCGTACAGTTCGGCGAGGTCGTCCGCGTCGTCGGTGACGACGCCGACGTGGTCGACGTGCATGCGGGAGGGTTGCCGGCGGCCCAGCAAGAAGGCTCCGGCGCGCGCCGACGCGCTACTCGTTGCCGGGCGCGGGCAGGTCGAAGCCGACGCCCGTGAGGTCCTCGGACACCGACCAGAGGCGGCGCGCGGTCGCCTCGTCGCGGGAGCGCTCGTTGGACTCCTGTTCTGTCGGGTTGCCGCGCGCGTTCAGCAGGCCGCCGGGGCCGACGTACTCGCCGCCGTCGATGTCGGGGTTGGTGGCGGCGTACAGCAGCGGCCACGCGCCCGCCGCGGCGCTCTGCGCGACCACGGCGTTGACTGCTTTCATCCCGAGCAGGCGCAGCCGCGACCCCTCGGCCTGCGGGCCGCGAAGCTGGAGGTTCGTCGCGGCGAACCCGGGGTGGCAGGCGACGCTGGTGACGCTGGCGCCCGCGGCGCGCAGCCGGCGGTCGAGCTCGTACGCGAACAGGAGGTTCGCGAGCTTCGACTGGCCGTACGCCCCCCACTTGTCGTACTCCTCGTCGTGCTGGAGGTCGTCGAAGTCGATTTCGCCGCTCTCGTGGGCCATGCTGGACTGCGTGACGACGCGCGTCGCGCCGCTGGTCCGCCGCAGCACGCCCAGCAGGCGGCCGGTGAGCGCGAAGTGCCCGAGGTGGTTGACGCCGAACTGCGTCTCGAAGCCGTCGGCGGTCTCCGAGCGCGGAATCGCCATCACGCCCGCGTTGTTCGCCAGCACCGAGAGCGAGTCGTAGGTCGTCTCGTACCACTCCACGAACGCCGCCACCGAGTCGAGGTCCGCGAGGTCGAGTTCGTGGACGGTCAGGGAGGCGCCCGGGTAGTCGGCCTCGATGTCGCGTTTCGCCTCGCGGCCGCGCTCGACGCTCCGGCACGCCATGACTACGTGCGCGCCCTTCGCCGCGAACGCCTTCGTCGCCTCGAAGCCGATGCCGCTGTTCGCGCCCGTGACGACGACGTTGCGCCCGGACTGGTCGGGCACGTCGTCGGCGGTCCAGTCGCTGTCATTGAACATGTATTCAACTCAACGCGCGAGCCCCATAATACGGGGTGTCGCGGCGACGCCGGCCGCGTCTACAGCGCGGCGCCGGGCTGGTGCTCGCCGAACACGTCCCGGAGCGCGTCACAGATTTCGCCGACGCTGGCGTACGCCTTCACCGCGTCCACGATGTACGGCATCACGTTCTCGTCGCCCTCGGCAGCGGTCTTGAGGTCTGTGAGTGCTTCCTCGACGCGTTCCTCGTCGCGGTCGTCCTTCACGGACTCGACCTGCTCGACTTTCCGGCGCTCGTCCGCCTCGGTGACCTCCTCGATGTCGACCTCGGGCTCGTCGTCGACCTCGAACTCGTTGACGCCGACGATGACGCGCTCGCCGTCCTCGATCTCCTGTTGGCGCTCGAACGCCACGTCCTGAATCTGGCGCTGCACCCACTGGTCCTCGACGGCCTGCCGCATCCCGCCGCGGGACTCCACCTCGTCGAGGAGGTCGCGGGCCTCGGCCTCCACCTCGTCGGTGAGGCTCTCCACGTAGTAGGAGCCCGCCAGCGGGTCGATAGTGTCCGCCGCGCCGGACTCGTGGGCGAGAATCTGCTGGGTGCGGAGCGCGGTCCGCACGGACTCCTCGGTGGGAATCGACAGCGCCTCGTCTTTCCCGTTCGTGTGGAGGCTCTGGGTCCCCCCGAGCACCGCCGCCAGCGCCTGATAGCCGACGCGCACGATGTTGTTGTCTATCTGCTGGGCGGTCAGCGTCGACCCCGCGGTCTGCGTGTGGAACTTCAACTGCTTGCTCTTGGGGTCCTCGGCGCCGAAGCGCTCCTCCATAATCGTCGCCCACATCCGGCGGGCGGCGCGGAACTTCGCCACCTCCTCGAAGATGTTGTTGTGGGCGTTGAAGAAAAACGAGAGCTGGGGCGCGAACTCGTCGACGTCGAGGCCGGCGTCCAGCGCGGTCTCGACGTACTCGATGCCGTCCCCGAGCGTGAACGCGATTTCTTGGGCGGCGGTCGCGCCCGCCTCCCGGATGTGGTAGCCCGAGATGGAGATGGTGTTGAACTTCGGCGTCTCTTCCGCGCAGAACTCGAAGATATCCGTGATGATGCGCATCGACGGCTCCGGCGGGAAGATGTACGTGTTCCGCGCGATGTACTCCTTGAGGATGTCGTTCTGGATGGTCCCCCGGAGCTCCTCGCGGGGGACGCCCTGCTGGTCGCCGACCGCGATGTACATCGCCAGCAGGACGCTGGCGGGCGCGTTGATGGTCATCGACGTGGAGACCTCGTCCAGCGGGATGCCGTCGAAGACCTGCTCGAAGTCCGCGAGCGTGTCGATGGCGACCCCGGACTTCCCGACTTCGCCTTGGGCCATCGTTGCGTCGGAGTCGTAGCCCATCTGGGTGGGGAGGTCGAACGCCATCGACAGCCCGGTCTGGCCCTCGTCGAGGAGGTAGTGGAAGCGCTCGTTGGTCTCCGCGGGCGTCCCGAAGCCCGCGTACTGGCGCATCGTCCACAGCCGCCCGCGGTACATCGTCGGGTAGACGCCGCGCGTGTACGGCTCCTCGCCGGGGAACCCGAGGTCCTCGTCGTAGTCGAGGTCCGCCACGTCCTCCGGCGTGTAGAGGGGGTCGACGGACTGCCCGCCGGTGTCCGTCTCGAACTCCGCCTTTCGCTCCCCGAAGCGGTCCAGCGTCGGCGAGAGGGAGTCCTCCTCCCACTCCTCGCGGGACTCGCGGATGGCCGCGAGGTCCTCGTCGTCGAACATGATTGGAGCGACGGCAGACGGCGCCTTAGTTCGTGCGTTCTCAGGAACCGGCCGCCCCCGTCGTTCGGAGCGCGCCGCCCAGCGACAGCGCCAGCCCGGTGACGACCACGAGGAAGCTCCCGCCGTCGAAGAGGCCGACGAGGGTCACTTGGAGACCGAGCAGGGCGAACGCGATGCCGGACAGCGCGGTTCGCACGCCGTCGAGCGCGGAGGGCTCGCTCATGCCCGTCGGGTCGCGGCCGCCGGCGAAGAAACTGTCGGTGTGTTGTTACGTGCCGCCCGTGTCGTACTTGTACGTCGCCGAGTCCGGGTCGATGCCGAAGTCCTCCGCGGACTCGGGCGGCTCGGCGTCGTCGTCGCTGTCGGCCTCGCGCTCGGCGAACCGCTCGCGGAGCCGCTGGGGAATCTCGAAGTCGTCGAATTCCAGTCGGACCGGCACCGCGTCGGGCTGGTACTCGCGGGTGGCGTCGAGGCGCTCGGGGAGCGGGGCCGGGAGGGCTGCCTCGGAGACCGCTTCGAACCCGAACTGCGCGAGATAGTCCGGTTCGTCCGTGAGCGCGTACGCCGCCTCGACGCCTTGGTCGCGGGCGTCCGCCACGAGGTGTTCGAGGAGGTGCGCGCCGACGCCGCGGCCCCGCCAGTCGTCTAGCACGCCGATGTTCGTGAACTCGCAGACCTGCTCGTCGTCGGTCGTGTGCACGCGGAAGCGCGCGAACCCGGCGCGCTCGTTGGTCTCCCCGTCGATGGCGAGCACGTAGTCCCGCGAGCGGAACGCCGGGTCCTCGAACCCGAACTCGTCGAGGCGGTCGAGCAGCCACACCTCCTCGTGTTTCTTCGCGTCGCGGGCGTACATACTCCCACCGTCGGGCGCCCCCCGGAAAAGCGTTTGCGGGGCCCTCGGTCACCGACGCGCCGACGCGACAGCCGCAGCGAGCGCGGCCGCGACCACCGCCGCGCCCGCGCCGAAGCCGGGACTGTTGGTATCAGTCGTGGTCGTCGTGGTCGCGTCCTCCGTGGAGCCTGCCGTCGTCGCCGGCCGCGTGCCGGCCGTGGTGGTCGCGTTCGCGGGCGACGCGCCGAACGCTCTCGCTAGCCGAGTGGCGTTCGACTCCGTGGCCGTGGCGAGCAACAGCCGCGGGTCGTCGGCGAACGCGCCGGTCTCGATGGTCTCTGCGAGCCCCGGCGCCAGCGCCGCCGCGTACACGACCTCGCCGTCGACGACGGTGAGCAGGCAGTACCCCTCGTCGTTGCGCTTGGCGCCGTTCGCGGGACAGTTCCCGGTCGCGCGCTCGGTCGTGAAGCCGGCGTCGACGAGCGTGTCGGTGAACGACTGCGCGCCCCCGTCGGTGAGCGTGACCGCGACGCCCACGCGGCCGTTCGCGGTCTGGGTCTGTTCGGCGCTCGCCACGTCGGCCGCGGTCACGACCGGCGTCTCGGTCATCGAGCCGTTCTCCGCGGGGTAGCGGGCGACCACGCTCGCGTCGGGCGCCGCCGCCACGCCACCGACGGCGACGCCGGCGACGGCGCTGACGACCAGCAGAGCGGTGAGGAGGGCTCGGGTCACGCGCGGCGGTTCGACGCCGCGGGACTAAAGCGTCACGCCGCCGACGAGTCGCAGCCGACCGAGCGCGCGACCTCCACGAGCACGGACGCGGGCACGCTCTGCCCGCGCACCGTGTACCGGTACGCCCCGCAGTTCCACGACACCGACGCCGTCGGCCCGTACGTCACCGCGGCGTTGCGGTCGCCGACCGAGACCGTGCGGTCGCCGTTGACGGGGAACGTGCGGTCGTACTTGGCGACCGTGATGCGGGCGGTCTCGTTGACGTACCGGAGGCCGACGCCGTTGACCTCGCCGGTCGTCTCGGAGGCGTACGTCGGCCGGAACGACGCCGGAACCTCGGGAGACGGCACGGAGACGTTCGTCGCCTCGCGGAGCGCCGCCGCGCTCTGGTAGGTCGTCGTCTCCGGGGTGTCGACGCGCTCGACGGTGGCGTTCGCGGGCGGGTCGAACGTGAACCGCTCGTCGCCGAGGCCGGGGTCGACGGAGACGTTCGTGTACGTCGTCGTCACCGACACCGGCGTCCCGTCGTCGACCCACTCGGTGCGCTGTTCGAGCACGAGGAAGTGCCGGGTGTCCACCAACAGCGTCTGCTCGTAGGTCGCGGCGTCGGATTGGGGCGCGACGCGGAGGACGTACGCCTCGCGGTCGCCGACCGTCGTCGTGCCGTCGTACTCGACGCCGAGCGCCGCGTCCGTCGACGTGTTCGGGCCGCTGGCCGCGCTCGGGACGATTGGCAGCGGCGCGACGCCGGAGGCCGACGCGCTCGTCGACGCCGAGCGCTGGGTGACGTCCAGCGCGGTGAACAGCCGCTCGATGCGGTCGGCGCGCGTGACCGCCGAGTCCGGCGTCGCCGAGAGCGGCACGCGCTTGGCGTGGGCGGCCGCGGCGTCGTACAGCCACAGCACCGACCCGTTCGACACCGTCACCCCGTATGGCTCGCTCCCGTCGACGACGGTCCGCCGGCGCTGGTCGGTGCCCGGCCGGAACGCCACCTCGGCGACCGTGGTGCTCGTCCGGCCCCCGCGCTCGACGACCGTCGTCTCGGTGGCGGTGACGCCATCGACGCCGGCGTACTGCTCGCTCGCGTCCGCGCCGATTGGCTGGCTGGTGCCCTCCGGCGCGGCGACCAGCCACACCGCACCCGCGACGACGACCGCGGCGACGACCGCAGCCACCACTATCGTGGCGACGCTCCCGCGGCCGGCCGCTCGGTCGTCGGTTCCCACTTGCTGTGCGAGGGAACGCCGGATATTTTAATAGTCTTTGTGATGCGTGCGCGACAACAGTCCCCGCGCCACGAGAGCCGGGGGCTGCGAAACACCTTTGCCGGGTAGGCAAGAGTTGCCACGTATGGACACCCTCGACGAAGTGGACGAAATCGTCCACCGGCCGTCCGAGGCGTTCGTCGAGTCCACGAACGTCTGGCAGTTCATGCAGGCGTACGACATCGACGACTACGACGACCTCATCGAGCGAACCACGTCGGACCTCGACTGGTTCTGGGGCGAGCTCCCCGACTACCTCGGGCTGGAGTTCTACGAGGACTTCGACGAAGTCCGGGACGCCTCCGAGGGCCCCCAGTTCACGGAGTGGTATCCGGGCGCGAAGCTCAACGTCGCGCACAACACGGTCGACCGCCACGCCCGCGTCGGCTCGGGGACGCGCAACCACGTCGCCTGCGTCTGGGAGGGCGAGGACGGCGAGGTCCGCCAGCAGACCTACCACGACCTCCACCGGCAGGCGAATCAGGTCGCCAACGCCCTGACCGAGCGCGGCATCGGCGAGGGCGACACGGTCGGCCTCTACATGCCGATGGTCCCCGAGGTCCAGAGCATCCTCTACGGCGTGTTCAAGGTCGGCGCCGTCGCGGTCCCCATCTTCTCCGGGTTCGGCGTCGACGCCACCGCCACGCGCATCGCGGACGCGGAGTGCTCGGTGCTGTTCACCGGGGACGGCTTCTACCGGCGCGGCGACCCGATTACGCTCAAGGCGACCGCCGACGAGGCCATCGAGCAGGCCGGCCACGTCGAACACACCATCGTCTACGACCGACTCGGCGCCAGCGACCCCGAGACGGACCTCGACATCCCGTGGGACGGCGACCGCGACGAGTGGTGGAGCGACGCGGTCGCCGCGCAGGACGACGACTTCGAGACGCGCGCGATGGACGCCAGCGACCCCTGCATGCTCCTCTACTCGTCGGGGACGACGGGGAAGCCGAAGGGCATCGTCCACACGCACGCCGGGACGCTCGTCCAGCCCGCCAAGGAGATTCACTTCGGGTTCGACCAGAAGCCCGGGGACCGCTTCTTCTGGGTGAGCGACATCGGCTGGATGATGGGGCCGTGGACGCTCGTCGGCAACCACGCGTTCGGCGGCACCATCGTGATGTACGAGGGCGCGCCCGACTATCCCGAGCCCGACCGCTTCTGGGAGCTGATAGACCGCCACGGCGTCACCCAGTTCGGCGTCTCCCCGACCGCGATTCGCGCGCTCCGCAAGTACGACAGCCGTCAGACGGAGTCTGACGAGCCATCCGGAACCGAAGGTTCCGGAGACGACGACTGGCTGGACGGCCACGACCTCTCCAGCCTGCGCCTGCTCGGCTCCACGGGCGAGCCGTGGGACCCCGAGAGCTGGCGGTGGTTCTACGAGCGCGTCGGCGGCGGCGACACGCCCATCATCAACATCTCGGGCGGCACCGAGGTGTTCGGCTGCTTCCTGATGCCGATGCCAATCCAATCCCTCAAACCCTGCACGCTGGGCGGCCCCGGCCTCGGGATGGACATCGACATCGTGGACGAGGACGGCCGCTCCATCAGGGACGACCACGAACGGGGCTACCTCGTCGCGCGCTCCTCGAACCCCGCGATGACCGAGAGCCTCTGGAGCGGCGACGAGCGCTACCTCGCGGAGTATTGGTCGCGCTTCGACGACGTGTGGAACCACGGCGACTGGGCGCAGGTCGACGAGGACGGCTTCTGGTTCCTGCACGGCCGCGCGGACGACGCCATCAACGTCGCCGGGCGGAAGGTCGGCCCCGCCGAGGTGGAGGGCGCGCTCATCGACCACGACGCCGTCAATCAGGCCGCCGCGGTCGGCGTCCCCGACGACACCACCGGCGAGGCCGTCGTCGCGTACGTGATTCTCGAAGACGGCGTCGAGCCGAGCGACGACCTCCGCGCGGCGCTCCGCGAGCAGGTCGGCGCCGAGTTGGGGAAGCCGTTCCGCCCGCGCGAGGTGCTGTTCGTCGACGAGTTCCCGAAGACCCAGTCGGGGAAAATTGTCCGCCGCGCCATCGAGGGCGCGTACACCGGCGAGGGCATCGGCGACCGCTCCAGCATCGAGAACCCCGAGGCCATCGACGCCATCGAGAACGCGCGGTAGTCAGAGGTCGTCGAGCAGGCCCGCGGGCCGCAGTCGCTCGCCGTACTTCTCGAAGTCCTCGCGGTGGAGCCACGCCACCCGCGTCGTCTCCTCGGTGTCGGGGTCGTAGACGGTGACGCCCGTCTCGTCGTAGAGCCAGTTGTCGTCGACGCTCGCCTCGAAGACGCGGACGCCGTCGTAGTCGCCGAGCTCGGTCACCCACGAGAGCTCGACGCCCAGCGTCTCCCGGAACGCCGCGCGGACGGCTTCCTCGGGCGTCTCGTCGTCGGCCACGTCGCGGCCGAGCGGCCGGTAGACGCGGCCGACCTCGGGGTCGACGGTCTCCTCGACGAGCAGCTCGTCGAGGTCACGAATCAGGCAGCGCGCGGTCGTCACGGTCACTGCACGCACCGACCGAGCACGCGCAAAAAAGGGTTACTGTTCTTCCCACTCGCGGCGCAGCAGGTCGTAGCGCACCTCGTCGTAGTAGTCGCCGTCGATGTACCGGGACTCGCGGCGGCGCGCGACCTGCGTGAAGCCCATCGCCTCCAGCAGGCCGCGGGAGGCGTCGTTGAACTCGTAGGCGCCCGCGGTGATGCCGTGGACCGCGTAGTTCTCGAACACGTAGTCGATGCCGGTCTCGGCCACGTCGCGGCCGTAGCCCTCGCCGTGGTACTCGGGGAGCAGCCAGTAGGACAGCCACACGCGGTCGCCGTCCACGTGCCGGGCGTTGAAGCTCCCGATGGGCGTCGTCTCCCCGTCCTCGGGGTGGCCGCGGGGGGCGTCGTCGGCGTCGATGCACGCGATGAACGTCGCGGTGCCGTCGCTCTCGATCCACTCCTCGATGCCCTCCTCCTGTTGGGCGCGCGAGCGGTGGTGAATCGAGCCAAGCGAGTACCGGATGCGGGGGTCGGTAGCGGAGCGCTGGATGAAGGCGGCGTCGTCGCGCTCGACGGTGCGGAAGGCGACGCGGTCACCCTCGGTGACGATTGGCCCCGGCATTACGCCTCCCACTCCTCGCGGAGCAAGCCGTACTCGATGACGTCCTGATACTCGCCCTCCGCGAACCACACCTCGCGGCCGCGTCCCTCGTCGGTGAAGCCGGCGGCCTCGAACGCCTCGCGGGTGTACGCGTCGCCTTCGAGCACCTCGCCGCCGACGGTGTGGGCGTCGTAGGTCCGGAACAAGCCCTGCAACACGAGTTCGAGCGCGGCGGCGCCGTGGCCCTCGCCGCGGTGCTGTTCGGGCACCCAGAGCACGAGCCCCGGCCGGTCGCGGTCGACGTGGCTGGCGAACACGAACGCCACCGGCGTCGTCTCCTCGTCGTCGGGGTGGTCGTAGGGCGCGTCCTCGCTGTCCACGCACGCGAGGTAGGCGGCGTTGCCGTCGTCCTCGACTTCGGACTCGACGAACGCCTCGACCTCGGCCTCGCTCTTGTGGCCGCCCGCGTGGACGCCGAGGCGGGCGTACGGGTCCGTGAACAGGCGCTGGAGGAACGCCGCGTCGTCGCGCTCGACGGTCCGCAACACGAGGTCGTCGCCGACCTCAAGAATGGGTCCCGGCATCACGCACGCACCTCGGTTCGCGGCGCGCCGGCGGCCGCGCGGCGGGGCGCGCGGTCGCTCGGCGGCGCGACTGTGTTCGACATATCTCCCCCATGCCACCGCCGGATTATAGCGGTTCCGCGAGAGTGGTACTCACCCCCACGCGGTCTACGGCGCGGCGTCCTCGGGCGCGACCACGCGGTCCTCGGGCGCGTCGTCGGTTGCGACCGCGACCGTGCCCGCGCCGCCGGCGGGCGGCAGCACTATCGACGCGCCCGCGACCAGCGGCGCGAGCACGCCCGCGACGATTGTGCCGGGGTGCGCGAGCGGCGCGCGCACCGCCACTCTGTCGTCGGTGTCGTACGTCTCGGCGACGCGCTCGGCCGCCGCGACGGCTTCGCCGTGCGTGACGCCCGCGAGCAGGTCCGTCTCCGGCGTCACCGAGGGCTCCGGGAACGTCGGATTCTCGCTCCAGACGTCGCGCTCGAAGTACGTCCACGACGGGTCCGCGGGCGGCGCCCCCCAGCCGACGCGCTGGCCGCCCGCGGGCAGGTCGTGCACGTCGAGGTCCGCGGTCGGCCCGGCGAGCACGCGCGCGTCGACCACGCGGTCCGGGCCGAACGCCACGGTCGCGCCCAGCAGTGCCGACCCGAGGAACGTCTGGAGCGCCTCCGTGGCGGGCACGTCCAGCACCGCGACGCCGACCCCCTCGCGGACGCCGCAGTGCCGCAGCGCGTTCCCGGTCTTGTACGTCCGCGACCGGAACTCGCGGGCGTCGTGGACGCGGTCGGCGCGCACCACGGGCCGGTCGGGGTCGTCGAGGCTCGCCACGACGTCGGCGACAGTCTCCATGAGAAGAAATCGAGCCGGCAGCGACTAACGCGTTCCGGGTTCAGGCCAGCGACTGGCTGGCGATGCGCTCGCGCAGGCGGCCCAGCGCCGACCGGTCGAAGTCACCGGTGACGCGCGCCAGCACCGCGTGGACCTCCGCGCGCGAGACCTTCACGTCGCCGTCAACGACGACGTCCCCGGGTCGGTCGCGGAGTTCGCGCATCGTCCCGACCGCCAGCAGGTACGGCACCGTCCACGCCGCGAGCGTGTTCCCGCTCGTGGTCGGCATCGCCTCCAGCCACCGCTGCGCGCCGTCGGCGTACCCGCGCGCGCGGTCGACGACGCGCTCGACGACGCTCCCCACGCCCTCCGCGTTCGACGGGTCCGCGACCGCGTCCGGGTCGACGCCCGCGTCGTCGAGCCACGACGCCGGCAGGTAGACGTTGTTCTCCTCGTGGTAGTCCGGGCGCACGTCCTTGGCGACGTTCACCAACTGGAGGAGGAGCGCGAACGACCGCGCGTGTTCGCGCATCGTCGCCGCGTCCTCCCGGGCGGCGTCGACGGCCAGCAGCTCTGTGACGAGTTCCCCGACCGTCCCGGCGACGTACCAGCAGTATTCTTCGAGCTCCTCGACGGACTGGATGCGGAGCCCGCCGTCGTCGGCGTACCGCTCCACGAACGACGCCATCCCCGTCGTCATCTCGCGGACGGTCGGCCGAATCGCGGCCTTCGCGTCGACGTCGAGGCTCTCGAACGCGCGGAACACGCGCGGCGCCTCCGCGACGACCGTCCAGTCGGCGTCCGGCTCCGCGGGCAGGTGGGGTTCGACGTCCGCGCGGAACGCCGCGACCCCGGTGTCGTCGTCGGGGTCGAGGACGCTGTCGTACGTCCGCAGGAGTTCGGCCTGCTCGGCGGGCGGTATCGACGTGGCGTCCTCGACCGTGTCGGCCACGCGGCACAGCAGGTAGCCGACGCAGATGCGGGTCGCCATCGGCTCCTCGAGCGCGTCGATAGTCAACGCGAACGTGCGGGAGACGTCCTGCACGGCGTCGTGGCACCACGCGCGCTCGTCGGCCGCGGGCTGTGGGGACTGGTGGCCTCCGACCATCGCTATACCCCCGTTACGGGGACCACGCGCAAAAAGGGACGGGGGTCGGGCCGGCGAGCCGACACGTTCCACCGCGCTCGCTGTCGGCGCGTGTCGCTCCCGGCGGGCGACCACGGGTATGAGAAAGCTAAAGGAACGACCCGGCAAGATTCGCGTATGGACTTCAGTCTCAGCGACGAACAGCGCCAAATCAAGGAGATGGTCTCGGAGTTCGTCGACGAGGAAGTGGTGCCGCGCGCGGCGGACATCGACCACGACGACGAGTTCCCCCGCGACCTCGTCGAGGAGATGAGCGACCTCGGCCTGATGGGGATGCCGTTCCCCGAGGAGTACGACGGCGCGGGACTTGACTACCACTCCTACGCCATCGCGCTCGAAGAGATTTCGCGCGGCAGCGGCGGCCTCGGCACCGTGGTCGCGGCGCACACGAGCCTCGCGGGCAACATGCTCTACCAGTACGGCGACGAGTCCCAGAAGTCGGAGTACCTCGCGGCGATGAACCGCGGCGAGGACGTGGGCGCGTTCGCGCTCTCGGAGGCGGGCGCGGGCTCGGACGTGCCGTCGATGGAGACGACCGCGGAGCAGGACGGCGACGAGTACGTCATCAACGGCGGGAAGCTCTGGATTTCCAACGGGAGCGTCGCCGACACCGTGACGGTGTTCGCGAAGACCGACCCCGACGCCGGCCACAAGGGAATCTCGTCGTTCGTCGTGCGCCCCGAGGAGGACGACGGCTTCCACGTCGAGGGCACCGAGGACAAGCTCGGCGACAAGGGCTGTCCGACCGCGGAACTGCGCTTCGACGACCTCCGCGTCCCCGAGGACCGAATCCTCGGCGAGGAGGGCGACGGCTTCCGGCACGCGCTCGAAACCCTGAACGGCGGCCGCATCACCATCGCGGCGCGCTCCATCGGCCTCGCGCGCGCCGCCCTCGACGACAGCCTCGACTACTCGCAGGCCCGCGAGCAGTTCGACCAGCCCATCAGCGACTTCCAAGCCATCCAGCACAAGCTCGCGGACATGGACACGAAGATTCAGTCCGCGAAGCTGCTGATGCACCGCGCCGCGGACAAGAAGATGCGCGGCGAGGACTTCATCAAGGACGCCGCGCAGGCGAAGCTCTACGCCTCCGAAATCAGCCGGGAGGTCACCAACGAGGGCATCCAGATTCACGGCGGCTACGGCTACACGAAGGACTTCGCGGTCGAGCGCTACTACCGGGACGCGAAGCTCAACGAAATCTACGAGGGCACCAGCGAAGTGCTCCGGAACACCATCGCGCAGCGGCTGTTGGAGTAGCGGCCGCTGGCGGCCCAGCGTTCGGGTATCGGAGACACAGACTATTTCCGGGAGACGGCGAAAGCGGCGTTCGTATGGCTGACCAGCCCTCCATTCCGCAGGCACGCGCGGTGTCGTCGTACGTCGCGGACGGCGCACGCATCGCCGCCATCCTCGTCATCTGGGGTATCATCTCCGCGGTGTTCACGTACGGCGTGAGTGACCTCGGTCTCCCCTTCGAGCGGGTCTGGCTCCGGCTCGGCCAGCTGTTCGCGGTCACGGGAGTGCTCAACGCCGTGCTGTACCTCCTGTACCGCACCGTCGACTACTGGCAGGAGACCGCGTAGCGCTTCGTCCGCCGCCGAATCACCGGTCCGATAGCTCGCCCGACGAACCGTTCGGTTTCGTCCCGCCAGCCGGGCGACGGAGCGGCGCAGGCGGTGACTTTTCGTCCCCGTTTCACTGCCTGAGCGACGGGCGCTCGCCGTACGTGAGCGCGCGCCACAGCCACTCCATCGGGCCGTAGCGGTAGCGCCGCAGCCACAGCACCGAGGCCGCGATTTGGACGGCCCAGACGGCGGCGACGACGCCGAGCGCTTCGACCCGGCTCACGCGCCCGAACCAGCCGAGGCCGTGGCCGTAGAAGACGGTGGTGGCGAGCGCGCTCTGGAGGAGGTAGTTGCTGAACGCGGTGCGGCCGACGGCCGCGAGGGTGCGCGTGAGGCGGCCGTCCGGGCGGCGCTTCGCGTACAGCAGCACGAGGCCGACGTACGCCAGCGCCATCGGGAAGCTCCCCCAGTAGTAGAACTGGCCCCAGAGCAGGCCGGCGGCGGGCGTCCAGTCGTTGGCGTGGACGAACCAGACGCCCGCGAGCGTGAGCGCGAGGCCGACGCTCCCGCCGACGGCGACGAGCCGGCGATAGAATCGCTCCGAGCGGTCGTTCGTCAGCACGCCCCGGTCGTACAGCGCCATACCGAGCAGCATCGCGCCGCTCACGCGCCAGCCCGTCGACGCGAGGTAGCCGGAGGTCTGCCGGGTGAACGCCGACGGGACGCGGTGGCGCAGTTGTTCGACCCAGCCGCCGCGGTACGCCGCCACCTCCGCGCGGAGCGCGGCGTCGGGGGGCCGCCACGAGGCGGCGTACGTCGCGGGGTCGGCGAGCAGCGCGGCCGCGGTCTCCGTCAGCGAGGGGACCGCCAGCAGACCGACGCCGACGACGGCCTGCCAGCGCGCCGGGCGGTCGCGCGCGAACACGACCCAGAGCGCGGTGAGACCGTACGCGACGAGCACGTCCCCGTACCACAGCAGGTAGGCGTGCAGGAGGCCGAACGCGACCAGCCACGCCGAGCGCCGCACGTGGAGCGCAAGGGCGTTGTCGCCGTCGCGCTCGCGGTTGCGCGTGAACAGCGCGACGCCCGCGCCGAACAGCAGCGTGAACAGCGTGATGAACTTCTGCTCGACGAGCACGTGGCCCGCGAGCCACGCCCAGTAGTTCGCGCCCGAGAAGTCGCCGTACGCCGTCGGGTTCAGCAGGACGACCTCGGGCATCGAGAACAGCCGAATGTTGACGACGAGGATGCCGAGCAGCGCGAGCCCGCGTAACGCGTCGAGGCCGACGATGCGCTCGGACGGCGGCGTCGGCGTGCTGTCCTCGCTCATCGCTGGCCGGGCTCGCGGGCGGCGCGGGCGGTCGGCGCGTCGGTATCCGTCACTCGCGCCATCGTTAGCGAGCCGACACAAAAGGTGTTGGTGTCGGCGGCTACACGACGCTGCGGACCGCGAGGACGACGGCGACGCCGACCGCCAGCGACACCAGCAGGTTCCCGGTCTTGCGCGCGACGGCGACGGTCGCGGCCGCGGCGACCCACTCGGGGACGCCGCCGTCGGCGAGCGCGGGCGCGACGAACGCGACGACGACCGCGCCCGGGAGCACGTCGATGCCGGCTTCCGCGCGCTCGGAGAGGTCCACGCGGCCGAGCAGCCAGAAGCCGCCCGCCTTCGTCGCGTACGTCACGGCGGCCATCCCGAGAATCACGGCGACGACCGCCGGGTCGAGGTCAAGCATCGTAGGCCACCACCTCCGTGGCGGCGCCGGCGAGCGCGCCAGCGAGGATGTACCACTCGCCGGGGACGACGGCGTGGACGGCGAGCGCGGCGGCCGCTGCGGCGAGCCACGGCCGCAGCGACTCGGCGCCCTCCCAGAAGCCCGCGGCGAGCGTGAGGAACAGCGCGGTCGCCACGAAGTCGAGGCCGTACGTCGCGGGGTCGCCGACCAGCGCGCCGGCGGTCGCGCCGACGACGGTGGAGGCTATCCACAGCAGCCACAGCACGAGCCCGCTCCCGAGCAGGAACGCGCCGTTGTGGCTGCCCGAGCGGAGCACGCCGATGGACTGCGCCCAGTTCTCGTCCGCGAAGAAGAACACGCTCGTGTACGCCTGCGGGCCGGTGAGCTGGCCGAGCCACGGCCGCAGCGCCGCACCCATCAGGACGTACCGGAGGTTCACGAGCAGCGTCGTGGAGACGACCGCGGCGACCGGAATCGGGTCCGCCCACAGCTCCACGGCGACCAGTTGGGCGGCGCCCGCGACCACCGTCGCGCTCATCACCGCGGCCTCCGCGACGCTCAGGCCGGCGCGGCGCGCGACCACGCCGAAGACGACGCCGTAGCCCGCGACGCCGACCGCGACCGGGAAGCCGGCGACGAACCCCTCACGGATGCCGGCCGCCGAGAACGACACGGACTGCACGTCGTCGCCGGGCTCGGTCGTCGAGTCCGCTTCAGCCACCGCTGTCCCTCCGCGTGGCGACTCGCATCGTCGGGACGGAAGACGCCCGCCGTGAAAACGACTCGGGAACGACTGCGCTCACTGCGACTCGCCCGAGTACCGGGTCGCCGTCTCGCGGTTCCGGCGGACGGCCAGCGCCGCCGCGACGAGGCCGACGCCGAGCGCGAGCCCCGCGACGGCCTCGGGTCCGGTGTGCGCGCCGGTCGCGGCGCGGCTCCACACCATCCCACCGGGGACGACGAACAGCGCCGCGAACCGCCGGTCGACGGCCGCGAGGTAGCCGACGGGAACCGTGGCGTACAGCACGTGGCTGGAGACGTTCCAGACGGGAACGACGGCGGCGTGGACGACCGACCCCGCGACCAGCAGCAGGCAGTACGCCGGTCCCGCGGAGGCGACGCGCTGGCGCGTCCACGCCGCCCAGATGACGCCGAACCCGAGAATCAGCCCGACGCTCGCGTAGAAGTCGTCGCCGCCGGGTGCGCCCGCGAGGACGCTCGGCCCGCCCGCGTACACGGTGAGCGCGAGCGCCAAGCCCGCGAGCACGGCACCCAGTCGCGCCGCGAGGGCGCGCCCGCTCCAGTCGCAGGTGCGCCACTCGTAGGCGACGAGCAGCACGGTCGCTTCGAGGACGAACAGCTCCGGCGCGAACACCGTCGAGTACGCTGCTGCGAGCCCCATCGCTGTCCCGAGCGTGTCGCCGCGCGGCCAATAGGCGTTGCGGACGCCCGCGTCGCCGGCCGGCGACCCGCCGTGTTTTTCCGCCGGCCCGCCGAACTCCCGACGATGACCGAGGAGACCGCCGAGGCCGACGGCGTCACGGCCCGCTACTACGAGACGGACACCGAGCGCGTGCTGGAGTTCGAGCGCGACGGGCGGACCGCCGCCGTCGCGCAGAACGTCGAGGGGTACGCGATGCTGAAGGTACGCCCGACCGCCGACGGCGACGAGCTGGAGCGCTACTACGGCTTCGATATGGCGCTCGACCACGCCGCGGAGCTGCTCAGCGCAGACCCCAACGACCTCCCGGTGCCCGACGCCGCCGCGGACATGGGGATGTGAGCGGGGGTCCGCACGGCTTTTCACCCCACCGAACGATGATGAGGTATGACGAAGGTTCGCGTGGCCGGCGCCGGCATCACGGAGTTCGGTAGCCACCCCGAGCGCACGAGCCGCGACCTGTTCGCGGAGGCGGGCGTGGACGCCATCGAGGACGCGGGCGTCGCCCGCGAGGACGTGGAGGGCGTCTACTACGGCAACTTCATGGGCGAGCTGAGCGAGCACCAAGGCCATCAGGGCCCGCTCGCCGCGGAGGCGCTGGGCGTGCAGGCGCCGGCGACGCGCTACGAGAGCGCGTGCGCGTCCAGCGGCGTGGCGCTCCGGCAGGCCGTCCGCGACGTTCGCAACGGCGAGGCGGACGTGCTCGTGGCGGGCGGCACCGAGCGCATGACGAACCTCTCGACGGCGGAGTCGACGGAGGCGCTGGCCATCGCCGCGGACGAACTGTACGAGGTGCGCGCCGGCGTGACGTTCCCCGGCGCGTACGCGATGATGGCGACCGCGTACTTCGACCAGTACGGCGGGACGCGCGAGGACCTCGCGCATATCGCGGTGAAGAACCACGCCAACGCCGTGGGCAACGACCGCGCGCAGTACCAGCGCGAGATCACGGTCGCGGACGCGCTGGACTCGCCGGCGGTCGCGGACCCCCTACACCTCTACGACGCCTGCCCCGTGACCGACGGCGCGAGCGCGGTGGTGCTCGTCAGCGAGACCTACGCCGAGGACCACGGCCTCGACGCGGGCGTCGCCATCACGGGCACGGGACAGGGCGGCGACCGGATGGCCCTGCAGGACCGCGAGAACGTGGCGGCGTCGCCGGCGGCCACCGAGGCCGCAGAGGAAGCGTACGCGGACGCCGGCGTCACCGCCGCCGACGTGGATGTCGCGGAGGTCCACGACTGCTTCACCATCGCGGAAGTGCTCGCGCTGGAGTCGCTGGGGTTCTTCGAGCGCGGTGAAGGCATCGCGGCCGCCCGTGAAGGGAAGACGACGCGGGACGGCGACCTCCCCGTGAATCTCTCGGGCGGCCTGAAGGCGAAAGGCCACCCCGTGGGCGCGACGGGGACGAGTCAGGTCGCGGAGCTGACGAAGCTGCTGCGCGGCGACCACGTGAACAGCGAGCACGTCCCGAGTGCCCGCGTCGGCGTCGCGCACAACGCCGGTGGGACGGTGGCGAGTGCGGTGGTCCACGTCTTGGAGGTGGTCTCGTGAGCGATACAGAGAGCGTCGGCGACGCGGGCTTCGACGAGTTCGTCGACGCGCTCGCGGACGGCGACGGCTACTACGTGGAGTGCGCGAACGGCCACGGGAGCCTGCCGCCGCGCCGCGTCTGCCCGGACTGTGGAAGCACGGACCTCGCGGACGCGCCGCTCCCGGAGACCGGCGAGGTGGCGACGTACACGAAGGTCCACGTGCCAGCACCGTCGTTCGCGGACGACGCGCCCTACGTCACGGCCGTCGTGGACTTCGGGCCGGTGCGGCTCACGGGCCACGTGCTGGCGCCAGTCGAGGACGTGGAAATCGGGCAGGAGGTCTCGGTCGCGGTCGGCGAGACGGAAACGCAGGCCGACCCGCTACTGGTCTTCGAGCCGCGGTAGCTCCTCGCGGACCGCGTCGAGGAAGACGTCGGGCTGTTCTGCGTGCGGGAGCAGGCGCGTCTCGTCGAGGACGACCAGCCGCGCGTCCGCGGCGTCGGCGATGTCGCGCCCCGAGGCGAGCGTCGAGATGGTGGCCTCGCGGCCCCAGACGAGCGTCGCGGGGCAGTCCCGCTGGCGGAGTTCGGCGCCGAGATCGACGTCCGCGTCGAGGTAGCCGCCGACGAACGACGCGGGCGCGAACCGCGCGCCGTCTTGGTGGGCACTCTGCCACTGGTAGGCAACGAGTTCGTCGGGGACGCGGTCGGGGTCGTAGAAGGCGTCGCGCTCGTCGAAGTACCGCAGCGACGGCTTCGCGGTGAGCGCGTCGAAGACGCCCGCGCCCACCACCGGCGAGCGGAGGAGCGCGCGCAGCCACGGGCGCCGCGGCCCGGTGTCCGCGGTCGGACAGACCAGCAGGAGGCCCGACACGTCGGTCTCGCGGGCGGCAATCGCCGCCCACGCGCCCGACAGCGAACTCCCGACGACGACGGGGTCGTCGGCGGCCTCGCACAGGAAGTCCGCGACGAACTCCTCGTACAGCGAGGACGTGTACGCGACCGGCGGGCGGTCGGTCCGCCCGAACCCGGGGAGGTCGGGGACGATGACGTGGTAGTCCTCGGCGAGCGCGTCGAAGACGCCAGCGAACTCGTGGCTCGACGCGGCGGCGTGAATCCCGTGCAGGCAGACCACGTCGGGGCTGTCGGGGTCGCCGGCCTCGGCGTACGCCACGTCGAAGCCGCGCCACCGATACGTGTCCTGTTCGCCCGGGAGCGCCGGCGGCAGGTCGCCGGCTTTCGCGCGGAGGCCGCGGTCGAGGAGGTCGGCGGCCGCGGCGGTGCCGGCGGCGCCGGCGAGGAGTCTACGAAGTCGCATGCAAGCGGGTTCGGTCGCCAGTCGCTTAGCCGTTGGGACGGCTCAGTCGCGGCGCTCGTCCAGACAGTCCGCGAGCGGGTCGACCACGCTGTCCGCGATGTCGTACGGCGTCGTCTCCCCGGCGTCGATGCGCTCGACGAGCTCGTCGACGCCGCCGCGCGCGGCGAGCTCGTCCTCGATGAGTTCGGCGGCGTCCTCCCGGAGGAGGTTCCGGAGCTCCTCGGCGTGGCGCTGGTAGCGCTTGTCCTCGCGGCGGCCCGACTCGTCGAGCCAGTCGGCGTGCGCGGCCAGCACGTCGAGGAACGCCGTGACGCCCTCGCCGCTGTTCGCCACGGTCTCGACGACCTCGGGCTCCCAGTCGTCGGGCTCGCCGTCCCGCATGTCGAGCATGTTCTTGAGTTCGGTGACGGTCTTGTCCGAGCCCGCGAGGTCGGCCTTGTTCACGACGAACACGTCCCCGATTTCGAGGATGCCCGCCTTCAGCATCTGCACGTCGTCGCCGGAGGAGGGCGGCACGAGCACGGCGACCGTGTCCGCGGTCTTCACCACGTCGACCTCGTTCTGCCCGGCGCCGACGGTCTCGATGATGATTTTGTCCTTCCCGAACGCGTCCAGCGCCTTCACGGCGTCCGCGGTCGCGGTGGAGAGGCCGCCGAGGCTGCCGCGGGCGGACATCGAGCGGAAGAACACGTCCATGTCGGTCGCGGTGGCGGCCATCCGGATGCGGTCCCCGAGCACCGCGCCGCCCGTGAACGGGCTGGAGGGGTCGACGGCGATGACGCCGACGGTGAGCCCGCGGTCGCGGTACGCCTTCGCCATCTTGTCCACGAGCGTGGACTTTCCGGAGCCGGGACTCCCCGTGATGCCGATGACGTCCGCGCTCCCGGTGTGGGGATACAGCGCCGCCACGAGGTCGCGGTAGCCCGGCGACCGGTTCTCGATGCGCGTGATGGCGCGCGCGAGCGCCCGGTGCTTCCCCGCGAGCAGTTCGTCCACGAGGCCGGGGGCGTCGTCTGCGGCCATCTCAGTCACGCCGCGTCACGTTCTCCCGGATGAACTCGATGGTCTCCTCCATCGGCGTCCCCGGCCCGAAGATGGCATCCACGCCCGCCTCCCGCAGCCCCTCGCGGTCCTCGTCCGGGATGATGCCGCCGACGATGACGAGCGTGTCCTCGAAGGCGTCGTACTCCTGCAGGCCCTCAACGATTTTCGGGACGAGGGTGTTGTGCGCACCCGAGAGGATGGAGATGCCGAGCACGTCCACGTCCTCTTGGACCGTCGCCTGCACGATTTCCTCGGGGGCCTTGTGGAGCCCGGAGTAGATGACCTCGAAGCCGGCGTCGCGGAACGCCCGCGTGATGACGTGGGCGCCCCGGTCGTGGCCGTCGAGTCCGACTTTGGCCACCAGACACCGGATGTTCCGCTGGGATTCGTGGCTCATGCCCGTGATTTCGCCACAAACGCGTTTCACTTTAACGGACTTCTATTACAGTCCTGCTTTCGCTACCCAAACTCCGGTTGTCCCCGCGCGAAGCGAAAACGGGTTTGCGGGCGGGGCCGAACGTCCGCCCATGACCTCCGTCTCCGAGTACGCGCGAGCGAACCCGCGCCGCGTCACGGTCGTTCTCTCGGTCGTCGGGTACGCGCTCGTCGCCGCCGCGTTCTCCGGCGTCGTCCCGCTGTTCCCGGAGCTCTCCCGGGACACCGTCCTGTTGTTCTCGGACGCCATCGCGGTCGTGAACACGCTCGCGCTCACCAGCCTGCTGGCGGGCGCGGTCTTCATCAAGCGCGGCGACGTGCGCAAGCACCGCGCCGCGATGCTCACCGCGTTCGCGCTCATCTGCGCGTTCCTCGTGCTCTACCTCTGGAAGGTCGGCGGCGGCTTCGAGAAGTCCATCGTCATCGAGGAGGGACAGTTCCTCGCCGCCTACGCGGGCGTCGTCAGGCCGCTGTACCTGCTGATGCTCGCCGTCCACATCTTCCTCTCCGTGGTCGCGGTTCCGGTCGTCCTCTACGCCATCACGCTTGGGCTGACGCACACGCCCGCGGAACTTCGGGAGACCAGCCACGCCAAGTACGGCCGCATCGCCGTCACCGCGTGGTCGCTGTCGCTGTTCTTGGGTGTCGTCACGTACTGGATGCTCAACCACGTCTACTCGTGGGTGCCGCAGTAGGTCCGCGTCGCTGCGGCGTTGCTACGCTGTCCGGCGTCCGTGCTTCCTCGAAATAGGCGAGCTCCAGCATCGGGGCGTTCTCCGTCCGCATTCCAGTCGCAGACGCACAGCGAAATACGCGAACCGCACGTCCAGACAGCCGGGGGGCTTTTGCGGGAGCCGGCGGTACTCGTGGTATGCGCGAGTTCGAGCGGAAGCAGCTCCTCGAACGCGTCGACCGGGAGGCGGCGACGGTGGGGGCGTCCATCCCGGCGACGCTGGACGTGCAGGGCGAGGAGTTCGAGTTACAGCAGTTCGTCTTCGAGGTGAAGCGGCTCGACGCGGTGCCGGCCGAGCGCCGCGAGGACGTCGAGGAAGCGAAGAAGCTGCTGCGCCGGGAGCGGCTGGAGCGCCGCGAGCGCCTCGAAGAGGCGGACATCACGCGCGAGGAGGGCGAGGAGCTCGTGGAGGCCATCGTGGGCATCGAACGCGCGCTGAACGCGCTCGAATCGCTGGGGACGACGAGCCTCGAAGCCGAAATCGAGGCCAACGAGCGCGCCGACCGCAAGCGGTGGTTCTCGTTCCTGAACGAGGCACTCGGCCACGGCGACAACGAGGGCGTGCGGCGATGAGCCGGAACAACGAGGTCGCGGCCGTCTTGGAGGAGTTCGCGGACCTGCTGGAGGCGCGGGACGTCAGCTACAAGCCGAACACGTACCGGCGCGCGGCGTCGAACATCCGCGACCATCCCGAGGCCGTCGAGGACCTCGCGGCCGACGGGAGCGACGCGGTGCAGGAAATCGAGGGCGTCGGGGACGCCATCGCGTCGAAGGTCGTCGAGTACGTCGAGACCGGGAGCATCGAAGAGCTGGACGCGGAGCGCGAGCAACTCCCCGTGGAGATGGCGGAGCTGACCTCGGTGGAGGGCGTGGGGCCGAAGACCGTCAAGCGGCTCTACGACGCGCTCGGCGTGCAGACGCTGGACGACCTCGAAGCCGCCGCCGAGGCCGGCGAGATTCAAGAGGTCTCGGGGTTCGGGCCGAAGACCGAGCAGAACATCCTCGACCACGTCGCGTTCGCGCGGCGGGCCCAAGAGCGCGAACTGCTCGGGGACGGCCGCCCCATCGCGGAGGACGTGCGAGCGTTCCTCGCGGGCGTGGACGGCGTCGAGCGCGTGGACGTGGCGGGGTCGACGCGGCGGTGGCGCGAGACCATCGGGGACGTGGACGTGCTCGTCGCCAGCGACGCCGGCGAGGCCGTCGGCGAAGCGCTCGCGGAGTGGGACCGCGTGGACGAGACGCTGGACTTGGGGCCGACGAAGACGAGCGTGCGCGCCGGCGGCCTCCGAATCGACCTGCGCGTGGTCGTGGACGCGGAGTTCGGGGCGGCGCTCCAATACTTCACTGGCAGCAAGGAGCACAACGTCACGGTGCGCAACCACGCCATCGACCGGGGCGAGAAGGTCAACGAGTACGGCGTCTTCGACGTGTCCGGTATCGAGGACCCGGACGAAGGCCAGCGCGTCGGCGACCTGCTCGCCAGCGAGACCGAGGAGGGCGTCTACGACGCGCTCGGGCTGGCGTGGATACCGCCGGAGCTGCGCGAGGACCGCGGCGAGGTCGAGGCCGCCGCGAACGGCGACCTCCCGGACCTCCTCGCACAGGGAGACGTACGCGGTGACCTGCACGCACACACGGAGTGGTCGGACGGCGACCCCACTATTGCGGAGATGGTCGCGGGCGCGGCTGAGTTCGGCCACGACTACGTCGCCATCACGGACCACGCCGAGGGGCCGGGCGTGTTCGGGGACAGCGGGCTCTCGGACGCGGACCTCCGCGAGCAGGCCGAGGAAGTCGCGGCCGTCCGCGAGGACGCCGCCATCGACGTGTTCCACGGCGTCGAGGCGAACGTCGACGCGGACGGGAACGTCGTGGACGTCGCCGACGACGTGCTCGCGGACCTCGACGTGGTGGTGGCGAGCCCGCACAGCGGCCTCGGGGAGGACGGCGGCGACCAGACCGAGCGCCTGATTGCGGCGGTCGAACACCCCCACGTGGACGTGCTCGGCCACCCGTCTGGCCGGCTCATCAACGACCGCCCCGCGATGGAGTTCGACGTGGCCGCGCTCGCGGCGGCCGCCGCGGCCGCCGACACCGCGCTCGAAGTCAACAGCAACCCCCACCGCCTCGACCTCTGGGGGAGCGCCGTCCAGACGGCCGTCGAGGCGGGCGCGACCATCGCCGTCGACACGGACGCCCACTCGACCAGCGAGTACGCGAACGTCGAGTACGGCGTCCACACCGCGCGCCGCGGCTGGGCGGAAGCCGGCGACGTGCTGAACGCCCGCGACGCCGATGGGGTCCAGGAGTTCCTCGATTCGTGAAGCTACTGCTGGACGCGATGCTCGGGAGCCTCGCGCGCCTCCTCCGGATGTGCGGGCACGACGCCGCGTACTGCCTCGACAGGGGCGTCGAGGCCGACGACGCGCTCCTCGACCTCGCCGCCCGCGAGGACCGCGTAGTCGTCACGCGGGACCGCGAACTCGCCGAGCGCGCGCCCGAGAGCCTGCTCGTCGAGTCGAAGGACGTGGACGACCAACTGCGCGAACTCGCCGCCGCAGGAATCGACTTGACGCCGACGCCGGGCGAGCGCTGCGGCGCGTGCAACGGCCGCCTCCGGGAGACCGACCCCGAGAGTGAGTTCCCCGAGTACGTGCCCGACGACGCCGCGCCCGTGTGGCGGTGCGAGGACTGCGGGCAGTGCTTCTGGACGGGCAGTCACTGGGCGGACGTGGAAAAACGGCTCGCGGAACTGTAGCTACTGGTCGTTTCGCTCCCACCACTCGCAGGCCTCCATGTCGTCCATCTCCTCGTCGTAGAGCCCGCAGTACGGCTGCATGCCGTCGTCGCCGACGTACTCGAAGTGCGCGCAGTTCCCACAGTATTTGTCCGGGGTCGGGCCGCCCGCGGACGGCGCGGCGTCGTCCAGCGGCGAGGAGATGTCGTCGGCGGCCGCGCCGCCGTCCGACACCGACGGCGACCCGGTGGGCGCGGACGTCGACTGCGACTGCGTGGGCGTGGAGGGCTTCGGCTCGGAGGCGTTCGCGCGGGTGCGCTCGTCGGGGTCCTCGACGCCGCCGAAGACGCCGACGCCGCCGAAGCTCCCGGACGCGAGCTTCTCGCGCGCGCTCTCGACGTCGTCGGCGGGGACCTCGACGGTGTGGGTCTCGCCGTCCTTGGTGACGGTGAGCGTCACCGTTCCGCCGGGGTCGTTGCGCGTCTTGAACGTCGCCACCGCGGTGAACAGACACCACATCGTGGTGATGATACCGGCGGCGTAGACGAGGATGAACGCCAGCGTCCCCGTCGTCGGGACGCCGCCCGACCCGGGGACGTAGAGGTAGGGGTAGGTCGCGCGGAACAGCATCACGCCGAGCACGGACAGCCCCGCGCCGACCGCGGCGGCGGCGCGCTGGAGGCGGTTCGCGGGGAGCACGGTGAAGATGCCGACGAGCACCGAGGGGACGCCCAGTCCCGCGAGCAGCACCGCGATTTCGCGGCTCTCGTACTGCCCGAAGCCGTTGTTGATGAGGAGCCCCGTCGCGCCGGCGAGAATCCCGCCGACGACGAGCAGCGCGCCCGCGGCGAACAGGCCGGTGCCGAGGTAGACGCGCCGCTGGCTGGCCTCGCCCGCGCGCCGGTCGTATGCCTCCCCGAGGCTGGTCATGCGTCCCCGTTGGACGCCGAGGGTAAAAACAGTACGTCAGACGTTCGACCGCGCGCTGCTCGCGGGTCGTTCGATTCGCGGGTCACTTCGTTCCCCGCTCGTCGTTCTATGCCCTCCCTGCGGTCGGGCACATGCTCCCCGCTCGCCGTAACGTGGCCTCGCTTCGCTCGGCCACGCTCGCCACGCTCCGAAAGGTTGAATCCGCGCGCCGGCGAATCACCGGGTATGGCTGACGAGACCGACGAGGACGAGGAGGCGCCCGCCGTCGAACTCGGCGAGGGCGAACCCGTCGAGGGCGCGCCGCTGGCGCGCGTGGCGTCCCGACTGACGTGGGCCCAACAGAAGAGCGAGGTCGTCCGCAAGGAGGGCGACTCGGTCGTCCGAACGCCCGACGGCCCGCAGACGCTGGCGTCGCTGCTCGAAGACGTGGACATCACGTACTTCGAGACGCGCCGCGAGTTCGAGGACGCGGTCCGCGAGGTCGTCGGCACCGGCCCCGTGCCGACTGAGTGACTACAGGGTTCTGAGAATCGCCGCGACTCCCTTTTAGGTGGCCGTGAGAATCGGGTTGCATGAGCCTCCGTTCGTCGTACGAGTCCCTGCTGTGGCGGTCGATATCGCTGGCCGGCGCCGACGGCTCCGTCGAGCGCAAGATGCTCGCCGCGGTCGGCCTCCAGTTCCTCGGCGCGGTCGCGATGGCGGCGTTCGCGCTGTTCGCGTCGGGCGTCCTCCAAATCGTCGGCGTCGGCGCGACGCTCGTGCTGTCGGTCGTCGCGTTCTTCAACACGTACCTCGTCGCCGAGCGGGACTTCGTCGCCCCGCTCGTCGAACTGGAAGCCGCGGCCGACGACATCGCCGCCGGCGAGTTCCAGCGCGCTGACATCCCCGCGAGCGACCGCACGGACGAAATCGCGGGGCTGGTGTCGTCGTTCCAGCGGATGCAGGCGAACCTCGCGACGGCGTCCCGGCAGGCGGACGCGCTCGCGCGACAGGACTTCGACGACGGCGCGCTGGACGCCGAGGTTCCCGGCCGGTTCGGGGAGAGCATCGCCACGATGGCCGACAGCCTCGAATCCCACACCGAACAGCTGGAGGCCAAGCAGGCGGAGCTGGAGCGCCAGTCCGAGCAGCTCGAACGGCTCGTGGACGCGCTGTCGGCGGCGACCGACGCGGCCCGCAACGGCGACCTGACCGCGGTCCTCGACCCCGACGACCTCGACGTGGCGGCCGAGCACCGCGCGGTCGTCGAGGACTTCAACGACCTGCTGCGGACGCTCGGTGACACCATCGCGGACATCCAGTCGTTCTCCGAGGACGTGCTGGACGTCTCCGAGGAGACGGACGCGCGCGTCGACGAGGTGGCCGCGCACAGCGAGGAGGTGAGCGCCAGCGTGAACGAAATCGCGGCGGGCGCGAACCGACAGACCACCCAACTGAACGACATCGCGGCGGAGATGGACACGGTGTCGGCGACCGTCGAGGAAATCGCGGCCAGCGCCGACGACGTGGCCCAGACCGCGCAGGCGGCCGCCGACCGCGGCGAGGACGGCCGCGCGGAGGTCGAGGACACCATCGAGGCCCTGCGGGGCCTGCGCGAGCAGAGTCAGGCGGTCGCGGACACCGTCGAGGAGCTCGCCGCGGAGGTCGACCGCATCGACGGCATCACCGAGCTCATCGACGACATCGCGGAGGAGACGAACATGCTGGCGCTGAACGCGTCCATCGAGGCGGCGCGCACCGGCGAGGACGGCGACGGGTTCGCCGTGGTCGCCGACGAGGTCAAGAGCCTCGCCGAGGAGACCCGCGAGCAGGCCGCGGACATCTCCGAGCTCGTGGACACGGTGACCGAGCGCGCCGAGGACGCGTCGACGGCCATCGCGGAGGTGGACGCGGAAGTCGAGCGCAAAATCAACCGCGCGGAGGGCGTGCTCCGGGACTTCGACGCCATCGTGGACGAGGTGGCGAACGTCAACCACTCCGTCCAAGAGATTTCGGACGCGACCGAGCAGGGCGCCGAGTCGGTGACCGACGCGGTCGGGATGGTGGACGAAATCGCCAGCGTGAGCGAGGAGACGGCGGCGGAGGCGGACACGGTCGCGGAGAACGCCAGCGAGCAGACCGACGCGACCGGCGAGGTCGCCGACCGCATGGACGACCTCGCGGCCCGCACGGAGGAGTTAGCGGCGCTGCTCGACGAGTTCGACGTGCCGGCGGACGCCGGTACGGGCGGGGCCGACGAGGCCGGTGTCAGGGACGATGAGGACCGTCCCGCGGGCGCGGCGGCGACGGACGGCGGCGAGAAGACGGAGTTCGACTGGGGCGAGTAGCCCTACACGAGCGTGGCGAGCGCGGCGAGGAGGCCGCTGGCGCTCTCGGTGCCGGTCGGCACGGCCGCCTGCAGCCCGAACAGCGTCGCGTTGTAGAGCCCGTGGCAGAGCGCGGGCACCGCGAGGTTCCGGGTGCGCTCGTAGACGAATCCGAAGACGAGGCTCGGCACGGAGAGGACGCTGATGGTGAGCGCGGCCGCCTGCAGGCTGCCGGACAGCGAGAGGATGTGCGCGGGCGCGAACATCGCGGTGGCGAGGACGATGGCGCCGGCCGCGGAGAAGTGGCGGCGCAGCGACCCCTGAATGATGCCGCGGAACAGCAGCTCCTCGCCGGGCCCGATGAGCAGGATGGAGGCGGGAATCATCCACAGCAGGATGCCGCTGTCGGCGGCCGCCTGCGCGCCCTCGTTGGTCGCGGGCTCGGTCGTGAACAGGGTCGTGACGACGACGAGCGCGGCGAGCACGAGGACGAACGCCGTGAGGTAGCCGCCGACGACGTAGCCGGCGTCGCGCAGCGACGGCACGGAGACGGGCACGAAGTCGAACGAGAACCCCGAGAAGCGGACGTAGGCGTACGCGACCAGTCCGAAGCCGATGCCCTGCAGGCCGACGAGCCCGAGCACGAGCACCGCGCTGGTCGTGAGTTCGAAGCCGAGCGCGACCCACGCGCCAGCGAGCACCAGCGAGACGGCGAGGCCGACGGCGAACCCGAGGACGGCGACGCCGAACGCGACGAGCACGGCGCGCAGTTTCGAACCCGAGGGGGCGGCGTCGCCGGCCCACGGGGACGCGTCCGAGTCGGTGGAGAGCGAATCCATGCACGGGCGTTCGTCGCGGGCAGCGAAAAACCCCGGGGCCGTGGCGGCGGGCGCGGGCTACTCCTCGCGCTCGCGGAGTTCCTCGCGGAGCACCTCGACTTGGCCTTCGAGGTTGGCGACGCGGTCTTCGAGGTCGCTGGTCGAGGAGCCGCCGAGCGCGCGAACGACCGCGAGGACGAGGTAGCCGATGCCGACGAAGACGGCGATGTTCAGGAAGATGACGGCGAACTCCATGCCGCCGGGGAGGCCGCCGAGGAATGCGGGGAGCATACCGGGGCGTTCGCCCGCCACTCGGATAAGCGACCGCCCGAATCGCGGGCTACGAGAACTCCGAGAGGTCGCTCTGGACGCCCGCGACCATGCTGGACTTGCGGCGCAACGCGCCCAGCGAGACGGGGAGGTGGTCGACGACCTCGCGCACCGCGCCGTGGAACGACTCCGCCTGCCCGGGCTCGCTGTCGAAGGCGTTGCGCACGCTCTCGCGGACCTGCCAGACGCCGACGGGCGCCCAGTAGTCGTCGCTGACCTCGCGGAGCACGAGCGCCTTCGCCTGCCGGCCGATGCTGTCGAGGTGTTCGAGGACGCCGAGCCGCGAGGCGTAGTACGCGCCCGCGGTCTCGTCGACGTAGCCCGAGCGGCCCCCGTAGCCCTCGCTCGCCGAGGCCATCCAGATGTCGCCGGCGGGGTCGGGGTTCCAGATGCTGCCCGGCGCCTTCATCTCCACGAGCTCGTACTCCCACGAGCCGGGCGCCAGCACCACCCAGTAGCGGTTCCCCATGTACTCGTTGACGTGGACGGTGACGCGGTTCACGCTGGGGCTGTCCCGAATCTTCCCGCGGAGGAACTGGCCGACCGTGTCGTCGACGGCCGTAATCGACCACCGCGTCGGCACGAGCCGGCGGTGCTCGGCCTGCCCGAGCGCGCCCACGGAGAGCACGCGGTTGATGTCGTACACGTCGAAGCCGCGGCGGTAGAGGTACGTCATCGCGCCCTCCGCCGCCCAGTCGTCGTCTTCGAGGGTCTTCTCGACGTACCGCGGCACGTGAGGGTTCTCGGTGAGCGCGGCGGACTCGGCGCTGGCGTTCGGACCGGAGGGCGCGTTCGCCGCGGGGTTCGTGTACTCGCTGGCGTCGAAATCGGGGGTGTCGGAGAGCCCGATTTCCACGTCCACGGGACGGTCGGCCATCGCCACCTCGCGCTGCGTGCCGACGAAGCCGTCCCACACGTCGTGGACGTCGACGTTCGCCGAGCGCCGCGAGTTCAACAGGCCCGTCCGGTACTGGAGGACGTTGTCGATGTCCAGCCCCTGCTGGTACCACTCGCCGCTGGTCGCGTACTCCTCGGGGTCGGCGCCGCCCGCGACCGGCGAGAGGATGCCCGCGGAGACGTTCGGGTACGACGACCGCCCGACGAACACCGACGGCGCGGTCGCGCCGACGAGCGTGTCCCCCTGCACCGCGGACTCGAATCCGGATTCGACGTCGTCGAGGTACTCCAGCACCTCGTAGGACTTCTCCTCGGCGAGCTGGCGGCGCTGGACCGACTCGTCGGGCTGGAGTCCCTCGATGTAGTCGTCGAGACGCACGCCTACTCGTAGCGCGGGCGTCCACTTACCCGCTTCGCCGCGCGCACACCGCGCTAATCGACGATAAACGTTTGTCGGTAAAATAGAGAGAAGAGTTCGGTTACAGTCACCTATAGTCCAGTACGTAGTAGTTCGTTTGGTTGTTAGAATTAGTGCTGAACGCTCGCCAAAATCTATTTACGTCCTCGGTCCGTGGTACTCGTTGTCATGAGTGTGGTAGAGGAACTCAGAGCGCGCGTGCAGGACTCGCCGACCGAATTCGAGTGCGGAATCTGCGCGGCGCGCTACGAGCGCGAACGCCTGAACTGTCCCGCCTGCGGGAGCGGGGAGTTCGAAGAAATCTGAGCGGCGGCCGCCGACTCTCCTCGGAGCGCGGAGCTACGGCCGGAACCCCGAGAACTCGTTTTCACTGGCGTGGTCGAGGAGAGACACCGCTCTAATCCGGGATTAGTCCGCCTGCGCCTGCCACTCGCGGACGTTCTCCGCGCTCACGCCCGACACCGACTCGGCGAGCTCGTCGGCGTCCGCGCTGGCGAGGTCGCCGACGTCCTCGATGCCCGCGTCCTCGAGCTTCTCCGCGGTCGCGGGGCCGATGCCGTCCAGCGCCTCGACGCCCTGCTTGCGCTGGCGCTGCTGGTACTCCTCGTAGTTGCAGATGGGACAGCCCAGCTCCCACGGCTCGTCGTCGTCGCCGTCGTGGACGACGAGTTCGGGGAGGTCGTGCTCGTCGCAGTACGTGTCCGTCACCTCGATGTCGCCGCGGCGCGGCAGCGGCAAGGAGTAATCGCAGTCCGGGTACCGGGTGCAGCCGACCAGCCGGCTCCCCGTCTGGAGTTGCTTGATGGCGAGTTCGCCGCCCTCCTCGTCTCCGCACTCGGGGCACGCGCCGATGACGCGGTCCTCGCTCTCCTCGGCCTCCTCGGCGGCGCACAGCGGACATCCGTGGACGAACGTGTCCCGGCCCGCGAGCATCTTCACCTCGTGGAGGCCGTGCTCCTCGCAGGTCTCTTCGAGGACGAGCGGCTCGCCCGTCGACGGGAGCGGGAGCGTGAACCGGCACTCGGGGTAGCCGTCGCAGCCTACGAAGTACGAGCCCGTCCGGGAGCGCCGCACGAGCAGCGTGTCCCCGCACTCGGGGCACTCGCCGAGGGTCTTGTCCGCCTTCAGGGAGTCCCGGAGGTGGTCGCCGATCTCCTCGCGGGACTCCGTGAGCTCGTCGAACACGCGGTCCAGAATCTCGCGGGACTCCGCGGTGACGTCGTCGAGGGACTTCTCGCCCTCGGCGATGGCAGTCATGTCGCCCTCCAGTTCGCTGGTCATCTGCTCGCTCACCACGAGGTCGGCGTACTCCTCGGCGGCCTCCACGACCGCCTTCGCCAGCGTCGTCGGGCGCGGCGGGTCGCCCTCGATGTAGCCCCGGTCGTAGAGCTTCTCGATGGTGTTGTGGCGCGTGGACTTCGTGCCGATGCCCATGTCCTCCATCGTCTCGATGAGCCGGCTCTGCCCGTACCGGCGGGGGGGCTGGGTCTGCTTGGCCTCCATGCGCGGGTCCGTGAGGGCGAGCGCGTCGCCCTCGTCGACGTCCGGCACGTAGTTCTCGCTCGTGTTGAAGTACGGGTAGACCTCGTGGTAGCCCGCTTCGAGGAGGCGCTTACCGTTGGCCTTCAGGGACTCGCCGTCGGCGTCCGCGACCACGCGCAGGTGCTCCCAGACCGCGGGCTCGGCGAGCGTGGCGAAGAACCGCCGCACGACGAGTTCGTACACCTCCCACTCGTCCTCGGAGAGCTTGTTCCGGTCGGGGAAGTCCGGCGTCGGGTGAATCGGCGGGTGGTCGGTCGTCTCCTCGTCGCCCTCCGTCGGCGAGAGGTCGTCGGCTTCGAGGAGCATCTCCGCGTCGTCGCCGAACACCGTCTGCTCGAACTCCCCGAGCAGGTCGCGCTCGTCTAAGTCCTCGGGGTAGACGGTGTTGTCCGTCCGCGGGTACGTGATGTAGCCCGCCGTGTAGAGGTCCTCCGCGATGCTCATCGCGCGGCCCGCGGAGTAGCCCAGCGAGCCGGCGGCGCGGATGAACTGCGTGGTGTTGAACGGCGCCGGCGGGTCGTCGCTGCGGGTGCGCCGCGACACCGACTGTACGACCGCCTCGCCGGCCTCCCGGAGCACCGAGAACGCGCGCTCGGCGGCGTCCTCGTCCCAGACGCGCTCGGCCTCGTTGCCGTCCTCGCCCTCGTAGAAGTATTGGGCCTCGAACTCCGTGCCCGCTTTCGAGAGGTCCGCGAACAGCTCCCAGTAGTCGTCGGGCTCGAACGCCTCTATCTCGCGCTCCTTGTCCACGATGAGCTTCAGCGTCGGGGACTGCACGCGGCCCACGGAGATGAAGTCCTCGCCCATCTGCCGGGCGGACAGCGAGAGGAACCGCGTCAGTGCGGCGCCCCACACGAGGTCGATGATTTGGCGGGCCTCGCCCGCGGCCGCGAGGTCGAAGTCCACGTCGTCGGGGTCCGCGAACGCCGACTTCACCTCGTTGTCCGTAATCGAGGAGAAGCGCACCCGCCGGACGGGCGCCGCCTCGTTGACCTCGCGCACGAGCTCGTAGGCCTCCTTCCCGATGAGTTCGCCCTCGCGGTCGTAGTCGGTGGCGATGACGACGCTGTCGGCCTCGCGGGCGAGCCGCTGGAGCGCGTTCACGATGTCCTCCTGCGTGGGCTCCTTGACGACGTCCGCGTGGACGAGTTCGGCCGGCTCCACGTCCCGCCAGTCCGAATACTCCGGCGGGAAGTCCATCCCGACGACGTGCCCGGAGAGCCCGATGCAGCGCCGGCCCCCCCACTCGTAGACGTTCACGCCAGCGGTCGTGTCTGTGGTTGCCCCTCCCTCCGAGAGGATGTCGGCGATGCGTCGCGCCGCGTTGTTCTTCTCTGTGACGATGAGTTCCACGATGTACCCCCACCTGCCGAGGTGGTCTTGGGGACGGCTACGCCGCAACCGCGGGTAAAGATTTCGGGACCGAGAACCGCAAGCAGGCGGCGGGACAAGGCGCGCTCGCGCCCGCTCCCGGACGCGGGTGCTCGCGCGGCGTGCGAGCACGCGCAACGACTAACCCACTCCCCGACCGACGGGGCGTATGGTACAACGCCGCGTGAACCGCTGGGTCGGCGCGTTCCTCCTCGTCGTCGGCGTCGGCGCGCTCGCTGTGACGTTCCCGCCGACGCTGCTCTTGGGCGTCCAGATGGTGCTGCTGACGCTCGCGGGCGCGCTGTTCGTCGCCTCCGGCGTCACCGACCGCGTGCGCTGGTCGCTGCTCGCTGGCGTCGGGAACATCGCGCTCGGCGCGTCGCTGGCCGTCTCCGGCGTCTCGACGCTCGACGACGGCGGGACCGCCGACTACGCGTACGCCGCGCTCGTCGTCGTCGGCGGCCTCACGCTCGCGGTCATCGGCGTGCTCTACGTCATCGAACACGAATCGTTCGACCCCGCCGCGTAGCTACGTGCAGCGGTCCCGCCGCGAACGACCGCGGGAAAACGGAGTTCCGAACTACTCCAACTGCTCGCGCAGGAGTTCGTTCACTTGGCCGGGGTCGGCGCTCCCGCCGGTCTTCCCCATCACCTGCCCGACGAGGAAGTTCAGCGCGCCGCCCTCGCCGTTGTGGTAGTCCTCCACCGCGTCCGGGTTCTCCTCGATAGCCTCCGCGACGGCGGCCTCGACCTCGCCCCCGGTGGTCTTCCCGAGGCCCTCCTCTTCGACGATTTCGTCGGGCGCGCGGCCCTCGTCGAGCATCTCCCGGAGCACGACCTCCTCGGCGTTCTTCGCCGTAATCTCGTCCTCCGCGACGAGTTCCACGAGGCGCTCGAACTCGTCGAGGCGGTCGGTGATGTCGCCGACTTCCAGCCCGCGGTAGTTGAGTTCGCCGAGGACGTTGTCCGCGACCCACGTCGCCGCCAGCCCGGGGTCGTACTCCTCGGCGAGCTCCTCGAAGAGGTCCGCGACGGCCTTCCGCGACGTGAGCTTCGACGCCGCCTCCGCGCCGAGGCCGTACTCGTCTCGGAAGCGCTCGCGGCGCGCGTCCGGTAGCTCCGGAATCGGAATCTCGTCTTTCCAGTCCGAAACTTCGAGGGGCGGGATGTCGGCCTCCCGGAAGTAGCGGTAGTCCTTCTCCTCCTCCTTCGAGCGCATCGACACCGTGATGCCCCGGGACTCGTCCCAGTGGCGGGTCTCCTGTTCGACCTCGCGGCCGCGCTGAATCTGGTTGCGCTGGCGCGTAATCTCGTACGAGAGCGCCTTCTCGGCGGCCCGGTGGCTGGAGATGTTCTTGACCTCGGTGCGGTTCGCGGCTTCCAGCGCCTCGTCGCTGATGCCGCCCGCCAGTTTCTCGGCGTCGACCATCGAGATGTTGGCGTCCACGCGCAGGCTGCCGTCGCGCTCCGCGTCGAAGATGCCCAAGTATTCGAGCACGTCCGTGAGCTTCGCGAGGAACGCGCGCGTCTCGTCGGCGCTCCGGAAGTCCGGCTCGGTGACGATTTCCATCAGCGGCGTGCCCGCGCGGTTGTAGTCCACGAGCGTGTAGTCGGCGGTGTCGATGCTGCCGCCGACGTGCTGGAGGCTCCCCGGGTCCTCTTCGAGGTGCGCGCGCTCGATGCCGATGGCCCGGCGGTCGTCCTCGACGGCCACGTCGAGTTCGCCGTCCTGACAGATGGGCGCGTCGTACTGCGTGATCTGGAACCCCTTCGGGAGGTCGGGGTAGAAGTAGTTCTTCCGGTGGAATCGAGTGCGCTCGGGGATGTCCGCGTCGATTGCCTTCCCGAGCTTGACGGCGGCCTCGACGGCGCCCTCGTTCAGCACGGGGAGCGCGCCCGGCAGCCCGAGACACACCGGACACGTGTGCGTGTTCGGCTCCGCGTCGCCCGTGTCGGTCGAACACCCACAGAATATCTTGGTGTCCGTTTCCAGTTGCACGTGGACCTCCAGCCCGATGACCGCGGCAAGGTCCCCCGTGGCGGCCTGCGTACTCATTACGCCACGATTCGGGGGGCGCCCGCTTAGGACTAACGAAGGGGCCACGCGGCCGGTCTCGCGCGAGCACCCGCCGAGCGTCTGACGCGCGTCCGACCTATACTTATCCGTCTCGCGTCCCCTTCAGGACGTATGACTGACGAAGCCGACGTCGAGGAACTCGAACAGCGCGTGGAAGAACTGGAAGCGACCGTCCGCGGGCTCACCGAGGAGCTCGTCGACGCCAGCGAACGCATCCGCACGCTGGAGGCCGAACTCGACCGCACGCCCAGCACGGAGGAGCTCCGGGAATCCCGCGAGGGCGGCGTCATCGAGCCCGACGGCGACGCCGATACCGAGGCAGACGAAGCGACTAAACCTGTGGACGGCGAGGCTGAGGACAACGAGGAGTCGGGCCTCGACGACATCATCGTCGCGTAGGCCGCTCCCCCCTCAGCATGTACATCGACGAAATCGTCCTCCAGAACTTCAAGAGCTTCGCCGGGACGACGCGCATCCCGTTCTACGAGGACTTCACCACCATCAGCGGGCCGAACGGCTCCGGGAAGTCGAACATCATCGACGCGGTGCTGTTCGCGCTCGGGCTCGCGCGCACCTCGGGGATGCGCGCGGAGAAGCTCACGGACCTCATCTACAACCCCAGCCACGAGGGCGACGACGAGGCCGCCGGCCCGAAGGAGGCCAGCGTCGAGGTCGTGTTGAACAACGAGGACGGCACGCTGTCGCGCTCGCAGGTCGAGACCGCCGCCGGCTCGGAGAAGGTCGGCGACGTGGACACCATCACGGTCAAGCGCCGCGTGAAGCGCACCGACGACAACTACTACTCGTACTACTACCTGAACGAGCGCTCGGTGAACCTCTCGGACATCCGCGACCTGCTCGCGCAGGCAGGGGTCGCACCGGAGGGGTACAACGTCGTGATGCAGGGCGACGTCACCGGCATCATCAACATGACGCCCGGCGAGCGCCGCGAAATCGTGGACGAAATCGCGGGCGTCGCGGAGTTCGACGCCAAGAAGGAGGACGCCTACGAGGAGCTCGAAGTCGTCGAGGAGCGCATCAACGAGGCGGACCTCCGCATCGACGAGAAGCGCGAGCGCCTCGCGCAACTGGAGGACGAGCGCGAGACCGCGCTCGAATATCAGGGCCTCCGCGACGAGAAACAGGAGTACGAGAGCTACGCGAAGGCCGCCGAGCTAGAGGAGAAGCGCGACGACCTCGACGCCACGCGCGCGGACATCACCGAGCGCGAGGCCGAACTGGACGAGCTGCAGGAGGAACTGGACGAGCGCCGCGGCGCCGTCCTCCGCCTCGAAGAGGACCTCGAAGACCTGAACGCGGAAATCGAGCGGAAGGGCGAGGACGAGCAACTGGAAATCAAGCGCGAGATGGAGGAGGTCAAGGGCGACATCTCGCGGCTCGAAGACAAGGTCGAGGCGGCCGAGGAGCGCATCGAGGATGCGGAGAACGAGCGCCGGCAGGCATTCGTGGAAATCGACCGCAAGCAGGAGCAGATCGACGACCTCGAGGGCGACATCAAGGAACTGAAAGTCGAGAAGGCGTCCGTGAAGGCGGACATCCAGAGCCGGGAGGCGGACCTCGCGGACGTGGAGGCGGAAATCGAGTCCGTGGACACGGAGTTCGACGAGCTGAAGGCCGACCTCGCGGAGCAGAAGGAGGAACTGGAGGCCGCCAAGAGCGAGCGCAACGACCTCCAGCGCGAGCAGGACCGCCTGCTGGACGAGGCCAAGCGCCGCTCGGACGCCGTCGACGAGGCCGAATCCGACCTCGAAGACGCCCGCGACCGGCTCCCCGAACTCGACGCGACGCTCGACGACTTGGAGGACGAACTGGCGAAGGCCAAGCGCAACCGCGAGCAAATCGTGGAGGTCGTCGAGGACCTCAAGCAGGAGAAGCGCGAGCGCCAAGCCGACCTCGACGAGGTCGAGGACGACCTCTCCGCGGCCCAAGAGGAGTACGCGCGCCTCGAAGCGCAGGCCGACCAGTCTGGGGACTCCTCGTACGGGAAGGCCGTGACGACCGTCCTGAACAGCGACGTGGACGGCGTCCACGGGACGGTCGGCCAACTCGGCGGCGTCAGCGAGCAGTACGCGACCGCCTGCGAGACGGCGGCGGGCGGCCGGCTGGCGAACGTCGTGGTGGACGACGACGGCGTCGGCCAGCGCTGCATCGAGTACCTCAAGCAGCGCAACGCGGGCCGCGCGACGTTCCTCCCCATCACGGAGATGCACCACCGGTCGCTGCCGAGCACGCCCGAGATGCCGGGCGTGGTGGACTTCGCGTACAATCTCGTGGACTTCGACGAGCAGTACGCGCCCGTGTTCTCGTACGTGCTCGGGGACACCCTCGTCGTGGAGAACATGGAGACCGCCCGCGACCTGATGGGCGACTTCCGGCTCGTCACCCTCTCCGGAGAGTTGGTGGAGAAGTCCGGCGCGATGACCGGCGGGTCACGGTCGGGCTCTCGGTACTCGTTCTCGAAGTCCGGGAAGGGCCAACTAGAGCGGGTCGCCGAGCGCATCCAGCGCCTCGAAGACGAGCGTGCGGACATCCGCGAGGACGTGCGGGAGATAGACGACCGCTTGGAGGACGCCCGCGACCGCCGGCAGGACGCCAGCGAGCAGGTGCAGTCCCTGCAGAACGACGTGGCGGACGTGGAGAGCGAGCGCGAGGACGCGGAAGCGCGCATCGACGAACTCGAAGACCGCATCGAGGAGCTGCGCGGCGAGCGCGAGGACGTCGACGAGCAGATGCAGGAAATCGAGGACGACATCGCCGCCAAGCAGGACGACATCGCGGCGCTCGAAGCCGACATCGAGGAGTTGGAGGGCGAGCTCGCGGACTCGAAGATTCCCGAACTCACCGCCGAGAAGGAGGACATCGAGGCGGACATCGCGGACCTCGAAGCGCGCGTGGACGACCTCGACGGCGAGCTGAACAGCCTCCAGTTGGAGAAGGAGTACGCCGAGGACGCCGTCGAGGACCTCCACGACGACATCGAGGACGCGCAGAACGAGAAGGCCGAACAGGAGCAACGCATCGCCGACCTCGAATCGGAAATCGAGGCCAAAGAGGAGACGCTCGCCGAGAAGGAGGAGGCCGTCGCCGAACTCGAAGAGGAACTCGCTGGCCTCAAGAGCGAGCGCGAGACCCTCAAGACCGACCTCAAGGAGGCGAAGGCCGACCGCGACGAGCAGGCCAGCGAGGTCGAGAAGGTCGAGAACCGCTTGGAGAGCCTGCGAAAGGCCGAGTCCCGGCTTGCCGACGAAATCGACGAACTGGAGGAGGCCGTGGGCGACTACGACGCCGAGGAGATTCCGGACCTCGACGAGGTCGAGGAGAACGTCGCGCGCCTCGAACGCCAGATGGAGGCCTTGGAGCCGGTGAACATGAAGGCCATCGAGGAGTACGACGACGTGGAGGCGGACCTCGACGACTTAGAGGACAAGCGCGAGACGCTCGTGGAGGAACGGGACGGGATTCAACAGCGCATCGACCAGTACGACGAGCAGAAGAAGTCGACGTTCATGGACGCCTTCGACGCCATCAACGACCAGTTCCAGCGCATCTTCTCGCGGCTCTCCGCGGGCACCGGCGAACTGGAACTGGAGAACCCCGAGGACCCCTTCGAGGGCGGGCTGACGATGAAGGCCCAGCCCGCGGACAAGCCCGTCCAGCGGCTGGACGCGATGAGCGGCGGGGAGAAGTCGTTGACCGCGCTGGCGTTCATCTTCGGCATCCAGCGGCACAACCCCGCGCCGTTCTACGCGCTCGACGAGGTGGACGCGTTCCTCGACGCCGTCAACGCCGACCGCGTCGGCGAACTCGTCGACGAGCTCGCCGGGGACGCGCAGTTCGTCGTCGTGAGCCACCGCTCGGCGATGCTGGACCGCTCGGAGCGCGCCATCGGCGTGACGATGCAGGAGGACAACCGCAGCATCGTGACCGGCATCGACCTCTCTGTGCAGGAGGCGACAGCCGATGACTGACGGGGCCGAAGACGCTGACGGCATTCCGCTGGACATCACGGGCCACGAGGACCGCAAAGCCGAGCGCGAGGACGAGAGCGCGGCCGACGGCGGGCTGGCGGCGGCGTCCGCAGACAGCGACACACCCGAGAGCGCCGCGGACCTCGTGGCGGAGTCGCCCGCAGAGCCGGAGCCGAACCCCGACGACGAGGTCGAGCCCGTCGAGTTGCTCGTGCAGCTCGCGAAGAACGGCGAAATCGAGCCGTGGGACATCGACATCGTGGCGGTGACGGACAAGTTCCTCGAAGCCCTCGACGAGGCGGACCTGCGGACGTCGGGGCGCGCGCTGTTCTACGCGAGCGTCCTCCTGCGAATGAAGAGCGACGTGATGCTCGACGACGGGGACGACGAGCCCGACGAGGAGGAGGAAGTCGAACGGCCACCGTGGGAGGCGCCAGCAGAAGAAGACGGCCGGCCCGCGTACGACCCGGTGGACGCGCTCGAATCGGAGATGGACCGCCGGCTGGAGCGCAAGCACGCCCGCGGGAACCCGGAGACGCTGGACGAACTCGTGCGGGACCTGCGGGAGGCCGAGCGCGGGTCGTGGTGGAAGGAGTCCCGCGAGTACGACACCAGCGACTCCCCGCAGGGGTTCCGTCGCGGCGTCCAAGAGCTGGACTACCGCTCCGGGGACGAGTTCCGGATGGACGACGAGCCGACCGCCGAGGAGGCGCTCGGGAACGCCCACGAGGAGGACATCGAGGCGACCATCGAGGACGTGCGCGCGGTACTGGACGAGCAGTACGGCGGCGGCCGCACGGAAGTGCTCTACGAGGAGGTGGCGGACGCCGGCGAGTCGCGCGTGCAGACGTTCCTCGCGCTCCTGTTCTTGGCGCACCGGGGCGTGGTCACGCTCGAACAGGACGACCTGTTCGGCGACCTCTGGGTCTGCGAGAACTAGAACTCGAACCAGTCGGTGACGCGCCCGGAGTCGTGGAGCCGCCAGCGCTGGCGGACAGTGCCGTCGTCGCTCTGGACGGACAGCGTCGCGTCGAACAGCGGCTCGACCGTCCCGAGGAGGTCGTCGTCGGCGCTCGCATCGACGTGGAAGTGGCCCATGCCGTCGGCGTCGCGGACGGAACTCGTGAGGAGGTGGAGGAACCGGAACAGCCGCTCCTCGGTCACGTCGCCCGAGCGCACGGCGTCGAAGAACGGGTCGAGCCCGTCGACGCAGAGCCGGACCTCGCTCGGGTTGTCGGCGGGCGCGGCGACGCGGTCGAAGGCGTCGGTGACCGCGATGGTGAGCGCCGCGAAGTCCGTGAAGTCCTCGACGCGCTCGTGCCACTCGCCGAGCGGCGGCGAAGGGCCGCCGGACGCGGAGGCGGCCGCGGCGGAGCGCGCGCCCGCGGCTGGCGTGGCGTCCACGACGGCGAGCGTCGACGGGTCGGTGCGGCGCGGGCTGTGGCGGTCGAGCACGTCGGAGACGCCCGAGGCGGTTTCAAGGAAGACGTGGCGGCGGTCGAGTTCGGGGGCGCCGAGCAGCCGCTGGCAGGCGGCGTCGCGGCCGGCCGGGTCGCTGACGACGAGGACGTTACAGCCGTCCCGCTTCAGCGCCGCGAGCTCGGTCGAGAACGCTTCGGCGTCGGCGTGGCCCCCCATAGTACGACCTAACGAACGAGAGAACAGTATTTACATTTTGTGACCCGTGAGGCGAATCTTACCGCGTCAGCGCGTCAGTCGCCGCCTTCAGAGGTAGTCGCCGACGAGCGCGTCGACGCGGTCGCGGGTCTCCTCGGGGATGGCCTCGGTGGGCGTGTTCACGGTGCCTTCGAGGGCGTGCCCGCAGTCGCAGTCGCGCTCCTCCGGGAGGTTCTCGATGGCGTGCTCGACGGTGCGCTTGATGGCGTCCTCGTTGGCCGCCGCGTTCTCCAGCACCTCTTCGAGCGTGACCTCGCTGTCCTGCTTCCAGACATCGTAGTCGGTGACGCCGGCGACGGTCGCGTAACACATCTCGGCCTCGCGGGCGAGCTTCGCTTCCGGGATGGCGGTCATGCCGACGAGGTCCCAGCCCTGTGACTTGTAGAACTCCGACTCGGCGCGCGTCGAATACTGCGGGCCCTCGATGCAGACGTACGTGCCGCCCGCTTGGGTCTCCGCGTCGGTGGCTTCCTCCGCGGACTCGTGGAGGTGTTCGACCATGTGCGGGCAGTAGGGGTCCGCGAAGGGCTGGTGGACGACGATGCCGTCACCGAAGAACGTGGAGTCGCGGTGTTTCGTGCGGTCGAAAATCTGGTCGGGGACGACCAGCGTCTGCGGCGGCAGTTCCTCTTTGAGGCTGCCGACGGCGTTCGACGCGAGGATGCGCTCGACGCCGAGCTGCTTGAGCGCGTAGATGTTCGCCTTGTACGGGAGGTTCGTGGGCGAGCGCTGGTGGTCGGGGCCGTGCCGCGGCAGGAACGCCACCTCGGTGCCTGTGTCGCCGAATTCGCCGACGGTGACCGGCGCGCTCGGGTCGCCGTACGGCGTCGTCACGTCCTCCTCGCGGACGTCGTTCAGGGGGAGCGCCTCGTAGATGCCGGACCCGCCGATGAATCCTATCATGTGCAGCCGTCGAACCGCGAGCGACCTAAAGGACTCGTCTCCGCGTCGCCACGCACCCGGACAGGTGAGCGGCTACAGCCCGTTGGACATCGGTTGCCTCGGCGGATTGAAAGGGCGAGGCGCGCTCGCGTTCGCGTGGTCGTTGTTGGCTACGAAACGGATTACGACCGGTCAGCAGAGACAGCCTAGGCGTCGACGCGGAGCTTCCACTCGTCGTCGCCGGCCTTCACGAGCACGTCTCGGCGAACCATCTCTTCCAAAACCTCGTCGAGGCGGTCGGGCTGGGCGATTTCCATCTCGATGCGTTCGACGTCGTGGTACGTCGAGAGGAGGTTCTGGATGCCCTCGCGCGTGTAGGGGCCGTCGCCGTCCTTCTCCATGACGCCGGAGATGAGGTCGATCATGTCCTCGATGAAGTTCCACGGGTAGACGACCCACGCCCACTCGTCGAGGTACTCGCCGACGTAGTCGGGGTCGTACTCGCTGGTGCCCAGCAGTTGGAGGGTGGCGGTGCGAATCTCGTTGGCCTCCCGGTCGGCGACGTACTCGTGGGCGCGCTCGATGGAGCCGCCGGTGTCGGCGATATCGTCGATGATGAGGACGTCCTTGTCCTCGACGGAGCCCTCCGGCATCGGGTACCGGACTTCGGGCTCGTCGGCCTTCTCGGCGGTGCCGACGTAGTGTTCCATCTTGAGGCTGGTGAGGTCGTCGAGACCGAGGAAGTCACACAGGCACCGGCCGGCGAACCAGCCGCCGCGGGCGAGCGCAACGACCACGTCGGGCTCGAACTCGGAGTCCTTGACGTCGTCGCTGACGTCGCGGCAGAGACTGTAGATGTACTCCCAGTTGGTGATAGTGCACTTGAACTCGTCCGGGAGGTCGCTCATTACGTATGGGCTCTCGCACACCTCGCTACTTAACGGTTTACAGGTGCGTTCGGCCGCCTGAACGTGTCAGCGAGTCAGTCAGCGAGAACGCGGGAAACTTTCAAGCGCTCGATACGTGAACGGGGGAACGTGACAACTCCTTCCGACGCGCCGCCGGACCGAGGTCGCCGCCGCCTCCTCGGCGCCGCCGCGACGGCCGCAGTCGCCGCGCTCGCCGGCTGTTCGAGCGGCGACGGGGACGGCACGACGACCGCGCCGACCGAGACAGCGAGCGAACCGACCACGACCGCGCCGACGACCGTCAGCGAGGCCAGCCAGCGCGAGACGGCAATCGAGCTCGTGCAGGCGCTCGCGGGCGGCGACTACGAGACGGCGTTCGGGATGCTCTCCGAGACCGTGCGGAACCAGTATTCGGCGTCCCAGTTGCAGTCCGACTGGGAGGGGACGACCGCCGACTACGGCCGCTTCGAGGGCGTCTCGGGGACGACCCGGGAGCCGACCGGCGGCTACGAGGTCGTGGTCGTGCAGGTGCAGTTCGAGGCGGGCGTGCTCGGCGTGCGCGTGGTCTTCGAGCGCGCGTCCATCGAGGGGCTGCAGTTCGTGCCGCTCCAGCAGGCGTACTCGCCGCCCGCGTACGCCGACGAGTCCGCCTTCGAGGAGAGGACGCTCTCGCTCGACTCGCCGGCGTGCGACCTCGGCGCGACCCTAACAGTCCCCACCGACGGTGCGGACGCGGGCGTGGTGCTCGTGCACGGCTCCGGGCCGAACGACCGCGACGAAACCATCGGCCCGAACAAGCCGCTGAAGGACCTCGCGTGGGGGCTGGCGACCGAGGGCGTCGCGGTCCTCCGGTACGACAAGCGCACGTACGCCTGCGACGTGGCGACGGACAATCTCGGCTTCGACGCGCTCGTCGTCGACGACGCGCTCACCGCGCTCTCCCGCCTGCGCTCGGAGACCGACGTGGGGAGTACGGCCGTCGTCGGGCACAGCCTCGGCGCGTACGCCGCGCCCCGCATCGCCGAGCGCGATGGCGACGCTGCGGCGTATTTGCTCGCGGCGCCGTCCCGGCCGCTGTACGAGCTCGTGCCCGACCAACTGCAGTATCTCGCGGAACTCGACGGGACGGTGACCGACGCCGAGCAGGCCCGCATCGACGACGCGCAGGCGACCGCTTCGCGGCTCGCGGACGGCGACTACGAGGGCGGCGGGTTCGCGTGGTCGGCGGACTTCTGGCGCGCGGTCGCGGAGTACGACCCCGTGACGACCGCGAGCGGATTAGAGGGCAGCGCGTACGCCCTGCAGGGCGGCCGCGACTATCAAGTCAGCCCGACCGAGGACTTCCCGGCGTGGCAGGACGCGCTCGGCGAGGACCACGCGAAGCTGTACGACGACCTGAACCACCTGTTCATCGCGGGCGAGGGCGACCCGAACCCCAACGAGTATTTCGAGCCGGGGAACGTCGCGGAGCCGGTCGTGGCGGACCTCGCGGGCTGGCTCGGGTAGGGAAGGAAAACACGCAACACGCGGGAGCGAGAAGCCGCGCCCATGACAGCGACGCGAGCGCTCCTCGTGGACGCGTTCACCGGCGAGCCGTGCGCGGGGAACGCGGCCGGCGTGGTGCCCGACGCCGACGACCTGACCGAGGGACAGATGCAGGCAATCGCCGCCGAGCTTGGCGCCAGCGAGACGGCGTTCGTCCGCGAGAGCGACACCGCCGACCGCCGGCTCCGGTACTTCACGCCGGAGACGGAGGTCGACCTCTGCGGGCACGCGACCATCGCCGCCCACGCGCACCTGTTCGCGGACGGCGCCATCGACGCGGGCGAGCACACGCTGGAGACGAACGTCGGCGACCTCGACATCGAGGTGGCGGACGACGGCACCGTCTGGATGACGCAGAACCCGCCCGAGATTCGGGAGGTAGACGTGAGCTACGAGCGCGTCGCGGCCGCGACTGGGCTGGACGAGGAAGCGCTGCGCGGCGCGAGCGACGACCTGCCGCTGGCGGTGGCCTCCACCGGCCTGCCGTTCCTCGTCGCGCCCGTCACGTACCTCTCGGACTTGGGCGAGGCGAGCCCGGACTTCGACGCCGTCGAAGCGCTCGCCGACGACGTGGGCGCCGCGGGCGTGTACGCGTTCTCGTTCGACACGCTGGACGGCGACTCGACGCTCCACGGCCGCGCGTGGGTGCCCGGCGCCGGCGTCGACGAGGACCCCGTGACGGGGACCGCGAGCGGCGCGGCGGGCGCGTACCTCGAACACTACGGCGCGTTCGGCGGCGACATCGCCGAGGAGATGGTGTTCGAGCAGGGCCACTTCGTGGACCGGCCGGGCCGCGTCCGCGTGCGCGTGCTCGACGGTGCCGCGCCGAGGGTCGGCGGGACGGCCGTCGAGACGCTGGACGGGACGCTCGAAGTGCCGCCCGTCGACGAGGACGATATTCTGGAAGCGTAGTCGTCGGGACTGGACCGTAGCGAGGTTACTGACGGTGCGGGTCGGCGTCGTCGCCGAAGCCGCTCCCGTACGAGTCCAGCACTTCCGTCACGGTGACCTCGTAGGCGTCGTACCACTCCGTCCACCGGCGCTTCGCCTGTTCGTGGTCGGAGTGCGCGCCGAACTCCTCGAGGGCGTCCAGCGACGCCCAGTAGTAGACCACCAGCACCTCGCCGGTGTCCGGGCTGTGCCACGTGCGCTTGCCGAGGTAGTCGTCCATCCCCTCGGCCACCGCCTGAATCGCGTCGTTCAGCTCGTGGAACTCCGCGTCGTACTCACCGGGGTCGAGGCGGAACGTGACGAGGTACGTCGAGTCCGTCACGGCGCTACGGCGAGCGGTCGTTCTCGGACGTTTCGCCGAGGTCGAAGGCGTCGTCGTCCTTGAGCTTGCGGAGCTCGCGGTTCACCGACTGGAGGTCGTTCTGCATGTCCGCGAGCCGGTCGTCGAGCACGCTCACGATGTCGCTTTTCACGCGCTGGGTGTCGAACGTCTCCGAGAGCGCGTCCTCGTTGGCGGCGGTGAGCGTCTTGTACAGCGACCACGCCTTCCCGAAGCGGTAGACGAGCAGGCCGAGGACGGCCAGCGCGATGCCCGGCGCGGCCGCCGACAGCGCCTCGCCGGTGGCGTTCGAGTTCGCCGAGAGGATGTCCCACGCTTCGAGCCCGCCGAGCGCGACGCCGCCGCCGACGAGCGCGAGGCCGACGACCGCGAACGCGGACGTGAACAGGAAATACTTGCCCGCGTGAACGGCTGCGCGTTTCGCGTCCATGCCCGGGTGGAGAGGAGCCGCCGGCTAAAGTCCTCCGTTGGCCGTGCGCGGGGCGCGCGCCACCGGCGTGGGGCTGGCGACCAATCACAACTCGAAACCGAGTACGCAATTCTTGCGTCTGAGCCGTTCGCAACCTTCTTATGAGCCGTTCTGGTGTATCTACGTGTCAATGGCTGTTCGATGGCTGGAAGACGTACGCGCCGACGACATCGATAGCGTCGGCGGCAAGGGCGCGTCGCTCGGCGAACTCACGGACGCCGGGCTCCCCGTCCCCCCGGGGTTCGTCGTGACCGCGGGCACGTACCGCTCGTTCATCGAGGACGCGAACGTCGACGACGAGCTGTTCGACGCGGTGGAGGTCGACCCTGAGGACTCCAGCGCGCTCGCCGAGGCCGAGGCGGCCGCGAAGGACATCATCCTCAACACCGAGCTCCCCGAGCACATCCGCGAGGACATCCTGTCGTCGTACGACGCCCTCGACGACGGCCACGCGTCGGTCGCCGTGCGGTCGTCGGCGACCGCCGAGGACCTCCCCGACGCAAGCTTCGCCGGCCAGCAGGAGACGTTCCTCAACATCACCCGCGACGGCCTCATCGACCGCGTGAAGCGCTGCTGGGCGTCGCTGTTCACGCAGCGCGCCATCTACTACCGCGAGGAGCAGGGCTTCGACCACCGCAAGGTCGACATCGCGGTGGTCGTCCAGAAGATGGTCGACGCCGAGAAGTCCGGCGTGATGTTCACGAGCCACCCCTCGACGGGCGCCCACGAGGCCATCATCGAGGCCGCGTGGGGGCTCGGCGAGGCGGTCGTCTCGGGCTCCGTCTCCCCGGACAACTACCACGTCGACCGCGACACGAACACCGTCGAGGAGGTCTCCGTGGCGGACAAGAAGGTGATGTGCGTCCGCGACGAGGAGACCGGCGAGACAGTCGAGCGCGAGGTCCCCGACGAGAAGCGCGAGCAGCGCGTGCTCTCCGACGAGGAGATTCTGGCGCTCGTGAAAATCGGCGAGCGCGTCGAGGACCACTACGGCGAACCACAGGACGTGGAGTGGGCGATGGCCGGCGGAGACATCTACATGCTCCAGTCGCGCCCGATTACGACCATCGACGAGGACTCAGAGATGACCGAGAACGGCGACGACACCGGCGAGGAGCTCGTGCACGGCCTCGGCGCCAGCCCCGGCATCGCGTCCGGCCCAGCTCGCGTCGTCACCAAGCTCGACCAGCTCGACAAGGTCGGCGAGGGCGACATCATCGTCACCGCGATGACGACCCCCGACATGGTGCCCGCGATGAAGCGCGCCGCCGGCATCGTCACCGACGAGGGCGGCATGACCAGCCACGCCGCCATCGTCTCCCGCGAACTCGGCTGTCCGGCGGTCGTCGGCGCGACGAACGCCACGGACGTGCTCCACGACGACCAAATCATCACGCTCGACGGCGACCGCGGCACCGTCAGCGAGGGCCGCACGGAGTCCGAGTCCGAGCGCAACCCCATCGAGGAGGCGCGCCCGACGACGCCCGTGAAGCCGATGACCGCGACCGAGGTGAAGGTCAACGTCTCGATTCCGGAGGCCGCCGAGCGCGCCGCCGCGACCGGCGCCGACGGCGTCGGTCTGCTCCGCACGGAGCACATGATTCTCTCCACGAACAAGACGCCGGAGCGCTACATCGACGACCACGGCGAGGAGGCGTACGTCGACGAACTCGTCTCCGGCGTGCGCACGGTCGCCGAGGAGTTCTACCCGCGGCCCGTGCGCGTGCGTACCCTCGACGCGCCCACCGACGAGTTCCGGCAACTGGAGGGCGGCAGCGACGAGCCCCACGAGCACAACCCGATGCTCGGCTACCGCGGCATCCGCCGCAGCCTCGACCGCCCCGACGTGTTCAAGCACGAGCTGGAGGCGTTCAAGGAGCTGTTCGAGATGGGGTACGACAACGTCGAAATCATGCTCCCGCTCGTGAACGACGCGGGCGACGTGCGGCAGGCCCGCGAGCTCATGCGCGAGGTCGGCATCGACACCGACAAGCGCACGTGGGGGGCGATGATCGAGACGCCCGCGGCCGCGCTCTCCGTGGACGAACTCGCCGCCGAGGGCATCGACTTCGCGTCGTTCGGCACGAACGACCTCACCCAGTACACGCTCGCGGTCGACCGCAACAACGGCAACGTCGCCGACCGCTTCGACGAACTCCACCCCGCCGTGTTGGAGCTCATCGAGACCGCAATCGAGGCGTGCCGCGAGCACGACGTGGCCACCAGTATCTGCGGGCAGGCTGGCTCGAAGCCCGACATGGTGGACTTCCTCGTGGAGACCGGAATCTCCTCGATTTCCGCGAACATCGACGCCGTGCGGGACGTCCAGCACGAGGTCAAGCGCGTCGAACAGCGGCTCATCCTCGACTCCGTGCGGGACTGACCCGCTAAGGGTTTTCACGGGCCAGCCCGTATCGGGCGGTATGCTCGCGTACCACGCCGTCTTCCTGCTGTTGGTCGCCGGGTCGACCGGCTTCTTCGTCGCGCTCGCCGCGCTGAACGTCCGCCACGCCGACCGGACCGTCCGCGAGCGCGCGGAGTGGCTCGCGGAAACCGTCGGCGTCGACGACCCCGACCGCCTGCTGGACTACCACCGGCTGACGACCGCTGCGAGCCAACTCCAGAGCGTCGTCGTGCTCGGCGTCGTCCTGCTCGTCCTCTACACGGGCCTGTTCGGGGACGCCGTCGAAGCGGCCTACGACGCCATCGGGAGCGACCTGCTCGCGGGCGTCGCGGTGTTCGTCGGCGCCGCGGTCGCGCTCCAACTCCTGCGCGCGCCGTTCGACGCCTTCGAGACGTTCGGCGTCGAGGACGCGTTCGGCTTCAACGAGCAGTCCTCCCGCCTGTTCGTCCGCGACAAGCTCGTCAGCACCGCGTTCGCCGCCGCGCTCGTCGCCGTGCTCGGCGCCGCCGTCCTGTTCGTCGTCGACATGTTCCCCGAGTGGTGGTGGCTCGCCGCCACGGGCGTCGTCGCCGCGTTCCTCCTCGCCACCCAGATTATCGTCCCGCGCGTGTTCCTCCCGCTGTTCTACGACTTCGAGCCCGTCGAGGATTCGAGCCTCCGCGAGGCCGTCGACGACGTGTTCGAGCGCGCCGGCTTCACCTGCGACGACGTGTACGTGATGAACGCGAGCTCGCGGTCGGGCCACTCGAACGCGTTCTTCACGGGGTTCGGCGCGACCAAGCGCGTCGTCCTCTTCGACACGCTCGTCGACCAGCTCGACGAGCCCGAGCTCCAGAGCGTGCTCGCGCACGAGCTCGCGCACTGGAAGAAGGGCCACATCTGGCAGGGGCTGGCCGCGAACGTCGTCCAAGTCGGAATCCTGCTGTTCGTCGCGCAGTTCCTCGTGGAGTCGTCGTGGCTGTACGCGATGTTCGGCGCGCCCGAGGTGCCCGCCGCGGGCCTACTGTTGGCGGCGCTGTGGGTGGAGCCAGTGAGCCAGTTTGCCACCCCGCTGTCGAATCGGCTCTGGCTCGCCAATGAGCGCGAGGCCGACGCGTTCGCCACCGACGTGATGGGCGGCGGCGAACCGCTTGCGGGCGCGCTCGCCGCGCTCACCAGTGAGAACCTCGGCAACCCCTTCCCACATCCTCTCTACGAGACGTTCCACTACCAGCACCCGCCGGTCCCCGAGCGCATCCGCTACCTCACGTCCCAGTAGCCGGGACTGTAAATAATACCTCTACTTCTGATAATCAAATTTTTATCCTATAGCGAGAGGAAATATCCTCGTGGTTAGACGAGTTACTTACGCGGTTGTCGGACTGCTGCTCGTCTCCGGCTGCGCGGCGATTCCGAGTGTCGGGAACACCAAGTCGCCGCCCGGGGTCGAGGACGGAACGCTGACCAACACCAGCGCCCTCGTGAACGCGGATATGGACGCCCGCGGCGACCAGTACGTGCTCGTCCACGACTACGAGTACACGGCCGGCGGGAATACGACGACTGAACGCCTGCGACTCACAGTCGACGACAACGCCGCGCACTACCGGCTCGAAACGACGGATGCTGGTGAGACGACCATCTCAGAGGGGTACGAGAACGCCACGTTCACCGCGGACTGGAACCCGAACAGCAGCGTTCCCGAGTTCACCATAGAATCGACCATTGGCGTCGACAGCCGTCACGGCGCCGCCAGCCTCTACTCGTTCCTCGATTCGATATCCTTCGAGCCGACTGGCACGACGACGCACGACGGAACGCCAGTCACCGTGCTGCACGCGTCCAGCGTGGACGACGACGCCCAAGTAGACTACACCCTCCAAGATGCGAGGATGTTGGTCGACGGGGACGGACTCGTCCACAGACTCACGTACACACTCGAATCGACCAGTAGGTACGACCGGTACGAACACACGTTCGAACTCGAGAAGAACAGCGGGACAGACGTCGATTCGCCCGACTGGGTCGAGGAAGCGAAGGCGGAACTCCCGACGCCCGACATCGACGTCCGGGCGACCGACGACGGCTACGTCGAAATCACACACGACGGCGGCCCGACGTTCGACCCGATGATCTACGCCGACTCCCGGATCCTGCGAGCGGAGCAGTTCAGCGACGGAGACGAACTGTACGTCGGACGTGACGGTGAGTTCGCCGTGTCAGCGTCCAAACCGCCGAGCCCCGTCGACGACACCGTGACTATCAAGGTCTACGGAACTGCAACCCGCGTCGACACGACCGTAAACGCCACCGTGTAGCCGAGAACACAATCGCTAAACCACTGGTCGGCCTCGCTGACGGTATGACAGGCGCGGAGGCGACGCCCACGCCGCAGGACTTCGACCGCGTGCTCTCCTCGATGTGCACGGAACCCCACCCCGCGGCCCGGGAGGCCGCGGTGGCGTTCCTCGCGGACAACCCCGGCGACCCCGCGACCTACCCCGGAGTCGCGGACCTCGAACGCGAAGCCGTGGACGCGCTCGGCGAGGTCGCCGGGCTCGATTCCCCCCACGGCTACGTCGGCTCGGGCGGCACCGAGGCGAACATCCAAGCGGTGCGCGCCGCGCGCAACCTCGCGGACGGCGACGTGAACGTCGTCGCGCCCGAGAGCGCGCACTTCAGCTTCCAGAAGGCCGCCGACGTGCTCGACGTCGAACTCCGGCTCGCGCCCACCGACGACGACCACCGCGCGGACCTCGACGCGGTCGCCGATCTCGCGGACGACGACACCGCGCTCGTCGTCGGCGTCGCCGGCACCACCGAGTACGGCCGCGTCGACCCCATTCCTGCGCTCGGCGAGGTCGCCGCCGACGTGGACGCGCGCCTCCACGTGGACGCCGCGTGGGGCGGGTTCGTCCTCCCGTTCACCGACCACGACTGGAGCTTCGCGGACGCGCCCGTGGACACGATGACCGTCGACCCCCACAAGATGGGGCAGGCGCCGATTCCCGCCGGCGGCTTCCTCGCGCGCGACCCCGAGACGCTGGACGCGCTCGCCATCGACACCCCATATCTGGAGTCCGACACCCAGCCGACGCTCGGCGGCACGCGCTCGGGCGCGGGCGTCGCCGGCACGCACGCCGCCCTCGACGCGCTGTGGCCCGACGGCTACCGAGAGCAGTACGAGCGCTCGCAGGCCAACGCCGACTACCTCGCCGCCGAACTCCGCGAACGCGGCTACGACATCGTCGACCCCGTGCTCCCGCTGGTAGCCGTCGACCTCCCCGACGACGAATTTGCGGCGCTCCGTGAGGAAGGGTGGCGGATTTCGCGGACGAGCACGGGCGAACTCCGCGTCGTCTGCATGCCCCACGTCACCCGCGAGATGCTCGAACAGTTCCTCGCGTCGCTGTCCGGTGTCGGTAAGGTTTAATCCCGCGCCAGTCCACCACACAGACAGTGCTCACGTCCGCCCTGCTCGCGCTCTCTATCGACCTCAGCACCGTCGAGGGAGCGGTCCGTGCCGCCACGGGGTGGCCGGGGCTGGGCGTCATCTTCGTCTACTCGTTCCTCATCGCGTTCGTCCTCCCGCTCCCCAGCGAGGTCGTGCTGTGCCCCGCTGGCTACGTCTGCGGGAGCGCCGCGACGCTCGGCCTCGGCCTCCCCGGCCCCGCGCTCGTCGCCCTCGTCGTCGCGGTCAGCGGCGCGGGGAAGTCCCTCGGTAGCGTCATCGCGCTCTCTGTCGGCCACGGCGCCAGCCACTCCGGGTTCGTCGTGCGCGCGCTGCGCCGGTTCGGCTTCGAGCCCGTGAAGTGGTCGAAGAACCGCATGGTCTCGCTCGTCCAGACGTACGGCTACTACGGGATGGCGGTCGGGCTCAGCGTCCCGTTCTTCCCGGACACCATCTCGCTGTACGCGTTCTCCGTCGTGGACAAGAACTACCGGCGGTTCGCCGCCGCGACGTTCGCCGGCAGCGTCGGCCGCCTCGCCGTCACTATCGGCCTCATCGAGGGCGTGCTGTTGGTCGCGTGACGGCACCGGGCGCGCGAACCCGAGTTCCACGGGATGCGGGCGCGCCAGCGACGGAACCGGACCATCACGACACAACCAGCGGGCTTTAGGCCCGCGCCAGAACAACGGGCTATCATGACCTACGAGGACTTCCCGACCGACGAACAGGCAGTGGTCACGGCGGGGCTGCCGTACGCCAACGGCGACCTCCACATCGGCCACCTGCGCAGCTACGTCAACGCCGACGCGTTCACGCGCGCGCTCCGCAAGCTCGGCCAAGACGCCGTCTACGTCTCCGGCAGCGACATGCACGGCACCCCCATCGCGGTCAACGCCGCCGAGGAGGGCGTCAGCCCCGAGGAGTTCGCGCTCCGCCACCACGAGCAGTACGAGGCGACGTTCCCGAAGTTCAACGTCGACTTCGACCAGTACGGCCACACCCACGACGAGACCAACACCGAACTCACCAAGGAGTTCGTGCGCAAGTGGGAGGAGAACGGCCACGTCTTCGAGAAGGAAATCAACGTCGCCTACGACCCCGACGCCGACCAGTGGCTCCCGGACCGCTACGTCGAGGGGACGTGCCCGTACTGCGGCGAGCACGCCCGCGGCGACGAGTGCGACGAGGGCTGCCAGCGCCACCTCGAACCCGGCGAAATCGAGGACCCCGTCTCGACGCTCACCGGCAACCCCGCTGAGTACCGCGTGCGCGACCACAAGTTCCTCCGGCTCTCCGACGTCCAAGAGCACCTCCAAGGGTTCATCAACCGCCTCGAAGGCACGAGCAACGCCCAGAACCAGCCCCGCGAGTGGATCGAGGGCGAACTGGAGGACTTCTGCATCACGCGGGACATGGACTGGGGCATCGACTACCCCGGAGAGGGTTCCGATGACCTCGTGCTGTACGTCTGGGTGGACGCCCCCATCGAGTACGTTTCCACCACCAAGCAGTACACCGAGCGCACCGGCGACTTCGACTGGGAGTCCGTCTGGAAGGACGGCGACGGCGAAATCGTCCACGTCATCGGGCGCGACATCATCCAGCACCACACCGTCTACTGGCCCTCGATGCTGGAGGCCGCCGACTACACCGAGCCGCGCGCGGTCTGCGCGACCGGGTTCGTGAACATCGACGGGAAGGGGCTCTCCACGTCGAAGAACCGCGCCATCTGGGCCGAGGAGTACCTCGACGAGGGGTTCCACCCGGACCTGCTCCGGTACTACATGGCGACCGCCAGCGGCTTCGAGCGCGACGTGAACTTCTCGTGGGACCGCTTCGCCGAGCGCGTGAACAGCGAGCTCGCGGACGTCGTCGGGAACTTCGTCTACCGCGCGCTGCTGTTCGCCAACCGGAACTTCGGCGGGACGCCCGACGCCGCGATTTCGGACGACGTGGAGACCGAAATCGCGCAGGCGATGGACGACTACGAGGACGCGCTCAACGACTACGACCTCAAGTCCGCCGGCGAGCGCGCGGTCGCGCTCGCGCGCTTCGGCAACGAGTACATCCAGCGCAACGAGCCGTGGAAGCTCGACGACGACGAGGCTGCGCCGGTCATCCGCGACTGCGTGCAGCTCGTGAAGGCGGTCGCGGTGCTGCTCCAGCCGTTCATCCCGGAGAAGGCCGACGAGGTCTGGGCGCAGATCGGTGAGGACGGCTCCGCGGCGGACGCCACGGTCGCGGACTGCCTGCAGGCGCCGCCCGCGGAGTTCGGGGAGCCCGAGGAGCTGTTCACGAAAGTCGAGGACGAGCGCGTCGAGGAACTCGACGAGAAGCTCCAGTCGAAAATCGAAGCCGCTAGTAGCGACGAGGGCGACGATGGGGACGTGAGCGACGACTCCGACATCGAACTCGAACCGCTCGCTGACGACCGCATCAGCTTCGAGGACTTCCAGAGCCTCGACCTGCGCGTCGGCGAAATCCAGACCGCGGAGGGCATCGAGGGCGCCGACGACCTCGCGCGCCTCGAAGTCGACATCGGCCACGAGGTCCGCCAGATCGTCGCGGGCATCAAGCAGCTCCACGACCTCGACGCCCTCGCGGGCAAGCGCGTGGTCGTCGTGGCGAACCTCGAACAGGCGGAGCTGTTCGGCGTCGAGTCCAACGGCATGGTGTTGGCCGCCGGCGAGGACGCCGACCTCCTCACCACGCACGAGGACAGCGAACCCGGCACGAAAATCAAGTAGGGCTGGCAGGCGGCGAACTGTCCCGGTGCGCGCTGCCGCCGTTCCGATTCTTGGCGCACCGGGCGACTGTCAGGTCACGCGCCGCGTTGGTCCCGTGCTCCTATTTGAATCTACGCGGCCGACAGCCGAGCATCCGCGAGCCTCGCGGCTCGGAGAGCCCGAGGCGAGCGGTTCACTCGCGGCTTCGCCGCGAGGCCGACGAGCGACCGTAGGGAGCGAGGAGTGCTTTTAGTGCAGGTTTTGCCGAACGGGGGTCGCCTATGGCGACCCCCGTGCAGCGCAAAACGTGCGTCTCAGAGGTCTTGGACGACGTCGCCGAGCTTCTCGACGTCCATCGCTTCCATCGTCTGCATGTCGATGCCGTACCGCTCGGCGGCGATGGAGGCTTGCAGCGCGGCTTCGCGGTCGGGCGCGTCGAAGACGAGCAGCACGTCGCGCTCGCCGAGGAGGATGTAGGCGTCGCGGAGTTCGCAGTCCTGCGCTTCGAGGTCGGCGCGGACGTCGCCCCAGATGGCGGCGAGCTCTTGGGCGTTCTGGAACTTCCCGGTCTCGATGGTGGCGATGGCGGCGTACGTCGGCATGAGCGGGTGTTGTGCGGGCTCCGGCAAAGTCGCTGTGGCAGTTCGCGTTACTCGGAATCGAGTTAACCACGTACGTTTTTGCGTGGCGGCGTCGTAGCCGCGGCGTATGAGAAACGCGAAGATTGTCTGCACGCTGGGTCCGGCGACGGACGACGCGGCGTCGATACGGTCGCTTGTGGACGCGGGGATGTCAGTCGCGCGCATCAATGCGAGCCACGGCGGCCGCGAGGACCGCCGCGAGCTGATTGCGACCGCGCGCCGCGTCGACGAGGCGACCGAGAAGCCGGTCGCCGTGATGCTGGACACGAAGGGACCGGAAGTGCGCACGGCCGAGACCGACGAGCCGGTCCACGTCGAGACTGGCGGCACCGTGGAGTTCGTGCCCGAGGGCGAGACGACCGGCGAGACCATCGGGCTCTCGACGAGCATCGCCGCGGCCGAGCCCGGCGACCGCGTGCTGCTCGACGACGGCCGCATCGAGACGGTCGTCGAGAGCGTGTCCGGCGAGGTCGTCACCGCGCGCGTGGAGTCCGGCGGCGAACTCGGCAGCCGGAAGGGCGTCAACGTCCCGGGCGTGGACCTCGACCTCGACGTAGTCACCGAGAAGGACCGCCGCGACCTCGAACTCGCGGCCGAGGAGGGCGTCGACTACGTGGCGGCGAGCTTCGTGCGGGACGCCGAGGACGTGCTGGAGGTCGAGCGCGTGCTCGAATCGTTCGGCGCGGACGTCCCCGTGGTGGCGAAAATCGAGCGCGCGGGCGCCGTCGAGAACCTCGACGACATCGTGGAGGCCGCGGACGGCGTGATGGTCGCGCGCGGCGACCTCGGCGTGGAGTGCCCGATGGAGGACGTGCCGATGATTCAGAAGCGCATCATCCGGCGCTGCCGGGACGCCGGCGTCCCCGTCATCACGGCGACGGAGATGCTGGACTCGATGGTGCACGCGCGCCGCCCGACGCGCGCGGAGGCCAGCGACGTGGCGAACGCGGTCCTCGACGGCACTGACGCCGTGATGCTGTCCGCCGAGACCGCGGTCGGGGACAACCCCACGCGGGTCGTGGAGACGATGGACCGCATCGTCCGCGAAGTCGAGGGCAGCGGCGAGTACGCGGAGCTACAGGAGCAACGCGTTCCAGAAGCGGACGGCACGGCGAAGACCGACGCGCTCGCTCGGTCGGCGCGCTACCTCGCCCGCGACATCGACGCGAGCGCGGTCGTGGTCGCCTCCGAGTCCGGCTACACCGCGCGGAAGGCCGCGAAGTTCCGGCCCCGCGTCCCCGTGGTCTGCGCGACGCCCTCGCACCGCGTGCGCCGCGAGCTCGCGCTCAACTGGGGCGTCCACGCGGAGTACGCCGCGGTCGCGCAGGGCGACGCGACGACGGTCGTCGAGCACGCCGTTCAAGCCGCCGTCGACTCCGGCGTCGTCGACAGCGGCGACACGGTGGTCGTGCTCGTCGGGATGATGACCGACTTGGAGGGCGCGAGCACGACGAACACGCTGAAAGTCCACGTCGCCGCGGAGACGCTGACGGTCGGCCAGTCCGTCGTGAAGGGCCGGGTGACCGCGCCGGTCGCGGTGCTGGAGGACGGCGACCTCTCGGCGCTCGACGAGCGCTCGGTGGTCGTGCTCGGGCCGGAGTTCGACGACGAGTTCCGCGGCGACCTCTCGAAGGTCGCGGGCATCGTGAGCGCGCAGTCCGGGATGACCGGCTACCCCGCGATGGTCGCGCGCGAACTCGACGTGCCGATGGTCGGGGACGCCGACCTCGGCGACATCGCGGACGGCGACACGGTCACCGTGGACGGCGAGCGCGGCGTCGTCTACGCCAGCGAGCGCTGACCCCGCCGAACCCCCGCGTTTTTCCCCGTGGGCGGGGTACGAGCAGGTATGTCTGAGAACGACGAGCGCGCGTGGCGCTACGAGGTCGACGAGGTCGGCCCGGACGCCGAGCCCGACGTGCGGGACGTCGAGCCGGGGTCGCCGGACGCGGAGAACGTCGCGTTCTTCCTGCTCGGGGTCGCCGCCACCGTCGGCGTGCTCGCGCTGTTGCTGTTCTGAACGCTCGGGCGGCGCGACCGCTGGGCGAGTTCAGGTAAACGGTTTTCCCGGCTCCGCCCCTACGATAGGGTATGGCCGAACTGTTCGGACAGTCGCTGTCGTTCCTGCTCGTCGTCGCCGGGACGGCGCTGTGCGTCATGGAGGCGCTGGCGCCGGGCGCGCACCTCATCGTCCTCGGGGTGGCGCTGCTCGTCGCCGGCCTCGTCGGGTTGTTCGTGCCGGCGGCCGCGACGCCGTTCGTGCTCGCGGGCCTCGTGTTGGGCGTCGGGGCGGTCTCCCTGTACCTGTACCGCAACTACGAACTCTACCGGGGGACCGGCCGCGGGCAGACCCGCGACGCCGAGGACCTCCGCGGCTCCCGCGGCTACGTCGTCGAGGAGGTCACGCCCCGCGAGGGGCGCGTGAAACTGCAGTCCGGGGGGTTCGACTCGTCGTACGGCGCGCGCAGCATCTCCGGCACCATCCCGGAGGGGACGAACGTCGTGGTCGTGGACCCGGGCGGCGGCAACATCGTGACCGTGGAGGCCGTCGACGGCGCGGACGACATCGACCGCGAACTGGACCGGGACGCGGAAAGCGCCTGAATTCCGGGAGCGAGCGCTCGCCAGCGCCGCGAACCGCACCAACACTTATTGTCCGCTCGCCGAACGTTCACGCATGGAGTTGACCCCGCTACAGACGGGCGGCGCAGTGATACCAGCCGTCGGGCTGTTGTTGTTGCTGCTGTTGGCCGTCGTCGTCTACGAGGCCGTCGAAATCGTGGACGCCTACGAGAAGAAAGCCCTCACGGTGTTCGGGGAGTACCGCGGCCTCCTCGAACCCGGCATCAACATCGTGCCGCCGTTCGTGGCGCGCACGTACCCCTTCGACATGCGCACGCAGACCATCGACGTGCCCCGGCAGGAGGCGATTACCCGCGACAACTCGCCGGTGACCGCCGACGCCGTGGTCTACATCCGCGTGCGGGACGCCAAGCGCGCGTTCCTCGAAGTCGACCACTACAAGACCGCCGTGTCGAATCTCGCGCAGACGACGCTGCGCGCGGTGCTGGGCGACATGGAGCTCGACGACACGCTGAACAAGCGACAGGAGATCAACGCCCGCATCCGCACGGAGCTCGACGAGCCCACCGACGAGTGGGGGATTCGCGTCGAGAGCGTGGAGGTCCGCGAGGTCAATCCCTCCCAAGAGGTCCAGAAGGCGATGGAGCAACAGACCAGCGCCGAGCGCCGCCGCCGCGCGATGATTCTGGAGGCGCAGGGCGAACGGCAGTCCGCCATCGAGAACGCGCAGGGTGACAAGCAGTCGAACATCATCCGCGCGCAGGGGGAGAAGCAGTCCCAGATTCTCGAAGCGCAGGGTGACGCTATCTCCACCGTGCTCCGCGCGAAGTCCGCCGAGTCGATGGGCGAGCGCGCCATCATCGAGAAGGGGATGGAAACCCTCGAAGGAATCGGCGAGGGTGAGTCGAACACGTTCGTCCTCCCGCAGGAGCTCACGAGCCTCGTCGGCCGGTACGGCAAACACCTCGCGGGCAGTGACGTCTCCGACGGCGGCACCGAACTGGACAGCCTCGACTTCGACGCCGAGACCCGCGAACTCATCGGGCTCGACGACATCGACGAGATTCTCAACCAGATCAGCAAGGAGGCCGACATCGACCCCGAGAAGCTCGAAGAGCAGGCCGAGGCCGTCCAGCGCGGTGAGGACGCGGGTCTGCAGGACGCCGACGAAGTCATCGAGGAGATGGACCAAGAGCTGGACACCGGCGACGCCCCCAGCGACGGCAGCGGCGACGCCGACGACCAGAACGCCTGACGGCGCGCCACGGCGGCGTGCCACGCGGTACCGAACGCTTTTCTCCGGTGACCTCGTAGGGCGGTTTGAATGGGCATCGACGAGGACAAGCGGTCGACGCTCCGCCGCTTCGCCGCCGTCGGCGCGGCCAGCCCGCTGACCCGGCTCGCCGGCGGGGACGGCGACGGCGAGGGCGGCGACAGCGACGTCCGCGACGCCATCACGGGCTACGTGACGGCGACGCCGGGCGCGCACTTCTCGAAGCTCCGGGACGACCTCCAACTGGGCACCGGGGAAACCCAACACCACCTCCGGCGGCTGCTCGACGAGTCCGCCGTCGAGAGCGAGCGCGACGGCGACTACAAGCGGTTCTACCCCGCCGAGCACTTCTCCCCGTTCGAGAAGCGCGCGCTCGGCTACCTCCGCCGGGAGACGCCGCGCGGGATGGTCGTCGAACTCCTTCGCGACCCGGACGCGACCGCGGGCGACCTCGCGGACGCGCTGGACGTGTCGCCGGCGACCGTCAGCAAGTACGCTGCGCAACTGGAGGACGCGGGCGTGCTCTCGCGGGCGGACGGCTACGCGGTCGAGCGCCCGGAGACCCTCGTCACGCTGCTCGTGCGGTACGCCGACTCCTTCGACGCGAACACCGCGCAGTTCGCCGGGGAGGCCGCGGACCTGCTCTCCTACGACCCCTGACGCCGCGGCCCGGGGGCTGTGCGTCGAGACGAGTGCAGTCCGAGCGGGACTGCCGACAGACACTGGGCTCCCGGCGGTGCTGGGGAGAACGCGAGTCCCGCGCGGGTGGATGACGAGTCCGCGCGGGCCGAACCGTCACGCCGTCAGGCGTCGACCTTCCACGTCGTCGAGGACGAATACCCCCACCGCTCGACGTCGACGTCGAACTCGCCGGCCTCGATGGCGGGCATGTTGGCGCCGACCTCCTTCGCGGAGAGGTCGAGCTCGTCGCCGATGAGCCGCGACTTGAAGTACGTGCGCTCGTCGGCGTGGTCGCGGAGGTAGTCGAGGATGCGACGCTGCTTCGGCGTGAGTGCCTGACTCGCGGCGGCTGTCGCGCTCATACCTACCCTGTGGGCAGTCACCGCCAAGAGGGGTTTGGTACGTGCGGTAAATCGGCTGCTGTCTTGCGGTTTTGCGGCGTCGAAAGCGGCGGGCGGTCGCCGGACGCGCGCGTTTTGGTAGGTGCGGTTAACGCGGGTCGCGGCGGAGCCAGTCCACCAAGTCAGAAGGTTCTTACTGGCCGCCGTCCGACTCATCGGACAATGACGGAGTCGGGCGTCGAGGTGAGCGTCGTCCTCCCCGCGTACAACGAGGCGGCCACCATCGAGGAGACCGTCCGGACGACGCTCTCGACCCTCGACGTGTTCCTCCCCGCCGGCAGCTTCGAGGTTATCGTCGCGGAGGACGGCTGCGAGGACGAGACGCCGGAGATAGCGTCGCGGCTCGCCGCCGGCGACGACCGCGTCCGGCACTTCCACAGCGACGAGCGCCTCGGCCGCGGCGGCGCGCTGAACGCCGCGTTCCGGGCGGCCCGAGGGGAGACGCTGGCGTACTTCGACACGGACCTCGCCACGGACATGCGCCACCTCGAACAGCTGGTCGGGAGCGTGCGCTCCGGGGACGCCGACGTAGCCACGGGGTCGCGGTGGATTCCCGGCGAGCGGGCCGACCGGCCCGCCAAGCGCGGCATCCCCTCGCGGGGGTTCAACCTCGCCGTGCGAGCGCTGTTGGGCTCGGAGCTGCGCGACCACCAGTGCGGGTTCAAGGCGTTCAGCCGGGACGCCTTCGAGGCGCTCGCCGGCGAGGTCGAGGACGAGCACTGGTTCTGGGACACGGAGATGCTGGTGCGCGCCCAGCGCCGCGGGCTCGCCGTCGAGGAGTTCCCCGTGGACTGGACGCCGAAGGGCGACTCGAAGGTGGACTTGGTGCGGGACGTCTTCGGGATGGGCAGCCAGATTCTGCGGTGCTTCTGGGAGTTCAACGTCAGCCCGTACGCGAACCGCCGTACGGGCACCGTCGTCGGCGTGTTGCTGTCGGTGGTGGCGTTCGCGCTGATGTTCGTCTACATCGACGTGGGCGCGTTCGTGGACGCAGTCCGGGACGCCGACCCCGCGCTGGTCGCCGCGGGCGGCGTCGTCTACCTGTTGTCGTGGCCGCTGCGCGGCCTCCGCTACCGCGACATCCTCGCGGAGTTGGGCTACCGGGAGAGCACGTGGTTTCTGACCGGCGCGGTGTTCATCAGCCAGACCGGGAACCTCGTGATTCCCGCGCGCGCCGGCGACGCTATCCGCGCGTACGTCGTCAAGGCGCGGCGCGGCATCCCCTACACGACGGGGTTCGCGTCGCTGGCCGTCGAGCGCGTCTACGACCTGCTCACCATCACGGTGCTGGCGGGCGGCGTGCTCGTCGCGCTCACCGCGTTCGCGCCCGACACGGTCGCGCGGCTGGCGGCGACCGCAGCGGGCGAGGGGCTCGGCGGACAGGAGTCCCAAGCCGTCCGGCAGGCCGTCGTCGTCGCCTCCGTCGTCGGCGTGCTCGCGGTCGGCGCGGTGGTCGCCATCGTGTGGTCGGCGCGCTCGGACACCAACTACGTCCGGCGGGTCGTCGAGTGGGCCAGCGACGACTCCTACACGGAGCTAGTGGCAAGCGTCTTCGAGCAGTTCGTCGGTGACATCCAGACAGTCGCCGCGGACGGCCCCGCGTTCGCGCGCATCGGCGCGTCGAGCGTGCTCATCTGGACCATCGACGTGGCCACCGCGCTGTTCGTCTTCCTCGCGTTCGGGCTGGACGTGGCGCTCGTGAGCCTGCTGGCGGTCGGCTTCTTCGCGGTGAGCGTCGGCAACCTCGCCAAAGTCATCCCGGGGCCGCCGGGCGGCATCGGCATCTACGAGGCGGCGTTCGCGGCCATCGTCTCAACGCTGCTGCCGGTGTCGTTCGGCCTCGCGCTCGGCGTCGCCATCGTCGACCACATCGTGAAGAACATCGTGACGGTGGCGGGCGGCGCGGTGTCGATGACGTGGCTGAACGTCTCGCTCACCGAAGCCGTCGACGGCGAGGACGCGGACCTCTCCGCGGACGCCGAAGCGGTCCCGAGCAAGGACTGACTCGCAGACGCTGCGAACGCCCAGCGCGCCTTTTGGCGCTGGTCCCGTAGTTCGGGGCGTGAACCGAACTGACGGCGCCGGCGCGCTGTTCGCGCTCGCCGGCCTCCTCTCGCTCGGTCGCAGCGCCCTCCAAGCAGGCCCACTCGGAGTGTGGACCGTGGCCGTCGGCGTCGGCTCGCTGGTCGCCGCCGGGCTGTTCGTCCTTGGCGGTCGTCGGGACTCGCTCCCGGCCGAGCGCGCGGCGGGCTACGCGCTCGTCTCGTAGTAGTCGGTGACGAACGGCCCGAGCGCGCCCGCCACGGCCGTCCTGAGCGCTTCCGTGCGGTCCGTGACGCCGCCGGTGAGCACGCCCGCCGCGCCCTGCTTCTCCGCGACGCCCGAGGTGTCGAGTAAGTCGTCCATCACGGGCCCGAGTTCCGCGCCGTCGCGGAGCCGCGCGGCCACGTCCTCCGGGAGCCGGAGCCGCGGCCCGCCGCCGACTTCGACGCGCTCGCCGTCGCTGGCGGCCGCCCACATGACGAGGAACAAGCTCCCATCTCGTTCTGCTACGCCGCCTTCCAGTCCGACGCCGAGGTCGTAATCGCCGGATTCGAGCGCGCGCTCGGCGCGGTTGCACGCACCCTCGACGGTCTCGTCGTCGCCCCACGGCTGCTCGGGGACGCCGCTCTCGACGCTGACCGCTTCGACCGTGGCCTCGGGGAGCGCGGCCGCGACCGCGTCGCGTTTCACCGGGTTCCCGGAGCCGACTGCGACTCGCATACCGGAAGCGAGCGCTCGCGGGCCTTAGTCGTCCCGGAGCGTCGCCGCGAGGCGTTCGAGCCCGTCGAGCAGGCGCGGGCTGGGTTGGTTCAGGAGGCTGTCGTCGAGGACGTGAACGTCCGCGTCGAAGTCCCAGCCGCGGCCCGCGAAGTCGGGGTCGACGCTGTCGCCCTTCCCGCAGACGTGGACGACGGCGTGGGCGGGGGCGGCGGCCTCGACTGCGGTCGCGTCGACTTCGTGGGAGCGCTCGCCGGCGTCAACGAACGGGTAGCGCCCGCCTGCCGCTTCTACCACGTCGGGCACCCAGTTCCCGGCGGCCATCGGCGGGTCCGACCACTCCTCGCAGTAGACGACGGGGCCGTCCTCGGGCGCGGCTTCGCGGACTTCGGCGACGCGCTCGCGGCTCTCGGCTTCCAGTTCGGCGCCCGCGTCCGGGAGGCCGACAGCGTCCCCGATGTCCGCGAACGACGCGAGCACGTCGTCGAGGGTCGCTGGCTCGACGTGGCGGACGTCGAACCCGCGGTCGCGGAGGTCGTCGCGGACCTCGCGCTGGAGCGGGTCGCTGGTGAGGACGACGTCCGGGTCGCAGTCGGCGACGCGTTCGAAGTCGGGGTTCAGCCAGCCGCCGACGGCAGGAGCGTCGGCGGCGTCGGAGTGTGTCGTCACGCCGACGAGTCGGTCGCTGCCGCCGAGGGCGGCGACGGTCGCGGTGGCGCTCGGAGCGAGGGAGACGACGCGCACGACCGTGGGTTCGGTCCCCGTGGTAAAAACGGGCGCGGTCGGGGACTCCCCTCGCTGGAATAGCGCAACGGTTAAGTAGGTTTTGCACCAACCGATTGGCTACGACTCATCCGGGTTTTCCGGTGATTTCACGCTAATGACAGATGCACGCATGCGCTCCCGAGAGCAGGAGCGCACGGACGAAGAAGAGACGGCGGACGGCTGCCCGGAGTGTGGCGGTCTCGTCGTTCAAGACGAAGAACACGGCGAGTCGGTGTGCGCCGACTGCGGTCTCGTGGTCGAGGAGGACGGCATCGACCGCGGCCCCGAGTGGCGCGCGTTCGACTCCAAGGAGAAAGACGAGAAATCCCGCGTCGGCGCCCCCACGACGAACACGATGCACGACAAGGGGCTGTCGACGAACATCGACTGGCGCGACAAGGACGCGTACGGCAACTCCCTGTCGAGCAATCAGCGCCAGAAGATGCAGCGCCTCCGCAAGTGGAACGAGCGCTTCCGCACGCGTGACGCCAAGGAGCGCAACCTCAAGCAGGCGCTCGGCGAAATCGACCGGATGGCGTCGGCGCTCGGCCTCCCGGACAACGTCCGCGAGACCGCCTCCGTCATCTACCGCCGCGCGCTCGAAGACGACCTGCTGCCGGGGCGCTCCATCGAGGGCGTCGCCACCTCCTGCGTGTACGCCGCCGCCCGGCAGGCCGGCGTCCCGCGCAGCCTCGACGAAATCGCGGACGTCTCCCGGGTCGAGAAGTCCGAGATCGCGCGCACGTACCGCTACGTCGTGCGCGAGCTCGGCCTCGAAGTCGCGCCCGCCGACCCCGAGAGCTACGTCCCGCGGTTCGCGTCGTCGCTGGAGCTCTCCGACGAGTCCGCCCACCGCGCCCGCGAACTCCTCAAGACGGCCAAGGACAAGGGCGTCCACTCCGGCAAGTCGCCGGTCGGGCTCGCGGCCGCCGCGGTGTACGCGGCCGCCCTGCTGACCAACGAGAAGACGACGCAGGCGAAGGTCTCGGAGGTCGCGGACATCTCCGAGGTCACCATCCGCAACCGCTACCACGAGCTGCTCGAAGCCGAAGACACGATTCCGGTCTGAGCGCGCGACGCGCCACGACCGCTCCCGTTTTCCGCGCTCGGTTCCCGCGACAGCCGCGGCGCTCGCCGCGCGTCTGGTTGCGGACTCCGAAACGGTATTGCGGGCGGCCCACGCAGAACAGTCCATGGACTTCGAGGAGTTCGTGCTCGCGGCGCCGGTCTCGGACCTCGCCGACGAGCCCGCCGCCCGCGAACACGCCGACGCCGTCGAGTTCCGGATGGACCTCGCCGACGACCCGCTGCCCGCGCTCGACGACTACGACGGCGACCTCCCGGTCATCGCGACGAACCGCGCCGAGTGGGAGGGCGGCGAGGCCGGCGCGGACGGCCGCATCGACGCGCTCGCGGAGGCCGCGCGCACCGACTGCGTGGCCGCCGTCGACGTGGAGCTGGCGGCGCTCACGGACGAAGACGGCGACGGCGCGGAGGCGCTGGCGGCCGCCCGCGCCGAGGACACACCGGCTATCGTCTCCGTCCACGACTTCGAGGGGACGCCCGAGCTGGGCGTGCTCGCAGAGCTGCTCGGGGAGGCGTGCTCGCTGGGGGACATCGGGAAGCTCGCGGTCACCGCGACCGACCACGGCGACGCGCTGGACCTGCTGCGCGTCACCCACGAGTTCAGCGCGGCCGACGTGCCCGTCGCCACGATGGCGATGGGGGAGGCGGGCCGGCACACGCGCGCGGTCGCGCCGCTGTACGGCTCCCGCATCGGGTACGCGCCCGCCGACCCCGAGCACGCGACCGCGCCCGGCCAGTACGACGCCGCGACGCTGCGCACGCTCGTACAGAACCTCCGGTAGTCGGCGTTCGGTGGCTTTAGGAGCGGGCGGCCCGCAGTTCCGGTAACTGTGGTCAATCGACGCGGCGTCCTCGCGGCGATACTCGGATTCGTCTACCCCGGCCTCGGACACGTCTACCTGCGGCGCTGGGTGCGCGCAGTCACGTGGTTCCTGCTCGCGCTCGTGACGGCGGCGCTGGTCGTGCCCGAATCGGCGTATCAGGCGTTCCAGACGGACGGCCTCTCGGGGCTGATGGCGGCCAGCGAGAGCTTCGGCGTGGAGGTGACGCTCAGCCTGCTGGCGGTGCGCGTGCTGAACATGGCCGACGCGTACCTCGTCGCCGCCCGCGAGACGGCCGGCGCCGTCGCCGAGCGCGTGCCGACGCCCGGGAGCACGAACCGCGACGCCGCGAGCGCGGACGGCGAGCCCGCGACGTGTCCGGAGTGCGGGAAAGAACTCGACAGCGACCTCGACTTCTGTCCGTGGTGTACGACGCGCCTCAACGACGACGGCTAATTACTGCTCGATGATGCGCTCGTCGATGGCTTCGCCGAAGTGGCGGCCGCCCTCTTCGAGGTAGGCCAGAATCTCGTCGCCCTCCTCGATGTCCGTGACGGCGGTGCGGCCGTCGCGGGTGGAGACCTTGATGGTCTCGGCGTTCTGGAGCAGCGTCTCGATGCGGTCGCCGGACTCCGTCTCGGCCTCCACGCGGAACATCGGCCGCTTCTCGATTTTCGCGCGCCCGACCACCGCGGTCCGCGTGTGGCCCTCGCGGTCGACGACCTGCACCTCGTCGCCGCTGGAGACCTCCGCGAGGTACTTCGTCCCGCCGTCGGGCGTCCGCACGTAGGCGTGGACGGCGCCCGCGTTCACGCGGAACGGCCGCGAGGCGACGTATGGCGACTCGGCGGTCTCGGCGTGCACGAAGAAGAGGCCGCGGCTCATCGAGCCGACGAGCATCCCCTCGTCGTCCTCCATCAGGCTGCCCGTGTCGACGCAGACGCGGTCGGCGCTCCCGGCCTCCTCGATGTCGGTGACGGTGACCCACGCGAGGTCCAGTCGCTCGCGGTCGGCGGCGTCCCGGGCCTCGACGGTGCGGCGAATCTCGTCGGGGTCGTCGCTGTCCAGCAGCACGGCGTCGGCGCCGATGTCCAGCGTCTCGAAGGCCGTCTCGGCCTCCGCCGCGGACTCGACGCCCGCGACGAGCGTGGTCTCCTCACCGATGCGCGCGATGAGGTTCTCCAACGGGATGATGGTCCAGTCCTCGCCGACGACGATGGTGTGGTCGGCGTCTTCGGCGGCCTCCTCGGCGAACGCCTCGTAGCGCTCGTCGAGGATGCGGACGTAGGCGGCGTCGGCGTTCCCGCGGCGGACCGCCGAGAGGTCCGCGCTCCCCGAGAAGTCGTCGGGGAGGTCGACGGTGCCGTCGCCCTCGCTGTCCTTCCCGACGACGTACGCGTCCGGCTCGGCGTCGGTCTCGCCGTCGGCTTCCTCGATGACATCGCCGTCGTCGCTGCGGAACGCGGCGACGTTCACCGACCCGAGTTCGCGCACGCGCTCGACGTCCTCGTCGTCGACGAGCACCCAGTCGACGCCGGCCTCCAAGCCGGCCGTGATGCGTCGCTTCCGCGTCTCCCAGTCACCGACCGCGTCGTCGGCTTTCAGCCAGACGGACCGTGTCATTGGGGGATGGAGACGTGGTGCGGCCTTGAACGTACCGGAGCGCCCCGTACTTGCTGACGGGGCGTGTGCCGATATGCCACGATTTATACTGCTGAACTACGGAGGTCGAGGTATGGCAACGAGTGGACAGGGCCGCTTCATGAGCGAGCGGGTTCCGTTCCCGCTGGACACCGCCGAATCGCTCAGCTGGGACCTCGGCGCCGAACTCGTCGACCGGAAGCCCGAGTGCGCGCGCCTCGAACGCGCCGGCGGCGGCTCGCTGACCGCCTTCGAGGCGACCGACCACACGGTCGTCGTGCGCGTGCGGACGGCGGTCGGCCGCGAGAAGTTCTACGGGCTCGCTACCGCGGATTTCCGGGGCGCGCTCGACGGCCTGCCGGCCGCGTGGCAGGTCGCGTACGCCGACATTTAGCGGCGACAGAAGAGAACTACGGAGCGCTCAGGCTTCGATGGGGAGGCCGGCCTCGCGGAGCGCGTCGTCGGGTGTGGCGTCGTCGTGGACGACGGCGGCGATTGCGGCCGCCATCGCGCCGGGGTCGTCGTGCTGGAAGACAGTGCGACCAGTGGAGACGCCGGCGGCGCCGGCGTCCATCGCGTCGCGGACATCCTGAAGCGTCTCGCGGTCGCCGCCGGGGCTGCCGCCGGCGATGATGACGGGCTTGCTCGTGGACTCGGTGACGCGCTCGAAGCTCTCGCGGCTCCCCGAGTAGGCGGTCTTCACGAGGTCCGCGCCCAGCTCCTCGGCGAGCCGGACGGCGTGCCCGAGGCTCTCGGCGTCGTGCTCGTCGACGCCGGGGCCGCGGGCGTACGCCATCGCCAGCACGGGCATCCCGAGGTCGTGGGCGTCGTCGACGACCTCTGCGAGCTGCGTAATCTGGTCGGGCTCGTGGTCGCTGCCGACGTTGATGTGGAAGGAGACGGCGTCGGCGCCCGCGCGTACTGCTTCCTCGACGGTCCCGGTCATTCGCTTGTCGTTGGAGTCCGGGCCGATAGACGTGGAGGCGTTGAGGTGGACGATGTAGCCGGCGTCGTTGTTGTGCTCGTGGACGCGCGGCGCGATGCCCTTCTGCGTGAGCACGGCGTCGGCGCCGCTGCTGGTGACGTCGTCGATGGTGGACTCGATGTCGACGAGGCCGTCGACGGCGCCGAGTGTGATTCCGTGGTCCATCGGGATGGTGACGAATCGGCCATCCCGGCCGATGCGGTCGAGTCGCGCTGTCTTCCCTGGTGTCATTGGTAGTGAGTAGCAAACGGTCGGCTATTTGCGTTCCGGTTCGGGCAGGCCCTTCCGCGCCCCCGCCTTCAGTTCGGCGGCGAGCGCGCGCAGGTCCTCGGCGACGGTCTCGGTCGAGCGGTCGTTCTCGACGCCGTCGGCCACGATGTCGACGTACGCGCTCCCGACGATGACGCCGTCGGCGCCGCTGGCGACGACCTCGCGGGCCTGCTCGCCCGACGAGATGCCGAACCCGACCGCCTTCGGCACGTCGGCGTCCCGGAGGCGCTCGAGCGCCGCGGGCGTGTCCGAACTGACCTCGTCGCGGGCGCCCGTCGTGCCGAGCCGCCCCTGCACGTAGACGAAGCCCGTGGTGCGGTCGAGCATCGCGTCGAGGCGCTCGGGCGTCGTCGTCGGCGCGACGATGAAAATCAGGTCGAGGCCGTGCTCGCGGCACGCCTCGTACATCGACCCGGACTCGTCCACGGGGAGGTCCGGAATCACGAACCCCGAGATGCCGGCTTCGGCGGCGGCTTCCACGAACTCCTCGGGGCCGGGTTCGGAGCCGTACTGGTAGATGAGATTGTAGTAGGTCATGCAGACGACCGGCACCTCGACATCGAGGTCGCGCACGAGGTCGAGGTAGGCGTCGGGCGTCATGCCGGCGTCGAGCGCGCGCTTGATGGCGTTCTGAATCGTGGTGCCCTCCGCGACCGGCTCGGAGAACGGCAGGCCGAGTTCGACCACGTCCGTGCCGCCCTCGACGAGCGCCTCGACGTACGCTTTGCTGGCTTCGGCGCTCGGGTCGCCGGCGGCGACGTAGGAGACGAGCGCGGGCCCGTCGTCGAAGGCCGCGCGAATCTCGCTGCGGGTCACTCCTCGAACACCTCCATCGTAGGCGCGGCGTCGATGTCGCGCGCGGTGGACTCCTCGATGACCGTGTCGAGGTCCTTGTCGCCCCGGCCGGAGACGTTCACGACCACGGGGCCGTCGCCGTCGTACTCCTCCAAGTACGCGACGGCGTGGCTGGATTCGAGCGCGGGGATGATGCCCTCCTCGCGGGAGAGCCGGTGGAACGCTTCGAGCGCGGCGTCGTCGTCGACGTTCACGGGCTCGATGCGGCCCTCGTCGACGAGGTGCGCGAGCTCCGGGCCGACGCCCGCGTAGTCCAGTCCCGCGCTCACGGAGTGAGACTCCACGATTTGGCCCTCCTCGGTCTGGAGGAGCTTCGTGCGCGCGCCGTGGAGCACGCCCTCCGTGCCCGTCGAGAGGCTCGCGGAGTTCGGCGCGTACCCCTCGTCGGCGTCCACGCCGAGGCTGGAGCCGCCCGCCTCGACGGCGAGCAGGTCCACGTCCGGCGCGGGCTCCTGCGTGCCCTCGGGCGCGCCGGCGAGACTGGCGCTGCCGACGAACGCGGAGAACGCGCCCATCGTGTTCGACCCGCCGCCCGCGCACGCGATGACGGCTTCCGGGAGGCGGCCGAGTCGCTCGCGGCTCTGCTCGCGCATCTCCTCGCTGATGACCGACTGGAAGTCCCGCACCATCGCCGGGAACGGGTGCGGGCCGACCACGGAGCCGATGACGTAGTGGGTGTCCTCGACGTTCGTCGCCCAGTCGCGCATCGTCTCGTTGATTGCCTCCTTCAGCGTGCCCGAGCCCACGTCCACGGGGTTGACCTCGGCGTCGTGGATGCGCATCCGGAAGACGTTCGGGCGCTGGCGGTTCACGTCAGTGCGGCCCATGTAAATCTCGCAGGGCATGTCGAGGTACGCGCACGCCATCGCGGTCGCGGTGCCGTGCTGGCCCGCGCCGGTCTCGGCGACGATGCGCTCCTTGCCCATGTACTTCGCCAGCAGCACCTGCCCGAGCGCGTTGTTGAGCTTGTGCGCGCCGCCGTGCAGGAGGTCCTCGCGCTTGAGGTAGACTTCGGTGCCGTAGCGCTCGGAGAGGTTCTCGGCGTGCGAGAGGGGGGTGGGTCGGCCGCCGAACTCCCGGATGCGCTGGCGGAAGTCGTCCACGAAGCCGTCCTCGTTGTCGAGGACGTAGCGCTCGTAGGCGTCCGCGAGCTCCTCGACCGCCGGCATCAACACCTCGGGGACGTACTGACCGCCGTACGCGCCGAACTTCCCCGACTGTGCGTCCGTCGTCCGCTCTCGGTTTCCACTCATGCGTTCACCAGTGTGCGTGTGTTCTCGGTTACGTTGCCGTCCATGATGGCGCTTCCGACGAGCAGGCCGTCGGCGCCCGCCGCACGCATCCGACGGGCGTCCGCGGGCGTGCTCACGCCGCTCTCCGCAATCAGAGTGACCTCCTCGGGGGCGTGGGGCGCCACGTCCTCGAACGTCGAGAGGTCGACTTCCAGTCGCGCGAGGTCGCGGTTGTTCACGCCGACGATATCTGCGCCCGCCGCCACGGCCCGGTCGAGTTCGTCGCGGTCGTGGACCTCCACGAGCGCCTGAAAGCCGCGCTCGCGGGCCGCCGCCAGCATCGGTTCGAGGTCGTCCCCGAGGAAGCGCGCGATGAGCAGGACCACGTCGGCCTCGACGGCGTCCAACTGGGCCTCCCGGAGGAGGAAGTCCTTCCGGAGGACGGGCACGTCGACGGCGTCCCGAATCGCGCGGAGGTTCTCGGGGCTGCCGCCGAAGTGCTCGGGCTCGGTGAGCACCGACAGCGCGGCCGCGCCCCCGGCGACCATCTGCTCGGCGAGCGCGACGGGGTCGTCCTCGCGCTCGCCGTCGGTGGTGGGGCTGGTCGGTTTCACTTCCGCAATCGTGGGCACCCGGCCGTCCGCCTCGGCGACCGCGAGCGCGTCCGGCAGCGACCGCGGGGACACCGACACCCGCTCGCTGCCCGGTTCTCGCTCGCGGGCCGCGTCGAGGATGGACTGCACCGCCGGCGCGAGCCCGTCGCCCTCGTTCATTGTTGTCCATCAATGCACTAGTCTGTACATAAGACTTGCGTCGATGCCGGCGACCGACCCCCGGAGCGTCGGACTCACCGATGGGCGAACGTACAAGGACGCGTCGGCCCTCCGTCCGCACATGACCGCGGCCGGCATCTACGCGCGCGAATCGCCGTACCTCGATAGCGCCGTCCAACTCGGCGTCGCGGGCGACCGCGTCATCAGCGTCTCCTTCCCCGAGGAGGCGCCCACGGACGCCGACCCCGAGCATCCCCTGCTCGACCGCCTCGACGACTACTTCGGGGGCGCCGAGGACGACTTCGACGACGTGGAGGTCGGCCTGACCGTCCCCACGAAACACCGCGAAGTCCTCGAAGCCGTGCGGAACATCCCGTACGGGGAGCAAGTGACGGTGAAACGAGTGCTCTCGATGGTCCCCGACACCGACCCGGAGGACGGCGACGCCCGCGAGACCGCCCGGGAGGCGCTCGCGGAGAACCCCGTCCCGCTGTTCGTCCCCGACCACCGCGTCCGCGACGGCCCCAGCGGCGCACCGCCCGAGGTCGCTGACCGCCTGCGAACCCTCGAATCGTAGCTACCGCGCGTGCGCCGCGAACTCCACCGCGTTCACGACGTAGTGCGCGACGACGACCACGAGCAGGCTCCCCGTGAGCACGTACGCCGCGGCGAGTGCGAACCCCAGCAGCGTCGTGACGAGGACGCCAGTCGCGCCCTGCGCGGTGTGCGCGGCGCCGAACGCGACGCTGGACGCGGCCGCCAGCGCCCACGGCGACACGCCGAACCCCGCGGCGAGCGCGCCGACGAGCACCCCGCGGAACAGTAGCTCCTCGACGCCCGCGACCACCGGCAGCGCGACCGCGAACAGGACCAGCCATCCCCCGATGTCCGCGGGCATCAGCGCCTCCCGGAGCGCGTCATCGTAGCCCAGCCCCGCCGCGTCGAGCCCGCGCATCGCGGCCTCGTTCCCGACTGCGAGCGCGAGACCAACGGCGAAGCCGACGGCGGCGAGGTCGGCGGAGACGGCGACCCCGAGCGCCTCGGCGGGGACTCGCGCCGCCCACACCGCGACGACGAGCAACGCGCCCACGACCGCCTGCGAGAGCGTCGTCTGCAACAACAGTTCGCTCGCAGCGAACTCGTCGGTCCCGTCCCCGACGACGCCCGCGGACGACCGCGTCAGCGCCACGAGTCCGGCCGTCACGAGCACCGCGAACGCCGCGAACGCGACCCAGTACGCCATCTACCTCGACGCACGCGAGACGGTGACAGAAAAGTGGCGGTCGCCGGAGCGGTGCTGTGCGGGATGTCGTAAAGAGGAGAGCATACGCGCGGCGGAGCCGCGCGTTTCACCGCGAGCCTTCGGCTCGCGGGGCGTTTTTAGCGTAGCTTTTTGCGAGGAGTGGTCGCCGGAGGCGACCCGACGAAGTAAAAAGGTCCTACTGCGGACTCGGCGAGCCGCCGGTCGCACCGGATTCGGTCTGGCCTTCGAGGGCCTTGCCGGTGATGGACTTGAGGCGGTCGACGAGCGAGTCCTTCTCGGGTTCGCCGACGAGCGCGACGTCGAGGACTTCGCTGATGTGCGAGACCGGGATGATCTCGATCTGCTCCCGGTACTCGTCCTCGATCATCACGTCCTGCTCGTTGGCCTTCGGGATGATGACGCGCTTGCAGCCCGCCTTCGCGGCGGCCTCGATCTTGTGCGTGACGCCGCCGACCGGCAGCACGTCACCGCGGACGGAGAGGCTCCCCGTCATCGCGAGGTCCTGCGCGATGGGGATGTCTTCGAGCGCGCTGATGACCGCGGTTGCGACGGTGATAGAGGCGGAGTCGCCGTCGACGCCGCCCTCGCCCGTCTGGACGAACTGAATGTGCACGTCCTTCTCGGACATGTTCTCGTCGCTGAACTTCTTGATGATGGCGGAGACGTTCTCGACTGCCTCCTCGGCCATCTCCTTGAGCTGGCCGGTCGCGTAGATGCGACCCTCCTCTTGGCTCTGCGCGGGCGTGATTTCGGCCATCACGGGCAGCATGATGCCGGAGTCGCCGCCCATGACCGCGAGGCCGTTGACGCGCCCGACGGCCTCCTTCTCGGAGGTGCCGAGCTCGTAGTCCTTGCGGCGCTCGATGTAGTTGTCCACGAACTGCTGTTCGATGGACCGCGAGCGCTTCTTCGCCTGCAGGACGTCCTCGCGGGTGGTGAGCTCGTTGCCCTTCGAGCGCGCGATGTCGCCGGCGACCCGCACGAGTCCGCCGAGGTCGCGCAGTTCGAGCGTGAGGTGGTCCTTGCGGCCGGCGCGGCGCTTCGCTTCGAGGATGAGCTCCCGGACCGCGTCGTCGTCGAAGTGCGGGAGCTGGCCGTCCTTCTCGACTTCTTGGGCGACGAAGCGCGCGTACTTCCGGCGCATCTCCGGGGTGTCCTCGATGGTGTCGTCCATGTACACCTCGTAGCCGTACCCCCGAATCCGGGAGCGCAGCGCGGGGTGCATGTTCTCCATCGCGTCCATGTTCCCGGCGGCGACCATGATGAAGTCACACGGCACGGGCTCGGTCTGCACCATCGCGCCCGAGGAGCGCTCGGACTGGCCGGTGATGGAGAACGCGCCCTCCTGAATCGCCGTCATGAGCTTCTGCTGGCTGCGCACGTCGAGCGTGTTGATCTCGTCGATGAACAGCACGCCCTTGTGGGACTTCTGGATGGAGCCAGCCTCGACGCGCTCGTGGCTCGGCGTCCCCATGCCGCCGGACTGGAACGGGTCGTGGCGGACGTCGCCGAGCAGCGCGCCGGCGTGGGCGCCGGTGGCGTCCTCGAACGGCGCGGTCTGGCTGTCGGCGTTGTTGATGAGGAGCTTCGGCACCATCGCGTCGCCGCCGCGGTCGGTGTAGCGGAACGCCAGATAGATGACGCCGGCCGCGAGCACGCCCAGCAGGACGTTGTGGGCCATGAACAGCGCGTAGCCCACGACCAGCAGGATGATGATCCACATGAGGAACGACCGCATCTGGTTGCGCTTGCGGGCTTCCTCTTGGTGGGCTTCGACGATCTGTTCGCCCTTCCCGGCGGGGACAGTCCGGACTTTCGGCTCGTTGGAGTCGTCCGGGTTGTTGTAGACGAGAACGTCCTGGAGGTTCTCCTTCGGGAGGAGGTGGCTCATCGCCTTCGCGAGCATCGACTTCCCCGTCCCCGGGGAGCCGATCATCATGACGTGGCGGTGCTGTTTGGCCGCGCGCATGACGATGTCGCGGGCCTCGGACTGACCGATGACTTGGTCGACCAGCCGGTCGGGCACCTCGATGGCGGAGGTGTCCGGGATTTCGAGGCCGCCAAGCAGGTCGTCCTCGGCGTCGTCCTCGTTGATCGAGACGTCGCCTTCCACGCCGACCTCGCTGCCGAGGTCGTCGAGCTCGTCGAGCGGTGTAGCCGGCTCGTCGGGCTCGTCGGGTTCGGCAGGCTCGGGCACCGACTCCTCGCCCTCCTCGGGGGCGGGGGCGTCGGCGTCCGGGTCGTCGCGGTGGGGTTCGTCGTCAGTCGATTCGTTGCTCATAGAAGTGGTTTCGACACGTGAAAACACGGACGGGCGACTGATATACTTTCTCCCTCGGTAGAACGCTTAACCGGCCGTATTACCCGGTTTCGGAGGCTCATTCGCGGGAACAGGATTTCGGTGAGCGCGCGCTCGGCGGCCCGCCGGCGGTCCGGAACTCGCCATTCTTATAGTCGCTGGCGGGGTGCTTGGTGGTGAGGCAATGACCCGCGGGTTCTACATCGGTCGCTTCCAGCCGTACCACAACGGCCACCACCGCGTCGTCGAGCAGATCGCCACCGAGGTCGACGAGCTGGTCGTCGGCATCGGGAGCGCCGGCGACTCCCACAGCACCCGGAACCCGTTCACCGCGGGCGAGCGCATCATGATGATAACGAAGTCGCTGGTGGACTTCGACCTCGTGACGTACGCGGTCCCCATCGAGGACTTGGACCGGAACGCGGTGTGGGTGAGTCACGTCCAGTCGATGAGCCCGAACTTCGACGTGGCGTACTCGAACAACCCGCTCGTGATTCGGCTGTTCAACGAGGCCGGCATCGAGGTCCGGCAGTCACCGATGTTCGACCGGGACGTGCTGGAGGGCACCGAGATTCGGCGCCGGATGCAGGCGGGCGACGACTGGCAGGAGCTGGTGCCGCAGCCGGTCGTGGACGTCATCGACGAAATCGACGGCGTCGACCGCATCCAGCGGGTCAGCGACACGGACACCGGCGAGTAGTTTTCAACGGGCGGGACGTACACGCGAACGCATGATTACGCTGAGTTCCGACTTCGGGACGCCGTACCCGGCGGCGATGAAGGGCGTGCTCTTGCAGGCGACCGACGCCCGCCTCGTGGACGTCGCGCACGACTTCCCGCGGCAGGACGTGCGCGCGGCCGCGTTCTGGCTGCGCGAGGTGCTGCCGTACTTCCCGCCGGCGGTCCACCTCGCCGTCGTTGACCCCGGCGTCGGCACCGACCGACGGGCGGTCGTGGTGCGCGCCGGCCGCCACGCCGTCGTCGCGCCCGACAACGGGGTGGCGATTCCGGCGGCGCGGCGGCTCGCCGACGACGTGGCGGTGTTCGAGATTTCCGTCGACGACCCCGCGAGTTCGACGTTCCACGGCCGCGACGTGTTCGCGCCCGCCGCCGCGGACGTCCACGAGCGCGGCGTCGAAGCGTTCGAGGAGTATCCGGGCTACGAGCGCGTAGCGGACTACGAGACCGTCTCGTTCCCCAACCCCGACCTCGCGGGCGACGCGCTCCGCGGCGAAGTGCTCGTCGTGGACGGCTTCGGGAACGCGGTCACGAACCTCCCGGGGCGCGTCGTCGACGACCGGTTCGGTTACTCGATGCGCGTGAACGGCGACCGCGTGCGCGTCGAGCGCTCGTACGCCCACGTGGACCGCGGCGAGCGCGTCGTCACCGTCGGCAGCCACGGGAACGTCGAACTCGCCGTGAACCGCGGGCGCGGCGACGACGCGTTCGGCGTCGCCGCGGGCAGTCCCGTGGAGCTGTCCGCGTAAGCGTCACATCCGGGCCTCGATGTCGTCCTCGAACTCGCCGAGCTGGTGCTGGATGACGTCGCGCTCGAAGTACAGCAGCTCCGCGGTGACCGTCAGCACGGCGAGCACGACCACCATCCAGAACGTCCCGGGCTCGCGGTCGTAGAGGTTGGCGACCATCAACGGCGCGAACCCGAGCGCGCCGACGGTGCCGAGCGCGGGCGGGACGGGGTGGATGTCCACGTCGGCGTCGCGGTTGCGGAACGCGAGCAGGCTCATCGCGCCGAACACGACGATGAACGACAGCGACGCGAACGACGTGATCGCGCCGAGGCTGCCGTAGACGGCGAACGCGGCGGTCACCGCGCCGAGCACGAGAATCGCGTTCGCGGGCGCGCCGTCGGCGTCCGTGTCGCCGAAGCGGTCGGGGAGCAGGTCGCCTTGAACGAGGCGCTTGGCGAAGTGCGCCGCGGAGAACAGCGTCGCGTTGATGGCGCTCCCCGTGGAGAACAGCGCGGACAGCGAGACGACGACGACGCCGAGCCCCGAGAGCCCGACCACGGAGAGCATCTCGGAGGCGGCGTCCGCGAGCGCGACGTGGGGGTGGTGTTCGAGCGCCGCGGGCGCGAGGTTGACGGTGACGACCGCGACGAGCACGTAGACGGCGACCGCGGCGGGAATCGACACGTAGACCGCGCGCCGAATCGTCTCGACGTGGTCGCGGACGCTCTCTTGGTCGTAGAAGAGGAGCTGCCACCCTTGAAACGCGACGAAGGAGATGGCGGCCGCGACGACCGGGCCGACCGTCGTGAGCTGGCCGAAGCCGTAGGCCATCGGCGTCTCGGAGAGCGTGGTCGCGTACACGAGCCCGAACACCCCGAACGCCACCAGCACGAGGACTTTCGCGGCGACGAGGACGTTCTCGGCGGTGCCGGTGGTGCGCGCGCCGAGCAGGTTCAGCGCGACGAACAGCCCGACCGCGACCACCGAGACGACCGGCCGCATCGGCAGCCCGAACGCCGCCGCGGGGACGACCGAGAACCCGAGCGCGAACTCCGCGAACGCGAACGCGTACATCGCCATCGACCCGACGTAGCCGAACAGCAGCGTCCACCCCAACATCCCGGCGAGCGTGGCGTTCCCGACGAGCGACTGCACGAACGAGACGGAGCCGCCGCCGGCGTCGACGAGCACGTTGAGCTTGTTGTACGAGTAGCCCGCGCAGAGCGCGACGACGCCCGCCAGCAGGAACGCGAACCACGTCGCAGCGCCTGTGACGCCAGCGACGACGCCGAGGACGGCGTAGATGCCGCCCCCGATCATGCCGCCGAGCGCCATCGAAACGCACTCCGCGAGCCCGAGCTGCTCGCTCATGCTCGGAGGGAGTGGACGGAGACGGGTAAGTCCTTGACGGGCGCGTAAAGGTTGCGGCCGCGGGCGGGCGCGGGAGGGCACCGTCACACCGAAATACCCGGCCGGCGACGAACGCGTATGCTCGAACTGGAGCACGGGTTCCGGATTGTGGACCTGCACGCGCGGCTCCACGCCGGCCCGGGGCGCCCAGTCCGGGGCCGCACCATCGACGGCGAGGACCTCGAACGCGAGATGCACCAAGCCGGGGTCGTCCGGTCGGTCGTCTTCCCCGGCCCGCGGAAGGGCGAACAGGGCTACCTGCGCGCGAACAACGCGGTCGCGCGGCAGGCCGTCCAGCGCCCGTTCATCGCGTTCGCCCGCATCGACGGCCCCCGCGACCACGGGGACGGCGCGGCCTCCCGGCTGAAGAACCTTCGGTCGTCGCGCACCGACTGGCAGACCTCCCCGGAGGACGTCGAGCAGTACGCCTACGACGACCGCTTCCACGGCTTCAAGCTCGACCCGACGCGGGACGGCCTCCCGGAGGCGGACGTGCTCGACGTGCTCGACGACGTGGGCCTGCCGGTGCTCGTCCACGGCGGCGAGGGGTTCCCGCCGAGCGCGCTCGAAGAGACGCTGCTGGACCGCGAGTTCCCCGTGGTGTTGGCGCACTTCGGCGGCCACCCGCTGAACCGCGAGCTGATGCACGAGGCCGTCTCCCTGCTCGACGACTACGAGGACCTCTATCTGGACACCGCCGCGGTCCGGTACCGCGAACTCCTCGAACACGCCATCGTCGAACACCCCGACCGCGTCGTCTTCGGGAGCGGCGCGCCCGCCACCCACCCGAACGTCGCGGTGATGGAGATGCTGACGCTGGACGTCACCGAGGACGCGATGCGGAAGGTCCTCGGGAAGAACCCCGTGCGCGTCGTCCCCGGCCTCGACCGGGAGTAGCGGCGCGGCAGAAAACCTATCCTGTCAGCGAGAGTGTCAACCACTTTGAACGGACAAGCGGAGTGGCTGGTGATGCTCGCGGTCGCCGTCGGCGTGATGCTCTACGGCGCGTACACGTTCGTCAACCTCGCGTCGTTTCTCTCGGAGCGGTTGCGCGAGTAGCGGACGGAGAGAAAGAAGCGCCGGTCAGCAGTCGTGGCGGACCATCGTGCGGTCCATGCGCGCGGAGACGCCGTTCGGATTGCGCCGCGGGGTGCGGTCGGCCATCCGCGCGGACATCCCGTCTTGGCTGCCCGTCCAGACGTTCGGCACGACGGCGCTGCCGGCCGCGGCCCACTCGGAGAGCTTCGCGTCGCCGCGGAGCACGTCGCCGCCGACGGAGGCCGCCTCCCCGACCGCGTGTTTGGTGATGCGCGCGGCGATGCGCGCGCCGAACCCGTAGTTCTTCACGAGCCGGTACGCCAGCGAGCGGTACTTCAGCCCCCACGCGGACTCCTCGGCGTCCTCGGGGAGTCGGTGGCGGATGTCGTCTTTCTCCTCGCGGAGCACGACCGCGTCCGCGCCCCACACCACGTCGCGCCCCATCCCGGCGAGGCGGTGGGCGGCGTCGCGCGCGGCGCCCGTCTGGAGGTACTCGTCGAAGCCGTCGAGGGCGTCGAGGGCGTCCTCGACGAACGCGACGTTGCCGCCGTCGAAGAACGTGACGTCGCGGCCCGCGACGGTCGCGGTCTCGACGGCCTCGGTGGTGACGCCGCCCTCGACGCGGCGGTGGACGGGGCCGGTCACGGCGGCCGCGCCGTCCGCGAGCGCCGCCTCGACGGCGTCCACCCAGCCAGCGCGAATCTGGGAGTCCTGCCCGACGAACGCGACGACGCCGCCGTCCGCAGCGGCGATGCCGGCGTTCCGGGCGGCGTTGAGGTTGCGCTCGGAGAGCTCCAACAGCAAGTCGGCAGCGTCGTGGTCGCGCACCATCCCGGACGTGCCGTCCACGGACGGCCCGTTGACGACCACGACCTCGGCGTCGGGTGCGTGGGCCGCGAGCGCGTCGAGCGACGCGGCGAGCACGTCGCGGCCGTTGAGTGTGGGCACCACTACCGAGAGGTCCATAGCGTACACGAGTCTACCCGGTAGTAAAAACGTCCCGGGTCCGAACCCGTCGAAATCGTCCGCGAACCCACACGAGACGCGGGTTTGCGTCAGACGCTCGCGTGCCAGTAGGACACCGACGCCAGCGGGTGGCCCAGCGGCGTCTCGCCGAGCGCCGTGTCCGCGCTCCGAATCGGACCCGCAATCCAGTCGGGGACCTTCCGGTAGAAGCCGTACGGCACGAGGAAGTCGTGGTCGTCGTTCACGAGGCGCAGCCCCGCCTCGTCGACGAGCCGGCGGACCTCGCTGTCGCCGTACAGCCGCGACCCCATCGGGAGCAGCCAGTTGTACAGCGAGCGCGTGCTGAACCGGTTGAACGTGTCGAAGAACACGGTGTCCTTGGAGACGCGCGCCATCTCCGTGAGGAACCGCGCGGGGGTGTCCGCGAGGTGGAAGAACCGCATCGCGAACACCGTGTCGAAGTGGTCGTCCGGGAACGGGAGCCGCCCGGCGTCGCCGCGCATGAACTCGATGGTGTCGGCGACGCCCGCGCGCTGGGCCTTCTGCCGGCCCTCCTGCAGCATCGGGCCGGAGATGTCGAGTCCCGTGATGTCCGCGCCGCGCTCGGCGAGCATCACGGTGAACCGGCCGGTGCCGCACGCGATTTCGAGGACGCGCTGGTCTTCGACCGGCCCCAGCGCGTCGAGGACGGCCTCCTTCTCTCGTCGGTCGATGAGCCGGCCGCCACGGGAGAACCGCTTCTCGTCGTACTCCTCGGCGACCTCCGTGGCTTGGTACCACTCCTGTCCCTTCACGCTTCTCGCTTGCACATCGGGGACGGGTGGTTAAAACCGTACTGGAAACCACGCGCCGACGCCGCCGCGGAGACGCGACCGCGTGCGCGGCCCCGGTCCACAAGGACGCCCTCGTTCCATCTCGCGCCACCCGCCCGGCCTGTCGGGCGGGCTACCCGACGACGGCTGAACCGCCGGACCCGGCATTATATGATATAAGGTGTATAGTCCCACGGGTAGACAACCTTTACCTCCCTCAGTATGTGAGGGAGTTGCATGAGCACGTCCGCCACGGAGCACCAGTCACTCATTCAGGACGACGAAGAGTTCCGCGAGCGCCTCCGCGAACTCCCGCCGAGCGCGAAGCTCGTCGCCAAGGTCCTCGAAATCGACGCCCCGCTCTCGCAGGGCCAGCTCGCCGAGGAGTCGCTGCTCCCGGACCGCACCGTCCGGTACGCCCTCAACCGCCTCGACGAGGCCGATCTCGTGGGCTCGCGCTACAGCTTCCAAGACGCCCGCAAGCAGGTGTACTTCCTCGACGACTAACCGCCGGCTTTTCCTCGCGGCCGCCGTCTCTGCACTCGTGTTAGCGCGCCACGCCGTTCCAGTCGACCTGTCCGTGCCCGGCGGCGCAACCAACGCCTACGTCCTCGGCGACGGCGACCGGCTGCTCGTCGACCCCGCCGGGCGAACCCAAGCACTCGACGACGCCGCGGCCAGCGTCGAGCACGTCGCCGTCACGCACACCCACCCCGACCACGTCGGCGCGGTCGCCGACTACGCGACCGAGACGGACGCGACCGTCTGGGCGCACGCCGCCTACTCGGAGCGCTTCGCGGACGCGACCGGCGTCGAGCCCGACCGACTGTTCCGAGCCGGGGACACCATCGCCGACACCGGCGTCACCGTGATGGCGACGCCCGGGCACGCGCCCGACCACGTCGCGTTCGTCGCGGACGGCGAGGCCGTGACCGGCGACCTCGTGTTCGCCGACGGAAGCGTCTTCGTCGGTACGCCCGACGGCGACGTCCGCACGTACCTCGGGTCCCTGCGTCGCCTGCTCGCCCGCGGCTTCGACGCCATCCACCCCGGCCACGGCAACTCGATTACCGCGCCTACCGAGCGCATCCGCGAGACGTACTTCCACCGCCGCGACCGCGAGCGCCGCGTCCGCGCCGCCGTCGAGGACGGCGCCGAGACCGTCGAGGAAATTCTGGACGCGGCCTACGAGAAGGCGCTGGGGGACGCGCGCGGCCTCGCCGCGAAGGTCGTCCGCTCGCACCTCCGGAAGCTCGCCGTCGAAGGCCACGTCCAGTGGGACGGCGAACGCGCCCGCCCAGCCGACGCGTAGCCCGCGAGTCTTTTCCCCGCCCGCCGCCAACCCTCGCGCATGGAAGAGCTCGAAGTCGAACTCGAACGCGCCCGGGAGCTGGACGTAGCGGACCTCGCGGACGCCATCGAGGCCATCGGCTTCGAGTGCACGCGCTGCGGGGCGTGCTGTAAGAGCGAGGCCGACGACCCCCACACGGCGACGGTGTTTCCCGACGAAGTGCGCGAGCTAGAGGACGCGACGGAGCGCGACCGCCGAAGCCGCGATGCGGCTTCGGGGTCCCACTCACAGAGTTCGCGGGACTGGCGGGAGGTCGCGCGCCCGATGCCGTACGGGCTCGACGAGGACGGCGCGGGCGAGACGTTCGAGTGGGCGCTCCAGACGGCGGCCTGCGGGGACTGCACGTTCTACGAGGAAGACGAGGACGGCACGGGCGCGTGCACGGTCCACGACAGCCGGCCGCTCATCTGCGAGACGTACCCGTTCAGCGTCGCGCTCGGCGGGACGAGCCAGCCGATGGGCGAAGCAGTAGACGAGTCGGGAATGGTGCGCGCCCACGAGTGCGAGGGGTTGGGCCACGACATCTCCCGGGAGGACGCCGAATCGCTGGCCGCGGCGCTCAAGGAGCGCGCGGTCCGCGACATCGAGGAGGCAATCGCGGTCCGGGACAACTACGAGCCCGCCGACCCCGCACCCGGGGAGACAGTCGTCCACGACTCCGAGGGCGCGAAACGCCCCGACGGCACGGCCTACGAGGGGTGACCGGCGCCGGGACCGTGGTAACGATTAAGTCACGGGGCCGACACGCACGAATGGAGGCCCGTCATGGAAATCTCTGACCAACTCCTCTGTCTGTTCAGTGCGGAAGTGACTGTCAAGGACGACGAGTACGTCGTCGAAATCCCGCGGAGCGAAGTCGAGGCCGGCTCCGTCGACCCCGGCGACGTCTACCGCGTCGCGCTCATCTCGCAGGCCGAAACCGACGACGACGCCCAGACCGAGACGACCAGCGACCCCGCCGACACCGAGCCCCAGCCGCCGGTCGAGGAGGGCGAAATCCGGTACGTCGAAATCGAGGACATCGGCAAGCAGGGCGACGGCATCGCGCGCGTCGAGCGCGGCTACGTCATCATCGTGCCGGACGCCGAAATCGGCGAGCGCGTGAAAGTCGAGGTGACGGAAGTGAAGTCGAACTTCGCGGTCGGCGAAATCATCGAAGACGACTACTGAGCGCGCCGCCCCCGAATTTTACTGCGTGAACTTCGCGAGGTCCGCGTCCTCGACGCTCGGCGCGGAGTCGTGGGGCCGGTCGACCAGCAGGTCGCCCGCAGTGCTCTTCCCGATGCCGGGAATCGCGGTGAGTTCGTCCATCGACGCCTCGTTGACGTCCAGCGGGTGGGGGACACCCGTCACCGAGCGGTAGCCGTGGTCGGTGACCGCGACGTCGATGGTCTGCCCGAGTTCGCGCTCGCCGGGAATCCCCACGAGCAACGAATACGTGCCCAGTTGGCGGCCGAACGTCTTCCCGTCTTGGTGGTATTCGAGGTGCACGTCCTTCAGCAGCGTTCCCGGCGGCACCACGCGGTTCAGCATCGCGTTGTCGATTTCCTCCCGGACTTCCTGCTTGTAGCGCTTGAACTGCTGCTTGTGGTCGTTCGCGAGGTCGGCGCCCGTCTCGGCCATCTCGGTGCCCTCGAACGCCATCACCTGCCGGATGTTGATGCGCCGGAGCATCAGCCCCTCGTCGAGCACGTTCCGGAGGAAGCGCTTGTTGTGCGCGAACGTCTCCTCGCGCTCGCCGGTCAGGCCGTGCACGAGGTTGATGCCGGGGAGGAGCTTCGGCAGGCGGTTCGTGGCTTCGTCGCCCCACGTCGGAGCGTCCTCGGGGGCCTCGCCGGGCCGCCAGCCGCCGACCTCGTTGACGACGCGCACCGCTTCGAGACACTCCTCGGCGGAGACGAGGAGGTTGTTCTCCTCCTGCACGACCGGGTCGGCGGATTCGAGGCCGAACGCGGCGGTGTCGCCGGCCGTGTTGTGCTCGGCGATGATGCGGATGGCCTCCCGGGACTTCTCGGGGTAGTCCACGATGGTCACCGGGTTCATGTTGTCGAGGTGCAGCGTCTCTAAGTCGGGCGCGACCTCCCGGATGCCGGCGTAGAGCCGCCGGAGCGCGTCGGGGTTCGGGGCTTCGCCGTCGCCGCCGAACGCGAGGATGTCGGCCTGCCGGCCGAGCCGGAAGTGGCGCGCGCCGTGGTCGGAGAGGTTCCCGACCTCCCGCACGACGCTCTCCGCGCTCCGGAACCCGGGGTCGCCGTACATCGGCTCCGTGCAGAACGAACACCGGTACGCGCAGCCCCGCGAGGTCTCCATCTCGCAGATGAGGTAATCCGGGTAGTTCGGGTGCTGCTCGACGATGAACGCGCCCTTCGCCGCCCACCGGTCGATTTCCTCGTTGTCGCGGTAGCGGTCCTCGAACCCCTCCAGCCCGTTGTTCACGAGGTCGTAGACGGCGGCCTCCACGTCCGCCATCGCGAGGAAGTCGAAGTCGAGGTCGGAGCGCTCCATCTCTTGGGCGCCCGCGTTCTCCTCGCCGACGCCGAACCGCACCGGCCCGCCCATCACGCTCGTGCCGTCCGCGAGCCACGCCATCTCGCGCACCTCGTCGGGCTCGGCGGGCGTCCCGCCGACGTACTTCCCGGGAACGGTCATCCCGCCGACGTACACGAACAGGTCGGCGTCCGCGACGTCGTTGAACTTCGACTTGTCCTCGCGGAGCTCGTCGATGGTGTGGTACGTAATTCGGTCCTCGGGGACGCCGGCGTCCACGAGCGCGCCGGCGGCGTACCGCGGATACGTGGAGATGTACGGCGGCACCCCGAAGTGCGCCGGCTCGTCGACGTAGCCGTCCACGAGCGTCACGTCCAACTCCGCGGGGTCAATCATACACCGGCGTTGGGCGTGGATGCGTAAGAACGTAACTACACGTAGATGCGGCCCTCGACGCTGTCCCCGTACGCGTCCAAGTCCTCATCGACGTACTGCCACGCTGCGTAGGCGCACGCCAGAGAGTCCAGCGCATCGTCGTTGTGGGTCGCCAGTGAGACATCGTCGTCCGACAACTCCACCCCTTCCCCGAGCAGCCCGTCCACGTTCTCTTTTCGCCGGCTCCGACACTCTTCGGTGACGCCCTTGTAGCCGTCTCGATTCCATCCGGCTTCGTCAAAGACGCCCGCAGGGTACGTCTCAAGCAGCGTCGGCCCGTCCCCTTCACTGTGTAACGACGGCGCGTGGGCGTCGTGGTCGTGAACGAGCGGTGTGAGAACTTTCGAGATGCCGTAGTACGTCTGAGTCTTGATTCGCCAGCCCGCTGGCGGTTGCCCTCCGTGTTCTTCGTCCGTATCCCGAAGCACTGTCCCTTCCGTGTCGTTGATATCATCGAACATCTCCTGCGGGGACGACCAGACCGAGGTGAACTGCGTGAGGAAATCGCGCCACGTCGTGGCGTCCGTGCGGTTCTCGACAACGTCTTCGGGCAAGCTGAACGGGAAATCCAACCCTACGAGCGCGTCCGGTTCGTCGGCGAGAAACGAGACGAGTGAATCCAGTGTTGCGTCCCGCCCGGCAGACGAGAGGGCGAACTTGTCCCACGCACAGCGAACTGATGAGACGTTGAGCGCGTCCCCCTCACAGGTCGCTTCTGTTATCCACGTCTTGTACGCGGAATCCTGATTGTGCGCGCTGAAATCGACGCCGTATATCGTGTCGAAGGCCATACGCGTCCAGCGCCCGGTCACCCCAAATTACTACCGTTGGCTGGCAGCCCGGTACTGATACGACAAACACCCAGCGGGTACGCCGGCGAGGAGGACGAGCCGGGGCGCGCGCACGGAGGGCATGGCTCACGCAGCGACGCCGCGGCACTTTCGTCTTGGGGTGTTCGGCAGTCGTTCTCACCGCGGCCCGCCCCTTTTTGCACTCGCCGCCCCAACGACCGCGTATGCCCGCTACTGAGGAACTGAAGTGCACGAGCGACGACTGCGAGCTGGACATGTTCGAGAACCACTACACGTACGACGTCAGCGACGACCTCACCGTCGCGGACCTCCAGTGCCCGCTGTGCGGGGGCACCGACTGCTTGGAGCGAATCGAGCTATGACGGTCCGCGAGCTCGCCGAGGACGTCGGGGACGCGGTCTTCGAGCGGCTGGGCCGCGCGGCCTCCCAGATGCAGGAGGAGTCGCCGCTGCCCGTGGACGTGCTGGAGAGCGACGACGAGTACCTCGTGGTGTTCGACGCGCCGGGCGCGACCGCCAGCGACGTGCAGGTGAACTACGCCGACGGCGCGGTTGAGGTCCGCATCGACCGGTTCCGGGAGTTCCGCGAGGGCTTCGAGATGGTGTTCCCGGGCCGCGGGCTCGAACTGGACGGGCGCGCGGAGCTGCCGCCGGACGCCGTCGTGGACGCCGAGGCGGCGCGCGCGGAACTGCACGACAGCGGCGCGCTGTACGTCTTCCTCCCGAAAGCCGAGCCCGCGGGCACCGACGTGGACGTGACGACGCCCGACGAGTCTGACGAGAACGAAGACGAGGAGTAGCGCGGCTCACTCGACGGTCATCCCTTCGACCACGTCGAAGGCTTCGTCGCCGTCGAAGCGCGTCGGGTCGAACGCGGGAACGCCGTCGCCGCCCAAAATTTCGTCGGCCACGAGTTCGCCGGTCGCCGGCGCGCGCATGAAGCCGTGGCCCTGCCAGCCGGCGGCGACGTAGACGCCGGCGTCGAGTTCGCCGAGCAGCGGGTCGCGGTCGGGGGTGGCGGTGCAGAGGCCCGCCCACGCGCGACTGACGTCGGGTTCGTAGCCGGGGAGGCGCTCGGCGAGTCGCTCGCGGGTCGCGTCGACGAACCAGTCGTCGCCGTCGCGGTCGTAGGCGTCGGGGTCGGCTTCGACTTCTTCGGTGCCGTCGCCGGCGAGCACGCCCTCGGGGTGGGGGCGCGCGTAGTAGCTCTCGGTGGCGTCGTACAGCGTCGGAATCGCGCCGTCGAAGTCGGCGGTGAGCGCCTGCACGCGGTACGGCTTCAAGGGGACCGAGAGGCCGGCCTCGGCAAGCACGTCGCGGGTGCGCGCGCCGGCGGCGACGAGGACGGCGTCGTAGGCGTCGCCGTTCACCCGCGGCGGGTCCAGCGAGACCTCCGCGGGCGTGTGTTCGCGCAGTTCGACGCCCGCATCGACGGCGAGTTCGGCCACGGCGTCGGCGTACGCGGCGGTGTCTGCGACGCCCGCGTTCCGCGAGACGGCGGCCTCGACGATATCGTCGGTGCGGAGCGCGGGGTACTCGGCGGCGAGGTCGGCGGGGTCCACGCGCTCGACGTGCCGGCCGTTGCGCCGCATTCCCTCGACCTGCTCGCGGATGGCGTCGGCCTTCCGGCCGGGCTCGGTGACGAACCAGACGTACGGCGTCTCCCGGAACGCGAAGCCGCCGGTGCCGGAGAGCGCGCGGAAGCGCTCGATGGCGCGGGCGGCGACGCGCGCGTCCACGTCCTCGGCGTAGGCGTCGTAGAGGATGCCGGCGGCGCGGCCCGTGCTCTCGCTGGCGACGCTGCCGCGCTCGTAGACGGTGACGGACGCGCCGCGCGCGGCGAGGTCGTGGGCGGCGGTGAGGCCGACGGCGCCGGCGCCGACGACAGCGACCGAGCGGCCCGCGCCGCGGTCGTCGCCGTCGGCGTCGCTGAACTCGTCCATGCCGGCGCGTGGACCGCGAGCGCCATAACTGCCGCGACCGGCAGGCGCCGCCGCAGTCCCGCAGTTTCACTTTCACCGCGCACGGGTGGGGTTCAAGCGGGTAGCGGGCGACGCTCCGGGTATGACACTGAAGCACCGACGCGGCTCGCAGCCCGAGCGCGAGGCCGAGCACCGCATCGAGGTCTCGGAGATGACCGCCGCCGGCGTCGCCGCCTACGCGGACACCCACGAGGAGGCGTTCATCGAGCGCCGCGGCGGGAAGACGTTCCTCGTCACCGTCGAGTGAGTCACGCGCGGCGGCGGCGCGCGAACCGCCACGCGTCGTGGCCGGCCTCGCCGGGGTGTGGCAGCCCGAGGCGGTATCGCAGCCGGTCCTGTCGCTTCAGCGGGTCGAAGGCCGCAGGCTCGTCGAGCCCCCACGTCTCGGCGGGCCGCGCGCGGACGCCCGACCGACTGAGCACCGCGTTGGCGGCGTGGCGGCCGGCCTCGTTGGCGGCTTCCATCGTCGCCAAGTCCGTCTCCACGCGCACGTAGTCGGCGGCGAGCACGAGGTTCGGGGCCTCCGTCCCCGCTTCCGGCCGGTGGCGGAGGCTGTCGACGGTGTTGATGACCAGCGGCGAGCCGTTGTGGAGGCCGTCGGCGCCGGCGGTGAGTTCCGGGTCGAGGAAGTGCGTGACGCGGGCGTCGTCGGGCAGCACGTCACTTCCCACGTGGGCCTGCAGTTGCGCCCAGATTTCTTCGACGGCTTCCTCGCGCGTGCACTCGCGGCCGGGCTTGTCGTAGCGGATGCCCGGGGTCTCCCAGTCGGAGGCGATGACCGAGAGCACGCCCTGCACTTCGCCGTCGGTGCGCGCGGCGAGGTCGTGGTCGCGCCAGAACTGGCGCTGGCTGATGGCGGTCAGCGCCCACGGCGAGTCCGCGAACACCGCGTGGCCGGCGGCCAGTTCGACGTCGCGGTCGAGGTAGAACTGGACGCCGTTCATCCACGCGGTGTCGACGCGAGAAACACCAGATAGCGACGGCGCGGCCGCCTCCAGTTCGGGCGTGAGCAGCGAGGCCATCACCTCCACGGGGACGGCGGCGACGTAGTAGTCGGCGGTGACGCGCTCGTCATCAACGACGGCGCCGGTGACGCGCTCGCCGTCGCTCTCGATTGCGTCGACGCGCGCGCCGGTCTCGATGGCGACGCCCTGCTCGCGGAGGTGGGCGGCCCACGGCTCCAGCCACACCTCGCTGGTCGGGCCGTCGAGCACGCGCTCGGCGGGCGCGTCCGGGTCGAGTTGGCCGAACAGCAGTTGGAGGTAGATGGAGCCGACGGTGCGCGCGCTCCCGTCCTCGGGGCGGAGCGCGACCAGCGACTGCGTGGAGCGAGCGAGGTGTTTGCGGTACGCGGGGGACATCTCGTCGGCGTCGATGAAGTCCCACCACGACGTGCGCTCGAACTCGTCCTCGCGGCGCTCCCGGCAGCTCGTCAGCAGGACGGCGAGCCGGGAGAGGAAGTGCGCGAGTTCCCGCGTGGGCACGTCGTCGCCGGCGACCTGCGGGCGGAGGGCTTCGAGCCACTCGCGGGGCGTCGAGGGCTGCTCGGTGGACGTACGCACGGCGGAGCCGTCTGCGCCCGCCAGCAGCGTCTCGCTGGTCGGGACGAGGTGGTCGGCGACGCTGCCGCCCGCGCCGTCGGGCGTGCGCGCCATCGTGTCAACGACGTTCCGGTAGTACGCGGGGAAGAACCGAAAGCCGTGCTCGCCGAGCAGCGGGCGCTCGTCGTCGCTGACGGGGACGCTGCGGGCCTTCCCGCCGACGCGGTCGTTGGCCTCGTAGACGGTGACCGCGAACCCGCGCTCGGCGAGTTCGTGGGCAGCGGTGAGGCCTCCGATTCCTCCACCGAGCACCGCGACCGACGGCGAATCTGTCATCGGTGGAAGTTAGGCGCGCAGCGACTTCAGCGTGTGGGACACTCACACGAACCGGGTCAGTCGTCGGGCTCGACTTCCACGACCTCGGGCTCGCGGTCGGGCGGCGTCCACCCGCACGCGAGGTCCAGAAACTGCACGAGGATGCGCGCGGTCGCCCCCCAGACAGTGTAGCCGTCGACGTGGAAGAAGTGGACGATGGCCTCGCCGTAGGAGGGGTGGATGCGCTTCTCGACCTCGTAGTTGGCGGGGTCGGTGAGGTCAGCCAGCGACAGGACGACCACCTCGTCGACCTCGCGCTCGTCGGGGACGAACTCGCGGTCGGGGACGCGCGCGACGAACGGGGTCACCGAGTAGCCGGTCACGGTGGCGATGTCGTCGAGCTGGCCCACGTCCGAGAGCTCCTCGGGGAGGAGGCTGATTTCCTCGTAGGCCTCGCGGGCGGCGGTCTCCCGGAGGTCGTCGTCGCTGGGCTCGCGGCCGCCGCCGGGGAAGCTCATCTGGCCGGGGTGCTCGCCGAGGTGGTCGGCGCGCTTCGTGAACACCAGCGCCGGGCCGTCCTCGCGCTCGACGACGGGGACGAGCACCGCGGCGTCGCGGTCCTCGTCGGTGACCCGGGTCGGCCGGTACGCGGCGACCCGCGACAGGTCCATACGTACGGTGAGCACCGCGAGGCTCTTAACTCACGCGCAGTCGCTCAGTCGGTCAGCGACTCGCGGACGTCCGCGAGGTCGACGGGCGCCCACGCCTCCGCGTCGTAGGTCACGTCCACGAGGTAGCGCGCGCGCTCGTCGTCGGCGTCGGCGGCGTCCGTTTCGAGGCGCGCGCGCACCGCGGCCGCCAGCGTCTCGCGGTCGAGGTCGCGGCGCTCGACGTCCAGAATGTGGGGGAGGTCGCCGGCGTGCTCGGGGAGTTCGGGGAACGCGACGGGGCCGGGCGCGAGCACGCGGTCGCCGTCCTCGCGGTCGACCGCGACGAGGTAGTAGTCGCGGAGCGCGTCCATGACGGCCTCGTCTGCGTCGTCGGCGTCGAAGTCGTCGCCGCGCTTGAACGCCAGTTCTTCGAGCGCGTCGTGGAGCTCCCGGCGGGTGAGCGCGCCGAAGAGGTCCGCGACGCCCGCGAGTTCGTCGCCGTTCACGGCTCCCCGTCGGCCGCGGAGTCGCTTGAACCCCCCGCCCTCGCGGCGGCCTCCTCGGCGTCCGCGGCGGCGGCCTCGGCGACGGCGTCGGCGTCGAGGCTGGTGTCGGTCCACGCGGGGAGCCGGGTGTCCGGCCCGGGTTCGGCGATGGCGTCGGCGTACGTCCGGGTCTGCTCGCGCTCCTGCTCGCCGTCGTAGTCGAGGCCGTTGAACGCGGCGTCGGCGCCGTACGCGCGCACGAACCGGTCGGCGGCGTCGAGGTACCGCTCGGCGAGCGCGTCGTAGTCCACGTCGACGCCCGCGTCCTCGACGGCGCGGAACAGCGCCGCGCCGACGCCCTCGCTCATCTCCGAGAGGCCGGTCGGCCCGGAGACCGCGCGGTGGTCGTGCTCGTAGCGCCCCAAATCCACCTGCGCCGCGCCGTCAGCGCCCGCCAGCCGGAACGCCTCCCCGAGCACGCCGACCTCCAGCCCCCAGCGGCGCTGGACGCGCAGGCCGCGCGCCACGTCGCCGGTCATCGCGCACTCGCCGGCGAGCGCGTACCGGAACGCGCCGAGGAAGTCCAGTACGTCGTGGTCGTGGGCGTCCGCGAGCGCGTCCACGAGCGGCTCGTAGAACAGCCGGAACAGCCGGCCGTACAGCCGGTCGTTCTCGACGCGCGCGTAGTACCCCTTCGAGAAGTCGAAGCCGTCCGCGAGCGGGAACAGGAGCTTCCGCACGTCGCGGGCCTCGTAGGTCGTGGTGTCGGCGTCGTGGACGACGACGTAGTCGTTGCGCGCGGCGACGCCGAGCGCCAGCCAGACGTCACGGCCCTTCCCGCGCTCGCCCGCCAGCCCGGCGTCCTCCAGCAGCGCCTCGACGCGCGGGCCGTCGCACCACAGCACGGTCAGGGGCACGTCGAAGTCGGCGAGCCAGTCGCAGAACTCGGGGACGCGCTCGGCGGGCGCGCGAAGCGCCACGACGACCTCGGCGGGGTCGACGCGCTCCAGCTCCGAGAAGACGCGCTCGGGCGCGAGCCCGGCGTACTCGCGGTCGGTCATCGGGACGACGACCGCGGCCCGTCCCGTCGGCGCGTCCGGGTCGGCGGCGCCGTAGTCGTGGAGCGTCGCCACGCGCTCCTGCGTGTAGTCCATACGCGTGCTGGGCGCGCCGGCGGGAACTAACTTGCGCCAGCGGGCAGCCGGCCGCCCCGGTAGAGCGCGACGAGGGCGACCACGAGCAGCGCCAGCGCCGCCCCGGAGACGCGGAACACCGCGTCGTAGTCGAAGCCCGCGCCGACCAGCGAGCCGACGACGACGCTCCCCATCGCCTGCACGACCATCATCACGGCGCTGTAGCCGGCGTACGCGCTCGCGCGGTCGCCGTCAGGGAGGCTGTCCAGCAGGAACGTGTCGATGGCGGGGAAGAGGCTGTGGACGGCGTACCCGAGCACCACGGAGACGGCGGCGACGCCGACGACGCCGTCCACGAGCGTCATCGCTAGCAGAGACGCGACGAATCCGGCGAGCACCGCCAGCATCAGCGGCACGTGGCGGAACCGGTCGGCGAGCCGGCCGGTGTACCAGAACGCGGGCACGCCCGCCGCGAACACCACCGTGAGCAGGGTCTCGGCGGTCGCGCTCGGGATGTCCTTGGTCTCGGTGAGGTACTTGATGTAGAAGTTGAAGAAGCCGTTCCAGACGAGCCCCGCGATACCGACGATGACGACGCCGAGCACGACGACGCGGTACTGGCGGCGAATCGCGCCGAGGAGGTCGCGGTCGGCGGCGCCGGCCGACGGGAGGTCGGTCCGGCGGGCGAGCACGTAGATGACAGCGGTGACGACGACCGCGGCCGCGGACAGCAGGTAGAACGGCGCGCGCCACGTGTACGCTTCGAGGAGGACGCGACCGACGAGCACGGGCGCCAGCGCCGCCGCCAGCTGGGAGGCGGTGCCGTGGACGCCGACGACGCGGCCGACGCGCTCGGGGAACAGCTCGCTAATCAGGGGGTTGGCGGCGACGAAGTACGCGCCCGAGGAGACGCCGACGAGGAACGCGCCCGCCATCACGAACTCGATGGACGGCGCGAACGTCATCCCCGCGGAAGACACCGCCAACAGCGCGCCCGTCCCGAGGACGACGTGGTGGCGGTCGACGCGCGTCAGCAGCCAGCCGGTCGGCAGTCGCGGGAGCGCGCTCCCCAGCCACGCCAGCGTCGCCACCAGCCCGACGGCGGCGTCGCTGGTGGCGAAGTCCGCCTGCAGGGGCGCGACCAGCGGCGCGAACACGACGCGCCCGAAGTTCACGAGGAACACGAGCGCGCACAGCGAGCCGAACAGCCGGACGCGTCGCGCGTCGCGGCGGGACGTACTGGACACAGCCCGGCTTGTCGGCGCGCGGAGTCAATCCTTGCGGTTCTACTCGAAGACCGCGTCGAAGGCGTCCGCGCCGAGCGGCTCGAACGTCCCCGCGGCGACGTTCTCGCGGACGTGCTCGGGGCTGGTCGTGCCCGCGAGCGCCGACGTGACGCCGGGCGCGCTGCGCGCGAAGTTCAGGGCGCGCTGGGCGGGCGTGTCGCCGTCGAGCCGCTCGTCCACCTCGTCGGGGATGCCCTCCAAGACCTGCCCTTGCGCGAGGCTCGCGGAGGTGAACACGTTCAGGCCGGCCTCGTGGGCGTACCACAGCACGCTCTGGTCGCCCTCCGGCCCCTCCTGCGACCTGACGGTGAACGCGTCCGCCATGAAGACGTTGAACGGCACCTGAATCGCGCGCAGGTGCGTCGCCGTGTTCCCGACGGTCTTCGCGGCGGCGCGCGCCCGGGAGATGATTTCGCCGAGGTCGAGGAAGTGGTCGTGACTCCGGGGCACGCGGAACCCCTCCCACGTCGCCACGCCGTAGTGTTGGATGTCGCCGGCCGCGACGCGCTCCTCCAGCCGCTCGAAGGTCGCCTCCAGCTGGTCGTACACCGCGCCGGAGAGCCGCGCGTCCAGCTGGGTCTCGGGGTTGTGGACGTAGTAGAGGTCGATGGTGTCCACGCCGAGGTTGCGCAGCGAGCGGTCCAGTTGGTCCTCGATGAACCCGGGCGCGATGGCGTGGCTGCCGTGCGCGAGGTCGTCGGCGTCCAGAATCCCGCTGTCGACGTACTCCTCGCGGACGAACTCGCCGGGGTTCTCGGGGCGGGACTCGTCGAACGGCACGAACCCGCCCTTCGTCGCGAGGAACACCGCGTCGCGGTCCGCGTCGGCGTCCGCGAGCGCGCGCCCGACGGCGCGCTCGCTGCGCTGGTGGCGGTAGTTGATGGCGGTGTCGACGACGTTGCAGCCGCCCTCGACGGCCGCCCGCACCGTCTCGTAGTAGGCGTCGTCGACGGCGTCGGTCGGCTCCCCGAGGTACGTGCCGAGCCCGACGCTGGAGACCGCGCGGTCGCGGACGCTCCGGAAGTACGTCCGCGCCTTGTCCTCGCTGAAGCGCTCCTTGTACTGGAACGTCCCGTCAGCAGTGGCCATACCGGGGCGTTCGCCGCGCCGTCACTTGTACTCCCCGCGACGGAACGCGTCGATGGCGGCCCGGTACCCCTCGCGGAACGTCGGGTACGCGAACTCGTAGCCCAACTCGCGGAGGCGATCGTTCGAGCAGCGCTTGCTCGTGCGCAGGCGACGCTCGGCGGGCTCGGAGAGGTCGCCCGCCTCAAGCCGCTCCTCGACGGTGTGTTTCTCCGGGTGCTCGACGCCCGCCTCGTCCGCGAGCCAGTCCGCGAAGTCCCACTTCGAGACGGGCTCGTCGTCGACGGCCAGCAGCACCTCGCTGTCCGCGGCCGCGTCGTCGGTGAGCGCGAACCGCACGACGCCGGCGGCGTCCTCGCGGTGGACCATGTTCAGGTAGCCCTCCGTGACGGGGCCGTCGAGATAGCGCGTCAGGCGATAGCGGTCCGGGCCGTAGAGGCCCGCGAACCGCACGACGGTCGGGCCCATCCCGAACTCGGGCGCGCGCTCTCGGGTGACGCGCTCGGCTTCCACGAGCACCTCGGTCTTCTCCGTCGTGGGGTCGAGCGGCGTCTCCTCGTCCACCCAGTCGCCGTCGTGGTCGCCGTAGACGCCCGTACTGGACGTGTAGACGAACCGCTCGGGCGCGTGCTCGCGGCCGCCGAAGTGGTCGATTGCTGTGCGCAGCCCCTCGACGTACACCTCGCGGGCGGCGTCCGCGCCGCGGCCGCCCGAGCTCGCCGCGAACACGGCGGCGTCGACATCCGGCACCGCCGAAAGCGAGTCGGCGTCGGTCACGTCCGCCTGCACGGCGTCGAAGCCCGCGTCCCGGACCGCCGCGAGGCCGTCCTCGGAGCGCCGGACGCCAACGGGGTCGTGGCCGGCGGCCGCGAGCTGGCGGCCGAGTTCGAGGCCGACGTACCCGCAGCCCAGAATCGCGACGTCCATCAGTAGGGGTTCTCGCTGGCGACGTGGTGGTAGATGCGAGCGTACTCGCCGAGCGTCATCGGCTGGCGCCCCTCTATCTTCTGCTGGATTTCCTTGGGGTCGAACTCGTCGTCGAGCCCGCGCGCCAGCGCTTCCACGTCCAATACGGCGGAACTCATCTGGAGCATCAGGTTGTCCCGCACCTCCAGCAGGAGCCCCTCGGCGTCCGGGTAGTCGTCGCTGAGCGCGAACACGCCCGCAGCCTCCTCGACGGTGAGTTCGACCGGCTCGCCGTCGACGAGCGCCCCGAGCCTCGCCGCGTCCACGCCCGACGCCGCCGCCACGGCGTCGACGCCCTCCGCCTCGACGACGCGAGCCAGCGCCGCCTCGTAGTCCGCGCGCACGTCCTCGGCGGTCACCGCCTCGGTGTCCTGAATCTGGTCGGCTAGCACGCGTTCCCGTACGTGCTCGGCGTTCAAGGAGGCTACGCTTGCCACGGCCTCACCAGCCCGCGGACTGCTCGTCGGCGTTCCCGTCCACGTCGCCGACGCCGCGCGGCCCCGCGGGCACGACCACGCCAATCGTCGCTTCGACCTCGAAGGCGACGCGCTCGTTGCGGCCGACGCGCTCGGCGCCGCCGTCCCCGTCGACGTCGAACGCCACCGACTCGTCCTCACGGACGTACGCCGTGCCGTTGCCGGCCCCGACCGGCGACCCGCCGTCAGCGCGCACGACGAACTGGGCGTACGACCCGCGCACCGAGACCGACCACGCGTTCGCCGTCGCGTACCAGAACCCCGGAACTGGTGCCAGCGGCAGGCCCGCCGGCACCGCGCCGAGGTCCGCCGCGCCGAGCCGCTTCGCTGCCTTCTCGGCCGCTATCGCCCCCGCCTCGGAGAGCGCATTCTCGGCGAGCGCGTGCCCCACGTCGCGGGCGAGCGTCGCCGTGTCTCCGACGACGCTTCGCTCCACGCGAACGGCGTCGCTGTCGACGACATTCGTGGACGCAGCGCGGAGCCGGGTCGCCAGCCGGTCGCGCTGCCGCGGCGTGGCGTCGGCGATGCGAGCGGCTTCGGCGGCGACCGCCGCGGCCGCCGACCCGTTCCCGACGGCCGTTCCGCGGGCGTGGACGGTGCTCCAACGGTCGAACGCGCGGCGGGTCGCCGCGTGGCGCTCGCGCTCCCCCAGCGAGAGCGGGGACGCCGCGAGCGCGTCGCGGTAGGCGTTCCCTGCCGCGGCCACGCTGTCCGCGACTGCCGCTCGGAGCGCCCCGCGCCAGTCGCGGAGCGTGCGGTTCGGCGCGGCCGCGAGCGTGTCGTTCACGGCGGAGAGCGCCTGCGCGGCGGTGTCGACGCGGACGGACTGCGGCGGGTCGGGCATCGCCGCGTCGACGACCGCGGAGGCCGCGTCGCCGTGCGGTATCGTGAACCAGTTCACGTTCCGCGCTGCCAGCGGCCGGTAGCGTTCCGCGGCCCCCGGCACGCTCGCGGGCGAAACCTCGGCGAGCGTCAGGTACGCGGGCGCGCTCTCCACCGCGGCGACGGGGCCAGTCGAAGATTCGCGGCCGTGGTCTGTCGGCGGCGCTTCGAGGCCCCGGTCCGCGAGGGCGTCACCGATGGAAGCGAGCGCGCCGTCCGCGCGCCGTTCGCCCAGCCGGTCGGCGACGCGCGCGAGGAACGCTCTGCGGACGGCGGCGACGGCGCGGTCCGTCACTGAGTCGTAGCTGTCGCGGGCGTCGTAGAGCGCGTCGACGCGGTTTCGGAGCGCATCCACCGGCACCGCGCCGTCGGCGAGCCCGCGCGTGGAGACGTTCGCAGACACGTTCCGGCTCCGCGCGCGGAGCGCGGCGGCCGCCCGGTACGCGCGCTCCCGGACCGACGCAGGAAGGCTGGGGTGGACGCGCTCAGTCCGGTCGAGCGGGTCGCCGGCCACCGCGCGCCGGGCGAGCGCATCGACGCCGCCGGCGTCCGCGACCAGCGCCTGCGTCGCGGCCGCGGCGATGCGCTCGCGGACAGTTGGGGTAACTGCCGCAACGTTCGCGTCGAGCGCGCGCTCGGCGTCCCCAGCGGAGCGTCCGCGGGTGGCCGGTCGTACCACGTAGCTCACGCCAACGGAGACGCGGTACGTCGTCTCGGTCGTCTCGGTGACGCGCCGGCTTCGATTTCCCTTCGCGTAGCGGCGCGTCTCCGTCTCCGTGACGACGACGCGCCGACCGTGCGTCTCGACGGCTCGCCGGCCGTCGCCGAGCACGGAGTCGGGTTCGACGCTGGCTGCCACGTCCACATCGCGGTCGGTAGACGCGTCCACGAACGTCCAGTTCTGTGGCGCGTGTCCCGACTGGGAGTGGCTGCGGTCGACGACCGTCGCGTCGACCGTCCGTCGCGCGTCCGAAGCGAACGCGGCGCGCAGCGTCCCATCGAGCGACGGCTCGCCGTCGCCGTCCACGAACGCGAGGAAGGTGCGGTCGGCGGTCGCGTTGACGCCGACGGGGACAGACTGGCTGGACTTGGCGGCGGCATCGCGCGCGGCCGACCGCCCGACTTTCATCGGCGTCTCCGGGGCGTTCGGCGCGCGGAGCACGGCGTCGGCGCGTCGCTTCGCACTCCTCGATGCGGCGGCGAGCACGTCGTCGAGGCCGACGCGAGCGAGCGCGCGACCGTACGCGGCGCGGCCGGCGTCGTCCTCGCGGCCGAACGCGGTTCGTTGGACCGCTAACAGTGCTCGGTTCGCCATCAGCTCGACGTGGCGGTTCGCCAGCACGTTCGAAATCGGTGCGCCCGCGTACTGGAGCGGGCCGCGCAGCCAGACGACGCGGTGGAGGTAGTCGGTGAGCCGGCGGTCCAACCCCGGGCCGGCGAACGCGCCCCGGTCGAGCAGGCGCTCGAAGCGCTGGACGCGGTCCCGGAGCGCCAGCGCAGGGCTGTGGACGGTCGCGGAGACGGTGGTTTTCGACTCCGAACGCGTCTCGCCATCCTGCTCGACTGTGACACGCACCCCGGAGACAGTGACGCGGAGCAGGTCGTCGCCCGCGCGCTCCAGCGACACACGGTCGATGGCGCGCTCGGCGTCGGCGGTAGTCCTCACGCGCGGCAGCGATGCGGCCGCCGACACCCCGCCCGCGGCGGACTCGTGGTCACGGAGTGCGCGCTCGGTGCGAGCGTACGCGCGCAATGCCAGCGCGTCGCGGAACGCGCGGTCGGGGTCGACGGCCGCGCCGAACGTCGTGTTCGCTGGCGCGACGACGGGGTTCCGAACGGCGTCGGCGGCCGCGGTGCGGGCGGCGCTGGCGAGCGCGGTGGCGGCACTGGCGTGTGTGCGCTCGACCGCTCGGTCGGTGCGCGTCTCCGAGGAGACCGGCGAGCGGCCGGCGAGCGCGGCGGCGGCCGTCGCGCTGGCGACGAGCAACACCACGCCGACGAGCGCGAACGGCACGCGGGCGCGGTCGTCGTCGGCGAGTCTCACGGCGACCACGTCCGGACGGTGATGGTCACGGCGTCGTTCTCGGCGACGGCACGGTGAGTGACCGCTGCGACCGACGCTGACGGCGGCGGTCGCGGGCCGGCGCGAACGCGCCCGCTCCCCGCAGTTGCGACGACCGAGACGCGGCCGTCGGTCGCCGCGAGCACGTCTGCGACGGCGGCCTCGACCGCGCTTGCGAACCGGGAGTGCGTCGAGCGGTCGTCGGCGACCGCGGCGTGCGCGAGCAGCGTGTCGACGCGCCCCGAGACGGCGCGCTCGCTGCCGTTCGCGTGGTACTCGGCGGTAGTCGTACTGGCGAGGACCGTCTGCGCGGCGGCGTCGGGGTCGGGCGGGCGCTGGTCGCCGCCCGGGAGGGTGACGAGCACGACGGCCGCCGCGCTGACGAGGAGGACCGCCAGCGAGGCGTCGAGGACGGTGCTGACGGCGCGGCTCACGACCACACCGCCACCGTTAGTCGCCCCGGTCGGGTTCGGCCGGTTGCGACGCGAACCGGGACAATATCACTCGCCGTCGCCGCGTCGGGCGGCAGTCGCTCGCCGGCGGTCCACTCGCGGTCGCCCGCGGTCACGGTCACGTTGACCGCGTAACCGTCTGGTGCAACGGATGCGTCGAGGCGCTCGGGCGCGACGACGCCGCCAGCGGTCGTCGCCGCGTCGACGGCGTCCGACAGCACGGTGTCCGCGGGGGCGTCGCTGACTCCGGCGGGGAGCACGTCCGCGCGGACGGCCGCGAACGCGCCGACCGACAGGCAGACGACAGCCACGGCGACGAGCGCTGGCAGCGGCTCGACTTGCGCCTCACGCACCGACGAGCGTGACATCGACACCCCTCCACGTGACGCGGCGGACGGTCAATTGTTGGCGGTCGCGTCGCCACGCCGCGTCGCGGTCGCGGGCGGTGGCGACGGCGCGCTCGAACGCGCGCTCGTCGTCGAACGTGTCGGCCGGGGACGCCTCGTGGAGGACGCGCCAGAGGACGGTGTCGCGGCGAACGGGCACGACCGGGCCGTACGCGTACGCCGCCCGGGAGGTGTCGGCGCCGTCGCGGACCTCGATTGCGTGGGGAGTGATTCGGACTTCGTCGACAGCGAGGTCGCGGGACTCGGCGCTTTCGTGGTCGGCGCTGGCGACCGCGTCCACGGTGTCTGCGAGCGGCGCGGCGCGCGACTGTACGTCGGGCTTCGCGGCGAGTGCGACGCCGAGCAGGGTCGCGCTGGCCAGCGAGAGCGCGACGAGCAGCGGCGGCACGTCCGCGAGCGTGTCGAACATGGGCCGGGTTGGTCGCGGCCTCCGATTTAAAGTTAGAGGACGCGGGCGGCGGCGAGCGCTGTGACGGGGTAGACGGTGGCGGCGGCCGCGAGCGCGAGGCCGGCGTGGTAGCCGACGAGCGCGCGGTCCAGCCCGCGGTCGAGGCCGACCGCCAGCGCCGGCAGCACGGCCGCCAGCCACAGCACGTACGCGCCGACGACGAGCGCGAGCTGGCCGGCCGGCAGCGCGGACGCGCCGTCGAGCCCGCTCACGCGACCGGCCAGCGAGACGGTGACGCCGGCGACCAGCGGCGCGTAGACGAGCGCGGTGTACTGGAGGGTGCGCGTGGTCGAGGCGAACTCGCGGCGCACCTTCCGGTCGAGGGCCGCGAGGTCGTCGAAGTGCTCCGCGACGGCGACGAGCACGCGGCCGCCGGCCGGCCCAGCGTCGGCCGCGTGGACGACCAGCGAGACGGCGGCGCGGGCGCGCTGGCTCCGGGTCCGAGCGAGCGGGCCGTGCTCGCCGCGGAACGCTTCCGCAACGCCGACGCGGAGGCGCCGCATCCGGCGCGCCGCCTCGTCGAACGCGTCGCCCGTGGGCCCGTCGAGCGTGTCGCCAGCGTCCGTCACGGCGGCTTCGACCGCGCGCCCGTGCCGGAGTTGGTGGCCGAGCACGGAGAGAGCGTCCGCGAGGTCGTCCTCGATGTCCCGAGCGGCTTCGCGGACCTCGCAGGCCGGCCGGAACCAGTAGACGAGCGCGCCGCCGACGGGCCAGCCGACGAGCAGCACGGGCAGCGCCCACGGCGAGAGCAGTCGGGACGCGACGAGCGCGGCGGCGACGCCGACAACGGCCGCAAACGCGGCGTTGCGCCCCCGGTCGTCGAGCGCCGGGTGGTCGGCGGGCACGGCGGCGGGCGGGAACGCGACCGGGCGGCGCGCGAGAATCCAGCAGACGACCGCGAGCACCGCCAGCGGCAACACGACGCCGTACGCGAGCGCGACGGCGCCGAGCGTGAGCGGGAGGCCAGCGCTGGCCGCGGCGGGGACGACGCCGACGAGCGCAAGCGGCAACACGACGCCGAACGCGTAGACGGCCATCGTGGGACCGTGGACGGCGTCGGCGTACTCGCCGGCGCGCTCCCGCGCGCCCTCGACGACGACGGCGAGCGTGCGGTCGAGGAGGCGTTCGCGGTCGCCGGCGGGCGCGTCGACGGCAGCGTCGGCGAGCGCAGCGGCCCGCCGCAGCGACGGCAGGTGGTCGTCCCACGTCGCGGCGAACGCCGCCAGCCCCGCGCCGGGCGTCCCGCGGGATTCGCGGGCGTGGGCCGCGAGGCTGTCCGCGAGCCGGCCGTTCGCGTGTTCGGCGGCGAACGCGGTGGCGCGTTCGAGCGCGGGGTCGAGGCGCAGCGAGAGCACGACCAGACAGACGACATCGGGCGCCGCACCAAGCGCGCGCGACCGCTCGGCGACTTCGCGGACGCGGGGGCCGTACGCGATTGTGGCGGCCGCTGCCACGCCGAGGAGCGCCACCGCGGTGCCGGCGTACGGGTTCCAGTTAGCGGCCGCGAGCACGACAACGGCTGTGACGGCGAGCGCGGCGAGCGCGCGCCGCGGGTTCGCTGGCTCACGCATCGTCGAAGCTGGCGGCGCGGGCCTGAGTCGCGTCCCGAACGCCCGCGTACGTCTCGCCGGGCGCGGCGAGGTCGGCGACCGCGCGGCTGTTTCCGCGGGCGACGCGGCCGGTCGGTGCTGCACCCCCGCCTGCGTCCTCGTAGAGCGCGGCGGCGCCGTCGTCGGTGACTTCCTCGACGCGCGTGACGCGACGGCCGTCGGCCGTGTCCGCGAGCGTGACCACGAGGTCGGTGGCGGCGAACGAGGAGGCGGGCACGCCGAGGTCGGCGACGACGCGCTCGCGGACGCTGGCGGCGCCCTCGCCGTGTATCGTGCCGAGGACGGCGGCGTCGCTGGCGCCCACGCGCATCGCCTCGTAGAGGACGCGCGCCTCCTCGCCGCGGACCTCCCCGACCGCGATGGCGCCGTCCCCGAGCCGGAGCGCGGTGCGGAGCGCGTCCGCCATCGACACGTCCGCGCCCGCGCCGTCACTGTTCGCGTACAGGGCCTGCACGTCGCGGCCGTCGCCGCGGAGCGCGCGCACCGGGAGTTCGGGCGTGTCCTCGATGGTGACGAGCCGGGTGTCGGCGGCGAGCGCCCAGAGGGTCGCGCCCAACAGCGTGGTCTTCCCCGCGCCGCGGGCTCCAGCGAACAGGACGGCTGCGCCGCGCCGGAGTGCTTCGACGAGGAAGCCCGCGAGGTCGGCCGGGAGCGTGCCGTTGGCGACGAGGCCGGGGAGCCGGAACGGGTCGGCGTCGTGCGCGCGGAACGCGAACCCCGTGCCGTCACTGACGGGGTCGGTGACGCCCGCGACCCGCACCCGCCCCGTCTCTCCGAGCCCGTCGATTGCGGCGTCGAGCGTGGGGTTCGCGCGGGAGAACGGGCGGCCGCTCGCGGCGCGCAGCCGGGAGGCGAGGCGCTCCGCGCCCGCGTCGGTGAACTGGACGTTCGTGCGGGCGTCGTTGCCGGCGACGGTCACGCGGAGCGGCCCCTCGGCGACCGGCGCGCTCGCGTACACGTCCGAGATTCGGGGGTCCGCAAAGAGGTCTTCGAGGACGCCGAAGCCGCGCGTGTGCTTGCGGAGCGCGTCCGCGAGCGAGTCGCGGTGCTCGCCGGCGGCCTCCCGGACAGCGCGGCGGGGTGCGTCCTCGGCGTCGGGAATCGAGCCGACCGCGAGCAGGCGGCGCGCGTCGGCGAACACGCGGCAGTCCGCGGGCGCGAGGTCGTACTCCGGCGGGACGACGTGGTAGACCGGGAGGTCGCCGGGGACGGCGTACTCGCGGACGACCGCGCCGGTCTCCAGCGTCCGGGTGTCGCGGAGCCGGCCGTCGGGCGGCGGCGTCGGGTCGATACGGGCGTCGGCGAGCGCGGGTCCGACGCGGGACCGGAGCGCGTCGTAGTCGGAGAGGTCGCCCGCGGCGGCCGCGAACCCGGTCTCGGCCGCGAGGTCGGCGACCGGGCCGGCGCGCCCGCTGGCTTCGGCGGCCGCGGCGAGCGGGTCGGTCCGAGCACGGTCGGCGAGCCGTTCGTCCCGGTCCCGGACGCGGGCGGCGAAGCGGCCGGCGGCGGCGAACAGCGCGACGGCACGCGGGCCGTACTCGCGGCGGAACCCCGACGCGTCGACGGCGATGTGGTCAAGGTCGGCCTGCCGGCAGGCGGACGCGACGGTGGCCCGACACGCGGGCTCCGCCGTGAGGTCGCCGCTGCCCGGACAGCTGCCGGCGTCCACGCGGAGCGCACCGCCGTCGAGGGTGGTGTCACAGCCGCAGTCGGGGTCGTCCGCCGCGAAGCGGTCAAGGAGCGCACGCATGGGCGGCGGTGGTCGCGTTCCCCCTGATAAACCCTCGCAGTGCGAGCACGACGGGGCCGTTCCCGCGGTCGACGTACGCCAGCGTCGTCGGCCCGGCGAGCGTCGATTCGTCCCCGCAGGTGACGACGCGCACGGGGAGCGTCCGCTGGTGGCGCGCGCCGCTCGGGCGCGTCGAGACGAGCCGCGGCGGGTCGGCGCGGAAAGCGACGGTTTCGCCGTCCGGGAGGTCGAGGCGGAGCGTTCGTCGCGGCGCGCTCGCCACTGTCGCGCCCGGGTCGCTGCGTCGGTGGAGCGCGGAGACGGCGTCGGCGACGCGCGCCGCGCTCGCGCTGACGGCCGCTCGCTCCCGCGTCCGCGTCGCGTGGTCGACGGCGGGCTGGGCTGCCGCGAGCAGCGCGAGCGCGAACGCGACCGCGAGCACGACCCGGACGCTCACAGCGACTCTCGGACGCGGTCGAGGAGCGAGCCGTCGGCGTCCTCGTCCGTGCGCTCGCGGTCCGCAGGTGCTCGGTCCGCGGGCGGCCGGTCCCGGTGGGCATCGAGTGTGCCGGATTCGAGGGGTTCAGCGCCCCCAGTGCGCTCGGCGTCCGTCGTGGATTGTGGGGACCGCCGACGTTCGTCTTCGAGGCGTTCGACGGCTTCGCGGGCGGCGTCGGCGCGGCGCTCGACGCGCTCATTGACGGCTTCGAGGTCGCCGACGTAGCCGTGCAGCGACTGCACGGTGGCGTCAAGCGCGTCGAGTCGCTCGCGCAGGTCCGCGAGCTCGGCTTCGAGGCCGTCGAGGCGGTCGTGGACGGCCGCTGCGTCCGCAAGGTCGCTGACGGCGGCGTCGCCGTCGGTCATCGCGCGCTCTACCGCTCGGAGTCGCTCGTCGAGGTCGTCGCGGGACACGGGACAGGGTGGCCCCGTCATCCGGTTTAACTGTCGGGGCGGCGCAACGTTGATGCCGGCTCCCCGCGATGGACGGCGTATGAAAGCCGCCCTCATCGGCGTCGGTCAGGCCGGCGGAAAGGTCACCGAAGCCCTCCTCGAAGAAGACCGTCGTGCTGGGTACGGCGCCGTCCGTGGCACGCTCGCGGTCAACACCGCGAAAGCAGACCTCGAACCGCTCGACATCGACACCGTCCTCATCGGCCAAGAGCGCGTGAAGGGCCACGGCGTCGGCGCGGACAACGAACTCGGCGCGGAGGTCATGCAGAGCGACATCCGCGAAGTCGTCGGGAAGCTCGACGGCGCCATCGACGCGCAGACGGAGGCCATCTTCGTCGTCGCCGGGCTCGGCGGCGGCACCGGCTCCGGCGGCGCGCCCGTCCTCGTGAAGGAGCTGAAGCGAATCCACGAGATTCCCGTGTACGCGCTCGGCATCCTCCCGGGCCGCAACGAGGGCGGCATTTATCAGGCGAACGCCGGCCGGTCGCTGAAGACGCTCGTCCGGGAGGCCGACTCCACGCTGCTCGTGGACAACGACGCGTGGCGCGAGACCGGGCAGAGCGTCACGGAGGCGTTCGACGCCATCAACGAGCGCATCGCGCGCCGCGTCGGCATCCTGCTGGCGGCGGGCGAGAACGTCGAGGGCGTCGGCGAGAGCGTCGTCGACGCCAGCGAGGTCATCAACACGCTCAAGTCCGGGAACATGTCCGCGGTGGGGTTCGCCAGCGCGGACGCCGCCGCGGACGCCGGCGAGAACGTCAACGTCGTCACGTCGACCGCGCGGAAGGCGCTGCTCACGGGGATGAGCGTGCCCGAGACGACGGAGGCGGGCGCGGCGCTCGTGGTTGCCGCCGGTGAGTCCGACCGCGTCTCCCGGAAGGGCGTCGAGAAAGCGCGGTCGTGGGTCGAAGAGGAGACCCGGAGCATGCAGGTCCGGGGCGGGGACTTCCCGCTGGACTCCGAGAAAATCGCCGTGCTCGTGTTGCTGTCGGGCATCTCGCGCTCCGAGCGCATCGAGCAGTTCATGGAGCGCGCGAAGGAGGCCACCGAGTCCGTCGAGCAGGAGCAGGTCACGGAGAACTTCCAGAACGACGAACTCGACGACCTGCTCTGACGGGCGCGAGCCGCGAGGCGGTTACTCCCGGAGAACGACGACCGACGTGTCTGTGCGGTCGAGGACCGCCTCCGACGTGGGGCCGATGAACTTCGCGTCGTCGTCCAGTTCCTCGGTCTCGCCGACGACCACGAGGTTGTGTCGGCGTGCGCGCTCCACGATTGCGCGGCCGGCGTCCTCGTGGACTTCGACGGTGACGTCGACGGCGTCCGCGGCGAACCCTTCCTCGACGAGCGCCGCCCTCACGGACGCCAGCGTCTCCCGCGCTGCGTCGACGTCGCTCGGGTCGGCGGCGGCGTGGAACAGTTCGAGCGTGAAAATCGAGTCCACGTCTAGCCCGGAGAGGAACGCGACGAGTTCCGCCCGGCGGCGGGCGTCCCGCAGCGGCACGAGCACGTTCGACCACATCGTGATGCGGCCGCCGACGAGCACCGCGTCGGCGTCCGTCGCGGCCGCGATGCGGTCTTGCAACGCCGCCGCCTCGGCGCCACCCGGGCCGAAGTGGAGCTGCACCGACGTGGACGCGCCGCCGCGGCTGAACTGCGCGGCCATCTCGTAGAGCACCGCCTGCCCGTCGGCCTCGTGCTCGGCGCGAGCGGTCTCCGAGGAGACGCCCTCGGGGACCTCCCAGTAGCCGAACAGGACGACATCGAACCCGCTGAAACCGACGATGTTCTCGTCGTCGAGCGGGTAGCTGTCCGGGTCCGGGAACACGACGGGGACCAGAAGCGTTTGCGCGACCATTTCGGTGTGTGCGAGTCGCCGGACGGAGACTAATAGGCTGTCGGAGTCACCGGACGGGAGTCGCACCGACAGCGATGACGACGGCTCAGACGAGCGTCTCGCCGTCGAACTCGCGGGCGTCGAACTCCACGTCGAGGAGGTCCAGCAGCGTCGGCGTGACGTCGAAGAGGTCCGTCCCCTCGGGGACCGACACGTCCTCGGCGTCGGAAAGGAGGGTGGCGTTCTCGAAGGAGTGCATGCCGTTGCGCGGGCCGACGCTGAACACGTCGCCGGCGCCCGAGAACCCCGCCTTCAGGTCGAAGCCGTGGTTCGGGATGGCGACGAGGTCGGGCGCGATTTCGTCGTGCGCGCCGTCGAAGGCCTCCTCCTTAGGGACGACGCGGTCGACGACGGGGCGGCCGTCGGGGCCCTCGATGGATTCGATTTCCTCCTTGAGTTCCGCGCGAACGTCCTCGTAGTCGGACTCGGGGACGCTGCCGCGGGGCTCGCGGTCTTCGAGGTTGATGTAGAACCGCCCGGGGATGAACGAGTACGCCTTCGTGTCGTCGCTGATGTCTTCGAGGCTGTCGTGGTCCTCGTTGTCGAAGGACAGCCAGCCCTCGTCTTCGAGCCACTGGTTGAGGTGGACCTCGTAGTCCTCGCTGGTGAACCCGTGGTCGGAGGCGACGACCAGCGACACGTCGTCGTCCAGTTCCGCGCGCAGCTCCCCGATGTACTCGTCGACTTTCGCGTAGAAGTCGAGGAACTCCTGCTTGTACTCGCCGTCCTGCTCGTAGTCCTTGAACAGGAAGTGGTTGACGCGGTCGGTCGTCATGAACACGCCGAAGAAGAGGTCCCAGTCGTCCTCGCGCACGTAGTGCAGGAACGCCTCCTGCCGGGCGTCGAGGGTCTCGTGGGCGTCCGCGATGAACTCGGACTTGTCGTCCTGATGGCCGAGCTTGGCGTTCGTGTCGATGCGGTAGTCGATGGAGTCGAGGTAGTCGCCGACCGACTCGGGGTGGGACCCCTTCTCGATGCCCGGGGAGAGGAACCCCGAGACCATCCGCTGGACGTTGCGCTGGGGCGGGAACGTGACGGGGACGTTGAAGACGGTGGCGTCGCGGCCGGCGTCGGTCACGCGGTCCCAGACGCGGTCGGCCTGCACGTCCCGGCCCATCGGGACGTACGTGTCGTAGCTGCCGACCTCGCGGTCTTGGAAGCCGTAGACCCCGGTCTCGCCGGGGTTGACGCCCGTGGTGAGGGAGGGCCAGCACGCGCTGGACTCCGGCGGGACGATGCTGTCGATGGCGCCGCCGCCGCCCGACTCGATGACGTCGTGGAGGTTCGGGAACGTCTCGGGCTCGTCCCGAATCAGGCTGTACGGGACGCCGTCGATGCCGATGAACGCGACCCGCGACCCTTCGTCGCCGCGGAGCCGGTCGAACAGACCCATACAGTCCGCGTCGCCGCTGACGCACTAAAGGGTTCGTCTTACGGCGGCAACTGGCCGGTGTCGGTGACACCAGCCACGTTTGCCGGTCACGCCTGTTCGAACGCCGAGAACAGCGCCTTCCGCGTGCTCGCGTCGATGAGGTCGTCGAGCGTCGACTGCTGTTCGGCGCTGACACGGCTGAACAGGCCGAGCGGGACGCGAGCGGTGGCGGTGTCGGCGTCGCCGCCGAGCGCGGTCGTCTGGTCGAACGCCGTCGAGAGCACGTCCATCGCGCTCGTGCGCACGTCGTCGGCCCGGCACGCCGTCACCACGGTGTCCTCGTGGACGCCGAACGCGGCCGCCGAGGAGACGCCGTCGAGCCGGAGGAGGGTGTCGGCGGCCTCTTCGAGCGCGCTCACCGACGGGACGGTGCCGACGTTCGTGACGGCGAAGCTCGCGCGGCGCTCGCGGTTGGCGATGGCGTGCCCGATGACGTCGAACGTCTCGCCGCTCATGCCGGGCGCGCGCAGCGCGTCGATGGTGCCTTGGTCGGCGAACTCCTGAAGGAACGTCGCCGCGCGGAAGTCCTCGCGGGAGCGAACGCGCCGGAACTCGCGGGTGCCGGCGCGGATACCGTAGAGGAGCGCGGTCGCCACGTCCTGCTCGGGCGTGCGGCCGGCGCGCTCGACGAACCGCGCGACGATGGTGGAGGTGGCGCCGGCGTCGTCGCCGTCGAGGACCAGCGAGTGGTCGACCGCGGCGGGGCGGTGGCGGACGACGGCGACGACGGGCGGGCGGTTGGCGAACGACGGCACGGTGCCGCCGCCGCCGACGGCGACCGCGCCGTCGAAGTCGTCGAGGGAGTCGCCGGCCACGTCCAGCGAAACGTCGAAGAGGTTACAGAAGGCCTTGGCGTCGTCGCTCGTCACGTCGTCCTCGGCGAACACGCGCGCGGTGACCCCCCACTGGTTGCAGAGGTCGCGGAGCCCGATGGCAGCCGCGAGCGCGTCGACGCTGGGGTTCTCCGGGACGACGAGCGCAACGGATTCGAGGCCCGCGATGGTGTCGCGGAGCCGCGCGAACGTCTCGTCGTCGTCGTCCGCGCGGCGGCGCCGAAGCACCGTCGTGAGGGCGTACGCGCCGGCGCCGCCGACGGCGACGGAGCCGGCCGCGAGCGCGAGCACGGGCGTCGAGACCGTGCCGACCTCGGGGAGCATTACGCCGAGAGTCCACGCGAATCATTAAGTATGTTGTCCCGGTCGGGCGCGCGCTCAGCGGGAGGGGTCGGACGCAGCGGTGTCCTCGTCGTCGCTGTCGGCGGGCTGGAAGTTCGTCGGGACGACGGTGACGTGGCGAACGCCGAACTGTGAGTGACTGGCGGCCATTACGCTCGGTAGTACGGCACACCCCCGGAAATAATTACCCATGCGCATAACACATCGGCGAACCGGGCCGCGATACCCAGTGGTTATCGCCGGCGCTGGTCGGCGCGAAAAACGGAGAAGTCGGGTGTGCGCGAGGTGCTCGAAGGAGTTACGCGAACTTCTCGTCGTAGAGGTCTTGGGCGTGCTCGATGGCGTCCTTCGCGGCCTGCGCGTCCTCGAAGCCCATCGTCTCGACCTCCTTGCCCGCTTCGAGGTTCTTGTACGTCTCGAAGAACTCCTCGATCTCGTCGAGTTCCTGCTGGGGGATGTCCTCGAGGTCGTCGATGTGGTCGTAGCGGGGGTCCTCGTCGGGCACCGCGATGACCTTGTCGTCCTGCTCGCCGTCGTCGTCCATCTTCATGAGCGCGACCGGGCGCGCCTCGATGACGCAGCCGGGGAACGTCTGGTCCTCGACGAGCACCAGCACGTCGAAGGGGTCCCCGTCGTCGTAGTACGACTGCGGGATGAAGCCGTAGTCCGAGGGGTAGTGGACGTTGCTGTGGAGCACGCGGTCCAGCACCACGCCCGGGATGTCCTTGTCGTACTCGTACTTGTTGCGCTCGCCTTTCAGGCACTCGACGACCGCGTAAATCACGTCCGGCGCGTCCGGTCCGGTCTCGAGGTCTTCCCAGAGATTCGCCATGCCGGAGAGGTGTTTGTCGGGCGGAGATAGGCTTTTCGCATCCCGAGCGGGCCAAACTCCGCTCAATTGAGAAGTGTTTAAATGTATGCGCGCTTTCCAGTTAGCTATGTCAGAGGCACAATCTGCTGCACGTACGGACGTGCGCGACCTGACTGCGTTCCAGAAGAACATCCTCACCGTCCTCGCCGAAGAAGCCCGCTACGGCCTCGCCATCAAGCGCGAACTCGAAGACTACTACGGGCAGGAAGTCAACCACGGCCGGCTCTACCCGAACCTCGACGACCTCGTCAACAAGGGGCTCGTCGAGAAGTCCGAGCTCGACAAGCGCACCAACCAGTACGAGCTCACCGACGACGGCTTCGACGCCGTCCTCGACGACCTCGAGTGGACGCTCTCGAAGTTCGTCACCGACGACGACCGCGAAGCGCAGGTCCGCGACATCCTCGCCGAGAACTAACCACGCCGACGACACACTTTTTCACGCGCCGGACCCCGTAGCGCCAGCGCCGGCTACTGCTCGGGCGCCGCCACGTCCTCGGCGACCTCGGACACCAGCGCCAGCGACTCCTCGACGCGCTCGCGCTGCTCGTCGGTGGGCCACGCGTTCCGCGGGAAGTAGTCGTCGAGGAACTCCTCGCGCTCGCGGTCGTCCGCGTCGTCCATCGGGCGCGCGTAGTAGTTGTTCATGAACGCCGCGAACGCCGCGGCGTTGTCGCCGTGGACGTCGCCGTGGCGCTCGCGGACGCGCTCGACGAGGGCGTCGTTGCGCGCGGCGGCCGCCTCGTAGTCGCCCTGCTCGCCCGGGCCGGACAGCGAGACCTCGGCCGCGCGGTCGGTGTCCTCCACGTCGTCCATCCGGACGCGGCCGTCACCGTCGAGCCAGTCGTCGGGGTAGCAGACGAGCGTGTCGTCGCGCTCGCGGACGCGGGGCACGAACCCGTGGTCGGCGAGCAGTTCCTCGCGGCGCTCGCGGTACGCGTCGGCGGCGGCGTCGTCGACGGCGTCGCGGGCGAGCCGGGTGAGCCGTTCGGCTTCGTCGACGGCGTCCTCTGGGAGGTCAGTCATCGTCGAGGGCTTGGTTGGCTAGTTCGTCGGCGCGGTCGTTTACCTCTCTCGGAACGTGAGTCAGCGACCACTCGTCGAACCGGTCGAGGAGTTCGCGGGCGCGGACGCGCTTCTCCCGGAGTTCGGGGTCGTTGGTGTCCCACGCGCCCTTCACCTGCTTCTCGACGAGCTGGGAGTCGCCGCGAATCTCGATTTCGTCGAAGCCGAACTCCGCGGCGGCCTCCAGCACCGCGAGCAGCGCCTCGTACTCGGCTTGGTTGTTGGTCGCGCGGCCGATGGTCTCACCGCGCTCTGCGACGATACCGTCGCCGGAGACGAGCACCCAGCCGACGGAAGCGGGGCCGGGGTTGCCGCGGCTCGCGCCGTCGAAGTACGCGTGGACGCGGCCGCCGCGGTCGGGCTCGACGACGGCGGTGATGTCCGTGGGGTTTCCGCCCTGCACGACGAGCTTGTCGTCGTAGGCGACGGCGTGGGCGTCCCCGAGGTCGGCGTGCCAGCGCTCGTACTCGGAGTTGCCCTCGCTGAACGACGCGCCCGCGGCGTCGAGTCGTTCGCGCGCGTCGTCGACGTCGCACTCTACGACCGGCATTGAGTCGAAGTCACCCTCGCTCCCGTATATGGGTTACTATCCGAGAACCGACGTTCGAGGGTGTCTCGGGGCCGCTACACCTCGTTTCGCCGGGGGAACGCCGAAACTTGTGTCGCCTGTGAAAGGTTCCAAACCGCCAATGGGTTTAAACGTTTGCGAAACGCTAATATAAAAATGCGATGACACGGTCCACTCGCCAGCGGGAGCGAGAAACGGCGACAGAGCAGGAGGAGTCCGAGGAGGGGGTACGGGAGTGCCCGGAGTGTGGCTCTGACAACCTCGTGAAGAGCTCGGACCGCGCGGAGTTGGTCTGCAACGACTGTGGCCTCGTCGTCGAGGAGGAGCAGATCGACCCCGGTCCGGAATGGCGCGCGTTCAACCATCAGGAACGACAGGAGAAGTCGCGGGTCGGCGCCCCCACCACGCAGACGATGCACGACAAGGGGCTGACGACGACTATCGACTGGAAGGACAAGGACGCCTACGGGCGCTCGATTTCCTCGAAGAAGCGCTCGCAGATGCACCGCCTGCGGAAGTGGCAGGAGCGCATCCGCACGAAGGACGCCGGCGAGCGCAACCTCCAGTTCGCGCTCTCGGAAATCGACCGCATGGCGTCGGCGCTGGGCGTCCCGCGCTCCGTGCGAGAGGTCGCGTCGGTCATCTACCGGCGCGCTCTCAAGGAGGACCTCATCCGCGGCCGCTCCATCGAGGGCGTCGCCACCAGCGCCCTCTACGCGGCCTGCCGGAAGGAGGGCATCCCGCGGAGCCTCGAAGAGATTTCGGAGGTTTCCCGGGTCGAGCGCAAGGAAATCGGTCGCACGTATCGGTACATCTCCCAAGAGCTCGGGCTGGAGATGAAGCCCGTCGACCCGAAGAAGTACGTGCCCCGGTTCTGCTCGGAACTGGAGCTCTCCGAGGAAGTCCAGTCGAAGGCCAACGAAATCATCGAGACGACAGCCGAGAAGGGACTGCTCTCGGGGAAGTCCCCGACCGGCTACGCCGCGGCCGCGATTTACGCGGCGTCCCTGCTCTGCAACGAGAAGAAGACCCAGCGCGAGGTCGCGGACGTCGCGCAGGTGACGGAGGTCACCATCCGGAACCGCTACCAGGAGCAGATCGAGGCGATGGGCATCCACAGCTAAACTGTCCCGCCTCCGGTTCCGCTCGCAACCGCCTCCAGCGGCGCCGCTGGCGGTCGGCCACCCGCATCGAAGGGGTTTTGGCCGGGCCATTTTAATGGGGGCACATGACTACCCCGTGGGACGACTGGGACCACGTGCTCAAGGTGGACCCCGACAAGTCGCTCGCCGAGGGCGACACCTTCGACGACGTGGCGAAGACGGGCACCGACGCCATCGAAATCGGCGGGACGATGGACGTGACCACCGAGAAGATGCGGCGCGTCATCGACGCCTGCCGGAAACACGACGTGCCCCTCTATCAGGAGCCGTCGAACCCCGCGGTCGTCGTCGACGACGAGGCGCTGGACGGCTACCTCGTGCCGGTCGTGTTGAACGCCGGCGACCCGTTCTGGATCACGGGCGCGCACAAGGAGTGGGTGCGCATCGCGGACCTCGACTGGGAGCGCACCGCCACCGAGGCGTACGTCGTGTTGAACGACGAGGCGAGCGTCGCGGAGTACACGGACGCCGACTGCGACCTCGACGCCGACGAGGTGGCGGCGTACGCCGAAGTCGCCGAGCGGATGCTCGGCCAAGACATCGTCTACGTCGAGTATTCGGGGACGCTCGGCGACCCGGCGGTCGTCGGCGCGGCGCAGGACGCGCTCGACGACGCGACGCTGTTCTACGGCGGCGGCATCGGTGACTACGACTCGGCCTACGAGATGGGCGAGCACGCCGACACGGTCGTCGTCGGCGACCTGCTCCACGACGAGGGCGTCGAGGCCGTCGCGGAGACGGTGCGCGGCGTCAACGACGCCCACGAGTGACCGCGTCCGGTCGCCGCCTCACCCCGGTCGCCCACGCCGGAAATGAAGGCGTTTAAGGCCGGTCCTCGTGAATCGGGTCGTATGAAGGACCGAACGTTCACGGCGGACGCCGAGCCGGGCGACCACGCGACGGTCGCCGGCTGGGTCCACGAAGTACGGGACCTCGGCGGCATCGCGTTCCTCATCCTCCGAGACAAGACCGGCAAGATTCAGGTCAAGTTCGAGAAGGACGAGATGGACGACGACCTCGTGGAGACCGGCATCAACGTCCAGCGCGAGTCGGTCGTGCAGGTCACCGGCGACGTCGAGGAGGAAGAGCGCGCGCCCACGGGCGTCGAGGTCACGCCCGAGTCCATCGACGTGATGGCGGAGGCCGACCCCCAGCTTCCCCTCGACCCGTCGGGGAAAGTCGACGCCGACCTCTCGACGCGGCTGGACAACCGCACGCTGGACGCCCGCAAGGCCGAGACGAAGGCCATCTTCGAGATTCGCGCGGAAGTCCTGCGCGCGGTCCGGGAATACTTCCGGAGCGTCGGCTCGACGGAGATCAACACGCCGAAAATCGTCGCCACCGGCACGGAGGGCGGCACGGAGCTGTTCCCCGTGACGTACTTCGGGGAGGAGGCGTTCATGAACCAGAGCCCGCAGCTGTTCAAGCAGCTGATGGTGGGCTCCGGGCTCGAGCGCGTCTTCGAGGTCGGCCCCATCTTCCGCGCGGAGGAGCACAACACGCCGCGCCACCTCAACGAGGCGACGATGATCGACTTCGAGTCCGCGTTCATCGACCACGAGCAGGCGATGGACGTCTGCGAGGGCACGCTGCAGGCCGCCTACTCCGCCGTCGAACAGAACTGTCAGGAGGAACTCGAAGCGCTCGGCCTCGCCGAGGAGTTCGAGGCGCCCTCGGGTGAGTTCCCGCGGCTCACCTACGAGGAGGCCATCGAGCGCATCAACGCCACCGGCGAACTCGACGAGCAGCTCGTCTGGGGCGACGACCTCCCTACCGAGGGCGAGAAGGCGCTCGGCGACGACGTCGGCGGGCACTACTTCGTCACCGACTGGCCCAGCGAGATCAAGCCGTTCTACATTCAGGACTACGACGACGACCCCGAGCTCTCGAAGGGCTTCGACCTGATGCACCCGCGCATGGAACTGGTCTCCGGCGGGCAGCGCGAGCACCGCTACGACGCGCTCGTGGAGGGCTTCGAGCAGCAGGGACTGGACCCGGACCAGTTCGAGTATTACACGAAGATGTTCAAGTACGGCATGCCGCCCCACGCCGGGTGGGCGTACGGCGTCGAGCGCCTCGTGATGACGATGCTCGACCTCGACAACATCCGGGAAGCCGTGCTGTTCCCACGCGACCGCCAACGGCTCTCCCCGTAGTGGAGAAGGTTGGCGGCCGGCGAGACGAGCGCAGCGAGTCTCACAAGACCGGCAGCGTCTGAGCGCGTAGAGTCGGGACGCGAGCGCGTCCCGCGGCACGTACTTTTCTATGGTCGCGCGCCGTCCCGATACTGCAACACTTAATCCGCGCGACCCCCGACTCCGAGAGGATGAGCGACGGCGACGCGGCGACGGCGTTCGCGCCCGGCCACGTGACGGGGTTCTTCAGCGTGGAGCGCACCGGGACGCCCGAGCAGACGGGGTCGCGGGGCGCGGGCGTCACGCTCTCGGCGGGGGTGACGACGCGCGTCGAACTCGCCGAGGAGACGCGGGTGCGGTTGAACGGGCGCGCGGTCGACGTGGGGAGCGTGACGCGCGTGCTGGACGCGCTCGACGCGACGGCCGCGGTGTCGGCGGAGACGGCGCTCCCGCTCGGCGCGGGGTTCGGCGTCTCCGGGGCGATGGCGCTAGGGGCGGCGCTGGCGGCGAACAGCGCCTTCGACGCGGGGCTGTCGGCGAACGACCTCGTGACGGTCGCGCACGCCGCGGAGGTCGAAGCCGGCACCGGGCTCGGGGACGTGGTGGCGCAGGCGCGGGGCGGCGTGCCGATTCGCGTCGAACCGGGCGCGCCCGCGCACGGCCGCCTCGACGGCGTACCGGACGCGGGCCGCGTCGAGTACGTCTCCTTCGGGGGGCTGTCGACGAGCGAGGTCATCGGCGGCGACACCGAGACGCTGTCGGCAGCGGGCGCGGACGCGCTCGACCGCCTGCGCGAGCACCCGACGCTCCCGCGGTTCATGGCGCTCTCCCGGGAGTTCTCTCGGGAAGCCGGCCTGCTCGACGGCGAGGTCGAAGCGGCCGTGGAGGCGGTCACCGACGCGGGCGGCGAGGCCGCGATGGCGATGCTGGGGGAGACGGTGTTCGCGCTCGGCACCGGGCTCTCCGACGCGGGCTACGACCCGGAGGTGTGTCGCGTGCATCCGGCGGGCGCGACGCTGGACCCCTGACCGGTCGGCCGCGGCGTCGAGTGACAAGCGGACAATTTTTGCGCGAGCGCCGGCCACGGGGAGTATGGCCGAGATTCCCGCCGACCACCCGCGCCACGACTCGCTGGTGACCCGTCACCGCATCGAGGCGGGGGTCGAGAAGGGCATCACGTCGAAGCAGGGGCTGGTCGCGCAGGGCCGCGGGGAGGCCTTCGACTACTTGCTCGGCGAGGAGACGATTCCGTCCGCGGACGACGCCGAGCGGGCGGCCGCGGCGTACCTGCTGCTCGCCGAGCACCCGGTGCTGTCGGTGAACGGGAACGTGGCGGCGCTGGTGCCGGGCGAGGTGGTCGCGCTCGCGGAGGTCGTCGGCGCGGACGTGGAGGTGAACCTCTTCAATCGCACGGAGGAGCGGATGGAGGCCATCGCCGAGCACCTCCGCGAGCACGGCGCCAGCGACGTGAAGGGGCTGGCGGCGGACGCGCGGATTCCGGGGCTCGAACACGAGCGCGCGAAGGTGGACCGCGACGGCATCTACGACGCCGACGTGGTGCTCGTCCCGCTGGAGGACGGGGACCGCGCGGAGGCGCTGGCGGCGATGGGGAAGACCGAGCTCGTCGTGGACCTGAACCCGATGTCGCGGTCCGCGCAGAGCGCGGCGGTCCCCATCGTCGACAACATCATCCGCGCGCTCCCGTCGATGACCGAGCACGCCCGCGAACTCCGCGACGCCTCCCGCGAACAGTTGGAGGAAATCGTCGCGGGCTTCGACCGCGAGGCGGCGCTGGAGGCGGCCGAGCGCCGGATTCGGAACGGCGACCTCGACTGATTTAGGGCGGCCGAAAAATCGATGGGTTTTTTCGTCTTTAGGTTAGCCTAAACCCTATGCGCGACCGACGAACCTTCCTGAAAGCCGCCGGCGCGACGCTCGCATCCCTCGGCGTCGCCGGCTGTAACGCCGACAGCACCGACAGCGACCAGTCCACGACCGACCCCGCGACGACAGAACCCGCGACCACCGCGGAGAACGCCGGCGGGGAAGTCGACGCGAACGCGGCCGTCGCGGCACAGTGGAACGTCTACCGGGCGCGCCTCGCGGACGCCGCCGTGCTCGGCCTCGTCGACGAGCACGCGCTCGGCGAGCGCACCGTCGCGGGCGTCTTCGCGGACTTCGAGAGCGCCAGCGGCGAGTACGGTGCCCACGAGAAGCTGGAGGGGACGAGCACGGAGCACTACGAGGGCTTCGAGGAGGCGGTCGTCGGACTGCAGGAGGCGCTGGCCGCCGGCGACGCCGACACCGCCCGCACCCACCAGCAGACCGCCGACGACCACCTCGCGGCCGCCCAGCGCGAACTCGTCGGCGAGCAGCCCGCGAACGCCCTCGACGCGCTCGCGTTCGGCGACCGCGCGGCCACGGCGTCCGCACTGGCAGCCGCGGGCCGACCCGAGGACGCGGGCGTCGCGGCGAACGCGGCGCTGACCGACTTCGAGGACGCCGCCGCCCACGACGCGCTGGAGAGCGCCGCCGCGGACGCCTACGAGACCTTCGAGGGGTCGCTCGGGGACGTGCTGACGGCCGGGCAGCGCGGGAACGCCGAATCAGCGGGAAGCGCGGCCGACGACGCGTTCGCCGCCGCCGTCGAGGGCGCGTACGCCATCGGCAGCGAGCAGGTGGCGGGCGCGGGCTACCTCGCCAGCGTGCAGTCGCAGGCGTACGACGCCGCGACGGTCGCCGGCCTCGGCGGGCCGGCGGCGTCGTTCTCGCACGCGGCGACGCTCACCGCGTACCGCGCTCGCGCCTACGACGCGGCGCGGCTCGCGGCCCGGGACGAGACGGACGCGGCCGCGACGGCGGCCATCGACATTCTCGAACACTTCGAGGGCGCGGACGCCCACGAGCCGCTCGAAGAGGGCGACCACGAGGCCTACGAGGGCTTCGAGGGCGGCGTGCGTGACCTCCAGACGGCGATTCAGGAGGGGTCCGGGGTCGCGGACGCGCTCGCGCAGGTGGACGAGAACCTCGTCGCGGGCGTCGACGCGCTGGCCACCAGCACGGAAGCGGCGGTCCTCGAAGCCGGCTTCTTCCGAGCGCGCCTCGGGGACGCCCGCGAGCGCTACCGGCGCGGGGACGCAGCGGCCGCGGCGACGCTCGTCGAGGACCTCTTCGCGCGCTTCGAGTCGAACGAGCTCGGCGTCCACGAGACGCTCGAATCCACCAGCGAGAGCCTCTACGAGACGTTCGAGCACGAGCACCTCGAACCGCTCCCGGACGCGATGCGCGAGGGCACCGACGCCGTCGCCGAGCACGTCCACGGCGCGCTCGGGGCGCTGCTGGACTTCGAGACGCAGGCGGCCAGCCGGGCGCGCGTCTCCGGCGCGGAGTCGGCGTTCGTGGCAGCGCGGGCGTTCGACGCGGCGACACTGGCGGCCGCCGGCGACCGCGAGCGCGCGGCCAGCGTCGCTTCGGGCGCGATGGCGCACTTCGAGGCGGGCGCGGGCGGTTTCCACGAGGCGCTGGAGGGCGCCAGCGAGGACACCTACCACGCCTTCGAGGAGGCGCTTGTCGGCGTCGAGGACGCCGCGACCGGCGACGCCGACGTGTACGCGGCCGCGCAGTCGTTCTTCGAGCAGTCGCTGGCCGCGACGGACGCGGTCGTCACGGCCGCGGGCGGCGAACTCGGCGCCGTGGCGGCCGGCGTCGTCAGGGACGCCTACGAGGGCTTCGAGACGGCGCGCGTCCACGACCTGCTGGCGGACGCCGACGAGAGCGCCTACCAGTCCTTCGAGTCGGCGCTGGAGGAGTACGCGAGCGGGCTCGAATCCGGCGGCGGGAGCGTCGACGCGGTGGCGACAGCGGCGCTGCGCGCGCAGTTCGCGGTCGTCGGCGCGGTCGAGCAGGCCCCGGTCGGCGAGGGCAGCGAGGGCGGCGAGCCCGAACTCTCGGGCGGCCCGAACGTCGTCTCCGGCGTCCCCGACGACGCCGACCACGTCGTGAACATGAACGCGGTGGCGTACGACCCCGCGGAGCTGACGGTCGAGGTCGGCGACAAAGTCGCGTGGAAGCACGCCGAGGGCGAACCGCACAGCGTCACCGCCGCCGAGGACGACCTCCCGGAGGGCGCGTCCTACTGGGCGTCCGGTGGGTTCGACAGCGAGGACGCCGCCGCCACCGGCTGGGAGAACGGGGAGGGCGCGGTCACGTCCGGGAAGGCCTACGTTCACACGTTCGAGACCGCCGGCGAGCACGCCTACTACTGCATCCCCCACGAGACGCTGGGCATGACCGGAACGGTCGTCGTGGAGGAACCGTGATGGGCGACGACCTCCGCACGATGCGGGAGCGGCTCGACGCGCTCGCCAGCGACGACGGCCGCTTCTACGTGGCCTGCGCGCGCACCGGCGAGCGACCGTTCCCGGTCGGCGGCCTGCGGTTCGCGGACCGCGCGACGGCGGCCGACGCCGCCGAGTTGGCCCGCGAGTACCGCCGGACGCTGGAGCGCTACGACCCGCGAGCCCCGCGTTACGACCTCGTCGTCCACGAGCGCGCCCAGCGCGTGCCCGCGGCGGACGCGCCGTCGCTGCCGGACGCCTGCCACGACGTGACGGGCGCGGTGTTCGAGGCGCTGAGCGCGGCCGGCCACCGGAGCGCCGAGCGCGCGATTCTGGACGCGTACTTCGCGGCCGCGGAAGCGACCACCGACCCCGACGACCTCTGCGTCGTCCTGCTTCGGTGTGCGGCGCGCACGCTCGACGCGAAACTGAACCCACAGGAGCAGGCGGTCGTCCTCGCGGACGCCGCGCGACGGACGGAGTTCACCGCGGGCGCGTCCTCGGTTGGGGACGCGCTGGCGGCGGTCGCGGGCGCGAACCTCGCGGACGCGCCCGCCGAAACCGAGGACGGCTGGCGGTTCGCCCCCACGGTTCGGGTGGCGGACGCGGCCGTCACGCTCCCGGCGGCGCTCGCCGTGCTGACGGTGCGGCCGGACGCCGAGCCAGTCTTCGACCGCGCCGGCGAGGGCGTCCGCGCGCGCCTCGACGGCGGCCCCGCTGGGCTGGCGACCGCCGGCCTAGAGTAGCTCGCGGGCCATCTCGGCGGCCTCGGGCGCGCTGTCCGCGAGCAGGTAGACGATGGGTTCGACGCCGAAGCCGCCGGACTGGTAGACGACGTCCGCGCCCGGATTCGCCGCGACGACCTTCTCGACCGCGTCCGTGCTGGAGGCGTCCTCGGGCTCGAACTCGACGGTCTCGTAGCCGGCGGCGTCGAGCGCGGCGACGATGTCGGCGTCGTAGCGCACGTTCAGGCACGCCCGAGCGTCGCTGCCGGCCTCTCGGGCGGCGAGCAGCACCGACGCGACGTGGACGCTGACGCCGAACTCGGGGTCGGCGGGAATCTCCGTGCGCCCCATCACGTCCAGAATCCGCCCGGGGACGCCGGCCACGTCCTCGACGCCCGCGGCGTCGGGCGTGCACTCCACGAGGTTCGAGCCGACCGCGGGGATGAGCGTCGTGAACCCGCTGGCGTGTTCGAGGATGCGGACGCCCCGCCGCACCGAGGAGAGCACGCGCTCGCGGACCCGCACCTCGCTCTCGGGGTCGTGGACGCGGAAGTCGCCGTCGTACTCCGCCAGCGCCGGCATCGCGTCCTCGTGGAGCGCCGCGACCACGTCGCCGCGCGCGGACAGCCGCCGTATGAGGACTTCCGCCTCGACGAGCGCCTGCACCTGCGACACGTCCCCGCTCGCTAAACCCTCGCCGACGCGCTCGACGGTCTCGCGGACGCGCTCGTCGTCCGCGACCGCGTCGTTGACCGTGACCTCGCCGTGGGCGTACTTCGACACCGCGGACTGGCTCACGCCGAGCAGGTCCGCGACTTCGTGTTGGGTGAGCCCGCGCTCGCGGAGGTCGGCCGCGAGCAGCGAGCGGAACGTCGGGAGGAACTCCTCGACGACGACTTCTTCGAGGAACTTCATTGGTCGCCCCCGAACTCGCGGTCCCCGCGGATGCGGCTGGCCTGCGGGCCGTCCTGGTCTTGGTACTTGGAGCCGCGCTCCTCGCCGTACGGCCGGTCGGCGGGGCTGGTGAGCTCCGTGAACACGAGCTGGCTGATGCGCATGTCGGGGGTGAGCGCGACCGGCACCTTCCCGAGATTAGAGAGTTCCAGCGTCACTTTCCCCTCGAATCCGGGGTCGATGAAGCCGGCTGTGGCATGCACGACGACGGCAAGTCGACCCAAGGAGGAGCGCCCCTCGACCTGTGCGACGAGGTCCGAGGGCACCTCCACGCGCTCCTTGGTGGTGCCGAGCACGAAGTCCCCGGGGTGGAGGATGAACTCGTCGCCGTCTTCGACGACGGTCTCGGTGACGTAGTCCTCGACCTCCTCCTCCCTGTTGGGGTGGATGCAGGGGACGTTCGCGCGCTCGAACTCCAAGAAGCGCCGGCCGAGCCGGACGTCCACGCTCGCGGGCTGGACTTGGAGGTCCACGTCGTCGAGCGGTTCGACGACGAGGTCCCCGTCGGCGAGCCGCGCGAGGATGTCCCGGTCGGAGAGTATCATACCGGGTCGTGGACCCCGGGGCGCGTAAATGTTTCAGAAGAGCGCGAACAGCCAGCCGCCGTAGGCCGCCGCGGCGCCGACGGGGAGCGTGCGGGACGGACTCGCGTCGAACGCCACGGACAGCCCGCGCCCGTAGAGGTGTGTCTGCCAGCCGGCGACGAGGAAACCGACCGCGAACGCGAGCGGCGACGCGTCGCCGGTCAGCGTCCCGTAGAGGTCGCCGAGGAACGACGCCGGGGTGACCGACGCGGCCCCGAGGATGGTGGCGGCGAACGACCCGAGGACCGCGAGCAGAACGAGGACGGCCGGCAGCAGGCCCCAACTGGCGACGACGAGCGTGCGCTCGAAGTCGCCGTCGTCCCCGCAGACGACGCGAGCGAGGACGTGGAGGAGGCCGGCGGTGACGAACGGGAACGTAGCGACGCTGAAGAGCGCGAGGGCGACGTACACCGAGAGGAACAGCCAGAACGCGCCGGTCGCGTCGCCGCCCGTGGACGGGAACTGCTCGGTTGCGAGCGCGCCGAGCACGACGACCGGGACGACGGCGGTCAGGGCGGCGACGCCGACGACGACGAGCGCCGGCCGGCGGTCGAAGCCGCGACGCTCGAAGTACCGGGCCGGGCGGAGGAGGGGAGTGCGGGGAGGCACGTGGCGGACTGCGACCGCCTCCGCCTTCGCGTTTTCGCCGGCGAGTAGCCAACGCTTTGCCCGCGCCGCCGCTACGCTCGGGCATGAAGCAGGTCATCGCCGCCCGAACGGACATCGGGATGGGGCAGGGGAAGCTCGCGGCGCAGGTCGCGCACGCCTCCCTGAACGCCTACGAGCACGCCGACGACCGCGTCCGGCGCCAGTGGAAACAGCAGGGACAGACGAAGGTCGTCGTGAAGGCGTCCAGCGAGCGCGAACTCTACCAGATTGCCGAGGAGGCGAAGGCGAAGGGCCTGCCCTCCGGGCTCGTGGAGGACGCGGGCCGCACGCAGTTGGAGCCGGGGACGCCCACCGCGGTCGCGGTGGGGCCGGCCGCGGACGCCGACGTGGACGAGATTACCGGCGACCTCTCGCTGTTCTGAGATGCGCGAGGCTCACGAACTCGAACGCGCGGTCGGGATGCGGTACTACGCCGGCGACAGCGACGGCACCGGCGGCCGCCTGCGGGAGTCGCCGTCGGACTTCCGCGTCACCGAAATCGAGGAGTTCGACACCCACCCCGCCGACGCCGACCCCGGCGACTACCCGTGGCTCGTCGTACGCGCGACGCTGACGTCGTGGGACACCAACGACTTCGCCCGCGAACTGGCGAACCGCCTCGGGATGAGCCGCGAGCGCGTCACGTGGGCCGGGACGAAGGACCGCCACGCGGTCACCACCCAGCTGTTCGCCGTGCGCGACGTCGACCCCGACGAGGTGCCCGAGATTTCGGACGCCGACGTGGAAGTCGTGGGGCGCGCGGGCCGCGGGCTGGAGTTCGGCGACCTCGCGGGCAACGAGTTCCGCGTCGTCGTCCGCGACCCCGACAGCCCCGAGCAGGCCGACGCCGTCACCGAAGACCTCGCGGAGTTCGCGGGCGGCGAGCCCGGCGTGCCCAATTTCTTCGGGCAGCAGCGCTTCGGCAGCAAGCGCCCCGTCACCCACGAGGTCGGGCTCGCGATTCTCCGCGGCGACTGGGAGGGCGCGGCGATGGCGTACCTCGGCGACCCCTCCGAGCACGAGCCCGAGGACAGCAGCCGCGCGCGGCGCTTCGTCGAGGAGACGCGGGACTGGCAGGCCGCCTTAGAGGAGTTCCCGAGTCGGCTGCGCTACGAGCGCACGATGCTGCACGAGCTCGCTGACGGCGGGAGCTTCCGGGACGCCGTCGAGACGTTCCCGTCGAACCTCCAGCGGCTGTTCGTCCACGCCGCCCAGTCGTACGCGTTCAACCTGATGCTCGCCGAGCGCGTGGAGCGCGGGCTGCCGTTCCACGAGCCCGTCGCGGGCGACGTGGTGTGGTTCGCGGAGTCGGACGCGCCGGCGGGCGTCGCGCGCCCCGATTCGAGCCGCCAGCAGCGCGTCACCAGCGACCGCGTGGACGTGATGGCGCGCCACTGCGCCCGCGGCCGGGCGTTCGTCACCGCGCCGCTGGTCGGCACCGACACCGAGTTCGCCGACGGCGAGCCCGGGGAAATCGAGCGGCGCGTGCTCGACAACCTCGACCTCGAACCCGCGGACTTCGACCTGCCCGGCGAGTTCGACTCCGCGGGGACGCGGCGCGCGGTGCTGCTCCGCCCGGACCTCACGGTCGAACGCGACCCGCTGACCTTCGAGTTCGCGCTCCCCTCCGGGAGCTACGCGACGGTCGTGCTCCGCGAGTACCTGAAGACGAGCCCGCTGGACCTGTAGGACACCACGCGAAACACCGGGCTTTTGCGCGCGGCGGGCGTTCCGTCAGTATGGACTGTCGGCGGTGTGGCACGCCCCTGCGGAAGCCGGCCGACTACTGTCTGGTCTGCGACACCGCCAACTGCGACGCCGTCGTCGCCGCCTGCGACCGCGACCACGCGACGCTGACGTTCCTCGACGACGAAGACGTGGTCGGACGGACCGACGTGACGACGGTCCCCGAGGAGGGCGGGGAGACGGGGGTCGTCGAACTCCGGAACTTCGCCGGCCGCATCGCCGACGAGATTCGCCGCAAGCGCCCCGAGGACGTCTTCGTCGCCGGCGACCACGACGTGATTCGCGCGGTGCGCGCGGACCTCCACTACGAGGTGTACCGCGTCCCCCGCGACGACCCCGTCGAGTCGGTGCTGGACCGCCGCGGCGACCGCTCGCTGGACGTCGTCGACGAGCCAGCGAAGGAGAAAATCGGCGGCCGCCACTCCACGCTCATCGGCGACCGCGACGGCCAGCGAGCGATTCGCACGGTCGCCGACCACCCGAACGTCAAGAAGGTCATCCCCGGCCCCATCGACGCCGGCGGCTCCGGCTCGCGGACGGGCGTCCGCGCGAAGGTCACGCGCGCCGACGACAACGGCAACCTCCGCCTGCTCGTGCGGGACGGCTCCAGCGTGCAGGAGAACCGCGTCGTCACCACGGCGATGGACCGCGAGACCGGCGAGCGCGTCCGCGCGGACCTCAACGACGCGCTCGCCGACGCCGAACTCAAGGACTGAGTTCGCGGGTCGCTTCGCTCCGCGTTCGCGTTAACGTGCTCTCCTGTCGGTCGAGCACGCAGTTCGCGGGTCGCTACGCTCCCCGCTCACTATCTCCGTGGTCTCACTGCGTTCGACCACGCAACGTAGCGTTTATGTGCGCCCCGACGGTAGAAGCGTTCACTATGGCTAAGAAGGGCTCCACGGGGAGCGCCGGCCGATTCGGCGCGCGCTACGGCCGCGTCTCTCGGCGTCGCGTCTCCGAAATCGAGGACGAGATGAACGAGAAACACGCCTGCCCGGACTGCGGGTCCGAGGCGGTCTCCCGACAGGGGACCGGCATCTGGCAGTGCTCGAAGTGCGACTACAAGTACGCCGGCGGCGCGTACAAGCCCCAGACGCCGGGCGGACGCACCGTCAGCCGCTCGATTCGCGCGGCGCTCGGCGAGGGCGAGGGCGACGTGGACGCCGACGTCGAAGCCGTCGAGGAATAATGGCGTACAAGTGCTCCCGCTGTAAGCGCGACGTCGAACTCGACGAGTACGGCGGGGTTCGGTGTCCGTACTGCGGGCACCGCGTCCTCCTGAAAGAGCGGAGCCGCGACGTGAAGGAAGTCGACGTCCGGTAGCGTGGACCACGCAACGGAACTGGTTTTCGAGTACGACACTCCCGCCGTCGCTCGCACCGTCGCGCGCAGCGTCGCGGTCGAGGCCGGCGACATCGAGGGCGACCGGAGCCGTGCGTCCGTCGAGCGCGACGGCGAGACGGTCACCGTGACCGTCGACGCCGCGGACCTGACCGCGCTGCGCGCCGGGAACAACACGTGGCTGACGCTCGTGGAGGTCGCCGAGCGCGCGACCGACGCTGCGGGCGGGGAGCGGCGCTGAGTTCCCGGGAACGCCGGGACGGGGCGCGCACTGGGCTCGCGGAGCGTAATACGGGGGTTTTTCTGTCGGGCGCGCCTCCCCAGACGTATGCAGGGTAATCTGCCGCCGGAAGCGCAGGAGAAACTCGAGCAACTGCAGGACCTTCAGGAGAAAGCGCAGACGGTCGCGGCCCAGAAGCAGCAGGCCGAGACCCAGCTCACGGACGCCCAGACGGCGTTCGACGCCCTCGAAGACATCGACGAGGACGCGACGATGTACCGAGAGGTCGGCGAGCTCCTCGTGGAGACCGACTACGACGACGCCGCCGAGGACCTCGAGGAGAAGGTCGACAACCTCGAAGTCCGCGTCGAGACCCTCACGAAGCAGGAGGAGCGCGTTCAAGAGCAGTTCGAGGACCTCCAAGAGGAACTCCAAGAGATGCTCGGCGGTGCCGGCGGCGGCGGTCCGATGGGCGGCCCGAGCGCGTAACTGATGGCGACTGACGACGCGGAGCCGTCCGACGAGGAAGTCGTCGAAGCCGCGGCCGAGGCCGCCGAAGGCCTCGTGTTCTCGCGGCTGGCGACGGGTGACGTCGACGACCTCGACGTCACGGTGACGTTCGAGGACGGCGTCCTCGACGTCGACGTGTACGTCCACGCGCCGGACGCCGACGCGGACGTCGAGCAGGTCGCGGAGGACGCCGCGCTCGCGGCGCGCGGCGCCGTCGACGACCTGTTCGCGGACGAGTAACATTCTTCGCTCGTTCGCTTCACCGACCCGACAGCGGAAGCTGTCGCGGTCGGCTACGTCAGGAAGAAGATGAGGACGCTGATGGCGACGGTGGCGAGCACGGCCAGCCCCGCGATGGCGCCGCCCATCGCGATAACGGCGTTGGCGTGGCTGGCGAGCGTCTCCGTGCGGTCGTTGCCGAACACGGTGACTTCCGCGCGCTCGCTGGCCATGCCGGCCTCGACGGGGTCGAGGTCGGCGACGGCGTCCTCGGTCAGCGAGACGACGAGGTCGACGAGTTCGTCCCAGTCGAGGGCGCTGCCGACCTGATTCGTGGACTGGACGGTGTTGACGATGTGGGTGTCCGTGGTCATGACTTCCACGTGGTCGACGCCGTCGAGGGCCTCGACGATGGTCTCACGGAGCCCGGGTTCCATGTTGTTCCCGTCCACGAGCACGTACGCGGTGCGGTCGCCGCCCGTGTCGAGGACGGCGACGCGGACGCCGAGCGGGCCGATGCCGTCCTCCGGCCGCCACGTCGTGCGGTCCCACGCGACGCCGAGTTCGAGCGTGTCCTCGTCGGCTTCGCGGAGGGCGTGTGCGGCGTCGCCGGCGGCCTGAATCATGTCGAACGAGCGCTTGCTCCCGGGGTAGACGTGCCCGAGGTCGTCGCCTTGGAGGCCGTTGTTGCAGTTGTGCGCGTCCGCGAGCAGCACGTCGTCCATGCCCTCGACGCGGGCCTCCGCGGTCGCGGAGAGGCCGACCGCGTACTCCACGTCGTCGGCGAACTCCGGGGAGAACGTGGAGACGAGCAGCGCGTCGTCGCCGAACGCCTGCCCGAGGAGTTTCGCCTCGCCCTCTTGGACGCGGACCGCGGGGGTCGCGCGGCCGGCGTAGTCGATGGAGGCGTGGGCGCGCTCGGCGGCGTCGATGAGCGTGTCGACCTCGCGCTCGGTGACGAGGTTGAAGTCGTGGCCGGCGGTGGCGTGGGGCGGGAACGCCAGCCCGGACGCGGCCTCGGCGACCCGCTGGGGGAGGTTCCCGCCGCCGATCTCCCCCATCGGGCCGGGGTGAATCATCGGCAGGACGAACCGCGCCTTCTCCTCGCCGCCGTCGACCTCCCGGAACGCGAGCACGGTCACGGGGACGACGGCTTCCTCGCCGATCTGCTCGAAGAAGTCCTCGAGTTCCCGGGTGCCCTCGGCGATGTGCCCGATGAAGCCGCTCACGAAGTCCAGCACGCTGACGCCGAGGCTGCGCTTCCACGGGCGGTCGATGGCGACGACGAGCCCGTACGCGGCGACCCCGTACAGCGCGACCAAGGACACCAGCAGCACGAAGTCGCGGGGCGCGAACGCGTACTGGATTTCCGGCGGCGCTTCCGCGGGCCGGGAGAGATACGCGTTCACGAGGCGGCCGCCGGTCGTGAGGTAGTTCATCGTGCCGCTGTAGACGAACAACAGCAGGCCAGCGGTCGCGGTCTGAATGCTCGCGGGAATCGCGGCGACCAGCGGGGAGTCCCGGGAGACCGCCAGCACGACGAGGAACCGCACCGCGAACACGAGCCCGAGCGCGGCGATGAGCGCGTCGAAGACGAAGTTCTGCCCGAAGCGGCCGGTGAGCGTGGCGACGACGCCCGCCGCGACGAGCACGACGACGACCACGACCTCGCAGGCGAACGCCAGCAGTGACGACCTGCTGTACGTGAGTTGGCCGCCGAAGTAGCGGTCCACGGGCGTGGTGGCGAGGCTGGCGACGACCGTCGGCACGCCGATGAAGAACACGCCCTGCCACGCGTCCTCGAGGACGTACTGGCTGTCGAAGGCGGCGACGCCCGCCAGCGCCGCGATGACCAGCGAGAGCGCGACGCTCGTGTACCACTGGGGCGCGCGGAAGATGTACTTCGAGAGGCTCGCGAGTTCTCCCTGCGTCTCCGTCATCGGCCTACTCGCAGACCTGCACGAAGTTCTCGAAGACGGCCTCGCCCTCCTCCGTGTGTGCGACCTCGGGGTGCCACTGCACGCCGTAGAGGTCGCGGTCAGTGTCCGCGATGGCTTCGACGCCGCAGATGTCGCTTTCGGCGGTGCGCGCGAACCCCTCGGGGACGTCGACGACCTCGTCGGCGTGGCTCGCCCACACCCGCGTCTCGGGCGCCAGCGACCCGACCAGCGGGTCGTCGTCGTCGAGAATCTCGACGTCGACGTCCGCGTAGCCGCCGTAGTCGCCGGACTCGACGCGCCCGCCCAGTTCCGCGGCGATGAGCTGCATGCCGAGACAGATGCCGAGCACGGGGACGTCGAGGTCGAGGTACTCGGGGGCGCGCCCGACGTCGTCCATGTCGGGGCCGCCGGAGAGCACGACACCGTCGGCCTCGACGTCCGACGGCGGCGTCGTGTTGTCGACGGTCTCGGTCTCCACCCCGTCCATATCCCGGAGCATCCGGTGCTCCAGATGGGTGAACTGACCGTGGTTGTCGACGACGATGATTCGTGTCATTGGAGCCGAGTAGACGACTGGCAACTAAAAACCCACTCGTTCGAGCTACGTGCCGACGGGTGGAAACGCCGGTTCTCGCCGTTGCAGTCGGGCCGCCCCGTCACTCGTCGTAGCGCTCGGCGGCCGTGTCGAACGCGAGCTCGGACTGCTCGTCGCTGCGGCGGCCCTCCGCGGCCGCGATGGCCTCCGGGTCGGGGCTGGCGTCGTCGTCGATGCGCGCCCACGAGTCGTGGACCTTCGCGTGACACCACCGGCAGAGGAACACCGTAATCTCGTGGCCCACGTCCTCCGCGTCGTCGTACGCGAGGTGGTGCTCTTCCAGCAGCGGGCGCTCGTCGTCGTGGGCCTGCCGGCGCTCTTCGAGGCCGCACCGCGCGCACTCGCGGTCGCGCTGGCGACACCGGTAGTGCGGGCACTCCGCCCACTCCCAGTCGCCGTCCGCGACCGGACACCGGAAGTCGTCGGCGCGGCGCTCGGCCGCGAACTCCGGGTCGTGTCGGCCGTGCTCGAAGGCGTATCGGCACTTCCCATCGTCGGTCGCGTGGTCGCAGACGCCGGCGTGGTCGTAGGGGTCGTCGACCCCGACGGCGGTCCCGGTTGGGGTCTTCTTCACGCCCCGGCGTAGCGACCGAACGGGGTAACGCTTTTCGCCGCCCGCCGCCGACTGCGAGTGTGCACCTCCGCCACGAACGCAACGGCGACGCGCGCACGCTCGCCACGGACGTCGACGTCGCGGACTCGCTGTTCGCGCAGACCCGCGGGCTGATGTTCCGGCTGTCGATTCCCGACGACTACGCGCTCGTCTTCGACTTCGACGGCGTCGCCACCCGCGACGCCCACATGCTGTTCGTGCCCTTCGACATCGACGCCGTCTGGCTGGAGGACGAGGAAGTCCAGCGCGTCGAGCGCCTCTCGGCGTGGACCGGCCGCGGGGAGGCGCGCTGCGACACGTTCGTGGAGCTGCCGGCTGGCGCGGCCGACGACGTGCGCGTGGGCGACCGCGTGTGGCTGTCGGACTGACAGGCAACGACTGTCACACCCAACAAGTTCAAGCGTGTGTGGCACGCCAACACAGGTACACCATGTCGGACCACACCGGCACGGAGGATAGAGTAAGTCGCCTCACGGCGGCTGGCCGAGAAATTCTCCGGCACTAGTTTCCCTGCCGCTCTCGACGGCGGCGCACCCGACGTACAGTTCCTCGACACGACGCTGCGCGACGGCGAACAAGCCCCCGGCATCTCGCTGTCCGCCGACCAGAAGGCCACCATCGCCAGAAAGCTCGACGACACCGGGGTCTCCGTCGTCGAAGCCGGCAGCGCGTGCACGAGCGCCGGCGAGCGCGAGACCATCCGCCGCGTCACCGGCCTCGACTTGGACGCGACGGTCACGAGCTTCTGCCGCGGCATCCAGCGCGACGTCGAACTCGCGCTGGACTGCGACGTCGACGGCGTCAACCTCGTCGTCCCCGCCAGCGACCGCCACGTCGAAGACAAGGTCGGCACCAGCCGCGAGAGCGTCCTCGACACCACCCGAGACCTCGTGGAGTACGCGACCGACCACGGCCTCTGGGTGGAGGTCATCGGCGAGGACGGCTCGCGCGCCGACGACGCGTTCCTCGCGGACCTCGCGGAGACCGCCGCGGACGCCGGCGCGGACCGGTTCTGCGTCGCGGACACCGTCGGCCACGCCAGCCCCGAGCGCGTCTACGAACTCGTGGACGCCGTCGCCGAGTACGGCCCCGTGAGCGTCCACACCCACGACGACCTCGGGCTCGCCGTGACGAACGCGCTCGCGGGCGTCTCGGCGGGCGCGGACCTCGTCCACGCCACCGTCAACGGCGTCGGCGAGCGCGCCGGCAACGTCGCGCTCGAAGAGGTCGCGGTCGCGCTCTGGCACTGCTACGGCGTCGAGCCGCTGGACACCGAGCGCCTCTACGACCTCGCCTCGACGGTCGCGGAGGCCACGGGCGTCCCGCTCCCGCCGAACAAGGCGGTCTCCGGCGAGAACGCGTTCGCCCACGAGTCCGGCATCCACACCGACGGCACGCTCAAGGACGACCGCATGTACGAGCCCTACGCCCCGGAGGCGGTCGGCCGCGAGCGCCGCCTCGTCCTCGGGAAACACGCCGGCCGCGCGGGCGTCAGTGCCGCCCTCGCCGAGCACGGCGTCGAGGTCAGCGACGACGAGCTCGCGAATGTCGTCGAGCGCGTGAACGAGCTCGGCGAGCGCGGCAAGCGCGTCACCGACGCCGACCTGCTCGCCGTCGCCGAGGACGTGCAGGGCGGCGACCGCGAGCGCCGCGTCGAAGTGCTGGACCTCACGGCTGCGAGCGGCGGCGGCACGCCCACGGCGTCGGTCCGCCTGCGCGTGGACGACGACGAGCACAGCGCCGCCGGCACCGGCAGCGGCCCCGTCGACGCCGCCATCGCCGCCGTCCGCGACGCGCTCGGCGACGTGACCTTCCACCTCGAAGAGTACCACGTGGACGCCATCACCGGCGGGACGGACGCCGTCGTCACCGTCCACGTCACCGTCTCCCGCGGCGACCGCACGGTCACCGTCGACGCCAGCGACAGCGACATCACCGCCGCCAGCGTCTCCGCCGTCGTCGACGCCCTCGACCGCCTCCTCCCCGAGCGGGAAGCGACGACGACCGCGGACTGACTACCCGGCGCTGCTTTTCACAGTCGACGCAACCGACCACAACACACAGCGGTGGGACTGAAAGGGGCGGCGCGGTCGGCAGTCGAGACGACGCAAGCACCGGACCGAACGAGCGCAGCGAGTGAGGGAAGCGCGCAGCGAGTCGCAGACGCCGAGCGCACCGGGGCTTTCGAGGAGGTGGAAGCCACACGAAGTAGAGCCACTACTGCTCGGCGGTGACGTAGTAGAGAAGCGCCGAGGAGGAGAGTTACGTGAGCGAAGCGAACGTAACGCCGGGAGACCTTCGGTCTCCCGGAATTTGAACCGGAACAGGACGGTCACTTCGCTACGCTCGTGCTGCGTCCTGTAGGATTCAAATCTCTCGTCCGCGATTCCTGCGCGAGTCGCGGACCCGGAGGTCCGCGACGTTGTGCTCGGAGAAGCGCCGAGGAGGAGATTTGAACTCCTGAGTCCGTGAGGACAGTTGCTCTCGAAGCAACCGCCTTGGCCAGGCTAGGCTACCTCGGCTCGTTCGGACGAACGCCGTTGTCGGATTTATGGATTACGGTTGGCGGAAGCGCTGTCGTGTCAACCGATACCACTAAACGCGGCGGGACGGACGAACGCCCATGGACGTCACCGCTGCGAGCGAGGAGTGCGACGCCGTCCTGAGCGAAGTCGAGCGCGCGGTCGTCACCGACCGCGAGTTCCTCGAAACGGTCCTCGTCGGGTTCTTGGCCGACGGCCACGTCCTCCTTGAAGACGTGCCGGGCACGGGGAAGACGCTGACCGCGCGCAGCGTCGCCACCGCGCTCGGACTGGAGTTCAGCCGCGTGCAGTTCACGCCCGACCTGCTGCCGGCAGACGTGCTCGGGACGCACGTGTTCAACGAGAAGACCCGGGAGTTCGAGTTCCAGCCCGGCCCCGTGTTCGCCAACGTCCTCCTCGCGGACGAAATCAACCGCGCGCCCCCCAAAACGCAGGCCGCGCTCCTCGAAGCGATGGAGGAGGGGCAGGCGACAATCGACGGGGAGACGATGGAACTGCCCGAACCGTTCTTCGTCATCGCCACCCAGAACCCCGTCGAGCAGGAGGGGACGTTCCCGCTGCCGGAGGCGCAGATGGACCGGTTCGTGGCGAAGGCGGGCATCGGCTACCCGGACGAGGCCGGCGAGCTAGAATTGTTGCGGCGGCGCGCGGGCCGGTCCTCGCGCAGTCCGAGCGTGGAGTCGGTGCTGGACGCCGAGCGAGTGCAGGCGGTGCGGGCGGTCGCCGAGGACGTGCGCGTGGACGACGACCTCCTCCAGTACGTCGTCGCCGTGGCGCGGGAGACCCGCTCGGACCGCCGCGTCGAGGTGGGCGTGAGTCCGCGGGGCACCCAGCGGCTGTTCGAGACGGCGCGAGCGCGCGCGGTCGTCCGCGGCCGCGAGTACGTCGTCCCGGAGGACGTGAAGCGGCTGGCGCCGAACGTGCTCGCGCACCGGCTGGTGTTGACGGCGGACGCGGCGGTCGAGAACACGGACAAGCGCGAGGTCGTCGCGGACGTGCTCGAAAACGTGCCGGTGCCGACCACGGAGCGTCAGTCGCCGAGCGCGTAGGCGAGGAAGACGGACGCGAACAGCAGCGCGAGCAGGCCGGTCACGGGGAGACTTGTCGGGCCGAACTGGTAGACGGCGTATCCGAGGCCGGCGGCCAGCGACGCGACCGTGACGCTGCCCGCGGTGTGGACGGCGACCGACTGCGTGACCGTCGCGTCCGCGCCGACGTCGACGCCGAGCCCGACCGCGTGCTCGCCGGTGTCGTACGCGACGAGCGCGGCGACGCCCGCGGGCAGCGCGAGCGCGGTCGGGAGGCCCGAGGCGGCGGCGACGGCGACGCCGAGGAACGCGAGCGCTCCGCCGAGCGTGACGTACGACCGGGTAGCGGTGTGTGCGCCGTAGACGACGGCGGCCACGCCCGGGCCCGCGAGCACGAGCCCGACCGTCGAGCCGGCCGCGACCGGGAGCACGACGAGCGCGGCGGCGACGGCCGCCGGGGCGACCGCCAGCGACGGCGGCCGGGCGTCGAACTCGCTCACTGCGACCATCCCCGGCTGGCGGTGGCAACCGCGACCGGCAGCGACCGCTCGACCGGCCAGTCGACGACGCGGACGCCCGCGCGCTGCAGCGACCGAATCCGGGCGGCGCGCTCGACGCGCGCGACCTGCTGACCGAGCGTCTCCGCGCCGGTGACGTCCGGCGACACCACGGTCACGGGGTCGCCGCGGGCTTCGAGGCGGCGGACGTACGCGGCGGCGTCGTCGTCGGCCAGCGGCGAACAGAACACGACCTGCGCGTCCGCGGGCAGGTGCTTGCGGAGCCGCCGGAAGACGAGCGCGCCGAGGAACCGGCGGTCGGGTTCGAGCGCGGCGAACCCGCGGCGGCGGGCGAGCGCGTCCCGGAGGCGGGCGCGGTGGTCGCGGCCGGACCCGGGCGCGAGCCACTCCCAGTGCGGGCCGAACGCGGCGACGCCGACGCGGTCGCCCGCGTCGAGCAGCGCGGACGCCACCCCGCCCGCGGCCTCGACGCCGTACTCGACCGCGTCCTCGCCGTCCGCGTCGGCGACGTGCGCGGCGTCGCGGGCGTCCACGACGGCGACGACGGTGGCGGCGCGCTCCTCGCGGTACTGCACGGTCGAGAGATCGCCGGTGCGCGCGAGCCGCGTCCAGTCCACGCGCGAGAGCGGGTCGCCGGTCCGGTACTCGCGGGTGCCGTAGAACTCCACGCCCGACCCGCCCTGCGAGGTGGGGACGCGGCCGACGCGCTGGACGGTCTGGTCGCGCAGCGGGAACGCGTCCAACTCGGGGAGGTCCGGGACGGACGCCACGCTGGACGCCGCGCGGACCGTGGCTTCGGTCTCGCGGGCGCCGGCGACGTCCCGCGCGCGGACCTGTACGCCGTCGAAGTCGTGCTCGCCGCGGCGCATCTCCACGGTGTAGCGCAGCGTCGCGGTCTTCCCCGCTCGGAGCGCGGTGGCGAGCCGCGGTGACCCGTCGACGACATCGACGCCCTCGGGTACGCCGTCGACGACGCGGAGGTCCGGGAGGAACGCCCCCTCGTTGGTGACCGACAGCGAGACCCCGACCTCGTCGCCGGGCTCGGGGTCGGCGGCGTCAATTGTGCGTTCGACGGCCAGCGACGGCGACGGCGCGTCGAACAGCGCGCCGTAGGCGGCGTACGCGACGCCGAGCACCGCCAGCAGGAGCGCCGCCGGTGACGTGGACGCGATGCCCGCCGCGGCCGCCAGGAGGGAGAGCGCGGTGACGCCGCGCCACCGGTTCGTCTCCCGCGTCGTCACGTCCACGAGCGCGGTCGCCGGCTCCGTCTCCTCGTCGGCGTCGCGCTCGCTGTCGCCGCCGGCGGCCTGCTCGCTGTCGGCTGTGGTGGTCGCGCTCACGTCAGTCACCCCCGACGCCAGCGCGGCGCTCCAGTTCGGCGAGCGCGCGCCGGACTTCGCGCTCGCGCGTGGACTCGATGCCAGCGAGCTCCACGACGACGTTGCGGGCGGGCGGGTCGACCGCCTCGGAGAACAGCGCGGCCGCGGTGCGGTCGTCGGTCCACGTGCCCTCGTCGAGGCGGCGGTGGGCTTTCTCCTCGGACCAGCCCTCCGCGTCCGAGAGCACGCGCACCGCGAGCAGGCGCAACCGCTCGCGGATGCGGGTGTCGGCGCCGGACGCTCCCTCGCCCGGGCCGATAGCGAGTTCCGCGTCGACGTCCGCGCCGGGCCGCGGGGGCTCGTAGCGGTCTTCGAGGCCGCTCGCGCGCACGACCGCGTCGTCGGGGTCGCGGAACTCCACGCGCTTGCGCGCGGCGTGAGTGGCGAGCGCGAACACGACCGCCAGCACCGCGACAGCGACGCGCGGCACGTTCGGCAGCCGGAGCGTCGCGGCCAGCGACGGCGACGCCGCGACGGCGACGCCGAGCGCGGCGAACAGCACGCCGAGCGCGAGCAGGACGCGTCGCAGCACTACTCGTCACCCCCGTAGGAGGCTTCGATGGCGCGCAGCGCGTCGACCGCGCGCTGTTCGCGCTCGCTGGTCACTTCGGCGTCGCCGTACCGGACCGACCGGAAGAGGTCGGTGAGGTCGTCGACGTGCTCGCGGTCCATCCCGGCGTCGCTGGCGGCGGCCGCGAACTCCGCGGGCGTGCTCGCCTCCGGGTTGGCGACGTCGAGGTGGGCGGTCATCTCCCGCCACGCGCGGTACACCTCGTTCTCGACGTCGGCGTCGGCGGCGATGCGGTCAGCGGCCTCGCCGGCGACGCTCCCGACCGCGTCCAGCGCTGCCTCGTCGGGCTCCGGCGTCGGCTCGGGCACGGGGTCGCGCTCGGGCGGCTCGTCGTCGCCGGTCGCGCGGAACGCGACGAGGCCGAGGAGGACGGCGACCGCGAGCAGGCCGAGCAGGACGACCGGCGGCGAGAACAGGAGCTCGCTGCCGGCGCCCCCGCCGGCTTCGCCGCCCGGCGACGGCCCCGAGGGGACTTCGGGAATGATGCCGCCGCCGGTCGCGTCCTCGGGCGTCGGGAAACTCCCGCACGCGGTGACCAGCAGCCACGCCGGGAACAGCACCGTCGACATGACGAACACGACGACGACGGCTGGAGCGATGCCGTCGCGGCGGTACGCCGCGGCGCCGACGAGCAGGCAGAGTCCGAGGACGCCGAGGCCGACTATCGGGGAGTCGAACAGGGGCACGCAGGCCGGCTGGAGGCCGAGCCCGCCCGGGCCGTCGGCGGGTGCGGGGTTGTCCATCCCGTCGCCGCCGCCGCCGGACTGGTCGGCGGTGCCGCTGGCGTCCGAGCCGCCGTCGCCGAGACCGGTGCCGCCGGCGGGCTGCTGGGGGTTCGCTAAGGTCGCGGCGGCCAGCGACACCGCGAGCACGCAGAGGAGGGCGACCAACAGGGCGCGTCGGTTGCGGTCCACTGGCGGCGTTTACGAGGTGTGCAGTAAAGGTCTTGCGAACAGTTCACTCGCCCCACCAGTATTTGCTGTGAATAGAGAAGGTTTAAATTTAGTAACGAAGCAGTTGGTCGTAATGTCCGCACGCGCCGACCACGCCGTCCCGTCGCCGGTCGCGCCGGACGACCCGGACGCGTGGTACGCACCAGCCGTTCGCAGCCAGTACGAGGTCCACCCGGGCGTCGTCGTCACCGTCGCCGAGCGCGACGGCGAGTTCACGTACGACGTCCGAACGCCGCCGCTGGGCGCCGGCGACGAGACCGCGCTCGGCCGCGTCACCGACTACTTCGGCGACGCCCAGCTCTCTCGACCGCGAACCCGCGAGGGGACCAGAGAGCGGGTCGCCGCCGGCCTCGGCGAGAAACACCGCCGCGTGGTCGCGCGGCTCACCGACTGCTCGCGGGCCGCCCGCCGCCGGGTGGAGTTCCACGCGCTCTGCGAACTCCGCGCGCTCGGCGACCTCACGCCGCTCGCGCTCGACGACGGCGTCGAGGTGGCGGACGCCGCGGCCGACTCGCTGGTCGTCCACACCAGCGAGTACGCGCCCGCCGTCACCGACCTGCCCGCCGACCCGCCGCACCTCGACCGGTTCCTCTCCGAGCGCGTCGCCCGCTACACCGTCCCGTTCCGGGAGTTCGAGATTCCCGTGGTCGTCTACCGCGAGCGCGTGCTCGGCCGGGACGCCTTCGACACCAAGTACGCCGTCCGCGAGCCCGACCGCCTGCCCGGCGACGACGCCCTCATCGAGGAGTGCAAGTCCCGCATCTGGGAGGCCAACGTCGAGGGCCGCCTCGGCGACGAGGAGGGGCGGGCGGCGTTCGTCGCGGACCGCGCCCGTACGTTCCTCACGCGGCGGCTCACCGTCCGCAACACGCGGGCGTGGCTGGACGCCACCAAGCACCGCGTGCGCGCCGCGCTCGCCGAGTACGGCCTCGCGGTGCCGCCGGTCGCGCGCCGCTTCAGCGACGACCGCCTCGACGACCTCACGTACTACGTCCTCCGGGACTTCGTCGGCGACGGCGAACTCACGGTCCCCATCCGCGACGACCGCCTCGAAGACGTCGAGGCGAACGCGGTCGGCGAGCGCGTGAAAGTCGTCCCCCGCGGCCGGCTCGGCGCGACCGCCGCACGCCTCCCGACGAACCTCTCGCTGGACGACGAGCAGCGCTTCGTCAACCTCGTCACCCAACTGGCCGCCCGGGACGGCGTGGAGCTGAACGCCTCGAATCCCTCCGCGAAGGTGAACCTCGAACCGGCGGAGGTCAGCGACGACGTGACGATTCGGTGCGCGGTCGCGCTCCCCGTCATCAGTGAGGACGGCCCCCACGTCTCCATCCGCAAGCAGGCCGCCGAGCCGCTGACCCCGGTAGACTTGCTCCATCGGGGCACCCTCTCCGTGGACGTGGTCGCGCTGCTGTGGATGGCCTACGAGCACCACGGTGTCGTCCTCTTCTCCGGCCCCACGGGCGTCGGGAAGACCACACTGATGAACGCCCACATGCCGTTCGTCCCCTTCGACGACCGCCCCATCAGCATCGACGAGGGCTCCCGGGAAGTCCGGCTCCCCCACGAGACCGGCGTCTCCCTGACCACGCGCGAGCACGAACGCGAGTTCAAACGCGTCTCCATGGCGGACCTGATGACCGAGACGAACTACCTGAATCCGGACGTGGAGGTCATCGCCGAAATCAACACCGAGGAGAGCTTCGAGAGCTTCGCCAACGTCCTGAACACGGGCCACGGCGTCGTCGGCACGACGCACGCCGAGGACGTGGAGACGCTCGTGAACCGCGCCATCGAGCAGGGCGTGCCCGCGTACCTCCTCCGCGAGGTCGACCTCGTGGTGTTCCCGCGGCACGTCGACGGCGACCGCTACGTCGGGCAAGTCGTCGAACTCGCCGGCGAGCGCGGAGCGGAGACCGAGACCGTCGAGAAGGACGGCAGCGAGGTCCACTACCGCCGGATACTCGAACGCACGCCCGACGGCGGCTTCGCGTTCGAGGGCGCGGACGCCGTGGAGTTCTTCGACCGACTGGCCGAACACACGGACCGCCCGGTCGAAGACGTGCACGGGGAGTTCGCGCGGAAGCGCCGGTACGTCAGGTACCTCGACCGCGAGGGCGTCGCCGGGTTCGACGAGCTGTTCGGCCTGCTGTCGGACCTCCGTACCGACGAGACCGCGACCGTCGAGCGCCTCCAGCGGAGGGCCGGCGAGTGACCCGTCTCCGCGCGGAGGGACGGCCGTGAGCGCGTCGCTGAGCGTCGTGGACCGCGCGCTGTACGCGCTGTTCGCGCGCCACGCCGACCGCGACCGCCACGACGCCGACCGGAAGCGCTACCGCGCGAGCCGGCTGACCGTGAGCTTCGACGTGTTCCTCGCGCGCGTCTACGGCGCGTCGTGGCTGGCGTTCGCGGCCGGCGGCGTGCTCGCGGCCGCGGCCGCCGCACTCCTCCTCCCGAGGACAATTCACGGACCACTCGCGGCTGTGTCGCCGTTCGCGCCGTCCGTGACGGCGGCGGTCGTCGTCGGCGTGCCGTCGGGATTCGCCGCGAAGCGCGGCGCGGTCGCGGTCGGCGGCCGCTACCTCGGCTGGCGCGCCCGCAGCCGCCGGTCGGACATCGTGGGCACGCTGCCCGGCGCGGTCCGCTACCTCTCCGTGCTCGCCTCGGGCACCACCGACGAGCGCGAACTGCTCTCCCGGGTCGCGGACCGTCCGGCCGCGTACGGCGAGACCGCCGCGGCGTTCCAAGACGTGCTCAACACCGCCGACCTCACGGGGAGCGTCGACCGCGGGCTGCGCGTCGTCGCCCGCGACACGCCCAGCCGGGAACTGCTCGCGCCGTTCCTGTTGAAGCTCCGCGAGCACGCCGCGCAAGGCCCGGACGCGGTCGCGCAGTACCTCGAACTCGAATCCCGGATGCTGGCGAACCGCCGCGAGCGCACCCGCGAGCGCGCCGCCGGCTTCCTCGAACTCGTCGCGGAGCTGTTCATCGTGTTGCTCGTGCTCCCCGCGCTGTTGGTCATCGTCGCCACCGTGTTGAGCGTACTCGCGCCCGGGCTCGGCCGAAGCGTCGCCACGCCGCTGGGTGCGGCGACCATCCGCGAACTGCTCGTGTACGGGAGCGCGGCGTTCGTGCTCGCAGTCGGCGCGCTCGCGGCGTACCTCGTCGTGGAGATGCGCCCGCGGGGGTTCGCGTGGAGCGGCCACGAGCGCTCGGCGGGCCTCGGCGTGCTCTCGAACGCCACGCGGAACCCCGCGGACGCCGCGGTCGTCTTCGCCCCGCCCGCGCTCGCCGTCGGCGCCGCCCTGTGGCAGAGCGGGCTCGACCTCGCGAACGTGGTCCTGCTGTCGTACGTCGCGTTCGCCGTGCCAGTCGGGCTCGTGGCCGTTCGACGCGCGCGCATCGACGACGCGAAAGACCGCGAGATTCAGGACTTCGTGCACGCGGTCTCCGGGCACGTCAGCCTCGGGCGGCCGTTCGGGGACGCCGTCGAGCGCGTCGCCCGGGACGTCGACGCCGGCCCGCTGAACCCGGACGTCCGCGACCTCGCGTTCAACCTCGGCGTGACCACCCGCGAGGAGGACGTGCGCGCGGCCGCCCTCGACCGGTTCGTCGAGCGCGTGGACACCCAGTTGGCCGCCCAGACCGTCGGCCTCGTCTCGGGCGCGCTCGACGCTGGCAGCGACGCCGACGCCGCCTTCGAGGCGCTGCAGGCCGAAGTCGGGCGGCTCTACCACGAGAAGCGCGCGCTGCGGTCGCGGCTGCTCGTCTACGTCGCCGTCGGCTGGACGACCGCCGTCCTCGTCGTCGGCATCACGGTCGCGGTCAACGTCTCCGTGCTGGACAGCTTCGCGCAGCTGTCCTCGGTGTCGAACGCGGCCAGCGCGGGCGGGCTCGCCATCGACCCGGGCGCGGTGGACCTCGAACGCGACCGCTACCGGTTCTACCTCGTGACGCAGGCGACGATGCTCGCCTGCGGGTGGTTCGCGGGCGCCGCGAGCCGCGGCCGCTACGACGCCTTGCTGCACTCGGGACTGCTGGTCGCGTTCGCGTTCGCCGTCTTCGCCGGGGTGGGACTGCTGTGACGGGCAGCGAGCGCGGCCAGTCGAACGTCGTCGGCGTCGCCGTGCTGCTCGGCGTGACGGTCGTCGCGCTCGGCCTGCTGACCGCGAGCGTCGGCACCGTCGTCGACCAGCACGCCGCCGCCAGCGACGCCCAGCGGGTCGCCGCCGACCTCGACGACGCGCTCCGGCCCGTCGAGACCACTGGCGTGCGCCGCGGCACCGTCTCGTTCACGAGCGGGCGGCTGGAGACGCTGGACCGCGAGGTCAGGGTGCTCGACAGCGGCGGGAACGCCTCGGTCGTGAACGCGAACGCGCTCCGCTTCGTCGCGGACGACCGGGGCGCGACCTACCTCGCGGGCGCGGTGCTCGCGCACGGCTCGGGCTGGTCGCGGACGCGGTCGCCCGTGACCGTGACCGCGGACCCGGACGTGCTCGTCGTGGGCGTGCCCGCGCTCCGCGGCGACATCCAGCGAACCGCCAGCGGCGGCGTGACGTACACGCTCCGGTCGAACGTCACGCACGACCGCCGGAACCTCGGCCGCGGCGGCTACCGCGTCGCCGTCGAGACGGCCCACCCCGACGCCGTCCGCGCGCAGTTCGAGCGCTGGAACGCCACCGTCACCGAGCGCGACATCGACGGCGACGGGACGCCGAGCGTCGTCGCGGACTTTCCGGGCGCACGGACCGCGTACGTCGTCGTCCACGAGACGGAGGTGAGCATGACGTGACCGATAGCCGCGCGGTCGCCCCCGCGGTCGGGAAGGCGCTGGAGGCCGGTATCGTCGTGCTGTTCGTCGCGCTGCTCACGTCGGCGCTGTACGGCGGCGTCGTCCCGAACGCGCGCACCGGCGCGGCCGACGAGGTCGGCGAGCGAGCGCTCCAGCACGCGGCCGCGAACGTCGAAGCGGCGGTGCCGTCGCGCGCGGGCGTGCAGGCCGACGCGGGCGAGGTGGTCGCAGAGCGACGCGTCAGCCTCCCGGCGACCATTCGCGGGCGCGGCTACCGCATTACAGCGAACGACACCAGCCTCTCGCTCGTCCACGAGCACCGCAGCGTCGGTGGCACAACCGCGCTCGTGCTCCCCGAGCGCGTGCGGGCCGTCCGGGGAAACTGGACGGACAGCGAGGGACTCGTTCGCGTGCGAGCGCACCCGGACGGCGGCCTCGTCGTCGAACTCGCGGAGGGGTCGGCGTGACCCGCGGGCAGGCGAACCTCCCGGCGCTGGCGGTCGCCTTGCTGTTGGTCGCCGCGAGCGTCGCGGCCGCCGTCGGACTGGCTGGGAGCGCGTTCGCGGGTGCAAACACCGACCCGGAAGACAGCCGACTCGCGGCCAGCGTCGCCGAGCGCCTCGTCGCCGCCGACGGGCCGCTGAGCGTGCGCGCGAACGTGCTCTCTCGGGCCGCCGTCGAGAACGCGAGCGCGCGGCTGGACGGCCGGTTGCCCGAGGGTGCCGACCTGCGGGTGACACTCGACGGCGACCCGCTCGTCGAGCGCGGCGACCCCGCGAGCGGCGCGACGATGCGCCGCGTCGTCCTCGTCGCGGACGCCGGCCGGCGCACGCTCGTGCCCGGCTTCGAGAATAGCGACAGCGTGACGCTGCCGCGCCGAACCGGGAACGCGACGCTGACGTTCGACACCGGCGCGGCGAGCGTGACGACTGTCCGGGCGAACGACCGCGTCGTTCTCCACGACGGCGCCGGCCTCGACGGCGCGTACGACATCAGTCTCTCCCGGTACGACACGGTCACGCTGTCGTTCGCCGCCGACGGCGACCTCGCGCCGGGAAGCGTGACCGTCGCGTACCGCGCGGAGACCACGACGAAAGCCGTCCTCGGGGTGACCGTCGATGCGTGACTGTGCCCGCGGCCAGCTCTCGCTGTCGGTCGTCGAAGCGGGCGTCGGCGTGCTGTTCGTGGTCGCGGTGGCGAGCGCGTTCGCGTTCGGGACGCCCGCGGGCGGCGTCGGCGAGCAGGCGCAGCTCGACGCGTACGCGCAGGACGCGGCGACCGTGCTGGCGAACGAGCCGCCACAGCACGGCGACGCCACCCGGCTGGCGGAGGTCGCGGCCTCCGAGGCGGCCTTCGAGCGCGAGCGCGACGCGCTGGAGCGCCGCGTCGACCGCATCCTCCCGGACAACCTCATGTTCCGCGTGCGGACGCCCTACGGCGAGGTCGGCCACGTCCGGGCGTCGAGCGCCGCGGTGGGCGTCGCGCGCGTCCCGACGACTACCGGCCGCGTCACAATCTGGGTGTGGTACGCGTGAGCGAGCGCGGCCAGCTCGTGCTCGTCGCGGCCGCCGTCGCCGCGCTCGCGCTCGTCCCGGTCGCGGCCGCGTACCTCCAGTTCGGGTACGCGCCCGGCGTCGCGGACGTGGACGAGGACCACGGCGAGCGCGTCACGCGCGTGCTGGACCGCGTGGCCGACGACGCCGCAGAAGCAGGTACAGGCGCGTCGTGGACGGACAGGGAGCGCGCCGTCGAACGAGTGGAGGCGGCGCTGGCGTCCCGGCTCACCGCGGTCGAACGGGCGCGGCTGGGCGACGGCGTCGTCGTGAACGTGACGCTCGATGGTGCGCTCGCGGAGCGCGTCGCCTGTCCGGGCGGGGCCGGGCGGTCGTTCGGCGCGTGCGAAGTCAGGCACGGCGTCCTCGTGCAGGAGCGGGCGGGCGAGACGGTCGTCGTGGCGGTCGCGTTCGACGTGCGCGTCACGACGCCCGCGGGGACGACCCGGTTCGGGCACGTCGCCCGGCCGCGGTGACTACAGGTCGTCGAACCCCCACTCCTCGGCTCGCTCGCGGGCCTCCTCGCGGGCGCGGTCCCGAATCGCCTCGACCTTCTGCTCGTCGGCGAGAAACGCCTCCACTGCATCGAGGTCGCCCGCGTCGTCGGCGTCGGCGGTCGCGTC